>Ga0268264_10000008_pt1 | contig 773387 bp, 700 predicted proteins | sample KBSSwiS32_FD_190357 | JGI IMG/M metagenome (GOLD analysis project Ga0268264, IMG submission 190357) | Switchgrass rhizosphere microbial communities from Kellogg Biological Station, Michigan, USA - KBS Switchgrass S3-2 (SPAdes) (version 2) | ecosystem: Host-associated > Plants > Roots >... | reverse complement strand
GCCTCCGCCCCCGCCCCCGCCGCCCCCGCCCCCGCCGCCTCCGCCCCCGCCGCAGGAGGAGGAAGGGTTCCCGCCGCCCGTCGCGCCGCCGCCCGCCGCGACGCCGCCGACCCCGACCCCGCCGGTCGTCGAGACGCCGCCGTCGTCCTCGACGCTGGAGGCGCCCCCGCAGGACAAGCCCAAGTCCTGGTGGCGGCGCTGGCTCGACGACATCTGGAACGACATCCAGGCCCTGCTGCGCCTGCTGGGCCTGAAGCGCGACTAGCTCCGACGCCGCAGCGCCAGGGCCGCGTCGCGATTCGCCGCCGGCTGCGGCCAGGTTTCCGTTTCGTTCGCAGCCGAATGCGGGTAGCAGATCGGGGTGAACGCCACCGCGCCCACCCTCGACATCGCCCCGGCGCTGGTCGTCCTGCCCGGCCCGCGGGCGGCGGCGGCAGACGCGAGGGGCGCGCGCCTGATCCGGCCGCCCGAGGCGCGCGACCTCTTCGAGCACGGACCGGTGCTGCTGGCCCATGCCGCGATGACGGCGCGTCGCCTGGGGCTGCACGTCCCGCCGCGCTCGCCCGGCCTGTTCGACGCCCTGGAGCTGTTCGCCTTCGTGCGGCCGGCGCAGTTCTGCGCCCCCTCCGCGGCGGGCCTGGCCCTGGCGCTGGGCCTGCCCGAGCCGAAGGGCGCGCCGGCCCAGGCGACGGCCCTGCTGGACGCCTGCCGCATCCTGCTGGCCGAGCTGGCGTCCGCGCCGCAGCCCAGCCGCGAGGAGGCGCTGGCCGTGGCCGAGACCCTGGCGCGGGCCGGCTGGGCCTGGGGGCCGGCCATCCTCGGCGCCCTGCGCTCCGCGCCGGTGGGAAACCAGTTCCGCACGTCGGGCCTCGACGCCTGGGCGCGCATCCCGGAGTGGGAGGACCATGCGCCGGCGGGGGAGTCCGGGACCAAGCCGATCGCCGCGGAGGACGCCGCCGCCCGGCTTGTGACGCTCCTCCAGCGTTCGGGCCTGGACGAGGCGCGGCCGGCGCAGGCCGCCTTCGCCGCCGAGGCGGCCTGGGCCTTCCAGCCGCGCGACAAGGAGGGCGAGCCGCGGATGATGCTGGCCGAGGCCGGCACGGGCATCGGCAAGACGCTGGCCTACCTCGCCCCGGCCTCCCTGTGGGCGGAGGCCAACGGCCCGGCGGTCTGGGTCTCCACCTACACCCGCGCCCTGCAGCGGCAGATCGAGCGCGAGAGCCATGCGGTCTACCCCGATCCCAAGGTGCGCGCCCGCAAGGCGGTGGTCCGCAAGGGCCGCGAGAACTACCTGTGCCTGCTGAACTTCCAGGACGCGGTGAACGGCGCCCAGCTGGGGAACGGCGACCTGGTGGGCCTGGGCCTGGCCGCCCGCTGGGTGCGCGCCACCCGCGACGGCGACATGACCGGCGGCGACTTCCCGGCCTGGCTGCCTGGCCTGTTCGCCATCGGCCCGGCCGCCCAGGCCAGCGCGGCGAACCTGGTGGATCGGCGCGGGGAGTGCATCCACGCCGGCTGCCAGCACTACCGGGCCTGTTTCGTGGAGAAGGCCATCCGCGGCTCGCGGCGGGCGGACCTGGTGATCGCCAACCACGCCCTGGTGCTGACCCAGGCCGCCTTCGACGGGGCCCGGGCCGCGCGCGGGGCCAAGGCGGACGGCGAGACCACCCAGCTCAAGCGCATCGTCTTCGACGAGGGCCACCACCTGTTCGACGCCGCCGACAGCGCCTTCGCCGCGGCCCTCTCCGGGGCGGAGGCGGCCGAGCTGCGGCGCTGGATCCGCGGGCCCGAGGGGCGCGGCCGGCGCGGGCGGGGGCTGGAGGCGCGGCTCTCCGAGGTGCTGGCCGAGCGGGAGGACGCGCAAGCCTCGCTGATCGAGGCGACCCGCGCCGCCGCCGCCCTGCCGGGCGAAGGCTGGTCGGGCCGCATCGCCCCGCCGAACGGCGAGGTGAACCCGAGCGGGCCGGTGGAGACCTTGCTGGTGGCGGTGCTGGAGCAGCTGCGCGCGCGGGCCGCGCCGTCCGAGGTCGGCATGGAATGCGCCGCCCGGCCCGCCATCGACCGGGTGCGCGAGACCGCCCGGGAGGCGGCCGCGGCGCTGGGGCGCCTGGAGGCGCCGCTGCTGGCCCTGGCCCGCTGCCTGGAGGACGTGCTGGACGACGAGGCCGCGACCCTGACCACCCCGGAGCGGGCGCGGATCGAAGGCGCCCTGCGCGGGCTCGACCGGCGCGCCCGGATGACCCTGCCGGCCTGGCGCTCCATGCTGCGGGCGATCGACGAGGACGCCGAGGACGATCCCGACTTCGTGGACTGGTTCGACGCCACCTTCCTCTACGGCCGGGTGGTGGACGCCGCCTGCCGCCGGCACTGGGTCGACCCCACCGAGCCGCTGACCAATGCGGTGATCGCGCCCGCCCACGGCGTGCTGGTGACCAGCGCGACCCTGGCCGACTCCACGCTGGCTGATCCCTTCGCCCTGGCCGAGATGCGCACCGGCGCGGCGCGGCTGCCCGAGCGGCCGAAGACCCTGCGGCTGGCCTCGCCCTTCGACTACGCCGCCAACGCCCGCTGCCTGGTGGTGACCGACGTGGGCCGCGACGATCCCCGCCAGGTGGCCGCCGCCATGCGCGAACTGTTCCTGGCCGCCGGCGGCGGCGGCCTGGGGCTGTTCACGGCCATCCGCCGGCTGCGCGCCGTGCACGAGCGGATCGCCGCGCCGCTCGCCGACAAGGGCCTGGCGCTCTACGCCCAGCACGTGGACCCGCTGGAGGTGGGCGCGCTGGTGGACATCTTCCGGGCCGAGCAGGACGCCTGCCTCCTGGGCACCGACGCGGTCCGCGACGGGGTGGACGTGCCGGGCCGGTCGCTGCGCCTGCTGGTGTTCGACCGCATCCCCTGGCCGCGGCCCGACATCCTGCACAAGGCCCGCCGGACCCGCTTCGGGGGTAAGGGCTATGACGACTCCGTCGCCCGCGGCCGCATCGCCCAGGCCTTCGGCCGGCTGATCCGCCGGGCCGACGACAAGGGCGTGTTCGTGATGCTGGACGCCGCCGCCCCCAGCCGCCTGTTCACCAGCCTGCCCGAGGGGGTGGCGGTGGAGCGCATGGGGCTGGTGGAGGCGATCGAGGCGGTGGCGGGATTCTTGGGGACAGGCCCGGCCAACCAAACCTGATCGTCATTCCCGCACGACCACCTTCGCTAGCCCATCGAGGATGATGCCCCAGCCCTGTTGCGTCTGGGCCTGGTAGTCCGGCAGCACGCCTTCGTGGGTCAGAGTGAGTTCGCAGCCGGCGCCGGCCGGGGCGATGTCGATGGCCACCTTGGTGAACGTGGGCTCGTAGGCCGGCACGGCGAAGCTGAACACCAGCCGGCGGGGGCGGTCGATCTCCAGGTATTCGCCCACGTGCTCGATCTCGCCGTGCTCCGGGCGCCGGTCGGTGAAGGTGAACTTGCCGCCGACGCGGGCGTCGATCTCGGCCTTGACCATCTCCCCGTCCGGGGTGGCGAACAGGAAGCGGCGGGCCTTGGCGGGGTCCAGCCAGGCGTCGAACACCCGCTCGGGGCTGGCGTCGAAGCGGCGCGTGACGCGCACGGTCTTGGTCATCGCGGGTCGTCCTCCTTGAGGATGTCTTCGAGCCGGTCGAGGCGCCAGGTCCACAGCTTGCGCTGGGCGTCGATCCAGGCGGCGGCCTCGTCGAGGGGCGCGGGGTTGATGGAGAGGATGTGCTCGCGGCCCGAACGGCGGCGGCGGACGAGGTCGGCCCGCTCCAGCAGGCGGATGTGCTTGGAGACCGAGTTCAGCGAGATAGGGAAGGGCCGGGCGAGGTCGGTCACCCGCGCCTCGCCGGCGCTCAGCGCGCCCAGGATCGCACGGCGGGTGGGGTCGGCCAGGGCCAGCAGGGTGTCGTCGAGCATTATTCACCCATAGAGGTGAATATGATCCCGGGCAAGCGTCTGGGGGCGGGGGCCGGTTTGCGAAGCGGCGCCCTACAGGCTAGTGAGCGCCGATGAAGACCTTAGGCCTCGTCGGCTTCGGACAATTCGGCCGGCTCGCCGCCCAGATCCTGAAAGCCCACTTCGACGTGCTGGTGACGGACACCGCGCCTGGCGCGGAACCGGCCGCGCGCGAGGGCGGCGTGGCGTTCGGGCCGCTGGAGGATGTGGCGGCCCGCGATGTGGTCGTCGTGGCCGTGCCGGTGGCGGCCATGCCGGGGGTGTTCGCCGCCCTGGCGCCCCATCTGAAGCCCGGCGCCTTGGTCGCCGACGTGGGTTCGGTGAAGATGCTGCCCGCGCAATGGATGGCCGAGATCCTGCCGGCCCACGTCGACCTCATCGCCACCCACCCGCTGTTCGGCCCGCAGAGCGCGAAGGCCGGGCTGGAGGGGCTGCGCTTCGTCATCTGCCCGATCCGGGGCGACCGGCACGAAAGGGTCGCCGCGTTCGGCCGTTCGCTGGGCCTGACCGTGACGGTCACCACGGCGGAGGAGCACGACCGGGAGATGGCCTATGTGCAGGCCCTGACCCACCTGATCGGCCGCTCGCTGGTCAACCTTGGCATTCCCGACGAGCAGTTGAAGACCGCGTCCTACCAGCACCTGCTGGAGCTCTGCGCGCTGATCGGCGCCGACACCTTCGAACTGTTCACCGCGATCCAGACCCAGAACCCGTTCGCCGCCGAGGTCGCCGGCGCCTTCGTCGACCAGGCCCGCAGCCTGCTGGACCAGGTGGCCGCCAGGAAAACCTAGGCCTGCATGAACTCGGCGAGGGCGTCGATGACGGCGCGGTTGTGGTCCTCGAGGCCGATGGTGATGCGCAGGTGGTCGGGGAGGCCGTAGTTGGTCACCTGCCGCACCAGCAGGCCGCGGGTCGACAGGAAGGCCTCGGCGGCGGTCGCCGTCTTGCCGGCCCTCGGGAAGCCCACCAGCACGAAATTGGCCGCCGAGGGACGCACCACGTCGAGGCCCAGGCCGCCGAGCTGCTGGTCGAGCCACGGGCGCCACTGGTTCACATGGTCGATGGAGCGGCGCTGGAACTCTTCGTCCTTCAGGGCCTCCACCGCCGCCAGCTGGGCGGGGATCGAGGTGTTGAACGGCAGGCGGATGCGGTCCACCGCGGTGGCGATGACGGGGGGCGCATAGCCCCAGCCGACCCTCAGCGCGGCCAGGCCGTGCAGCTTGGAGAAGGTGTGGGTCACCACCACGTTCTCGGATGTGCGCGCGAGTTCCAGGCCGTCGTCGAAGCTGGGATCGTCCGCGAACTCGGAATAGGCCCCGTCCAGCACCAGCACCACGCTGGGCGGCAGGTTCTCGTGCAGCCGCCGCACCTGCGAGAACGGAATCCAGGTGCCGGTCGGATTGCCGGGGTTGGCGAGGAACACCAGCCGCGTGCGCCCGTCGACGACCTTGAGGATCTCGTCCACGTCGATGCGGTAGCCGGGCTCCCTGGCGACCTTCACCTCGGCCTGGCACGCGTAGGCCCCGATGGCGAAGGCGGCGAAGGCGAACTCGCCCTGCACGATGTTGTCGCCGGGCTCCAGGAAGGTCTGGCTGAGCAGCTGGAACACCTCGTCGGAGCCGCAGCCGAAGATCAGCCGCTCGGGCTCCAGGCCGTAGCGCTCGGCGATCGCGGCCCGCAGGATCGTCGCGCGGGGGTCGGGGTACACGTGCAGCTGGCCGGCGGCGGCGGCATAGGCCTCGCGCGCCTTGTCGCTGGAGCCCAGCACGTTCTCGTTGGCCGACAGCTTGACCGGATTGGCCACGCCCTCGGCCTTGGCCTTGCCCGGCACATAGGGGTGGATGTCCAGGATCCCCGGCTTCGGCACGGGCCGCGGCGCGGCGCCGCGGTCGGTCACGGGCGGCAGGACTTCGGACTTGGACATCGGGCGCCTTCGGGTTGGAAGCTCGGCCGCGGGCCTGCCTCTTACACGTCCAGCGGCGCGGGCGCAGCCCCGATGACGCCGGAAAGCGCGCCGGGCGCACGGGCGAGGCGCTCGTCCGTAGGCTGATAGAAGCCGGCGAGGCTGAACAGCTTGAGGCCGCCCGAGCCGATCAGGAAGCTGGCGGCGACCCCGTCGCGCGCCAGGGCGTCCTCGATCGCGGCCGGCGCCGCGGCCGCGTCGGTGACCCAGAAGGTGTGGTCGGCCCCGGTGGGCTCGATGTCGATCTCGGCCACGGCGAGGGCGGTGAGCGGCCCCCAGGCGGCCATGCAGGGCAGGGCGTTGAACACCTTGAGTTTCGGCTCGGCCAGCAGCTTGCCCCACCAGGCGCTGTCGGGGGTGAGCGCCAGGACGCCGACCCCGCCCAGGGTCCTGGCGCCGGCCAGCGCCTCCTCCGGCTTGGACACCAGCGTCAGCGGCGGCGCGCTCCCGAACCGGAACCGCGCGAATTCGGCGATCCGCACGGGCTCCCGGCCGCCCCAGACGGCCAGGTGGAACGGGCCCTGCTGGGCTAGGTTGTCGCTGATGATCTCGCGCCAGAGCCGCACGACGAAGGCGTCGCCGGCGCCGGCGCGCGGCGCGGCCAGCAGCTTCTTCAGGATCGCGGTCTCGCGCCCGGGGCGCAGGCCGAACTTGCCGCCGTCGCCGGCCGCGGCCTTGGCGGCGGCCACCTGCCGGGCCAGGGCGGCGCGCTCGTCGATCAGCGGCAGGAGTTCGGAATCGATGGCGTCCAGGCGCGCGCGCAGCGCCTCCAGGGAGGGCGACGTCGCGGTCTTGGTGTCGTCTCCGGCCATGTCGCCCCTGAAATCGAGGGTTTGCGGGTTAAGTCATCGACGTCGCGGAGGCAAGGGCGGGCGGCCGGGCGCGTCGCAGCGTCGCGTTCAGTGTTTGGCCGGGCGCGCGAGGATCGAGGCCAGCATGACCTCGAGCGCAGCCTGCTGGTAGGGCTTCGCCAGCGCCGGAACCTGCGAGAATTCCGCGGCGATTCCGTCGATCCCATAGCCGGTCGAGAAGATGAACGGCACATGCCGGGCGCGAAGGGCTTCGGCCACCGGATAGACCTTCTCGCCGCCCAGGTTGACGTCGAGGATGGCGCCGTCGACGGCGAGCGCTTCGTCGGCGGCCAGGGCGAGGCCGCGCGAAACCGTCCCGGCCACCTCCACCACGATGCAGCCGATGTCGTCCAGCATGTGCTCGATCATCATGGCCACCAGCGCCTCGTCTTCGACGACCAGCAGACGCAGACCCTTCAGTGTCGAGGCCATGGCGTCACGCCGCCAGCTGCAGCTTGGTGGAAATCGGCAGCCGCATGTGGCAGCAGACTCCGTCCGCGCCGAACACCAGCCGCACCTCGCCGTCGAATTCCCGGGCGAGTCCGGTTTCGATGAACCGGGAGCCGAAGCCCCGGCGGGCGGGCGGCTCGACCTTGGGGCCGCCGAGTTCCCGCCATTCGATCTCGACGGCGGTCGGATCGCTCGAACTGTCGATGCGCCATTTGACATCGACCTGGCCGTCGGCGGTCGAGAACGAACCGTACTTCCCGGCGTTGGTCGCCAGTTCATGGAAGGCCATCGTCAAGGTGACGGCCGCGTTGGGGCCCAGGCGGACGTCGGGGCCGGCGATGCTGATGCGGTCCGGTTCGCCCTGGGCGACATAGGGCGCGAGGGTCTGGCCGATGACGCGGTTGAGCGAGGCGCCCTCCCAGGCGACCTCCGTCAACAGGTCGTGCGCCTGCGCCAGCGCGCCGATCCGGGCGAGGAAGGCGCGCTCGAAGGCGGGCAGCGTCTTCGCGGTGCGGCGGGTCTGCAGGGCGATCGACTGCACCGTCGCCAGGGTGTTCTTCACCCGATGGTTCAGTTCGTCGAGCAGGGCGCGCTGACGTTCCTCGGCGAGCTTGCGGGCGGTGATGTCGAGCGACACCCCGGCCATCCGGATCGGCGCGCCGCGCTGGTCGTAGACGGCGCGGCCGCGCACCAGGATCCATCGTGTCTCGCCCTGCGGGGTGACCGTCCGGTACTCGGTCTCGAGGTCGGCGCGATTGGCGATCGCCTGGTCGACCGCCTGCTGCTGGTGGGCGCGGTCGTCGGCGTGGACCCGGGCGAAGAGTTCTTCGTAACGCTCGAGCGGGTCGTAGGGGCCGAGGCCGAAGTTTGCGCGGAAGAACTCCGAGGCGGCCAGCCGGCGGGTTTCCAGGTCGAGCTCCCAGCTCCCGAGCCGGCCCGCCTGGAGGGCGAACTCCAGTTGCTGTTCCGTCTGATGCAGCGCCGCCCGGCCGCGCTCGGTGGCCAGGGCGAGCTGGGCCGCGGCCTCCGTCTCCCGGCTGAGCCGCAGCGCCTCCTCGGTCTTGCCCCGCTCCTCCATTTCCGCCTGAAGCGTGCGGTGGGCGTCGGCCAGGGACCCGTTCGAGACGCCGAGCACGGTGACCAGCAGCGAGGCCATGACGATCAGCATGGCGGCGCCGCCATAACGCGCCGCGCGCCGGGCGAGCGGGTCCTTGATCGTCCGCAGATAGACCGAACCGAGCTGGGCGGACTTCTGGGTGACGGCGGTGGTCACCACCAGGTGCTCGCCGTCCGTGGCCGGCGGGCTCACCCGGTTGGCGGCGGGCAGCTGCGAGCCTGCGCGCGAGAAGCCGGCGACCAGGCGGCCGAACGCGTCGTAGACGCCGACGGCTTCGACGTCGGGGTTGGCGCTCAAGGCCGACACATATTCACGCGTGGCGTCAGTGTCGTCGAAGGCCAGCGCCGCCCCCACGCTGGCCGACAGGATCTCCGCCTGCACGGTGGCGGCCCGGAGCTTCTGGGCGCTGGCGGCGCGCTCGTTATAGACGGCCATGGCCAGGCCCGCGAGCAGCAGGCCGACGGCGATGGCGACCACCAGGCTGGGCGCCAGCCTCCATCGCCTCCAGATCGGGGAGCGGCCGGACCGTGGCATCCCTATCCTCCGGGCCCGACGGCGATCGCCAGCCTCATGAGCTTGGAGCTGATCGTCACGCGATGGGCGGCGGCGGCGGCGGGGTCGATGCTGAAGCGGACGTGCCCGGCCTGGACGATGAACTGAATGATCGCCCCCCTGACGCCCAGGCTCCGGTCGCTCACCGTCAGGACGGGCGCGCCGCGCAGGTCGCGAATGGCGTCGGCGGGTGATTTGCCGGGCGATGCGCCGAGATAGAGGATGTGGCATCCGCTCGCCACCTCCCCGCTTCGGAGCCGGCGCACCGCCACCGGGTGCTCGTCGACAAATTGGCCGTTCACCGCCTGGTCCAGCACCCCGTTGAAGGGGTCCTCGCCGAGGACGCACAGGTAGAACGGGCTCGACGGCGTCGGAAAGGCCGAGGCCGGCCATTCGACGAAGGGCGCGAACTTGTAGAGATAGGTCGCCTTGACGGCGGATTCGGTCGCGCCGGCCGGGGCGCTGGCCGCGGCGCCCGAGGCGACGAGGCCGACCAGAGCCAGGCCGGCCGCCCACCCTGTTCGCCGAAGGCGCCGCAAGATCATCCTAGAATCTCCATCGCGTGTCGATGAAGATGCTGCGGCTGCTTTTGACGCCGATGGGGCCCAGTTGCAGGCTGCCGCCGGTCACGCCGAACTCCGGGTGCCGCTTGTGCAGCAGATTGGCGCCGATGAGTGAGATTTCGAGCGACTTCGATGCGGCCCAGCGCACTCGCGCGTCAAGCTCGGCATAGGACGGCGACGCGGGACGGGGCAGCGAGCCCACATGGCGCAGGTCGAGGTCCAGGGCGAGCCCGCGGCCGAGGTCCATCATCGAGCGCAAGGACGCCTGGTGGTCGGGATCGTCTCCGGCGATGTCGACGCCGACGATCTTGCTGGAGCCAGGCTGGTAACGGAGGTCCTTGTGCAGCCAGTTGAAGCCGCCGGTGAGCCGCCACCAGTCGGTGACCTGGTAGGCCCCCCAGGCTTCGACGCCATAAGTCTCACCCTCCATCTCGTTGGCGAACACGATCGGCAGCCCGCCCTGCGTGAGCTCGAAGCTGCGCAGATGGTCATACACGTTGTAGAAGGCCGAAATTGAGACCGACGCCCGCGCCGAAGGTTGCGCGCGATAGCCGAGTTCATAGGCGATCAGCGTCTCGGACCGGAAATCCCGCCCGGCCAGGACGATGAGCGAGCCCTGACGCTGGACGAAATCCCGATCGAGCCGCGACGGCGTGCGCACGGCCCGGGAAACCGCGGCCCAGATGAGCGTGGAGTCGGTCGGTTTCCACGACAGCCGAGCGCTGGGCAGGAGATCACGCCCGCTATAGGGCGCATCCTCGAGCTTCAGGCCAAGCGTCAGCTTCAACGCCGGGGTCAGCGAGATGGCGTCCTGGGCGAACACATTGCTCAGCACCTGCCGGCTGCGCACCGGATCGAACAATTGCGTGTTCGGGGACGAGGGAACGATCACGAAATTGTCTTCGGTGACGCGGTAGCCGCCGCCCCAGACGACGTCGTGGACGCCGCCCCACGAAAAGCTGTGCTGCACGTCCAGATCGTAGGTGCTCAAGCGGTAGTCGAGCGCGCCCTCCCGGGATCGCCTCAGATGGTCGTAGTAGGCCTGCACCTGCAACGCGCCCCCGCCCCCCGTCGGGCGTGTCCAGCGGGCGATCAGATTGTGACCGGAGACAGAGGCGTCGGCGCCGGTGAGCCGTTGCGAACCGTCATAGATGTCGCCCTGCAAGGTCACCAGATCGCCGGATGGGGTCCAGTCGAGCCGGAAGCCCCCCTGTCCCTTGCGCCAGCCGTCCTGGGCGTCAGCTCCCGCCGGCGTGAGGCTGCGCTTGTAGCCGACCCCCTCGACATAGGCCCGGTAGGTCAAGTCCGGGGTGACGGCGCCACCGTAGCGCAGGTACGCCCTTTGCTCGCGGTCGCCGGCGCCGAGCTGGGCGACGCCGCCCTGGGTGTCGCTGGACTTGCGCGTGACGACGTTGATGACGCCATTGACGGCGTTGGCGCCCCACAGGGTCGCGCCGGGCCCGCTGATCACCTCGATCCGTTCGATGTCTTGCGGCGGCGTGGCCTGCACGTCCCAGAACACGCCGTGGGAGAAGGGGGTGTAGGCGCTGCGGCCGTCGATCAGCACCAGCAGCTTGTCGGCGGCGCCGCCGTTGAAACCGCGCGCCGAGATGGCGTGGGTGGTGGCGGTGATCTGCGCCACCTGGAGATTCGGCGCGAGACGCAGGATGTCGGGAATATTGAGCGCGCCCGAGCGTGCGATGTCGTCCTGGGTGATGACGTAGATCGCCGCCGGCGCATCGCTCAGCGGCTGGGCGGACTTCGACACCGAGGCGACTTCGATATTGGCCAGGTCCTCGATGGAGAGGCGGCTGAGTTCGGCGAGGGTGTCCGCTTCGGGGCGCGTCATGGCCGCCGACCCGGAGGCCTGGAACAGCAGGAAGCTGGTCGCTACCGCCGCCAAGCGTCCGGCGTTGCCCCGCCGCGCGCCGATTCCCGCTCCAGGCAGCCGCATCACCCCTGTCCAACGCTGCAAAACATTTCAAAACCGATTCGCGAGAGTCGCAGGTGAATATCTGTCCGACGCGCCGGTTAACAATAAATCCAGTCCTTACACCCGGAGCGGCGAAGAAACCGTTACGACGAAGGCAGTAGTTGCAAGAACGGATCCCGATCCAGCCAGTGCGCGTCGCAGGACGGGCAGTCGAATTTCCGATCTGGGATTGAGATTCGCCGCCCCCGACACACGCCTTGGTATACGTCCGCGGGAGTCGCCTGCGCAATGGGCGCCGCCGTAGGCGCGCGCCGATCGCCTGAACGTGGCGCGAGCGGCGCCGGAGCTCAATAAACGCGCGGCGCCGGGGCGATGGCCACGGGCCCCAAGGTGGTTTGGCCGGCCTCGAAGGTCAGGGCGGCGCGGGCGAGGTCGCCCTGCTGGCGGGCCGCGGTCAAGGCGGCGGCGGCGGCGGCGGCCTCCGGCGCGATGGCCCCGGTCTCGCCGAGCGCCGCGATCGCCCGGGGGGCCTGGCGCAGCGACAGGTCCAGGGCGCCGCGGAGGCGCCCGTCGGACCCCACCGTCAGCGTCCCGCCCTGGGCGCCCAGGATCGCCTCGCCCGCGGTGACGCCGGCGTTGCGCACGCTCATCTGGCCGCCGGCGTCGGACCAGGCGCGCACCGCGCGGGGCCAGGTGGGGCCGGTGAAGGCGCTCATCTTGGAAAGCGTCGCGTTCCAGACCAGGGCGACCGGCTTGTCGCCGGCGACGCGGGCGAGCAGGCCCAGGGGCCGGGCCCTGCCGCCGTCCACCTTGGCGAACACGCCGCCCTGGTCGTCGGGGCCGGCGCGCAGGTGGAACTCCACCCGATCCGCCGTCGAGAGTCCGAAGGGCTGGGCGCCGGGCGCCGGCGTGAAGGCGACCTTCACCGCCTCGAAGGAGACGTTGGGCGGGCGCTTGTCCAGGTTGCTCAGGCTGGCGCGGATCAGCTGGCCCTTCACGGAGACCGGCCCCCCGCTGGGACGGGTGAACTCGAGCCCCTGCGGCGCGGCGACGATCCAGTGGCCGGGGGTCAGCACATAGGCTTCGCCCTCCAGCCGGGGCGCGGCGAGGGCCCAGCCGGAGGGATCGCGCAGGCGCGGGGCGACCAGGGTGACGTCAAGGCGGAAGGGGTAGCCGCCGATGCTGTGCGAGTCCCAGCCGATGTCGTAGCCGGCGGCGCGCAGGCCGGTTTGCGCGGCGGCGAGGCGGTCCTGGACCTGGATGCGCATCCAGAACCAGACGCAGGTCCAGGCGACGATCCCGACCAGCAGCAGGATGAAGGGCAGGTAGAGGCCGAGGCGGGATTTGCGGGCGGGGATCGGATCGGGCATGAGCAGGTCGAAGGGGCTTGCGGCGGGCCGGGCGGTATGACGGACGAGCGTTGGGTGTTCGGTTACGGATCGCTGATGTGGCGTCCCGGATTCGCCTTCGTGGAGCGGGAGCGCGCCACACTACACGGCCGCCGCCGCGCCTTCTGCATCTATTCCGTCCACCACCGCGGCACCTACCAGCGGCCGGGACTGGTGCTGGGCCTGGCGCCGGGCGGGGCCACCCGCGGCATGGCGTTCCGGGTGGCGGAGGCGGCGTGGCCGGAGACCTACGCCTATCTGCGCGAGCGCGAGCAGCCCACCGAGACCTATGTGGAGGCCCATGCCTTCGTGCGGCTGGCCGGCGGGCGGCGGGTCAGGAGTCTGGTCTTCCTCTCCGACGTGCGCCACCCGCAGTGGGCGGGCGTACTCAGCCTGGAGCGGCAGGCCGAGCTGATCGCCGGCGCCCACGGGCTTTCCGGCCGCAACGTGGATTACCTGCGCGACCTGGTGGAGCACCTGATCGAGGAGGGGGTCTGCGGGCGCGACATGCAGAGGCTGCTGGCGATGGTCGAGGCCCGCGAGGCGGCGGCCGCCTGATCACAGCGGCAGCAGCTTCTGCGAGGCCGTTTCGATGCGCTCCTCCAAGGTGCGCATGAACTCGGCGCGTTTCAGGCCCGGCGGGATCGGCTCGAGATATTCGAAGACGATGACGCCGGGCTTGCGCAGGAAGCCGTGGGCCGGCCAATGCATGCCGGAGTTCGTGGCCACCGGGTGGGTCGCCAGGCCGAGCTCGCGATAGAGGGCCGCGACGCCGGGCTTGTAGTCGCCCACGACCCCCGGCTGGCCGCGCGTGCCTTCCGGGAAGATCACCAGCTGGCGATTCTCGTCCAGGCGGGCGGCGGCCTCGCGGACCAGCTTCTTCAGCGCTGCCGAATGGCCCTTGCGGTCGACGGCGATCATCCGCGCCTTGGCCGCGTACCAGCCGAAGAAGGGAATGATCTTCAGCTCCTTCTTCAGGACGAAGCAAGCGTAGGGCAGCCAGGCGAACTGGGCGAAGACGTCGAACATGCACTGGTGCTTGGGGGCCACCAGCGCCGGGCCGGCGGGCACGTGCTCACGCCCGCGCAGCTCCACCCGCACCCCGCAGACGATGCGCAGCAAGCCGATGATGCCCTTGCCCCAGACGCCGAGGCCCTGGACCGTCCAGCGCGGCGGGCACAGCAGCAGCGGCAGCAGGCTCAACGCGATGATGGCGGACCACAGGTAGAAGAGGCCCACGAACAGCAAGGAGCGCAGCACCAGCACGCTCAGGCCCTTTCCTTTGCGCCCGGCTCGGCCCGCGGCCCCAGGCTGAGCAGCGCCTCGCGGCTGAGGATCGCCAGATACTTGCAATATTCCACCGCCACCAGGCGCGCCCCGCGGCCGGTCTTCCACCAGTTGCGGGCGTCGAGGACCGAGGTGGCCACCGGATAGGACTGCAGCGCAACTCCCGGCAGGCCGCCGCGCAGCTCCAGCATGGCGCGGGGCATGTGGTAGTCGGCGGTGACGACGATCAGCCGGCGATAGCGCATCGCCTTGGCCCAGGCGTTGGTCTCGCGGGCGTTGCCGACCGTGGTGGCCGCCTCGAAGCCCAGGTCGACGCAGCAATCGTAGAGGCGGCGCACGGCGCCGGTGGCGGCGCGGATATCCTCGCGCGAGGCCTCGCGGTTCACGCCCGAGACCAGCATGCGCTCGCCCTTGCCGTCCTCCAGCAGGTCCATGGCCGCCTTGATCCGCTCGTTCGACCCCGCGCCGGTGAGCGCCACCACGCCGTCGGCGGGGGCGGGATCGGGGGCCGGGGTCGATTGCTCGATGCGGCCCGCGAAGGCGAAGAGGCCGGCCGCCCAGATGATGGCCAGCACCAGGATGGCGGCCAGGCCCTTCATTCCATCTCCCGGATGATGCCCGAGGCCGTGAACCGGGCCGCGATCGACGCCACCAGGGCCGCGAGCAGCGGACAGGGAACCACGGCCAGCAGGTCGTACCAGGCCACGGGCAGCACCGGCGTCAGGCCCTCGCCGCCGCCGATCAGCCGCAGGGTCGCGCCCATGAGCACGGCGGCGACCGCGCCGAACACGCCCGCGGTGGCGGCGATGCGGGCGAACCGGGCCTGGAACAGCTTGGCGATCAGCACGTGCTCGGCGCCGGCCAGGTGCAGCACCTCCACCACGTCGCGGCGGGCGGCCAGGCCGGCGCGGGTGGCGAAGGCGATCACGGCGGCGGCCGCGCCGGCGATCAGCAGGAAGATGCTGGCGCCGATCCAGCGGGCGACCCCGGCCGAGCGGGTGATGTCCTTGATCCACAGGCTGTGGTCGTCGACGGTGGCGTCGAGGCCCTGGGCCTTCAGCGCCGCATCGAGGGTGGCGACGGTGGGCTGGGCCTTGCGGTCGAGCTCCACGGCCACCAGCCGGGGCACCGGCAGGTCCTCCAGGTCGGCCACGTCGCCCAGCCAGGGCTTGATCAGTTCGTAGGCCTTCTCGCGCTCCAGCGCGCGGGCCTCGGTCACCCCCTCGACGCCCGCCAGGGTCTCGGCGGCGCGGGCGGCCGCGGAGTCGGGGCTCTCGGCGCCCTTCGGCCGGACGATCACCGTGGCCTCGCCCACCAGCTGGTCGGCCCAGCCGCGCGCGGCGCGGTCGGCGGCGATCACGCCGAGCGCGGTCATGCAGGCCAGGAAGCAGAGCACGGCGACCACGAAGATCAGCGCCCCGTCGCGGGCGTCGGACTCCGGCAGGAAGGGGGCCGGCCGCCAGCGCGGCAGGTCGAACATCTCGCTCACGCCGGGCCCTCCGATGGGACCATGTGGTGCAGCTGGCCCCCGTCGAGGTGCAGCACCGGGCGGCCGGAGCGGGCCACCAGGTCCTGGTCGTGGGTGGCGATGACCACCGTGGTGCCCAACCGGTTCAGCTCCACGAACAGGCGGAAGATGCGCAGCGCCATCTCGTGGTCGACGTTGCCGGTGGGCTCGTCGGCCAGCAGGATGTCCGGGCGGCCGACCACCGCGCGGGCGATCGCCAGGCGCTGTTTCTCGCCGCCGGCCAGGGTGGCGGGCATGGCGTGCATGCGGGTCTTCAGGCCCACCCAGGTCAGCAGCTCGGCCACGTCCGTGCGATAGTCGTCGGCCTTGCCGCCGGCGATGCGCAAAGGCAGGGCGGCGTTGTCGAAGGCGGTCAGATGTTCGAGCAGGCGGAACTCCTGGAACACCACGCCGATCCTCCGGCGAAGGAACGGCTGGTCCTTGACGGCTACGCGTGAGATGTCCTGACCGAACAGGTGGACCAGGCCCTTGGTGGGCTTGGCGGCCAGGTAGATGAGCTTGAGCAGCGAGCTCTTGCCCGCGCCCGAGGGACCGGTGACGAAATGGAACGAGCCCGCGGCGAGCGAAAAGGTGAGATCGCGCAGGATCTCCGGCCCGCGGCCGTAACGCATGGACACGTCGTCGAATCGAACGACGGCCTCATCGGCTTGCATCGCCGTATCGACGTCTGGGTTTCTGGACATGGAGACCGAAATCGGCGACCTCGATGGAGGTTGCTGGAGCGTCCGATTCGACTGTCATGATACTGACCTGTCCAGAGTGCGCCACCAGCTATTTTGTGGACGACGGAAAGGTCCCGCCGGACGGCCGCATCGTACGCTGCGCCAATTGCGGGGCGCGCTGGACCGCCAAGGCCGAGCTGGAGCTGGTCTCCGGAGGCGATGAGGGCGCGGTCGGGCGCGAGCCGCCGGCCCCCAAGGAAGAGCCGAAGACCGTCGGGCAGCTGGCGGGCGAGGAGTTGCCCAAGGTCTTCCGCGCCCGGGCCCATTCCGACCGCAAGGTGCGCGAGGCCGCGACGCTCGGGGTCGTGTGGGGCGCGGTGGCGGCGGTGCTGGCGATCCTGGCCGCGCTGGCGATCGTGTTCCGCGCCGACGTGGTGCGGCTGTGGCCGCGCTCGGCGGCGGCCTACGCCACCATCGGCATGCCGGTGAACGGCCTGGGGCTGGTGCTGGAGAACGTCAAGGCGGAGCCGGCGCTGCAGGGCGGGCATGCGGCGTTCGCCATCTCCGGCCGGATCCGCAACATCGAGGAGCGGACGCTCACCGCCCCGCCGCTGAAGATCAGCCTGTTGAACAAGTCCGGAAAGCCGGTCGCCACCCAGCTGGCGCACGCCGCCGACCCGCGCATCCCGCCGGGGCAGACGCGGCACTTCGCGATCAGCATGCTCGATCCGCCCGCGACGGCGCATGACCTCGAGGTGACCTTCGCCGAGCAGCCCAAGGCCGCGCCGGCGCCCAAGGCCAAGCCGGCGCATGCGGCGCCGCCTGCGCCCCACAAGGCCGCCTCCGGCCCGGCAGGCTTGCGGCCGGCCGCCGAGCCGTCCCTGCCGGCGCCCGTGGAGGCCCGGTCGCTGGCGGCCGGCGACCCCTACGCCCTGGAGCACAAATGACCACACCCGCGGTTCTGCTGAGCGAGTCCGAGGTGGCCGAACGGGTCGAGGCGCTCGCCGGCCGCATCGCCCCGCGGATCGACGACGAGACCGTCGCGGTGTGCCTGCTGACCGGCGGGCTATGGTTCTGCGCCGACCTGATGCGGGCGCTGGCGCGGGCGGGCCGACATGTGCGGTTCGACGCCCTGTGGCTCGCCTCCTATGGCGATGAGCGGGCGAGCCTGGGGCGCTGCGAGGTCCGCGCCGACCTGCAGCGGCCGCTGTCCGGCCGCCGGGCGCTGATCGTCGACGACGTCTTCGACACCGGCCTGTCGCTCAGCGAAGCGGCGCGGCTGGTGCGCGACGCCGGCGCCGCGGAGGTGCTGACCGCCGTCTTCGCCTCCAAGCCCTGGCCGAAGCCGCGCGCCATCCAGCCGGACTTCGTGGCCTGGGACGCGCCCATGCGCTTCCTGGTGGGCTACGGCATGGACCACGCGGGCCAGTACCGCGGCCTGCCCTACGTGGGCGCGCTGGACTGACCCGGTAGGGCCGGGTAGCGCTCAGTAGCGCGGCGGCCCATTCCAGATCTCCTGGCCGCCCGTTCCCTGCCGCGTGTAGGACGAGCCGTCCGGCCCCTCCCGGGTGATCTCCTGACCGCCAGGGCCTTGCCGGGTGATGGTGCGCCCGTCCGGACCTTCGGTGATGATGGTCTGCCCGCCCGGGCCCTGCCGGGTGTAGGTCCGCCCATTCGGACCCTCGGTGATGATCGTCTGTCCGCCGGAATGCTGGACCACCGAGGAGCCGCCATCCCCGCCGCCGCCGGCGCCGCCACGGCCGCCGCCGCCGTAGTCGCCATAGCCGCGCTCGCGAGAACGCCCGCCGCGGCCGCCATAGGCCACGTCCTGCTCATAATAGCCGCCGGAGTAGCCGCCGCTCGCCGCATCGGCGAGCACCGCGGCGATGACCCCGCTGGCGACCGCCGTCAGCAGCACGTCGTTCCCCTGGCGCACATAGTAGTGGCCGCGGGGCGGCGGGCGCAGGCGATAGCGTTGGTAGTCGCGCACGACATAGGTCTGGGTCCGGTACTGGCGGGGCAGCACCTGGCCGCGCGCCCAGTGGCCGTGGCGGGCCGCATAGCCGTCGTGCGGCCGCGCGAGGGCCGGGACCGCGGGCGCCGCGGCGGCCAGGGCGGCGGCGAGGAGGATGGCGCGTTTCATGTCTTGCACTCCCAGAGTCCGGCGACGATGCCGGGTCGGGCTTGAACGGGCCGGGATCGGCGCGTTCAGCAGGCGTTCACGCCGGAACGCCTGAGCGGCGGGCGGGATGCGGATCGGGACCGACCGATCGGCCAGCCCTTGCCGCCTGATCGCGTCAGCGTCACGAGACCGGTTCGGCCAGGCCCGCCAGCGCCAGGGAGATCGCCCACAGCCGCTCGCCGTCGGCGTCGTTGCGGGCCTGGGCGCTGGGCTGGGCCGGCTTCGACTTGACGAAGTAGGCCCCGTTCAGCCGGCCGCCCTCTTCCGAGGTCGCCGCATGGAGCGTGGTCCTGGCGCCGTCCTGCGGCGACATGGCGACCACCTTCGCCCAGCGGAAGATCACCCCCATGGGGCTGGTGTCGTCGTCGCCGAAGCGGGTGGCCACGAAGCCCGGGTGCAGGGCGTTGCAGGTGACGCCGGTCCCCTCCAGGCGCCGGGCCAGCGCCCGGGCGAACAGGATGTTGCAGAGCTTGGAGCGGCCGTAGGCCAGGTAGGTGGAGTAATTCTTCGCGTTCTGCAGGTCGTCGAAGTCGAGGCTGTAGCTGGCGTGCAGGCGCGAGGCGGTGACCACCACCCGGCCCGCGGGCGCGGCCTTCACCCGGTCGAGCAGGCCGAGGGTCACCACGAAATAGGCCATGTGGTTGACGGCGAAGGTGCGCTCCCAGCCGTCCTCGGTGAGCTTGCGTTCCGGGAACATGCCGGCGGCGTTGTTGATCAGCAGGTCGACCGCCGGCTCCGCGGCGGCGATCTCGGCTGCGAGCCGCTTCATCTCGGCCAGGCGCGAGAGGTCGGCGAGGTAGGGGACGTGCGCGCCGCTGGCGGGCGGCGGCAGGGCCGCCATGGTCGCGGCGAGGCGTTTGGGGTCGCGCCCCACCACCAGCACCCGCGCGCCGCGGCGGGCCAGGTCCAGGGCGGTGACCTCGCCGATGCCGGAGGTGGCGCCGGTGACGACGGCGGTCCTGCCCGCGAGGTCCGGCGTGGCCATGCGAATTCTCCCCTGGCGGCGCCTTACGCCCTTGGGGAGCGCGGCCCATATGCGTGCGGTCTTCGGGAGCGCCACCATGAAATACAATCAGCTCGGCCGCACGGGCCTTTTTGTCTCGGAAATCTGCCTGGGCGCCATGACCTTCGGCGGCAATCCGGAGGCGGGGTTCTGGACCGCCATCGGCGCGGTGCGGCAGGACGAGGTGGACGGCATCGTCGGCCGGGCGCTGGCCTCGGGCGTGAACTTCATCGACACGGCGGACGTCTATTCCTTCGGCGGCTCGGAGACGCTGGTCGGCCAGTCGCTGAAGAACCTGGGCGTCGCCCGCAAGGACGTGGTCATCGCCACCAAGGTGTTCGGCGAAATGGGGCCGGGTCCCAACGACCGCGGCGCCTCGCGCGGGCACATCATGGATTCCGTCCAGGGCAGCCTGGAGCGCCTGCAGACCGACCACATCGACCTCTACCAGATCCACGGGAACGACCTAGTCACGCCGATCGACGAGACCTTGCGGGCCCTGGACGACCTGACCCGCCAGGGCCTGGTGCGCTACTTCGGCGTCTCCAACTGGCAGGCCTGGAAGATCGCCAAGGCCCTCGGCCTGTCGGAGGCGCGCGGCTACGGCCGCTTCGAGACCGTGCAGGCCTATTATTCCATCGCCGGCCGCGACCTGGAGCGCGAGCTGGTCCCGATGATGGTCGAGGAGAAGGTGGGGCTGATGGTCTGGTCGCCGCTGGCCGGCGGCCTCTTGTCCGGCAAGTACGGGCCGGGCGCCGACACCCCGCAGGGCTCGCGGCGGATCGCCTTCGACTTCCCGCCGGTGGACGTCGAGCGCGGCTGGGCCTGCGTGGCCGAGATGCGCCGGATCGGCGATGAGCATGGCGTCTCGGTGGCCCGGGTGGCGTTGGCCTGGCTGCTCGCCAAGCCGCACGTGACGAGCGTGATCATCGGGGCCAAGACCGTCGAACAGCTCGACGACAACCTCGCCGCCGTGGCGCTGACCCTGACGCCGGAGGAGGTCGCCCGGCTCGACAAGGTCAGCGAGCTGCCGCCGGAATATCCCGGTTGGATGCTGGACCGCCAAGGGGGCGCGCGGGTCCCCAAGCCCTTTGCCCCGGCGAAGGGGTAGGCGCAGTATGGCGCGCCCCGCTGACGCAGGGGCGCCTTTCGCGGCGGCCCGGGCTGGGGCATAGGGCCGCCTGTGGACACCCTGACCGCCTTCGCCGAGGCCAAGCTCGCCGACCTGGAGGCGCAGAGCCTCAGGCGCACCCTGAAGCCCACGCGCCGGATCGACGGGGTGTGGGTGGAGCGCGGCGGCCGGCGGCTGATCTCCTTCTCCTGCAACGACTATCTGAACCTGTCGCACCATCCGGCGGTGAAGGCCGCCGCGGCGCAGGCCATCGCCGAGCACGGGACCGGCTCAGGCGCCTCGCGGCTGATCACCGGCGATAATCCGATTTTCGGCGTGCTGGAGGCCCGGCTGGCGCGGCTGAAGGGCTACGAGGCCGCCTGCGTGTTCGGCTCTGGCTACCTGGCCAACACCGGCATCATCCCGACCTTCGTCGGCCCTGGCGACCTCGTGCTGGTGGACGAGCTGGCCCACGCCTGCATCTGGGCCGGCGCCAAGCTCTCCGAGGCGCGGGTGGTGATGTTCAGGCACAACGACATGGCCGACCTCGCCGCCCGGCTGGCCGAGCATCGCGGCGCGGCGCGCCGGGCGCTGGTGGCCACCGACGGGGTCTTCTCGATGGACGGCGACGTGGCGCCGCTGGACGAGATCAGCCGCCTGGCGCGGGCGCATGACGCGTGGCTGCTGGTGGACGACGCCCATGGGCTTGGCGTGCTGGGCGGCGGCGCGGGCGTGGCGCGGCTGTTCCCGGGCGCCCGGGTGGACCTGGCCATGGGCACCTTCTCAAAGTCGATCGGGGGCTACGGCGCCTATGTCTGCGCCAGCGGTCCGGTGATCGACTTCATCAAGACCCGCACCCGCACGGTGGTCTATTCCACCGGCCTGCCGCCGGCCAACGCCGCTGCCGCCCTGGCGGCTCTGGAGGTGATCGAGACGGACGCCGAGCGGGTCGCGCGGCCGCTGCGCAACGCCCGGCGGCTGACCAGCGCGCTCGACCTGCCGCAGGCGCAGAGCGCCGTGGTGCCCATCGTGCTGGGCGAGGCCGAGACCGCGCTGGCCGCCGCGCGCGACCTGGAGGCGCAGGGCCTGCTGGCGGTGCCGATCCGCCCGCCCACGGTGCCCGCCGGCACCGCCCGGCTGCGGCTGGCGTTCAGCGCCGACCACACCTTCGAGATGGTCGACCGGCTGGCCGAGGCCGTGCGCCCCTGGCTGCGGCGGTGAGCCCGAGGGGCCTGTTCGTCGCCGGCGCCCACACCGACGTGGGCAAGACCCACGCCGCCTGCGCCCTGATCCGCGCCGCCCGGGCCCGTGGTCTGGCCGTCGAGGCGCTGAAGCCGCTGGTGAGCGGCTTCGATCCGGAGGACTGGGAGGACAGCGACCCGGGCCGGCTGCTGGCCGCGCTCGGGCGGCCGCTCACCGCGCCGGAGCTGTGGGCCATGTCGCCCTGGCGGTTCCGCGCCCCGCTCGCCCCGCCCATGGCGGCGCGCCGCGAGGGCGTGCGCCTGGAGCTGGCGCCGGTGGCCGACTTCTGCCGCGGGCGGCTGGCCGCGTCCCAGGCCGACCTGATGCTGGTGGAAGGCGTCGGCGGCCTGATGTCGCCCATCGCCGAGCACGCCACCGGGCTCGACCTGATGACCGCCCTGGGCCTGCCGACGATCCTGGTCGGCGGCTCCTACCTGGGCGCCATCAGCCATCTGCTCACCGCCGCGGAGACGGCCCGGGCGCGGGGGCTGCCCCTGGTGGCGCTGGTCGTCAGCGAGAGCGCCGATCCGGACGCCCCGGACTTCGCCGAGACCCTGGACGCCGTCCGCGAGCATCTTCCGCAGACGCCGCTGGTCGCCGCGTCGCGGGCGCCTGAATATGAATGGGCGGACACATTGGCGGCGGCGGCGCTCGCGGCCTGAAAAGGCGTCCCGGCCGGTCGACCGTCAAAAGATCTTCGGACTACGGCGAACTGAGCGTAGCGTGGTCGCGTTATAGAGCGCTTGCGGCCGCAGCGGCCGACGGGCGTGCACGGCGCAACGACGTCGGGCGGGAGGAGACGCGAAGCCGGGCGGCGCGAGCCGTCCGGAGAGTTGGCGCCCGCAAGTAGTCGGCGTCGCCATGGGAGGCGCGAGGGTGAGGTATTTCCTCGACACCGAGTTCAACGGCTTTGGCGGCGAACTCCTGTCTCTGGCGCTGGTGCGAGAGGACGGGGCCAGCCTCTACCTGCTCTACAGCATTCCCGGCAACATCGGCCGCTGGGTCGCCGCCCACGTGATCCCGGCCCTGCACGCGGTCCCGGCGGGGATCGAAGCGCGCCGGGTGAGCCAGGCCGAAGGCGCGCGCACCATCGGCGAGTTCCTCAGCGAGGATGCCGACCCCGAGATCATCGCCGACTGGCCCGATGACATCAGCTACTTCTGCCGCGCCCTGATGACCGGCCCGGGCACCATGGCCCCGCTGCGGCGCATCCGGTTCGACATGGTCCGGCTGGAGACCTATCCCAGCACCCTGCCCGGCGCCTCGCCGCACAACGCCTGGTGGGACGCCATGGCGCTGCGCGAGCGCGTCATGCGCCCGCCCATCCGCGCCCAGGCCTGAGGCTCCAAATCAGAAGCCCGGAACGTGGCGGCCGCCGGAAGCGGCGTCCACGTCCGGCTATCACGCGCTACCCCGGCGGCAGCATCGCTACGACCTCGTTGGTCTTGGAGATGAACTTCACGCCCTTCAGGCGCTCCTGGTGGTAGCCGGGCCAGGAGCCTTCGATGTGGATCGGGGTGACGGCGGCCGCGCCGGGGGCGGCGGGTTTCGTCACCACCACGTCGACCTCGTAGATCCCGTCCGGCGGGGCGGCGGCGTAGATCCGCGGCTTGAAGCCCCCGCTCGTGTAGCCCGGCATGGAAACCTTGGCGTCGGCCTTCAGCGCCAGGGTCCCCGGCGTGGAGCTCTTCTCCACGGCGCCGGAGTCCAACGAATCGACCTGTTCCTGGCCGGCGTAGAATTGCGCCTGGCGGGCCAGAGACTTCTTGGCCACCGGCGCGGCGACCTCTTCGCTCGGCTTTTCGCAGCCCGCCAGCCCAAGCGCGATCACGCTCGCGGCCGCAATCCATATCGCCTTCATGACGTCTCCCCCCGATCTTGTGTCGGTGAAGAGAGGATGGGGTGGTCAACCGGTGCTGGCAAGCCCGGCTGCACAGTTCCTAGGCGGCCTCTGCGGCGCCGGCGTCGCCCAGGGCCTGTTGCAGCGCCTGCAAGAGGTTCTCCGGCTTCATGGGTTTTTCCACCACGCCGTTCATGCCGGCCGAGACATAGGCCGCGGCGTCCTCCGGGTCGGCGTTTGCGGTCAGCGCGATGATCGGCACGCGACCCGGCCGGCCGGCCAGGCCACGGATCGTCCTGGTGGCGGCCACCCCGTCCATCCGCGGCATCTTGATGTCCATCAGGATCAGGTCGAAGCGCCCGGTGCGGGCCGCCTCCACCGCCTCATCGCCGTCGCACGCCGTCTCCGAGGTGCAGTCGAACATCTCGCACAGGGTCTGGGCGACCATGCGGTTGGTGGCGTTGTCGTCCACCACCAGGATGTGCGCCGAACGTGCGGCGGCGGTGTCGCCCGGCTCCACCGCGTCGGTGGTCGCGAGCGGGGCGGTGAATTCGAAGACGACGGTCTCGCCGGCGCCGGTGTTGGCCTCGCGGCGCAGGACACCGTCGAACGCCTGGATGATCCGTCGGCCGAGCGCGACGCCCAGCGCCGTCTCCAGGCCGTAGCGCGCCTCGATCTCGTGAGCGTCGGAGGAGTCCAGGTCGCCGCCGCGATCGCCGCCGCCGCGCACCCGGCCTTCCAGGTTCAGGCCTTCGCCGTGCGGCGTAATCCGCAGGCTGGCTTCCACCGCGCCGCGGCGCACGCCGGCCACCGCCTGGCCGATCAGGCCGTCGAAGAGCTGGATCAGTCGCGCGCCATCCACCAGGGCGCAGGCTTCCGGATCGCCGTCGTAGGCCACCAGCAGGGTGACGCCGTTGTCGGCGGCGCGTTCCTGCCAGGCGGCCTGGATCTCGTCCATCAGGTCGCGCAGGCGGCGCGGCTCGGGCTGCAGGGTCAGGCCATGGGTCTCGGCCCCACGCAGGTCGGTGGCGCGGCTGAGGATCCGTTGCACGCTGGCCGCGGCCTGGACCACGCCGGCGGCGCAGGCCTGGGCGTCGCCGGACAGCGCATGGCGCCCCAACTGATCGGCGAGCGCCAGCACGCCGTCCATCTGCTGATGGATCTCGGCGCTGATGCGTTCGAAAAGGAAGTCGGGAAGCGAGGACATTTACCGGCCGGACAGGCTCAACTTGCCGAGAGGATGGCAGGCAGCGCTTGCAGAGATGTTAAATTTCGCGCAGCCGGCCTGCTTACGAGGGCCGCCCGCCGCTTTATTCGCCATGATCTTCCCGCGGGCCGCCCGCGCGTTCATATGACGCCGATGACGCAACCCCCTTCAGATCGCGCCCTGGTGCTGTTCTCCGGCGGCCAGGACTCCAGCGTCTGCCTGGCCTGGGCGCTGGACCGCTATGGCCATGTGGAGACGGTGGGGTTCGACTACGGCCAGCGCCACGCGGTGGAGATGGTCCAGCGCGAGGTGGTCCGCGCGCGGCTGGCCCGGGACTTTCCCGCCTGGGCGGGGCGGCTTGGCGAGGACCATGTGCTGGAGATGCGCGGCTTCGGCGCCATCGCCGAGACCGCCATGACCTCGGAACGCGCCTTCGAGGTCACCGCCAGGGGCCTGCCGTCCACCTTCGTGCCCGGCCGCAACCTGGTGTTCCTGGCCTATGCGGCGGCGCTCGCCGACCGGCGGGGCTTGAGGGTGCTGATGGGCGGCATGTGCGAGACCGACTTCTCCGGCTATCCCGACTGCCGGCGCGACACCCTGGATGCGCAGACGCAGGCGCTCAACCTCGGCATGGACCAGGACTTCGTCCTGGAGACGCCGCTGATGCGCCTGACCAAGGCGCAGACCTGGGCGCTGTCGCAGGGGCTCGGCGGCGAGGCGCTGGTGGAACTGATCGTCGAGGAGAGCCACACCTGCTACCGCGGCGAGCGGGGGACCCGCCGGCCCTGGGGCTACGGCTGCGACGACTGCCCGGCCTGCGCCCTGCGCCGCCGCGGCTGGGAGGCCTGGACGGCCGCAGGCCGTCCGGCGCTCAGCCCATGAGCTACGCGGTCAAGGAGATCTTCCTCACCCTGCAGGGCGAGGGCGGCCAGGCCGGCCGGCCGGCGGTGTTCTGCCGCTTCGCCGGCTGCAACCTGTGGTCCGGACGCGAGCAGGACCGGGCGGGCGCGGTCTGCACCTTCTGCGACACGGACTTCGTGGGCATGGACGGGCCGGGCGGCGGGCGGTTCGCGGACGCGGACGCCCTCGTGGACGCGGTCACGGCCCAGTGGCGCGCGGGCCCCGAAGGCCGCCTGGTGGTCTGCACGGGGGGCGAGCCGCTGCTGCAGCTCGATCCGCCGCTGATCGCCGCCTTTCACGCGCGCGGGTTCGAGATCGCCCTGGAGACCAACGGCACCCTGGCGGTCCCGCCGGGCGTCGACTGGATCTGCGTCAGCCCCAAGGCCGACGCCCCGCTGGCGCAGACGAGCGGCCAGGAACTGAAGCTGGTCTTTCCGCAGGCCGGCCACGATCCGGCGGCGTTCGAGGGGCTGGATTTCGAGCGCTTCTTCCTGCAGCCGATGGACGGGCCCGACCGTCAGGCGAACACCGAGGCCGCGATCGCCTATTGCCTTGCCCATCCGCGCTGGCGTTTAAGCGTCCAGACCCACAAATACCTCGGCATCGCCTGACCCGGCGGCCGACCCGACCCATGAGCCCTCCCATCTTCGAGATCACCAAGGCGGCGACGTTCGACGCCGCCCATCACCTGCCCGCCGGCCCCCGCAGCCCCTACACGCGCCTGCACGGCCATTCGTTCCGCGTCGAGGCCACCCTGCGCGGGGAGGCGCAAGGTCCGGTGGGCTGGGTCGCCGACCTCGGGGCCCTGGACGAGGCCCTGCGCGCCGTCGCCGGCGAGCTCGACCACACCCTGCTCAACGAGACCCCGGGGCTGGAGAGTCCGACGCTGGAGCACCTTTGCCTGCACTTCGCCGGGCGGCTGAAGCCCGACTTCCCGGGCCTGGCGCGCATCGTGGTCTCGCGGCCGACCGTCGGCGAGAGTTGCACGTTGGCGGTGTCGTAGAGCGTGACAGCTTCAAGTGGATACCGGTTGAGGCGCCCGTCAGGCTGACTGCGCCGCCAGTTCGGCGGCCGGCGCCTCGATCCGGTTGAACTCCAGGGTCTGGAGCTTCCAGCGGCCGGCCTGCCTGGCCAGGGTGATCTCGTATTCGCCCAGCGTGCTCACCTGCTTGGTCGCCGCCTGGGCCACCACGAGGTAGGTGCGCATCCGCGCCGTCTCGCCCGCAACGTCGACGATCTCGCAGGCGACGAGGTGGCGGCCCTTGGCGCGCTTGACCAGCGCTTCGAGGCTGCGGGTGAGCTTGGTCATCGCTTCACGGCCGACGAAGGGGCCGAAGTCGCCCGCCCGCCAGCTGGCGTCCAGGGTGAACAGGTCCAGCCATTCGGCCCATTCCAGGTGATCCACGTGCCAGCAATAGCGCGACATGACCTCGCAGATCTCTTCACGGTCGCTCATGGTTCCCTCCTGTCGCCGGCGGCGTCTGGGCGATGATAAGCTGCGGCGACCGCGCTGGACCATCCCCATCGACGGTCAGTCGTCAGGCCGGGCGCACCGCGACCGCAGATCATCGAAATACGCTCGGTCGACCGGCGCAGTTGGCGAGGACGCCGCGCCTTCCAGCAACAAGGCGTGGAGACGCGAACGTTCCTGGTCAGGCGTTATCGCGTTGGTGTCGGTTGTGACGCCCATGGCGAATGCTGAGACGCGATGGGACGGCGTGGCAAGAAGCCTCACGCCCGCCCTATCCCTGCGACCAGACCACCAGCGTGAGCGGATAGGTCATCATCAGCCGTCCGTCCGTCACGGTCGCCGACAGGCCCAGGGAGTCGGCGCCAGTGGCGGCGTCGGCCGCGTAGAGGGCGCGCACCTTGTCCAGCACGCCAGCGTCCGGAAACGAGGTCGCCAGGACGGACTCCAGGGGCAGGGTCAGGTCGAACGACCGGACGCTCTGCTCGGCCAGCCCCAGCGCCTCGCCCAGGCCGCGCAGCTCGGCTTGCGCCATGGCGTGGGTATGGGAAGGGTCGCGCAGGGTCTCGATGGCGTCGAAGGCGGGCCCCTTGTCGGGGGCCGGCGTCAGGTCGGCCACGGCGATCCGGCCGCCGGGCGCGCAGACGCGGCGCATCTCGGCCACCACGGCGGTGGGATTGGCGGTGTGGTGCAGCATGGCGGTGCTGGTCACCAGGGAGAAGCTGGCGTCGGGGAAGGGCAGGGCGGTGACGTCGGCGGTCTCCCAGCGCAGGTTGGTCACGCCCTTGGCCGCCTGCAGGGCGCGGGCCTGGTCCAGCATGGCCGGCGTCAGGTCGACGCCGGTGACCTCGCGGCAGACCTGGGCCAGCGCCACGGCCAGGCCGCCCGCGCCGCAGCCCACGTCCAGCGCCCGGTCGTCGGGGCCGGGGCGGGCGGCCTCCAGCAGGGCGGCGAGCGTGCCGCTGGGGTTGGCGCGCACCAGGGCGGCATAGGCCTCCGCCTGCTTGGTGAACTGGTCGAGCACGATCTGGTTCTGCGCCGAGGGGGCGGGCATGGCGTCCTCCATTTCAGGCCGCAAGGGTCGCGCCGCAGGCTTTGACCGTCTCACCGCAATCGGACATATTTTGCGCTTGAACGGCCAAGACGGAGAGCGATCTTGCACCCGGTTCCCATCGAACGGCTCGCCGACCCGCGCGTCAGGCCCGACGCCGGCGCCTTCCTGCAGGACGGGTACGACGTCGACACCCACTGGCATGCGCACGATATGCACCAGATCCAGTACGCCTTCGACGGCTCGATCGAGGTGGAGGACGCCCGCTCGCGCTACCTGGCGCCGCGGCAGCTGGCGGTGTGGATTCCGGCCGGCGTGGCGCACCGCACCAGCCTGCACGACGTCCGCTCCGGCTCGCTGCTGTTCAAGCCCGAGATGATCCCCGACGCCGGCGAGCGGGTGCGCATCGTGTCCGTGCCGCCGCTGATGCGCGAGATGATCATCGGCGCCATGCGCTGGCCGCTGTCGCAGCCGCAGGACGCGGTGGGTCGGGCCTATTTCGCCGCCTTCGCCCTGCTCTGCGCCGAGTGGATCGGCCAGGAGGCGCCCCTGTGGCTGCCCACCACCCAGGAGCCCAGGCTGCGCGCGGCGGCGGCCCACACCCGCGAGCGCCTCGCCGACGCCGATTTCGCCTCGGCCTGCCGGGAGGCCGGGATGTCCGAGCGGACGCTGCGCCGGCGGTTCCGCCGCGACCTCGGCATGACCTGGGAGGGCTATCGCCGCCGCGCGCGCCTGTTGCGGGCGGTGGAGCTGCTGTCCGAGACCCCGGCCCCGATCGGCGTGGTGGCCGCCCAGACCGGCTTCGAGAGCCAGAGCGCCTTCGCCAAGGCGTTCGGCGAACTCATGGGCGAGACGCCGCGGGCGTTCCGCGCCCGTATGACCCGGTAGGGCCGGGTATCTCCTTGAATTGAGCGTGACGGGCGCCGAAACCGCACACACCTTCGGCTGTCACACTCTACAGCCAGGGCGCAGGCCGCTCGGCGGCCAGGATCTGTTCGTAGGTCGGCCGCGGCCGGATCACCGCGTACTGGTCGCCCTTCACCAGCACCTCGGGGACCAGCGGGCGGGTGTTGTACTCGCTGGCCATGGCCGCCCCATAGGCGCCGGCGCTCATGAAGGCCACCAGGTCGCCGGCCTCCAGCGGCGGTAGCCGGCGGTCCCGGGTGAAGGTGTCGCCGCTCTCGCAGACCGGCCCCACCACGTCGTAGGGCTCCGGCGCGCCGGGGCGCGGCTTCACCGGGCGGATGTCATGGTAGGCGTCGTACATGGCCGGCCGGATCAGGTCGTTCATGGCCGCGTCCAGGACCAGGAAGTTGCGGCCCTCCGGCCGGCGGTGGACGTGGATGACGCGGGCCAGCAGCACGCCGGCGTTGGCGCAGATCATCCGGCCGGGCTCGAAGGCGAACGCGATGTCCAGGCCCTGCATCACCCTGGCGATCATCGCCGCATAGGCCTCCACGCCCGGCGGGTCGGGCTGGTTGAAGTAGGGCACCCCCAGGCCGCCGCCCAGGTCCAGGCGGCGCACCGACAGGCCCTCCGCGCGGAGCTGCTCCACCAGGCCGCGCATCTTCACGCAGGCGGCCTCCATGGGCCCCAGGTCGATGATCTGGCTGCCGATGTGATAGGCCAGGCCCACCGGTTCGAGGTGGGCGTTGTTGGCGGCGTTGGCGTAGAGGCGCGCCGCCTCGCTGAACGAGACTCCGAACTTGGAGTCCGCCTTGCCGGTGGAGATCTTGGCGTGGCCGCCGGCCTCCACGTCGGGGTTGACCCGGATGGCGATGACGGCGCGCACGCCCAGGCCTTTCGCCACGCGGGCGACGGCCTCCATCTCCGGCTCGGATTCCACATTGATCTCGGCGACGCCGGACTTCAGGGCGAAGGCGATCTCGGCCTCGGTCTTGCCGACGCCGGAATAGACGATGCGCTCGGGCGGCACGCCGGCGGCCAGCGCCCGGCGGATCTCGCCTTCGGAGACCACGTCGGCGCCGCAGCCGAGGCGCGCCAGGGTCTTGAGCACCGCGACGTTGGAGTTGGCCTTGACCGCGAAGGCGATCAGCGGCTGGCCGAGGCCGGCGGCGATCAGGGCGTCGCGTAGCACCTGGTAGTGCCGTTCGAGCGTCGCCGAGGAATAGACATAGACCGGCGTGCCGACCGCCTCGGCGATGCGCGGCAGCGACACGCCTTCGCAGGCGAGCTCGCCCCCCTGGAGCTCGAAGTGGTTCATTGGCCGGCGTTGGGGTCGGGATGGTTCGAGACGGCGCCGCCGGACTGCGGGTTCTGGGCCGAGCCGGGCACCGGCGCGTCGCGGATCGGCGCCAGGTCCGTGCTGGTGTCGCGGTCGCGGCGGTCGACGGTGCTGACCGGGCTCGGCGGCGCGGGCGCGGTCTTGCCGGCCTCGGCCTTGGGGCCGCCGAACAGCGGGCCGGGGCGTTCGAGCGCCCCCATCTTGCCGCAGCCGGCCAGCGCCAGGCCGGCCGCCAGGGCCGCGAAGGGGAGAAGGCGAGGGCTCATCGGAGGATTTCCTTCCACCGCGCCACCTGGGCGCGGACCTGATCGGGGGCGGTGCCGCCATAGCTCGTCCGGCTGGCGGCCGAGGCCTGCGGCGTGAGCACCAGGTAAACGCCCTCGGTGATGCGCGGCTCCAGCGCCTGGAGCTCGGCCAGCGGCAGGCCGGGCAGGTCGCAGCCCAGCGCCTCCGCCCGGCGCACGGCGGAACCGGTGACGTGGTGGGCGTCACGGAACGGCGTCCCCAACTCGCGGACCAGCCAGTCGGCCAGGTCGGTGGCGGTGGAGAAGCCCGCGCCGGCCGCCGCCGCCATCCGCTCGACGTTCGGCTCCAGGTCCTCGACCATGCCGGCCATGGCCGCCAGGGACAGCGAGAGCGCGTCGAAGGCCTCGAAGGTCGGGACCTTGTCCTCCTGCATGTCCTTCGAATAGGTCAGCGGCAGGCCCTTCATGACCATGGCGAGCTGGGTGAAGGACCCCAGCAGCCGCCCGGCCTTGGCCCGCGTCAGCTCGGCGGCGTCGGGGTTCTTCTTTTGCGGCATGATCGACGAGCCGGTGGTGAAGGCGTCGGTCAGGGTCACGAAGCCGAACTGCGGCGTCATCCAAAGCACGATCTCTTCCGCCAGCCGCGACAGGTTGATGGCGCAGATCACCCCGGCCGACAGCGCCTCCAGGGCGAAGTCGCGCGCCGAGACCGCGTCCAGGGAGTTGGCCATGGGATCGTCGAAGCCCAGCGCCGCGGCCGTCGCGTGCCGGTCGATGGGGAAGGGCGAGCCGGCCAGGGCCGCGGCGCCCAGCGGGCTCTGGTTCATCCGCCGGCGCGCGTCGGCGAAGCGGGTGGCGTCGCGGCCGAACATCTCCACATAGGCCATCAGGTGGTGGCCGAAGGTGACCGGCTGGGCCGGCTGCAGGTGGGTGAAGCCGGGCATCAGGGTGGCGGCGTGCGGCTCGGCCTTGGCCACCAGAGCCCGGAGCAGCGCGTTGAGCTGGCCCACCGTGCGGTCGCAGGCCTCGCGGACCCAGAGGCGGAAGTCGAGGGCCACCTGGTCGTTGCGCGAGCGCGCGGTGTGCAGCCGCCCCGCCGCCGGGCCGATCAGCTCCCGCAGCCGGGCCTCCACATTCATGTGGATGTCCTCGAACTCCTCGCGGAACGGGAAGACGCCGGCGGCGATCTCGCCCTCGATGGCGTCCAGGCCCTTCTGGATCGCCGCCTCGTCCTTGCTTGAAATGACGCCCTGGTTGCGCAACATCGCCGCGTGCGCCCGGGAGCCGGCGAGGTCCTGCGTGGCCAGCCGGCGGTCGAAGCCGATGGAGACGTTGATCGCCTGCATCAGCTCGGCCGGCTTGGCCGTGAAGCGTCCGCCCCACATGGCCTGGCCGCCCGCCTGGGCGGGGGCGGGTTTCGAAGCGGCAGGGCGGGAGTCGTCGGACATATGAGCGATCAGTCAGCAGGCAGGCCGAAGGGCGGGGTTCTGAAGTGGTCCTTGTGGGGCGTCGGCCTCGCGGGCGTCGCCGCGGTTGTCTACATCATCGCTCGGTCTTCCGACCAGTCCGCTCCGGACCACAAGCCAGAAACGTCGAAAGTCGTGATGGGCGCGCCGCGCGGCCTGAAGGCGCTGGCCACGGGCGCAATGGCCAAGCTCACGCTCTCGGCGCCCTCGACGCCGCCACCTGACTACATCTTCTACGACGCAGGGGGTAAGGCGCTCAAGCTCGCGGACTTCAAGGGCAAGGTCGTGGTCCTGAACCTCTGGGCGACCTGGTGTGCGCCCTGCGTCACCGAGATGCCCACCGTCGCCAAGATGGCTCAGGCTTACGCCGGCAAGCCGGTGGCGGTGATCGCCCTGAGCATCGACAAGGAGAACGACATCGAGAAGGCCAAGAGCTTCATCTCCCGCAGTCCGCCGCTCGCCTTCTACAACGATCCCACGGCGCACATGCCCTGGGCCCTGAAGCCGGTCGCCGCGGGGGTTCCCATCACCGTCATCTACGGCAAGGACGGCTCCGAAAAGGCCCGGCTCTCGGGCGGGGCCGACTGGTCGGGCGCCGAGGCCAAGGCCGTCGTCGACGCGGTGCTGGCGGAGGGGTGAGCCGCCTTTGCAGTTGACCGACGGCGCGGCCCGAGCGCAAATTTCGTCCGCAATCCGTGCTTTGGGCCCGCAGGTGCTCTTTTTGCCCGCCCCGGCGGACTGGACCAGCCGCTTCCCAGACGTCTGCGATTGTTACCGGGCGACCCGGCGCATGCGCCGCCAGCCCATGCGAAACGGCTTGTCAGGGAGACAGCGCGACATGGCCAGCGGTACGGTCAAGTGGTTCAATTCCACGAAGGGCTTCGGCTTCATTCAACCTGACGACGGCAGCAAGGATGTCTTCGTCCACATTTCGGCGGTCGAGCGCGCCGGCCTGAACGGGCTGAACGAGGGCCAGAAGCTCAGTTTCGAGAAGCGGGAAGAGCGCGGCAAGATCGCCGCCGTCGACCTGAAGGCGCTCTGAAAAGCAGAGACGCTCCAGACAGTGCGGGCGCCGACCTCACCCGAGGCGGCGCCCGCCGTCGTTTCCGCCGCTGGATCAGGCCAGGACTTCCTTGCCGCGTGCGCCGTCCGGGCTGCGGGAGACGAGGGCGCGCAGGAAGGCCACCAGGGAGCTCCGCGCGTCAGGCGCCATCCGCTCGTAGGCGGACAGAAGTTCGAGCGCGCCGGGCGTCCGCATCCGGGTCAGCAGGTCCAGGTCGCCGGTCGTCTCGCGATCCGGCGTGTCGAGCACATCCATCAAGTCCACGACCCGGCAGCGCAGGGCCCGGGCGATCTGGACCAGACGCGAGAAGGAGATCCGGTTCGCGCCGTTCTCGTACTTCTGGATCTGCTGAAAGCTGACACCACATTGTTCGGCGAGCGCTTCCTGCGACATGCCGATGGTGCGGCGCCGGATCCGGACCGCCGCGCCGAGCGCGATGTCCATGGGATCAGGCGCCTTGGTCGAGACGTCAGCCAATTCTTTCTCCCTGCCGCAGTCGTTAGTTCCGCCTACGGAACTGATGGAACGATACTACGGTTAGGCTATTTGTTGCGAGTCTGCAAAGAGCACGAATCGCCGCAGGCTTTGAATTCGGAGGTTTCAATTGGACTTGAGACTGCCTTGCGATTGCATGTCTGCAAGGTTAGGGGGAATTCCAGGTATTCATTGAGCGCGTTCAACTTCAACGGGGAGCCGATGCAGCGCCCGCGGCTGTGATTCTGTAGGGGAAGTCGACGTTGTGTTGACGGCAGGATCGGACTTTTCGGTCAGCTGCGGCCATCTGCCGCTACATGTTGCGGCCAGCTTGAAAATGAACAGCAGATGTAGCGGCTAGACTCTTCGCCGATCGGCCAATGTCCGCGGCGCCGAGACAGCCCCCAAATAGACGCCAGGCGCCGCAGAATCCCTCACCCTGGGCGCGAGGGGGGTCTGCGGCGAACTGGCGGGTCGTCGCTTCAATGCGAGGTGTGGTGTTCGGCGTTGCGCTTGCGGGTCGCCGCGGCCTTTTTGGCGGAGGCGGAGCGTTCGGCCGCCGAGCGGCCCGCCGAGGCGCGCCCGCCCTTCTCGCCGCCCTTGTGCGCGGCCGGATGGCCGGTGGACTTGCCGCGACCGGAGCCGCCGGCCTTCTTGCCGCCGCCGTCGTCCTTGTTGACGGTGGCCCAGGCGCGCCGCTCGGCCTCCTTCTCCGAGACGCCGCGGGCTTCGTAGCCCTCGGCGATATGATCGGCCTTGCGGTCCTGCTTGTCGGTGTACTTGGACTTGTCGCCCCGGGGCATGGTTCGTCTCCAGGATTGGATTCGACAGTCCAACCCCAGTCCCTCAGGGCGGGTTCCTAAGGCGCAGCCGGCCGGTCAGGTCCTGTGGATCGGGTCGATCCAGGGTACGGTCTGCGGCGTCTCGGCCGGCGCGATGTCCAGGTTGACCACGACCGCCTCGTTGTCGCTGCGCACCAGCACGCATTCGAGGGTTTCGTCATCGCTGGCGTTGATCTCCTGGTGCGGCACGAAGGGCGGGACGTAGATGAAGTCGCCCGGCCCCGCCTCCGCGGTGAACTCCAGGCGCTCGCCCCAGCGCATGCGGGCGCGGCCGCGGATCACGTAGATGACGCTTTCCAGCGCGCCGTGATGGTGCGCCCCGGTCTTGGCCCCCGCATGGATGTGAACCGTGCCGGCCCAGATCTTCTGGGCCCCCACGCGGGCGAAATTGATCGCCGCGGCCCGGTTCATGCCTGGCGTCTGGGCGGTGTTGGCGTCGAGCTGCTCGCCCGGGATCACCCGCACGCCGCTGTGCTTCCAGGCGTCGTCGGGAACGTGGGCGTCGGCGGGCATGGCGCGATCTCCGTGGAGGGTTGCGCCAAACCTAAGGAGGGACCTGACGTCGCGCCAGGGTCGCGGCCCGGCGCCCGCGCTTGATCCGAAGACCGAATGATGCTCCGAGCGCCAGCGTGACGCCTGCTCCCGTCTCCGAACAGCCCGCCCCCTCGCACCGCCCGCAGGTGCTGGCCGGGGTCATGCTGCGCGTCGTCGCCATGGTCTTCATGGCCGGGTTGGCGGCGCTGGTGAAGTGGTGCGGGGCCAAGGGCGTCCCGGTGCTGGAGATCATCTTCTTCCGCAACGCCTTCGCCTTCATCCCCATCTGCCTCTACATCTGGCGCACCTGCGGCTTCGGCGTCCTGCGCACCAGACGGCCGCTCGGCCACCTGACCCGCTCGGCGGTGGGGCTCACGGGCATGATCTGCGGCTTCACCGCGTTGCAGCACCTGCCGCTCACCGAGGCGACGGCGTTCTCCTTCGCCGCCCCGCTGTTCATGACCGCCCTTTCCGTGCCGATCCTGCGCGAGCCTGTGGGCCGCCATCGCTGGGGCGCGGTGCTGCTGGGCTTCGTGGGCGTGCTGGTGATGATCCGACCGGAGCCGGGGCATATGAGCCTGACCGGCGCGGGCCTCGCGCTGGCGGCGGCGGTCGCGACGGCCTTCGCCATGATCACCGTGCGCGAGATGGGCCGCACCGAGCCCGGCGCGGCGATCGCCTTCTACTTCACCCTGAGCGGCTGCGTCCTCGGGTTGAGCGGCGTGGCGTTCCACTGGGTGACTCCGGCCCTGCCCACCCTGGGGCTGCTGATCCTGACGGGCCTGGTCGGCGGGATCGGCCAGCTGCTGCTCACCGAGTCGCTGCGGGTGGCGCCGGTGGGGCTGGTGGCCCCCTTCGACTACACTCAGCTCCTTTGGGCGAGCCTGATCGGCCTTCTGATCTGGGGCGAGCTGCCCCGGCCGGCGACCATCGCCGGCGCGCTGATCGTGGCGGCCAGCGGGGTCTATATCGTCCTTCGCGAAACGCGCCGCTTCCGCTCAACCTGAGCGGTTGCGTTGACAGATCGCCGGTCCGGGAGGAGGCTTCGCCCATGCCGGGTCGGCCGTGGCCGTGGCGCGTCATCCATGGGTCATCGGCGTCCGGCGCAGGAGCCGGGCCATGTTTCGATCAGCCGCATCCCTAGCCATCCTCGTCTGGGCCGCCGCCGGCGCGGCGCAGGCCGCCGTCACCGTGCTCGGCGGCGATTTCGCCAACGCCTGCTCGCGCGCCGCGGTGGTGGGCGAATCCGACCTCAGGTTCGAGGCGCTCTGCAACGACGCCCTCGACTACGAACTCCTCAACGCGCACGACCGGGCCGGCACCTTCGTCAACCGGGGCGTCATGAGGATGCGCCGCCTCAGCTACGAGGACGCCAAGCGCGACTTCGACGTGGCGGTGAAGCTGCAGAACAACATGGGCGAGGCCTATGTGAACCGCGGCGCCGCAAACATCGGCCTGCGCCGCTTCGCCGAAAGCCTGCCGGACCTGGACAAGGCGATCGAGCTCGGGACCGATGAGATGGAGAAGGCCTACTTCAACCGCGCCCTGGCGCACGAGGGCGTGGGCGACGTCAAGAAGGCCTACTTCGACTATCTGAAGGCCTCTGAGCTCAGTCCGGACTGGCCCGCGCCCAAGGACGAGCTGGTGCGGTTTTCGGTGTCGCGGCCCTGAACGCACGGACCCCTCTGCGGCCATCACGCGTTGCCCTGGGAAGGAGACCGCCATGCGCGCCGCCGTGATCGCCATCCTGCTCGCCCTCGCGCCTGGCGCCCGCGCACAGGACTTCGACACCATGGTGCGCACCCAGCAGCTGGAAGCGGCGATCGCCAACACCCGCCAGCGGGACGTGGCCCTGAGCAACGAGCTGATGGCGATGGAGGCGCGCGCGCAGGCGGAGCGTTCGATCAGCGCCCTCCGGGCCCAGCGCAACGCGCCGGGTAATCGCCCGCCCGTCGACTATGAGGCCCTGGACAGGGCTCCGGTCGTCCCCCGCAGCTACGCCACGATCCCGGACGAGCGCCTGGCCGCCTCCAACGCGCGCGTGAAGGCGGCGGCGGAGAACCGGCGCTGATTGACGGAGCGTGCGGCCAGGCTTCGCGTTAAGCTGGTCCTGAAACCCTGGGAGATACGGATCATGCGCTGGCTCGGCGGACGGCGATCGGGCAACATCGAGGACCGCCGGGGCCTCAGCGGCGGCGCAGTGGGGGGGATCGGCGCCGGCGGCGTGATCCTGGCGCTGATCGGCTACTTCGTGTTCGGGATCGATCCGTCCACCACCCTCAGCACCGTCAATTCGGTGGCCCCGCAACAGCAGCAGGCCGGCGTCGAGGGCGCGCCGACCGACGAGGCCGGCAAGTTCGTCGACGTGGTGTCGACGTCTGTGGACGACGTCTGGACGCAGATCTTCCAACAGCAGGGCCAGCGCTACGCCCCGCCGCGGGTGGTGCTCTACGACCAGGCCACCGGCACCGGCTGCGGGACCGGCCAGGCGGCCATGGGGCCGTTCTACTGTCCGCAGGACCAGCGGGTCTATCTGGACCTGTCCTTCTGGGACGAGCTCGCCAGCCGATTCGGCGCGGGCGGCGATGCGGCGAAAGCCTATGTCATCGCCCACGAAATCGGCCACCATGTGCAGAACCTGACCGGAGAGACCGACAAGGCCGAACGCATGGGCGCGCGCGGCGCCGAGTCCGGGTCGGTGCGGCTGGAGCTGCAGGCCGACTGTTACGCCGGCGTCTGGGCCGCGCATGCAAAGGAGGTCTCCGGCGGCGAGGTGGCGCTCGATCCCAAGGACGTGGAGGACGGCCTGCGCGCCGCCTCGGCGGTGGGCGACGACACTCTGCAGAAGCAGACCCAGGGCCGCGTGGTCCCCGACGCCTTCACCCACGGCACCAGCGCCCAGCGCATGCGCTGGTTCCGCACCGGCGTGGACTCCGGCGACCCGGCCAGCTGCGACACGTTCAAGACCGCCCGGCTGTGACTTAAGAGGCGGGGACCTGCGGAACCGGCTCGGCGCCCAGGGCGACCGCGACGCAGCGGCGGGCCAGGTGATCGGCCGGGTCGATCAGCTCCACGCGCACCTCCTCGGGACGCAGGACCAGGGAGAGGCTGGCGCTGCCGGCGATCACCACCTCGGCGCCGTCCGCCACCAGTTCGGCGGCCAGCGCCGCCATCCCGGACTGCACCTCCGCGCCCAGGTCGCCGTCGCGGATCCGCTGCAGCAGGGCCAGGAAATCGATCTGCGGATCGCCCTGCAGGTTGACCATGCCCATGGCCTGGGCCGCCAGGTATTCGCGATAGAGGCGCAAGGAGGCCTTGGCGCCCAGCACCCCCACGCGCCGGACGCCGGAGGCGCGGGCCGCGGCGGCGGCCGTGCCGATCATGTCGATGAGCGGCAGGCGCGAGGCGCGCTGGACCAGGTCGGCGTGCGCATGGGCGGCGTTGCTGACGATGGCCAGGACGTCGGCGCCCGCCCCGCGCAGCGCGCCGGCCATCTCGGCCAGCAGCGGGCCGGCGCCGGCGCCGGGGGTGTTGCTGTCCGGCACGCCGGGGTTGATGTCGGCGATCACCCGGATGTGGTCGGCGTCGGACTTGACGGGCGTATAGGACTGCAGCTTCTCGAGGAAGTTCAGCGTCGCGGCCGGGCTCGCGCCCCCGAGCAGGCCGAGTGTCAGGCGCATGCGCGGCGTCCTCCGCTCAGGGTCCGGAGGGCGGGTGCGGCGGTCGGGCAGGGCGGTCGCATGGCGCCTGCCTAGCACGCGGGCGCGCGGTTCCGCGACGGGGTTCTCCCGCCGAGCCCCCGCGCGCGCGGCCGAAGCCTCAGGGCTTCAGGTTCTTGGGAATGGCGGCGGTTTCCTCGGGGGTCAGCTTGGCGACCTTGTCGACGATGCACGGCGAGGCGATGCCGTGGGCTCCGCCGCGCTTCACCGACAGGTCGAGGTCCAGGGCCTTGCAGACCATGCCCGTGCTGGCGGTGGTCTTGATCACCAGCGGATCGCTCGAGGTGACGCCGGCCAGGCAGCTTCCCTTCATCTCCAGGCGCCACACCTCCTTGCCCCCCACCGCGACATAGAGGGTGTGGTCGTCGACGATGGTGTGGTTGCGCATGTCGTTGGTGCGGAAGCAGGCGTCGGCCGCCGCGGCGGAACCGGCGAGGCCGACGGCGAAGGCCGCGACCGCCAAGGCTACTGCATATTTCATGGAGCGTTCTCCTGGGGCTTCTGTCCTAACGTCCCCGTGACGCCTCAGTTCGCGCATGATTCCGGCGAAACGGCGCCGCTTGCACGCCTCCTGCGCCAGAAATCCGCGCGCGCGGGGGCGACACCCCACCTGTCCCTGATGCCCGAATTACGGTGACAGTGCACTTAATTCTGTCTTGGGCTTGCGGCCTCGCTTGCCAGGACTGAGGCGCCGCCCGGATCGGCGTTCGAGCTGCTCCAGGAACGCCTTGTCGCCGGTCGGCCGGCCGACGCTTTCGGCGCGGCGCAGGCTGAGCGACAGGGCCTCGTCTTCGCCGGCGGCGATCAGGGCGGCGAAGTCGGGATAGCGCGACAGCACCGGCTCGGTCCGGGTGAGGCCATCGCCCTGCGCCGGGTCCAGGCATGGGTGAAGGCTCGACCAGGGCCAGTCCGCCGCGCGCTCGACCAGCCGCGCCCGGACGGGGTTGAGGGCCACATAGCGCAGGGCTGCGCCCAGGTGCGTCTCATCCATCGCCACGCAGCCGAAGCGGCCCTGCCAGAAGTGGCCGGTGCGCGTTTCGCGCGCATGGATGGCGCCGGCGTAACGGCGGTGCACCGGCGCCAGGCAGCGGCGCAGGCCGTCCGGATCGGAGGGGGTCAGGATCAGGTGCACGTGGTTGGGCATCAGCACCCAGCCCCAGACCTCGACGCCGGCCTTGGCGGCGTGTTCGGCCAGCAGGTCGCGATAGAGCTGGTAGTCGGCGTCGCAAAAGAACGTCCGCGCCCGGCCATTGCCGCGTTGCGTCACGTGGTGGGGGAGGCCTTCGAAGACCGTGCGAGCCAGGCGCGCCATGCCCGACCATCGCAGGCTCTGGCTCCCACGTCAATTAGTGCACTGTCACCGTAATTCCCACCGTAATTCCGTAATTCCACGAAATGAGCCGGCTCCGCGCGCAACCGCACTCGCTCGGGCGGAGCTGCGCCGTCCAGGGGGCCAGGCAGGCTTGAATGCGGTGGGGGGCGTGTCCCCGCTCACCCGCTCAGGCGAAGAGGAAGTCGCCGGCGTTCAAGGCGCTGAGCTGCACGCCGGCCAGCCGGAGGCTGTCGTCGCTGTCAAGCACGATGGCGACATCGCCGCCGGATTGGGAGCTATGCGCCTTCAGCTGATCGAAGCTTGCGAAGAAGGCTGAAACATCGATGCGATCGCCGCTGGCGGCGCCCGCCGCGAAATCTGCGACCCTCGTCGTGCCGGCGCCGTTCTCGATGACGACGAGGTCGTCGCCGCCGCCGAGCAGGAGGGCGCCGGCGAGGGTCCCGCCCTTGCCGAACACGAACGTATCGGCGCCGTCCCCGAGCATGACGTCGCCGGCGATGCGCCCGTGATTGACGACGCTCTCCCGGCCCGCGCCGCCCAGGACCGCGACGCCAGGGCCCTTGATGAGGCCGGCGTTCTCAAGGCGCGAGGACGTGTCCGTCACCGAAAGGCCGTCCCGCTCCACGAGGTTCAGTTCGACGGCGGCCGACGCGGCGTCCGCGCTCTCGATGACGCCCGAGCGGGTGTTTTCAACGAGAGCGTCGTCGCCGGACACCACCACGCCGGCGGCGCGGAACAGGCCCACCGGGTCGCCGTCAAAGACGCCGCCGTCGCTGGCGATCCGCCCGTTGTTGGTGAGGTGATGGCCGTCGCCGATCATGGCGACGCCGGCCGCGCCGTCGCCCTCGGTCTCGATCACGCCACGGTTGATGATCACGCCGTTCGCGGCGGGAACGAACCCCGGAGAGTCGCCGCCGTTCGTCAGGCCGAGCGTCACGCCGACGGCGAGATCGCCCACGGTCGCGATGCGCCCGGCGTTCAGGATCTGGTTATCGAGGCCGGCGAGGTCCAGCGAAGGAACGCCGCTCGCCTCCATCCCGAGGGAGAAGAACCCGCGCATCTCGATAAGGTTGAAGTTGCTGATCGTGTGGCCGTCCCCGAAGCCGCACATGCCGATGCCTTCATCCGCTGTCACGCGGATGACGCCGGAGTTGCTCACCTGCGTGTTCGTGATCACGCCTTCCATGCCGACGCTTCCCGCGCCGGTCATCAGGATGCTCCCGCGATTGATGGCGGCGGCTTCCTCGCCGAGTGCGAACATCGCCGCATTGTTCTCGCCGCCGACGATGACCTGCCCGTAGTTGATCGCCTGCGACCGGTCGCCGAAGACCCCGATGGCGGACGATTCCGTGGCGATGCTCTCGATGCGGCCGGAGTTGGTGAGGACGCCGTCCACGCCGACGCCGGACAGGCCGGAGGAGAGTTCGCCCTCGACACGAACGCTGCCGTAATTGGCGACATGGAACCGGTCGCCGACGACGGTCAGGCCCTCGGAGAAGAGATCATCCTCCTCCGTCGCCGGATCGGGATCGAACACGCCGCCGCGCGTGACCACGGAGCCGTAGTTCTCGATGCGGGCGTCGTCGCCCGCCACGAAGACGCCGGCTGCGCCGAGGCCGCTCGTCTCGATGTGTCCGAAGTTGCGGATGGTGACGTGGTCGGCGTCGGCGAAGACGCCGTCGGCGAGATCGCCGGTTGTCGTCAACTGCGCGAAGTTGCGGACCTGCTCGCCGGAATTGGTCGTGGCCAGCGCATCTTCATCGACGCCGGACGTAGAGCGGTTCGTAAAATTGCTGATCGCCACGCCCGTCCTCCCGAGATGCGCCTTCCAGCCGGCCGCCTTCGCAGCCTGCATTCGGCGACGGCGGTCACCCTATGGACGACGAGGCCGTGCGGGCCGACGGACCGTCCAACCGGGAATACCGGTGGAGGTCGCGAAAGTTCGAACATGGTTATTTTTTATTTCCCCCAGGGTTGTCGGGGCGCGCCAGGGTCGCGCAAAACCTCAAATGTTCTCGTTTTGTTTGCGGTCCCGGCCGCCTCGGGTTATGCTTCTTCGATGTCCCTCGCGCAGCCCTTCAGGGTGTTTACCGGCCAACAGCGCGGTCAACGCCCCGGAAACCGTCAAATCATTGATTTTCGGCGCATTTCGCATGAATCCAAGGCCGCTGACCGCCGCCTGAAAATCGGTTTACCAGCGAAAGCAGCCGGGTGGGCGCCGGCCATCCGGCGCCCGAGAAGTCCGCCGGACGGAAAGGCGTGCGCATTGGCGATGAACGCGCTAGGGTCCGCCTATCCTCGGGGGGCCGCGCTTGGGCGGCTGAGAGGCGGGTGAGCCCGCGACCCGTCGAACCTGATCCGGGTCATGCCGGCGAAGGGAAGGATCGGCGCGTTCTCCAGCCGGCATCCGCCCTCGTCGTCGCGATCCGGCGTCGCCATGGAGCCTGCGCCGATGAACATCCAGAGCCCTGTCGATTCCGCCTCCGGCGCCATCCCGACCGGCGAGCGCCCCGGCTCGCGCAAGGTCTTTGCGGCCGGCGTCCTGTGGCCCGACATCCGCGTGCCGTTCCGCGAGGTGGCGACCCATCCGAGCGCCGGCGAGCCGCCGCTGACGCTCTATGACCCGTCTGGGCCCTACACCGACCCGACCGCGTCCATCGACATCAACAAGGGCCTGGCCCGCACCCGCGAGCCCTGGGTGGTCTCCCGCGGCGACGTGGAGATCGTGACGGACCCGCGCGAGGTGAAGCCGGAGGACAACGGCTTCGCCAAGGGCGAACACCTGGCGCCGCGCTTCGACCAGCCGCGCCGGGTCTACCGCGCCAGAGCCGGGACCGCGGTCACCCAACTCGACTACGCCCGGCGGGGGATCGTCACGCCGGAGATGGAATATGTGGCCATCCGCGAGAACCTGCGCCGGCAGGCCGGCGAGCCCTTCATCCGCGACGGCGAGGATTTCGGCGCCTCCATCCCCGACCTCTACACGCCGGAATTCGTGCGGGACGAGGTGGCGCGCGGCCGGGCGATCATCCCGGCCAACATCAACCACACCGAGCTGGAGCCGATGGCGATCGGCCGCAACTTCCTGGTCAAGATCAACGCCAACATCGGCAACTCGGCGGTGCTCTCCACCGTCGCCGAGGAGGTGGACAAGATGGTCTGGGCGATCCGCTGGGGCGCGGACACCGTCATGGACCTGTCCACCGGCCGCAACATCCACAACATCCGCGACTGGATCGTCCGCAACAGCCCGGTGCCGATCGGCACCGTGCCGATCTACCAGGCGCTGGAGAAGGTCGGCGGCATCGCCGAGGACCTGACCTGGGAGGTGTTCCGCGACACCCTGATCGAACAGGCCGAGCAGGGGGTGGACTACTTCACCATCCACGCCGGCGTGCGGCTGGCCTATGTGCCGCTCACCGCCAGGCGGGTCACCGGCATCGTCTCCAGAGGCGGCTCGATCCTGGCGAAATGGTGCCTGGCCCACCACCGGGAGAACTTCCTCTACGACCACTTCGAGGACATCTGCCAGATCATGCGCGCCTATGACGTCTCGTTCTCGCTGGGCGACGGCCTGCGTCCGGGCTGCATCGCGGACGCCAACGACGCGGCTCAGTTCGCCGAGCTGGAGACCCTGGGCGAGCTGACCCGGGTGGCCTGGAAGCACGGCGTGCAGGTGATGATCGAGGGGCCCGGCCACGTGCCGATGCACAAGATCAAGGCCAACATGGACAAGCAGCTGGCGGTCTGCGGCGAGGCGCCGTTCTACACCCTGGGCCCGCTCACCACCGATGTGGCGCCCGGCTACGACCACATCACCTCGGCCATCGGGGCGGCGATGATCGGCTGGTTCGGCACCGCCATGCTCTGCTACGTGACGCCCAAGGAACACCTGGGCCTGCCTGACCGGCAGGATGTGAAGGACGGGGTGATCGCCTACAAGATCGCCGCCCACGCCGCCGACCTCGCCAAGGGCCATCCCAGCGCCCGGGCCTGGGACGACGCCCTGTCGCGCGCCCGCTTCGAGTTCCGCTGGGAGGACCAGTTCAACCTTGGCCTCGATCCGGAGACGGCGCGCGAATACCATGACGAGAGCCTGCCGAAGGAGGCGATGAAGACCGCCCACTTCTGCTCCATGTGCGGCCCGAAGTTCTGCTCGATGAAGATCAGCCAGGACATCCGCGAGGCGGCCCGCGCCCAGAACGACGTGGACGCGGGAATGGCCGACATGGCCCGGAAATTCCGCGATGCGGGCGGGGAGATTCAGGTAAAAGTCGCTCCCGACTGATCCGGATCGGGGGGCGTGGTGATGCGTGAGAATTGGGCCAATGGCTGGCCCGCCGCAATGGTATGTGCGCTGGCCGCGCTGGCTGCGGGCTGCTCCGAGTTCGAGACCAAGCCCATCACAGAAGCGCAGGTGGTCGCGCCCAACACCATCGAGGCCGGGCGCTACCTCGCCCTGGTCGGCGGCTGCAACGACTGCCACACGCCCGGCTACAACCAGAGCGGCGGGATGACCCCCGAGGCCGACAGGATGACCGGCAATCCGGTCGGATATCGCGGGCCCTGGGGCGTCAGCTACGCCTCCAACCTGCGCCTGCTCACCCAGACCATCACCGAGGACGGCTGGGTGAAGCTGCTCAAGGACGGCAGGAGCCTGCCGCCGATGACCACGGCCAATATGAGCAGGATGAACGAGGCGGACCTGCGCGCGCTCTACCAGTACATCAAGTCGCTGGGCCCGAAGGGCGCGCCGGAGCCGGAGAACCTGCCGCCCGGCCAGGAGCCGACGACGCCTTACGAGAATATGATGCCGGTGACGCCGCCGAAGGCCGGCTAGCCTCGGCTGGGGGACCTAGTCGTCGCGGCGCGGGTCGCGGCGGGCCTTCTCCGTCGTCGCTTCGACCTTGGCCCCCTCGGGCCAGACCCGCAGGGAGACGGCCACGGTGATCGCCCCCAGGACGGCGGTGATCGCGCCGGCCCACTGGACGGAGTTCATGCCCACGGAGGCGTAGTGGCCGGCCAGGCCGCCGGCGATGATGACGAAGCTGGCCGACAGCCATTCGGCGACTTCGCGCGAAAAGAGCATCTTGAACATATTCCTGGCCCCGCCTTCGTGACTCGCGGCTGTCCATGCCGCGGCGGAACGCAAAGGTCGCTGCGACACGGAGGCGCACGATCGCGCCTGGGCCCCTGGAATAAGCCGCAGCCATTGAGAAACCATAAAACCCGGGCGGCGCGCCACGGAGGCCTGGCAACGAAAACGGGCGGCGCCTGGGAGGCGCCGCCCGCTGAGAGTCTCAGACTGATTTTGCGGCCTACGGCGTGGCCGTGGGGGCGGTCGGGGCGATTTCCGGCGTCGCACCGGTCACCACGTCAGGGGCGGGCGTTTCCGTCGCAGGCGCCGGATCGGCGGTCGCCGGCGCCGGGTTCACCGGTTCGTTCACCGGCGGCGGGGCGATCACGACGGGCGCGGTGGCCGAGGGCGGCGTCGCCGCGCCGCTGTAGGGCTGCGGCGTGGCGGGCGTCACCGCGCTGGCGTCGGCGCCGCTGTCGTTGGCCGAAGGCGTCGGGGCCGGGCGGGCGCGGGCCACGCGGGTCGCGCGCTGCGGTTCCGCCGCCGGCGTCGCCGCGCGCTCGGCGCGGGCGGGAAGCGGGGCGGCCTCGGCCACTGGCATGGTCTCCGCCGGCGCAGGCGCAGGGGTCGCCACGGCCGGCGCCATCGCGAGCGCGCTCGGCGCTGTTTCGGTGTTGCTCGCCAGCGGCGGCATGACCGTGTCCCGAGGCTGCATCAGGTAGAACGCGCCGCCGAGCACGACGATGGCGGCCGGGATGGCGATCAGGGCCGCGGCCGGAACCTTGCGACCGGGCGAAACGTCGCGCTCGACCTGGGCGTCGCCCGTATCGGTCATGTTCGATACGGTCAGGGTGCGCGGCCGGCGCGTCTTCTTGGTGTTGCGGGCGTACACGGGTGTGGGCGCGAACGTCGAGTCTTGCGGCGGCAGGCGCGAGAGATCCTCGCGGCTTGTGAAGTCAGCAGACATTTGTCCCTCCTCAAAATGAAGTTGCCCCTGAAACGGGTGTGCCGCGGTCAAGTTCCGGATTACTTTCGGTCAAGCTTGTATTATCTGAGCCATCTACGAGATGACGGCCGTCATCGCAGGAAATTTCCGATGAAGACGCGCCGATTGTTCTAGGCGGTATGGCGGACATCTTCTGCGAATGCTCATGGACATCGCCATGGATAGCGCTACAGCTCGCCACGATTCGGCCACATCTTCCGCAAGGGCGAAGACTTGCGACTCGCCTCGCACGAGTGTGACCATTCGCGCCCTGCGGGTTGCTTGACCCGTGGTCACGCCGGCCCACAAGGTGCCCGGAGCGGAGGGGTGTGATGCGTTTGAAGGCCCGGCTTGAGCGTGACTGGCGGTTTACGCGCGGCCTCAATCGAACCCTCAGTCGGGTGAAGTCGATCGCGCCGGAGTCTCCCAACCTCCTGTGCGACGATCTGCAGGCGGCGGTGGAACGCCACCGCAACCAGCCGGCGATGACCTTCGAGGGCCGCACCCTCACCTATGGCGAGCTGGACGCCATGGCCAACCGCTTCGCCCACTGGGCCAAGGGGCTGAACATCCGCCGCGGCCAGGTGGTGGCGCTGCTGATGCCGAACCGGCTGGAGTATTTCGCCGCCTGGTATGGCCTCTCGAAGGTCGGCGTCGTCACCGCCCTGATCAACAACCAGCTGGCCGGCTATCCGCTCGCCCACTGCCTGAACCTTTCCGGCGCGGCCCATTGCATCGTCGATGCGGAGACCTCGCCGGTGTTCGAGGCGGTGCGCCCGCTGCTGGAGCGGCCGATGCAGCAGTGGGTGCTGGGAACGGCGCAGGGCGACCAGCGCGACCTGGCCCAGGCGCTGAAGAGCTGCAGCCAGCTGCCGCCCGACCGGGCCGTGCGCGAGGACATGACCGCCCGCGACGTCGTCCTGCTGATCTACACCAGCGGCACCACGGGCCTGCCCAAGGCCGCACGGATCACCCATCTGCGCGCCCAGCTCTACATGCGCGGCTTCGCCGGCGCGACCGGCGCCGGGCCCAAGGACCGGATCTACCTCGCCCTGCCGCTCTACCACGCCACCGGCGGCCTCTGCGGGGTCGGCGCGGCGCTGCTGAACGGCGGCTCTATCGTCCTGCGCCGCCGGTTCTCCTCCAGCCACTTCTGGCCCGAAGTCGTCGCCGAAGGCTGCACCATGTTCGTCTACATCGGCGAGCTCTGCCGCTACCTGGCCAACCAGCCCGAGAGCGAGGACGAGGCTCGCCACAAGATCCGGCTGGCCTTCGGCAACGGCCTGACGGCCGACGTCTGGGCGGTGATGAAGCGGCGGTTCCGCATCCCGGGCGTCCTGGAGTTCTACGGCTCCACCGAAGGCAATGTGTCGATGTTCAACTTCGACGGCCGGGAGGGGGCGGTGGGCCGCGTGCCCAAGTGGCTGCGCAAGCGGTTCAACGTGCGGCTGGTGCAGTTCGACCTCGACACCGGCGAGCCGGTGCGCGGCGCGGGCGGGTTGTGCATCGAGGCGGGCGTGGGACAGGTGGGCGAATGCGTGGGCCAGATCGACGGCGGCGCGCGGGCGGAATACGCCGGCTACGTGGACCGGGAAGCCTCCGAGAAGAAGGTGCTGCGCAACGTCTTCGCCCAGGGCGACGCCTGGTTCGCCACCGGCGACCTGATGCGCCAGGACGCCGACGGCTATTTCTATTTCGTCGACCGGATCGGCGACACCTTCCGCTGGAAGGGCGAGAACGTCTCCACCACCGAGGTGGCCGAGCGGCTGCAGGCCGCGCCCGGCGTCAAGGAGGCCAGTGTCTATGGGGTCGCCGTGGACGGCGCGGACGGGCGCGCGGGCATGGCCGGGCTGGTGGTCGACCCGGACTTCGACATCGCGACCCTGAGCGAGCACGTGGAACGCGAGCTGCCGCCCTTCGCCCAGCCTGTGTTCATCCGCGTGCTGCCGCAGATCGACGTCACTGGCACCTTCAAGCCGCGCAAGATGGACTTGGTGTCCGACGGCTTCGACCCGTCGAAGGCCAAGGGGCCGCTCTACATGAAGGATCCCAAAAAGGGCTATGTGAAGCTCACCAAGGCCGGCTTCGAGAAGATCCAGACCGGCCTGGTGAAGCTCTGATCCCTCAGGCCGCGCCGCGCATGATCACCAGGAAGCCCGACATCATCAGGGCGTAGCCTACCAGGAACCGCCACCCCAGGGGTTCGCGGAAGATCAGCCAGGCCATCAACGGCACCAGGGCCGAGCCCAGGATCGAGCAGGTGTAGGCGGTCGACAGCGGGATGCGGGTGAGGATGTAGAACCAGAACAGCGCCGTGATCCCGTACCAGGCGAAGGCGCCCAGGAGGGGGATGTTGCGGACCAGCCTCCACAACAGCGGACCGTCCAGCTTCTCGTGATAGAGCGCCGCGAACTTGAACAGCATCTGGCCTGCGGGCAGCGCCACGGCGAAGCCCGCGCAGAGCAGGTAGTCCTGCAGCTTCATTGCTGATTCCCGAACCGTACGTCGGCGACGGGTTAGCATGGGCGCGGCGAAGCGTCAGGCTCCCCGCGTCGAAGCGGCTGTTGGCGCCCACCGCTTCTGGTGTAGCAGTTCGCGGTCCCGACCGCTCAAGCCGCGCAGGTTCCATGGCCCACGACACCGTCCCTTCCGAGACGCGCGCCGCCGCCGCCGCTCGTCCCAAGGCTGGCCGCCAGACGGTATGACCGCAGTAGGACTGGATATGGCCGCAGAGCCCGCCGCGCGGCGCAAGCGCTTCTTCGTCGCCGAGGGGGACGGCTTCGTTCCGACCGGGCTCAGCACCAGTCCGTGGCGGCGCGACTCTCAGAACGGCCTGGCGCTGGGCCTGATCATGGCGCACACCCTCGGCGCCCGGCCGGAGGCGGCGGACGGGCGGCTCGCGCGCTTCACCCTGGATATCCTGCGCCCGGCGCCGGCGCAGCTCACCCATGTCGCCTGGCGCGTGGTCCGCGGCGGCCGCCGCGTGCAGCTGCTGGAGGGCGAGCTCAAGGCCGGCGGCGAGATCGCCGCGCGGGCCAGCGCCCTGTTCGTGGCGCCCACCAGCCCGACGCCGGCCGGTCAAGTCCTGCGCCCGCCGCCGCTTCGGCCCGAGAACGCGCCGCCGGACTGGCTGCTCATGCCCCGCGAGACCGGCCTGCACACCCTGCGGGCCGAAACCCGTGCGGAGTCCCGCTCCGGCCGCCAGTCCCTGTGGCTGCGGGTGGAGGCGGACATCGTTCCGGGATCGCCCGCCTCGCCTGTCGCCACCGCCATCGCCGTGTCCGACTTCGGCGGCTCCACCTTGCGGGAGTACGGCAAGGGCTGGACCTATCCCAATATGGACATCGCCGTGCACTTCTCCCGCACGCCGCGGGGCGAATGGGTGCATGCGTCGAGCGCGCCGATGATGCTGGGCCACGGGGTGGCGGTGGTCGACCACCAGCTGTCGGACCTCGACGGCCCGTTCGCCCGTTCGCATCAGACCCTGTTCCTCTCGCGCCGGCGGGAGGCCGCACAGCCATGAGCGCCGGCGCCTTCTACCGGGCCGAGGGCGGCCTTTATCATCCGCTGCAGCCGGCCACGGCGCCCTGGACCCGCAAGCACCAGAACGGCACTTCCATCGGCGGCCTGCTGACCCGGGAGATCGAACGGGCGCCGATGTCCGCGCCGCTGCGGCTGGCGCGCATCACCATCGAGCTGTCGCGCGCCGTGCCGCTGGCCCCTACCGAGGCCCGCGCCCGCGTGGTGCGCGACGGCCGGCGCCAGCAGCTCGTGGAGGCCGAGTTGCTGGTGGACGGGGAGGCTTACGCCACGGCCGTCGGCCTGCGCGTCAACGAGGGCGAGGCGCCGTTCGAGGCGCCGCAGCCGCATGGACTGCCCGGCCCGGACGAGGCGCCGCGCACGCCGGTGACCAGCGTGCTGGGCGAGGGCTGGCCGATGCAGACGCGGGTGGTCCGCGGCGCCCGCGACGACCCCGGTCCCGGCGCCTACTGGACCTGTTTCAACGCCGATCTCGTGGCGGGCGAGGCGGCCTCGGCCACGGTGCGCGCGGTGATGGCCTGCGACCCCGCCGCCGGCGTGTCCAACGGGGCGAGCCGCGACTGGCAGTTCCCGAACATCGACCTGTCGCTCTATTTCGCCCGCGTTCCGGCCGGCGACTGGATCCTCACCGAGGCCGAGGCCGAGCAGTTCGGCGAGGGCTACGGGCTGATCAGCTCGATCCTGTCGGACGGCGAGGGGCGGTTCGGATACGCCCACCAGACCCTGCTCTATTCGAAGGCGGGCTGAACGGGGCCTATTCCAGGAGTTCCGCGCGCAGCCGCTGCAGCGCCTCGGGCGCGACGCCGGCCTTTTCGGCCAGGAAGGTCTCGGCGCCGCCGGCCGCGTCGACGAGATCGAGGGCGGTCTCGATGTAGGCGCGCTGGACGTCGAAGATCGGGAGGAGGGCCTCCTCGCTCCAGAAGCCGATGTCGGCCTGGGCGACGATCTGCCCGACGCGCTTTTCCAGGTGGCCGGCCGAGTCGTAGTACTTCTGCGTCAGCATGAAGTCCTCGGCGATGTGGTCACGCCCGACGCCCAGGGCGGAGAGGATCAGGGCGCAGGTCACCCCCGTGCGGTCCTTGCCGCCGGCGCAGTGGAAGACCGCGGGAAAGGCCTCCGGCGCCGCCAGCCGCGCGAAGATGCGCCCGAAGGCCGCCAGCGGCGGGGCGTCGGTGAGCATGCGCACATACATCGCGCCCATGATCGCCCGGGTGAGGTTCGCATCGTGCCGCGCGGTCGCGTCGGCGGAGATCCGCAGGAAGGTGTTGGGGCCGGCCTCATCGTTGAACAGGGGCGCGCGGATCAGCTCCGGCGCGCCCTCGCCCGGCCAGGCGGTGGGCGCCGCCGCAGCCTCGGAGTCCCGCCGCAGGTCGTAGACGAGGCGCACGCCGTGGGCGTCCAGCGCCGCGTAGTCGGCCGGCGTCAGCTCGGAGAGCCGGTCGGAACGGAACAGGCGCCGCCACTTGACGGCCCGGCCATCGGCGGTGGGATAGCCCCCGAAGTCGCGGAAGTTGCTGGCGCCCTGAAGCGGGATGTGTCGGTCGATCGGCATGGGCCCATGCTGGTCGGGCGCCGCCCCGGGCGTCAATCGCCGGCGTGTGACAGTCGGGCGATGGCGTCAGTCGTCGGCGTCCGGCCGCACCGTCAGGGTCTCGATCTTCGCCTGCCGGATGACCTTCACCGCAAGGTCCCGCCCGGCCGCGTCGTCGGTGAGCAGCCGGTGCAGGTCGTCGACGGTGAGCACCGCCCGTCCGTCCACCTCGAGGATCAGGTCCCCCTGGCGCAGACCGCCGCGTTCGGCCGCCCCGCCCTTGGCCTCCATCACCAGGATCGCCGTGTCGCCGCTCCGCTGCAGCCGTCGCGCCAGCCGCGAGTCGAGCATCGTCGTCTGGCCGGCGAGGCCCAGGCGCGCGCGCCGGACCCGCCCGTCGCGCATCAGCCGGGCGGTCACGTCCACGGCGGTGTCGATGCCGATGGCGAAGCACAGGCCCTGCGCGCCGCCGATGATGGCGGTGTTGACGCCCACCACCTCGCCGCGCCCGTCCACCAGCGGCCCGCCGGAGTTGCCCGGATTCAGCGGCGCGTCGGTCTGGATCACGCTCTCGATCAGCCGGCCGTTGGGCGCGCGCAGGGTGCGGCCCAGGGCGCTGACGATGCCGGCGGTGACCGTGGCCTGGAACCCCAGCGGATTGCCGATCGCCACCACCAGCTGGCCCACCCGCAGGCGGCCGGAAACGCCGAACCGGGCGTGCGGCAGGCCGGTGGCGGCGAGGCGCAGGACGGCGAGATCCGTGGCGGGATCGTCGCCGATCACCTCGGCGGCGAAGCGGCGGCCGTCGGTGAGGCTGGCCTCGACGTGTGCTGCGCCGGCGACCACGTGGCTGTTGGTGAGCAGGTAGCCGTCCGGCGCGAACAGCACGCCCGAGCCCGTGCCGGCGCGCCCGCTCTTGGCCCGGGCCGAGATGTGCACGACCGCCGGGCCGACTTGTTCGAAGGCGTGGGTGACCCGCGCGGAATAGGGGTCGAGCGCCTCGTCGAGAGGCTCCGCGAAATCATAAGGCATGCTTCGTCAATTGGGGGACTGAACAGCAGTCCGCAAGATGCAGCCAAGTCGGCGCGCTATTCGGGGATTGCGAGTTCAGGACCTGATCTGAATTCGCGGCGGCCATCGTCTTCGCGGTGCGCCTCGCGCGGGTCCCGGATTTCGAGTCCTAAATCGCCCTGAAGGTCTGTACGACCCTCTTCGAGGGCCGTTATGCTGCCGCCAATCGCGGAGCCATGCGCCTTGCCAGCGGCGTCCGCCTCAGACGGAGGTAACCCTGGCCATGACCGCGCCCCTGGACGAGGCTGCGCCCGCGACTCCCGACCTGGACCGGATCGACGTCGGCGCGGTGAAGGCCAAGTACCGCGAGGAGCGCGACAAGCGCCTGCGGGCCGACGGGATCGGGCAATACCGCCAGGTGGCCGACGGGTTCGAGCACATGCTGCGCGATCCCTATGCCGAGACCGTCACCCGTGAACCGATCGAGGCGGAGGCCGACGCCGTGGTGGTGGGCGGCGGGTTCGGCGGCCTGCTGGCGGCCGCCCGCCTGCGGGAGGTCGGGATCCGCGACATCCGCATCATCGACCGCAGCGGCGACTTCGGCGGCACTTGGTACTGGAACCGCTATCCGGGCGCGGCCTGCGACGTGGAATCCTATATCTACATGCCGATGCTGGAGGAGACCGGCGAGATCCCGGTGGAGAAGTACGCCAAGGCGCCGGAGATCTTCGCCCACGCCAGGGCCATCGGGAAGAAATACGGCCTCTATGAGGGCGCCCTGTTCCAGACCCTGGCCGACAAGCTGGTCTGGGACGAAGGCAAGGCGCGCTGGATCGTCTCCACCGACCGCGGCGACAGGATCGAGGCCAGGTATGTGGTGCTGACCAACGGCAGCCTCGACCGGCCGAAGCTGCCGAACATCCCCGGGCTCGGGACCTTCAAGGGCCACAGCTTCCACACCAGCCGCTGGGACTACGACTATACCGGCGGCGACGGGCGCGGCGGCCTGACCCGGCTGGCCGACAAGCGGGTGGGGATCATCGGCACCGGCGCGACGTCGGTGCAGTGCGTGCCGCACCTGGCCGCCGCCGCGAAGCATCTCTACGTCTTCCAGCGCACCCCTTCGACCATCGGGGTGCGGGCCAACAGGCCCACCGACTACGACTGGGCCAAGACCCTGCAGCCCGGCTGGCAGAAGCGGCGGATGGAGAACTTCAACAACCTGGTCTCCGTCTCCGACGTCCATGAGGAGGAGGACCTGGTCGACGACGGCTGGACCGACGTCATCCGCCGGGTGCTGCTGATCCGCCGGCAGCTGCAGGCCGAGGGCCGCGCGGCGGCGGAGGCGCACAAGCTCTCGGAGCTGGCCGACATCCAGCAGATGGAGGCGATCCGCGCGCGGGTGGACGAGGTCGTGCAGGACCGGGCGACGGCCAAGGCGCTGAAGCCCTACTACGCCTACTTCTGCAAACGCCCGTGCTTCCACGACGAGTACCTGCAGGCCTTCAACCAGCCGAACGTCACCCTGGTCGACACCGGCGGCAAGGGCGTCGAGGCGATGACCGAGCGCGGCGTCGTCGCGGGCGGCAAGGAGCACGAGCTGGACTGCCTCGTCTGGGCCACCGGCTTCGACTACGGCGCCGGGATCAAGAGCCGCGGCGTCAAGGACATCTACGGCCGCGGCGGGCTGACGCTCGACGAGAAATGGGCCGATGGCGGGGCGACTTTCCAGGGGCTGCAGATCGGCGGCTTCCCGAACCTGTTCATCTTCCACCGGGTGCAAACCGGCGTGACCACCAACATCACCCACATGCTGCGCGAGTTGGCCCGGCACGCCGCCTACATCGTCGGCGAGGCCGAGGCCCGGGGCGCGGCCGTGGTCGACGTGGATCCGCAGGCCGAGGCGGAATGGGTGGCGCACGCCGAGGGCAAGGCCATCCTGCGCAAGCGGTTCTTCGAGGAGTGCACGCCGGGCTACTACAACGACGAGGGCCAGGTCCGCACCAACGCGCGCAACGCCCCCTACGGCGCCGGGCCGGGGGCGTTCATCAAGGTGCTGGAGACCTGGCGCGAGGCCGGCGGCCTCGCCGGCCTGGAGTTCGAGACGCGCTAAGCCGCGACTAGAGCAGGACGTTCAGGCGAATTCGCGTTCCTAACTCCGCTCACCCCGGCCAAGGCCGGGGCCCAGGTGAAACTCCCTGAGCGCTGAGGCTTAATCTGGGTCCCGGCCTTCGCCGGGATGAGCGGGGTGGGGATCAAGCGCATCTCAACTCGTTCTACACCGTCGCGTCGAGGTCGCGGCTGAGTTCGGCGCGGGTGGCGGGCGTCAGCACCGTCATGTGCGAATAGGCCTCGTGGTCGCAGCCCAGCAGGATGCGCGTGGCCGGGTCGCGGAAGCGGGCGGCCTGCTGCGCCGCCAGGGTGAAGCGCAGGAAGTGGACCGAGGAGGTCTTGCCGTCCGCACGGGTGCGCTCTTCGTCGCCTTCCGGCTCGCCGAGGACCCGCTCGCCGCCCACGTCGAGGAAGAAGCAGCGCTCGACGCCGCCCAGCCGCCCGAGCGTCTCGGCGCGGCGCACCGGGTCGTCGATCTCGAACATGACCGTCGCCACCAGCTCGGAGCCCTGCGGGATCAGCGGGTTGTAGGCCGCCAGCTCGTCGGCGACCTGCGCCTCGCCGCCGCGCTCGGTGAGCAGCATCTCCTGGATCTGGAACAGCATGGTGTCGAAGGATTCGAAATAGACCGTGCAGACCGGGCCCAGCGCCACGCGGCGCAGGCGCTTGGCAGGCAGCAGGGCCTGGCGCCGGGCGGTGCGCACCTTGGCGAATTCGGCGTCGGGCAGCAGGTCCTCGCGGGTCACGCGGCGTAGGGTGGCGGGCATGGTCGCGGTCTCCTCAGGCCAGGCCGTAGGCGCGGGCCAGCACCTCGATGGGGTGCGCCTGGCGCGGCTGCGCACCGTCGGGGATTTCCACCGAGAGCAGTTGGCCGATGTGCTTGCAGGCCAGCGGGCAGTCCGAGCAGAGGGTCTCGGACCCCTTCTGCGCCGCCTGCCGCGCCGTGGGCTTGCCCACCTTCACCGCGATGGGCCGCGTGTCCTTCATGACCCCGAAGGTGCCGCCGTGGCCGGAGCAGCGCTCCACCAGCTCGACCTTGGTGTCGGGAATCAGCCGCAGCATCTCCAGCGACTTGGCGCCCATGTTCTGGGCCCGGGCGTGGCAGGCGTGGTGGATGGTGACGCCGCCGGGCTGGGGCGTCAGGCCGGGGGCCAGGCCGAAGGTGCGGTTGAGGTCGACCACATATTCGCAGATGTCGCGGGTGGCGGCCGACAGGCGCTTCACCGCCTCGTTCTCCGGCAACAGCAGCGGCCATTCGAACTTCATCATCAGGCCGCAGCTGGCGGTCAGCGCCGCCACCTCATAGCCCTGGTCGATGTAGGGGGCGAAGGCCTTGGCGACGCGCTCGGCCCTGTGGGCGACGTCGGTCAGGTCGCCGGCCTCCAGCTGGGGCATGCCGCAGCATTCGGGATAGACCAGCTCGGCCAGCACGCCCTGCCTGGCCAGCACCCGGGCTGCGGCGACGGCGGTGTCGGGGGCGTTATAGTCCACGAAGCAGGTGGCGTAGAGCGCCACCTTGCGCTGGCCGAAGGCGGGGCCGGCGGGATCCGGGTCCAATGGCGCCTTCAGGCGGTCGGTGGCGGTCTTGGAATGGTATTTGGGCAGCTCGGCCTCGGCGTCGATCTGGGCGATCGCCTCCAGCAGCTTGCGCAGCGGCGTGTTCTTGCGGGCCGTGACCCAGTTGGCGAGGCCCGCCACCGGCTTGGCGAGCTTGCCGTTGCGGTCGGTCTCGCCCAGCTGTTCGCGGATGAACTGGCCGCCCTCGGCCCTGCGCTTGGCGGCCCGGTAGCGCAGGATGATGTGCGGGATGTCCACGTCCAGCGGGTGCGGCGGGACATAGGGGCACTTGGTCATGAAGCACATGTCGCAGAGCGTGCAGGCCTCATCGACCTTGGCGTACTCCGACTTAGGGACGCTATCGAGCTCGCCCGTGGGCGACTCGTCGATCATGTCGAACAGCCGCGGGAAGCTGTCGCAGAGATTGAAGCAGCGGCGGCAGGTGTGACAGACGTCGAACATCCGCTCCATCTCCGCCTCGACCGCCTTCAGGTCGTAGTAGGCGTCGTCACGCCAGGCGATGGGATGGCGAAACGGAGCGTCGAGCCCGCCCTCGCGGGCGGCCTCCTTGGGTTTGTCGGCCACGGACCAACCTCATGAAGCAGAGGGTGAGGCCGGCGTGACGCCGGCCTCGGGCATTGGGTTCAGTCCAGGGTGTCGAGGGCGCGCTGGAAGCGGCCGGCGTGGGACTTCTCGGCCTTAGCCAGGGTCTCGAACCAGTCGGCGATCTCCTCGAAGCCCTCGTCGCGGGCGGTGCGGGCCATGCCGGGGTACATGTCGGTATATTCGTGGGTCTCGCCGGCGATGGAGGCCTTCAGGTTCAGCGAGGTGCCGCCGATCGGCAGGCCGGTGGCCGGGTCGCCGACGGCTTCCAGGAATTCCAGGTGGCCGTGGGCGTGGCCGGTTTCGCCTTCGGCCGTGGAGCGGAATACGGCGGCCACGTCGTTGTAGCCTTCCACGTCGGCCTTCTGGGCGAAGTAGAGGTAGCGGCGGTTCGCCTGGCTCTCGCCGGCGAAGGCGTCCTTCAGGTTATTGAGGGTCTTGCTGGTGGCGAGGCTCATGGTGGTCTCCTTGGAATCCCGTCGTTGGCCCGCGCGCTGCCGCGCAGACCGCCGCGCGGGACTATGAGCGTCTGGGCGCAATCGACCCAATCGATTTATTCGATATCGTGAATTGGCTGGCTCTATGGCGAAGCCGGGGAAGGCGAGGGAATGATGTGGCGGCGGGTGGCGGCGGCGCTGGCGGGATTGCTGCTGCTGGGCGCGGCGCCGGTCCTGACGGTCGAGGCGCTGTCGACGCGGCCCGATATGGTCAGCGGCGGCGATGTGCTGGTGCGGGTCAGCGGCGCGGACCTTTCGGGGCTGAAGCTGGAGGCGGACGGCCGCGACGTGACAGCCGCCCTGCGCGCCGCGCCCGGCGCCGGAGGTTCGATGACGGGGCTGGTGGAGGGGCTGCGGCCCGGCCGCAACCGCCTGATCGCTCGGGTCGGGGCGGCGCGGGCCGAGCTCGCTGTCGTCAACTGGCCGATCGAGGGGCCGATCTTCTCGGGGCCGCGGCAGGCGCCGTTCGTCTGCCAGACCGCGGCCTTCAAGCTGCCCGACGGGACGATGCTTGGCCCTTCGGAACCGCCGGCCTGCCAGGCGCCGACGCGGGTGCTGTGGCTCTACAAGGCCCGGGGCGGCGACGGGCTGAAGCCGCTGGCCGACCCGACCGCGCCGCCGCCTGACATGGACGAGACTGTGACGGCCGAGGGGGTGCGCTCGCCGTTTCTGGTGCGGGTGGAGACCGGGGTCGTCGACCGGTCGATCTACCAGTTCGCCGTGCTGGCGGACCCGCGCGACCTCTCCAGGGCCTGGAACCGCCGGCTGATCGCCCTGCACGGGACCGGCTGCGCCGGCGGCTGGTATGTCCAGGGGTCCGCGCTGGGCGCCGAGGTGCTGGACGCCGCCCGCCTGGCGGAGGGCTACGCCCTGTTCGCCTCGACGCTCAACCACCCGGCCAACGCGTGCAACCCGGTGCTGGCGGCCGAGGCGACCATGATGGTCAAGGAACGGGTGGTCGAGACCCTGGGCGCGCCGCTCTACACCCTCAGCATGGGCTCGTCCGGCGGGGCCTACACCTCGCTGCAGATCGCCGACGCCTATCCCGGCCTAGTCGACGGGGTGCTGATCGGCTCGCTGTTCCCCGACGCCCTTTCCATCGCCCTGACCGGTCTCGACGGACACCTGCTCACCCACTACTTCGCCCTGCAGCCGGGGCGGTTCACGGCGGCGCAACAGCAGGCGGTGGGCGGCTACGGCGTCCCGGCGGGCCTGGCGGCCAACGCCAGCCAGGCCGGCCGCGCCGACCCGGTCCTCGGACGGAAGGACATTCCCGGCTACGTCTCGGCGCGGTTCAACCCGGTCATACCGCAAGCCCTCCGGTATGACCCGAAGGCCCGGCCGAATGCGGCGCGCCCGACGGTGTTCGACGCGGCGGCCAACGTCTACGGCCGCGATCCGGCGACGGGCTTCGCACGGCGGCCGTTCGACAATGTGGGGGTGCAGTATGGCCTGGCGGCGCTGAACGCCGGCGTCATCGACAAGGGCCGGTTCCTGGATCTCAATGCGGGGGTCGGCGGGTACGACGCCGACGCGAACTACGTCCCCGCCCGCAGCGCCGGCGATCCCGCCGCGATCGCGGCGGCCTACCGCAGCGGTCTCTCCCTGAGCGGCGGCGGCGGGCTTTCGGCGATCCCGGTGTTCGACTACGGCGGCCTCTACACCGACCTCGACCCCGCAGGCGAGTACCACATGCGCTATCACCACTTCGCGGTGCGCGCGCGGATCGCCGGCTGGAGCGGCGGGACGGCGCGCAACATGGCGATGTGGGGCGGCGGCGTGGGCCTGGCCGCCCGGCGCGCGGCCGCCGACCCAGCCGAGGCGGCGCTGGCGCGCATCCAGGCGACGGAGAGTTTCCGGCTGATGCAGGACTGGATGACGGCGCTCGCCAGGGACCCCGCGCCGGCCTCCGCGGAGAAGACGGCGCGGCTGCGGCCGGCGGGGCTGACGGACGGCTGCTGGACGAAGGCCGCGGCGCCGCAGTTCATCGCCGAGGCGCAGATCTATCCGGACGGCGGAAAATGCGGCGCGATCTATCCGGCCTTCCGGTTCCCGCGGATGGTCGCGGGCGGGCCGCTGGCGGGGGACGTGCTGAAATGCGCGCTGAAGGCGCCGGACCGGCGCGACTACGCCGTGAGCTTCACCCCGCCGGAATGGCGGCGGCTGCGCGGGATCTTTCCGCGCGGCGTGTGCGACTGGTCGAAGCCGGGGATCGGCAAGGCGCGGGTGGAGCCCTGGGCGTCCTACGCCGGAACCGGTCCCTGAACCCGGTGGCGAGACGCCTTCCGGCGGCCGGAAATCTGCCCCCGGCGGCGTGCGTTCCGGCGACGGCCAGTGCTAAGGGTGTCGCGGGGCGGGCGCTGACGCCCGCAGACGCGGCGAGCATGACCGGCTTTCATGACTGACCTAGAACGCCTCGCGGCCGCCGACGCGCACGGCATGGTCACCAGCCACTGGGCGCAGGTGAAGCCCGACGCCCCGGCGGTGTATGACCGCTTCGGGATGCGCACCTTCGCCCAGGTGAACGCCGCGGCGAACCGGATCGTGCGCCTGCTGCGCGCTCACGGCGTGGACCCGGGCGAGCACATCGCCTTCCTCACCAGCAACCGGGCCGAGGTGATGGAGGTCCTGGCGGCCAGCATGCGCGGCGGTTATCGGCTGACGCCGATCAACTGGCATTACACGGCCGAGGAGGTCGCCTACGTCTTGGAGAACAGCGACGCGCGGGCGGTCTTCGTGGAGACACGGTTTCCCGCCGCGCTGGAGGCCTCGCGGGCGGCGCGCGGCCTCAAGGGGCGCTTCGCGATCGGCGGCGAGGCGGAGGGGCATCTGTCCCTCGACGCGGCGATGGCCGATTTCGACGGCTCGGACATTCCCGATCCGGTTCTCGGCCAGACCATGTTCTACACCTCCGGCACCACCGGCCGGTCCAAGGGGGTGATGCGGCCGAAGCCGCTGGACCTGCTGCCCGCGGCGCTCGCCAACTATGATCCTGACACCGACGTCCAGCTCTGCGCGGGCCCGACCTACCATGGCGCGCCGCTGACGGTGGAGACACGCACCGCGATGACGGCGGGGGTCCCGGTGGTGTTCCTGGACCGCTGGGACTCGCTGGAGGTGCTGCGCACCATCCAGGCGCGGCGGATCACCCACGCCCACCTGGTGCCGATCATGTTCCAGCGGCTGCTGGCGATCCCCGCCGAGGTGCGCGCCCAGTTCGACCTCTCCAGCTGGAAATACATCGTCCATGGCGGCGCGCCCTGCCCGCCGGAGGTGAAGCGGGCGATGATCGACTGGGTCGGACCGATCCTCAACGAGTACTACTCGGCCAGCGAGGGGGGCGCCCGGTTCAGCCTGACGACGCAGGAGTGGCTGGCCAAACCCGGCTCGGTGGGCAAGCGGCCGGGCGACGTGCCGGTGCGCATCCTCGACGACGAGGACCGCGAATGCCCGCCCGGCGTCACGGGACGCATCTTCCACGGGCGCTCCGGTCCGAACCCCTTCGTCTATTACAACGACCCGGAGAAGACCGCCGCGGTCTACCGGGGCGACGAGTTCACCCTGGGCGACATGGGCTACTTCGACGAGGACGACTACCTGTTCCTCACCGGCCGATCAGCCGAGTGCATCATCTCCGGCGGCGTGAACATCTATCCGCAGGAGATCGACAACGAGCTGATCAAGCATCCGGCGGTGGAGGACTCCGCGACCATCGGCGCGCCCAACGCCGAGTGGGGCGAGGAGGTGAAGGCGGTGATCCAGCTCAGGCCCGGCCATGCGGCCACGCCGGCGCTCGCCGGGGAAATCCTCGATCGGGCCCGCCAGGGGCTGGCCGGCTACAAGGTCCCGCGGTCCCTGGACTTCGTGGGCGAACTGCCGCGCAACGCCGCCGGCAAGATCCAGCGCGGCAAGGTGCGCGAGCGCTATTGGCAAGGAAGGGACCGAAAGATTTGACCGCCTCCGATCCGGCCTTCGAGGGCTTCATCACCTATGAGGTGGAGGGCGACGTCGCCGTCATCACCTACGACCGGCAAGAGCGCCGCAACGCCATGAACGTGCCGATGTACCGGGCCATCACGGCGGCGGTGGACAAGGCCAACGCCGACGAGGGCGTCGGCGCGATCGTCTTCACGCACAAGGGGCCGGTGTTCTGCGCCGGGACCGACCTGAAGGCGACGCCCGAGCCGAAGGACCCTGTGACCGGTGTGCGTCCCTCGACGGCCACACTCGGTATGGCCGACGACACCAGCTGGATCCACCTGATGCGGCGGTCCAAGCCCTCGGTGGTGGCGCTGAACGGCATGGCGGTCGGATTGGGCGCGACCCACATCCTGGCCTGCGACATCCGCATCGGCAGCCCATCGGCGGTGCTCTCGTTCCCGTTCCTGGCGGTCGGCACCATGCCGGAGTTCGGCTTCAGCGCGCTGTTGCCGCAGATGGTGGGCTTCGCCGCGGCCATGGAGATCTGCCTGACCTCGGCCAAGCTCGACGCCCAGCAGTCCCTGGCCAAGGGTCTTTTGAGCCGGATCGTGCCGGAGGAGACGCTGCGGACGGAGGCGGTGGCGCTGGCCTCGACGCTCGCCAAGCTGCCGCCGTTGCAGACCCGGCTCACGCGCCAGCTCCTGCACGTGAACGCCGTCGAGCCGGACCTGAACACCGTGCTGACCCGCGAACGCGACGCCTTCATCACCCTGTTCCGGACCCAGCGCGCGGCGGCCAAGGCGGCGGCGGAAGCTGCGGAGGCGGCGAAGGGCTAGTCCGGCCTACGGGACCCATTGGGCGTCCGTCGGCGTTTGATGCAGGACAAATCGCCGGCCGTTCGCCGCCGTAGTCTTTCGACGTCGCACGCACGTGACGTACTTGCAGGGAGCCGGACATGAATACTGAGACCCTACCCCACAAGCTCATCACCGCTAAACGGGTCACCGGGACGGCGGTGTTCAACAAGGCCGGCGAGCGGATCGGCCACATCGAGGACCTGTCGATCGACAAGATCTCGGGCCAGGTGATCTACGCGCTGATGTCCTTCGGCGGCTTCCTGGGCATCGGCGAGGAGCTGCATCCGCTGCCGTGGTCGGTGCTGGACTACGACCCGGACAAGAACGGCTACCTGGTTCCGCTCAGCAAGGACGAGCTGGATAACGCGCCGAGCCTCACCGAAAAGGACCTGGAAGATCTTGGCGCGGGCGGCCTCTGGCGTTCGCGGATCTTCGAATACTACGCCCCGTACGGCGCGGTGCCCTACATCTGAACCGGCGCCTGCGCCCTCCTCGAGGGGGAGGGGCGGGGCGTCCGGTCAGACTGGATCGTAGGGGAAGACGGTCGCCGAGGCGCCGAGGTCGGTGAACTTGGCCTTCATGGCCGGCAGGCCGCTCTCCAGCAACGACGTCGGCGTCCAGCCGTCGGTCCGCGACACCGAGGCGACCGGGCGCGGATGGTTGAACAGGATCACCTCGTTGCCGCGCACGCCCAGGATCTGGCCGCTGACGTCGCCGTCGGCGGCCAGCGCCACGGCGAGTTGCGCCACCTGGTCGGGGCGCATGCCGTCCTTCATCCGCTGCACCCGCTGCGCCGAAGCCTCGTCGGTGATCGGGATGGTGGCGATCATCCGCGTCCAGGCGAACGGGGCGATGACGTTGGAGCGGACGTTCTTCATCGCCCCCTCCATCGCCAGGACGTGGGAAAGCCCCACCACGCCCATCTTGGCCGCCGCATAGTTGGTCTGGCCGAGGTTGCCGATCAGGCCGGAGGTGGAGGTGAAGTGCACGAAGGAGCCGCCGCTCTGGCTGCGGAAGTGCTCCACGGCGGCTCTGGAGACGTTGTAGGCGCCGCGCAGGTGCACCGCGATCACCGCGTCGAAGTCCTCGTCGGCCATCTTGTGCATCATGCTATCGCGCAGGATGCCGGCCGGATTGATCACCGCGTGCAGGCCCCCGAAGGTGTCCAGGGCCTGCTGCACCATGTGCTTGACGGCCTCCATGCTGGAGACGCTCTCGGAGTTGCTGACCGCCTCGCCGCCGGCGGCGCGGATGTCTTTCGCCGTCGCCTCGGCGCCGCTGGCGGATCCCGCGTCGTCGCCCTTCACCGAGCCGCCCAGGTCGTTGACCACCACCTTGGCGCCTTCCTTCGCGGCCAGCAGCGCGCATTCGCGGCCGATCCCGCCCGCGGCGCCGGTGACCAGCACGACCTTGCCGTCCAAGACGCCCATTTCAGCGCTCCCTCATTGTCGTCGACGCCGGCGGGCGCGGCGCGGCGCCCAACGTCGATCGTTCGCGAAAACCTCGATGCGATCCGCGTAGTCCCAAGTGGCGCCCGGCCGCAAGAGTCGGGACACTAGACGCCGGCGACCTCGCGCGTCGCGGCGCGCCAGTAGTCCTCGTCGGCGACGTGGCGCAGGGGCTGGCCCTCGCGGGCGGCCACCCAGCGGTGGACCATCTCCTCGCCGCGGCGGGCGTGGATGGCGGCGAACTCCTCGTCGCCGTCGAGGATCGCCTGGGCCACGGCCAGGCGGTTCTTGCGGTACGCCTCGGTGCGCTCCTCTGAATCCAGCACCGGGGTGCGGAACTCCTTGAGACAGATCTCGGTGTGGACGCGCAGGATCAGCTCGAGGAAGGGGTTGGCGGCCAGCCGATAGAGCGCCTCGCGCAGGTCGAGCAGCGCCGCCTGCACCGCCTTGGCGTCCATGTCCTTGCGGGCCAGCGCGGCGGCGGCCTGCGACAGGACCCGGCGGTCGGTCTCCGGCGGGGCGTTCGCCGCCAGCCGGGCGAGCTCGATGTTCAGGGTGCGGGCCGCGCCGAACAGGTCGAGGAAGCTCGGGTTGTGGACGCGCAGATAGGTGGCCGCGGCGCCCATCACCGCCCGGCTGTCGGGACGACGCCCGTAATAGCCGCCGCCCACGCCGCGCTTCACTTGCAGCAGGTGCTCGTGCTCCAGCAGCCGGGCGGTCTGGCGCAGGGTGGCCCGGCCGACCCCGAGCATCCCGGCCATCGCCTCCTCCGAACCGAGGTAGGCGCCCGGCGGGCGGGCCAGCACGATCTCGCGAAGCTTATGCACCGCCCGGCGGGCGGCCGAGGGGGGCGCCTCTTGCTTCTTCGAGGTTCGCAATCCGTCCTCCGTTTTCGAGCCTGCCCTCACAGCTAGGTTATGGCCCTGGCTTGGGCAAGCGCGGCCGGGGCGGAAGGCGGCGACGCGGCGCAGTTTGCCGCCGAATCATGACCCATTAAGGGAGGCGCCGGTGTTCGGGGCGCGGATTTGGCGACGATCCGGCCCAGGTCTGACGGGCAATTGAGTGCGTTCTATCCCCTTGGCCAAGGATGGCGGCTCGGCCCGCCGGAAGAGTAGCTCAAGGGGGGGCGCGACGCCCAACCGCCGGTGGGGCGCTGTCCCACCGCGTCGGGCGCAACCGTTCGGCCCTGTCCGGTTCGCGGGGTTGGCTGTTGACGCCGCCGCGGCGAGCCGGTCTTAGGTGGCCCTCAAGTCCCCGAACAGCCGCACGAGGAACAGTCCCATGTCCGACGCCGAAGCCACCGCGCGGCTGCACGAAGCCACCAACTATTCCTTCAAGGACGAGGACATCGCCGCCCAGCGCCAGCGCCTCGGCGGCGTCTACGCCAGCGACTACCGCGAGCAGATCACCCAGGCGACCCACGACACCATGCGCAACTTCGCCCGCAGCTACGGCGACGACAACCCGCTCTACGTCGACCTGCACTACGGCAAGAAGACCCGCTGGGCCGGCCAGATCTGCCCGCCGATGATCATCCAGGTGATGAACCGCAACATGCTGGGCGAGAAGGCCCCCAAGCGCGTGTCGTTCCGCGGCATCCAGGTGTTCGTGTCGGGTTCGAAGACCGACTGGTACCGGCCGGTTCGCAACGGCGACGTGCTCTTCAAGTTCGGCGGGCCGGAATCCTTCGTCGAGAAGGATTCCTCCTTCGCCGGCCGCTCGTTCATCAGCACCAACCGCGAGGTGCATATCAACCAGAACGCCGAGATCGTGGCGATCTCGCGCACCACCTCGGTGATGGCTGAGCGCAAGGCGGCGCGCGAGAACAAGAAGAACGCCGCGCTCGAACCGGGCAAGTACACTCCCGAGGACATCGCCCGGAACGACGAGATCTACGCGGCCGAGAAGCCGCGCGGCGCCGAGTTGCGCTACTGGGAGGACGTGACCGTCGGCGACCAACTGCAGCCTCTGGCCAAGGGGCCGCTGACCACCACCGACATCATCCTGTTCCTCTGTGGCGGCTATGGCTTCCATTACAACCCGGCGGCCCTGCGGATCGGCTACAAGAACCGCCAGCGCATCCCGGCCTTCTACATCCCCAATGAACAGGGCGTGCCGGACATCGCCATGCGCCTGCACTGGGACAAGGACTGGGCCCAGGCCAACGGCAACCCCATGCCCTACGACTACGGGGTGATGCGGGACAGCTGGATGACCCACATCCTCACCGACTGGATGGGCGACGACGGCTGGCTGGTGTCGATGGACTCCACGATCCGCAAGTTCAACTACATCGGCGACCTGCACCTCATGCAGGGCGAGGTCACGGCCAAGCGCGCCGAGGGCGACGAGCGGTTCGTGGACATCGCGGTCAAGGGCGTCAACCAGCGGGGCGACACCACCTGCATGGCCACGGCGACCGTCGCCCTGCCCAGCCGCGACGCCGGGCCGGTGACCCTGCCGGTCCCGCCGCGCGACCTGCAGCAGCACGCGCTGAAGCTGATGGAGGTCCACAACCGGCTGGAAGCGCAGCAGGCGGCGGGCTGAGCCGCCCGGCTCCTTCCCCTGCCGAGGGGGAAGGGGCCTCGGGACTCAGTTGAACGCCAGGTCCACCTGGCCGCGCAGCATGTTCTGGGCGATCGCACGCAGCTGGATCTCGTTGGTCCCCTCGGTGACGTGGGTCATGCGCGCCTGGTGCAGGGCCTCGTAGAGCTTGGTCTCGGTGGCCAGGCCCATGCCGCCGTGGATCTGCATGCACTTGTCCACCACCTCGAAGGAGGCGCGGGTGCAGAAGAGTTTGACCATCGAGACCTCGGTGCGCACGTCGCGGCCCTCGTCGGCCTTGCGCGCGCAGTCGAGCGCCATCATCCGGCCGGCGTAGAGCTTGGTCGCCGCTTCGGCCAGGTAGTTGCGGATGGTCTGGTGGTCGGCGAGCAACGCGCCGAAGGTCTTGCGGACCTTGATGTAGTCGAGGGTCTTGTCCATCGCCCAGCGCGCGGTGCCCAGCGTCCGGCCGGCGTTGGCCAGCCGGCCGTGCCGCACCCCCAGCATGGCCAGGTCGAAGCCGCGGTCGAGCTCGCCGACCAGGTACTTGTTCGGCACCCGCACGTCGGTGAACGACAGGATCCCTTCGTCGCCGCCGAGCTCGCCCCAGATGGTCAGCACCGACTCCACCTTGAAACCCGGCGTGGAGGTGGGGACGTAGAAGCAGGAGACGCCGCCCTTGCGCGCCGCCAGCTTCTCCTTGTCGGTCACGGCGTAGAGCATGATGAAGTCGGCGGTGGGCGAGCCCGTCGTCCACTGCTTCATGCCGTTGATGATCCAGTCGTCGCCGTCCCGGACGGCGTTGGTCCGCATCATCCAGGAGTCGGAGCCGGCGTCGGGCTCGGTGAGGCCGAAGCAGCCCTGCAGCTCCCCGGCCGCCAGCTTGGGCAGCACCTCCGCGGCCAGCTCGTCGGAGGCGTGTTCCCAGACCTCGTGCGGGCCGGACGCGAAGTGGGAGAGGATGTAGTAGACGAGCTGGTGCTTCGGCATGCCGTAGCGGTGGAAGAAGCTTTCCCAGCACAGGAACCACAGGCGCACGCCCAACTCCTCGCCGCCAAACTTCTTCGGGCAGAACATGGTGTAGAATCCCGCCTTGGCGGACTTCATCCGCGCCTGCTTCTTGGCCTCGGTGATCGCCGGATGCTCCTTGCCGGTCTCGTCCCAGTGCAGGCGCGGGTTGGTGAAGATCGGGCCCAGCGCCTTCTGGAGGGGCAGGATCTCGCGCTCCACGAAGGCGTGCAGGTTGTCGATGATCTGCTGGTCGCTGACTTCGGCGTCGTACATCTGGCCTCTCCCATCGCCGCCCCTTCGGCGGGGAGCGGACCTTGCCCGCAGCATGAGCCAAAGCGCCGACCCAGGCCACCCCGGCGAGGGTCCCTGGATCGCCGGTCCTACAGGATCCGCCAGCGCCTCAGCAGGACATAGGCGCCGGCGACCACGGCGATGCAGAGGGCCAAGGCCTTGGCGAAGCCGAAATGGCCGACCTCGAAGGGGATGCCGGGCAGGTTCATCCCGAAGGCGCCGACGATCAGGGTGGGCGGGATCAGCAGGGTGGACATGACGGTGAGCGTGCGCATGGCGCGGTTGGCGCCGGCGGCGATGCGGGTGTCGATCTCCTCGTGCAGCAGTCGGGCGCGATCCTGCAGGCCCTGGGCTTCCCGGTCGAGGTCCTCGACCTCGTGCGCCAGCCGCGGAAGCTGGTCGGCGAGCAGGGCGACGCGGTGCGCCGCGCGCGGCAGCATCGCGCGGCCAAGCGCGCTGCGCAGGGCCAGGAACTCGCGATGCTGGCGCGAGAGCTCGCGCCGCAGGGGGCCGAGGGCCAGGCCCTCGAGCTCCTCGTCGTCGGCCAGCAGGCGGTCCTCGACCCGGTCGACGCCTTCGGACACCTCGTGCAGCCGGTCCTCCGCCAGGTCGACGAAGCGCTCCACCAGGGCGGTCCAGGCGTCGGCGGGGGTTTCGAGCACGGCGCCGGCGGCGACCCTGCGGCGCAGATCGTCGACGCACAGCAAGGCGTGGCGGCGGGCGGTGATCAGCCGCCGGCCGTCGAGGGCGAACTGCAGCCGGCCGGCGTCCTGGGCGCGGCCGTCCAGGTTGCGCTGCACATCCGGCAGCACGCCGTAGGCCCAGTCGCCGACGAACTGCACCTGTGGCCGCGGCTCGGCGGCGAGGATGAGCTCGCGGGCCGCGTCGGGCAGGCCTTCCAGCCGCTCCAGGAAACTGCGGGCGCGCTGGTCGCTCAGGGGCAGGTGCAGCCAGACCCAGCCGTCGTGGGCCGCCAGCCGTTCGCGCACGGTCTCATCGGTCAGGGGCGCGGCGAGGCCGCCGGTGAAGGAAAACGCCCAGAGGAAGGCGCTGGACAGCGGTCGCGGCGGCCGGTCGTCGCGCGGCGCCACCTCGCCGGTCTCCATGGTCTTCATCGCCGCCGCCCTCGCGCCTCGCCCGGGACGAAGTCGGGCCTGGTCTGAGGGACTATGAAGTTATGACGAAGGTTTCGTGACAGGGCCGGATCAGACGTCCCGTTCATACAACCTGTCATGGTTCTGTATCCGGGGCGTGACAGACCATTGTTACTCCTGTTGCGGGTGCGAAACACTGGCGCGCCCGGATCGGGGATAGCCATGAAAATTCATCTACTGGCCGGCGCCGGCCTGTGCGCCCTCGCTTGCGCCACGCCGGCGATGGCGCAGAACGCCGCCGCCAACGTGGGCTCGGACGCCAGCGCCGTGGTCGAGGAACTGGTCGTGCTGGGCCGCGGCGAGACGCGGCAGGTGCAGAGCGTCGACGGCCAGGACATCCTGAAGATCACCCCGGGCGCCAGCCCGCTGAAGCTGGTGGAGAAGCTGCCGAACGTGAACCTGCAGACCGCCGATCCCTTCGGCGCCTACGAATGGGCGGCGCGGATCTCCATCCGCAGCTTCAACCAGAGCCAGCTTGGCTTCACCCTCGACGATGTGCCGCTGGGCGACATGACCTACGGCAACCACAACGGCCTGCACATCTCCCGCGCGATCATCGGCGAGAACGTGGGCCGGGTGGAGCTGGCGCAGGGGGCGGGCGCATTGGAGACCGCCTCCTCCAGCAACCTCGGCGGCGCCCTGAAGTACGTCTCGCGCGATCCGGCCAGCGAGTTCGGCGGCGTGGCGGCGGCGACAGCGGGGGGCGACAGCACCTATCGCGGCTTCCTGCGGCTGGAGAGCGGGGAGCTGTCCTCCGGCCTGCGTGGCTATGCGAGCTACGCCTTCAACACCGCCGACAAGTGGAAGGGGGTCGGCAAGCAGCGGCAGCACCAGTTCAACATCAAGGCGGTGCAACCGGTGGGCGAGGGCGCGCTGACCGGCTGGTTGAACTGGTCGAAGCGACGCGAGAACGACTACCAGGACCTGTCGCTGGGCATGATCGACCGGCTGGGCCTGGGCTGGGACAACATCTCCGGCGACTGGCCGCTCGCGGTGCGGATCGCCGAGATCGCCAATAACCGGGGCGAGACGGGCGTGACCCCGCGATTCCCCGCGCTCGGAACCACCTACCCGGCGCCGATCGCCACCGTCGACGACGCCTACTTCGACGCCTCGGGCCTGCGCGACGACCTGCTCGGCGCGGTGTCGCTCGCCATGCCGCTGGGCGAGGCCTTCGACTTCAAGGCCACGGCCTATGGCCACAAGGACGAGGGCCAGGGGCTCTGGTACACGCCCTACGTCCCCTCGCCCAACTACGGCGTGGCCGGCGCCACAGCCGACAATGCGCCGATCTCGATCCGCACCACGGAATACGACCTGAAGCGCTACGGCCTGATCGCCGGGGGGACGTTCAAGGTCGGCGGCCATGCGATCAACGCCGGCGTCTGGTACGAGGACAACGACTTCAACCAGGCCCGCCGCTACTACGCCCTCAATCGCGACGTCCCGCAGCGCGACCCGCTGAAGATGCAGAAGGGCGCGTTCCGCACCGACTGGGAATACGACTTCACCACCACGACCTGGCAGTTCCACATCCAGGACACCTGGACCGTCGCCGAGGCCCTGGCGGTCAACGCCGGCTTCAAGTCGCTGTCGGTGGAGAACGAGGCCGAGACGGTCACGGGCGATAACAAGACCGGGACGATCAAGGCCAAGAAGAGCTTCCTGCCGCAGACGGGCGTGCGCTACGACCTGACGAGCGACAGCCAGCTGTTCGCCGACTATGCGCGCAACATGCGGGCCTTGTCGAGTTCGGGGACCTCCGGCCCGTTCTCGGCCAGCCAGGCGGGGTTCCTGGCCGTCAAGGACAAGCTGAAGCCCGAGATCTCCGACACCTTCGAGGCCGGCTGGCGGTTCCACACCGGCGGCTTCCAGAGCGTGGTGGCGGCCTACTACGTGACCTTCAAGGACCGGCTGTTCGCGGTGCCGGTGGGCGCCGGCATCATCGGCAACCCGTCGGCCCTCTCCAACGTGGGCGGGGTGAGCGCCAAGGGCGTGGAGGCGGCCGCCTCCTGGAGCTTCGCCACCGACTGGTCGCTGTTCGCCTCCTACGCCTACAACGACTCCACCTTCGACGACGACACGGTGGACGGGAACGGGATCGTGGTGGCCCGCACCAAGGACAAGACCACCCCCGACACCCCCAAGCACCTGCTGAAGGGCGAGCTCGGCTACGACAACGGCGCGTTCTTCGGCCGCATCGCCGTCTCGCACCTGTCCAAGCGGTTCTTCAACTACGAGAACGACCGCAGCGTGCCCTCGCAGACGGTGGCGGACCTCAGCCTCGGCTACCGCTTCTCCGGATCGCCGTGGCTGGAGGGGCTGGAGGCGCAGGTCAACGTCAGCAACCTGTTCGACGAGGACTATATCTCCACCATCAACTCCAACGGCTTCCCGCTGCGCGGCGACAGCCAGACGCTGCTGGCCGGCTCGCCCCGCCAGGTGTTCGCCACCGTGCGCAAGTCGTTCTGATGGGCGCGCAGTTCACCCGCCGCGCCGCGCTTTCGCTGGCGGCGGCCTCGGCGGCGGCGCCCGCCCTGGCGCAGGGGCCGGATGCGCCGCATCCGGCGCTGGACAAGCCGCTCACCCGGATCGCCTTCGGCTCCTGCGCCAAGCAGTCGAAGGACCAGCCGATCTGGGAGGCGGTGCTGGCGGCCAAGCCCGACCTGTTCATTTTCCTGGGCGACAACATCTACGCCGACACCCGCGACATGGCGGTGGTGCGGGACAAGTACGCCCAGCTGGCGGCCAAGCCAGGCTTCCGGCGGTTGCGGGAGACCACGCCGCTCTGCGCCATCTGGGACGACCACGACTTCGGCGAGGACGACGCCGGCGGCGACTATCCGATGAAGGCGGAGACGCGGAAACTGTTCTGCGACTTCTGGGATGAGCCGGCGGCGAGCCCGCGCCGCACCCGCGATGGAATCTACGCGGCCTACGTCTTCGGTCCGGCCGGACGGCGGGTGCAGGTCCTGCTGCCGGACCTGCGCTGGAACCGCACGCCGATCCGCAAGCTGGACCTGGGCGGGGCGAACTACGAGGCCTGGGCCAGGGCGAAGGCCGAGAAGGGGCAGGAGACGCCCGGGCCGTACGAACGCAACCCGGACCTGGCGGCGACCATGATCGGCGAGCCGCAATGGCGCTGGCTGGAGGGCGAGCTGCGGCGGCCGGCGGACCTGCGGATCCTCGGCTCCAGCCTGCAGGTGCTGGCCGACTTCGCCGGCTGGGAGGGCTGGGTGAATTACGCCCGCGACCAGGCGCGGCTGTTCCAGGCGATCCGCGACGCCCGCGCCGGGCGGCTGATCTGCATCAGCGGCGACACCCACTACGGCGAGATCTCCCGGCTGGACGCCAACGTCCCCTATCCGATCTGGGATATCACCTCCTCGGGCCTCACCGAGGTCTGGCCGGTGTCGCCGCCGAACGCCCTGCGGATCGGCGAGCTGTGGCGCGACCGCAACTTCGGCCTCATCGAGATCGACTGGAGCAAGCCGGCGCCGGTGGTCCGCATCGAGGTCCGCGACGAGAAGGGCGCGCCGCGGCTGACGCAGACCATCGACACGGCGACGCTCGTGGTGGGGTGAATCTCTTCCCTCCCCTTCATGGGGAGGGCGGACGCCGTGAAACGGCGGACCGGTGGGGAAGTCCGGCGATCGGGGGGCTCCCCACCCCTCGCCGGCTACGCCGGCTTGTCCCTCCCCATGAAGGGGAGGGAAAGCGTCAGGCCCTGAACTTCCCCCACGGCCCGGTGATCGCCAGCGTCAGGCCCGGCCCGTAGACGTTGACGAACATCGTCGTCCCGTCCGGCGAGAAGCAGACGCCGGCCAGCTCGGAGGTGGCGGCGACGTCGCCGCCGCCGGGCTTGGCGTTGCGGCCGACGGTGTAGAGCTTTCCGCCCGGGGTGACGGCGCGCAGGTAGTTCACGCCGCCCACCTTGTCCTCGCAGACGAAGAGGTGGCCCCAGGGGGAGACGGCGATGTTGTCGCACATCTCCATGAGCTTGATGTCCGTGGGCTCGCAGAACAGCTGCAGCCGGCCCGGCGCGTCGCGTTCGCCGGCCTGTCCCTCGGCGGCGCTGGGGCGATAGCGCATCACCTGGCCGCTGGCCTGCGGGCCGCCGCTGGTGCAGGCGAAATAGAGCTCGCCGTCGCCGAAATAGATCCCCTCGCCCCGGGCGAACCAGGCCGCCCCCTTGGCGTGGCCGCGGTGGCGCAGGTCCTCGTAGGGGTTGTCGACGCCGTCCAGGTCCACCCAGCGGGCGTCGCGCCAGTCGCCCTGGCGCCAATAGGGCGCATCCCAGTTGCGCGGGTCGGCGTCGACCCCCTCCGGCAGGGCCAGCGCCTGCAGCCGGCCGCCGGCGGCGAGCTTCGTACGGTCGGCGGGCAGGAAGCGGTAGAAAAGGCCGAAGCCGTCGCCCATGTCCTCGGTGAGGTAGACGACGCCGGTGCGCGGATCGATGGCGGCCGCCTCGTGCCGGAACCGGCCCAGGCCGGTGAGCGGGACCGGGTCGGCGACCCCCTTCAGGTCCGAGGGGACCTCGAACACCCAGCCGTGGTCCTTGCCCGCCTCCATGCCCTTGCCCTGCAGTGTCTCCTCGCAGGAGAGCCAGGAGCCCCAGGGTGTGCGGCCGCCGGCGCAGTTGGTGGTGGTCCCGGCCAGGCTGAGGTGGCTGGAGACCAGCCGGCGGGCCTTCAGGTCATAGACGAGGGTGGTGGTCCCGCCCACCATCGGCAGGCCGTCGTCGGTATGGTCGTAGATGCGGTCGGCGGCGACCCGCGGGGCGAGCGTGCGGCCTGGGCCGAAGGCGCCGAGATCGATGTCCGGCGGCTTCAGCTCGTGGTTGCGCACCAGGACGACCTGGTCCGCCCCGGCGGCGAAGCAGCCCATGCCGTCCATGCTGTGCGGGGTCAGCAGGCCGTCGCTCATCGGCTCGCCGGCCTGCGAGACGACGGTGTAGCTGAACCCGTCCGGCAGGTCGAACAGGCCGGCGGGATCGCGGCCCAGCGGGCCGTAGCCGGTGACCTCGCTGCGGTAGGCGTCCGCCTCCAGGGCGGCGGCGGTGATGCTGGGCGCAGGCTCGTCGGCGCGGGCGAGGCGGGAAAAGCCGGCGAAGGCCAGTCCGGCCGCCGAGGCCAGGACGTCGCGGCGGGAGTTGAACATCTGAAACGATCCTATGACTGGACGGCGCGGCGGCGTGCGGGCTTGGTTTTCGGGAGGACGACCTGGGGACGCAGCAAGCCCAGATCCTCATCGCCCCCAGACGCGAGCCGCAGGCAGCGGCGGCCGGTCCAGACCCGCAGCTCCAGCGCCCGCGCCGCGCCCTGTTCCGCCCAGGCGCGCAGGCGTGAATGGTAAGGCTCGGCGCGCCAGGCCTGGGCGCGCGCGGGGTCGGCCTCGACGTTGAGCACGCGGCCATGCTCGGTGGCGTGCAGCACGAAGCCGGCGCGGTCCGGCCGCCAGGCCTCGTCCAGGTTGGGCGCGCGCAGCCAGTAGCAGATGAAGTCGCCGCAGGCCTTGGGGCGGTCGGCATAGATGCTGCAGCCGGCGCCGCGCCTGAAGCAGGCGCACATCTTGCCGGGCGGCTTGTTGATCACCTCGACCCCGAGCAGCTTGCAGCACAGGCCGCAGTCGCCGCACGACTTCAGCGGGGAAGCCGCCTCGCTCATCGCGCTCAGTAGAGGCTCGGGACGTACATCTGCGCCGGGATCGGCGTTCGGGTGTAGTCGTCGTGCCGCACCCGCTCGGGCAGCACCACCGAGGGCTTCGGGACCTCGCCGTAGGGGATCTGGCTCAACAGGTGGGCGATGCAGTTCAGCCGCGCCTTCTTCTTGTCCACAGCCTCCACCAGCCACCAGGGCGCGTCGGGGATATGGGTGCGCTCCAGCATGGTTTCCTTGGCGCGGGTGTAGTCCTCCCAGCGCCGGCGCGATTCCACGTCCATGGGGCTCAGCTTCCACTGCTTGAGCGGATCGTGGATGCGCATGTTGAAGCGGAACTGCTGCTCGTCGTCGGTGATCGAGAACCAGTATTTGAGCAGGATGGTCCCGGAGCGCACCAGCATGCGCTCGAACAGGGGCACGTCCTGGAAGAAGGCCTCGACCTCCTCCTCCGTGCAGAAGCCCATCACCCGCTCGACGCCGGCGCGGTTGTACCAGCTACGGTCGAACAGCACGATCTCGCCGGCGGCCGGCAGGTGGGCCACGTAGCGCTGGAAATACCACTGCGTCCGCTCGCGCTCGCTGGGGGCGGGCAGGGCGGCGACCCGGCAGACCCGGGGGTTGAGGCGCTGGGTGATGCGCTTGATGACGCCGCCCTTGCCGGCGGAGTCACGGCCCTCGAAGAGCACCACCACCTTCAGGCCCTTGTGCTGCACCCAGTCCTGCAGGCGCACGAGCTCATGCTGCAGGCGGAACAGCTCGCGGAAATAGGTCCGCCGCTCGAGCTGCTCGCGCTCGGGATTGTCGGCGAGGTCGGCGAGCAGGTTCTCCAGCCGGCTCTCGTCGATCTCCATCTCCAGCTCCTCGTCGAAGCTGTCGGCGATCTCCTGCTTGATGCGCTCCATGTTGGAGAGCGGGACGGCTTCGTCGTCTGCGGCCATGGGATTCGTCCTGAGCGGAAGGCCGCATCCATGACTCCCGGGCGTCACAGACGTGTGACAGCGCGCTTCAGGCGTAGAACTCGGCGCCCTGGCGCAGGCCCCGCCACTGGGCGTCGTCGTGGCCGAAGAGGATGGTGGCGCCGTCCTTTTGCAGGCGCGCCGCCTCGTCGTAGACGGTCATCGACCTGTCGACGTCCCAGTTGTTCTTCGGGCAGTAGCGCTGTTCGAGGCAGACCTGCAGGGGGATGGCGTCGGAGGCGAGGAGGAACGGGCCGTCCTTGTCCAGCACCGCATGGACGAGGACCGAGCCGGGCGTGTGGCCGGGCGCTGGCAGGACGGTCAGCCGCCCGTCGCCGAACAGATCGTGCTGGGCCTCGATGGTCCTGAACGGCTGGCCGTGGTCCCAGTCCTGGCGCATGTAGCCCATGGATTCCGCGTTCTCGGCCTGAGCCGCGGCGAGCTCGGCCGCGTGGCAGACGATGGTCGCCTTCCTGAAGAACGCGTTGCAGCCGCAATGGTCGATGTGCATGTGCGAGCAGATCACCACGTCGATGTCGTCGGCGGTCAGTCCGGCCTTGGGGAGCTGGTGGACGACCGCGTCCTCGGCCTGGAAGATCGGCGTGGCGTAGCGCGCCGTGTTCCCCCAGCGCCCCTCGGGATCCGTAGCGGCGTCCGGATGGCAGCCGGTGTCGTACAGGACATTGCCCTGGGCGTGCTTGAACAGGGCGCAGGACACCGGCAGCTCGAAGGTCTCGGCCTTCTCGGCGCCGGGGTAGTAGATCCATCGGCGCATCCGCAGGCGGCCGCCGGAGAGCATGTGCATCTTCATGGGGCGGTCCTACAGCGAAACGGTCACTGGTCCCAGCCGGCCCAGGTGGTGCCGAAGGTGTCGGCCATCGGCCGGTCGAGCAGGCCTTCGAGCCACTCCATCTCGCCGGAGTCGAGCATGGCGGCCTGTTCGGGGGTGATCAGGCCCTGGGCCTGCAGCATGGTCGGCAGCCGCACCATCACCAGGCGCGAGCGCAGCGCATTCAGCACCAGATGCCAGTCGAGGTTCTGCGCCTTGCGGCCCATGAACTCTTCCCACAGGGCGATGGTCTGGCGCGGGGTCCCCAGGCCCGCGGGCCGGGGGGACTCGTGGCGCGAACCCTTTTTCAGGTCCATCACCGTCCACCAGGCGAGGTCGCACTCGGGGCCGGCGAGCGAGACCATGTCCCAGTCCAGCAGGGCCGCGGGCGTCACGCCCTGGTAGATGACGTTGGGCGGGCGCGAGTCGCCCCAGGAGAAGCCGGCCGGCGGGTCCTTCGGCATGTTGTCGATCAGCCACCGGCAGGCTTGGCGCACGATCGGCCGGCTGTCGCCGCCGCACCACTTCGCATACGCGATCCAGTGGTTCATCTCCTGCTCGAGGCCGTTGCGGCCCAGGTGCGGGCGATCGAGGAAGGCGACCTTGGCGAGGTCGAGCTTGTGGACCTTGCTCATCAGCTCGACGGTGTTGCGCCACAGCTGCGCACGCTCGTCGGCGGTGAGTTCCAGCACCCAGCCGGCCTTGTAGAAGTGCGGGTTGTCGGCGGGGACCTTGCCCTCCACCCGGCGCATCACGAAGAACGGCTCGCCGAACAGGGCCTTGTCGGGCTCGAAGCCGACCAGGGGGGGCGAGGGGATGTGCGGCTCGCCTTCCAGCACCTTGTAGAGCTTGTAGTGGACCGCCACGTCCATGCCCAGGAACAGGTGGTAGGTGGTGCCGACCCGGACGACGTAACCCTCCTCCTGGCCGCCCAGGTTCGCGGTGACCAGCAGGGTCTCGTTGGCGACGCCGGCGCCGGTGGGCAGGCGGACGTCGACGACCTCCAGGCCGCCGCCGCCGGGAATGCGCGCGCGCAGCCAGGCCTGCAATTCCGGTCGAACGGCGTCCAGGTCGCGCATCTGCGGCTTGGTGGGGATCTGGATGTCCGGGCGGGCGCCGGCGTCGGCGCTCATGCGAAGCCCGCCCGCCTAGTGGTCGGCCTACTGACCATTCCATCCTCCCTGGTTTTTCGACAGGTTGCGCCAACGGCCGGGGCCGCGCAACGATCGGCGACAGGGCGGTTGACAGCTCGGTCCGCTGTCCGTGTTGTGCGTCCCGGCTTCGCCGCCAGAGCGGAACCCCGGGAGAGGAAGGCCGCCGCGGATGCTGCTGAAAGACAAGGTGACCATCGTCAGCGGGATCGGCCCGGGGCTGGGCCAGGAGCTGGCGGTGTTGGCCGCCCAGGAAGGGGCGAGGCTGGCGATCTGCGCCCGCACGGCCTCGAAACTGGACGAGGTGGCCGAGGAGATCGCCGGCCTGGGCCTGGCGACCGAGGTGCTGTGCGTCCCCACCGACATCACCGACCGGGTCCAGTGCGCCCGGCTGGCGGCGCAGACGGTGGAGCGCTTCGGGCGCATCGACGTGCTGATCAACAGCGCCTACGTCACCGGAACCTACGAGCTGGCGGCCGACGCCGACCTGGACGACTGGCGCCGGACCATGGACGTGAACCTGTTCGGGACCATGAACCTGATCCAGCACGTCGCGCCGCAGATGAAGGCCCAGCGCCGGGGCTCGATCGTCAACGTCAACACCAAGGTCTCGCGCATGCCGATGGTGACGCTCGGCGGCTATGCGGTCTCCAAGGCGGCGCTGCGGATGGCGACGACGCAGCTGGCCAAGGAGCTGGGCGGCTTCGGGATCCGGGTGAACTCGGTGTTCCCGGGGTGGATGTGGGGCGAGACGGTCGAGCGCGGCATGGCCGAACGGGCGAAGGCGGAGGGGACCACGGTGGCGGCGCTGCGCGCCCAGATCGCCGAGGCCCTGCCGCTGGGCGACATTCCCGAGGATGGCGAGTGCGCCAAGGCCATCGTGGCGGTCGCGTCGGACTATTTCTCGGCCATGACCGGCGGCTGCATCGACCTCAGCGCTGGCGAGTACATGCCGCTGTGACGGCGCATCGCGTGATGACCGGCGGCCGCCGCGTCTGCTACGCCTCGCCGGGACCTTCATCGCGCCGGCCGGGCCGGGGACGGTGACCTTGAGGGAAACCATGCAGTCCTGGACGGTCGGCGACGTGAAGGTCACCGCGATCATCGAGCAGCCCCTGGAGGCTTCGACCCGCTTCTTCCTGCCGACCTCGACCAGGGAGGAGGTGGCGGCCATCGACTGGCTGCGGCCGCACTACGTCAACGAGGCGGGACGCCTCGTGCTCTGGGTTCAGGCCTTCGTCGTGGAGACGCCGACCCGGCGCATCGTCGTCGACACCTGCGTCGGCAACGACAAGGCGCGCGAGAACGTGGCCTTCAACATGCTGCAGACCGACTTCCTGCAGCGGTTCGAGGCGGCGGGCTTTCCGCGCGAAAGCGTCGATGTGGTGCTTTGCACCCACCTGCACATCGACCACGTGGGCTGGAACACCATGCGGGTGGACGGCCGCTGGGTCCCGACGTTCCCAAACGCCCGCTACCTGATGGGCAGGACGGAGATGGAGTACTGGGCGACCCAGACCGCGGACGACGATGAGGCGATCTACGCCGACTCCGTCCAGCCGGTGATCGATGCGGGCCTGGTCGATGCCGTCGAGGGTGGCCATGCGATCTGCGACGAGGTGCGGCTGGTCTCCACGCCTGGGCACACGCCGGGGCACGTGAGCGTCGCCATCGAGTCCAAGGGCGAGCGCGCCTTCATCACCGGCGATATGATCCACACGCCGGCCCAGATCGCGCGGCCTGAGTGGGGCTCCTACGTCGACTATGACACGGACGCTTCGGCGGCGACCCGGCGCAAGGTGCTGGCCGAACTGGCGGACGGGCCGGTGATGGTGATAGGCACCCACTTCCCGGCGCCGACGGTGGGCTCGATCGTGCGCGACGGGGCGACATACCGGTTCAAAGCAAAAGCCTGAGGCGTCGACATGCAGACCTGGACCCTTGGCGATGTGAGGATCACCGCCGTTCTGGAACAGCAGGTGGCGCTTCCCTGCGACTTCCTGCTGCCGGCCGCGACGGCGGCGGAGGTGCAGGCGATAGACTGGCTGGCGCCGGCCTACGCGACCGCGGCCAGCGAGCTGATCCTGTGGATCCAGGCCTTCGTGCTGGACACGCCGACGAAGCGGATCGTCGTCGACACCTGCATGGGCAACGACAAGCCGCGCACCGGCCTGCCGGACACGGACTTCCTGCAGCGGTTCGAGGCGGCGGGATTCCCACGCGGGAGCGTCGACGTCGTCCTGTGCACGCACCTGCACAACGACCATGTGGGCTGGAACACCCGGCTGGAGGACGGCCGCTGGGTCCCGACCTTCCCGAATGCGCGTTACCTGATCGGCAAGGCCGAACACGGCCATTGGTCGCAGAACCTGGAGGGCGATGACGCGCTCATCCTACAGCAATCGGTCGAGCCGCTGCTGGACGCGAAGCTCGTTGACCTGGTCGAGAGCGACCACGCCATCTGCGAGGAGGTGCGGCTGGTCCCGACGCCGGGCCACACGCCCGGCCATGTCAGCGTCGCCATCGAGTCCGGCGGCCGCCGCGGCCTGATCACCGGCGACATGATCCACAATCCGGCGCAGGTCGCCCGACCGGAATGGGGTTGCTTCGCCGACGACGACGGGGTCCGCGCGGCGGCCACGCGGCGCGACGCGCTGGCGCGTCTGGTCGACCAGCCGGTGCTGGTGCTCGGCACCCACTTTCCCGAGCCGAGCGCCGGGGCGGTCGTCCGCGACGGCGCCGGATATCGGTTCAAGGCGTAGCGGCGTTCAGCGCTGCATCTGCTCGGGCGTCCGATACCCGTCGCGCGTCAGGAAGCGGATCGGGTCGCGCCCGTCCCAGTTGGCGCAGATCTCCGCATGCCGCGCCAGGTGGCCGACGAACACCTCGTTGTTCTCCACCAGTTCGGTGATGAAGCCGAAGTCCTTCTGGGTGTCGAAATACTCCACCCGCATGGCGCCGATGATCTGGGCGATGGAGGGGTAGCCCAGGCGCTCGTAGTGGGCGCGGGTCGCGTCGAAGTCGGCGGTGACGGTGCACATGTGATGCACGCCGCCCTTCCCCGGCGGGTAGATCTCCCGATAGACGCTGGGCATGTCGTCCTTCTGCTGGATGAACTCCAGCTGCACCGGCCCCGACTGGACCACGGCCAGTTGCATCTCGAACTCGACCTCCTGGCCGCGGTAGCGCGCCTTGGCCTTGCGGCTCGGCATCACGTGGAAGGGGCCGACGCCATAGACCTCGACCCACTTGCGGATCGTGGCCATCAGGTCGTCCACCACCCAGGCGACCTGGAAGAAGCGGTATTCCCCGTTGGGCCAGGACCCCTGGTAGAAATGGTTGAACGGACGCGTTCCGGCGGGTGAATCGGACATCAGAACACCACCTCTTCCTTCACATAGAACCGGATGCCGGCCTTCAGGTCGAAGGCGTTGGGCAGGTCCTCGGTCATCCGGCTGCGATAGGGCTCGCCGGCATTGAACGCGGCCTGCGCGGCCGCGTCCGGCCAGGTCATCTCGGCGGCGCCGTCGTATTCGGCGCTCTCGTCGGCGGGGTAGGAGGCGGGAAGGCGCTGCATCTGCATGTAGCGGGTGATCCCGGGCGCGCCCACCACCAGTTCGCCGTGCACGTTACGCCAGTAGTCCTGGTAGGCGGCGACGCCCAGGCCCGGGCGGCGCTTGACCAGGAACAGCGACTTCACTTTGTCGCCGGGCGGCTCCCGCGCGGGGCCGATGACCTGAAGCTCCTTGGTCGCCAGCACCGTCAATCGGGCGTCGCGCAGGACGGGATGGGCTTTCAGGAAGCCGCGCTCGGCCATCCGCGCGGCGAGGTCGAGGGCGGTCGCCGCGTCGTCGGCCCAGACCTGCGCGGCGCCAAGGCGACTGCGTGGTCGCCAGACGGGACTGTCGTCGCGCCGGGCGATCCCGCGGACATAGCGGCGGGCGCCATGGTCCTTCAAGGCGCGGAACGGATCGTCGGCGCGCCAGGCGGCCTGGTTGGTTTCCAGCGCGTCCTCGTTGTTGAGGTCGACGATCGCCAGGCATCGATAGGAGGGCGTGCTGTCGGCCATGTGGTCTTCCGCCCTGATGGCGGCCGCCGGGCGGCCTGTTGCGGAAACAGTGCCCCGCGGCCGGAAGGCGCGTCAATGCGGCGGGTTCCGGCGCCGCCGCTGAACCTCGACGGACCGGATTCGTTAGTCGCACGTCGGCGAGCAAGGACAGGCTGTGATGCGAGAATTGACCGAGGACGGGCGGCGCGTCGTCGAGGATCTGGCACGGCGCCACGGCGTCAGCCCGGGCGCCGTCGAGACCCTGCTGCAGGCGCTGGCGGCGGGGCGCGGGACCCAGGCGCAGTTCAGCCACCCCGAGCTCGGCGGCATGGGCCAATGGTCGAGCGGCGGCATGCTGATGATCGGCGACATGTTCAACGACGCGCTCAAGGCCCGCGTTGGGGCCCTGGCCGCCGACCTGGCGGAGCAGCTGCGCGGCGAGACGCTGCTGGCGCCGATGCGATCGGCCGGCGCCAGCTTCGCCGTGCCGGCCTCGTCGGCTGGCCGCTGGCCGGCGGACCTGGGCGATCCGGCGTCGGCCGGCTCACAGAACGACCTTCACTATGCGGTGTTTCCGTCCACCCGACGGCTGGCCGTGGAGCGCGGCGGGCAGGTGACGGTCTATGACACCGCCGACCACCGGATCACCGGGGTCTCGCAGCAGCAGAGCGGGGACCAGTCGCTGACCTTCACCAGCCAGCATGGCCTGGTGAGAGCCGCGGACCTCAGGATCGTTACAGCGCCGGCGGCGCGGGCCGCCGAGGATCCGGCCGCGCCGCAGCCTGCGGCGGGCCGGCGCGATGACGTGCGGGAAGCCGACATCTTCGCCAAGATCGAGCGCCTGCACGAGCTTCGCCAGAAGGACATCATCACCGCCCAGGAGTTCGAGGCGAAGAAGGCCGATCTGCTCGGCCGCCTCTGACGCTCGGCTGAGGTCTACGCCGGCGTCGGCGCGGAGGTCTCGTAGCGGTAGCGCTGGGCCTCGTCGGCGCCGACGCCGCGCAGTTCGACGTCGAAGCCCCACAGGCTGGCCACGTGGCCGAGGACGGCGATGGCGTCGCGCTCGGCGAGCGGGACTTCGTCGTTCAGCCGATGGGTGAGCACGAGGCGGCGGTCGCCGGCGAGGTCGGCGCCGGTGACCTGGATGTTGGGATCGCGCAGGCCCGGATCGTACTGGCGGGCCAGCGCGCGGCGGAGCTTGCGGTAGCCGCGCTCGTCGTGGATGGCGGTGACCTCATAATGCGGCGCGGCGGCGCGGTCGGCGAGGTTGAACAGCCGCATCTTCCGCATCAGGTGCGGGCTGAGGTGCTGGGCGACGCAGCTGTCGTCGCGGAAGTTGGCCCAGACGTTCTTCAGCGCGCCCATGGGGTCGCCGCACCCGGCGATCTCCGGCGAGAACAGGCGGTCCTCCTCGGTGGGGTTGGTGGCGATGCGCTCGATGTCGCACATCATCTCGAAGCCCAGGGCGTAGGGGTTGATGCCGCTGTAGCGCGGATCGTCGAAGTCGGGCTGGAAGACGACGGACGAGTGGCTGTGCAGGAACTCCAGGATGGAGCCGTCGCTGATCAGGCCCTTGTCGTAGAGCCGGTTCATGATCTTGTAGTGGACGTAGGTGGCGCAGCCCTCGTTCATCACCTTGGTGAGCCGCTGGGGATAGAAGTACTGTGAGATGTTGCGCACGATGCGCAGCAGCTCCCGTTCCCAGTCGCGCAGCTTCGGGGAGAACTTCTCGAGGAAATAGAGGATGTTCTCTTCCGGCAGGCCCAGCTTGTCGCGCAGGGCGTCGCCCGGCTGCGCCCGCGCGGCGGCGCGCTTGCCGCCGGGGACCGTGCGCCACAGGTCGTTGAAGTTCTCCTCGGCATGGGCGATGCGCGCCTCGGCGCGGGCCAGTTCCTGGGTCAGGCTGGCGCGGGCCCGGCGGCCGTAGCGGTTGACCCCCTGGTCCATCAGGGCGTGGGCCGCGTCCAGGACCCGCTCCACAGCGCCGATCCCGTGGCGCTCCTCGCAGCGGGCCACATAGGCCTTGGCGAAGTTCAGGTAGTGCAGGATGCCGGCCGCGTCGGTCCCTTCCTTGAACAGGTAGTTGTTCTTGAAGAAGTGGTTGTGGCCGAAGGCGGCGTGGGCGATCACCAGCGCCTGCATCGTCATGGTGTTCTCTTCCATGATGTAGGAGATGCAGGGGTTGGAGTTGATGACGATCTCGTAGGCTAGGCCGCTGTAGCCCTTGCGGTACATGGTCTCCTGGCGGGCGAAGCTCTTACCGAAGCTCCAGTGGTGGTAGAAGATCGGCATGCCGATCGAGGAGGTGGCGTCGAGCATCTGCTCGGAGCTGATCAGCTCGATCTGGTTGGGATAGGGGTCGAGCCCCATCTCGCCGACCGCGATCTCCTCGATGGCGTCATAGGTCCGCCGCAAGGTGTCGAAGGTCCATTCCCCGGTCTCGAACAGATAGCCGCTCATGGCGCAGTCCCCCTCAGGCGGCGGCGTTGCGCTGCTCGGAGAACAGCTGGTGGAACACGGGGAAGACGTCGGCCTTGGAGAACACCCGCTTCATGGCGAAGTTCGCATGATCCGCAGGCACCGTCTGGTAGTCCTTCCACAGGTCGCTGACGTTCAGGCTGGAGTGGAAGATCTCCGCCTGGCGGCTGTCGTAGACCTCGACGTAGGCGAAGTACTGGCAGATCGGCAGCACCTCTTCGGTCAGCAGCTGCAGGCAGGTCTTGCTGTCCGACGCATAGTTGTCGCCGTCGGAGGCCTGGGCCGCGTAGATGTTCCACTCATCGACCGGATAGCGCTCCTCGACGATGCGGCGCATCTCGGCCAGCGCGCTGGAGACGACGGTGCCGCCGGTCTCGCGGCTGTTGAAGAAGGTGTCCTCGTCGACTTCCTTGGCCTCCGTCGTGTGGCGGATGAAGACCAGGTCCACGTGCTTGTACTTGCGGTTCAGGAAGATGTGCAGGAGCAGGAAGAACCGCTTGGCGAGGTCCTTCATGTCTTCGGTCATCGAGCCGGAGACGTCCATCAGGCAGAACATCACCGCCTGGGCCATGGGCTGCGGCTTGGGCTCGAAGCGATTGTAGCGCAGGTCCACCGGGTCGATGTAGCCGATCCGCCGGGCGCGGGCGCTCAGGGCGGCGTGGTGCGCGCGCAGCTCGACCAGCCGCGCCTCGTCCGCCTCGCTGCGCGGGTCCAGCGCCTCCAGCTCGGCGATCGTGGCTTCCGCCTCGGCCATCTCGCTGGATTTCGGGCGCCGCAGCGAGATGCGCCGGGCCAGGCTGTGGCGCATGGTGCGCACGAGGTTGAGGTTGGTCGGCGAGCCCGAGTTGGAGAGGCCGGCGCGATTGAGCTTGTGGCTCTCCATCTGCTTGAGCTTGCGCTTGGCCAGGTCCGGCAGCTCCAGTTCCTCGAACAGGATGTCGAGGTATTCGTCCGCGCTGATGGTGAAGCGGAAGTCGTCCTCGCCCTCGCCGTCCGGGGCGCCCTCGCGGCCCTTGTCGCCGGCCCCGGACTTGGGCTTCGAGAGGGTGTCCCCGGCGACGAACTCCTTGTTGCCGGGGAACACCCGGTCCCTGTCTCCGCCCGTAGAGGCGTGGTGCAGCCGCGGCTCGGCGATGCGCCGCATCGGGATGTTGACGACTTCCTTGCCGCCCACCTCCTTGAGCGAACGTTCGCGGATCGAGCGGACCACCGTCTCCTTGATCGTCTCCTTGGCCACCCGCAGGAAGCGCTGCCGGTTGGGGAGGCTCTTTCCGCTGGGATTCAGGCGACGATCGATGACGTTGATGACCATGCGCGTCAGCCGGCCTTGTCCACGCGCATGTACCATTCGACGAGGCGACGGGTCTGGCGGGCGGTGTAGCCGCGCGCGACCATGCGCTCGACGAAGTCGTTGTGTTTCTTCTCGGTTTCCTTGTCGCCCTTGGTGGCGAAGCTGATCACCGGCAGCAGGTCCTCGACCTGGCTGAACATCCGCTTCTCGATCACCTCGCGGATCTTCTCGTAGGAGGTCCAGGAGGGGTTCTTGCCGGAGTTGGCCGCGCGGGCGCGCAGGGCGAACTTCACAACCTCGTTGCGGAAGTCCTTCGGGTTGGCGATGCCGGCCGGCTTCTCGATCTTGGAAAGCTCCTGGTCGAGCATCTTGCGGTCGAACAGCTCGCCGGTGTCGCTGTCCTTGAAGTCCTGGTCCTCGACCCAGGCGTCGGCGTAGGCGACGTAGCGGTCGAACAGGTTCTGGCCGTAGTCGCCATAGCTCTCCAGGTAGGCCTTCTGGATCTCGGCGCCGATGAACTCGGCGTAGCGGGGGGCCAGCTCGCCCTTGATGAACTCGATGTACTGCTTCTCGGCCGCCTCCGGGTACTGGGCCCGGCGGATGGTCCGCTCGATCACGTACATCAGGTGGACCGGATCGGCGGCCACCTCCTCGTTGTCGAAGTTGAAGGTCTCGGCGAGGACCTTGAAGGCCGAGCGGGTGGAGACCCCGTTCATGCCCTCGTCGACGCCGGCCATGTCCCGGTATTCCTGCATGGACTTGGCCTTGGGGTCGACGTCCTTCAGGTTCTCGCCGTTGTAGACCCGCATCTTGGAGAACAGGTTCGAGTTCTCATGCTCCTTCAGGCGCGAGAGCACGCAGAACTGCGACAGCATGTTGAGCGTGCCGGGGGCGCAGGGCGACAGGGCCAGGTCGCTGGATTGCAGCAGCTTGTTGTAGATCTCCGCTTCCTCGTTGGTCCGCAGGCAGTAGGGGACGTTGACCACGCAGATGCGGTCGATCATCGCCTCGTTATTCTTGTTGTTGCGGAAGGTCTGCCACTCGGCCTCGTTGGAGTGGGCGAGCACCACGCCCTGGAAGGGGATCGCGCCGACGCTTTCGGTGCCGACGTAGTTGCCTTCCTGCGTCGCCGTCAGCAGCGGGTGCAGGATCTTGATCGGGGCCTTGAACATCTCGACGAACTCCAGGAGGCCCTGGGTCGTGAGGTTGAGGCCGCCGGTGTAGGAGTAGGCGTCGGGATCGCTCTGGCCGTAGAACTCCAGCTTGCGGATATCGACCTTGCCCACCAGGGACGAGATGTCCTGGTTGTTGTCGTCGCCGGGCTCGGTCTTGGCCACGCAGATCTGGTTGAGCTTCGACGGCATCAGCCGCACGACGGTGAACTTGGAGATGTCGCCGTCGAACTCGTTCAGCCGCTTCACCGCCCAGGGCGACATCAGGCCCGTCAGATAGCGGCGGGGGATATTGTAGCGCTCCTGCAGCAGCGGTCCGATCCGCTCGGGATCGAACAGCCCCAGCGGCGATTCGAACACCGGGCTCACCTGGTCGCCCGCCTTCAGCACATAGATCGGCAGGGTCTCCATCAGCGACTTCAGCCGCTCGGCCAGCGAGGACTTGCCGCCGCCCACCGGGCCCAGCAGGTAGAGGATCTGCTTGCGCTCCTCCAGGCCCTGGGCCGCGTGCTTGAAGAACCCGACGATGCGCTCGATCGTCTCCTCCATGCCGTAGAAGTCGGAGAAGGTGGGGTAGCGCTTGATCGTGCGGTTCATGAAGATCCGGCCAAGGCGCGGATCGAATGAGGTGTCGATCACCTCCGGGTCGCCGATGGCGGCGATCATCCGTTCGGCGGCGTTGGCGAAGGTAGTGGGACTGTCGCGGCACAGGGTAAGGTAGTCCCGCAGCGACAACTCCGTCTGCTTCCGGCTCTCGAAGTAGTGGGAGCAGAGATCGAAGACGTCGGGCTCTTGGGTCATTCCAATCTTTCAGGCGCCCGGGGGAGGGAACAACGATAACGGCCGGCGTCTTGACCGTTCCTCGTTCTTAATGAGTCGGAAATGCGCGGGTTCCGTCGGGCGGCTCGCCGTTCGGCGGCCGAAGTTCAGAGAACGAATTGGAGGAACGTACGGCAACATTCGTACCTCAAACGCCCGGTCGGAAACAGCAGTCACTGCCCAGCTTGCGCACGGCAACAAATCCCGTAAAGGGACCATCCCCGCTGCAAGGCGTCGTTGTCTCAAGACCGAACAGTAACGCCGACCCGTTACTTATCAGTGCACATCAAATGCCGAGTCGCAGCAAGGTGGTTGCGGCGTTCCGACGCGGTCGGTCGGGCGATGACGCGAACTTGAGCAGACGCAGTACGGCAACGTTTGTGCAGCGCAGCAATGCTCAAGTTTTGTACAACCGAGTCAGTGCGGCGATTTGCACGGGAACTGTGCGAATCAGGCCCGCTCCCGCCTGCCGCGCAAGCGTTCGATCAGCAACCCGACGCTGGCCTTGCGGCGGCGGCGTCCTTAGCCTCGGAGGCCGAATTCCAGAGCGCGAAGGGAGAGCAGGAACCGGTATGGCCGAACAGGTTCAGTGTCGGACGCGGCGTTTCAGGCTCGCGGCGGCGGGCGCGGCCGCGTCGCTGGCAGGCGCGGCCTGGCTTGGCGCGTGCGCTGCGGACAGCTCCGCCGGCAAGGCGGTCCCGTGCGATCCCGACAACGGCGGCCTCACCCTGTCGCCCGGCTACTGCGCCACGGTGTTCGCCGACAACCTGGGCCATGTGCGACATTTGGTCGTGGCGCCCAACGGGGTCGTCTACGCCAACACCTGGAGCGGCGGGTACTATCCGAACGCGCCGCCGCCGGAGGGCGGCTTCCTCGTGGCGCTGCGGGACGCCGACCAGGACGGACGCGCCGAGGTGATCGAGCGGTTCGGCGAAGGCCTCGCCCAGGGCGCGTCCGGCGGCACTGGCGTGGCCGTCTACGGGAACGCGCTCTACGCCGAGGCGAACGACCGGATCGTGCGCTACGCCCTCGCGGCGGGGCAGGTCGCGCCCAGCGCCCAGCCGGAGGTGATCGTCTCGGGGCTCCCGCTCGCCGGCGACCACCCGATGCATCCCTTCGCCATCGACGCCAAGGGCGGCCTGTTCGTGAACCTGGGCTCGGCCAGCAACGCCTGCCAGGTCCGGAACCGCGCGCCCGGCGCTCCGGGGGCCGACCCCTGCGCGGAGCTCGCGACCCGCGGCGGGATCTGGCGCTATGACGCCGGCAGGCCCGGGCAGAGGTTCTCGCCGAAGGAGCGCTATGCGACGGGGATCCGCAACACCGGCGGGATCGCCTTCGACGCCGGCGGCCGCATGTTCGCCACCCAGCACGGACGCGACCAGCTCTCGGAGAACTGGCCGGCGCTCTACGAGCCCGGGCAGGGGGCGGACCTGCCGGCGGAGGAACTGCTGCAGGTGGATGCGGGCGACAACTTCGGCTGGCCGCAATGCTACTACGACGGGGCGCAGGGGAAGCTGGTGCTGGCCCCGGAATACGGCGGCGACGGCGGCAAGGCGGTGGGCGTCTGCGCGCAGCGGAAAGCCCCGGCCGCCGCCTTCCCGGCCCACTGGGCGCCCAACGATGTGGCGATCTACTCCGGCGCGCAGTTCCCGGCGGCCTGGCGCGGCGGGGCGTTCATCGCCTTCCACGGCTCCTGGAATCGGGCTCCGTTGCCGCAGGGCGGCTACAACGTGGTGTTCCAGCCGCTGAAGGACGGCAAGGCCTCGGGCGACTGGGTGGTGTTCGCCGACGGCTTCTCGGGCGCGGCGAAGGACCCCGGCAAGGCCGCGTTCCGGCCGGCCGGCCTGGCGGTGGGGCCGGACGGGGCGCTCTACATCGCCGACGACGTGAAGGGGCGCATCTGGCGCGTGGCCCACACCGGCGCGGTGGGGACGGGCGCGATCGCGCCGGCGCCCGCGCCGAAGCCGGCCGCGGTCGCCGCAGCGCCGGGCGCCGCCCTGCCGGTTCCCCCGGGGGCCACGGCCGAGCAGGTGGCGCTGGGCGAGAAGATCTACCACGGCGCCTCGGGCGGAACCTGCGCCGGCTGCCACGGGGTCGACGGGGCGGGCACGCCGCTCGGTCCTGCGCTGACCGGCGGGACCTGGCTGTGGGGCGACGGCGGCCTGGCCTCGATCACCGATATCGTGGCGAAGGGCGTGCCGACGCCGAAGGAGTATCGCGCCCCCATGCCGCCGGCCGGCGGGGCGCAGCTGTCGCCGCAGGAGGTGGCGGCGGTCTCGGCCTACGTCTGGGCGATCGGCCATGCGGAGAGGCGCTGAGGCGCCGCCCCGTCAGCCGGCCGTGACGCCGCCGTCGGCGGTCAGCACCGCGCCGTGGATGGCCCGGGCCCGCCCGGAGGCGGCGAAGACGATCAGCTCGGCCACGTCCTCGGCCTCGGAAGGCGGGCGCACGCCCGAGTAGCGCTGCATCAGGTTCACGTCGACGTCGTCGGGCCTGGTGACGCCCTGGCCGATGTCGGTGCGCATGGTGCCGGGGGCCACCGCATTGATGCGGATCGGCTGGTTCATGAACTCCATGGCCATGGAGCGGGTCATCTGCACCAGGGCGCCCTTGCTGGCGGAATAGGGGACGATGTAGGCGCAGCCGATGCTGGCCGCCTGGGAGGCGACGTTGACGATGTTGCCGTTCCGGGCCAGCAGGTGCGGGATCGCCGCCTGGCTGAAATAGAACGGCGCGCTGATGTTCACCGCCAGCACGCGGTCCCAGTCCTCCTGGGTCACGTCGGTCACATGGTGGAAACGCAGCACGGCGGCCACGTTGCAGAGCACGTCGAGGCCCCCGAACGCCGCCACCGCCGCGGCGACCGCGCCGTGGCAGGCCTCCCGCCTGGAGATGTCGGCCACGTGGGCGCGGCAGGGCGCGCCGGCCGCCTCCAGTTCGGCGCGGGTGTCCTCCAGCGTCTCGGCGAGCACGTCCACCAGGAACAGCGAGGCGCCCCGCTCGGCGAAGATGCGCGCCGCCGCCCGGCCCAGTCCGCGCGCGCCGCCCGTGACCAGCACGGCCTTGCCCTCGAAATCCCGTTCCAAGGCGTCCTCCCGGCTTTTGTTTATGGGGTTCGGCGCGGCGCGCCGCTCAGCAGACGTCTTCCGCGGCCACCACCGGCCGGCTCTCGCGGGTGGCCTTCATCCGGCTCGCCGGGTCGTCGGGGTCGGAGGTCAGGACCACATAGTCCTCGTGCACCTCGAGCAGCACCCCGGCGAACGGGAAGTCCTGGAAGGTCTTCGGCACGCGATAGCTCACCTGGTCCCCGACCTTGAAGGTGGTGGGGTCGAAGTTGAAGTCGATCGGGCATTTCTCCATGGGCGTTCCTTTCGTCGGCCGTTTCGCCGTCCTTGCCGCCGATTGAGCCGCCGGACGCCGTCGGACGCAAGCCCGGATTCACCCTGTATGTGGCCGTCGTGTTGACGCTGGCCCGACGCCTCCCTCAATTGGCCTCCCGCCATTGAGGGGGAGGAGGACGCATGAGCATCGCCCAGGCCTGCGAGGATCTGGCCGCGGAGGCCGCGGCGCTGCGGGCCGTCGCGGCGGGCGCCGACCCGGAGGCGGTGACGCCGTTCTACGGCTGGCGGGTCCGCGACAGCATCGAGCACATGGTGACCCTCGATCGGCTGGCGACGCTCAGCCTGTCCGATCCGGCGCGGTTCGAGGTGGAGCGGACGCGGTTCGCCGAGGGGACGAAGCCGTCCTCGCCGGACACGCCGCGGGAGGAGGCGTTCGCCCGCATCAAGGCCTATGAGACGACGCGGCTCGGCCTGCTGAGCTGGTCCCAGGTGCTGGCGGCCTGGGCGGCGGGGCTTGCGGACCTGCGCGCGGCGGCGGCGGGCTGTGCGGAGGACGCCAAGGTCGCCTGGTTCGCCGCGCCGATGCGGGCGCAGACCCTGGTGAACGCCCGGCAGATGGAGGTCTGGGGCTACGGCCAGGACGTCTTCGACCTGCTGCGCGTGCGCCGCGCCGAGGGCGAGCGGGTGCGAAACGTCGTCGAGTTCGGCGTCCGCACCCTGGGCTTCAGCTTCGCAAACCGCGGCCTGCCGGTCCCGGAGCCGCGGCCCTTTCTGTCGTTGACCTCGCCGGCCGGCGAGGTCTGGACCTGGAACGATCCCGCTGCGCCGGCCCGCGTGGAGGGCGCCGCCGCCGACTTCTGCCTGGTGGCGACCCAGCGGCGCAACGTGGCCGACACGGCGCTGAAGGTGACGGGAGAGGCGGCGCAGGCCTGGATGCGTATCGCCCAGTGCATCGCCGGCCCACCCCTCGACGGCCCCGCGCCCGGCGTGCGGGCCTGGCGGTAGGGCGCACGCCGCGCCAGGCCCGAGCCGGGTTGCGCCGCGGGCGGGAACGTGGCTGGCTGTTGGAAATCGGGCTGGCCCCAGGCGAGGCCGGCGCTAAGACGTAAATCCATAGCCGGGAGGAATTCAGAGTGCTGAAGCGTTCGCCGCTGCCCGTCCCCGGGCGCTTCGCCCTGGCGTCCCCCGCACGTCCGCAGGGAGACCGCCGATGAGCGCGCCCGAAAAGGTCCTGACCGAGGCCCTGGGCGGGCTGCGGGTGCTGAACCTTTCGTCCACCCTGGGCGGTGCCTTCGTAGGCCAGTTCTTCGCCGACTTCGGGGCGGAGGTGGCGCTGGTGGAGCCCAAGGGCGGCAGCCCGCTGCGCCGTCAGGCCGGCTGGCCGATCTGGGCGCGGGGCTCCAGGAGCCTGGAGGCCTCGCTCGACGACCCGGCGGTGCAGGCGCTGGCCCGGCGCGCCGACGTCTTGATCGACACCTTTCGCCCCGGCGTGCTGGAGCGCCATGGCCTCGGCCACGAACAGCTCTCCGTCGAGAACCCGCGCCTGGTGACCACCGCGATCACCGGCTTTGGGCGAAAGGGCCCGCTGGCCCGGCTGAAAGGCTACGAGGGCGTCGTGATGGCCAAGATCGGCGGCCACGACCAGTTCTCGGCCCTCGTGCAGCGGCCCGGGCCCGGGTTCGCCTCCGTCCCCAACTGCACCGCCAGCGCCGCCCAGCTGGCCATCGCCGGCGCCCTGGTCGCCCTCTACGAGCGCGAGAAGAGCGGCTTCGGCCAGCGGGTGGACACCACGCTCCTGCAGGCGCTCGCCGCCCACGACACCTGGAACTGGATGATCACCCACTGGGCGCGGAAATACCCGGACGCCTACACCGCCGCGCCGGTGATCAATGCTGCGCGCCAGGTGCCGAACAGCTGGCTCCGCTACGGCCTGCTGCAGGCGCTGTCGAAGGACGGCCGCTGGCTGCAGTTCTCACAGGCGACGCCGAAGCTGTTCCAGGCCTTCCTGAACGTCACCGGGCTCGACGATCCGGCATGGAACGACGCCTGGGAGGACGAGGATCTCGACCGGCGCGAGGCATTCTGGGAGCGGCTGCTGGGCGCGGTGCGCTCCAAGACGGTGGCCGAATGGCAGCAGACGTTCGACGCGCACCCGAACGTCTTCGCCGAGGTGTTCCGCTCCGGAACCGAGCTGCTGCATCACCCGCAGATGCTGCACGACGATCAGGTGGCCGTCGTCGACGTCCCAGGCCTTGGCCCCGTGCGCCAGCCCAAGCCCTTCGTCCGGTTGAGCGGCACGCCCGGCAAGGTGGGGCCGCCGCCAGGCCTGGACGAACATGGCCGGGCGCTGCGTGAGGCGGTCGCCGTGGAGACGCCCAGGGCGTCGCCGCCGGCCGCGAAGCCTGCCGGCCTGCCGCTGGACGGCGTGACCATCGTCGAGTTGGGCAGTTTCTACGCCGCGCCGTTCGGGGTGACGGTGCTGACCGACCTGGGCGCGCGGGTGCTGAAGATCGAGCCCCTGGACGGCGATCCGATCCGCTTCCAGCTGCCGATGCCGGAGATCGGCGGGGTGAAGGTGACCCAGGGCAAGGAGAGCGTCGCGGTCGACATCGGCACGCCCGAGGGCCTGGCGATAGTCCGCAAGTTCCTGGTCAGCGCCGATCTCGTGCTGCAGAGCTTCCGCGCCGGCGTCGCCAAGCGCCTGGGCGTGGACGAGGCGGCGGTGCGGGAGATCAATCCCGACGTGGTCTACCATCAGGCGCCCGGCTTCGGCGTCGGCGGGCCCTACGGCCACCGGCCGGCCTACGCCCCCACCATCGGCGCGGGCTCGGGGATGTCGCGGCGCAATGTGGGCCCCTCCATCCCCGAGCGCGCGGACCTGACGCTGGCGGAGACCAAGGACGGCGCCATCCGCATGGGCGCGGGAAGCCTGTCGGTCGCCCACGCCGACGGTTTCTCGTCCCTGGGCGTCGCCTGCGGCCAGGCCCTGGGCCTGTTGGCGCGCGAGCGCGGCGCGGGGGCGCAAGGCGTGGTCACCACCATGCTCTCGACCATGTCGCAGATCCTCTCGGAGGATATGGTGGAGTACGAGGGCCGGCCGCCGGCCCCCACCGCCGACGCGGAGCTGCACGGCTTCGGGCCGCTCTACCGGCTCTACGAGACCAAGGACGGCTGGGTGTTCCTGGCGGTGACGAACGACCGCGAGTGGACGGCGCTGGTCAAGGCGATGCCGGAAGCCCGGCTCGACGATCCGCGTTTCGCCGACCGCGAGGGGCGCAGCCAGGCCGCCGAAGCGCTGGCCGACCGGCTGGGAGCCACGTTCGGGACGCGCCCGGCCGCCGAGTGGGAAGCCCGGCTCACCGAGGCGGACGTCGCCTGCGTCGAATCGATCAGGGGCCCGTCGCACGACGTGCTGATGCTGCCGGGCGGCCTGGCCGACCAGCTGGACATGAGCTGCGAGGTGGAGCACGCGCTGTTCGGCGAGCACAAGCGGCTCACCTCGGTGATGCAGTTCTCCCGCTCGGCCACCCGCGCCGGCCCGGGGGCGCTGATCGGCGAGCATACGGAGAAGGTGCTGCGCGACTACGGCTACGGCGAGGCCGAGATCGCCGACCTGGCCGAGCGCGGAATCATCGGCCTCGGCTGACAGGAGGAAACGACATGGCGGTGGATCTCGCGCCGTTGGTGGAGCGGCTTCGCGAACGGATCGGTACGGAGGGCGCGGCGCTCACGCGCAAGGTGGAGCTGGGCGAGATCGTCCGGTTCGCCCATTCGATCGGCGAAACCCATCCGATCTACCTCGACGAAGCCTACGCCCGCACGACGCGCTTCGGCGCAGTGATCGCGCCGCCGACCTTCGTCTCGGTGTTCACGCCGGAGGCGTTCACTGGCGTCTTCGACCGCGACATGCCGTTCGCGCGGTTCCTGCACACGGACGACGTCGTCGAGAACCACCGGCCGATCCGCGCCGGCGACGTCATCACCGCCCAGGCGCGCTTCGTCGACGTCTTCACCCGAACCGGCCGCAACGGCGAAATGCTGTTCCAGGGCGCGGACATGACGCTGACCAACCAGGACGGCGAGCGCGTGGCGGTGGTCCGCGTCTACACCGTCTACTTCGATTGAGGGCCGGACAGATGGCGATCCAGGATTTCGCGAGCGTGATCGAAGGCCAGGAGATCCCGGTGCTAACCAGCGAGATCGACCGGCTGGCGCTGGTCAAGTACGCTGGCGCGTCGGGCGACTTCACCTATGTCCACTGGGATCATCCGAAGATGGTCGGGCTGGGCTTCCCCGACGTGGTGGTCCACGGCTGGCTGACCTTCGCCCACATGTGCCGGGCGGTGACCGACTGGGCGCCGCCGGAGATCGCCGACATCAGGACCTATGCGGTGCGCTACCGCAAGCCGACCTATCCGGGGTCGTTCACCTGCGGCGGCCGCGTCCTGCGCCGCCGGCAGGAGGCAGGGGCCGAGCTGCTCGACCTGGAGCTCTGGGCCCGGGACGGCCAGGGCGAGACCACCACGACGGCGACGATGACCCTGGCGGAGGCCTGACCCGGATGCGCGCGAACCCCTTCGACTTCTCCGGCCAGACGGTGCTGGTGACCGGCGGCGGAACCGGCATCGGACGAGCCTGCGCGGTGCTGTTCGCCGAGCATGGGGCCGACGTCGCGCTGGCCGGCCGCAAGGTCGAGCCGCTGGAGGCGACCGCGGCGGCGGTGAAGGCGCTGGGGCGCCGCGCGAGCGTGATCCCCACCGACGTCAAGGATCCCGCCGCCTGCGAGGCGCTGATCGAGCGCACGCTGGAGGCGCACGGCCGCCTGGACGTGCTGGTCAACAACGCCGGCGGCAGCCGGGGCAAGAGCCTGGACACCTGGACCCTCACGGACTTCAACGACATGGTGTCGCTGAACCTGACCAGCGTCTGGGTGCTGTCGCTGGCCGCCGCGCGGCGGATGCGCGAGCGGGGCGGGGCGATCGTCAACATCTCGTCCATGGCCAGCCTGCGGTCCGTGACCCATTCGGCGCCCTACGGCGCGGCGAAGGCGGCGGTGAACAACCTGACCGCCACGCTCTCGGTGGACCTGGCCCCGTTCGGCGTCCGCATGAACGCCATCGCGGTGGGGACCGTGAAGTCCGAGGGCTTCGTGCGGGCCATGGACCGGATGAAGCTGGACCCCGATGTCGTCGGCGGCGGCAATCCCATGGGCCGCGTGGGCCTGCCCGATGAGATCGCCTGGCCGGTGCTGTTCCTGGCCTCGCCTGCTGCGAGCTTCATGACCGGGGAAACCATCGTCGTTGCGGGTGGGCCGCGCGCCTGAGCCGGCCTGCGGCCGGTCTCAGTGCAGCGTGGGCGTGTGGGCGAAGGGCTCCGGCCCCAGCCGGCAGGGCAGCCGCCAGCCCGCCTGGGCGAGGGCGAAATTGAGCGCGCGGCCCAGCACCGTGATCGCATGGGCGTCCCGGACCAGCGGCTCCAGCAGGGCCTGGGCCTCGTCGAAGGCGACCGGCGCGCCGCCGCAGGCGATCACCAGCCGCTGCTCGTCCTGGGAGACGCCGCCGCAGTCGGCGCACTGGATCTCGATCGGCCGCAAGCCCCCGGCCTCCACCGCCTGGATCCAGGCGGTGAACAGCGCCGCCGCGCGTCCGGAGGTGCGCCGGGCGATGGCCCCGCCGACGAGCTCCCCCGGCGCCGCGCCCTGGCGCCGTGCGCTCACCCAGCCGCGGATGCCCAGGTAGAGGAGCCGCTCCGCCGGCCAGGGCGTGACGAGCGGCCGGCGGACCAGAGGCGGAATGGCGTCTGCGCGGCGTGCGGTCATGGCGAGATCTCCAGCGGCGGACGGCGGCGCGGCCACGTCATGGAGAAGCATTATTGCAAATGAGAACGACTCGCAATTGCGAAGTTTACGCCTTTCGCAGGCTCGCCTGCGCGGCGCTGGCCTGAGCGGCGCTGGCCGCCTAACATCGGGCCGCAACAGTAAGCGAGACGCGGACGGCCCGAAGGCGCGCATCCGCAGCGCCAGGGGAGAGAGATGACGTCCGCCGCCAACGAGGAGCTCAAGACGCGCCCGGAGCCGCCGTTCACGGCGACGGTCCCGGGACTGCTGCGCCATGTCGCCGAGACCTATGGCGACCGCGTCGCCCATGCCGGCCGCGGCGACCGCCTGACCTTCGAAGGGGTCGAGGAACGGTCCGGCCTCTACGCCCGCGGCCTCCTGGCCCTGGGGGTCAGCAAGGGGACCCGGGTGGCGGTGATGCTGCCCAACGGTCCGGAGTTCGTGGCCGTCTTCATGGCCGCGGCGCGGATCGGGGCCCTGGTCGCGCCCCTGTCGACCCTCTACCAGGCGCCGGAGCTGCGCTGGGTCCTGAACCACGCGGACATCCACACCCTGCTGATCGCCGACCGCTATCTGCGTCACGACTACCTGACGCGGCTGGAGGAGGCGCTGCCGTCGCTGAAGGGCCAGGCGGCGGGCCGGCTGGTGCTGCCCGAAGCGCCCTACCTGCGCCAGATCCTGGTCTGGGGCGACGATGGCCGCGACTGGGCCCGGCCCGGCCCGCAGGCGCTGCGCGACGCCGCCGCGGAGCGCCCGGAGTTCGACGCCGCCTTCCTCGCCCGGCTGGAGGAGAACATCACCCCGGCGGATCTGCTCTGCATCATCCACACCTCCGGCAGCACCGCCGAGCCCAAGGGGGTGGTGCACAGCCACGGGCCGATGATCCGGCACAGCTATCAGAAGGCCTTCCATTACTGGCCCCTGGGCGAGGGGGACGTGGCGGTGGGGATCCGGCCCTTCTTCTGGGTCGCCGGCCTGGCCGCAAGCGTCTTCCAGTGCCTGGTGGGCGGCCGCTCGCTCTACACCCCGGACGACGATTCCGGGGCGGCCGTGGTCCGGCTGATCGAGGCCGAGGGGGTCAATGCGGTCTGCAGCTCGGAGGCCTACATGGCCAGTTTGCGCGCCGATCCGGACCTGGCTGCGGCGGGCTACGAAGTGATCCGCGAGAGCAACGACTGCGGCGCGATCGCCAAGCGCACGCCGGAGGGCCTGAAGTTCCTGACGCCGCGGCGGGCCGGCCGGACGCCGGCGCACCCCCACCCGCACAAGGTGCCGCGTTCCTACGGCATGACCGAGACGCTGTCCGCCCACACCACCCTGCCGTCGGGCGAGCTGTTGCCCGACGACAAGCTGGAGTGCTGCGGCCGCACCATCCCCGGCGTGAAGCTGCGCATCGTCGATCAGAAGACCCGCGAGCCCCTGCCGCCGGGCGAGGTGGGCGAGGTGGAAGTGGCCGGCTACAGCCTGATGCAGGGCATCAACAAGCGCGAGCGAGACCAGGTGTTCACCCCCGACGGCTGGTACGCCACCGGCGACCTCTGCCGGCGCGACGCCGACGGCTACCTGTTCTTCTCCAACCGCATCGGCGAGATGATCAAGGTCCACGGCGCCAACGTCGCGCCTCTGGAGGTGGAGTTCGCCCTCAACCACCTGCCGCAGATCAGCCGCTCGGCGGTGGTCGGCCTGCCGGACGTGGAGGGCGGCTCCGTGCTGGTCGCCGCCGTCGAGGTGCGTCCGGGCCATGACTTCGACCCCGAGGCCATCCGAGCCCAGCTCAAGACCCAGCTCTCCTCCTACAAGGTCCCGCGCCGGATCTTCGCTCTCGCCGCCGACGAGTTCCCGCTCACCGGCTCCGGCAAGATCGTCAAGTCCGCCCTGGTCCCCCTGCTGGGCGGGCGCCTGGTCGCCGAGGGCGCGGTGGAGGGCTGACCCGGGTCGTCCCGGTCGGCTTCGCCTCTCCCCTGGCCGCCGCCCCCCCCGGGGGCGCGGCTACGATGCGCCGGGCTTGCGCCAGGCGCCGTGGCGAGGCCACATCGCGGCGCGGGCGCTCGCCGCCCGCGGCAAGGGACCGGAAGCGGGTGGACAGGTTCGGCGAACTGAAGGTCTTCACCCAGATCGTGGAGGCGCAGGGCTTCTCGGGCGCCGCCCGGGCCGCGGGCCTGACCCCCTCGGCGGTCAGCAAGCTGGTGGCGCGCCTGGAAAGCCGGCTGGGCGTGCTCTTGTTCCATCGTTCGTCGCGCCAGGTGGGCCTGACCCGCGAAGGCGAGCAGTTCTACGCCAGCGCCTGTGACATCCTGAAGTCGGTGGACGAGGCGGAGGCGGCCGTGAGCGGCGCCAACGCCACCGCGTCGGGACCCTTGCGGGTCTATGTGCTGCCCTCCTTCGCCCGCTGGCAGCTCGCGCCGATCATGCCGGCCTTCCTGGCGCAACACCCGTCGCTGAGCGTCGAGTTCCAGCTGGGCAATGAGCCGCTGCGCTCCCTGGACACCGGCGTCGACATCGCCCTGCTGGGCGGGCGGCTCAGGGATTCCTCGCTGACGGTGCGCCGCATCGCCTCCAGCCGCTGGCTGGTGTGCGCCAGCCCGGCCTACCTGGAGGCCCACGGGACCCCCGAACGTCCGGAGGACCTCCATCGGCACCACTGTCTCAACTTCGCCGTCGGCGGAGACTGGAACGACTGGTCGTTCCGAAGCGAGGACGGGACGGTGTCGTTGTTTCAGGCCAAGGGACGGCTGTCTTCGAACCACGGCGACATGCTGATGGCCGCGGCGGTCGCAGGCGCGGGGATCGTCCGCCTCATCGACTTTCACGTGGCCGAGGAGATCCGGGCCGGAAGCCTGGTTCCCGTGCTGCAGGAATTCATGTTCGACGAGCAGGAGGCGCTCTACGCCATCTATCACGCGCGGCGGCACATCAGCCCCCGCACCCGGCTGTTCCTGGACTTCCTCAGTGATCGCTTCAGCCAGAACCCGCCGTGGGCCGATATCTATTCCTCAGCCGTCTGACGGCAATCTCGGGGCCCGCAAGCCTATCGATCTATGCCTGGCGTTCACAGCAGCGTGTAGCGCCGACGGATTGAAGCCCTGCTTCGCCTCTGCCACCCTCCGCGCCGAACGAGCTGGCCGCATTCGATAGCGCCGGCCGAGGGGAGAGAAGCCAGTGGCGTGTGGAAGCTGTTCGCCGCGGCGTGACGCGGGGCGTCGCGCGACGGGTCGCGGGATGCGGCTGAACGCGCGCGGTCGCGCATGATCTCCACGCGCGAAAGGGATGTCGGGGGCGCCGTCGACGGGACCGGCGATGTGCGCCCGGACGGCCCGGCGTGCGCCGGCGCGAGACGCGTCTTTAACCAAATGGGGAACACCATCTCGGCGGGGATGGCCAGGGCGCGCCTGACGGCGCGCGACGCTAGGGGCCTCGGGCCCGCCGCCTGAGATCAAGGCCGGCGCCGCGTCGCGGCGCCGGGAACAAAAACGGGAAATCGGGCGGATCACAACGCCTGAGCACAGGGGAAGACTGATGAGAGCTCATATTCCGGCGCTATCCAGGGCGTCCCGCTTGCGGGCGCTGATGATCGCCACGGTCGCGCCAGCGGCCCTTTTCGCCACTGCGGCGACCGCCCAGAACGTGCTGATGGACGAGATCGTCGTCACCGCCCAGAAGCGTGAGGAGAACGTCCAGAACGTGCCGCTCGCCGTCTCGGCCTTCAGCGGCGAGCAGCTGAAGGCGATGAACATCCAGGATGCGACCCGCATCGTCGACCTGGTGCCGAACTTCAAGGCCGGCGGCCTCGGCGGCGGCGGCGGCCCGCCGTTCTTCTCGATCCGCGGCATCAGCTTCGTCGACTTCTCGAACATCAACGAAGCCTCGGTGGCGGTCTACCTCGACGAGGTCTACCAGGCCTCGCAGGGGATCGGCGTCTCCCAGACCTTCGACGTGGGCCACGTGGAAGTGCTGCGCGGCCCGCAGGGCACCCTGTTCGGCCGCAACGCCACCGCCGGCGTGGTGAGCTTCGTCTCCAAGAAGCCGACCGAAGAGTTCGAAGGCTTCGCCAGCGCGCAATACGGTTCCTACAACCAGACGATCTTCGAAGGCGCCGTCAGCGGCCCGATCGCCGACGGCTTCCGCGCCCGTCTGGCCGGCAAGTGGAACCGTGACGACGGCTGGCAGAAGAACATCGGCCCGTCCGGCGGCCGGGCGGCCAAGACGAACGCCAAGTCGGTGCGCCTGACCACCCAGTGGGACTTGACCGACGACTGGATGCTCGAACTCCAGGGGCATTACGCCAGGAATGACGGTAAGTCGGTGGCCCAGGGGGCCCTGTACCTCATGGGTCCGCCCAATGCGGCGACGCCCGGCACGCCTCTGACCTATTGCGCCGGCCGCGACGCCAGCGGAGCGTTGATCCGCCCGGTGCCCGGCACGGCGGGCGACGTGCTCACCGCCCAGTGCATCCTCGGCAACAACGGCTACAATCGCGCCGGCTACAAGATCGACAAGCTCGATCCGAGCAAGACCTATATCGATTACGCGCTTCCCTTCGACTACAAGGCCCGCGGCGGCTACGCCAAGCTGGTCGGCAACGTCGGCGAGGCGACGCTGACCTCGATCACCGCCTACGAGAAGTACAACCAGCTCTTCGGCTACGACTTCGACAACTACGACAACCGGCCTTATCGCTCCGGCCCCGTCGACGTTCACACCTTCTGGCGCTCCAACGCCGACCAGTTTTCTCAGGAAGCCCGCCTGAACGGCGAATACAATGGCGTGAAGTATGTGGGCGGCGTCTATTTCTACCGCAGCCACCAGCAGGCGTACTCGGGAACAGAGTACGACATTGCGGAAGATCAACTTGGCGCCAACCTCATCGACAACCCGACGATCGATCCGCGCAACACCAAGGTGCTGGCGAGGACCACCACCCAGTCCTATGCGGTGTTCGGCCAGGTCGACGCCCCGATCAGCGAGACGCTGACCCTCTCGGCTGGCGTGCGCTACACCAACGACACGCGGAAGATTAAGCTCACGCTCATTCCCGTCTGCGGCTCGGGGATCGGTGAAACGGCGGCGAACCGGACGAACTCCGCGCTGGCCAGCTACTGTGGCGACACGGCGCCGCAAAGCATCTCGACGGAGGCCGCCACGGGCCGGATCGCCCTGGAGTGGCGGCCCGCCGAGAATCAGCTCTACTTCATGCAGTACTCGCATGGTTTCAAGAGCGGGGGCTTCAATCCGGTCCGCGCGACGGTGCAACGCGGCCCGGTGACCGCCGAGACCGTGGACTCCTTCGAGGTCGGCGGAAAGCGCTACTTCTTCAACCGGAAACTCCGCCTGAATACGTCGCTGTTCTATTACAAGTTCTACGGCCTGCAGGCGCTGATCGGCTCTTCGGACCCCCTCACCGGCGCGGCGTTCGTGTTCTACATCAACGCCGGCGATCCGCGCACCTACGGCGCCGAGGCGGAGGCGACCTGGGCGGTCACCGACAACCTGGAAATCGCCGCCAACGTCGGCCTGCTCGACACCAAGATGGTCACCGATCCGAAATTCACGATCGATGGCCGGTTCATCAACGGCAACAAGCTGACCCAGGCGCCCAAGGTCAGCTTCAACGCCATCGTGCGCTACACGATCCCGATGGGCGACATGGGCTCCGTCACCCTGCAGGGCGACGGCCGCTGGCAGGACAAGAGCTTCTCCGGCATCGACAACGACCCGGCCGAGGTGATCAACAAGTACGGGGTGCTCAACGCCCGCGTCCAATGGCGCAACGCGACCAAGAAGGTCTCGGTGGAGGGCTTCGTCGACAACCTGCTCGACAGGACCATCGTCCAGCACGTCTTCGCCCCGACCCTGGGCAGCTACCCGACGACCATCACGGCGACCCTGCCGTCCTTCGACTCCGGCTTCCGCAGCCTGAACCGGCCGCGGACGTGGGGCGTCAAGGCGAACTACAACTTCTAAGGGGGACCTGCCGCCATCCGGTTCAAGTCCGGATGGCGGCAGGCCTCTTGCGCGCTTCCTGAACAAGCCCGCGGTGTTCGTTGACTATGATCTTCTGCCGCGCATCCTGAGCGAGAGGGCGGGCATGTCTGATCTTGCGGAAATGCTGGCGTCAAGCTGGGCCCGCAAGAGAGTCGACATTCTGGGGTGACGCTAAGGTGGGCCCGATGCAGCATGACGGCGGGGATCGGCGACGAAAACCGCTGATCGTATTCGGGCTCGCTACAATCGTGGCGGCGCTGGGGCTCCTGCTTGCGATTGGCGGCGCCGAGCTCGCGAGCCTCGGAGGATCGCACTACTACCTGATCGCCGGCCTATGGCTCCTCGCCGCAGGCTTCGTCCTCATCTGGCGCTACCGATGGGGCCTGGCCGCCTACGGCGTCTTCCTTGCGGCGACGCTCGTCTGGGCGATGGCAGAAGTCGGGACGTCGCCGTGGCTCCTGCTTCCCAGACTGGCCGGCCCCCTCATCCTGTTCGCAGTATTGGCCTTGGCGGCGCTCGTTATGCCAAGCCGGGCTCGTCCCGCGCGAAAGCCGGCGGGCGCTGGCGCGACCGTGGGCGCCGGGCTGGTGCTGCTGTCGGCCGCCGGCGCGGCGGGCTGGTACGCCAGGACGGCGATGGCGCAACCGGGCACGCCTCGTGCGGCGCGGCAGGCTTCGACGGACTGGAACGCCTATGGCGGCGATATGCGGGGCCAGCGGTTCTCGCCGGCGACAGGGATCACACCGGCGAACGTCGACAAGCTCCACGTCGCGTGGACCTACCGGACCGGTGAGCGCCCCGATCCCGACAAGCCGAGACGCTATCGTTTCGAAGTGACGCCCTTGAAAATCGGCGACACGCTCTACTTCTGCACCCCGCACAACCGCATCGTGGCGCTGGACGCGCAGACCGGCCGCGAACGATGGGTCCACGATCCGAAGGTGGACCCGCAGGCCGGCGCCTTCCGCTCCTGCCGTGGTGTGTCCTATTGGGCCGGGCCGAAGGACGCCCCGCCGCAGGCCTGTCCCCGACGGATCCTCGCCCCCACGCTGGACGCCAGGCTGCTGGCCGTCGACGCCGACACCGGCCGTCCGTGCGCGGACTTCGGGCGGAACGGCGAGGTCGATCTCAAGGTCGGCATGGGCAAGATTCCGCCGAACGCCTACTACGTCACCTCGCCACCCGCGATCGGCAAGGACGTGGCGGTGGTCGGGGGCTGGGTCACCGACAGCTGGTCCGTGGACATGCCCTCGGGCGTCATCCGCGGATACGATGTGCGAACCGGTCGGCTCGTCTGGAACTGGGATCCGGGGCGGCCCGATGAAACCGCGCCGATTTCCGCGGGCGAGACCTACACGCGCGCGTCGCCGAATTCCTGGGCCCCGGCCACGGTGGACGAGGCCCTGGGGCTGGTCTTCCTGCCGATCGGCAACGGCACCCTCGATCACTGGGGTGGGGCCCGCAAGCCGGTCAACGAGCGGTTCTCGAGCGCTGTGGTCGCCCTCGACCTTCAGACGGGCAAGCTGCGCTGGGTGTACCAGACGGTCCACCACGACCTCTGGGACCTTGACGTCCCGGCGCAGCCCACGCTCATCGACCTGCGTCGCGGAAGCGAGGTCACGCCTGCGCTGTTCCTGCCGACCAAGCGGGGGGACATCTTCGTCCTCGACCGACGGACGGGCGCGCCGATCGTTCCCGCGCCCGAGAAGCCGGTTCCGCAGAAGGCGTCGCCGGGAGACTGGACCGCGCCGACCCAGCCGTTCTCCGATCTCTCCTTTGCCCCAAAGCCGCTCCGCGAGGCCGACATGTGGGGGATCTCGCCGCTGGATCAGCTCTGGTGCCGCATCAAGTTCAAGCGCGCCCGCTACGAAGGACCGTTCACGCCGACCGGGCTCAAGCCCGTGATCGCCTTCCCGGGAAGCTATGGCGTATTCAACTGGGGCGGCGCCGCGATCGACGAGCGGCGCAATCTCGCCGTCCTCAACGCCAGCTACACCGCTTTCTACCTGCAGGTGGCGCCGCGGAACGCCGAGACGATGGCGAAGACGGTGCGGCCCCAGTACGGCACGCCCTGGGTCACGCTCGGCGGCCCCTTCATGTCGCCGCTCGGCATCCCTTGCAACGCGCCGCCCTGGGGTGAACTGCTGGCGGTCGACCTCGCCACGATGAAGACGGCCTGGCGCAAGCCCTTTGGCACCACCCGCGACCGCGCCGTCCTCGGCATCTCGCTTCCGCTCGGCATGCCCAGCATGGGCGGCCCAGTCCTCACGCAGAGCGGCGTGGCCTTCGTGGCGGCGTCTTCGGACGACTATCTGCGCGCCTACGAGGCCGCCACCGGCAAGGAGCTCTGGAAGGCGCGGCTGCCCGCGGGCGGCCAAGCGACGCCGATGACCTATGTCTCGCCCGCTTCCGGTCGGCAGTTCGTGGTGATCGCGGCGGGCGGTCACGCCACGATCGGTTCGAAGACCGGCGACTACATCATCGCCTACAGTCTGCCATAGATGGTGTCGGTATTAGGAGAACTCGTCTTCGCCAGGCGCGGTGGGGGCAGGGACGACCTGGCGCCATGTTGGCGGGCCACTCAACCATCGCGGCGGAGCCGTCTGTCCTTGTCGATTTCCCGGCTGACGAAGACGAATTACAACTTCTAAGGTCCCATCTACGCATCGTACGTGGGGCGCCGCCCGGATTGACAATCCGGGCGGCGTCGCCGTTTTGGGGCCCGGGAGGACACCATGAGCGCACAATCGGGCCGGGGACCGCGACTGGCGGGGCGCCGCATCCTGATCAGCGGGGCCGCGTCGGGCATCGGGGCGGCGACCGCGCGGCTGTTCGCGCGAGAAGGCGCAAGGCTCGCCCTGGTCGACCTCCAGGCGGAGAAGCTCGCGGCGGTGGCGCGCGAGGTCGGGGCCGAGCCGCTGACCGCGGATCTGCGCAACTCCGCGGCCGTAACGGCGGCGGTGGACGAAGCCGCGACGCGGCTGGGCGGCCTGGACGGGCTGGTCTGCAACGCCGGGATCAGCGTCTCCAAGCCCTTCGCCGAGACCACCGACGAGGACTGGGCGCGGGCCATGGACGTCAACGCCTCCAGCGTCTTCTACACCTGCCGCGCGGGCCTGAAGCACCTGCAGGCGGCCGAGCAGGCGACCATCGTCAACACCGGCTCGGCGCTGGCCCTGCAGCCGCTTGCCGGGCGGACGGCCTATGCGGCGTCCAAGGCCGCCGTGCACGCCATGACCAAGGTCCTGGCCATGGAGCTGGCGCCGAAGATCCGCTGCAACGCCGTCGCGCCGGGCGGGGTCGACACGCCGCTGGTGCGCGACACCTTCACCGATCCGGAGGCGATCAGGCGCATCGAGGCGCGCTATGCGCTGCAGCGCATGGGCCAGGCGGAGGAGATCGCCGAGGCGATCCTGTTCCTGACCAGCTTCCAGTCCTCATTCGTCACCGGATCCACCCTGTCGATCGACGGCGGGCGGGTCTATTACTGAGCGATGGCGCAAACCCTCGTCGAGAAGATCTGGGCGGCCCACATGGTCGCGGAGCTGGGCGACGACACCGACCTTCTGCACGTCGACCGGCTGTTCCTGCACGAGCGGTCCGGCGGGCGGATGCTGCAGGGCCTGGCCGACGCCGGCCGGCCGGTGTTCGACCCGGCCATGGCGTTCGGGACCCTGGACCACATCATCGACACCGACCCCGGCCGCACCGACAAGACCCGGTTCCCCGGCGGGGCGGAGTTCATCCGCAGCTTCCGCGAGGGGACCGCGGCGGCGGGGATCAAGACCTTCGACATCGGCGATCCCTCGCAGGGCATCGTCCATGTGATCGCCCCGGAGCTGGGCGTCGCCCAGCCGGGCCTGAGCCTGGTGTGCGGCGACAGCCACACCTGCACGGTGGGCGGCATGGGCGCGCTGGCCTGGGGCATCGGCGTGACGCAGGGCGAGCATGTGCTGGCCACCCAGTGCCTGCCGATGCAGCGGCCGCGGCAGATGCGGGTGCGCTTCGAGGGTGCGCTTGGCGAGGGCGTCACCGCCAAGGACATGGTGCTGCATCTGATCCGCCTGTACGGCGCCCGGGGCGGCGACGGCTGCGCGGTGGAGTTCGCCGGCGAGACGGTGCGGGGTCTCTCCTGCGCGGCGCGGATGACGCTCTGCAACATGGCCGTGGAATTCGGCGCCTGGACCGGGATCGTGGCGCCGGACGAGACCACCATCGATTACCTGCGCGGGCGGCCTCACGCGCCGCAGGGGGCGGATTGGGATGCGGCGGTCGCCTGGTGGCGGACCCTGGCTTCGGATGAAGGCGCACGCTTCGACCGCGAGATCGTCATCGACGCCGCCGACCTGCGCCCCTCGGTCACCTGGGGCACCAGCTCGGAGCAGACGGTGGGCGTCGACGAGCCGGTCCCATCGCCGGCGGCGATCGCCGATGCGGTGGCCCGCGCCTCGGCGGAGAAGGCGCTGCGCTATACGCAGGTCGAGCCCGGCCGGCCGCTGGCCGGCCTGCCCATCGACGCGGCCTTCATCGGCTCCTGCACCAACAGCCGCATCGAGGACCTGCGGGCGGCCGCCCGGGTGCTGGAGGGCCGCAAGGTGGCCCCGGGCGTCCTGGCCATCTGCGTGCCGGGCTCCACCCCGGTGAAGCGGCAGGCGGAGGCCGAGGGCCTGGACCGCATCTTCAAGGAGGCCGGCTTCCAGTGGCGCGAAGCCGGTTGCTCGCTCTGCTTCTACGCCGGCGGCGACAGCTTCGGCGCGGCCCGGCGGGTGATCAGCTCCACCAACCGCAACTTCGAGAACCGCCAGGGCCCCGGCGTGCAGACGCACCTGGCCAGCCCGCTCACCGTGGCGGCCTCGGCTGTGGCCGGGGCCATCGCCGACCCGCGCGACTACCTGAGGCGCTGATGGAGCCCTTCGTCCGCATCGAGGGCGTCGCCGCGCCCATGCCGATCGACAACGTCGACACCGACGCGATCATCCCCTCGCGCGAGACCCAGTCCACAGCCCGCACCGGCTATGGCCAGAAGCTGTTCGCCAACTGGCGCTATGCGCCCGGCACGCGCGACGTGCAGCCGGACTTCGTCCTCAACCGGCCGCGCTACGCCGGCGCCCAGGCGCTGGTGGCCGGGCGCAACTTCGGCTGCGGCTCCTCGCGGGAGGCGGCGGTCTGGGCGCTCAGCCAGTTCGGCGTGCGCTGCGTGATCGCCGAGAGCTTCGGCCGCATCTTCCGCAACAACTGCATTCGCAACGGCCTCTTGCCGGTGGAGCTGGAGATCGCCGCCGTCGAGGCGCTGCTGGGCGAACTGCAGGACGCGGCCCTGGCGCCGCGGCTGGCCGTGGACCTTCAGGCCTGCACCGTGCGCGCCCCTTCCGGCGCGGTCTTCCCCTTCGAGATCGGGGCCCTGGAGCGCGAGATGCTGCTGGAGGGCGCCGACGAGATCGAGCTGACGCTGAAGAAGCGTGACCGCATCGAGGCCTTCCGCGCCCGCGACCGCGCCCTGCGGCCGTGGGTCTACGCCCCATAGGAGACGCCGCTTGCGCAAGACCAGCGAACTGAGACGGCTGATCGCCGACCGCGAGCTCCTGGTGATGCCGGGCGCCTACGACGCCCTGACCGCCAAGCTCGCCGAGGAGGCGGGGTTCAAGGCGGTGCAGGCCTCGGGCGCCAACCTCGTCGCCTGCCACTATGGCGTCCCCGACTACAGCCTGGTCTCGGCGCGCGAGATGGCCGAGCACACCGGCCGCATCGCCCGCGCCGTGGAGGTCCCGGTGATGGGCGACGCCGACACCGGCTTCGGCAACGCGGTCAACGCCTATCTCACCGTGCGCGAGTTCGAGCGGGCGGGCGCGGCGGGGATCAATATCGAGGACCAGGTGATCCCCAAGCGCTGCGGCCACCTGGAGGGCAAGACCCTGCTCGACTTCGACGAGGCGGTGGCCAAGGTCCAGGCGGCCAGCGACGCCCGGGTCGACAAGGACTTCGTGATCAACGCGCGCACCGATGCGCTTGGGGTGTTCGGCGTCGACGAGGCGATCCGGCGTGGCAACGCCTTCCTGAAGGCCGGCGCGACCATGGTGTTCGTGGAGGGCGTCGACTCCGTCGCGGTGATCGAGGCCGCCGTGAAGGGCATCGACGGGCCGGTGGCGATCAACATGGTGGAGGGCGGCAAGACGCCCAAGGGCCTGACCTTCGCCGAGCTGCAGCGGATCGGCGTGGCGCGGGTCAGCCTGCCGTCGACGGCCATGCAGGCGGCGATCCAGGCCCTGCGCACCGTCTTCGCGCGCGTCAAGGAAGCGGACGGCATCACCGGCTACGAGGAGCTGCTCTGCGGCTTCGGCGTCGCCCAGAGGCTCCTCGGCCGCGACGAGATCTTCGCGCTGGAGGACAAGTACATGGCCAGGCTGGTCGCCGGCGGGGCGAAGCCGTGAGCGGGAAGACCGAACGCCGCTACGAATGGACGCCGCTCGCGGTCGTCGGCAAGGCCACCGAGGGCCGCTCCGGCCTGGAGTTCTTCCGGGCGTCCATGGCCGGCGAACTGCCGATGCCGCCGATCGCCGACACCATCGGCTGGACGATCGTGGGCGTGGAGCGCGGCCTGATCCGGCTGAAGTTCCAGCCGCAGGAATACCTCTACCATAGCGCCGGGGTGCTGCACGGCGGGGTGCTCGCCACCCTGCTGGACAGCGCCATGGCCAGCGCGGTGATCTCGACCCTGGACGAGGGCCGCGCCTGCACGACCACGTCGATGACCGTCAACAACATCCGCCCGGTCCGCCTGGGCTCGGGCCCGCTGTTCGCCGAGGGACGGGTGGAGCATGCGGGCCGCCGCACCGTCAACGCCGCCGGAACCATCACCGACGAGCAGGGCCGGCTCTACGCCCGGGCCATGACCACCTGCATCATCTTCGCCACCGACGAGCCGCCGATCGGGGGGTGAGGGACGCCGGCGCGCGGGTTGGGCCGCTCAGCCCGCTAACTTGCCGTCGTGCGCACCCAGCTGCAGGCCCTGCTCGCGGTCGCCTTGGCGCAGCAGAACCGGCTGGGCGAGAGCATCGAGGCGGCGCGACCCGCCTGTGTCGATCAGGAGCCGGCCCTGGCGCAGATGAGGAAAGAGCTGAACGTCGCAGGACTCTGCCGCTAGACGGCGCGGCCGCCGGCCCTATCGAAATCCCCCCGATACGGCGAGGCGTTCACCCGTCATCCACCGGGCGGCGTCAGACGCAAGAAAGACGGCGACTGACGCGATGTCCGCCGGTGCGCCGACACGGCCCAGCGGCGTCCGGGCGGAAAAGGCCGCTCGTGAAGCCTCCGACATCGCCCCGACCGCCCGCGCCCCTTCGGTGTCGACCGCGCCGGGGTTGATCTGGTTGACCCGGATCTTGCGCGGGGCGAGCTCCACCGCGAGCACGCCGGTGACGCCGGTGATCGCCGCCTTCGTCGCGGTGTAACCTACGGCGTCCGACGAATAGATCTCGCTCGACAGGGATCCGATATTGATGATGGCGCCGCCCTTGGCGCCGAAGTGCTTCAACGCCTCTCGACAGGTGTTGAGCGTGCCGATGAGATTGGCCCCGATCATCTCCTGAAGCTGCGCGTCGGTGGTTTCGGCCAGCGGCGCGAAACTGAAGACGCTGGCGTTGTTGACCAGGATGTCGAGTTCGCCGAACGCCTCGCAGGCCGCGGAAAACAGTCGCTCGACGTCCGGGCGGATCGACACGTCGGCTTGCACGGCGATCGCGCGCCCACCCTTCGCGACGACGGTGGAAGCCACGCGCTCGGCGCCTTCGCGGTCCCTGGCGTAGTTCACCACGACGGCCGCCCCGGCCTCGGCCATCGCCGAGGCGATACCGGCGCCGATGCCCTTTGCGGCGCCGGTGACGACGGCGACCTGGTCTTTCAAGACTTGGCTCACAGCTTCACCTCCGACCGTCATTGGCTTGGCTTGTTGAGCGTGATGATGAGCTGGGCGACCTCCCCGTCGGCGAGGCTGAAGTGGTAGGTGAGGATGAGCGGATCGGGCAGGCCGGTCTTGTCGTACTCACCGTCGATCTTGGCGCGCACGATGACGTTGTGCTTGCGTACAAGCGCATCGGTCACATCCATCGTCACCTTCGGGGCGACGATCTCCTTTTCGACCCAGGCCTGGATGGCGGCCCGGTCGATGAATTCGCGTCCGGCGTCATTGACGATCGCATCGACGGCGAACGTCGCCATCAGCGCCTTGGCGTCGTGGCTGTTGCAGGCCGCCAGGTGGTCCGCGACGACCCGCGGCAGGGTGGACGTGATCGCAGTCCGCATGGCTGTTCCCTTCGATCTGATCGATGGGAAGCGGCCTAGACCCTCCTCCTGACAGTTCTTGTCAGGAGGTTTTCTCGTCGGCCTCAATCTGCCGCCGGAAATCGCGCAGCAGATCCGCACGCCGCGCCGGATAGCGTTCGCCCACGACCGCCGAGAGGATGCGATCGGTGCGGAAGAAGCGGAAGGCGCCGCGCGTCTCGCACCAGGCCGCCAGCACGCGGGCATTATCCGTAAAGCCGAGCTGAAACGGCCAGACAACGCGATCTGTCCGATTCCGCCGACCATCCACATAGGTGATGCAAAGCCGTCTCCGAGACCGGATCGCACCGCGCAGTTCGGTCAGCGGGACGGTGTTTTCCGGGAATCCATGGCCGTCTGGCCCTGGGATCGCGACGGGGGCGGAGAGGACGGTCTGCGCCTCCGACGACAGGACAGATCCGATCTTGGCGAGCGCGGTGGCGGCGGCCCTGGTCAGGACCTCGTCGCCACGCTGATCGACGTAGCGCAGGCCGAGCATGACCGCCTCGATCTCGTCTTCGCTGAGCATCAGCGGCGGAAGGAACAGCCCGGGCCGCAGGATGTACCCGACGCCGGCTTCGCCCTCGATCGGCGCGCCCTGGGCGGCCAATTCGGCCAGATCCCGATAGATCGTCCTTTCGGAGACCTCGAGAGACCGCGCGAGCTCCGCCGCCGTAACGGGCCGCCGGCGGCCCCGGAAGGCTTGCAGCAGAAGCAGCAGGCGGGTGGAACGCGACAAGGATCACTCCGGCAGATGTCTCGCTCTTGCGCGTCGCTCCTGACAATTCACGTCAGGAGCCCATCTTTGGCAAGCTGACCTCAGCAAGTTCCGTGGATTGCCCGCCAGCGGCAGACAAAAGCGGTACGTGGCCGGTTGCGCAAACGCCCGCTCTCCACCCCTGAGCGGAAGTTGAGAGCATCCGCTTTTCGGCGGCGCTTAATGGGAGGCCACCCCATCCTGCCGACATTCAAACAGAGGGCGCCGTCCGGTCGGCCATGTATTTGCAGGCCGTGAACGCGGCGGGCGTAGGCCACGGGGGATACGATGGCGGATCGGTGATCCTGTCGAGATAGGTCTTCGTCTCCCCAAACATCTCGTTGCGGCAGGAAATCCACGCGAAGTAATTGTAGTTCCAAAGATCAGGGTATCGGCTCGCGACATCGCGCATCGAGGTGCGCAGGAGATCCAGATCGGCGCGGCTGTAGTGCTTGAGGTCGTGATAGAGTCCGCCTTCCTGCGTCGCGATCCAATAGAGTCGCGCATAGAGGCCTGTGCCGTCCGTCGCGCGGGTGCGTTCGACGGAGCGGCGCGCGAACCGGTCGAACGCCTCGACGTTGCCGCCCCACCTCGGCAGATAGTAGCGCCCTGCTTGAAAGTAGATTTGGTAATACCAGTTGTACTTCGACACGGCTTCGGCGTGGAGCGCCTCAAATCTCGACTCGTCCCACCTCTGATAGGTGGCGATCTCCTCCATCATGGCGTACCACTGCGGGTCCTCGGCGGCCGCCGTCTTGTTGTCCTGCAACGCGACCGCCGCGATCTGCATTTTGCTGTCGAACGTTGACTGGCCCTTCGGCTTGAGCCGGTCCCCGAGGCCGCGGGCGCAAAGGCCCTGCAGCACGAAGTCATGCGCATATGCGATGATCGCCGGTGGGGACTGCGGAACCGCTTTGATCCAATCCTCGACATACGCCTGCCTCTGCTCGCCGCAGGGCGCACGCCCATTGTCCCGGAGGAAATCTCCGATGGTGTAGTAGACGTAGGCGGCCTTGAACGTGCCGCTCGGCGTGCGCTCGCGGCGGTCACGATAGGTCTTCGCCAACCGATCCACGCCGGCGAAGTCCCGCATCTCCAAGAGCGCCCAGGTCGTGTTGATGACCTCTTCGCGGACCGCCATCTCGTTTGCCGCCCCTATGGGGACCTGCCGGACTTCGGGGAGCGCCCCGCTGCTCGCGCTCAGGGCGGCGTCGCAGGATGCGACGCCGATGCAGAGGCTGAGCAACATCGCCGCTCGCCTCAGTGACGAGGCCCCGCTCTTCGACATGGTAATCACCCCAGGGTTGATCCCTGGCTGAGCTACACCACCTCAGCTGACGAGGCGTTAAGGCGCTGGGTCATTTGGTTGTATTCGGAGCAGCGGCCGCGCCGCTGAGGCGCCAGATGTTCTCTATATGTTCTTGTGACCGTGTGCTGGTCATGCTATCCTCGGCGCACCTGGGGCCCTGTCCGCGACACCGGATTGTGGGCTTCGGGCGCCGGCGTCTCCGAAGGGGCGAAAACCGGGCGGGCGTTGACCGGTAAACACCCCGGTCAACGCCTCGCGGCGGGGGCCGGTTACGGCGAGGAGTGTTCAAGACATTGAAAGTATGTGTGAAAATAGCATATCCGCCCTCGGCCGCCGCCCGTGCGAGGGGGTTGTTCACCGCCGCAAAAATGTGTTTACCGACGTAAGGCCGCCGCCGCGGGGCGCGGGCCCTCTAGGCCGAAACCCTCTGCGCCGCCGGCAACCCCGCGCAGATCTTCCGCCCGGCCTGGCGGCCGAACACCAGGCCGCGCAGCACCGAGGTCGCCCCTATGTAGAGGTTGTAGTAGAGGCCCACCGTCTCGCCGGCGGCGTAGAGGCCGGGGATCGGCTCGCCGTCGCGGTTCAGCACCTCGGCGTCCTTGGTGATCTTCACCCCGCCGCAGGTGAGCGTGTTGGCGCACATCACCGGATAGGCCCACAGGTCGCTTTCATCGATCGGCCGCGCCCAGTTCGACTTCGGGACGGCCAGGCCCTGCGTCGCCACGCCGTCCAGCTTGGTGGTGTCGTAGGCCCCGTCGCCGCAGGCCGCATTATAGCCGCGGATCGTTTCGATCAGCGCCGCCTCCGGCACGTTGATCTTCTTGGCCATCTCCGCGACCGACGACGCCCGGATCGGGTCCTGGTCGGTCTTGATCCGGGTGCGGATGTTGGGAATGTCGAACAGGCGGCCGTCGAACACGAAATGAGCCAGGCCCAGCTTCTGGCGCATCACCGCCCAGGACAGTTCGTCGTAGATGAACTCGTAGCGGTTCGAGCCCTCGTCGATGAACCGCTTGCCCAGGACGTTGACCAGGATCCCGTAGTTGAGCGCCCCGATCAGGGCTTCGTGCCGCGGCGAACGGGGGTCCACCGGTTCGCCATGGAACATGTCGTACTGGCCGGCCGAGGCGGCGCCGAGCGCCAGCATCATCTCGATCCCTTCGCCCTTGTTGTAGACACCGCCGGGCGAGACGGGCCGGGTGAGGTGCGCATTGGCGCCCACGTAGCGGATCATCATCTCGATGTTGCCCTCGTACCCGCCGCAGGCGACCACCACGTTGCGGGTCTCGATGGCGAAATTGCCCTTGGCCTTGGACCAGGCGCGCACGCCGCGGATGTCGCCGGCGTCGCTCAGCAGCAGCGAGCGGCCGGTGGTCTCGTACATCATGTCGACGCCCAGCCGCTCGGCCGAGGTCGCCAGGCTCTCAACGAGCGCCAGGCCGCCGCCCGAGGGGCCCATGCGCGCCGCCCCGCCCTGCAGCAGCATGGGGCTGTGGAAGGTGAACTTGACGCCGTGGGTCTTCAGCCAGCGCATGGTGTCCGGCGCGTTGTCGGCCAGGCCGGAGACCAGTTCGGGATCGTTGAACGCCCAGGCCTTCGTGTTCTTCCCCCAGTTCTCGTAGGCGCGGGAGACGTCCTTCAGGACGTTCGGGTCGACGGCGCCGTGGCCGCGCTCGCCCAGGAACATCTCGACCAGGTCGTCGGCGACCTCGTCCTCGTTCTTCATGCGCATCCAGGCTTCGGTGTAGCGGGAGTTGCCGCCCCGCTCCTCGCGCGGGGCGCGCTCCAGCACGGCGACTTTCGCGCCGCCTTCCGCCGCCGTCACCGCCGCCGACAGCGCCGCCGAGCCGCAGCCGATCACCACCACGTCGTAAGCCATGTCTGATCCCTCATTGTCGTTTTGCATCATGCTGCATTCGGCCGGCGCCATGATGCACGCCGCAGCCGGCCGTGGCGATGGCGCAGGCGGGCGGCGGCTATGCGAAGTCGCCGCCCATTGGGTGGGCGGACGCAGGCTCGCCCCGTCAGCCCTGGTTGAAGTTGGGCTTGCGGCGCGGCTTGGCGGCGAAGGCGCGCACGCCCTCCTTGGCGTCGGGGTGATGGTCGGAAATGGCGGTGCGCGTGGCGATGTCGACGCAGGCCTGCTCGAAGGTGAGATCCGGGGCGGCGTCGATGGCGTGCTTCAGGAGCCGGATGGCCACCTGCGGGCCTTCCGCCAGCTCGGCGGCGAAGGCCAGCGCCCGGGCCATCAGCTCGTCCGGCTCGACCACCTCGTTCACCAGGCCCAGGCGCAGCGCCTCGGCGCCGTCGACGATCCGCTTGCGGAACACGAAGTCCTTGGCGCCGGGAACCCCCAGGTATTGGACCAGCAGGTGATGGCCGCCCTCGTCCGGCAAATAGCCCATCCGCAGGGTCGCGCTGCCCAGGCGCGCCCGCGGCGTGGCGATGCGGAAGTCGCAGGCCAGCGCCAGCGACAGGCCGGACTGGATGGCGAAACCGTCGATGGCCGCAATGGTCAGGACGTCGAGGTTCTTCCAGGCCCGGGTGGCGTTCTGGCTCACCGCGCGCAGGGAGGCGTAGGTGGCGAAGCTGTCGTGGTGGGTGGGATCCACCCGCTGGGAGAGCGCGCCCTCCCAGTCGTCCTGCGCGCCGGGCGTCACGTCGTCGCCGGCGCAGAAGCTGGCGCCGCCGGTCAGCACTACGGCGCGGACCTCGCGGCGGTAGGCGACCTGGACGGCGAACTCGGTCAGGTCGCGTTTCACCGCCCGGCGCAGGCCGTTCATCCGCTCGGGCCGGTTCAGGGTGACGATACAGACGCCGTCGCCACGCACCTCGACCGTGAAGCCCGCATACTCGCCCTCGATCATGGCCGTCTTCTCCCGCTTCTGGCGCCGGCCCGATCAAATCCGCTCGCGCCGGGGCCGGCAAGCCGTCGGCGCTCAGGCGATCGGGTCCGGCAGGTCCTTCAGGGCGCCCTGGATCTGCCGGAAATAGTCACGGGCGACGATCTGGGCGTAGTGGGCGTCGCGGGCCAGCACCGCCCGCAGCATGTTGAGGCGGGACTCCTGCCACAGCCGCACCCAGGGCGTGGACGCGAAGGTCGAATAGGCCGGAGACAGGAAATAGAGCCGCGTGGTGACGCGCAGCATGAGCTCGCCGAACGGATTGTCGGCCAGCCGGAAGATGGCTTCGAAGAACGTCTTCTCGCCCAGGGTCAGGAACTCCCGGGTCTCCAGCACCCGGGGATCCTCCAGGAACGGGCGAGTCGCCCGCAGCGCCTGGCGGGCGTCCTCGTCGTCGGAGAGCGCGGCCAGCTGCAGCACCTCGGCGGTGAGCGCCCCGGCCAGCGGCAGGATCTTGACGTACCCCGCCCGGTTCGAGCGCAGGTAGGTGGCGACGGCCTTCTCCACGGCGCCGGTGTCCGGGCGGGCGGCGTAATAGCCGCCGTTCACGCCCCGCTGCACCCGCAGCAGCTGTTCCTGCTCCAGCAGCCGGGCGGTCTGCTGCAGGGTGACGCGGGCCACCCCCAGCCGCTCCATGATCTCGCCCTGGGAGCCCAGGTAGGCGCCGTCCTCATGGGCGAAGATCATCTCGCGCAGGCGGGCGGCGGCGGCCAGCGACGCTGCGCCGTTCCTTTGGCCGCCGCGGCGCGATGGGGGCTTGGCGCGCGCGGCGCCGGCTTCGTCCCTGGGGTTCATCGTCGTCCTGGCGGGCGCAAGGTTGTCGAAAGCAATCAGCGCTCTGTAACCCGCGCTGCGCGGCGGGGCCAGTTCGGCCGCCGAACCGCATCGTCACCCGCTCCTGGCCAGCACCCGCTCCAGCGCCGCCAGGGAGTCCCGCGTCGCCTGCCGGGCCACCTTCGCCTCGGCCATCATCTGGAAGCCGTGCGGCGCCCCCGGGTAGACATGCAGCTCCACGGGGACGCCGGCGCGCATCAGGCGGCGCGCGTATTCGAGGTTCTCTTCCAGGAACAGGTCGAGGGCGCCGCAGGCGATATAGGCCGGCGGCAGGCCGGAGACGTCTTCCGCCCGGGCGGCGGCGGCGTAGCAGGACACTTCCGGCGATCCCGGCGCATGGTCCAGCAGCGAGGTCCAGCCGAACCGGTTGAATTCGCGCGTCCACACGAACTGCCCGGCGTAGGGCGACGGCTCCGGGTGGGTCACGGTGCGATCGTCGATCATCGGATAGATCAGGTGCTGGAAGGCCAGCGGATACGCCCCGCGGTCCCGCGCCAGCAGCGTCAGGGCCGCGGCCAGTCCGCCGCCGGCGCTCTCGCCGCTGACGATGATCCGCGCGCGGTCGAGGTTCAGCGCCTCGGCCTGGGCGTACAGCCAGGCCAGCGCCGCGTAGCAGTCCTCCACCGGCCCGGGATGCTTGGCGGCCGGCGCCAGGCGGTAGTCCACCGACAGCACCACCGCGCCGAAGCGCTCGGCGTAGGCGAGGTTGCCTTCGGCGCTCATCTCCGGCGCGCCGATCACGTAGCCGCCGCCATGGATGTGCAGGACGGCCGGGCGAGGCTTGGCGGCGTCCTTCGGCGCATAGAGCAGGCCGCGCACGTCGGGGGCTCCCTTCGGGCCCGGCATGCGCACCTCGCGCATGTCCACGGTCTCCGAGGTGGGCGCGGGCGCCTCCAGCAGCGCCTTCATGAACGGGGACTCCTGGCCGGCGGCCAGGTCCATGGCCGCGGCCATGGCCAGCAGCGGCTCCATCTGCGGGTCCACCAGGTGTCGGCTGGGCATGGGCTCTCCTCCCGGTCTCGTCTTCGCGAGCGGGTCCGGCATTGAACCCCGGATCGCGGCGCCAGGGGAAGCCCGTCGCGTCGCCTTGACTTGGTTTTGGAGGTGGTGTTCGGGTCGGCCATCATAGAGATCGCTAAATGCGCCGCAGCCGGAGGAGAACGCCTTGAAGACCGGAACCAGCGAACGCCCCGACCTGCCGATCGCCCTGGTGATCGGCGGCGGCGGCATGGGCATGTCCACGGCCAGGCGCCTGGGCCAGCACTGCCGCGTGGTGCTGGCCAGCCTCTCGGCCGACAAGAACCCGCAGCGCGAGGCGGCGCTGAAGGAGGACGGCATCGACGCCGTCGCCGTCCAGTGCGACATCACCGATGCGGCGTCGGTGGCGGCGCTGGCGCAATTCGTCGCCGCGCGCGGTCGCCTTCGAACCTTGGCGCACGTGGCGGCGCTCTCGCCCAGCATGGGCGACTGGACCACCCTGATGAAGGTGAACCTGATCGGCGCCAGGCTGGTCGAACAGGCGGCGCTGGGGCTGGCGGAGCAGGGGACGGCGGCGGTCTTCGTCTCGTCGCTGGCCGGCCACCGGCACGAGCCGCCGTCGGCGGAGGTCCTGAAGGTGCTGGACGATCCGCTGGCGCCCGACTTCCTGCCCAAGCTGGAGGCCTTGGTGGCGGAAGCCGACTCGCGGACGGCCTACACCCTGTCCAAGGTGGCGCTCAACCGCATGTGCCGCCAGCGCGCGGCGGCCTGGGGCCGCAAGGGCGCACGGATCGTCTCGATGTCGCCGGGGCTGATCGCCACGCCGATGGGGGCGCTGGAGTTCTCCACCGGCACCCGCGAAATCAAGCTCGGCCTGCTGGCCAAGACCCCGCTCGGCCGGGAGGGCACTATGATCGAGACCGCCGACGCCATCGAGTTCCTGGCCTCGGACCGCGCCTCCTTCATCACCGGCACGGACCTGCTAGTGGACGGCGGCGTCAACGCCGCCGTGACCTTCCCGGAGTAGGGCGGCCGACGCAACCGAGGCGGAATCTGGGCGTTATTCAGCCCAGACCATTATGGCGTCGCCTGACCTGGCGCATTTCCTGGTCGCTTCTTCCCGGCAGTCGGCTTTCGCCCCGCGAGCCTCCGGTTTTCAGATCGGCAGGCCGATGGCCGCGCCCCGTACAACTCAATCGGAAGACGCAGCCGTCAGCCTGACGCTGGCGGTCGTCGCATCCTCGCCCGGTCCGATCTTGCTCCTCGACGGTCATCTGACCGTGTTGGCTGCGAGCGGCTCGTTTTGCGCGCACTTCGACCTCGATCCCCTCGCCGCGCCCGGAAGCAGCGTCTTCGATCTGGGCGAGGGCGAATGGAACGGGCGTCAGCTTCGGTCGCTCCTGGAGGCCACGGCGGCCGGCGCAGCCCAGGTCGGCGCCTACGAGATCGACCTCGCGCGACCTGGTCTCGCCCCTCGCCAGCTGGTCATTCAGGCGCGACGGCTCGCCTATCTGGACCTTGAACATATTCGGGTCCTGGTGGCGGTGTCGGATGTCACCGAGGCCCGCGCCGACGCCAAACTCAAGGACGAGTTGCTCGCCCAGAACAGCATCCTGCTCAAGGAAGTTCGTCACCGCGTGGCCAACAGCCTGCAGATCATCGCCAGCGTTCTGCTGCAGAACGCCAGGAAGACGCGGTCGGTCGAGACCCGCAGTCACCTCAAGGATGCTCACAACCGGGTCATGTCTGTCGCCGCCCTCGAACGCCTGCTGTCGGCGTCGGCCGAGGCGGAGGAAGATGTTCGGCTGCACGACTACCTGCGTCGCCTGTGTGACAGCATTGGCGCCTCGATGATCGGCGACAATGAGCGGATCTCGCTGAACGCCTCCACGGGCGAGGTGGTCGTGGCCGCGAGGGTGTCCGTCAGCCTGGGCCTCATCGTGACCGAGTTGGTGATCAACGCGCTGAAGCACGCCTTTCCCGACGGACGACGAGGGCGGATCACCGTCGGTTATGAGGGTCACGGTCCGAATTGGATATTGAGCGTCCGTGACGACGGCGTCGGCATGCCGAGCGACCCAGCCCTTGTTCACATAGGCCTCGGCACCAGCATCGTCGAAGCCTTGGCCAAACAACTCCAGGCGGTCGTCGAGGTGAAGACCGGCCAACCCGGGACGACGGTCTGTGTGGAGCATACGCAACTGGCCTTGGTCGCCGACGACGTCCACGAGACCTCAACCAGCGGAGCCGCGGACCGCTCGGCCGCCCAGGGCGCCGCGTAAGCGTGGCAGTAGGAACCTTGTCCGATGAACGCGCACGACGCAGCCAAGCCCGGCAAGACCCTGATGATCGTCGAAGACGAGATCCTCGTGGCGATGACCCTCAGGGACGAGCTTGAGGAGGCCGGCTATCACGTGCTCGATTTGACGGAGCGGCATCAGGAGGCCGTCGAGGTCGCCCGAGAATGTCCGCCCGACCTGGCGCTGGTGAACATCCGCCTTGGGGGGCGGGACGACGGCATTGCGCTGGCCGAGCACCTGACGGCGCTGAACATCCCGGTCTTGTTCATCAGCGGCCAGGTCAGCCGGGCCAGAACAGCGCAAACGGCGGCCATCGGCTCGATGCCCAAGCCCTATAGCGCCGCCGATATGGTCGTGGCGGTGGATTACCTCCTGGCCCACCTGAACGGCGACGAGACGCTCCCGCGCCCACCCGGCCTGGAAGTGTTTGAGACCGGCGGACAGGGTCTGGCGCCGGCGGCTTAGGACCGCTCCCCGGCCCGATCGCTTGCGCCCAGGCCGCCGCCTTGTCAGAAACGCGCCGCAAGTCGGTCAGACGGAAAGCCGTTATGGAGCGCCCGCAAGAGGTTCCCGTGGTGGTCACCCCCAGCTTTGTGCTGCGGGGTCACGGCCGGGGCGACCTCGACGCCGCCGCGGCCATGTGGGCCGACCCTGATGTGACGCGGTTCATCGGCGGAAAGCCATCCTCGCGGGAGGAGGCCTGGGGCCGGATCCTGCGCTATCGCGGCCTTTGGGCGCTACTCGGCTACGGCTACTGGCTGATCGAGACCCGGACGGACGGCCGCTTCGTGGGCGAGGTGGGGTTCGCCCAGTTCGAACGCGATCTGACCCCTTCGTTCGGCGGCGCGCCGGAAGCCGGCTGGGCGCTTGCGCCCTGGGCGCACGGCCACGGATGGGCGAGCGAGGCGGTCGCCGCCGCCCTGGCCTGGAGCGACCAGCATCTGCCGGATCGGCGGACGGTCTGCATGATCTCGCTGCAGAACGCAGCGTCCATCCGCGTGGCGGAGAGGTGCGGCTACGCGCCCTATGCGGACATGCTCTACAAGAACGAGCCGACCCGACTGTTCGAGCGCAGAGCTTAGGCGCCATCAGGCGGGCGAACCTCCCCCGTCGCCTTCGCAACGGGGGAGGGACGTCGTGGATCAGGCGGCGGCCTGGAACTCCGGGCGCTGCAGGCGGAACAGCCGCGCGGCGTTGCCGCCGAGGATGTCGGCCTTGTCCTTCTCGCTGATCTCGATGCCGTCGAAGAGCCGCTTGATGACGTCCTTCGAGCGCGGGTAGGTGCCCTCGGCGTGCGGATAGTCCGAGCCCCAGATCAGCGGCTTCACGCCGGTGATCGAGCGGGTGAGGATGCAGGCGCGGTCGTTCTGGAAGCCGCAGGACACCTGGCGCGCGACGATCTCGGACGGCATCAGCGACAGCTTGGGGCGCACGTAGGCGGCGTGGGCGACATAGATTTCGTCCATCCGCTCCACGAGGCCGGCCAGCCAGCTGGCGCCGCATTCGATCACCGCCACCTGCGCCTTCGGGTGGCGGTCGAGCATGCCCCCGGCGGTCAGGTACTGGATCGAGTTCCAGGCGTCGCAGGCCTGGTTGGTGTAGTTGATCACCGCCCCGCCGGCCCGCCGCTCGGGCTGCACGGTCTCCAGGCCGGTGCCCGAGTGCATCACCAGCACCACGCCCAGCTCGCCGGCCAGTTCGAACACCGGGTCCCAGGCCTCGTCATTGTATTTGGGCATGTCCGGCGCGGTGACGCAGGGGATCATGGCCGCGGTCATGCCCAGCTTCGCGATGCGCTTCAGCTCGGCCTGGGTGTTGTTGAAATCGCGCACCGGCAGCACGCCGCAGCGGATGAACACGTCCGGTCGCCCACCCAGCAGCTTGTTGTTCCAGTCGTTGTAGATCTGGGCGGTGGCGAGCTCGGTCTCCGGATGCTCGATGCCGTAGGCCCACAGGCAGGTGGACGGGAAGGAGATCTCCGCGTCGATGCCATCCAGCGCCATGTCCTCCAGGCGCAGGGCGATGTCGCTGTGGCCGCGGGCCGGGGCGTGCAGCCGCACCACGTCCTCGCCGGATCCCAGCGTCAGGCCGCGGGTCTCGTTGTCGTCCCCTGTCACCGCGGGCGGGGCCTCGCGCTTGATGATGCGGGTGCGGTGCAGGACCTTCTCGCCCGCCAGCGTGCATATGTGGTCGCCCTGGCGCTCCGAGCGGATGCCGAACTTCTTCAGCGATTCCGGCAGGCCTTCGTCGAAGATCTCCTTCGGCTCTACGAGATGGGAATCGGAGCTGAATACGAACGTCATTGTGGTCTCCCTCGCCAGGCCGGTCGGCTGCGTCGGTGCGTTAAAAGGGCCCTCATTTAAGCACAAACGGCCGGGCCGTCCGATGCTTTTTTTATGGTCTATCAAATCAGCCGCGGCGCAAAGCGGCCAGTGCATGTCCGGGGCGCTTTCACTCCCCGTCGCCGGCCGCTAGGTTCCCGCAAAACATACCCCGCGGGAGGGAAAAGACCATGGCGCTGTTGAGCGGACGGGTGGTCATCGTGACCGGCGCAGGGCGCGGCATCGGCCGGGACCACGCCCTGGCGCTGGGCCGGTACGGGGCCAAGGTGCTGGTCAACGACCGCGGCGGGGCGGTGGACGGGACCGGCGGCGCGGCCGGGCCGGCGGACGACGTCGCAGCCCAGATCGCCGCCGCCGGGGGCGAGGCGCTCGCCAACTACGATGACGTCTCCGACTATGCGGCCTGCGAGCGGATGATCCAGCAGGCGATCGAGGCCTGGGGGCGCCTGGACGTGCTGGTCAACAACGCCGGCGTGCTGCGCGACCGGATGAGCTGGAACATGACCGAGGACGACTGGGACACGGTCATGAAGGTGCACATGAAGGGCACGTTCAGCTGCACCCGGCACGCCCTCAACCACTGGCGGGCCCGCCACAAGCAGACCGGCCACCCAGTAGGCGCGCGGATCATCAACACGGTGTCGGGCGCCATGTTCGGCAATGTGGGCCAGAGCAGCTATGGGGCGGCCAAGGCGGGAATCATGGGCTACACCCTGGGCGTGGCGCTGGAGACGGCGGCCATGGGGGTCACCTGCAACGCGATCCGGCCGTCCGGCCAGACGCGGATGTCGGGGGCCATCCCGGCCGGCTCGGCGCTCGCCGAGCGGCGCGCCAATCTGCCGGCGCGGGATCCCGAGCTTCCCGAGACCTTCGGCAGCGAACTGGTGTGCTACCTGGCCTCCGAGCACTCCGGCTGGATCTCCGGCCAGCTGCTGCGGATCGGCGAGAACGTGCTGGAGCTCGACAAGGGCTGGCACGCAGCCGCCCAGATTCCCGCGCCCAACAAGAAGTACTGGACCGCCGAGCAGCTGGTGACCGGCATGCCGAAGCTGGTGGGCATGGCCCCCACCTCGCTCCTCGACATCCTCGACATGTGATCAGGCCGGACGCACCTGCGGCAGCGTCAGGTCGTCGGAGACCTTGCGGAAGGTGACCTCGACGGCGAGGTCGCAGGCCAGCTTGTCGAGGGGCGTGTCGAGGTCCCAGTTGACCATCATCCGCGGCCCCTCCTCCAGGTCGACCAGCACCAGCCCGTAGGGGACCATGCCGCGGAACGGCGGGCCCGGGTTCTCGCGGACGATGGAGTAGGAATAGACGGTCCCGCGCCGGCTGGCGTCGCGCCAGTCGACGTCGCGCGACCAGCAACGAGGGCACTGATTGCGCGGATAGTAGTAGGCCTGGTCGCAGGGATTGCAGTGCCGCAGGCGCAGGCGGCCTTCCTTGCAGCCGTCCCAGAAGGGGGCCGACTCGGTGTCGACCAGCGGTTCCCACCATTCCTTGCTCATGAGCCTAGTCCCTTCCCAGAACGACGGTTCCGCAGTGTGAGAGATAGCCGCCGGTGCCGTTGCAGAGCGCGATCTTCGCGTCCGGAACCTGGGCCGTGGATTCGCCCCGGAGCTGGCGGGCGGCCTCGATGAGCAGGAAGATCCCGCGCATGCCGGGGTGGTTCGAAGACAGGCCCCCGCCGTCGGTGTTGGTGGGCAGCGCGCCATCCCAGGCGAGCTTGCCGTCCTCCACGAAGGCCCCGCCTTCGCCGGGCTTGCAGTAGCCCAGGGCCTCCAGGGTCAGCAGGACGGTGATGGTGAAGGAGTCGTAGGCCTGCAGCACGTCGATGTCGGCCAAGGTGACACCCGCTTCGCCCAGCGCCTTCTGCGCCGCCTGCTTGGCCGGCGAAACCGTCAGGTCCTCCATCTGCGACATGGTCAGGTGGGATTCGGCCCCGCCTTCGCCCAGCACCCAGACCGGCGTCTTCTTCAGGTCCCGCGCCCGCTCGGCGGTGGTCAGCAGGACCGCCCCGCCGCCGTCGGTGCGCAGGCAGCAGTCCAGCAGGTGCAGCGGATCGGCGACCATCCGCGAAGCCAGCACGTTGTCCACGGTGATCGGCTCGCGCATGACGGCCTTCGGGTTGCGCGCGGCGTTCTTGCGGGTGGCGACGGCGATGGTCGCGAGCTGTTCCGAGGTCGTGCCGTACTGGTGCATGTGCCGGCGGGCGGCCAGGGCGTATTTGCTGATCAGGGTGGGGCCGAACGGGGTCTCGAACTGGCCGGGCCCGCGCGCCGCCCCGGCCGCGTCGCCGGAGCGCCAGCCGCGCCGCACGTCCGATCGGGCCGTGCTGCCGTAGACCAGCAGGGCGTGCTTGCACTTGCCCGCATTGAGGGCGAGGACCGCATGCTCCACCAGGGACTCCCAGGAAGAGCCGCCGGTGCTGGTGGAGTCGAGGTAGGCGGGGTGCAAGCCCAGGTATTCGGCCAGGTCGATGGTGTGCATCCCGCTGACGCCGCCAACGCTGAACAGGCCGTCGATGTCGCTTTTCGTCAGGCCGGCGTCGGCCGCCGCGCCGATGGCCGCCTGGGCGTGCAGCTCGTGGATGGTCCGGTCCGGGACGGTCCCGAAGTCGGACTCGGCGACGCCGACGATCGCCACGTTCTTCCCTGGCATGTCCCTCACCCGATGGTTTCGTCGCGCGCCACCCGGACTGGCGTCCCCGGAATTTTCAGCGCACGCTTCAGGCCCGGATTGTGGCGTCTGTCGCCTGTCAACGGCAACGGGGAATGATCGGCGATGGCGGATGTGATCGTTGAGCGGCACGACAAGGTCCTGCTCCTGCGGTTCAACCGGCCGGAGGCGCTGAACTCCTTCGGCGGGACCCTGCTCGAGGACTATGTGGCGGCGCTGGAAGAGGCGCGCCGCGACGACGGCGTCCATGCGATCGTCACCACCGGCCAGGGCAAGGGGTTCTGCGCCGGCACCGACCTGGCGCGGATCGGCCGGCCGCGCGACCCGGGCGAGCCGGTGGACACACCCCTGTTCGATCGCTTCGACCTGCGCGGGCGGGTCGGGCGGATGGCCATCCTGCTGAACGAGATCGACAAGCCGATGATCGCGGCCGTCAACGGCGCGGCGGCGGGGGCCGGCCTGGCGCTCGCCCTGCACCACGACTACCGGATCGCCTCCGACGCGGCCAAGTTCACCGCCACCTACATGAACATCGGCCTCGCGCCGGACGCCAACCTCAGCTACGCCCTGCCGCGCGCCGTAGGCTGGCCGGTCGCCTCGGACCTGCTGTTCACCGCCCGGATGGTGCTGGCCGAGGAGGCGCTGCAGCTCGGCCTCGTCCAGAAGGTGGTCCCCGCCGAGACGCTGGTGGACGCCGCGCTGGCCTACGCCCAGACCATCGCCGCGCGCCCGCCCATGGCCGTGCAATTCACCAAGCGCGCGCTGCGCCGCTCCTGGCAGCACACGTTCGAGGAGCATGTGGAATACGAGTGGATGGGCCAGCGCTGGCACGGGGAGACCGGCGTCAGCCGCTACGCCGCCGCCGAGTTCCTGGCGCGCCGCAAGGGGTAGGTGCGGCGGGATCTGCGGGAGGACGCGAGCGTCAGCCGGCGCCTCGCCCGTTCGCGAGAATATCTTATTAAGGTTAATCGCCTGAGATGGAGTTCGCCTACAGGGCGATAGCCGAAGCCCGGCCGTCCGGTATTTGGGGCGCGTGATCGTCTGCACCTGGATTTTGCAGTAGAATGACCTGCCGGCGGGAATTGGGCCCCGGCTCACGACTTGGGGAGGGAATATGTCGGGCCTCGAAAACTTGATCCCAGGATCCACCGCCAGCTCGTCCTATGTCGCGGGCCAGATGATCGTGCAGTTCGACCTGAGCCTGGATTTGCCGGGCGTGGGCGACCTGCTGGCCCCGTTGGGGGCGACCATTTCGGAAGTGCTGCGCGGGGCGGGCGGCGGGAACGGCGTGCTGACGCTGGTCAATCTGCCGGCGGGCCTCGACGTGGCCATGGCCACCAAGCTCCTGTCGGCGGTTCCGGGGATCAGCTTCGCCGAGCCCAACTATGTCCTGTCGATCAACGCCACCAGCACCGACCCGGCCTACACCGGCGGCCAACTCTGGGGCATGGAGGGCGACCAGACCAGCCCCGCCAACGCATATGGCAGCCAGGCGGGGGAAGCCTGGGCGGCCGGTTACACCGGCTCCACCAAGGTGGGCGTCGGCGTCATCGACACCGGGATCGACTACAAGCACGCCGATCTCTACCGGAACGTCTGGCTGAACCAGAACGAGATCCCCAACAGCTTCAAGGCCTCGCTGCAGGACACGGACGGCGACGGCCTGATCTCCTTCCGCGACCTCAACGCCGCCGCCAATTCGGCCTATGTCACCGACAAGAACAGCAACGGCCGCATCGACGCCGGCGACCTGCTCAACGACACCCGCTGGGAGAACGGCCTCGACGAGGACGCGAACGGCTTCAAGGACGACCTGATCGGCTGGGACTTCGTCAACAACGACAACGACCCCTACGACGACAACAGCCACGGCACCCACGTCTCCGGCACCATCGCCGCCACCGCCAACGACGGCGGGGTGGTGGGGATCAACTGGGCGGCCGAACTGGTGGCGCTCAAGTTCCTCAACGCCCAGGGCTCCGGCACCGCCGCCAACGCCATCAAGGCCCTCGACTACCTGACCAACGCCTCCAAGGCCGGGACCGCGGTCGACTTCGTGGCCAGCAACAACAGCTGGGGCGGCGACGCCTTCTCGCAGGCGATGCTGGACGCCATCGTCCGCTCGGCGAAACAGGACATCCTGTTCGTGGCCGCCGCCGGCAACGGCGGCTCCGACGGCGTCGGCGACAATAACAACAGCACGCCCTTCTATCCCGCCAGCTATTCGACCCTGAACCAGGGCGGGCTCACCTACGACTCGGTGATCTCGGTGGCGGCGATCACCAGCACCGGGGCCCTGGCCAGCTTCTCTAACTACGGGATCTCGGCGGTCGACATCGGCGCGCCGGGCAATTCCATCTACTCCACCATGCCGGGCGGCGGTTACGGGACCAAGAGCGGCACCTCCATGGCCGCGCCGCACGTGACCGGGGCCCTGGCGCTCTATTCGGCCGCGGTGGGCGCCGGCGTGTCGGCTGACGCCATCCGGCAAGCCCTCTTGAACAACGCCACGGCCACCGCCTCGCTGTTCGACAAGGTGCTGTCAGACGGCCGGCTCGACCTGGGCAAGCTGATGGCGGCCCTGGCGCCGCCGCCGCCCCCGCCCACCACCACCGTCGCGATCGTCGACGCGCTGGACGACGTGGGATCGGTCACGGGCGCCGTGGCGAATGGCGGCGGCGCCGACGACAGCTCGCCCAAGCTCGAGGGGACGCTGTCCGCCGCGCTGACGTCCGGCCAGCTGCTGCAGGTCTTCCGGGACGGCAGCTTCGTCGGCCAGGCGGCCGTGAACGGGACGCAGTGGACCTACCAGGACGGCGCCGTGGGCGCGGGCGCGCACGCCTGGACGGCCAGGGTGGTGGACAGCTTCGGCGGCGCCGGACCGACCTCCGACAGTTTCAACCTCAGCGTCACGGCGCCGACGACCACGGCTACGATCGCCGACGCCGTGGACGACGTCGGTCCGGTCACCGGCGCGCTCGCGACCAACGCCTCGACGGACGACACCTCGCCCAAGCTGGAGGGGACGCTCTCGGCCGCGCTGTCGCCCGAGCAGAAGCTGCTCGTCTTCCGCGACGGCGCTTCCGTCGGCCAGGCGACGGTGAACGGGACCCAGTGGACCTATCAGGACAGCGGCGTGGGTGCGGGCGCGCACACCTGGACGGCCAAGGTCTCGGACGCCGCCACCGGCGCCGGGCCGGCGTCCGGCGGCTTCACGCTCAACGTCACCGCCCCCAGCAACATCTACGGCAAGCAGGGCAGCGACAGCGTCATCGGTACGTCGGGCCCCGACAAGATCTGGGGCGTCTCGGCGGCGACCAGCGACCTGGGCCGCGGCGCGGTCGACACCCTCACCGGCGGACTGGGCGGCGACACCTTCGTGCTGGGCGACGCCCGCGGCCGCTTCTACGACGACGGCTGGAGCTTCAGCGCCGGGACGGGCGACTATGCGAAGATCACCGACTTCAACGCCGCGCAGGGCGACAAGATTCAGGCTGCGGGCCTTGCGAGCCGCTACCTGCTGCACACCGCGACCGTCGGCGGGGCGTCGGGGATGGGTGTCTATTACGACAGCAATGGCGGCGGGACGTGGAGCTCGAGCGACGAGCTGGTCGGATTCCTCCCGGGCAACAGCACCCTGACAAAGGCCGACTTCATCTTCGTCTGAGGCGGCGCGCCTCGGGCGCCCGCCCGGCTTGTCCCCGGCGTCATCGCAGCAGATCGCCAAAGTCGGTGGTCGGCCGCGGCCGTGCGGTCCTATGGTGTCCTTTCGCGAGCCCAGCGGCGTGACCGCCTGGGCGCACCCACGGGAGGAAGAGGATCACATGACGGCCGGCGCTGACTGGATGTACGGCAAGATCACGGACGAGGCCCTGGCCGTCCTGCGATCGCGCATCGGAAACCGGGAGGCCTTCGGGCCGGAATCCGATCCCTACTCCCGCAGCCAGATCATCAAGTACATCGCCTCCTACGGCGACGATAACCCGCTCTACTGGGACGAGGACTACGCCGCCAAGACGCGCTGGGGCGGCGTGGTCGCGCCGCCCCGGATGCTGCTGGCCGGATCGGCGCAGACCCCACGGTCGGTGGCCGAACCGGTCGCGCAAGGCCATGTGACGTTCATGGGCGAGGACGTGCTGAAGGGCGTGTTCGCGATGATCTCCGGCACGCGGATCGTGTTCGAGCAGCCGGTGCGCCTGGGCGACCGCCTGCGCGCCCAGGCCGGCCCGCACGAGGTGATCACGCGGCAGAGCAGGATGGCGGGGCGCGCCGTCGAACTGGTCAACAAGATCATCTACAAGAACCAGCGCGACGAGGTCGTGGCCACCGTCTACGCCTCGGTCATCCGCATGGAGCGCGAGGCGGCGCGCGGAAGCCGCAAGTACCTGGACATTCCGCCCGCCAAGTACACCGAGGCGGAGGTGGAGGAGCTCCATCAGCGCTACGAGCGCGAAGGGCCGCAGCGCCGTGGCGCGGAGCCGCGCTACTGGGAAGACACCGAGATCGGCGACGACCTGATCACGCTCGCCAAGGGGCCGTTGACCATCACCGACATCGCCGCCTTCTTCATGGGGCAGGAGCACGTCTACTACACCAACCGCATGAAGTACCTGCAGCTGAAGGCCAACCCGGCCGCGCGGCTGGTGAACCCGGAGACCAACGTCGCCGACGACTGGGTCTCGGCCCACTGGGACGAGTACTTCGCCCGGCTGAGCGGGATTCCCCGTCCGTACGACGAGGGGCCGATGCGCTACGACAACCTGGCCCACCTGGTCACCGACTGGATGGGCGACGACGCGAGCTTGCGCGAGCTGATGGTGCAGCTGCGCGCGCCCTGCCTGGTGGGCGACGTCAGCCTCTGTAGCGGCAAGGTCAGCGGCAAGCGGGTGGAGGACGGCCGGCGCCTCGTCGACCTGGGCCTGTGGATCCACAACCAGCGCGGCGAGCGGACCACCATCGGTTCAGCGACCGTGGAATTGCCGGCCCGCGGCTGAACCCCTGCCGCCCGGCGGACGCGGGGCTGGCGCGGTCGGAGGCGGCGTCTTGCGGTTCCATGGCCGCCGCCGCCGTGCTGTTGTTGGGCCACACGAGAATGGACAGGGCCTTGGCGCGGCGTGCGCGCGGCGGCCGCATGCGGGAGAGAATGTTCAGACCATGACGATCGAAGTTTCGGGCTTCCGGCCCGGCATCGCCCAGGTGCGGGCGCAGCTGCGCGATGAGTGGGCGACGTCGGGCCTGCATTCTGCCTTGAGCATCCCCGGCGCCATCGCCGCGGGCCTGGAGTCCAACGAGGGCCTGCTGGCGCTGCAGACCGAGGCGGGGGTCAGGGAGATGACCGCCAGGCAGTGGCACGACGAGGCGCGGCGCCTGGCCGGCGCGCTCAAGCGGCTGGGGGCCGAGCCTGGCGACGTCATCGCCATGCAGCTGCCCAACTGGATCGAGACCGCGGTCCTGACCCTGGCGATCTTCTACGCCGGCGGCGTGGTCCTGCCGGTGGTGCCGATCTATGGCGCCAAGGAGCTGGCCTTCATCCTGCGCCAGTCCCAGGCCAAGTTCCTGTTCGTCCCCGAGCGCTGGGGCAAGGCGGAGTACGCCGAGGTCCTGTCGCGCCTCGGGCCGCTGCCGGACCTCAAGACCACCGTCATGATCGGCGAGACGGCGCCGGACGGCGTGATGCTCTGGCGCGACGTGCAGGCGCTGGGCGACCCGGAGTTCCAGCCGGTGGACAGCGATCCGTCCTCCATCTGCCACCTGCTCTACACCTCGGGCACCACCGCCGATCCCAAAGGCGTGCTGCACACCCACCAGACGCTGCTGGGCTTCATGACCGCGGCCGACGCTCCGCCCGGGCGGGCGCGCCGGGCGCTGCTGACGCCGCAGACCGGCCACATCGGCCAGATCATCCAGTTGCTGACGGTCATGTACCTGGGCGACACGGTGGCGACCATGGAGCGCTGGTCGCCGGAGATCGCCGCGCGCCTGATCGACCGCTACAAGCTGGAGCGCATGGGCGGCGCCCCGGTGTTCCTCTACACCATGCTCGACGCGGCCAAGCAGCTCGGGCTCGACGCCTCCAGCATCCGGGTGGTGATGCTGGGCTCCACGGCGATCATGCCCAGCGACCTGGAGACATGGGCCCGCATGGGCATCCTGGGGTTCCGCTGCTACGGCTCCACCGAGCACGCCCTGGCCACCGGCAAGTGGCCGGACGAGTCCGCCCGCATCCGCATTTACACCGACGGCCGTCCCTCGCGGGGCACCCGCGTGCGCATCGTCGACGGGGAGGGGCGCGACGTCCCCATGGGCCAGCCCGGCGAGGTGGTGATGCTGGGGCCGCAGCAGTTCATCGGCTACTTCGACCCGGCGCTCAACGCCGAGCACTTCCTGGAGGGCGGCTGGTTCCTCACCGGCGACATCGGCGTCCTCGACGATGAGGGCGCGCTGACCATCACCGACCGCAAGAAGGACATCATCATCCGCGGCGGCGAGAACATCTCCGCCAAGGAGGTGGAGGACACCTTGGCCCGCCTGCCCTGGGTGGTGGAGCCGGCCGTGGTGGCCATGCCCGACGAGCGGCTGGGCGAGAAGGTCTGCGCCTTCCTGATCGCCCGTGATCCGCCGGCCGACCCGCTGGCGGCGGTGCGCGATCATTTCGCCGCCTCCGGGGTCGCGCGCCCGAAGACGCCCGAGCGCATCGTCGTGCTGGACGACTTCCCGCGCACGCCCACGGGCAAGATCAAGAAGTTCGAGCTGCGCCAGCGGCTCAAGGATGAGGCCGCGGCGGCGGCGCAGTAGGCCCTACGCCGGCGCCGGGCGGGCGCGCTGGTTGTAGAGGAGCTTGCGTCGCCGCTCCTGTTCCTGCGGCGTCATCGTCGCCGGATCCTCCGGCTCGCCGGCGGTGACCGCCATGCCGCGCTGGACCGCGGGGCGTTCGGAGACCTCCTCGAACCAGCGCTTGAAGTGGCGGAACTCGTCGAGGTCGATCCCCTGCGACTTCCAGCCGGGCGTCCAGGGATAGGAGATGATGTCGGCGATCGAATAGGCGTCGCCCGCCAGGTAGCGGCGGTCATAGAGCCGGTTGTTCATCACCCCGTAGAGCCGATGCACCTCGTCGTTGAACCGCCGCTGGGCGTAGGACTGGTCGCCGGCGTTCGGGGACACGCGGGAGAAATGGCCGCGCTCGCCGAACTTCGGGCCCTGGTTGGCCATCTGCCACATCACCCACTGGGCGGTCTCGTACTTGGCGCGGACATCGTCCTGCGGCCAGAAGCGCCCCTCCTTCTCGGCCAGGTACATCAGGATGGCGCCGGACTCGAACACCCCGATCGGCGCGCCGCCGCCCTTCGGCGCATGGTCGACGATGGCCGGCATGCGATTGTTGGGGTTCAGCGCCAGAAAGGCGTCGGTGAACTGGTCGCCGCGGCCGATGTTGAGGGGCGTGACCCGGTAGGGCGTTCCCAGTTCCTCGAGCAGGATGGTCACCTTCTTCCCGTTCGGGGTCGGCCAGTAGTGCACCTCGATCATTCCGCTGCTCCCTTGGCCCGGCCCACAAAGGCGTCCTGCGCTGTCATGCTTCACCCGATGTCGTGATGATCCCGCCTTTCGCATGTAGGGGCGCGGCCGGGGAAACCCAGGTGCGAGGCGGCCGCAGACGCCTCAACTTATCTCAAGGGCGACATGAAATATTCTTGTAGCCGACCCGACCCGGGCGGGGGTCAGCCGCGCGCCAGCAGCATCACGCCGCCCGGCGTGCCCCCGCCGCTCGAGACGCACGCGACCTGCGGATCGTTGGGGACCTGCCGCTCGCCGCCTTCGCCCCACAGCTGGATGCAGGCCTCATGCAGGAAGCTGAAGCCCTGCAGCCGGCCGCCGGAAAGCTGTCCGCCATGGGTGTTGAGCGGCAGTTCCCCATCCCGCGCGATCCGCCCGCCGCCCTCCACGAACGGTCCGCCCTCGCCGCGCTTGCAAAAGCCAAGCGCCTCGAGCCACGACAGGCAGTTGAAGGTGAACCCGTCGTAGAGCTCGGCGACGTCGACGTCCTTCGGCCGCAGGTCGGTGCGTTCCCAGAGTGACTTCGCCGGGCCGGCCAGCATCACCTCGTGGTCGAGGACGCCCTGGTCCCAGCTCCACCGTTCGGTGATCTGCGTGCCGACGGCTTCGAGCCGCAGCGGATTGGTCCGCCGCGTGTCCTTGGCGGCGTCCCTGTGTGACACGACGATGGCGATCGCGCCGTCGCAGGGGGTGTCGCAGTCGTAGAGACCGAACGGCGTGGTGATCATGCGCGCGCCCAGGTAGTCGTCCATCGTCAGCGGCTCGCGATAGATGGCGTTGGGATTGAGCGCCGCGTTCCGGCGCGCATTGATCGCGATGGCGCCCAGCTGCTCGCGCTTGGTGCCGTAGAGATGAAAATGCCGCGTCGCGGCCATGCCGATCCAGTTTCCGGCCGAATAGGCGCCGTAGGGCACGCGCCAGGACAACATCTCACTGGCCACGGCGGGACCGGGCGAGGCGTGTCCCACACTGTAGCGCGGGTCGCGCGCCACCACCGGCGCCGTGGTCTCCCAGGTGGAGCGGAAAACCAGGGCGTGGCGGCACAGCCCGGCCGCCACCGCGATGGCCGCGGCGACGAAAGCGCCCGTGTGGCCGGGCATCTCGTGCCCCGAGTTGAACCATTTGGGGTGGACACGGAGGATCTCCTCGACCGCGTCGACGCCCGCGCCGCTGTAGCCGTTCGCGGTCTGCGGCCCAGGATGCGACGACAAGCCGTCGATGTCCGTGCGCTCCAGGCCGGCGTCGGTGATCGCCGCCAGGCAGGCGTCGATCGTCAGCTCGACCGGATCGCGCATGAGGCGCCGTCCCACCTGGGATATGCCGACGCCGGTGATGCGGACCTGGTCTTCGAACTTTTCCATCACATCCCCCGTGGCGCGAACACCGGAAGCCACGTGGGGCCGACCTGTTCGAATTGGACTTGGACGGGCATTCCGATCGACACGGCCTCCGGTGGGCAATTCACGATCTGGGTGGTGAGCCGCACATAGGGCGCTTCTTCGATCTCGACGATCGCGATCACGTAGGGCGGCTCGAACGCCGGATGCCACATGTGGTGGTTGACGGTGTAGGCGGCGACCGTCGCCGCGCCCGACACGTCCTCGACCGAAATGTCCTTGCCCAGGCACGTGGGGCAGATCGGCGACGGGGGATGCAGGTAGGTCCGGCAAGCCTGGCATCGCTTGAAGCGAAGTTTTCCCTCGGCGCCGGCGGTCCAGAAGAATTCGTTCTGGGGCGTGATCGCCGGGAAGGGGCGCGGAACAGCGTCTGTCATGATCGGTCTTGGACACCAGTCTCAAGCCTGCGAGCGGCGCGCAGGAGGGCAGGGCGGGAACGCCTGGCCCCGCTGGAAGATCGGCGGCGCCAGCAACGCGAACTCAGGCTTTGAAGCGATGAGCCGCACCGTCGCGTCTTATGTAGCCCGCGGTCGGCGCCGTGAAGGGGCTGTAGATGAACAATATGGGTTCGTCGGCGAGATCAAAGACTTTGCGCCGCCCTGGGCGCACTCGCCTCCGTCTACTGAGGGCGCCGTCGGCCCAACGCGGGCCTGCGTCCCGGCGGAGTTGGAGAACTGCCTCGCGAACGTGACCTGCGGACGGGCTGCCGCCCTCGGATAGAACCGGCCATGAGTTGTCATCGCCACTAGCCTGATCGCTGCGGCCACGGGGGACTGCGGCCGTGGGCTTTGTCAGGGCGAGACTTCGGTTTATGCGCTCGACCCGGCGCGGGCCGCGGGCCGGCGACGCGGTCAAGGTGCTTCAGGACGTCCTCACATTCGCGTCGGGCCCGCGGCTTCGTCGCGCCGATCACCATGGATATGACGCCGTTGATCAGGATCGAGGGGAAGTCGTCGTCGGCGATCCGGCCATGCGCCCAGTCGTTGGCCACCGCATACCGATAGCGCGTCAGGTCGTCCACGAGGCCCCCGCGGTCAATCCACGGCTGCAGCTGGCGCTCGGCATGCAGCCGGTCGATCCAGGGGCGGTGCGAGTGCGCGACGATCTCACCGATCGTGCGACGGACGTTCTGCTCGACGTCCGAAGAGTAGTAGACGTTCAGAAGCGCGCGTGTGTAGTTTCGGATTGAGAGGTTACGGTGTACGATGAGGGCAAGATGTTCCGCCATCCGCGCGGCTGTTGCGGTTGGTGTGCTGTAAACAAGCCCGGCCTCGTAGTCCTCGAAATACTGTTGGATCGCCTCTGCGATCAACCGTTCCTTGCGCTGAAAAACATTGTAGAGCGTCCGCTTCGCGACGTCGGCATGACGCGATATCTCGGCCATGTTGACAGCGGCGACGCCGTCGCTCGCAATTAGTTTGCGTGCGGTCGTCAGGATACGGCGTCGGCGGTCGATGATGGAGGGACTGGCGTATCCTTGGCCGCCCGCTCGGACAAGCCGTGCTGCGCGGTCCCTCGAATCCGTGCGCGTCGGACGCTGTCGCTGTTCAGACCCGTCGCAGCTTGGCGACTGGCGGAGGTCTGCCCTGTGGGGCGGGCCACCGGGACAAGCCGCGCCGGAGTCGAGTGCTGCCAACGCTGAGCTTGCGGTGTGGTTCGCCCGCTCAATTTCCTCGGTTAGATCGGCTGCATGGTCCTCTGACGTTTGGGACGACGCCGTACGCAGGTCGGGCTGCTCGCCGAGCTTCAATCTGTTGATGGTTCGTTCGAGCGCTTCCTGCGGTGAGCCCAGCAGAAGAGGAGCGAGATTGAGCGGCGCCTGGCGCTGGTAGGACAATCCATTCCTTTCATGCTGCAGCAAGCGCTTGGCGACGGTCCAGCCGGCGTTGACCTCACCCAGCGTCTCCCGCTTGGGCACCTTCACGTCGCTCAGGAAGAGCTCGCAGAAGTGTGAGGCGCCGTTGCTCCGCGTCAGCGGCCGCGCCTCGACGCCGGGCGTGCGCATGTCGACGAGCAGGAAGGTGACGCCGCCGCGCTTGCGCATGGTGTCGGTGTAGACAAGGCACAAGCACCAGTCCGCGAGGTGGGCGAACGACGTCCAGATCTTCCGGCCAGTGACCAGCCAGTAGTCGCCCTTGTCCTCGCAACGCGCTTGATGCGACGCCAGGTCGGACCCAGAGCCGAGTTCGGAGAAGGCTTGGCACCAGCGGATCTCGCCACGGGCGATAGACGGGAGGTGGCGGAGCTTCTGCGCCTCGGTTCCGAACTCGAGTATCGTCGGGCCAAGCATCATCACACCGAAGCCGGCGATCGGATTGAACGCCCAAACTCGCGCGAACTCCTGGGCCAGAACCCCGGCTTCCTCGGCGGCGAGCCCCGCGCCCCCGTATTCGACGGCCCAGGTGGGGAGGCCCCAGCCCTTCTCGCCCACGGCGCGCACCCAGCGGCGATAGTCGGCCCCCTCGTGCCGCTCCCGTGCTTCGGACGCATTGATTTGCGGCGCAAGCCCACGCAGCGATGGCGGGAAGTTCGTTCTCAACCAGTTGCGCACCTCGATCCTGAAGACGTCGAGGCCGCGCTCCGGGGTGTGCTGTCCTGATCGTCCGGTTGCTCGTGATCGGACAGAGGATTGACTTGGCGTCACCGGAGTATCGCCTAGCTGTTCGGTGTCAGCATTCCCGCCTCGCGCAGGCGAGGGAGCACCTTCTTTTCGAAAAGCCGCAAGCCGCGCCAAGAAACGTCCGGATCCAGACCGCCCATCAGCGCATGAAACGTGAGCTGGGTGTCCGGGCCTAGCGCCAACACATAGTCGAAGCACTGATCAGGCGTCAGAACCTTGAAAATGGGTAGATTCTTCAGCTGCTCATCGCTCATCGCCACCTCGTAGGTCGTGACCCCGGTCCCACGCTCCTTGGCCCATTCGGCGTAGGTGTTGGTGGCGTAGCCTATGTGCGGCAAGAGCAGCGGCCAGTCACGCCCGGGGTCCTCAGTGACGTAGAGGAAGTTCGCTGCCGACTTAAGCGGCACCTCCGCCAGGGGATGACCCGCTTCGATTCGGGCCTTCTGGTACACGTCAAATAGAGCGGGATGGCCTGGTCGATATTCATAGCCGCCGCGGCCGGCGCGTAAGGCAGATTTCTCCGTCGATCCTCCCATGAAGATCCTTGGGCCGTTGGGTTGAACCGGACGAGGGGTGACCCGTACCTGTCGGCCTTCATATTCGAAGAGTTCCCCTGTCCAGGCTTTCTTCATCACTTCGAGGTTGTAGTTCAGCACAGACAGCCGCTTGCTCATATCGATCCCGAACATTTCAAACTCGTGCGGGCGATAGGCCATGCCTGCCGTGAGCACCACGCGCCCGTCGGACAGGTTGTCGAGAACGGCCAGGTCCTCCGCTAGCCTGAGTGGATTGTGGAGCGTCACCAGCACCACCGAGAGATGGAGTTGAATCTGCTTGGTGGCGCCGAGAATGGACGCTCCATGAATCATCGAAGAGGGGCAGTAGCCATGCTCGGCGCCGTGATGCTCGGCGAGATAGACGGTATTGAAGCCTAGATTGTCCGCCCACACCGCCTGCTCGATCGCCGTCCGGTACAATACCTTATGCGGCGCGCCGAAGGGCGGGCTGTTCATATCGTAGCGCAGGCTGAGTTCCACGGCGCTTCCTCCCGGTTACCGCGTCCTCGTAGGGCGGCCAAGTTGGCGGAAGGTAAGGCTGTCCGATGCTCGCGGCCAATCTAAATTTTAGCCATACGAGCATTTTTCGCTAAAGAGAGTGGCCCTTGGCACGACGTAGCTTCTCCAGGTAAGCGTGCGGCCCCTCAGTCGCGATGCGCTGGATCACCTCATCGATCTCGCGCCGCGCCGCGCCGCGGGCCGCGCCGGAAACGTACATTAAGACAGCGAGCACGAGGCGCTTGGCGAAGTCCGCCGATGGAATATCGCCCCTCAGCCAGCGATGCGCGACGGCGTACCTCAGCTGTGTAATGTCACCCGACAATTCGGCGGGGTCCGCCCATGGCTGTAATTGCCGATGGGCGTGTAGCTTTTCTACCCAAGCTCGATGAATGAGGGCTGGGTTGGTGTGAAGTTTCGTCCAAATCTCCGCTCCCGTATCAGTCGCAAAGTACATCGATATCAATGCTTGAGCGTAGTTCGGGAGATCGATGTTCCGCTTTGCTGCATGGCATATACGTTCGATGACCCTGGCAAGGGAGCCCACCTCGTGCTCGTATAGGATGCCTTGTTCGAGTCGGTCGGTCTGTTCTTCAATTGCCGCGGCGATGAGTGAATCGCGCGTCTCAAACGCGTAATAGATCGTCCGGCGGGCGACATTCGCGCGGCGGCATACCTCGCTGAGAGACAGATTTCCGATACCACCCTCGTTTATCATCTGGATGGTCTCCAAAATGATCCGTCGCCGCCGATCCTGCATCGATTTGCTAAAGTAACCAGTCGATCGATCAAGCTCGACGTCTTTCATTACGCGTCTCTTTCTCCTCTGGGAGCGATTTCGCTCGCCCAGCGCCGTCGCCCATGTCGCAGGGCCGACGGCTATCGCAATACCACACCAGGAGGCCAGCGGGCTTGACGGCCGCCAGCCGCCCACCAGGCGCGCCGAGGCGGGCCCTATTCGGTCCAACTTGACGGGCCCCACAACATTGCACTAATGTGCAATAAAGAGATTTGAGACAGAGGTGCAATTCGGGAGGTCCCGGCGCCCTTGATCTCGTTCAGCGGGGAGGGAGCTGCGGTGGTTGACCGTCGGAAGCAGCGTCTAGTTGCGAGTACGGCCTTGGCGGCCGCGTTGCTCGCGCCCACCTGGCATCTGCTCAATCGGCGGGCGGAGGTGGCCAGAGCGTCGGTCTCGAAGAAGTGGTGGTGACGGCGCAGCGCCGCGCGCAGAATCTGCAAGAGGTGCCGATCTCGGTGGCGGCGGTGGGCGAGGAGCAGATCGAGCGCGTCGCGGCCACGAACATCGAGAGCCTCGATGCCATGATACCCAACGCCAACCTGGAGCATGTGGGCCAGTTCCCGGGCGCAGCGTCGTTTTCGATCCGCGGGGTTGGCATCTCAGGCATTGAAAGCTTCGCCGATCCAGCCGTGGCGGTCTACGTCAACGGCGTCTATCAGGCGCGTAACGTCTACGCGCTCAGCACGACCCTCGACGTCGAAGCTATCGAGGTCCTTCGCGGACCGCAGGGTACGCTCTACGGACGCAACGCCCTGGCGGGGGCCATCGCGCTTCGCACGAACAAGCCGAATATGAATGAGCTCGGCGGACGGGCCCAGGTCGACTTCGGCAACTATGGTCGCACAGACATCGACCTGATCGGTAATTTGCCGTTGGTCGAAGACAAGGTGGCGATGCGCATCGCCGTCCGCCAGCACGAGTTCGATGGATTTTTCCGAAACAACGGCATCACTGACGCAGCCGGCACATTCGACAGTGCGCTTGAGGGCAAGCCTACATCAAAAGAGCGGTATCTATACGTTCGCCCTTCAATCCGCTTCACGCCCACCGATCAATGGGACATCACATTCTTCGGCGACTATTATCGAAATCGAAGCGATTCATTTACCGACATCAACTACCGATATTCGCCACGGGCGCCGCTAAACGCCAACTGCGGCCCTGTCACGGCCGCCAACTCGGCTCAAGCCCGTCAGTTGGGGATTGGCCTGTTCTGCGCCACCAGCGCCTCCACCCTTGCCGGCTTCCCCGGTTACGCCCCGTTCGGAGACCCGAAGACCGGCGACAAGGGCGATGGAAGTGATCCGTTCAGTGTCGGTCAGAGCGAACAGGGCGATCCCAATTGGGTCACCCAGTACATGTTAACGAACGACACTTCTTATCAAACCGATATTGGTTCAATCCGCGGCGTGTTCAACTATCAACACGCCACATCGAACATCAAGACCGACTCAGATGGTGAGAATGCCGACCTATTCTCATCTCAAAGATGGGAAAAATATGACGTATACTCAGGTGAGCTAATTTATGTCTCGAATTTTTCGGATCGTCTCGATCTTACGGCTGGCGTCTACTACCTCTGGGATCACTACAAGACGGCGCAGATCAGCTGGAATACGGGGACTCTTCCGGCCGGCCGGCCTGGCGCCAGCGCAGTGTCTGGCTTTGGGGACTACACCCCAGGTTTCGACGCCACCACGCCCAGCCCGCCCCTCGTCTACGGCACCAACACCTACAAGCGGAAGACCTACGCCATCTACGCGCAGGCGGAGTACAAGGTGGTCGGAGAGTTGAGCCTGGTGGTCGGCGGCCGTTACTCCTGGGAGAAGAAGTATGACGCGCGAGGGCAGGGGATCGTCTCGCTCGCCGCGAATGGTCACACAACGCGCCCGAACTTTGAGGACTTTGTCTTTGGATCGAACGCGGCGGCGACTTTTGGTCCAATTGAGAAGGCCTGGAAGAGCTTCTCGCCTCGGGTGGGCCTGAACTACAAGCTGAACGACGACATATTCCTCTTCACCTTCTGGCAGCGGGCGTTCAAGTCTGGCGGCTTTAACATGAACGCCGCCGACCGGGCCGTCTTCGAGTTGCCGTACGGGCAGGAGCGGGTCGACAGTTACGAGGCCGGTGTAAAGGCCGATCTGCTGGATAACCGCCTCCGCGCCAACGTCAATGCCTACTACGCCAAGTTCAAAGGGCTACAGCGGAGCATCATACGTCCAGACTCCACCGGGCGTCTGCCCCAGACGATCACGGACAACGCGGCCGATTTGCTCAGCTATGGCGTCGAGTTTGAAATTACGGCAAAACCTATGGACGACCTGACGGTCTACCTCAATGGTGGCGTCAACGAGACTCACTATACCTCATTCTGTAACGATCTCGACGGTCCGGAGCTGACCGCTCAGCCTCAAAGCGGTCGTTCCGTCTGCGGCAGCACCACTCAACTCGCCAATGGGACCTTCCTGGTCGAGGCGGACTATTCGGACCTCGAGCCACAGCGCGCGCCAAAGTACGACCTAAGCGCCGGGTTCGTTCAGGACATCGTAACGAGCCGCGGCTCGTTCTCTGTGTCCGGTAGCCTCAGCTACTCGAGTGAGCAGGCGACCCACGTCCTGAACATCGCCCGCTCCACGCGCGATGATCTGCTCACCATTGATGGCAGTATCTCTTTCAAGCCGACGAGCGAGAAATATCGCATAACGGTGTGGGGTCGAAACCTGAACAACGACGTCGAACTGTTGAACATCGCCGGCGTCGCCAATCTGTGGGCCTTCGGCCACCCAACCAACCCCAGGACGTACGGACTCACCTTGGCCGCCAACTTCTGAGATACTCGCGCGCCGGAGCCCCCCCTCCGGCGCGTCCTTTTCTGGGCGCAACCGCCGCGCGGGGCGGATTCGCCAGCTGCAGAATTTCGGAGATCAGTACGTGCTGGATCTGTTGAAGGGCCTCCGCGTCGTTGAGTGCGGCATCCTTCTGATTGGTGACGTCCCTTGCATGCTGTTTGGCGATCTGGGCGCCGACGTCATCAAGATCGAAGAACCGCGCAAGGGCGATTACATAAGAGACATGTTGGGGCAGATTGTCCCCCACCACAGTCCGCCTCACCTGCAGGTCAACAAGAACAAGCGCAGCGTGGCGCTGAACCTGAACAAGGACGAAGGTCGCGCGGCTCTCTTCGAGCTAGTACGAACTGCCGACATCTTCGTCGATGGTCTTCGCGGCGGCGCCACAGACAAGATGGGCGTTGGCTACCAGGCTCTGAAGAAGGTGAAGCCGGATATCATATACCTGGCGAACTGTGGCTTTGGCCACTCCGGACCCTACAAGCGCCTCGCCTCCCATGGATTCTCGATGAACGGCGTCACAGGCGGGCTGCCGCTCCGCCGCACGCAGGAGGGCTATCTCGATTCCAGCCGGGCGAACGAGACCGATCTTTTCGGCGGCATTGGAAATGGGGGTACGGGCGGGACTTATGCCGTGGCCGCGGCCCTGGCCGCAATGCTTCGGCGGGGCAGGACTGGCCAGGGCGCCTTCATCGACGCCGCCGCCTGCGATTCGATGATCTGCGGTTCCTGGTTCGCAGCGGCGCTCAACCTCAATTTCGACCGCCTTGCGAGCGCGGAGGATCTTTCTCCGCGGGACGAGCCGCAGGTGTCGCCTTGGCCCCAAGGCTCGACACGGTACGCGCTGTATGAGGACAGTGCGGGGCGAGCCTTGATGTTCGCCGCCGTGGAGCAGAAGTTCTGGGATAGATTTTGCGACGTGACCGGCCGCAAGGAGCTGAAGGCGACATTCCGCAGTCACCTCCGGAACGATTTCGGTCAGGACAAGCCGTGGCTGCGCCAGGAAATCCAGTCGATCTTCAGTCGGCGCACATCTGAGGAATGGGTCGTGCTTGGCCTTGAGCACGATATTCCCATCTCGCCGGTGAATAGGCTTCTCGAGGTGCCTGAAGACCCCCACATACGGGCGCGTGGCATGATCGTGGATCGGGATCATCCTCGCGCAGGTACATTCACCTACACCTTGTATCCGGCGATCGTGGACGGCGAGCACAGCGACGTCACCATACCTGCGCCCTTGCTTGGCGAGCACACTGAGGAGGTGTTGGGGGCGCTCGGTTACTCCAAGGAACAGATTCGAGCGGCGTGCTCGGTGTAGTGGTAACCCCCGGTCGCCACTTGCGTGGCGCAGCGGTCAACGCCACGGGACTTGCCGCGCTTCCAGGAACTGACGGCGCAGGACGTCGACGCACTGCGACACTCTCATTTGCCCGATATGGCCTGCTGAGGCTGAAGATGCGGATGGGCCACGTCAGGGCGCGGCGATGTCCTGTCCCGTCAGCCGGAGGCCCGCCACGGGACTTCGTGCCCGGATCACGTTCCCGCGCTGGCGGGAGACGATGTAGAGGTCGCGCAGGTCGGGGCCGCCGAAGGCCAAGTTGGTCGGCATATCCAGCAGCCGCGCCTCGGGGTCGCTCACCACCGTCACAAGCCGCCTGTCGGGCGTGATGGCGACGACCTTGTTCGCGAAGGGCAGCGTGACCCACAGGTTGCCGTCGATGTCGAACGCAAGGCCGTCGCTGTAGCCGAGGTCGCGGTCGCCCGCCGCGATCTGGGCGCGAATCTCGACGATGCCCGCATCTGCCGTGACGCCGCCAAGGACAGGCCCGTAGGGCTCCGGCGGGCCGAAGCGGCCGACGCCCAGCCGGCGCATGCGCAGCACGTTTCCAGCCGGCGTCTGGGCGACGTAGAGGTGCTGTTCGTCACGATCGAAGCAACATCCGTTCGCGCCCCGGATGCCCTGCGCTACGACCTCCACGCCGCCTGGTGAAGCCCGATAGACAAAGCCGTCCGCCAGCCGATCGCCGATGTTGCCAGGGTCGGCCCATTTCGAATGGCTGCAGTAGACGCTCCCGTCCTGCGACACGACGGGGAAGTTCGAGGCGACGAGCGTGCGACCGGCGATCTTGCCCGCAACCTCCTCGAGGGCGCCGGTCTGCAGATCGAGGCGCAGCAGCGGCCCGGGGCCATTGTGCAGCAACCCAAAGCTGGCGATCAGCAGGCCGCCCTTGCCGTCCAGCGCCACCCCGTTGCACGCACCCGGCGGCCCGACGTGCCGCTGGGTTCCGTCATGCTTGATGATCACGCAGGAGGATGCCTGGTTGGAGACGTAGATGTTTCCGGCCCGGTCAGCCGCCACGCCTTCTGGCAGCTTGAGTCCTTCGGCCACCGTGACGAAGCTGGAGATTGGGATGGGGCGCAGGGCCGTCGCGGCGAGGGCCGGGGCGCCGCCGCCCAGCGCCGTCAGGCCACCGACGACGCCTCGGCGCGTCAGATCTTGCATCGTGTCCTCCCTGGGGGGCGCTTGCCCTCCCAAGCCCAAGTTTACTCTGATATATTTTTAGTCAGCAATGCAATATTCGGGTTCACATACCGGATTGCGTGTGGATCAATCGCGGCGCGTCTACCGCCGTGTGATCGCACGCCCGCCGGCTGGCAGGGTTAGGGTGCGCCCTTTGATAGGGAGTCGCCAAAGCAAAACGTTCCGCGCCCTCATGCTAACACGCGCGACGGCTATGCCGGATGCCGCTCCAAGAGGAATTGCTGGTCTGCGGATGTGAGCGGTCATCGACATGCACCAGCGCCAGCCGCGGCGGGCCAACCGCCACTTTAGCCCAATCCGCTATCGTCGGAGCTTCGACTGGACAGCCATCAGCGCTAACACTATTTTGCGCACACGACTAATATCGTGGACCCAAACCTGGTTCTTGCTACGCACGCTACGCACGCTCCGTGCGTCACGCAGAGCGAGCACAACGTCACATGGGAGGTCTGAATGATGGGTCCGTTGCAGGATTTGGTGGTGGTCGACCTTTCTCGCGTGGTGTCCGGAGCAATCGCGGGCATGATTCTGGCGGACCACGGGGCCGACGTGATCAAAGTCGAACCGAAAGGGGGAAGTCATTTCGCCCAGGACCTCAGCCGTAAATCATGGGATCGCGGCAAGCTCAGTGTCAGCCTTGATCTGTATGACGATATCGATCTTGCGAAGATCATTGAGCTCGCGCAGACGGCGGACATCTTGATACATTCACTCGAGCCTGCCGATGCGGCTAAGTTCGGCCTGGATCGAGCGGCGCTTGCACGGCGAAATCCCGAACTGGTTGTCTGCGCCCTGACGGCATATGGGCAGGACGCCCCATTCCGAGACCGGCCATATGGCGAATCCCTGGCGGCGGCCCGCTTCGGGCTAATGGGCACGGTCATATCTGCTCACCGCGGGGGGCCGGTGTATCCTGGGCATCCGGCCATGGCCTACGGCCAGGCGTTCATGGCCGTCATTAATTCGTTGGCGGCGTTGCGGGTTCGGCGTGAAAGCGGTGTGGGCCAGGGTGTGGAATCGTCATTGCTGGACAGCGCCGCGGTGCAGTCAGTCATGCATTGGTGGCAGGAAGGCGGGACATCGTTCATCGGCACGGCCGACCGCGGTTCGCCCCTCCGCTTCGGTTATCAGCGGCTAATTACCGGGATGTACAAGGCTGGCGATGGTAAATACCTCCAGTTCCACACCGGAGGGCAAGGCGGCTTCAAATTGGCCATGGACGTCCTGGGCTTTGGCGACCGAATCAAGGCCGTCGTGGGTCCCGACTTCGCAACGCCCCTTAATGAAGACGAGTACCAGGCTGCACGGTTTGAATTGGACGATGTCTTTCTGAAGAAGGATCGTGGTGAATGGCTGCGTCTCTTCACGGAGGCCGACGTCGCGGCCCTGCCAGTCCTGCCGCCAGCCCAGGTCCTACTTGATGAGCAGGTGGACTTCACCGGCATGCGCATTGAGTTGGCCGATCCCGACTTCGGCAAAATTCAGCAGGCCGCTCCGGCCGTGCGCTTCCGAAACCACCCCGCTGGAGTTCCCGCGCCCGCGCCCCGGATCGGACAACACGACGCCCGCCTGCCCGAACTGCTCAGCCGAGAGCGCAGCCACCGCCCCCCGGTGACGTCTCCCCCAAAGCGAGCTCTGGACGGGATTAAGATCGTCGATGTCGGCGTCTTTTTCGCCTGCTCGTTCGCCTCGCGCCTGCTCTCCGATCTCGGGGCGGACGTGATCAAGGTGGAAGGCCTGGCCGGCGATCAGATGCGGCCCTTGGCCGACCTCTACGATGGCGCCCAACGCGGCAAGCGTAACATCGCCCTCAATCTCAAGACGCCGGAAGGGCGCGAGGTGCTTCAAAAGCTGATCAAGAAGGCCGACATCGTCATCCACAATCTGCGCGCCGGTAACGCCGAGAAGCTTGGTTTCGGAGCGGCGGAGATGATGGCCGCCAATCCGAAGCTCATCTATGCGTTCATGCCGGGATATGGCTCGGTCGGCCCCCGCGCGAAACAGAAAAGCTTCGCCCCGTTGCACAGTGGCTGGACGGGAATGCTCTACGAGGGTGGCGGCGACGGCAATCCGCCGGCGCGCTCGGTGTTTGGTAACGAGGACACCAACAATGGCCTCCTGGGGGCCTGCGCCCTTCTTATGGCGCTTGAGGCCCGTAGCCGCTCGGGCAAAGGCGACTACGTCGAATGCCCACAACTGCACTCGGGGTTGGTCTCAACCTCCGAGCACTTCCTGGACGCCGACGGCGATACGGTGTGGGGCATGCGGATGGACAAGGCTCAGCAGGGCTTCAACGCACTGGATCGGATCTATAAATCTCAGGACGGGTGGATCTGCATCTCCTGCCGCGCGGATGACGCTTTCGCATCGCTCGCGCGGGCGATCGGCAGGCCGGACCTGCCGCAAGACCCGCGCTTCGCCACCTCGATCGCAAGGAGCAGCAATGATGCTGAGCTCCTGCGGCTTCTGGAGGACTTCTTCGCCCCGCGGTCGAAACAGGACGCGTTCGGCCTGCTCGACTCTGTCGGCGCACCAGCGGAGATCGTGGAGGAGGCCGACCAGATCGGGAGGCTTCTGCACGAGGAGTGGCCACGTAAGAGCGGACGCGTCTTCGAGTACCGCAAGTCGATCGCCGGGCATATCAAGGTGTTTGGTCTCGTAAGCCAGCTTGAGGATACGCCCGGGACGGACAAAGGGCCCGCGGCCGAGCTGGGCCGAAACACGGACGAGATCCTACGCGAACTCGCCTATGCGGAACTGGAGATTCAGCAAATGAAATTGGCGAGAGCCGTGCTCTCGACGCCAGGGGTTGCGGAATAGACTGAGGCTGGGGCGAAAACTCGTCTTCCGGGGCTTCGGCGCACTGTGATGGGCTCGGTGCGGCTGATGCTGGACCACGGACCCGGCCAGGACTGGTGCGACTCCCGGGAGATCTGGACCTGGGCGGCGCTTGCCCTTGTCGGTTTCTACGTCTTCATCCTCCAGACGGCGACGGCTACGGCGGCGCATCCGTTCTTCCACCGTGACCTGGCCCGAGACAGCAATTTCGTAGGCGCCACGATCCTAGGCTTCTGTGTGTTCGGACTGATGTTTCCTGCCGAATTCCCGGTGGCTAGGGAAAAGCCGGCTTTCCGGCCAAGTCCCAGGGGCCGCCTCTGGCGCGAGGCCGGCTCAGGTATTCGACCCCAGCCCCGCCGAGTCCCGCGCGAACTGCTTGGCGCGTTCGAAGTCGTAGCGGCCGCGCATGACGACGCGCTGCGCGTTGAGGCCACCGCCCCCGAGCAACTGGCCGATGGCGTGATAGCCGGCGTAGGCGCTCACGGTCAGGTCGCGCACCGCGTGGAACAGCTGCGTCCGGTAGAGGCCGTCGACGTCGGGCTTGGTGGCCATGTACTTTAGGAGTAGCGCGCCCGTGTCGGGGTTCTCGAAATCCGCGTGCGAAGGCGCCGTCAGGGCCGAGCCGCCGGCGATGTCGAGCAGATGGCGCAGCATCAGCCCGTGCTCGGCGGCGGCCAGGTACTTGCCGGCGTTGGCGTAGAGCTCGTTCGGCAGCACCGCGCCGTTGGGCTGCGGCTGGCCGTTGGCCATGGAGGCCTCGTAGGCGGCGCGGACCATCGTCGCGTGCAGCGCCATGTCGGTGATCTTCTCGCGAACGTGGGGGACCTTCTCCAGGCCGTTGGCCTCGGCGACGAGCTGCGCCATGCCGACGATCGCGTCGGCCTCGTCGGCCGCACGCGCCAGAGATCCGGCCCGCAGCCACAGGCCAAGGGCGTGGGCGAAGCTGGCGGCGTGCTCGGTCTCGCCGTCGAGGAACACCCGCTCCCAGGGGACGAACACGTCCTCGAAGAGGATGAAGCATTGCGGATTGTAGCGGACCGCGCCGATCGGAGAGTCCCGCAGGTCGCCATGGGGCGGCGTTCCCACCGCCACGATCTTCACCCCCGGGGCGTTGGCCGGCACGGCGCAGGCGATGGCGTAGTCCGCCTCGTCCCGCTTCATCGCCTTGGTTGGGATGACCATGAGCTCATGCGCCATGGCCGCCAGCGATACGTGCAGCTTGGCGCCGCGGATGACGACCCCATCCTGGCGGCGTTCCACGACCCGCAGATACGCGTCCGGGTCGGACTGCTTGGCGGGCGGCAGGGATCGGTCCCCCTTGGCGTCGGTGATGGTCTCGACCATGCGGACGTCCCGACGCAGGGCGTCGGCCACGAAGGACCGAATCGCCTCCCGGCCCTGCGGGCGGGTCTCCGCGATGCGGTCGCCCGCCGTCAGCAGCGTCATGAGGCAGGTGAAGGCGCCGTGCGTCAGCTGGTCGGCGTGCATCTTGCCGTGCTCGCGCAGCGCGTCCGCACTCTCGGGGGGCTTCAGGTAGGTGTTGACCACCTCGCCCGGCTTCCAGAACCGATCATAGCCCGCGGCGGCGGCGGCCACCGGAACGGCGAAGTCGGGGTGACCCGGCACGTCCTCGATGCGCCGCCCGTCGGCGTAGACGCTGCGGCCGTCCGCCAGCGAGGCCCGGTACTCGGCTCCCGTCAACATCCCTTGCATCCCCTTTCGTGCGCGGCGCTGCGGTCCGATATGAAGACCGGAAGTGTCGCCGCGTGAACGCCCCGTCCCTGCAACGCGGCGCCCGTGAACTCTACGCGCAGGCCGCGACGGAAGTCACCCAGGCGGCGCAGAGCCCAGTCACGTCCGCCGCTCGCGCAAGGCGAACGTCATCCGCCCAGCACTTCGCGAGCCTTGCCGATGCCGAACTTCCAGATCTGAGCGGGATCGATGTGGGGCATCGCCGGCAGCTCGGCCGGATCGACCACGACGTCGACCACCACCGGGCCCGGCGTGGCGAGCGCACGGGCGACCACGTCGTGCAGGTCTTCTGGTCTTGTGACGCGGAAGCCTGTCCCGCCGCAGGCCTGGGCGAACAAGGCGAAGTCGGGGTTCTTGAACTTCGCGCCGTCGAACACTGGCAGGCCCGCTTCCTCCATTTCCAGGTGCACCAGACCCCAGCCGCCATTGTTGAAGACGAAGCATTTGATCGGCAGGTCGTGCTGGGAGGCGGTGAAGAACTCCTGCATCAACATGGCGAACCCGCCGTCGCCGCACATGGCGATGACCTGTCGGGCGCGATTCAGCGCCTGGACGCCGTTGGCCATCCCCACGGCGACGCCCACGGCGGCGTTGTTGAACGAGCCGGTGATCTGCTGGCGGCTGGTCGGGCGCAGCCAGTTGGCGGTCCAGAGAGTCACCTCGCCGGTGTCGACGCAGAAAACGGCGTCCGAAGCCGCCAGATCGCTGACGATCCGCGCCAACGCCTGCGGGTGGATGCGGTCCTTGCTGCGCGCCGGGTCGGCCTTCCCGTCGAGCATCTTGCGCCAGTCGGCCCAGGCCTTCCGCGCCTTGGCCAGGAAGGCGTCGTCGGTTTTCGGGGCGACCCGCTCCACCAGCCCGGCGACCGACGGCCGGCTGGAGCCGACGACGGGTTGGGCGACGGGCAGGCGGCGGCCGATGGCGAAGCCGCGCTCGTCGATCTGGATGACCTTGGCCTTCTGCGGCAGGAACTCGCTGTAGGGATAGTCGCTGCCGATCATCACCAGCACGTCGCAGGCGTGCATGGCGTCGTAACCGGCCTTGGAGCCGATCAGGCCCAGGCCGCCGATCACCCGCGGCTCGTCGAACGCGAACAGGTCCAGCGCGCGGTAAGTATGGATGATTGGCGCCTTGAGCTTGTCCGACAGCGCCAGGATCTCCGCTTTGGCGGAATGGGCCCCGTGGCCGACGAACAGGGCTACGGTTTTGCCGTCGTCGATCAATCGCGCGGCGGCGTCGAGATCGGCGGGCGCCGGGGCGATCTCCGGCGGCGGGCGAAGGGTGGCGAGGCTCAGCACCGCCTTCGAGGTCTTCGCGGCGAACACATCCTGCGGAATGTTCAGCAGCGCCACGCCCCGACGCATGTAGGCCGCGGCGATCGCTTCATGGATCTGCCCGGCCGCCGCGTCCGGCGAGGTCACCGAAGCGGCGTAGACGCAGGAGTCTCGGAACGACTGTACGTGGTTGGCCCATTGCAGGTAGTCGATCCCACCCTTTGCGGACGGCACATCGCCTGCAATCGCCAGCACAGGCGCGTGATCGTGGGCGGCTTCGTATAGTCCCGGCAGAAGATGGTTCGCGCCTGGGCCGGTCGTGCCCGCGCAGACGCCGAGTTTGCCGGTCAGTTTGGCCTGGCCCACGGCGGCGAGGGCGGCGCCCTCCTCGTGCCGCACCCCGATCCAGCTCATCCGTTCGTCGCCACGGATGGCGTCGGTGAAGGCGTTCAGCGCATCGCCCACCACGCCGAACACCTGCGTCGCGCCTAGATCGCCGAGCGTCGATGTCAGCAGTTCTCCAACAGTCTTCGACATGGGTGGACGTCTCCGGCGGTGAGCGCTGAACCCAAACGCGGGAGGCGCCTGAATGGCGCCGTCGCCGCTGGCTTGAGTTGCGTCTTTTGGGTGACGACATGAATGTCGAACGTCCGTTCTGCGACAGGGGTCAATGGCCGCTCGGCGGTTCAGGCTGGCTGTTCGCCGTCAAATCCGAGGATGCGGGACATCTCGCGGGCGCCATTCACGACGCAATCGCGCAAGAGCGCTTCCCGGGCCCGGATACGTTCGATCGATCCCCCCACCGCCAAGGCGCACTGCACGGCCCCGGTCTGATCGAAAACCGGCGCAGCGACCCCCATGACGTCGTCGAACTGCCCGCCAATTCCGATGGCGTAGCCTTCGTCGCGGATGGTGGTCAGCTTCGCTTCAAGTTGGGTGCGCGTCAGCGAGTAGCGCGTCACCTTACTGAAGTCGGAGGCGTCAAGAAGTTCTACGCGGCGCGGTGTCGGCAGGAATGCAAGGATAACTTGCCCCACGACGACCGAGTTTACGGGCGCCAGATCGCCCCGCCGGGCGTGTAGCCGAAGGGCTCGTTCACCTTCCCTGACCTCCAGATACGAGACGTAGGCCCCGTGTTCGGTCAATGCGGCCAGGATCGCGGTCTCGCCAGCTTCGCGCGCCACACGTTCAAGAATTGGCACAAGAGACGACGGGAAGCTGATCTTCTTCGCGATACCCAAGGCAAGACTGAATGCCTCTGGCCCTAGCACGTACCGGCCGCGCTGGCTGACCACATAGCCGGTCGTATCAAGGCTCTTCAGCAGGTTGAGCATGCTCGACTTCGGAAGATTCAGCGCCGAAGTCAGTTCGCCGAGCGACCTGCCATTCGTCGCAGCCGCCAGGGTGCGCAGGATTTCCAGCGTGCGGAAAACCGAGCGCGGCCCATCGCGCCCACCTCGGCTAGGTTCTTCCGTGTCGGTCAGGTCCAACTCCTGTGGCCGGCGCGCTCTCATAGCCTCAATTAGGGCAGCGATCTTCAGATCGTCCAGCTGGGACGCCTGGAGCGGGGCGTCGTCAGCCCACATTGACACCTCTTTGGCGGTGTGGATATGTGAATATCATCCACATATGTGGTCCAGGGGCGTAGGTCCCCGACGGCGCAGGAGGACGCGGATGCTTCAGGTCAAACCCGAAACGGGGGTCGCGCTCGCGGTGCTTAATCCCACGGCCGAAGCTTGGGGCGGGTCCAAATCGAGCCTGGCGCCAAGGCCTGCCTCACTCGACGGCCTCACGATCGGCCTCTTGTGGAACGGCAAGCCGAACGGCGACGTGGCGCTAAAGCATGTGGGCGAGGCGCTACAGGCGCGCTTCCCCGGCGTCGAGGTGAACTTCTACGCGGGCTCCATTCGCTTCGAGAAGGCGCTGTTGGACCGCGCCAAGGCCGAGTGCGATGTCGTGGTCACGTCGAACGCCGACTGCGGGGCCTGCACCTCCTGGCTGATCCACGACAGCATCCAGATGGAACGCGCCGGCGTGCCGGCCATCACCATCGTTTCGAGGGGCTTCGAGATCGATTCCGAGGCGACGGCGGCCGCCTTCGACATGCCGCAGATGAAGTATGTCGTCGTGCCTCGCGTCTATCAGGCGCTCACGCCGGAGCAGACGGTCGAGCAGACCGGCGCGGTCATCGATGACATCGTGCGACTGCTCACCGACGATGGCGTCGAACCGCAGCCCTCGGTGTTGCCGGAGGTGCTGGACAAGACCCTGAACTTCTCAGGCGGCGACCACTTCGAGGTGCGGACGAGCTTCGACGAATTCTATCTCTCCCAGGAGTGGGGGGACGGCTATCCCTTGCTGCCGCCGACGCCGGAACGCGTCGAGGCGCTGCTTCAGGCGGTGGAGGCCAATCGCGACGAGTTGGTCTGCCTGCTGAACCCCGGAATGGGGCACGCCACGGTGGAGAAGGTGGCGATCAACTGCGCTATGGCGGGCTGCACCCCCGACCAGATGCTTGTGGTGATGGCCGCCCTGCGGGCCATCAGCAAGGTGCCGCCCCCGCTCGACAAGTCGGTGCTGATGTCCACGGGTGCGTTTGCGCCCTTGATTCTGGTCAACGGACCGATCGCCGAGCAGGCGCAGGTAAACGGAGCCCGCTGCTGCCTGGGACCCGGCAAGAACAACCTGGCCAACATCCGGATCGGCCGCGCCGTCACCCTCTGTCTCAAGAATCTCGGGCGCTGGGTGCCGGGCGTGATGGACATGGACACCATCGGCACCCCCCGCAAGTTCAACATGTGCCTGGGCGAAAACCTGGCTGAGACCCCCTGGGAGCCCTATCACGTCAGTCGGGGCTTCCGCCCGGATGAGAGCACGGTCACCGTCTTCCATACGACGGGCGAGTGGGACTACGAGGTCGGCAATTTCAACAGCGCCGACCAGCTGCTGCGCAAGATCGCCCTGAAAGTCCCGCACCAGTCCCAGGTGGGTTATTGGACCCGCATCCTTGGCGACCTGCGGGGCGACGAAGACCAGCGCCTGATCGTGCTGCCGCCGGATCACGCCAGGGCGTTGTCCGAGGGGGGCGTCTCCAAGGAGCAGGCGGAGCGGACGCTGCATCAATACATCCGCATCGGCCTGGCCGAATTGGCGCAGCACCGGCCGGTTCACCGGGTGCGCCCGGAGTTCCACTGGATCTACGAGCTCAGCGAAGAGGAGAGGCGGCGACAGCTGTCGGTGCCCGCCTTCCAGACATCGGATTGCATCCGCATCGCCGTAGCCGGGTCGCACACCCCCAAGGCGCTGGCGTTCGGTGTGATGACCGCTCCGATCACCGAGCCGGTCACCGCATCGCCCAAAGGACGGGGTTGACCGATGAGTGACGAGCGCTCTTCGGTGGAAGCCGTGGTCGGGCTGATGGAGAAGATGGTCTCCGCGGACGGCGGCAAGGTCAGAGTGCAATCGTTCGAGCCTGCGGCCTCTCGCCTGGTGGTCGGTTACTTCAAGGGCAGGAACGACCGCTGCGCGACCTGTGTGCTGGACGATGAATCCCTGCGCGATTTTCTGCTCGAGTCCCTCGAGACCCACGGCGTTCGCTTGCAGGAGGTCGTGGTCATGCCTGCGAGCGCGTGAGCGGCGGGTGCGGCGCCGGCCGTCAGGAACATGCCATGAGCGATGCGATCACCGCCGACGACCCGAAGTACCACGAGCTGTTCGACGTCACGCGCGCCGCCAACAATAGTGGCCGGGAAATCGTCGAAGATCCTTACGCCGGTTGGCGCGGCCTGAGGTCCCGTGGGGCGGTGATATCGGGCGGCGTCCGCGCGCTCCTGGGCCTGCAGGAGGCGCCGCAGCTGTTCACCGTCGAGCGGCCGCATTTCACCTGCATCGATTTTGAGACCTGTAACGAGGTGCTGGTCGAGAACCGCATTTTCTCGTCGGAAGTCTACCACGAGTACTTTCCATCGAAGCAGATCGGCCGGACCATTCTACACATGGTGGGCGACGAGCACCGCCAATACCGCGGCATCGTACAGCCCCTCTTCACCCGCCAGCTCGTGGAGAACTGGTGGCAGGCTGCGCTCGTTGAGCCGATCGTCGACGAGCTCCTCGACAAGTTACAGGGCGCGGGGGAAGCGGAACTCAACCAGCAGCTCTGCGCACGCCTGCCGATGCACACCATCACCCGCGCCTTCGGGCTGCCGGCGGAGGTGGCGCTTGAGTTCCGCTATAATCTGTTGAGGTTTCTGTCGCCCGAGGCGCCTCCCGAGGTTCGCGCCGAGGCCGACGCCGCCGTTCAGGCCATTCTTCGCGACGCCATCCAGCAACGCCGCGCCAAACCAGGCGAGGACATCATCAGCCGGATGGTGGCGGGCGAGTTCGTCGATCATGACGGCAGTCGCCACATTCTGTCCGAAGCCGAGATCTTCAGCTTCTGCCGGGTGATCATGATTGCGGGGGGCGGGACCACCTGGCGACAGCTCGGCATCACCCTGGCCGCCCTGCTGTCCAACCGCGACCAGCTCGAGCTCGTCCGCAATGACCGCAAACTGATAGATCGCGCGATACATGAGTCGGTCCGCTGGAACGTCACCGCGCCGCTGTTCTACCGGTTGACCACGGCTGACATCGTCCTGAGGGGCGTACACATCCCTGCCGGTTCGATCGTCGATGTCTGCCTCGGAGCCGCCAACCGCGATCCGGCGCGCTGGCAGGATCCCGACGTCTATGATCTGCGTCGGCCGGAGCAACGGCACCTCGGCTTCGCAGGCGGACCGCACACCTGCCTGGGCATGTTCGTCGCACAGTCGGAGATCCGGGTGGCCGTCAATGCGCTCCTCGACCGCATGCCGGACCTACGTCTGAATCCAGACTATCCGCCCCCGAAGCTCACGGGGGGATTGGAGCAGCGCGGGATCGATCATTTGAATGTAGTGTTTTGACCACTTTCTTCCTAGGCGCCCGCGCTGAGGACGACGTACCAAGTCTAGGAGCTGCCGTGGAACCTGTCTTGGCCGTTACAACTCCGCGTCGTGGATCTCGACGCGCTTGTCGAACTGCTCGCGTATCTCAGGCTGATTGAGGGCTTCCGAGTATATCTTGCCGAAGGAGACCCTCGTCGGCTCATCCCAGCCTTCAGGCTGCCACAGGCCAGCCCGCCGCGCCGAGCGGACGCAATGGAAGGCGGCGCGGTCGATTTCCACGCGGATGGCGAGGACCGCCGGCTGCCCGCGCGCGGATAGCCGCTCGCAGACGTCCTGATCGTCGAGAAGCGTGGCCCGTCCGGAAATGCGCAGCACCTCGTCGGTGGCCGGACGGATCATCATCAGGCCGACCCGGGGATCGGCGATGATGTTGCCCAGCCCGAGGGCGAGCTTATTGCCGTTGCGTTCGGGGATCAGCAGCGTCTTTTCGTCGACGACCTCGACGAAGCCCGGATGGTCGCCCTTGGGGCTCAATTCCAGACCCCAATCGCCCAGCGTGCCCAACACCAGGAAGGGACAACGCCTGATGAAAGCGACGCCCTGATCGCACAGGTGATCCCGAAGCTTCGCCGAAGCATGCGGCACTGGAGCCGGGATCAATTCGCGCAATGCGTCCATCGTCCTGATCTGCGCCACGATCCATGGTCTCCTTATGGGGTCACCTACCCTGGTGGCGAGTGTACAGCTGGTCGTCGCCAACCGAAGATCATTTTAGGAATTCTTGCGCTCCACCTGGTGCGGACCGGCACGGAGCGAGGCTTCGTCGATGCGGTCCGAGCCGCCCATGATGAAGTACTCGGAAGGCGATCGTCAGGACATGGAGGCGCGCCATCGCAAGGAGGCGGCCGCCCGGCGGGGGAGCGTTCCGCGATATTTCGAAGACTGCGCGATCTGCGAGCAGCTTCTCGAGCAGCTAAAAGGGCAACAACCCCATCGGAGACCTGCTCGGCCAGGGCGGCCCGTACAACGCCACCAACCGGATGGCCTCTACGCAGCTGGCGCGCGAGCCTCACCGGCGGGTCGTGAGCCCCCGCTCCGGAGCGGCCGATATCCTGGCCTCGGCGCATTGGGAGCCCACCCTGGGGACGAATAGGTCATCAGCGGGCAGCTGCAAGACTTCACCGCGCGCTATGGCGACCCGCCGCAGGTGATGGACGAGGCCTTGACGTCGTGCGCAGACGCGGAGCGCGGGGCGGGTCAGTCGGGGGCCACCGCCTTGCGGTAGAGGTGCCATGTCGCGTGGCCGAGCACCGGCACGACCACGATGAGCCCCGCCAGCGCCGGGATCGAGCCGATGACCAGGGCCGCGGCGATGATCAGTCCCCATAGGGCCATCGTCATCGGATTGGAGGCGACGACCTTGAGCGAGGTGCGGATCGCCACGTCCAGGTCCACGTGTTTATCGAGGAGCAAGGGGAAGGAAACGACGCTGATTGCGAACGCGGCGACCGCGAAGAGGAAGCCCACGCCGATCCCGATCACCGCCATCTGCCAGCCCTCTCCGGTGGCGAAAACCTGATGGAGGAAAGATTGGGCCGTCGCGGGTGGCCCTTTCGCGAAGGCCAGCAAGCTGATCTCGTAGGCGGTGGCCAGCCACAGGCCGAACAGGGCGATGAGGATCAGGCCCATCTGCGCGATGGAGCCGATCGCCGGCGAGCGTACGACGCCGGCCGCATCCACCCAACTCACCGTCTCCCCCGCCTCCCGACGGCGGCTGATCTCATAGAGGCCCACCGCGGCCAGCGGGCCTATCAGGGCGAAGCCGGAGACGAGCGGAAAGACCATCGGCAGCAGCATGTAATGCATGGCGAGCGTCGCTAGAACCAAGCCTGCCAGCGGATAGATGATGACGATGAAGATCACGTCGTCGCGGGCGGCGGCGAAGTCGCCAAGTCCCTGTCTCAAGGCGGTCCAGAGGTCGGCCGCCTGGATGCGGCGGACCTGCGGCTCCACGCGGGCCGCTGCGCGGGCTTCGGCGTCGCGGGGCCGACCCGCGCCGGAGAATGCCCAGCTCAATCTCTCAATGACGTACTCGAGCGGGTTTTCGACATGATTGTGAATGGCCATCGCAAGACCTCGGGAGCCCATTAAGGGCGCGGCCCGCGCGAGGCGCCCGCCGGTCGGGCTGGCGACAAACGCAGACCGCAACCCTGAACATCGAAGACCAAGCCTAACACGAAGCGCCTCCAGCGAGCTAGACTGGCGCCCACGGGGGGCGGCCACGGCCGCAGCCGTGGATGGTGTGAAAATCGGGCTTCACGACTTCGCGCCGACGGCGTGAGCGTCGGCGCATCGGCTAGAGCTGGACTCGCCCGAGTGACTTCCAGATAAAAATCGAAGCGAACAGGGCAATCGCACTAAGCTTCGTCAGGGAGAAGATACATGCCTACGCCCAGTGGCGCGTCGATCGAAGCGCGCTTTCCCTATCCGGTCGAGCAGGCTTGGCTGCTGTTCGCAGATTTCGCACGCATGCCGACGGTGGTGCCGGGTGTCAGCGAGTGCGAACTGCGCAGCTCGGGAGACGGCGTTGTGCGGCACGTCTTTTTCGAAGACCATTTCACGGACGAACGCCTCGATCTCATGGATCACGCAGCGCATCGCATCCGCTACACCGTGATCTCATCCAGTTCCGACTTTCTGGCGGACGGTTACAGCGCCGAGATGAGCCTGAGCCCGGAGGGCCCAGACGCTTGCCGATTCACCTGGCGCAGCACGTTCACGGTCGCCGACGGGGTCGACCCAACGCCCGTCGTCGCCCGTCTGGAACGCGCCTACGGTATCTCCGTAAACGCCTTCCTGACCGATCTCGAACGGCAGTACGGCAAGCGCTGACGATCGCGCGGCTTGTCCTTCCCCCGGACGCGGAGGGAACGCTCAAAGCGTCTTGGCGATGACTTCCAGCTGGTCGGCGACGGTGCCCCAGCCCTCGTGGAAGCCCATCTGCTCGTGCTCCTTGAGCTTCTCAACGGTCGGATGGCCGGCGCGAGCGACGTAGAGAGTCTTGCCGTCCGCCCGCGGCTCGAAAGTGAGCACTGCGGTCATCATGCCGCCGCCCTCAACCGGGACCCATCCCTCGGTGAAGGCGTCGGTGAAGACGAGCTTGCGGTTCGGCACGACCTCCAGATAGACGCCCCGGTTCGGAAACACCTCGCCAGCCGGCCCATACATGGTCGTCTCGGAGGCGCCGCCAGGCCGCAGGTCCATCTTCTCGACCTCTGCGCGCCAGGGCTTGGGGCAGAACCATTCCGGGAAGCGCTCGGGGGTTGTCCAGGCGCGGTAGAGCTGCTCGGGCGTGGCGTCCATCAGGCGGGCCAGGACGAGCTCGCGGTCGTGGTTCGGGGCGATTTCGATGAGGGTGGCCATCCGGCTTCTCCTTAGGACAGGAAGGTTCGCATCTTGCTTCCCGAGGACGGACGCGGTGCGCCCATCCCGACAACGGCTCGAAAATAAGGTCGCGCGCGCCCCCTTGATGTTGCTGGAGTGGGGCGACGCACATGTGACGCCCGACCCCTTGCGAACCTCGGAGGTCTCCTACAGGCGGGCGAGATCCGGCGAGTGAATGTCATCTTTACGGAGAGCGGCCAAGGTCTGCAGCTGGTGCGAGTCGGACGTGGCCAAACACCGACTCTCCCGCACGCCTGCATCGGCCGCCGCCCGCCGCAGCCTCAGGATTCGTCGTCCTTGGGGTCGCGGGCCCGGCGATAGGGGCCGCGGAACCGCGGGTCGGCCCGCCGGCGCCGGTCCGGGCCGAAGTAGGTGTCGGTGCGCACGAAGCCGCGATTGTGCTCGATCACCTGGTTGAGCCGCTCGATCACCCCGCGGGCGGTAAGGGGCTTGGCGAGGAACTCGTTGACGCCGGCGTCGCGGGCCTCGGCGACCCGGCGCATGGTGGCGTGGCCGGTGATCATGATCACCGGGACCATCGGATTGGGGCTGTCCGACGAGTTGCGCAGCAGGCGCACAAAATCGATGCCATCCAGCGGCTGCATGGACAGGTCGGTGATGATGATGTCGATCGGGCGGCTGCGCAACATCTGCAGCCCCTCGGCGCCGTCGGTGGCCTCGAAGATCTGGCGGCAGCCGATGGCCCGCAGGATCTCCGTCAACAGCACCCGCATGTGGTGGTTGTCATCGACCAGGAGGATCTGCAGCAACTCGTAGCGCACGTCGGGCTTCGTCTCGGGGTTCGCCGCGGAGGTCGCCCGCGCTGGACCATGACCGCCCAACATGGGCGGGCCATGATCTAAGTCATTGAATCCGAGCGCAACCAGCCGGGACCCCCTCCGGCGCTGCGTTCGAGGCCGCTCATTAAGGGTCGGCCCGCGGCGAGGTCAATCCGGAAACCGCGTCCGCGCAGGGCGCCGGGACAGGCCTTCACGTCATGCGCCGTCCGCCAGCGCGCTGTCCGCGTCCTTGTACGCCGGAAGGGTCGGCCGCCCTGCCGCGGATCGGCGGCGCGGCCTTGGTGCGACAGGTCAGCCGCGCCGCGGCGCCGCCCCGGGGACGAACGCCCCGCCGCCGGTCTGGCCGCGGTGTCGCAGGAAGGCGTCGGCCAGCACGCAGGCGGTCATCGCCTCCACCACCGGGACGGCGCGGATGCCGACGCAGGGATCGTGGCGGCCCTTGGTGCGTAGCTCGATGGGCTCGCCGGCCTCGTTGACGCTCCGCCTCAGCGAAAGGATCGAGGACGTGGGCTTGAAGGCCACCCGCGCCGTCACCGGCTGTCCGGTGGAGATGCCGCCCAGGACGCCCCCCGCCTTGTTGGACAGGAACGTCGGCCCGTCGTTTCCCGGCCGCATCTCGTCGGCGTTCTCCTCGCCCGAGAAGGCGGCGGCGGCGAAGCCCGCGCCGATCTCCACCCCCTTGGCCGCGTTGATCGACATCAGGGCGGCGGCCAGCTCGGCGTCGAGCTTGCCGTAGATCGGCGCGCCCCAGCCGGCGGGCACGCCCGTAGCCTCCACGGAGACGATGGCGCCGGTGGAGGAGCCGGCCTTGCGGACCTTCTCCAGGTGCTCTTCCCAGACCGCGGCCATTTCGGCGTCAGGGCACCAGAAGGGGTTGCGCAGGGTCTCGTCCCAGTCGAAGCGGGCGGGATCCACGGCGTGCGGCCCGATCTGCGTCACCGCCCCGCGGATCGCGACGCCCGCCAGGATCTTGCGGGCGATGGCGCCGGCGCCGACCCGCGCGGCCGTCTCGCGCGCCGATTGGCGCCCGCCGCCGCGGTAGTCGCGCACCCCGTACTTGGCGAAATAGGCGTAGTCGGCGTGGCCCGGCCGGAAGGCGGTGGCGATCTCCGAATAGTCGCGGCTGCGCTGGTCCACGTTCTCGATCACCAGCGAGATCGGCGTGCCGGTGGTGACCTGGCCCGCGGTGCGCTCGTCCTGGAAGACGCCCGAGAGGATCTTCACCGCGTCCGGCTCCTGCCGCTGGGTGACGAACTTGCCCTGCCCCGGGCGGCGCTTGTCCAGCCATTGCTGGATGTCGGCCTCGGTGAGCGCGATCCCGGGCGGGCAGCCGTCCACCACGCAGCCCAGCGCCGGCCCGTGGCTCTCGCCCCAGGTGGTCACGCGGAAGAGGTGGCCGAAGCTGTTGTGTGACATGGCCGGGCTTGTAGTCGCTTCGGCGCGCGAGGCCAAATCCGCCGCCGCAATTCCACCCCCGCATGGAGCTTGGCTTTCAGGGTGGGCGGGCGACGACGGAGGGAACCAGGTCCAGGAGGTCGACTTGAAACTGATCGCACACCTCATCGCCGGGGCGTTGCTCGCCGCCGGCGTCGCGGGGGTCTCCACGAGCGTGTCCTTCGCCGCAAAGGGGCAGGATTTTCCTGAGACGACCTGCACCTGCCAGAAGTGCGGCCCCAACAAGGGCGACGTCACCGGCCAGTGCGGGGCGGTCTGCAAGGACAAGACCGTCTATTCGAAGGGGTCCGAGCCGCACGACTACTGCAAGGCGTCCGCGAAGGTGGGGGCCGTCACGGGCGTCAAGCCCCTGGGCAAGCCCGCGACGCTGCGTTCGACGGCCCAGCCCTGACCCGGGCGGGATCGCCGGCTCTCCAACCGAAAGCCGGCGATCTGTGCGTCAGGCGCCGAACGAGCCCAGGATCAGCGAGGACGTGTAGCCCTGGTCGACGATCATGTTCTCGCCAGTGACGCCGGTGGCCATCGGGCTGCAGAGGTAGATCAGCGCGTCGGCCATTTCCTCCGGCTGGAGGTGCTTGATCCCGACGTCGGCCCGGTAGTCGGAGGCGTAGGCCAGCCAGATGTCGGCGTTGGCGCGCGCCAGCGGCGTGTCGGTCGGACCAGGCAGGATGGCGTTGATCCGGATACCCTTCTTGAGCAGCGGATAGGCTTGCTGGGCGACCCAGGCGGACATGGCGCGCTTGGAGAACATGTAGCCGTCGGCGTTCTCCAGGTAGTTGTCGGACTTGTGCGCCTCGACCCACTTCGCCTGGCCGTCCCAGTCGGGGATGGCGAAGAACTCCTTGAGTTGGGGGACGTGCTCGCGCCAATTGCTGCCGGCGGTGGACGAGATCACGCCAATCGCCGAGCCGCGGGGCAGGGCGCCCTTGGCCACCAGCCCTTCGAGCAGCCGGCGCTGGGCGATGAAATTGATGAGTATGATGCCCCGCGTGCCGTCGGCCACGCCGGCGCAGGAGAAGACCGCCTGGAAGGGGCCCTTCAGTTGCTCGATCACCGCATCGACGCTGGCCTTGTCGCGCAGGTCGATCTTGATGAACTCCTTGACCGGAAAGCTCACGTCCGCGACGTCCAGCACGGTGACTTCGGCGCCTAGCTCAGCGACCTTCTTGGCCGCGGCGGCCCCCATGCCCGTGGCGCCGCCCACCACCAGAACGCGTTTGCCTTCGTATCCCAGCACGTTGTGATCTCCCTGCTTCATTGCCGCTACGGATGCAGCCTGTATGCCGGAAATGCTAGTCGATTTTTCGGCCGTTGCGCGACATCGTCCATTGAAATGAGGAAAGTCGGATGCTGCTGGACGAGACGCGACCGCGCACGATCGCGAACAATCGGCTCACCGCGCATACCGGCTCGATCTATCCGATTATCCAGGCGCCGATGACCTGGATCGCCCGCGCGCCTCTGGTGACCGCGGTGTCGGCGGCCGGCGGCATGGGCCTGCTCGAAAACTCCTCCCGCGACCTGTCGATCACCCAGCGCGAATTCGCCGCCATCCGGGCCGCGACCAACCAGCCGTTCGGCGTCAACCTGCCGGTGCGGTTCCTGAAGGTGGACGAGGCCGAGGAGTCGGCGATCATCGACTGGCTGCTGGCCAACGGGATCGGCTTCGTCACCACCTCGGCCGGCGACCCCACCCGCTACGCCCGCCGGCTGAAGGACGCGGGCGTGATCGTCTATCACGCCGTGCCGACGCTGAAGGGCGCGCTGAAGGCGCTGGACGCCGGCTGCGACGGGCTGATCGTCGAGGGCGCGGAGAGCGCCGGCATTCGCGGCGAGGAGGAGGTGCACAGCTTCGTCCTCCTGCAGGCGGTGCGCGAGAAGGTGGACGCGCCGATCGTGGCGGCGGGCGGGATCGTCGACGGTCGCGGCATGGCGGCGGCCTTCGCCCTGGGCGCGGACGGAGTGGCTATGGGCACGCGTTTCGTCGCCTCCCGGGAGAGCCCGGTGCACCAGGCCTACAAGGAGGCGATCGTGGCGGCCGGCGCGGGCGGCACGATCCTGACCCCGCGGCCGCCGCGGGCCAACAGCCGCTCGCTGCGCACCTCTTACGCCGAGGCGCTGAAGGCGAAGGGTGAGGAGCGTGGACCGATCAGCAGCGTGATCGAGACGCTTTATGTCGGCGGCGACGTGGACAACTCGGCCGGCGCGGCGGGCGAGACCGCGGGCCTGATCCACGAGATCAAGCCGGTGGCCGAGATCGTCGAGGAGACCATGCGCGGCTTCTGGCGCGAGATCGACCGGCTGGCGGCGCTGCGCTGACCGGCGATGGCGACGCACCCCGTCCCCAACCGCGGGCCGATCACGTTCGCGATCATGCTTGCGACCTTGATGAACACCCTGGACTCGACGATCGCCAACGTGGCGCTGCCGCACATCCAGGGCAGCCTCTCCGCCGCGCCGGACCAGATCACCTGGGTTCTGACCTCTTACATCGTCGCCGCGGCGGTGATGACGCCGATGTCCGGCTGGCTGGCGGGGCGCTTCGGGATGAAGCGCACCTTCCTGGTCGTGATCACCGGCTTCACCGTCGCCTCGATGCTCTGCGGGGCGGCGGCGAGCCTGCCGCAGATCGTGCTGTTCCGGGTGCTGCAGGGGATGTTCGGGGCGGCGATGATCCCGCTGTCCCAGGCGGTGCTGCTGAACATCAATCCGCCGGAGCGGCACGCCCATGCGATGACGATGTGGGCGATGGGAACGATCCTTGGCCCGATCTTCGGCCCGGCTCTGGGCGGCTACCTTACCGACACCCTGTCCTGGCGATGGTGTTTCTACATCAACCTGCCGATAGGCGTCGTCGCCATCCTGGGGGTGTGGATCTTCATGCCGCGGGAGGACGAGACCCGGCGCCGCATCTTCGACTTCCTCGGCTTCGGGGCGCTGGCGATCGCCGTGGGCTGCGTCCAGCTGATGATGGACCGCGGTCCTGGCGAGGACTGGTTCGCCTCGGCGGAAGTCTGGACCTACGCCATCCTTGCGAGCATGGGGCTATGGGTCTTCGTGGTGCACAGCCTGACCACGGCGCATCCGTTCTTCGACCTGAGGCTGGTCCGCGACCGCAATCTCGTGGCGGCGACATCCTTCAGCTTTCTCACGGGGATCCTGATCTTCGGCAGCCTGGCGATCTTGCCGCTGCTGATGCAGTCGCTGATGGGCTATCCGGCGTTGACGGCCGGCATGATCACCGTGCCGCGGGGCCTGGGCATGATGGTGTCCATCCTGCTGGCGGGGCGCATCGCCCGCTACGTCGACCTGCGGCTGCTGCTGTTCGCAGGGCTCGTCTTCAGCGGCGTCGCCATGTGGCAGATGGCTCACTTCGACCTGTCCATGGACCCCGGGCCGCTGATCAGTTCCGGCTTGCTTCAGGGCTTCGCGACGGGCCTGTTCTTCGTGCCGCTGACCACGCTGGCCTTCTCCACCGTCAGCCCGGAGCTGAGGGCGGAAGCCTCGTCGATCTACAATCTCCTGCGAAACATCGGGGCCAGTGCGGGAATCTCCGTCATGCAGGCGCTGGCGGCCGCGAACACCCAGGTGACCCATGAACAGATGGCCGGGCGCGTAACGCCGAACGACACGGTGCTGCGCGCGACCTTGCCTGCGGCGCTCGACCCGTCGACGGTCCCCGGCGCCCTGGCGCTGGACGCGGTGATCAACCGACAGGCGATGATGACCGCCTATGTGAACGACTTCCGGCTGATGCTGCTGCTGATCTTCGTCTGCGCGCCGCTGGTGTTCCTGCTCAGACCTCCCAAGCACGGCGTGCGGCCCGATCCGGCCCATGCGGCGGTGGAATAGGATGGCGCTGCGCGGAGACGAACAGGCGAACGCCGCGGCGTCGCGGAACGTCGCGAACCGGGGGGCGATCACCTTCTTCGTCATGCTCGCGGTGTTGATGAACACCCTCGACGGCACCATCGCCAACATCGCCCTGCCGCACATGCAGGGGAGCCTGTCGGCTGCGCCAGATCAGATCACCTGGGTGCTCAGCTCCTATTTCCTGGCGGTCGCGGTGATGACGCCGATGGCCGGCTGGCTCGCCGGCCGCTTCGGCATGAAGCGGACGTTCATGTGGATGATCGTCGGGTTCACCGTCGCCTCGATGCTCTGTGGCGCGGCGACCAGCCTGCCGCAGATGGTGGCGTGCCGGGTGCTGCAGGGCCTCTGCGGGGCGGCGATGATTCCCCTGTCGCAGGCCTTGCTGCTGAACATCTACCCGCCCGAGCGGCACCCCCAGGCGATGTCGATCTGGGCCGCCAGCACGATCATGGGCCCCATCCTGGGCCCGCTGATCGGCGGCTACATCACGGAGACGCTGAACTGGCGCTGGTGTTTCTACATCAACCTGCCGGTCGGGGTGATCGCGGGGTTTGGCGTCTGGGTTTTCATGGCTAGGGACGACGGCCTGCGCCGGCGTGCGTTCGACTTCCTGGGGTTCGGCGCCCTGGCGCTGTCGATCGCCGCTTTTCAGCTGATGCTGGACCGGGGACCCGGCGAGGACTGGTTCGCGTCCAAGGAGATCTGGGCCGAGGCGGTGCTGGCGGCGGCCGGCCTGTGGGTCTTCCTGGTGCACAGCCTCACCGCCGACCACCCGTTCTTCGACCTGGCGCTGGCTCGCGACCGCAACCTTGTCACCGCCACGGTCTTCAATTTCTTCGTCGGCTTCCTGGTCTTCAGCTGCATGGCGATCACCCCGCTGGTGATGCAGGGGTTGATGGGCTACCCGGCGATGACGGCGGGTCTGGTCACCATGCCGCGGGGGGTCGGCATGATGCTGGCGATCCTGGTCATCGGCCGTATCGCCCGGATGGTCGACCACAGGGTGACCCTGCTCGGCAGCCTCGCCATCAGCGCCACGGCGTTCTGGCAGATGGCCCACTTCGACCTGTCCATGGACAGCGGGCCGCTGATCTTCAGCGGGTTCCTGCAGGGCTTCAGCATGGGCACCTTCTTCGTGCCGCTGACCACCCTGGCGTTCGGCACCATCGATCCGGCGCTGCGGGCGGAGGCGTCGTCGGTCTACAACCTGATCCGCAACGTCGGCGCCAGCGCCGGCATCGCAGCGATGCAGGCGCTGGCCACCTTCAACGGACAGTCGATGCATTCGGCCATCGCCGGCCGGATGATCCCGGACGATCCGATGCTGCGGGCGACGTTGCCGGCGGCTTTCGATCCGGCGACCCTGCACGGCGCCCTGACGCTGGACGCGGAAATCACGCGTCAGGCGATGATGGTCGCCTATGTGACCGACTTCCGGCTGATGCTGCTGCTGACATTCGTCAGCGCGCCGCTGATCCTGATCATGCGGCCGGCGAAGCGCGGGGCGGCGGAATCCCCGGCCGCGGCGATGGAATAGCGCCGCTACGCCGCCCAGGCCGCCGCGAACTGGCGCAGCCGCGTGCGGGCCGGGGAGTCGGCGGGCGCGTCGCGAGGGGAGAGGCGCAGGAACATGTGGCCCTGGCGGCGGCCGCCGCGGGCGGGCAGGCCCTGCCCGGGCAGGCGCACGAGGCCGCGGGCGCCGGCCTTCTTGGTGATCCAGACGATCCGCCGCCCGAGCGGCGTGTCCACGGCGATGCGGCCGCCCTGGGCCAGGAGCATGGGATCGACGCGCACTGTGAGCCAGAGGTCGTCGCCGCGCACCATGACGGCGCGATCGCCGCGCACGGCGATGGTCAGCTCCACCCCGTCGGCGCGGATCGCGTCGCCCGCGCGCAGGCCGGGGGGCAGGGTGATGCGCAGCCGGCGGCCGTCGAAGGCGCCGTGCTCCACGTCGCCGCCGGCCAGGGCGACTTGCGGCGGAATGGTCAGGACCCCCGGCTTGGGCACGGGGCGAGGTGGCGCGGGCGGCTGGAAGAACCGGTCGGCGCCCGGCTTGCGGCGCAGGCGCTCATAGGCGTCCACTACCTGGCGGAAGGCCTCGGCGTCGCCGCCGGGGCGGTCGGGATGGGCGCGCTTGGCCGCAGCGTGATAGGCGCGGCGAAGCTCGGCGTCGTCGGCCATCGGCGAGACGTCCAGAACTTCGCGCGCCTGTTTGAACGAGATCCCGCCCGCTGTGCCGAACATGGGCCCAAACATGGCCGCGACAGGGTCAACGCACCGTTAAGGCTGCCGCACCGGGGTCCGCCGCGCTATGTTCGGCGCCATGAGCGATCGCGACCCCGCCCTGATCCCGGCCTCCCCAAGCGAGGACGACTATGTGCGCCAGGTGGCGAACGCCGCGCCGCAGCCGTTGCTCAGCGCTGCCGATCCCTTCGCCCTGTTCGCCGACTGGTTCGAGGAAGCCCTGGCGAAGGAGATCAACGACGGCAACGCCATGGCCCTGGCCACCGTGGACGAGGCGGGCCTGCCGGACGTTCGCATGGTGCTGCTGAAGGACGTCGATGCGGATGGCTTCGTCTTCTACACCAACCTGGGGAGCGCCAAGGGCCGCCAGCTGGCTTTCCACCCGCACGCGGCGCTGCTGTTCCACTGGAAATCCCTGCGCCGCCAGGTGCGGGTGCGCGGCGCCGTCACCCGTGTCTCGGACGCTGAGGCCGACGCCTATTTCGCCACCCGCGCCCGCTCGGCTCAGCTCGGCGCCTGGGCCTCGGACCAGTCGCGGCCGATGACCGACCGGCTGGCGCTGGAGAAGAAGATCGCCGAGGTGGGCCTGAGGTTCGGCCTGTCCCGCCCGCCGCGACCCCCGCACTGGGGCGGCTACCGGCTGACGCCCGAGGTGTTCGAGTTCTGGCGCGACCGGCCCTTCCGCCTGCACGAGCGGCTGGTGTTCCGCAGAGTCGAGGGCGGCTGGGCGAACGAACGGCTGTTTCCTTGACCGATCCCGAGGAGGCGGAGGTCGCGGCCTGGTTCGGCGCCCGGTCCGAGCGCGCCATCGAAACCGCCTGCGCCCGGGTGTTCCTGGCCGGCGACACGGCCTTCAAGGTCAAGCGCCGGGTGGAGCTGGGCTATCTCGACTATTCCACGCCGGAGCTGCGGCTCTGGGCGCTGGAGCGGGAGCTGGCGTTCAACCGGGCCGCGGCCAGCGACATCTACCGCGCCGTGCGGCGGGTGACCCGGGCGGCCTCCGGCGGGCTGGAGCTGGACGGGCCGGGCGCGATCGTCGAACACGTGCTGGAGATGCGCCGCTTCGACGAGGACGCGGTGCTCTCGGCCCAGCCCTGGGCGCTGGACGGGCCGCTCTGCGACGCCCTGGGCCGCACGGTGGCGCAGGTCCACACCGCCGCGCCCCTGAGGCCGCAGGGCGGGGGCGGTAAGGCGCTGAAATACACCATCGATTCCAACGCCCACCTGCTGCGCGAGCTGGCGCCCCGGCTGGGGGCGGAGCGGGTGGAACGGCTGGTCGCGGCGACCGACGCGGAGTTCTTCCGCAGGGCGGGGCTGCTGGATGCGCGGCGGGGAATGGGCTTCGCGCGGCGGTGCCATGCCGACCTGCACCTGGGCAACATCCTGCTGGAGAATGGCCGGCCGGTGCTGTTCGACTGCATCGAGTTCAACGACGTGCTCTCCGAGGTCGACGTCTTCTACGACCTGGCCTTCCTGCTGATGGACCTGGACTTCCGCCGCCGGCGAGACGGGGCGGTGCGGGTGCTGTCGACCTACCTCGACGAAGCGGCGCGGAGCTTTCCGCCGGCGCTGTGGGAGGGCCTGGCGGCCCTGCCGCTGATGCTGTCGGTGCGCGCCGGCGTGCGCGCGCACGTCAGCGCCCATTCCGGCGACGACGCCGCGTCCAGCGCCTATGTGGACGCGGCCCTGGCCCACCTCGAGCCGCCGCCGCCGCGACTGGCGGCGGTGGGCGGCCTTTCCGGGAGCGGCAAGTCCAGCGTCGCGCGGCTGATCGCGCCGGGCCTGGGCGCGTCCCCCGGCGCGGTGATCCTGCGCACCGACGAGATCCGCAAGCGGCTGGCGGGGGCGACCGCGGACGCAGAGCTGCCGCCCGAGGCCTACACGCCGGCGCGGGACGCCGCCGTCTACGAGGCTTTGTTCGGCGACGCCGGCCGGGCGCTGGCGGCGGGGCGCGCGGTGCTGCTGGACGCGACCTTCCTGGATCCGGAACACCGCCGCCGCGCGGCGGCGACCGCCACGGCGGCGGGCGTTTCCTTCGATGGGATCTGGCTGCAGGCGCCGCCCGCAGTGCTGGCGGCCCGGATCGCCGGGCGGTCGGGAGACGCCTCCGACGCCACGGCGCGGACCCTGGCGGGACAGCTCGCCCGCGATCCCGGTCCGCTGGACTGGCCGGTGGTGGACGCGTCAGGGCCGGCCGAGCAAGTGGCTGAAACCTGGGCCGCCGGCGCATCCGCCGTCATGCTGCGGCCGTAAGGGCAGGCAGGGGCGCGTTGCGCCCGGCGCCTTGCGAAACTAGCGTAGGCGCGAAGAGACGGAGGAGACGCGATGCTGGGGCTGATGCAGGACTGGCCGCTGACGCTGGACAAGATCCTGGACCACGCCAAGGCCTGGCACGGGGACCGCGAGGTGGTCAGCCGCTCGGTGGAAGGCCCCATCGTGCGGACCACCTATGCGCAGATCCACGAGCGGGCGCAGCGGGTCTCCAACGCCCTGCTGGAGCTGGGCGTGAAACCGGGCGACCGGGTGGCGACCATGGCGACCAACACCGGCCGCCACCTGGAGGCCTGGTACGGAATCATCGGGATCGGCGCGGTGTGCCACACCCTGAACCCGCGTCTGTTCGTCGAGCAGATTTGCTACATCATCAACCACGCCCAGGATCAGGTGATCCTCACCGACGCCACCTTTGCGCCGATGCTGGCGGCCAATCGCGACAAGATGCCGACGGTGAAGCACGTTGTCTTGCTGGCCGACGAGACGCAGACGGCCGCGGCGGACTTTCCCGGGGCGCTCTCATACGAAGCGCTGCTGGCGGGGAGTTCGCCCGAATGCGCCTGGGGGGGGTTCGACGAGCTGACGGCGGCGGGGCTCTGCTACACCTCGGGCACGACCGGAAACCCCAAGGGCGTGCTCTATTCGCACCGCTCGAACTTCCTGCACACCATCATGACGCTGTCCGTGGACATGATGGCGATCTCGGCCGCCGACGTGGTGATGCCGGTGGTGCCGATGTGCCACGCCAACGCCTGGGGCCTGATCTATTCGGCGCCCGCCGCGGGGGCCAAGCTAGTGCTGCCGGGCCCGAAACTGGACGCGCCGTCGCTGCACGAACTGCTGGAGACCGAACAGGTCACCTTCGCGGCGGCGGTGCCGACCATCTTCCAGCTCCTGCTTCAGCACCTGCAGGCGACCGGTGGGCGCCTCTCGACCCTGAAGCGCGTGCATATCGGCGGCTCGGCGGTGCCCGAGGCGCTGATCCGCGCCTTCCGCGACGACTACGGGGTGGTCCTGACCCAGGCCTGGGGGATGACCGAACTCTCCCCCACCGGCGTCACCGCCAAGCCCTGCGCCGTCGTCGCCGCCATGGATCCGGAAGGCCAGATGAAATACGCGGCCAAGCAGGGCCGCCCGCCGGTGACTCTGGAGATGAAGATCACCGACGACGAGGGCGGCCGCCTCCCGCACGACGGCAGGAGCTTCGGCCGCTACAAGGTCAAGGGCGCCTATGTGGCCAGCCAGTACTTCCTCAACGACAGTCCGGTGCTCGACGAGGAGGGCTTCTTCGACACCGGCGACGTGGCCAGCGTCGACCCCCTGGGCTACCTGCAGATCACCGACCGTTCCAAGGACGTGATCAAGTCGGGCGGCGAGTGGATCTCCTCGGTGGAGGTGGAGAACCTGGCCGCCGGCCACCCCAAGGCGCTGATGGCTGCGGTGATCGGCGCGCCGCACCCCAAGTGGGACGAGCGGCCGTTGCTGCTGGTCAAGCTGCGCGAGGGCGTGAGCGCCACCAAGGCCGAGTTCCTCGGCTTCCTGGATGGCAAGATCGCCCGCTGGTGGACGCCCGACGAAGTGCTGTTCGTGGACGACATCCCGCTGGGGGCCACCGGCAAGATCGACAAGAAGGTGATCCGCGAGCGCTACAAGGATTTCGTGTTCCCCGACACCGCCGTCCCGCCGCCGCGAACCGAGCCGGCGCCCCTTGCGAAAGAGGAGGCCCCGGCGGAAGCCGGCCGCCCTTTTCCGGTTGAGCCGCGGCGGGGCGCTGCGGGGCTTGTGGCCGGGTTGGCGGTGGTGATGACGGGCCTCGTCCTCGCCACCTTGCTGCGGACCCGACGGGGCCCTGCATAGCGATGGTCCTTCGAACCGCACGGTGGTCAAGCCGCTCAACGACGCGGGCGCGGCCCTGTACGGCTTCCGGCACGACGGTCTCGGACGAGGACCAGGGCGGCCTCATCTTCACGCGCACGAAACCGCCGGCATCGGGCCTTCAGGGTCGGCTGATGACGCTACTCGGCCGCCATTGACCGCGTCGTGCAGTTCAGCTCGATCACCACGCCGTTGGGGTCGCGGCAGATGATCTGGCGGATGCCGGCGCTGGCCAGGCCGCGGACGTCGTGTTTCACCCCGTGGGCGGTGAGGCGTGCGGCCATGCCGTCGAAGTCGTCGACCTTGAAGGCGAAGTGGTCCACCGCCGAGGTCCCGCCGGGCGCGGGCGCGTCGATGGTGGACAGGTGGATGCAGGGCCGGTCGCCGGCATAGAGCCAGTAACCCGGCATCGGTACGTCCGGCCGCCAGCCTTCGGTCAGGCCCAGCACCTCGACGAAGAAGTCCCGGGTTTCGCCCAGGCGGTCGGTGCGGATGTTCACGTGATCCAGGTCGCGGACGCCCATCGGCGGTCTCCTTCACGGTGCGGCTGAGCGCCGCCTGATTTCATTATATAACGGTAAGCTGCGTTTGCGCCCAAGTTGCGTCATGGTCGGCGCGCCTTAACCCGGCGTCAGAGATCGCTGAGCTTGTCCGGTTTCGTCTTCCACGACCCCTCGGGGCGCCGCGCGCGCAGAGCCGGCATCTCCGGCGGTGCGGTGCTGTCCCTCGTCCTGGCGCTGTTCGCCGCCTTCGCCGCCACCCTGGCCTTCGCCCCGAAGATGCCGGCGCTGACGCTGCAGGATCCCCGGGTGTTGACGGCGCTGCACGACACCAACGCCCATGCGGTGCTGAAGCACGCCCGCTGGAGCGCTCCGACCGGGCCGCACCACACCGGCGCCGCGCCGGCCGCGGGTCCGCTGTCGGTGGGCTTCTATGTGAGTTGGGACGAGCGTTCGCGGGAATCCCTGCGGGCCCATGTGGAGCAGCTCGACGTGGTCGCCCCGCAATGGGTGCAGCTCGGGACCCGGCCCGGCGACGTAGCGGTCACCAACGACCCGCTGGCCCGGGCCATCATCCAGGCGTCGAAGCGCAAGCCCGCGGTCATGCCCCTGGTCTACAACGCCCGCGAGGACATCTGGGACGGGCCGCTGGGCGACCGGGTGGTCGCGGACCCGGTGGCCCGGGCCAGGCTGATCGCCAGCCTGGCGGACCTGGCCCAGAAGCGCGGCTACGCCGGTTTTATGTTCGACTTCGAGGCGTTGTCGGAGCAGGGCCTGGCGGCCTATCCGCAGTTCTTGGCGCAGGCGCGGGCGGCGCTGGCGCCGCAGCACCTGCAGGTCTGGGCGACTGCGCCCTTCGCCGACCGGTCCTGGCCGCTGAAGGCGATGCAGGCCGCCACCGACGCCGTCGTGCTGATGGCCTACGACCAGCACTGGGCCACCGGCGCGGCCGGGCCGGCGGCGGCCCAGGACTGGTTCGAGGAGAACCTGTCGAAGGACTTCGCGCTGCTCGAACCGCGCCATACGGTGGTGGCCGTGGGGGCCTATGGCTACGACTGGCGGCTGGGGCCCGCCGCCCAGCAGAGCGCCGATGCGCTCACCTTCCACGAGGCGGCGCTGATCGCCCACGATTCCGAGGTGGCGGTGGACCTCGACCCGGCCTCGCTCAATCCGCACTTCGGCTACGCCGACGAGCAGGGCCGGCCGCACGAGGTGTGGTTCCTGGACGGGGTGACGCTCTACAACCAGCTCACCGCCGTGGAGCCCTGGCGGGCGATGGGCTATGGCCTGTGGCGCATGGGCTCGGAGGATCCGGGCGTCTGGACCCTGATGGACCAGCCGTACGGGGGGCTCTCCACCGCGGGCCTGGCGAACCTCGGGCCCGGCGAGGACGTGGACTTCGACGGCACCGGCGAGGTGCTGCGGGTCTCGGCCACGCCCACGCCGGGCAAGCGCAGCTTCAGCCTGAACGCCACCTCCGGCCTGATCGAGAGCGAGCACTACGACGTGATGCCCACGTCCTATGTGCTGACGCGCTACGGCGCGCACCCGGGGCTGGTGGCGCTGACCTTCGACGACGGCCCCGACCCGCGCTGGACGCCGAAGATCCTCGACATCCTGAAGGCCAAGCACGCCCCGGCCACCTTCTTCGTGATCGGCGAGAACATGCAGACCTGGCCCGGTCTGGTGCGGCGCGAAGTGCGCGAGGGCCACGTCGTCGGCGGCCACACCTGGACCCATCCCAACATCGGCGAAACCGGGCCGGCGGAGACGGCGCTGGAGCTGAACGCCACCCAGCGGCTGTTCGAGACCTTGACCGGCAAGTCCCAGCGTCTGTTCCGGCCGCCCTATTTCGGCGACGCCGAGCCCTCGACGCCCAGCGAAGTGTCGCCGCTGCTGGCCGCCCAGAAGCTGGGCTACATGATCGTGGGCCTGCGGGTCGACCCCGACGACTGGAAGAAGCCCGATCCGACGCACATTGTGGCCCGCACCCTGGAGCGGCTGGCGGACCCCAACCCCGAGACCGTGGGCCAGGTGGTGCTGCTGCACGATTCCGGCGGCGACCGCAGCCGCACGGTCCAGGCCCTGCCGACCTTGATCGACGCCCTGCGCGCCCGCGGCTACCGGCTGGTGACGGTGGCCGACCTGGCCGGCATGACGCCCGCCCAGGCCATGCCCTCGGCCGACCGGGCGCCGGTGTCGCTGTTTCTCGACCGGATGGGCTTCGGGTTCGCGCGCGGAGTGCAGGCGGCGCTGCACGTGCTCTTCATCGTCGCCATCGCCCTGGGGGTCGGGCGGCTGGTGTTCCTGGCCTCGCTGGCCCTCATCCACCGCCACGGGTCGGACGCGCGCACGCCGCCGCTGGACGGGAGCGGCGACGGACCGCTGATCAGCGTGCTGATCCCCTGTTTCAACGAGGAGCGGGTGATCGCCGCCTCGATCCGCCGGATCCTGGGCTCGGCCTGGCCGCGGCTGGAGGTGATTGTCCTGGACGACGGGTCCACGGACCGCACGGCCCAGGAGGTGCGCAAGCAGTTCGCGGGCGATCGGCGGGTGCGGCTGATGTCCTTCCCCAATGGCGGCAAGGCCCGGGCGCTGAACCGGGGCCTGGCCGAAGCAGCGGGCGACATCGTGGTCGCCCTCGACGCCGACACCCAGTTCGAGCCGCTGACCATCGGCAAGCTGGCCCGCTGGTTCGAAGACCCCGAGGTGGGCGCGGTGGCGGGCGACGCCCTGGTGGGCAACCGCGTCAACCTGATCACCCGCTGGCAGGCGCTGGAGTACGTCATCGCCCAGAACCTGGAGCGCCGCGCCCTGGCGGCGCTGGGCGCGGTGACGGTGGTGCCCGGGGCGGTGGGCGCCTGGCGCAAAGCGACCCTGACGGCGCTCGGCGGCTATCCGGACGACACCCTGGCCGAGGACCAGGACCTGACGCTGGCCGTGCAGCGGGCCGGCTGGCGGGTGGAGTTCGACCCGGACGCACGCGCCTGGACCGAGGCGCCGGACACGGTCCGCGGCCTCCTGAAGCAGCGGTTCCGCTGGTCGTTCGGCACCCTGCAGTGCCTCTGGAAGCACCGCGGGGCGCTGTTCTCGCCCGCCCATCCGGTGCTGGGCTTCGTCGCCCTGCCGCAGATCTGGCTGTTCCAGATCGTGCTGGCCTGCGCCGCCCCGCTGGTGGACCTGGCCGTGGTGTGGAGCCTGGTCTCCGGCGCCATCGCGCAGTACGCGCACCCGCTCGAGTGGGACCAGGAGAAGGTGATGCTGCCGCTGCTCTACTGGGCGGTCTTCATTCTGGTCGACCTGTCGGCCTGCGCCCTGGGCATGGCCATGGAGCGCCGCGCCCCCTGGCGCGACATCCTCTGGGTCCCGCTGCAGCGGTTCGGCTATCGCCAGCTCATGTACTATGTGGTCGCCAAGGCGGTGGTGACCGCCGTGCGCGGGCCGCTGGTCGGCTGGGGCGCGCTGGAGCGCCGGGCCACGGTGGCGGTGGACGCGGCCTGAGGCCTCGCGGTTTCGGAGGCGCGCTTCGGCTTGCTACAACAGCGCCCGCAGCGCCATCGAGACAGAGAGAGACATCATGAAGACCCACACCCTTGGACCCAAGGGCCCGGCCGTCTCGGCCGCGGGCCTCGGCTGCATGTCCATGACCGACATGGCCGCGGTCAATGGCTGAGGCCGTGGCGGCGGCGTCCCCGAGGCGCCGCCGGGGACTGCCGGTCGTCACGCCGCTGCGGGCGCGCCCGCGGCTCACCGCCGCCCTGGCGATCGGGGTGGCGGTGGGGGCGGCCTGCCATGTCTTCGGCGCCGGCCTGCGGGCCAGCACCAGCGCCATCCTGGGCTGGGACGCCGCCTGCCTCGGCTTCATCGCCCTGGTGCTTCCATACATGGCCGGCCGGGACCGGGCGCAGATCCGCGCCAAGGCCGCCACCCAGGACGAGGGTCAGGGCTTCATCCTGGGGCTGGTGATCGTCGCCTCCGCCGCCAGCCTCTGGGCGACCGGGATCGAGCTGTCGCTCGCCAAGTCCGCCGAGGGGCTGGAGAAGGCGGTGCGGGTGCTGCTGGCGGTCGGGACCCTGGCGGCCTCATGGTTCATGGTGCAGCTGGTCTTCGCCCTGCACTACGCCCACGAGTACTATGCGCCGGACGATGAGGCCGGCTGCGACGCGGTGGCGGAAGGCCTGGCGTTCCCGGGCGGCGAGGACCCGGACTACTGGGACTTCCTGCATTTCTCGGTGGTGATCGGGGTGGCCTGCCAGACCGCCGACGTGGCCTTCACCGGCAAGGGCCTGCGCCGCATCGGCACGCTGCACGGCGTCGTGGCGTTCGCTTTCAACACCGTGGTGGTGGCGCTGACGATCAACCTGCTGGCGGCGCTGTTCTAGGCCTTCAGGTCAAGCAGGCGCAGGCTCACGCCGGCGGGTACGATGCGGACCTGGTCGGCGCGCTGCGGCGTGCTCATGGCGCGCGCCTGACCCCAGGCGGTCTGCACCGTCACCGGCGCTCCGGACATGGTCCACAGGCTGGACCCGGCGAATCGATAGTCGACCCTGAACATGGTTGATCCCATCCTCATGGACATATTGTCGCAGGGAGTCCTTCCGGAATCTTAATTCGACGAACAATGGTCGTCGAACACGTGCGCCGCACAATTCAGGTCAGCCGGTAGACGCTGTCAGGCCCCGCCGCGCCGTCGCTCGAGACCCGGCCGCGGCGGACGAGGTCGATCATGTGCGACAGCATCGAGCGGGCCGCGGCGGGATGCAGCCGCGGGTCGACGTCGGCGTAGAGGCTGGGCACCAGCTCGGATATCCGCGCGGAGCCGGACTTCAGGGCCGCCAGGATCTGCGCCTCCCGCGCCCGGCGGTGGGCGGCGTAGGCGTCGATGAAGGGGCCCACCTCGCGCACCGGCGGGCCGTGGGTGGGCCACATCGTCGAGAAGCCGCGGGCCCGGATGCGGTCGAGGCTCTCCATGTAGTCGGTCATGTCCCCATCGGGCGGGGTGATCACCGTGGTCGACCAGCCCATGATGTGGTCGCCGGTGAAGACCGCGTTCTCCTCCAGGAGGGCGTAGCAGATGTGGTTGGAGGTGTGGCCGGGGGTGGCGATCGCCTCCAGCGTCCAGCCGGGCCCGGCGATGCGCGCGCCGCCGCCGCAGACGTCGATATCCGGATGGAAGGCCCCGTCGCCGCCGGCCTCGCCGCTGTCCCCGGCGTCCGGGGCGGTGAGCGCGCAGCCGTAGATCGGCGCGCCGGTGGCGGCCTTGAGCGGCGCGGCCAGCGGGGAATGGTCGATGTGGTGGTGGGTGACCACGATCGCCTTCACCGTCTCCCCCGCCACGGCCGCCAGGATCGCCTCCAGATGTTCGGGCATGTCGGGCCCGGGGTCGATCACCGCCACCTCGCCGCGGCCGATGATGTAGGTGCCGGTGCCGGTGAAGGTGAAGGGGCCGGGATTGTTGGCGATCACCCGCCGGATCAGCGGCGAGACCTGGTCGCTGCGGCCGTACTCGAACTGGATGTCGCGGACGTAGGGGATCATTTGCAAGCCTTGCGGACGGCGGCGCCGAAGTTGCGCTCCAAGGCCGGAAGACGGCGGCTGGAGGCGTGGATGGCCCGGGTTACGGCGATCGTTGTGTCAAAACGGTTCTGGGGCGCGGTGGCGGGCCTGGTCTGTCTTTCCGTGGCGCAACTCATATTGGCCAGCTGCGAGCCCGACGAGTTCGTGCCGATGGGCGCGACGCGCGTCGCCCACGCCCGGTAGCGGACGCTCACCCGCCCAGCACGCCGGACAGGTCGTAGCCTGCGGCCTGGCCCAGGCCGATCAGGTCGCCGCGGCTGCGCGCCCCGGCCTCGGCCTGCCCGATCGACCAGGTGACGATCGAGCGCGTGCCCGAACGGCAGAAGGCCAGCACCGGGCCCTTCGCCGCCTCCAGCACCGCGCGCTCCTCGGCCACCTGGGCCGGGGTCGGGCCGCCCACCACCGGGATGTGCGCATAGTCGAGGCCCGCCGCGCGGGCGGCCGCCTCGATCTCGGCGCTGGCCGGCTGGCCGGGCTGCTCCCCGTCGGGGCGATTGTTGATGATCAGCTTGAAGCCCAGGCGGGCGGCTTCGCCCACGTCGTCCACGCTGATCTGCGGGGCGACGGAGAGCTCATTGGTGACACGTCGGAAATCGGACATTCGGCGACCTTGCGGAGGAACCTGTTCGGTTGCGGGGGCCCTTCGTTGACATCATCGGGGGCGGATGGAAGTTTCGCAACGCCCGGGCTGTCAAAAGCCCTCCCGTGAGGCCCATCTAGCCCATGTTGCGTTTCATCGGCCGCCGCCTGCTGGTGGCGATCCCGACGCTCTTCCTGGTGATCACCGTCGCCTTCTTCATGATGCGTGCGGCGCCGGGCAGCCCCTTCGACCTCGAACGCAAGCTCTCGCCCGAGATCCGCAAGAACGTCGAAGCCAAGTACGGCATGAACCGGCCGCTGCCCGAGCAGTACGCGCGCTACCTGGCCGACGTGGCGCACGGGGACCTGGGCCCCTCGCTGAAATACAAGGACAAGACCGTCCTGCAGATCCTGCAGGAGAACTACGGGGTCAGCCTGGTGCTGGGCCTGTCGGCGATCGTCATCGCCGCCGTCGTCGGCGTGACGCTGGGGGTGCTGGCGGCGCTGCGGCAAAACCGCGGCGTCGACTACGGGGTGATGGCGGTGGCGATCGCCGGCGTCTGCATCCCCACCTTCGTGACCGCGCCGCTGCTGGTGCTGCTGTTCGCCTCCAAGCTGGGCTGGCTGCCCAGCGCCGGCTGGAACGGCGGGGCGCTGCCCAACCTGATCCTGCCGATCGCGGTGCTGGCCCTGCCGCAGATCGCCATCATCTCGCGGCTCACCCGGGCGGGAATGATCGAGGTGCTGCATTCCAACTATGTGCGCACCGCCCGGGCCAAGGGCCTGCCGGAGCACCGGATCGTCTGGCGCCATGCGCTGCGGGCCGCGCTCCTGCCGCTGGTGAGCTACCTGGGGCCGGCCTGCGCGGGCCTGATCACCGGCTCGCTGGTGGTGGAGCGGATCTTCAACCTGCCGGGCCTGGGCAAATTCTTCGTGATCAGCGCCCTGCAGCGCGACTACACGGTGGTGATGGGGATGGTGATCTTCTACGCCGCCCTGATCGTGGTGCTGAACCTGGTGGCGGACCTGCTCTACGCCGCGCTCGACCCGCGCGTGAGGCTGGTATGAGCACGACCCTGCTGATTCCCGGCTCGTCCCAGGGCGGCGAACTGATGGAACGGGCGGTCAAGGGCCGCAGCCTGTGGGACGATGCGCGCCGGCGCCTGCTGCGCAACAAGGCCGCTGTGGCCGGCATGGTCATCCTGGCGCTGCTGACCATCGCCGCCATCGTCGGGCCATACCTCGCGCCCTACGCCTATGACGCCATCAACAAGGAGGACGTCTGGGTCCCGCCGCTGACCAGCGGCCATCTGCTGGGGACCGATTCGCTGGGCCGTGACCTCTTCGCGCGCCTGCTGATGGGCCTGCGGGTGTCGCTGGCCATCGGGCTGGTGGCCACGGGGGTCTCGCTGATCATCGGGGTGGCCTGGGGCGCCGTCGCGGGCTTCGTGGGCGGGCGGCTGGACGAGACGATGATGCGCGTCGTCGACGTGCTCTACTCGCTGCCGTTCATCTTCTTCGTGATTCTCCTGATGGTCACCTTCGGCTCGAACATCATCCTGATCTTCATAGCCATCGGCGCCGTGGAATGGCTGACCATGAGCCGCATCGTCCGCGGCCAGACGCTGGCCCTGAAACACAAGGAGTTCGTGGAGGCGGCGCGGGCCGCCGGCCTGGATTCCGGGGCGATCATCGCACGCCACATCGTGCCCAACCTCCTGGGCCCGGTGGTGGTCTATGTGACCCTGACCATACCGGCCGTGATCCTGGCCGAGAGCTTCCTGAGCTTCCTGGGGTTGGGCGTCCAGCCGCCGATGGCCTCGCTCGGCACCCTGATCGCCAATGGGGCGCAGGACATGGAACTCGCCTGGTGGCTCCTGGTGTTCCCCTCGGTGGTGATGGTGGTGACGCTGATGAGCTTCAACTTCATCGGCGACGGCCTGCGCGACGCCCTGGACCCCAAGGACCGGTGACTCCGCCGGAGTCACCCTCCCCATGAAGGGGAGGGAAGGATTGACTACTGGTCCCGGTGCATCCGCACCCCGGCCTTGCCGCCGATGCTCATGATGTAGCTGCCGAGCGAGGCCTTGCGGATATTGGCGGTCATGCCCTCGCGCGGAGTGACCGTGAAGTCGCCGGTGTCGACCTGGCGCCAGACCTGGCCGCCCTCCACGGTGATCACCCAGCGGCCGTTTCCGTCGCGGCCCACGCCGGTGACCTTGAGCGACAGCCGGTCGATCTCGTCGGGCTTCTCGCCGCGCTCGAACAGGGACAGCGAAGGCAGGTTGAAGCCGAACCCCTGGCGGCGGACGGCGCGGGCCTGCTCGCGGTCGACCACCACGATATCGCCCTTGGCCTCGGCCTGGTCCATGACCCCGGCGGCCGCGTCGTAACAGGCCAGCCGGGGGGCGTCGCCTTCCACCTTGCGGCAGTCCAACAGGCGCTGCAGCACCGCGGAGCGCGCCTCCGGCTTGGTTTGCGCGGCGGCCTGTCCGGCCAGCAGGGCCGCGCACATGCCCGCCGCGACGCTTGCCCGCGCCCGAAAACCTGTCATCGCTGCTCGTCCATGTCGCATCCCCGCCCCATTGATACGGCGCTCAGCGCCCTGCGCAATCTATCGATCCTGCTGGCCTGCGCCGCGCTCGCGGCGGGATGCGCGCCCGGCAAGCCGGCGCGGCCCGCCTGCCCGCCAGGGAAGGTCTGCCTGCTGAAGGGCAATTCGTCGGAACCCGCCACGCTCGATCCGCACAAGGTCACCGGCACCTGGGAGGACAATATCGTCTCCGACCTCATCGTGGGCCTGGTCACCGACGACGCGGCCGGCCGCGCGATCCCGGGCATGGCCGAGCGCTGGACCACCAGCGCGGACGGCCTGACCTGGACCTTCTACCTGCGCGACGCCCTCTGGTCGGACGGCGTGCCGGTGACCGCCGACGACTTCGTCTTCTCCCTGCGCCGCATCATGCTGCCGGAGACGGCGTCCGAATACGCCTCGCTGCTCTACCTGATCAAGAACGCCCAGGCCGTGAACGAGGGCAAGGCCGCCAAGGAGACTCTGGGCGTGCGCGCCCTTACCCCGAAGGTGCTGGAGATCACCCTCGAACACCCGGCGCCCTACCTGCCGGAACTGGCCAAGCATCAGACCATGTACCCGGTGCCGAGGCACGTGGTGGAAAAATGGGGCGCCGCCTGGAGCCAGCCCGCGCACTACGTCGGCAACGGCCCGTTCCGGCTCACCGAATGGCGGCTGGGCGACTACGTGAAGGTGGTCAGGAACCCCCGGTTCTACGATGCGGACAAGGTCTGCCTGGACGAGATCTACTACTATCCGACCAACGATGCGATCAGCGCCGAGCGGCGGGTGAAGCGCGGCGAACTGGACGTCAACGACGACATCCAGTCGAACCGCATCGCCTTCCTGCGTCAGGAGATGCCCGGGTATGTGCGCACGCACACCTACCTCGGCGTGGCCTATCTGGTGTTCAACACCCACGTCCCGGCCTTCAAGGACCGCCGGGTGCGCGTGGCCCTCGACATGGCCATCGATCGCGATTTCATCACCAAGAAGCTGCTGCGCGGGGGCCAGGTCCCCGCCTACACCTTCGTCCCGCCCGGCGTGGCGAACTACCAGCCGGCGACGCCGCCGGCGTGGGCGAACTGGCCGCTGGAGCGGCGCCAGGCCGCGGCCCGCGTGCTGCTGGCCCAGGCCGGCTACGGACCGGGCAATCCGCTGCGCACCTCGATCAAGCACCGCAACACGCCCGACCCGATGCTGTTCATGCCGGCCATCCAGGCCGACTGGAAGGCCATCGGCGTCCACGCGGACCTGATGCAGAACGAGACCCAGATCGCCTACGCCGCCTATCGCGCGCGCGACTTCGAGGTGGCCGACGCCGCCTGGATCGCCGACTTCAACGACGCCATGAGCTTCCTCTACCTGCAGCAGTCCTCCACCGGCGCGCAGAACTACGGCGACTACAAGAGCCCGGTGTTCGACGCCCTGCTGGCCAAGGCCGACCACCAGCCGGATGTGAAGCTGCGGGCGAACGACCTTGCCGAGGCCGAGGCGGTAATGTTGCGCGACGCCACGGTGGCGCCGGTGTTCTTCTACGTGAACAAGAACCTGGTCAGCCCCAAGGTGACGGGCTGGGTGGACAACATCATCGACCACCACAGGTCAAAATATCTCTGCTTCAAGGGCGCAAAGGCGGGCGGCTAAGTTCCCGAAGCGGCGCCACGGGGCAGAATTTTGCGCGACGTGTATCGCGACGCACGAACTGTGACCAGAAAGCGACAGCACGGCCACGTTGATGTTTCACATATGGCGCGCCCGTTGACCCCTCCTTCGTAACCTCCGTAACAGGAATGTAACCGGGCGAGCTTCGCCGCGGGACCCTGACTCACCAGAGGGCTGGCCAGCGTGGTTGTGACGGCGCGGGCGGCTGGAGGATCTAGACCTTGAAAATCAACACTGTGAGGGAGCGCCTGTTGGCCTCCTCGATGATCTGCGGCGCCGCGATGGCGGCGCTGGCTGCAACCCCTGCGTTCGCGCAGGACGCCGAAGTCTCCGAGATCGTCGTGACCGGCTCGCGGATCCCGCAACCGAACCTGACCAGCGTCAGCCCCGTCCAGGTGGTGGGCAGCCAGGAAGTGGTCCTGGGCGGCCGTCCGATGACCGCCGATCTGCTGAACCAGCTGCCGCAGGTGTCGCAGAATAGCCAGACCGGGTTTTCCAGCACCTCCAATCCCTTGGCCGGCCCCGGCGGCACGTCCACGGTCGATCTCCGCGGCCTCGGCCAGGTCCGCACGCTGGTGCTGGTGGACGGCCGCCGGCTCGGCATCGGCGACCCCAACACCGGCAACCCCAATCCTTCGGCCGACCTCAACCAGATCCCGTCGCAATTGATCGACCGGGTCGAGGTGCTGACCGGCGGCGCGTCGGCGGTCTACGGGTCGGACGCCGTGGCCGGCGTCGTCAACTTCGTGATGAAGCGCAATTTCGAGGGCGTGCAGATCGACGGCCAGTGGGGCGTCTTCCAGCACAAGCAACACAACGAATTCGCGCAGGGCCTGCTCGGCCCGCGGCAAGTGTCGCAGCCCAAGAAGAACATATGGGACGGCAAGTCGACGGACGTGAGCCTGATCTTCGGCGCCAATGCGCCGGACGGGAAGGGCAACGTCACGGGCTACTTCTCCTACCACGATCAGACCCCGGTATCGCAAAGCAAGCGTGACTACTCGGCCTGCCAGATCGTGGCCAGCGGGGCCGGCGTGGCGAGCTGCGCGGGCTCCCCCAACTCGAACCAGTGGTTGTCGGCGACGGGCGCGGCCTTCGCCCTGCCTGGCTCACCGACTCAGATTGCGGTCGTCGGCAATCAGTTCGCCGCTTGGAATCAGAACGCACTCACGACGCCGCCGCCGTTCTTCAATTCCAACGATTACGCCTACCTCATTCAGCAGAGCACCCGCTACTCGGGCGGCTATTTCGCCAGGTACGAGGTCAATGAGCACGCCGAGCTCTATTCTGACTTCAGCTTCATGCATGACCGGACGAACGTGCTGATCGCGCCCACGGGCCTTTTCCAGGGCACGGGCGCCTCGCCCAACGGCGGCTTTCTGATCAATTGTAACAACGCGTTCATGAGCGCCCAGCAACGCGGCGTGATCGGCTGCTCGGCCGCCGACATCGCCTCGGGCGCCAGCAAGGACCTGCTGATCGGCCGCCGCAACATCGAAGGCGGCGGTCGGAACACCTTCTACGAACACCAGAACTACCGCGGCGTGTTCGGGGTGAAGGGCGCGATCGCCGGGTCGTGGAAATACGACCTGTACGGCTCCTACTATTATACGAGCTTCAACGAGGCCAAGGAGAACTACCTCAGCGTTTCCAAGCTGCAGAACGCGCTCCAGGTCGTGCAGGGCCCGAACGGGCCGGTCTGTATCTCGGGCGGATCCTGCGTGCCCTACAACATCTTCCAGAACGGCGGCGTGACCGACGCCGCATTGGCCTACCTGGACATCACGGGGACGTCGCGCGGCTCGCTCACCGAGCGGATCATCGAAGGCACCGTCACCGGCGACCTCGGCGACTATGGGGTCAAGTCTCCCTGGGCGAAGGACGGCGTGGGCGTGGCGTTCGGCTTCCATCAGCGGCGCACCCACCTGGATTTCTCGCCCGACGCGGCCCAGCTCAGCGGTGATCTCTCGGGGGCCGGCGGCGCCTCGACCCCGATCGACAACAGCCTGCGCGTGGCGGAACTCTACGGCGAAGCGCGCCTGCCGCTGCTCAGCGACATGCCCTTTGTGGAGGACCTCAGCGCCGAGCTGGGCTACCGTTACTCCGACTACTCGACCGGCATCCAGGCCAAGACCTACAAGCTCGGTCTGAACTATTCACCGACGTCGGACATCCGGTTCCGCGGCTCCTACCAAAAGGCCATCCGCGCGCCGAACATTCTCGAGCTCTACACGCCGCAGGCGGTCACCAACACCAGCCAGGTGTCCGATGACCCCTGCGCCGCGGGCTCCACCGCACCGGCGACCGTGGCCCAGTGCGTGCGGACCGGCCTGACGCCGGCGCAGGTCGGGGTGGTCCCGCAATGCCCGTCCGGCCAGTGCGCGGTGCTCAACGGCGGCAATCCGGCGCTGGGTCCGGAGTCGGCGAAGACCTATTCGCTCGGCTTCACCACGACGCCCCGCTTCATCCGCGGCTTCACGGCGAGCGTGGACTACTACCACATCGACCTGAAGGACGTGATTGGGGCGATCCCGCTGGGCGTCATCCTGGACAAGTGCTTGAAGACCGGCGACCCGACGTTCTGCAGCCAGATCGTGCGCGCCCCGAACGGCATCCTGTTCGGCACCTCGCAGCAGGCGGGCGGCTACATCGTCGGGACGAGCGTCAACATCGGTGCGCAGACCTTCTCGGGCATGGACTTCCAGGCTACCTACAACCTGCCGCTGGAAGACTTCGGGATCGACAACATCGGCCGCGTTTCGGTCGCCTTCTACGGCTCCTACGTGATCAAGGCGAGCACCATCCCGCTGCCGGGCGAGGACGAGTATGACTGCGCCGGCCTGTTCGGTCCGCAGTGCCAGACCCTCAATCCGCGCTGGCGCTCCACCACGCGGGTCAGCTGGGCGACCCCCTGGGATCTGACCCTGTCGGCGGCCTGGCGCTACATCGGCGGCAGCAAGCTGGAGACGGACACCAACGAGCCGACGATCGGCACGGGCGCGGTCAATCCGTTCAACCACACCCTGCCGCAACGCAGCTACCTGGACCTGTCGGCCCTGTGGCACGTCAACGACATGTTCAGCTTCCGGGCAGGTGTGAACAACGTGCTCGACCAGGACCCGCCGCTGGTGAACAACCGGATCTCCGGCACCGGCTCGCCGAACACCTATCCGACCTACGACCTGTTGGGCCGGCGGCTGTTCATGGGCTTCACGGCCAACTTCTAGGACGCACCCGCACCGCGGAGGCGAAGGGCGGCGGAGCGATCCGCCGCCCTTTTTCCTTGCGCCGCGGGCGACGCGTGCGAATCGAAGGGCGGAGGCGCGATTGGCGGACGCGGCGTGGACGAGGCGGAGGTGGGCCGTGGCCGCGGCGGCGGTCCTGGCCGGCTGCGCCGCTGGCCCCGGGATGTCGCCGATCCTCGTCAACGTCGCCGATCCGGAGCCGCCGGCGGAGGGTGGTGTGGAAAGCGGCGCCGACCTCGCCGGGCGGGTCACTGTGCCGGTGCGGATCAACGGCGAGGGGCCGTTCGCCTTCGTGATGGACACCGGCGCCAACCGGACGGTGCTGTCCCAGGAACTGGCCGCCCGGCTCGGGCTGCCGCCAATGGGGCCGGCGCCGGTCCATGGCATCGCCGGGGTCGAGCCGGCGCAAACGGTGCTGGTCGAGACCCTGACCGTCGGCGTGGTGACGTCGAAGCGGCTGCGCGCGCCGGTCCTGCCCCGGGCGCGCCTGGGCGTGGACGGGCTCTTGGGCGTCGACGTGCTGCGCGACCGGCGGGTGCGGCTCGACTTCCTCAAGGGCGAGCTGCGGATCGAGGCCTCCGAGGGCCGACGGATGCTGGACGTCAATCCCCTGGACATGCGCCGCAACGCGGGCGTGGCCGCCGCGCAGGTCACCGCCCGCGACGTGGTCGTGCCCGCCAAGTTCCGCTTCGGCCAGCTGATCATCGTGGCGGCGGACGTGGCCGGGCGGCCGGTGACGGCGTTCCTGGATTCCGGCTCGCAGAGCACGGTGGCGAACCTGGCCCTGCGCCGGCTGGTGCTGGGGACCGAGACCGACCCCAAGGCGCGGCGCTATGTGACGCCGCTCTACAGCGCCACAGGCCAGACCGCCCAGGGCGAGGTGGCCGAGCTGCCGCCGCTGCGGATCGGCGGCCTGACCCTGCGCAAGGTGCTGGCGGCCTTCGCCGACCTGCACGTGTTCGACCTCTGGCGCCTGCAGGACCGCCCGACGATCCTGATCGGCGTCGACGTCATGAAGAGCTTCGAGGCCGTCACCCTCGACTTCGGCCGCCGCGAGGTGATCTTCACCCTCCCGGCGGCGCGTCGCCGCTAGGCTTCAGTCGCCCAGCCGCGGGGCCAGCACCGTCGCGCCCTGGGTGCGCAGGCGGGCGTCCACGAGGTTGTCGAGGATCCCTTCCGCGCGCGGGTCGCCGAACAGCCAGGCCGCGGCGGCCAGGGTGCGCACCGAGGTGGCCGACACGCCGAGCGCGCGCTCAAGCGCCTCGAAGGGCGAGCCCGAGGGCGACATGCGCTTCAGGCGCACCTCGCCCTTGAGGCCGGCCAGGGCCTTGGCCTTGTCCACCGCCTGGTAGAAGCCGCCCACGTCGTCCACAAGGCCCAGCTCCTTGGCCTGGGCGCCCGTCCAGACCCGACCCTTGGCGATCGCCTGCACCTTCTGGAGCGGCAGGTTGCGCCCGGTGGCCACCCGCTGGAGGAAGTTGGCGTAGATCTGGTCCATCCAGCCGGCGAAGGCCGCCCGCTCCTCGGGCTTGAACTCGCGGCCCATCCCGAAGGCGCCGGCGTATTCGGAGCCCACATGCGTCTCGCGGATGTCGACGCCGTAGCGGGCGAGCGCCGGCCCCAGCACGAACTTGCCGCCGAACACGCCGATGGAGCCCGTCAGGGTCGAGGGCTGGGCCACGATGGCCGACGCCTCCGAGGCGATCCAGTAGCCGCCCGAGGCGCCGTAGGTCCCCATGCTGACCACCACCGGTTTCTTGGCCGCCTTGGCGGCCCGCACGCCGGCGAGGATCTGCTCCGAGGCGGTGTCCGAGCCGCCGGGCGAGCTCACCCGGAAGACGATCGCCTTGACGTCCTTGTCCTTGGCCGCGTCGTAGAGCGCCTTGGAGATGTCGTCCGAATAGATGGTGGACGAGCCGGAGAACGGGTTGTTGGAGCCGTCGCGGCCGGTGACGATCGGACCTTCGGCCTCCACCACGGCGATCTCGGCCTGGTCGCCGCCGCGGTTGCGCGGGCGGCTGGCGCGGCCGTAGGCGTCGATGTCGATGGTGTCGGCGCCGGAGCCGGCGATGGCCCGGGCGGCGTCCTCGGCCTCCTTCACCTGGCCGACCTTGTCGATCAGCCCGGCGGCCCGGGCCTGGTCGGCCAGGTAGGGGCCCTTCTCCAGGGTGGCGCGCAGCACGGCAGGGTCGAGCTTCCGGTCGGTGGCGACGGCGGCGACGGAATTGGCGAACACTGAGCCCATCCAGGACAGGTTGGATTCCCGGTGGGCCGGCGTGTAGTCGTCCTGGAGGTACGGGTTGACGGCGTTCTTGTACTCGTAGCGCTGCTCGAAGTCGGCCTTGACGCCGTACTTGTCGAAGGCGCGCTTGAAGAAGATGTCCTCGCTGGCCATGCCGGTGACCTGGAAGGAGGCGCCGGGCTGCATCCACAACTCGTCGGCCGCCGCCCCCAGCATGTAGGTCGAGGCGATGGCGCCGGAGGGATAGAGGCCCTGGCTGTGGGCGATCACCTTCTTGCCGGCGGCGCGGAAGTGCTTCAGCGCCTGGCGCAGCTCGTCGGCGGCGCCGGGCTCCACGCCGCCCTCCGGCAGGCGCACGAACACCGCCTTGACCCGGTCGTCGGTCTCGGCCCGGCGCAGGGACTCGATCACCGACATCACCGAGAGCGAGCGGCGCCCGATGCTGACCAGCGGATTGCTGGGCTCCTGGTCGGTGATCGGCTGGCGAAGGTCCAGCGAGATCACCGCGTGGGCCGGCACCGCCTGGGGCCGGGCCGCGCTGGCCGCGGCCGCCACCAGCACGAACGGCACCACGACCACGAAGATCAGCAGACCCGCGAACACGCCGGCCATGGTGATGATGAACTGCTTCATGGGCTCTTTCCGCCGCGCGAGGTTGGCCGCGCACGCTATAGAGGCGCAGGCCGCGTTCAAGGGGGCCTGCGGGGCGCCGCTGCGATATCTTCGGGGCCCGAGGCGCTGGACGCGCCGGCCGGGCTGGCGCAGAGGGGGCCGACGACAACCCAAACCCTTGGAGGCGACATGGAGCTTTCCCTGGCCGGACGCACGGCCCTGATCACCGGCGGCTCCAAGGGCCTCGGCCTGGCCACCGCCGAGGCCTACGCCGCCGCGGGCGCCGGCGTGGCGATCGTGGCGCGCGACGCCGCCACCCTGCAGGCCGCCGAGCGGTCGATCCGTGGCAAGGCCCCGGACGCCAAGGTGGCGGCGATCCCGGCCGACATCACCACGGCGGAGGGCTGCAAGGCGGCCTATGAGGCGGCGGTCGCGGCGCTGGGCCCCATCGACATCCTGGTCAACAACGCCGGCCAGGCGTCGGGCGGAGCGTTCCTGTCCAGCACCGACGAGGCCTGGCAGGCCGACTTGAACCTGAAGGTCTTCGCCCATATCCGGCTCTGCCGCCTGGCGCTGCCCGCCATGCAGCAGCGCGGCTGGGGCCGGATCATCAATGTGCTGGCCGCGGGCGCGAAGTCCCCGGCGGCCGGCAGCCTGCCCACCACCGCCTCGCGCGCCGCCGGCATGGCGATCACCAAGGCCCTGGCCAAGGAGTTCGCTCCGCAGGGCGTGCTGGTGAACGCGCTGCTGGTGGGCATCATCGAGAGCGACCAGTGGGTGCGCCACTTCCCGGACGAGGCCGACCGCGCCAAGTGGATGGGGCAGCAGGGAAAGGCCATCCCGGTCGGCCGCGTGGGCCGGGCCGAGGAGTTCGCCAGCGCGGCGCTGTTCCTGGCCTCCGAGGCGTCGAGCTACATCTCCGGCGTCGCCATCAACGTGGACGGCGGCGCCTCGCCGGTGCTGTGAGGCCAAGGTTGCGGCGCGCCCGGCGAGCCCCATCTCTGGGCGCCGGGGCGTGCGGCGGGTAGGATCGCCTCGCCCAAGGAGTCGAACCGCGCCATGTCGCTCGCCTGCGCCCACCACGGGTCGGCCAAGCCCAGCAAGTCGGTGATCCGCGCCGCCATGGCCGCGGCGCGCGAGCGTTGCCTGGCGGCGAACCAGCGCTGGACCGATCAAAGACAGCGGGCCTTCGAGCTGCTGCTGGAGGCGGGCGGGCCGATCAAGGCTTACGACATCCTGGCCCAGTTCAAGGCCGGCGCGCACACCGCCCCGCCCACAGTCTACCGGGCGCTGGACACCCTGGTGTCGCTGGGGCTGGCGCACCGGATCGCCAGCCTGAACGCCTACACCGCCTGCCGCGTGGACGCGGCGGGCCATTCCGCCTCGTTCCTGATCTGCGACTGCTGCGGCGCGGCCGAGGAGATCGCCACCCCCACCGGCGGCGTCCTGGAGGCGATCAGAGCCCAGAGCGACTTCGACCCCGCGCACATCACTGTCGAGGCGCACGGCCGCTGCAAAGCCTGCCAGGGCTGACCGCTTTCGGTGGGGAGCACAAAATCGGACGGCGGTCAGGACCTGCGGATTCTGAGCGAGTCCCCGTAGAATCAAGGGGTTGTATGGGGTCTGGCGAGTTTCAAGGCGTTGACTGGGGTGTTGACCGGTAAACATCGTTGGGGGTTCGGACGGGACGGCGGTTGCGGCACGTTGGTGGAACGGTCAGCGCCTGGAGATCTTAGCTCAGGCTTGGTCGACGGACAAGAACAAATAGAGAACATTCCGCCCCGTTCCTGGCGACCACCCCCCTGCAGCGGTGGCGTCCGGGCGCGCTTCTGGCCTTAAAGCCGGCGGCTACGAGTCTGCCGTCCGCTGCATCGATGCGGCGGAGCCTTTTGCTATCGGGCCTTGGGATCGGCTGGCCGCGTCGCCGACGCAGCTCTCTCGCGCCATACGCGGGCGTCGTCCAGAAACAGCTTGCGATGGGGCAAGAAGCTTATCAGCCGGGCGATGGACTCGGCTTGTTCAGCGCGGCGAAGGCATTCAGCCGGCGACTCCATCGCCCTAAATGGCGCGCTCGCCTGGATCGTTCGCCCCCGCCCGAAATAAATCTCGAGCCACGCGGGCGGCGCCTTTCGCCATCCGGCCGACCTACAGTGTCATGTAGCCGTCGCGGCCGAACCGGAAGATCGGCTGATCCGCGTCGTCGTAGACATCGATCGCATCGAGCGCGCCCCACGACGGCAGTTGCGCCTGGATCACGTCGGGCAACAGATCTTCCGTCTCGCACGCGACGATGCGCAGTTCAGGTATGAAGGAGTCGGGTCTGTGGAGGTAGCAGGCGAAGGTCTTGGACATAGCGCACTCCAAGCCATCAGGCGGGAGCTCGCGGCCGAAACCGTATCTCTCAGTCGCCGGCGCCCGGAGGGTCGCTGCCAGCGGTAGGGAACAATAGCACAGCTACTCCAAAACCCGAATGATTATGTCGCAATTCGACATATCGATCGCGCCGTCGCGCTCCCCATTTGGCGACTCAAGCGACAGGGCGTCGAGAGCCGCGTAAGCGCCTTGCCAATTCGCCTGTCCGCTTCGCCCACGGGGCGACGGCGGATGACCAGAATCTCGTGCTCTGGCGCTGGGGGCCGGATCCGCCGCACAAGGTCATGGTCTACGATCCGACCGGCAAGCTGCCGAAGAACCAGTTGTCCTGGCGATAGGGGTGATGGGGAGGGCGGCCGGCGCGGTTCGTGCGCGCCGGTCTCTCCGGCCCCTTCCCCCTGGAGGGGCTATCTGCCTGCCGGAGGCTTTCACCGGAAACGCATCCCTCGCCCCACGGAATCGGGGGAGAGGACGGGTGAGGGGGCTTCTCCGCCGCAACGCGCTCAGGGCAAGGCCGCAGGTGGCGTCTTCGACGCCCGCGCCTCTCACCCATCCTCTCCCCGCAAGCGGGGCGAGGGGTGCGCGTGGCGCCGTGAGATGTGAACAACATACGTCAAGCGCCGAGCCCGAAATCGGCGCGCAACCGGTCGAGGATCGTCGCGACGTCCAGCGTCCCCAGATCCGCCACCTGCAGCGTCTCCACCCGCTGTCCGTCGCGGCTGGTGCGGGGGGCGCTCATGAGCGGGTCACTGTCGGCGGAGAAGAGGACCAGGGCGGGGGCGCCGGCGGCGGCGACGACGTGCATGGGGCCGGTGTCGTTGCCGACGGCGAGGCGGGCGTCGCGGGCGAGGCTGGCGATGTCGGCGAAGCTGGTCTGGCCGACCAGGCTGACGGCGTCGGGGGCGATGGACCGGATCGCCTCGGCGAGGGCGGCCTCCTCGGCGCCGTGACCGAGGACGACAGGGGTGACGCCGGCTGCGCAGAGCGCCCGGGCCAGATCGCCGAACGCCGGGGCGGGCCAGCGCTTGGCCGGGCGGTGCGGGGCGCCGCCGGGGGCCAGCAGGGCGTAGGGGCGGGGCAGGGCGAACCGGGCGGCGTCGCCGGCCAGCCAGGCCAGGTGCGGGCGGGGGATGTCGCCGATCCCGGCCAGGGCCAGCTGGTCGGCGAGGACGTCCTGGATGTGACGATGCTGGCGCAGGCGCTGCGGGTGGCGGAAGGCGGCGCCCGCCGCGGTGCCGCACCACTCCGGCGGGTCGGGCCGCAGGAGCTGGAAATAGCGGTCGGTGCGGGACTGGCCCTGCAGGTCGTAGACCCGGTCGAAGCGGGCCCGGCGCAGGCGCAGGATGAGGCCGGTCACGGCCGCCAGGTCGCGCCAGGGCGGGCGCCCGTCGGTGCAGATCTCGTGGAACAGGCCGATGGCGCGCCCCATGGCCTCGAACGGCGGGGTGGTCAGCAGGGTGAGCTGCGCGCCCGGATGCGCGCGGGCGATCGCCTCCATCGCCCCGGACGCCTGGATGAAGTCCCCCAGCGCCGAGAGCTTGATGACGAGGATGCGCGCCGCGCTCATCTGCGCCGCGCCTGTGGGCGCCGCGCCCGTTGTTCGATCATGGCCCGTCCGTCCGCGAATCCCCGCAGCGAGGATCATGGCGGCGGGGCGGGCGAAGGGCTAGATTCCTGTCATATTCCCATTGGGAGGAACGCCTAAGGTCTGAGGGGGAGAGCCCGAGGCCCATCGCCGGAGTTTCGCCATGACCGTCGCCTGCCGACACCTCGACACCATCGCCGACGTCACGCCCAGCGCCAAAGGCTGCGAGGAGTGCCTGAAGACCGGCGATCCCTGGCTGCACCTGCGCCTGTGCCGCACCTGCGGCCACGTGGGCTGCTGCGACCAGTCGCCGAACCGCCACGCCACCAAGCATTTCCGCGCCACCGCCCATCCGATCATCGAAGGCTACGATCCCCCGGAGGGCTGGGGATGGTGCTATGTGGACGAAGTGTTCTTCGATCTCGAGGACCGCAAGACGCCGCAGGTGGGGCCGATCCCCCGCTACGCCTGAGGCGCCCGGCGGTCGGGGGAGGCGCGCATGCCGACAAGGCCGTTCGATTTCACCGGGGCGCAGGGCCAGAAGCTCTCCGGCCGGCTGGACCTGCCGGAGGGGCCGGCGCGGGCCTACGCCCTGTTCGCCCACTGCTTCACCTGCGCCAAGAGCTCGCTGGCGGCGACGCACGTGTCGCGGGCCCTGGCGGGGCTGGGCGTCGGGACCCTGCGGTTCGACTTCACCGGCCTGGGGGCCAGCGACGGGACGTTCGCCGACGCCACCTTCAGCGGCGACGTGGCCGACCTGCACGCGGCGGCCCGGGCCATGGCCGCGGCGGGGATCGGCCCCAGCCTGCTGATCGGCCACAGCCTGGGCGGGGCGGCGGCCCTGGCCGCGGCGGGCGACATGGCGGGCGTGACCGCCGTGGCCACCATCGCCGCGCCGTTCAGGGCCGAGCACGTGACCGGGCTGTTCGGCGAGGGGCTGGCGACGGTGCTGGAGGCGGGGGAGGCGCAGGTCGACCTCGGCGGACGGCCGTTCAGGATCAAGCGATCCTTCGTGGACGACCTGCGCGCGCATGACCCCAAGGACCGCATCGGCAAGCTACGCCGCGCGCTGCTGATCCTGCACTCGCCCGTCGACCAGGTGGTGGGGGTGGAGAACGCCACCGAGATCTTCCTGGCCGCGCGTCATCCGAAGAGCTTCGTCTCCCTGGACCACGCCGACCACCTGCTGACCCGCCCCGAGGACGGGCAGTACGCGGCCGGCGTGATCGCCGCCTGGGCGGGGCGCTACCTGCCGGTCCCGGTGGTGGAGACCCTGCCGGCGGACGAAGGGGTGCGGGTGGAGACCACCGGGGCCGGCAAGTTCCAGGTCACGGTGCAGGTGGGGCCGACCCGCTTCCTGGCCGACGAGCCCGTGGAGGTGGGCGGGCTGGGGTCCGGACCCACGCCCTATGAGCTGGTGAGCGCGGGCCTCGGCGCCTGCACCGCCATGACGTTGCGGCTCTACGCCGATCAGAAGGCCTGGCCGCTGACCGGGGTCTCGGTGAAGGTGATGCATTCCAAGGCGAAGGACCGCACGCCCGCCGACGTGTTCGCCCGCGAGATCGCGCTGGAGGGGCCGCTGGACGGCGAACAGAAGGCGCGGCTGCTGGAGATCGCCGCCAAGTGCCCGGTGCATCGCACCCTGGAGGCCGGCTCGCGGGTGGAGACGGCGCTGGCGGGGGCCGCCGACGACCTGCCGCCGGACGAGGATCCGGCCGAGCACGAGCGCGAGATGGAGCAGACCTGCGCGGAGGCGGGATGAGATGGACGACGCCTGGCCGCAGCTCCGATACGCCGAGCTGAAGGACACCTGCGAGACCCTGCAGCTCTGGACGCAGGTGGTGGGCAAGGTGCGGCTGGCGCTGACGCCATGGCTGAACCATTCCTGGCACGTGCCGCTCTACGTCACCGCGCACGGCCTGGGCACGGGGCCGATCCCCTGCGGCGCGCGGCCGCTGGACATCGAGTTCGATTTCGTGGGTCAGGCGCTGCGCCTGCGCCGGGCCGACGGGGGCGCGCAGGCCGTGCCGCTGCGCGCTGGTACGGTCGCCGGCTTCTACGCCGACGTGCGCGAGGCGCTGGCGGCCCTGGGGGCGGCCGTGGCGATCCACCCGGTCCCGAACGAGCTGCCGGACCCGGTCCCCTTCCCCGAGGACCACGCCCCGCGCCCCTATGATCCGCAGCAGGCCCTGCGGTTCTGGCGGGCGACGGCGCAGGCCTGGCGGGTGTTCTCCGCCTTCCGCACCGGCTTCCTCGGCAAGGCCAGCCCGGTCCACCTGTTCTGGGGCGCCCTCGACCTGGCGGTGACGCGGTTCTCCGGGCGGCCCGCGCCGCCGCATCCCGGCGGGGTCCCGCACCTGCCCGACGCCGTGGCGCGGGAGGCCTATTCACATGAGGTCTCCAGTGCGGGGTTCTGGCCCGGCGGCGGGGCGATCGACTACCCGGCGTTCTATTCCTACGCCTATCCGGAGCCGGCGGGGTTCCGCGGCGCGGCCGCGGCGCCGGCGGGGGCGTTCTTCCACGAGGGGCTGGGCGAGTTCATCCTGCCCTACGAGGCCGTGCGCGGCGCGGCCGACCCCGACGCGGCGCTGCTGGCGTTCCTGCAGTCGACCTATGCGGCGGCGGCGGACCTCGGCGGCTGGGACCGCGCGGCCCTGGAGTGCGAGATCGGCCGGCCGGGGATCGTGCGGCCGGTGTGAGGCGCTCATAAGAACGATGAGGGGCGCTCTAGCTTAGGGGCCGCAGCGTCCCCATCTCGGCCGGACGTTCGCGAGCCGGGGTGTCCGTTGCAGCCGATCATTTCCATCCAGGGCCTGTCGAAGACCTATGCGGGCGGGTTCCAGGCGCTGAAGGGCGTCGACCTGGAGATACGCAAGGGCGAGATCTTCGCGCTGCTGGGCCCGAACGGCGCGGGGAAGACGACGCTGATCAGCATCGTCTGCGGCCTGGTCAATCCGACCTCCGGGACGGTGAGCGCCGACGGCCACGACATCCTGCGCGACTTCCGCGGCGCGCGCTCGGCCATCGGCCTGGTGCCGCAGGAGCTTTCCACCGACGCCTTCGAGACCGTGTGGGCGACGATGAAGTTCAGCCGCGGCCTGTTCGGCAAGGCGCCCGACCCGGCGCACCTGGAGAAGGTGCTGCGGTCGCTGTCGCTGTGGGACCGGAAGGACGCCAAGATCATGACCCTGTCGGGCGGCATGAAGCGCCGGGTGATGATCGCCAAGGCGCTGTCGCACGAGCCGCGCATCCTGTTCCTGGACGAGCCCACCGCCGGCGTCGACGTGGAGCTGCGGCGCGAGATGTGGGAGATGGTCCGCGGCCTTCGGGACACCGGCGTCACCATCATCCTGACCACCCACTACATCGAGGAGGCCGAGGAGATGGCCGACCGGATCGGGGTGATGCGCCGGGGCGAGCTGATCCTGGTGGAGGACAAGGCCGTGCTGATGCGCAAGCTGGGCAAGAAGCAGCTCACCCTGCACCTGGCCGCGCCGCTGGCGGCGGTCCCGGAGGAGCTCTCCGCCTTCGCCCTGGAGCTGGCGCCCAGCGGGTGCGACCTGGTCTACAGCTTCGACGCCCAGGCCGAGGACACCGGCATCCCGGCGCTTCTGCGGCGGCTGGAGGAGTTGGGGATCGCCTTCAAGGACCTGCAGACCGACCAGAGCTCGCTGGAGGAGATCTTCGTCAGCCTGGTGAGGGAGCGGGCATGAACCTCCACGCCATCGCGGCCATCTACCGCTTCGAGCTGGAGCGCACCTTGCGCACCCTGGGCCAGTCGATCGCCTCGCCGGTGATCTCCACGGCGCTGTATTTCGTGGTGTTCGGCTCGGCCATCGGATCGCGGATGACGCAGATCGACGGGGTCAGCTACGGCGCCTTCATCGTGCCCGGGCTGATGATGCTGTCGATCCTGACCGAGAGCATCTCCAACGCCTCGTTCGGGATCTACATGCCCAGGTTCTCCGGCACCATCTACGAGGTGCTCTCCGCGCCCATCTCGGCGCTGGAGATCGTCATCGGCTACGTGGGGGCGGCGGCCACCAAGTCGGTGGTCCTGGGCCTGATCATCCTGGCCACGGCGCGGGTGTTCATCCCCTTCGAGATCGAGCACCCGTTCGTGATGATCGGCTTCCTGCTGCTGACGGCGGTGACCTTCTGCCTGTTCGGCTTCGCCATCGGGATCTGGGCCGATGGCTTCGAGCGGCTGCAGATCGTGCCGATGCTGGTGGTGACGCCGCTGACGTTCCTGGGCGGCAGCTTCTATTCGATCAGCATGCTGCCGCCGATCTGGCAGAAGATCACCCTGTTCAACCCGGTGGTCTATCTGGTCAGCGGCTTCCGCTGGAGCTTCTACGGGATCTCGGACGTCAACGTGGGCGTGAGCCTGGCCATGACCCTGGTGTTCATGGGCGCCTGCCTGGCGGCGATCTGGTGGATCTTCAAGACCGGATACCGGCTGAAGGCGTGAGGCGGCGCTTCATCCCCGCACCAGCCTGAACGGCACCACCGCGCGCTCGTGCTCGGGGACGTGCAGGCGCTTGTCCACCGGCGGGAAGGCGCGCTGGGCGCAGTCCTCGCGCTCGCAGATGCGGCAGGAGACGCCGATGCGCTCCGGGGCGGCGCGCAGGTCGACGCCGGCGGAATAGACGAAGGCGTCGGCGTACTGCAGCTCGCAGCCGAAGCCCAGGACATAGCGGCGGTCCTTGGCCAGGTAGGAGCCGGAGGACTTCCACACCGTGCGGGCCATGCACAGGTAGCGCACCCCGTCCGGCATCTCGGCCACCTGCACATGGAAGCCGGCCGCGCCCACCGCCTCGTGGACGTTCCACAGCGGGCAGGTGCCGCCGAAGCGGGCGAAGCGGAAGCGGGTGGCCGAGTGACGCTTGGTGATGGAGCCGGCGGCGTCGACACGCACGAAGTACATGGGCACCCCGCGCTCGCCCGGCCGCTGCAGGGTGCTGAGGCGATGGCAGACCTGCTCCAGGCTGGTGTGGAAGCGCAGGGAGAGCTGCTCCACGTCGTGCCGCAGCTCGCGCGCGGCCTGCATGAAGCGGCGATAGGGCATGACCAGGGCGCCGGCGGCGTAGTTGCCCAGGCCCACCCGGCAGACGTCCACCGCCTCGGAGCTGAGGAACCCCGCCTGGGCGAGCTCGGCCTCGATCAGCCCGGAAAGCTCGGTGGCGACGAGGTGGAAGGCCATCTGGAAGGCGCGGGTCTCGGCGCTCTGGGCCGGGTTCAGCGACAGGGTCCGGCTCGCCGCGTCGTAGCGGCGCATCAGGTCGCCGTGGGCGTCGAGGCGCACGCTGACCCGGTGGCGGTCGGCCAGATAGGCGGCAAGCGCCCGCTCGGTGGAGGCCTCGTCGTCGAGGCCGACCTGGGCGGCCAGCGCCTCGGCCGCGCGGTCGAGGGCGTCGATGTAGTTGTTCTTGTCGTTGAAGAAGTCGCGCACCTCCTCGTAGGGGAGCAGCGACGAGGCGGCCACCGCCTCGTCCAGGCCGACGGCCTCGTCGGCGAGCTTCAGCCGCTCGTCCAGGCGGCGGAAGGCGCGGTGCAGGTCGAGGTAGCGGCGGGCGAAGGCCGGCGACTGGATGGCCACCTGGCGGATCTCGGAAAGCGTCACCGGCGCCTCGGCGCGGGCCTCGTCGGCGAGCGCCTCGCGCAGGTCCGCCACCAGCCGTTGGCCGTCGTCGGCGTCGAGGGCGGCGGCGGCCACGCCGAAGGTGTCGCCGAGCGCGGCGATGATCCTGGCGGTCACCGGCCGCTGGTTCGCCTCGATCTGCGACAGATAGCTGATCGAGACGCCCAATTCCTGGGCGCTTACCGACAAGGTCCACCCGCGCGCCTCGCGCAGGGCCTTGACCCGTGGTCCGATGAACAGCTTTTCCCGCGTTCGCAAGTTTGCTTCCCTGTGCCGGCGTTCGGCGAAGGTTTCGCACGATCCTGTTTGCGTTTCAGCGAATTTGGCGGCTTAAGCGACAAATTGGCAAATGAACAGAGGCGACCCTCCGTTACGGCGCCCAGTTTCGCAACTTCGCTAGAGGTCGATGAAACAGATCCTTGAAGAACTGGAGCGGCGCAGGGCCGAGGCCCGCGCCGGGGGCGGCGAGCGCCGCGTGCAGAGCCAGCACGCGAAAGGCAAGCTGACCGCGCGGGAGCGGATCGAGCTCCTGGTGGACGAGGGCTCGTTCGAAGAGTTCGACATGTTCGTCGAGCATCGGGTCACCGACTTCGGCATGGCCGACCAGAAGGTGGCGGGCGACGGCGTCGTCACCGGCTGGGGCGAGATCAACGGCCGGCTGGTGTTCGTGTTCTCCAAGGACTTCACTGTGTTCGGCGGCTCGCTGTCGAACGCCCACGCCCAGAAGATCGTCAAGATCCAGCGCCAGGCGATGAAGGTCGGCGCGCCGGTCATCGGCCTGTTCGACGCGGGCGGCGCGCGGATCCAGGAGGGCGTCGACGGCCTGGCCGGCTATGCGGACATCTTCCTGGAGAACACCCTGGCTTCGGGCGTGATCCCGCAGATTTCGGTGATCATGGGCCCTTGCGCCGGCGGTGATGTCTATTCGCCGGCGATCACCGACTTCATCTTCATGGTGAAGGACACCAGCTACATGTATGTGACCGGCCCGGACGTGGTGAAGACGGTCACCCACGAGGAGGTCACCCACGAGGAACTGGGGGGCTACCGGGTCCACTCGATCAAGTCCGGCGTCTCGGACGGGGCCTTCGAGAACGACCTGGAGGCCCTGACCCAGGTCCGCCGGCTGGTCGACTTCCTGCCGCTGTCGAACCGCGAGAAGCCGCCGCGCCGGCAGAGCTTCGACGCGCCCGACCGGGAAGAGCCCAGCCTCGACACCCTGGTCCCGGCCAACCCCAACAAGCCCTACGACATCAAGGAGCTGATCCTGAAGGTCGTCGACGAGGCCGACTTCTTCGAGATCGGCGAGGGCTTCGCGCGCAACATCGTGGTGGGCTTCGCGCGGATGGACGGCGCGCCGGTGGGCATCGTCGCCAACCAGCCGCAGGTGCTGGCCGGCGTGCTCGACATCGACGCCTCGCGCAAGGCGGCCCGCTTCGTGCGCTTCTGCGACGCCTTCGAGATCCCGCTGATCACCCTGGTGGACGTGCCGGGCTTCATGCCGGGCACCAAGCAGGAGCAGGGGGCGCTGATCAAGCACGGCGCCAAGCTCTTGTTCGCCTTCGCCGAGGCGACCGTGCCGAAGGTGACGCTGATCACCCGCAAGGCCTACGGCGGCGCCTATGACGTCATGAGCTCCAAGCACATCCGCGGCGACATCAACTACGCCTGGCCGACCTCGGAGATCGCGGTGATGGGCGCCAAGGGGGCGGTGGAGATCATCTTCCGCGCCGAGATCGGCGATCCCGAAGCCCTGGCGGCGCGGACGGCGGAGTACCAGGAGCGGTTCGCCAACCCGTTCGTCGCCGCCAGCCGCGGCTACATCGACGACGTGATCAAGCCGCGCGAGACCCGCAAGCGGATCGTCAAGGCCCTGAAGAACCTGAAGGGCAAGGTGCTGACGAACCCCGCCAAGAAGCACGACAACATCCCGCTCTAGGATGGCCATGTTCTCCAAGATCCTGATCGCCAACCGCGGCGAGATCGCCGTCCGCATCATCAAGACCTGCCGGAAGATGGGCATCGCCACGGTGGTGGTCTATTCCGAGGCGGACGCGGACTCCATGGCCGTGGAGATGGCCGACGAGACCGTGGCCATCGGCCCGGCGCCGGCGTCGGAAAGCTATCTGGTCGCCGACAAGATCATCGCCGCGGCCAAGCAGACCGGCGCCCAGGCGATCCACCCCGGCTTCGGCTTCCTGTCGGAGAACGCCGGGTTCGCCAAGCGGCTGGCCGCCGAGGGGATCGTCTTCATCGGCCCGAACCCCCACGCCATCGAGGCGATGGGCGACAAGATCGAGTCGAAGAAGTTCGCCACCAGCGCCGGCGTCTCGGTGGTGCCGGGCCACGTGGGCGAGATCGACGACACCGCCCACGCCATCAAGATCTCCGAGGAAATCGGCTATCCGGTGATGCTGAAGGCCTCGGCCGGCGGCGGCGGCAAGGGCATCCGCATCGCCTGGACCCGGCAGGACGTGGAGGAAGGCTTCCCGGCGGTGCGCGCCGAGGCCAAGTCCAGCTTCGGCGACGACCGGATCTTCATCGAGAAGTTCATCGTCAATCCGCGGCACATCGAGATCCAGGTGCTGGGCGACAAGCACGGCCATGTGGTGCACCTGTTCGAGCGGGAATGCTCGATCCAGCGGCGCAACCAGAAGGTCATCGAGGAAGCCCCGTCGCCGCTGCTCGACGAGGCCACCCGCATGGCCATGGGCGCCCAGGCCGTGAAGCTCGCCGAGGCGGTGGGCTACGACTCGGCCGGCACCGTCGAGTTCGTGGCCGGCCAGGACAAGAGCTTCTTCTTCCTGGAGATGAACACCCGCCTGCAGGTGGAGCACCCGGTCACCGAACTGATCACCGGCGTCGACCTGGTGGAGCAGATGATCCGCTCGGCCTACGGCGAGCCGCTGCCGTTCAAGCAGGAAGACCTGAAGATCAGCGGCTGGTCCATCGAGAGCCGGATCTACGCCGAGGATCCCTACCGCGGCTTCCTGCCGTCGATCGGCCGGCTGGTGCGCTACTCGCCCCCTCACGAGGGCGAGTTCGGCCCGATCAAGGTGCGCAACGACGCCGGCGTCCGCGAGGGCGACGAGATCTCGATGTTCTACGACCCGATGATCTCCAAGCTCTCCACCTGGGCGCCGGACCGGCTGGCGGCGATCGACGCCATGGGCCGGGCGCTGGAGGACTTCCACATCGAGGGCCTGGGCCAGAACATCCCGTTCCTGGCCGCGGTCATGGACCAGGAGCGGTTCCGCTCCGGGGCGCTCTCCACCAACTACATCAAGGACGAGTTCCCGGACGGCTTCTCCGGGACCGAGCCCACCAGCTTCCAGCGCGACCTGATGGCGGCGGTGGGCTGCGCCATGCACCGCATCATGACCGCGCGTTCGGCGCCGCAGCTGGTCCGCCGCGACTGGGTGGTGATCGAGAACGGCGACAAGCGGCTGGTGCGGCTGACCAACGGCGGGGCGGCGTTCAACGTCGAATTCCTGGGCGAAGGCCGCAAGCTGAACCTCACCGACGTGGACTGGCGCCCCGGCCAGGCGACGTTCCGCGGCGCCCTGCACGGCCGGATCTTCACCGCCCAGGTGAAGCCCGCGGCGGAAGGCTTCGTCATCCGCCACCGGGCGGCCCAAGGGCGGGTGCTGGTGATGACCCCGCGGTCCGCCGAACTGCACGAGAAGCTGCCGCCCAAGACGGCGGCCGACACCTCGAAGATGGTGCTCTCGCCCATGCCGGGCCTGGTGGTGACCCTGGACGTCGCCCTCGGCCAGGAAGTCCGCGCCGGCCAGCAGATCGCGATCATCGAGGCCATGAAGATGCAGAACATCATCCGGGCCGAGCGGGACGGGACGGTGAAGGCGGTGGGGGCCAAGGCGGGCGATTCGGTGGCCGCCGACGAGATCCTGGTGGAGTTCGCATGATGCACAGTCTGAGGGCCGTCGGCGGTTTCGCCTCGATCAGCGAACTGACCCGGCGCTACGGGCTCACCGCCCGGGCGATCCGCTACTACGAGGAGCGGGGGCTCATCGAGGCGGCCCGCGACCGGCATAACGCCCGGCGGTTCGACCAGCGGGCGCAGCGGCGCCTGGCCCAGATCACCCAGCTGCGCCGGGCGGGCCTGCCGATCCCGGACATCGAGGACATCCTGAACCGCGCCGAGAGCGCCGACGGGCGCGACGTCACCTGCCTGGCCCTGCAGCGGCTGTCGCAGCGCCTGGCCGAGCTCGACAGCGAGCGCCAGGCGGTCCAGGCGACCATCGAGGCGGTGAAGGACGGGGCGGTCGCGCCGCCGGCGCGCTAGCGCACAGTCCGTCCTCAAGGTCGGCGGCTTTCGCGTCTGCTTCGGGCCGACGAAGCCTGCCGCCAAACGCAGATCGGCCGCGCGATTTACCGCGCGGCCGACCATCTTTGGGATGGGGTGTCGGCCGACCAGCGCCAGTACGGGGGGCTGGGGGGGCTGTTCAGGGTCCGGACCGGTTTCCGATCAGCCGACATTGACCTTGTCGCCCGCTGCTGTGGCGCGACAATGCTCGGAATTAGGCCCTTTCACGGCGGAGAGAGCGTTGTACGCGGAGCACAGTCGGCGGTGGAATCGCACCGCACGTAGAGGAGTCCGTTGCGAAACGCGGCCGACCGGTCGATAGTGTCTGCAACGGCGGCCTTATTTTGGCCGTCAGGGCGTGGGGCCCCGCGGCGCCTCCAGGACCTTCGGGTTCTGCGCGGATTTATTGAGGCGGCAGAGGCGGTCCGGAGGGGCCGCCTTTTTTGCGTTCAGGCGCCGGCGCAACACATCGGAAGTGCTTAAATTCCAAGCCAGATTGGGACTTGCTTCGGAGTCGGGCGAACCCCTATCCTGAAAATCGGGTATTTGCGGCCGGGGACGGGGCCGAGTCACACATGGACGCCAGCATCTTCATCAGCTTTGCGTCGCAGGATCGCAAAGTCGCCAGCACCATGTGCAAGGCGTTGGAAAGCCGCGGCTTCAAGTGCTGGCTGTCGAGCCGTGACATCCTGCCGGGCGAAAACTTCCAGGTCGCCATCGTCCGTGCGATCCGCAAGGCCAAGATCCTGCTCCTGGTGTTCACCGCCAACTCCAACGGCTCCGAGGAGATGACCAAGGAACTGGCCCTCGCCAGCCAGGAAAAGCTGATCGTGGTGCCCCTGCGGATCGAGGACGTGGCGCCTAGCGAGGCCTTCACCTACGAGTTCGCCACCCGCCAGTGGATCGACTTCTTCGCCGACTGGGAGCTGGCGATCGACCAGCTGAGCGAACGCCTGGCCCTGGCGCTGCCGAGCGAGGGCCCGGCCCTGGCCCCTGCGCCGAAGCCGCCGCCGCAACCCGCCGCCATGCCCGTCGTCGAGCCGCCGCCTGCGCCCAGCGCGGCCGCGCCCGTGGCGCCGGCGCCCAGCCTAGCCTCGCCTGCGGCCGTGGCGGCGCTGGACGTCGCCGTCGCCGAACCCATCGCCCCGGCGCCGCCTCCGCCCGAGCCTGCGGCGGTGAAGGACCCTGCGCCCCCGCCGCCGGTTGCGGCGCCGAAGCCGCCGGCGCCCCCGGTCGCCCGGCCGCTCGCGGCGGAGCCGCCCAAGGCCGCGCCGCGCAAGAGCCGCATCGGGCTCTACGCCGCGGTGGCGGCGGTCCTGCTGGTCCTGGTGGGCCTGGGGCTGGCCGCGCCCGGCCTGTTCGGCAAGAAGGACGGGCCGAAGGAGAACCTGGCCGCCATGGCGGTGGCCGCGTCCGCGAAGTCCAACGGTCCCACGCCGGTGGAGGCCAAGGCGCTCTCCGACAGCGACGTGGCGGCGGTGACGTCCGAGGCGCGCCCGGTGGCCGACGCGGCCCAACTCGACCCCGCCGCGGACCAGCCGGCCGAACCCGCCAAGCCCCGGAAGCGCAAGGCCGCGCCGAAGAAGGTGGTGGACGACATCCCCTACTGAGGCTTGCCCCCAGAGCGGGATACGAAAAAGTGGGTACCGGTTTTTCGCGTCAATCCCGCTCTAAGCCCTTAGAATCGATCACGTCTTATGATTTTGGATTGATTCAATCCAAAATCATCGTGATCTAGGGCCGCCGGGCCAGCAGACCGCCTGGGTTTCGCGCACGTTGCCGCGGTCGAACTCCTTCACCTCGTCGCTGAGCTCCTGGTAGGGGATCAGCGAGGGGTGCAGCCGCCGCGGGTCGTCCTTGCGCGGCTGGTCCGTCCAGCGCCAGCCATCCATCCGCCGCTGCGCGCTCCAGCGCTCATGCTCCAGCTCCGACAGCACCTCCAGCTCCGCATCGTCGCGGTAGAGCGCGCCCTCGGTCAGGCGCGGCAGGTTCCGGAGCCCGCGCCACAGCGACGGTTCGATCCCTGCGCTGGCGAGCTTGGCGGGCACATGGGCCACCACGTCGCGGTTGGCCTGGCGGAAGGTCTCGTCGAGCCGGTCCCAGGGGTAGGCGGAGCGGTTGGCCGGGTCGTCCCGCACCTGTGGCGCCAGCGAGCGGCGATAGGCCTCGTTGAAGGCGCGGGCCGAGGCGTCGGGCGCGTTCGAGAGGAATTCGCTGGCCCGCAGGACGTCGTCGATGTCGCCGAAGGGATGCAGCGCGTCCAGGCCTCGCCGCTCGACGCTCGCGCCCCCGATCACCGCCGAATCGCGCAGCCGCACGAAGATGGTCGGGTGGCCGATGTCCACCGCCCGCGCCAGGGCCTGCAGCATGCCGGCGGCGGCCAGGGCGTCGGTGTCGTCGGCGAGGCAGACATAGGCGGTGGTGATGGGCCCGGCCGAGGCGACCGCCTGAGCCAGCGCCACGGGGTCCGGCGAGACGGCGCCGCTGGCGATCTCGCCCTCGATGAAGTCGAACTCGGCGGAATCATCCACGTCCGGCGCGCGGACCCGGAACACCCCTTCCAGCGCCGGGGCGTTGGGATCGATCACCGTGATCCGCGGCGGCGCCAGGTAGGTCGTGCGGCAATTGACGATCAGGTCGCGGGCGATGGCCTGGCCGGTGTGGCCGAAGCCGACGATGAGGGCGTGGACGCGCGCATGGCCCAGCTCGCGGGCGATCAGGAACGGCGGATGGTCGAGGTTGAGCGCGCGGGCCGAGATCGCCGAGCGGGAGAGCACGCGCGTGCGGGCTTCATTGATGGTGGCGGCGGCGTCCTCCGCCAGGCGCACGTCGCGCATCAGCACCGTGACCAGCGCCAGGGGCGCAGCGGCGCGGGCGGCTCTGGCCAGCACCAGCGACTGAGCGTCGTCGGTCTCGCAGATCAGCACGTGGCTGGCGTCGGTCGCATGCTCCAGCACCGTGGTCGCCGGCTCGCCGGGCGGCCAGGGCAGTGCGATGCAGCGGACCGTCGAGACGCTGATCCCCGGCGCGCCGAGCCACAGCACGCTGCGCTCGGAGGCCCGCGCCGCCTCGAAGGCCACCGCGGCCGACCGGTCGCCGCCGATCACCACCACCTCCTGCCGCAGGCCACGGGCCACCGCCAGGGCGAGCTGCGTCTGCAGGAGCGCCGCCAGGGCCACCAGGGCGGCGCTGAACACCACCACCAGCCCGATCCAGCGGCCGACCTGGAAGCGCCAGTCGGCGAGGCCGGCGCCGCCGCCGTAGACGTCGTTGTAGGAGAACATCGCCGCGGAGCGGTAGAGCGCGTCGGCGAACGACTGGCCCCTGTCCATCCAGCCCGAGGTTCCGAGCCCCAGGGTGACCAGGGCCAGCAGGGGGATCACCCAGGCCGCCCGCAAGGTGAGTTGGCTGCGCCGTTTCTTCATGCCGACGGCGCCCCCCTTCGCGCCTCCCCTGCCGGAATCCGCGCGATGATAGGCGCAAGCCGGGCCATCGCGCATCAGCGACGATTCCTTGAGGATAAGGCGGCCATCGGCGATAGCATCGGCCGATGACCATGTTGGATGGGGTGCGCAAGGAACGGGCGGCGACCACGCGGGCGGCTTTGATCCGCGCGGGCCGCGAGCTGTTCGCGCGCCAGGGCTATCACGGCGCCGGCACCCACGAGTTGGTGGCGGTCGCCCAGGTGACGCGCGGGGCGCTCTACCACCACTTCCAGGACAAGGCGGCGCTGTTCGAGGCGGTGTTCCACGAGGTGGAGGCGGATCTGGTGCGCCAGGCCTCGGCCGCGGTGGAGACGCTCGCCGCCGATCCCTGGCGCCAGCTGCACGTGGGGCTGGAGGTCTTCCTGCGGCTGATCGCCGGCCAGCCGGAGATGCAGCGCATCCTGCTGCTCGACGGGCCGGTGGTGCTGGGCTGGCCCAAGTGGCGGGAGCTGGAGTCCGCCTTCACCCTGGGCCATATCGTCAGCTCGCTGGCGAGGTCCATCGAGCTGGGGGTGCTGCGCGAGCAGCCTGTCGCCCCCATGGCGCACCTGATCCTGGCCGCCCTGAACGAGGCGGCGCTGCTGATCGCCCACTCCGAGGATCCGGAATCGACGCAGGTGGAGGTCTCGGAGGCCTTGCTGCGGCTGGTGGGCGGGCTGCGATAGGCGACGGGGCGGCCTCGGTGTAATCCCGGTTCGACGAAACGGCTTCCGGGAGGACGGCGATGGACTTCATAACCGTGCAGGCGCGCGAGCGCGTCACCACCATCACCCTGAACCGCCCGGAGGTGATGAACGCCATCAATCCGCAGATGCACATGGAGCTGCAGGCGGCGTTCGACGGCTTCGCCGCCGACCCGGAGCAGTTCGTCTGCGTGGTCACCGGGGCGGGGGAGCGGGCGTTCTGCGCCGGCAGCGACCTGAAGGCGGCGGTGAACTCCGGCGTCGGCCAGTCGGCCTACCCCAAGAACGGCTATGCGGGGCTGATTGAGCGGTTCGACCTGGCCAAGCCGGTGATCGCGGCGGTGAACGGCCTGGCGCTGGGCGGCGGCTTCGAGATCGTGCTGGCCTGCGACATCGTCATCGCCGCCGAGACCGCGAGCTTCGGCCTGCCCGAGCCGCTGGTGGGCGCGGTGGCCCTGGGCGGCGGGGTGCACCGGCTGGCGCGGCAGATCGGCCTGAAGAAGGCGATGGGTATGATCCTCTCCTCGCGGCGGGTGAGCGCGGCGGAAGGCGAGCGGCTGGGCTTCGTCAACGAGGTCGTGCCGCCCGGCGACCTGAAGGCGGCGACCGACCGGTTCGTGGCCGAGGTGCTGCGTGGCGCGCCGCTGGCGATCCGCGCCTCGAAGGAGGCGGCGATGCGCGGCCTGGATGAACCGAGCCTCGCCGACGCCATCAAGAGCCAGGCCGTCTATCCCGCCTTCGTCGCCTGGCGCGGCGGCGAGGACACCAAGGAAGGCCCCCGCGCCTTCGCCGAGAAGCGCGCGCCGGTCTGGAAGGGGCGGTAGCGCGAGTCAGTCCGCGTAGCTGGGGTCCATCCGCTCCAGCTTGCGGATCAGGGCGGGCCAGACGAGGGCGCGGCTGAAGTGGTCGGTGCGGGCCGGGTCCATGCGCGCGCCCATCTTGGCGACCACCTCGGGGGCGGGCTGGTGCAGCGGGCGGCCCGTGGAGAGGGCCTTGATCTGCATGGTGCAGCACATCTCCAGGAAGTAGGTGCGCACGAAGGCCTCGGCGACCGTGCGGCCGACGGTGAGGGTGCCGTGGTTGCGCAGGATCATCAGGTTCTTGTCGCCGAGGTCCTGCTGCAGCCGCTCGCGTTCGCCGAGGTCGACGGCGACGCCCTCGTATTCGTGGAAGGCGATGTCCTGGCAGATCACCATGGCGGTCTGGTTCAGCGGCAGGATACCGTCCTCCAGCATGGACACCGCCACCCCGTCGCGGGTGTGCAGGTGGATGACGCAGCCGGCGTCGGCGCGGCCCATGTGCACGGCGCTGTGGATGGTGAAGCCGGCCGGGTTCACCTGGTGCGGGGTGGGGGCCAGCACCTCGCCCTCGGCGTTGATCTTCACCAGGGACGAGGCGGTGATCTCCTCGAACAGCATGCCGTAGGGGTTGATCAGGAACTGCTCGCCCGCGCCGGGCAGGCGGGCGGAGATGTGGGTGGCCACCAGGTCGTCCCAACCGAAGTGAGCGACCAGCCGATAGCAGGCGGCGAGGTCGCGACGGATGCGCGTCTCCTCGACGTCCATGGTCGCGACCGGGCGTTCGGACACCAGCGTCGACATGTTTCCTCTCCTTCAGCCCAGCAGGGCGACCTGGACGTCGCGGTGGCCGGTGTAGGGGTTGCGGCCGTGGAAGGTGTAGAAGTTGTCCAGGATCATCAGGTCGCCCTGCCGCCAGGGAAACGCCACCTCCAGCGACGCCAGCAGCGGATAGAGCGGCATCAGATCCTCGATCGCGATCTCGCCGCCGTCGCCGTATGTCGTGCAGTAGGGGTGCGGGTGCTCGGTTCCGTAGAGCCGGTCGCGGAGCGCGAGCCGTTCGGCCCCGAGGCTGGGGGCGGTGCGTGACTGGCTGGGGATCTGGTTGAACCAGATCTCGCGGCCGGTGCGCGGGTGCGTGACGAAGCCCGGGGCGTTGTAGATCACCGAGAAGCTGCCGTTCTTCTCCCACGCCCACTCCAGGCCCATGGCCTCGCAGCCGGCCTCGGCTTCCTTGCGGCTCGTGGTCACCATGGCCTCGGTCCAGGGGCGGTGGAAGGTGTCGAGATCGGCGTCGCCGCTCGTCCAGTCGGGCTGGCGGAAGTTGCGCTTGTAGCGGACGCCGCGCTCGTGGACCTGGTCGCGGAACGATCGCGAGATCTCCGCGTCGAACCGGCGCACGTCGGCGATCAGCGTCTCGCCGCCGGTGTCGGGGGCGTGGTTGCAGAAGAAGGCCAGCTTCTTCGGATAGCGCGGCAGGTAGGCCATCTCCTGGTGGAACATGAGCTTGGCGGCGGCCGGGGCGCGGGTGGCCTCGAAGGCGCGGCCGGAGATGTTGGCGCGCGGGGTGGCCCCGCCCATGTAGCCGAACTCCATGTCCGGATAGTGCGCGACGGCGCGGTTGAAGCCGGCCGTGTCGCGGAAGGCGAAGTCGCGCAGCACCACCGCGCCGGCGTCGCAGAGCAACTCGTCGAGCGCCTCCTGCCGGTCACGCAGCCAGGCCGTCGCCGCGTCGAGATCGTTCGCCAGCGCTCGATCGACGGGTGTGATGAACAGCGGCAGGCCGCGCCCGGGGGCGTAGGGCTCGCACGCGACCTCGGGGCCGAGCGCCTCGCGCACGTGCGCCGCGAGCTGAACAGGCGCATTCATCTTCCACCCTTTCGCTTGATCGGCGTCGTGCGCCAGTGTTGCGCAACTGATACCGCGGGGCGGGGGCTCCCGCAATTAGATTGTACGTATGTGTTCAATCTATAATCCTGGGCGGGGCGAGAGTCGAGCCGATGCACAACAACGCCGGAAGACCGCTGCGCAGCGACGGGCGGGTCACCCGCGACAAGCTGGTGGACGCTGGCATCGAACTCATGGCCGAGCGCGGGCAGGGGGCGGTGACCCTGGTGGACGTGGCTCTGCGGGCCGGCGTCAGCCGCGGCACCGCCTATCACCACTTCGCCACCCGCGAGGCGCTGCTGGCCGAGGTGAAGGCGTCCATCCAGCAGGAGCTGCTCAAGCTGGCGGACGGCTCGCACCATTTCCGCAACCCCTTCGGCCTGGCGCTCCGGCTGGCGGTGGAAGACGAGTCGATCATCCGTACGCGGATCCACCGCATTCTCGAGGAAGGGCCGCTGACCGATCCGCGGACGGTCAACTTGCTGGGCCGGATGGACGAGATGGCGGCGGCGGGGCGGCTGCGCGAGGGGGTGGACGCGCGCTCGGCCGCGCTGATCGCGGCGGCGCTGGACTTCGCCGGCGTCATGGCGCTGGCGATGGGCGACACGGCGGAGGCGCGCCGCGAGCTGGCGGCGCGGCTCAGCGACACCTGGCAGGTGGTCTTCCAGGCGGGCGTCCTGAAGCCGGACAGTCCCGGCTGAGGCAGCTTGACGTTGCGTTCGATTGACGGGTGGACGCCGGTATTATTCAAGGAAGGCGAGGCGCGCGGCCCATCGCGCGGCGCCCGATGGAGTGAATGAATGTCCTATCTGGCCACGCAGATCGCCGGCGTCCTGGCGTTGGATTCCGAAAAGCCGGCCGTGATCTTCAAGGACCGGCGGGTCAGCTGGCGCGAGATCAAACGGACCGCGGAGGCCCTGCGGAAGACGCTCGACCAGCTTGGCGTGCCGGAGGCCGGCGGCGTCGGCGTGATGCTGCGGAACCGCCCGCAGAACTACGCCGCGATCCTGGGCGTGGTGATCGGCGAACGCTGCGTGGTCACCCTCAATCCCGTCATGCCCGACAACAAGGTGGCGGCCGACATCCGCAACCTGAAGCCCTCGGTGGTGGTCGCCTCGCCCGACGACTGGGCGCGCGAGGAGATCCTGGCGGCCGCCCGCGAGATCGGCGCGGTGGGGATCGTGCTGGGCGACGGCGAGGACTTCGACATCAAGGCGCAGCCGGGTCTGGAGACGATGGGCCCTGGACCGTTCGCCGACCTGCTGCCGGGCATCACGGTGCTGATGCTGACCTCGGGCACCACCGGCGAGCCGAAGCGCGCGCCGCTGCGGTACGCGCAGCTCGAGCTGAACCTCAAGCGCGCCCGTCGGGCCGATCCGAGCCGCACGGACGACGATCCGCCGACCATCCGCAACGAGACGGCGATCCTGTTCAGCCCGTTCGTCCACATCAGCGGCATGTACTTCGCCCTCACCGCCGCCGTGGACGGGCGCACCATGTACCTGCTCGACAAGTTCTCGGTGGACGAGTGGCGCAAGGCGATCGCCGTGGTGAAGCCCGCCACCGCCGGCGGCCCGCCCACCGTGCTGAAGATGATCCTGGACGCCAATATCCCGAAGGAGGAGCTGGCCAGCATCAAGGCCTTCACCTGCGGCACGGCGCCGATCTCGCCCGAGACGGTGGACGAGTTCGTCAGGCGCTACGGCACGCCGGTGCTGTCGACCTATGGGGCGACCGAGTTCGCCGGGGCGATCTGTGGCTGGTCGCTCGCCAACTTCAACAAATACTGGGCCACCAAGCGCGGGTCGGCCGGCCGGATGCATCCCGGCATCCAGGCCCGTACGGTGGACCGCGAGACCTTCGAGCCGCTGCCTCCGGGCGAGGTGGGCGTCCTGGAGCTTCGCGGGCCGGTGCTGGGCGATGGCCATAGCTGGATCCGGGTGAGCGACCTGGCCAAGGTGGACGCCGAGCATTTCCTGTGGGTCGTCGGCCGCGCCGACAACGCCATCAACCGCGGCGGCTTCAAGGTGCTGCCGGACCATGTGGTCAAGGCTATCGAACAGCATCCGGCGATCAAGGAGGCCAGCGTCGTCGGCATCCCGGACGAGCGCCTGGGCGCGGTGCCGGTGGCCGCCTATGTGGTCAAGCCCGGTCACAAGGCGCCGACCGCCGAGGAGCTGTCGACCTTCCTGCGGCAGGACCTGACGGCCTACCAGGTGCCGGTGAAGTTCCGCCAGGTCGACGACCTGCCGCGCACGCCGTCCATGAAGGTCAGCATGCCGGGCGTGAAGGCGCTGTTCGAGGACGAGACGGCGGGGGCGTAAGACGTCTGGGGCCTTCTCGCCCTTCTCCTCTTGCGGGAGAAGGTGGCCCTGCGGAGCACGGTCGGATGAGGGGTCGAAAGCCCTCTCCGGCAAGGCCGCCGCCAATTGGAAAATCGCCGCGCGACCCCTCATCCGTCAGCGTCGCTGACACCTTCTCCCGCAAAGGGAGAAGGATCCGGACAGCCGCCCTACGGTTAGCTGATCAGCCGACCCGCTTGCCGTAGGCGTAGGCGGCGCCGGCGACCAGGACGACCAGCAGGCCGACGATCAGGCCGCTCAGCGTGCCGGAGCCATCGCCCCATTGGCCGAGCAGGAAGCCCGCCACGGCGGCGGCGGCCAGGGCCAGCAGGCCTCCGACGGGCAGGCCGGGCGCGGCGACCGGCGCCGAGGCGACCCGCGAGGCGGCGACGGCGGCCGATGTGGAGGTGGCGGTCGCCGGCGGAGCGGCGAGGCTCGTGGCGGCCGGCGAAACGGGCGCCGGCGCCGGCCCGGCGGCGGGCGCCTCCGGGGCCGCGGGCGCGACCACTTCGGCGAATTTCTTGAAGAAGGTCCCAGCCATCTGCTTGGCGGTGGCGTCGATCAGGCCGCCGCCCAGCTGGGCGAGCTTGCCGCCGACCTGCGCATCCACGTCATAGGCGAGCCTGGTGGCGCCGCCCTCGTCGGTGAGGCGCACGTTAGCCCCGCCCTTGGCGAAGCCCGCCGCGCCCCCCTGGCCCTCGCCCGATATGCGGTAGCCGTTGGGCGGGTCGAGGTCGGAGAGGGTGACCTCGCCGGCGAACTTGGCGCTGATCGGACCCACCTTGACCACGGCCACCGCCTTCAGGCGGTCGTCCTCCAGCTTCTCCAGCGACTGGCATCCGGGGATGCAGGCCCGCAGCACCTCCGGATCGTTCAGCGCCGCCCAGACCTTGTCGCGCGGCGCCGCGATCAGCTGCTCCCCGGTCATCTTCATGGAATCGCACCTTTTTGAGTCAGGCGTTGACGCGCAACCTGCGCCGCAGGCCCGCCTTCCTAGCGCGCCCGCCTCAATGTGCAAGCGGGCGGCTGGCGATCAGCCCGGCTTGGTCAGCGCGCCGCGGCGATGGCCGCGGGATTGTAGAACTCCTTGAAGTGGCGGATCAGGCCATCGCGGACGCGCAAGGCGGCGATGTAGCGGTTGCCGTAGGCGCCGCCCGACGTGAGCTTGCCGACGCTGGCGTACTCGGCGAACACCAGTTCCGGATCCTCGGCCGGATAGATGGCCTGAATGGTGAACTTCATCTCGGCGACGAAGCTCGCCATGGCGGTGTTGAGGTGGGCGAGGATCGCCTGGCGTCCCTCAAGCGGCGGATGGGCGCCATAGGGAAACTCGAACACCGCATCCTCGGCGACCAGACGGCCGACGCGGTCGAAATCCAGCCCCTCGAAGGCGCCGAGCAGGGCGTGCAGCGCCTCGACGCGCGGGTCGCTCGTGGTCATCCCGTCATCCTCCTTGGGCGGCGCCAGCGGCGACGGCCGCCACCGCTGGCGCGTGGGCTCAGCGCGTCTCGAAAACCTTGGCCCCGGCCATCACCGCGTTGCGGTCGACCTGCGGAATGCCCACCGGGTTGCCGAGCTGGCAGTATTTGAGGCCGGTCCTGAGGGCCACGTTGCGCGGCAGGTCCAGCGATTCCCAGATCGCACGGACCGACCCTTGCGTCGCGGCGGTGGGCTTGGCGGCGATCTTGGTCGCCAGCTCCCGGGCCCGCGGATAGAGATCCTCCAGCGTCGTCACCTCGCTGACGATGCCCTGGCGCAGGGCGGTCTGGGCGCCGATCCGCTCGTCGTTGCCCAGCAGCACCATGCGCAGCACGTCGCCCAGCGGCTGCCGATAGGTCATGCCGATCGGCTCCAGCGACGAGGTCATGCCGTAGGTCACGTGCGGGTCGAAGAAGGTGGCGTCCTCCGAGCAGATGACGATGTCGCTCTCGTTGATCATGTAGAAGGCGCCGCCGGCGCACATGCCGTGAACGGCGGTGATCACCGGCTTCCAGCAGCTCACCATCTTCGGCGACAGGTATTCGCCCGGATCGACTTGGCTCCACAGGTTATCGGGCGACGGGCGGCCCTCGCGAACGTCGACCCCGGTGCAAAAGGCGCGGCCCGGGGAGGCGCGCAGGATCGCCACGTGGACGCCGTCGTCCGCCTGGACGCGTTTCCAGATCGCCTTCATGTCCTCCATCATCGGGCCGTTGAAGGCGTTCATCGCCTGCGGCCGGTTGAGGGTGATGGTGGCGATCTTGTCGCAGACCTCGAACAGCACGGTTTCATAGTCTGACATGTGGGGTGACTCCTGCTTCCTGGGATGATGGATGGACGCGGTCGTGCGGCGGAGACCTGGGCCTCCGGCCGGGCGCGTCAGCCGAACGACATGCGCACGCTCTGCCGGGTGATCCGCCAGCCTTCGGGCGTCTTGCGATAGGCGGTCTTGTAGTCCACCGAGCCCGGCGACTTGAGGTCCTTCGTCCCGACCTCGAAGGTGAACAGCAGGCAGTAGCCCGCGCCCTCGGCCTCGGTGTCGGACTTGAAGGTCAGCACGGGGGTGGTGAAGTAGTGACGGCGGCGAAGGTTTTCCGGCTTCGGCGTGTTGCGCAGCGCCTCGCGGCCCTTGAACTCGACGCCGCCCGGCAGGTCGAGGACGCCGTCCTCAGTGAACAGCAGCGCATAGGCCTCCCGGTCGGCGAAGTCGGTGGCGTGGGCGTAGCGCTGCATGAGCTCGGCGATCTCGCTGCGCGCGGCGGTCTTCTGGTCCTCGGTCATCTTTTCGTCTCCTGCCCGTATGTCGCCAAGCACGCCCGGAATCCGGGGCGGGGGCAAGGCCTGCGACGCGAAAGGTTGATGCTGCAGCGCAGGTTGAGGCAGTGTCGGGGCTGGGAGGAGCCGCCGGCGGGCGCGTGACCCGACGAGGCAGGTTGAGATGTCCGATCTGGAGTGGCTGATCCGTTTCGTGGCCGTGGCCGAGGAGCTGTCGTTCAACCGCGCGGCCAAGCGGCTTCGCGTGGACCAGCCCTGGCTGTCGCGCCAGATCCAGCAGCTCGAGGCGCAGATGGGCTGCCCGCTGCTGGTCCGCTCCACGCGCAAGGTGACGCTGACCAGCGAGGGGCTGGCGCTGCTGAAATCCGCCCGGGACCTTGCCGACGCCGCCGAGCGCGCCCGCACGGCCATGCGCGACGTGGGCCGAATACATTCCTCGGTGATCAGCCTGGGCGCGACGCCCTACGCCTTCTGGATGCCGGGCCGGCGGCTGCTGATCCAGCGGTTCCAGGCGCGCTATCCGAAGGCGACGCTGGAGCTGGTCAGCAACTACACGCCGCGGCTGATCACCAAGCTCCGAAAACGCACCCTGGACACCGCGATCCTGCCGGCGGTCTATGATTTCACCGACATGGAGCAGATGGTCGTCCACCGCTCCAAGACCAGCCTGCTGGTCCCGGCCGAGAATCCCCTGGCCTCGCAGGGCGGCGTACGGATGGGCGACCTGAAGGGCCAGCCCGTCGCCATCATCGACCCGAAGCTGAACCTGGCGGTCCACGAGCGCTTCATCGAACCGTTCCTGGCCGCGGGCGCCCTGCCCGTGATCGTCGCCGAGGGGCAGCAGGCGATCGGCTTCTACGCCAAGCAGGACCGGCTGATCATGATCTGCCAGGGCTGGCCGGACAGCGATCCCGGCATGCCCAGCGACTTCACGCACGTGCCGATCATCGGTCCCGCGCCCGACATCGAGTTCGTGCTGGTGCGCCGGCGCGAGCCCAGCCGGGCGCTGCTCAACCATTTCTGGACCCTGGCCAAGGACGTGGCCGGCGAGGTCGTGGGCGAACGGGCGGCAGCATGAGGCTCGACGTCGTCCTGCCGAACACCGGCCCCTATGCGCGCGAAGCGATCGCCGAGGCCGCGCGCTTCGAGGAGATGGGCTACGCCGGCCTGTGGCTGACCGACCATGTGATCGGCGCGCCCGAGTACACCTTCTACGGCGCCTACTGGCTGGAGATCCTGACGAGCCTGGCCCATGTGGCCGGCTCCACGCAGACGATCCGCCTGGGCACGGGCGTGCTGGTGGTCCCCTATCGCGACCCGGTGTGGACGGCGAAGATGCTGGCCACCATCGACGTGCTGTCGGGCGGGCGCCTCGACGTCGGGATCGGGACCGGCTGGACCCAGCGGGAGTTCGAGGCCCTGGGCCGCGGCGCGCTCTACGCGGATCGCGGCGCGGTCACCGACGAGGCGCTGGACGTCTTCATGCAATGCTGGACGGGCGGCGAGCTCTCGCACCAGGGCCGCTGGTCGCAGAGCTCGAAGATCCGTTTCGCGCCCACGCCCGTGCAGGCCCCGCGCCCGCCGTTCTGGATCGGCGCCCGGGGCCTCGCGCCCGCGCCGATGCGCCGGGCCGCCAAGTACGCCGATGTCTGGCATCCCACCGGCCTGACCCCCGAGGAAGTGCGCGAGGGCGGCGAGCGCCTCGACGCCCTGGCCGGCCGCAAGATCGCCCGCAGCGTGCGCCTCCGCGTCGCCGACCCCGCCGACGCCCTGGAACGCGCCCGCCGCTTCCGCGACGCCGGCTGCTTCCAGGTCGCCCTGGACTTCAGCGCGGCCGAGACCTTCGGCGAGTTTTGCAAGGTCGCCGAGGCGGTGATCGCGACGCCGCTCTGACGCCGTTCAGGAGGCCTTCGCCCACTCGCCCGCGCGGCCTGGCAGCCCCGGCGTCGGCAGGAAGGCGGGCGGGCCCTCGTGGGCCTGGGTGACCGGGATGTCCCAGGCGAACATGCCGGCGGCGGTGCGGCGCGAATAGCGCCAGCCGATGTCCAGGCGGACCAGCTCGTCCTGATAGCAGCCGAAGATCTGCTGGTAGTACTGGTAGCCGGTGGGCTTCTTGATCTCGCTGAACCACCAGCGGGCGACGGCGGTGTCGCCGTGGACCTCCACTACGCCAGAGTGGGTGGTCTGCAGCAGGAACTCGCGCTGCTCCAGCAGGCGCTGGAACCCCAGCAGAAGTTTGTCGTAGCCCTTGATCGGGCGGTCGCGGCCGGCGGTCATCAGCTCCCCGTCCGGCGCGTAAACCCCCGCCATGCCCTCGGCCGAGCGGCAGTTGCAGGCGTCTGTGTAGGCGGCGGCCAGTTGGCGGATCGCCAGTTCGTCGTCGGCTTGGCTCATGTTCCCGATCCTCCCTCATTCCGGGCCGCAGGCGCCCGTAAGGCTCGCGTCGTAGCACTTCCCCGGGGCAGGATAACGCCCCCGCGCGAGGGCGATTAAGGGGTCCTTGGAGCACTCTACGGATTCAATTGCACTTTCGGGCGCGAGCGGCGAGTGTGTCGGCGGTGAAATCTAAAACCTGTCGACCAGGATCTCATGAGCCCGTCTGAGAGCCGCTTTCGCCGCCCGATGACGACCACTCAATCCCCCAGACGATCGGAGCAGGCATGACGATCATGCCGGGAAAGTTCGAGCCGGCCGATCCGGCGCCGCGCCAGAAGAAGCTGGCCGAGGGTGTGGCCGAGGCGATCGCGCGCGACGTCATCGCCATGGGCTGGCCGGTGGGGCGCAGCGTCGGCTCCATGCAGGACCTGCTCGTCCGCTATGGCGTCAGCCACGCCGTGCTGCGCGAGGCGGTGCGGCAGATCGAACAGAACGGCCTGGCGGTGATGCGGCGCGGCGCGGGCGGCGGCCTGGTGATCGCCCAGCGGCCCGAGGACGTCGCCGCCCAGACGCTGGCGACCTATCTGCAGCTGGTCGACGTCGACGCCCGCGAGCTCATCGCCGCGCGCCACCTGGCCGAGGACGCGATGATCCGGGCGGCGTCGCAGCGGGTCACAGCAGCGGAGGCGGAGCGGCTGCGCGCCCTCGTGGGCGCGCTGGCGGGGACCCTGCCGGAGATTGAGCTGATCATCCGCTACAACCGGTTCATGAACACCCTGGCCGACGTCGCCGGCAACCCGCTGGTCTCGGTGATGATCAAGGCGGCTTTCCGCGCGCTGACGCCGGCGCTGGCGCCGGCCGACCGGGACACCGTCGGACCGCGCGCCGAGTTCGTGCGCCGCTGGGCCGAGGTGACCGAGACGATCATCGCCGGGGACTCGGCGGCGGGCATCGAGATCCTGCGCGCCACCCGCCCGCAGATGGAGCGCAACAGCATCCTGCGCGCCGAGCTGCGCCGGCGCCAGGCGCAGGCGGGCGCCGCGACCCTGATCGCCACCGAGATCCTGGAGGCGGTGGACGAGGGCCGTGGCCGCAAGCACAGCCAGCTGGTGGCGCTCTCGATCGCCCGAAACATCGCGGCCAACGGCTGGCCGAAGGGCCATCACCTGGGCCTGGAGCCCGCGTTGCTCTCCGAGTACCAGGTCAGCCGCAACATCTTCCGCGAGGCCGCGCGCATCCTGGAGGTGCACGGAGTGTGCAGCGCCAAGCGCGGCCAGCGCGGGGGCTTCATCGTCGGCCGCCCGCGTCCTGACTACGCGGTGGAGTCCGCGATCACCTGCCTGCGCTACCTGGGCGTCCGCCGCCAGCAGGTGGGGGAGATGCGGCTGGCCCTGCAGCCGCACATGACCTGCCTGGCCGCCGTCGCGCCGGGCGCGCGGGGCGCCGAGGCGCTGTCGGCCGTCCTCTGCGACGGGTCCGAGGCCGGCGCGGCGCTGCGCTTCCTGCACGCCCTGGGCCCAGCCGCCGGCAACCGGGTGATGGCGCTGATGAACGCGGTGACCCTGGGGGTCGAGACCGACACCGAGGCCGAGCTTCCGTCGGCCGGCGAGGCCGGCGCGCTCAAGGCGCGCGAGGCGCTGGCCGCGGTGGTGGCCGGCGACGGCCCGCTGGCCCGCCGGGTCACCCTGGACCTCTGCCGGCTGGACTATCCGGACCTCTAGGTCCGAGGCCATGCCACGGAGGGCTTGCGGAGCCTGATCGGTGTGAAACGATCGGGCCCTGGAGTCTTCAGCGGGGCCTGACCATGAGTGAGCCGATCCTTCTCTACGCCGTCGAGGACGGCCTCGCGACGATCACCCTCAACAACCCGGCGCGGCGCAACAGCATGTCGCTGGCCATGACCGACGCCATCGACGAGGCGCTGGTGGCGGCGGCGAAGGATCCGGCGGTGCGGGCGATCCTGATCACCGGGAACGGGCCAGCTTTCAGTTCGGGCGGGGACATCGAGCGCCTCAAGGGCGCCGCCACGGGCGAGACCCCGCGCAGCGAGCGGTCGGCCATCGACCCCAACGACTTCTACAACGTGCCGCCCTACACCCCGCCGGAGTTCCGCTCCCGCTACACCTTCGTCATGAGCCTCGGCGTGCCGGTGATCGCCGCGGTGAACGGGCCGGCGGTCGGTGCGGGATTCCTCCTGGCCCTGCACTGCGACATCCGCTTCGCCAGTTCGACCGCGGCCTTCATGACTGGTTTCGCGCGTATCGGAGCCACGCCTGAGGTGGCGCTCTGCTGGTCGCTGACCCATACCATCGGCGCCGGCCGCGCCCGGGAGATGCTGCTCTCCGGCCGCCGGGTGGAGGCGGACGAGGCCCTGGCGATCGGCCTGGTCACCAAGGTGCTGGCGCCCGAGGAACTGCTTTCCTACGCCGCCGACTACGCCCGCAACCTGGCCGCGCGGATCTCGCCGCGCTCGGTGCGGGTGATCAAGAAGCAGGTGCTCGCCGCCGGCGGCCAGAGCTTCGCCGAGGCCTTCTACGGCTCCGGAGATGACGCCCGGGAGGCCGTGAGCAGCGAAGATTTCAAGGAGGGGCTGGCGGCCGCGCTGGAGAAGCGGCCGCCGCGCTTCACCGGGCGCTGATCAGCTGTCCGGCACGAGGGCGACCGGGACGCCCAGGCCGGGCAGGTCCGGGATGATCGCCGCAGGCTCCGATCGTCCCGCCTCCAGCCGCGTGAACGGCGTCCCACGAGCGGCCAGGTCCGCGGCGGTGGCGTCGAGGTCGAAGACCGAGACGGTGATCGTGTAGGGGCCGGGGCCCTGCGCCGCCAGGTCGGCCGCGACGGCGGCGTCCGGATTGGTCGGCTGGATCAGCCGCAGGCCCGCGCCGTGGGCGTGGTTGGCGCTCATGTCCGCATAGCGGTAGCCGCGGGCGGGTTCGTCGTGAACCGGGCCGGCCGGTTCCCAGCCGAAGTTCTCCCCCAGGCCGCGCAGCGTCGCGTCGATGTCGGAGACCAGGAAGGCTCGATGGCGGATGCGGCGGAACCCGGCCTCGCCGGGCCGCGGCGTGTCGGTCGGCGTCTCGAACAGCTTCGGCGCGAAGGCCGAGGAATTGGACGGAATGAACTCGAAGCGGAAGCCGAAGTCGGCGCTCGGCTGGTAGTCGGCGATGTCTCCCGGGACCGCGCCGACCCACAGCTTGTCGAACGGGACCTCTTCGGCGCGGGGCTGCAGCCAGGCGCGCAGGCCCTTCGCGCGCACCCGCTCGGCGAGGGCGTCCAGGTCGGGCGTGGCCACGACCGTAGCGTGGGTGCGCCATCGGCGCGGCGCCTGGTCGTCGAAGATCCGCCGGCCGCCCATCGGCTGTGGACCCAGCGGCCCGATGATCTCCAGCCGGGTGGGGGCGGTGGCGAAGGCCTTGTTCACCAGGGCGAACACCACGTCCCAGTTCTCGTTCGGATATTTTACGAAGGCGGCCGGCCCCGGCTGCGGCAGTCCCAGCCCGTCGATGAAGGTCGCCAGGCTCCGCCCGACATCCGGGACGCACAGGTCCGCCGAGAACAGGAAATCACAGATCGACATGCGGCCAGGCTCCTCCCTTTGCCGGTCTCGTAGCATGCCGCCGGTTGGGCGTCCCCTTCCCTCCGGAAGGCGGAGCCGCGAACACTCAGCTTGCGATGACGACCCAGGCGTCTAGGGTTTGCGCGGGGTGGCTCGCAGGGGAACGCCATTGCAACGGCTCCTGATCGGTGCGGCGGCGCTGGCGCTCGGAATGTCATCGTCTGCATGGGCCGAATCGCCGGGAGCTCTGCTGGGAAGCCCTTTTCCGCGAGCCGCGGCGCCCGGCGTGGCCCGCACGGCGCCTGACAGCCTGGGTCGGCCAGCGCGCGGGTTGAACGGCGCGCACGTGCGGCGCTATGCGGCGGCGCTGGACCGCCTGGCGCCCGATGGGCGCGGGACCACCCGTGGCGCGAACGAGATCCGGGTTTACGCGGTCGCTGCGCCGTCCGTGGTGCTGGTGGTCTCCGACGACGGCTTCGGGTCGGGCGCGCTGATCGCCGCCGACGGCAAGATCGTCACCAACCTGCACGTGCTGGGCGATGGCCGCGAAGTGGGCGTGATCTTCAAGCCCAAGGAGGAAGGCGCAACTGTCGGCAGGAAGGACGTGCGTGTCGCAAAGATCGTCCGCCGGGACAGCGTGACGGACCTCGCCCTGATCCAGGTCGCCGAGGTCCCGATCGGGGTCGCGCCGCTGAAAGTGGCGGAGGGTCCGGCCGTGGCGGTGGGGGCGGATGTCCACGCCATCGGCCATCCCACCGGCGAGGGCTGGACCTACACCCGCGGCATCGTCAGCCAGGTGCGGCGCGACTACAAGTGGACGGCGGAGGACAATATCCCGCACACGGCGACCGTCATCCAGACGCAGACGCCAATCAATCCGGGCAGCTCCGGCGGGCCGCTGCTCGACAACAATATGGCGATCGTCGGCATCAACAGCTTCACCGGCGAGGGCGAGGGGCTGAACTTCGCGGTGTCGGCCGAGGACGTACGCGCCCTGCTGGCGATGACCGCCGACCGGGCCGCGGAGCCGCCCAAGGCGTGCGAGGTGACGGAGATCGCTTCCGAGGCCTTGAAGGCGCCCAAGGGGATCCGGTCGTTCCTGGACGTCGACTGCGACGGCCACATCGACGTGATCGCCACCATTCCCGACAGCAAGCGCGATCCGATCACCTATGTCAGCGACGACGATGGCGACGGCAGGATCGACACCGTGCTGGTGGACGTGAACCACGACGGCGTGTTCGACCTCGCCCAGTACGACACCGACGGCGACGGCAAGCCCGACCTGGAGGGCTTCTACCGCAAGGGCGAGGACGAGCCTTACCGGTACGAGAAGATCAAGAAATAGCGGCGGCCCAGGGAAGTATGGCGCAGGCGCAATACGCTCGCCGCGATTGCACGGCCAAGGCTAGGTGCGCGGCGTCCCGCCGTCCCCCGGAGGCGTCGCTGCGACGAGCCCTGATCCGTTTCGCGCTCCTTGCGGCGGCCCTCGCCGGCGCAGGATGTGCGTCGGGGCCGCCCGGCGGGCCGCATCGCCACGGCCCGCCGGGCGAGGACGGTCGCCCGCGGCCGCATCGCGGGGCGCAGGTGTTCATCAGCCCCAGCGGCCAGCCGTTCCGCGCCGGCCCGGACGCGGCCTATCCGGTCGTGGCCTGGTTCGCCCAGGCGGACGCCGACCATGACGGGCGGATCAGCCGCGCGGAGTTCCGCGCGGACGCCGACGCCTTCTTCGGCGTGGTCGACGGCGACGGCGACGGCGTCGTCACCATGGTGGAGACCAGCGCCTACGAGACCACGATTGCCCCGGAGATCACCCGCCTGAACATTCCCGAGATGCATCGCAGCGACGGCGAGGGCGGGGAAGGGCCGCGCCGGCGCGGCGGCGGGCGAGGCGGCCATGGCGGCGGCGGCCGAGGCGGGGGCGGCCGGCCGATGGCGTTCGGCGGCGGGCGGCAAGGGGCGGCGATGTTCGGCCTGATCAACGAGCCCGAGCCGATCCGCGCGGCGGACGCCGACTTTTCGCTCAGTGTCACCCGCGCGGAATGGCGCGCGGCCTCCGACCGGCGGTTCGACCTACTGGACAACGACCACGACGGCGCCCTGACGCTCGCAGAGCTGCCGCGAACCCCGGCCCAGGGGCCCGCGCCCCGCCGCTAGGCGTTGCGCGCCATCAGGCCGCCGTCCACCGGGATCACCGCGCCGGTCAGGAACGAGGCGGCGGGCAAGCACAGGCTCAAGGTCATGTGCGCCACCTCCTCCGGCGCGCCGTAGCGGCGCAGGGCCGTGCGGCGCTTGGCGTAGATCTCCCGTTCGTTCTGCGGATAGCGGTTGGTCATGGCGGTGAGGATCGGCCCCGGACAGATGCAGTTGACGGTGATCCCCTCGGGGCCGAGCTCGACGGCCAGCGCGCGGGTCAGGCCGGTGACCCCGGCCTTGGCCGCCGCGTAGGGGCTGTTGCGGGCCGTGGCGCCCAGGGCCTCGGTGGAGGCGATGTTGACGATGCGCGGGCTGGCCGACTTGCGCAGGAAGGGCAGGGCGGCGCGGATCACCCGCTGGTGGGCGGTCAGCAGCACCGACAGGCTGCGGCCCCAGACGTCCTCGTAGCCGTCGTCGTCGATGGGGTTGAAGCCGGAGACGCCGGCGTTGTTGACCACGATGTCGAGGCCCCCGAAGTGGTCCGCGACAGCCTGGACGACGGCTGCGATCTGCAGGCTGTCGCTGACGTCCAGCCGCCAGGCCTGGGCGGTCCCGCCGGCGGTGGCGATCCCCTCGGCGATGGCCTTGGCGCCGTCCTCGGAATAGTCGGTGACGGCGACGTTGGCGCCTTCCTGGGCGAAGACCTGGGCGGTGGCGCGGCCCATGCCGCTGGCAGCCCCGGTGACCAGCACCGTCAGTCCCCGGACCGACCGGCTCAGCTTCGGCTGTTCGTCCATCGCGGACCTCCCCGTCTCTCGTTGCGACCGGCCCGCAACCTGCGGGGCGGCGGGCGGCGGCGCAAGCCGAAGCGTCGACAAGCGCCGGCCGAGGCCTGATGCTCGCCGTGAACCGGCGCCGACGCCGGGCGCGACAGGGAGCGAACGATGTCCGGCAAGCCCATCAAGCTCGGCGTCCTGCTGGACGAGCCACGCTACGAGCGGCCCGACTTCCTGCTCAACGCCTTCCGCCTGCGGTTGGAGGAATTCAACGCCGCCGGCGGCGTGGAGGGCCGGCAGGTGGAGATGCGCCTGCAGGTCGCCGAGGGGGCACATTCAGGCCTGCCGGAGAACCTGCGCCCTGCCTACCGCGAGCTGACGGAGGATTCCGAGGTGGTGGGGATCATCGGCCCGGGCGTCACCGACAACTGCCTGGTGCTGGTGGACGACGTCGACCGGGCGCAGGTCCCGACCCTGTGCTTCCCGGGCTCCGAGGACTGCCGGGGGGAATGGTATTTCCAGTACCAGCTCGGCTCCTTCGCCTGGGAGGCCCTGTTCCTGGCCCGGGCCCTGGCCAAGGCCGGCCATCGGCGGGTGGGCGTGCTGCAGAGCGGAACGGTGGGCGCCTTCTACTACGAGCACTTCGAGCGCGAGGCGCGCTTCCTGGGCCTGACCATCGTCGGCAAGGCCTATGCTGACGTCCACCAGGGCGACGTGACGGACCAGATCGGCATGCTGCGAGGCCAGTCGCCCGACGCGATCCTGTTCCTCGGCATGGGCGAGCCCACGCTGGCCTTCGCCCAGGCGCCTGGCCGGATCGGCTGGGAAATCCCCACCTATGCGAACATCGCCATGATGCAGATGGCGGCCCGGTCCGAGGCCGAGCTGCGCGCCTTCGGCGGCCTGGTCTGGGTGGACCAGTACGAGCCGCGCAACGTGACGCTGCAGGCGTTCGAGGCCGCCTACCGCGCCCGCTTCGGGGTCGATCCGCTGCCGCACGCCATCCCGCCGGCCAGCTACGACATGATGACCCTGATGGTGGAGGGGCTCAGGCGCGCGCCCAACCTCAGCCGCGCGGGCCTGAAGGCGGGGCTGGAGCAGGTGCGCCAGATCCCCGCGGCGGCCGGGGGCCTCGCCCCGGTGATGGGCTTCTGCAAGTGGGACCGCCAGGCGCTGAAGGGCCCGGACGTCATGACCTACCGGCGGGTGCGCGGCGGGCGGGTGGAGACCTTCGAGCCGTAGGGTGGGGCGGCGGCGGATGTCGGTGTCCCCGAACGCCCGCAAAAACGCATCAATCCGCGCGCATCGACGGCTGGAAGCGCGCCGCGCCGGGCGTATGGTGCGCCGGTCCACGGGGTTCGGAGGAAATGCGCCATGAGCACGGCTGAAGCGGCCAAGGCTGAAACGACCAAAGCCGATGCGAAGAAGAGCGATACGTTCGGCAAGATCACCGACTCCGAGATCGCCCGGGCCCAGGCCCAGATCGGCATCCCGCAGCCCAGCCACATCGTGATGCACGACGCCGTCCCCTCGGCGAACGGCATCTCGCACTTCGCCTTTTCCTATGGCGACGACAATCCGCTCTACAACGACCCGGACTACGCCAAGACCACCCGCTGGCGCGGACAGATCGCCCCGCCGACCTACATGGCGATCACCGGGATCAACGAGACCCCGCCGCTGGATCCCGAGAAGAAGAAGCTGTTCCGGCAGCTGTTCCCCGGCTGCGGCGAGTACGTCTCGGGCTTCACCTACGAATGGTACCGCCCCGTGCGGCCGGGCGACCAGGTGTTCTACGAGACCACCACCTGCGGCGTGAGCGTCATCGACACCAGCAAGTTCGCCGGCAAGACCGTGCACGTCACCCGTCGCCGCCTCGACGTCGACGCGGTCGGCTCGCCGATCTCCAACCACGAGACCCTGCTGATCGTCGCCGAGCGTTCCGGCTCGAAGACGGGCGGCAAGCACGAGGGCGTCGAGCCCTGGGTCTACAGCGACGAGGACATCGCCAAGATCGACGCCATGTACGCCGCAGAGGAGACGCGCGGCGCCAAACCCCGCTACTGGGAGGACGTCGAGGTCGGCGACCTGATGCAGCCGCTGGCCAAGGGCCCGCTCACCGTCACCGACATCATCGCCGAGCACATGGGCCGCGGCATGGGCCACTACGGCCACGGGCCGTTGCGCTACTGGTGGAAGACCCGCCAGAAGATCCCCGGCTTCTATCCGAAGAACCCCTACGGCGTGCCGGACGTGGCGCAGCGGCTGCACTGGGAAACCGACTGGGCCAACAAGGTCGGCCTGCCGCTGCCGTACGACTATGCCGACATGCGGATGAACTGGATGGGCCACCTGGTCACCGCCTGGATGGGCGACGACGCCTGGCTGTGGCGGATCTTCTGCCAGATGCGCGCCTTCAACTTCATCGGCGACTTCCATGTCATGGAAGGCCGCGTGGCGGCCAAGCGGCGCGAGGGCCGGCACTGCGTGGTCGACCTGGAGATCAAGGGCACCTGCCAGCGCGGCTGGGTGACCACGCCCGGCACCGCCACGGTCATCCTGCCTTCCCGCGAGCACGGCGCCATGACCCTGCCGGACGCGCCCGAGGAGTTCGTCAAGCGCGGCGCGGAGATGATGACCGAAGCCACTGTGCGGGCGCGCCGATAGCGTCGCGGCCGCCTTGCGCCCCACCGCCGGCGCCCCGATAAAGGGCGGCCGACCGCGAGCGGCGAACAAGGGCGGGACGCCGGTCCGGGCGTCCCCGACATTGGAGGGACTGCATGGCGGCGCCGCTGAAGATGGGCCTCAACATCGTCTGGGTGAAACCCGAGCTGCAGGTCGAGTGCGCCGTGCTCGCCGAGGATCTCGGCTTCGACTCCGTCTGGTCGGGGGAGCACATCTGCCTGGAGAAGAAACCGGGCTGGTGGCGCAACTATCCCAGCGTGGTCGCCCTCGGTGAAAAGGGCACCGAGAACGACGTCAGCTTTGGTCCGGACTCGCAATTTCTCGACCCGCTGATCGCCCTGGCGGCCTTCGCCGCCGCGACCAAGCGGGTGCGGCTGGGCGTCGGCATCTACATGCTGGCCCTGCGCGACGCCGTGCTGGCGGCGAAGATGCTCGCCTCGCTCGACGTCCTGTCCGGCGGCCGGATCGACCTGGCGGTAGGTCTTGGCTGGAATGCGCCGGAGTACGCCTTCACCGGCAACGACTGGTCCAAGCGCGCCCGGAAGATGGACGAGACGATCCGTGCGATGCGGGTGTTGTTCGAGCACGACACGCCTGAATTCCACGGCGAGTTCTACGACTTCGGACCCTGCGGATTCGAGCCCAAGCCGATCCAGAAGCCGATGCCGATCATCATCGGGGGCGCCACGCCGCCTGCGGAACGCCGGGCCGGCCGCCTCGGCAACGGATGGCACGGGCCTCTGTCGAGCATCCCGACGATCAAGCGGCATCTGGCGGAGGCGGGGCGCGCCGACGAGCCGTTCCTCTGGAGCTCCATCACGCTCGGGCCGCTCGCGCGGCCGGAACTGGAGGCGATGGCGGCCCAGGGTGCGGACCAGGCCGTCGTCACCCCATGGGCCAACACAAAGGTGGGCGCGATCGGCCGCGAGGGCTTCGCGGAACTGGAGCGCTACGCCAAGTCCATCGGCCTGGGGTGATCCAGGCTCAGTTCGTCGGCGGCGGCAGGGCGCTTTCGGGCGCGAGGGCGTCCGGGTTCTCGATGACCGGCAGGGCGCCTGGCGCAGCCTCTCCCTGCGCGGCCACGCCCTCCTCGGGCGGCGGCGGGGGCGGCGGCAGGTCGTTCAGCGGGATGGCCGAGGCGACCGGGCCGGGGTCCGGCGCGGCGTGGTCGGGAATTTGCGGTCGCGGCGGGGCTGCGGCCACGGGCGTGCGGACCTCCGGGGCCGGCTGGGCGGGCCCGCCGCCGAAGTAGGCGCGGGCCAGCACCACCAGCACGACGCCGGCCAGCACCACCAGGGACGCGATCAGGGCGAAGTACGAGCGCCGGGGCCGCGGCGTATCCATCAGACCTGGTTCCTCTCGCCCCTCCCGCGCCGCCGCGCGAACCCTAGAGCACGATGCGATCAGGCGGAATCGCCTGATCTCTGAATCGTGCTCTAAATTCAAGAGTTTGAGCGCGTTCTAATCGCAAAGCCGGAATCCACTTTTGCGGAACGCGCTCTAGTCCCACGCGGAACGGCTGCGAACCCGGCGCGGGAAACGCACGGCCTCGTCGCGCGGAATCATCCCTCCAAGGCGGAAACGAGACATGAAGATCATCGGCGCGCCTCCCACCGGAAGGCGGCGCGGCTACCAGACCAGCGGCAGGTAGTCGACGCCGAACACCCCGATGGCGTGGGTCGCGGGCGTCTCGCCGGGCTTGACCTTGAACGGCGGCACCCGGCTCAGCCATTCCTCCACCGCGACCCGCATCTCGCGGCGGGCCAGGTGCGAGCCGATGCAGCGGTGCGGGCCGGCGGCGAAGCTGATGTGGTTGACCTTCTCGCGGGCGAAGTCGACCACGTCGGGATCGGGGAATTCGGCGGCGTCGCGGCCGGCCAGCATGGTGGCCAGGGTCACCCGATCGCCCTTCTTCATCCGCACCCCGTGGAACTCCACGTCGCGGGTCACCAGCCGGGAGCTGACCACGATCGGATAGGCGCGCATGAGCTCCTCGATGGCGTCGGGGATCAGCTCGGGATTGTCGCGCAGCTGCTGCTGGTGCTTAGGGTGCTCGGCCAGGTGCTTGAAGATGAAGCCCAGCGTCGCGGTCACCGTGTCCAGGCCGGCCACGAACAGCAGGAAGCAGACCCCGAGCGCCTCCTGGTCGGTGACCTCGCGGCCCTCCACGCCCTGGGCGAGGATATAGGTGACCAGATCGTCGGTCGGCGCCTTCCGGCGCTCCGCGATCACGCCGAGCAGGTAGTCGTTGATCGCCCGGGCGCAGGCGATGCGGGTGTCCATGTCGTCGCTGTGCAGGATGCCGTTTTCCCACTCGAGGAACCGGGCGGTCTGGTCCAGCGGCAGCCCCATCAGGCTGAGAAAGATGGTGACGGGGAAGACCTCGCTGAAATCGCGGACGAACTCCGTCTCGCCCTTGGCCAGCACGCCGTCGACGAGCTTCGCAGCGGTGGCCTTGATGTCCGCTTCGACGGCCTTCATCCGCTTCGGGGAAAAGACTGGATTCATCAGCACGCGCCACTTGTCGTGCTCGGGCGGATCGACCTCCAGCGGGAGCAGGTCCCAGGTCTCGCCGAGCAGGGCCGAAAAGTTCGCGCCCCCCTTGCTCGAGAACAGTTCCGTATTCTGGAAGACCTCGCGGATCAGCTCGTGGGTGGTGACGACCCAGTTGTCCTGATCCCCGTGCCGGACGTTCAGCGCGTAGAAGATATCCGGCCCGCCGCGCACGCTGTCGGCCGCCGCCTGCACGGCGTCGAGGCCCGCGCCCGGAAGGTTCTGGAACTGGAAGTCCCGCACCAGCTCGGGCGGAACGTGCGCGGGCGCCTGGGCCGCCACCTTCGCGATCTGGTTCATCCTGGTCCTCCGTGGGGCTGCGCCCGCCCCGGCGTCGTCCGCGCCGTTCCCCGCCATAGTAGCCCGCGGTCCCGTCACGCCATAGCCATTCCGGTCCGCCTGGGTATGATATGGGCCACGGAATGACGAAGGGCGCGCCTACAAGCGCCCTCGGCGGCGAGGAGGAACGATGCTCTCTCCCGAACAGAATGATCTGCTGACCCTGGTCGAGGGCGACGCGCCCATGGGCCAGATGATGCGGCGGAACTACTGGATTCCATGTCTTCGCGCCGGGCTGCTGGAGGCGGGCGGCGACCCGATCCGGGTGCGGCTGTTCGGGGAGAATTTCGTCGCCTTCCGGGAGGCCAAGGGCGCGGTGGGGTTTCTCGACGAGCACTGTCCGCATCGGCGCGCCTCGCTGACCCTGGCCCGCAACGAAGGCGACGGGCTTCGCTGCATCTTCCACGGCTGGAAGATGACCGCCGAGGGCAAGGTCGTGGAGATGCCCAACGAGCACAAGGAGCCGGAGAAGCTCTGCGCCCGCGTGCCGGTGCGCCATTTCCCGGTCTGCGAGGCGGGCGGCATGCTCTGGGTGTGGCTGGGCGCGGGCGAGGCGCCGAAGTTCCCGGACCTGCCCTACATGCAGGTTCCGGCCAGCCACTGCTTCGTCGCCAGCACCAAGATCCCGGTGAACTTCGTGCAAGGGCTCGAGGCGACGCTGGATTCCTCGCACATCGGCTTCCTGCACCGCGACTGGTTCGGCGAACTGGGCGACGCTTACAAGGGCGCCAGCGAGAACCTGGCGCCGCGCTTCGAATTCCAGCCCACCAAATACGGCTATCGCGGCGCGGCGCTGCGGCCCTTGGCGGATGGCGCCACCCTCGTGCGGTTGAACGAGTTCGTGATGCCCTTCCACGCCTCCATGCCCACGGGCCAGCCGAACAAGGCCGCCTACCAGATCCTCGTCCCCATCGACAACGAGACCACCTGGTGGGTCTTCGTGGGCTGGAGCTATGACGAGCCCTACGACGGCGAGAATTCGATCCTCGCCAAGCCCGGCTCGGACATCGACAACTGGGCGCCCCCGCTGGGCAATGCGGAGAACCGCTGGGGCCAGGACCGCCAGGCCATGCGCGACGGCCGCTCCTACGCCGGCTTCAAGGGGCAGGGCGGGCTCTTCACCGAGGACACCGCCATCGAGATGAGCATGGGACCGCGGACCGACCGGTCCAAGGAGTTCCTCTGCTCCGGCGACATGGCCATCGTGCGCATGCGCTGGACCCTGCTGCAGGCGGTCGAGGACTTCATGGCCGGCAAGCCCCCGCTCGGGACCGATCCTTCGATCGCCTATTCCAGCCTCTACGCCGTCTCCGAGGTCATCCCCAGCCAGACGAGCTGGAAGGAACGCTTCGCCGCGGCGTGACCGACGACGGGCGCCCAGGCGGCCAAGACCAGACAATCACGACAGGAAGCCGCCGGCGCGCCTCGCCAAGCGGACCGGGAGGAATGGATGACGACGACCGCCACCGAGCCTTCCGGGCCCGCCGCCGAGGGGTCGGCGCCCGAAGCGGCGGCGTTCAGCCGGGGATACCGTCGCTACGCCCTCTCGATCCTGCTGCTGATCTATATCTTCAACTTCCTGGACCGGCAGATCGTCTCGATCCTGGCCGAGCCGATCCGCAACGACCTGCACCTGGCCGACTGGCAGCTGGGGGTGATGACCGGCCTGGCCTTCGCCCTCTTCTACACCGTGCTGGGCTTTCCCGTGGCGCGGCTGGCCGAGCGCGGCGACCGCCCCTTCATCATCGCGGGCGCGGTCGCCCTGTGGAGCGCCTTCACCGCCGTCTGCGGCCTCGCCCAGAACTTCTCGCAGCTGATCCTGGCCCGCATCGGCGTGGGCGTCGGCGAGGCCGGCTGCACGCCCCCGGCGGTCTCGCTGATCGCCGACTATACGCCGAAGGCGGAGCGCGCCTCGGCGATGGCCTTCTACACCATAGGCTCGCCGGTCGGCAGCCTGCTGGGCATGGTGATCGGCGGGCTGGTCGCCGACCTGTGGGGCTGGCGCGCCGCCTTCTTCATCGTGGGCCTGCCGGGCCTCCTGCTGGCCGTCGCAGCCGCCACGCTGCTGCGGGAGCCCCGCCGCCGGCTGCAAGCCCGCCTGGCCGCGCAGCAGGAACAGGCGCCGCCGCTGATGGAGGCGCTGCGCGAGATCCGCGGCAAGCGGGCGCTGTGGCGGCTGATCTTCGGCGGCGCCGTGAAGTCGTTCGTGACCTATGGGATGATCGCCTTCCTGGGTTCGTTCTTCTTCCGCAACCACGCCGAGGAGATCGCGGTCCTCGCCCAGCGCGTGGGGCTGGAGGCGACCGGTTTCGTGGGCGTGGCGCTGGGGGTGACCACCGGGGTCTCCGGCGCGATCGGCGCCATCCTCGGCGGCAGGCTGGTGGACCATTTCGCCAAGCGCGACCTGCGCGCCTACGCCCGCATCCCGGCGATCGGGATGCTGATGGCCGTGCCCTTCTACACCGCGGCCTTGCTGTCGGATTCCGTGTTGGTTGGGTTCGCGCTGCTGATGATCCCCGGCCTGTTGAGCAGCCTGTGGACGGGGCCAGTCTACGCGGCGATCCAGGGCCTGGTGCGGCCACGGGTCCGCGCCACAGCGACGGCCAGCCTCCTCTTCACCACCAACCTCATCGGTCTCGGCCTGGGGCCACTGGGTATCGGCATCGTCAGCGACTTCATTTCCAACGTGATGCACCTTGGCCCGGCCGCGGGCGTCAAATGGTCAATCCTGCTGTTCACCGTGTTGGGGATCCCGGCCGCCCTCATCTACTGGAGCGCGGCGAAGACCCTGCGCGAGGAGATGATCAACTAGCCGGCCGCCTGGGCCGGCGCGTCCTGCGGCTGCGGCCGGAAGCGGCGCTCCCACGCCAGGGCCAGGTCGAGGCGGGGACGGCGGGCGGCGATGAACCGGTAGAAGGAGAGCTGGCGGCCGATCCCCAGGCTACGGATCTCCACCTCCTCGAACAGGGCGTGGGCCAGGGCCTCCACCTCGCGGGCGTCGTTGACGTGCTCGTGGCGCATCAGCTGGCCATAGTCGAGGCCGTAGCGCAGGCGGAACTCCAGGCCCGTGGTCAGCATCCAGCCCAGCGCCCAGACCAGGCCGCCCTCGCTGGGGATCGCCGCGCGCAGAGTCCCGCCGGTCTCCAGCAGGCGCGCCGAGCGGGCGAGAACGAAGGGCAGGTCGCAAATGTGTTCCAGGGCCGCGACGCTGGTGATTCGCGCATAGCGCCGGGTTTCCGGCACGTCGCCGATGTCGGCGAACACCTCGCGGATGCGGCCGCGGTCGGCAGAGTGCTCGAAGAGCGCGCCGAAGGGCTCGACGATATCGTAGATCTTGGTCTGCGGCTCGAACGGCAGCTGGTTGAGGGTGCCGGCGCCCAGCTCCAGGGTCGGGCCCGCAACCCCGCCCAGCGCGTCGGCGGCGACCTGCCGGTGCAGCCAGCGCTCCAGCCGCTGGGAGAGGGAGGCCGCGACCGTCACGCCGCTGCGGTTCTGCAGGTACTGCTTCTCGTAGATCCGCTGCAGCGCCGGCGGCAGCGACGGGCGCTGCTTGGGGAAGCCGGCCAGCGTCGCTTGAAGGTCTTGATCCTGGCGGGGCGGCATTGCGAGGATTCGGGCGGGTCCCTGGCCGGCGGAGCGGGCCACCATAGGCCCTGCCGGGGCGGACGCGAACCTTTTGAGGCTTTGCAGCGGCCGGACGGCCGACTACCAACGGCGCCGTCGGGGCGCAGCGGCGCCGGGAGGGCTTGCTTGGAGGATCACACGGTCAGGTCCTGGTTCGAGCCCAGTGCGGCCAACGCCTACCGGATCGTGCTGATCGGCGGCTTCGTGCTGATGCTGGCGGCCAATCTGCCGGGGCACCTGTCGCTGGATTCGGTGGTCGCCCTGCACGAGGGCCGGACCGGCGTGCGGGAGACCTGGGCGCCGGCGGTGGTGTCGTGGATCCTGGGGCGGTTCGACGCGGTGCTCAGCGGCGCCGGGCTCTACGTCGCCGCTAGCGGGGCGCTGCTCTACGGAAGCCTGATCGCCATGGGGGGGTTGCGGCCGCGAATCGGCTGGGCGGCGCCGGTGCTGGCGCTGGCGGCGGTGCTGACGCCGGGGCTGCTGATCTACCAGGCCATCGTCTGGAAGGACGTGCTGTTCGCCAACCTGGCGGTGGCCGGGTTCGTGCTCCTGGCCCATGCGGCGCGGCGGTGGCCGGAGCCTGCTCGGATCGCGCCGCTGGCCTCAGCGGGGCTGTGCTTCGCCCTGGCGGCGCTGGTGCGGCAGAACGGGGCGGTGACCGTCCTGGCGGCGGCCCTGGCGCTGGCGTGGATCGCCCGGGGCGGGGGCTGGCGGGCGAGCCTCGGCTGGGGACTGGGCGGTCTCGCAGCGGTGATCGTGCTGGCGGTGGGGATCAACGCCGCCGTGCAGCCCGGGGCGACCGCGCCGAAACTGCGGCCCAACTCCGGCCTGCTGGTGCTGCAGCACTACGATATCGTGGGCGCGGCGGCGCACGACCCGGCCCTGACCTTCGACGTGCTGGCCAGGACCAATCCGGCCGCCGCGGCCCTGCTGCGCGCCAAGGCGGCCACGACCTATTCGGCCGAGCGGGTGGACACCCTGGATGTGGACCCGGCGTTCCGGCGGGCGCTGTGGCGCAATCCCGACCCGGTGATGGGGGCGCAGTGGCGCGAGGTCATCATGCGGCACACCGGCGACTACCTCGCCCACCGCTGGGCGGTGTTCGGCCAGGTGTTCGCGACGCCGAAGCTGGACCGCTGCCTGCCGGTCCACGTGGGCGTGACCGGGCCGCCGGCCCTGCTGGAGGACCTGGACATTCCGGCGGGCGTCGAGCCGCAGGACCAGGCGCTGGCGGACTACGCCGGGCGATTCTTCGGCACGCCGCTCTATTCGCACCTGAGCTATGCGGCGGTGGCCGCGCTGGTGGCGGCGGCCCTGCTGTGGCGCCGCGAGCCGGCGGACGTGGCGATGGCGGCGATGCTGATCTCGGCGCTGGGATTCGCCGCCAGCTTCTTCGTGATCTCGGTGGCCTGCGACTATCGCTACCTCTACTTCCTCGACGCGGCGGCGATGGCCGGGCTTCTCTACCTGGCGATGGACCCGGCGGTATGGCGGGGGCGGGCGGCGGCCTGAGAGCCTCCGCAGAGGTCGCCGACGACGGGCGCTAGATCACGATGATTTTGGATTGATTCAATCCAAAATCATAAACGTGATCGATTCTAAGAGTTCAGAGCGGGATTGACGCGAAAAACCGGTATCCACTTTTTCGCATCCCGCTCTAGCTGCCGTCGGGACGCAGGACTTCGAACTGTTCCGAGACGATCGCGTAACATTCGCAGGCATGTCCCAGCAGGGCCTTGCGATCGACGATCCTGAGGTTGCCGCGGGAGTAGTCGATGACCCCGGCCTTCTTCAGCGCCCCGGCCATGTTGCTCACCGTGCTGCGCTGCACGCCGGTCATCACCGCCATGTATTCCTGGGTCAGGGGGAAGCTGTCCGTGCCCACCCGGTCCTGGGTCATCAGCAGCCATCGCGCGAGGCGTCCGTGAACGCCGTGCGCCGCGTTGCACGCCACCCCCTGTTCGGCCTGCAGCGAGGTGGCGCGGGCGTGCCGCAAGGTCAGCGCCATCAGGTCGGCGCTCTCCGCCAGGCGTCCCCGAAACGACGACGCCGCCATCTGCATGGCGCTGCCGCCGATCTGCGCAAAGACCCTGCAGCGGGACGGCTGATCGGTGATGGCGTCGATCAACGACACCACGCTTTCCCGGCCCACCGTGGCGGTCTCCACGGTCTTGCCGTCGCTCAAGACGATGACCACGGAAATACAGGCGCTCCCGGGAAAATAGAGGGTGTCCACAGGATCACCGGTCTCGAACAGGACCTTGGTTGTCGCGATCGCCACTTCGGACATGTTCGCGGTCAGCGCCGCCCGATCGCTCGGCTTCAAGGCGGACAAGAAAAAATTAAGTAGCTGCACGTGGGCTCCCGATGGGGTGACCCCATCCGTCGCACTCTTTCTGGAACCTATGAATTCAATTCGGAAGTTCTTTGCTCCAAATCTACAAAAATTCGCGGTTCGCGAAGATATAAATCGGGTCTCATACATAATATTACAAGATCGGACGTCTTGTTTATTACGTCGATTTATTCGGTTCGGACCAGCACCCAGGCGAACATCAACCTCAGAAACCAACCATGATGGACCACGTCGCTGCGGCCTGGCGGTCGATGTCCTGCAATTTCGGGTATGCGACAGACGAAGGCTGCGTTCGCGAACTAGCGTCACCAAAAGATCGGATGGCGCCATGGCTGCGTTTCGGTACGGGATTTTCAAACGCGGTCAGATCTGGACGATCAATGGCGATGACGGGGTGAAGCTGGGTTTTCCGTCCCGTGACGCCGCCATCGCCGCCGTAGTCACCATGGTGTCCGTTCACCGCGCCTGCGGCCAGACGGCCGTCGTGACCACCCAGGACGAGGTCGGCAGGCTCAGAACGCTGCTCAACCCGCTTCACGAGGCTGCGCTCGATCGCGTCGCAAACGACGACGCCTGGGAGATTCTGCTCGGCGCGGCCATTCCCCGGTCGCAACCGATAAACCCGGCCGCCGCCAACAGCCAAGAGCCCTGAACGCAGCGCCCCGGGGCCGTCAGGCCTCCGGCGCGCCGATCGCCTCCAGCCGCTCGCGGTAGCGCAGGCCGACGGCGCGGGCGGAGAAGTGGGTGCGGATGTGACGGCGGGCGCGGCGGCCGAGGTCGGCGGCGGCGGCGGGATCGTCCAGGAGCTGCTCGATGAGGTCGGCGGCGTGGTCGGGCGACGGGTCGGCCCAGACCTGGCCCTCGCCGTGGGGATAGGCGCCTGGAGGCACGGGGATCAGGTCGTAGCCCACCAAACGGCTGGTCTCGGGGGTCATGAAGTCGAGGTTGCCGGAATAGCCGGTGGCGACGGCCGGGCGGCCCAGGGCCATGGCCTCGGCCATGCCGCGGCCGAAGCCCTCGGCCCGGTGCATGGAGACGAAGACGTCGGCGTTGCGGACCAGGTTCTTGATCTCGTTGTCGGAGAGGTCGGCGTTGATCGCCTGCACCCGCCCGTCCAGGGCGGCCAGACGGTCCTCCAGGGCGCGGCGCTCGGGCTCGGTCCCGGGGGCGCCGCGGAACTTGATGACGCAGTGCAGGCGCGCCTCGGGCCGGCGTGCGGCCAGGCGCTCGAAGGCGGCCAGCACGCCGGCGGGGTTCTTGCGGTCGGCGAAGGAGGCGGCGTCGAAGAAGAACAGCACCACGAAGGCGTCCTCGGGCACGCCGAACCAGCGCCGCCCCAGGAAGGCCGAGAGCTTCATCTCCACCGCCAGCGGCATATGCAGCACCGGTCGGCGGATGGCCGGGGCGAGGGCGTCGCGGATGAAGGCCGAGGGCGCCCAGACCTCGTCGAAGCGCTCCAGCAGCGGGGCCCAGGGGGCGGGGAAGGCGGCCAGCTCCCAGGCGGGGTAGATGATGTTGTGCGCCGCCTCGAAGCCGGCGGCGCCCAGGAGGCCGGTCACCCGCTCCACCTCGTCGGCGTTGAGACAGAAGAGGTTGACGCCCGGTCCCAGGCCCGCCCGCAGGTGGGGACGGAACTCGCGGGCGAGGTCGGCGTCCGGCGGGGCGGCCGAGGCGTCCACGTCCACCAGGCCAGGCGCCAGGCCGGCGGCCCAGAGGGCGCGGCAGACCGAGCGGGCGTGCTCGCCCATCCCCGTGAGGCTGAAGGGATAGCCGACCACGGTCACGTCGGGGGGGGCGGGGGCGGTCACGCCCGCTCCAGCAGGTCCGCGTCGGCGGCGTTGCGCGCCGCCTCCAGCCAGCCGTGGCCGAAGCGGACGTCCGGCTCCAGGTGAGCGCCCTGCAGCCAGCCGTTCCAGGCGTGGACGAACACCAGCCGCGCCTGGCCGAAGCGGCGCCGGCGGGCCTGGGCCATGGCGCCTTCCAGCCAGGCCTGGAAGGCGCCGGGCGAGGCGTGGTGGAAGACGCTGGCCAGGTCCTGGCCGCAGGGGGCGTCGTCGAAGCCGGGGGCGACGGCGGGCAGGCGCTCTGGGCCGGGGGCGGCCAGGGCCTGGCGGGCCAGGGCGCGGTAGTCGCGCACCACGCCCTGGTGGCGGCGGTTGACCACCGGCCCGGGCGGCGGGATGGGCGCGATCTCGCCGGCTTCGGCGAAGTCCACGGCCGCATCGAAGCCCTGTTCCAGGGGAGCGGGGCCCGCCGGCATGGCGAAGTCGGCGCAGCGCACCAGGAAGAGCTCGCCCAGGCCCTTGGCGCGAGCCGCCTTGCGCAGGGCGCTCGTCCAGGCGGCCCCGTCCGGGCCCTGCGGCGCGGCGGCGGCGGCCAGCAGGGCTGCGCCTTGGACACGCAACGCCCGGGGATGGGCGAGGTAGGGGGCGAGGGCGGCCACGAGGGCGGGGACGGCGGCCTCGCCTTGCGCGTCCTCGCCGACACAGAGGCAGAAGCCGAAGTCGGGGCCGTGGGCGGCCAGCAGGACGGCCGGTGGGGCCTCCACACGGAACGGGTGGCAGAAGCCGGCGAGGCCGTAGCGGCGGGCGAGGTCGGCCTGCCGCCGCAGGGCGGCCGCGTCGTCGTCGTAGAAGCCGAGTTCGCCCGGCAGGTGCGGCTGGTAATGGCCGCGATAGTTGGGCAGGGCCCGGGCCACGCCGTTCCAGGCGGCCGGGCCGGCGAGGTCGGGGCGGTGGAAGGCGATCAGCCGCACCTCGTGCAGGGCCTCGATCGCCTCGGCCCAGCGCTCCAGCAGGCGCTGAGCGTCGCGGACGGCGCCGCAGCCGGTCGCATCCGGCGGCTCGATGCGCGCCGCCGCGGCCGGCGCATAGGCCGTACGCAGGCCGCGGGCGCGCATGCGCAAGGTAAGGTCGGCGAGGGCGGCCGGCAGGGTCGCGAAGGCCGCATCGAGGCCGCCCGCCGCCAGCAGGTCCGCGCGCCGGACCGCCGCGACCTCGCCGGCCGCGTCCAGTTCGCGCGGGGCGGCCCAGTCGCCGGCGTCGCCGGCCTCGCCCGCGCCCTGGCGCAGGACCGTCCCGTCCAGCGTCAGGCCGGCGCCGGCCGACCAGATCCGCCCGTCGGCGCCGAGCAGCTTCGGCGCGGCGGCGGCGACGCCGGGCTCGTCCAGGGCCGCCTGCAGGGCGGCGAGGGCGTCCGGGGCGACCTGCACGGGCCGGTCCGCGAACAGCACGATGGGGCCGGCGCCCGCGCGCGCGGCGGCGTCGGCGGCGGCGGGGCTGCAGGTCTGGACGAGCTGGAACGTCCCGCGGTCGGCCTCTGCTAGCGGGCCCATGGCGGGCGCCGGCGGCGACGAGCCGGCGCGGTCCTCGGCCGCCTGGCGCCGCAACTCGGCGGCGAGGCCCAGCCAGGCGGGCAGGTTGTAGGCGGCCGGGTCGCGGGCGCGGGCGGTGACGCGCAGCTGCTCGAACAGGGCCTCGGCGGAAACCCAGCGGCCCTGGGCCCCCGGCGCGGGCGTCGGGGGGGCGGCGTGGGTGCGCAAGGAGTGCTCCAAGCCGCTCCACGGCGTGCCGGCCACCTCGGGGTGTTCGGCGAGGTATCCGCCCTCGTCGAAGTCCGCGGCCGGCCAGGCGCCGGTGAACGCGCCTTCGGTGACGTAGTGGACCAGGGGGTTGGCCGCGGTCTCGGCCAGCTCGACCTGCTGTTCCAGGTAATAGGCGACGTCGAAGTGTGGGCCGGGGCTGGAGCGCTGGCGCGCGCCGACGCGCACGAAGTGGGAAAGCGGATCGTAGCCAGACCCGGCCACGTCGCGCCGTCGCGCCGAATACCAGGCGGCGTCGAACAGCGGGTGCGGGTCGCGCCCCTCGGCGGCGCCGAACATGACGTAGTGCAGCAGCGGGGCGGAACCGGCCTCGGCCGCCTGCGGATTGTGCTCCAGGTACCAGTCGCCGGCGAACAGCGGGTGCGGGTCGAGGCCCTCGCGCCAGCCCTGGCGCAGGTAATGGATCAGCGGGTTCTCGCCGGTCTCCGCCAACTCCTCGCAGCGCCCCACGTACCAGCGCAGGTCGAACAGCGGGTGCGGGTCGAAGCCTTCCTGGGCGCCGGTGAAGAGGAAGTGCTGCAGGGCCGACTGGCGGCTGGCGGCGACCTTGACCGCGTGGCGGGCGCGGTAGTCGCGGGCGTCGAACAAGGGGTGCGGCGAGCGCCCCTGCGGGTCGCCCAGGACCAGGTAGTGGGCCAGCGGCGGCCACTGGCCGCCCATCAATTCGGGGTTCTTCTCCAGGTACCAGACCTGGTCGAACAGCGCCTTGGGGCGGATCTGCGGATCGGGGCCGGCGCGGACGTAGCGGGGCAGGCTGACCGTGGGCCCGCCGCCCCAGCCCAGGCCCTCGGCGAGCCTGGGCAGCCACAGGCCCGAGCGGGCGAGCTGCAGGGTGCGGCCCGGCCAGCGCCCGCGAGCCAGCAGCCGGTCGAGCCGCTGCTCCAGCCCGCTGCGCTCGGTGACGCCCACGTGGCGGGCTGCGGCCTCGCGATAACGGCGCCAGCGGTCCTCGGCCAGGACGGCCCGGTCGCGCCAGTCGGCCAGGCGCCGGGCCAGCAGGGCCTCGGCGTCCGTCAGGCGGAGCGGCGGCGCGGCGGCGGAATGGGGCCGGTCCAAGGCGCCTGCCCGCCTAGCCGCGCGCCAGGATCGAGTCGATCAGCGCCTCGGCCTGGGCCCGGTCGCGCCACAGGGCCTCGATATGCTCGCCCAGGGCCTTGCGCTCGGCGTCGAGCTGGCGGATTTCGTCGCGCGCGATCGCCGTGGCCAGGCGCAGGTCGTGCAGCTCGGCGCGGGCGGCGTCGAGGTCGCGGGTCACCGGGGAGACCAGCACGCCCACGTCGCGGCTGCGGCGGGCGAGTTCGGCGGCGGCGGCCTCCAGCGCGTCCGCGGCGGGCGGGCGGCCCGCCGCCGCATCGGCGAACCAGGCCCAGACCTGCTCCGTCAGCTCGCCCGCCCAGCCGTATGCGGATAGGTCCGGCGCGCCGTCGTTGTGGCGCAGGTCCGCCGACAGCATCCGGTCGATGGCCCTGGCGGCGGTCTTGCTCAGCGGCGGCAGGCCGCCCGGGCCGAGCAAGGCTTCCATACGCGCCAGTTCGCTGCGCCAGTCGGCCAGCATCTGGTCGTAGCCGGCGAAGGCGCGCGGCAGGTCGCGGGTGTAGGCTTCGGCCGCCAGCATGTAGGCGCTCCACAGGAGCAGCGACTTCTCCACCGGGAAGCCGTCGCGGCGGGCGAGGGAGCCGGCGACGGCGAAGGGATGGCGTACGGAGATCACGCAGCGGGGCGCGATCTCCAGGTCGTCGAACACGCTGCGCCAGAACGGCAACAGCACGGTGACGCGGGGATCCTTGAGCAGCGGACGGCGCGCCTCGCCGAACTCCTCGGTGAACAGGGCCGCGGCCTGGTTCAGCCAGCCGCGCTCCTTGCGGCGCGGCAGCGGACGGTGCGGGTAGGCGAACACGTCGTCCCAGGCGCCGCCGCCTGCCCGCAGGCGCCGGTCGTTGAAGACGGCGATCTTCCAGGGCTCGAAATAGCCCTGCACGTTGTGCTCGTCGCCCGGCATCACGTTCTGCGGCAGGTGCGCGCCGGCCAGCGCCAGGAGCTGCGCCGTGGCGGAGGTGCCGGAGCGGTGCATGCCCAACACCAGATACGCGACGCGCTCCATGGAGCCGGTGGCAGCCTCGGGTTTGGTCATTCGTCGATCACGTCGCCTTCGAGGCGTACCGCTCTATGGCGCGGGGCTCTTCGTCGCAAGGGCGGAGCGCCGGTTGATCAGCAAGGCCTTTCGTTGCAAACACCGGCGGCCGGGCAAAGGAACGAATCCCCGATGGCCGCGACGGCCCAACTCGACCAAGTGCAACTCGTGATTTCCTCGGCCGTCGACCCGGCGTTCTATCGGCAGGTCTATCGCGACGTCGATGGCGCGACGCATCCGGCGGCGCACTATGCGCGGGTTGGCTGGCGCCAGGGCCGCGATCCGGCGCCGTGGTTTTCCACGAGCGCCTACCTGGCGGCGAATCAGGACGTGGCGCGCGCCGGCGTGAACCCGTTCCACCACTATCTGACCAGCGGCCGCCGCGAGGGGCGCGACATCGTCCGCTCGGAGCTCGCATGGGCCTACTACGCCGAATCACCGGCCGGCGACGCCGAGGCGTTCGCGCCGCACTATGAGATCGCCCCGGCGACGCGCGCTGCAATCCCTGCGCCCGCGCCGCCCCCGTCGGACTGGATCGGCCCCGAGGCGCGGGCGGCGGTGGCCGCCGAGTTCGACGGCGGCTTCTACCTGGCGTCCAACCCGGACGTGGCCGCGGGCGACATGGACCCGCTGGAGCACTTCCTGGTCGCCGGCTGGCGAGAGGGGCGCGACCCCAGCCCGCACTTCGCGCTGGCCGACTACCTGAAGGCCTATCCGGACATCGGCGCAGCCGGGGTCAATCCCTTCGTCCACTTCGTCACCGCCGGGCGCGCCGAAGGCCGTGTGGCCCGGATCGACCTGGGCTTCCGCCACCGGCTGATCGAGGCGCTGGTCCCGGTTGAGGCGCGCGCCGCCGAGGCCGTGAGGGCCTCCGCGGCGATCCCCATAGACCCGCCGGAGCTGCTGCGCGCCGCCCTCGCCGGGTCGCGGACCGGCTGGCGCGACCTGCACCTGACCTTCAGCCACGATGACTTCTCGGCCAACCTGGGCGGCGTGCAGATCTGCCTGCAGCGCGAGGCGGCGCGAATCGCCGAGGCGGGCCTCGACCACCTGCACCTGTTCCCGATCGCGCCCTGGCCGACCGTGCGGGCCGTGGGGGAGCCGGGCCCGCTGGGGGTATGGTGGAACGGCGAGGCCCTGGGCGCCTTCGACGCCGGCGCCGTCGCGGACGCGGTGCGCGCCGCCGCCTGCGCCGCCCAGCCCGGCCGCCGCAGCTTCGCCATCCACAGCCTGCTCGGGCACAACGTCGACGAGACGCTGGCGATCCTCGAGGCGGCGGGCCTGTCGGAGGGGGTGTTCTGGCTGCACGACTTCGCCAGCCTGTGCGCCGGCTACCACCTGCTGCGCAACGACGTGGCCGACTGCGGCGCGCCGCCGCCGGACAGCGCCGCCTGCGGCGTCTGCGCCTACCAGCCCCTGCGCGCCCGGCACCTGGAGGCGCACGCCCGCCTGTTCGAGGAGCTGAGCCTGACGGTGGCCGCGCCGGCGCAGAGCACGCTCGACGCCTGGCGCGCCAGCAGCCGCTATCCCACCGCCGGCGAGATGGTGCTGCCGCACGCGCGGCTGGTGGAGCGGACGGACGGCGCGGCCCCGGCCCCGGTGACCGACGGGCGGTTCCGTTTCGCCTTCGTGGGCCTGCCCGCGCCGCACAAGGGCTGGCCGATCTTCCGGCAGCTGGCGCTCAAGTATGCGGACGATCCCCGCTACAGCTTCCTGCACCTTGGCGTGCGCACGGACATCGGCCTGCCCATCGCCCATCACCCGGTGATGGTGGGCGCCGACCAGCCGCAGGCTATGCGGGACGCGATCGAGGCGTTGGGCGTGGACGCGGCGATGGTCTGGCCGCTGTGCCGCGAGACCTTCTCCTTCACGGCCTATGAGGCGGTGGCGGGCGGTGCGGCGGTGGTGACCGGCCCGGACAGCGGCAATGTCGCCGCCTTCGTCCGGGACGGCGGCTGCGGCCGGGTGCTGGCCGACGAGGACGCCCTCGACGCGGCCTTCGCCAGCGGCGAGATCCTCGATCTCGCGCGCGCCATGCGGCCGGCGAAGCGCTACGACCTGGCGTTCAGCGGCCTCACCGCGGACCTGCTGCCGGAGGGCGCGGCGTGAAGGTGCTTTGCTATTCCAGCTTCACCTTCTCCTACCTGAACCGCGCCCGGGTGCTGTTCCAGACGCTGCGCCGGCGCCATCCGGACTGGGAGCTGGTGGCCCTGATCACCGACGCGCCGCCGCGTGGGTTCGCCTTCGATCCCGCGGCCGAGCCGTTCCACCGGGTGGTGTTCGCCGAGCAGCTGGGGATCGCCGACTACACGTCATGGCTCTTCAAGCACGACGTGGTCGAAGTCTGCACCGCCGTGAAGGGCCCGTTCCTGCACCAGGCATGCTCGTCGGGGGCCGATGCGGTGATCTACCTGGACCCCGACACGGCCCTGTTCGAAAGCCTGGAGCCGCTGGAGCGCTGGCTGGAGCGCGACGACATCCTGCTGACCCCGCACCTGATCGACCCCAACGACGAGCCGGCCGCCATCCTCGACAACGACCTGTCGGCCTCGCGCACGGGCATCTTCAACCTGGGCTTCGTGGCGGTGCGCGCAGGCGGCGAGGGCGCGCGGTTCGCCAAGTGGTGGAACGACCGGCTGCTCGACTATTGTTACGACGACATGGACCGCGGCCTGTTCGTCGACCAGCGCTGGTGCGACCACGTCCCGGCGCTGTTCGACAAGGTCAAGGTGATCCGCGACCCCGGCTACAACGTCGCCAGCTGGAACCTCTCGCGGCGCGAGGTGGCGATCGGCAAGGACGGGCGGATCACCGTCAACGGCGTCCCGTTGCGGTTCTGGCACTTCACCAAGCTGGGCGCGCTGGGCGACACGATGACGCAGCGGTATGCCGGGACCAACTATCCGGTCTACGAGATCTGGAGCTGGTACAAGCGCCAAGTGGAGGCGGCCACCGATCCGGCGATCCCGGACGGCTACTGGGCGCATGGCGTCTATGCGGACGGAACGCTCATCCCCAAGGCGGACCGGGTGCTCTATCGCGAGCGGGCCGACCTGCAGCTCGCCTTTCCCGATCCCTTCGTCTGCGGGCCGGGCTCTTATCGTGACTGGCTTGCCAGCGAGGTCCGATGAACGACCGCCGACGCTTTGCGCCGCTTGACACCGCGGCGGCCTGGACGAAGACAGGCGATGGGGAAGAGGGGCCGTCGCGAACGGCCGGGGCATTGGCGACACGCAAGACGCAAGCAAGCCCGCCCGCGGGCCCGGCATCGGAGCTGATCCGCAAGATCGAGGCGCTGGGCGTGGCGATAGCCGAGGCCGAGCGGCGGGCGAATCAGGCGACCGCGCGCGAGGCGCTGAGCCGCAACGCCTACACCCTTGCTCTGGTGGAGGCCCTGGCGGCGAACGCCCGGGCCGCTGCGCGCCTGCGCGCCCAGGCGCTGCAGATCTATCGCCGGACGGCCGCGCGGGGGCGGGGCGGCGCGCGCATCCGGCGCCTCGACCGGTGGCTCGCGCGACTCGGCTCGCCGGGGCAGGCGCTGCTGATCGCGCGCTCAGGGCTCTGGCGGCCGTCGGGCCCGACCCTGCGCCACCGGCTGTACGACCTTCGCGAGATGGCGGCCTATGCGCGCCGGGGGCCGCATCCGGGGCTGCGGCCGCGGGCCCCGCTGCATCAGGCCTGGTACCTGGCGGCGCCCGACGCGGCGGCCTCGCGCCATGCGCCGCTGGTGCATTTCCTGGTCAGCGGCGTTCCCGTCGACCGCGCGCCGCATCCGCTGTTCGACACCAGCTACTACCGTCACTGGAACGCCGACGCCCTCGCGGCGACCCGCCTGCCGCCCTTCGAGCATTTCGTGCGGCTGGGCGCGGCGGAGGGGCGCGACCCGCATCCCCTGTTCAGCATCGAATGGTACCTGGGCCAGGCGCCGGACCTGGTCGAGAGCGGCGACGATCCCCTGACCCACTACCTCGAGCACGGATGGCGGCGGGGTCTCAGTCCGCACCCGCTGTTCGATCCGGCGTGGTACGCCGGACAGCTGACCTCCGCCGAGGCCGAGCAACCGCCGCTGATCCACTACCTGGTCGGCGGCTGGCGCGCGGGACTGTCGCCGCATCCGTTGTTCGACGGCCGCTGGTACCTGGAGGCCTATCCGGACGTGGCCGAGGCCGGCGCTGAGCCGCTGAGCCACTTCGCCGCCAGCGGCGGGCGCGAGGGCCGCAGCCCCGGGCCATGGTTCGACAGCGGCCACTATGCGGCGGTCCGCGGCGAGGCGCTGCCGGCCGAGGCCAACCCCCTGGTCGACTACCTGACCGACGGGGCCTGGTGCGTGGGCGAAGCCCGGCCCGGGTTCCCGACCACCGCCTACCTGGCCGCGCGCCCCGAGCTGGCCCGCTCCGGCCTGACGCCCCTCGATCACTGGGCGCGGCTGGCCGGCCCGCCGCCACGGAGCGAATAGGCCCTAGTGTCCCGATTCCGAAGTTCGCAAGCGCGTGTGGCGGGCTCCGACGAACTTCGGAATCGATAAGGACACTAGCAAGTCTATGTTTCTATTATGCTTTTTGGATCTGAAGTTCGCACCGAGCGCGATCCAGAATACGGGTGAAATTCAGATCCAGCACGCTAGACGCCCAGCGCGTGGAGCTGGGACCAGATGTCGCGGTAGTAGGCGGGCGTGTAGTGGAAGGGGCTGAGGCCCCAGCGGTGTTGCGGGTCGGCGAGGCGCTCGCCGGCGGCGATGCGGACCACGTCCGGCGTGGCGGCGCAGAAGGCGTCCTGATAGGTGTCGAGCAGCCGGTTGTGCGCGGTGATGTCGGTCGGCTGACCTGGCCAGATCTCCACGTTCTCGAACGGCCGGCGCGTCCCGTCCGGAGCCGCCCAGACCTCCGCCCAGCGGGCCTCGTGCAGGATCAGCCGGGCCTCGCGCAGCGGCGTGGCGCGCAGGAAGCCGGACATCTCGTGGACCGCGTCGAGCCACAGCCGCTCACAGGCGTCGGAGAGGCGCGCGATCGGCTGGCCGCGCCGCAGGGCCGGCTGCGCCAGGTAACCAGAGACCTCCAGCTCCCAGCTGTGGGTGACGAAGGTCCCATCCACCGACCACAGGCCGAAGCGTTCGTCGATGAAGTCGAAGATGATGTGGGTGGGCCGGTGCTCCACGAGGGCGGCGAGCCCGCGCTTGGTGACGTCGGCCACCAGCGCCCGATGCTGATGGCGCTTGAGGGGCGCCGGCGGCTCGGAGCTGGGCTGGAAGCCCGGCGCCGGCGTGGCGAACAGGCTGGGCAGGCTGGTGCGCGACACATAGAGCAGATCGGCCGGCGCCTCGCCCAGGATCGGCCACAGGTCGCGGGTGATGCAGCTTCCGACGATGGCCACCCGGGACATCAAGATCCCTCCAACAGGAGCCCTCAGCGACGGGTCAGCGCCGCCGCCAGGGCGCGACCGCAAAGCCACGCTCGGGGCGGCGCGACACCATGGGCGCCCGCGCAACCATTGACACGGAACGGGCGGCCAAGCATCTGTCCCACGCACCGGCGGCGACAGCCGTGACCGGACCGGCTCAGCAGCGCCCGAATTCGCCCACGGCGATCCGGGACCCTACCGGAGCGTGCGGAATTGAGTAACGGCGGAACGGTCCTGCACGCATGAAGATGTTCGCCTTCCTGTTCAACCAGCCCGACAACGTGCTGACGCGCGCGCTGAAAGAGGGCCGCGGCCCGGTGCTGGCGGCCTTCGGGTTCAGCCTGGTGAGCAATGTGCTCTACCTGGCGATGCCGCTCTACACCTTCCAGGTCTACGGCCGGGTGATGGTCAGCCAGAGCCAGGCGACCCTGTGGGTGCTGACCGCGGCGACCCTGTTCGTCTTCGCCATCTCCAGCGTGGTGGACGACTTCCGGGCCCGCATCCTGATCAACTACGGCATGCTTCTGGACCAGCGGGTCTCGGGCCACGTGTTCTCGGCCCTGTTCGACGCGGCCGTGCGGGGCGATCCCAGCGGGCGCGCCCAGGCGCTGCGGGACCTGGACACCTTCCGCCAGACGCTGACCGGCATCGGGGCGGCGGCCCTGTTCGACGTGCCGTGGATCCCGGTGTTCCTGTTCATGCTGTTCCTGGTCGACCCGACCATCGGCGTGGTGACGACCATCGGCGCCGTGGTGCTGGTGTTGCTCGCCCTGACCCAGGAGAAGGCCACGCGCCCAGCGATGAAGGACGCCAACGAGGCGGCGATGAAGAGCTATTCCTTCACCGACGCGGCGCTGCGCAACGGCGAGGTGGTGCGCGCCATGGGCATGCTGCCCCGCCTGGGCGCGGCCTGGGCCAAGTATCGCGCGATCTCGATCGAGCGCGGCGTGGACGCCAGCGAACGCAACAACATGCTGAGCGACATCATCCGGGCGGTGCGGATGGGCATCCAGATCCTGGTGATCGCCATCGGCGCGGCGCTGATCCTGAAGGGCAAGATCCATTCGGGCATGCTGTTCGCCAACATGATCCTGGCGAGCCGCGCCCTGGCGCCGATCGAGAAGATCGTGGGGTCCTGGGAGACGCTCAACAACGCTGCGCGGGCGCACGAGCGGCTGATGACCCTGCTGGCCAAGGCCGAGATCGCCCAGCCGTCCACCAGCCTGCCGCGGCCGACCGGGCGGTTGAGCGTCGAGGGCGTGAACTTCGCCCCGCCGGGCGCCGCCAAGCTCACCATCATGGGCGTGGGCTTTTCGGTGGAGCCGGGCGAGGTGGTCGGCATGGTGGGGCCGTCCGGCGCCGGCAAGTCGACCCTGGCGCGCCTGCTGCTCGGCATCTGGCGGCCGCTCAACGGGGCGGTGCGGCTGGACGGGGCGGACGTGTTCGGCTGGAACCGCGCCGACTTCGGGCGCTACGTGGGCTATTTGCCGCAGGACACCGAGCTGTTCGCGGGCACGATCCGCGACAACATCGCCCGCTTCCGCATCGACGTGAGCGACGCCGACGTGGTGCAGGCCGCCCAGCTCGCCGGGGCGCACGAGATGATCCTGCGCACGCCCAAGGGCTATGAGACCGACGTGGGCGAGGGCGGCCTGGTGCTGTCCGCCGGCCAGCGCCAGCGGGTGGGCCTGGCCCGCGCGGTGATGGGCGAGCCCGCCTTCGTGGTGCTGGACGAGCCGAACGCCAGCCTTGACGCCGAGGGCGAGGACGCGCTGATGAAGGCGATCGAGGCCTTGAAGGCCCGGGGGACCACCATCGTGATCATCTCCCACAAGCCCAACATTTTCCGGGCCGCCGACAAGATGCTGGTGCTGCGCGAGGGGCGGGTCGAGATGTACGGACCCCGCGACCAGGTGATGGCGCGGATGGTCAAGCCCGCCGAAGTGCGGGCCGTGGAGGCCGGACGATGAGCAACAACGTGCAGCCGCTGCGCCAGGGCTATGTGGCGCCCTCGTTCAACGACAACGACCAGTTGCCGGCCGACGCCGAGCTGGCGCAGCGGGTCAGGAAGCCGATTCGGATCGGCGCAGCGGTGATCGGCGTGGCGGTGCTGGGCCTGGGCCTGTGGGCGTCGGTGACGCCGATCAGCTCCGGCGTGTCGGCGCCCGGCAAGATCCGCGTGGAGAGCAATCGCAAGACCCTGCGCTACCGCGAGGGCGGCACGGTGCGGGCGATCTACGTCAAGGAGGGCCAGCACGTCCGGCCGGGCCAGGTGCTGCTGAAGTTCGACGACGTGCAGGCCCGCGCCAACTATGACGTCACCCAGAACATCGTCGACGTGGCCATGGCGCAGAGCGCGCGCTTCCAGGCCGAGGCCACGGGGCTCCCGACCATCACCTTTCCCGCGGAGCTCACCGCGCGGATGAGCGACCCGCGGGTGGCGGGAATGATCGCCGACCAGCAGGCGCTGTTCGCCTCGCGGATGCAGCTGTTCCAGAGCCAGGCCGCCGTGCTGGGCCAGAGGTCCGATCAGCAGGCCACCTCGATCACCGGGCTGCAGGCCCAGGTGGCCGCCCTCGACGAGCAGGCGCGCCTGACCCGCGAGCAGCTCACTGGCTACCAGACCCTGTTCGAGAAGGGCTACGCCAGCAAGAACCTGATCTTGAGCTACGAGCGTTCGCTCGCCGACCTGGGCGGGCGCAAGGGCCAGCTCACCGCCGACATCGCCCGCACGCGCCAGCAGATGGGCGAGACCCAGATGCAGCTGGCGACCCTGCGCAGCCAGCGCCAGACCGAGGCGGCCGACGGCCTGCGCGAGATGCAGTCGCGGCTGGCCGACGGCCTGCCCAAGCTCACCGCCGCCAAGCAGACCCTGGCCGGCACCGACATCCGCTCGCCGGTGGACGGCTATGTGCTCAACCTGTCGCAGTCCACCGTCGGCGGCGTGGCCGGCGCGGGCGAGGTGCTGATGGAGGTGGTGCCCGACAACCAGCCGCTGGTGGTGACCACCTCGATCAAGCCGCAGGACGTGGACGAGGTGCGGATCGGCATGCGGGCCAAGGTGCGCCTGAGCGGCCTCAACCAGCGCTGGACGGACCCGGTGCCCGCCGAGGTGGTGACCGTCTCCGCCGACCGTCTGGTGAATCAGCATTCCGGCGAGGAATTCTTTGTCGCCGACCTGCGGATCAACCCTAAGGACCTGAGTCACCTTCCGAAGACCGTGAAGCTGACGCCTGGGATGCCCGCCGACGCCATGATCGTGACCGGCAAGCGGACGATCATGGGCTTCCTGATCACCCCGATAACCGACACATTCCACAACGCTTTTCGGGAAGATTAACCTTTTGCTGCGAAGCCAAGAATCGATCCTGATTCACACGGGATGCGGCCGCTACTTGGTGTTGCGTAAATTCGAGGCTTCCGATACGTCTTCTGCCGGGCTCGTTTAACCTTGGCCACGGTTCTCGCCGTGGGCTTGGGGGGTAATGGACCGCTGGGACTGTTCCATCGGGGATGGAAGCCAAGCGTGCCGTGGGTCCTGTGACACACACTGGAGAGATCTATGGCGACTTATACATTCGAGACGATCACGGCGGCCCAGGCCAGCGCGATCACCACGGCCGATAACGTTATCGTCCAGACCGGGAACGCCGCTCAGGCTTCCGTTGTCTACAACGCCGCGACGGTCACCACGACCGACACCATCACCATCACCATCGGTTCGAAGGCGGTGACGTTCGCTCCGGCGATCGCCACCATCGCGCAGAACGGCAACATCATCCTGCCGGACGGCTCGCTGCTCTACATCGGCTACACCGGCAACGACTCCTTCACGGGCGGTTCGCTGGCGGACGGCGCGTTCGGCGGCACCGGCAACGACTCGCTTGACGGCGGCGCCGGCAACGACGTGCTGCAAGGCAACCAGGGCAACGACACCCTGGTGGGCGGCAGCGGCAACGACACGGTCTACGGCGGCCAAGGCAACGACATCATCAACCTCGGCACCGGCGTCGGCTACGGCCAGGGCAACAAGGGGATGGACAGCATCACCGGCGGCACGAGCGCCGACACCATCCTCGGCGGCCAGGACAACGACACCATCACCGGTGGCGGCGGGGCCGACTTCCTGAACGGCAACCTTGGCGCCGACACGATCGTCGGCGGCGCGGCGGCTGACCAGATCTTCGGTGAAGATGGCGCTGACAACCTCGCCGGCGGCGGCGGCGCGGACGTGCTGAACGGCGGCGCTGGCGCCGACGTCATCGTCAGCGGCACCGACTCGGCCACCATCTGGGGCGGTCAGGAAAACGACACCATCACCCTGGCGGGCGGCGGCAGCGCCAACGGCCAGGAGGGTGACGATGTCATCGGCGGTTCGACGAACAGCGAAACCTTGCTGGGCGGCCAGGACAACGACGCCATCACCGGCAACAACGGCAACGACGTTCTGAACGGCAACGCGGGTGACGACAACATCACGGGCGGCACCGGCACCGACAGTATTTCCGGTGAGGGCGGCGCCGACACCATCGCCTCCGGTGACGCTGCGGACACCGTCAGCGGCGGCACCGGCGACGACAAGATCGACGTCGGCATTGCGGCCACGGCCGGCACTTGGAACGTCGGCCAAGGCGACGACGGCGACGACTCGCTCACCGGCGGCGCAAACTCCGACAGCCTGTCCGGCGGCGCAGGCGGCGACACCCTCACGGGCGCGGCCGGCACCGACACCCTCGACGGCGGCGCGGCCAACGACACCATTGTCGGCGGCGCGGGCAAGGACACCTTGCTCGGCGGTGCTGGTAGTGACCTTTTCTCCTTCGCGGCCAGCGACTCCGGATCGACCACCGGCGCGTTCGACCTGATCAACGATTGGGAATCGACCGATCGCCTGGACTTCGCGGCGGCCGGTGTCAGCTACACCGAAGCTACTGCGGCGGACTTCACCGCGGCGCAGACCTTCGCGAACGCCCAGATCGCGGCGGGTGTCGACGTGGTTGCGGTGCAGGTTGGCAGTGACACGGTGGTGTTCGCCGACACTGGCGCTGACAACGGCGGCTTTGAAGATGCGGTGGTGCTCGTCGGTAAGACGATCAACGACATCTCCGATACGAACCTTAACTTGGACGCGGCGCCCCAGGTGATCAACGGCACCGCTGGCGTGGATACCCTTACAGGCACCGGCGGGTCGGATCCGATCAACGGGCTTGCCGGCGCCGACTCGATCACTGCTGGCGGTGGCGCCGACACCATCGACGGTGGCGCCGACAATGACACGATCAACGGCGGTGCGGGTGCGGACGTCATCACCGGCGGAACCGGCAATGATCAAGTGATCATCACCGCTGGTGAAGCAGGCGTCACCACGGCTGCCACCGGGACGGCTGGCGCGGACACGATCACGGATTGGGCCGTGGGCGACACGCTCAACTTCAGCGGCGCCGCCGGCACTGGCGCCAACTACGCCGAAGGTGGTGCGCCAGTCGCCGACTACGCCACGGCCTTCGCGGCCGCGAACACGGCCCTCGACAGCACGGTCTTGTACTACGCCGCGGAGATCACGGGTGTTGGCGTCGTCGTCTTCCAAGACAACGATGCCGACGGCACCTTCGAGAACGGCGAGGACGCCGTTGTTCTCACGGGCCGGACCCTGGCCGACGTTTCTTCGGCCAGCATCGTCTAGGCCTCGGCTTCAGATACGGATCTCTCCTGGGGCCGCCCTTCGGGGCGGCCCTTTCTTTTGCGGCGCAGCCGGTCTGCATCCCTTGAAGGCATTCATCCCTGTTGTTGGTCCGCGGAGCGGATTGAAGAAATGGAGAGACGGGCAGGCCGCCAAAGCGAGCTTTGGCGGTTGTCCCCGTCGGCTTGGCATAAAGGCGCACGAGCCGGAGCGCACACGCTCGGCGCGTATACGCACGTCCTTGAAAAGCCCAGCGATATGAAGGCTTTCTTAACCAAGTGCGAGGCTCTCATCAGGGCATGAACCGAAGACACCTTTTCGCGGATTTTCGGTCATATTTTCCGTTGCCTAAGTACGAGGCTTCCGATACGTCTTCTGCCGGGCTCGTTTAACCTTGGCCACGGTCTTCACCGTGGGCTGAGGGGTAATGGACCGCTGGGACTGCTCCATCGGGGATGGAAGCCAAGCGTGCCGGGGGTCCTGTGACACACACTGGAGAGATCTATGGCGACTTACACATTCGAGACGATCACGGCGGCCCAGGCCAGCGCGATCACCACGGCCGATAACGTTATCGTCCAGACCGGGAACGCCGCTCAGGCTTCCGTTGTCTACAACGCCGCGACGGTCACCACGACCGACACCATCACCATCACCATCGGTTCGAAGGCGGTGACGTTCGCTCCGGCGATCGCCACCATCGCGCAGAACGGCAACATCATCCTGCCGGACGGCTCGCTGCTCTACATCGGCTACACCGGCAACGACTCCTTCACGGGCGGTTCGCTGGCGGACGGCGCGTTCGGCGGCACCGGCAACGACTCGCTTGACGGCGGCGCCGGCAACGACGTGCTGCAAGGCAACCAGGGCAACGACACCCTGGTGGGCGGCAGCGGCAACGACACGGTCTACGGCGGCCAAGGCAACGACATCATCAACCTCGGCACCGGCGTCGGCTACGGCCAGGGCAACAAGGGGATGGACAGCATCACCGGCGGCACGAGCGCCGACACCATCCTCGGCGGCCAGGACAACGACACCATCACCGGTGGCGGCGGGGCCGACTTCCTGAACGGCAACCTTGGCGCCGACACGATCGTCGGCGGCGCGGCGGCTGACCAGATCTTCGGTGAAGATGGCGCTGACAACCTCGCCGGCGGCGGCGGCGCGGACGTGCTGAACGGCGGCGCTGGCGCCGACGTCATCGTCAGCGGCACCGACTCGGCCACCATCTGGGGCGGTCAGGAAAACGACACCATCACCCTGGCGGGCGGCGGCAGCGCCAACGGCCAGGAGGGTGACGATGTCATCGGCGGTTCGACGAACAGCGAAACCTTGCTGGGCGGCCAGGACAACGACGCCATCACCGGCAACAACGGCAACGACGTTCTGAACGGCAACGCGGGTGACGACAACATCACGGGCGGCACCGGCACCGACAGTATTTCCGGTGAGGGCGGCGCCGACACCATCGCCTCCGGTGACGCTGCGGACACCGTCAGCGGCGGCACCGGCGACGACAAGATCGACGTCGGCATTGCGGCCACGGCCGGCACTTGGAACGTCGGCCAAGGCGACGACGGCGACGACTCGCTCACCGGCGGCGCAAACTCCGACAGCCTGTCCGGCGGCGCAGGCGGCGACACCCTCACGGGCGCGGCCGGCACCGACACCCTCGACGGCGGCGCGGCCAACGACACCATCCAGGGCGGTCTGGGCAAGGACACCTTGCTCGGCGGTGCGGGCTCCGATCAGTTCTCCTTCGCGGCCAGCGACTCCGGTTCGACCACCGGCGCGTTCGACCTGATCAACGATTGGGAATCGACCGATCGCCTTGCGTTCCAGGACGCCGGCATTTCCTACACCGAAAGCACTGCGGCCGACCTCGCGTCGGCGGTGACCTTTGCGAACGCCCAGATCGCGACCGGCATCGACGTGGTGGCGGTACAGGTTGGTACCGATGTGGTGGTGTTCGTCGATGACAACACCGGCAACGCGAACGGCACCTACGAGGATGCGATTGTGCTGGTCGGCAAGACCATCGCCGACATCTCCGACACCAACATCGTCTAGGCTTCGGCTTCAGATAGATCTCTTCCGGGGCCGCCCTTCGGGGCGGCCCCTTTTTTCTTCCTGCTCTGATGAAGATCGCCAAGTCGTTTAGGCAGGGAAGCAGACCCGCCGGCGCCTATTCCTTCACGGTCCGCAACCGGACCTGCAGCTCTCGGGCGACATTCCACATGCTGGCCGCTTTCTCGCGCACCTCAGCACGGGTGAACTCACCGCTGTTGATCCGAGCCGTCCATGTGTTGTCATAGACCTGAACTACGCTCTCGACTTCGAAGTCCACGTCCATGACGAACGCCAGCATGGTGTAGTTGGCGCGCGCAGCCATCCACTCCCGATTCTGGCGTTTGGACATCATCTGAAATGTCAAAGGCGTGAAGGCGCGCACGTGGGTCGGATCTGACCAGAAGGTGTCGTGCCGTACGTGCGGTACATGGATTTCGACCAGGCCGCCCGGGGCGGTCACCCGGTAAAGCTCCCGCATCACGGCGGCGAACACGGCGAACTCCGCACCCACGTGTTCGAGGACATGCTTCAGGAGGACATGCTCAAAGGCGTCCGAACTCAGCTCCCATGGCGTATTTTCCATGTCGAGCAAGCGGTCGGGCGCGCATTCGGGAAAGCTGTCGACGTTGAGCCACCCTTCGCGCTTGTCAAATCCGCAGCCGAGATTGAGCTTCAAAGTCTAGTCCTCAGAGATTGCATTCAGAGCCAAACCACATTGTGAATGTCTTCGCCCAAGCGGAGGGCGACAAGCCATCTCTATCATTCAGTCCGCTGCCAAGCCGGAACAGGTAAGTTGTGAGCGCGCCGAATTTGCCGATAACAGCAGCGATCCGCTTCGAGTCCGACGGCTACGACATCACCGGCGCCCGGTTGATGGGACGCCAATCGGCGGGTAACGGCTTCCTCCGCGCTGCCGTCGCAGCAAGTCGCGACGCGCCGCTGGTCGGATATGGTCCGCGAGCGAAATCCGGCGAGGCATTCTCACAACTCGTGAGGTCAATCGACCGTTCGGCGGAAACCCGTTGGATAACGTCGGATCAACTCGACGCCTTCAACGCTGTAGGCGTGTGCTATCGACCCGACCCGGTGATTGGGCCAGAGGCGAGGCTCCGGCTGCGGGTTGGGCCGGCAAGGCATTGCCTGTGCGGCGTGACGCACTCGATGTCCACCAGCGTCACCGCGGGTTCAATCGCCGACTATCTGACGGCGCCGCTGATGCCCTGGGATGCGCTGATATGCACCACCGCCGCGGCGCGAAGCGTCGTTGATGCGATCCTGGAGGAGCAGGCCTCCTATTTGGCGTGGCGATTCGGGACGGCGGTCACCGCGCCTGCACCACAGCTTCCGGTCATCCCGTTGGGGGTTCATTGCGCAGACTTTTCATTCTCAGGCGGTGATCGCGCGCGGGCCCGGCAGGCGCTCGGCCTTGCGGACAACGAGGTCGTCGCGCTGTACGCCGGACGTCTGGCGTTCGCTGACAAGGCCCACCCGTTCGCCATGTACGTGGCTCTGCAGGCGGCGGCCGAGCGAACCCAAAAGCCGATCGTGCTAATCATGGCGGGACGGTTTCTCAACCAGACCGCGGAACAGGCCTACCGCGATGGGCTCAAACAATTCTGCCCCGGCGTTCGGGGCGTCATTGTTGATGGCGCACAGTTTGACGCCTATCGCGAATGTTGGGCTGCGGCGGATTTGTTCGTGTCGGCGTCCGATAGCATCCAAGAGACATTCGGCCTGACGCCGGTGGAGGCGATGGCGGCTGGCCTCCCCTGCGTCATTAGCGATTGGAATGGATATCGCGACACGGTGCGAGATGGGATCGACGGATTTCGAGTACGAACCTGGGCGCCGGCCCCTCCGTTGGGCGAACCGCTCGCGCGCAGATATGAAGCTGACGTGATTGGCGCCGGTCGCTTCTCGTGGGGGGTGACGGCCGCCGTCTCGCTGGATCTTTCCGACCTCATAGATCGCCTCAGCGCACTGGTCAGTAATCGGCCGTTGCGCACTCAGATGGGCGAAGCTGCGCGCGTCCGTGCGCAAGCCTCGTTCGACTGGACCTATATCTTTGCGCAGTACCAGCGCTTATGGGCCGAACTCAACGCGCACCGGATGTCTGTGGATCAGCGCCCGGATCACTTGGCTTACGCGATGGCGGCGCCAAGCGTGGCGGCGGGTCATCTCGATCCTTTCCAGATGTTCGGGGCTTATCCGTCAGCCCAGATCGGGCCCGGCACCTGGGTGAGCCTTCGGGCAGGGGCTTCGATTTCCAGATATGGCGAATTGGTCGAACACCCGCTGTTTCCGGAATTCAACTTCCCCGCGCCGCTGGTGGAGGCGCTCTTCACATTTCTGGAAGCAAACCCGGCCTCCATAGAGACGGCGGCCGCCAAGACGGGTTGGGCTCCGGGTATCGTCGTTCACCTGACCGCTGCGCTTGCCAAGATGGGATTGGTTCATCTCAGCGCGGAGGCTCCCTAATCCAAGCGCCATTCTAAGCTTCGGCTTCTGATCGATCTCTTCGGGGCGGCCCTTTCTTTTTGGGGAATTCAGGCGGCGGGCGAAGCGGGTTATGCAGGCGGCATGAGCGCCAACGCCGCCATCTACCTGGACCCCGAGGCCTACCTCACCTCCAACGCCATCCTGATGGGCCGCCATTCCGCCGGCGAAAGCTTCCTGCGCGGCTTCCTGCGGCACGGCCAGGTGGACGGCTTCCATTTCTGGAACGTGGCCGGCCGCCCGCAAGCGGAGCTGGAGGCCCTGGTCCACGGCCTGCACACGCCCGACCGGCCGGTCCACTGGATCGACATGCGCAACCGCCGCAAGCTGGGGATCCCTGGGGTCGCCCAGCTCACCGGCCCCTTCGTCGGCCAGGAGGCCTGGCAGCGGCGGCCGTTCGGCGAACAGGCCTATTCGATCTGCGGCCTGACCCACACCACCGCCACCGCCCAGGTGCAGGCCGACATCGGTCAGCTCTTGCTATCGCCCGCCCAGGGCCACGACGCCCTGATCTGCACCTCGACGGCGGTGCGCGACGCGGTGGAGGTGCAACTCGAGGCGTTCCGCGACTACCTAGGCTACCAGTTCGGCCCGCGTCGCACGCCCGAGCCGCTGCGCGCGGTCATCCCGCTGGGAATCAACACCGCCGACTTCACCCGCTCCGAAGCCGACCGCAAGGCCTGGCGCGAGAAGCTGGCGATCGCAGACGATGCGGTGGTGGCGCTCTATGTCGGCCGGTTCAGCGTGCACGGCAAGATGAACCCGGCGGTGATGGCCCTGGCCCTGGAGGCCGCCGCCCAGGAGACCGGCCGCGAGATCGTCTGGCTGCTCTCCGGCTGGGCGGACGATGCGCAGGCCGAGGCCCGCTACCACGAGGGCGCGCGCGCGCTCTGCCCCTCCGTGCGCTACGTGGTGGTGGATGGGCGGCCGACGCAGACGCGGTTCTCGATCTGGTCGGCGGCCGACCTGTTCATCAGCCTGTCGGAGAATGTACAGGAGACCTTCGGCCTGACGCCGGTGGAGGCCATGGCCGCGGGCCTGCCGTGCGTGGTCACCGACTGGGACGGCTATCGCGACACGGTGCGGGACGGCGTCGACGGGTTCCGCATCCCCACCTGGGCGCCCCGCAGCGGCCTGGGCCGCGACCTGGCGCACCGCTACGCCAACGGCTGGCTGAACTACGACAACTATGTGGGCGCGGCGGGCCAGTTCACCGCCGTCGACCTGGCCAAGGCCGCGGAGGCGATCTGCGCCCTGATTCGCCAGCCGGACCTTGGCCGCAGGATGGGCGAGGCCGGCCAGGCGCACGCCGGGGCCGAGCTGGACTGGGCGGCGATCATCCCCCGCTACCAGGCCCTGTGGGCCGAGCTGAACGCGCGGCGCCAAGCGCAGGGCCCGGTCGTTCTGTGGCCGGACTATGTGGCGGACAATCCCTGGCGGATGGACCCGTTCCGGCTGTTCGCCGGCTATCCCACGGCGCATCTGACCGCCGACTGCCGGATCGCGCTCGCGCCGGGCATGGACGCAGCCGCCGCCTTCGCGCGCCTGAATGGCCCCCTGGCGTCCTTCTTCACCACCACCTTTCCGACCCCGGATGAGGTGGGCCGGATCATCGCCCTGGCGGCGGCCGGCCCGGTCACAGTGAGCCAGATCTTGGCGGCCTTCCCGGGTGCTCGCGACTTCTTCATCGAGCGCGGCCTCTTGTGGATGGCGAAGTTCGGCGTGCTGACGATCAGCCCTGCGGAGCCAGGTCGGTCATAGCTGCATCTCGAAGCTCTGGCGCACCGCCGGCTGGCCCTTGCGCCAGATCACGCAGTCGGCGCGATAGGTTCCGGTCCGCCAGCCCTCGGCCGGCCGCTTCTTGCCGACGAACAGCAGGTACTGGGCCTTGTCGCGGTCGAGGGGGACGCGGTTGGTGGCCAGCACCGCTCCGTCGGGATCCTTCAGGGTGAGCTCGACCTCGTCGCCCGCCTCCAGCTCGATGGCGCGGACGAAGGCCACCACGGCCGGCGAGGTGGCGTCGGCGCCGGGCACGGAGCCGTCCTCCACCGCCGCCATGGTGACGGGTCCGGGCGCGAAGCCGGTGTTGAGCACCGCGCCGGCCTTGTAGGCGAGGGGCTTGGCCGCCTCAGGGGTCCACAGGGGGGCTGCGCCCGGCGCAGGGTCGAAGGGGTCCACCACCTCGCCGTTGTGGCGCACGCTCATGTGCAGGTGGGCGAACTCGGTCTGGCCGGAGAGGCCCACCCTGGCGATGGGCTGGCCGGCCCTCACCGTGTCTCCCACCTTCACCGTCAGGCTGCCCCGGGCCAGGTGGCAGTACTGGGTCTCCCAGCCCTGGCCATGGTCGATGACGACGCCGTTGCCGCATTCCTGGCCCTCGGACTTGGGCGCGTCGGCGGCGCGGACCGAGACGTCGGTCACGCCGTCGCGCAGCCGCGCCACCCGGCCGGGCGCAGCCGCCAGCACGGCGACGCCGGCGCGCTCGGCGGCCATGTCGGCGATGCGGATGTCGACGCCGTTGTGGGCGTCATAGGTGCGCCGGCCGCCATGGTAGTCGCGCACCGCCCCGACTGCGGGATCACGGTCCAGGTAGTGCTGCACCTCGCAGCCCGCGCCGATCGTGCAGGCCAGCGGGAAGGCGAGCGCCGGCGCGCCGGGGACCGGCGGGCGGGCGGGCCGCGGGGCCTCGATGGCGGGCTTGGGCGCGGCGTCGGACGGCTGCGGCGGCGAGCAGGCGCAAAGGACCGCGGCAAGGGCGAACGACAGGGCGAGGCGATCGGGCGTCATGGATCTGTCTCCTGGCCCGGAGGTTCGGCGGCGGCGGGGCGGAAATATGGCTTCAGGCCGATACGAAACCGACAAGGTCGCCTAGGCGCCGCTGGTCCCGGGCGTAAACCTCGCGCAGGTAGGCCGCGTCGGCCGGCGTGAGCTGCGAGCCGTAGTCCATCTCGCGGCCCACATGCACCTCGCGCGGGACGGCGAGCGAAGCGCGGGCCGGCAGGCCGAGGAAGGCGCGCAATTCGGCGAGCACAGGATCGGGGTCGGCGCGCAGGTCTTCGGCCTGGAGGACCAGCAGCTGGTCGCGCGGGAAGATCTGCAGCAGCCGCTCGACCTGCTCGCCGTAGAAGCCGCGCTCCACATAGCTGAACTCCCGGTGGTGCCCCCAGGGTTCGGCGCCGAACAGGCGCTGGCGGCCCTCGCGGACGCACCAGCCGAAGGGCCGCGTCTCGGCGCCGCGCGCATATTCCATCCGCCAGTGGGACCAGGCCCGCTCGATGGGGTCGCGCAGCATCAGGATCAGCCGGGCGGCGGGATTGTAGGCGCGGATGCGCGCCAGGCACTGCGGCCAGTAGACATAGATCGGCGTCGCCTCGCCCCGCAGGCGCCCGTCGGGCGGGGGGAAATGGCGGTGGTAGTGTCCGTAGTCGGGCGCGATCCAGTCGATCGCCTCGTCGTCGAAGAAGTGGGTTTCCTTGACGTCGGAGAGCGCCAGGTCCGGTTCGTCGCCCAGGTGATCGAACAGGGCGGTGGTGCCGGCCTTCTGCACGCCGATCACGATGAAATCCACCAGGTCGCTCAAGGCCGGTCTCCGGTACGCGGCCGACGCCGCGGCGTTATGGCCACAGCGTCCGATCGGGCTTCTTTGCGCCCGCGACCCGCGATAAGAGGAACCCGGTTACAGGACGGGGGCGCGCCGCCGCAAGAGGCGGCGCTCGCGGGATTCGCGCATGAAGACGGTCATACTCGCGGGCGGGCTGGGGACGCGGATCTCGGAGGAAAGCCACCTGCGCCCCAAGCCGATGATCGAGGTCGGGGGCCGGCCCATCCTGTGGCACATCATGAAGATGTATTCGCACCACGGGTTCAACGACTTCATCGTCTGCCTCGGCTACCGCGGCTACATGATCAAGGAGTATTTCGCCAACTACGTGATGCACAACGCCGACCTCACCGTCGACCTGGCGAGCGGGACGCTGGAGTACCACGCGACGAACCATGAGCCCTGGCGCGTCACCCTGGTGGACACCGGGGCGGAGACCATGACCGGCGGGCGGCTGAAGCGCGTGGCGCGCTACCTGACGCCGGACGAATCGTTCTTCCTCACCTATGGCGACGGCGTGGCCGACGTGGACCTGGCGGCGCTGGCGGCCTTCCACAAGGCGCATGGCAAGCAGGCGACGGTGACCGCCGTCTCGCCGCCCGGCCGCTACGGGGCCCTGGAGATCGACGCCGGGCGCGTGGAGCGGTTCATCGAAAAGCCGCCGGGCGACAATGGCCTGATCAACGGCGGCTTCTTCGTGCTGAAGCCGGAGGTGGTGGGCCGGATCGCTGACGATTCGACCACCTTCGAGGGCGAGCCGCTGGAGGGCCTGGCGCGCGACCACGAGCTGATGGCCTTTCGCCACGATGGCTTCTGGGCGGCCATGGACACCCTGCGCGACAAGAACCACCTCGAGGCGCTGTGGGCCTCCGGCGAGGCGCCGTGGCGGCTGTGGCGATGAGGCGGCCCGATCCGGGGTTCTGGAACGGCAAGCGCGTCCTGCTCACCGGCCACACCGGGTTCAAGGGCGCCTGGGCGGCGATCTGGCTGACGCGCCTGGGGGCCAGGGTCACGGGCCTGGCCCTGCCGCCGGAGCCGGCGGGGACCCTGTTCGAGCTGGCGCGGGTGGAGGGGCTCGTCGCTTCCCACCTCATCGACCTGCGCGACCGGGCGGCGGTGGGCGGCGTCGTGGATTCCGCTCCCTTCGATATTGTCCTGCACATGGCCGCCCAGCCCATCGTGCGCGCCTCGATCGCCGCCCCGGTCGAGACCTTCGCCACCAATGTGATGGGCACGGCGCACCTGCTGGACGCCCTGCGCGGACGGGCGGAGCTGCAGGCGGTGCTGGTGATCACCTCGGACAAGGTCTACGCCAACGCCGAAACCGGCGAAGCCTTCGCCGAGGGCTCGGCCCTGGGCGGCAAGGATCCCTATTCGGCCTCCAAGGCGGCGACGGAGATCGTCACGGCGAGCTTCGCGAAGAGCTACTTCGACAAGGCGGGAACGCCCGTGGCCACCGCCCGCGGCGGCAATGTCATCGGCGGCGGCGATGTCTCGCCCGACCGGCTGGTGTCCGACATCGTGCGAGCGGCGGCGCGGGGCGAGGCGGTGATCCTGCGCCATCCGGAGGCCACCCGGCCCTGGCAGCACGTCCTGGACTGCGTCGCCGGCTACCTGGCCTACGCCGAGGCCCTGGCGCAGGACCCGGCCGCGCCGCGGGCGCTGAACTTCGGCCCGAGGGCCGGCGGGGCGCAGATCAGCGTCGGCGAGCTGGCGAGCCTGGCCGTCGAGGCCCTGGGCGCCCAGCCCTGGCGGCACGAGCCGGATCCGCATTCGGTCGAGGCCAAGACGCTGGCCATCGACACCGGCCTCGCCCGCCGCTGGCTGGGGTTCGAAAGCCGGCTGGACGGGCCGGCGGCGGTGGCCCTGACCATGGACTGGCACCGTCGGCAGGCGGCCGGCGAGGATGCGCTGGCGCTTTGCCGCGAGGAGATCGAGGGCTACGAGGCTGCATCATGACCAGCCCGCCCTGCCGCTTCTGCAAGACCCCGCTCACCCACACCTTCCTCGACCTGGGCGACCAGCCGCTGGCCAACGCCTACCTGACCCCCGAGCAGCTCGGGACCGGGCATGAGCGGGCCTATCCGCTGCACGCGCGGGTGTGCGACGTCTGCTTCCTGGTGCAGGTGGACGATCCGGTGGCGGCGAGCGACATCTTCGACGCCGGCTACGCCTACTTCTCCTCCTATTCTGAGAGCTGGGTCGCCCACGCCAAGCGCTACGCCGGGGCGATGAGCGGCCGGTTCGGGCTGGGGCCGTCGTCGCTGGTGATGGAGATCGCCAGCAACGACGGCTACCTGCTGCAGCATTTCCGGGCCCTGGGCGTGCCGGTGCTGGGGATCGAACCCGCCGCCAACACCGCCGAAGCCGCCCGCGCCATCGGCGTGCCCACCGAGGTGATGTTCTTCAACGCCGCCACGGCGAAGGCCCTGGCCGCGCGCGGTGTGGCGGCCGACCTGATCGCGGGCAACAACGTGCTGGCCCACGTGCCCGACATCGGCGACTTCGTGGCCGGCTTCCGGCACGTGCTGAAACCGGAGGGGGTGCTGACCTTCGAGTTCCCGCACCTCCTGCGCCTGATCGAGCTGGTGCAGTTCGACACCATCTATCACGAGCACTATTCTTACCTCTCGGCGCTGGCGGTGGAACGGGTGCTGGCCGCGGCGGGGCTGAAGGCCTTCGACGTGGAGCAGCTTCCCACCCACGGCGGGTCGCTGCGCCTGTTCTGCGTCCATGCGGCCTCAAGGCATGCGGAGACGGACGCCTTGCGGGCGCTGCGGGCGCAGGAGGCGGCCGCCGGGCTGGACCGCATCGAGGGTTACCAGGGCTTTGCGCCCAGGGTGGAGGCGGTGCGCGACGGCTTCCTGGCGTTCCTCGCCAAAGCCAAGGCCGAGGGCAAGACGGTGGCCGCCTATGGCGCGGCGGCGAAGGGGAACACCTTTCTCAACTACGCCAAGGCCACGTCGCGCGACATCGTCTGCGCCTTCGACGCCAATCCGCACAAGCAGGGCCGCTTCCTGCCGGGCAGCCACGTGCCGATCCTGACGCCGGAGATGGTGGCCCAGGTGAAGCCGGACTATGTGCTGATCCTGCCCTGGAACCTGAAGGACGAGATCATGGGCCAGCTGGCCTATGTCCGCGACTGGGGCGGGGCGTTCGTCACCGCCTCGCCGCAGGTGGTAGTGCACCGCTGATGCGCTTCACGCCTACACACATTCGAGGGGTGGTGGTGATCGACCTCGAACCTGTTCTGGATGACCGCGGCTACTTCGCGCGTCTGCAATGTCCCGACGAGTTCGCCGCAGCAGGCTATCCGTTCACGCCGGTCCAGACGAGCCTCTCGCGCAACAACGCGGCCTTCACCTTGCGCGGCCTGCACTATCAGGCGGGGCCGGACGGCGAGGCCAAGCTCGTCCGCGTCACGCGCGGTCGCGCTTTTGACGTGGCGGTCGACCTGCGCCCGGACAGCTGGACCTATCGCCGCTGGGCGACGGTGGAGCTTTCGGCCGAGATCGGGCAGGGGATCCTCTTGCCGCCGGGGGTCGCCCACGGCTTCCTGACCCTGGAGCCGGACACGGATGTTCTCTACCAGATGGACCAGCCCTACCAACCTGGCCGCGAGCTCGGCGCCCGGTGGGACGATCCGGCGTTCGGGATTCGCTGGCCAGCGCCGCCGGCGGTGATCTCCGAGCGCGACGGCGCCTATCCCGATTACGAAAGCTGAGAACCCCGGGACGATCTGCTAGAGGTCCCGCGAACAACGAGTCCCACGAATGCCCGACGACAAGACCCTGAGCGCCCTGCGCCGCATCGCCGAGAAGCCCGAGTGGCGCGACGCCTTCGTGCGGCGGATCCTCGACCTGGAGCCCGACCTGGCGACGCCGGGCCTGGACGTGCGCGAGGAGATCACCGGCCCCCTGGTGGACGCCCTGTTCGACGACGACCAGGTGGTGCGCAAGGCGCTGTCCAGCGGCGTCACCTTCGAGTTCCTCTACCGCTCGAAGATCGCCCGGGACTTCGTGATGTCGCAGCCGGCCGTTCCCGACCACGCCTGGGAGCCGCAGACCAGCCGCATCCTGGTGGACATGGCCAGGCGCGCCAAACAGGTGGTGGTGGGCGGCGCCTACTTCGGCGACCACGCGGTGCTGATCGCGCGGGAAGTCGCCAAGCGCGGCGGCACGGTGCACGCCTTCGAGCCCAACAACGAGCAGCGCGCGATGCTGGTCCGCAACGCCGCGCTCAACGGCCTGAGCAACATCGTGCCGCGCCCGGAGGGGCTGTGGGACAACTCCACCACCAGCCTGAAGCTGGTGGGCTACGACTCCTTCGCGAGCGCCGAGGTGGGCGAGGGCGACGACAGCTTCAAGACGGTGACCATCGCCGACTACCTGGCGGCGGCGGGCGTCGACGAACTGGGCCTGATCGTGCTCGACATCGAAGGCGCCGAGTTCGCGGCGCTGCGGGGCGCGGAGGCCTTCCTCGCGCGGCCTGTCGGCCAGGCGCCGGACATTCTGTTCGAAGTGCACCGCCACTACGTGGACTGGTCGAACGGCCTGGCGGCGACGCCGCTGGCGCAGTTCCTGACCGGCCACGGCTACACCCTGTTCGCCCTGCGCGATTTCAACTCCAACTACGACCTTTCCGGCCGGCCGGTGGAGCTGATCCCGTTGGACGCCGTCTATCTGGAAGGCCCGCCGCACGGCTTCAACATGGTGGCGGTGAAGGACCCCTCGGTGTTCGATAACGCCGGCTATCGGATGGTCCGCGACGTCAGCCCGAAATTGCTGCGCCACAAGGACCCGGCCCTGCACCACCCGCTGGGCGGCCTCTAGCCACGTGGCCGGCCGCGCGACGATCACCGGCGCTGCGGGGTTCGTCGGCCAGCGCCTGGAAGCCCGGCTGAAGGCGGACGGCTGGGAGGTCTTTGCGCCGGCCAAGGGCGATCCGGACCTCTTCCGGCGCGATCTGGGGACGGTGTTCTACTGCGCCGGCCTCACCGCCGACTATGACCGGCGCCCGTTCGACACCGTGGCGGCGCACGCGAGCCTGCTCAGCGAGATCCTGCGCGCCGACCGCTTCGAGCGGCTGGTCTACACATCGTCCACCCGGCTCTACGACGGGCTGCCGCTGGCCGAGGTGGGCGAGGACGAGCCGCTGGTCTTTGATCCGGCCGACCCGCGGCGGGTCTACGACCTCTCCAAGGCCCTGGGCGAGAACCTCACGGTCACGCGCGTCGGCGGGCGGGGGTCCGTGGCGCGGCTGGCCAACGTCTACGACTGGGAGGACGGGGCGCCCGGCTTCCTCTCCGAATGGCTGATCCAGGCGCGGGACGCCCGCTCGCTGGTCCTGAACTCCAGTCCGCATGTGGCGCGCGACTACATCCACCTCGACGACGTCGTGGAGGCGCTGCTGGCCATCGCCGGCGGCAGGGAGTCGATCGTCAATGTGGCCAGCGGGACTCTGGTCACCAACGGCGAGATCGCCCAGGTGTTCGAGGCCGAGGGCTGGGCGGTGGCCTTCACCGGCGACGGCCGTCCGCCCAATCCGCCCAACGCCAGCGCCGGTCGCCTGGCAGGCCTGGGCGTGCGCGCCCGGCCGGTGCAGGAGGTGGTGCGCGGCTATCTGAAGGAGCTGAATGCGTGAAGCTCATCGATCATACGCCGGACAGCCTGGCGGCCTACGTCACCGCCCAGTGCGCCAACCTGGTGCCGGACGGGCGCGAGGCGGCTTTCCGCCAGGCGGTGGACGCCCACCTTGCCGAGGCGCTGGAGCGGATGCACCGCTGCATCAACGCCTGCGCCCCCTGGCGGCCGGACCAGTTCAACGTGCTGCAGTCCTCGCAGCACTGCATCTTCCTCTATTACCTCGCCAACACGATGTACCGCCGCTCCGGCGAGACGGCGGCGGCCACGCGCCTGTTCCTGATGAACAAGGCCCTGAACGGCATCGACCTGTTCTATGAGATCGCCATGCCGGAGGTGTTCTACATCGGCCACTCGACCGGGATCGTCCTGGCCAAGGCGACCTACGGGAACTACCTGGTGCTCTACCAGAACATCAATGTCGGGCGGCACATCGCCGACATCCCGGTGATCGGCGACCGGGTGATCCTCTATCCCAACTGCTCGGTGGTGGGCGCCTCGGTGGTGGAGGACGGGGCGGTGCTGTCGCAGGGCGTCCGGGTGATCGGCAAGCGAGTGCCGGCAGGCTCCATGGCCTTTGCGGGGGAGAAGGGCGCGCTGACCTTCCGGCCGACGCCGCCGGAGCTGCTGAAGGAATATTTCCGGGCGTAGGTTCGCGCCTCGCCACCCGGAATCGGGCGAGAGGAACGCGTTTCAGCCGTTAGCCGCCTGTTCCAGCAGGTGGAAGTAGTCGTGGGCGAAGGCTTCGGTCTGGCCGAGCGGGCTGGCGCGGAGCTGGGCGCGCAGGCCCTGGCGCAGGGCGGCTCGGCGCGGGGCGTCCGCGGCGAGCTCCACGGCCTTGGCGACATAGGCCTCGACGGTCTCCACCGACAGGTCGGCCAGCCCGGCGTTGGTGAGGATCGAGTGGCTGAGGCGCTGGAACACCGCCTCGCCGCGCAAGGACACCACGGGAACGCCCATCCAGAGGCTTTCGCAGGTGGTGGTTCCGCCAGTGAGCGGGAAGGTGTCGAGGCTGATGTCCATCCGATTGTAGTGGGCCATGTGCCCGTCCGTCGTCGGCTCGAAGTCCAGGCGCGCGGGATCGACGCCGGCCCCGGCGAAGATGCGGGCGACGTTCTCGCGCATCGCCGAGGTGGCGGTCTCCGGGCGCAGGACCAGGAAGCGCGAGCCCGGGACCTTGGCCAGCACGCGGGCCCAGGCCTCCAGCGCGGCGCGGGTGAACTTGTTGGGGTTGTTGGCCGTGCCGAAGGTGAGCGCCCCATTGCGCGCTTCGGACGGCCGCAGGTCGACGGCGGGCTGGTCGTCGAAGGCCGTGCGGCTGAACGCCAGCCAGGTCTTCGGCATCAGCAGCGGCGTCTCGATCAGCAGGTCGGGGGACGTCGGCGCCAGGTGCGGATCGAGGATCAGGTGGTCGACCTCGGCCAGGCCGACCGAGTGGGGATAGCCCAGCCAGCTCGCCTGCACCGGGGCGGGCCGATAGGCCAGGATCTGGGCGTAATTCCAGCGGGTGGTGGAGCCCAGTTCCACCAGCACGTCCAGCCGGTCGTCGGCGATCATCCGGGCGGCGTCGCGTTCGGAGATCCCGGGGCGGACCCGGTAGCCGGCGATCTGCCCGGCGATCCGCTGCTGGACGTCGTCGGGCGGACCGGGGCGGAAGGAATAGGCGAAGAGCTCGAAGCGGCCCGGGTCGTAGTGGTCGAACAGCGACCGGGCGAATTTTCCCACGGCGTGCCGTCGCAGGTCCGAGGAGAGGAAGCCGACGCGCAGCCGCTCCGGCCGGGGCGGGCGCCCGGGGGAGGGGGTCGGCTCGCGGGTCGCCCGGCGCTCCACCACGCCGCCCCACAGGCGATGCTGATGCAGCAGTTCACGGCGCCGTTGCGGCGTGTCGGCCAGGGGCAGCTGCGAGAACAGCGCCGAATGCCAGCCGTTCTGCGCCCAGTAGCGGCCGAGCGTCGCGAAATCCCCCACCGCTTCCAGCTGATCGACGGCGGCTGCCTGCGCCAGCACCGCCCGGACGACGAAGGCCTGATCCACCGGCGGGGGGCCGGCGGCGGTGATGGCCGCGACGATCTCGGCGGCGGTCTGCAAGAGCTCCGGGCGCCCGCCGACGGCGGCGCGGTAGCAGGCGTGCGCGCGCGCGATCGCATAGGCGCGGTCTTGCGGCGCGAGGGCTGCGGCGCGTTCCGCGTGGGCGAGGGCCGAGGCCAGGTCGCTGTCGAGCAGGAGCCGCCCGAGCTGGTGGTGGGCCCAGGCTGTCTCCGGCCGCCCGGCGATCACCGCCTCCAGACCGGCGCGGGCCTCTTCCGGGCGGCCGGCGCGGATCAGCACCTCGGCCCGGCGCTCGATCAGCCGACGCTCGCCGGGTAGGAGCTTGAGCCCCTCATCCAGGATCTCGAGCGCCCGCTCGTGGTGCTGCCGCTCGCTGGCCAGCATGGCGCGATCGCCCCAGGCGGGCAGGAAGAACGGATCGCACGCCAGCGCCTCGGCCAGCGCGGCGTCGGCGCCGTCGAGGTCGCCCTGGTGGCGGCGGGCGCGGCCCAGCATGTGGCGCAGCTCGGCGTCCTGGGGCCGGCTGGGGATCAGCGCGCCGAGGACCGCCTGCGCCGCGGCGCCGTCGCCCAGGTCGTTGTGCACATTGGCGAGGTTGAACAGCACCGACAGCTTGCCTGGGTCGAGCGCCCTGGCGCGCTCCAGGGCTTGCCGCGCCTCCTCCAGGCGGCGCATCCGGCGCAGGGCGACGCCGATGACCTGCCACAGGTCGGCGTCGTCCGGGAACAGGGCGACGCCGCGCTGCGCCCAGCTTCCGGCGGCGGCCGGGGCGCCGGCGTCCAGGAAGGCGGCCGCCAGGCGGGCGAACAGCCCGCCGAGCGGGCGGGCGCCGGTCTTGAGGGCGCTCTCCAACTGCTCCGCGGCGCGCTGCGGCGCCCTCGCCGCCAGGGCCGCCTCGACGTCGAGCAGCGAGGCGGCGGCCACCGGGTCAGGCCGAGGCCGCGAGGGGCAGGCGGCTTTCCACCGTGCGGGCGACCAGGTCGTAGAAATCGCGGGCGAACTGATCGTTCTGGCCCAGCGGGCTTTCGCGCAGGCGATCGCGCAGGGTGTGGCGAAGCTCCAGCCGCTGGGCCTTGTCGGCCGCCAGGTCGGTGGCGATGCGGACGTACTCGTCCAGGTCCGAGGCGATGTGGTGGCTCAGGCCCACGTTGGTGAGAATCGATCCGCTGAGCCGCTCGAACAGCGCCTGGCCGCGCAGGTTGACCACCGGCACGCCCATCCACAGGGCCTCGCAGGTGGTCGTGCCGCCGGTGAGCGGGAACGGGTCGAGGGTGATGTCGATCTCGTTGTAGTAGATCATGTGCAGGCCGCGGACGACGCGATGCTCGATGCGGTCCGCCGAGACCCCCTCCATCGCGAAGTACTTCTCGACGTTCTTGCGGAAGGTGGGCGTGCCGCCCTCCGGGCGCAGGAAGCGGAAGCGGGCGTTCGGGGTCTCGCGCACGACCCGGGCCCAGGTCCGCAGCACGGCCTCGCTGTACTTGTGCGGATTGTTGGCGGTCCCGAAGGTGATGTAGCCGTTCGTATCCTCGGGCACGCCGGGGTTGATCACATGGGTCTCGGCGAAAGCGCGTCGGCCGAGCGCCAGCCAGGTCTTCGGCATCAGCATCGGCTGCTCCAGCAGCAGCTTCGGGTCCGGTGGGACGAGGTGGGGATCGAGGACGATGTAGTCGATGGAGGTCAGGCCCGCGGAATGCGGGTAGCCCAGCCAGCTCGCGTGCAGGCGCGCCGGGCGGTAGGCCATCACCTCGAGCTTGTTCATGTGGGTCGAGCCGCCCAGCTCGATCAGCATGTCGAGGTCGTCGTCGGCGATCATCTGGGCCGCGTCGGCCGCCGAGATGTCCGGATGCCACCGGTAGGCCTCGACCTTGGAGGCGATGAACTTCTGAACCCCGTCCTCCTTGCCCTGATAGAAGGAGTAGACGAACACCTCGAACCGGCTGGGGTCGATGTGCTCGAACAGCGGGAAGGCGAAATAGCCGACCGGGTGGCTGCGCAGGTCGGAGGACATGAATCCCAGGCGGATCTTGTCGCTGCGCCGCGCCCGTTTCGGCGGGCGGCGGATCGGGTTGCGGGCGACGCCCTGCAGGGCCAGGTCGCCCCAGATCTTGTGCTGTTCCAGGAGCTCGTAGCGGTCTTCCGGCGTGCTCACGCGCGCCAGGTGTTTCAGGAGCGCGGTGTGGCGGCCGCTTTCGGCCCAGCTGCGGCCCAGCTCGCGGAAGCTGCCCAGCTTCTCGAGCTGGTCGAACGCGCCCACCCGGATCAGCAGCTCGTTGATGACCTTGGCGTGTTTCGAATTGAGCTTGGGCAGCCCCGTCCTGACGGTCTCTTCGTACAGCTGGTAGGCGGCCTCGATGTTGGCGCCCTCGTCCCCGTGGCGCGAGCGCTCCAGGCTTTCCATCAGCGCCACCCGGTACTCCAGGTTGTCGGGCTCCAGCTCCACGGAGCGCGTGAAGAAGGCGTTGGCCCGTTCCCGGTCCCGGTCGGCGATGGCGCCGCCCAGGGCGTGGTGCAGCCAGGCCTCGTCGCCGTGCGCCGGCAGGAGCGAGGTGAGGAACTCCTCGGTGGCCGCCGACAGGCCCATCCGGCGCAGGACCACGGACTTGGCTTCCAGCAGGCGCGGATTGCCCGGCACGGCGGCGATGGCGCGGTCGCAGACCTCGATGGCGGCGGCGAAGTTCAGCCGCTGGGCCTCCGCTCCGGACCAGTCGAGCCAGGCGTCCACATAGTCCTTCCTGAGGGCGAGGGCCTGGCGGCAGCGGCTGATGGCGGTGTCGTACTTTTTCTGGTTGAGCAGGGCGCGCCCGAGGGAACGATGGTGCTCCGCATTGCGCGGCTCGGCCCGGGCGAGCTTGGCGAAGATCGCCTCGGCGGCCGCGCCATTGCCCATGTCGTTGTAGATGTTGCCCTTGTTGGTCGCGGGCGCAGGGGATTTGGGATCGAGCTTCTGGGCCTGGTCCAGCGCCTTGATGGCCTCGTCGTAGCGCAGCAGACGGCGCAGGATCACGCCGCGGACATTCCAGAGGGCGAAGTCGCGGGGATAGCGGGCGGTCGCCGCCTCGGCCCAGACCGCGCCCTCTTCGTAGCGCTTCTGCTGGTAGAGTTGGATGGTCAGCGTCCGGTAGATGTGGACCGGGCTTTCAGGCGCATCGGTCAGGACCTGGATGATCAGGTCGGCCGCTTCGGCCGGATTTCCGGCTTGGAGCGCGGCGTTCGCAGCGACGAGTCTGTGATCCATACGCTTCTCCGGCGGGTGGCGCGCGCAACCGCGCCGTATTCGCGTGACCCTTAATGCCGGGCGCCCGGAAACTCCAGCACGGCCATCGGCTACGGAGATGGCGGGTGCGGGGACCTGTCGCTCACGGCGCGGGCGAAGGCGGCGGCCGCCGGTTTGGCGCGTCCCTCGTCGTCGAACAGCAGGGGACTGTCCGATGGATGGCCGCCCTGGGAAGCCAGGCGCAGCCATGAATCCTTGTCGCGCAGCCCATAGGTCGTGAAGGCGTACCGCTGAGGGACCGGCAGGTCGGTGAAGGCGGCGGCCGCCTCCGCCACCAGGCGCGCCTGGCGTTCGAGCCGGACCTCCATGCTTTCGGTGGGAAGTCGGCCGCCGTAGGTTGAGACGTCCAGTTCGGAAACATGGATCGGCAGCCCGAACGCCGCCAACTCGCGCATCATCGGGGCGATGGAAGCCGGCGGCTGTTCGTGGACCATGTGCATCTGGGTGCCGATCCCCGTCAGCGGGGCGCCGCGCCTGAGCAGATCCTCGATCAGGCGCAGGAAGGTCGCGAGCTTTCGCGGCTTGCTCTCGAGGTGGTACTCGTTGACGAACAGCACCGCCTGCGGATCGGCCTCCTGGGCGTGTTCAAGGGCGCGGACAATGTAGTCCGGGCCGCCGAGCGTTTCGCTCCACAGGCTGTCGCGATAACCCTCGCCATCCTCGGAGATGGGCTCGTTCACGACGTCCCAGCCCGAAATCCTGCCCGGATGCCGACCGGCGACCGCGTGGATGTAGTCGCGATAGGCCCGGGCGAAAGCCGCCTTGTCGTTAGCAAGCTGCAGGAAGGACGGGGGACGGTAGATGTACCACACGAGGTTGTGGCCGTGCACCCGCAGGCCCTCGACCCGGGCGAAAGCCATGAGCCTGTCGGCCCCCGAGAAGTCGAGCGTTCCGTCGTCGTGGAGCACCCGCTCCATCTTGAACTCCAGCCCCGGGGTGATCTGGTTGAAGTTGGCGAGCAGGAGCTGACGCGCCGCGGGATCGTCGATCATGTCGGCGGTGATCTCGGCCCCGACGGGAAAGGGTGCGACGCTCCGCAGTGGCGGCGCGTCCACGGTCGAGCGGGAGATCGCGCGGTCGCGGCAGGCGACCATGGCCAAACTCGCCCCGATCGCCGCGCGGCGGGTTAGCCGACTCATTGCGGCAGCTCTGGCTGGCTGGGCCCGACGGGTTCATTGGCCTGACGGGCGAGAAGGTCGCGCGCCACCGCTGGGAGGAACGCCCAGGCGTCGATGAAATAGCGCCGCCACAGACGGCGCGGATCCTGAGCCACGCGCCAAGCCCATTCGAGACCGATGCGGCGCAGGCCCTCGGGCGCACGACGGGCCGTACCGACCAGGAAGTCGGGCGCTGACCCGAAGGCGCAGGCGTAGATGTCGCCCAGGGCCGCGCGATGGCGATCGATCCACACTTCCGACTTCGGCGCGCCGAGTCCCATGATCAGATGCGTGGTCCGATGCCGGCGGATCGCTTCGCAAAGAGCGGCCGACTGCGCGGCGTCCTTCTCGAAACCGAACGGCGGGGAGGCGAAGGCGAAGCCGTCGGTGAAACCGGCCGCCTCGAAGCGCGCTTTCAACCGCTCGCCTGTGGCGGGCGTGCTGACCACGAAGAACAGCCGGTGCCGATCCGGCGAAAAAGCCTGCGCGAGATCGATCAGCAGGTCCGATCCCGCGCACCGGCGCGTCCGCGCGCCCCGTAGCCGGCCGTAGAACTGAATGGGGGCGCCGTCCGCGGTGATCACCCAGGCCCGGCGATAGGCGGCGCGGAAGGCCGGGTCCTTCTGGAGCCGCACCACATGGTCGAGGTTCATCGTCACCACCAGCCGCACGCCGCCGCCCAGGCGCGGGGCGTCCCGGATGATCGCTCGGGCGAGCTCCTCGCGGGAAGCGGGGCTGATGGGGAAGCCGAAGAGCATGGACGGCGCGGCGGCGCCAGAGCCGGGACGCATCCGCCCCTCAGGCGTCAAGGCGCGCAGCTGCGGAGAGCCGGCGCTCGTTGGCCAGTTTGCCCGCAAGGGCGCCGATCCTCCCGGACGCCACGAGCTTCATTCCATTGATCAGCTTGCGACGGGTCTGCGGCCAGAAGCTCTTGGCCGTCACGTAGCGCTGGCGTGTCCACTCGTGCACGACGTAGGGGGCCGCCTTGCGGAAACGCGCGGTCCGACCGTTCAGCAATCCCTCGAAGGCCCAGGCAGGGTCGCGTTTGAGCACCTGGACGATCATGTCGCCGGTCCACAGATCGACGTCGTCTATCAGCATCGTCCCGCCCACTTTCAGTCGTGGGGCGGTGTAGATGAAGTCCACGGCGGGCACGGGAAATCCGTGGCCGCCGTCGATGAACACCAAATCCAGGTCTTCTTCAGGTCCGGCCAGGCGCGGCAGCACGTCCTGGCTGAACCCCTCGTGGAACGACACCGCGGAAAGACCGACGCCTTCCCGGTCCGCGCTCGCCCGGATCGCCGCGATCTCGGATGCCGAGGGGGTCACTGCATGGTGCTCGCAACCCGCCTTGGCGAAAACCATGGTCGAGCGCCCGGCGCCCGTCTCCAGGGTCTTCATCCCCGGCTTCAGGTGTGCGCCCAGAAAGGCCAGGACTCCGGCGCTCGCGTCCCATTTGGCCGCGCCGCCGACGTGCAGATAGGAGTCTTCAGCCATTGACGCCGCTCATGAGGAGGCCCGTGGATACCCGCTTGGCGATAAAAAGTCCGTAAAGAAGTCCATCACGGTCTAGCGTGAGAAGCGCCACTTCAGGACCAGGATCGTGGCCGAAAGCACCAGGCAAACGCTGTTGGCGAGGATGATCGGCCAGCCGCCGCGCATCACGCCGTACACCGTCCACAGGGCGAAGCCCGTCACCGTCACCACATACATCCGCAGCGACACCGAGGAGGCGTCGCGCTCGCGCCAGATCTTGACGATCTGGGGCGTGAAACTCGCCATGGAGCAGAGTGCGGCCGCAGCGCCAACGAGGCTGGCGACGGAAAGGTCCACCAACGCGTCACATCGCCCGCGGCAGGTCGCCGAGGCCCCAGCGGCGGGCGAACTGCGGCGAAAGGGTCAGGCCGAGCGGCGGCAGGCCGGGCGCGCGGCCCTCGCGCAGGCAGACCCGCAGATAGGCGAGCGCCGCGCGGATCGCGGTTTCGGAATAGGGCTTGCCGACCACCCCGCAGGCGCCGGCCAGGTCTTCCGGCAGGCGCTTGACGTTGGCGGTCATGAACAGGGCCACGCCGCCGCAGTCCTTGGCGATCTTGCGGGCCACCTCGACGCCGGTCGGCCCGTCGCGCAGATGGACGTCGACCAGGGCCAGGTCGGGATGCAGCGTCTCGGCCAACTGCACCGCCTCGGCCGAGCTCATGGCGTGGCCCACTTCGCGGCAGCCGATCTCGCGGACGATGAAGCCCAGTTCGACGGCGAGCAGGACTTCGTCCTCGACAATCAGCACATCAAGAGGGGAGTCGGCGTCGTCCATGGGACCTTCGTCATGTGTTCGTCCCCAGCCTAACGAGCGCGCGAACGCCTGGTTGCGAGTCCTCGAACTCGAGCTTGGCCCGGAGTTGGCGGCTGAGCAGGTGGGCGATGGTCAGGCCGAAGCCGCGGATCGTCTCCTCGGGCGCGGCGAGACCGACGCCGTCGTCGCAGATGCCAATCTCGAAGCCCGACTCGTTGCGGCGCAGGCTCACCGCGACCTCGCCGGCGCGGCCTTCGGGAAAGGCGTGCCGCAAGGCGTTGCTGATCAGCTCGTTGATCACCAGCGCGGCCGGCGCGGCCTGGGCCGCGGGCACGTCCACGCGCTCCAGATCCAGGCGCATCCGGATCTCGCTGCGGGCGCTGGCGGCCATCAGGTCCGCCGTCAGGTCGCGCACGAACTCGGCCACGTCGAAACGCTCGAGGTCTTCGCTCTGGAACAGCCGCCGATGCACGGTGGCGATGGCGCTGACCCGCTCCAGCATGCCGCGCAGGGCTCTGCGGGCTGTCTCGTCCTCGACCCGCCGGCTGTGCAGCAGCAGCAGGGAGGCGATGAGCTGCAGATTGTTCTTCACACGGTGGTCGACCTCGTGAAGCAGGGTGGTGGTTTGCTTGAGGGCCTGGTCCATGCCGGCCGCGCGCTGGGCCACGGCGCTTTCCAGGTCGAACTCGGCGGCCTTGCGCGGGGTGATGTCGTGCTGCATGCCGAGCACATGCGTGACGGCGCCGTCGCCGTCGCGGATGGGGCTGAGCGCCAGGGCGTTCCAGAAGGTCGAACCGTCCTTGCGGTAGTTGAGCAGGTCCAGCGCGACCGGCCGCCCGTCGTCGAGGGCGGCGCGAAGCTTGGCCACCTCGGCCCGGTCGGTGTCCGGGCCCTGCAGGAAGCGGCAGTTGCGGCCGAGCGCCTCGTGAACGGCGTAGCCCGTCAGGCCGGCGAAGGCCTGGTTCGCAAACACGATGGGGGCGTCGGGCGCGCGCGCGTCGGCGATCACCATGGCCGTCTGGGCGGCTTGCATCGCAGCGGCCAAAAGGTCTCCGGAGCCGTCTTCTGACGACGGGGAGCTGACCGCCGGGCGCGCTGTGGTGTCGTCGTTCACGCGTTGAGACCGGATGGACGTCGGGTGCGGCTAACGTGCGCTGATATCCAAGGTTCCCCGACGCGAAAAGGGCGCGGAGGGAATTTCCGCGCCCTTCCCGGTTGCGCATGCGCCGCCCGACCCTCGGGGAGGACGGGTCCGGCGGCCTCAGCGCGGACGGTAGATCTTGTCGAACACGCCGCCGTCGCCAAAGTGCAGCGCCTGGGCCTTCTTCCAGCCGCCGAAGGTGTCGTCGATGGTGACCAGCGGGATCTTCGGGAAATTCTTGGCGTACTTGGCCAGGGCCGCCGCGTTGCGCGGCCGGTAGTAGTTCTTGCCGATCAGGTCCTGGGCCAGCGGGCTGTACAGGAAGTTCAGGTAGCCCTCCGCCACCGTCCGGGTCTTCTTGCGGTCGACCACCTTGTCGACGATGGCGACCGGCGGCTCGGCCAGGATCGACAGGGACGGGTAGACGATGTCGAAGTTCGGCCCGAACTCCTTCTGCGACAGGTAGGCTTCGTTCTCCCAGGCCAGGAGCACGTCGCCGAGGCCCTTCTGGGCGAAGGTGGTGGTGGAGCCACGCGCGCCGGTGTCGAGCACCGGCACCTGGCGGAACAGCTTCTCGACGAAGGCCTGCGCCGTGGCGGGCGAGCCGCCGGGCTGCTTCAGGGCCCAGGCCCAGGCGGCCAGGTAGTTCCAGCGCGCCCCGCCCGAGGTCTTCGGGTTGGGGGTGATCACCGCGATGCCCGGCTTGATCAGGTCGCCCCAGTCGCGGATCTTCCACGGGTTGCCCTTGCGCACCAGGAACACGATCGTCGAGGTGTAGGGCGTGGAGTTGTCCGGCAGGCGCGACTGCCAATTGGCCGGCAGCAGCTTGGCCCTGGCGGCGATCTCGTCGATGTCGGAGGCCAGCGCCAGGGTGACCACGTCGGCCTGCAGGCCGTCGATCACCGAGCGGGCCTGCTTGCCCGAGCCGCCGTGGCTCTGCTGGATGGTGATGACCTGGCCCGTCTTGCCCTTCCAGTAGTCGATGTAGGCGGCGTTGACGTCCTTGTAGAGCTCGCGCGTCGGGTCGTAGCTGACGTTGAGCAGCGACAGGCCTTTGGCGCCCTGCGCCCGCGCCGGGGCGGCGCCGATCAGCGCCGTGGCGCCGAGCGAGGCGGCGGCGCCGCTGGCCACCGAGGCGAGCACGGCGCGCCGTGAAAGGGTGTGGTTATGGTCGGTCATGGTCCGATCTCGTTCTATTTCAGGGGTCAGAAGGCAAACTGCGAACGCAACGAGACGACGTCCACGTCCGTGTCGAGGCTGGCGCCGGCGGCGTTCAGCCGGTCCACCCGGATCCATTGGTAATCGAGCAGGAACCGCACCGTGTTGTTGGGGTACCAGTTGAGGCCGACCGTGGTGATCTTCTGTTCGCCGCCACGGACGCCGCCCGCCGGGGCCGCCAGACGGGAAACGCCTGCGTGGTCATTCAGGTCCAGCACGCTGTAGCGCGCGGCCAGTTCCAGGGCGCCCCAGGTCCCCTTGGAGCGGTCGAAGGTCTTGGCGGGCTTGACGCCGGTGAAGCCGCCGTTGGCGTTGCTCCACGCATGGCGCTCGCCGGTGATCGTCCAGGCGCCCTGGACGTACCAACCCGAGAAGGACGGGTCGAAGGCCGAGATTCCCTGGCGGTTGACGTCGATCTTGTACCACTCGCCGGCGGCGTAGAAATTCTTGAAGCTCGCCCCGCCTTCCAGGCCGTAGGCTTTCAGGCCGTCGGAATTGATCGCGCCGGTGTCCACCAGACGCAGGCCGCTGACCCGCAGCTCGGGACGCTCCTGCAAACGCACCGCGCGGGCGGAGACTGGGCCGCCAGTGGTGTCGGCGGGATTGAGGATGCTCTGCAGGTTTGCGCCCACGTGCACGTCGTAGTCCGCGCCCTTGATCGGATTGAAGGCGACCCGCAAGGCGTAGCCCGACTGCTGGTCGAACTCAGCCGTCGCCGGCGTGCCGACGACCTTGCCGGAGAACAGCGCAGAGGCGTACCAGCGCGGTCCGCGCAGCGTGGCGCCGACGCCGGTGCGGCCATCGCCGGTCGCGAAGTTTCGCACCAGCTCGGCCACCGCGGCCCGCTCCAGGAACAGGGACTCGGTGTTGCTGGTGGCGTCCTCCAGGCCCGCCGGCGTCGCCCAGGCGCCGATCCGGAGGCGCAGCGGCTCTTCCAGGCCGAAGGGCTTGAAGCCTGCGTATTCGATGTAGGCCTGGTTCAGCAGCGCCGACTCGCCGCCGGAGCCGCCGAATTCGCCCCAGAGCGCGTAGTTCCAGTCCTTGAAGGCCGTGCCGTCGAAACCCAGGCGGGCGCGGCGGAAGTTGGTCCCCGATCCCAGGTCGTTGGCCGCGGTGCGCGGCGACACGTTGTAATGGGCGGCGTCGAACTGCACGACCGAGCGAAGGGCGAACTTGAACCGGCCATCCGCGCTGGCGACCTGCGGGCGCCCATTGTTCACGGTCACCGCCGGCAGGGCGTCCACCTGCTCGCGGACGATCTGGACATTGGCGTTGCTGGCCGCCTTCAGGTCGAGCACCTGCGCGGAGAGCGTCTCCGTATCCCCGGCCTGCTGCTGCTTCAGCTCCTGCACCTGGGCGACCAGGGCCTGCACCTGGGCCTCCAGCGCCCGGATCTTGGCGTCGGTCGCCTCGTCGGCCGCCGCGAATTGCGGCCAGGCCAGCGCCGTCAACGCTGCGCCAGCAAGTAGTCCATGTCTCAACGCCATCGCGTGGCCACCCCTCTTGTCACCCGTGGCCCAACGGCCGAGGCGGATAAACTCCTCTTATTCCCAGCGGAACAATAGAGTTTACCTCCGCCCTGCCGCAGATTTCCTGGGGTCGGCGAGGACCCAGGGCATTTTTGCCTCTTGCAGCCTCACATGGGGATTCTGGAGTCAGGTCGGGTGGCGCGCCGCGAAGCGGACCTTCTCGAGGGCGCAGTCGGGTGGTTAGCCGCTGTTCGGCTTCTTATTGCCTAATGACGGCTGCACGGACCGAGCGGGCGTTCTGGTACCGAACCTGGCAGATCACCATCAACCCGGAGGCTTCCAATGACCCCCACCATCACCGCCTTTGAACAGTCCCCGGATCGCGGCAAGGGTCTGGCGCGTGACATGCGCGTTCGCTGGGCGCTTGAAGAGGTCGGCCAGCCTTACGACGTTCGCCTGCTTTCGTTCGAGGAGATGAAGGAACCCGCGCATCGTGCGCTCCATCCTTTCGGGCAGATCCCGACCTATGAAGAAGGCGATCTCGTCCTGTTCGAGTCGGCGGCCATCGTGTTCCATATCGCGGAGCGCCATGCGGGCCTGCTGCCGGACAATGCGAACGGTCGGGCGCGCGCGGTCACATGGATGTTCGCCGCGCTCAACACGGTGGAGCCGCCGATCATCGATCGCTCAATGGCCACGCTCCTGGAGCGCGACAAGCCCTGGTACGAGGAGCGCTTGCGTGCTGTCGAGGAGCGCATCCGTGGCCGGCTAGGCGAACTTTCCGATCGCCTTGGCGACGCCGACTGGCTCGAGGGTGAGTTCAGCGCCGGCGACCTGATGATGGTGTCGGTGCTGCTCAGGTCGAAGAGCTCGGGTATACTGGACGAATACCCGAACCTCTCCGCCTATGTCGCCCGCGGCGAAGCGCGGCCCGCCTATAAGCGGGCTTTCGGCGCTCAATTGGCGGTTTTCACGGGCAAGCTGCCGGCCGGCTAGTAAGGTTCGCGACAGGCCAGCGACATCGCCCGTCGTGCCCGAGCGGGTTGGACGACCTTATTCTGCTGGAAGCCGGGCGGAGCGCTATCCACGCCCCATGGGATCTTCGTCCTGGCGAAGCGCAGGAAATCTGCGTCCTGTCATCGCGGTGACACAGGCAGCCGCATGCTGGAAGCTTCCCCTTCGGAGATTCGCTTGCCTTTTCCGCAACCTTCGCCGCCGGCCCCGATCGGGCGCGGCCTGTGGCCCACGATGCTGGCCGGCGGGGCGGGCGTGGTCGCGCTGCTGGCGCTGGCCCTCACCGGCCGGGCGCCCGGCGGCGAGGCGGTGCTGGCGGCGCTGGTCGCCGCCACGGCCACCGCCCTCTGCCTGAACAGCCTGCGCACCCGGGGGACGGCGCCGGCGCAGGCCGAGCGGGCCCCGGCGGCGGCGGACGCGGGCGCGGCGTCCTTCACCACGCTGATCAACGCCCTGCCGGACCCCATGCTGGTGGTCTCCGCCCGTGAGCCGGACGACCTCACCGACCGGCGGATCGTGTTCGCCAACGTCGCCGCCCGCGAACTGCTGCGCATCCAGCGCGACGCCAGCCTGCTGGTCACCGCCGTGCGCGATCCCGGCGTCCTGGAGGCGGCGGACGAGGCGCTGTTCGGCGGCGTCGAGGCCGAATGCGGCTTCGAGGTGGGCGGGGCGCAGGCGCGGATGTTCCGGATGCTGGCGCGCCCGCTGGGCGGGGCGGCCGACGGCGGCGGCCTGGCGCTGCTGGTGTTCCGCGAGGAGACCGAACAGCGCCGCGTGGAACAGACCCGCGCCGACTTCCTGGCCAACGCCAGCCACGAGCTGCGCACGCCGCTGGCCTCCCTGGGCGGCTTCATCGAGACCCTGCGCGGGCATGCGCGCGACGACCCCGGCGCCCGCGACCGGTTTCTCGGCATCATGCAGGCTCAGACCGAGCGGATGGCGCGGCTGATCGACGACCTGATGTCGCTGAGCCGCATCGAGCTCAACGAGCACCTGCCGCCCGCCGAGCGGGTGGACCTGACCGGGGCGGTGCTGGACGTGCTGGACGCCCTGGCGCCCATCGCGCGCGAGCGCGGCGTGCGCCTGGAGCCGGTGACGCCGGAACGCGGCGTGGCGATGGTGACCGGCGACCGCGACCAGATCATCCAGGTGGCGCAGAACCTGATCGACAACGCCCTCAAGTACACGCCCCAGGGCGGCACGGTGCGCGTCGCCCTGGAGACCGGGTTGACGGCGGACGCCGCGGCCGGGACCGGGGCCGTGCTGGCCGCGCGGCTCTCGCTGCTGACGCCCGACCACGGCCAGGGCCAGTACGTGGCCCTGCGGGTGCGGGACGAGGGGCCCGGGATCGCCCGCGAGCACCTGCCCCGGCTGACCGAGCGGTTCTATCGGGTCGAGGGCCAGAAGAGCGGCGACCGGTCGGGCACCGGCCTGGGCCTGGCCATCGTCAAGCACATCATGAACCGCCACCGCGGCGGCCTGGCCGTGGAGAGCCGGCCGGGCCGCGGCGCCACCTTCGCGGCCTATTTCCCGGCCTGCGCCGCCGCGCCGGCCGAGCCGGGGCCGGCGATGGAATCAAAACTGTCATGAAACTGTCGCGCGCCGTCTGCAATGCACGGGCAGTTTCCGCCACGCGACGGCGGGGGCCGATCTAAGGATCACTCCCGGCCGCGCTTGCAACATAGGGCCGACGGCGAAATCACCATGTTGACCTGGGCCGCGCTCGCGGCGCTCCTGATCTTCTCGGCCCTCACCTATACGCTGGGCCGCCAGCGGCTGGCGAACGCGCCGGTGGTCGCCGGCCGGCGCAGCCACTCCCTGCCCGGCTATCACGCCGCCTATGTGACGCTCTGGGCCCTGATCCCCGCCGCCCTGGTGCTGTTCGCCGTGACGGCGTTCGGCGGGCGGCTGGAAGCGGGCCTGCTGCGGGCCGATACGCCGGCGGTGGTGCAGGCCCTGACGCCGGCCGAACAGGACGTGTTCTTCGACGACGCTCGCGCCCTCGCCCACGACGGCACGCCCAGCCAGACGGCCTATGCGGGCGAACTGAAGGACGCCCTCGCCGACAAGAAGGCCCAGGCGCACAGCCTGGAGGCGACGCTGAACGTCGGCGCGATCGCCCTGGCCGCGCTGCTGGCGGTGGGCGGCTTCCTGCTCTCCTACCGGCGGCTGACGCCCGACTTTCGCGCCCGCAACCGGGTGGAGGGCTGGACTGGCGGCCTGTTGATCGTCTGCTCGGTGGTGGCGGTCGTGACCACCTTGGGCATCCTCGCCTCGCTGGTCTTCGAGAGTTTCCGTTTCTTCCAGTCGGTCTCGCCGCTGCAGTTCCTGTTCGGCACCGACTGGGACCCCCAGATCGCCATGCGCACGGACCAGGTGGCCTCGAAGGGCGCGTTCGGCGCCGTGCCGCTGTTCATGGGCACCTTCCTGGTGATGTTGATCGCCATGGCCGTGGCCGCCCCCGTGGGCCTCTTTTCCGCGATCTACCTGTCCGAATACGCCACGCCCCGCACCCGCAGCACGGTCAAGCCGCTGCTGGAGATCCTCGCGGGGGTGCCGACGGTGGTCTACGGCTTCTTCGCCGCCCTGACCGTGGGACCGCTGTTCCGCGCCTTCTTCAACGGGATCGGCGCCAAGCTGGTGGGCGGGCCACTGGACGGGATCGGCGTCTACCTCAGCCAGGTGCAGAACCAGATGGCCCTGGTGGCCGGGGCGGTGATGGGGGTGATGCTGATCCCCTTCGTCTCCTCGCTCTCCGACGACATCATCAACGCCGTGCCGCAGCACCTGCGCGACGGCAGCCTGGCCATGGGCGCCACCAAGTCCGAGACCATCAAGAAGGTGGTGCTGCCCGCCGCCCTGCCGGGCATCGCCGCGGCCATGCTGCTGGCGGTGTCGCGGGCGATCGGCGAGACCATGATCGTCACCATGGCGGCCGGCCTGCAGGCGCGGACCACGCTCAACCCGCTCGACACGGTGACCACCGTGACGGTGCAGATCGTGACCCTGCTCACCGGCGACCAGGAGTTCGACAGCCCCAAGACCCTGTCGGCGTTCGGCCTGGGCCTGACCTTGTTCGTCGTCACCCTGGCGCTGAACATCGTGGCCCTGCAGATCGTCAAGAAATACCGGGAACAATATGACTGACGCCGCCCTCCGGACGACCCCAGACCAGGCGATCCCCGCGATCCTCAAGGGCGCCGTCGAAGCCAAGCTCAAGGCCCGCCACGCCCAGGAGCGGCGGTTCGTGCTCTACGGCCGCATGGCGATCATCGTGGCCCTCGCGTTCCTGGCCTTGCTGCTGGGCCGCATCGTGCTGCAGGGCTACACGACCTTCGTCGACTTTCGGATGAGCGTGCCGGTCTACGTCGACCCGGCCCGCGTCGACCGCGCCGACCTCGGCGGCGCCAACTTCGACATGCTGGTCGCCCAGTCGGTGATGAAGACCCTGGGCGTGCCCGACGACGACCTGGGCGAGAACGCCGCCAAGGTCATGCAGCTGATGTCCAACGACCTGGGCTTCCAGGTCCTGGACAAGGTGCGCGCGGACCCGTCGCTGATCGGCAAGCACGTCACCATCGAAGGCCCGATGAAGGCCGACGCGGCCCTCTACTTCAAGGGCGAGATCAAGCGCTCGACGCCGCCCGACAGCCGCAAGCTCGACGACGCCCAGCTGGGCTGGCTGGACAAGCTGAAGGCGTCCGGGGCGATCCACGCCGGATTCAACTCCGGCTTCTTCACCCGCTCCGACTCCACCGAGCCGGAACAGGCGGGCGTGCTGGGGGCCGTGGTCGGTTCGACGCTGATGCTGATCGTCACCGCCCTGCTGGCCGTGCCGATCGGGGTGATGGCGGCGGTCTACCTGGAAGAATTCGCGCCCAAGAACCGCTGGACCGACCTTATCGAGGTGAACATCAACAACCTCGCGGCGGTGCCCTCCATCGTCTACGGCCTCCTGGGCCTGGCGGTGTTCATCAACTGGCTGGGCGTGCCCCGGTCCACGCCGCTGGTGGGCGGCCTGGTGCTGGCGCTGATGGCCATGCCCACGGTGATCATCGCCACCCGCTCGGCGCTGAAGGCGGTGCCGCCCTCGATCCGCGACGCGGCCCTGGCGCTGGGCGCCTCGCGCACCCAGGCGGTGTTCCACCACGTGCTGCCGCTGGCGCTGCCCGGCGTCATGACCGGCGCGATCCTGTCCATGGCCCACGCGCTGGGCGAGACCGCGCCGCTCCTGATGATCGGCATGATTTCCTTCGTTCCCGGGGTGCCCGGGGGCTTCACCCAGGCGGCGACGGTGCTGCCCGTGCAGGTGTTCATCTGGGAGAACGCCTCCGAGCGCGCCTTCCACGAGCGCACGGCCGCGGCGATCATCGTCTTGCTCGTCTTCATGATCCTGATGAACCTGGCGGCCATCATTGTGCGTCGCCGCTTCGAACGCCGCTGGTGACGCCATGAATCTGCGCAACACGAACACGCCAACTCCGAGGACCGACATGCCGAGCGACGGCGAGACCGAGACCCACGTGGGCGGCCCCATGCATCTGGCGATCGATCCCGCGACCGCCGCCGCCGCGACCGGGGCGGTGAAGATCGCCGCCAAGGACGTGGACTTCTTCTACGGCGAGAAGCAGGCGCTCTACGACGTCTCGCTGGACATCGCCGACAATGCGGTGACCGCGCTGATCGGCCCGTCAGGCTGCGGCAAGTCCACCTTCCTGCGCTGCATCAACCGGATGAACGACACCATCCCGGGGACCAAGGTTGTCGGCCGTATCGAGATCGACGGCGACGACATCTATGACAAGCGCCTGGACCCCGTGCTGCTGCGCGCCCGGGTCGGCATGGTGTTCCAGAAGCCGAACCCCTTCCCCAAGACCATCTTCGAGAACGTGGCCTACGGCCTGCGCATCCATGGCCTGGCCAACAAGACCGAGATGGCCGACATCGTCGAGGCTTCGCTGAAGCGGGCCGGCCTCTGGACCGAGGTGGCCGACCGGCTGCACTCGGGGGGCTCCAGCCTCTCGGGCGGCCAGCAGCAGCGCCTGGTCATCGCCCGCGCCATCGCCGTCAGCCCCGAGGTGATCCTGATGGACGAGCCCTGCTCGGCCCTCGACCCGATCGCCACGGCGCGGATCGAGGAACTGATCGACGAACTGCGCAGCCAGTACTGCATCGTCATCGTCACCCACTCCATGGCCCAGGCCGCGCGGGTGTCGCAGAAGACCGCCTTCTTCCACATGGGCCGGCTGGTGGAGGCGGGACGGACCGACGAGATGTTCACCAACCCGCGTGACACGCGCACCCAGGACTACATCACCGGCCGCTTCGGCTGACCGACCAGGACCCGCCGCCGCCATGAACGAACATACCGTCAAGTCCTACGAAGACGAGCTCAACACCCTGATGGCCGAGTGCGCCCGCATGGGCGGCCTGGCCGAGGCCCAGGTGGCCGATTCCGTCGAGGCCGTGGTCAAGCGCGACAAGGCCATGGCCGACAGCGTGGTCGGCCGCGACGAGCGCCTGGACGCGCTGGAGGCCGACATCGAGCGCAAGGCGATCAAGCTGATCGCGCTTCGCCAGCCGATGGCCAACGACCTGCGCCGCACGGTGGGGGCGATGAAGATCGCCATGAACCTGGAGCGGATCGGGGACTTGGCCAAGAACATCGCCAAGCGCACCCTGGTGATCGTCGAGGCCGAGCCGATGACGCCGCTCACCCGCTCCATCGACCGGATGGGGCGGCTGGTGTCGACCCGGCTGAAGGAGGTGCTGGACGCCTACACCGGCTCCGAGGTGAACCGGGCCATCGCCGTCTGGTCGCGCGACGACGAGGTCGACGAGCACTACAACAGCCTGTTTCGCGAGCTGCTCACCTACATGATGGGCGACCCGCGGACGATCACCGCTTGCGCGCACCTGCTGTTTGTCGCCAAGAATCTCGAGCGGATCGGCGACCACGCCACCAACATCGCCGAGATCGTCCATTACGAGATCACCGGCGAGGAGATGATCTCGGAGCGGCCCAAGACGGACGCCTTGAAGCCCGCCTGAGCGAGGACCCAGTGACGCCCAACATCCTGGTGGTCGAGGACGAGGATTCGCTCGCCACCCTTCTGCAGTACAACCTCGAGAAGGAAGGCTATCACGTCTCGCTGGCCGGCGACGGCGAGGAGGCGCTGATGCAGGTCGACGAGCGCCTGCCCGACCTCGTGGTGCTGGACTGGATGCTGCCCAAGGTCAGCGGCATCGAGGTTTGCCGCCGGCTGCGCCAGCGCGCCGAGACGCGCAACGTGCCGATCATCATGCTCACCGCCCGGGGCGAGGAGACCGACCGCATCCGCGGCCTCGACACCGGCGCCGACGACTATGTGATCAAGCCCTTCTCGATGACCGAGCTGACCGCCCGCATCCGCGCCGTGCTGCGCCGCCTGCGGCCGGGCCTGGCCGAGGACCGGGTGCGCTGCGGCGACATCGTGGTCGACCGGGTGGCGCACCGGGTGAAGCGAGGCGGCAAGGAGATCCACCTGGGGCCGACCGAGTTCCGGCTGCTGGACTACTTCATGCAGCACCCCGGCCGGGTGTTCTCCCGCGAGCAGCTGCTGGACGCGGTGTGGGGCTCCGACGTCTATGTGGAGGCCCGCACGGTGGACGTGCATGTGGGGCGCCTGCGCAAGGCGCTGAACGCCGGCGACAGCGCCGACCCGATCCGCACCGTGCGCTCGGCGGGCTACTCGCTGGACGTGGAAGGGTAGGCGGCCAGACCCGCTTGACCGGCCGGCGCGCCCGCGCCAAAGGCCGCGCATGAACATCCTGCTGGTAGGCTCCGGCGGGCGCGAGCACGCGCTGGCCTGGAAGATCGCGCAATCGCCGCTTGTCAGGCGCCTGGTCGCGGCCCCGGGGAGCGCCGGCGTCGGGGCGCATGCGGAGCTGCGCGACCTCAAGGCGACGGACGTACCGGGCCTGGTCGCCCTGGCCCGCGAGATCGCCGCCGACCTGGTGGTGATCGGGCCGGAGGTCGCCGTCGAGGCGGGGCTCGCCGACGCGCTCGCCGAGGCGAAGATTCCCTGCTTCGGGCCGACCGCGGCCGCCGGGCAGCTGGAGACCTCCAAGGCCTTCACCAAGGCCTTCTGCGACCGCCACGGCCTGCCCACCGCCGGCTACATGGTGTTCGACGCCGCCGCGCCGGCCAGGGCGGGGCTGGAGGCCTTCAAACCCCCCTATGTGATCAAGGCCGACGGCCTGGCGGCGGGCAAGGGCGTGGTGATCGCCCAGGACCGCGCGGCCGCCGAGGCGGCGGTGGACGACGTCTTCGCCGGCCGCTTCGGCGCCGCCGGCGCGCGGGTGGTGATCGAGGAATTCCTGGAGGGCGAGATCGGCTCGCTGTTCGCCCTCTGCGACGGGAAGAGCTCAATGCTGTTCGGCTGGGCCCAGGACCACAAGCGCGCCTTCGATGGCGAGCAGGGGCCCAACACCGGCGGCATGGGGACCTATTCGCCGGCGCCGGTGTTCACGCCTGCGCTGGTGGAGCAGGTGCGCGAGCGCCTGGCGGAGCCGGCGTTCGCAGGCCTGGCCGAGGAAGGCGCGCCCTACCGCGGCGTGCTGTTCGTGGAGCTGATGGCCACGGCCGAGGGGCCGAAGCTGGTGGAGTTCAACGCCCGCTTCGGCGACCCGGAATGCCAGGTGCTGATGCTGCGGCTGGAGAGCGACCTCGTGCCCTACCTGGTCGCCTGCGCGAGCGGGACGCTGGCGCGGATGCCGGCGCCGGTCTGGCGCGACGAGGCGGCGGTGTGCGTGGTGCTGGCGGCCCGCGGCTATCCCGGAACGCCGGAGGCTGGCAGCGTCATCCGCGGGGCGGACCAGGACTTCGGCCCGGATGTGGTGATCTTCCACGCCGGCGCGGCCGCCGGTCCCGACGGGACGCTGAAGGCGGCGGGGGGGCGGGTGCTCAACGTCTGCGCCCGCGGCCCGACCCTGCAGATCGCCCGTGATCGCGCCTATGCGGCGGTGGACAGGATCGACTGGCCCGAAGGCTTCCATCGGCGCGACATCGGCTGGCGGGCGCTTGCCCGCTGAGGCCGCGCGGATAAGGTGACCCGCAACGAGATCCAGAGCGGGGAAACGCCATGGCCGAGGCCGCCGAAATCACCGAAGCCGAACGTGAGAAGCTGAACACCGGCACCGACGCGGTGGCCGAGGCGCATCGTTTCGACGAGGCCGGGCTGGCCCGCTGGATGGCCGCCAGCGTCGAGGGCTACGCGGGTCCCCTGGAGGTGCGCCAGTTCAAGGGCGGCCAGTCCAATCCCACCTACCAACTGGTCACGCCGGGCAAGACATACGTCCTGCGCCGCAAGCCGCCCGGCAAGCTGTTGCCCTCCGCCCACGCGGTGGACCGGGAGTACAAGGTGATCAGCGCGCTCTATCCCACCGGCTATCCGGTGGCCCGGACCTACGGCCTGTGCGTCGACGAGTCCGTGATCGGCACCATGTTCTATGTGATGGACATGGTGGAGGGCCGCATCCTCTGGGACCAGAGCCTCCCGCAATGCCAGCCGGCAGAGCGCCACGCCATCTACATGGCCAAGCTGAAGGCCCTGGCCGACCTGCACAACACCGACTACGCCGCCATCGGCCTGGCCGACTTCGGCCGCCCCGGCAACTACATGGGCCGGCAGATCGACCGCTGGACCAAGCAGTACCGCGCTTCCGAGGACGAGCGGATCGAGGAGATGGAGCGGCTGATCGCCTGGCTGCCCACGACCGTGCCCGAGCAGGAGCGGACCTCCATCGTCCACGGCGACTACCGGCTGGACAACATGGTGATCCACGAGACCGAGCCGCGGGTGAAGGCGGTGCTCGACTGGGAGCTCGCCACCCTGGGCGACCCGATGGCCGATTTCGCCTATCTGCTGATGCAGTGGGTCAACGGCACGATCTCGGAGATCCCGGACCTCAAGGCCCACGGCATCCCGACCTTGGAGGAATACGCCGAGGAGTACCGGCGGCTGACGGCGCGCGCCCAGATGCCGGACCTGAACTGGTTCTTCGCCTATTGCGCCTTCCGGCTGGCCGCGATCGTCCAGGGCATCCTCGGCCGCGTCCGCGACGGCACGGCCAAGAGCGAGCACGCCTCCAACCAACGGGCGCGGGTGGCGAAGCTGTCGAAATCCGCCTGGGCGTTCGCACAGAAGGCGGGGGCCTGAATTCGGGTGGCCGCCACGTGGCCGCTCGTCGAGACCTGGGTCCTCCCGGCCTTCCTGGGGCTTGGCCTCGCCGCCGCCACGGGTCTTCGGACATTTCTGCCGTTGCTGATGCTGGCCGGGTGCGTGCGGCTCGGCCTGTTCGGGATATCGATCAACCCCCAGGTGGCCTGGCTCGGCTCCACCCCGATGCTCGTGGGCCTGGCGGTCGCCACCGTGGCGGAGCTGGCGGCGGACAAGATCCCCATCGTCGACCACGGCCTTTCCGCCATCGGCACGGTGACGCGGCCGCTGGCTGGCGCCCTGGCCGCCGGGGCGGTGTTCGCCCATGCGGATCCGGCCGTGGCGGCTATCGCAGGGCTGATCATCGGCGTACCCACCGCGCTGGCCTTCCACAGCGTCCAATCGACCACCCGGGTCGCCAGCACCGCCACCACGGCCGGGATCGGCAATCCTGTCCTGTCGGCGGCCGAGGACGTCGGCTCGGCGCTGCTGGCCGCTGTCGCCATCGTCGCGCCGGTGATCGCGGTCGCGCTGGTGGCGGGCCTGCTGGGCTTCGGCCTATGGGCGATGGCCCGCTGGCGGCGACGGCGCGACGCCCGGCCGTGACACAGCCGTCTGCAGCAGCCGGTCCAGCGCCGCCTCATCGTCGAACACGCACCGCACCGGCCAGGGCGCGATGCGCCCGCGCCAGGCGGCGGGCAGCCGCACCCAATCCTTTTCGGTGGTGAGCAGGCCTGCGCCCAGGAGATCGGCGCGGTCGGCGAGGCGGCGCAGGGTCGCCTCGTCATAGGCGAAATGGTCCGGGAAGGGGGCGAAGTCGGCGAGGTCGCAGCCGGCGGCCTGCAGGGCCCGCTCCACCTTCCAGGGCTTGCCGATCCCGGCGAAGGCGAACTGGCGGCCGGCCGGCGGCGGGCCGTCGGGGACCAGGCGCGCGGTCAGCACCGGGCGCGCGGACAGGGCCTTGAGGAGGTCGGGGTCGGGCGCGGCCAGCCCGTCGGGCAGCATCAGCACCACGGCGTCGGCGCGGGCCAGCCCCGCGGCCAGCGGCTCCCGCATGGGACCGGCGGGGAACACCGCCCCGTCGCCGAACGGCCATTCGCCGTGCCGGGTCTCGCCGTCCACCACCGCCAGGGAAAGCGCCTTGCGCAGGCCGGGATTCTGGTGGCCGTCGTCCATGACGATGGCGGCCGCGCCGGCCTGGGCTGCGGCCTGGGCGCCGGCGATCCGGTCGCGGGCGATCCAGATGGGGTGGTCGCGGGCCAGCATCAATGGCTCATCGCCCACGTCGGCGGCGGCGTGGCGCGCCCGGTCCACCCGCAGCGGACCCTGCAGTCGCCCGCCGTAGCCGCGGGAGAGGGCGTGGGCCTCGACGCCGGCGGCGGAAAGCCGGCGCAGGATCTCGCGCGCCACGGGCGTCTTGCCGGTCCCGCCCATGGTGACGTTGCCGACGCAGATCACCGGCGCGCCGGGGTCGGCCGGGACCGCGCGGGCGATTCGGCGGGCGGTGACTGCCGCCCAGACCCACGAGAACGGCGTCAGCAGGGCCCGGGTCATGGGCGCCGGCGGGCGGTCGCGCACGTACCACCAACGGGGCGTGGCGAGCTTCACGGCGGGGCCAGGGGCGCGAGCAGATCCAGCGCGCGGTCGAGGGCCGCGCCCCGGCGCCCGGCGTAGGCGCCGGCGGCCTCGCCGATGCGGCGGCCGATGTGCGGATAGGCGAACAGGCCTTGCAGATGGCGCGCCAGGGCGGCCTCGTCGACGGCCTCGATGGCGGCGGCCTCGCGCAGAAGATCGGCGTAGAGCTCGCGGGCGTTGAAGACGTGCGGGCCGGTGACGATGGGCGTCCCCAGGCGGGCGGGCTCCAGGGGGTTGTGGCCGCCGATCCCCTCCGCGAACGCCCCGCCCATCACCGCCACGTCGGCGAGGCGCAGGAAGAGACCAAGCTCGCCCAGGGTGTCGGCGACATAGACGGCGGTTCCAGCCGTCAGCGGCTCGCCGGCGGCGCGGCGGGCGACGGTGAAACCGAGGGCGGCGAGCTCGGCCGCCACCGCCGCACCGCGGTCGGGGTGGCGCGGGACGATGATCAGCAGCGCCGTCGGCCCGTCGGCCGTCGCCTCACGGAAGGCGCGGGCGATGAGCGCGTCCTCGCCGGGGTGGGTGCTGACCGCCAGGGCCACCCGCCGGCCAGCCACGGTTTCGCGCAAGCGCGCCAGGGCGGCGCGGTCGCAGGGAAGGGGGTCGCCCACGTGCTTGAGGTTGAGGTGCGGACCGGTGCGGGCGCCCAGGCCTCGCAGGCGCGCTTCGGTCTCGGCGTCCTGCGGCAGGATCAGGTCGAAGGCCGCCAGCAGCGCCCGGGCGGCGGCAGGCGCACGCGACCAGCCGCGCGCGGTCTTCTCGGTCATCCGCGCCGAGACCAGCGCCAGGCGTACGCCGCGGCGGCGGGCGGCTCCGATCAGGTTGGGCCAGAGCTCGCTCTCCACGAAGACCCCCAGGTGCGGGCGCCAGTGGTCCAGGAAGCGGCGCACGGCGGCGGGGCCGTCGACGGGCGCGTACTGGTGGATCGCGCCCGCCGGCTTGCGCTCGTCCATCAGGGCCGCGGCGGTGAGCGTGCCGGTGGTGACCAAGAGGGCGAGGTCGGGGCGCTGGCGGGCCAGGGCGTGCATCAGCGGCAGCAGCGACAGGCTCTCGCCGACGCTGACGCCGTGGAACCAGACCACCGGCGCGTCGGGCCGCGGGGCCGAGGCCCGGCCCAGGCGCTCCGGGATGCGCGCAACGTCTTCCTTGCCCTTGCGGGCGCGGCCGCGGAGCAGGGCGGGGGCCAGCGGCTCCATGAGGCCGGTGGCCGCGCCATAGAGCATCAGGGACAGGGGCGTCACACCACCTCGGCCGGCGCCAGGCGGCAGACGACGTCGGCGCCGGTCTCCACCTGCAAGGTAGCGTGGCCGATGCCGAAGCGGGCGGCCAGGCCTTCGCAGGCGCCGTGCAGGAAGCCGTCGCCGTCCTCGCCAGAGGGGCGGATCACGTGGGCGGTGAGCGCCGTCTCGGTGGTGCTCATGGCCCAGATGTGCAGGTCATGGACCTCGACCACGCCGGGCAGGTCGGCCAGCCAGGCTTCGACCGCGGCCACGTCCACCCCGCGCGGGGCGGCGTCCAGCGCCATGTCGATGGACTCGCGCAGCAGGCCCGCGGTCCCCAGCACGATCACCACGGCGATGCCGAGGCTGAGCGCCGGGTCGATCCAGAACAGGCCGGTGACCGCCATCAGGGCTGCGCCCACCACCACCGCCAGCGAGACGGCGGCGTCGGCGGCCATGTGCTGGAAAGCGCCGCGGACGTTGATGTCGTCCTGACCGCGCAGGAACAAGAGCGCGGTGGCGGTGTTCAGCACGACCCCGATCGCCGCGGTGACCATCACCGCCTGGGTCGCCACCTCGGCGGGCGTGAAGAAGCGCCTGACGGATTCCGAGACGATCGCGCCCACCGCCACCAGCAGCATGACGGCGTTGCCCAGCGAGGCCAGGATCGTGGCCTTGCGCATGCCATAGCTGCGCCGCGGCGTCGGCGCGCGCCGGGCCAGGACGGCGGCCCCCCAGGCCAGCAGCAGGGCCAGGACGTCGGAGAGGTTGTGACCGGCGTCGGCCAGCAGGGCGAGCGAGCCGGACCACAGGCCGACGCCGGCCTCGGTCAGCACGAAGGCGGTGTTCAGGGCCACCGCGATGGCGAAGGCGCGGCCGAAGTCCTTGGGCGCATGGCTGTGCCCATGGCCATGGCCGTGATCGTGGTGGTCATGGGCGTGATCGTGATGGGCCATGGCCCTATGTCTCACCCTGCGGGGACGCGATCAATCGGCGCTGCACGCACCCGCGCCCGGGCTGGAAGACCATCATCCCGCGCCGGTCATGCGGGGCCGGACGCGATCACGGCGATTCGCCCTCGACCAGACCTGCGATGGCTTCCAGCATGGTGGTGTCGTCGCCCGCCATCCCGCCCATCGCGGTCATCCGGGACAGGACGACGGCGGCGATCTTCTCCTCCACGGTGCCTTCGGCGTAGGCGTAGTAGATGACCGCGCGCTGGCCATCCCGATGGCAGCGCCCCTCGATCTGCTGCAGCTGGATGGCGCTGTGGCGCATGTCGTGGACCAGCAGCGAGCGCTCCCGCTCTCCGCCCGGCAGTTCGCCCTGATGCAGCGAGATCGATTCGGTCACGGTGAAGATCACCGCGTCCAGGGCGCCGGTCTGAAAGGCCACGCGGACGGCCTCGTTGGCCTCGCCGGACTGGGTCCCGTTGATCTCGCCCACCGACCAGCCGCGCCCCTGCAGACGCGCCGCAAGCATGGCGCTGGTCTCCAGGAACGCCACCGACATCGCCACCTGCTGGCCGTTGGACAACAGGTCGTCGACGAACTCCACCGTCCCGGAGATGCGCAGCAGGCTGGCCTTCTGGCGGAAGCGAAGATCGGCCGCCCATCCGACCGCGCGCCGGTTGCTGCCGCCGGCCAGGCCGAACTCGGTGCGGAAGTCCCGCCAGGCGGCGGCGTAGAGCTTGGCGTCGGCCGCGTCCAACGCCGTCGGGGCAAGTTCGCGCTGCACCTCGGGCCATCCGGCGATGTCCTCGGGACGCCGGCGCAGGCCGATCGCCTCGGGGCCCCGATAGAGCAGCCCGGCCATCCGGGCGCGATCGGCGTCGTTGGGCTCCCAGCTCCAGTTCTTCCAGCGTCCCTTGGGCCGGCCGATGCGCAGCTGCTTCATCAGGGCCCGAAACCCGTCGAGGCCCTCGGCCCCGCCCAGCAGCGCTCCAAGGTAGGAGAGCTCATGCGGCGCCTGGCCCGCCGTGGCGCTCATGTAGATCGTGAACCGGGCCGCGGCGGCCATCTGGCGGCAGACCATCCCCTGCTGGGAGTTGGGGTTGCGGATCCGGTGAGCCTCGTCGATCACGACGATGGGCCAGACGCGCTTGGGCGTTCCATGCCTGGCGCGCTCATTGTTGCGCGCCCGGGTCGAGCGTTTCCGGCTGGCGGCGGGCGGCTCCAGCAGAGACTTGGTCTTCTCGAAGTTCAGCAGCGTGACGGACTTGGGCGCGACGCCCGAGCGGGCGATCGTGCGGCGCCACTGCGGGATGGCGCCTTTCGGACAGATGATCAGCACCTGCTGCTCGGGCATGGCGGCGACCGCCAGCCAGGCCGAGAGCGTCTTGCCAAGGCCGGTCAGGTCGCCCAGCAGGAACCCCGGCCGACCCGCCGCCCGCGCCGCCAGGATGGCGTCGCGGGCGGCCAGCTGATGCGGCCGGGCGACGAAGTCGCCGGACGGTTCGATGAACGCGACGGACATAGCGCCCTTCGCGCGGACCTAGGCCATCGCCAGATAGTCGCGCTTGCCGAGCTCGACGCCGTTGTGACGCAGGATCGCGTAGGCGGTGGTGAGGTGGAAATAGAAGTTCGGCGTGGCCTGAAGCAGCAGATAGGGCCGGCCCTTGACGATGCTGCTCTCGCCCCGCCGGACGAGGGTGATGTCGCGATCCTCGGACCCGTCGACCTGGGCGGCTTCGAATTGGCCGATGAAGGCGAGCGCGGATTCCACGCGGGTCCTCAGCTCGCCGAACGTCGTCTCGACGTCCTCGTAAGGAGGCGGCTCGACACCCGCCAGCCGGGCGACCGCGCCCCGGGCGAAATCGGTGGCGATCTGAACCTGCCGGACGAACGGGAACATGTCGGGATAGAGCCGGGCCTGCAGCAGCGCCGCCGGGTCGATCTTGCGCTGCTCGACATGAGCCGCAGCCTTGTCGAGGGCGATGAGCAGGCCGGCCAGCCCCTGGGCGAAGACCGGCGCCGAGGCCTGGTGCATGGAAAGCGTCATGATCACTCCAGCGAAGTCCCAACGACTCGCGGGCGTGTTCTACAGCCCGGCCGGTCGCCTGTCCCGGCCGCCACGAAGTTCGCCAGGGCGTTTTACCGCCTCTCGGCCAGAGCCTCGGCCCGGCGGGTGGCGGCGGCCAGCCTTGCGGACCACTCGGCGGCCAGGGCCTCCACGGCCGCCTCGTCGGCGTCGGCCGGGGCGTAGCAGGGGCCGTCCCAGACCATCCAGCCGCGGCCGAAGGGCAGGGCGACCATCATGGCGTCCCAGTCCTTCAGGCGGATGGCGGGGGAGGCGGCCATGCCCATCAGATAGACCGGCGCGCCCGTCCGCCGGGCGATCTGCACCGAGCCGGGGGCGATCACCTCGTTGGGCCCGCGCGGGCCGTCGGGGGTGATCACCAGCACGCCGCCGTCGCCCACCCAGTTCACAGCCTCGCGGAAGGCCGCCACCAGGGCGCGGGCCTTGGCGCTGTCGCCCTTCTTGGCGGATGACGCGCGGATCGCCGGATAGCCCAGGGCCTCCAGGGCCACGGCCAGGAACGCCCCGTCGGCGGACGGTGAGATCATGCAGCGCCGCTTGGGGCGCACCCGCCAAGTGTCGCCCATGATCAGGCAGAGCGGGATGCGGCCGTGCCAGAACAGCGCCAGCGCCCCGTGGTCGGCCGCCAGCGCCGGCTCGACGGCGGCCAGGTTCTCGTGGCGCCAGCGCACGGTGCGGCGGATGACCTTCAGGTAGACGACCAGGATCCAGGCGAGCACGGCCTGGACGCGGGAATCGCGCAGGATGGGCTTCAAGCGGCGCTCTCCGCCTCCAGATCCTGGCTCTTGGCCAGCCGGGCATAGAGGCCCCGGGCGCGGACCAGGCCGGCGTGGTCGCCGGTCTCGACGACCCGACCCTTGTCGATGACGTAGATCCGGTCGGCGCCCCGCACCGTGGCCAGGCGGTGGGCGATGAGGAGGGTGGTGCGCCCGGCCATCAGCCGGGCCAGCGCCGCCTGCACCTGGGCCTCGCTCTCGGCGTCGAGGGCGCTGGTGGCTTCGTCCAGCAGCAGGATGGGCGCGTCCTTCAGGAAAGCCCGGGCGATGGCGATCCGCTGGCGCTGGCCGCCGGACAGCCGCAGCCCCGCCTCGCCGACACCGGTCGCATAGCCCTCGGGCAGGTCGGCGATGAAGTCATGCGCGGCGGCCGCGCGGGCGGCGGCCTCGATCTCGGCGTCCGTGGCGTCCGGCCGGGCGTAGGCGATGTTGGCGCGGACGGTGTCGTCGAACAGGAACGGCTCCTGGATGACCAGGGCGATGTGGTCGCGCAGGGAGGCCAAGGTGACGTGGCGCAAGTCCTCGCCGTCCAGGGTCACGCGCCCCTCGGTGGGGTCGTAGAAGCGGGGGATGAGGTTGAGGATGGTGCTCTTGCCGCCGCCGGAGGGACCGACCAGGGCCACCGTCTCGCCGCGGCGGGCCTCCAGCGTCACATGCTCCAGGGCCGGCGGGCCCTCGGCGTAGGAGAAGCTGACGTCCTCGAAGCGGAGGGTCGCCTGGGCGGCCTGGAAGGGACGGGCGCCCGGCTGCTCGCGCACCTCCGGCTCCACGTCCAGGGCGGCGAACAGGCGGCGCGCCGCCGACAGGCCCTCGGCCATCACCGTCTGCAGGTTGGCGAGTTGGCGCAGCGACTGCGAGGCCATGCCGAGCGCGGTCATGAACGCCACGAAGGCGCCGACGTTGATATGCCCGGTCATGGACCGCCAGCCTGCATAGGCCAGGACGCCGGCGACGATCAGGGTCATCAGGGTCTCGGTGGCCGGCGCGGCCATGGCCCGGGCGTTGGCGCCCTTGACCAGGTGACGCTGGCGGCGCGCCACCACCTCGCCCACGCGCGCCTCCTCATAGGCCTCGCGGTTCTCGATCTTGACCACGCGCACGCCGTCCAGGCTTTCCATGATCGCGGTGGAGAGGGCGGAGGTCTCGGTCATCGCCCCCTTGGCCGCCTTGGTGGTGCGCCTGGAATAGCGCCGCATGATGGCGGCGGCGGCGGGCACGGCCACGACCACCACGATGGCCAGCGCCTTGTCGTTGGAGACCATCAGGGTGATGGCGCCCAGCACGGTCAGCAGGTGCTGGGTGTAGTTGATCACGCCGGCGGTGGCCGCCTCGCGGATCAGGCCGGCGTCGTAGAGCACCGAGGCCACATAGGCGCCGGTGTGCTGGGTGCGCAGGCGGGCGAGGTCGGCGCGGACCAGCTTGCCGAACAGCTGCACCTGCACGTCGCCGACCACGGCGTTGCCGATCTGGTTCACCAGCCGGGCCTGGATCACCTGGGCGATTCCCCGCCCGAGCGCGTAGGCGGCGATGGTCAGCGGGATCGCGACCAGGGCGCCGGGCTTGTGGGTGACCAAGAGGTCGTTGATCGCCGGCTCGAGGATCTGGGCCAGCTTCACCGAGAGCACGCCCACGACCACGGCGGCCACTAGCGCCGTCAGCAGCCCAGCCCAGCGCCGCGCCAGATAGACCCGCCAGATCCGGCCGATCAGGACCCGCGCCGGCAGGTCGCTCGCGGCTGGGGCGGTGTCGGTCATGCCGTTTGGGTCTCGCGACCGGGCGGCGAAGTCAAGGGAGGGGGGGCAGGAGCGGTAAGCTCCTCCCCTGTCGCGAAGACGACGGGGGAGGGGGACCGCCGAAGGCGGTGGAGGGGGCGCAAGGCCGCCTCATAGCGTATCCGGGTCCCAGCCCCCGTGCGCCGCATCGAGGATGGATGCGGCGATTCCGTCCGGATCCTCCAGGACGTCCGACGCTGCATAGCGCATGACGCTAATGCCTCGCGCCTTTAGCCAGGCATCCCGTTTGGCGTCACGGCGCGGCCGGTCGCCGGTCCCATGGGCATAGCCATCCACCTCGATGCAGAGCCTGGCGTCTGAAAAGCAGAAGTCGAGGATGTACGGCCCGACCGGATGCTGTCGCCAACAACGTGGAATTCCTGGCTGTCGGTGTCGCAGGCGCGCCCACAGAAGCACCTCCGGCAGACTCATGTCGCCGCGCGGGTGCTTGGCTCGCCGGTGCGCTGGGCTTGGGGCGCGCATGGCCGAGCTTAGCGTCCTTGCGCCCCCTCCGTCACGGCCCGCTGCGCGAGCCGCGCCACCTCCCCCGTCCTCTTCGGGCCGGGGGAGGAGAAGGAGCTACGCGGCCTCGGTCTCGAACAGGGCCTTGATGGCGATGATCTTCGGCTTCATCGACGGGGTGCGCGGCATGTCGTCGATGAACTTGAACGCCGTGGGCGTCTGGTAGGGCAGCATGTGCTGGCGGGCCCAGGCGCGCAGCTCGTCCTCGGTCAGGTGCGCCCCCTCGCGCAGGACCACGGCGGCGGCGGGCACGGCGCCCAGGCGCTTGTCCGGGATGCCGACGACGCAGGCCTCGCGCACGTCGGGATGCTGCTCCAGGATCTGGCCGATCTCCTCGCCATGCACCTTGAAGCCGCCGCGGTTGATGGCGTTGTCGGTGCGCCCGGTGATCCACAGGTAGCGGTCGGCGTCGATCCGGGCCAGGTCGGTGGTGCGCACCCACTTGCCGTCCCACAGGAAGTCGCCGCGCAGCTCCAGGACCCCTTCGGTCCCCGGCGGCAGCTCCTCGCCGGTCTCGGGATTGATGACCCGGGCGTCGTATTCCTTGGCGATCTTGCCCACCGAGCCGCGGTGCGAATCCCAGTTCTCCTTCCAGTCGGCGATCTCCCAGCCGGAGACGCCGGTGAACTCGGTGGAGCCGTAGTTGGTGAGCAGGGGCTTTTTGAATTTCTCCCAGACGCGGTCGATCGTCTCGACGCTGGTGGGCGCGGTGCCGGAGCGGAAGGCGATGACGCTCTCGAACTCCTCGGCCGTGGCGTCGGACTCCAGCAGCATCAGCATGGCGCTGGGCGGCAGGGTGGCGACCCGCGGCTTGTGCTCGGCGATGGCCCGGCGCCATTCGGCCAGGTTGAACTTGTCGAGCATGCAGATCTTGAAGCCGCCCATCACCGCGCTGATCATCCCCCAGAGGCCGGCGATATGCACCATGGCGCCCTGGTGGATGGTCACGGCCTTGCGCAGCACCGGCTCGCCGTCGAGGGTGCGGTTCTTCTCGAAGCGGAGCGCCACCTCCAGGGTCTTCAGGACCCGGCGGCGGGTCAGCGGGACGCGCTTGGGCGTGCCCGTCGTGCCCGATGTCAGCATGTAGATGACCACGTCCTGATCGGGCTTGAAGAGGTCCGTGCCGGTGATCCTGTCCAGACCTTCGACGATGCGGACCGGCGCGTCGGGATTTCCGGTCAGCTCGATCCCCGCGGCGCCGACTTCGCGGGCCGCGTCCGCCAGCGCTGGGCGCGCCCAGTCCTCGGAGGAAGCGGCGATCACCGGCGGCCTGAGCTTGCGGATATCTGCCGCGAGGGTGTCGTCCGGGTAGAAGGGATTGAGGGTGATCAGGCAGCGGTCGGAGGCCACCACCGACAGAATCAGGCCCGCATGCTGGGGCGTGTTGCGCAGGATGCAGCCCACCGCGCCGTCCTTGGCCGAGCCCACCCGCTCCAGGGCCGCATCGACGCCCTCGACAATCTTCCCGATTTCGCCCCAGCTATGCCATTGGCCCTCGAACTGGATGGCGTCGGCGGCGGGATCGATCTTCAGCGTCTTGCGGATGCGGTCGTGGAAGTCGGTCATGCAGGTTCTCGCGGCGATATGGCCGGCACAATCCCCCGGCGGCGGCGCCCCGTCCAGTGAGCGAAAATGATTCAATCAAGGCGGAAGTCGCACTAGTAAGACGGCGAAACCGCGGAGCGCCCCTTGGCCGAATTCGACCTCTCCACGCCGCGCGGGCGGCGCTCGGCCTATCTGGACTACCTCTGGAACGACCACGCCTACCTGCGGCTGGGCTTCTCCAACGCTCACTGGATCAGCGACGAGCTGGTCCGCGCCAACCAGCCCTGGCCGCACCAGCTGGCGGCCTGGAAGCAGCGCGGGATCCGCACGGTGATCAATCTGCGCGGCGGCTTCGACGCCAGCTTCCACGCGCTCGAGAAGGCCGCCTGCGAACGGCTCGGCCTGACGATGGTGGATTTCACCATCACCTCGCGCGAGGTCCCCAGCCGCGAGCGGGTGTTGGGCGCCAAGCGGCTGTTCGAGATAATCGAGTATCCGGCCCTGATGCACTGCAAGTCCGGCGCGGACCGGGCCGGGATCATGAGCGTCTTCTACATGCACTTCCGCCAGGGCCGGACGATCCGCGAGGCGCTGGACCAGCTGCACCTGCGCTACCTGCACGTCCGGGCCGGCAAGACGGGCGTGCTGGACTACACCTTCGAGCGCTATCTGGCCGAGGGCGAGCCGGCCGGCATGGCGTTCCTCGAGTGGGTGAGGAGCCCGGCCTACGACCCGGCCGCCATCAAGGCCGACTTCCACGCCAAATGGTGGGGCCGGGCGCTGACCGAGGGCCTACTGCGCCGCGAGTGACCGTCACCAGGACTGTCGGCTGACGGACAGACCGCTTTTCACGCCCAAGCTACCCTGGGCTCCGATGAACCTCACGATGGAATCTGTCGAGACCTACTACACGCTGCTCGGCGTGCGGGCCGACGGCGTGGCGCCGGTGGTCGACCTGATCCTGGCCGAGGGCCTGGAGGCGATCCGCGCCAGCGCGCGGGCTCTGCTGGCCGAGCATGCGAGCTGCGACAGCGTCGAGGTCTGGCGCGGCTCTGTGATGGTGGAGCGGGTGACGCGAGGCTGACCGCCTCAGTGCGCGTGATCTTCGTCGTCGGTCGGATCCAGCAGCTTGTGCGCGTGGATGATGAAGTAGCGCATCAGGGCGTTGTCCACGGTGGCCTGGGCCTTGCCGCGCCAGGCTTTCAGCGCCTCCCGGTAGTTGGGATAGGCGCCGACGAACTCCACCTTCGCGGGGTCCTTGAAGGTGACGTCCTCGAGATCCGCGAGCTCGCCACCGATCACCAGGTGCAGCAGCTGTCTGTCGGGCATGGGGGCCTCTGTTCCCGAAGGGTGGTTATTGCGGCACGCGGATATGCCGGAGCCGCTCCAGGATCAATGGGGCGATGCGCGGCGCGGCGCAGACCAGGTTGGGCTGCATGGGAACCGGGCCGTTGTAGGCGAAGAGCCGGCCCTGGTGGTCGCCACAGACTGCGCCGGCCTCGCGGGCGATGAGGTCGGCCGCGGCCAGGTCCCAGTCGTGCTTGGGAACCAGGGCGATGGTGGCGTCGAAGTCGCCTGAGGCCACCAGGCACATCCGGAAGGCGGTGGAGTTGCGCGGCTCGATGCGCATGGCGGGCCAGGGGGCCGGCCAGGACGGGTGGGCGAACATGCGCGGGTCGCCCACCATGCCGGAGTCCTCCAGCGCGTCGGCCTCGCTGGCCGAGATCGGCGCCCCGTTCAGGGTGGCGCCGGCGCCCGCGGCCGCGGCATAGGTCTGGGCCACCTGGGGGGCGAAGACCACGCCGGCCACCGGGCGGGCGTCCTCCACCACGGCGATGGAGACCGCCCACCAGGGCCGGTCCTTGATGAAGGCGCGGGTGCCGTCGATGGGGTCGACCACGAACAGCCGCCGCCGCGTCAGGCGCTCGGGATCGTCGGCGGTCTCTTCCGAAAGCCAGCCATAGTCCGGCCGCGCCGCGCGCAGGCGCCGCGTGAGCAGGGCGTCGCAGGCCAGGTCGGCGTTGGTGACCGGCGAATCGCCGGCCTTGTACTCCGTCGTCAGCCCCGCGGCCCGGAGCGCCACGGCGAGGGCGCCGGCCTCGCGGGCGGCGTCGAGGATCAGGGCGAGGTCGTCCTGGGCGTCCGTGTTCATCGTCCCGCGATGGCCAGTCCGTCGACCAGCAGCGAGGGGGCGTTGGCGGCGCCGCGGAACTCCAGGTCCGAACCCGGGACCAGGCGCGCGTAGATGTCGATCAGGTTGCCGGCGACGGTGATCTCGGTGACCGGGTAGGCGGGCTCGCCGTCCTCGAACCATATGCCCGAGCAGCCCACCGACCAGTCGCCGGTGTTGCCGTTCAGCGACGGGCCGAACATCGAGGTGACCAGCAGGCCGGTCCCGGCGTCGCGCATCAGAGCGGCGCGGTCGGAGGCGCCCGGCTGCAGGGTCAGGTTGGCCGGCGAGACCCCCGGCGGTCCGGCCAGCCCGCGCGAGGCGTGGCCGGTGGAGGTAAGGCCGAGCTGGCGGGCCGAGGAGGAGTTCAGCAGCCAGGTGGTGAGCACGCCGGCGTCGATCAGGTTGCGCGGGCGGTTGGCCACCCCCTCGTCGTCGAAAGGCGAGGAGCCCAGGCCACGGCGGCGGTGCGGGTCGTCGGTGACGGTCACGCCGGGGGCGAACACCGGCTTACCGAGCTTGTCCTTGAGGAACGAGGTGCCGCGGGCGATGGACGGGCCGGAGATCGCGCCGATCAGCGGGCTGAGCAGGGAGGCGGCCAGCCGGTTCTCGAAGATCACCGGAGCGGTGGTGGAGGCGATCTTGCGCGCGCCCAGCCGGCTGGCGGCGCGCCGGCCGGCCTCGGCGCCGATGGCCTCGACGTCGGGCAGGTCGCTCTGCCAGCGGACGGTGCGCCAGTCGCTGCCGGTCTCCATCACCGTCCCGTCGCCGGCGATGGCCGAGGCGCCGATCGAGAAGCTGGAGGCCTGGTGCAGGCCGGAAAAGCCGGCGCTGGTGGCCAGGCGCCACTGCGAGCTGGACCAGGAGGCCGAGGCGCCGTCGGAGTTGACGATGTTCGGCACCGCGCGGGCGGCGGCCTCGGCGGTCCGGGCGCGGTCCTCCAGCGTCTCTGGCGACGGCTCGGCCGGGTCGTAGAGGTCGAGCTCGGGCAGGGAGCCCCTGGCCAGCATCTCCGGGTCGGCGAGGCCGGCGTAGGGGTCCTCAGGCGCCAGGCGGGCCATGGCGACCGCCCGCTCCACCAGCTTGCCGCGGGCTTCGGGCGAGATGTCGGAACCGGAGACGGAGGCCTGGCGGCGACCCACGAACACCCGCAGGCCCAGGTCGCGCGACTCCTCGCGCTCCACCTCTTCGAGCTCGCCCAGGCGGACGGCGATGGAAAGCGCGCGACGCTCGGCGCTCACGACCTCGGCGGCGTCGGCCCCGGCCTTGACCGCGGCCTCGACCATCTCATTCAACAGGGCTTCTTCCATCCGCCGCATATGGCGGACCCCGCCGCCAGGGGCAAGCCGCGCACTGGAGCGTGATAGCCGGAAGTGGAAGCCGGTTCCGGCGCCCATCACGCTCCAACTCTTGAAATGGACCTTTTCGGTTCAGGCGCCGCCACCTGAACCGAAAAGGTCTAGGCGATGGCGTAGAACAGCAGCCCCACGGCGGCGAACACGAACGCCAGCCAGGTCAGCACCACGCCCGCCGCCCGCGGCAGGGTGGCCTCGCCGCTGCGGGACAGGCCGACGGCGTGGATCACCCGGCCCACGAACAGGAACAGCCCCACCATGTGCGTCACCAGCGGGGCGGCGTCGAGCACCGCGAACAGGGCCAGGACCGCCAGGCCTGCGGGGATGTATTCCGTGGCGTTGCCGAAGGCGCGGATCGCCTGCGCCAGGTCCGGCAGGCCTCCATCGCCCAGGGCCACCTTGTGCTGCTGGCGCTTGCGCACCACGCGGATCGAAAGGGTGAGCAGGAGCACCATGTGCAGCCCCGCCCAGAGGGCGGCGGCATGTGCGGACGTCATCGGCCTCTCCCTCCCCGTGGCTGGCGCGGCGCGCAGTTGCGCGCGGTTATGACCCTGCGGCAACCCCTGTGGCGGTCAATCCACAGGCCGCCCATCCCCCGGCAGGCCCAGACTGCGCCATTTCTCCGTCACCGCCTCGATCACCGCCCGGTCCATGCCGAGCTTGCGGCCCCATTCCCGATCGGTCTCCGGCGGCCATTTGTCGGTGGCGTCGAGGCCGATCTTGGAGCCCAGCCCGGACTGCGGCGAGGCGAAGTCCAGGTAGTCGATGGGGGTGTTCTCGATCACCGTGATGTCGCGGGCCGGGTCCATGCGGGTGGCGATCGCCCACATGACGTCCTTCCAGTCGCGGGCGTCGATGTCGTCGTCCACGACGATCACCCACTTGGTGTACATGAACTGCCGCAGATAGCTCCAGACGCCCATCATCACCCGCTTGGCGTGGCCGGCGTAGGCCTTCTTCATGGAGACCACGGCGATGCGGTAGCTGCAGCCCTCCGGCGGCAGCCAGAAGTCGACGATCTCCGGGAACTGCTGGCGCAGCAGGGGGATGAACACCTCGTTCAGCGCTTCGCCCAGGACGCTGGGCTCGTCCGGCGGCCGGCCGGTGAAGGTGGTCAGGTAGATGGGATCGCGGCGCATGGTGATGGCGCTGACCTGGAACACCGGGAAGCGCTCCACGGAATTGTAGTAGCCGGTGTGGTCGCCGTAGGGCCCCTCGTCGGCGTAGTCGTCCAGCAGCACGTGGCCCTCGATGACGATCTCCGCCTGGGCCGGGACCATCAGCGGCACGGTCTTGGCGGCCACCAGCTCGACCTTGGATCCGCGCAGGAGGCCGGCGAACTGGTACTCCGAGAGGGTGTCGGGGACCGGGGTCACTGCGGCCAGGATGATCCCCGGATCGGCGCCGATCACCGCGCAGGCGGGCAGCGGCTCGCGCTTGCCCTCGGCCTTCCAGCGGCGGTGGTGCTGGGCGCCGCCGCGGTGGGCCAGCCAGCGCATGATCGTCCTGTCACGCGACAGGACCTGCATTCGGTATATTCCGAGGTTGAAGTCGTCCTCGCGGCTTTCCGACGGCCCCTTGGTGACCACCAGCGGCCAGGTGATCAGCGGCGCCGGCTCCCCGGGCCAGCAGGTCTGGATGGGCAGCGCGGTCAGGTCGATGTCCGCGCCGGTCAGCACCACCTCCTGCACCGGGGCGCTCTTCACCATCTGCGGGCGCATGGACATCACCGTCTTGGCCAGCGGCAGCATCTCCCAGGCGTCCCTCAGGCCGCGCGGCGGCTCGGGCGCGCGCAGGAAGGCCAGTAGCTCGCCCACCTCGCGCAGGTCGGCCGCCGTCGAGCGCTCGCGCCCGTCCAGGGTCACGCCCATGGCCACGCGCTTGACGGTGCCGAACAGGTTGGCCAGCGCCGGGATGGACGAGACCTGGCCGTCGGCGCGGATCGGCTTTTCGAACAGCACCGCCGGCCCGCCCGTCGCCAGCAGCCGGCGCTGGATCTCGGTGATCTCCAGCACGGTGGAGACCGGCTGGGAGACCCGCACCAGCTCGCCGGCGGCCTCCAGCCGGGTCATGAACTCGCGCAGCGAGCGATAGGCCATGTGATCCCCCGGGGCGCCTGTGCGAGCCCTGGTCTAGGGCCGCCGCCAGCCCCTGTCATCACCGGGTCGCGAGCGCGACCAGCAGCAGCCCGAGCAGGACCAGCGCCGTCACCTGCCAGAAGCGCAAGGGGTCGCGCTCGTAGAGCGAGCGGCGCCTCGGGCGGGCCGGCGCGCTGGAGAGGGCGTTCTTCTCCAGTTCATAGGCCAGTTCGAAGGCGTCCTGGAAGCGGTCCGCCGGGTCTGGCGCCAGGGCTTTGGCCAGCGTCGTCTCCAGCCAGGCGGGCAGGTCGGGGCGGTGCTGGGAGAGGGGGACGAGCCGCTTGTGCTGCGGCGTGGCGAAGGCCTCCGTCTCCCCATAGGGGTAGGGGCCGCCCGAGAAGGCCCGGTAGAGGGTCACGCCGAGCGCGAAGATGTCGCTGCGTTCGTCGCCCGGTTCGCCGGCGTAGAGCTCGGGCGCCATGTAGCTGGGGGTGCCGGGGATCTCCGGGCCGGCGAAGGCCTCCAGGTGCGGCAGGCGCGACACGCCCAGGTCCACCAGCTTCAGTCCGCCGCCGCCCTCCAGGATGAGGTTGTCCGGCTTGATGTCGCGGTGGATCACCCCGGCCCGGTGCAAGGCGGCGACGGCTTTGGCCAGGCCTGCGGAGATCTCCAGCCCCTGCGCCAGGCCGATCGGCGGCCTGCGAACCAGCCGCCGCTCCAGGGTCTCGCCCGCATAGAACGGCTGCAGCAGGTAGAGGCATGTGCGCCGGTCGGCCGGCGGCTCGATGACCGATCCGATCCAGGGGCTCTCCACCCGGCTGGCCACCCAGGATTCCCGCAGGAACGCCGCCCGGGCGGAGGCCTCGGCGCCCAGGGTCTGGGGCTTGGGGAACTTGGCTAGCACCGTGCGGCCGCTCTCGCTGTCCCGGGCGCGGAACACCCGGCTGTAGCGGCCGTCGGCGATCATGGCCTCCAGCAGATAGCCGTCCACCGTCTCGCCGGCCTGCGGGGGGCTGCGCATGGGCAGGGCCGCCACCGCTGAGTCCAGGTCGCCCAGGTCGGCGGCGGGCAGCTCCAGCACGTCGAGCACCAGGGCGGTGACATTGTCCTCCGAGCCCGCGTCCAGGGCGCCCGCGACCAGGTCGCGGGCGGCGGCCTCCGGCCCCTGGCGGCGGTTCAGCGCATCCTCGATGCGCCGCTCGCCCAGGGTGTCGTGCACGCCGTCGCAGCAGATCAGCAGGCGATCGTGGGCCTGCACGTCCTCGGCCGCATAGTCGATGCGGACGATCTCCTCGGCGCCCACGGCCCGGGTCAGCTGGTTGGTCCCGCCGCCCTCCGGCCGGTGGTCGCGGGTGAGCAGGGAAAGGCGCCCGTCGCGCAGGCGGTAGAGCCGCGTGTCGCCCACATGCAGCACGTGCAGCCGCCGGCCGCGCAGCACGACGCCGGTGAAGGTGCAGGCCATCCCCTCGAGGGCCGGGTCGGCGCGGCCCTGGGCGTGGATCCAGCGGTTGACGCATTCCAGCGCATGGGCGGCGGTCTGGCGCACGCTTCGCGCCTCGCTCTGGCCCAGGTAGCCGTCGATGAAGCCACGCACGCAGAGTTCGGCCGCCACCCGCCCGCCCTTTGCGCCGCCGACGCCGTCGGCCACGGCGGCCACGACGCCGGTCATCCGGCCCGGGGGTTCCAGGGCGGCGGCGGCGTAGTCCTGGTTGTCGGCCCGCCGGCCGGTTTCGCTGGCGTAGGCGGTGAGCACCCGAAGGGCGCCGGGCGTTTCCATGCCGGCGCAGACGCACGAATGGCCGAGCTTGTCCAGATTTGGCGGCGATCTTTGCGGTCGAAGCCTGGTTTTTTGTCATCGGCCGGCCCCGGCGCCCAGAATATCGGCGCTGACTGACGATCGGGCGCCGATCACAGAATGTCGCAGGGCGCTTCGGGGCCGCGGCGCGTATCAGGCCAGCCATAAGGTGATGGGAAGTCGGCGGCCAACGAAGGCCCCGGCGGTCAGGACGCTCTGGACCACTCACTGCGGACCAACCCCGTTCGGGCCGGCGAAACGGCCCCCAGAGCGCACACAATGATCGGCAAGGATTTCTTCAAGGCCGGGCACACGCCCACCCTGCTGTCGGCCTTCTTCTACTTCGACATGAGCTTCATGGTCTGGGTGCTGCTGGGCGCGCTTGGCGTTCAGATCTCCAAGGACCTGGGCCTCTCGCCCGCCGAGAAGGGCTTCATGGTCGCCCTCCCGGTGCTGGCCGGCGCCCTGCTACGGATGGTTAACGGCGTCGTCGTCGACCGGATCGGCCCCAAGCGTGCGGGGATCGTCGCCCAGCTGATCGTCATCCTCGGCCTGGCGGCCGCCTGGATGATCGGCGTCAAGAGCTATGAGGCGGTCCTGGCCGTCGGCGTCGTCCTCGGCGTCGCGGGCTCGTCCTTCGCCATCGCCCTGCCGCTGGCCTCACGCTGGTATCCGCCGCAGTATCAGGGCGTCGCCCTGGGCATCGCCGGGGCGGGTAACTCGGGCACGGTGCTGGCCTCGCTGTTCGCACCGACCCTCGCCACCATCGTCGGCTGGGAGAACGTCATCGGCCTGGCCGCCGTGCCGCTGGTCGTGGCCTTCCTCGTCTATCTGGTGTTCGCCAAGGACGCGCCCGAGCAGCCGGCGCCGAAGACGCTGCCGGAATACCTGGCCGTACTGCGCGAGCCCGACGCCTGGTGGTTCATGCTGTTCTACGGCGTGACCTTCGGCGGCTTCGTGGGCCTGTCCTCGTCGCTGACCATCTACTTCAACTCCGAATACGGCCTGGGCGCCGTGGTGGCCGGCTTCTTCACCGCGGCGTGCGTCTTCGCCGGCTCCTTCCTGCGGCCGGTGGGCGGGGCGCTGGCCGATCGGCTCGGGGGCATCCGCACCCTGTCGATCATGTACGTGGCTGCGGCGGCCGCCCTGGTGGTGGTGAGCTTCGGCATGCCCACCGCCAGGACCGCCCTCGTGGTGATGATCCTCGGCATGGGCGCGCTGGGGATGGGCAACGGGGCGGTGTTCCAGCTGGTGCCGCAGCGGTTCCGCAAGGAGATCGGGGTGATGACCGGCCTGGTCGGCATGACCGGCGGGATCGGCGGCTTCTACCTGGCGTCCAGCCTGGGCCTGGCCAAGCAGATCACCGGGTCCTACCAGGCCGGCTTCCTGGGCTTCGCCGCGCTGGCGATGCTGGCGCTGGTCGGGCTGACGCTGATCAAGAAGCAGTGGCGGACCACCTGGGGCGCGCTGGCCACGGCGGCGCGGATCTGAGCGGAAACAGGCATGCGGCGACCGCGGCGCCCGTTTTTCGGGCGGGCGTACGCGGAACCCCTTGCGCAGCACGGGTTGGCGGCGCGCTCGTCCCCGGGTTGCGGTAAGACATAAGGGCGGGACAACGACGTTCCGCCGGGCCCAGAGCGGCCCCCTCCCGGCGGCGCCGGGACCCCGCGGGCAATGGCGCCCTTCTACGACATTCAACTAAGGCCCCGCCGTCGCGGGACCGTAGGACGGAGAGGGCGATGCCCAAGGAACGTCTGGTCGTCATCGGTAACGGCATGGCCGGTTGCCGCGCGGTGGAGGAGGTCCTCGCCCGCGACCCCGACCGCTACGAGATCACCGTCTTCGGCACCGAGCCGCGCGTGAACTACAACCGCATCATGCTCTCGCCGGTGCTGGCCGGGGAGAAGACCTTCGACGAGATCGTCATCAACGACCTCGCCTGGTACCGGGACAACGCCGTCACGCTGAAGGCCGGATGCGCCGTGCAGCGCATCGACCGCGAGGCCCGCGTGGTCGAGGCCGAGGGCGGGATCGCCGTCCCCTACGACCGCCTGATCCTGGCCACCGGCTCGGACCCGGTGCGGCTGCCGCTGCCGGGCGCGGACCTGAAGGGCGTGGTCACTTTCCGCGACCAGGACGACGTGGACGCCATGGTCGCCGCCGCCGCCAAGCCGGGCGCGCGGGCGGTGGTGATCGGCGGCGGCCTGCTGGGCCTGGAGGCGGCCTACGGCCTGGTGCGCCGGGGCATGGGCGCCACGGTGGTCCACCTGATGGACGTGCTGATGGAGCGCCAGCTGGACGAATCGGCCGGCTACCTCCTGAAGGAGGCCCTGGCCCAGCGGGGCGTCGAGACGCTGCTGGGCGCCCATTCCGAGGAGATCCTGGGTGAGGACGGGAATGTCCGGGCCCTGAAGCTGAAGGACGGCCGCGAGCTCCCCTGCGACATCCTGGTGATGGCGGTGGGCATCCGGCCGAACGCGGCGCTGGCCCGGGCCGCGGGCCTCAACGTCGGCCGCGGCGTCGTGGTGGACGACCAGATGCGCACTTCGGACCCGGCGATCTTCGCCATCGGCGAGTGCGCCGAGCATCGCGGGATCGCCTACGGCCTGGTGGCCCCGATCTGGGACATGTGCCGCACCCTCGGCGAGGTGATGACCGGCGACGACGCGGCCGCCTACGAAGGCTCGATGCTGCAGACCCGGCTGAAGGTTTCCGGCGTCGACGTGTTCTCGGCCGGCGACTTCGCCGGCGGCGGCGAGGGCTGCGAGGACGTGGTGTTCCGCGACGCCGGCAGAGGCGTCTACAAGCGCGTGGTCATCCAGGACGGCAAGATCGCCGGCGCGGTGCTGTTCGGCGACGCCGCCGACGGCGGCTGGTACTTCGACCTGATGCGCAGGTCGGAGGACGTCACCGACCTGCGCGACACCCTGATCTTCGGCCAGGCCATCGCGGAGGCTCTGCGCGGCGTGGACCCTAAGGCGGCCGTTGCGGCCATGCCGGACCTGCAAGAGGTCTGCGGCTGCAACGGCGTGTGCAAGGGGACCATCGTCAGCGCCATCAAGGGCCAGCACCTGACCAGCGTGGACAGCGTGCGGGCCATCACCAAGGCCTCGGCCTCCTGCGGCTCGTGCACCCCGCTGGTCACCCAGCTGCTGGAGCTGACCCTCGGCGACGCCTTCAAGGCCGACACCGGGCCGGCCCCGATGTGCAAGTGCAGCCACCACACCCATGGCGTGGTCCGCCGCCGGATCGTCGAGGAAGAACTGAAGTCCATGCCGGCGATCATGCAGGCGCTGGAGTGGACGACCCCCGACGGCTGCTCCTCCTGCCGGCCGGCGCTGAACTATTACCTGCTGTGCGCCTGGCCCGGCGAATACCGCGACGACAAGCAGTCGCGGTTCATCAACGAGCGGGCCCACGCCAACATCCAGAAGGACGGCACCTATTCCGTCGTGCCGCGGATGTGGGGCGGGGTGACCAACGCGTCCGAACTGCGCGCGCTGGCCGACGTGGTGGACAAGTTCGCGATCCCGACGGTGAAGGTCACCGGCGGCCAGCGGATCGACCTCCTGGGCGTCAAGAAGGACGACCTGCCGGCCGTGTGGTCGGACCTCAACGCCGCGGGCATGGTCTCCGGACACGCCTATGCCAAAGGGCTGCGGACCGTGAAGACCTGCGTCGGGACGGACTGGTGCCGCTTCGGCACCCAGGACTCCACCGGCCTGGGCGTGCGGATCGAGAAGTTCATGTGGGGGTCGTGGACCCCGGCCAAGGTGAAGATGGGCGTCTCCGGTTGCCCGCGGAACTGCGCCGAGGCCACCTGCAAGGACGTGGGCGTGATCTGCGTCGACAGCGGCTACGAGATCCACGTCGGCGGCGCCGCGGGCTTGCACATCCGCGGCACGGAGATCCTCACCAAGGTCGCCACCGAGGACGAGGCGGTCTGGACCATCTGCGCCGTCACCCAACTCTACCGCGAGCAGGGCTGGTATCTGGAGCGGATGTACAAGTGGATGGACCGGGTCGGCCTGGAGAGCATCCAGGTGGAGATCAACGATCCGGACAACCGCCGCGCCCTCTACGACCGCTTCGCCTATTCGCAGCGGTTCTCGCGCATCGATCCCTGGGCGGAACGGGTGGCGGGCCGCCACAGCGAGGAGTTCCAGCCCCTGACCCGTCGCCTGGAGTACGTCGACGCATGAACGCCATGGTCAATGATCCCGTGATCCGCTGGATCGACGTCGGCGCGGTCACGGACATCCCGCTGCGCGGCGCCCGGCGCATGCCCAGCCCCAAGGGCGACGTCGCGATCTTCCGCGCTGGCGATGGCCGCGTGTTCGCCCTGCGCGACCAGTGCCCGCACAAGGGCGGCCCGCTCAGCCAGGGGATCGTGCACGGCCACGCCGTGGCCTGCCCGCTGCACAACTGGTCCATCGACCTGGCCACGGGCGAGGCCCTGGGCGCCGACCGTGGCAAGGGCTGCACGCCGGTCCTGCCGCTGGAGGTCCGCGACGGCCGCCTGCTGCTGGGGCTGGTGTAGCACCTCGATGACCGCCTCGGCGCCCATCTCTACCGCCTGCCCCTATTGCGGCGTTGGCTGCGGGGTGAGCGGGGCCGTGGGCGAGGGGCGGGCGCTGGCGGTCAAGGGCGACGCGCGCCATCCGGCCAACTTCGGCAAGCTCTGCTCCAAGGGCACGGCGCTGGGCTCCACGGTCGGCCTGCAGGGCCGGCTGCTGGCCCCCGAGATCCACGGCCGCCAGGCCGCCTGGGAGGAGGCGATGGCGCTGGTGGCGGACACCTTCGCGCGGACGGTCGCCGAGCACGGTCCGGACTCGGTCGCCTTCTACGTCTCCGGCCAGATCCTTACCGAGGACTATTACGCGGCCAACAAGCTGATGAAGGGCTTCATCGGCTCGGGCAACATCGACACCAACTCGCGCCTCTGCATGGCCTCGGCCGTCGCGGCCCACAAGCAGGCCTTCGGCGCCGACCTGGTGCCCGGCTGCTACGAGGACCTGGACCTGGCCGACCTGGTGGTCTTCTCCGGCCACAACGCCGCCTGGACCCACCCGGTGCTGTTCCGGCGCATGGAGGCCGCGCGCAGCCGCGGCCAGCGCTGGATCGTCATCGACCCGCGCCGCACCGACACCGCCGAAGGCGCCGATCTCTTCCTGCCGCTCAGCCCCCAGACGGACGTGCGGCTATGGAACGGCCTGCTGGCCTGGCTGGACGCCCGCGGCGCCGTCGACCGGGCCTTCGTCGGCGCCCATGTGGCCGGCTTCGACGAGACGCTGGCGGCGCTGGCCGCCGAGGACCAGAGCCTGGAGGCGGTCGCCCGCGACTGCGGCCTGGCGCCCGAGGCGGTGGCCGCCTTCTACGACGCCTTCGCCGAGAGCGAGCGCACCGTCAGCCTGTTCTCCATGGGCGCCAACCAGTCGGCGCAGGGGGTGGCCAAGGGCCTGGCGGTGATCAACGCCCACCTGGCCACCGGCAAGATCGGCAAGCCGGGATCCTGCCCCTTTTCCATCACCGGCCAGCCCAACGCCATGGGCGGGCGCGAGACCGGCGGCATGGCCACCACCCTGGCCGCCCACATGGACTTCTCGCCCGCCGAGCGCGACCGTGTCGCCCGCTTCTGGCGCGCCCCGGCGATCGCGCCCGCCCCCGGCCTGAAGGCCGTCGACATGTTCGAGGCCATCCATTCCGGCCAGGTGAAGGCGGTCTGGGTGATGGCCACCAACCCGGCGGTGAGCCTGCCCGACGCCAGCCGCGTGCGCGAGGCCCTGGCCGCCTGCCCGTTCGTCGTCGTCTCCGAGGCGATGGCGGTCACCGACACCATGGCGTTCGCCCATGTGAAGCTGCCGGCCCTGGCCTGGGGCGAGAAGGACGGGACGGTCACCAATTCCGAGCGCCGCATCTCGCGCCAGCGGGCGCTGTTCCCCGCGCCCGGCGAGGCCCGCGCCGACTGGCGGATCATCGCCGACGTGGCCCGCGGCATGGGCTTCGGCGAGGCCTTCGCCTGGGCCTGCTCGGCCGACGTGTTCCGCGAATACGCCGCCCTGACGGGCTTCGAGAACGAGGGCGGCCGCTTCCTCGACATCGCCGAACTCTCGGGCCTGGACGACGCCGGCTACGAGGGGCTGGAGCCCGTGCAATGGCCGGTGCGCAGCGGCGCGGGGGTAGATCGTCTGTTCACGGACGGCAGGTTCCAGACGCCCGACGGCCGGGCCCGCATGGTCGCCGTGCGGCCGAAGGGCCCGGCCCATGCGCCGAACGCCGACTATCCGCTGTCGCTCAACACCGGCCGAGTGCGCGACCACTGGCACACCATGACCCGCACGGGCCTGGCGCCCGAGCTCTGCCGCCACGCGCCCGAGCCGATGGTGGAGATCCACCCCGACGACGCCCGGGCGGCGGGCGTGGAGACCGGCGAACTGGCGGTGGTGGAGACCGCCGTCGGCCGCGCCATCGTCACCGCCAAGGTCACCGATCGCCAGCGGCTGGGCGGCCTCTTCCTGCCCATGCACTGGACGGATTCCTTCGCGCCGCAGGGCCGCTGCAACCCGCTGATCGAAGCTCATGTGGACCCCACCTCGGGCCAGCCGGAGTTCAAGCATACCCCGGCGCGGGTCGCGCCCTACGGCGAGGCCTGGCGCGGCTTCCTGGCCAGCCGCGAGCCGCGCGACGCGCCGGCGGGCCTGGATCTGGTCTGGCGGCGCACCCCCTACGACGGCTGCCAGGTGCATGAGTTCGCCGGCCTGGGCGGGCCGGCGGAGCGCGAGGCCGTGGCCGCCGCCCTGATGGCCGGCGCCCAGGGCGAGGTGCTGACCCTCGACGACGCCTCGCGCGGGACCCAGCGGCGGGCGGTGATCGAGGGCGGCCGGCCGGAACGGGTGCTGGTGATCACGGTGATGGGCGCGCTGCCGGCCCGCGGCTGGATCGCCGACCGCTTCCTCGACGACGCCCTGGCGCTGGCCGACCGCGTGGCGCTGCTGGCCGGCCGCTCGGCGGCGACCGTCGATGTGGGAACCATGGTCTGCGCCTGCATGAAGGTGGGCAGCTACGCCATCGACAAGGCTGTCGCCGGGGGCTGCGTCACGGTCGAGGCGGTGGGCAAGGCCACCGGCGCCGGAACCAACTGCGGTTCCTGCCGCCCCGAGATCGCACGGATGCTGAAGGCCGCGCCGCAGCCCGCTCCCAAGGAGGACGCCCGCCATGCCGCCTGAGACCGGACGCGTGCTGCTGGTGGGCGCCGGCCCCGGCGCCGCCGACCTGATGACCGTCCGCGCCCTGCGCGCGGTGGAGGGCGCCGAGGCGCTGCTCTATGACGCCCTGGTTTCCGACGAGGTGCTGGCGCTGGCGCCGGCCGCCTGCCTGCGCATCCAGACCGGCAAGCGCGCTGGCAAGGCCAGCATGAAGCAGGACACGATCAACCGGCTGATGCTGCGGCTCGCCTGCCGGGGTCTCAACGTCGTGCGGCTGAAGGGCGGCGATCCGTCCGTGTTCGGACGGTCCGGCGAGGAGCGCGCGTTCCTGGAGGCGCACGGCGTCGCCGTCGACATCGTCCCCGGGGTCACAGCCGCCAGCGCCGCGGCGGCGCAGTTCGCCTTCCCGCTCACCCACCGCGGCGAGGCGCGCCGCGTGGCCTTCGCCACCGCCCGCGTGCAGGACGGCGAGGTGGTGGAGGCGGGCTGGACCGCACTCGCCGACCCGCAGACCACCGTGGTGCTCTATATGGCTCGGGACGCCGCCCGCGCCGCCGCCGACCGGCTGATGGCCGAGGGTCGCTTGGCGCAGACGCCCGCCCTGGCGGTGGAGAACGCCGGCCGCCCCAACGCCCGCGCCATCGCCACGACCCTGGGCGGCCTTGCGGACACGGTGGCCGCCCAGGCCTTCGACGGTCCGGTGGCGCTGATCATCGGCGAGGCGACCGCGTTGGCGCGCGGCGTGGAGGTCGCGGTTCCGGAACCTGCGCGCCGGTCGGCCTAACCTTTCTTCAGCCGCCGCTCGGCCTCGGCGAAGTCTTCCGGGGTGTTGATGTTGAGGAAGGCGGCCTCGTCCTGGAAGGCCACCTGCACGGCGCCGGCGTCGGTGAGCAGGGTGTGCGCCGGCGGGTGCAGGCCGTCGGCCAGGGCCGCCTGCAGCGGGCGGATCATCAGCGTCCGCCAAACCGCGCAGAGCGGCTGCAGCCCGCGGGGCGAGCGGGCGACCGCCGCCGGCGCCGCTCCCAAGGCGGCCAGCAGCCGTTCCGCCAGGTCGTCGGGCAGCAGCGGCGCGTCGCAGGGCAGGGTGAGCAGCAGTTCGTCGCGCCCCTGCGCCCACTGAAGCCCCGCGAGCACCCCCGACAGCGGCCCCGGTGGGGCGCCGCGCGGATCCTCCAGGCAGGCGAGGCCCAGGCTCTCGGCCAGGGCGGCGGCCCCGCCGCCTGTGGGCGCACTGACGGCGACGTCAGCGCAGACTGCGCGCAGGCGGGCGTGGGCGCGCGCCAGCAGGCTCACGCCGCCCAGCGTCGCGACCGCTTTTTCGGCGCCGAATCGGCGGGACCGCCCGCCGGCCAGAATCAGTCCAAGGACCATGCGTCACCCTAGCTGGCCTAGCGGGCGGCGGGCAGGCCCAGCATGGGAACAGCCCTATGGTTCAGGTGTTGTCCAAGGCGAAGCCACGCCGCAAACTGCGCCACGGCGTCTCGAGGAGGACGCGTGGACCCCATGGACGAGCCGGCCGACAGCAGCGATCCGCCGTTTCACGCGACTGCGGAGCGGATGACGCTCGGCATGGTGTTCCAGGTGGTCGTGGCGCCGGACGGCGCGCGCCGCTTCACCCATGTCTCGCACAACTGCCTCGACCTGAACGGCGTCGCCGCCGAGGCGGTGCTGGCCGATGCCGACGCCTTCTACGGCCGCTTCCCGCCCGAGCATCGCCAGAAGCTGGCGGCGGCGGAAGCGCGCGCCGCGCCGCGGCTGGAATCCTACGAGGTGGAGGTGGCCCTGCGCCGCCCGGACGGCGCCATGGGCTGGAGCCGGATCACCGCCGCGCCGCGTCCCGGGCCGGACGGCGCGATGATCTGGGACGGCGTGCAGATCGACATCGGCAAGCGCCGTCGCGCCGAAGCGACCCTGGTCGAGCAGCAGCGCCGCCTGGAGCTGGCGGTGGAGGCGACAGGGCTCGGCTTCTGGGAATGGGACATCCGAGCCGGCGCGATGGTCTGGTCCGACCGGCAGAAGGCGATCTTCGGCCTCGACCCCGACGCCGGGATCGACGTGCGCCGCCACCGGGCGATGATCCATCCCGACGACCGTCCGCGGGTCGATGAGCACTACTTCGCCGTCCACAACGCGCAGGGGGGCGACTTCGTCACCGAGTACCGGGTGGTGCGGCCGGACGGGCGGACGCGCTGGGTGCTGACCCACGGCCGCGTCCTGGCCGACGACGAGGGGCCGCGTGTCGCCGTCGGCACCACGATCGACATCACCGAGCGCCGCCTGGCGGACGAGCGGCGCGCCCTGATGGTGGGCGAGATGGCGCATCGCGCGAAGAATGGCCTGTCCATGCTGATGGGGTTCGTCCGCCACACCGCCCGCAATTCGCCGACGGTGGCGGCGTTCGAAGAGGCCCTGCTCTCGCGCATCCAGGCCATGGCCCGCTCGCAGGACCTGATCACCGAAGCCGGCGGCCGGCCGCCGCGCCTGCAGGCGCTGATGGGGGTGGTGCTGCAGCCGTTCGACGCGGCCCGCTTCGACCTCGCCGGGGACCTGGGGGCGATCGCGCTCACCAGCGACCAGGCCCTGGGGCTGGCGCTGCTGTTCCACGAGCTCTCCACCAACGCCATGAAGTACGGCGCCCTCTCCAACGCCGGCGGCCGCGTGGTCATCGAGGGCCGGGTGGCCGACGGGCGGGCGAAGATCCTCTGGCGGGAGACCGGCGGGCCGGCGGTCAATGCGCCCAGCAAGTTCGGCTTCGGCAGTCGGCTGCTGAAGCTCGCCCTGCGCCAGTCGGGCGGACAGGTGGAGGGACGCTTCGAGCCCGACGGCTTCAGGGCGACGCTCGAATTTCCATCCTCGGCCGAGCCTGATCCCAACCACGTCTGAAGCGCGCGCCGCCGACGGCCGGCCGCATGCTTAACGGCCGGGAAACCCCGACCTTTTAGATTGCGTGCAGATGCGCCTTTTCGCCGCCCTGACCGCCGTCGTCGTGCTGCCGTCCCTCGCCTGGGCCGGAGACCTCGCCGTGAGCGTGAGGACGCCCGCCGGCAAGCCGGTGGCCGATGCGGTGGTGATGCTGCGGCCGCAAGGCGGGGTCCCCAAGGGGCCGATCCGGTTCGCCTGGCCCTACCGCATGGCGCAGCAGAAGATGCAGTTCGCGCCCTTCGTGCTGGTGGTGCCGGTGGGCGCGGAGGTGTCGTTTCCCAACCTCGATCTCGTCCTGCATCACGTCTATTCCTTCTCGCCCGCCAAGACCTTCGAGCTGAAGCTCTACGGCCACGACGAGACCCGCCGGGTGCGCTTCGACAAGCCGGGCGTGGTGGCGGTGGGGTGCAACATCCACGACAGCATGGCGGGCTTCGTCCGAGTGGTGGACACGCCGTACGCCGCCAAGACCGACGCCGCCGGCGTGGCGGTGATCCATGATGCGCCGGAGGGGCCGGCGCAGGCCACGCTCTGGCATCCCTATCTGAAGGCGCCGCGCAACGAGCTCGTCCAGAACGTGGCGGCGGGCGCGGCGCGCCTCAACTTCACCGCCGATCTGCGCACCCCGCCCATGCGGCACGGAGCGTACTGATGCGGCGATTCGGCGCGGCCCTTGCCGCTCCTGCGCTGATCGCCGGCCTGGCTGCCGGCCCGGCCTGCGCCCAGTCAGGCCTCTTCGCTCCCGACGCGTTCCACGGCCTGGCCGACCTGCGCCTCAGCGCCGCCGACGGCGAGAAGGGATGGCTGGACGGCGGCTTCGGCAAGACCCAGGCCTCCGGCAAGGGCGACGGGTTCAAGGTCAAGCCGCGGCTCGCCGAGGCCGCGCTGGAATGGAAGCCGCGGCTCAATTTCGCCGTGAGCGGCGTCGTCACCGCCGAACTGCAGCCGCAGGTCCGGCCCCGGCTCGACGTCGGCGAGGCCTATGTGAAACTGCGCGCGCCGCCGAACCCCATCGGCCGGCTCTCCGCCCGCGCCGGCCTGATGTATCCGCCGGTTTCGATGGAGCACGACGGGGTCGCCTGGACCACCCCGGACATGCTCTCCGCCTCGGCGCTGAACAGCTGGATCGGCGAGGAGGTCAAGGTGATCGGGGCCGAGGCCACGTTCGAGCGCGCCTTCGGGGACCACGAGGTTTCCGCGACGGCGGCGGTGTTCGGCTGGAACGACACCTCCGGGACGCTGCTGACCTTCCGCGGCTGGGCCCTGCATGGGATCAAGACCGGGCTCGACACCGGGTTCGAGCTGCCCCCGCTCTCGGCCTTCATGGTCAGGAAGCAGAGCGGCGAGACCGACCCTATGCTCGAGCTGGACGACCGCGTCGGCTACTATGGCCGCCTGGAATGGCGCCCGCCCGCGCCCGTCAGCGTCAACGCCCTGTACTACGACAACGTCGGCAATCGTATCGCGGTGGACGGCGAGAAGCAGTGGGCCTGGGAGACGCGGTTCCTGAACCTGGGCGTGCGCTGGGACGTGGATGACCGCACCAAGGTGCTGGCCCAGGCGATGAACGGCGAGACCCTGATGGGCTACCGCATGCCCGGCGGCATCTGGGTCGACATGGGCTTCCACGCCGCCTATCTGCTCGCCGTCCGCAGCTACGGCGAGCACGCGCTGAGCGGCCGGGTGGACTGGTTCGAGACCAACGACCGCACCTTCCGGGACGTCGACAACAACGACGAAGAGGGCTGGGCCCTCACCGGCGCCTGGCGCCAGCGTCTGACGTCCTGGGCCGACGTCGTGACCGAGGTGCAGCGCGTCTCCAGCAAGCGCCCCTCCCGCGCCCTGGCGCGCGAGGCGGCCAAGCAAGACCAGACCGTCGTCCAGACCGCGCTGCGGCTTTCGTTCTGACCTACCGGGCGGCGCCGCGCAGTTCGATGGTCATCGTCTCGCGCGGCGCGCCGGCCTTGACGACGATGTTCCGGGCCACCTCGTTCCGCGCCGCCTTCAGGTCGGAGCGTCCGACCGTCAGCTTGGCCGCGCCTTCCGGGACGCCGCGGATAACGGCTTCGCCGTTGGCGACGGCCTTCCTTCCGTAACGGCGCCCGTGAGGCGGCCTCGGCGTCGACAAGGCCGCCGAGGTCGGCTCTGCTGTGCGCGGCGCATTCAACGCCGCTTGTCGCCGTCTTTTCGAGGGACCCGATTTCATGACGAGACTGTTGCCCGAGCCCACGCCGGAGACCCGTCACTTCTGGGAGGGTTGCCAGGCGGGCGAGCTTCGCCTGCAGCGCTGCGCCGACTGTGCGCAGAGCTATTTCCCGCCCCGCCCGTTCTGCCCCAAGTGCGCCAGCCGCAATGTCGAGGTCTATGCGGCCAGCGGCCAGGCCAGCCTCTATTCCTACGTCATCAACCATCGTCCGCGCCCGGACGTGAGCGCCGAGCCCCACGCCATCGCGGTGGTGACGCTGGCCGAGGGGCCGCGGATGATGACCAACATCGTGGGCTGCCCGCAGACGCCGGAGGCCCTGGTGCTCGACATGCCGCTGACGGTGACCTTCGAAAAGCAGAGCGACGAGATCACCCTGCCGTTCTTCACGCCGGCCAGGGGGTGAGGCCATGAAGCCCAGATCCATCGCCGTCGTCGGCGCCGCCGAGACCACCAACCTCGGCAAGATCCCGGACCTGTCGGTGATCGGCCTGCACGCCGACGCCGCCCTCAACGCCATGGCCGACGCCGGGCTGAAGCCGTCCGACATCGACGGCGTCGCCACCGCCGGCGAGAACCCCACCGCCATCGCCCACTACCTCGGGATCACCCCCACCTGGGTGGACGGCACGTCCGTCGGCGGCTGCTCCTTCATGCTGCACGTGCGCCATGCGGCGGCGGCGATCAACGAGGGGCTCTGCGACACCGTCCTGATCACCCACGGCGAGTCCGGCCGCTCGCGCATCGGCGCCTTCCGGCCGCCGCGGGCGCCCTCCAGCCTGCTCGGCCAGTTCGAGATCCCCTACGGCATCACCACCCCGCCCACCCAGTTCACCATTCCCGCGCTGCGCTACATGAAGACCTTCGGCGTGACGGAGGCGGACCTGGCCATGGTCGCCGTGATCCAGCGCGAATGGGCGGCGAAAAACCCGCGCGCCAGCTTCAAGGACCCGCTGAGCGTCGACGATGTCCTGAACTCGGAGATGATCGCCTATCCGTTCCGCAAGCTGATGTGCTGCCTGGTCACCGATGGGGGCGGAGCGTTGATCCTCACCAAGGCGGAGCGCGCGAAGGATTTCCCGCAGAAGCCGGTCTACATCCTGGGCTCGGGCGAGAGCGTCGAGACGCCGATGATCAGCCAGATGGAGGACTTCACCACCTCCAGGGCCTTCCGCGTCTCCGGCAGGAAGGCGTTCGACGAATCGGGGATCCGCCACGCCGACGTGGACCACCTGATGATCTACGACGCCTTCGCCCACCTGCCGATCTACGGTCTGGAGGACCTGGGCTTCGTGGGCCGCGGCGAGGCGGCCGCCTTCATCCGCGAGCGGCGGACGGCGATCGGGGGCGAGCTGCCGCTGAACACCAACGGCGGCGGCCTGTCCTACATGCACTCGGGCATGTACGGCATGTACGCCTTGCAGGAGAGCGTGCGTCAGCTGCGCGGGATCGCCCCGGCCCAGGTCCCGGGCGCGAAGGTCTCGGTCTGCCACGGGGTCGGCGGCATGTTCGCCGCCTCCGGTACGATCATCTTCACGAACGAGGGGTGAGGGGCCTCAGGCGACCGTCAGGCCGAGCACCGAGCTCGGCTCCGGGGTGCTCTCCATGTAGAGCACCGCCGGGCGGCCCTTGCGGCGGCGGGCCTTCTGCGGCGTCAGCGTCCCGTCCGCCTCCAGCTTCTCCAGCTGGTCGACGCGCTCGCCGGTGACGAAGTTGATCGAGACCCGGTTGGCGTCGTGCTGGCCGGAGCGGCTGAAGTGCGTGGCGTCCAGGCCGACCAGGCGCACGCGCCCGCTCTGGCCGTCATAGCGGAAGCGATAGGTGGTGCGGATCGCCGTGTCTCCGCCCACCAGGTCTTCGACCGAGAGGATGCCGCGCTCGCTGACGCCGACCACGGCCGGCTGCAGCGGATGGGCCGGCAGGGCGGCCTCGCCGACCTTGCGGAATCCCTGCGGCGTGCCGCGGCCCACGGCCAGCACCCGGTGCTCGCCGTCGGGCGAGACCAGGATCAGCGCCAGGTCGGCGCGGCCGTCGCGGTCCAGGTCGCCGGCGGTCTCTGATTCGCGGGTCCAGCCGGGCGGCGTCAGGCTGGCGGCCGAACGGCCAGTGGTGGGCAACAGGGTCGTCTCGGTCGTAGGAGCGGACCCGGTTTTGTCGAGGGAGTCGAGCATGGCGGGCGGGCTCCTTGGCCGGCGAAGCCGAAGCGTCGCGCGGGTCGGTTGAGAGGTAAGGGTCAGGCACTTTTACACAATTTCTTCGCATTTGGGGATTTTGCGGCGAACGCGCTCATCAAAGTGTCGACCTTCCGACACGTGGGGGGGCCGGGCGCGGCGCTGAGGCCGCCGCCGGCGACGTGGGAAAAGCTCCGTCAGCCCCAGCCGCTCGTCCCGATGAAAATCGGACCCAAGCCGAGTCCGAAGGTTAGGAACTCAGGTCGCAGGAGGCTCTGGCTTCGGCGAGGGCCCGTCGACACCGGAGCGAATTCCGATAGTCCGCTTGGATCCCGATTTTCATCGGCATGAGCGCGCTCGAGGCCCGCTCACTTCGGGAACACCAGCATCATCCGGTAGACCACCGGCAGCAGCAGCACCCCCATCAGGCAGGGGAAGATGAACAGGATCAGCGGCACGGTGAGCTTGGCCGGCAGGGCCAGGGCCTTCTCCTCGGCGCGCAGCATCCGCTTGGCCCTCATGTCGCGGGAGAAGACGGTGAGGGTCTCGCCGAGGCTGGTGCCCATATCCTCGGCCTGGCGCAGCATGGTGGCGAAGGCGCGCGCGTCGTCGAAACCCAGCCGGTCGGCGAAGCCGGACCAGGCTTCCTTGCGGCTGCGTCCGGCGCGCAGCTCCAGCACCAGGAAGCGCAGGTGGATCACCAGGTTCGGATAGCGGCGCGCGAGTTCGTCGGTGCAGCGGCTGACCGCGGCGTCGAGGCTGAGGCCCGCCTCCACCGAGGCCACCAGCAGGTCGAGCAGGTCGGGGAATCCGTCAGCGTACTCCCGTTCGCGCGAGCGCCGGCGCATGTTGAGCACCTGGTCGGGGCCCATCATCGCCATGAGCGCGAAGGAGCCGGCGATGCAGATGGCCGCCGCCCCGCCGCCCTTGACCACCAGCGGCAGCACCAGCACCACCCCGATCGTCGCCGCCACGAGGGCGGCGGCGCGCGCACCCAGGTAGATCACCGGCGCCTCGCGGCTGAAGAAGCCGGCCTGGATCAGCTTGTTGCGCAGCACCGACAGCTTGGCCGGGTCGCGCACGGCGGTGTGGTGGCCGAGTCGCTTGAAGGCGTCCTTCACCGGCTCGATCAGGCTGGCGTTTCCGGCCGGGGCGACCAGGGTCGACGGCGCCTGGGCGAAGCGGTCGCGGCGACGCAGCCGCAGGCGCACCTCGCCGACCAGCGCGGCCAGCCCGCCCAGCACCGCGACGGCGACCAGCACTGACCCCGCGGTCACCATCAGGTCATGCAGGCGGGTGGCGTCCATGGCTCAGATCCGCATGTCGATCATGCGGCGCATGACCAGGTTGCCGACGCCCATCCAGACGCCCAGCACCGCGAGCCCCACCTGGATGAAGCGCTCGTGGATCACCTCGCCGTAGAAGCCCGGCGAGCTGAGCTGCAGGAACAGGGCGACCAGGAACGGCGCGGCGGTCAGGATCAGCGCCGAGGCGCGGCCCTCCGAGGAGGCGGCCCTGATCTTCAGGCGCATCTTGTGCCGTTCGCGCACGGTCTCGGCGTTGAGCTTCAACAGGCCCGTCAGGTTGCCGCCGGCTCGCTCCTGCAGCCGCACGGTGGCGGCGAAGAGGTCGACGTCCGGGTGCTGGCAACGGTCGGACATGCGCTCCACCGCCTGCGAGAGGGTGGCCCCATAGGCGATCTCGTCGGCGGCCATGCCGAACTCCGAGCCGATCGGGTCCGGCATCTCCTTGCCCACCAGGGCGATGGAGGTGGGCACCGGGTGGCCGGCCTCCAGGCTGCGGACGATGATGTCCAGCGCCTGGGGCAGCTGGGCGCCCAGGGCCTTGTCGCGCCGGGCCGCGCAGACCTTCAGGAAGACGACCGGCAGGACGGTCGCGCCCAGCCCGAGCCCCGCCAGGGCGCCCACCGCGGAGTGGGACAGGAACGCCCCGGCGACCCCGCCCCCGGCGCCTGCACCCGCCAGGGCCAGCGTCCAGCGGCGCGGCTCGAAGGGCAGGCCCGAGCGGACGATCAGGTCGGAGAGCCAACGCCAGCCGCCCCGTTCGCCGGCCGCGTTCAGGCCCCGCTGCTTGCGCAGCTCGACCACCAGGTTGGACAGTCCGCCACCGACCCGGTCGGCCACCTGCAGCCGCCGGTTCACCTGCCGCTTCTGGCTGGCCACGGTGACCAGGCCGAACACGCCCTGGCCGGCGGTGAACACCGCCGCGAAGGTGAGGATCAGGAAGACGGAGCCGCCGTTGAACGCCATCGCGGCCTCAGCTCAAGGTCCGCGAGGGATCGAAGAAGCCGTTGTCGTAGGCGATCCCGCGCCGGACCATCTCGTCCAGGCAGCGGGGGCGCAGGCCGGTGGCCTTGAACTCGCCATGCACCGTGCCGTCGGCGGTGGTGTGGGTGCGGTGGAAGGCGAAGATCTCCTGCATCTGCACCACCTGGCCCTCCATGCCGGTGATCTCGGTGACGCTCATCACCCGCCGCTTGCCGTCGGCCAGGCGCATCACCTGCAGGATCAGGCCCACCGCCGAGGCGATCTGGCCGCGGATCGCCTCCGGGGCCAGCGGCATGCCCGACATGGCGACCATCTGCTCCAGGCGGGTGACGGCGTCCCGGGGGGTGTTGGCGTGGATCGTGGCCATGGAGCCCTCGTGGCCGGTGTTCATGGCCTGCAGCATGTCGAAGGCCTCCTCGCCGCGAACCTCGCCCAGGATCACCCGGTCTGGGCGCATCCGCAGGGCGTTCTTCACCAGCTCACGCTGGCGGATTTCGCCGCGGCCCTCGATGTTGGGCGGCCGGGTCTCCATCCTCACCACGTGCGGCTGCTGCAGTTGCAGTTCGCAGGCGTCCTCGATGGTGATCAGCCGCTCCTTGTGGCTGATCGCCGAGGACAGCGCGTTCAGCATAGTGGTCTTGCCCGAGCCGGTGCCGCCGGAGATCACCGTCGAGACCCGCGCTTTCACCGCCCCGTGCATGAAGTCGGCGACGCACTGGGGCATGGCGCCCACCCCCACCAGCTTTTCGAGCGTGTAGGGCTTCTTGGAGAACTTGCGGATCGAGACGCAGGCGCCGTCCACGGTGATCGGGGCGATGGCGGCGTTGACCCGGCTGCCGTCCGGCAGGCGGGCGTCCACCATGGGCGAGCTCTCGTCGATCCGGCGGCCGACGCCGGCGACGATGCGGTTGATGATCCGCAGCAGGTGGTCGTTGTCGCGGAACCTCACCCCGGTCTCGGACAGCTCGCCGCCGCGCTCGATATAGACCTGGAAGGGGCCGTTGATCAGGATGTCGGCGATGGAGTCGTCCTTGAGCAGCGGCTCGATCGGCCCCAGCCCCACCATCTCGTCGTAGACCGACGAGCCCAGCTGTTCGAGCTCCACGGAATTGTAGACCAGCCGCTCGGCCCGGGCGAAGTCGGCCACCAGCGACAGCACCTGCCGGCGCAGCTCGCCCTCGCCCAGCCGGTCGAGCTTGGACAGGTCGAGTTCGTCGATCAGCCGGTTGTGCAGCTTCAGCTTCACCTCGAGCAGCTGGCTCTCGGCGCTGGGGGCGGGCGCGGTCTCGGGCCGGCCGCGCGGGATCATCGACGGCGGCTCGGGCGCCGCGGCGGGCGCCGACGGCGCCGGCGCGGCCGGAGGCGGGGGCGTCCGGCCGAGGCTGAAACGTCCCATCAGGCGGCCTGGGCGGCGTGGCGGCGCGCGCCTTCGGCCAGCAGGCGGTCCACCAGGGCGGCCACGTCGCGGACGATCTTGGACTTCGGCCGGTGCTGGCTGATCGGCCCGCCGAGGTTCGCGGACGCCGCGGCGGCCTCCCAGTCGGAGGAGACGCCGGCGTCGGCCTTGCGCTGCAGGGCCCGCTCGGCCTCGGCCATGGAGGGGGCCGGGCCGAAAATCCGGCTGGCCAGGCGGTTGAGCACGATGCGCGGCTTCATCCCGGCCGGCAGTTCCGCCTCGATCTCGTCCGAAAGCGCCCGGGCGGCCAGCAGCGCCGGCACGGTCAGCTCGGAGACCACCAGCACCTCGTCGGAGCCGGACAACACCTCCAGCGTCCAGGTCCGGCGATGGCGCGGCACGTCCACCACCACGCACTCATAGGCGTCGCTGGCGAGGTCCAGGACCCGCAGCACCGCCTCGCGCGAGGTCTGGTCGAAGGCTGCCGGATCGCGCGGGCAGGCCAGGAGGTCGACGAACTTGGAGACCGGCACGGCGAAGGCGGACAAGAGGCCCGCGTCTATGCGGTCGGCCTCCAGGCCGAATTCCGACAGCGGCATGGCCGCCTTGGCGCCGAGATAGGCCGCCGCGGCTCCATCGGCGAGGTTCAGGTCCACCAGGCAGACGCTGCGTTCGCGGCCGCTCCTCAGCCCCAGCATGGTGGCGAGCTCCACCGCCAGCGTGGTGGCGCCGGATCCCCCCACGGCCCCGGTCACCGACCAACACCGGGAGGGGGTGTTCGGTGCGGCGGAGACCAGGGCCATGGGCGCCGGCGCGGCCAGCAAGGCCTGCGCCGCGCCGGCGAGCTGTTCGGGCGCGAAGGGCGCCTCGAGGACGTCGGATCGTTCGAGCCGCATCAGCGCACGCACCAGCCGGACCGGCAGATGGGCGCCCACCAGCAGGGCGGGGGGCGGCGTCAGGAGGGCGGCGAGGGCGGCCACGCCCGCCTCCAGGGCGTCGGCGTCGGCGCCGTCGGCGTCGATCAGCACCAGGTCGAAGGCCCCGGGCGCGACCTGGGACAGGCGCTCCACGCCGGCGACTTCCAGGATTACGCCGAACAGCGGCCCTTCGGCGAGCGGCGCGAGGTGTTCGCCGATCGCCAGGACGCGGCGTCCGAAAAGCGCGCTCATGAGCGGGGTTCCTTGGTCCAGTCGGCGGCCACCGGGCGGCGCAGCGGCACGTCGAGCGCCTGGCCGGTGAAGAAGAGCTCGATGGCCCCCGGTTCGTGGCCCGTGCTGAGCGGAGTGTCGGGCCGGGAGACGAAGTCGGACGGCTCGGCCAGCCGGGGCGTGACGATGATCACCAGCTCGGTCTCCTGGCGTTTCCAGCGGGAGGAGCGGAACAGGGCGCCCAGCACGGGGATGTCGCCCGCGCCCGGGATCTGGCGGATGGCGTTGACGTAGTCCTGCTGGAAGAGGCCGGCGATGGCGAAGCTCTCGCCCCCGCGCAGCTCCACGGTCGTGCTGGCCCGCCGCACGGTCAGGCTGGGCACGTCGAAGCCCGAGATGCGCAGGGAGTTGCGCGGGTCGAGCTGGCTCACCTCCGGCGCCACCTGCAGGCGGATCAGGCCGTTCTCCTGCACGGTGGGCGTGAAGTTCAGCGTCACGCCGAAGGGCCGGAACTCGATGGTCACCAGGTCCTTGCCGGCGGGCACCGGGAAGGGGAACTCGCCGCCGGCCAGGAAGCTCGATTTCTCGCCGGTCAGCGCCGTCAGGTTGGGCCGGGCCAGGGTGCGGATCGCGCCCCGCTCCTCCAGCGCCTGTAGGGTCACGTCGATATTGGCGCCGCCGACGCTGCCGCCGATCCGCAGGATCCCCTGCGGCGGCGCCGCGCCCAGCAGCCCGGAACCGGAGGCGAAGTCCACGTGCGGGCCGTTGGCGGCGATGTTGAAGCCGATGTCCTGCAGCGCCGAGCGGCCGGCCTCGATCACCCGCACCTCCAGGATCACCTGCTGCGAGGACCGCACGGTCAGGGCCGAGGTCACCGCCTCGGGGGCGAACTTCTCGGCGAAGGCCTTGGCGCGGGCGGCGACGCCCGTGGTGGAGACATCGCCGGTGAGCAGCAGGCCTTCGCCGAGGTTGCGCACCGCGATCCGTTCGCCGGGCAGGGCGGCGGCGAGGTCGCCCTGCAAGGCCGCCGCGTCGTAGCCGACCCGGACGTCGATCACCTCCAACAGCCGCCCGCCGCCGCCGTAGACCAGCAGGTTGGTGGATCCCAGCGCCTTGCCGCGGACGTAGAAGCTGTGGTCGGTGGTCGCCACGATCTGGGCCGTCTGCGGCTGGGCCACCACGATGCGGCTGGCCGGCGCGCCCAGTTCGAACGACAGCGACTTGTTCTTCGGCACGTTGATCACCCGGCTGGCCGAGGCCTCGCTGGGGAAGGAGTCGGCGAGCGCCGGGGCGGCCGCGGCGGCGAGCGCCGAGGCGGCCAGGGCGCCGGCGGTGAGGCGTTGGATCATGGGGGTTCCTAGCCGCCGGAATTGGAATCGCCGGCGTCGCCCTCGACCACCAGGATCACCGGCGGACGGGCGGGGCGGGCGGGACCGACCCGGTGCGGGCCGATCGCCACAGTGACGCGGGGCGCGCCGGCGCGTGTGAAGTCGCCGACCCGAACGGGGCCGGTCGCCTCCACGTCCACCTGGCCCAGGCGCCGCAGGGCCAGCGAAAGCTCGCCCAGGCTGGCGGCCACGGCCAGCTTCTGGGCGTCCTTGACGGCCACCTCCAGGGTGGCGGTGTTGGGCGTGGCGGGCTTGTTGGAGGTGGGGTCGGCGTTCAGGTCGACGCCCAGCACGCGCACGTTCTGCAGCACCACGTCGGAGACCAGGTTGCGCGGACCGCCCTGGCCCGCGTCGACCGTGAGATTGCGCATCAGCACCACGTCCACCCGGTCGCCCGGCAGCACGTGGCCGCCCACGCCGGAGACGTCGGTGACCTTGATGGTGTAGGCGCGCATCCCGGCGGTGATCTCTGCGGCCACCGAGGCCCTCGCGCCCGGGCCGCTCACCTTGGTGGGCAGGATCGCTTCGCGGGCGGAGATGGGCGTCAGCGCCACCGGCGCGCCGCCCTCGTCCTGGGCCAGGGCTGCGTCGATGGTGGCGAACGCACCCTCGGGCGCCGCGCCGGGCGGGACCTGCACGATCGCCAGGTGGCCGGCGTCCAGCTTGTCGCCGAACGCAATGTCCCGCGTCGCCACCACCACCGGCTTGGAGCCGGGCGCGATCGAAGCGGGCAGCATGGCGGCCACCTGCGCCGGGGGCGCCACCGGCAGGCTGGTCTTGGCCACGATGAGCGCGCCGGCGCCAAGCACCGCGGACGCTCCGAGACTGGCCATGGTGACAACCCGCATTCGCCCTCCTGAACTTGCAACCCCTTGCAATTCACGAGGTTAGCGCCCGGGGAATTTCGATATCGCCAACAAAATTAGTGAACAGGTAAGCAAGGTTAACGACGGCTTGAGCGACCGTTGAGGGCGCCGGGGCTGGTCAAAATCAAATCCGGCCCTACGCTCGCGCCCCGAGGAATTTGCGGGAGAGTGCGATGCAGGTGCGGCGTCTGGGCGACAGTGGGCTGAAGGTCTCGGAAGTGGGCCTGGGCTGCAACAATTTCGGCATGCGCATCGGCCAGGAGGAGGCGACCGCTGTGGTCGACGCGGCCATCGAGGCCGGCGTGACCTTCTTCGACACCGCCGACATCTACGGCGGCGCGCAGTCGGAGGTGATGCTGGGCAAGGCGCTGGGCGCCCGGCGCAAGGACGTGATCGTCGCCACCAAGTTCGCCATGACGCTGGGCGACTGGCCGGCCCACAAGCGCGGCGGCTCGCGCCGCTGGGTCGTGGAGTCGGTGGAGGACAGCCTGCGCCGGCTGGGGACCGACTACATCGACCTCTATCAGATGCATACGCCGGACCTGGACACGCCGATCGAGGAGACCCTGCGCGCCCTGGACGACCTCGTGCGGGACGGCAAGGTGCGCTACCTCGGCAATTCCAACTTCACCGGCTGGCAGGTCGGCGACGCGGACTGGACGGCCCGCACCAGGTCCTTGAACCGCTTCGTCTCGGCCCAGAACCTCTACAGCCTGCTGGAGCGCGGGGTGGAGAGCGAGGTGCTGCCGGCCTGCGAGCGCTTCGGCCTGGGCTTCCTGCCGTTCTTCCCGCTGGCCTCGGGCCTGCTCACCGGCAAGTACCAGCGCGGCGCGCCGCCCCCGGAGGGCAGCCGCCTGGCCGCCTGGGGCTCGCGCGGCGCCCGGGCGCTCAGCGACGACAACTTCGACAAGGTGGACAAGCTCGCGGCCTGGGCCGCCGAGCGCGGGCATTCGCTGCTGGACCTGGCCTTCGCCTGGCTGCTGGGCCACCCCGTGGTCAGCTCGGTGATCGCCGGCGCCACCCGGCCCGAGCAGGTGCGCGGCAACGCCGCCACCGCCGACTGGCGGCTCTCGCCGGAGGAGGTCAAGGCGGTCTCCGAGTTGATCGCCTGACACCTCAGGCGGGAATCCTGGTTCCTTCGCGTCCGGCGCGCGGCTAGTGTGCTGGATCTGAAGTTCGCGGGCATATCGGGTCGGGCGCGGTGCGAACTTCAGATCCAAGAAGCACACTAGAAACAGAGGCTTGCTAGTGTCCTTATCGATTCCGAAGTTCGTCGGAGCCCGCCCCATGCGCTTGCGAACTTCGGAATCGGGACACTAGGCTCGCGCGCGAGGGCTTAAGGGGGCGTCGGTGGGTTCAGGTCAGGCGTCCGTCGCGCCGCCGGCAGGCGAGGCCAAGCTCGCCGCCGCGCACGAGGCGATGCTGCACACCCCCGGCCTGCAGTTCAGCTTCACGGCCTACGAGCCGCCGAAGCCGCCCTCCTGGCTGGAGGCGGTCGCCAGGGCCTTCGAGGCCATCGCCCCGATCCTGAAATGGGTGTTCTGGGCGGGCCTGGCGGCGGCGGCGGCCTTGATCCTGTTCTTCATCGCCCGCGAACTGATGCAGGTCCGGCTGCGGCGACGCGGCCCGCGGGCCAAGGGGGACAAGGTCGCCGACTGGCGTCCCGAGCCGGCCCGCGCCCGCGCCCTGCTGGAGGACGCCGACCGGCTGGCCGCCGAAGGCCGCTATGACGAGGCGGTGCACCTGCTGCTGTTCCGGAGCATCGACGACTTCTCCGGCCGCAAGCCCGGCGCGGTGCGGCCGGCCCTGACCAGCCGCGACATCGCCGGCCTGCCCGCCATGCCGGCGCGGGCGCGGGCGGCCTTCGAGGCCATCGCGCGGACGGTGGAGGCCAGCTTCTTCGCCGCCCGCCCGGCCGGGGCGGCGGACTTCGCCCAATGCCGTCAGGCCTATGAGCGATTCGCCTTCCCCGAGGTGTGGGCGTGAGCGCCGAAGCGGCGGCGCCGCGCCTTCCGACGTTTTCGCCCAAGGCGATGCTGGCTCTGGTGTTCACCGCTGTGTTCGCCTTCGCGGCGTTCGCGGTGCTCTCCACCTATGCGCCGGAACTGCGCGCCGGCGAGGACGGGGGCGCGCACGCCCTGTCGCGCTCGGCGGTGGGCTTCGCGGGCGCGGTCGCCCTCCTGAAGGCGGAGGGGACGCCGGTCCTGGTCAGCCGCGCGCCGGACGTGCGCAGCACGGCGGCCTCGCTGGTCGTCCTCACCCCCGGCGTGGACAACGACGCCGACGATCTGAACCGCCTGTCCTCGCGCAAGGTCACCCTGATCGTGCTGCCGAAATGGGCCGCCGCACCCGACCCGCTGCGCCCCGGCTGGGTGCGCAAAGCGGGGCTGATCTCAGACAAGGAGGTGGCCGGCCGGCTGCTTTCCCGCCTCGCGAAGGCCTCGGTCCTGGCGACCCGTCCCGGCGTCGCCCGCCCGGTGCTGAAGCTGGCGCAGGGCGTGGCGGTGACCACGCCGGACGGCGCGCCGATGGCTGTCGGGCCCCTGCGCACGGGGCCCATCGATCAGTTGCAGACCCTGTCCGGCGAAGGCTGGTCGCCGATCCTCACCGACGAGTACGGCCGCATCGTACTGGCCGCCTCGCGGGCGCAGGCCCAGACCTATGTGCTGGCCGACCCGGACCTTCTGAACACCCAGGGGCTGGCGAGCCTCGACACCGCCCGCGCGGCCAGCGCCATCGTCGAGGCGTTGCGCAGCGACGACCGGGGCGTGGTGTTCGACGTCACCCTCTCCGGCTTCGGCCGCTCGCGCAGCCTGGGCAAGCTGATGCTGGAGCCGCCGATCCTGGGCGGAACCCTCTGCGTGGTGGCGGCGGCCCTGCTGATGGGCTTCCACGCCCTGGTGCGGTTCGGCCCCACGCCGCCGCCCGGCCGCGCCTTCGCCCTGGGCGGCGCGGGGCTGGTGGAGTCGTCCGCCGGCCTGATCCGCATGGGCCGCAAGGAAGCCGAGCTGGCCCAGCCCTATGCGGCCCTGACCGAGGCCCTGACCGCCCAGGCGACGGGGGCCGCGCGCGGGGACGACGGCGAGCGACTGGACCAGCTGGAGCGGCTACGCCGCACGACCTCGAGCCGGCGCGAGCTGGCGCAGGCCACGGCCGCGGTGAAGACCCCGCCCGACCTTCTGGCGGTCGCCCGCAGGTGGCGGCTTTGGAGACTGGAGATGACCCGTGACCGTCGATGAAGTGAAATCCCTGGCCGACCGCATCCGCAGCGAGGTCGGCAAGGCCATCGTCGGCCAGGGGGACACGGTGGACCTGCTGCTGACCGCGCTGTTCGCGCGCGGCCACATGCTGCTGGAGGGCCCGCCCGGCGCGGCCAAGACCTTCCTGGCGCAATGCTTCGCCCGCACCCTGGGTCTCGGCTTCGGCCGGGTGCAGTTCACCCCCGACCTGATGCCCGCCGACATCATCGGCGCCAACATGTTCAACTTCCAGACCTCGACCTTCAGCCTCAACCCGGGGCCGCTGTTCTGCGAGCTGCTGCTGGCGGACGAGATCAACCGCACCCCGCCCAAGACCCAGGCGGCGCTGCTGGAGGCCATGCAGGAGCGGCGGGTGACCATCGACGGCAAGTCGCATCCGCTCAGCACCCGGTTCATGGTGGTGGCCACGCAGAATCCGCTGGAGCAGCAGGGCACCTATCCGCTGCCGGAGGCGCAGCTCGACCGCTTCCTGTTCAAGCAGACCCTGTCCTATCCCACCGAGGCGGAGGAGCGCCGGATCGTCGCCGCCTACGGCGTGATCAGCGGCCAGCCCGACCCCGTCGCCCTGGGGGTCGCCGAGGTGGCCGACGCCGCCGCCCTGACCGCCGCGGAGGCCACGGTGGGGGCCATCCGGCTCACCGACCCCATTGTCGGCTATGTGGTCAGCCTGGTGCGGGCGACCCGCGAGAGCGCCGACCTGCAGAGCGGCGCCAGTCCACGCAGCGCCGCCATGCTGGCGCTGGCCGCCCGGGCGCGGGCCGCCCTCGACGGGCGCGACTATGTGATCCCCGACGACGTCAAGGCGCTCGCCCTGCCGGCCCTGCGCCACCGGGTGATCCTGTCCCCCGCCGCCGAGATCGAAGGCCGCCGGGCCGACGCGGTGATCCAGGGCCTGATCGACCAGGTCGAGGCGCCGCGCTAGCCATGATCTACCCCACCCGCAGAGCTGTTTTGGTCACCGCCCTGGGCGCGCCGGTCGCCCTGGCCGCGGGCCTGGCGCAGTCGAACCTGTGGGTGGTGGGGGCGGCCTGGGTGCTGGGGGCGGGCCTGCTGATGCTGGCGGACGCCTGGCTCGCCCCCTCGCCGGGCCGCCTGACGCTCGAACTCGTGGCGCCGGCCAGCCTGGGCGTCGGCGTCGAGGGGGAAGGCTGGGTGGAGGCGGCGTTCCGCGGCTCGGCCTCGCCGAAGGTGCAGGTGGCGGTGGGCGCCGACGCGCGCCTGGGGGTCGAGCCCCGCCGCCAGACGCTGAGGCTGCAGGGCGGCGCCGGGCGCGGGCGGCTGCGGCTGATTCCCCGCCGGCGCGGCGAAGCGGTGTTCGAGCGGCTGTGGGCGCGCTGGCGCGGGCCGCTGGGCCTGGCCTGGGTGCAGCGCGAGGACGCCCTCGACCGGCGCGCCGCCATCACGCCCGACATCCAGGGCGTCAAGGACCAGGCCCTGCGGCTGTTCACCCGCGACGCGGCCTTCGGGATGAAGGCGCAGATCGAGACCGGCGAGGGCTCGGACTTCAACTCGCTGAAGGAATTCACCACCGGCATGGACACCCGGTCCATCGACTGGAAGCAGACCTCCCGCCACGCCAAGCTGATCGGCAAGGAGTACCGCACCGAGCGCAACCACCATGTGGTGCTGGCGATCGACTCCGGGCGGCTGATGTGCGCGCCCCTGGGCGATGCGCCCCGGGTCGACCGGGCGATCAACGCCGCCCTGCTGCTGGCCTTCGTCTCGCTGAAGCTGGGCGACCGGGTGCGCCTTTTCGCCTTCGACGCCAAGCCGCGGATCGCCAGCGGCGCCACCGCCGGCGCCCAGGCCTTTCCGCTGCTGCAGCGGCTGGCCGCCTCCATCGACTACACCACCGAGGAGACTAACTTCACCCTGGGCCTCACCACCCTGGCCGGCGGCCTGGACCGCCGGGCGCTGGTGGTGGTGTTCACCGACTTCGCCGACCCCACCAGCGCCGAGCTGATGATCGAGAACGTGGCGCGCCTCCTGCGCACCCACTTGGTGATGTTCGTGGTGTTCCGCGACGAGGCGATGGAGGCGCTGGTCGCCCGGGAGCCGCACACGCCCGACGACGTCTCGCGCGCGGTGATCGCCGGCAGCCTGCTGAAACAGCGCCAGCTGGTGACCAGCCGGCTGCAGCGCCTGGGCGCGCGCATCGTTGACGCCCCGGTCGACCAGTTGCCGATCATGCTGGTGAACAACTACCTCGACGCCAAGCGGCGGGACCTGTTGTAGCGCCATGGCCGAGCTGGAGCTGAAGAGCCAACGTTTCCGCGCCGAGCGCGAGGCCGACTGGCGGCGGCTGGAGGCCCTGCTGGAAAGGGTCGAGCGCCGGTCCGCCCGCCGGGCGACCACCCAGGAGCTGCTGGAGATCCCGGTGCTCTACCGCCAGGCGCTCTCGTCCCTGTCGGTGGCCCGGTCGATCTCCCTCGACCAGAGCCTGATCGCCTATCTCGAGAGCCTCTGCACGCGGTCATATTTCTTCGTCTACGGCGCCCGCTCGGGGCTCTGGGAACGGATCGCCAAGTTCTTCGCCGAGGACTGGCCCAACTCGGTCCGCGGCCTCTGGCGCGAGACCCTGATCGCCACCGCCATCACCGCGGCCGGCGCGATCCTGGCCTACGTCCTGGTGATTTCCGACGGCGATTGGTTCTACGCCTTCGTCCCGCGCGAACTGGCCTCGGGGCGCGATCCCACCGCCGCCACCGCCTCGCTGCGGGCCACCCTCTACGACGCGCCCAAGGACGGCCAGAGCGGCCTGTCCATGCTGGCCACCTTCCTGTTCACCCACAACGCCCAGATCGCCATCCTCGCCTTCGCCTTCGGCTTCGCCCTGTGCCTGCCGACCGTGGGGCTGATGATCGTCAACGGCTGCATGCTGGGCGCTTTCCTGGCGCTGTTCTTCTCCCATGGCCTGGGGTTCGAGGCGACCGGCTGGCTGCTGATCCATGGGGTGACGGAGCTGTTCGCCGTGACCCTCGCCGGCGCGGCGGGCCTGGCCATCGGCTGGGCCGTGGCCTTTCCCGGCGACCGGCCGCGCATCGACGCCCTCGCCGCCACCGGCAAGCGGGCCGCCACGGTGATGATGGGGGTGGTGGTGATGCTGTTCGTCGCCGGCCTGCTGGAGGGCTTCGGCCGCCAGCTGATCACCGCGGATCTCGCCCGCTATGCCGTCGCAGGCGCCAGCGCCGTGGTCTGGGGCTGCTATTTCTACCTGCCGCGCCGGCGTGCGCCATGATCCATAACGAGCCGGCGCCGCCCGCCGACCGCACCCGCGAGTTCGTCACGCCCGAGGGCGTCGACCTGCGCCTGACCGTGGGCGAGGCGGGCGCGCGCGCCGCCGCCTTCCTGATCGACGTGGCGATCATCATAGGCCTGCTCGTGGCCCTGACCCTCGTCGTCCTGGGTGCGGCCTGGGCCTCCAGGCTGCAGGGCCTGGAGATGATGGCGGTGATCTGGATCCTCGGCGCCTTTGTGCTGCGGAACTTCTACTTCATCGGCTTCGAGCTGCAGCCCGGGGCGGCGACGCCGGGCAAGCGGGCCATGGGCCTCAGGGTCATCGCCCGGGACGGCGGGCGGCTGACGGCCGACGCGGTGTTCGCCCGCAACGCATTGCGCGAGCTTGAGGTCTTCCTCCCCGCCACCTTCCTGTTCGCCCGCGGCTCCGGCGTCGACGGCTGGCTGGTGCTGCTGGGCGTCCTGTGGAGCGGCGGCTTCCTGATATTCCCCCTGCTCAACCGCGACCGCCTGCGCCTGGGCGACCTGGCGGCCGGCACCCTGGTGATCCAGGCGCCCAAGAAGGTCCTGCGCCCCGACCTCTCCGCCGAGCCGCTCGGCCGTTTCGCCTTCACCCTGGCGCAGCTCGACGCCTATGGGGTCAAGGAGCTGCATGTGCTGGAGGACGTGCTGCGCCTGCAGGACAAGCGCACCCTGGCGGCGGTCAGCGAGCGCATCCGCAAGAAGATCGGCTGGGCCGAGCCCCTGGCGAGCACCGACGCGGCCTTCCTGAGCGCCTACTACGCCGCCCTGCGCGGCCGCCTGGAGACCCGGATGCTGTTCGGCCACCGCCGCAAGGACAAGTTCGACCGGGCTTAGTCGAACACCGACGCCAGCGCCTCGGGGCCGACGCCTTCCTTCGCCCGGCGCAGCTCGTAATAGATCACCGCCATGCCGGGACCGCCCACCAGCGCGTTGGCGAAGGTGGAGATCGCCAGCACGATCCAGTAGGCCGGCCCCAGGGCGGCGAGGGGCGACGCCGAGGCGGCGGCGGCCATGGGCGCGGCGCCCAGCCCGGCCAGCTGGGTGAGCGTGCTCTGGACCGTGGTGTAGACGATCGTCCACAGCAGCAGGAGGCCGAAGATCCGCCACCGGTTGTTCTTGGTGAGCTGGCCGCTGCGGGTGAAGGCGCCGAAGACGCCGGTCCGCTCCACCACCTCGCTGGGGATCGCCACGGCCCAGGCGAGGCCGATCATGATCGCCGGGACGATCAGCAGGAAGAAGGCGAAGAACACGCCCAGGCCGTACAGGATCAGGATCGCCGTCAGCGGCAGGAAGAACCGCATGCCGGTGCGCAGGCACTCGGCGAGGGTGGCGCGGCGGCCGTTGAGGTCGGCGACGGTGGCGTGGATCAGGGCGCCTTGCAGGATGTTGCTGGTGACCAGCAGGATCAGGTAGCCGAGGCCGATGACGCTGCCGCCGCTCGCCATCGCACCCTGCGACAACTGCACGCCGCCTACGACCATGAGGACGCCCGGCAGGCCCATCAGCAGGAGGATCAGGATCAGGAAATTGGCGATGTTGCGCTTGATGACGCCGAACGTGCCCTGGATTACCCGGCCGAAGTTGAGCTTCGGCTCCGTGTGCGCCGCCGCGATCGAGTCAGTCATTCCAGCCCCCCGCCTGCTGCGCCGATCCTGGCCGAAAACCGGCGGTCTCGCCACCGCAGCGTGCGGTCAGCCGACGGCCACCGCCTGCGGAGCCGCCTCGCCCTGCACCAGCCGCCCGATCTCGGCCAGCAGCCTGGCCGGCGAAAACGGCTTGGAGACCACGCCGTTCATCCCCGCGGCGAGATAGCTCGCCTGCTGGTGGGTCATCACGTCGGCGGTGAGCGCGATCACCGGCGTGTGGGCCGCGGGCGATGGCAGGGCGCGGATGCGCCGGGTGGCCTCCAGCCCGTCCATCCGCGGCATGTTCACGTCCATCAGGATCAGGTCGAAGCCGTCGCCCGCCGCCGCGATGGCGGCCTCGCCGCTGTCCACGGCGCTGGCCTGCGCGCCCAGCGCTTCCAGGGACTTCACCGCCACCAGGCGGTTGGTGGCGTTGTCGTCCACCACCAGCACCTTGAGGCCCGTGAGCGGAGCGCCGGCGAAGGCGTCGTCGTCGCTGGCCGCGGAGGCTCGCGCCGGCGGGGCCGCGACCTCGAACCAGAAGGTCGAGCCGCGGCCTTCCTCGCTTTCGAAGTCCATGTCCCCGCCCATCATGCGCGTGAGGCTGCGGGAGATCGCCAGGCCCAGGCCGGTGCCGCCGAACCGCCGCGTGGCGCCCACGTCTGCCTGCCGGAAACGGTCGAACATCTGCTCGCGGGCCGCAGCGGGCACGCCCACGCCGGTGTCCGCCACCTCGCAGCGCAGCCGACGTCCCGCCCCTTCGCCGAGGTAGGCGAGGCGGATCTCGACGCCGCCGCGGTCGGTGAACTTCACGGCGTTGCCGATGACGTTGAACAGGCACTGGCGCAGGCGCACGGGGTCGATCAGCGCCCCGCCCATGTCCTGCGCGGCGCTCACCCCCAGGCGCAGGTGCTTGGCGTGGGCCTGGGGCGCCAACAGGCTCGCGACGCTCTGGGCGATCACCACCGGGTCGCAGGCCTCGGCGCTGAGGTCGAGCTTGCCCGCCTCGATCTTGCTGAAGTCCAGCACGTCGTTGATGAGCTGGCCCAGCATGCCGCTGCAGGCCAGCGCCTCGTTGAGCAGGTGCAGGCCGTCCGCCGACAGGGCTTCGCGCTTCAACAGGTTGAGCACGCCGACGATTCCGTTCATCGGCGTGCGGATCTCGTGGCTCATGGAAGCCAGGAACATCGACTTGGCCTCGGTGGCCGCCTCCGCCGCCCGCCGCGCCTCGGTCAGCGCCAGCTCCTGGCGCTTCTGGTCGTGGATGTCGATGGCCAGGCCGATGGAGCGCCGCATGCGCCCATCGGCGTCCGGCTGCGCCTCGAGAATGATCCGCATCCAGCGCGGACCGTCGGGGGTCATCACCCGCACGTCCGTCGCGCCGGACTTCAGGCCGCCGAGCAGGCGCTGGTCCAGCTCGCGCAGCGCCTCATGGTCGTCCTCGTGGAACATCAGCAGCTGATTGGCGGCGCTGGCGACCAGCACGTCTTCGGCGAGCAGGGCGGCGAACTCGGGCGACAGCGTGATCCAGCGGGCCTCGTAGTCGTACTCGAACACCGCCGCGTTGGCGGCGTTCAGCGCCAGCTTCAGGCGCTTGGCGGCCGCCTGGGCCTCGTCGCGCGCGACAGCCACGGCGGTGACGTTCTGGCTCAGCCCATACATCTCGTAGAGGCCGGACGGCGTAAGCCGCCCCGAGCGGTAGTTGACGTGCATGTGCTCCCACGCGCCGTCCGGCCCGCGTCGGCGCAGCTCATGCTCCGCCGAACCGCCGTCGCGGGTCAGCCGCTCCCGGTTTTCCGCGTCGATCACGGCGTCGTCGGGGTGGAGGGCCCGGACGACCTGGTGAAGGGCGACCGTGTCGGGCGTGTGGTCGTCGCCGGCGCGCGATTTGATCTGATAGATCTGCTGCTCGGGATCGTAGCGCCAGACCCCCACATCGGCGTCGCGCATAAGATCGGCGCGGGTCTGGTTGGCGAACGACAGCTCCTCCAGGGCGCGCCGCTCGGCGGTGATGTCGATCAGTAACGCCAGCATGCCGCCGCGATGGGGCTGCAGGTCCAGCCGGAGCCAGCGGTCGTCGGCCTCCAGCCGCACATGGAACACGTGGTCGCCGGCCAGTCGTTCGGCGAATTCGGCGGCGGCGGTCAGGAGCTCGATGACGTCGCGACCGACCGCTCCGCCCGGCGCATGGGCGGTCAGAGCCTCGAAGGCCCGATTGGTCGCGGAGACGCGGAGCCGCTCGTCAAGCGCCGCCATGGGCAGCGGCAGGTCGTCGAGACGGATTGGCGACGTCGATGGCGACGCAGCATCGCCCATCCTGGTGCTCTCCCGAACTTCGGCCAGGATAATGCCTGCCCGGCCTTAAGGGAGACTTCACGCGCAGGTGGCGCCGCATGCGACAAAATGTCCGGCGACGCCGTCGTCGCGGCGTCCGCTCAGATCAGTTCGGCGGGCGTGAGCTTGAACTCTTCTAGGAACGGCGCGGCCCGGTCGATGCGGCCGCTCATCTCCCTGGGGTCGGCGCAGGCCAGCGTCAGCACCGCCTCGGCGATGAAGGTGATCGGCTGCAGCCGGGCGCGGGCGGCCTCGCTGAGGAAGCCGTTGGCCGCCACCCCGGGGGTCTCGACCAGGCCGGGCGAGATCACGTTCACCGCGATCCCGTCGTCATAGACCTCGCAGGCCAGGCCGGTGGTGAACCGTTCCAGGGCCGCCTTCACCATGCCGTAGACGGTGTTGCCGGCCGAGGGCTTGTAGGTGGGCTTCGGATGCCGCGAAGCGCCGGAGGAGATGTTGACGATCCACCCCTGCTTGCGCTCGCGCATCGAGGGCAGGACCAGCTGCGCCAGGTGGAAGGGGGCGTGCACGCACACCTCCATCATCAGGGTGTAGCGCTTGTCGGTGTAGTCGGCGACGCGCTGGACGATGTTCAGGGCGGCGTTGTTCACCAGGATGTCGATCGGCCCGTAGATCGCCGTGGCCTCCGCCACCAGGCGCTCACGCTCTGCGGCCTGCGACAGGTCGGCCTTGACGAACGAGGCCTCGCCGCCGGCGCGGCGGATCCGGTCCAGCGTCTCGTGCAGGGTGCCGGACAGCTTGTTCTCGCCGGCCTCGGCGGTGCGGGCGGTGATCACCACCTTCGCGCCCTCCATGGCCAGCCGCGCGGCGATCGCCTCGCCGATGCCGCGGCTGGCGCCGGTGACCAGCGCGACCTTGCCGGCCAGGACGCCGTTCGGGTTGACTTGCGGTTGCGCCATGCGGGCGATCTCCGGGAAGCTACCATGTCGAGGCGCCGTCTTAGCCTTGCGCCCGTCGCGTGGCGAGGGCCTCGCCGCCCGCGCGAAACGGCCTATATCTGCGGCCATGCCGACCGTGACCGATGCGCCGCTGCAAGGCGCGGCCCTGATCAAGGACGAGGTGCGCCGCCTGCCCGACGCGCCCGGCGTCTACCGCATGATCGGCGACGACGGCGAGGCGCTCTACGTGGGCAAGGCCCGCTCGCTGAAGAAGCGGGTGCTGCAGTACGCGCAGGGCCGCTTCCACACCCAGCGCATCGCCCTGATGGTCGACCTGACCCGGGCCATGGAGTTCGTCACCACCCGCACCGAGACCGACGCCCTGCTGCTCGAGATCAACCTGATCAAGCAGCTCAAGCCGCGATTCAACGTGCTGCTGCGCGACGACAAGAGCTTCCCCGAGATCGTCATCCGCCGCGAGCACCCGGCCGCCCAGCTGCGCAAGCACCGCGGCGCCCACACCATCAAGGGCGACTACTTCGGCCCCTTCGCCAGCGCCTGGGCGGTCAACCGCACGCTCAACACCCTGCAGAAGGCCTTCCTGCTGCGCTCCTGTTCGGACAGCGTCTACGAGACCCGCACCCGGCCGTGCATGCTGCACCAGATCCGCCGCTGCTCGGCGCCCTGCACCGGGCTGGTCTCGCTGGAGGACTATGGCGCGCTGGTGGAGGAGGCCGGCGCCTTCCTGCGCGGCAAGAGCCGGGCGGTCATGGCCCGCATGTCGGCCGAGATGCAGGTCGCCTCCGACGAGATGGAGTTCGAGCGCGCCGCCCGCCTGCGCGACCGCATCCGCGCGCTCTCCTCCATCGCCCAGGAGCAGCAGATCAACCCGGAGACCGTGGACGAGGCCGACGTCTTCGCCCTCCACGCCGAGGGCGGCCAGGCCTGCGTGCAGGTGTTCTTCTTCCGCGCCGGCCAGAACTGGGGCAACCGGGCCTACTTCCCCCGCGTCGACCGCCAGGACGAGGCCGCCGAGATCATGGCCGCCTTCCTGGGTCAGTTCTACGACGACAAGCCGATCCCGCGCCTGATCCTGGTCAACCAGGTTCCGGCCGACCAGGACCTGCTCTGCGAGGCCTTCGCCCTGAAAGCCGGGCGCAAGGTGGAGATCTCCCGGCCGCAGCGGGGCGAGAAATGCCAGCTGGTGGAGCACGCCCTGACCAACGCCCGCGAGGCGCTGGGCCGCAAGATGGCCGAGGGCTCGGCCCAGGCGAAGCTGCTGGCCGGGGTCTGCGAGGCCTTCGGCCTGGAGGCCCAGCCGGAGCGGCTGGAGGTCTACGACAACTCCCACATCAGCGGCACGAACGCCGTGGGCGGGATGATCGTCGCCGGCCCCGACGGCTTCCAGAAGAGCCAGTACCGCAAGTTCAACATCAAGAGCACTGAGCTCACCCCGGGCGACGACTACGGGATGATGAAGGAGGTGCTGCGCCGCCGGTTCGCCCGGCTGGTGAAGGAGGAGTCGGCCGGCGAGCCGGCGCCCCGGCCCGACCTGGTGCTGATCGACGGCGGCGCGGGCCAGCTCGCCGCCGCCCTGGAGGTGATGGCCGACCTCGGCGTCGACGACATCGCCGTGGTGGGCGTCGCCAAGGGGCCGGACCGCGACGCCGGCCTCGAGCGGTTCTTCATGCCGGGCAAGGCGCCCTTCATGCTCGAGCCCAAGTCGCCGGTGCTCTACTACCTGCAGCGCCTGCGCGACGAGGCCCACCGCTTCGCCATCGGCGCCCACCGTACGCGCCGCGCCATCGACATGAAGAAGAACCCCCTCGACGAGATCGAGGGGGTCGGCCCGGGGCGCAAGCGCGCCCTGCTGCACGCCTTCGGCTCGGCCCGGGGCGTCAGCCGCGCTTCCGTGGACGACCTCGCCAAGGTCGAGGGCGTCAGCGCGCCGCTCGCCCAGCGCATCTTCGACTACTTCCGCAAGGGGTAGCCCGCGCGCCCATCCATTTCGGTGGTTGAGGCGTTGGTTATCGGCCACCCTCCGCCCACGATTCTCGCGAAGGCCTCAATGCAAGCCCTGCCCAACCTGCTCACCTCCGCCCGCCTGGTGCTGGCGCTGTTCATGTTCGTCGCCCTCGCGGCGGCCTCGGGCGGGGTGCCCTTCCTGAACGGCGAGCTCACCGCCGACACCCAGTTCGCCCTGCAGCGCTGGGCGGTGATCGCCTTCGTGGTGGCGGCGGTGACCGACTTCTTCGACGGCTGGCTGGCCCGCAAGCTCAACGCCACCAGCGTCTGGGGCGCGATCCTCGACCCGATCGGCGACAAGGTGCTGGTCTGCGGCGCGATCCTCGGCCTGATGGCGCTTGGGCCGCAGCCGATGGTGCTCCTGCCCGCCGGCCTGATGCTGTTCCGGGAGTTCACCGTCAGCGCCCTGCGCGAGGTGGGCGCCTCCAAGGGCGTCAAGCTGCCGGTCACCCAGCTCGCCAAATGGAAGACCACCCTGCAGCTCACGGCGCTCGCCCTGGAGCTGTTCGTGGCCGCCTGGGGCGCCTTCAACCTCGACTACGACTCCCAGGCCCCCTTCGCCATCGCCGCCCACAGCCTGTTCTGGCTGGCGGCGGTGGTGACCCTGATCACCGGCGTCCAGTACTGGGAGCAGACCCGCCGGGCGCTGAAGGGGGCGTGAGCCTCGCCGGCAGGGCCCCTTCGGCAGGACCGTCGGCAAGCCAGGCCCGCTCCCTTCGCGGAGGCTGATCCACGCGCATCAGCCGCACCAGCTGCGATCCTCCCAGGGTCTGAAGCATCATCGCCGCAACTCCCGTGCTTGTTATGCAATTAAGAATGACTCGCAAATAAGCCGGTGGCAATGGGAATTTCCTGCCCCGCGGTGCGCGGGCCGTGCGGCCGAAGAGGCGGGGATGGAGCGGGCGGGCGCCGCCCGGCGGCGCCAGGGCGATCAAGCCGCTCACGACATCGGCGGCGGGGGCGGGGAGGGGTCCGGCAAGGGGATGAACTCCTGGTCGTCGGCGTCCGGCAGCTTCATCCGCCCGGCGCGCCAGTCGGCCTTGGCCTGCTCGATCCGCTCCTTCGACGACGAGACGAAGTTCCACTCGATGAACCGCTGGCCCAGCGGCTCGCCGCCCAGCAGCATGACGATGGCCGGCGTGGTGGCCGTGACCGTCACCGGCTCGCCGGGCTTGAACACTAGCATCCGGCCTTCCCCGAAGCTCTGGCCGTCCACCTCGACCGAGCCCTGCGCGACGTAGGCCCCCCGCTCGGGATACTCCGCGCCCAGTTGCGCCTGGGTCCCGGCCTGCATCGTCCAATGGACGTAGAACATCGGCGAATGGGTTCGCACCGGCGACTTGGCCCCGAAGGCCTCGCCGGCGATCAGCCGCGCGGAGAGCCCGTCCTGCTCGTATCCGGGCAGGTCGCCGGCCGCGTAGTGATTGAAGCTCGGCGCGGTCTCCTCGTCCTCCGTCGGCAGGGCGATCCAGGCCTGGATGCCGTTCATCCGGCCGCCGTGGGCGCGAAGCTCTTCGAACCGCTCCGAATGGGTGACGCCGCGCCCGGCGGTCATCCAGTTGACCTCGCCCGGCCGGATGACCTGCGTCATCGCCGTGGAGTCCCGGTGGGTCATCTCGCCCTCGAACAGGTAGGAGAGGGTCGAGAGCCCGATGTGCGGGTGCGGCCGCACGTCGACGCTGCGCGGGAAGCCGGCCGCGAACGTCACCGGCCCCATGTGGTCGAAGAAGATGAACGGCCCCACCATCTTGCCGCCCTGATAGGGCAGAACGCGGCCGACCTCGAAACCGCCGAGGTCGCGGCGCCGCTGTTCGATGACGTGTTCGATCATGGTGGGGCTCCGCCTGGAGTGGCTCCTCTCCCCGCCTGCGGGAGAGGATGGGTGAGGGGCCGGCGCGGCGGTCGCCGCGGATCCGGCGGTGTGTCGAGGGCCCTCACCTTACCCCTCCCGCAAGCCGGAGAGGAACGCGCTTTCGCGCGTCCGGCGGCGTCCCGCTATCCCTGCGACGTCACGTAGGGGCTGATCAGCGCCAGCGGCGCGGCCGTCGTGTTCTTCACGCTGCGGATCACGATCCGGCTCTCGATGTTGGAGATCAGCCCCAGCGACAGCAGCTTCTCGCGCAGGAAGTCGTCGAAGGCGTGCATGTCGCGGGTGACGATGCGCAGCTCATAGTCGGCCGAGCCGGTGACGGTGGCGCACTGCACCACCTCGGCCAGGCGGGTGATCGCGGTCTCGAAGGCGTCGAGGTTGTCCTTCGACGGCAGCGACAGCTTGACGGTGCAATAGACCTCGAACCCCAGGCCCAGCAGGTCGCGGTCCAGGATGGTCACCCGGCGCTGGATGACGCCGACGTCCTCCAGCCGCTTGATCCGCCGCCAGCAGGGGCTGGAGGACAGGCCCACCCGCTCGGCGATCTCGGCGACCGAAAGGGCCGCGTCATGCTGAATAAGGTCCAGTATCCTGGCGTCGACGGAGTCGAGGGTCTCGGACAGTTTTTCCTCCTGCATCCGGTGCGGTTGGCGTTATCGTTCCCGAAACCGCTGAGGGAGGGGACGCCTTTGGCAATTGTCGGCGCTGATCTTATATGATCTTCCAACGACGCCGGGGAGGTCTGAAAGGAAGAAAATTGCGATGCGGCACGCCGATGTGACGCTCGACGACAAACTTCTGCTCACCGAGGGCCGGGTTTTCATCACCGGCGTGCAGGCGCTGATCCGGCTGCTCCTCGACCAGCACCGGCTCGACGCCGCGGCGGGCCTGAAGACCGCGGGATTCGTCTCCGGCTACCGCGGCTCGCCGCTGGGCGGCCTGGACCAGCAGGCGCACCGGGCGCAGGCCCACCTCGATGCCGCCAACGTGGTCTTCAAGGAAGGCCTGAACGAGGACCTGGGCGCCACCGCCGTCTGGGGCAGCCAGCAGGCGAACCTGTTCCCCACCGCCACCTACGACGGCGTCTTCGGCCTCTGGTACGGCAAGGCCCCCGGCGTCGACCGGACGGGGGATGTCTTCAAGCACGCCAACTTCGCCGGCGTCTGGCCCAAGGGCGGGGTGGTGGCGGTGGCCGGCGACGACCATGCCTGCAAGTCCTCCACCCTGCCGTCGCAGTCGGAGTTCGCCTTCCAGGACTTCGAGATGCCGGTGCTGGCGCCGGCCGACGTGCAGGAGGTGCTGGACTACGGCCTGATGGGCTACGCGCTGTCGCGCTTCTCGGGCCTCTGGGTCGGGCTGATCGCGCTCGCCGACACCATGGACTCCGGCCAGACCATCGACGTCTCGCTCAGCCGGCACAGGTTCGTGACGCCGGCGAACGTCACCCTCCCGCCCGGCGGCCTCGGCATCCGCCTGAAGGACCAGCCGCTCGACAAGGAGCGGCGGCTCCGCACCCAGAAGCTCCCCGCCGCCCTGGCCTTCGCCCGCGCCAACCGCATCGACCATGTGACGCTGTCCGCACCCCGGCCGCGGCTCGGCATCGTCTGCCACGGCCAGGCCTATAAGGACGTGGTCGAGGCCCTGGCGGCCATGGACATCACCTCCGACGAGGCCGCCGCCATGGGCCTGACCATCTACAAGGTCGGCATGCCCTGGCCGCTGGAGCCCACCGGGATCCGCGCCTTCGCCGCCGGCCTCGAGACCCTGCTGGTGGTGGAGCACAAGCGCCCGCTGGTGGAGGCCCAGGTCCGCGCCGCCCTCTACGACCTGCCGGCCCACGCCCGGCCGAGGGTGATCGGCAAGACCGACGAGCACGGCCACCCGCTGCTCTCCGAACTGGGCTCGCTGTCGGTGGCGGAGGTGGCCCTGGCCATCGCCGACCGGCTGCCGCCCGGCCCGCACATGCCGGAGGTGCACGACTACATCAGCCGCGTCTCGGCCTCGAGCATGGCCGCGGTGACGCTGGCGGCTGCGCAGGCGCGCAAGCCGTTCTTCTGCTCGGGCTGCCCGCACAACACCTCGACCCGGCTGCCGGAGGGCTCGCGCGCCCTGGCCGGCATCGGCTGCCACTACATGGCCAGTTTCTCCGACCCCAACACCGACCTCACCAGCCACATGGGCGGCGAGGGGCTGAGCTGGGTGGGCGCCGCGCCCTTCACCACCGAGAAGCACGTCTTCGTCAACCTGGGCGACGGCACCTACAACCACTCCGGGTCGCTGGCGATCCGCGCCTCGGTCGCCGCCAAAAGCAACATCACCTACAAGCTGCTCTACAACGACGCCGTGGCCATGACCGGCGGCCAGCCCACCGAGAGCGGCTTCACCCCGGCCCAGATCACCCGCCAGCTCGCCTCGGAAGGCGTCGCCCGGACGGTGATCGTCGCCGAGGACCCCGACCGCTACGACGGCGCCGTCGACCTCGCCCCCGGCGTGGAGGTCCGGCCGCGCACCGAGCTGATGGCCGTGCAGCGGATGCTGCGCGAGACCCCGGGCGTCACCGTCCTGCTCTACGACCAGGTCTGCGCCAACGAGAAGCGCCGCCGCCGCAAGCGCGGGAAGATGCCGCCGGCCGCCACCCGGGTGATGATCAATCCGCTGGTCTGCGAGGGCTGCGGCGACTGTTCGAAGGTCTCCAACTGCGTCTCGGTGGAGCCTCTGAACACCGAGTACGGCCGCAAGCGGAAGATCAACCAGTCCACCTGCAACCAGGACTATTCCTGCCTGGACGGCTTCTGCCCTTCGTTCATCACCGTCGAGTGGGCGGAGAACGCCCACCGGGCGGCCATGCCGGCGCTCACCGCCGACTCCACGCCGTTGCCGCAGTTCGAGCCGCTCACCGGCGTGCGCAACATCCTGTTCACCGGCATCGGCGGCACGGGGGTGACCACCGTCGCCTCGATCCTGGCCATGGCCGCCCACGTGGACGGCCGCGCCGCCTCGGTGGTGGACATGACCGGCCTGGCGCAGAAGGGCGGCTCGGTGTTCAGCCACGTCCGCATCGGCGAGACCGAGGAGACGGTGGTGGGCGGCCGGGTGCCCGCCGCCAGCGCCCATGTGCTGATCGCCTGCGACCTGCTGGTGGCGGCCAGCGCCGACGCCTTGTCCCTCTACGCCAAGGATCGCACCGTGGCTTGCGGCAACGAGGATTTCGCCCCCACCGCCGACTTCGTCACCGACCGTGACGTGCGCTTCGATTCCGCGGCCATGTCGGGCCGGATCAAGGCCGCGACCAAGGCCTATGACGAATGCCCCGCCCACCACCTGGCGGAGTCGAAGCTGGGCGACGCCATCTTCTCAAACATGATCATGCTGGGCTTCGCCTGGCAGAAGGGGCTGGTGCCGGTCTCCAGCCGCGCCCTCTACCGCGCCATCCGCCTGAACGGCGTCGACGCCGAGCCCAACCTGCAGGCCTTCGAGCTGGGCCGCATGGCCGCCCACGACCCGAAGAGCCGCGGCCCGGCGGAGAGCGACGGGCCGACGCCCGAGACCCTGCCGCTGGCCGAGCTGATCGAGCGCCGGGCCAAGGACCTGGCGGCCTACCAGGACGAGGCCTACGCCGCCCGCTACCTGCGCCAGGTGGAGGCCGCCGCCAAGGCCGAGGCGCCGCTGGGCGGCGAGGCCCTGACCCGCGCCGTCGCCAACAACCTCTACAAGCTGATGGCCTACAAGGACGAGTACGAGGTCGCTCGTCTGTATACGGACGGCCGCTTCGCCGACTACCGCGCCGAGACCTTCCAGGGCGGCAAGACCAAGGTCTGGCTCGCGCCCCCGATCCTAAGTCCCAAGGACGCCGAGGGCCGCCCGCGCAAGATCGCCTTCGGCGGCTGGATGCTGGACCTGGCCTTCCCGGTGCTGGCGAAAATGAAGCGCCTGCGCGGCGGGCCCTTCGACCTGTTCGGCCGCAGCGAGGAGCGCCGGACCGAACGCAAGCTGCTGGCCGACTACGAGGCCGGGCTGACGCGCCTGCTCGCCGGCCTGACGCCCGAGCGCCTGCCGCTCGCCGTCCAGATCGCGTCCGTGCCGCAAGCCATCCGCGGCTTCGGCCACATCAAGGACGCCTCGGTGGTCAAGGCCAAGGCGGACGAGGCCAAGCTCTGGGCGCGTTGGGACGAGGAACCTCTGCTTCGCGAGCCGGGAGAGGCCCGCAAGGGCGTGCATTCGCTGATCTGACCCTTTCCGTCCCCTACGCCGCCCGGCGCAGCGGCTTCCCGTCGACCGGCGGCCGGGCCGCCTCGCGCTCGGCCAGCAAGGCCGCGTGCATCGCCGCATCGCCCCCGCGCCGCGCCGCCTCGATCATCGTCAGGTCGATGAGGTCGCGCTGGGCGTGACTGCCGCCGAAGCGGTGGGCGATGTGGCGCACGGGGCGCAGCCGCTCCAGCACCCGGGCGTAGTCGCCGGCCCCGAAGGCCTGCAGCCCCTCGAGGATCGGCCGGCCCACGTCGCGGCTCATGGCGGCGTTGTCGCCGGTCCCGGCGACCGCCTGGCCCTGGATCCTCAGCAGCTCCCCTTGCGCCCCGGTCCGGCCCGCGCCCACGTAGGACAGCATCGCGTGCATGTCGTCGAAGGCGTAGACGCCGGGCGAGCTCTTGGCCTGGTAGTGGTCGGCCATGGCCTCCCACCGCCTGCCCAGGTCCACGCCCCGCAGGTGCAGCCGCCACAGCAGCGCCGCGGCGTCGACCATGTCGAAGCTCATGTCCGACTGGGCGCCGAAGATCGGGCCGTCGAACAGCTTCAGCACCTCCTCCGTCTCGCCCAGGCCCAGGTGGAACAGCGCCAGGTGCCACCAGTTGTGAACCGCGAAGAAGTTGTCCCGCGTCCAGGCGTCGATGTCGCCGCGCATGAAGGCGACCCCGTCGGCCCGGCGGTCCTGCATCTCCATCACATGGGCCACGGCGTGCTGCGCCCAGCTGTTGCGCCGCTCGTGCGCCAGCGCCTCGCGCCCGGCGTCCTCGGCGCGGGCGTAGCCACCGGTCTCCTCCAGCCCGAAGGCCAGCATGCCCATGACCGCGTGATAGCCGGCGTCGGCCGGCGACCAGGCCGGCAGCGCCCGGCCGATGCGGTCGCGCAGCATACGCGAATCGCCGGTCAGGAAGTCCATCAGCTGGCCCGCCTGCAGCGCCAGCACGTCGCGCGGCTCGGCGATGGCCACGTCCTCCAGCGTGCGGCCGGCGGCGGCCATATGGCCGCCGATCAGCTGGTCCAGCGCCTTCAGGTGGCCGAGCTCGCGGTCCGTGCCCTTCAGGGCCGCGGCGGTCTCGAAGGCCGCCCGGCCCATGGCGGTGGCCTCGGCGTTGGCGCCCACCAGGCAGAGGTAGGCGGTCAGCGCGTGGGCCATCAGGAACTGCGGGCTGTCCTCGACAGCCTGCGCCAGCAAGGTCATCGGGTCGCCCGCGTAGCGGTGGTAGGCCTGCAGCGCCGCGTCATACTTCTGCGCCGCCGCCGGGCTCGCCCCCGTCAGGATCAACCCGGCCTGGTCTCGCTGAGACATTGTGCTCTCCTCTGTTCTCCAAGCGGCGGGATGGATAATTCTTCCGGCGTCCGGCCTCTACCGGGCGCGCGGTCGGTTCCCGAAAACGCCGGATTGTGGTGTCATGCGAAGCGCTTAGCCGGGCGGTGGGTGCGAGGACGCGGGACATGGCGAGCGAGCTTGCGGCGAAAACCGCACCGGAGGTGCAGTCCGAAGGCCTGTCGAAGGGCGTGCGCACGCGCAACCGCATCCTGGACCTCACCTACGACTCGGTGATCCGCAAGGGCTTCGCCGCCACCTCCATCGAGGAGCTGGTGGAGGCCGCCGGCATCACCAAGAGCGGCTTCTTCTATCACTTCCGGGACAAGAACGATCTCGCGCGCCGTTTGATCGAGCGCTACACGGCGGAAAACGAGGTCTTTCTCGACGGTCTGATCGGCCGCGCCCGCGAGCTCAGCGACGACCCGCTGCACAGCTACCTGATCTTCCTGAAGCTGTTCGCCGAGGCGATGAGCGAGGTGTTCGCCGTCCATCCCGGCTGCCTGGTGGCGATCATCACCTTCCAGGACCAGGCGTTCGACCGCACGATCGGCGCCATGAACTCCGAGGGCGTCATGGCCTGGCGCCGCCGGTTCCTGAGCTGGCTGGAACAGATCGCCGAAGCCTATCCGCCCCGCGTCTCCGTCGACCTGCCGGCCATGGCCGACAACGCCCTGATGTACGCCTACGGCGGCGCCATGCTCTCTAAGACCCTCGCCCAGCCGGAGCTGCTCGCGCGGCAGATCCTGTTCTACCGCGACACCGTGCGGCTGGTGTTCGCGCCGCGGTAGCGTGCCCCGTACGCCTGGCGATCGTCATCCTCGGCCGAGTCCGCGGAAATCCGGTCCATCGCGGGCCTCGCCAAACGCCAGACCGGAAGCCCCAGCCGCAGGGTTGTTCGAGAGCGGCCGGGGTGCTGTCAGCCGGAGTTAGCGGGAAAACGTCACTCCATTGTTCCACTCGATCCGCGTCGGGACGCCTGCCGAATTTCTCCCGGTGATGCGGCCGGTGGCCGAATAGCCTCCCGTCCAGGTGGCTTGGACGTTATCGCCCGCCACCGTCCCCTGCCCGACTTCATTGGAGTCCAGGCGCGTCCAGGTGAAGGCGTTGCCTCGCTGGACAATGTCATAGAGCCAGACGTTGTTGTTCGCGCCCCAGCGCCCGCTCAGGAGAGCTGGCGCCGATTGGCTGACGACACTGCCAGTACCGGGCGCGTTCTGATCGTAGATTTGGTACACGAGGTTGGCGGAGTAACCGCCACACAGCTGTTGCGGGAAGCCGGTGCAGGCCATGTTGCAGTTGTTCGCCGGGCCGTAGCGGCCGTAACTGTTCCCGCAAAGGCAGCTCTCGCCGTACTGCAAGCCGGCGTACTTGAAGCCCCGGTTGGCGCAGATATTGATGCAATTTTGCACAGTGTTGGCGCGGCTTCGCTCCAGGTAGCCGCTCAAGTCGAAAGCGCTCGTGTCCTTGAAGCAGCCCATCAACCGCCCGCCGTAGCTAGGGGGGGCTTGGCTTGGCGAGGCCGTGGGAAGGAGTAGGAACGAAAAAGCGGCGGCGGCGGCAACTCCACGAAATATCTTCGAGAACACGGCAACCTCCCTTGTTGGCTCCAGCCGTGACCGGTCGGCCCTGGTCTGGGCGAACAACGGTCTCACTTCCAGAGCATCGCCGCATCAGGAAAGTATCGGGGCGCTCGCCGGCTGGTAGACCCGGGCGACCACAAGTTGAGACTCAGGGACCGCGCACTCGTCGTCGTCGCCGATCCATGTCGTTTCATCCGGTGTTCAGGCCGGATGCCAGCCATGGTCATCAATTTCGAAACGGGTGGCGTGCGACCCATCCACCCTGACGCAGTCACTCAAGGCGCCGTTCGGTTCGGGCCTCTCGCCAGCAGGGATTTTCGACCCAAAGCGGACCTGGCGCGTCGTCCCAGTTCGTCGGGCGGGTTGCGAGATCAAGCAGGAACGTACGTCAACCTGATCCCGTCCTCGCCAACTGGATCGCTGGCCACAAGCCGCAGCGGCGGCCGGGGGCCGGCGAAGAATGGCGTGCCGCGACCAAGCACGAAGGGGCGGAAGTAGAGTCGATACTCGTCAATAAGACCAAGGTCGGCAAGGCTTCGCGCCATGTCTGGTCCGGCGACTTCAATCTCGCCAACGAGCTGAGCCTTCAGCCCACGTATCACCGCCTCGATGTCATCCCCCACAAGTGTGGCGTTGGGGCCGACTGACTTCAACGAGCGCGACACGACCCACTTCGGTTGGCGCCGCCATGCCGCCGCGAAGTCGCGCTCCGCCGCGTCCCACTCGGGATGGTCTTCGTCCCAATAACGCATGATCTCGTACGTGCGGCGGCCGTACACGCTGCCGGTCAAGTCGCGCACCCACTCGCAGAAGTGACGAAAGAGCGCGGGGTCTGGCTCCATTTCCAGGTGGTCGACGTAGCCGTCCAGGGACTGCGACAATCCGAATACGAGCTTCGCCATGCTGCAAAACCTCCACCCCAGGGTCTTCAGAATAGCTTGAGCCGCCGCTGCGCAGAAGCAGGGTTGGGCGCAAACTGTTCACCGCTTGTCGGTGCGACGAACAAGGCTGAACCGAGACGCCCTTGCATCGGCGCGGACATCGGCTACCCATCCTCCATGCCCGACTTCGACTTCGACGCCGTGGTGGTGGGGGCCGGCGCCGTCGGTCTCGCCTGCGCCTATGCGCTGGCCCGGCGCGGGCAAACCGTCGCCGTGCTGGAGGCGGACGTCGCCATCGGCCAGGGCGTCTCCTCGCGCAATTCCGAGGTGATCCACGGCGGGCTCTACTATCCCACCGGCTCGCTGAAGGCGCGGCTGTGCGTGGCGGGGCGGCGCGCGCTCTATCCGTTCCTGGAGGCGCACAACGTCGCCTTCGATCGCTGCGGCAAGCTGGTGGTGGCGACCAACCCCGGCGAGGTGGCGGATGTGGAGGCGATCTTCGAGCAGGCTGAGGCCAACGACGTGGAGGGGATCGCGCGGCTGACGCGGGCCCAGGCCCTGGCGCTGGAGCCGGAGCTGCATTGCGAGATGGCGCTGGCCTCGCCGCAGAGCGGGGTGTTCGACAGCCACGGCTACATGCTGGCGCTGGAGGGCGAGATCCAGGCGGCCGGCGGCGCGGTGGTGGTCTCCACCCCGTTCGAAGCCGCCACGCCGCTGGACGGCGGCGGCTTCTCGGTCCGCGCCGGCGGGGCGGAGCCCGCGACGCTCACCGTGCGGCGGCTGGTGACCGCGGCGGGGCTGTCGGCGCAGGAGGCCGCCGCGCGCATCGAGGGCTTCCCGGCCGCCGCGATCCCCAAGGGCTATTTCGGCAAGGGGATCTACTTTCGCCTGCAGGGCAAGGCGCCGTTCGGCCGGCTGATCTATCCGCCGCCGATCCCCGGGGCGCTGGGCACCCACTACCGCCGCGACCTGGGCGGCCAGGCGGTGTTCGGGCCCGACCTCAACTACGTCGATCATCCGGATTATTCCGTCGACGCCGCCGCGGCCGGCGGCTTCTACCGCTACATCCGCAAGTTCTGGCCGGGCCTCCCGGACGGCGCGCTCGCCCCCGACTACGCTGGCGTGCGGCCCAAGCTGCACGGGCCCCACGAGACGCAGCCGGACTTCCGCATCGACGGGCCGGACCGGCACGGGATCGCCGGCCTCGTGGCCCTGTTCGGCATCGAGAGCCCCGGTCTCACCTCGTCGCTGGCGATCGGCGAGACCGTCGCCGACAGCCTCGGCCTCTGACGACGCGGCGGCGTCTCCGGTCCCTTAGGGGCTACGAAATTCAGACATCTCCCATCGCCACGCGCACCCCTCGCCCCCCGATTCCGGGGGGCGAGGGGTGCGAGGAAGGCGCGAGAAATTTTTTCGCCGATGCGCCCGCCAGTGATATTCTGGTTTTGTTCCAAGGGCGACACCCGCTGACCGCCACCTCGAAAAAGGGCTTGCCGACGAAAGGGCGGTCAACACCGCTCGCATCAATCGCCTGATATTACAGGAAGTTCTACGCCGCTTGGCGCGTGGTCGAGTGTTTCCGGGGGTTTACCGCATAGAGGCCCGTCAGCACGCGCGATCAGCCCTTCGGCGCGATCCGCAGGATGCGGCCCTCGCCGCTGTCCGTGGCCACGTAGAGGGCCCCGTCCGGCCCCACCACCACGTCGCGGATGCGCTCGTTCAGCTCGGTGAGCAGGCGTTCCTCGCCCACGACCCGGTCGCCGGCGAGGCTCAGCCGGACCAGGTGACCGCCGGCCAAGGCGCCGACGAACAGGCTGCCCTTCCAGGCGGGAACCCGGTCGGCCTCGTAGAAGGCCATGCCGGAGGGCCCGATCACCGGGTCCCAGTAGTAGACCGGCTGCTCCATCCCCGCCTTGCGGGTCAGTCCGGCGCCGATGGGCCCGCCGGCGTACTCGATCCCGTAGCTGATGGTCGGCCAGCCAAAGTCCTTGCCGGCCCGCGGGATGTTGACCTCGTCGCCGCCGCGCGCGCCGTGCTCGACGGTCCACAGCCGGCCGGTGCGCGGATTCAGGGCGGCCGCCTGGATGTTGCGGTGGCCGATGGACCAGGTCTCCGGCCGCGCGCCCTTGGTCTTCACGAAGGGATTGTCCGGCGGGATCGTCCCGTCGGGCCGCAGGCGCACCACCTTGCCCAGGGTCCCGTCCAGCCGTTGGGCCTGAGTGCGGCCGGGGGTGACCGCGCGCTCGCCCAGGGTGACGAACAGCGTCCCGTCGCGGCCGAACACCAGGCGCGAGCCGTAGTGCAGGGTCGAGGCCATCGGCGGCGTCTGCCGGAAGATCACCTTCGCGTCCTTGACCTTCGGCTCGGCGTCGGCGGTCAGCCGGCCCCGCGCCACGGCGGTGTTGGTGCGGCCGTCCTCGCGCCGCTCGGCGTAGCTCCAGTAGATCAGGCCGTTGCCGGTGAAATCCGGATCGACGGCCAGCCCCAGCAGGCCGCCCTGGCCGGCCGCGTCCGCCTGCGGCAGGCCCGCCACCGGCTCGGAAAGCTTGCCGTCGCGGGCCACCACGCGCAGGCGGCCTGGCTTCTCGCTCACCAGCATCCGCCCGTCCGGCAGGAAGGCGATCGCCCAGGGATGCTCCAGCCCGGCCGCCGCAACGGTGACCTGGTAGGCGACGCCCGCCTTCACCTCCGGCGCGCGGGTCTGGCCGTGGAAGGCCGGGGACTGGTTCGGGGCGTTGGGGGGTTGGGTCTCCACAGGCGCGGCCGCGGCCCCGCAGCCGAGCAGCGCCAGGCAGGCCAGAAGGAGGGGCATGGGCGTTCGGGTCATGTCGGTCTCCGGGCGTTGCGGAAAGGCAGTCCGGCGTCAGATCGTTCCGACCACGGCGGTCAGCGCCGCCTGAGGCTCGGCCCCCTCCAGGTGGATCAACGCCCACAGCGCGAAGAACAGCAGCGGCCAGCGCCGGCCGGGCTCGGCGAAGGCGGCGCGCACCGCCTCCGGCGAGCGCAGCCGGCGGACGGCCTCGACCTTGGCGACGCGGGCGCCGATGTCGGCGGCGCGGGGACCGATCCACGCCTCCACGGGCACGGTGAAGCCCTGCTTGCGGGCCCAGGGCGCGGCGGCCGGGCAGGTCCGGGCGAGCCAGGCCCGCAGCAGCCACTTGCCGTAGCGCCCGCGTACCTTGAACCGGTCGGGAAGGCCGAAGGCGAAGGCCGCGACGTCCGGGTCCAGGAACGGCGTGCGGCCCTCCAGCCCGTGCGCCATCAGGCAGCGGTCGAGCTTGGTGAGCAGGTCCGCCGGCAGCCAGGCGGCCACGTCCGCCCACTGCGCCCGCTGCAGCCGGGTCAGGCCGGGCGGCGGGCGGGCGGCGTCCCGCCAGCGGGCCAGCACCTGCGGATCGCCGGGGCGCGGCTCGGCCGGCCGCCCGCCCAGCCAGGCGGGCCTCAGCGCCCGGCGGTAGCGGCCATAGCCGCCGAACAGCTCGTCGCCGCCCTCTCCGGTGAGAACGACGGTAAGCGTCCCCCTGGCCGCCTCCGCCAGCTTCAGCGTGGGCAGGATGGCGTAGTCGGCGGTGGGATCGTCCAGCGCCCAGGCCGCCTGCGGCGCCAGGCGCCAGAAGTCCGCCTCGTCGAACGAGGTCTCCCGCCAGTCGAGGCCGAGCGCCTTCGCCACCGCCTCGGCCTGCGCCCGCTCGTCGCGCGCGCCGGGCGCCGTAAAGCCGCAGGTGAAGGCGGTCACCGGCCGGGCGTTCAGCCGCGCCATCAGCGTCGCCACTGCCGCCGAGTCGATCCCACCGGAGAGGAACAGGCCGTAGGGGACGTCCGAGCGCTGATGCACCCGGACGCTGTCCTCGAGCACGGCGTCGAGCTGGGTGACGAGATCCTCTTCCTCCCCTGTCGCGAAGACGACGGGGGAGGGGGACCGTCGGCCGAAGAGCCGATGGTGGAGGGGGCGCGGGGTTTGCAGTGCGTCGGCCAGCCCCTCCGTCCGCTTCGGGACGTGGGCGGAAAGGGGAAGGCGCCGCTCATGCTCGATCAGCCTGCCGCCCCGTACCTCGACCACCGCGCCGGGCGCCAGGCGGCGGACGCCCTGGAAGATCGTCGCCTCATCGAGCGTGTAGTTGAGGCCCAGCAGTTCGCGCCCTTGCGGCTCGGACAGCGCCGGCGCCACGACGCCCGCCGCCAACAACGCCCGCGGCTCCGAGGCGAAGGCGATCCCGCGCGCGTGCTCGGCCACGTACAGCGGCTTGATGCCGAAGGGATCGCGCACCAGCCAGGTCCGCTCGTCCCCGCCGACCAGGCAGAAGGCGTACATGCCGCGCAGGCGCGCGAAGGCCGCGGGGCCTTCCTGGGCGTAGAGGTGCAGCAGGGGTTCGAAGTCGGAGCCGGTGGCGAGGCGGCCTTCCAGGCCGAACTCGGCGGCGAGCTCCAGGTAGTTGTAGATCTCGCCGTTCCCCACGACGGTGGAGCCGGCCGCATGGAGCGGCTGCCAGCCGCCCTCCAGGTCGATGATCGAGAGCCGGGCGTGGGCGAGGCTGCGGCCCGGGGCGGCCTCTATGCGGATCCCGTCGGGGCCACGGTGGGCCAGGGCCGCGATCAGGGGTTCCGCGGATCCCTCCGCGTCCAGCACCCCGGCGATCCCGCACATCAGCCCGCCCCGAAATCGGCAAACAGCGCCCGCCACTGGGCGACCACCGCGGCGGGGGAGAACTCGGCCGCCACGCGCGCCAGGCCGGCCGTCCTGGCCTGGGCGGCGAGCGCGGGTTCGGCCAGCATTCGCCGCACGGCGGTGGCCAGGGCCGCCGCCTCGTCCACGGGGACCAGCAGGCCGTCCTCGCCGTCGCGGATCAGGGCCGCCGGCCCCTGGCTCGCCGCCGCCACCACCGGCAGCCCGTGCGCCCAGGCCTGGATGACCACGTTTCCGAGCGGCTCGTAGCGCGAGGGGAAGACGCAGATGTCGGCCGCCCGGTAGAGGGCCGAGGCGTCGGTGCGCCAGCCCAGGAATCGCACGCGCCCGGCCACCCCCAGGGCGTCGGCCATGGCCCTCAGCCGCGCCTCCTGCGGGCCGACGCCGGCGATCCAGAGCCAGGCGTCCGGCAGCTGGGCCAGCGCGGTCAGGCTGACGTCGTGGGCCTTGGCCTCGTGCAGCCGGCCCATGGCCAACAGCAGCGGCGCGTCCGCCGGCGTGGCGAGCGCCGCCCGGTCCGCGGGTGCGTCCTCGGCCGGGATGGCGGCGAAATTGGGGATGCAGCGCACGTGTCCCGCGGGCCAGCCCTGGCTCACGATCCACTCGGCGATGTGCTCGGTGTTGGCGACGAGGGCGTCGAAACCCTTGTAGTATTTGAGGTTGTAGTAGCCGCCCAGCCGGCCGATGCGCGCCCACGGCCCCTTGGGGGTGTGCCGTGCAGCCCGGTTCATCCAAGCCACCGCCAGCTTCGTTCCCCGGGCCCGTGCGAACCCGGCCACCCGCGGCCGGGTCAGGACATCGAGCATCCCGCCGAAGCCGAACACTCCCGTGGCCACGCCGGCGGACGCCAGCGCCGCCTCGCGGCCGGCGTGGCGGCGGATCGCCGCGGCCTGGGCCACGCCGTCCCGCGCCAAGGCCTCGATCAGGCTCAGGAAATAGGTCTCCGCCCCGCCTTCGCCGGTGGTTCCCAGAAGATGGAGCACGCTCATCGCGACGCCGAGCCTAGCCGACGCCCGCGCCCGCCCCAAGCCGCTTGAAGCCGCCGCCGCCCCGCGCTATGACCCGCCGCTCGCCGAAAGGCCCACGGCTGGGTAGCTCAGATGGTTAGAGCGGTGGATTCATAACCCACAGGTCGGCGGTTCGATCCCGCCCCCAGCTACCAACGCTAACGACCCAAAGTTGGCGTCTGGGCCGCCGCGAGGGCTGGGAACGCCCTCTTGATTGAGCGCTGTAGCGATCTGACGCGACGGCTGGCTGGCCTCAGTCCGTCTCCACGGAACCGGCGAGATATTGACCATCGGTCACGGGCTCCATCCACTCGACGGCCTTTCCCTCCAGCGCCTCGGCGATGGCGACATGGGTCATCGCCGTGGTGAGCGTGGCTCCGTGCCAGTGACGCCGCTGGCAGGGACACCAGACCACGTCCCCGGCGCGGATCTCGACCTTCGGGTCGCTTGGGCGTCGGCGGCGCCACAGCCCGGTCTGGATCTAAACCGCCTCGGACGGCACCCAGAAGCACTGTTTGTTCTCGGGTTCGTCTCCGGGAAGAATGCAGGCCCACCGGCCGTCAACCTTCTCCACCGACACGGCGAGTCCGCCGGTGAAGCCTCGGCATGTGCGATCCTGCATGCCTTCGGCCCAAATCTTGATCATCTTCGATGGGTCATCAAGTTTGGAGGCGGCGACCAGCTCTTCCGCCTTCGCCCTGTCCTTGCAGCCCTTGGTCTCGGCCTTCAGCGTCACGTTTGCGCCTGGCGTCAATTTGGAGGCGTCGACGGCGACCTTTTCGATCGCCTCAGCGTGTTTTTGGGCCGCCCCCAATCCGGAGTCGCGGTCGCCACACGCCGTAAGAGCCAGGGCGAACGCCGCAATTGCCAGACGCTTCAAGTTCCTCTCCACGTCACTTCCCCAGTTCGGATTTCCATTCGCAAAAGGCTCCCGCAGGGGCGGGTTGGAGGACGCCCCGCCAGGCCAATGCCGCGACGGTGGAGAACGATGGCGCCCAGGCCAAAGGCGGTGGCGGCCGGGAGGGCGACGGCGTGCTTCCAGTCCATGTGTTCGTGCATAGCATGGTCCGAACATCATCGTCCGCCTCCACCCCGTCTCTGTTGCGTAGCGCCAGGTGTTTCGCGCTTCTGCGGTAATGACTATTCGGCGCGCTCGCGCTGAGCTAAGTCCGGCGACCGTATGACCCTTCCAGGCGACATCATGTGGCGAAGAGCGTGGGCTATCCTGGCCCTCGTGATCGTCCTCGTGTTCAGCTTTATGGCTGGGCCGGGCCATTCGGACATACACCTCGTCACCTCAGACGCCCCCGCAACCGCTTCGATGCACCATCCTGGCGACGGTGATGCCGGTGTCGAGCATCACGGGGGCGGCGCACACTGCGCCAGCCATTGCAGCGGGCATGTCGCCACCACGCCAGGTTCGCAAAGCGCGGGAGTGCGCCTCCCGCGTCGTCCGGAAGCCTATGCGCCGACAGACATCGCCGCGCTCCTCGGCGCTGACAACGAACCCCTGACGCCACCTCCCACAGCCTGAGCGACGCGGCTTCGCCGCTCTCGCTTTGAACTGCAACGGGAGCTTTCCATGCACGCCTGTCGCCTCGGGCTCACGAGCCTGTTCGTAACCGCATGTTTCGTGGGAGGCGCTGCCGGCGCCGCCACCGCGCCGACGTATGAGGAACTGCTCAGGGCCTCAGCCAACGCCCCCACGCTCGTCGAAAGCGCCGCAGAGTCGGATGCTGCGGAGGCGCGCTTTCGGCAGGCGCGGGCGTGGCGAAATCCCGAGCTGTCGTTGCAGGCCGAGAACTTCGCCGGCGAGCGGCCTTACGACGGGTTCGGCACAGCAGAGACAACCCTCTCGGTAAGTCAGACCTTTGAACTCGGAGGCAAGCGCCAGGCGCGGGTTCTCGCCGCGCGTTCAACCCTGCTTTCGGTCGACGCCCGCCAGACCGCTACGAAGGCGGACTTCGCGGCCCGCCTCGCCATTGCCTATGCGGAGGCGGAGGCGTCCGTGGAAAAAGTCCGGCACGCCGAGGAGCTTCATACGGCGGCGCAGTCGGACGCGAGTTCAGCACGCCTGCTGGTCAAGGCCGGAAAGGAAGCCGCGCTCAGGGGCGTCAGAGCGGAAGCCGACGCCGACGCCGCCCTCGCCGATCTTGAGGAGGCGCGAGCCAAGAGGGACGCCGCCTTCGCCCGCCTGACCGCCCTCGCGGGATCGCCAGCACCATACGATGCGCTCGGCGCGAGCTTGCTTGGACGCTCCCCCTCGCGGCTCCCGGAAGGCGCCCACCCTATCAACCCTTCTGTCATTGCCGCCGAGGCCCTTCGCAACGCCGCCGCTGCTCGCGTGCGGGTCGAGCGGACTGAGGCCAGCCCGGATGTCACCGTATCGGCGGGCGTCAGGCGCTTCGCGGGCGATGACGCCACGGCCCTGGTTGCTGGCGTGTCGGTCCCCCTGCCGATCTTCGACCGCAACAGAGGGGCGACGCAGGCCGCTCAGGCCGAGCTTCGCGCGGCGGACGCCCGCCTTCAGCAAGCGCGGCTGGACGCTGAGGCCGAGCGGCTGACCGGCCTGTCAAAGATGCGAAGCGCAGCGGCGAGGGTCCAGGCCGCGCAAGGCGGTGAAGCCGCGGCGAGCGAAGCCTACCGGCTCGCCCGCCTGGGCTATGAGGCTGGCCGCATCGCCCTTTTGGAGCTCACGAGCGCCCGCAGAGCCCTGGCTGAGGCTCGCACCCGAACGGTGGATGCGCGGCTGGATCAAGTCAGGGCGGAAGCCGAGGCGGCGCGCGCCGCTGGCCGCACGCCCTTTGGAGCTTAGATGATGACCGTCGACAGGAAGAGGCTGCTCACCGGGGCCGCGCTGATCGTGGCGCTTGGGGTGGGCTTTGGCGTCGCGCGGGTGACCGATGCGCCCCCGCCGAAAGCGGGCGATCCGGACCATGCCGAAGAGCACGAGGAAGGCGACGCGGACTTCGTTCGCTTGAACCCGCAACAGGCGGCGGCGGCCGGCGTCAGCGTCGTGACCGTCGCCCAGGGGGGTGTTGGGGACCTACGCCTGACCGGGCGGGTGGCGGCGGCTCCCGACGCTCATGCCGTGATCGGATCGCCTGTGTCGGGACTTGTCCAACGCCTGCTTGTTTCGCCCGGAGGGCAGGTCGCGGCGGGTGCGGGGCTCATCGCAATCCGCAGCCCTGAGGGTGCGACCGTCACCGCAGAGGTACGGGCGGCGCAAGCTGAAGCGCAGGCGGCGCGCTCCGCGTTCGCACGGGAGGACAGCCTTCTGAGGGCGGGCGTCGTGTCCAGGCAGGATTGGGAGGCGGCGCGGACAGCATCGGCGAGGGCGTCGGCGAACGCTGTCGCCGCCCAGGCGCGCTCCTCCGCGTTGGGCTCGCCGAACTCAGCGGGCGAGGTGGTCGTGAGGTCGCCCATCGCCGGAGTGGTCACTGCCGTTCAAGTCTCGCCGGGCGGCTACGTCACGCAAGGCGCCGTCCTCGCCGACGTCGCCAACCCGCTAAGGCTGGAGGTCGTCTTCAGCGCGCCCGCTGAGGTCGCGGCGCAGCTCAAGCCCGGCAGCGCGCTGCGGATCATCGGGCCCGACGGCTCCGAAGCGTCAGCGGTCATCGTCGGCGTTGCGCCTCTGGCGCAGGACACGACCGGAGCTGCGGTGATCCGGGCACGCCCAAATGGCGGCCGCCTCACGCCTGGAAGCGCGGTGAGCGCGTCCGTCCGCGACAGGGGCGTCAGCGCCCTCTCTGTACCGAGCGAAGCGGTGCAGTCCGTCGCAGGGCGAACGGTGGTGTTCGTGGCTGAGCCCAACGGCTTCAAGCCTAGATCGGTCACGGTTGGCCGCAGTGGGGCCGGATATACGGAAATCGCAGCCGGGCTGACCGGCGCTGAACGCATCGCCGGGAGAGGCGCCTTCTTGCTGAAGGCCGAACTCTCCAAGGGCGAGGCCGAGCACGAGCACTAGGGCCCCGTCATGCTGAACCGCATCGTGGCGCTGTCCGTGCGCCATCGCATCGTTGTCGTCCTGTTGGCCGTGGCGCTTGGCGTCTGGGGGATGGTCGAACTCTTCCGCCTGCCGATTGACGCCGTGCCCGACATCACCAACCGACAGGTTCAGGTGACCACCGTCGCGCCCGCCCTGTCACCGGAGGAGATTGAGCAGCGCGTGACGTTCCCGCTCGAGACGACCTTGGCCGGCATCCCCGGATTGGTCGAAACCAGGTCGGTTTCCCGCAACGGCTTCAGCCAGATCACGGCGGTCTTCACCGAACGAACGGACACCTACTTCGCCCGAAGCCAGGTCAACGAACGGCTCCAGGCGGCGCGTGACGAACTGCCTGCGGGCGCTGAACCCGTGATGGCCCCCGTCACCACCGGCCTGGGCGAGGTGCTGATGTGGACGGTCAGGATTTCGCCAACGGCGCGCGCCGCCAAGGCTGGGGCGCCGGGGCCGCAGCCTGACGGATCATACCTCACGCCGGAGGGCGAGCGCCTGGTGAGCGAGCGCCAGAAGGCGACCTATCTGCGCACCGTGCAGGACTGGATCATCACGCCTCAGCTCAGGACCGTCGAGGGTATCGCGGGCGTGGACGTGATCGGCGGCTACGTGAAGCAGTACGTTGTCCGTCCCGACCCTGCCCGCATGACGGCCTATAGCGTGGGCCTCAACGAGGTGGTGGAGGCCGTCGAACACGCGAACACGGTGGCGGGCGCCGGCTACATCTCGAAAGGCGGCGAAGCCTATGTCGTTCGCGCCGACGCCCGCGTGCGAACCGTCGAAGACCTGGCCGCAGCTCCGATCACAAACCGCAAAGGGCTCCTCGTCCGCGTGTCCGATGTGGCTCAGGTGGAGGTGGGTCACGCTGCGCGGTTGGGCGCAGCCCAGTTCAACGGCGAAGAGGTCGTGATCGGCACGGCGCTCATGCTCTCAGGCGAGAACAGCCGTCGCGTTGCGGACGCCGTGAACAACCGGCTCGAGGACATCACCCGGTCCCTGCCTGCGGGCGTCACCACCGAAGCCGTGCTGAACCGGACAGACCTTGTGGACCGCACAATCCACACGGTTCAGACCAGCTTGGCGGAGGGCGCGCTCCTCGTGATCGCCGTGCTCTTCGTCCTGCTGGGAAACGTCCGGGCGGCGTTCATCACCGCCGCGGTGATCCCGCTGGCCTTCCTGTTCGGCGTGATCGGAATGAACCGTTTCGGGGTCAGCGGAAACCTCATGAGCCTGGGCGCTCTGGACTTTGGCCTGCTGGTGGATGGTGCGGTCGTGGTGGTCGAGAACACCCTTCGCCGCCTGGGTGTGAGGCGAGCCGCAGCCGGTCGCGACCTGACACTCACGGAACGACTTGACGCGGGTGTCGCCGCCGCGCGGCAGATGGTTCGCCCCGCTGCCTTCGGTCAGGCGATCATCCTGTTGGTCTATCTGCCGTTGCTCGCGCTTGAGGGCGTCGAGGGCAAGATGTTCCAGCCCATGGCGGCGACCGTCATGCTGGCGCTCGCGGGCGCGTTCGTGCTGACCTTCACCTTCGTCCCGGCCATGACGGCTCTACTCGTGAAACCGCCGAAGTCGGCGCACGAAGGCCGCATCGAGGCCGCCGTGGGCAAGCGCCTTGAGCCGTTGCTTCGCAAGGCTGTGGCCTTCCCCCTGCGTGTCGCGATTGGCGCTGGCGTCGCCCTGGTCATCGGGATCGTCATTTTCCTCGGGCTCGGCCGCGAGTTCATCCCTACCTTGGACGAGAAGGATGTTCTGGTTCAGGCCATCCGCGTCCCAAGCGCATCCCTCGAGCAATCTGTGGAGATGCAGGCGCGGCTGGAACGCGCATTGGCGAAGGCGCCGGAGGTCAAGCTGGTCTTCTCGAAGACCGGCACTGCGGAAGTCGCAACGGACCCCATGCCGCCCAGCATTTCGGACACCTTCGTGGTCCTGAAGGATCGTCGCGATTGGCCGGACCGTAACCTCAGCAAGGCCGATGTGGTGGAGAAGCTCGAGAAGGTGGCGGGTGGCCAGATCGGCAACAACTACGAGTTCACCCAGCCCATCCAGATGCGGTTCAACGAACTGATCTCCGGTGTCCGCTCCGACGTGGCGGTGAAGGTCTACGGCGACGATTTCGCGGGGATGGAGCGCACTGCGAACGAGATCGCCGACGTGCTGCGCAAGGTCCGCGGCTCCGCCGACGTGAGGGTGGAACAGGTGTCCGGCCTGCCCATGATTACAGCCGAGGTGGATCGCTCCACGGCGGCTCTCTACGGCGTCCACGCCGCCGACGCCGCCGACGCCGTTCAAATCGCCCTGGCCGGCCGGGAGGCTGGGCGGGTGTTCGAAGGGGACAGGCGCTTCGACATCGTGGTCCGACTGCCCGAGGATGCTCGCAATGACCTTGCCGTCGTGGCCCAAACGCCGCTCGCCGTGAACGAAGGGGCGAGCATGGTCCCTCTTGGATCGGTGATCCGCTTCCAGCTCGGCGAGGGCCCCAACCAGATCAGCCGTGAAAACGGCAAGCGCCGCATCGTCGTACAGGCGAACGTTCGCGGTCGCGACCTTGGCGGCTTCGTGGCCGACGCGCAGTCCGCCGTGACCGCCCAGGTGAAAACGCCGGCGGGCATGTGGTTGGGTTGGGGCGGGCAGTTCGAGAACCTGAAGCGGGCCGAGGCGCGTCTGGGGCTCGTGGTCCCCGCCGTCTTCGCCATGATTGCGGTCCTGCTTTACCTGGCCCTCGGTTCGGCTTCGCAGGCGGCCTTGGTGTTTGCATGTGTCCCCCTTGCGTTGGTCGGCGGCGCGCTGGCCTTGCTGCTCCGTGGCCTGCCGTTCTCGGTGTCGGCGGCGGTTGGCTTCATCGCGGTGTCGGGCGTTGCGACGCTCAATGGCCTGGTGCTGATGCAGGCGATCAAAGAACGGATTGCAAGCGGCGACGCACCGGCCGACGCGGCGGTCCAGGGATCGCTCTCCCGCCTTCGTGCGGTGCTCACGACGGCCCTCGTCGCGATCCTCGGTTTTATGCCCATGGCCATCGCTTCAGGCGCGGGCGCTGAGGTTCAACGGCCGCTGGCGACCGTGGTGATCGGCGGACTGATCACTGCGACGCTGCTTACGCTGGTCGTGCTTCCCACGTTCGCGAGCTGGGTTTTCTCCCGACGCCATCTGGGAGGCGATCGTGGCGGCTAAGCGGATAGCCGGACGGGACTATTCCCGTCCCCTCCTGGCCGCTGTGCAGATCCGCTTGAGCTGGGCGACCAGGCTCGGGCCGGTCAGCTGCGCGGTCACGTCGGTGTAACCCTCCGCGATCAGCGCCAGGCGCAGGTCGGACACGCCCAGGTGCTCGCCGGACCGGGCCAACTCGAAGGCGCGCTCAAGGGTGGTCGGACGTCCTGCCATGCTTTGCCTCGCCCGGCGCGGGCCGGGCAGAGTCAACGGACGATCAGGGGGATGGCTCCCGCATGCGACCGCCGATCCGTGGAGGACGCCTGCGTCAAACGGCCTCGCTCGACCCGCCTGTTCGGACCGCCGGGCTTAATCATTCTCGGCCACTCTCTCGAAAACGGGAGAACGACATGTCGGCTGCTCGCCAGGAGCCCCTATTGTCGCCAGGGGCGGCCTCCATGGCGGCCTTCGTAGGTGAGACGCCCCTCAACATGGTGATGCTGGATCGCGACGGGCGGATACTCCAGGCCAGCCCCGCGATGATTTCCACCACCGGGCTCCCCCGTGAACACTTCATTGGAGCGCTGATCGAGGACCTGTTCAGCGCCAACGCGGCCCCGTTGTTGGAGATCCTGGCGAGCGGCGATCTGGAAACGCCCGTGGATGTCCCAATGAACCCCGTGCAGATGCCCGATGGAGACGTGCATTGGACCCAGACCACCCTCTCCCCATGGCGTGAGGCCGACGGGACGATCGGCGGGCTGATCTGCGTCAACAACAACATGACCGCCCAGCAGCGGGCGCTGGCCGACCTTGGCCGCACCAAGGCGCTGCTTGACGCCGTGGTCGAGAGCATCCCCTCGCTGCTCTCGGTCCAGGACTACGAGACCGGGGCCTATGTGCGCGTGAACCGCGCCACGGAGGCGTTCCTGGGCGTGTCGCGCGATCAGATCATCGGCCAGCCGCCGCCGCGCAGCCTCGGAGAAGATGTGCTGGCCAAACACCGCACGGCCATCGAGGCGGCCAACGCTGCAATCGAGCCCTCCGACGACGACGAACTGGTCCCGGACAGGACGGGCGAAATGCGCACCTTGCGCGCACGCCGCCTGGTCATCACCGACCAGGACGGGACCAAGCATGCGCTCACCGTCGCCGAGGACGTCACCGACCAGAGACGCGCCGCCGAGGCGCTGCAGCGCGCGCTCGATGACGCCGAGAGCGCCAACCGGGCCAAGAGCGCGTTCCTGGCCACCATGAGCCACGAGATCCGCACCCCCCTGAACGGCGTGCTGGGCATGGCCCAGGCCATGGCCCGCGACGCCCTGCCGGAAGAGCAGCGCGACCGCCTCGCCGTGATCCGCCAATCCGGGGAGGCGTTGCTGGCGATCCTCAACGATATCCTTGATCTCTCCAAGGTGGAGGCCGGCAAGCTGGAGCTGGAGGCGATGGACTTCGACCTGCCCCAGTCGATCGAAAACGCGGCCGCCGGCTTTGCCGCCATCGCCGCCGGCAAGGGCCTCGCCCTGGTGGTGGACACCACGGCCGCTGAGGGCGCCTGCCGCGGCGACCCTGCGCGGGTCCGTCAGGTGGTGTCCAACCTGATCACCAACGCCGTCAAGTTCACCGAGGCCGGCGAGGTGCGGGTCACCGCGCGGCGCCAGGGCGGCGACGTAAACATCACCGTCTCCGACACCGGCCCTGGTATCGCCCCGGAGAGCCTGGATCGACTGTTCGACAAGTTCGTGCAGGCCGACAGCTCGACCACCCGCCGCTTCGGCGGGACGGGCCTGGGGCTGGCCATCTGTCGGGAGCTCGCCCAAGCCATGGGCGGGACCGTCTCGGCGCGAAGCATCCTGGGCCAGGGTGCGCACTTCACCTTGACCTTGCCGCTGCCGCAGGCCGCGGGGGCCCGCCCGGCGGCGGTCGATCTGGAGCCGGAACTGGCCGTCGACCTGCGGATCCTGGCGGCCGAGGACAATCCGATAAACCAGCAGGTGCTCAAGACCATCTTCGAGCAGATCGGCCTGCCGATAACCATCGTGGGCGACGGCGCCGCAGCGGTGGAGGCCTGCCGCACCCGGGCCTGGGACATCATCCTGATGGACGTGCAGATGCCCATCCTCTGCGGCCCCGAAGCAACGCGGGCGATCCGCCACCTGGAACGCGAAAACGGGCGGCCGCGCACCCCCATCATCGCGCTCACCGCCAACGCCATGGAGCACCAGAAGGCCGAGTACCTGGCCTGCGGCATGGACGGCCTGGTCGCCAAGCCCCTGCAGATCGCCGAACTGTTCGGCGTGATCAATCGGTACATCGGCGCGGCGGACGACGCCGATTTCGCCCAGGCGCGGGCTTGATCGCTTAGGCGGCCGCTCGCCCCAACACCGCCGCAAGCTGTCGTACGATGCCGCAATGGCCTTCACGCGCGCCTGGCGGAACTTCAAGCAGATGGAAGACCTCACCGTCGCCATGGCGGGGTTGATCTATGCCGGCGCGGTGCTGCATGCGTTCGCCCGGCTGCCCGGCGGCGTCGAGCTCATCGCCCAGCGCACGCTCGTCTGGCCGGCCATGTGCCTGCTGCTGGCCATCGCGATTCCGCTGGCGGTCGGCCCGCTGCGTCAGGCGCTCATGCGCTATGTGTGGATGAGCTTCGTGGCCGGGTTTGGCCAGACCGCCGGCTCGATCCTGACCGGCGTCGGCCTGCTTTCGAGCGCGGCCCTGTTCATCTATTGGCAAGTCTGGGGCGCATCGCACGGCGGCCGTTATCCGGCTGGGGTGTTCTCCGGCTACGCCGCGGGCATCGGGATCCTCATCGTCCAAGCCGTGCTGGTGCGCCGGGTGGAGCGCCTGCCGGACGTCATCGCCCTGATCACGGAGCGGGAGTCCGGCGGCGTATGACCGCCGGGCGTCAGCCGGGCCGAGCGGTCCATCCGCCGCCCAGCGCCTGGATCAGCGCCACCGCCGTCGTCTGCCGGTCGACCGCCGCCTGCACCAGGGTGCGCCGGGCGCTCAGCGCCGAGGCCTGGGCGACGACCACCTCCAGGTAGCTCACGCGGCCGGCGTTGTACTGGTTGAGGAGGATTTGCTCGGTCTGGTCGGCGGCGGTCGAGGCCTGGCGGCGCAGCTCGTGCTGCCGCGCCAGCACCTGGGTCGCGGTGAGCTGGTCCTCCACGTCCTGCAGGGCCGTGAGCACGGTCTGGCGGTATTCGGCCACGGCCTGGTCGTGGGCGGCCCGCGCGCCGCGGACCCGGGCGCCCCGCGCGCCGGCGTCGAACAGGGTCTCGGCCAGGGCCGCGCCGAGCGACCAGACGGTGTTCGAGGCGCTGAGCAGCTTGCCGATCTGGCTGGCCGTCCCGCCGTAGGATCCGGTGAGCGTGATGTCGGGGAACCAGGCCGCCTGGGCGACGCCGATCTGCGCGTTGGCGGCGGCGGTGCGGCGCTCGGCGGCGGCGATGTCCGGGCGGCGCTGGAGCAGGGCGGACGGGACGCCGGGGGGGATCTCCGGGACCTGTTCGGTCCAGGCGGCGGGGGCCAGGGTGAAGTTTCCGGGCGCCTCACCCACCAGCACCGCGATGGCGTGCTCGAAGGTGGCCCGCTGGCGGTTCAGTCCCTCGAGGTCGGCCTGGGCGTTGGCGAGCTGGGTCTGGGCCTGCAGCGAATCGCTGCGGGCGACGATGCCCTGGCGGTAGCGGTTCTCGGTGATCTGGGCGTTGCGCTGGTAGGCCGCGATGGTCGATCGCACCAGCGCGATCTCGGCGTCGCTCTCGCGCAGCAGGAAGTAGTCGGCGGCGAGCTCGCCCTGGGCCGACAGGCGGGCGGCGGCGAGGTCGGCTTCACTGGCCTGGGCCTGGGCCTTCGCAGCCTCGATGGTCCGGCGGATGCGACCCCAGACGTCCGGCTCCCAGGAGGCGCCCAGGCTCACGCGATAGGTCGTGGAGCGCCCGCGGCTCACCGTGGCCCCCGTGCTGTCCGTGGTGGAGCCGCGGCCGCCCGTGCGGGTCGCCCCGCCGTCGAGGGCGACGGTCGGAAAGAGCGCGGCGCGCTGTTCGGCCACCAGGGTGCGGGCCTGGCGATAGGCGGCCTCGGCGGCGATCAGGGTCTGGTTGGAGACGTTCACCCGTCCCATCAGCCCGTCCAGCGTGGGATCGCCGAACAGGGTCCACCACGGGCCCCGGTCGAGCGCGTCGGCGGGAGCGGCCGGCGACCAGCCCTGCAGGGACTTGTACGCCGGCGAGATCGGCGCGCTCGGACGGACATAGGCCGGACCGACCGCGCAGCCGGCGAGCGCGCTTCCGGCCAGGAGCGTCAGCAGGCCGCGGCGGGATACGGGACTCATGCCGGCTGCTCCACGCCGCGGCTCAGGTGGCGCTCGTCGCTGCGGCCGCGCAGCTTGTCGAGGTAGACGTAGACCACCGGCGTGGTCAGCAGCGTCAGCAGCTGGCTGGCGATCAGGCCGCCGATGATGGCCACGCCCAGCGGCCGGCGCAGCTCCGAGCCCTCGCCGAACCCGATCGCCAGCGGCAGCACGCCGAGACCGGCGGCCAGCGTGGTCATCAGGATCGGCCGGAAGCGCAGGAGGCAGGCCTCGCGGATGGCGTCTGTGGCCGAGAGCCCGCGCGAGCGCTCGGCCTCCAGGGCGAAGTCGATGATCAGGATGGCGTTCTTCTTGACGATGCCGATCAGCAGGAAGAGCCCGATGAGGGCGATGATCGAGAACTCCATCTTGAACAGCAGCAGGGCGAGCACCGCCCCCACGCCGGCGGAGGGCAGGGTGGAGAGGACGGTCACCGGGTGGACCAGGCTCTCGTAGAGCACGCCCAGGACGATGTAGATCGCCACGACGGCGGCCGCGATCAGCATCGGCTGCTGCTTCAGCGAATCCTGGAACGAGCGGGCGGAGCCCTGGAAGCTGCCGCGGACGTTGGTGGGCATGCCGATGTCGGCCTCCGCCTGGGCGATGGCGACCTGGGCGTCGCTGAGGCTTTTGCCGTCCGCCAGGTTGAAGGAGATAGTGGTCGCCAGCTCGCCGTCCTGGTGGTTGACCGAGGCGGGCGCGGCGCGCTCCGAGACGCTGGCGATGGCCGACAGCGGGACCATGCTGCGCACGGACGTGTTCAGGGCCGATCCGCTGGACGGGTCGCGCAGGCCGGGATTGACCGAGGACGTGGTCGCCGAGGGGACGCTCGCGCCTGACGCCCCCGATGCGCTGGACGGGACGTAGACGTCCTGCAGGGCCACGGGGCTTTCGGCGTAGCGCGGCGCGGCCTCCATCACCACGCTGTACTGGTTGATGTCCTCGTAGATGTTGGCCACCTGGCGCTGGCCGAAGCTGTTGTAGAGGGCGTTGTCGACGTCGCGGGCCGAGACGCCCAGGCGCGCGGCGGCGTCGTGGTCGATCTGGACGAAGGTTTCGACGCCATTGTCCTGCTGGTCGGTGTCGACGTCCGTGATGGCGTCCAGGCCCTTCATCGCCTCGGCGAGCTTGGTGGCCCAGGCCTTGAGGTCGGCGATGTTGTCGCTCTTCAGGGTGTACTGGTAGGTGGAGTTGCTCTGCCGGCCGCCCATGCGCACATCCTGCCGCGAGTTGAGGAACAGGCTGACGCCGGTCACCCGGGCGAGCTTGGGCCGCAGGCGCGCGATCACCTGCTGGCCGCTCTCCTTGCGCTCGCCCTTCGGTTTCAGGGAGACGTTGAGGAAGCCGCCGCCGGCGCGCCCGCCGCCAGTGAAGCCCACCACGGTGGCGACCGCGGGATCGCGGCCGATGATCTCGGCCAGCGTCGCCAGCTTTTCGCCCATGGCCTTGGAGGAGATGCTCTGGTCGGCGCGCAGGCCGCCGTTCAGCTGGCCGGTGTCCTGGGTCGGGAAGAAGCCCTTCGGCGTCACCCAGAACAGGTAGACGTTGAGCCCGATCACCGCGGCCAGGATCAGCATCACCAGCGGCTTGGTGGCGAGCGCCCAGTCCAGGCTCTTCTCGTAGGCTCCCAGCACCCGGTCGAACCCGGCCTCGGCCCAGCGGGCGAGGCGGCCCTGGGGCCGGTCGGGGTCGTGCGGCTTCAGGAGGTAGGCGCACATCATCGGCGTGGTCGTGAGCGAGATCAGCAGGGAGATCATCACGGCGGCCGACAGGGTCACCGCGAACTCGCGGAACAGCCGGCCCACCTGACCGCCCATGAACAGCAGGGGGATGAACACCGCCACCAGCGAGACGCTGATGGAGAGCACCGTGAACCCCACCTCCCGCGCCCCCAGCAAGGCGGCCTTGAAGCGGTCCATGCCGGCCTCGATATGGCGGCTGGTGTTCTCCAGCACCACGATGGCGTCATCGACGACGAAGCCGGTCGCCACCGTGATGGCCATCAGCGACAGGTTGTTGAGGGAGAATCCCAGCAGGTACATCATCCCGAAGGTGCCCAGGAGGGAGACCACGGTGGCGACCGCCGGGATCAGGGTCGCCCGCCCGCTGCGCAGAAAGGCGCTGACCACCACGATCACCAGGATCAGCGAGATCAGCAGGGTGAGCTCGATCTCGTGGAGTGAGGCGCGGATCGAACTGGTGGCGTCCGAGGCCACCTCCAGGGTCACGTCGGCGGGGAGCTGGGCCCGCAGCTCGGGAAGCTCGGCGCGGACGGCGTCGACGGTGTTGATGACATTGGCGCCCGGCTGCTGGGTGACCAGGACGATGATCGCCGGCTTGCCGTTGAACAGGCCGCGGGTGCGGGTGTCCTGCACGCTGTCGATCACCTCGGCCACGTCGCCCAGGCGGACCGGCGCGTCGTTGCGCCAGGCGACGATCAGCGGCCGGTAGTCGGCGGCGGTGCGGCCGGCGGGGTTGGTGTAGACCTGGAAGCGCAGGCCCGCGCCCTCGACGGCGCCCTTGGGGCGGTTGGCGTTGGCCGACTGGATCGCGGCGCGCACGTCCTCCAGGCTGACGCCGTAGCGGTTGAGGGCGAAGGGGGCGAGCTCGACGCGAACCGCGGGCAAGGAGCCGCCGCCGATCTCCACCTCGCCGACGCCGGGCGCCTGGGACAGGCGCTGCTGCACGGTGTTGCTGACCGCATCGTAGATCTGGCCCGGCGACTTGGTGTGGGAGGTGAGCGCCAGGATGATGACCGGGGAGTCGGCCGGGTTGCGCTTCCGGTAGGTGGGGTTGGAGCGCAGCGTCGCGGGCAGGTCGGCGCGGGACGCGTTCAGCGCGGCCTGCACCTCGCGCGCGGCGCCGTCTATGTTGCGGTTCAGATCGAACTGCAGGCTGATCCGGGCCGAGCCGGTGGAGCTGGAAGAGGTGATCTCGTTGAGGCCGGCGATCGTGCCCAGTCGCCGCTCCAGGGGCGTGGCGACGCTGGAGGCCATGGTCTGCGGGCTGCCGCCAGGCAGATTCGCGGACACCGAGATGGCCGGATAGTCCACCTGTGGCAGGGGGGCGACCGGCAGCACGAAGAAGGCCGCGATCCCGGCCATGGCGAGGCCGGCGGTGAGCAGCACCGTGGCGATCGGCCGGCGGATGAAGGGCGCCGACAGATTCATTCCGCCGGCTCCGGCGCCGGCTCTGGGTCTGGCCGTGGCGCGGGCGCCTCGCCGCGCCGACCGCGCGGAATCAGCCGGTCGAAGGCCAGGTAGACCACCGGCGTGGTGAACATGGTCAGGAGCTGGCTCACCAGCAGGCCGCCGAAGATGGCGATCCCCAGCGGCCGGCGCAGCTCCGCCCCCTGGCCCATGCCGAGCATCAGCGGAACGGCGGCGAACAGGGCGGCCAGAGTGGTCATCAGGATCGGGCGGAAGCGCAGCAGGGCCGCCTGCCGGATCGCCTCGCGCGGCGACTTGCCTTCGTTGCGTTCGGCGTCGATGGCGAAGTCGATCATCATGATCGCGTTCTTCTTGACGATGCCGATCAGCAGGATGATGCCGATGATCCCCACCACGCCCAGGCCGGATCCGGTGATCCACAGGGCCAGGAGGGCGCCCACCCCGGCCGAGGGCAGGGTGGAGAGGATGGTCAGGGGGTGGACGTAGCTCTCGTAGAGCACGCCCAGGACGATGTAGACGCAGACCACCGCCGCCAGGATCAGCCAGAGCTGGTTGCCCAGTGCGTTCTCATAGGCGCCGGCCGCGCCCAGGAAGGTGGTGGAGACCGAGGCCGGCAGCTCGGCCGCCACGATCCCCGTGCGCACCGCGTCCACCGCCCCGCCCAGGGAGACGCCGGGGGCGGTGTCGAAGCCGATGGTGGCGGCGGGGAACTGCGCCACGTGGGTCACCTGCAGCGGCGCCGGTTGCTCGCGGATGGTGGCGATGGCGGAGAGCGGCGTGGGCTGGCCGCCCGTGCCCTGCACGTGCAGCTGGCCGAGATCCGCCGGCGTCTTCACCAGGCCGGGGTCGGCCTCCAGGATCACCCGATACTGGTTGGTGGCGGTGAAGATGGTGGAGATGATCCGCTGGCCGAAGGCGCTGTAGAGGGCGTCGTCGATGGCCGAGGCGGTGATCGACAGGCGCGAGGCGGTGTCGCGGTCCACATCCACAAAGGCCGCCATGCCGCCGGCGCCGGCGTCAGTGACCACGTTGCGCAGCTTGCCAGCGTGGGAGAGCTCCTCCGTCAGCTTGACGGCGGCCTGGTTCACCACCGCGGTGTCCGCGCCCTGCACCGACAGGCGGTACTGGGTCGGCCCGGTCTCGGCGTCGATGGTCAGGTCCTGGGTCGGCTGCAGGTAGAGGGTCAGGCCCGCCACGACGGAGGCCCGGTCCCGCAGCCGCTGCATCAGCCTGGCCTGGTTCCCGTGGTCGGGCTTCAGGTTGATGAGCATCTCGCCCGTGTGCAGCATGGTCGAGGTGGAGGCGTCGACGCCCACGAAGGAGCTGACGCTGGCCACGGCGGGATCCTCCAGGATCGCCTTCGTCGCCGCCTGCTGCAGCTCGGCCATGCGGGCGTAGGAGACGCTGGTGGAGGCCTCGGTGCGCGCCTGCAGCTGGCCGGTGTCCTGGGTCGGGAACAGGCCCTTGGGGATGATGACGTAGAGCAGGGCGGTGAGCGCCAGGGTCGCCACGGCGACGATCAGCGTCGCCTTCTGCCGGTCCAGCACCCAGTCGAGGCCGCGCTCGTAGCGGCCCATGACGTCGTCGAAGATCGCCTGGCTGCGGCGGCCGATCCGACCCTCCTCGGCGTCGGAACGCCGGCTGAGCCAGCGGGCGGACATCATCGGCACCAGGGTCAGGGCCACCACGGCGGAGATCAGGATGGTGATCGCCAGGGTCACGGCGAACTCGCGAAACAGCCGGCCCACCACATCGCCCATGAACAGCAGCGGGATCAGCACCGCGATCAGCGAGACCGTCAGGGAGATGATGGTGAAGCCGATCTCGCGCGAGCCCTTCAGCGCGGCCTCGAAGGGCGGGTCGCCGTCCTCGATGTGGCGCTGGATGTTCTCGATCATGACGATGGCGTCGTCGACCACGAAGCCCGTCGCGATGGTCAGGGCCATCAGGCTGAGGTTGTTCAGGCTGTAGCCCAGCAGGTAGGTGACTCCGCAGGTGCCGATCAGCGACACCGGCACGGCGATGCTGGCGATCAGGGTCGCGCGCGGGCTGTGCAGGAACAGGAAGATCACCAACACCACCAGGACGACGGCGAGCAGCAGCTCCATCTCCACGTCGTGAACCGAGGCGCGGATGCCGGTGGTGCGGTCGGCGAGCACGTCCACGCGCACGGCGGCCGGCATGGCGGCGGTGAGCTCCGGCAGCCGCGCCTTGATGGCGTCGACGGTCTTGATGACATTGGCGCCCGGCTGGCGCTGGACGTTGACGATGATCGCCGGTTTCAGGTTCGCCCAGGCGCCCAGCTTGACGTTCTCGGCGCTGTCCACGACCTGCGCCACGTCGGTCATCCGCACCGGCGCGCCGTTTCGCCAGGCGACGATCAGCGAGCGGTAGTCGTCGGCGGTCACCAGCTGGTCGTTGGCGTTGATGGTGTAGGCCCGCGTCGGCCCGTCGAAGCCGCCCTTGGCGCTGTTGGCGTTGGCGGCGGTGATGGCGCTGCGCAGGGCGTCGAGGCTGATCCCCGCCGAAGCCAGCGCCTGGGTGTCGGCCCGGATGCGCACGGCGGGGCGCTGGCCGCCGCTCAGGGAGACGAGGCCGACGCCGGAAACCTGGCTGATCTTCTGGGCCAGCCGGGTGTCCACCAGGTTCTGCACTTCGGTGAGCGGCAGGCTGTCGGAGGTGATCGCCAGCGTCAGCACCGGGGCGTCGGCGGGGTTCACCTTGGCGTAGACCGGCGGGGCCGGCAGGTCGGCGGGAAGCAGGTTGCCGCCGGCGTTGATCGCCGCCTGCACCTCCTGCTCGGCCACGTCCAGGGTCTCGCCCAGGGTGAACTGCAGGGTGATCACCGACGCGCCGGCCGAGCTGGCCGAACTCATCCGCTGCAGGCCGGACATCTCCCCGAACTGCCGCTCCAGCGGGGCGGTGACCGTCTGGGCCATCACCTCGGGGCTCGCGCCGGGGTAGACGGTGCGCACCTGGATGGTGGGATAGTCCACCTCCGGCAGGGCGGAGAGCGGCAGCAGGCGGAAGCCCAGCAGGCCCGCCAGCACGATCGCCACCATCAGCAGCGAGGTCGCCACCGGCCGCAGGATGAACGGGCGCGAGGGGCTGGGCCCCTCCGCGGCGGCGGGGCGGTCGCTTTCCGGACCCGCCGCCATCAGCCGGGCCCGGCTTGCGCCGCGCCGCCGCCGGGCGCCCTACGGGGCATGTTGGCGAGCGCCGCCTTGCAGCCTGCGCTCAGCTTGTCCTCGTTCTGGTGCATGCACATGAACCGCTCGCGACCTTCCAGCCCGGGACAGACCTTCTGGATGTCGGCGGCGCAGGCCTGCCGCATCGCGGCGCGCGCGTCCTGCGCCTGAGGTGAGGGGCCCGCCTCGGCGGCGGGGACCGGGCTCGACGCCGCCCCGGCGGCGCCGGCCGCGTCGGAACCGCCGTCGCCGCCGGCCGCCGAAGCGCCCCGACGACCGCCGCCGCCGCTCATCGCCGCCTTGCAGCCGGCGCTGACCTTGGCCTCGTTCTGGCGGATGCATCGCATCATCTCGCGGCCTTCCTTGCCGCCGCACAGTTTCTTCGCGTCGGCGGCGCAAGCCTGCTGCGGGTTGCGGTCGCCGGCGAGCTGGACGCGGCCGCCGTCGGTCAGGCGGTCGCCGCCCTCGGTGATCACCCTGTCCCCCGCCTTCAGGCCCTGGGTGACAACGATCTGGTCGACGGTGGCGGGGCCGCGAACGACCTTGCGCCGCGAGACGGTGCGGTCGGCGTTCAGCAGCCAGACGAAGTCGCCGTCGTTCCCGGCCCGCACGGCGGTCACCGGCACGGTCACCACCCCGCGCAGGGTGTCGAGACCCATCCGCACATTGACGAACTGGCTGGGGAACAGGGCGCCCGCGCCGTTGGGAAAGCGCGCCTTGGCCTTCACCGTCCCGGTGGTGGTGTCGATCCGGTTGTCGAGCGTCGAGAAGGCGCCGTCGCCCAGGGTGACCGTCCGGGTGCGGTCGAGCGCCGTGACGGGCAACGTCGCCTGGGCCGCGCGGGCCTGGACGCGGGCCACGTCGTCCTGCGGCAGGGTGAAGACCACGTCGATGGGCGCCACCTGGGTCAGCACCACCAGGCCGTTGGCGTCGCCGGCGGCGATGTAGTTGCCGATGTCGACGACCCGCAGGCCCACCCGGCCGCTCACCGGGGCGGTCACCCGGCTGTAGGCCAGGTTGAGCCGGGCGGTCCCCACCGCGGCCCTGTCGGCGGTGATGGAGCCTTCGAGCTGGCGGACCAGGGCGGCCTGGGTGTCCACGTCCTGGCGGGCGATGGAGTCCTGGGCGAGCAGGGTCCGGTAGCGCTCGAGCGTCAGGCGGGCGTTGGCGAGCTGGGCCTGGTCGCGCTCCTGCTGGCCTTGCGCCTGCAGCAGCGCCATCTCCAGCGGGCGTGGGTCGATCACTACCAGGGTCTGCCCTTGCCTGACCATCTGGCCTTCGCGGAACAGGATCTGGGTGATCACGCCGGAGACCTGCGGGCGCACTGTCACGGTGGCGGCGGGCGTGACGGTCCCCAGGGCCTCCAGGGTGATGGGGACGTCGGCGATCCTGGCGGCGGCGACGCCTACGGTGGTGGCGGGCCGGCTGCGCCGGCCGCCGGCCCCGCCGCCGTCGGTGGAGCCGCCCTGATGGGTGAGCATCCAGGCCAATCCCCCCACGGCCAGCAGGGCCGCGAACACGAGGATGATGACGAGCACGCGCCGCGCCGGTCGCCGCCCGGCCGCCTTCGGCCGGGCGCTCGTCTCCGCGACCTTGCTGTCCATCGCCACTCCTGATCGCTCGCCGGTCCATCCGATCCGAGGGCGGCCTCGGGGTAACGGTCGATGGCTTCCACGCGTTCCGGGCCGGAACCCGTCTGCCGGCGCGGTGGAAATCCGCAACGACGGCGAACACATCTCGGGACGGAGGCCGCAATGGGGTGACGCCGGAGCCATTTGCGACGGGATGTGTCCGCGCGCGACGCATTGCGCCGCCGCCGACGCATCAGGGCCCCGGGTGTGTCCGGGTTGAAAAGCCTGCGACGGGCGGAACTTCAGGCCTCAGGCCGGGCCGCCGATTCCGGCCGACGCTCCTCGCTTCAGCGGTTGGACCGGAACAGCTGCAGCAGCAACGACGGCGCCTCATTGGCGATCCGCAGGGACATCAGCGCCAGCTGCATCCTCACCTGCAACGCCTGCATGCGGGCGGCCTCCTTGGCCAGGTCGGCGTCCACCAGGGCGCCGACACCCGCGTCGATCGTGTCCTGCAGCTTGCCGATGAAGGTCAGGTGCGTGTCGAGCGCCTTCGAGCCGGTCCCGAGTTTCGAGACCGCCGAGTTCACGGCGCTGATCCCGTTCGTCAGGCTGTCGATCTGCGCAGAGGTCAGGACACCCGCCAGATCGGCCGGAACGCCGGCCAGGGCCGCGCCCGAGGTCGACAGGTCGACGTGATCGATGTCGATCGTCTGCGTGGCCTTGCTGTTGGCCAGCGCCCGCACCTGGCCGGCGGAGCCGGCGCCGATCAGGTTCGCGCCGCCGAAGGTCGCGTTGTTCGCCGTCATGTCGATCTGCCGGCGGAGGGCCACGTAGTTCTCGCTCAACGCCTGGCGCGACGGGTCCCCCGGCGGATAGTCGAGCGCCGAGATCGCCAGCACCTTCATCTGCGACAGGAGGTCGGAGATCGACTCGCCGCCGGTGATGGCGACGCTCGCGATCGACTGGCCGCGCTGCAGCGAGGCCATCACGGCCTCGAGGGCCCTGGATTCGCCGCGCTGGTTCTGGGCTATGGCCCAGACCGCCGGGTTGTCCTTCGGGCCGGCGACCTTCAGCCCGGTGCTGATGCGGTTCTGCACCTCAGCCATCTCGTCGGAGATCGCATGAAAGCTCTGCAGGGCGATCATCGCGCCGACGTTGGTGTTGACGCTGAACAGCGACATCTCGAACGAACCCAGCTTCAGGTCGGCCGTTTCGAACGGCCCAGGCGTTTTGCCTCGGCCCGAAGACTAGGCGTTCGGGGTTAGCGATCTGTTAGGCGGCCGCGCCCGGCCGCCGCCTCATTCGGCGCGCTTGCCGAGCAGCGCGAACTGGGCCGCCTGCGGGTCCTGGGCCTGGACGATCCAGTCACCGCCGGGAACCTGCTCGGGGCCGTTGTGGATCTGGCCGCCCCCGGTCTTCACGCGGGCTACGGCCACGTCGATGTCGGGCACGTTGACGTAGTAGAGCCAGGCGCAGCCGGGGAAGGCGGCGGGCCGCTTCATGATGCCGCCGCAGACCCGCTCGCCGATGCCGAACAGCTGATAGGTCCCGGCCGGCCCCATATCCATGGCGGTGTCCTTCCGCCAGCCGAACATCGCGGCGTAGAAGTCGAACGCCTTGTCCACGTCGTCCGCATAGAGCTCGTGCCAGCCGAAGTGGCCGAGCGTTCCGGGCGGCGCCCATTCCGGCGCGGCCTGATCGGAGTGGAAGAGCGCGAAGACCGCGCCCTGCGGGTCGGCGACGATGGCGAAGCGGCCGACGCCGGGAATGTCGTCCGGCGGCCTCTGCACCGACCCGCCCAGGCCGGCCGCCTTCCCGGCGGCGGCGTCCACGTCGTCGACGCCCACATAGCCCGTCCAGCACGGCGGCACGCCCATGGCCAGAGCATCCGGCGGGGTGGCCATCAGCCCGCCCACCTGCTGGTCGCCCACGTTCAGCAGGGTGTAGGTCATCCCCGGCATGGGAACGTCCTGCGCCGTCCAGCCCGCCACGTCGCCGTAGAAGGCCTTGGCGGCGTCGGGGTCGGTGGTGAGCAGTTCGTACCAGACGAAACGGTTGGGGCTGTCAGGCATGTCGGCCTCCGCTGGCGCGGCGCGCCCATCGGCGAGCGCGCCTTCACGCCGGACCCTATGCCGTCTTCGCGGCGGATGCGTGACGCCGCCCGGCGTCAGTAGGTGACAGGCAGGTAGAAGGCGCCGCGGCTGTCATAATGCTTGCCGTCGATGGTCAGCATCCAGTCGCCCCAGGGGTCCTTCGGCCCGATGGAGATCGTCGAGCCGCAGACGGGCTTTTCGAAGAAGCTGTACCAGGAGCCGGCGTTCGAGCGGCCGTAGACCTCCATGGCGGTTCCCTTCGGGCAGGCCTTCGACGGGGCGGTGGCGACATATTCCTGGTTCGGACCGTCGTAGATCTGCATCCGGCCGAAACAGGCGCCCGGCGTCGAGCCGATCGTGAGCTTGTTCTCCAGGGCGACCTTGCGTCCGGCCGCCACGTCCGGGCCCTGGCAGGCGATCTTGATCGCCACGCCGCGCGGCGTGGCGGCGGCGCTCCCAGCCGCGGGCGAGACCGTCACGGCCAGCGCGACGAACAGGGCGGGGCTAGGGCGCATGGGCGGTGTGTCCGGCGGGGCTGATCCGCCTAGCAGGACCGTTCGGGAGCCGGCGCGTCAAGGTCAAGCTACGCATCGGCCCGTCCTCTGTGGGACACGGGAGGAAGGCGCGCCTTGCTAGGGCGCGCCGGCCCGGCTTTCATTCCGTGACAACGATCACAGGGAGGAGAGGCCATGGTCGAGCATCTGGCGACGGAGATCCGCTGGCAGGACCGGCGGTTTAGGGTCCCGATCGAACGGATCGTGCTCTCCGAGGAGCTGGGCTACGACGCGGTGTTCACCGCCGAGGGCCACGGCTCCGATGCACTGACGCCGCTGGGTTTCGTCGCCGCCCGCACCAGGCGGCTGAAGCTCGGCACCCGCATCATCCAGGTGACCGGCCGTCCGCCCGGCAACGCCGCGCGGGGGCTGATGACGCTGGAGCACATGGCCGGCCCCGGCCGGGTGATCGCCGGCCTCGGCAGCGCCTCGCCGCAGACCACGGAAGGGATCATGGGTATGCCCTGGGGCAATCCGGTCGCCCGCATGCGCGACTATGTGGCGATCCTGCGCCAGGCGTTCGCCGGCGAGCCGCTGGACTATCAGGGCAAGGCGTTCTCCGTGCCGGCGCCCGGCGGGACCACGGCGCCCGCGACGCTGGACCTGGAGCCCACTCCGGACATCCCGATCATCGTTTCGGCGTCGGGCCCACAGATCATCAAGCTGTCGGCCGAGATCGGCGACGGGTTCATGCCGTCGTTCTTCGCACCCGGCATGATGGGGCCGATCAACCGGCTGCTCGACGAGGGCTTCGCCAAGTCCCGGAAGCCGGACCCGCGCAAGGGATTCCAGATCTGGGGCCACGTGGACATGCTGGTGGACGACGACGTCCGCGCCGCCATGCGCCCGTTCAAGGAATATGCCGTGCGCTGGGCCTCGATGCAGCGCGAGTTCATGGTCGCCCGGGGGTATTCCGAGCTGGCCGACCGCCTGGCCGAGCTGACCGCCGCGGGCCGTACCGAGGAGGCCGTGGCGGCGGTGCCGGACCAATATGTCGACGACGGCTGGCTGGTGGGTCCGGTGGACCGCATCCGCGAGAGGGTCCGGCCCTGGCTGGACAGCGAACTTACCGGCCTGGTGGTCCGCTACGGCGCGCAGGTGGGCGAAGACCGGTCGCAAGCCCCGGAGAACCTCGACGCCTTCCGCGCGGTGGCGGAGGCGGCGGGCCGGGTGCGGCGGCGCTGATCCGGCGGCGGGGCAGGCCCGCCGCCGGAACGCCGGCTATTCGTCGCCGAACGTCTTGCGCAGCGTCACGCCGTAGGTGCGCGGCGCGCCGGCGATCTCGGTGCTGAGCCCGCCGGTGTAGTTCGCCGAGATGCCTTCGTAGCCGTACTTCTTGTCGGTGAGGTTGGTCACCCAGACCGAGCCCGTCAGGCCCATGTCCGCCAGCTTGTACTCGAGGCGGGCGTTGAGGAGCGTGACGGCGCCGTTGAGTTTGCGCTCCACGGCGTCGGGCACCAGCATCTGGTCGTTGATCAGGGTGAGGGGGGTCTTGCCGCGGTAGTTCAGGTCCGCCTGCAGGCCGAGCACCCCCGGTCCCACATCCGTCTCGTAGCGCGCGCCGATGGCGCCCTGCCAGGTCGGCGTGACGGCGATGGCCTGGCCGGCGCCGTTGCCGATCGGGACGCCGTCGCCGCTGACCGCGTTCGGCCAGTCGGTGTATTTGGCGCGGGTGTAGGAGCCGGACCCGTAGATCGACACGGGCTCGATCGGCCGGGCCTGGAACTCCAGTTCGGCGCCCTGCACGCGGGCGGTGGCGGCGTTGAGGATGACGGTGGTGAAGCCCGCCGCGCCGCAGGGGGGCGCGGCGCCGCCGATGCAGACCAGGGCGCTGACCTGCTTGTTGTCGTAGTTGCTCTGGTAGAGGGCGAGGTTGGTGCGCAGCCGGCGGTCGAAGAAGTCGCTCTTGAAGCCGAACTCGTAGTCGGTGACGAATTCCGGCGAGGCAGCGAAGCCGGAGGCGCGGCCGAAGGCGCCGCCCCGGAAGCCGCGGGCGGTCTTGAGATAGAACAGGGTCGCGTCCGTCGCCTGGAAGTTGAAGCTGGCCAGGTAGGAGGTGCCGCTGAACTTGGCCCGCGAGAACTGGCCGTCCGGGCCGAGCGAATTGACGCTTTCGGCGCAACTGTCCGGATCGCCCGGCCGCGGAATGGCGAAGGTGTTCGGGGTGACGCCGTCGGCGGCGGTGCCGTCGCAGAGGAAGCCCTGGTTGGCGGCGGTGAAGTGCCAGTTCGACAGGTCCTGCCGCAGGCGCTCCTCGGTGTAGCGGGCCCCCAGCGTCAGGCTGACGCGCTTGGAGAAGTGGATGTCGTTCTGGGTGTAGAGGGCCCAGGTGCTGTTCTTGTTCACCAGGCCGTCGTGGCTGAAGATCAACGGAGAGCCCGTCGCCCCGTCGTCGCCGGGCTCGCCCAGCACCCGCCCGTCGGCGAGTTGCCCGGCGAAGGCGGTCAGCTCCTCCAGCGCGCCGGCCTGCTGGGCGCCCTTGCCCTTGTCCCAGCTGCCATACACGCCGACCATCCAGTCCAGCGCATCCTCGAAGTACTTGCCGGAGAGGTTGAACTCCTGCGACCACTGGGTGGATTCCTGGTCGGGCTTCAGCGCGAAGGCCAGCTTGTAGGGAGCGATGGTCTGGGCCGGGAGCAGGGCGTCGGAGCCATAGCCGATCTCCAGGATCTGCGACTGCACGCCGTCGAGATCGCCGTTCTTGACGTTGCGGAAGTGGTGGCCGCCGGTGATCGAGCGCAGCGTGACGTTGTCGGTGACGTCCCACTTCTGGTCGAGGGAGAAGTGCCAGGTCTTCAGCCGGTCGAACTGATGCGTCGCCGAGCAATTGCGGTAGATGCTGACGCCGACGCAGGGCGCGAGCAGCGCCTGGCCGGCCGCGAGCACCTGACCAAGGGCCGCGGTGTCGCCCCCGAAGCCTCGGCGCAACAGCGGCCCGTATAGGGCGAAGTTCGACCAGAGCGCCTCGCTGATGAAGGCGTTGGTGCGCGCGCTGGCGGCGGCCGACGCCGCCGACGCCGGCAGGTCCGCAGGATTGGCCAGGGTCGGATTGGACAGCATCGGGCCGCTGTTGTCGGTCTTGCCATATTCGAACTTCAGGTTCGCCGAGTAATTCTCAAATGGATCGAATTTCACCGACACCCGGGCGAGGTCGTCGTCGTGCTTGTCGCCGAAATGCTGGCCGGTCACGATCGACTTGCCGAAGCCCTGCTTGTCCCAGTGCTGATAGGCCACGCGTATCGCCAGCTTGTCCGGGACCACCGTCGCGTTGACGACGCCCAGAACGCGTCGGTTGTTGTAGTTGCCGAGCTCGCCTTCGATGAAGCCGTGCAGGCCCGCGTAGTCTGCGTCGCGGGTGATGATGTTGATCGCGCCGCCGGTGGTGTTGCGCCCGTAGAGCGTGCCTTGCGGTCCCTTTAGGACTTCGACCCGGGCGATGTCGACGAAGGAATTGTTGGCCCCGAACGGGTGGGGGATGTTCACATTGTCTTCGTAGAGCCCGACCGGCTGGCTGATGCCCAGCAGGGAGTCGGCGGCGTATTGGCCGCGTAGCGCGATCTGGGCCGAATTGACCGAGCTGGACGAGTTGCGGATCTGCAGGCTGGGCGTGATGCGGGTCAGATCGGTCGGCGAGACGATCCGCTGCTGCTGGAGCTGCTGGCCCGTCTGACTGCTCACGGCCACCGGCACGGTCTGCAGGCTTTCCTCGCGCTTGCGGGCGGTGACGACGACTTCCTCGATTGTCGCGCCACCGGAGCCCGAGGCCTGCTGCGCCAGCGCCGGGAGCGCTGGAACGGACGTCACGGCGCCGACGGCGCAAGCGAGCATGAGCCGCGACCTGCGGCCTTGAATTCTTGACATTGGTTCCCCTCTGGCCCCGCGAACCGGGGTCGAATCCAGTATGTGCGAGGCGGGTTGGGAGCGCCTGCGGGCCGGACGCTAGCACCCGTTTTTGATCTGTCAAATGAGTAGAGGATAAAATCATCAGGTGAGGCAAATTTGCAGCAATAGAATTCCATAATGCCTTGTGAAATTGACCTCAAAGCTGGCGTTGTTGGTTGAAATGCTTCTGAAACAATCTTGAAATGTATAGTCTACGGATATGAAACCTGAAAAATTGCCCGTGATAAACGGACAACCCTTTGATGACGGGGTTATAGGCGCTTGGTGGCCATGCCTTTCAGGCCCGGCGACGGCCGTCGAGGGTCCATGCCGCGGGCGGCGAAATGGGGCTGAATGGTGTCGAAGCGGAGCGTTTGGCGCGCCTCGCCGGCTGCGCCGGCGTGAGACGGCTTCGTCTGTGTCGAAGACCTCGTGGCGCGAAACCGCGGGCCTTGGCATGGGGATGATGTGCGCCGGCCGGGCCGGGCGCCTGGCCTAATTGGTCGGAACTGCGGCCGGCGACCTGGGCCGCCGGCCGCCAGCCGTCATTCGTCTCCGAACGTCTTGCGCACCGTGACACCGTAGGTGCGCGGCGCCTGGGTCACGATGTGGCCGATGCCGCCGGTGAACCCTGGCGAGATGCCCTTGTAGCCATACTTCACGTCGAACAGGTTCTGGGCCCAGAGCGAGACTCGAAGTCCCCGGTCCTTCATGTCGTAATCGATCCGCGCGTTCACCAGCTTCACGGCGCGCTGCAGGTGGCGCTCGATATCGTCCGGCATCGCCAACAGGTCGTTGAGGGCGGTGATCGGCGTGCTGCCGCGGTAGGCGAGATCCCCCTGCACGCCCAGCAAGCCGCCGCCGATATCGGCCTCGTACCGCGCGCCCAAGGAGCCCTGCCAGGTCGGGGTGACGGCGATCTTCACGCCGGAAGCGTCGCCGACGAAGACCCCGTCGCCCGACACGGCGTTCGGATAGTCGGTGTACTTCGCGTCCGTATACGAGAGCATGCCCCATGCGGAGAAGCCCTGCGTCGGGCGCGCCTTGACCTCGGCCTCGAAGCCGCGGATTCGCGCCTTGGCCGCGTTGGCGATCAGGGTTGTGAAGGCGGAGGTGCCGCACGGCGGCGGCAGGCCGCTGATGCACACCAGCGAGGAGACCTGCTTGTTGTTGTACTTGGACTCGTACACGGCGACGTTGGTCTGCAGGCGATGCCCGAAGAAGTCGCCCTTGAAGCCGGCTTCCAGGTCCTTCACGAACTCGGGGTCGGCGACCACCTGGGCGGAGCGCCCGAAGGCGCCGCCGCGGAAGCCGCGGGAAATCTTCGCGTAGAGCAGATGATCCGGCGTGACCTGAAAATTCAGGCTGGCGAGATAGGTCGTGCCGTTGAAGTAGCCGCGTGAATAGGCGCCGTTCGGTCCATACGAGCGCACGTCCTGATAGCAGCTGTCGGGGTTCGTCGGGTTCGAAGGGGCATAGGTGGTCGGCGCGCCATTGGGAAGGACCCCGCTGCAGGTGTAGCTGCGAGTGGCCGAGATATAGCTCCAGTCCGCCAGGTCCTGGCCGATGCGTTCCTCGGTATAGCGCGCGCCGAGGGTGATGCTGATCTGGTCAGTGAATTTGATGTCGTTCTGGGTGAACACCGCCCAGGTGTTGGTGATGTTCCGCAGCCCGTCGTGCGATGGCAGCGGCGGCGAGCCGAGCGCTCCGTCGTCACCCGCCTCGCCGAAGATCCGCCCGTCGGCGAGTTGGCCGGTGATGGCCAGCGACTCGATCAGCGCCCCCGACCATTGCGAGCCCTTGCCCTTGTCCCAGCTGCCGTAGGCGCCGACCAGCCAGCTCACCCGGTCGTCAAACAGGTCGCCGGAGACGTTGAACTCCTGGCTCCATTGCGTGGACTGCTGATCAGGCTTGAAGCGGTAGGGAATGTTCCAGGTCGCGCCCGCCTCCGGCTCCGGCTGCAAGCCGCCGGTGCTCGCCGATCCGAAGCCGACTTCCAGCACCTGCCCGGGGATGCTGTCGAGGTCGAATATCTTGTCGTTGGTGAAGTAGCGCACGCCGGTGATGGACCGGACGCGGACGTGTTCCGTGACGTCCCACTTGACGTCCAGCGAGCCGTGCCAGGTCTTGACGTTGTCGAACTGGTCGGTGTCCGAGCAATTGGTGTAGAGGCTCTGGCCGACGCAGGGCGCCAGCGCGGCCTGGCCGGCGGCGAGCAACTGGTTGAACGCGGCGGGGCTGCCGAATAGCGCGTTCTTGAACAACAGGCTGTTCGTTCGATAGTTGCTGGCGATCGCGGCGATCACATAGGCGCTGTTCGGGGGCACGAAAGCCAGGGCGCCGACCTGCGCCGCCGTCGTCGCCTGCTGGGGCGGGGCCAGGGAGACGTTGGCCAGCATGGGACCGTTCTTCTTCGCCTTCCCGTACTCGACCTTCAGGTCGGCCGAGAGGCTGCTGGTCGGATCGAACGTCACCGACAGGCGGGCCAGATGGTCGTCCTTGTCGTCTCCGTAGTGCTGACCGCTGATCAGCGACCTGCCGAAGCCCTGCTGCGACCAATATTGGTACACGAGGCGCACGGCCAGCATGTCGGGGACGAGCGGCACGTTGACCGCCGCGCCCCCGCGGTAGGATTTGAAGTTGCCGACGTCGCCTTCGATGAAGCCATGGACGCCGCGGTAGTCGGCGCTGCGGGTGATGATGTTGATGGCGCCGCCGGTGGTGTTGCGGCCGTAGAGGGTGCCCTGCGGACCCTTGAGGATCTCGACGCGCTCGATGTCGAAGAAGGCGTTGTTGGACCCGAAGGGATGCGGAATGTTGACGTTGTCCTGATAGAGGCCGATCGGCTGCGACACGCCGAGCAGGGAATCGGCGGCGTACTGGCCGCGCAGGGCGATCTGGGCGGAGTTCGCTGAGCCGGAAGAGTTGCGGATCTGCAGGCTCGGCGTAATGCGGGTGAGCTGAGTCGGTTCTGTAATGTGGGCGTTTTCAAGCTGAACGCCGCTCTGCGCCGTGACCGCCACCGGCACGGTCTGCAGGCTTTCCTCCCGCTTCCGGGCGGTGACGACGACCTCTTCGATCATCGCGCCCTGCGAGGTCGCCTGCTGCGCCAGCGCGGGCAGCGCCGGAACGGACGTCAAGGCGCCCATAGCGCCAGCAAGCATCAGCCGCGATTTGCGGCGTGCGATCCTAGGCATGCGTTTCCCCCTGTCGCCCCCACTGGCGGGGGGTCGATTGCGGCGTTCCGGGCGTCTCTAAAGAGAGTTCCCGATTTTGACGCTAGCACCCAAAATCAGGGTGTCAAATTATCTGATGAACAATTAGAAAATAAGTAAACGATTGAAACAAGTCAAAACTGAAAACGCAGGAACATCAGTGGGGATCGATGCTTCCACGAGGCTGCAAGAGCATTATGGGCCTGTATTGTGAGCGGCTGAAGAGGTCGTGCCGCGCGGCGCCGGAGCGGACACGATGCGGTCGTCGAAAAACGACGGAAACGTGTCGAAGCGGAACTTTCGGCCCGCCTCGCCAGTTGCGCTGATATGAGACTGCTTCGTCCCATACGGCCGTTCTCGAGGCGCGAGACCGAGGACCTGGGCGTGGCGGCGTTGACCATGCTTCTGGGCATGGTGCTGCTCGCCGGGCTTTGTGTCTATTAGGGTCTGCGGCCTCGGCATTCACAGGCGAGCCGCCATCGCCTAATGATGGCTCCGACGGCGCACGGCCGCTCACCCAGAAGGAGCGCACCATGGCGGAAGCCCTGTACGACATCCCCGTAAACAAGATCGACGGATCGCCGGCCCGGCTCGGTGACTACGCCGGCAAGGTCCTGCTGGTCGTCAACGTCGCTTCCAAGTGTGGGCTGACCCCGCAGTATGAGGGGCTGGAAAAGCTCTATTCGGCGCGCCGCGGCGAGGGGCTGGAGGTTCTGGGCTTTCCGGCGAACGACTTCCGCGGCCAGGAGCCGGGCACCAACGAAGAGATCGCCAGCTTCTGCAGCACGACCTTCGGCGTCGATTTCCCGATGTTCGAGAAGATCGCTGTGACCGGCCCGGAGAAGCATCCGCTCTATCAGGCGCTCACCAGCCAGCGGCCGCAGACCGACGGCGGCGACAGCGCCATGCGCACGCGCCTGGAAGGCTTCGGCATCAAGACCGGCGGCCCCGGCGAGGTGCTGTGGAACTTCGAGAAATTCGTGGTCGGCCGGGACGGCAAGGTGATCGCCCGCTTCGCCCCCGACACCCCGCCCGACGATCCGCGCCTGCAGGCCGCGCTCGATCAGGCGCTGGCCGCGAACTGACGGGTTGGCTTCGCCGCGGAAGGCCGACTAAACTTGGTCCATGCAACACGTAAATCTTGGCCGGACCGGCCTTCGGGTCTCCCGGCTCTGCCTTGGAACCATGACCTTCGGGCTCCAGTGCGACGAGGCGCAGAGCCAGGCGATTCTCGACGCCTCCGCCGAGGGCGGCGTCGATTTCCTCGACGCGGCCGACGTCTATCCGATCGGCGGCGATCGGACCACGGCCGGTCGCACCGAGGAAATCATTGGCCGCTGGCTGAAGGGCCGGCGTGACCAATTCATCGTCGCCACCAAATGCGTGGGCAAGATGGGGCCCAAGCCCTGGGACAGCGGGATGTCGCGCAAGCACATCCTCGACGCGGTCGACGCCTCGCTGCGCCGGCTGAACACCGACTACATCGACCTCTACCAGCTGCACGGCTACGACGAGCTCACACCGCTTGACGAGGCGCTGGACGCGCTGGACGCGCTGGTGAGGTCCGGCAAGGCCCGCTACGTCGGCGTCTCCAACTGGCCGGCCTACAAGGTCGCCCGCGCCCTGGGTCGCGGGGAGGTCAAGAACCTCGCGCGGATCGACTCCGTGCAGCCGCGCTACAACATGTTGTTCCGCACCTTCGAGCGCGACCTGCTGCCGCTCTGCCAGGAGGAAGGTATCGCGGTGATCCCCTACAACCCCATGGCCGGCGGCTTCCTGACCGGCAAGCACGACCCCAAGGGGCCGCCCACCGAAGGCACCCGCTTCACGCTTGGCAAATCGGCCGGAACCTACACCGACCGCTATTGGCACGAGCAGCAGTTCCACACCGTCGAGGAGGTGCGCAGGCTCGCCGCCGAGGCGGGGATCAGCATGGCTCAGCTGGCCGTGCGCTGGGTGCTTTCGAACCCGGCGATCACCTCGCCGATCGTCGGCGCCAGCAAGCCCGAGCAACTCGCCGACTCCATCGCCGCCGAAGCGGCCGGGCCGCTGCCGGCGGACCTGAAGGCCAAGCTCGACGATCTCACCCATGGCTGGCGGGCGGTGGACGCGGAGCGCTAGCGCGCTTAGCCCAGCGGGGCGACGAACAGGGTCTGGTGGGCGCGCCCGAAGGGGCCCTCGCGGTCGACCAGGATGGCGTTGGCGAGGGCGACGCCCTGGCCCAGCGTCATGGTCGAAGCGTCGGTCAGGAACCAGTCGCCTTTTGGCCGGCGCGCCAGGTGCATCGAGATGTCGAGGTTGGCGAAGGACCAGCGGCCGCGCTCGAGCACGTTGGAGACGCCGTTGCCGAAATCCGAGAGCATGGCTGCGCAGACCAGGGGGCTGGCCGGGGTTCCGGCGACCACCTCGGGAGGGAAGCGGACCCAGACGATCCCCGGTCCGGGGCCGCCGTCCAGGCCGCTGACGACCCGGGACTCGATCAGGTCGCCGAAGACGTTCTGGAGGTTGCGGAACGGCCGCTCGGGCAGCGCCTCCACTTGCGGGTAGGTCATCGGTTCGGGAATGACGGGCGTCTCCGCCTCGCGGACGCGCAGCACCCGGGCGCGCGCCACGGGCTGGCCGTCGGCGATCAGGAAGCTCTCCAACATCTGCAGCTTGCCGCCCGCCCGGACCACTTCGGCGCGGCCTACGATGGGGGCGTGGGGAACCCCCCGCAGGATGTCGATGACCACGTGGGCCGTCAGCATCGGGACGGGCGCCTCGACCGTCTCGGCCAGGTGCGCCAGCAGACCCGCGACGGCCACCCCGTTCTGGTTGGCGGGGTTCCACGGGCTGCGGCACGGGCTGCGGGGCGAGTAGATGTCGCCCTCGGCGTCGAAGAACGCCCCCCGCAGTGTCGCGCCGTCGGCCATCTCGTCCCCCGTCCTGCGTTCGGCGCGGACCCTAGAGCCTGTTTGGTTCGGATCGAACCAAACAGGCTCGGCAATTCTTAGAAATAGAGCGTGACGGTCGCCGAAACCGCACACACTTTCGGCTGTCACGCTCTAGCGAAGCGCGCGCCGAACGCCAGCGGCCTCAGGCGCGGTCGATGAGCTGCTTGCCCTTGGTGAACAGATAGGTGGCGTAATCGTGGAGGCGCTGGCCGGTCTCCATGGGCGCCTGGCCGGCCACGGCCCGGGCGTAGGTGCCTTCCAGGATGCATCCCAGCTTGTAGCAGGCCAGCGCGAAGAACCAGCCGACTTCGGACATGTCGCGCCCGGTGTGCTCGCCGTAGAGACGGATCAGCTCGTCGCGGGTGATGAAGCCGTCCCACGGCTGCACCATCGGCTCCTTGGGGTCGCCCGGCTCGAACCAGGAGGACAGCACCCAGCCCAGGTCCAGCATCGGATCGCCGATCGTCGAAAGCTCCCAGTCGATGAGCCCGGAGATCTTCGGCGCCTGGTAGGAGAACATCACGTTGGGGAACTGGTAGTCGCCGTGGATGATCCCCATCCGCTGGTTCTTCGGCAGGTGTTCGGAGAGCCACTGGCCGAGCTCATCCACGTGGGGCAGGGCGTAGCCGGTGTAGTTGGGCAGCTCCTTGTAGCCCTCGAGCTGGGAGCGCCAGCGGTCGACCTGGCGGGCGTACCAGTTGTCGGGCTTGCCGTAGCCTTCCAGCCCCACGGCCTTGTAGTCGATGCTGGAGAGCGCTGCGGAGGCGCGCATCAGCTCGCCGCCCATGGCCCGGCGCCAGGAGACGTCCTCGGCGTAACGGCCCTGCAACTCACGGCTGGGCGAGAATCCCTCGAGGGGGGCCATGACGTAGAAGCAGACGCCGATGACGCCGACATCGTCGCAGACCCCATAGAAGGTCGGGTGCGGCACCGAGGAACCCTTGAGGGCCTTCAGCACGCGCGCCTCCCGCAGCATGGTGTCGTTGGAGTTGGCCCGCGGATGCGTCGGCGGGCGGCGCAGGACGAACTTCTCACCGCCGCGGGTCATCAGGAAGAGGTTGTTCTGAGAGCCGCCGAGGAGCTTCTCCACCGCGGTCACCGGGCCCTTGCCCGGGACGTCCTGGGTCTCGATCCAGGCCTGCAGATTGTCCCAGTTCAGCAGTCCGTCGAAATTGTCCAACATGCCGGCGTTCCTCCATCCCTGTGCGATCGGCCATCCGTTCGACGCCGCCGACGCATTCGCTGCGGAGTTAAGGCCGCTGGTGCATTATCGTCAACCCGATAATCTAATTGTATAGAAGATGGACCGAAATAGCAGTTGACTGGCGTCCGGGCCGGTGAGAGGTTTCGGCCCAGACCGCAAGATGGCGGATGTGAGGACATGGGAGGCCTCGACGATGTGGGACTTTTCGACGGAGCCGGAATTTCAGGCGAAACTGGACTGGATGAAGCGCTTTGTGGAGGAGGAGTGCTACGACCTCGACGTCCTCTTCCCGCAGCACGGCGCGCCCTATGACGTGAGGAACAAGCCGGCGCGCGCGATTCTCAAGCCGCTGCAGGCCGAGGTGAAGAAGCAGCGCCTGTGGGCGTGCCACCTGGGCCCGGAGCTCGGCGGCGAGGGCTACGGTCAGATGAAGCTCGCGCTGATGAACGAGGTTCTCGGCCGCTCCTACTGGGCCTCGACGGTGTTCGGCACCCAGGCTCCCGACACCGGCAACGCCGAGATCCTGGCGATGTTCGGCACCGAGGAGCAGAAGGACCGCTATCTCAAGCCGTTGCTGGAGAACGACATCGTCTCCTGCTTCTCGATGACCGAGCCGCACGCCGGCGCGGACCCCGGCGAATTCATCTGCAAGGCCTGGCGCGAGGGCGACGAATGGGTGATCGAGGGCGAGAAGTGGTTTTCCTCCAACGCCCGTTATGCGGCGTTCCTGATCATCATGGCGGTGACCAACCCCGAGGCGTCCAATTCCGCCAAGATGTCGATGTTCATCGTGCCCACCGACACGCCCGGGATCGAGATCGTCCGCAACGTCGGCGTCATCGATGAGGACCCGACCGAGGACCACGGCATCCACGGCTACATGCGCTACAACAAGGTCCGCGTGCCGCTGGACGCCATGCTGGGCGGCCCGGGCGAGGGCTTCAAGGTGGCCCAGGCGCGCCTCGGCGGCGGCCGCGTGCACCACGCGATGCGCACCGTCGGCCGCTGCCAGCGGGCCGTCGAGATGATGACCGAGCGGGCGGTGTCGCGTCGGACCAAGGGGCGGATGCTGGGCGACCACCAGTTCGTCCAGGGCATGATCGCCGACAGCGTCATCGAACTGGAACAGTTCCGGCTGATGGTCCTGAAGACCGCCTGGATCATCGACACCCAGCCGCACGGCGCGGCGCGCACGCACATCGCCATGTGCAAGGTGGCGATGGCCAAGGTGATGCACGACATCGCCCAGCGCGCGATCCAGATCCACGGCTCGCTGGGCGCCACCAACGAGATGCCCCTCGGCTCGTTGTACCTGGGCGCGATCTCACTGGGTCTGGCCGACGGCCCGACGGAAGTGCACAAGGTCCAGGTCGCCAAGGCGGCGCTGGGTATGGCCAAGCCAGCCCCGGGCCTGTTCCCCTCCGAGCACCTGCCGACACGCCGGGCCGCCGCCCTGGAAAAGTATGGCCACATCCTGAAGGCGCATGCGGAGGCGGCGGAATGACCAGGAACTACTTCGACCTGACCGGCAAGGTCGCCCTGGTCACCGGCGGCAGCCGGGGGCTGGGGCAGCAGATGGTCCGCGCCTTCGCCGAGCACGGCGCGGACGTGATCATCACCAGCCGCAAGATCGAGGCCTGCGAGGAGATGGCCCAGGAGGTGCGGGCGCTCGGCCGCCGGGCGCTGGCCTTCGGCGCCCATGTCGGCCGCTGGCCCGAGATCGACAAGCTGATCGAGGCGTCCTACGCGGAGTTCGGACGCATCGACATCCTGGTGAACAACGCCGGCATGTCGCCGGCTGCGGCGCCCGCCGACGTCACCGAATCGATGTTCGACAGCGTCGTGAACCTGAACTTCAAGGGTCCGTTCTACCTCTCCGCCCAGGTCGGCAAGCGGATGTATGACGGAGATGGCGGCGTGATCATCAACGTCTCGTCGTCCGGAGGGTTGATGCAGCTCCCCCACGCGGCGCCTTACGGGGCCTCCAAGGCGGCCCTGAACGCCCTGACCTTCTCGCTCGCGAAGACCTATGCGCCGAAAGTCCGCTGCAACGTGCTCTCGGCAGGTCCCTTCCTGACCGACATCTCCAAGGCCTGGGAGCCGGAAAAACGCGAGCGCTCCGAAAATGCGCTCGGCCGCCCCGGCCGCCCCGAGGAGGTGATCACCACCGCCCTCTACCTGGCCAGCCCGCTGTCCAGCTTCACGACCTCCGCCCTGATCAAGGTCGATGGCGGGATTGACTGCCAGTGAGCGCAAGGTGGCGCGGACGTCCGACGTGAGCGGCAAGCCGAGCAAGGCGGACCAGGTGGCCGATGTCCTGCGGCGGGAGATCGCCGTCGGCATCTATCCGGCCGGCTCCGATCTGCCGTCGGAGTCCAGGCTCAGCGCCCGCTTCGGGGTCTCGCGCCCGTCGTCGCGCGAGGCCCTGAGGGTGCTGGAGTCCGAGGGTCTGATCCGGGTGACCCGCGGGGCGCGCGGCGGGGCGCGGATCCTGCCGCCCAAGCTCGACACCATCTCACGCTATCTTGGCGTCTACCTGCAGATGCGCGGCGTGAAGCTGGCTGAAGTCTATTCCGCGATGCAGGCCTTCGAACCGCTGGCCGTCCGAGCCATCGCGGTCCGGCGCGATCCGATCGCGCTGGGCGCCTTGGCGCAATGCGTGGCGGCGCAGGAGTTCAGCACCCACGACAGGGAGAAGTTCAACAACCACGAAAGCGAGTTCCGCCGGCTTCTGATGCTGCATTGCGGCAACGAGGTGATCCACATGATGGGCGACCTCCTGGCGGACGTGTACAGCCTCAGCATGGCGTCCCTCGCGCCGCGCATCATCTCCCCGCAGGACCAGGCTCAGGACTTCGGCGCCTCGATCCGCACCAAGCGCAAGCTCGTGCGGTTGATGGCGGAGGGCGAGACGGAAAAAGCCGAACAGCTCTGGATCGCCTATCTGGCCGCCTATTGGCGCCAGGTGGCTCGGCACGTGGGCCTCGACCTGCTGATCAACGTCTATTCCGGCGAGCAGCCCGCCGCCGAATTGCCGGCGCCGGCGAACGACCGGCCAGCGCGCCGCGGCCGGGCCGCCGAGGGCTAGCGACGCCATCCCATCCCGAAAGCGGCGGATGAACGCCCGCTAGCGATGTTTCTCCAGGTGGCGCGGGGCTGACGAAGGCTCGGGCGATCCGCGCCTTCGCCATAAGCGGCTGCGAGCCCGCGCCAACCCCGGGAGTCGCATTGCGCCGCGACACATGCTCTGGATATGGCGTAGCCCTTGTCTCAGGCTAGGATTGCGTCAGCCTGCAGCCTCTGGGACGGGACGGCGAAACAGGAGGCCAGTTGGCTGACACCGACACGATGACGCGCAGCGGGGCGCGGGGCCGCCGGCCGAAGGCGCGGACCAACCAGAATGGCCAGGCGATGGGCGCCAAGGGCCTGCAGACCCGCCGTCGCCTGGTGGAGGCGACCGAGGCGCTGCTCCGCACGACGCCAGTGCGTGACCTGCGTGTGGCCGAGATCGCCAAGGCGGCCAACACCTCGACCTCGACCTTCTACCTCTACTTCCAGGACGTGGCCGAGGCGGTGCTCGCCGTCGCCAATGGGGTCTCGCAGAGCACGCCGGAGTTCATGGCGCAGCTCTCCTCGCCCTGGGACCCGCAGACCGCCTATGACCGCGCCCAGACCTTGGTGGAAAGCTACGTGGACTACTGGAGCGCGCATGCGGCGGTGTTCCGGGTGCGCAACCTGGCCGCCGATGAGGGCGACGAGCGGTTCATCGCCGCCCGCGGCCATGCGGTGCGCCCGCTGCTTCAGTTGATGGCGGCGCGGATCCGCGAGCGGCAGGCGGCTGGCGGCCTGCCGCCGGACCTGCACGCGCTATCCGCGGCGGGGGCGCTGATGGCGATGCTCGAGCGCATGGGCGCGCTTCCTGAATCGGGGGTCGGCACCGAGGACGTCACCCGCGCCAAGGTCATCCACGCGGCGGCGTTCGTCACCGCGGTGCTGATCGGCGGCAGTGCGACGGTGGGCGAGATCCCGGAGCCCGTGGACGACGACGACTGACACGCCGGCGGCCGGCGCGGGCCACCGCGGTCTTGGGAGGATGGAGTATGGCGGTCGACTTTGTGTTCCTGCATGGCGGCAAGCAGGGCGGCTGGGTCTGGGACGAGGCCGTGGCCGCGTTGCGGGCGCAGGCGCCGGGCGAGATCGGCAAGGTGCTCGCCCTCGACGTTCCCGGCTGCGGGACCAAACGCGGGCGCGAAACCGCTGACCTCACATTCGAGGCGATCATCCAGGAACTCGCCGGCGACGTGCGGGCGTCGGAGGTCCGCGACGCTGTGCTGGTCGGCCATTCCCAGGCCGGCACCGTAATGCCCCGCCTGCTGGAAGCCGCGCCGAGCGCCTTTCGCCGGGCGGTCTATGTCTCCTGCTGCGCGCCGGCGCCGGGCCAGACTGTGGCTCAGATGATGGGGTCGTCGGTGCATGGAGCGAGCCCGGACGAGGTCGGCTGGCCCGCCGACCCGGCGCTCGGCTTCGACGCCCTGTTCCCGCTTATGTTCTGCAACGACATGTCGGAGGCGCAACGGCGCGCCTTTCTCGCGAATCTGGGCGGCGACGAATGGCCGGCCGCCTGCGCGGCGGAAGACGGCTGGCGCTACGGCGGCGCGCCCCAGGTCCCGGCGACCTATGTCATCTGCCTCGATGATGGGATTCTCACCGTGCCCTGGCAGATCCGGTTCGCGGAGCGCTTCGGCGTGGAAACCCGCGTGGACGTCCAGGCCGGCCACCAGGTCATGAACACCCGTCCCCACACCCTGGCCGAAGTGCTGCGGTTCGAGGCCATCCGCGGCGAATGAAAAGGGCGCGCCGGTCGCCCGGCGCGCCCTCCAGAGGTCTGGTCCGCCTGAGCCTCAGGCGCTGGCCATCATCTTGTTGATCTCGCCCGAGGTGATCGGCCGGCGGCCGTCGGCGGCCTTCATGCTTTCGGTGTGCAGGCCGCCCATGCCGACGCGGGGGCTGACATCCACATGCGCGGCCTTGGCTCGCAGCGCGCCCACGGTGCAGCTTTCGCGCCCGCCCAGCAGGGAGAACGGGTCGTAGCTGAACTCGCGCATGGCGTTCAGATGGCTGATCTTGTCGATCGTCTGGCGCGGCAGGTTCTTGACGCAGGCCCAGAGGTATTCCGGGCAGTTCGGCCAGACGGTGTCGGAGTGGGGGTAGTCGCACTCCCAGGTGATCATGTTCTCGTTCAGCTCGTCGATGTTCTTCAGGCCGAACCGGTCGTCGATGAAGCAGGTGATGATGTGCCGCTTGAAGACGTCGGACGGCTTCTCCGAGCCGAAGTCGGTGAACGTCCATTCGTGGTGATGTTCGTAGGTGAAGTCGGCGCGTTCCAGGAAGTAGGGGATCCAGCCGATACCGCCTTCGGAGAGCGCCATGCGCAGGTCCGGGTAGCGCTTCCAGAACGAGCCGTTCAACCAGTCGGCGGCGCTGTTGGAGATCGACATCGGCATGGTTGTGATCCAGGCGTCGATCGGCGTCTCGTCCGAGGCGTGCGCCGCCCGCGCGCCGGTGCCGATGTGGCAGTTGATCACCATCTTGGTGTCGCAGAACGCCTTCCAGAGCGGCTCCCAGTATTCGTTGTGCAGGCTGGGCAGGCCGACCAGGGCGGGGTTGTCCGGGAAACTGACCGCATGGACGCCGAGGTCCGACATGCGCTTCACCTCGGCGAGGGTCGCCGGCATGTCCCACAGCGGCAGCAGGATCAGCGGGATCAGCCGGCCGGGCGCCGCGCCGCACCAGTCGTGCACGTGCCAGTCGTTGTAGGCGCGCACCGCCAGCAGGGCCGCCTCCGGATCGCTTTTCGCCTTCTCGAAGAAGACGCCGCCCGCGAAGGACGGGAAGGTGGGGAAGTTGAGCGACCCCAGCACGCCGTTGACGTTCATGTCGTCGATGCGCGCCTTGGCGTCGTAGCAGCCCTCGCGCATGTGGCTGTAGGCCGCCGGCTCCATGCCGTATTCGCTGCGCGGGCGCCCGACCACGGCGTTGAGGCCGATGGACGGATAGAGGCGGCCTTCCCAGAACCATTTGTCGGCGCCGTTCTCGGAGCGGATCACCGGCGCGCGGCTCTTCAGCCGCTCGGGATAGTGGCGGATGAAGGCTTCCGGCGGCTCGATCACATGGTCGTCGACGCTGACCAGGACCATCTCGTTCATGCTCATGGCGGACATCGTTTTCTCCGGTTCCCGCGACTGACGCTTCGTCAACAACAGACCCATCGGCGGCGCGCGGTCAAGCGAATCCAGCTCTATCGCCCGATGTGTGGAACGGCGCTTTGATCAGTTCGGCTGGATTTCGTCGCCCGGGCTTCGCGAATTGATAGCTGATGAGAGGGCAGTTTTTTCCAGAGGGGAAGGTGACGATGCAGGACACAAAGCAGCCGCCGCGCCGTTGACAGCGGAAACGATAGGCTAGCAACTAGTCGCAAGGCGCACGCCCGATCCTCCCGACCCGGCGTATTCGCGACGGCGATGGGCGCGCGCGATCGCCGGTGGGCCCGACGGGCCCCGCCGGCCAAGACCAACAGACCTGCGTGCGGCGCGGGCGAGGTGATGGGAACGTCGGGGCGCGTCCGCGCGCGCCAACCGGGGACGTCCCTCATCCTGCCGGCATGGCGCGGGCCTCCACAGATCCGGCCGCCCCCGCGGCCACGGCGACAAAGGTGACGGACGCGATGCTGGATACTGAAACGAAGAGCGGGAGCACGATCACGCCCCCGGGGGCGCCGGCGCGCGCCCTGCCGGTGATCGACAAGGACAACGAGGCCTTCTGGACCTGGGGCGCGAAGGGCCAGTTGGCGATCTTCCGTTGCCAGGACTGCAAGTATTACATCCACCTGCCGGTGCGCTTCTGCCCCAAGTGCGAGAGCGTGAACGTCGAGCCCGAGGCCGTCTCGGGCAAGGGCTTCATCACCAGCTTCACCATCAACTACAAGCAGTGGGTGCCGGGCCTGCCGGAGACCTTCGTCCTGGCCATCGTGCGCATCGCCGAGCAGGACGACGTCCAGCTGATCACCAACATCGTGGGCTGCGATCCGGACAGCGTCACCATGGACATGCCGGTCAAGGTGGTCTTCGAGCAGCACGAAGACCTCTGGATCCCCTTCTTCGAGCCGGAGTCCAACTGATGCCCGCCACCAATTACGGAGAGAAGAACACCGCCATCACCGGGGTGGGACAGTCCAAGGTCACCCGCGGGTCCGAGCATTCGGCGCTGCGGCTCACGGTCGACGCCTGCATGGAAGCCATCAAGGACGCCGGCCTGACCCGCGCCGACATCGACGGCCTCGCCACCTGGCCTGGCGACCGCGGCGACGAATCCGGGTTCTCGCCGGTGGGCTGCGCGGGCCTGCAGGACGCCTTGCGGCTGAAGGTGAAATGGTACGAGGGCGGCGGCGAGGCCCCGGGCCAGTACGGCGCCGTCTTCAATGCTGTCGGCGCCATCTCCGCCGGACTCTGCAGGAACGTGCTGATCTTCCGCACCATGTACGAGGCCACCGCGCGCAAGAAGGCCTTCGCCAACTCGCTGCTGAAGGCCGGCCAGCGCCAGGGCGGCGGCTTCGCCTGGTACGCGCCCTACTGGAACTATGCGGCCGCCCTGCAGCAGTCGCTGTTCTTCAACAAGTACGCCCATAACTCCGGCATCAAGCCCGAGCAGATCGCCCAGATCTCCATCAACCAGCGGCGCAACGCCTCGCTGAACCCGGCCGCGATCTACCGCACGCCCATCACGCTTGACGACTACATGAACTCGCCGCGGATCGCGGGGCCCTTGCGCATCTACGACTGCGACGTCCCCATCGACGGCTGCACCGCGATCATCGTCTCGCGCATGGACGTGGCGAAGGACCTGCGCAACACGCCCGTGCGGATCGAGGCGGTCGGCTCCTCCATGGAGTACCGCAACTCCTGGACCCAGCTCGACTGCCTGCCCACCCAGGCCCAGCCGCACGTGGCCGAGATGATGTGGAGCCGCACGGACCTGAAGCCCAAGGACGTGGACATGGCCCAGCTCTATGACGGCTTCTCCTTCCACACCATCAACTGGCTGGAGAACTTCGGCTTCTGCGAACGCTACGGCGCCAAGGACTTCATCGAGGGCGGCAAGCGCATCGCCCTGGAAGGCGAGCTGCCGGTGAACACCAGCGGCGGGGCGCTCTCGGCCGGCCGGCTCCACGCCTACGGCGCCGTCCACGAGGCCTGCACCCAGCTCTGGGGCCGGGGCGGGGCGCGCCAGGTGAAGGGCGATCCCAAGGTGGTGGCCACCTCCACCGCTGGCGGACCGCTCGCGGGGGCCATGCTGCTGGTCAAGGAGGACTAGTCCTATGGACACCCCAAATGTCGTTGAATCCACGCCCAGGGCGACCTTCGCCACCATGGAGGCGAGCACCGCCGAGGATTGGCAAAGGGTGCTCGCCGGCGGGGTCGCGTTCCGCAACGCCTATGTGGACCGCGTCCTGGAGCAGATGCGCGCTCTGCGCAGCGACGCCGGGGGCTTCGCGGTCGACCGGCTGGAGCACTGCCTGCAGACCGCCACCCGCGCCCAGCGGGCCGGCCGCGACGAGGAATACGTCGTCTGCGCGCTGCTGCATGACATCGGCGACCTGATGTGCCCGTCGAACCACGCCGACATGGCCGCCGCCATGCTCAAGCCCTACGTGTCGGAGGCGAACCACTGGATGGTCGCCAACCACACCATCTTCCAGGGCTACTACTACTTCCACCACCTGGGCCTGGACCGGGACATGCGCGAGCAGTTCCGCGGCCATCCGCACTTCGAGCACACGGCGCAGTTCTGCCGCCTCTACGACCAGAACAGCTTCGAGACCGGTTTCGACTCCATGCCGCTGGAGGCGTTCGAGCCGATGTTGCGCCGGGTGCTCGAGAAGCCGAAGCGCGCGGTCTATATGCGCGACGAGGGCTGAGGACGTATGCCGACGCTTGAGGAGATGATCGAGGAGTGCCGCCGCACCGGCGTCAATCCGCAAGACACCATCACCGGGGCCCTCGCCCGGGCGGTGGCGGCGGTCCCCGACAGGGTGTTCCTGGACTTCGGCGGTGATCTCCACACCTACGCCGAGGTCGACCGCGCGGCCACGGAGATCGCCCACGGCCTGAAGACGCTGGGCGTCGAGCCGGGCCAGACCGTGGCCACCATCCTCGACAACAACATCGATGCGGTGACCGTCTGGCTGGCGATCAACAAGCTGGGCGCCGTCAGCGCGCCGGTGAACACCGCCTTCCGCGGCCAGTTCCTGCGCGCCCAGGTGCATGACTGCTCCGCCGCGGTCCTGATCGCGGAAGCCGAATATTGCGAGCGCGCCGCCGCCATCGCGGACCAGCTCCCGAACATCCGCCACATGTTCGCCCGGGGCGGCGCAGCGCCCAGCCTGCCGAGCATCACCTCCGGCGCGCTGGACGACCTGCGGGTCAAGGACGGCGGCCCGATCGAGGACACGGCGACACCCGATCAGCTGGCCATGCTGGTCTACACCTCGGGCACCACCGGCGCCTCCAAGGGCTGCATGGTGTCGCACAACCACGCCTGCAGCATGGGCTGGCGCGGGATGTTGGGCGGCGGCAACGCCGCCGACGATGTCCTGTGGACGCCTTTGCCCCTGTTCCACCTGAACGCCATCGGGGTCTCGGTGCTGGGCGCGCTGATCGCCCAGTGCCGGGCGGCCATCACGCCGCGGTTCTCGGTCTCGGCCTTCTGGCCGGACATCGAGCGTTCCGGCGCCACCGCCGTGGCCCTGTTGGGGTCGATGGCCTCGCTGATCGCGGATGCGCCGGACAACGAAGCCGCCAAGCGCTGCTACGGCAAGCTCCGGCGGGTCCAGGCCTCGCCGTTCTCGCCGCCGGTGGTCAAGCTCTGGCGCGAGCGGTTCGGCGTGAACGTCTCGGGCGCCACCGGCTACGGCATGACCGAGGCCGCGACGATCAGTGGCCTTGGCGCCGGCGATCCGCCGGGTCCGCCCGGCAGCTCCGGCAAGCCCGGCCGCGACTTCGAGGTGAAGATCTTCGACGACAACGACATGGAGGTTCCGGTCAACACCCCCGGCGAGATCGTCTGCCGCCCGCGGCGGCCGAACATCATGTTCCAGGGTTACTGGGGCCGGCCGGCCGACACGGTGAAGGTCTGGCGCAACCTCTGGTTCCACACCGGCGACATCGGGCGCATCGACGAGAACGGCTATTTCTTCTTCGTCGACCGCAAGAAGGACTACATCCGCCGGCGCGGCGAGAACATCTCCACCCACGAGATGGAGGCGGTGTTCCGCGAGCACCCGGCGATCCAGGACGTGGCGATCCACGCGGTGCTCTCGCCCATGGGCGAGGACGAGGTGAAGGTCACCGCCGAGATCAAGCCGGGCGTTGCGGTCACTGAGGAGGAGCTCTGCCGCTGGTCCATCGACCAGGTGCCCTACTTCGCCGTCCCGCAGTACGTGGAGTTCCGTGAGAGCCTGCCGCGCAGCGCCACCGGCAAGGTGCTGAAGGAGCAGCTACGCAGCGAAGGCAAGACGGCGACCACCTGGGACCGCGAGGTGGCGGGCGTCACCTTCAAGCGGCGCTGATGGCGGGCCTTCGTCGCGGCCGTGCGGTCGTCACCGGCGCCAACAGCGGCATCGGGGAGGCGATTGCGCGCCGGCTCGTGGCGGACGGGGCGCAGGTGCTGCTGGTCGCCCGAGATGGCGAGGCGCTGGATCGGGTGCGGGACGACCTGCGCGCCGCCGGCGGGCGGGCCGAGCGGCTGGCCGTGGACCTCTCGACGCGGGGGTCCGGCGAGGCGGTGGCCGCCTTCGCCGCCGAGGCGTTAGGCGGAGTGGACATCCTGGTCAACTGCGCAAGCCTGACCCGCAACGACGACTTCTTCACCCTCACCGACGACCAGTGGGAGGCGGGGTTTGCGGTCAAGGTGTTCGGCGCCATCCGCCTCTGCCGCGCCTGCTGGCCGGCGCTGAAGGACAGCGGCGGCTCCATCGTCAACATCGGCGGGATCGGCGCGCGTACGCCGACCTTCGGTAATGTCATGACCGGCGCGCTCAGCGCCTCGCTGATGGCGATCACCAAGTCCCTGGCCGAGCGCGGCGTGGTCGACGGGGTGCAGGTCAACGCCATCAACCCCGGCCTGATCCGCACGCCGCGGGTTGAGCGCACGGTGGGCGCGGCGGGCGCCGGCGACCCGCTCGACGGCCTGGAGCAAAAGATCCGTCAGATCGGCGCGGTGCGCCTTGGTCGACCGGAGGACGTGGCGGCGCTGGTCGCCTACATTGTCTCGCCCGACGGCGAATTGCTGCAGGGCGCGATCATCGACCTCGACGGCGGGGCGACCAAAGGACTTTAGGGAGACGGCGATGGACCTGGGCGTCAAAGGGCGGACCTACATCCTGGTGGGTGGCACCAAGGGCATGGGGCTGGAGACGGCGAAGATCCTGGCGGCGGAGGGCGCGCGGCTGGCGCTGATCTCCCGCACCCAGGGCACGCTCACCGAGGTCGCCGCGAGCCTGCGCAGCGAGCACGCGATCGACGCCGAGGGGTTCGCCGCCGACGGGTCCGTGCGGGGGGCGGTGGAGGCGGCGGTCGAGATGGCGGTGGCGAAGTTCGGCGCGCCGCGCGGCCTGCTGGTCACCAGCGGCCTGACCGACAACAACGGCGACCTGCTGAGCGCCACCGACGACGACTGGCAGGCCAATTTCGACGACGTGGTGATGGGCACGGTGCGCGCCTGCCGGGCCGTGGTCCCGCACATGACGGCGGCGGGCGGCGGCTCCATCGTGACCACCGCGGCCTATTCCGTCCGTGCGGCCAAGAGTTTCCTTTTCCCCTACGCCTCGCTGAAGAGCGCGCTGGTCAACTTCACCAAGAACCTCTCCAAGACCTACGGGGGGCAGGGCATACGGGCCAACTGCGTCTGTCCGGGCGCCTTCGAGACCGAACGGGTCGCCGCGCGGATCAATGCGACCATGAAGGAAAAGGGCCTCTCCAGAGCCGCTGCCTCCGCCGACGTCATGGAGCTGCAGTTCAAGATGCCCGTCGCCCTGCGGCGGCCCGGCGAGGCGAAGGAAGCGGGCGAGCTGATGGCCTTCCTGCTCTCCGAGCGCGCCGCCTACATGACCGGGGCCACGATCAACATCGACGGCGGCACGGACTTCTGAGGTCGCCCTCAGGCCGCCGAGATGCCGCCGTTGACGCTCACCACCTGGCCGGTGATGTGCGAGGCCAGCGGGCTGGCCAGGAACACCGCCATCGGGGCGACGTTCTCGGCCGAGGCGACGCCCAGGCGGGCCCGGCTCTCCGCCTTCTCGAACAGCTTCTTGGAGAAGCCGCCGGCCATGACCTTGTCGTAGGTCTTGGTCCCCCGGGTGATGGAGGGCGTCACCGCATTCACTCGGATGTTGTGACGGGCGAGCTCGAGCCCGACGCCGCGGCAGAACATCACGTTGGCGGCCAGCGCGCCGCCGTTCACCGCCTCGCCGGGCGTCGCGATCTTGGCCGCGTCGGAGGCATAGGACACGATCGCGCCGCCGCCTTTCGCCATCATCTGGGGCACGGCCCGGTAACAGCATTCCAGCAGCGAGATGAACAGGCCATCGACTACCGCGCGCCACTCCTCGGGGCGGGTCTCCATGAACGGCTTTAGGCCCGTACCCCCGTCGGCCATGCAGGTATGGATGAAGATGTCGAGTCCGCCCCGGTCCTTGGCGACCGCGAACATCCGCTCGAGGTCCGCCTGCAGATGATAGTCGGCGAGCACCAGTTCGAAGCGGCCGTCCGGTACGAGCTGCTTCAGTTGCGCCATCGCCTCCCGGCCGGACGTCTCCGAGCGGCCGTTGACCAGCACCAGTTCGCAGCCGGCTCTGGCCAATTGCTCGGCGGTTCGCAACCCGATACCCGCGGTGGAGCCCGTCACCAGGGCGATCTTCCCCTTCAGCAGGTTGCGGTCGAACATGTAGTCGGCGTTGAACATGCGGCCTCCGGGCGCTTGAATTGCCGGAACGATAAGAGTTAACTCAAATACGTCAATAGATCTGCGGGAAGCCTGATGGATGACGAGCGCGCCGAGGAGCTGGGACTGGGCGAGTTGGCGCCGATCCAGTCCTCCTCCGTCGCCGTGACCGCCGCCAAGGCCCTGCGCAACGAGATCCTGCGCCGCTCGGACGGCGACATGTTCCTGGGGTCCGAGGACGACCTCATCCAGCGGCTGGGCATCAGCCGGCCGACCTTCCGCCAGGCCGCGCGGCTGCTGGAATACGAGGAGCTGCTGGTGATCCGTCGCGGCGTCGGCGGCGGCTTCTTCGGCCGCAGGCCCAGCGCCGAGGTGGTGGCCCGGATGGCGGGCATCTACCTGCTCGCGCAGGGCGCCAGCTTCGCGGACGTCCTGCGCGCCCAGTTCCCGCTGCAGACCGAGGCGCTGCGCCAGGTCGCCCTGAAGCCGGACCCCACCGAGCGGGGAAGGCTCGGCGCCTACCTCGACGGTTGCGGCCATCTGCGGCGTATCACCGACATCCCCAGCGCGATCCGGGCGATCAACGCCTTCTGGCGGCTGGTCGGCCAGTTGGCCGGCAATCCGGCGCTCGCCCTCTTCATGCAGACGTCGCAGGCCTATGGCGCGAACTCCGCCGGCCTGTCGCTCAATGCGGCCCGGCTCGCGATCTATGTGCGCGGTCTGCGCGACATCGTGACGGCGGTGGAGGCGGGCGATGCAGAGGCCGCCATCGCCGTCGCCGCGGCGCAGAATCGGCGGTTGATCGTCTGGACAACCGACGACGCGGCGGAGACCGTGCAGGCGCGCGAGCGTGGAGGACGCGGATGATCGAGGTGCTGTACGGGCCGACCCCGAACTGCTGGAAGGTCACCATCATGCTGGAGGAGTGCGGCCTGCCATACGAGATCCGGCCGATCCATCTGTCGCAGGGCGACCACTACACGCCGGAGTTCCTCGCCGTCAGCCCCAACAACCGCATCCCGGCGATCATCGACCACGCGCCGGACGGCGGCGGCCCGCCGCTGCCGATCTTCGAAAGCGCCGCGATCCTGATCTACCTGGCCGAGAAGACCGGCCGGTTCCTGCCCAAGGACCTCGCCGGCCGGTTCAGCGCCATCCAGTGGACGGCCTGGCAGATCGCCCACCTGGGCCCGACGCTGGGCCAGCACGGCCATTTCATCCTCTACGCCGAGGAGAAGCACCCCTACGCCATCGACCGCTTCCGGGGCGAGGCCAGGCGCGTCTACGGCGTGCTGGACCGTCAGCTCGCTAAGACCGGCGCCTATGTGGGCGGGCCCGACTACAGCATCGCCGACATGGCCTGCTTCCCGTGGATCATGACGCACAAGGCCCAGAAGCTGACGCTCGATGACTATCCGCATGTGAAGGCCTGGTTCGCCATGTTGCGCGCCCGCGAGGCGTTGCAACGGGGCCTGGCGGTCGGCAAAGACATCTACAGGAACGCGCCGCCGCAGAGCGCCGGGATGCGCAAGAAGATCTTCGGCATCGGCGCCGGGCAGGACTGAGGGAGGAACGAGAGATGGCCGAGGCCGACACCGTCAAGGTCGAGTGCTACTTCGACTGCTCGAGCCCGTGGACCTACTTGGCCTTCCACAACCTGCAGCCCATGGCCGAGCGCCTGGGCGTGCCGATCATCTGGAAGCCGATCATCGTGGGCGGGGTGTTCAATAAGGTGAACATGCCGGTCTACGAGAACCGCGCCAATCCGCCGGTGCCGCGCAAGTCCGAGTACACCCAGAAGGACATGCAGGACTGGGCCCGCTTCTCCGGCGTCGTCATCAACCACCCGCCGGCCTGCGGCCATCCGGTCAATGCGGTGAAGTGCATGCGCGCCTGCATCGTCGTACAGCCGCTGGGGAAGATGATGGCGTTCGCCACCGCCGCCTTCGAGGCGCTGTGGGTCGACGGACAGGACCTGGCCAAGGACGAGGTGCTGACCAGGATCTGCCAGCGGGCGGACGTCGACGCCGACTGGCTGCTGGCCGAGATCGCCAGGCCCGAGGTCAAGCAGAAGCTCTGGGACAACACCGAGGAGCTGATGGAGCGCAACGGCTTCGGCTCGCCCACCATCTTCGTGGACGACACCGACATGTACTTCGGCAACGACCGGCTGGCGCTGGTCGAGTTTGCGATCCGGCGCCGCCAGCAGGAACGGGTCGCCGCCAGGGTGAACGCCCGCTAGGCCGTCACGCCACCGTCGGGATCCACGCCAGCAGCCGGTCCCACAGCCGCTCGCGCGTGGAGGCGAAGTTGTGGCAGTGGGCCGAGCGCGGCAGCAGGTAGAGGGTGATGTCCGGGCATTCCGGGTAGTACCGCGGCTCGTCATGCGGCTGCGGGGCGGTGTCCCGCTCGCCGATGCCCAGGAACAGCGGCACGTCGATGGTCGATGCGGCCTGGGTCGCCACCTCCGAGGCGGTGGTGCGCGCCACCAGGGTCCCGGGCGTCTCCACCTGGGCGGCGGTGTCGGCGGCGATGACCGCCACGGGCACGTCCTCCCAGTAGAACACCCGGCGCAGGTTGGCCCGGTCCGGCATGTAATAGCCGTTGTGGTCGATGGTTTCGGGTGGCCTGCCCTCGCCCAGGAAGTCCGTACGGTCGATGCGCAGCATGGACTTGCCGAGGATGGCGATCTGGGCGTGGCTGCGGTGCGCCGCCTGCTGCAGGACGGTGAGCATGCCGCCCATGGAGTGGCCGATGCCGACGCTCAACGCCCCCACGATCGGCGCCAGACTGCGGTCAAGTGTGCCCCGCTCCAGGCGATAGAGCGCCTCCACGGTGAGTGCATGGTTTGCGGCCGCCACCCGCTCGGGGGTGATGTCGCTGGCGTTCTCGGGCCGCGTGCTCTCGCCCATCCCCCAGTGGTCCACCGACAGCACCACGTGCCCGGCCTGCGCCAGGCGCCCGGCCATGCTGTAGCCCGGGTGGTCCGGGATCTCGAGGTGGTAATACCGCTTGTCGTAGGTCCCGCCCGGCAGGCAGACGATCAGGCGGGTGGCGCTGCTGATGCGGTCCTTCGGCGGCAGGAAGAGCCAGGCGGCGACGCTCTGGCGCGTCTCGGAGCCCACCGCCCGGGTGACGTCGAACCGTACGAGCTTCGGGCCGCTCATGACTTCCCCCCATTCCTCAACCGTGCTCAAGCCAGGACGCCGGCAAGCCCGGCGCGCACGTCGGCCGCGTGCTCCAGCTCGAACAGCGCCGCCGCCAGCCGCCTGACCTTTTCGGGCGCCAGCACGCCCTCGGCATAGAGCTCGAGCTTCCCGCGCAGCTCCGCATCGGTCATTCGGCTGGCTTCTGTCCACGGATCGCCCTTGGCGTAGGCGCCCTTGGCCAGGAAGGTGCGTCCGCGAGCCCTCACCTCCACCTCGTTGGGGATCGCCCGCATGCGCCCGTCAGCCCTCATCTGCCGGTGGATCTCGGCGGCGGCCTCGGGGTTCACCCTTACCCGGACCTTGGCCGCGAAGCCGTTGATCCTCGGATCCGTCACCCGCGCCAGGGTCTGGGACCTGGGGCCCAGGTCCAGGCCGTGGGCGATGGAGGCCAGCGCCAGCGGGATGGAGAACTGCATGTCGATGGGGGTTTCAGGGATGCGCTGGCCGCTGAACCAGCGCCCGGCGGCGGTCTCGAAGGTGCGCACCTCGACGCCCTCGATCTCGTCGGCGGCCAGGCCGTGCTCGGCGATGATCTGCTGCAGCAACCACACGGCAGGCTGGGCGAAGCGGCCCACCGCGTGCGGCTTCAGGGAGGTCTCGGTGATCCACCACTGGGTCCCGAGGTCCGCGACCTGGCGGTCCAGGTCGGAGGCGAAGGCGCCGGCCATCTCCCAATAGGCGTAGTCGCCGTCGAAGATCGCCGGATCGCCGGTGAATCCGCGCCGGGCGAGCTGGGCGGCCACCACGCCCTCCAAGGCCAGGAAGCCGTTCGGGGAGTATTTCATCATGTTGCGGCCAGTCTTCGGCTGCTGCCAGCGCAGGGCGAACCCCAGCGGCGAGGCGAAGCCCGCCACGCCGAACGCGCTGGCGGTCTGCGCCGGGTCCAGCGCCAGGGCCGAGGCCGCGGACGCCGCGGCGCCGAACACGTACCAGCCCAGGCCGCTCTGAGCGGAGCGGGTCATCTTGCCGGTCTCGTCGGTCCTGGAGCGGACCAGCGACATGCCGATCCGCGCGCCGACCTCGAAACCCGCCGCCACGGCCGTGATCAGCGCCTTGCCGCTCAACCGCTCCGTCTCGGCCAGCGCCAGGGCCGGGAACACCGCGCAGGCGGCGGGATGGCCGGCGTTCATGAAGGTGTCGTCGGCGTCCAGCACGTTGCCCAGGTAGGCGTTGGCGAAGGCCGCCGCCGCCGCCGAGGCCTGGGCGCCCGAGCCGAGGATCGTGGCGGAGCCCGCGCCCATCTCAGCCCCCACCTGCTCCACGATGCGGCCCGCCTCCAGGGTATGGCCGCCGATGGCCGAGGCGATGGTGTCGAGGATCAGCCGCTTGGTGTCCGCCACGACCGCCGCGGGCAGGTCCTCGTAGCGCAGGGCGGCGGCGAACTTCGCCAGCCTGGCGGTGGCGCCGGTCTCGATGAGCGTCCTGTCCAAGGCCATCCTCCGCCGTTCCCTGCCGGGATGATACGGTCTGACTTGGTAGGGCCACAAGTTGTTTGTACAGTACCGTACAATTAACGCGAGGGGCGATGGCGAAGGACCACGAGCAGGAGAAGGCCAGCCGCGCCAACGGCCGGCTCACCCGCGAACGCCTGCTGGCCGCCGCCATCGAGCTGATGGCCGAGGGCGGGGAAGGGGCCGTCACCCTGGCCGGCGCCGCCGAGCGGGCGGGTGTGACCCGGGGAACCGCCTATCACCACTTCAAGGGCCGCGACGATCTGGTGGCCGAGATGCACGCCAGCCTGGAGAAGCAGCTCCTGCGGCTGTCGGACGGCTCGCGAGTGTTCACCAACCCCTACGGCCTGATCCCCAAGCTGGCCGCCGAGGACGAGTCGTTCCTGCGCTCGCGCCTGTACCGCATCCTGGAGCAGGGCCCGCTCGCCGACCCGCGCACGGTGACGCTGCTGGAGCGGTTCCGCAGCCCGGAGGGACATCGGCGCCTGCGCCCCGGCGTCGACCCCGACGCGGTCGCCTTCATCGCCGCGGCCATGGACATGGCCGGCCTGATGATGATCTCGAAGGGGGAGACGGTGGAACAGCGCCGGCGGCTCGCCGACCGCTTCGGCCAGGCGGTCTACCAGCTCTTCCGCCACGGGGTGATCGACCCCGAGCTCGATCCGGGCTTCCCAAAGCCGCCGGGGGCGGATGTCTGAGCGCTCAGAACGCCCGCATCTCGACGAGGTCGATGTTGGCCTCGCGCGGCAGGCGCAGCATCTGCACCACCATGGCCGCCGTGGTCTCCGGGCTCATCGGGTCGGGGTCCTTGCGACCCACTTCGGTGAGGACCCGGTAAAATTCCTCTTTCCGACCCTCGTTCCAGTGCGTGTGGAGGCTGCTGTCCCCCACCTGGCCCACGCGCAGGGTGGTGACGCGGATGCCGAAGGGGCGCAGCTCCATCCGCAGGCCCTGGGTCAGGGACTCCAGCCCCGCCTTCGTCGCCGCATAGAGCGCCAGCATCGGGAAGGGGATGCGCACCGATTCCGAGGAGACGTTGATGATGTCGCCGCCGCCCGCCGCGCGCATCAGCGGCACGGCCTCGCGGATCGTGTAGATCGGGCCCAGCATGTTCGTCCCGACCTGGGCGTGAATCTCCTGGTCGGTGGCGTCGGCGATGGTGTGCGGCAGGCAGGCGGCGGCGTTGTTGATCAGGCCGTGCAGCCGCCCGAACCGATTCTTGATCGCCGCGAAGGCGCCACGGACGTCCTCCAGCGAAGCCACGTCGCAGGGCAGCGCCAGGGCGTCGGGAAGCTCCGCCGCCACCTCGTCCAGCGCAGCCGATGGGCGGGCCAGGATCGCCACCTGCGCGCCCTCGGCGGTGAGGGCCCGGGCGTAGCGCAGGCCCATCCCCTTCGATCCGCCGGTGATCGCGTAGATGCGGCCCTGAAGGGACTCAAACTCAGCCATGACGGCCTCCATCGGGGCCGACGACGCGCGGCCTCATTCTGCGGCGGCGACCGCGCGTTGCAGCAACGCCGGCACGTCGATGGCGCCGACGGTGGCCCCGCCCGTGAACCCGCCGTCCACCATCAGGGCGTGGCCGTTTACGAACGCCGCGGCGTCGCTGTTGAGGAAGATCAGCGGATAGGCCTGCTCCGCCGCGGTTGACTGGCGGCCCATGGGCTCGGCGAAGACGTTCAGGACCGTCTCCGTGGTCGTCTTCGTGAAATGGTCCCGCATCATCGGCGTAGCGGTGGGCGAGGGCAGGGTGACGTTCATCCGCACCCCCTGCTTGGCCGTCTGGGCCGCGCGTCCCAGGGTGTAGAGGATCAACGCCTGCTTGGAGAAGCCGTAGCCGTTGCCCACCGGCCCGGGATTGGCGTCCACCCAGGCGACGGCGGCGTCGAAGTCGGGCGTGGCCACCAGTTCGGCGGCGGGGCCCTGGTTCTCGGCGTAGCGGTAGGCGGCGGTGGAGGCGATGGAGGCCACCGCCCCGCCGGTCCTGATCTTCGGCAGCCACCGCTCGGTCCAGTGGCGCATGCCGATGAAGTTGACCTTCATGACGTCCAGCGCCGGGAAGGTCTGCGGCAGGCCCGCGCAGTTGAACAGGGCGTCGATCGGCCCGCCTATGGCCTCCACGCCCGCGTCGATGGACGCCTTGTCGGCAAGGTCCACCTGCCGGAACGAGGCCATCTTCACCGGACTCTCGCGGACGTCCACGCCATGGACTTCCGCGCCGAGGCTCACCAGCTCGCGCGCGCAGGCTTCACCCATGCCAGAGAAGCAGCCGGCCACCACCACGCGCTTGCCTTCGTAGGACCAGACGCTCATCGCGGTCTCCGTCAGGATCTGCGCCGTCGCCGGCGATCGCCGCTAAGGGCTGCGCTCACTCGCCTTCGATGGAGAGGATGCGCTCGGGGCAGGCGCGCACGCCGCGGCGGGCCTGGGCCTCCAACTCCGGCGGCACCTCCTTCTCGGAGAAGGCGATGTAGCCCACGTCGTCCAGCTCGAACACCTGGGGCGCCACGGCCGCGCACCGGGCGTGCCCGGCGCAAGCTTCTTTCCTGGCCTTGATCTTCAACTCTTTCGTCTCCTCGCGTCCGCCCCGCTCAGCCGCCTTTAGGGCTGATGCACCTGATGCCAGTGTACTCGTTCAGGCGCGCGTAGCCATACTTCGAGCGCTTGAGACCGCATTTCGTCGGCCTTACGCAGGCGGCGTCCAGACGATCGGCAGGCGCGGCGCGGCGATCAGACCGGGCCATGCGTCCAGGCTTGCGCCTTCCTTCAGGCGGAACGGCGGCACCCGCCGCAGGAACTCGCCCAGCGCCAGGCGCAGCTCGCGCCGCGCCAGGTGCGAGCCCAGGCAGCGGTGCGGTCCGCCGGCCAGGGTGAAGTGGCGGTTCGGCGAGCGGTCCAGCTTGATCTCGCGGGGATTTTCGAACTCCAGCGGATCGAAGTTGCCGGCCGCGTTGTAGGCCATGATCGTGTCGCCCTTCTTGATCTTCACGCCGCGGAACTCGTGATCCTCCTTGACCAGGCGGTTGGAGTTGACCAGCGGCTGGACGCGCATGAACTCTTCGATCGCCTCGGGGACCAGCTCCGGCCGATCGCGAAGCTGCTGCTGCAGTTCGGGCTGCAGGGCCAGGCGGCGGAACATCAGCGCCGTCGTGGCGGCGACCGTGTCCAGGCCGCCGACCCACAGGAAGAATATCGCCCCGATGATATCGTCCTCGCTGATCGGCTGGCCGTTGACCTTGCCGTGCACGATGCCGCTGCCGAGCTTCGCATTGGGCTTGGCCCGGACTTCCTCGATGAACGTCCGCAGATAGGCGATGGCGCTCTTGGCGCCCCAGGCCATGCGCTCGGCGTCGCCGTGCGAATGGAGGATGGCGTATTCCCACTCCAGGAAGTCCTCGAACTTCTCGAACGGGAAGCCCATCAGGTCGAGGAACACCTTCACCGGATAGATGCGGCCGAAGTCGTAGGCGGCGTCGCACTCGCCCTTGTCGATGAAGCCGTCGATCAGCTCATTGATGGTGGCCCGGATCCGCGGCTCCATCTCGTTGATCGCCTTGGGCGAAAACCAGGGATTGAGCAGCACGCGGTAATGCCCGTGGTCCGGCGGGTCCACCGCCAGCGGGATCATCCGGAAGGTCTCGCCCAGCAGCTTCTGGAAGCCGGCGGCGCCTTCGGTCGAATAGAGCTTTTCGTTCTGGTAGACCTCGCGGCAGTCCTCATAGCGGGTGACGACCCAGGTGCCCTTGAACAGGACTGGATTGAACATCGGCGAGAAGAAGATCGGCGGCAGCTCCTCGTAGATGTTCTCCGTGGTGCTGAACGGATCGATCCGGTTGTTCTCATCGAGGTAGTTGAGCTCGTGCACCAGCTCCAGAGGCACGTGGGCCGGCACGTCCGGCCAGCTGTCGTGGCGCGTCGTCTTGATCGGAACCCGTTCGATCGTTTCGCTCATGGAGACCTCCCGGTGCAGCCAAGCGTCGTCCGCGTCGTAGGGATCGCGCGAACGGCCGCAGGTCAGCCTACGCACGGCGCCGCGCCGCTCCAGCGCAATCGTCATCGATTTCCGGACATGTTTGGATTTTTGGACGTCAAAGCCGCCGACTGGCGCAATGGGGGTCGCTTCCGCTAAGATGGGCCGTCCCATCGACAGTGAAGACGGAATGGGCCGGAGGAGATGGTGGAAGTATCCGTCGAGCGCGCGGTCGGCGTCTCGAAGGTCGAGGTCGAGCTGCGCTCCTATGACTTCCGGGAGCCGCACGAGAGCGTCCATCGGCTGGAGGACCGCTGCTTCTTCGATTTCAGCCTGACGCCGCGCGCCGGCGCGGCCCGCGGCCGCTATGACGGCCTGTGGCGGCCCTCGCGCACCGAGGCGATCGGCGAGGTGCTGTTCGTACCCGCCGGCATGAGCATGCGCGGCTCCTGCGCCCCCGGCCGCCACCAGTCGCTGTCCTGCTTCCTGGATGCGGGCCTGTTCGCACTCGAGGCCGACCGGCTGGACGACGGCGCCCTGGCCGAGAGCCTGCATGTGCAGAGCCGGGCGGTGCGCCGCGGCCTGATCCGCATCCTGCGCGAGGTCACGCGGCCGAGCCTGGCCTCGCCGCTGGCCATCGAGGCGGCCGCCACTCTGCTGGCGGTGGACGTGGCGCGCCACCTGCGCGGACGCGAGTCCGCGGGCGAGAAGAAGGGCGGGCTGTCGCCGCCGCAGATGCGCCTCCTGGAGGACCGCATCCGCTGCCCGTCGCCCCTGCCCACGGTGGCCGAATTGGCGTCGGCCTGCGGCGTCAGCGAGCGGCACCTGGCCCGCGCCTTTCAGCAGGAGACCGGCCGCACCCTGGGCGAATACGTGGCCGCCGCGGGGCTCGAACGCGCCTGGCGGCTGCTCACCGAGACCGAGACGCCGATCAAGGGAATCGCCGCCGAGCTGGGCTTCGCCAGCGGCGCCAGCTTCGCCTTCGCCTTCCGCAGGGCCACGGGGCGGCGCCCGCGCGATGTCCGCAAGCCCCGGGACGCGCTGCGTCGCGTCGCCTAGCGATCCGATTGATAATGTAAGCCGAACCGACTACGGCCGAGGTCAACGACCGAACAGGGCCGAGTGGGGATGGGGCGTGCGCCGGGATCGGGCTGGACATTGACGTCGCGTCGAGGCGCGCCGCTCGTGGTCGCCGCGGCTCTCGTAACGCTGGTCCCGTCCGCTCAGGTGAACGCCGATCCCCTTCCAACCCTGCTTCCCGAGCGCTGGGCCGAGGACTGGCGCGGGTCTTCGGTCCCGCTCAAGGACATCCGCATCGGCTCCGACACGCATCTCACCCTGGGCGCCGACGCCCGGTTCAAGATCGAGGGGATCGACGCCCCGCGGCTCGGACTGTCCAGCGCCGTCCGCGACGCCTGGCTGACCCAGCGCTTCCTGGCGCATGCGGACCTCCACGCGGGCGGCCATGTGCGGGTGTTCGCCCAGCTGGGCGTCCACGACGGCCGCGGGCGCAAGGCGGACGTGACGTTCGACGACGATCGCTTCGATCTCAACCAGGGCTTCGTGGACCTCAGCGGGGACGTGGGCGAGGCCCGGGCGACGCTGCGCCTGGGCCGTCAGGAGCTGGCCCTGGGCAGCCCGCGGTTCGTCACCCTGCGCGACCCCACCAACCTTCGTCAGCGTCACGACCTGGCGCACCTGATCGTCACCTCTAAAGACTGGCGCGCCGACGCCTTCGCCGGACGGCCGACCCGGGACCGCATCGGCGTCTTCGACGATCGTGGCGATCCGGGCCAGGAATTCGCGGGCGCGCGGCTGCAGCGCCGCTACGGACCGGTCACGGCGAACCTGCTCTACTTCGACCTCGCCCGCGACGGCTTCCAGGTCGGCGACATTGTCGCCCATGACCATCGCCGCAGCCTCGGCGGACACGTTTTCGGGCGTTTCGGCGCCTATGATTTCGATGTCGAGGCCTTGCGCCAGACCGGCCGCTTCGGCGCCCTGCGGGTCTCGGCCTTCGGCGGCGCGGCCGACGCCGGGCGCACCTTCGCCGCGGCGCCGCTATCGCCCAGGATCGGCGCGCGCCTCACCTACGGCTCCGGCGATTCCGACCCGACGGACGGCGAACAGGAGACCTTCGCCCCGCCGTTTCCGGGGACCTGGTTCGGGCAGAACGGCCTGGCCTCGTTCTCCAACGCCGTCGAGGCGGCGGCCACCCTGCGGATCGAGCCCCGCCGCGACATGGCCGTAACCTTCAAGGCCGGCGGCGCGTGGCGGGCGAACGTCCACGACTATGTCTACATCGGCAACGCCGTCGCCCTACCCGGCGCCCGGGTGGGCGGGGCCGAGGTGGCCGGCTCCGCCAGCGCGGCGATGATCTGGCGCGTTTCGCGCCACGTGACCTGGACCGGCTACGTGAGCGTGGTGGCGATCAGCGACGACCTGAAGGCGCTGGGCGGCGACGACGTCATCTACGCCAACAGCGCCCTGGCGTTCAGCTACTGATCGGTGTGCTGCTGTAGGAGAGCGCTTCGTCGATCTCCTTGGCCGAGGCGGCGATGAACCCGTCCCAGTCGTCCAGGCGCCGCCGTAGCCGTTGCAGCACCTGCGCCGGGTGGGTGGTGACGAAGAACCTGTCGTTCAAGATCGCGTCCACGATCAGCGCCCCGGCTTCCTGCGGCGGCATGGGGGTGAAGTCCGCGCCCGGCCCGCGCACGCCGAGCGGCGCGCCGAAACGTCTGAGGCTCTTGCCGACGTTGGTGGGCATCGGCCCCGGGCACATGACGCTGACCCCGACGCCCTTGGGCTTCAGGTACAGCGCCAGGCCTTCCGTGAGGCTGATGATCGCCGCCTTGCTGGCGGCATAGGGGCCGCGGTCGTAGGCGTAGGGGTAGAGGCCGGCGGTGGAGGCCACATTGACGATGTGGCCGTGGCCGCGGTCGATGAAGCCGCGCAGGAAGGCCTCGTTCGAGCGCACCACCGACATCAGATTGGTGTTGATGATCCGCTCCCATTCGGCCACGGGAATATCCTCGGGCCGGCCGCCGGTCAGCACGCCGACGTTGTTCATCACGATGTCGGGCGGTCCGAAGCGGTCCTCCACCTGGGCCTTGAGCTGGTGGAACGCGTCGGCCTGGGCCACGTCGCAGGCGACGCCCAGCGCCTGCACGCCGGCCTCCGTCACCAGCCGCGCGGTCTCCTGCGCGCCGGCAGGGTCGATGTCCGCCAGCACCAGGTTCACCCCCGCCTTGGCGAGCTCCAGCGCCGTTCCGCGGCCGAGGCCGCTGCCCCCGCCGGTGATCACCGCCGTACGGCCCTTCAGGTCTTTCATCGTCGTCCTCCCGGTCTCGGCGTTCTGGCGTCAACCTAGCAGGCCGGACAGGGCGGGCGGCAAGCCCGACGTTTACGAATGATTGTTCATGAAAAGAGGCGCCCTGACGCCGTCAGGGCGTGCCGAGCCGGCCCGCCGCGAAGCCTCCGCAGGCGGCGCGGCACTGGCCCCAGTCGGGCCCGCAGATGTCGGCGTCGTCCCCGGCCAGGCAGAAGTAGTAGTTGCGCGCGCAGGTCAGGCGGCACTGGCCCGGATCGCCGCCCTGCGGCAGCGTCGCCAGGATCCGGTTGGCGGGCAGGGGGCTCATCCCTGGAGGGCTCTCGGGGAGGTCGGCAGGCTCAGTGGGCGCCTGCGGTCCGCGCAGGGCCTGCGCCTTCGCCGGGGGTTGATGAATGACGGTGATGCGGCCCTTGTTCGGATTCTGCGCGGCGGCGGGCGCGGCGAGGGCGAGGATCAGAAGAAGGACGGCGAGGCGACGCATCGGCGGCAGCATCGCCTGCGGCCCTTAAGAGGGGCTTAACCATAAGCTCCGGTCAGGCCTCGGCGACGTCCAGTCGCAGGTCGGACGCCTCCAGCGCGGACTGGTCGAGTTGTTCGACGAGGTCGCGAAGTTGATCCGGCACCGGGCAGGTCTGCAGCATGGTGCGGAGCGCGACGTCCAGCGCCCGGACCCGCGCCGGGCTCGGCAGCGGCGTCTCCACCGCCTCCACGGGTAGGCCTGGGTCCACCCGCAGGTAGGGCTCGTAGAACCTGTCGTAGGCCAGCGGCTCCATCGCGCCGATCAGGGATTCGAACAGCGCCTCGGCGTCTTGGTCGGCCGGGGGCGGAGCGCCGTAGAAAGCGACCCAGAGGTGCGCCACCGCGCCATAGGTGTCGGCCGCTCGGGACTGCATCGTCGCCTCCGCCTGGAAACGGGCCCCCGCCTCTAAGCCGGAATTGTAGAGTCCGTTCCAGGCGCTTGTAAGGCGTCAATCGGGCGGTGGAGCTTCAGCCGCCCGTTCCGGTGTCCCGCAGGGCGCGCAGCAACTTGCTGAAGTGCGGCGAGCGCCAGCCATCCTGGTCCTCGCCCCAGCCGATCTTGCCGTCGTACTCCCAGCGCATCAGGGCGTTGGAGCCCGTGCCGTTCTCGCACATGTGGCTGACCGTGAAGCCCTCGGCCTCCATCGTGCGACCTTCGCGGTCCGCCAGATACACCTCCATGTGGGCGCTCCAGCCGGTCTTGGGGTCTCGGTAGTTCTTCATCCTGCTCTTGGTCTTGTCGAGCCGGGTGAAGCGGCCGTCCTTGAGCAGCCAGCCCATGTTCAGCGGCGACCAGCCCTGGGCGTCGCCGTCCTGCGGCCGCACGAAGCTGAGAAACCCCGTCTCCGCCCCGGTATGGCCGAAGATATACTGGATCCGGCCGCGGCCGCGCTCGCGTTCCACCTCGCGCCACCTGGGCCCGCCCGGGTTCGCGACGCGGTATTGCCGCGCCTCGGTCGGCTGCGGCGATTCCGAGTGGTGGTTGATCCGCGGACCCCAGGTGCGGTCGCGGACCGAGTAGCAGTCGATGGCGATTGTCTCGCCGTTGATCTTCATCTCGCCCGTGATGCGGCCCAGCTGGTCGAAGTGGGGGTTGTGCATCGCCGGCGCCTCGCCGGGCGTGAAGCGGTGCGCCGGGTGGACGCTGCGATGCTCGAACTCCATGGAGAAGTTCTGTTCCGGATCGTGGTGGACCACATGGTAGTCCATCCCGGCCCTCAGCATCTTCAGGCTGTAGCCGCCGGCCGGATAGGTGACGTCGCGCATGTCGACGTCGCCCGGGAACGGAACTTCGCCGGAATTGAAGTAGTAGGGGAGCCGGTGCGGGTCGGCGCCCTTGTCGTCCCCCCACACGAACACCCGCGTGCGCACCGACTTGCGGTTCGGGAAGTAGGCCGCGTGGATCCACGAGCCCATCTTCCGCTCGGGCACGTTCAGCGACCACCAGTTGGTCTCGGTCTCGTTGATGTCGTCCGAGAGCCTGTGGTAGGTGTCGTCCTCCAGGCCGAACGGCGTGTCCTCGGTAATCGTCGTCATGAAAATCCTCCGGAACTTGAATTGCGGACGCCGGGCCGCGGCTATTTCTTGAAGCGGGCGGTGCGCCGGTTGTGCTCGGGAGAGCCCACCAGCGTGGTGTTGGCCAGCCGGTCGATGTAGCGCATGGCGTTTCGGTCGGAGATGTCGACAGCCAGATCTATCGCCTGCTTGGCCAGCCCCACGGCCTCCGCCGGCAGCTCGATGATCCGGTCGCAGAAGGCGTAGACATCCTTCATGAACGTCTCCTCGGGGAAGACCTCGTGGACCAGGCCGATATGCTTGGCCTGCTCGGCGCCGACGCGCATGCCCGCCATCGCCATCCACTTCGTCCAGTGCGGGCCGATCAGGCGGTTCAGGCGGCTGGACCCGCCGGAGCCGGCGATGACGCCCAGACTGATCTCCGGCACGCCCCACTCGGTCCGGGGCGTGCAGAACCGGAAGTCGCAGGAGGTCGACATCTCCACGCCTGCCCCCAGGATCGTGCCCTGCGCGGCCATGACGATCGGCTTCTCGATGGCCTCGAATTCGTCGTAGAGCAGGTGGTGGTCGCGGTAGTTCCGGCGGTAGTTCCACCCCGGATGCAGGTGCTTGGTCTCCGGATTGCCGCGCTTGGCGCTGGCGTCGGCGGCGATGTCGATTCCGGCGGTGAAGTAGGACCCGACAGCGGTCAGCACCATCACGCGCAGGTCGTCGCGGTCGGCCAGCTCGCGGGCCGCCTTCCAGTACATCTCGGTGACCTGCGGGCTGATGGCGTTGCGCTTGGCCTCGCGGTCGATGGTGACCGTGATCACTCCCTTGTGGTCTTCGGTGATGCGGGCGTGGGGAGCGTCCATGGGTCCTGTTCCTCCGGATCGGGTTCTGGTTCAGCAGCGCCGGTTTCCTCGCTCAGACCATGCGGGTGGTCCTGTTGTCCAGCGCCCCCGGGGCGTGAGCGCGCGGCGCGTTCCGCCCCGACCCAGGGCGAGCGCGGCGTGCTGATCGCTTCCGTGGCGAAGGCTGGACGGGCGGACTCGACCGAATAAGCTCGGGCGCAGGAGGACGCCCGCATGAGCACCATCGTCTACGACGTGCAGGATCGGATCTGCACCATCACCATGAACCGGCCCGACTCGCTGAACGCGCTCAACAATGAGCTCATCGTCGACCTCGACGCGGGCGTGCAGCGGGCGGCGGACGATCCGGCGGTGAAGGTGGTGATCCTCACGGGCGCGGGCCGGGGCTTCTGCTCGGGCGGCGACGTGCGCGGGGCGACGGCGGTCGATGGCGAGAAGCCGCCGCCGCCCAGGGTCGCGCCGCCGCGCGGGCGGGCGGCCTATCAGTTGCTGCACGACATGCCCAAGCCGACGATCGCCATGATCAATGGCCCGGCGGCCGGCGCGGGCATCGGCCTGGCGGGGGCGTGCGACCTGCGCATCGCCGCCGAGTCGGCCAGTTTCCTGGCCGCCTTCGCCCGCTGGGGCCTGGCCGGCGACTACGGCGCCACCTACTACTGGCCGAGGATACTCGGCGTGGGGAAGGCCCGCGGCCTGTTCTTCCTCAACGAGAAGCTCGACGCCCGCCAGGCGCTGGAACAGGGCGTCTACCACCGCGTGGTCCCCGACGCCGAGCTCAAGGCGACCGTGGACGAGATCGCCGCGCGCCTGGCGAAAACGTCCTCCCACGGCTGGGCGCTGATGAAGAACAGCCTGAACTTCGGCGAGCACGCCGAAATCACCGAGGCGCTCGAGAACGAGCAGCGCAACATGGCCAAGGCGTCCCAGGCCCGCGCCGAAGGCCGGGCGGCGGCCGGGAAGGCCTGAGGGCGCGCTACGCCGCGGGCTTCACGAACAGGCCCTGCCCCGTCGGGCAGGCGAGGATCTTCAGCCCGCGGTCGGCGAACCACGCATTCTCAGCCTCGAACTGCAGGCGCGACACCGCCCAACCGTAGTCGTCGAACACGATCACGCCCCCTGGCGTGATCCGATCGTAGAGGACGTCGAGCGCGGCGATCTCGGCCGACACATTGTTGAGGTCCATGTGGATGAACGCGATCTGCTCAGGGCATGTCTCGCGCAGGATCTCAGGCACGCGCCCCTTGACCACATCGATGTTCGGAAATTCCGAGAACCGGTCGCGGACCTCCTCGTACGAGAAATGGCCGCGATAGGTGTTCTGGTTCACCGTCGCCCAGCCCGCGTCGACCTGATCGTCCGGGATGCCGTCGAACGTGTCGTAGAGGACCCAGCGCCGTCCCCATTCGGCGAACTGCACGTACTCGGCCGCGAAGATTGTCGTGTGGCCCTTGAACACACCCAACTCGACGAAATCGCCGGGCAGGTCTTTGGCCTGATGGACGGCCCAGAGCACGGTGTTGAGATTCCAGTGCCAGTTCGCCAACGGCAGGAGGTCGGCGTGCTTCTCAACGAGCCCCATGAACCGCTCATCCTCCATGAACGGCAAGGTCTTCTGCCAGGTGGCCAGGCCCTCCCCGACGAAGACTTTCTCGTGGTTTTCGAGCTTCTGGAGGACCTCCAGCGTTGCGAGCGTGCGGGGGTTTGGGCTCCGGGCCAGGCCGATGCGATTGTGCAGGCGCAGGGTCAGCGAGCCGTCCGTCGCTCGTAAGGCGGCCGTATACAGCCCCAGGGCCAGATCCGCGTCGCGTGACTGGAGCGCGGCGTCGCCGAGCATGAGGAGGCGGCCAGGGCTGAGATTGTCGAGGATGATCTGGGCCATGGCGGCGGAGCTACCATGGCGGCGCATCTTGTGGCGAGCCGCCTCGCCACTTCGCGTTGTGAATTGACCGCCTCCGTGTCGGCGCGTCAGGCCGGCTTCTCGAACCGGTCCGGATAGAGCCGCGCCAGGAACTCCATCGCCGCCCGCGGCGCGCGCACCTTCCCCTCGTGGATCACGTAGGCGTAGACGTCGCGGGCCGCCTTGGGCGGCGCCTTGGCGTCCACCGGCGCCAGGTCGGCCGGAACGCCGCCCGCCGCATAGGCCTGGAAGCGCCTCGTCCAACGGTCGAGCTCGACCGGCGGATAGCCGGTCTCGATCTCGTCCGAGCCCATCAGCAGCCGCGCATAGACGAAGTCCGCCGTGACGTCGGCGATCAGCGGATAGTTCTCGTTCTCCGAGACGCAGATCGCGACCCCGTGCTTGCGGCAGAGCGCCACGAAGGCGGGGTCGGCGAAGGTCGCGTTGCGCGCCTCCATCACGTGCGAGAGGGCGATCCCGTCCTGCTTCGCCGGCAACAGCTTCAGGAAGGCGTCGAAGTCGTCCGGGTCGAACGTCTTCGTCGCCATGAACTGCCACAGGATCGGCCCCAGGCGATCGCCCAGCTCCGTGATGCCCTGGCCGAGGAACTTGCCGATCGACTCGGCCCCGTCGCCCAGGACCTTGCGGTTGGTGGCGAAGCGCGAGGCCTTCACCGCGAACCGGAACCCCTCCGGCGTCGCCGCCGCCCACTTGGCGAAGCTCTCCGGCTTCTGCGAGGAATAATAGGTGGAGTTGATCTCGATCGAGGTCACATGCCGGCTGGCGTAACCCAGTTCGTCGGCCTGCTTCAGCCCCTTTGGGTAGAAGACTCCGCGCCACGGCTCGAACACCCAGCCGCCGACGCCGACCCGCACCTCGCCCGTCGCCGTCATGGGCCTATTTCCTCGCGTCCGCCGTCTTGTCGCGCTCGGCCTTGAACTCCGAGCCCGGCTTCCAACTCGGCCACTCGGCGCTGTTGGCGAGCTTCGCCCCCAGGTCGTAGAGCAGGGTCAGGTCGGCGGCCAGGCCGGTCAAGTCCCAGTCGGCCCGCCACTCGTCGGCGGGCTGGTGGTAGCGGTTGGTGACGTAGTCCTTGCCCGCGGCCTCGCCGGCCGCCCTGCCGCCCTTCACCAGGTCCTCGCCCGACTTCAACGAGATCGCCGGCACGCCGACCTTGGCGAACGGGAAGTGGTCCGACCGGAAGAAGCGCCCCGCCTCCGGCTGCGGATCGGGCGAATAGGTCCGTCCCTGCGTCCTGCCGACCGCCGCCAGGTCGTCCTGCAGCGTCAGAGGCGCATCGCCGGAGGCGGAGAAGTCCCGCGCCGGACCGCTGACGGACAGGGCGTCCATGTTGAGGTCCGCCACCGTGGTCGCCAGCGGATAGAGCGGATGGGCGGCGTAGTACTCCGATCCCAGCAGGCCCTTCTCCTCGGCCGTCACCGCCAGGAACATCACCGAGCGCGCCGGCCGGGGCGCCTTGGCGAAGGCGCGGCCCAGCTCGATGAGCGACGCCACGCCGTCGCCGTTGTCCACCGCGCCATTGTAGATCGTATCGCCCTTCGCGTCGGGCGGGCCGATCCCCAGGTGGTCCCAGTGGGCGGTGTAGACCACCCGTTCGTCCGGCCGCTTGGCGCCCGGCACGACGCCTACGACATTCTTCGAGACGATCTTGGCCACGTCCACCGCGTAGTCGGCGGAGAAGGTGACCCCGCTCAGGGCCACCGGCCGGAAGTCCCGGCTCTGGGCCTGCTGCTTCAGCGCCGCGAAATCCAGGCCGGCCTTGCGGAACAGGCTTATCGCCGCGTCGCGCTGGATCCAGCCTTCCAGCGGGGCGTGAGCCTTGGCCGGATCCTCGCGGATGATGTCGAAGATCGAGATGGTGTTGGAGTTCTTCACCGTCGCCCAGCCGTAGGACGCGGGCGCCGTCTCGTGGATCACCAGGAAGCCGATGGCGCCCTGCCGGGCGGCTTCCTCGTACTTGTAGGTCCAGCGGCCGTAGTAGGTCATCGCCTTGCCGCCGAAATCACCCGCGCCGGTCTCGAAGTCGGGATCGTTGACCAGCACCAGGGCGACCTTGCCCTTCAGGTCGACGCCCTTGAAGTCGTCCCAGTTCCGCTCCGGCGCGGTCACGCCATAGCCCACGAACACCACCGGGGCGTCCTTGACGGTGACCCGGTCGGCGCCGGTCGCAGCCGCCCGCAGGGCGACCTCGTTCCCCTGCGTCCAGGTCTCGGCCGCGCCGCCGGCGGTCACGCCCACCGCCACCGGTCCCTTGATCTCGAAGCGGGCCAGCGGCACGTCCTGGGTCCAGGCGCGACCGCCGCCGGGCAGGGGATCGCCCGCCGGCTGCAGCCCGGCCGCCTTGAACTGTTCGGTGATGTAGGCGACGGTCTTCACCTCGCCCGGCGTCGCCGGCCCGCGGCCCTCGAAGGCGTCGGACGCCAGGACCTTGATGTGGGCTGAGAGGCGGGCCGGGTCGAACCGCGCCTCGGCCGCCGAAACCGCCGTGACCAGACCGGCGAGGCTCAGCCCCACGGCCAGGATAAGCTTTCTCATGAACGCGCTCGCACCCGGTGGGGAATTGCGTCGATGCTAGCCACCCACGGCTCAAACGACTAGAGACTGTGGACTCGCCGCAACATTTCGGTCCCACCGTGCGCGCCAGTCCCGGAAATTCTCGCATAACGCTGTTTTGTGACGATGCTGCAATCCCTGGGGCGCCGTCCTGTGTGAACAGCTCCGCCGCGATTTACACCGTTCCCCGTCCGGCCGGTATGGTCCGCCTGGACGACCCAGAGCCTTGCCCGCGACACCCTTGAGTCCCATGCGCCTAGCCCGACCCGCAGCCATCCTGGCCTGCCTGGCGTTGGTCGCCTGCGCCTCGGCGCGCAAGCCTGACGTCGCGCTGCCGGCCGCCTATGAAGCCCCGCCCGGCGGCGGCCTCGAGGTTCAGGCCCTCGACCGCTGGTGGGCCGCCTTCGACGACCCGGAGCTCACCCGGCTGGTCGACCAGGCCCTGGCGGCGAGCCCGGACGCCCGCTCGGCCGCCGCGCGCCTGGACGAGGCCCGGGCCACGGCGCGCAGCGCGCTCACCGCCTTCCTGCCGCAGGGCGACGCCACGGGTTCGGCGCGCCGGACGCGCACCGAGGATCTCGCCGGCACGGCCGTGAACATCCCGGGTTTCTCCACCAGCGGCGTGTCGGAAAACTACGCCGCCAACTTCAACGTGAGCTGGGAGGTGGACCTGTTCGGCCGCTTCTTCGCCGCGCGGCGGTCGGCCCGTGGCGACCAGGCGGCCGCCCGCTTCGCCTACGAAGGCGCCCGCGCCAGCCTCGCGGCCAATGTCGCCGACGCCTATTTCCAGGCTCGCGGCCTGGCCATCCAGCTCGAGGACGCCCGCGAGACGGTGCGGATTCAGGCCTCGCTGCAGGACGTCGCGCGCAAGAAGGCCGAGCATGGCCTCGGCGCATCCTCGGACGCCGACCGGGTGGCCGGCGACCTCGCCCAGGCGCAGAGCCAGGCCGCCTCCCTGGAGGCCGAGCTGCAGGCCGCCAAGCGCACCCTGCTGGTCCTGCTGGGCCAGGGCGCGCAACCCACCGCCAGTCTTGCGATCGTCGCCGGCGTCGAGGCGGTCCCGCCGGTCCCGGCCACCGTGCCCAGCGAACTGCTGGCGCGCCGGCCTGACGTGCGCGAGGCCCAGGCGCGGGTCGCCTCGGCGGCCGGGCGCTCGGACCTGTCGCTGCTGGAGTTCTTTCCCACCTTCACCCTGACGCCCGGCCTCGGCTGGTCGAAGATCGTGCAGCCCGGCTTTTCCTCCACCACCCAGACCTGGACGATCGGAGGCGACGTCTCGCAGCCGATCCTGTCGATCCCCAAGCTGCTCTACGACCTGAAGGCCCAGAATGCGCGGACCGAGCAGGCGGTGATCGCCTACGAGAAGGCGGTGCAGACCGCCTTCGGCGAGGCCGAGGGCGCCCTCGTGCGCCTGGACTCCGACCGCCGCCGCGCCCTCCTGCTCGCCGACGGCGAGACCCGCGGCCGCCGCGCCTACGAGGCGGCGCGCACCCGCTACGCCATGGGGCTCGACGACCTCGAGGCGGCGCTGTCCGCCGAGCAGTCCTGGCGGGCGACCCGCACCCAACTCACCACCGTCCAGGTTCAGGCCCTGCGCCGGGCGGTGCAGACCTACAAGGCCCTGGGCGGCGGCTGGCCGGCCTCCACGCTGTCCGCCGACGCCCGGGCTCGATGAGATGATGCGCATGAAGCCTCGCCATTCGCCCCGGATACTGGCGCTCGCCCTGGTCGCAGCCGTGAGCCTCGCCGGGTGCCGCAAGCCGCCGCAGCCTGCCCAGAGCGAGGCGGAGCAGGCGCGCAGCGTCCGCGTGGTGCGGGTCGAAACGCAGCCGGTGACCGGCGCCCTGGCCGCCTCCGGCGACCTGATCCCCCGCGAGGAGGCCGCCGTCGTGCCGGAGGTCACGGGCTATCGCGTCGCCCGCGTGCTGGTGGAGGAGGGCGCTTTCGTGCGCGCCGGCCAGCCGCTGGCCCAGCTCGACGCGGCGCTGATCAACGCCCAGCTCGCCCAGCAGACGGCGCTGGCCGCCCAGGCCGAGGTCCAGGCCGAGCAGGCCGAGTCTCAGGCCGCGCGCGTCAAGGGCCTCGACAACCAAGGGGTCCTTTCCCAGGAGCAGATCGAGCAGCGCCGCTTCCAGGCCCGCTCGGCCCGCGCCAACGCGGTGGCCCAGGCCGCCGCCGCCCGGGACATCCGCACCCGCGCCGGCAAGCTGACCGTCACCGCCCCGGTTTCGGGCCTGGTGCTGGAGCGCACCGTGCGGCCCGGCGACATCTCCGCCGCCGGCGCCTCGCCCTGGTTCCGCCTGGCGCGCGACGGCCAGATCGAGCTGCAGGCCCAGCTCTCCGAGAGCGACCTGGCCAAGATCCGCGCCGGCCAGACCGCCGAAGTGACCCTGCCCGGCGGCGGGACGGCGCACGGCGTCGTGCGCCTGGTCAGCCCGCAGGTGAACGCCCAGACCAAGCTCGGCGCGGTGCGCGTGCGCCTGCCCGTGCGCGCCGACATCCGGGCCGGGGGCTTTGGCCGCGCGGTGTTCGCCGACGCCTCGAGCCTCGCGCCCGCCGTGCCCGAGGCGGCGATCCGCTATGACGCCGACGGCGCCGGGGTGATGGTCGTGGGCGCCGACAACCGCGTGAAGCGGGTGATGGTCCAGGCCGGTCAGCGGGGCGGCGGCATGGTCCAGCTCGTCAAGGGCCCACCGCCCGGAACCCGGATCGTGGCGGCCGCGGCCGCGCTGATGATGGACGGGGACCTGGTTCGCCCCGTGGAAGGTCCGGCCTCTGCGGCCGCGCCGGCGCCGGCGCCCCGCAAATGAGCGAGCGCCACTTCGCCATCTCCGCCTGGGCGATCCGCAACCCGGTTCCGGTGGCGGTGCTGTTCATCGGCTTGGTGCTGGGCGGCGTGATCGCCTACCTGGGCCTGCCGATCAAACAGTACCCCAACATCCAGTTCCCGGTCGTCGCGGTCACCGTCACCCAGAACGGCGCCGCGCCGGGGGAGATGGAGACCCAGATCACTCGGCCCGTGGAGGACGCCGTGGCCGGCGTCAGCGGCGTCAAGAACATCACCTCGGTGGTGACCCAGGGCGTCTCGACCACCTCGATGGAGTTCGAGATCGGCGAGAACGTCCAGAAGAAGACCGACGAGGTTCGCTCGAAGATCGACTCGACGCGGGCCAGCCTGCCGCGCGACATCGACGAGCCGACGATCCAGCAGGTGGAGATCGACTCCGCCATCCCGATCCTGACCTACGCCGTCGCGGCCCCCGCCATGAGCGACGAGAAACTGTCCTGGTTCGTCGACGACACGGTGGCGCGCGTGCTGCAGGGCGCCAAGGGCGTCGCCCAGGTGAGCCGGGTGGGCGGGGTCTCGCGCGAGATCAACGTGCTGATCGACCCGGACCGCCTCGCCGCCCGCGGCCTCACCGCCAGCCAGGTGAACGACGCCCTGCGCGGCTTCCAGACCGACGCGCCTGGCGGTCGGGCCCAGGTCGGCGGCCGCGAGCAGACCGTGCGGGTGCTGGGCTCGACGGCGACCCTGGCGCAGCTCCGCGACCTCACCGTACCCACGGGAACGGGCGGATTCGTAAAGCTGTCCGACGTGGCCGACGTGGGCGACGGGGCCTCGGAGGTGCGTGGCTTCGCGCGGTTCAACGGCCGTCCGGTGGTGGGCTTCCAGGTCTCCAAGACCAAGGAAGCCAGCGACGTGGTCGCCGAGGACGCGGTGATGGCCAAGCTGGCCGAGATGGAGAAGGCCCATCCCGGCGTGAAGTTCTCCAAGATCTCATCGTCGGTGGACGAAACACGCGCCAGCTTCCGGGCCACCGAGCATGTGCTGGCCGAGGGCATGTTGCTGGCGGCGCTGGTGGTCTTCCTGTTCCTGCGCGACTGGCGGGCGACCATGATCACCGCGATCGCCATGCCGATCTCGCTGATCCCGACCTTCTTCGTGATGAAGCTGGCGGGCTTCTCGCTGAACGTGGTGACGCTGCTGGCCTTGACCCTCGTCGTCGGGATCCTGGTCGACGACGCCATCGTCGAGATCGAAAACATCGAAAAACGCATCGCCCGTGGCATGCGGCCCTATCAGGCCGCGCTGGACGGCGCCGACGCCATCGGCCTGGCCGTGGTCGCCACCACCATGGCCATCGTCGTGGTCTTCACGCCCGTCAGCTTCATGCCGGGCATTCCCGGGCAGTTCTTCAAGGAATTCGGCCTGACGGTCTCGGTGGCGGTGCTGTTCTCGCTCGTGGTCGCGCGCCTGGTCACGCCGCTGATGGCGGCCTACCTGCTGAAACCGACCCGGGAAGCGCATCCGCGCAAGCCGTTCGAGGGTGTTTACCGCAACGTCCTGGACTGGGTGTTGGCGCACCGGATCGTGGCCTTCATCGTCGGCGGCCTGGTGTTCTTCGCGTCGGTCGCGCTGGTCCCGCTGCTGCCCCAGGGGTTCCAGCCGGCGGGCGACCCCGACTACATCTATGTGAACATCCAGGGCCCGCCCGGCGCCACCGCGGCCGATATGGACGACACCGCCCGGCGCATCGACGCGCTGTTCCGGAAGACGCCGGAAGTGACGAACGTCTTCGTCCAGGTCGGGTCCACGGTCTCGAACTTCGGGCCGGGGTCCGGCGGCGGCGGCGGGGGCGACCTGCGCACCGGAACGGCGACCATTCTGCTCGATCCGCACCGCAAGGCCTCGGGCGACGAGTTGCGAAACCGGCTGCGCGGGGCGTTGCGCGCCATTCCGGACGCGCGCCTGACCTTCCTCGGCTCCCAGGGATCGGCCGGCTACCAGCAGATCCTCACCGGCGATAATCCCGCCAACCTGGCGCACGCCGCCCTGGAGCTCGAGCGCCAGATGCGCCGGGTCCCGGAGCTGTCGGACCCCAGGCCCTCCAATCCGCCCGTCGGTCCCGAGATCATCATCCGCCCCAAGCCGGACGAGGCGGCGCGCCTGGGCGTCTCGCCCGACGCCATCGCCACCATCGCGCGGGTGTCCACCGTCGGCGACATCGACGCGAACGTGGCCAAGTACAACGAAGGGGAGCGCCGCATCCCCATCCGCATTCGCCTGCCGGCCGCCGCCCGCGCCGATCTCGACCGTATCCGTTCGCTCCGCGTACCGACGGCGTCGGGGGGAACCACCACGCTCGAATCCGTGGCCGACATCACCTTCCAGGCCGGGCCTGGCCGGATCGATCGGCTGAACCGCCAGCGCCAGATCACCATCCAGGCCGAGCTCAACGGCGCCGAGATGGGCCAGGCCCAGAAGGCCGTGAACGAGCTGCCCATCATGAAGAACCTGCCCGCCGGGGTGCGCCCCTCGGCGATCGGCGACCAGGAAGCCATGCAGGAGATGTTCGGCGGCTTCCTGGTGGCGATCTTCGCCGGGGTGTCGATGATCTACGGCGTGCTGGTGCTGCTGTTCCGCAGCTTCTTCAAGCCGGCGGTGATCCTCTCGGCGCTTCCGCTCGCCGTCGGCGGGGCCTTCCTGGGACTCCTGGCCTTCAACCTGTCGCTCTCGATACCGTCGCTGATCGGGTTCCTGATGCTGCTGGGCCTGGCCGCGAAGAACTCGATCCTGCTGGTCGAATACGCCATCGAGCGCGAACGGGAGGGCATGTCCCAGCACGACGCCCTGATCGAAGCCTGCCGCGAGCGGGCGCGGCCGATCGTCATGACGACCGTCGCCATGGCCGCCGGCATGCTGCCCACCGCGCTCGCCCTGGAGAAGGGGGCCGAGTTCCGCCAGCCCATGGCGGTGGCGGTGATCGGCGGCCTGATCACCTCGACGCTCCTGTCCCTGGTGCTGGTGCCGGTGGTCTACGAGTTCGTCGACGACTTCGAAACCTGGCTCCGCCCCAAGCTCGCCCGCCTGGTCACGCCCCGGGAGGCGCCGCGCGAGCCGGCGCCGGAGGACCGCCTCTAGGCTGCATCGGGGTTCGGCGTCTATGCTCCCGCGACGAGCGGGGGAAACGCGATGAACGGTTTTTCGGCGGGCGGCGCCATCGGCGCCGGATTTCGGCTGATCGCGCGGCGGCCGGTCGCCTTCCTGGGCTGGGCGCTCACGCTGATGCTGATCGGCGTAGTGCCCCAGTTCTGGGCCCTTTCCGAGCTGTTTGCGTCCGTGGGCGACCTCGTCCGCTTGGCGCCGGAGAGCCCGGACGCGGCCCCGAGCGCCGAGATGTTCCAGATGCAGGCGCGGATGATGCGGATCCAGCCGGTCCTTTTCCTCTCGGGCACCGTGAGCGCGACGCTGGTCACCGCCGCCGTCTATCGCGCCGCCCTGGGCCTCGAGGAGAAGAGCTTTCTCTGTCTGCGGCTGGGCTCGCGCGAGCTCTGGCTCGGCCTTGTGACCCTGCTCCTGGCCGTGGTGCTACCCTTCGCCGCCATGGCACTGATCCTTCCGATCGGCGTGCTCGCGGGCGTCGCCGCCGTGGCGCACGTCCAGGCTCTCTACTGGCTGATCCCGGTGGCGATAGTCATCGCCATCGGGTTCGGGACCTGGGCGATCCTCAGGATCTCGATGGCCCCGGTGATGAGCTTCTCCGAGAACACCTTCATCCTGCCTGAGTCCTGGGCGCTCACGCGCGGCCACGCCCTGAAGATGTTCTGGGTGGCCCTGGCCCTGGGCGCGATCGTCTGGGCGGTGCAGATGGTCCTGTTCGGCGCGGTGATCGCGGCGGCCAACGCCGTGATCCCCCTGCAGGACCTGTTCGGCGCGCCGGGCGCCAAGGCCTTTCCCGACCTCACGCGCCTCGGATACGGCTTCTGGTTCGGCGTCGCGGCCGGCGTGGCGCTCTTCTCGACCTTCGTCAGCGTTCTTTTCGGGGCGGCCTGGGCCGAGATGTACCGCGGCCTGCGGCCGGCGCAGACGCCGGCGGCTTAGAGCTCGCCGCGGATCACTCGGGCGAACAGCTCCGGGTCCACGTTGCCGCCGGAGAGAACGATCCCGACGGTGCGCCCGCGCGCCTCCAGCTTGCCGGCGAGCAGGGCGGCCAGGGCCACCGACCCGCCGGGCTCCACCACCAGCTTCAGGGCGGAGAAGGCATAGCGCATGGCCTCGGCGACCTCCGCGTCGGTCACGGTGGCGATCCCGCTGACGTTCGCCTGCAGGATCGGAAAGGTGATCTTGCCCGGCGCCGGCGATTCCAGCGCATCGCACAGCGAGCGGCTTCCCGGCGCGACGCTGAGCCGCTCGCCGGCCGCCAGCGAGCGGCGGGTGTCGTCGAACAGCGCCGGCTCCACGCCCCAGACCTCGGTCGCCGGCGAGAGCGCCTTGATGGCGATGCTGCCGCCGGCGATCAGCCCGCCGCCGCCGACCGGATAGGCGGCGAGGTCCAGCCCGCCGGCCAGCGCGCGCGCCTCCTCCAGCAGTTCCAGGCCCACGGTCCCCTGGCCGGCGATGATATGCTCGTCGTCGAAGGCTGGAACCACGACCGCCCCGCGCTCGGCCGCGATTCCGGCGGCGAGCGCTTCGCGGTCGTCGCGCGCCCGGTCATAGAAGCGGACCTCGGCCCCGTAGCCGCGGGTCGCCTCCACCTTCACCACGGGGGCGTCGGCCGGCATGACGATCACCGCCGGCATGGCGAGCAGCCGGGCGGCCAGCGCCACGCCCTGGGCGTGGTTGCCGGAGGAAAAAGCCACCACGCCGCCGCGCCGCTGATCGGGCGAAAGCTGGACGAGGCGGTTGTAGGCGCCCCGGAACTTGAAGGCGCCGACCCTCTGCAGGGTCTCGGGCTTGACCAGCACCCGGCCGCCCGCCCGTTCGTTCAGCGCCGGGCTCTCGATGAGCGCCGTGCGCACGGCATGGCCCGCCAGCCGCCCGGCGGCGGCCCGCACCGCGTCGATCGTCACGCTCAATGGGCGAAGACCATGGCGTCGTCGGCGAAGGCCTTGAATTCGAGCGCGTTGCCGCTGGGATCGCGGAAGAACATCGTCGCCTGCTCCCCGGGTTGGCCCTGGAATCGGATCTGCGGCGGGATCAGGAACTCGATTCCGCTGTCGCGCAAGCCTTCGGCCAGGCGTGACCAGGCGCTCATCGACAGGATCACGCCGAAATGGCGCACCGGCACGGGCTCGCTGTCGACGATGCTGACGGCTCCCGGCTCGACGGCTTCCGGCGACAGGTGGGCCACGATCTGGTGGCCGTAGAGGTTGAAGTCGATCCAGTCGTCGCTGCAGCGGCCCTCCGGGCAGCCCAGCAGCTCTCCGTAGAAGGCGCGCGCCTCCTCCAGGTCGCGCACCGGGAAAGCGATGTGGAAGCGCGGGAGGTTCATGGAATGCTTTCATACCGCGACTGCGAACGCCTGGCGACAGTCTTATGCCGCAGTGCAGCGGCCGAAGGCGCCTTGAACCCTCCCTGGGCGATGGGCGGGGGATTGACGGCGCGGATGTGCAAATGCTCTACAGGCCCACGCGTGCGAGGCGAAGCCTCCGCGGAAAACCTTTCTCACGTCCCGCCGCCGAGAGCCTGTCGAAGGGCGGCTGGATCCGCGCGGCAGGCGGGAACCCATATCCAGATGGCCAATGTGACGGTGATCGGCGCCCAGTGGGGCGACGAGGGCAAGGGCAAGCTTGTCGACTGGCTATGCAATCGCGCCGACGTGGTGGTGCGCTTCCAGGGCGGCCATAACGCCGGCCACACCCTGGTGGTGGGAGACAAGACCTACAAGCTCTCGCTGCTGCCCTCCGGCGTGGTGCAGGGCAAGCTGTCGATCATCGGCAACGGCGTGGTGGTCGATCCCTGGCACTTGCTCACCGAGATCGAGACCCTGCGTGGCCAGGGCGTGGAGATCACGCCCGAGCTTCTGGTGCTGGCCGACAACGCCTGCCTGATCCTGCCCATCCACCGCGACCTGGACCAGGCGCGCGAGGCCGCGGCTCAGAACAAGATCGGCACGACCGGCCGCGGCATCGGTCCCGCCTATGAGGACAAGGTCGGCCGCCGGGCGATCCGCGTGGCCGACCTCGCCGACCGCGAGGCGCTGGAGGCCAAGATCGACCGCCTGCTCTCCCACCACGAGCCCCTGCGCCGCGGCCTCGGGCTGCCGCAGGTGGACGCCGCCTCGCTGCTGGCCGAACTGGAGGCCCTGGCGCCCCAGGTGCTGCCCTACGCCCGGCCCGCCTGGCTGCTGCTGGACGAGGTGGTGAAGGCGGGCCGCCGGGTGCTGTTCGAGGGCGCGCAAGGGGCGCTGCTGGACGTCGACCACGGCACCTACCCCTATGTGACCTCGTCCAACACCGTGGCCGGCCAGGCCGCGGCCGGCTCGGGCCTGGGGCCCAAGGGGCCGGGCTATGTGCTGGGCATCGTCAAGGCCTACACCACCCGCGTGGGCGAGGGACCGTTCCCCTCCGAGCTGTTCGACGAGGTCGGCAAGCACCTGGGCGAGGTGGGCCGCGAGGTGGGGACCGTCACCGGCCGCAGCCGCCGCTGCGGCTGGTTCGACGCGGCCCTGGTGCGCCAGTCGGCGATCCTGAACGGGATCAGCGGCGTGGCCCTCACCAAACTGGACGTGCTGGACGGCCTGCCGACGCTGAAGATCTGCACCGGCTATCTGCTGGACGGCCAGCCGGTGGCCTATCTGCCCGCCGGGCTGAAGGCGCAGAGCGGCCTGACGCCGGTCTACGAGGAGATGGAGGGGTGGAGCGAGACCACCCGCGGCGCGCGCACGTGGAAGGACCTGCCGGGCGCCGCCGTGAAGTACGTCCGCCGGATCGAGGAGCTGATCGGCGCGCCGGTGGCCCTGCTCTCCACCAGCCCCGAACGGGATGACACCATCCTGATGCGCGACCCCTTCCACGACTGAGGCCGTCAAGTCGATCTTTACGAAACAGGAATATCCTCGCTCGGGATTTGGAGCGGGCCTCGGTGTTCAACGAAGACTACAAGACCGTCCAGCGCATGGTTCCCATGCTGCAGCGGGTGATGATCGTTGATCCTCAGCCGCAAGGCGCGCGGCTGATCTCCGAGCTGATGCGAAACATCGCCCGCTCCCAGATCTGGACCAGCCCCACGGTCGCCAAGGCCATGGGGATGGCTCAGAGCGTCGATCCCCAGGTCATCTTCGTCGAGATGGCGGGGCCCGGGCTCGACGGCTGCGAATTCACCCGCACGCTGCGCCGCAGCCATCTGGTCTGCCGCCAGACGCCGGTGATCATGGTGACCGCGACCGCCACCGCCGCCGGCATCCTCGCCGCCCGCGACGCCGGCGTGCACGAGTTCCTGCGCAAGCCCTTCACCACGAAGGATCTGCTGCGCCGCCTGGAAGCGGTGACCATGCGTCCGCGCGACTGGATCGAGGCGGTGGTCTACATCGGCCCCGACCGGCGCCGGTTCAATTCCGGCGACTACACCGGCCCTCTGAAGCGCCGCTCGGACACGCGCGACACCCCGGAGACCGCCCGCATCCTCCAGGCGCTGAAGATCCTCAAGGCGGCGGTCGCCGCCGTGGGGCACGATCCCGTCCAGGCCATGCGCTCGATGCAGGCCCAGACCGCCGAACTGCAGCGCGCCGCCGTGGCCGTGGCCGACGTCAAGCTGTCGACCGCCACCGGCGACTTCCAACGCTACCTGGCCGGCGCCGCCGCCCAGCCGCTGCTGCCGGGCCAAGTAGCTGAGCACGCCGCCCCGCTGCTGGCCTTGATGCCGCCCGACACCGGCCGCGACGACGCCGAAGCGGCCTGAACCTTCGGCGCCTCGCCGCCCGTGAGGCGACGGCGGCCGATCATCACGAAGAGCCCGCCCTCGCGTCCCAGCGTGGCCATCCAGGCGAGCTGCGCCAGCCAGGCCTCCAGCGGCCACTGGTCGTCCGCCGGAGCGAACAGGTCTTCGCCCTCGTCGCCCAGCACCGTGCTCGGATAGGCCCGCAGGTAGTCGACCTCGTTCTCCGCGAACCAGCCGAGCACCTCGCCGTGGGTGTGCCGATGCTCCTCCGGATGCCAGTACTGGTCGCGCAGCCAGGCCTCGAGCCGGGCCGGTTCGCCCGTACGCTCGCGCAGCACCGGATCCCACGGGATCCAGCGGTTCCCGGTCAACCGGGCGATCCCGCGGCGCAGGCGCAAGGGGAGCCGCGCCACGGCGTTGTAGAGCCCCAGCACGATGATCCCGCCGGGCCGCGCCAGCCGCGCCAGGCTGCGGAACGAGGCTCTCGGGTCCGGTGTGTGGTGCAGCACGCCGGAGCAATAGACAACGTCGAAGGCCCCGGGCTTCAGGCCGGGCCGGCGCAGGTCGGTCTCGACGAACAGCGCCCGCTCCACCCCGAACCGCCCGGCCGCCTCGGCGGCCAGCGCCAGGGAGGCGCGGGTCAGGTCCGCCCCGATCACCAGCCGGTCGGCGCGCGCCAGATAGAGGCTCATCTGGCCGGTGCCGCAGCCCACCTCGACGATCCGCGCATCCCCCGGGATCGCCTGGTCGAGCTGGCGGGCGAAGTCGCTGCGCTCCGCCCGGGCGCGCAGCCAGGTCAGGCTGTCGTTCGGCGGATAGCCGGGGAAGGGGGCGACCTCGTAGAACGCTCGAACGGCCTCCGTCCGCGCATCGGCCTCCAGGCGCAGATCCGGGACCGGCCCGTCCGCGCGATAGGCGCCGCCGCAAGCCATGCAGGTCCAGCCGTCGCTTAGGCCGCCCCCGCAGGCCGGGCAGGCCAGCAGGTCCCGCAACGCCCGCACGGATCAGAAGATCGCGTAGACGAACGGCGCGACGGCCTCCACGGCGACGGCCACCACCAGCACCGCCCCGGTGACGCACAGGAACACCGCCAGCGGGATCATCCAGCGCCGGCCGCCGCCGCCGCGCCACAGGCCCTGGGCCAGCGACGCGGTCGACCCGGCGATGCTGCCCAGCACGATCATCTGCCGATGCATGCGGCCACGCTTGCGGATCATGCGGTCTCCTCCTCCAGGCTTTCAGCGGATGCGAGGGCGCGCTTCACCACCCGCGCGCCGCCGGCCACCAGCACGTCCACGCCCGAACGCCGGAAGGTCGAATAGCCCTCCGCCGCCCGGTTCACGATCGGCTCGCCGGCCAGGTTGAACGATGTGTTGAGGAGCACCGGAACGCCAGTGCGCCGCCCGAACGCCTGCAATAGCCCGTGCAGCCGCGGCGCCATTTCCCGGTCCAGCACCTGCAGCCGCGCGGTGCCGTCCACGTGGGTGACCGCCGCCAGCCGCTCGCGCCATTCCGGCCGCACGGGGAACACGCCCGACATGAACCGCGCCAGCCGCACGCCCCCGGGCGGCAGCTCGAAATAGCGGTCTGCGGTCTCGGCCGGCGTCACGGGGGCGAAGGGGCGGAAGTCCTCGCGGTATTTCACGTCCCGGTTCAGCCGGTCGCGCACGGCCGCATCGTGCGGCGACGCCAGCAGGCTGCGGTGGCCGAGCGCCCGGGGCCCGAGCTCCAGCGCGCCCTCCATCCAGCCCACCACCCGCCCGGCCGCCAGATCGTCGGCGGTCTGTTCGATCAGCGCCGCATCGTCCAGCTCGGTGACCGGCAGGCCGTCCTCCCGGGCGATCCGCGCCAGCTCGCGCCCGTCCGCCTCGGGACCCCAGAACGGATGGTCCGGGACGTCCCGGTCGGGATTGCCGAAGTGGATGCGGTCGGCGTAGAGCGCCGCCCCCAGGGCGCAGCCGGCGTCGCCGGGGGCCGGCGGCACGAACAGCCGCTCGAAGCCGGACTCCCGCAGGATGCGCGCGTTCGCCACCCCGTTCAGGGCCACGCCGCCGCCCAGGCACAGGTCCGGCAGGCCCGTCCGGCGATGCAGGTCGCCGGTCAGGTCCACCAGCAGGTCTTCGAGCGCGACCTGCGCGCTGGCGGCGATGTCGGCCCAGCGGCGGCCGGCTTCGGTGCTGAGGTCGATCGGCTCGTACGGGCTGCGGGGCGGGCCGAACAGGTCGATGAACCGCTGCGAGAACGAGCGCGCCGCCGTGGTCTGGTACTCGAAATAGGAGAGGTCCAGGGCGAAGGCGCCGTCCGCCGTGCGGGCGACCAGCTTGCGCACTTCGTCGGCGAAGACCGGCCGCCCATAGGAGGCCAGGCCCATCACCTTGTATTCGCCCTCGTTCACCCGGAAGCCGAGGAAGGCGGTGAAGGTGGAATAGAACATCCCCAGCGAGTGCGGGTAGCGCACCTCATGGGTCAGGCTGATCTGCGTCGGCAGGCGCGGACCGCGCTCGCCCTCGCCCACGGTCAGGGTCGCCCATTCGCCGACCCCGTCCGCCGTCAGGATGGCCGCCCGCCGCGTCGGCGCGGTCAGGAAGGCGGCCGCCGCGTGCGACTGGTGGTGCTCGGTGAACAGGATCTTCTTCGGGGCGACGCCCAGTTGGGCGCCGATCTGGCCGCGCACCCACAGCTTCTCGCCCAGGGCGTTCTTCATGGCCCGGGCGAAGGCCTTGCGCCCCTGCGGCCAGGCCCGCAGGCCGCAGGTGAGGATGCGGTCGAACTTGAGCATCGGACGCTCGTAGAAAACCACTGCGTCGAGCGCCTCGGGCTCCAGACCGGCCGCCTCCAGGCACCACTCGACGGCGCTCAAGGGAAAGGCGGCGTCGTTCTTGCGCCGCGACAGCCGCTCCTCCTGGACGGCGGCGACCGGCAGGCCGTCCACCACCAGGGCGGCGGCGGAGTCGTGATAGTGCGCGGAGATGCCGAGGATGTTCATCAGTACTGCCGCTCCAGGGCGCCGTTGCGCTCGGGCGCGATGGCGCTCCAGCCGTCCGGAACGCGCCGCGCCTGTTGTCGGGCCGCCAGGGCGAAGGCCGGCAGCAGGACATAGAACTGCAGGGTGAGGATCACCGAGGCGATGAGTTCGGCGAGCGCCCCGGCCAGGCGCAGATAGGCCTTCCAGAGCCGCACGAGCCGGGCGCGCCAGAGCAGGGCGCCGGGATCGCGCGCCACGCGCCGCAGCTGCCCGTCCGTATACCTCATGTGGAAAGTCTCATCGCGCATCACCGCCTCGAACACCGCGCGGGTCTGCGGATCGGCGGACAGCACCTGCGCATAGGCGGCGAATTCGCGCGCCGCGGCCTTTTCGGACAGGTGCAGGAAGGCCAGCAGGGCGCCTTCCCGCTCGGATTCCACCCGCAGGTCGTCCAGGCCGCGCTCGCCCGGCGCCATCCAGTCCGCGCTGGCGGCTTCGCCGGGCCGGGCGGCGGTCGTGCGCAGCAGCTCCAGGCCCCGCTGGCGGAACAGGTCCGCGTGGCGCTGCTCGTCGGCCGCATGGATCAGGAAGCTTCGCCGCAGGACCGGATCGGCGGTCAGCTCCGCGGCCCGCACCAGGTCGCGCCCGCCGTCCGCCTCCACCTCGGCGAACCGCAACAGGTTCAGCGCGCGTCGCCGCGGGTTCTTCCAGACCCAGCGGTGAAGCGGCGCCATGGGGTTGAACATGCAATCGACCCTGCTCCCCGGTTTGCTACCTTGGCGACGGGAGGATCACGCCCTGAAGCGGAGAAACCTTGACCCCGTGGCCCGTCGTCAGCTCGTGGCGCAGGCTCTGGTTGCAGCGCTTGGCCTGGCGTTGCTCCTCTGGGCCGCGTGCGCCGACGCAGCCTGGATGGACAGGCATTTTACGCCCTCGTTCCACCACCCGCGAGAAGACCAGCTCCGGACCCTCCTGATTGTGAGACTCGCCGCGGCGTTCGCCGGCGTCGTCGCGCTGACCGCCGGCCGGGTGCTGGCCGGGCGCGTTTTCGCCCGCCTCAGCCTCGCCCAGGCGCTGGCGCGCGCAGCGCCGACCCTGGTCGCCTTGGCGCTCGCCCTGGGCGCCAGCGAGCTCATCCTGCGGCGGGCGCCGGGCCTCGACCTCCAGAGGATCGACACCGGCCGCGAGCCTCTGCGGCGGCCCGATCCCGTGCTGGGCTGGGACTATGCGCCGGGCCGCACCGCCTACGGCGCGCCGGCCGGCCGCAGGGTCGCCTACGCCCTGGACCCCGCCGGCTTCCGGGTGGCGCGCGCCGAGCGGCCGGTGGACCCGTCGCGGCCGACGATCCTCTTCGCAGGCGAGTCCTTCATGCTGGGCCAGGGGCTGGACTGGGCGCAGACCATTCCGGCGCAGGTGGAGGCGGCCACGGGCCTGCAGAGCGCCAACCTGGGCGTCGAGGGCTACGGGACCGACCAGTCCTATCTGCGGCTGCGGCGCGTCTGGCCGCCGTTCCAGCGGCCGGCGGCGGTGGTGTTCCTGGTGATGCCCTCGATCTTCGCGCGCAACGTCGACACCGACCGGCCGCACCTGACCCCCGGGCTCACCCTGGCCCCGCCGGACCGCAGCCTGCGCCTGGTCCAGATCCTGCGCCGGGCCGCGCCCTACCGGACGCAGGCCGAGATCGACCGCGGGGTCGCCATGACGCGCGAGGTCCTGACGGCGAGCGCCGCCATGGCCCGCGCCCGCGGCGCCGCCTTCCTGGTGGTCGTGCCTCAGCCGCGGCGCGAGAGCCCGGCCGAACGGGCGCTGCGCCGGCGCGTGCTGGACGACGCCGGGCTATCCTATGTGCTGGTTCCGCTGGACCCCGCCTGGCGCCTGCCGGGCAACCGCCACCCGGACGCCCGCGGCGCCCGGGCGATCGCCCAGGCGATCGTGCGCGAGCTGCAGGCGCACGATCCCCGGTTCGGGACGCAGGGCGCTAGGCGTCCAGCAGGTTCCGCTCTTCCGCCGCCGACTTCATCGACTTCTGCAGCTTCTCGAACGCCCGCACCTCGATCTGGCGCACCCGCTCGCGGCTGACGCCGTATTCTCCGGCCAGGGTCTCCAAGGTGGTGGGCTCGTCCTTCAGCCGCCGTTCGGTGAGGATGTGCCGCTCGCGGTCGGTGAGCTCGGTCATCGCCTCTTCCAGCAGGCCCATGCGGATCGAGCGCTCCTCGGACTCGGCGACCACGCTTTCCTGGCTGGGCGTGACGTCGTCGGCCAGCCAGTCCTGCCACTCGCTCTCGCTGTCGGAGCGCAGCGGCGCGTTCAGCGAGGCGTCCGGCCCGGAGAGGCGGCGGTTCATAGACACCACCTCCTCGTCCAGCACGCCCAGGCGGGTGGCGATCTGGTGCACCTGGTCGGGGCGCATGTCGCCTTCCTCCAGGGCCGAGATCTCGCTCTTGGCCTTGCGCAGGTTGAAGAACAGCTTCTTCTGCGCCGCGGTGGTGCCCATCTTCACCAGGCTCCAGGACCGCAGGATGTATTCCTGGATCGAGGCGCGGATCCACCACATGGCGTAGGTCGCCAGGCGGAAGCCCTTGTCCGGCTCGAACTTCTTCACCGCCTGCATCAGGCCGACGTTGCCCTCGGAGATCACTTCCCCGATCGGCAGGCCATAGCCGCGATAGCCCATGGCGATCTTGGCCACCAGGCGCAGGTGCGAGGTGACCAGCTGATGGGCCGCGGCCGGGTCCTGATGCTCGCGCCAGGCTTTGGCGAGCATGAACTCCTGGTCCTTGGCCAGCATCGGAAACTTGCGGATTTCCGACAGGTAACGGCTGAGGCCGCCCTCAGGCGACATCACGGCGATCGCGTTCAGGTTCGCGGCCATGGCTTTATCCCCTTTTCCGGACGTCCGGGCCGCGCGCCGCGCACGCAGAACCCCTCGCCCTCTCCAACCGTCCCAGATGGGGATTGGTTGCGGGGTGCGAAAGGCCGCGCTTCGCGGCGGGAGGTATGGAAAGTCCCACTAGAATGGTTGGTTATTTAGGCCGAAATCGGGGCGCCTTCAAGGCCAGGGCGGGCGATGAAACCTTAATTCGAAGACAGGAAAGCTCGGGGCTCAGAGCGCCCGGAGCTTCGCCTCGAGCGCCGCCATGTCGGCGGGGAGGGGGCTTTCGAAGCGCAGGGCCTGGCGGGTCACGGGATGGACGAAACCCAGCACCGCCGCGTGCAGCGCTTGGCGCTGCAGCCCCGCTTCGGCCATCGCCGCGCGCACGGCCAGCGCCGGCGGCCCGGAGCCATAGATGGCGTCGCCCAGCACCGGCGTTCCCCGGGAAGCCAGGTGGACGCGGATCTGGTGCGTGCGGCCGGTCTCCAGCCGGCAGGCGACGCGGGCCGCCAGCGGACGCTCCGCCGGCCCGAAGGCGCGCACCACCGTATAGTGCGTGACCGCCTCCCGCCCGGCGGTCCGCACCACGGCCATCTTCTTGCGGTCGTGGGAGGAGCGGGCGATGCGGCCCTCGATCGACCCGCGCGCCGGCGAGGGCGCGCCGCGGGTCAGGGCGACGTACTCGCGCTCGATGTCATGGCGGGCGAAGAGCTCACCCAGGCCGCGGTGCGCCGCATCGCTCTTGGCGGCCACCAGGACGCCGGAGGTGTCCTTGTCCAGGCGGTGCACGATCCCCGGCCGCGCGACGCCGCCGATGCCCGAGAGACTCGTCCCGCAATGGTGCAGCAGGGCGTTGACCAGGGTGCCGTCGGGGGTGCCCGGCCCCGGGTGCGCGGCCATTCCGGCGGGCTTGTCCACCACGATCAGGTCCTCGTCCTCGTAGAGGACGCGGAGCGCTATCGCCTGGGCCTGCGGCTCCGCCGGCTCCACCGGCGGAATCAGCAGGGCGTAGTCCCCCGCGGCCGCCTTGGCCGAGGCGTCGCGCAGGACCGCGCCGTCGCGGGAGACCAGGCCCAGGGCCATCAACGCCTGGATGCGGCCGCGCGACAGCTCCGGCGCATGCTCGGCCAGGGCCTTGTCCAGCCGCCCCCCGGCGGCGGCGGCGTCCAGCGTCACGATGGCGAGGTCGAAGTCGTCGTCGCCGGCTTCGGGGTCGACGGGCGGGCGCGGGCTCACCCTTCCAGGTGCCCGCCTATGCTCAGGCCCCGCGACATGCTGTTGGCCCAGGTGGACAGCAGGAACAGCTCGCCCGTCCCGGCCGCCACCGCATCGGGGCCGATGTCGCGAATCAGGTGCTTGCGGATCTTCTCGCTGGTGTTGTCGTCGGCGTTGGTGTCGAGCATCAGCAGTTCCTGCATGTGCGCGTCGTCCGCCTCGCGGTCGCCGGAAAGGTCGCCCAGCCGCTCCATCACCACCGGATAGGCCGACGGCGTGCGCGCCGCGTTCAGCGCTGCGGCCAGGATCAGGCCGTCGAGCTGGGTCGCCTTGTGCAGGGCTACGCCGTTGAAGATCAGGAACACCGGCGTCTGGCCGACGGTGTCGAACAGGATGGCGAACAGCTGGCCCTCCACCGGCAGCATCCAGCCGTCGAACAAGAGGCCCGAGCCGCCCATCTGGAACTGCAGCAGGCCTTCGGCGCCCCGGCGGATGATCCCGTAGTCGTGGAACAGCTTGCCGGGCATGGCGATCGACGGCCGCGTCGAGCGCCAGAAGCCCTCGTAGGTCGCCGCCCGGCGCTCGGTGACCATCCGGGCGATGTCCAGCCCGGGAAGCGGCAGCCCGCGCACGGAGACGCCGTTGCTCCTGGCCTCGAGCGGCGGGGCGGCGGCGAGTTCCAGGCCGAACACCTTGGCCACGCCGCCCAGGTCGCGATCCCAGTCCAGCATGGTGAAGCCCGGCCGCTTGGTCGACACCAGCCGGGTCAGGTTCTCCAGGCTGTGCGACGACGGCGTCACCGCGCCGGAGGCCCAGCGGCCCACCAGCGACTTGTCGACGCCCAGGTCGGCGGCCAGCCGTCCGCGGCTCATGGAGAGGGCCTTCAGGACGAGGTCGAGCTTGGCGGGAAAGGCGTCAGGCGCAGTCATGCCCCGAAGAGTCCCCGAACCTGCGCTGAAATGCAACCCGTTGCGCAACGGTGCACGAGGGTGCAGTCGCAGATGCAACCCGTTGCAGCACAAGGCGCCCCGGGGGCTGCAACGGTTGCGCACGCCGTTGAGCGTCGCTGCAACTCCGCGGCGGGCGGCGGCGGGCGTACAGCATAGTTAACAACCGCTGATGGGGAAGGAATCGCGCCTCCGGCCCAGAAGGGCCTCCCCGAGGCGCCCATTTTGCCCGGTGCGAGTGATTGCCGAGGGCAACGAGCTTTTTTGGGACGGGACATGGACACGAACGCGTTTAAGGCCGAGCTGATCGCCCACCTGCCGAAACTGCGGGGACATGCGATGGCGTTGACCGGCTCGAGCGCCGCCGCTGACGATCTGATCCAGGACACCATGGTGCGGGCCTGGCGCTTCCGGGACGGCTTTCAGGACGGCAGCAACATGGCCGCCTGGCTGAACAGGATCCTGCGCAACACCTTCTACACCGCCGCCGTCGCCCAGAAGCACACCATCCAGGACGTCGACGGCAAGTACGCCGCCCAGCTGTCGTGCAAGCCCGAGCAGGAATGGCGGGTGAAGTACGGCGAGCTCCTGAGCGCCCTGCAGCTGCTCACCCAGGAAGCCCGCGAGGGCCTGCTGCTGGTGGTGGCCGAGGGCCTCACCTATGAAGAGGCCGCCGAGATCGCCGGCTGCCCGGTCGGCACCATGAAGAGCCGGGTCAACCGTGCGCGCGAGCGCCTGGCGGAGCTCATCGACATCGACCTGCCCCGGGCCCAGCGCGCCGCTCGTCGTGCGCCGGCGCCGGCCCAGGGCCGCACTGGAGGCCGGTTCGAATGGACGCCGACGGCCAACGCCGCTTGACGGTCGATGCGTCGGGGCCGCAGCCGGACCATCCCCCCAGGTTCTGCGCGCCCTTGTCGACCGAACAGCCCGTCCCGGGTCGGGACGGGCAGGGGCTGGAGGATGCGGGCTGTCACCCCCATGGCCTGCATCCTCACCCCGTACCCGCCTTCATCGCCTTCGTCTTCGCCCGCCTGATCGAAGCCCGCGGGCCCCAGGCCGATTGAGCCGACCTACGACGTCGCCGCCTCTTCGCGCCCGGTGATCGAGCCCTCGGTGAACAGGTATTCCCTCAGCTGCTCGGCGAACTGGCCGTCGTTGCGGCGGATCCACTCCAGGGCCATCGAGGCGTGCTCGATCTCCTCGCCGGCGTTGTGCAGCAGGATCGCCTTCAGCGCCGGGTCGTCGCAGTCGTCGGCCCTCTGCCGATACCAGTCCACCGCCTCCAGTTCCTCGATCAGCGACGTGATGGCGTAGTGCAGGTTCAGCGTCTGGCGCTGAAGCTTCTCCCGGGGCACATGAAGGCCTTCGCTGGACATCGACTGTCATGCTCCTGTGGTGGTCGGCGGACTAATACCCACGCCGGAAATAGGTTGCGGGACGTGGCGATGCGGATCCACCGGCGCGGGGTTCTTGGGCTGTTGGGGCTCGGCGCCTCCTCAGGCGTGGGCGCCGGGGAGGCAGGCCCGGCGGGCGGCTTTCACCACGGCGTGGCCTCGGGCGACCCGTCGCAGGACCGGGTGATCGTCTGGACGCGGTTGACCGCTTCGGCGCCGACGCCGGTCGCCTGGGAGGTGTCGCGCGATCGGAATTTCGCCCGGCTCGCCGCCAAGGGCGTGGTCGTCGCCGCGCCCGACCGGGACTTCACCATCAAAGCGGACGTTCAGGGCCTGCAGCCGGGAACGGACTACTTCTACCGGTTCCGGGCCGGCCGGCAGGTCTCGCCCGTCGGCCGCACCCGCACTCTGGCGACGGGGCCGGTGGAGGACGTGGTCCTGGCCGTCGCCTCCTGCTCGCTCTACCCGAACGGCTATTTCAACGCCTATCAGGCCATCGCCGACCTGGAGCGCGTGGATGCGGTGCTGCACCTGGGCGACTACATCTACGAGTACGGCGGCCCGGGCAGCTACGGCATGGACTCCGCCGTCGCCGGCGAGCGGCCGCACGATCCGCCGCGCGAGATCGTCAGCCTCGCGGACTATCGCCGCCGGCACGCGCAGTACAAGGCCGACCCGCAGGCCCAGGCCGCCCATGCCCGGGCGCCCTGGATCGTCGTCTGGGACGACCACGAATCGGCCAACGACACCTGGGTCGGCGGCGCCCAGAATCACCAGCCGGACGAGGGAGACTGGAGCGTGCGCAAGGCCGCGGCGCTGAAGGCCTATTACGAGTGGATGCCGATCCGGGAGCCCGCGCCGGGGCAGGGCCTGGCGGAGGCGGCGATGCGCAGCTTCCGCTTCGGCGATCTCGCCGCGCTGATCATGGTGGAGACGCGGCTCACCGGTCGCGACCAGCAGCTGACGCTCGGGCGGGACCTGCCCACGGTCGACGGCAAGCCGGACATCGTGGCCTTCCGCGCCCGCCTGAACGACCCCAGCCGCCGGATGATGGGCGCCGCGCAGGAGGCCTGGATCGGCGCCGAGCTCGCCCGGTCCGTGCAGGCCGGCGAGGCTTGGCAGGTGTTGGGCAACCAGGTGCTGATGGCCCGCATCACCACCGCTGACCCCCGCCGGCTGATGACCGCCGAGCAGTACGCCGCCATTCCAGCCGCGTCGCGCGGCAAGGCCGAGCGGCAGGAGACGTCCGCCGGTCTCGGCCTGCCCTTCAGTCTCGACATGTGGGAGGGCTACCCCGCCGACCGCGAACGTCTCTACGCCGTGATGCGCCAGGCCGGCGCGCGGCCGATCGTGGTGTCCGGCGACAGCCACGCCTTCTGGGCCAACGAACTGCACGACCAGGCCGGGCGGCGGGTGGCGTGCGAGTTCGGGACCACCGCCATCTCCAGCCCCGGGGCCGGCGAGATCGCGCCCGGGGTGAATGCCGGCGACCTGAACGCCAGGGCGAACCCGGAAGTCCTGTTCAGCGACGAGATGGCGCGCGGCTACGTCCTGCTGACCCTCACCCGCGCGGAGGTGCGGGCGGACATGGTGGCGGTGTCGACGATCACCTCGACATCCTTCACCACGCGCACGGTGAAGAGTTTTCGCGCCCGGCCGGAGGGTCCGGGGCTGTCGGCGCTGTCGGAAGTCTAGCTAGCGCCGCTCCAGCGCCAGGCGGACGCCGAAGGCCACGAAGACGGCGCCGGTCACCCGGTCCAGCCAGCGGACCACGGCGGTCCGGCGCAGGGCCGCCGCCACCGGCCGCGTGGCCGCGATCAGCACGGCGAACCAGCCCAGGCCCATGGCGGCGTGCAGCGCCGCCAGCAGGAAGATGAACGGCCCGGCCGGCACGCCCTGCGGCAGGAACTGCGGCAGGAACGACACGTAGAACACCCCCACCTTCGGGTTCAGGGCGTTGGTGAGCAGCCCCCGCCGGAACCAGGCGCCGTCGCTTCCGGCCGGCTGCGCCGTCTCGGCCCCCAGCTCGAACCTGGCGCGCGGTTTCAGGATCAGGCCCGCGCCCAGCCACAGGAGGTAGGCCGCGCCCGCCCATTTCAGCACCGTGAAGGCGGTGGCCGAGGCGGCCAGCAGCGCCGCCAGCCCCAGCGCCGTCGCCGCGCCCCAGAGCAGGCAGCCGCCCGCCACGCCCGCCGCCGCCAGCCCGGCCCGCTTCGGCCCCTCCGCCGCGGCGGCGCGCAGGACCAGCGCGGTGTCCAGCCCCGGCGTGATCGTCAAGAGGCCGGCGGCGAACGCGAACGCGATCAGCGCCTGCGCCACGCTCACGGTCGTTCCACCAGCCGGCCGTTCTCGATCGCCCGGTAGAAGCAGGAGCGCGCGCCGGTGTGGCAGGCGCCGCCGTCGCCCTGAGGCCGCACCCTCAGCAGCACCACGTCCTGGTCGCAGTCGATCCGCGCCTCCACGACCTGCTGGATCTGCCCGCTGGTGGCGCCCTTATGCCAGAGCGCGTTGCGCGAGCGGCTGAAGTAGTGGGCTTCGCCGGTGTCGAGGGTGAGCCGCAACGCCTCGGCGTTCATCCAGGCCACCATCAGGATCTCGCCGCTGTCGGCATGGGTCGCCACCGCGCAGATCAGGCCGGCGGCGTCGAACCGCGGCGCCAGCACGTCGCCGTGCTCGAGCTCGTGCTTGGAGGCGAGGGTGGGGAAGAGGCTCGTCATGGCGGCATATGGCGCAATTCGGCGCCGTCGCGCTACCTTCCGCGCCGAGGGGGCGCTCCGCGCATGAGCCTGAAGGACTGGATCAAGGGGCGTGTGGCGGCGTTCGACGCGGCCGTGCGTCCGTGGGCGGACGCCGGGCCGGTCCACGGCGGCCTCTACGAGTTTCTGCTGTTCGGCCTGAAGCAGGCCTGGGCGTGCCTGTTCGGCGCGGCCATGCTCTCGCTGCTCATTCTGACCCATTTCCTGTGGCCGGCGGCCGCCGCTCTGGCCCGTTACGATTTCCTGGTGGTCGCGGCGCTGGGGATCCAGGCCCTGATGCTGATCACCCGCCTGGAGAGGGCGGAGGAAGCGGTGGTCATCGCCATTTTCCACGGGGTCGGCACGCTCATGGAAATCTTCAAGACCGCCCATGGCAGCTGGATCTATCCGGAGGCCAACCTGTTGCGCATCGGCGGCGTGCCGCTGTTCTCCGGCTTCATGTACGGTTGCATCGGCAGCTACATCGCCCGGGCCATCCGCCTGTTCGAGATCCGCTTCGATCGCTACCCGCCGCTCTGGGGGCCCTGGATCCTGGCGCTCCTGAGCTACATCAACTTCTTCAGCCACCACTACCTGCCGGACATCCGCTGGGGGCTGTTCGCCCTCTCGGTCGTGCTGTTCGGCCGCGCCTGGTTTGAGTTCACGCCGGACCGCGTTGTACGCCGGATGCCCATGCTGCTGGGCTTCCTGCTGGTGTCGTTGTTCATCTGGATCGCCGAGAACGTCGGCACCTTCACCTCGGCCTGGATCTACCCCAGCCAGCGCGACGGCTGGACCCTCGTGCCGATCGGCAAGCTGGGGTCCTGGTACCTGCTGATGATGCTCAGCTTCGCGCTGGTGACGCTGGTGCACAGGCCTGAGCGGGTGGAGGCCGCCGGGCTGCGGCGAGGCGTTCAACGGGTGGCGGCGGAATAGGGCAGGACGTGCAGGCAGCCGCAGGACATGGCGCCTCCCCGCTTCAGCCGTCGTCGCCCGGTCAAGCCGCACGGGCGCTAACGTAAGGCGGTGCGCGCTGTAAACGCTTGCCTACTTAATGCTGCTTGCCGCCGTCTCGACGATGGTGGCGACGGCCTTCGGATTGGACACGTAGATCGCGTGGCTGCCTGGAACCTCGACGATCGTTGATCCCGCTCGCTTGGACATCGCCTGCTGGGCGGGCAGCGGGATCATCTTGTCGTCGGTGACCCGCAGGTACCAACTCGGCTTGGACTTCCAGGCGGGATCGGTGACCTGTCCGCCGAGCGCCTCGACGCCCCACGGAACTTGCGAGTCGGCCATGAAGGCGGCCGTCTTCGCGTCCACGTCACCCGCGAACGAGGCCGGGAATTTCGCCTTGTCCAGGTATAGGAAACCGTTCTTGGGCGGCAGGATCGGCGGGACAGGCGCGCCAGGCGGAGGGTTGGCGATCAGCGAATTGACGGACTCGCCTTTGTCGGGCGCGAAGGCCGTGATGTAGACGAGGGCCGCGACATTCGGGTCCGTGCCGGCTTCGGTGATCACCACACCGCCGTAGGAGTGCCCGACCAGGATGACGGGGCCGCCCTGGGCGTCGATGACCTCCTTCGTGGCCGCGACGTCGCCGGCCAGCGAAATGGTCGGGTTCTGGACGATGCTGACGTTGAAGCCGTCCTTCTTCAGGATGTCATAGACCCCGCGCCAGCCGGCGCCATCGACAAATCCGCCGTGGACAAGCACCACGTTCTTCACCGGACCGGCGGGCGCTGCTTGGGCAGGGGAAAGGCTTGCGGCCAGCAACACGGTGGCGGCCGAGGCGAAAACGGTACGCAACTTCGTCATATCGTTTCTCCCTTTGGCTGGGCGGACCCACTCGACGTGAAGTCCAGACTCCGACAAGACCTGCGCCGGCGAAAGTCTGCAATCCACAATCTCGGACCTCCAGCGCGCCGGCCAGAGGCCGGCCTCACCGCCGGTTCACGAAATCCAGAAACCGTTGCCGCAGGCTCGCATCAGTCTTGAACACCCCGGTGAACTGGGTGGTGATGGTGGTGACGTGGCGGTGGTGGACGCCGCGGGTGGTCATGCACTGGTGCGCCGCGTCGATCAGCACGGCGACGCCGGCGGGGCGCAAGGAGTCGGTGATCGCGTCGGCGATCTGCTGGGTCATGGTCTCCTGCGTCTGCAGGCGCCGGGCGAAGATCTCCACCACCCGGGCGATCTTGGAAATGCCGACCACGCGGTTGGTCGGCATGTAGGCCACGTAGGCCTTGCCCAGGAAGGGCGCCATGTGGTGCTCGCAGTGGCTCTCCACCTCGATCTCGCGCAGCATGACGATGTCGTCATAGCCCTGCACGTCCTCGAAGGTGCGCGACAGTTCCTTGGCCGGGTCGGCCTGGTAGCCCTCGAACCATTCGGCGTAGGCGTCCACCACCCGCTTGGGGGTGTCGATGACGCCCTCCCGGCGCGGATCGTCGCCGGCCCAGGCGATCAGCGTGCGCACGGCCGCCATGGCTTCCTCGCGGCTGGGGCGCTGGGCGGGTTCCAGGTCGACGTCGGCGGACCCGACAAGAGTTCGGTCGCGAGCTACGGCGTCCATGAGCGAGCGGTTCTTTCCCGGGTCGAGTTGCGCCGGGGCGATGGCCCCGGAATGACGCGTGTGCACCCGTGTACGTAGGGCCAAGCTTGTCGGGCGCAACCCCGTGGCCTCCCTCCGCGGCGCTCTGTATATGGGGCGAACGCCATTTGCGGCAACCCGTGTTCCAGCTTAAGCGCCACCATGCCCCTGACACTGTACGACACCATGGCCCGCGAGAAGCGGCTCTTCGCGCCCCACGACCCGCAGCGGGTGACGATGTATGTCTGTGGTCCGACGGTCTACAACTACGCCCACATCGGCAACGCCCGCCCGGTGGTGGTGTTCGACGTGCTGTTCCGCGTCCTGCGCCGCCTCTATGGCGAGGCCCATGTGCTCTATGCGGCCAACGTCACCGACGTGGACGACAAGATCAACGCCAAGGCCCAGGCCGAGGGCGTGCCGATCGCCACCATCACCGAGCGCTATCTCGAGGCCTACAACGCCGACATGGCCGCCCTGGGCGCGCTCAGGCCCACCTTCCAGCCCAAGGCCACCGAGACCATCGACGGCATCGTCGCGATGATCGGCCGGCTGGTGGACAACAAGGCCGCCTACGCCGCCGAGGGCCACGTGCTCTTCGACACCCAGGCCTTCGCCGACTACGGCAAGCTCTCGCGCCATCCCATGGACGACATGATCGCCGGCGCCCGGGTGGACGTGGCCCCCTACAAGCAGCACCCCGCCGACTTCGTGCTCTGGAAGCCCTCCAAGCCGGGCGAGCCGGAGTGGGACAGCCCCTGGGGCCCCGGCCGCCCCGGCTGGCACATCGAATGCTCGGCGATGATCGAGGAGGCCCTGGGCCTGCCCATCGACATCCACGGCGGCGGGATCGACCTGATCTTCCCGCACCATGAGAACGAGATGGCGCAGGGCCTGTGCGCCGACCACGCGTCCGAATACGCCCGCTTCTGGATGCACAACGGCTTCCTGAACTTCGGCGACGAGAAGATGTCGAAGAGCCTGGGCAATGTCGTCCTGGCCCACGATCTGGTGAAGCAGGTCCCGGGCGAGGTGCTGCGCTGGGCGCTGCTGGTCGGCCACTACCGCGCCCCGCTGGACTGGACGGGCGAGCTGATCGAGCAGTCGCGCCGCTCCCTGGACCGGCTTTACGGGGCCCTGCGCCGGGCGACGGACGTGGCGCCGGCCGGGCGCGAGCCCTCGGCGAAGTTCCTGGCCGCCGTCGAGGATGATCTCAACACACCCCAGGCGATGGCCGAGCTGTTCGCCCTGGCCTCCGAGCTGGAGACCGGCGACGACGCGGCCCGCGCCCGGGCCAAGGGCGAGCTGCTGGCCGGCGGCGGGCTGATCGGCTTCCTGCAGGCCGACCCCGACGCCTGGTTCCAGGGCGGCGCGGACGAGGCGCTGAAGGCCCGCATCGACGCGCTGATCGCCGCCCGCGTCGCCGCCCGCCAGGCCAAGGACTACGCTAGAGCCGACGAAATCCGCGCCGAGCTCACCGCGCTGAACGTCGAGGTGATGGACAACCCCACCGGCGCGACCTGGCGGATCCGGGAGCCGACCTGATGGCGACCGGCCTGGACTTCTACAACCGCCGCAAGGGCTTCAATATCCCCAAGGGCAAGAGCGGGCCCACGGGGGTGAAGGTGGAGCACCGGATTGGCGTCCACGCCCCGGCCGAGGTGGTCTGGGAGATGATCCACGACGTCGCCGGCTGGCCGCAGTGGAACCCGATCTACCCCAAGGCGGCCGGTGTCGTGCGGATCGGCGAGCGGCTCAGCTTCACCCGCGCCCTGCCGGGCCAGCCGCATCAGCAGATCGAGGCCACGGTCCTCGACTGGACGCCCAATGAACTCCTGCACCTGAAGCGCACGGCGCTCGGGGGGCTGATGTCCGTCACCCACTATTGGGAGGTCGATGCGCTGGCCGAGGAGGGCTGCGTCTTCTCCAGCGGCGAGTTGTACACCGGCTGGCTGGGCCCCAGCGCCGCCCGCCGGATCCGCGGCTCGCTCAAGCGCGGCTTCGTCGCGGTGGCCGAGGCGGTGAAGGCGCGCGCCGAGGCCGCATGGCAGGCCCGGTCCGCCGCGCCTACATCAGGGGGATGATCGACGACCTCTATTCCGCCAGGCTGCTGGCGCTGGCGGCGAACCTGCCGCACGCCGGCCGCCTGCCGGCGCCGGACGGCAGCGCCGAGAAGGTCTCCAAGCTCTGCGGCAGCCGGGTGACCGTGGACGTCAAGGTCGACGGCGACCGGGTCACCGACTTCGCCCAGGACGTGAAGGCCTGCGCCCTCGGTCAGGCTTCCGCCGCGGTGCTGGGCGCTGCGGTGGTGGGCGCCAGCCTTTCCGAGATCGAGGCGGCGCGCGACGCCTTCCGGGCCATGCTCAAGGCGGGCGGCCCACCGCCCGAGGGGCGGTTCTCGGACATCTCCATGCTGGCCCCGGTCAAGGACTATCCCGCCCGCCACACCTCCACCCTGCTGGCCTTCGAGGCCGCGGCCGAGGCCGTCCGCAACGCCATGGCGCGAACTACCCCCGCCGGCGCGGCTTGATCCCCGGGGTTCCTCGGCGTAATCGCTGACCCTGATTCCGCTCCGCGAGCCGGCATGACCTTCTACGAGACCTGCGTCCGAGGCGCGCTGCGCGCCTACAAGCTGACGCTTTCGCCTCTGATCGGGCGCCAATGCCGGTTTCTTCCGACCTGTTCGGAATACGCCGCCGAGGCCCTGATCAGCCACGGCCCGCTCCGCGGCTCGCTTCTCGCCGCCGGCCGGCTGTGCCGTTGCCATCCCTGGGGCGGCGCGGGCTACGACCCGCCGCCCCCGCGCCGGCCAGCCCGCGCGCGGACCTGGACGTGTGAGACATGATTGAACTGGTATTTCCCGACGGCTCCAAACGCCCGTTCGACGATGGCGTCACCGGCCGCGACGTGGCCGCCTCCATCGCCAAGTCGCTGGAGAAGCGCGCGGTGCTGGTCAAGCTGGACGGCCGCCTGCTCGACCTCGACCGGCCGCTGCCGGGCGGCGGCCGGTTCGAGATCCTGACGCGCGACAGCCCCGAGGCGCTGGAGACGATCCGCCACGACGCCTCGCACGTCATGGCCGAGGCGGTGCAGGAGCTGTTCCCCGGCACCCAGGTCACCATCGGCCCGGCCATCGAGGACGGCTTCTACTACGACTTCGCCCGCAGCGAGCCGTTCAGCCTCGACGACCTGCCGAAGATCGAGCAGCGCATGCGCGAGATCGTCGACCGCGACGAGGCGATCACGCGCGAGGTCTGGGACCGCGAGGAGGCGATCGCCCACTTCAAGTCGATCGGCGAGGCCTACAAGGCCGAGATCATCTCGGACCTGCCGGCGGGCGAGGAGATCAGCGTCTACCGCCAGGGGGCCTGGAAGGACCTGTGCCTGGGCCCGCACCTGCCCTCCACGAAGGCCGTGGGCAAGGCCTTCAAGCTGACGAAGCTAGCCGGCGCCTACTGGCGCGGCGACCATCGCAACGCCCAGCTGCAGCGGATCTACGGCACGGCCTGGGCCAGCGAGGCCGACCTCGAAACCTATCTGAAGCGGATCGAGGAGGCCGAGAAGCGCGACCACCGCAAGATCGGCGCGGCCATGGACCTCTTCCACATCCAGGAAGAGGGCAAGGGGATGGTGTTCTGGCATCCCAAGGGCTGGACCCTCTATCGCACCTTGCAGAACTACATCCGCCGCCGGATGGAGGCGGAGGGCTACGTCGAGGTCAAGACGCCCCAGGTGCTGGACTATTCCCTCTGGGAGCAATCCGGCCACGCCCAGAAGTTCGGGGCCAACATGTTCGTCTGCGAGACGGACGAGGGCGAAAAGCTCGCCCTGAAGCCGATGAACTGCCCGGGCCACCTGCAGATCTTCAACCACGGCCAGCGTTCCTACCGCGAGCTGCCGATCCGCATGGCCGAGTTCGACAACCTGCACCGCTACGAAAGCTCGGGCTCCCTGCACGGCCTGTTGCGCGTGCGCGGCCTGGCCCAGGACGACGCCCACATCTTCTGCCGCGAGGACCAGATCGAGGCCGAGGCGCGCGCCTTCGTCGAGCTGCTGCAGGCGGTCTATCGCGACCTCGACGTCGAGCTGCATTCCGTGAAGCTCGCCCTGCGGCCGGAGCTGCGGTTCGGCTCGGACGAGGCCTGGACGATCGCCGAGGACACCCTGGAGCGCGCCGCCGCCGCCGCCGGCGTCGAGGTCGAGCGGATCGAGAACGAGGGCGCCTTCTACGGCCCCAAGCTCGAATTCCACCTGCGCGACGCCATCGGCCGCACCTGGCAGTGCGGCACGCTGCAGCTCGACTATGTGCTGCCGGAGCGGATGGACGCCGCCTACATCGGCGAGGACGGCCACAAGCACCGGCCGGTGATGCTGCACCGGGCGATCCTCGGATCGCTCGAACGCTTCCTCGGGGTGCTGATCGAACACCATTCCGGCGCCTTTCCGATATGGTTGGCGCCCGTGCAGGTGGTGGTCGCCACAATTACGTCAGACGCCGATGATTTTGCTCTGGCCGCAGCCGAATCGTTGCGGAAAGCCGGGCTGCGGGTGGATACCGATCTGCGTAACGAGAAGATCAACTACAAGGTGCGGGAGCATAGCCTGACCAAGGTTCCGGTCATTGCGGTGGTCGGCCGTCGTGAAGCGGAGGAGGGCAAGGTCGCCCTCAGGCGCTTCGGATCGGACCGTCAAGAAATTCTCAACCTGTCCCAGGCGGTAAACATGCTTGCCATGCAGGCCGTACCGCCTGATCTTGCTATTCGCGCTGGGGGCGAACACCACTCGCCTCATGGGATGATCCGCCCCGTGGAGGCTGGATGAACGGCATCGTCGCTCCGATCATCGCCGTCGAGCCGGCGCAGCTTCGCGCCTACCTGAAGCCGCGCCGCCGGATCTCGGTGGTGATGGTCGTGTACATGACCGGCGATGCGCTCGAGCAAAGCGTGGCCTGCGTGCTGGCCGATCCGCTGGTGGACGAGTTCGTCATCGTCGACAATGGCTCGAACCGGCCCGACACCACCCGCCTGCGCAACCTGGTCGACTGTGACGAGCGGGTCGTGCTGCTCGGCGGGCATGGGAACGTGGGTTTCGCCAAGGGCGCCAACATGGGCGCGCGCCGCGCCACCGGCGATGTCCTGGTGTTCCTCAACCCCGACGCCTTCCTGCAGCCGGGCTGCATCGCCGAGCTGGTCCGCGCCATCGACGAGCGGCCGACGCCGTGCATCGTCGGCGGCCGGGTGCTGAACGCCGACCGCACCGAACAGCGCGGCGCCCGGCGCGGCGACATCACGCCCATGAGCGCGCTGATGTCGCTCAGCCGCCTGACCCAGCGCTTCCCCTCCTGGCGCCGCTTCGAGGTGCACTGGGAGCACGATCTGCCGCCCGAGCAGGTCTCCGCCGTGCCGACCATCTCGGGCGCCTGCTTTTGCATGCGTCGCCAGGACTTCGACGCCGTGAACGGTTTCGACGAGGGCTACTTCCTGCACGTGGAGGACGTCGACCTCTGCTGGCGCGTGCGCCGCCAGGGCGGGGTCGTCCTGTTCCATCCCAAGGCCGAGGTGATCCACCTGGGCCATACCAGCCAGGTCAGCCCGCTGCGGGTGGAGTTCCACAAGGGCGTCGGCCTGGCGCGCTATTTCCGCAAGCGGGCCGAGAGCGTCTCCCAGCACCTGCTGGCCTGGGCCCTTTCGCCGGTGATCGTGCTCAGCGCCATCCTGCGCCCGGTTCTCTGGCGCCTGCGCGGACGCGCGGCTTAGGGCGCATGACCAGTCCGCTCGTGCGTCGACTGGCCGGCTTGGCGCCGCCGCCGGTGCGCCGGGCGGCGTCCGGCGCGTTCCTCGACCTCAAGAGCCTGCCGGCGCGGATCGCCGACCCCGCCCGCTGGGCCGAGCCCTGGGCCTTCGTCCACAACGTGGGAAACGGCGATTACCGGGCGGTGGGCGAGCAGATGGTCCGCACCCTGCAGGCGCATGCGGGGCTGGCGGCGAGCGATAGCGTCCTTGACATCGGCTGCGGCGCCGGCCGGGTCGCGGCCCCCCTGACGCCGCTGCTGGCCTCCGGGGGCGGTCGATACCTGGGGTTCGACATCTCCCGGGCCGCGGTCAGGAGCTGTCGGCGCCGCTTTGCGGGCCAGCCGCACATGCGCTTCGAGCACCTCGACGTCTGGAACGGCGACTACAACGCGTCCGGCCGCGTGCCCGAGGTCGGCGCGGTCTTCCCGCTGGAGGACGGCGCGGCCGATCTCGCCTTCGCCCTGTCGGTCTTCACCCACATGCGCCTGGCCGCCGTGCGGCGCTATCTGCAGGAGAGCGCGCGGACCCTGCGCCCGGGCGGGCGGCTGGCCTTCACCGCCTTCGCCCTGCTGCCCGGCCGGGAGTCGTCCCCGGAATTCGGCTTCGTCCCCTTTGAAACGGCCTCCGCCGTGGTGGATCCGCGCTCGCCGGAGCGGGCCATCGCCCATCGTCGCGAGGCGTTGGAAGCCGCCATCGCCGACGCGGGGCTGCAGTCCGAGACCTTCCTGCGCGGCTGTTGGGCGCCGCCCTCGGACTACGGCGACGGCCAGGACTTCTTCCTGGTGAGGAAGCCCTAGGCCGCGACCGTCGCCGGAAACACGCCCGCCCGGCTGACCGCGGCGGTGGGCGGCTTGCCCAGCAGCGCCGAGACCCATTTGGCCGTCTCGATCAGGCCCGCAAGGTCGTAGCCGGTCTCATAGCCCGCCCGCTGCAGCATGTAGACCAGGTCCTCGGTGCCGATGTTGCCGGTGGCGTCCGGCGCGAACGGGCAGCCGCCCAGGCCGCCGCAGCTGGCGTCGAGGATGTCGATCCCAGCCTCGACGCTGGCGTAGGCGTTCGCCAGGCCGGTGTTGCGGGTGTCGTGGAAGTGCATCCGCAGCTTGGCGTCGGGCGCGATCTTCCTCGCCGCCTCGATGCGGCGGCGCACCAGCCAGGGATCGGCCATCCCGATGGTGTCGGCGAGCGCGATCTCCGGCACTCTCAGCTCGGCGGCGTGGCGCACGATCCGCATCAGCCGCTCCTCCGACACCTCGCCGTCGAAGGGGCAGCCGAACGCCACCGACACGGTCACCGAGATCGGCGGGCCGCCCTGGGCGTTCTTCTTCTCGACGATGGCGGTGAGGGCGGCGAGCTGCTCTTCGGTCGAGGCGCCCTGGTTGCGGATGCCGAACCCATCGGTAGCGCACACCACGACGTTGGCCTCGCCGCAGCCGGCCTCGACACAGCGGTCCCAGCCCCTTTCGTTCAGCACCAGGCCGATGCGCGAGCGCGAGGCGTCCGCGGGCAGGCCGGCCATCACCTCCTCGGCGCCCGCCATCTGCGGCACGCGGCGCGGATTTACGAACGACACCGTCTCCATGCGCCGGGCGCCGTTGGCCTCCAGGCGGTTGATGAATTCGATCTTCTGCTCGACGGAGAGCAGCGATTTCTCGTTCTGCAGCCCGTCGCGGGGACCGACTTCGACGATCTCGATGTGGCGGCTCATGGCGTCTCCTTCGGAGCGTAGATGCGTAGCGTGAGGGCGTCGCCGTTGGAATAGTCGAGGCCGCGGACTTCGCCCACCACCTGCGCGGCGCCGCCGCGGGCGGCCAGGCCGCGGCGGAAGGCGGCGTCCTCCCGGGCCTCCACCACCGCGGGCCGGTCGTCGGCGATGGCCTGCGCCGCCTGGTCGGGCCCGCCCAGCTCCGTGGGGGTGCCCAGTGCGAACACCAGGCTGGGCTCGGCGTAGCCGGCCACGGCCACGGGCGCCGAGGCCATGCCCTGGCGGGGCAGCAGTCGGGCGAGGGCCATGGTCCGCTCCACGCGTTGTGACAGCCACAGGGGCTCCAGGCGGGGCGCGAAGCTCGCCGACAGCGCCTGGTGGCCGGCGATCCCCAGCGCCAGGGCCGCCGTCAGCGCCGCGCCGGGCGCGTCCCGGATCATCATATAGGCGCCCAGGAGTCCCGCCGCCGCGAACAGGCCGGCGGTGAGGGTCGCGGCGGTGACGTCCGAGGGGTCGCCGTAGCTGGCCATCAGGTAGAGCACGGCGCCCGCCAGGGCCAGGCCGGCCAGCGCCGACAGCGCCACCCCCGTCCACTTCGCCACCCGGCCGATCGGTTCGCGCACGGCCGCGCCGGCGAGCCAGGCCAGCGCGCCGTACATGGGCAGCGGATAGTGGACCAGCTTGGTGGGCATGAGCTCGAAGATCAGCCAGGAGGGAACCAGCCAGCAGATGGCGAACCGCACGCCGGGGTCCTGCCGCCGCCGCCAGGCCAGCGCCAGGGCCGGCGGCAGCAGCAGCGTCGCCGGGAACATCAGCAGCGGCGCCAGCAGGGTGTGGTAGCCCGGCGCCGCCCCGTGCGTCTCCTGGCCGCCGGCCAGCTTCGGCGCCAGGTCGCCGGCCAGCGCGGCGGTCCAGAAGGCGCCGTCCGTCGCCACCGTGACCGCTCCGGCCCACGGCCCGCAGATGGCCGCCATCAGGATCAGGCCCCAGCCCCAGCCGAGCTGCCTGACCCATCCGGCGCGCCGGTCCCAGACGCAGAGCGCCAGGATGGTCAGTCCGGCCACCATGGGCGCCACCGGGCCCTTGACCAGGATCGCCAGGGACAGGGCCAGCCAGAACATCAGCCGCGACAGCCGCGCGGCCCCCGGGCCGTCGCGGGCGGCGTAGATGCGGCCGAGGGCGGCGAGCGCCAGCGTCGTGGTCCCGCAGAGCACCGCGTCGGTCTTGGCGATGAAGGCTTCGGTGGAGAGCAGCAGGCTCGCCCCGAGGATCGCGCCGGCCGCGAGGCCCGCTCGCCCGCCGAAGAACGGCCGCGCGCCCCACACGCAGGCCGCGGCGGCCAGCATCGCGCCCAGCAGCGAGGGCAGGCGGTAGGCCCAGATCTCCCGCGCCGCGGGTTCGGAGAACACCTTCACGCTGGCCGCCTGCAGCCAGTGGATGCCCACCGGCTTCTTGAACCGCGGACCGTCCTGGAAGCGGATGACCACGAAGTCGCCGTCCTCCAGCATCTGCGCGGTGGCCTGGGCGAAGCGCGATTCGTCGCGATCCAGCGGCGGCAGCGCGAACAGGCCGGGCGCGCCTGCGATGAAGGCGACCATCGCGGCCAGCGCCGGGCCGCGCCACCCCTGGCCCCAGCGCTCGAGGAAGCCTTCCAGCGTCATGAATCGGTTGATAGCACGATCCTTCCCCGGCCCGACTTTTCCGCTATGGGAAGGCCATGGCCGACACGCCCGCTTCGGCGCCTGAAATTTCCGTCGTGGTCCCCGTGTTCGACGAGGAGGGCGCAGCGCCGGCGCTCGCGCGCGAGATCGCCGCCGCCTTCGCCGGGCGCGACGTCGAGATCGTTTTCGTGGACGACGCCAGCCGTGACGCCACCCGCGCAGCCCTCCTGGCCCTGAAGTCCGAGATCCCGCAGCTTCGGGTGCTGTCCCACCGCGCCAACGCCGGCCAGAGCCGCGCGATCCGCTCGGGCGTGTTGGCGGCGCGCGGCGCCGTGGTGGTCACCCTGGACGGCGACGGCCAGAACGACCCGGCCGACGCTCCGCGCCTGGCCGACCGGCTGGCCGCCGGCCCGCCGGAGCTCGCCCTCGTGGGGGGGGAGCGGGTCAAGCGCCAGGACTCCCGGGCCAAGAAGGTCGCCTCGCGCGTCGGCAACGGCGTACGCCGCCGGCTGCTCAACGACCAGGCCGTGGACACCGGCTGCGGCCTGAAGGCCTTCCGCCGCGAGGCGTTCCTGCGGCTTCCCTACTTCGACCACATCCACCGCTACCTGCCGGCGCTGATGATCCGCGAGGGCTATCGGGTGGCGTTCCTGCCGGTGAACCACCGTGCGCGCGAGACGGGGCGGTCGAAGTACAACAACCTCGGCCGGCTCTGGGCCTCGCTCTCCGATCTGGCGGGCGTCGTCTGGCTGAAGTCGCGCAGCCGCGACCCGGGCGGCGTCGACGAGGCGTGACGGGCCTCTCTTGCAGGCGCCGCCAAAGCGGCTAAGCCTTGGCGCGGCCGACGCATCCGGCGAGAGCGTGACAGCCGGAAGTGGACGTCGGTTCCGGCGGACATCACGCTCTGAACTTTTGATCCGGGGGGTTGTTCGATGTTCGCCGCAATACCGCTGCTGTTGCTTCCGGTGCTGGCCTACAACCTGATCGCGCTGACGCTGCAGGGGGGGCTGCAGGCCGTCGACGCCGACGCGCGCATGAGCCAGCAGCTGTTCTCGATGCGGATGACCTCCCACATCGACTGGATGGTCTCGCTGGGCGACCTCCTGCTGGCCGCCTCCCTGGTGGTGCTGTTCGTCGAGCTGCTGAAGTCCACCACCAGCCGCCGCATCGCCATCGTCAATCACGCGCTGTCGATGGTCCTGTTCATCGTCTGCCTGGTGGAGTTCCTGCTCGCGCCGGCCTGCGCCACCTCCGTCTTCTTCCTGCTCACCCTGATGGTGCTGCTGGACGTGCTGGCCGGCTTCATCGTCACCATCGTCGCCGCCCGCCGCGACGTGGATTTCACCAACGACGACCGGTGAGCCTCAGGTCAGCACGGTGAGGATCAGCGTCACCAGGGCGACGTCGAAGAAGCGGCTTGCGAACTGCGCCATGGCCGGGCCCGGGCTGGAGAGGATTCAGCCAGGGTCAAGCAAGTCCGGCGCCAGCGCGGCGCCCCGGGAACGTGGCGCCGAATCGCGGTCACCGGGCAATTTTGACCGGGCCGCAGCGCGCCGGGTTCGCGCAAACGGTCCTGCCCGGCCGTGAGGTTTCACGCCGCAACGTGACGCGCGATCAAATTTCCGGAGCGAATCCCCACGCGAATCCGTCGCCGAAGGCCTAGGATTCGTCTCCGATCGGCGACAAGATGGCGCAAATTTCGTGGGCTCGACGACAGGTGTCGAAAAACTCAAATCGGCGGGAATAATTTGAAGAACTTTAATCTTGCCGGAAATGTGCTACTCAACCGCATGCGAATGATCCCAGACAGGGCGATCCTGACAGTCGTCCGACACGAAGGCTCTTGGATGGTCGAACTCGACGGTGAGTTGTACGACCCATGTCTCGACAAGGAGATCGCCAAGGCGGCCGCCAACAAGCGCGCGCGAGAGATGCAGGACGGCGGTCGCCCGTGCCAGGTGCGCGTGAGCGGCGAACTCGGCTACTATAGCGCGTCATGAGAAAGCCTCCCCCCACCCCACGCCGCGGCTCGACGGCGGTCCGGTTTCGCAAAGAGATCGAGCAGGCCCAGGCCGAAGGCGTCAACCTCGACGAGACGACGCTGCGGCTCACCCTGACCGACGCCAGCGATCTGAAGCGTGACGCCAACCTGGCCGTCTCGGACATCAGCTTCACGGAGGGCGTCATGCGCTTCCTGGGCGTGAAGGTCGAGGCGGGCGGCGTGACCAAGAGCGCGTTCGACCGCGCCTAGAGCGCGTTCCGCAAAAGTGGATTCCGGTTTTGCGATTGGAACGCGCTCAAACTCTAGAATTTAGAGCGACGGGGCGGCGAAGGCCGCCTGTCAGCCGGCGGTGACCCGCACCGCGACCTCCATCCCGAGGAAGTCCTCCGGCGCGCCGCTGTAGCCGCCGCTGATCGGTGCGATCGCGGCGAGGCCCCCGCCCACCGCGACCGGGATCAGGTTGGCGCCGCCCATCCGGCGATGCGTGGGGTCGAAGGCGACCCAGCCGGCGCCGGGCAGATAGACCTCGGCCCAGGCGTGGGTCGTTCCGGCGTCCGAGACCGGCGCGTCCGGATCGAACAGATAGCCCGAGACCGCCCGGGCCCCGAACCCCAGATGGCGCGTCGCTTCGATGAACAGGGCCGCCAGGTCGCGGCAGGAGCCGCTGGCCTTCGCCAGGGTCTCCGCCCCGGTCTGTGTGCCTTCCTCGTCCCGCACCCGATAGGCGACGGCGCCGAGAATCCCAGCGTTGATGTCCTTCAGCAGGGAAAGCGTGTCGGTCGGCGGCCCCATCACGAAGGCGCGCGCCCAGGATCCCACGTCGTCCTGCGGGCCGGCGGGCGCCGCCGCGCGCAAGGCGCCGAGATCGGCGATCTCCTGCGCGGAATAGGCGAAGGGAAACGAGTGCGCCCCCGGTGCGATCCGCAGCACCGGCCAGGCCGCCGACAACTGGTCGGCCACCACCTGGCTGGTGATCACCAGTTCCGCCGCCGGCGCCTGGAAGGTGGCGGTGGCGACCAGGTTGCCGAAGACGTCCTGCGCCCAGTCGAGCGTCGCGTCCGGCGAACACGCCAGGTTCGCGGTGACCACCCTCAGGTCATGATCGCCGCGCGGGTGCAGCATCATCCGATGGGGGTGCAGCGCCACGGGCCGGGCGTAGCGGTAGGCCGTGCGGTGCGAGATGGTCAGGCGCATTCCGGCCCCGTCGATCTGCGCAGGCTGGCCGCTGCCGTCCGCCGGCCCATTCAGGTCCGGCGCATGCCGGTGGATCGGGGATCGCTGAGCCTGTCGGCCGACCAGGGGCGGGTCGAGCGCGAATCGTTCAGGGTGATCCTGTCTCCCGTTCCGGTCGATCTCGGATCGGTGAGCGTCGTCCTGCGGGGGGAGGACGGATGGATCGGCGCGGACATGGCGTCCTTTCGGGCGGGCGCGGCCCCGCGGAGGCGCGGGGCTGAGCGCCGACCGGAACGAGATGGGGCTTCGCAGCCGCGAATGCATCCTTCCGCCTGCCGATTTCCGGCGCCTCGTGCGCGGCCGGTGAGGGCTGGCGCCGCCGCCGCGCGATCCCCATGTCAGGTCGGCGCTATCGGACACAGGCCGCCGCCGAAGCGGTCGATCGTCGCCTGGGGCGGTTTCGCCCCGTCGAGACGCGCGCCGGAGCGCAAGCCATGTCCCAGAAGCCCGGTCGAGACGACGGCGGCCCGCCCACGGCCCCGCCGCTGTCCTTGACGTCATGGGCGACCTATGTCGGGGCGGGGGAAGCGTCGGACTTCGGCGCCGACAAGGCCGATCCGGCGCCGTCCCATCGGGCCGCATGGCTCCTGGCCGCGTTGGCGTTGCTGCTGCTGTTGCTGGTCGGCGTCGCGGCGCTCGTGCACGCCCCGTCGTCGCCGCGAGCCTCGTTCACAGCGGCTCCCGACCTGGGCAAGCGCGGTTGAGCCGCCGGCTCAGGAGTCGCGTTTCCGCGGGGCGTCGTATTCCACCAGCCGCGCCTGTTCCTCGATCTCCCGGGCCTTCGACTTGAGCGCATCGACGGTGGCGGGATCAGCCATCGCGCTCGCCAATCGACGATAGCGGGAGGCCAGTTCGCGCAGATAGGCGGGTTGGCCGGAAAACATGGGAGGGTACGCTACACCTTCGGCGCCGCCTGCATACGCATATTTGGCGAATGGGCTGCGGAACTTGCGCCGGACCTTCCGGCGCCGCCCTCAGATTTCGGTCTTTTTCTCGCGCCCGGTCCGTGAACGGCGATCGGCGGCGCCGGACCATTCGGTGCGCGTATAGCTTGTCTTGGCGGCGTTCAGCGTCGCGGGTCCGCCGCGCAGGCCGCGCTTCTGGCCGTCCTGGCCGAGCAGGTGCGCCGCGAAGGCCGCCGGGGCCGCCGGCCGGGCGGCCAGGGGCGGCGGGGGCGGATCCGTCGGAGGATCCAGGAGGACCGGCAGGCTGCGGTCGCCGAGGCTCTCGCCCTTCGCGGTCGGGTCGACCTTGTCGCCGGCCCGGCGGCTGGCGCCCGCGCGACGGATCGGATCGATGGGCGAGCTCATGACCGCGCCATCCTGCCGCAGCTTCGTTAAGAAACGTTCGCCTATCCAGCACACTAGCGCTTGGCGAGCTTCTCGATCTGCGCCTGCATCTCTTCCATCCGCTTGCGCAGGTCGGCCAGGGCGTCCTCGCTGGCGGGGGACGCCGGCGTCGCGGCCGACGGCGCGGCGGGCTCGGCCTTGCCGGCGGAATCCTCCGGCCGAGCGTAGGCGAAGGGCGAGAACATCTTCATCGCCCGGTCGAACAGGGCCAGGTTCTGGCGGATCGTCTCGTCGAACGGCGCGGTGATGCCGGGCACGGCGCCGAGCGCGCCGAGCTGGCTGCGCAGTCGGTCCTGCTGCTGGGTGAAGCTCGACAGGGAGAGTTCGAGGTAGCTCGGCAGGAACGATTGCATGGAGTTGCCGTAGAAGCCGATCAGCTGGCGCAGGAACTGGATCGGCAACAGGCTCTGACCCTGGTTCTCCTCCTCGAAGATGATCTGGGTCAGGACCGAGCGGGTGATGTCCTCGTTGGTCTTGGCGTCGTAGACCACGAAGTCGACGTTCTTCTTCACCATCTCGGACAGGTGCTCAAGGGTGACGTAGGAACTGGACGCTGTGTTGTAGAGCCGCCGGTTGGCGTACTTCTTGATGACGACTTTCCCGCCCTCGGGCGTCGCGGGCTTGTCCGGGCTGTCGGCCATTCCAGTTCCTTTTTCGCCCCGCTCGCATGAACGGCGCGAGCCTCATTGCGCACCGCAGTATCGCGGATGCGAGGACAATGGCAAATCAGAGTTGATTCAAGCCTCAATGCAGCGTCTGGGGGCTTGCCGAAGAGGCATGGGCTCCCGATAGAAGAAGGGTTGTCCGCAAAGGAGTTCGCCATGAGCGAGATCGTGATCGTTTCGGCCGCCCGCACCCCCGTGGGCGCGTTCAACGGCGCGCTTGCGGGCGTGCCGGCCTCCGAGCTCGGCCGCGTGGCCATCGAGGCGGCCTTGCAGCGGGCGGGCGTCGCCGCCGCCGACGTGGACGAGGTGATCCTGGGTCAGGTGCTGCAGGCCGGCGCCGGCCAGGGCCCGGCCCGCCAGGCTTCGGTCAACGCCGGCGTCCCGGTCGAATCGCCGGCCTGGAGCCTGAACCAGCTCTGCGGCTCGGGCCTTCGCGCCGTGGCGCTGGGCGCCCAGCAGATCGCCGACGGCTCGGCGAAGATCGTCGTCGCCGGCGGCCAGGAGAGCATGAGCCAGTCGCCCCACGCCGCGCACCTGCGCAACGGGACCAAGATGGGTGAGCTGGCGTTCCAGGACACCATGCTCAAGGACGGCCTCTGGGACGCCTTCCACGGCTATCACATGGGCCAGACGGCCGAGAACATCGCCGCCCGCTGGCAGATCACCCGCGAGGATCAGGACAAATTCGCCGTCGCCAGCCAGAACAAGGCCGAGGCGGCGCAGAAGGCCGGCAGGTTTTCGGCGGAAATCGCGCCCGTGACCATCAAGGGCCGCAAGGGCGACGTGGTGGTGGACCAGGACGAATACATCCGCCACGGCGCCACGCTCGACAGCGTGTCGGGCCTGAAGCCCGCCTTCACCAAGGACGGCTCGGTGACCGCCGCCAACGCCTCGGGCCTCAACGACGGGGCTGCGGCGGTGGTGCTGATGACCGCGGAGGAGGCCGCCCGCCGGGGCCTGAAGCCGCTGGCCCGCATCGCCTCCTGGGCCCACGCCGGGGTCGACCCGGCGATCATGGGCACCGGCCCGATCCCTGCCAGCCGCAAGGCGCTGGAGAAGGCCGGCTGGTCGATCTCCGACCTGGACCTGATCGAATCCAACGAGGCCTTCGCCGCCCAGTCCATCTGCGTGGTGCGCGACCTGGGCCTCGATTCCGCCAAGGTGAACGTGAACGGCGGCGCCATCGCCATCGGCCACCCGATCGGCGCGTCGGGCGCCCGCATTCTCACCACCCTGTTGCATGAGATGAAACGGTCGGGCGCGCAAAAGGGTCTGGCGACCCTCTGCGTCGGCGGCGGCATGGGCGTGGCCATGTGCGTCGAGGCCGTGTGAGCTAAGAGGCCCCGGATCAACCGAGGTCGGTGTTAGGGAGCAGGCTTATGGCTAGGGTGGCGTTCGTCACGGGCGGGACCCGTGGCATCGGCCGGGCGATCTGCGAGCGATTGTCCGCCGACGGAATAAAGGTCGCGGCCGGCTACTCCGGCAACCAGGACGCCGCCTACGCCTGCGCCAAGGATCTGGGCGTGATGGTGGTCAAGGGCAATGTCGGCAATTTCGAAGACTGCAAGCGGGCCGTCGACGACGTGACCGCCGAGCTCGGGCCCATCGACGTCCTGGTCAACAACGCCGGGATCACCCGCGACGGCGCGTTCCACAAGATGACCCCGGAGCAGTGGTCCGAAGTCATCCGCGTGAACATGGATTCGGTTTTCAACATGACCCGTCAGGTCATCGTAGGCATGCGCGAGCGCGAGTGGGGCCGGATCATCAACATCTCGTCGATCAACGGGCAGAAGGGCCAAGTTGGCCAGACGAACTACTCCGCCGCCAAGGCCGGAATGATTGGTTTCACCAAGGCGCTGGCGTTGGAAAACGCCAAGAAGGGCGTCACGGTCAACTGCATCGCCCCTGGATACATCGACACCGAAATGGTGCAGGCGGTGCCGGAAAAGGTGCTGGAAGCCATCATCGCCCAGATCCCGGTGGGCCGCCTGGGCCGCGGGGAGGAGATCGCCGACATGGTCGCTTTCCTCGCCGGGGAGCACGCCGGCTACGTCACCGGCTCCACCCTGTCCCTCAACGGCGGTCAGTTCATGGCCGGTTAACCCTCCGGCCTGCAGTCCAAAAACCGCCCTAGTCCAACGCCATCACCTACGGAGTCATGGCGAGAGAAAGATCCGCGTTCTTGAAGGCGATCCTGAGCGCGGCCTTTCTCGCGGGAATGACCTGGCTCCCGTCCGTTGCGCTGGCGGGTCCCGGCACGCTGCGCGAGGGGCTGTTCGGCCAGCGCCCGTCGGATGGTCGCTCGCTCAACGCGCCCGCCGTCGCGCGCTATGTGTCCGAGGACGGCCAGAGCTTCGTCCTCGACCGCAGCCAGCGCCCGCCGCTGCTGAAGTTCGACAACAGCCCCGAGGTCTGGGCGCTGTCGTCGAAGCAGGCGCCCCGCGGGGACGTCATCTACAAGACCGACCTCGGCAAATCGATCCTGCGGGCCACCCGCCTGGGGGGCGTGACCCTGTTCACCGACGCCCAGCCGTCCGGCTTCGCCGTGTCGCTGGGGGGCGCCGCCGCGCCGCTGCGGCTTGCGCCCATGGGCCCCCAGGCGATGGCCGAGCGGGTGCTGCAGGCCAGCGCCAGGGCCAGCCGCGCCGCGCGCCGGCTGATCCAGTTCGAAGCGGAGGCCTCGCCGGAATCGGCTGCCTTGATCGCCGATACCGCCATCGTCACCGCCGAGGCGGTGGTGCGGATGTCGCGCCGCCGCGACGGGGGCCCCATGCTGACCCGATTCTCCAAGGTGACGGTGGTGGAGGGCAAGAAGGTCGCCGCCACGGTGCGCCAGCGTGCGCTGGTGATCACCGTCGTCACCGCCGACGGCTTCGCCGGACGTCCGTCCTCGGACAGGATCCTCGACGCCGCCTCCAAATAGGCCCGCGCCCGTCGCCGGGCGCGAGGCCGCAGCCGTCAACCCTTGAAGCCGTCCTTGGCCGCACGCACGGCGCCGAAGGCTTCGAAGTCCGGCCGTCCCGCCGCCCCCACCCGCGCCGCCAGCCGCGGCGCGCGCAGGAAGGGGTTGGTGGCCTTCTCCTGGGCGATGGTGGTGGGCACCGTGGGCTCCCCCCGCTCGCGGGCCGCGAACACCGCCTCGGCCCGGATCTTCAGCGCCGGATCGTCGTCCACCGACAGGGCGAACCGCGCATTGGAGGCGGTGTACTCGTGGGCGCAATAGACGCGGGTGTCGTCGGGCAGCACGGCAAGCCGCTGCAGGCTGGTCCACATCTGCTCGGCCGTGCCCTCGAACAGCCGCCCGCAGCCCAGCGCGAACAGGGTGTCGCCCACGAAGGCGATCCGGTCGGCGGCGTCGAAGTAGGTGATGTGGCCCAGGGTGTGGCCGCCGGTGTCGATCACCGTAAAGCGCGTCTCGCCCAGCATCACCTCGTCGCCGGCGGCGACCTTGCGGCCCAGGGGAACCAGCCGCTCCACCTCGGGCGGGCCCACCGAGGTCGCCCCGGTGACCTGCTGGATCTCGGCGTTGCCGCCGGCGTGGTCCGGGTGCCAATGGGTGTTGAGGATCAGGTCGAGCTTCCAGCCCAGCTTGTCCAGCTCGGCCAGGATCGGCCCGGCCTCGGGCGTGTCGACGCACGCGGCCTTGCCGGTGGCCCGGTCGCGGATCAGGAAGCCGTAATTGTCGGAGAGGCAGGGGAATTGATGCACGTCGAGCGGCATGGCGGTCTCCTGGAGCGTGACAGCCGAAAGTGTGTGCGGTTTCGGCGCCCGTCACGCTCCATTTTCAAAGTTGCTGAGCATGTTTGGTTCGATCTGAACCAGACAGGCTCTTAGGGCGTCGTGATCGGCTTGCGATTTAGGTTGCGCGACGCGCGAAGTCGAGCATTCCCCTAGTCCCATGCGCCGCGACGTGCTCGAGCTTCGTCAGTTCTACGCCTCCAGGCTGGGGGCGGCCGCGCGCGAGATGGTGACGCGCAAGGTGGTCGAGAGCTGGGGCGACGGCCATGCGCTCGACATCCTGGGCCTGGGCTACGCCACCCCGTTCCTGGGCTCGCTCAGGCCCGCCGCCCGGCGGGTGGTGGCGGCGATGCCCGCTCAGCAGGGGGTGGAGGTCTGGCCCCAGGGCGAACCCAACCTCGCCTGCCTGGCGGCGGAGGACGCCCTGCCGTTCGCCAACGCCCTCTTCGACCGCATCCTGGCGGTCCACGTCCTGGAGGAGAGCCCCGATCCGCTCGCCCTGCTGCGCGAGGTCTGGCGCGTGCTGGCGCCGTCGGGACGGGTGATCGTCGCCGTGGCGGCCCGCAACGGCGTTTGGGGCGCCGCCGAGTCCACGCCCTTCGGCCACGGGCGCCCCTACAGCCGCCGCCAGCTCGGCGAGCTGCTGCGTGAGGCGGAGCTCGAGCCCTCCGGCTGGACCCGCGCCCTCTATGTCCCGCCGGTGCCATGGATCGCCGGCTGGGCGGAGGCGTTCGAACAGGCGGGCTCGCGCCTGTGGCCCAGTTTCGCCGGCCTGATGCTGATGGAGGCGGTCAAGCAGACCTTCGCCGTGAAGCCGAAAGGCATGCGGGTGCGCGCCCGCGTGCTGCGCCCGGCCCTCGCGCCGGCCCCCATCGGCGGGGCGCCCGTTTCCAGGGCTCCCGGCGTGCAGGGCCGCAGCGCCCTATTGGAGCGGCGCAGCGAACACCGTAGCTTGTTGGCTGCGAACGCCGGACGCCGGCCTCAGGGAGATGATGCGCCATGAAGATGATCGTCGCTGTCATCAAGCCCAGCCGCCTCGACGCGGTCCTCGAGGCGGTCACCGAGGCGGGCGCCTCCGGGCTCACCGTCACCGAGGTGCGCGGCTACGGCCGCCAGCGCGGCAAGACCGAGGTCTATCGCGGCGCCGAGTACGAGGTGAAGCTGCTGCCGAAGGTCAAGCTGGAGATCGCCGTCCCCGACGACATCGCCGAAACGGTGGTGGAGGCCGTGGCCCGCACCGCCAACACCGGCAAGATCGGCGACGGCAAGGTCTTCGTGCTGGACCTGGAGCAGGCGCTTCGTATCCGCACCGGCGACAAGGACGCCGCCGCCATCACCGGATAAGCCTGGCTTGCGCCGGGACCGCCGACCGGCTGAGATGAGGGATCAGCCGAGGAGGTCCCCATGTCCTACGTCGACGGTTTCGTTCTCGCCGTACAGAAAGCCAAGCTGGAAGACTATCTCGTGATGGCGCAGACGGGCTGCGCGGTCTGGAAGGAACATGGCGCGCTGGCCTACGTCGAATGCGTCGCCGACGACGTGCCCTACGGCGAGCTCACGTCCTTCCCCCGCGCCGTGCAGGCCACGGACGACGAGGTCGTGGTGTTCTCCTGGATCGTCTACGAATCCCGCGAGCAACGCGACGCCGTCAACGCCAAGGTGATGGCCGACCCGCGCCTGAAGCCCGACCCGGGCGGCATGCCCTTCGACGGCAAGCGCATGATCTACGGCGGCTTCAAGACCATCGTGGAGCTGTAAGCGCTGCGTCCGCATTTTTCCTCCCCTGTCCCGAAAAGGACGGGGGAGGGGGACCACCGGCCCGGGGGGACGTGGGAGGAAAGAGGCCCGCGACGCCCGCAGGCCGATGCATATGTTCTCATTATGTTCTTTTCATTCCGGGCCACCCGAGCTAGACTGTCGGTGCGGGCCGTTCGCAGCCCTCATCGAGGTTCAGGAGCGCGGCGAGATGTTTACCGGTAAACCCCCGGTCAATCCCCCGGGAGGCGTCAGGGCTCACACAAGCGATTGATTCGGCGATCATTTCACCAGACCACAGAGGTCCTGACCGCCACTTGAAAAATGCGTTTACCAGCGAAAGGCTCAGCCCCGGGAATCGCCCATGACGAGGGAAAGAAGGAGGGTCTCAGGCCTTCACGATCTTGCGGTGGTCCCAGCTGATGATCTTGTCCGGAGTCACGGCCACCACCACCCGCTTGCGCACCATATTGGCTACGTGCTCGTCCAGGTGGTCGCCGAGCCCGGGCGAGTTGCGCTTGATGATATAGGCCATCAGCTCGGTGAGCCGCGGTTCGGAATCGACGATCTCCGCGGTCCCGTTCACGCTCACCCCGCGCAGCTCGTCATAGGTCTCGCCGGCCTCCCACATCAGGGCGATGCGCGGGTCGCGGCGCAGGTTCACCACCTTCTGCGAGGCCCCATAGGTCTCGAACAGGTAGGTCCCGTCCTTCACCGCGAACCACAGGGTGGTCAGGTGCGGCGCGCCGTCCTTCAGCAGCGTCGAGACGATCATGCTGCGGCGGCTCTCCAGGAACGCCGCGATCTCGGCGTCGCTCATGCGGATCGCGTCGCGTTGCTTGGCCATGGCCTCGTCTCCTTGTGATCTCGACAGCCCGATTACGGGCGCCGTGGCCGCCTGTCCAGGCTCAGGGCGGCGAGGGGCTGCATCGCCGCGCCCAGGTCGCGCGGCCGGGATGGCGAGCGCACGCCGACGCGCCGACGTCGACCCGGAGCAAGCATCGTTTGCCCGGCTCTGCGTCTGCCGTCATGCTGCGCCCGGCCGACGGCGGCGACGGGCGCAAGACCTGTCCCGCGCAACGCTTCGCCCGCGGGGGGCAGGAGGAACGACCCATGACGACGCTTGGCCCCCGTCCGGCCGCGTCCGGCTGGTATCACGGCTGGAACATCGTGGCGGTCTGCATCCTCTCGCAGACGGCGGCCCTGGCCCTGACCTTGAGCTGCTTCTCGCTGTTCCTGAAGGACTGGACCCGGGAGTTCTCGGTCCCCGTCAGCACCCTGACCATCGCCGTGACCATGTTCAGCCTGGGCTGCTCCCTGTGCACGCCCTTCGCCGGCGCGGCGGCGGACAGGTTCCCGGCTCGCTGGGTGTTCGGCCCGGCCCTGGTCGGCCTGGTCGCCTTCCATGTGGCGATCGGGTTCGTCGGCGAGCCGTGGCAGATCCTGCTGCTCTATTCGACCGTCCTGCCGCTCGCGATTGGCTTTTCCGCCACCGTTCCGGCCCAGGCGCTGGTGTCCCGCTGGTTCGTGAAACGCGTGGGCCTGGCGATGGGGATCACCTCCTTCGGCCTGGCCTCGGCGGCGGTCGTGTTCCCGCCGGTCATCGCGCTGCTGCTCCCGGTGTTGGGCTGGCGCATCGTGTTCTGGATATTCGGCGGCGCGATCGCCTTCATCTTCCTGCCGGTGATCCTGCTGGTCATCCGCGACCGGCCCACGCCGGAGGAGGGGGCCTATTATGTTGGGACGGAAGGCCGCGCCGCGCGCAAGTCGACCTTGACCGTCCGCGAGGTGTTCCGCCGGCGCAACTTCTGGGTCACGGTCGGCGTCTTCGTGCCGATCCAGTGCGTGGTCATGGGCGTGCAGGTCAATCTCGCGCCGCTTGTCACCAGCCATGGGTTCAGCGCCACCACAGCCGGGCTCCTGATCTCCGCCGGCGCGGTCGCCGGATTGTTCTCCAAGCTGGTCTCCGGCCTACTGGCCGACAAGTGGGGCAATCGCATTCCGCTGGTCGTGGTGTCGCTGATCAGCGCCACCGGCGCGGTGGTCCTGGCCTTCTTCGGCGATCAACTGCCGATGCTCTACCTGGCCATGATCCTGATCGGACTGTCCGGCGGGGTGTGGACCCTGCTCGCCTCGGCGACCGCCGCCGAATTCGGCCCGGAAGGCTTCGGGCGCGCATTCGGCATCATCGCCGCCTTCACGCCGCTGGGCTCCATCGCTCCGCCGATCGTCGCCCGGCTGCAGGAAACTGGCGGCAGCTACGTGGCCGGTCTGGCCGGGCTGGCGGTTCTTTCGCTGCTGGGCGCGGGCGTCGCCCTGCTGATGCGCGAGACGCGCGGCGCCCCGCCGCCGGCGCCGCGCCTGGCCGCCGAGGCGGCCGGGTAGGACTCAGCCCGCCGCCGCCAGCGGATTCGGCTTCGGCGCCGCCACCCGGGTCAGGGTGTTGCGGTCGGTGTGGTGGTAGGGCTCGGTCCGGCCTCGGATCATCAGCACCGTGTCCTCGAAATAGGACCAGGTGTCGTTCGGGTTCACGGTCACCTGCATCCGAAAGGAATCCGTCCGGAAAGCCTGCTCCAGGAAGGGCGTGGAGCAGATGCCGTTCTCAGTCGACCCGCGTGTCGCCGTCACTTCGAAGGAGGTCGCATCCGCCGCCGCATGGCCGAACGCCAGCACGATCTGGCCGCGGGGAATGGTCAGAGAGTGCATGATCAGGCCGGTGGCCGGCTCCCACAGCCAGTAGCCCACCTGGTCGTGATAGGTCTCCACCTCGCCCGGCTTGACGATATGGGTGTGGTAGCGAAGGCCGTAGAGGGTCTGCGGCCCGTTCGACTGCGGATCGATCGGCTGCAGGTCGATCTGCTCCACATAGGCCTGCCGGCGGTCGCCATCGAAGAACGGGTTGACGTCCAGGCTCTTGGAACCCTCCCAGACGCCGGCCAGGCCGGTCAGGGGGCCGAGGTTGGCCAGGGTGTCGACGTCCTTGTCTTCCTCGGTGAAGATGTCGGCGGGAATGTCGGTCATGTCGCCCCTCGAGGTGGATGGTCGAAAGTCAGGTCTGCCGCGCCGAGCGGGCGGCGCGCGCCTCGCCCGCCCGCCGCGCCGGCCGGCGGGCGACCGGGGGCGCGGCGAGCGCCGGCTCGCCGAACAGGTCGCGCTGCACGGCGGCCGGCTCGGGCTCCACGCGGCGGCTGAGCAGGAACAGGGCGGATTCCGAGCGCCAGTTCTCGATCGCCCGTCCGGCGTCGATCGGCCGCGCCGGCCGCCCCGCCGAGAGCGAGGCGCAGGCGTCGATGCGAAGGTCGAGCGTCCGGCACAGGTCGGTGAAGTCGGCCAGGGTGCAAAGGTGGATGTTGGGCGTCGACCACCAGGGCTCCGGCAGGGCGCGGGTCTCGGGCATCCGCCCGCGGAACAGCAGCGACACCCGCACCCGCCAGTGGCCGAAGTTCGGCAGGCTCACCACGGCGCGGCCGGCGATCCGCAGCAGCTCGGACAGCACGTGCCTGGGGTCGCGCATGGACTGCAGGGTGTCGGAGAGGATGGCGTAGTCGAAGGCCCGCGACGGGAAGTCGTCCAGGTCGTGGTCGGCGTCGCCCTGCACCACCGCCAGGCCCCGCGCCAGGCAGGCCGATACTCCGGCCGGGCTGAGCTCCAGCCCCTGGCCGTCGACGCCCTTCTCGCGGATCAGCAGCTCCAGCAGCGAGCCGTCGTCGCAGCCCACGTCCAGCACCCGCGCGCCCGGCCGCACCAGGCGAAGGATCTCCCGGAAGTCCTCGCGCATGACGCTCAACCTCAAAGCCCCCGCAGGTGCGCGGCCGAGGCAAAGAAGCCCCGCAGCGTGGTGTCGAGCTGCGGCTCGTCCAGGAAGAAGGCGTCGTGGCCCTTGTCGGTCTCGATCTCCACGAAGCTCGCCCGGCAGCCGGCGGCGGAGAGCGCGCGCACGATGCTGCGGCTCTCGGCCGTGGAATAGAGCCAGTCGGAGGAGAAGGAGAGCACGCAGAAGCGCACATGACGGGCGCGGGCGAACGCCTGGGCGAGCACCCCGCCGTGGCTCGCCGCCAGGTCGAAGTAGTCCAGCGCCCGGGTGATGTAGAGGTAGGAGTTGGCGTCGAAGCGGTCGACGAAGCTGGTCCCCTGGTGGCGCAGGTAGCTCTCCACCTGGAAGTCGGCGTCGAAGCCCCACGACAGGCCGTCCCGCTGCAGCTCGCGGCCGAACTTGCGCTGCAGCGCCGCCTCGGAAAGATAGGTGATGTGCGCGGCCATCCGCGCCACCGCCAGGCCCTTCTCCGGCCGCACGCCCGCGCGCTCGTAGGCGCCGGCCCGCCAGTCGGGATCGGCCATGATCGCCTGCCGGCCCACCTCGTGGAAGGCGATGTTCTGCGCCGAGTGCCGCGCCGCCGCCCCGATGCAGACCGCGGAGAACAGCTTCTCCGGGAAGTCGGCCGCCCACTGCAGCACCTGCATGCCGCCCATGGAGCCGCCGATCACCGCGAACAGGCTGTCGATGCCCAGCGCCTCGATCAGCATCGCCTGGGCGCGCACCATGTCCGCGATGGTGATCACCGGAAAGGCGAGCCCATAGGGCGCTCCTGTGGCGGGATCGGTGGAGGCCGGCCCCGTGGACCCCATGCAGCCGCCCACCACGTTGGAGCAGATGATGAAGTAGCGGTCCGGATCGAGCGGCAGGCCGGCGCCGATCACCCGGTCCCACCAGCCGGGCTTGCCCGTCATCGGATGCACCGAGGCCGCATGCTGGTCGCCGGTCAGGGCGTGGCAGACCAGAATGGCGTTCGACTTGTCGGCGTTCAGCCGTCCGTAGGTCTTGTAGCCGATCTCCAGCGGCGCGAGCTTCGCCCCGGAATCCAGGCGCAGCGGCCGGCTTTCGGGGAACCGGTAGGTCCCGCCGCCGGTGGAGCCGTCGAGGATCGCCGCCTGGGCCGTGATGGTCATGGCCGCGTTGGACCGCCAAGGCCCCGCCCTGTCAACCGCTTCGCGCGGGGCGCTTCTGCCGCTATGAGGGCGCTGGACGATTTGGAGACGATATGGACCGGCTGATCCTGTTTCGCCATGGCAAGGCCGAGAGCGCGTCCACCACCGGCGGCGACTTCGACCGGCGGCTGACGTCGCGCGGCGAAGAGGAGTCGGCCGCCACCGCCGAGCGGCTGGCCCGGCTGGGCGTCACGCCCGCGATCGCCCTGATCTCTCCCGCCGCCCGCACCCGCGAGACCTGGGCGGCCGCCGAGCCGGCCCTGTCCGGCGCCGAGGTCCGCTGGGAGCCGGCGCTCTACGACGCCGAGCCCGACGCCATCGGCGAGATCGTCAAACTGGCGGCCGAAGACACGCCGGGAACCGTCGTCGTCGTCGGCCACAATCCCGGCCTGCAGGAGCTGACCCTGGCGCTGATGCGGCAGGCCGGCGCGCCGCCCGAGCACGTCGGCCAGGCCATGCGTCGCTTCCCGACCGCCGCGGCCTCGGTGTTCCGCATCGACGCCGGCGGCCGGCCGGCCTTCGAAAGCCTGGTGCTGCCGGACCGATGGGCCTGACGTGCCGCGCATCTACAAGATCCTCGCCCGCGCCGAATGGGCCGCCGCCGAGGCCGCCGGCCGCTATGAGGGCTCGGCGGTCGACGCCCGCGACGGCTTCATCCACTTCTCCACCGCCGCGCAAGCCGCCGAGACCGCGCGCCGGCATTTCGCCGGCCAGGCGGACCTGGTCGTGCTGGAGCTGGAGGCGGACGCCCTCGGCGAGGCCCTGCGCTGGGAGCCGTCCCGCGGCGGCGACCTCTTCCCGCACCTCTACGGGGCGCTTTCCACGCGGCATGTGCTGAGCGTGCGTGAGGCGCCGCTGGGCGCCGACGGCGTTCCCGTCCTGGGGCCGCCGCTCGCATGAGCCTCCACGACCTCGCCGCCCGGGCGCTCACCGCCCTGGAGCCGGAGGATGCGCACCGCATGGCGATCGGCGCCCTCAAGGCCGGCCTCGGCCCCCTGGGGGGCCAGGATGACCCGATCCTGGCCACGACGCTGGCGGGGATCGCGCTGCCCAACGCCCTGGGCCTGGCCGCCGGCTTCGACAAGAACGCCGAAGTGTTCGGCCCCATGTTGCGGGCGGGCTTCGGCTTCGTGGAGTGCGGCACCGTCACGCCCCTGCCGCAGGCGGGCAATCCGCGGCCGCGCATGTTCCGGCTGCGCGAGGACCGCGCCGTGATCAACCGCCTGGGCTTCAACAACCAGGGGCTTGAGGCCTTCGCCACCCGCCTCGACCGCGGCCGCACCGGCGTGGTGGGCGCCAACATCGGCGCCAACAAGGACGCCGTCGACCGCATCGGCGACTATGTCACCGGCCTCACCCGGCTGTGGGGCAAGGCCGACTATTTCACCATCAACATCTCCTCGCCCAACACGCCCGGCCTGCGCCTCCTGCAGACCCGTACGGCCCTGGACGAGCTGCTGGGCCGCCTGGCCGAAGTCCGCGACGCCCGGCCCGCCAAGACCCGCGTCCCGATGTTCCTGAAGATCGCCCCCGACCTGGAGGCCGGCGAGCCGGAAGCCATCGTCGAGCGCTGCCTCGCCCACGGACTGGACGGGATCGTGGTCTCCAACACCACCATCTCGCGGCCGGCGCTGGCCTCGGCGGCCCGCGACGAGGCCGGCGGCCTCTCCGGAGCGCCGCTGTTCGAGCTGGCCACCCAGGTGTTGCGCGAGGTCCATGCCGCCTCGGCCGGCCGGCTCGCGCTGATCGGCGTCGGCGGCGTCGCCTCGGGTGCGGACGCCTACGCCAAGATCCGCGCCGGCGCCCAGGCGGCGCAGCTCTATTCGGCCCTGGCCTATGCGGGGCCGGGCCTCGTCACCCGCATCAAGCGTGATCTCGCCGCGCGGCTGCGGGCCGATGGGTTCACCTCGGTCGCCGAAGCTTCGGGCGCCTCCTGAACGTGCGCAGCCTCCCCACGGGACGCCGGGAAGGGTAAGCTTCGCACCGCGGCGCCATCGGGGCGGTGTGGATCAATGGAGCAACATGGCGGACGACCCCTCGCCGCAGGCGATCGGAAGGCCGAACCGGCGCCGCTTCTTCTGGCCGGGGGGCCTGTCCGCACGTCTGCTGATCCTCACCGTGCTGTTCGTCGCCCTGGGCGGAGTCATGGCGCTGCCTCCCGCCCTGGCGGCTTACGAGCAGCAATGGCTGCTCGACCGCATCCGGGCGGCCGAACTCGCCTCGCTCACCGCCGACGTCGCGCCGAACCAGGTGGTGAGCCAGCAGGTGCGCGAGCAGCTGTTGCGCGGCGCCGGCGTCACCAACATCGCCATCCAAACCGACGGCGTGCGGCGGCTGGTGCTGGAGGGCAAACGGCTGCCGACCACCCCCTATCTGGTGGACCTGCGCGGCCAGGCGCGCAGCGCCGGCCTCGCCGCGCCGTTCCAGACGCTGATGGGCGGGCCGGGGCGCTACGTCCGCGTGCTGGCCGAGCCCCGGTTCCGCAAGGCCGACTTCGTGGAGATCGTCGCCCCCGACGCGGAGCTGAAGCGCGCGCTCGGCCGCTACCTGCGCGGCCTGGTGCTGGTCACGGCCTTCGTCTCGGCCATGGCCGGCATGCTGGTCTACCTGACCCTGAACCTCTTCCTGGTGCGGCCGATGCGGCGGATCACCCGGGCCATGGAGCGCTTCCGCGCCGATCCCGAGGACCCCGACGCGCGGGTGCAGCCCTCGGGCCGCCGGGACGAGATCGGCCGCGCCGAGGTGGAGCTCGACCAGATGCAGGCCGACCTGCGCGCCGCGCTCAGCTCCCGCGCCCGGCTGGCGGCGCTGGGCGAGGCGGTGGCCAAGATCAACCACGACCTGCGCAACATGCTCACCAGCGCCCAGATCGCCTCGGAGCGGCTGGCCGCGCTCAAGGACCCCAAGGTCAGCCAGGCCCTGCCGCGCCTGGAGCGGGCCCTCGACCGCGCCGTCAAGCTCGCCACCAACGTGCTGACCTATGGCAAGACCGAGGAGGCCGCGCCCGACGCCCGGCCGATCCCGCTGGCCCCGGCCCTGGAGGTCGCCGCCGAGGAGGCCCGCCTGGACGCCGACGGCGTGCGCCTGCAGACCGACGTGGATGAGGGCGCGCAAGTGCTGGCCGACCCCGACCACCTGCACCGGATCATGGTCAACCTGCTGCGCAACGCCCGCGAGGCGATCGAGCAGCAGGCGAACCGCAAGGCGCCCGGCGTGGTCGCGGTCAGCCTCACCCAGGACGCGGGCGCCAGCACGCTGCGCTTCACCGACAATGGCCCGGGTCTCTCGGTCCGCAGCCGCGAGCGCCTGTTCCAGCCCTTCTCCGGCTCCACCCGCTCCGGCGGCGCGGGCCTCGGCCTGGCCATCGCCCGCGAGCTCGCCCAGGGGCACGGCGGCGACCTTTCCCTGGTGCAGAGCGGAGAAGACGGCGCCGTCTTCGAGCTGCGCCTCCCTGGCGCCCCGCCGCCGCTCCCGGCCCGCCGCGGCCGCAAGCCGGCGGCGGCGACGGATTAGAACCCCTTCGCCATGCCCTCGCGCCGGGGATCGGCCGCGCCCTGCAGGCCGTCCGGCGTCGCCGCCACCCCGTGCAAGCCGGAATTCTCCGCCCCCTGGGCGGGGACGACCTTCACGCCCTTCGCCGCCAGGCCGTCGATGACGCCCGGCGCGAACTTGTCCACCTCCCCGGCGTAGACGTTGCGCAGCGAGATCAGGTTCGGCAGCGCCACCGCGTTCTGGATCGGCAGCGTCCAGTCCAGCACGCCGATCAGGGCCTTCAGGTTGTAGACCAGGATCGCAGGTCCGCCCGGCGAGCCCACCGCGGCCACGAACCGGCCCTGGCGGTCCAGCACGATCGCCGGCGCCATGGATGAGCGCGGCCGCTTGCGCGGCTGCACGGCGTTGGCGACCAGGGCGCCGGCCGCGTCCCGCGGCGTGAACGAGAAGTCGGTGAGCTGGTTGTTCAGGAAGAACCCCGCCGCCATCCGCCCGGAGCCGAACACGCTCTCCACCGTGGTGGTCATCGAAACCACGTTCCCGGCCGGATCGACGATCACCATGTGGCTGGTGCCGGCGGGCTCGGCGGTGGCGTCGGCCGCCTGCGCCGGCGCGCCCCTGGGCCTGCCCGCGGTCGGCGGCGGCCCGGCGGTCGGACCGATCAGCTTCGCCCGCTCGGCGAGATAGGCCGGATCGAGCATCCCCTCGGTGGGGACCTGGACGAAGTCGGGATCGCCCACATAGAGGTCGCGGTCGGCGTACATCAGCCGGCTCGCCTGCGAGAACAGGTACCAGCCCTGCGGATCGGCGGGCCCGTGCGCGGCGATGTCGGTATAGGCCAGGATCCCCAGGCCCTGCAGCACCGCCGAGCCCCCCGATGGCGGCGGGGGAACGCAGACCACATAGACGCGATAGGGCCGGCAGAGCGCCGGGCCGGCCTTCGGCCGGTAGGCGGAAAGGTCGGCCAGCGTCAGCGTGCCCGGCCGCGGGTCCTGGTGGATCCTGGCCGCCACGGCCTCGGCCACCGGCCCCTCCAGCAAGCCCTTGGCGCCCGCGTCCGCGATCCGCTGCAGGGTCTCGGCGTAGGCGGGATTCTTCAGGATGTCGCCGGGCTGGACCTTGGTCCCGTCCGGCTTGGTGAGGTAGGCCACCGCATCCGGCGCGGCGGCCTGCGGCGCCTTCGAGGCGGCCGCCGCGGCCAGGCGCCCCGGAACCGGGAAACCATCCGTCGCCAGCCGCTCGGCCTCGCCGAACAGCCCCTTCCAGGCGAGCTTCCCGTGCTGGGCCTGCGCCAGGGACAACATGGCGATCGCCCCCGGCGCGCCGGTGGAGCGGCCCGACAGGACCGCGTCGCGGAAGGGCAGGGGCTTGCCCGCCTCGTCCAGGAACATCTCCGGCGTGGCCCCGGCCGGCGCCGTCTCGCGGCCGTCGTAGGCGGTGACCTTGCGCGTCGCCGCGTCGTAATAGGTCATGAACGCCCCGCCGCCGAGGCCGGAGCTCTGCGGCTCCACCAGCCCCAGCACCGCCTGCACGGCCACCGCGGCGTCCACCGCCGAGCCGCCCGCCCGCAGCACCTTCAGCCCGGCGTCCACCGCCATGGGGTTGGCGGCGGCGACCATGGCCGTGGGGCCTTTGGCCTGGGCGCTCGCCTGCGGCGCCGGACGGCCGGTGGCGCAGGCGGCGACGAGCAGGCTGAGCGCCACGGGCGCCAGGCGTCGTATGCGGAACATGGCCCTGGCGGCTCCGGCGATGGAGGAAGATGCGTCCGCATATAGCCGCGCCCGCGTGGACATCCAACGCCCGCCCGCGCAAGCTTCGCCGATGACCGACGCCGCAGAGGCGCGCCCCGGGCCGCGCAACCTGATCACCGACGTTCCCGGGGTGGCCGTGGGCCAGGCGCACGATGCGGCGGCCCGCAGCGGCGTCACCGTGATCCTGCCGGACCAACGCGCGGTGTGCGCCTGCGACGTGCGCGGCGGCGGCCCCGGCACGCGTGAGACCGACGCCCTGGCCCCGGAAAACCTGGTGGAGGCGGTGGACGCGGTGACCCTCTCGGGCGGCTCGGTCTACGGCCTGGCGGCCGGCGATGGCGTGGCCGCCTGGCTGGGCGCACAGGGCCGCGGCTTCGTGGTCAGCGCCGCGCCGGGCGTTCCCCCGTCGCCGGTGGTCCCGGGCGCGATCCTCTTCGACCTCGCCAACGGGGGGCGCAAGGACTGGGGGCTCGAGCCTCCCTATCGCGCCCTGGCCATCGCCGCGGCCCAGGCCGCCAGCGGGGACTTCGACCTCGGCACGGCCGGCGCAGGCTATGGCGCCATGGCCGGCGGCCTGAAAGGGGGGACCGGCTCGGCCTCCGTGGTCACCGCGGACGGGTTGACGGTGGGCGCCGTCGTCGCCGTCAACAGCTTCGGCTCGGTGGTCGCCGGCGACGGCCGCACCTTCTGGGCCGTCCCCTATGAGCTGGACGGCGAATTCGGCGGCCTTGCGCCCACCGGCCTGTTCGCCCGGCCCGACGCCTGGGGCCGGGCCAAGGCCAATCCGGCGGCCCGCGCCAACACCACCATCGCCTGCGTCGCCACGGACGCGGCCCTCACGCCCGCCCAGGCCCGACGGGTGGCGATGATGGCCCAGGACGGCCTGGCCCGCGCCATCCGCCCCATCCACGCCCCCTTCGACGGCGACGTGGTCTTCGCCCTCTCCACCGCGCGGCGCGCCCTGCCGGACCCGCCCGCCTTCGCCATCGCCCGCATCGGCGCCCTGGCCGCCGACACCCTGGCCAGGGCCGTCGCCCGCGCCGTCTTTGCGGCCACGCCCTGGCCCGGCGCGGCGACGCCTTGCTGGCGGGACCTGTCGCCTTGAGCGCGCGGCGGCGGCGTCGCGGATTCGCCCCACGCCGGGCTTGCGCTCCGCCGTCCGGGCGACTAGGTTCCGCGCCCTCGCCACAAGGCGATGCGCGCCCGTAGCTCAGCTGGATAGAGCATCAGACTACGAATCTGAGGGTCGGACGTTCGAATCGTTCCGGGCGCGCCATTCTTTCAAAATATCAAGCGGATAGATTGCCCTTTTGGGCTCCCTCAACCTAATCCTGCAGTTAGGTTGGGGTTGAAGTCAAAAGAGCAGGAGAGCAATGCCGTCCACACGCTATTGTGGCCGGTCATTCGCTCCCCTTCGACCCGCTGAGAGCCGGCGTCTCCGTATGAAATCAGGTGGAATCCGGCACGCCTTCCCCGATCGTGGGTTGGGAGGAGCCCGCCGCCGTTTCTTGCAACGCGACTCGCCGGCGTCTATATCGACCTACTAGAAGGTAGTTAGGAAACGTCATTGGGCGGCACCGCAAGCAAGCTGATCAGCGAAGCTGGGCGGCTGATCGTCAACGCCGGATACAACGGTTTCAGCTACGCCGATTTGGCCGAGCGCCTCGGTATCCGGAATGCCAGCATCCACCACCACTTCCCCTCCAAGGTAGATCTGGTGGTGGCCGTTGTGGAACAGCAGCGAGCGGCGATCCAGGCTCAGGTGGAGGCGCTGGAGAGCGGCACGCTGGACGCGATGGACCAGTTGCTCGCCTACGTCGACTATTGGAAGCGCTGCATCGAGGACCAGTCGGCGCCGTTCTGCCTCGCCGGCGTGCTTGCTGTCGAACTACCCGGGCTTCCGCCCAGGGTCGGCGCCGCCGTACAGGGGCACTTCAACGACCTGGGCAAGTGGCTCAAACGCGTCATGGCGCTTGGGATCGAGCAGGGCACGATACAGCTGGAGCTTGAGCCCGAGACCTCGTCGCAGTTCTTCCAGACGACGATCTACGGTGCGATGGTGATGGCGCGGGCGTACAACGATCCCAGCAAGTTCACCTCTGTCGTCGACGCCTTCCTGGCAAGGATGCGGACAGACGTCCGCCGCTGACCAGCGGGCCTCCTGCCGGCGGCCTATCAAACGGGTCGATACCGCGCACCAGCTCCGCCCTACTCCAACGCCACCCGCGTCAACGTCAATGTCGGTCCCATCGGCTCGCCCCGGCCGACGCGGGTCGCGCGGCCGCCTGAGTCTTGCCCGGTGAGGAAATCACAGAAGTCCGATTGACGTCGGTGGGGCTACCTACTAGTTGGTAGCTAACTACCTACCTTCTAGTAGGCAGTGTAAATCGATCCCGGAGAACGGCCATGCCGCACGACAACCAGACCGCCCAATCCTCGAGCCAATGGCTCCAGACCTACTATTTCACGCGAGCGGCAGTCTCGATCGGCTGGATCGCCGCGGCGGTCGCGGTCGGCCAGAATGCGCCGCCCGTCGCCGCGATCCTCCTCGTGGCGTATCCCGCATGGGACGCGTTCGCGAACTATCTCGACGCCCAAAAGAGCGGCGGGCTTCGGTCCAATCCCAGTCAGGCCCTCAACCTCGCTGCGAGCCTCATCACCGCCGTCGCCGTCGCGATCGCGCTCGGTTCAAGTATGAACGCGGTCATCACCGTATTCGGAGCTTGGGCGATCCTGTCCGGCCTGTTCCAGCTGGCGACCGCCATCCGGCGCTGGAAGTCCGCCGGCGCCCAATGGGTCATGGCGCTTAGCGGAGCCCAGTCGGCCCTGGCTGGCGTCTTCTTCTTCAAGATGGCGGCAACTGCGGCGTCGCCTTCGATTGTCACCGTGGCGCCCTATGCGGCCTTCGGCGCCTTCTACTTCCTCGTCTCGGCCATCTGGCTGACGGTCAAGAACGCCCGCCAGCGCTCGGCGGCAGCGGCGGGATAGTGTTAGAAACTATAGGCTACTCGGGCGGCGGTCTCGCCGCGACGCCCTTAGAAGCGCGACAGCAGGACCAGCCGCACGTCCCGTCCCGGCATGACGACGTCATCCTTGTTGAGGGCGGTGGCGTTGCGGATGGTTTCATCCGCAAGGTTGTGGCCCACCAGCAGCACCTCGAAACGGCGCGATCCGCCGAGCGGCCGCCAGGCAAGCTGCGCATCGACCGAGGCGTAGCCGTCCGTGGGGGAATCGGCGACCCCTACATGGTCCTGCGATCCCACGGCCAGCACCAGGAAACTGGCGTCCAGCGACGGGCTGGCCCAGCTCAGGCCGCCGCCGATCCGTCCCGGCTGGATGCGCGGGACGTCGCCGCCACCGCCGGTGAACTTCGCTCGCACATAGTCGGCCAGCACATTGACCGACAACTCGCCCCCCATGGTCTTGGCGACCGGGTAGGCGCCCTTGACTTCGGCGCCCCAGAAGTTGGCGTCGCGCTGGCTGTAGTTCAGCTCCTTCAGCACCTCGGGACTGTCGAACGCACAGACGCCGGCCTCGTCGCAGGTCCGGCCGGTGAGCGCGCCATAGATGTAGCCGTCGAAGCGCGTGCTCCAGACGGACGTCTCGATCTTGCCGCTCGAGCCGAGGCGATATCTCGCCGTCGCCTCCAGGGAGTTGGCCCGCTCGATCTTCAGGGACGGATCGCCGGTTTCGAAGGTCTGCGGTCCGTCATGGGGCCCTCGGGCGAAGATCTCGGTCTGGGCCGGGGCGCGGGCGGCGCTCGACGCGGTCAAGCCCAGGCGCAGGTCGTCGGAGACCTCATAGGTGAAGCCGGCCGAGACGCTGACCGGCGTGAAGTTCAGGCGGGTCGATATGCCCGAGGCCGGTGTGCCGCGGATGTGGGCGTCCTCCACCCGGACGGCGCCCTGGAACTGGAGGGCGCCCAACGGCGCCTCGATGAAGGCGAAGCCGGCTGCGGATTGGGTGTGAGTGGGCAGCAGGTAGTTGGCGCCCTCGCCCAGCGCCGCGAACTTCCGGTCCTGGAGTTGCACGCCCAGTGCTGCGGCCGACAGCGGTCCCATGGGACCGAACAGGGCTTCGGCGCGGCTGTCCCACTCCTTGTTGTTGAACGTCGACAGGACGATGTTCCCGACCGGATCGATTTCGCTGTGGGTGTAGTCCGCATAGCTCAGGTCGACGTTGAGCGTCTGCAGCGGGCCCGCGCCCATCTTGAAGGACGATCCGAAGGCGCCCTTGTTCTGGCGCATCCGGATGAAGGTGTCGTCGGAGGGGATGCCGTAGCGCGCTTCGTAATGGGTTCCCGACGCGCCGACGCGGCTGTCGTCGCCGAAGAAATACGAGGCCCCGCCGGAGTAGCCGCTGCCGTGGAAGAACGAATTCGCCTGCTTCCCGCCGGGGATGTCGTAGTCGCTGGCGCGGCGTGCGAACCCGTCGGCGTGGACCGCGAAGGATCCGCTTCCGGCGTCGAGCCTCACCGAGCCTTCCCCGGTGCTGGCGACGGAATTGTAGGCGGCTGAGGCCTCACCCTCGACGCCCGAGACTGTGTGCAGAGGGATCCGATTGTTGATGGCGTTGACCACGCCGCCGATGGCCTGGCTGCCGTAGCGCAGCGTCGCTGCGCCTCTGACGACCTCGAGCGTTTGGGCGGCAAGGGGATCGATCGGCACGCCGTGATCGGGGCCCACGTCGGAGACGTCGGAACTCGACTGGCCGTTCTCGACGATCTTCACCCGCTGGGCGTCCATGCCGCGGATCACCGGGCGGCTCGCGCCCGTGGCGAAACCGGTGCCGGCCACGCCTGGGATGTCGCGCAGAGAGTCGGCGAGGTTCGAACCCCCGTTGGTCAGGACGTCATCGCGTTTGACCTGGTCGACGATGGTCGCGAACCGGTCGGGATCGCCGGCGATCGGTGAGGCCGTCACCACCACTTCCGACACCGATTTCGGGCCTGCCTCGTCCGCGCAGGCTTGGCCTGCGTAGAGGGCCGCGAGGCCGGCCGCAGCGAAGAGAAGGAGTTTGGCGTTCATCGGACAAGCCTCTCGTTCCGGTTTGTCAGCGACGTATGTTATATCATAACATATCTCAACCACATTCGTTGGGGGTCGGTCATTGAGGCCTAAGCCGCTCGGCAAAATGCAACAGGCGCCGGCCGTCGAGGCAGCCCGGAGCGCTCGCGTAACGCGATCTACGTTGGGGCTTTCGCGGATTCGCTAGCGGATAACGGGTCTTTCACCTGCTGGCCAATGGAAGGGCCGCATCAGTTGCGCAGGAGCAGGGCGCTGGTGGGCGCCCCGTCGCTGCTGGTGACCAGGCATGACCTGGCGTCCGCCACCTGGCTGGTCGAGGCGCCGCGCATCTGCTTCACGCCTTCGATGATGTGGTTGTAGCCGTGGCTGTAACCGTCGGAGAGGCTGCCGCCGCCGGTGTTGCAGGGCAGCCGGCCGCCGAGCTGCAGCGCGCCGTCCTCGCTGAACGGCCCGGCTTCGCCGCGGCCGCAAAATCCGTACGACTCCAGCTGGATCAGCACCCACGGCGTAAAGGAGTCGTAGAGCTGGGCCACGTCGATGTCCCCGGGCTTGAAGTCGCTGCGCCGGAACAGGATCTCCGAGGCGACATAGCCTTGCGTGTGCAGCGGGTCCTTGCCGAAACACGCCCCGAGCAGGGATGAATCAGGGGTGATCCCCTGGCCGAAGGCATGCACGTAGACGGGCTTGTTCCGCGCGTCTTTGGCGCGTTCGGCGGACACCAGCACCACAGCCTGGGCGAGGTCGGTCTCCAGGCAGCAGTCGTAGAGGCTGAGCGGCTCGCTGACCCAGCGGCCCTGGAAGTAGGTGTCCCGGTCGAGGGGCTTCTCGTACATCACCGAATTGGGCTTGCGGTTGGCGTGGGCCCGGCAGGCCAGCGCCACGTTGCACAGGTGGTCCCGGGTCCCACCGTACTCGTGCATGTAGCGCTGGAAGATCAGCGCCAGCTCGTCGACGGGCCGGATGATCCCCGCCGGCTGCAGCCACATGCCCCGGCCGCCCACCCGCGGCGGCGTGCCCATCCACGGCCTCTGCGCGGCCCCGCTGCGCTTGCGGGAGCGCCAGGCGACCGCCACCTCGCATTGTCCCGCGGCCACCGCCATGGCGGCGTAGCCCACTGTCGCGCAGCCGCCGCCGCCGCCGATCGGCGAGCGGGCGAAGAAGGTCACCTCGCCCATGCCGAGGTTGCGGGCCATGTCCTCCTCGTCGGTGGTCTCGATGTCGAAAGAGGTCAGCCCATCCACCTCGCTGGGATGGATCCCGGCGTCCTGCAGGGCCAGCTTCACGGCCAGGCAGGCGAGCTCCGTCTCGCTCTGCGCCACCTCCTTGCCGATCGGCGTTTCGCCGATGCCGATGATCGCCACGCGGTCCATGACGCCGTTCATGTCAGACGGCTCCTTCGGCCACAGGGGTCCAGCGCGGCATGGTCACGTCGTCGGAGAGGTCGGCGAACACCGCCTTCACGCGCAGTCCGATCTTCACCTGGTCGTGGGGCAAGCTGTTGATCTCGCCGTCGGCGGAGGCGACCAGGTTGCCGGTCATCCGGACGCCGGGCTGGTCCTCCAGCTCGATGTAGGCGATCGGGAAAGGCGTGTAGGGCGCGAACGCCGGCAGGGTAGGCTTGTAGACGAAGGCGTAGGTCCAGATCCGGCCGTAGCCCGACACCTCGCGCCAGCGATGTGTCGCGTTCTGGCAGGCCGGGCAATAGGGATGCGGCGGGAAGCGGACCTGGCCGCAGGCGTCGCATTCCTGGATGACCAGCCGGCGCGCCTTCGCCGCCTGCCAGAAGGGCGCGGTGTCCGGGTCGTCGGTTCTCGGCAGGATGTTGGTCATGGTCCCTCCCTTGGCCGCGCCTGTTCCCGGTCCGACGTCTTTGGCGACGATCCTACCGCCATCATGAGTGTGCGCAACGCTGCGGGTCCCGGTGAACTGGTTGTCAGTCGCCCGCCCGGGCTCCTAGTCTGCCGGATCCAAGCTGATCGGGGACGAACCCGATCCGGTCCGGGAGGGGACATGAGCGAGTTCATCGGGGTCGGCGTCGAGCGCAGGGAGGGGATCGGTATCGTCACGATCAGCAATCCCGCGCGCCGGAACGCCTTCACGCCGGACCTGCGCCGGGAGCTGACGGCGAAGCTCCAGGACCTGGTCAACGACAGCGCGATCCGCGCGATCGTGCTGCGCGGCGAAGGCGAGCATTTCTGCGCCGGCGCCGACGTCTCCGGCCCCAGGGACGCCGCGCCTTCGCGGACGCTCGTGCAGCACCGGGAGAACAATAAGGAGATCAACCGACTGACGCAGATCATCGCCGGCGGCCCGAAGCCGGTGATCGCCGCGGTGGAGGGCGCGGCGGCGGGCGCCGGCATGGGCATGGCGGTGGCCTGCGACGTGATCGTCGCCGCGCGCAACGCCCGCTTCGTGCCGCTGTTCACCCGGCTGGGCCTCGTGCCGGAGCTCGGCAGCCTCTATACGCTCGCCCAACGGATCGGCGCATCGCGCGCGCGGCGCCTGTTGATGGCGTCCAAGCCGCTCGGCGCCGAGCAGGCCTATGAGATCGGCATGGTCGACGAACTGGTCGAACCCGGGCAGGCGCTGGAAAAGGCGATCGAGATTGCGCACGAATATGATGAATGCGTGCCCCTTTCCGTCGCCCTGGTGAAGGAGGCCTTCGCCAATGGGGTCCCCAACATCGCCGAGGCCGGGCGGATCGAGGTCGATTTCGTGCCGATGCTGAGCCGCACCGAGGACATGCGGGAGGGCATGGTCGCCTCTCGCGAGAAGCGGAAGGCGACGTTCACCGGCAATTGACGAGCGGTTGGCGTCAGGCGTCCGGGTGAGTAGCCTCCCAAGGCCGCACCAGAGAAGAAGCATCGGGAGGGCTCATTGGGGTCCGACGCGCCAGGGATAGCCGACGCCGACAAGGCCGACCGCGCCTTGCGCGAAAAGTATCGTCTCGAGCGCGAGCGCCGCCTGCGCGCCGATGGGATCGACCAGTACGTCCATCTCGCGGGCCGGCACGCCCACTACCTCGACGACCCGTATGCCGCGCCGGCCACGCCTCGCGCGCCCCGGGACGAACGGGTGGACGTGCTCATCGTCGGGGCCGGGTTCGGCGGCATGCTCGCCGCCGTGCGCCTGCAGGAAGCCGGGATCCGCGACATCCGCCTGATCGACAAGGCCGGCGACTTCGGGGGGACCTGGTACTGGAACCGGTATCCGGGCATCGCCTGCGACACCGAGAGCTACATCTACATGCCGCTGCTCGAGGAGATGGGCTATGTGCCCACGCGCAAATACGCGCCCGGGCCCGAGATCTTCGAATATTCCCGCCGCCTGGGCGAGCGGTTCGGCCTCTACGACAGGGCGCTGTTCCGGACCGAAGTCACGGAGATGCGCTGGCGGGAGGACGAGGCGCGCTGGCTGGTCCGGACCGATCGCGGCGATGCTCTGAGCGCGCGGTTCGTGGTGCAGGCCGCCGGCCGGCTGCACCTGCCGCAGCTGCCGGGCGTCCCGGGGATCGAAACCTTCAAGGGGCGCAGCTTCCACACCAGCCGTTGGGACTACGCCTACACCGGCGGCGACCACACCGGGAACCTGACCGGTCTTGCGGACAAGCGGGTCGGGATCATCGGCGCCGGCGCCACCGCCGTGCAATGCGTGCCGCACCTGGGCGCCTGGGCCCAGCATCTCTACGTTTTCCAGCGCACGCCGGCCCCGGTCGACTGGCGCAACGACCGCCCGACCGACCCGGACTGGGCGAAGACCCTGGGGCCCGGCTGGCAGCGGGAGCGGGTCGAGAACTTCGACGCGGTCATTTCCGGGCTCAAGGTCGACGCCGACCTGGTCAATGACGGCTGGACCGACCTGATCCCCAATGTGCGCCTGGCGGCGTTCAAGAAGATTCAGGCGGGCGAGCAGGTGGACGATCCGGCCGCCGTCATCCAGGAGGCCGAGGACAAGCGGATGCAGCGGATCCGCGGCCGAATCGACGCCGTCGTGAAGGACCCGGCGACCGCCGAGGCGCTGAAGCCCTGGTACAACCAGGCCTGCAAGCGGCCGTGCTTCCACGACCACTACCTCGACACCTTCAACCGCCCGAACGTCACCCTGGTGGACACCCTGGGCAAAGGCGTCGAGCGGATCACCGAACATGGGGCGGTGGTCGCGGGCGTTGCGTACGAACTCGACTGCCTGATCTACGCGACGGGCTTCGAGTACAATTCCGACTATACCCAGCGGGCCGGCCTCGAGGCCTACGGGCGCGGCGGCCTGGCCCTTTCCGAGAAGTGGAGGAACGGGGTCGAGTCCTTCCACGGCATGACCAGCCGCGGTTTCCCCAACTGCTTCTTCCTGATGTTCACGCAGTCGGGGCACAGCGCCAACGCCCAGCACATGCTCGACGTGAACACCCGCCACCTCGCTTACCTCGTGAGCGAGATCATGGGCCGCCAGGCCCGGACGGTCGAACCGTCCGCCGAGGCGGAGGCGGCCTGGGTCGACTTCATCTGCCAGCACATGGCGGGGCGGGAGCCGGCGCTGAGGGAATGCACGCCCGGCTACATCAACAACGAGGGGCGTTTCGACCTGCGCTCGCGTAAGAACAGCCAGTTCGCCAATCCCGTGGCGTTCAGGAAGATGCTCGAGGACTGGCGCGCGCGGGGCGACCTGGAGGGCCTGGAGCTGACGAGTTAGGGCGGCTGCGAGGCGAGATCATGGAAGAAGCGCGAGCCCTGAGCTCGGACGCGATGCCGGCGGTCATCCGCGGGTGGCTGCGGGACTACGCCGATCGGCTGCAGATCGAGGGCGCCGACGGCGCGGCCTGGACCTTCGAGGCGATCGAGGCCGAATCGGCGCGGGTGGCCCGGGGCCTGCTGGCGCAAGGGGTGGGCAAGGGTGGCCGCGTCGGCCTGATGCTCCCGAACGGGCCGGACTGGCTGATCGCCTTTTGCGCCATCACCCGCATCGGCGCCCTAGCGGTGCTGATGAGCACCTTCTTCAAGCCGCCGGAGGTCGCGCACGCGCTTCGCTATGCCGATGTCGACACGCTGATCACCACCGACCGCTTCCTGTCGGCGGACTTCCCGGGCCGGCTGGAAGCGGCGCTGCCGGGGCTTGGCGAACGATCCGGCCGGCGCCCGCTGCGGCTGCTGGCGGCGCCGTTCCTGCGCGCGATCTGGGTATGGGGCGAGACCCAGCCTGCCTGGAGCCGCGGCGACGCCGCCGCGCTCATGGCCGGGGCGGAGCTGGAAGGGATCGATGCGCGCCTGCTTGAGGAGGTCGAATCGGAGGTCACGCCAGCCGACCTGGCGCTGATCATCTACACCTCCGGCAGCACCGCGGCGCCCAAGGCCGTGCTCCATACGCAGGGCACGCTCGTGCGGCATTCCCGGGCCATGAGCCGCAACTTCATGGACGTGCGGCCAGGCGACCGCCTGATGAGCACCATGCCGTTCTTCTGGATCGGCGGGCTCGACCTCTCGCTGCTGGGGGTCAACCATTCCGGTGGGACGCACGTCGTTCCGGAAGCGCCCACGCCCGCCGCCATGCTGCGGGCCCTGAGGGAGCGCGATGTCACCCTCATCCAGCTCTGGACGCATGACGTGCAGGCGCTGATGAACCATCCGGAGGCCCGGCCCGACGACTTCGCGCGGCTGCGGCCCACCTCGGCCCAGCAGCTGGCGCTGTTCAAGCGCGCCGCGCCCGAAGCCACGTCCAACTCCCTGGGCATGTCCGAGACCTTCGGGCCGCACAGCGGGGAGCGGGCGGACGCGTCGCTGCCTGCCGACCGGGCCTGGTCGTTCGGCCGCCGCATCGAGGCCATGGAGCGGATCATCGTCGATCCCGCAACCCGCGACCGGTTGCCGCCCGGCCGCGCCGGCGAACTCTGGGTGCGCGGGCCGTTCCTCATGCAAGGCATGTACAAGCTGGAGCGCGAGGAGCTGTTCGAGCCGGACGGCTTCTTCCGGACCGGTGACCTGTGCTCCCTAAGCGAGGACGGCTACCTGTTCTTCACCGGGCGCAACACCGAGATGATCAAGACCAAGGGCGCCAATGTCGCGCCGCGGGAAGTCGAGGCGGTGCTGGCCGCGGCGCCCGGGGTCGCGGAGGCCGCCGTCATGGGCCTGCCGGATCCGGAGGCCGGCGAGATCGTCGTGGCGGTCGTCGTGCCGCGCGAGGGCGCCGAACCCACCGAGGCTGCGCTCATCGAGCATGTCCGCGAGCGGCTCTCCAGCTACAAGGTCCCTCAGCGCATCGTCTTCTTCCAGTTCGAGGAGATCCCCCGCACGGATAGCGCCAAGGTCCAGAAGCCGAAATTGCGCGAACTCCTGCTCGAACGGCTGAGCCGGACAATCTAGGCCAAAGGGGAGCGGGCCGTGGCCGGGCTTCACCGACGTCTCAGCCTCGGCGGCCACGCGCCGACGCTCCGGTCAGAGGCTGCGGATCGTGGCCAGGATGCGATCCGCCACCGCCGGCTCGCAGATCAGCAGGTCGGGGAGGTAGGGGTCGGCCTGGTTGTAGAGCAGCTGAGAGCCGTCGAGCCGCGAGACGTGGAGGCCATGGGCGGCGGCCACGCAGGCGGGCGCGCAGGAATCCCACTCGTATTGTCCGCCGGAGTGGACGTAGGCGCAGGCCTCGCCGCGCAGCACCGCCATGGCCTTGGCGCCGGCGGACCCCATGGGCTTCAAGGTGGAGTGCAGCGCCAGGGCGACAGCTTCGGCCTCGGCGGGCGGGCGGCTGCGGCTCACCAGCACATCGCCGCAGCTGGGTTCGCCCGAGGGTTGCGACGTGCCGGTGGCATGAACCAGGTCCAAGGCGGGCAGGGCCACCGCGCCGGCCGCCGGCTCGCCATTGACGCACAGCGCCACATGGACCGCCCAGTCCGACCGGCCCTCGGAATACTCCCGCGTCCCGTCCAGCGGATCGATGATCCAGACCCGGGCCTTGGCGAGGCGGGCGGGGTCCGCGGCCTCCTCTTCGGAGAGGATGCCATCGTCGGGCCGCAAGGTCCGCAGCGCGCCCATCAGGAAGGCGTTGGCGACGGAATCGCCCAGCGCGCCCAGCGCCTTGCCCTCGACCACGGCGCTCTGCCGCAGCTGCATCAGCAATTGGCCGGCGGTCTTGGCTAGCCGCGCCGCCAAGGCGTGGTCATCCGCGGTGACGGTCATGGTCCGCTCCTTCCCCGTTTGAGCCCTGCATAACGTAATAGACCGATCGGTCAAGCCAATGCGGAAATCTCCTGGACGTCGCCCCGCGAGGTCCTGGGCGGTCGGTCCACGCCTCCGAGTTCGGCGTTCGTCTCTCGGCCTCAGGCCTTGCCGGACCGGCGCGCGACCACGTCGCGGTAAAGCTCGACATAGGCCTCGGCGAACTTGACCTTGCAGGGGCCCGTAATGGCCAGGCGACGCTGGTTGTCGTTGTTGTTGCCCTTGGGCGCGCCCGCCACCGGCCTGACGCTCAGCCTGGCCTCGGTTCCGGACAGCGCCTTCAGATGCTTGAGCACCTCCTGTGTGACGATCACCTCGTCGCCGCCCCAGTTGGTGATGGTCGCGGGCACGGTGGCGGCCTCCAGCAAGGCGTGAACCTGCTCCTGCATGTCCCGGGTGTGGATCGGCGCGTGCGGATTGGGATCCCACGGCACGACGACCTCCCCGCCCCCCAGAACGGTTTCGATCATATTCGAATAGTAGGCGCCTGGAACCCCCACCACCGTGTTGAGCCTGGCGATCGTCGTCGGCAGGTTGAAAGCCCGGGCGCAGAACCGGGCCACCGCCTCCAGGCCCAGCTTCGTCGCGGGGCTGGTCGCCGCATAGGGGGTCGCCCCGCGCCCCACGGGATCGGTCTCGGCGTAGGCGTGGAAGGGATCGTCGTGCGGCGTGTAGACGCCCTGGGACGAGACCACCAGGCCGGACCTGGCGTTGCGGCAATGGTGCAGGATCAGACCGGCGCCCTCGACGTTCACGCGCATGGCCTCCTCGAGCTTATCCAGCCCCGCGCGCATCCAGGCGAAATGCGCCACCCGTGTGAAGTCTGTCGGCAGCCCTTCGAACTGACCCGAGCCGATGTCCGCGGCGAACGGCTTGATCCCGGCGGCCTCGACCTCCGCGCGTTGCTGAGGGTCGGCGAAGCGGGCGAGGCCCCAGACCTCGTTGTCCCTGGCCAGGGCGCGCGCGATCGGCAGGACCGCCTTGCCCGTCACGCCCGTGACGAGAATCTTCTCTGCCGACAGCATGTCTTCTCCCTCGCGTGGGTTCTTGCGCCGCAACAGCTTGCGCTCGGTGACCGCCGGTGTCGACCGGTCGTAACTGACGTGATGTCATTATGGTGGGCATGTTAAGCGATTCCCATGCGTGTTTCTCCCGACGAAAGGGGGAATTCCCCCTTGATTTCCGCACCAACTGTGACTGCAATCTCGCCATTGACGCCTCAATTTTGTAGCGTCGTCATAATAAGGGGGTGGCTTCGCGCCTGCTCCCGCCGAGGGGGAAATGACCAGATCCAAGCTCATGAGCAGCGCGCTCGCCGTGGCCGCGACGGCGGCCGCCGTCCCTGCGCTCGCCCAGCCTGCGACGCCGTCGCCGGCGGCGATCGAGGAAGTCATCGTCACCGCGCGGCGCGTGGAAGAGAGCGCTCAGGAGATCCCGATCTCCATTTCGGTGGCCTCGGGCGAACAGCTGAGGGCGAACAATGTCGTCGACCTGCGCAGCCTGCAGAATTTCACCCCCGGCGTGCTGATCCGCGGCGGCACGTCCGATCCGGCCGGCTCGACCGTCGTCATGCGCGGCATCGGGGCGGCCGACACGTTGCTGACGACGGACACCTCGGTAGGGGTCTACATCGACGGCGTCTACCTGCCGCGCACCGTCGGCCTTCGGGGCCTGCTGCAGAACCCGGAGGAGGTGGCGCGGATCGAAACCCTGCGCGGCCCGCAGGGCACGCTGTTCGGGCGCAACACCACCGCCGGCGCCCTGAACGTCACCACGGTCACGCCTGCGCCGGTCTTCTCGGCCTACGCAACCGGCACGGTGGCGACGGACTCGATCTACGAGGCGACCGGCGGGGTCAACATTCCGCTCGGGGAGGGGGTGGCCTTCAGGATCGGCGGCGTCCACCGGGATGAAGGCGGCGTCGGCCGCGCCTCGGACGGACGTGAGGTTGGGACCCTGAACCTCGACGCCGTGCACGCCAGGATGCGGCTGGGGGCCGGGCAACGGTTCACGGTCGACATTTCCGGCGACTACCAGCGCAGCGAAACCTCAAACCTCTTCAAGCTGGGTGAGCTCTGTGGCCAGGCCGGCGTCAATTGTGCGGCGCTCACCAACACCGCCGCCACGGGCGCTGCGCCCAATCCGTCCTACGTCGGGGGCGCCGCGGCGCGCTACATCGCCGAGGTGGTGCGCGGACTGCCGGTCGCGTGCCGGACCACGGCTGCGGGCTTCGGGGCCTGTCCTGCGAACGCACCTTCGATCATCGCGGCGGCGAACGCCGAGCTGCTCGGATACGCCTCGGGGAGCCCCTATCTGAGCTACGGCACGGGCTTCGACGTCGGCGCCTCGGAAGCAAGCCGCATCGGGATCACGGGCGCCTACGAATTTTCGGATTCGCTGACGCTGAAGTCGATCTCCGGCTACATCAAGACTGACCGCTCGGCCCTGCAGGATCTCGACGGCACGCCTTACCCGATCCTGGTTTCGAACAACGAGCAGCGGGACGAGACCTTCACCCAGGAGGTCCAGTTGCTCGGCAGCTATGATCGCTTCAACTTCGTGCTCGGCGGGTTCGCCAACTGGGAGGATGGGTTCGAGTTCGGCCCGCAGTACAGCCTCGCGCCCCTGACCAACGCTCCGATCACGATCGTGGCCGGGGACGTGAAGAACAAGAGCCACGCCGCGTTCGGCCAGGTGAACTTCGACGTGACGTCGCGCCTGACCCTCACCGGTGGGCTTCGGTATACGAAGGAGACGCGCCAACTGGTCTCGCGCAACCACGCGGGCGGGCCGCGTGCGGACGTGCTGGTGAATGTGGTCTCGGTGGCGGGCACCACCGCCAACGTCGCGGCGCCCTACACCGCCTGCTCGCTGCCCGGCACGTTGCTGGACGTCCTGCCGAGCCCGCTGACAGGCGGCGGCGCCCCAGGCATCTGCCAGATCTCGCTGAAGAACAGCTATTCCGACGTCTCGTGGCTGGCCTCGGCCGACTACAAGGTCACCGATGACGTCCTGGTCTTCGCCAAGGCCACCAAGGGCTTCCGATCAGGCGGGCAGCAGCTGCGCGGCTCCTCGATCCCGGCCAGCTTCCTGCCGTTCGCGCCGGAGTCGCTGCTGTCATACGAGGTCGGCCTGAAATCGACCTTCCTTGACCGCCGCGCGCGGCTGAACGTCTCCGGCTGGTGGAGCGACTACAAGGACATCCAGAAATCGGTGATCGTGCTGACGCCCAGCGGCAACGCCACCGTCACCCAGAACGCCGCGGCGGCCACCCTCTACGGCGTGGACCTCGAGGGAACCCTGATTCCGGTCGAACGCCTGACGCTGAACGGCACGCTCGGCTACATCCACGCGGAGTACGACAAGTACATCGACGGCAACATCGACCGCACCAAGGAGCCCTTCACCGGCACGACGGGCGTGCCCAAATGGACCTATTCCCTGGGCGCGCGCTACGTCGTGCCGATGGACATGGGCGACCTGACGTTCCAGCTGAACTACCGCTGGCAGGACAGGATGGTCACGTATCGCCAGCCGCTGACCCCGAACAGCACGCCCTGCTGCAGCGTATTCGCTGACCCGGCCCTGGCCGAGACCATGGGCGCGTACGATGATCTGTCTGGACGCATCAGCCTGAACCTCGATGCGTGGGACGCCACGGTGTCGGTGTTCGGAAGCAACCTCACCAACGAGGTGGTGCTGCTGCCCGGACAGGATCTGAACGCCACCGGCTATCGCGCCATCCTGCCGCAGCGCAAGCGCACTGTGGGCGTGTCGATCCTGAAGCGTTTCGGAGGCTGAAAGTGCTCAAGGGACACAGGATCCTGCTGACGGGCCTGACCGGACAGGTCGGCGGCACCTTCGCGGACGTGCTGGCGCCGCACAACGAGGTGTACGGCTTGGCGCGGTTCTCGCGGCCCGGCTCACGCGAGCACGCCGAGCGGGCCGGTGTGAAGACCATCGTCGGCGATCTGGCGGCCAACGACCTCGACGAGGTCCCGACGGACATCGACTATGTGATCCACCTGGCCGCCAACACCAAGCCCGGCACGGCCGAGGTCGGGATGGTCCAGAACGCCGAGGCGACCGGCTTCCTGATGCACCGGTGCCGAGGGGCGAAGGCCTTCATCCACGTGTCGAACAACTCCCTGTACGCCCAGGACCCCGACCCGATGCATCTCTACAAGGAGACCGACCATGTCGGCGGGAACTCGCCCCATTCGGCGAACTATGGCCCGACCAAGCTCGCCGCCGAGGGCGTGGTGCGGTTCCTTTGCCGGCTCTACGAGCTGCCCACAGTGATCGCCCGCCTCAACGTCTCCTACGGCAGCGTCTACGACGACGGCGGCCTGCCGGGAAATCTGCTCGAGGCCTTGCTGGCGCGCCGCCCGATCCGGCTCGCGAAGAGCTGCGTCACAACCATGTCGCCGATCAACGAGATGGACATGGTCGAGCACCTCGACGCCTTCGTGCGCGCGGCGGCCGTGCCGGCGAGCGTGGTGAACTGGGGCGGCGACGAGGCGGTCGGCATCGAGGAGATGGCGCGCTACATGGCCGGTCTCATCGGCGTCGAACCGAAGTTCGAGTTCACCGACGATGGCGTGATCCCGAACCGGATCACCGATCCCGCGCTCGGCCGCTCGATCGGCATGACCTGGACCGTGAAGTGGCGCGACGGCATCCGCGAGATGATCGCAGCGCGCCATCCGGAATTGACGCTGCGGCACGCCTAGTGTGCTGGATTTGAAACCGCCCATTTGAAAGGCGCAAGATCATGATCCCGCGAGAAGACCGTATCGAGGCCGAGGTCGCGATCAACCACCTCGTCCAGCGCTACGCGCTCGCCGTGGACGTGCAGGGCGGCGCGGCCCAGGCCGCCTGCTTCACCGCCGAGGGGTTCCTGGAGCTTTCCAACGGGACGCGGCGGGACCGGGCCGCCATGGGCGCCGGCGCAGACGACGGCGGCGCTCGAAGGCGGCATTTCTTCACGCCTCCAGTCATCACCTTCGCTTCGGCTGAAGAGGCCGCCGGCGACGGCTTCTGCCTGATCCTCGAATACGACGTGGCCAGCGGCGAACAGAAGCCGCCGTTGTCCGTCGACTACCGGGACGTCTATGCGCGGACGCCGGACGGCTGGCTCCTGGCCAGCCGGACGATTCGGCGCTCCTTCAGCTGACCTCGATCGCGCCGGGGGCGTCGTCCGCCGGACCGGCTAACGGCAATTTATGACGATATTTCATAAATCTGCCGAAGCTGTGGTGATCCGGCATGCCTCGGTTCATGCAGCGAGCGACCAGGTGGCGTCGCCGGCGCTCGCGCAGTTGCGACGCCGCCTCAGGGCCTTAGGGTGCTGGGCCGGGCGATCGGATCGCGCCGTATGCGTAGGGGCCCGGCGTCGCCGGCCTTAAGGGGAATCGATGAGCCGTCGGCCGCCTGGACCGGAGATCAAGGAGCCCGCGCCCGTGGCGGAGCCGGCGCCGCGTGTGCCGGTCCGGGGACGCTCGACGGGCGCCCGGTCGACCCGGGCGAAGTCGGCCATCACCCAGGAACGGCTGCGCCGGGCTACGGCCCGGCTGCTGGATCAGAAGCCGCTGCGCGAGCTCAAGGTCACGGACATCACCACGCTGGCGGCGGTCGCGCCGGCCACCTTCTACGTCTATTTCGCCGATGTGAACGAGGCGGTGCTGGCGGTGATCGAGGACGCCTATCAGGAGCAGCCCGACTTCGTCGCCATGATCGACCGGTTCGCCGAGCGGACGCTGGCGGCGGACGTGCGCGCCTTCGTGAAGGTCTACCTGGAGTTCTGGGACGAGCACTATGCGGTGCTGCGGGTGCGCAACCTGACCGCCGACGAGGGCGACCCGAGGTTCCGCGCGGCGCGCGCCCGGGCGCTTGGCCCGGCCCTGCGGGCGCTGAGCGCCAAGATCACGGCGTTCCGGGGCGCATCCCTGGGCGACGTCAGGCCCATGGCGCTGGCCACGGTGATCGCCGGGACGATGGAGCGCCTGGCGCCCAACGTCCACGTGCGCCAGGTCGACCGCGACATGAGCCGCCGGCGCCTGGTCGACGCCGTCGTGTTGCTGATCTCCGAGGCCTTGCGCCCCGGCTGACCCCGACGCGCCGCCGCACCGTCGACGACCGCGCTCGACGCCTAAGGCTGATTGGCGTTGCTGGATCGGCCATTTTGCTTATGAGCTTCCGTCAAATTGCAACCAACGTGACGCGTTGCTGACAATGTGAGCCGTGCGCCCGGCCAGGCGCGGTGCGAGACACGGCGGGCAGGTGAGGGCGGTCGGCGGCCGGCGCGCCCTGGGGGCGGGGCCGCAGACGGGGGGTTAGCAGCTTTGTCTGGACTGAAGGGAGCAGGCTGCGCCTGGCGTCGCCTAAGCGGTCTCACCGCCATCGGCGTCGCGGCCGTGGCGGTGTCGGCGCCCGTTCCCGCCGCGGCGCAGCGGACCGCTGAAAACGTCGTCGCCGCCGCGGACGACGCCTTCGGCACCGCGGTCGGCAACGAGAAGATCGGCATCTACAACGACCAGGACGTTCGCGGCTTCAGCCCGGTACGGGCCGGGAACCTGCGCCTCGACGGCGTCTATTTCGACCAGGTCTCCTCGACCAACAGCCGGATGCGCTCGGGTTCCTCCATCCGGGTGGGGATCGCCGCGCTGGACTACACCTTCCCGGCTCCGACCGGGATCGTCGACTTTCACCTGCGCCCGGCCGGTGATAAGCAGGTCATCAGCGTAGCCCTCGTGCGTCAGCCCTATGGCGGCTTCGCCGCCGAAGTCGACGCGCAGCTGCCGGTCCGCCCGGATCGGTTGAGCCTCGCCGTGGGCGTGGCGCACGACCATCAGGAATACGTCGACGGCTCCTCGGTGCGCTTCGTCGCCCTGGGGATCATCCCGCGGCTGCGCTTTTCGAGCGGCGAGATCATGCCGGTGATCGGGCTTTTCACCACCCGCGACGCCGGCACGCGGCCGGTGATCGTCGTCCCGGGCGCCTTCCTTCCGCCGATTCCCCCCACGCGGCGGTATCTCGGCCAGCGCTGGGCCGACAACTCCAGCGACAACGGCAATGTGGGCGTGATCACCCGCTTCCGGTTGGGCGAGGCCTGGTCGGTGCGGACCGGCGTCTTCGAGTCCTACGTCCAGAGGCGTCACAACTATTCGGAGGTGTTCACCGTCGAGGCCGCAGACGGGCAGGGCCGGCACCGGATCGTGGCCGACCCCGAGCAGGTGTCGCGCTCGTTCTCCGGGGAAGCCCAGCTGGTCTGGAGCCGCGAAAGCGAGGGCCTGCGCCACCGGGTCCTGTTCATGGTGCGCGGCCGCGATCGGTTGAACGAAACCGGGGGCTCCGACGCCCGCGACCTGGGCCCGGTTGTTCTGGGCGCCAGGGACCCGGAGCCGGAACCCGAGTTCCGGTTCGGCGAGGTCGACGAAGGCCGCATCCGGCAGATCACCGCCGGCGTGGGCTATGTGGGCCGCCTCGCCAGGGTCGGCCAGGTGAACGTCGGCGTGCAGAAGGGAGAGTACAAGGCCAGCTTCCGGCGCCTTGATCAGACGACCGCCAGCTCCCAGTCGCCGTGGCTCTACAACGCCGCCGTGGTGGCCTATCCGTGGAAATGGCTGACCATCTACGCCACCTATGTGCGCGGGCTGGAGGAGAGCGGCGTGGCGCCCGAGAACGCCACGAACCGCAACGAACAACTGCCGGCCTCGATCACAACCCAGGTGGACGGCGGGATCCGCATCGCCCATGGCGCGAACCACCTCGTGGTGAGCGTCTTCCAGATTGAGAAGCCCTACTTCAGCTTCGACCTCGCCAACCGCTTCACCGCCCTCGGCGATGTCCGCCACCGCGGGATCGAAGCCTCCTTCTCCAGGGAATTCGCGCATCGCCTCAACCTGCTCGCGGGGGCGGTGCTGATGGACCCGGTCGTCACCGGCGAGGCGCGCCAGCTCGGCCGCGTCGGCGCGCGGCCGGTCGGGACCACGCCCATGCTGATGCGCCTGGACGCGGACTACCGCACCGGCGTCGCGGGCCTCTCGTTCAGCGCCGCGGTGGTCCACACCGGACGCCGCACGGCTTCGACGCGGGCCTACGTCGAACTGGGCGGCCGCCAGCTCAAGGCGCCGGCCTTCAACACCGTCGACCTCGGCGCCCGCTACCGGTTCAAGGCGCGCGGCGTGCCGATGAGCGCGCGGGTCTTGGCCACCAACGTCTTCAACGCCAAGTCCTGGAAGATCGTCGCCAGCAACAGCTATCAGGAGAACGACACCCGCAAGGTGCTGCTCTCTCTGCTTGCGGACTTCTGAAGCGGCTGTGATGACGAAGGGGAGGGGCGCGCGTCCTCAATACGGGGCTGCAGGGGAATGGACAGTGAACTAGGCTGGCGGCGGACCGCACGACCGCTGCAGCGGCGGCGACCAGGGAGATGTGAATGAACGCTGGGCCGGATTGCAGCCGCGCCGCCGGGGTCCTGCGGAGACGCATCGGCCTCGTAGGGCATCCGGGCGAAGTGCGCGCCGCGGTGGAGGACGACTACCACCACTTCCGCATTCGCCTTTTTCACGATGGCAAGACGGTCACCGGCGTCGAGTCGAAGACGGTGCGGATACCGTGGTCGGCCTGCGCCTTCGCCGGCGACGACTGGTCGAAGGTCATCGGGGCGCCGATCCGCGAACGATCCAGCGCCATCGCAAGCTATGCCGAGATGCGCCACTTCTGCACGCACATGTTCGAGCTGGCCGGCCTGGCCATCGCGGCCGTCGCCGACGGCGTCGCCCGGCGATCCTACGAGATGGCCGTCCCCTACGGAACGCGGCGCGAGGAGCCCGCGCGCCTCTGGCGGGATGGCGAGCTTCAGTTGACCTGGCGCACCGACGGCAAGCTGATCCAGGGGCCGGAACCCTACGCCGGCGTCCCGGTGGGCCCGGGGTTCGCCGCCTGGGCCCAGACCCATCTCTCCGTCGCGGAGGGCGAGGCGGCGCTGGTCCTCCGGCGGGCCGTGGTGATCAGCAGCGGCCGGACCAGCAACCTCGATGCGATGGCGCATTCCCATGCGGGGGGAGGTTGCTACGCCACCCAGCCGGAGCGGGCGCCGCAGGCCCTGCGCGTCGTCGGATCCACCGAGGACTTCGAGCATCGCGCGGAGGCGCTGTTGAGCGCCGATCTCGAATGGCTCGACGCGGGACCTGCGACGACTTTAGGTCGCCGGGCCGGTCAGGTCCCTGGGGCCGTCGGCGAACCTATCCGCCGCTGATCGCTGCGATCTGGTCGCGGATCGGCGTGAAAGGGGGACTGTCGATCCGTCCAGGCAGGCCCTGGCCGCCGTCCATGCAGATGGTCTGGCCGGTCAGGTAGGCCGCGAAGGGCGAGCAGAGATAGGCGACCAACCAGGCGAACTCGTGCGGAGCGCCCACCCGGCCAGCGACCGTCGTGGCGTCCACCCCCTCGCGGAATCCGATGCGGCCCTCCCGGGTCTTGGGGTCGTCGTCACCGTGCGGGAAGAGGCCCGGCGCCGCCGCATTGACCCGGATTCCGTCGCGCGCCCATTCCACGGCCAGCGACTTGGTGAGGTTGATGACACCCGCCTTGGCCGCGGCGTTGGCGGCCACGCCCGGCCCGCCGGTGAGGCCGAGGCGCGAGACGATATTCACGATCGCCCCGTCCCGCTTTCGGCTCAGCAGTCGCCGGGCCAGCTCGGTGCTCATGAAGTAGGCCGGCGTCATGATCCTGTCGACCAGGGTGGCGTAGCCCTTTGGCGTCACCGCCTCCGCCGGGGCGTAGAAATTGGCGGCGGCGTTGTTCACCAGGATGTCGATCCCGCCGAGCTCGGCCTCGATGGCGTCGAAGACCGCGGGATAGGCCTCGGGGTCCCGCACGTCGAGCTCGCACTCCGCCGCCCGTCCGCCCAAGGCGCGCACTTCACTCACCCCGCGACGGCGCCGCTCGGGATCGCGGCTGACCACGCCGACCGCGGCGCCGGCGCGCGCCAGCTCCAGCGCGATCGCCAGGCCCAGCCCGCTGCCGCCGCCGGTGACGAGGGCGACGTGGCCGGCCAGCGCGTCGGCGGGAAGCATGGCGGCGCCGGCGCGTGGGGGGTCTGGCAGGGCCATGCGGTATCCTCCGTAATCGCGTCCGGGATCACACCACAGGTCGGCGGCCCGGACCTAGGCCTTCCAGGGCGCCCCTTCCGCGCCGAGGGCTGGAGGAAGCCCAGGCTTGCGAGCCGGGTGGCGGGCGTATCGGATCGGGTGCGCCACCCGGCGATCGCCATCTGGCCCGCGGGCGATCACGCCGCGATCCAGGAAATGCGGGAGGTCGAGGGCCTCGGCGCGGGTGAGAACCGGCGCGATCGGAACGCCGATAGCTCCCATCTGAGCCACGAGGTCGTCGCGGTTCCAGGTGGAGATCTGCGCTTGCAGCGTCTCCCTGAGCTCGGCCCCGCCGGCCGCGCGTCCGGCCATGCTCAGCCCGGCCAGATGATCCAGGCCGAGCCTGCGGCAGAGCAGGTCCCAGAAGTGGTCCTCGCTGAAGACGCCGAGCACCACATGACCGCCGTCCGCCGTGGCGTACACGCTCAGGCCTGAGGAGCCGCCCTGGCGAACCGTCCCCTGCCGGCTTTCGTCGATGACGCCCATCGGCGCCGTCCAGCTGACCAGCAGGTCGGCGATCGAGACATCGATGTGCTCACCCTCGCCGGTGCGTCGGGCGCAGAGCACCGCTGCGAGGATCGCGAAGGCCGCCGCCATGCCGGAACCCTGGTCGCCGATCAGCGCGCCCGCCGGCATGGGCGGTGCGCCGGACGGGGGCCTGACGAAGGCGCCGGCGTAGGCCTGGTAGTTGTGGTCGTGTCCCGACGCGTGGGCCAGCGGACCGGTCTGGCCGAATCCGGAAATCGAGCAGTAGACCAGGGCGGGATTGACCGCGCTCAGCTGCGCGTAGCCCGCGCCCAGTCGCTCGGCCGTCCCGGGCCGGAAGCCCTCGACCACCACCTCGGCCTCGGCCGCCAGTTCCAGGAGCCTGGCCCGGTCGGCGTCCGACTTCAGGTCGAGGACGAGGCTTCGCTTGTGGCCGTTGAAGTTGACGAACCGATCCGGAAGCACCCGCATCCGGTCCCCGCCAGGCGGCTCCACCTTCAGGACGTCCGCCCCGAGGTCGGCGAGGAGCTGGGTGGCCGTATGGCCGGGCTGCCACAGGGAGAGGTCGAGGACGCGCAGTCCCTCGAGCAATTGCGTCATGAACAGGCCCTAGTCCCGCACCAGCAGGAACGCCCCCGCCAGGGGGCCGCCGGCCGTCGACAGGGCCGCGACCCGTGGATCGCCGGGGACCTGGCGCGCTTCGCCGCGGCCCCAGAGCTGCACGCAGGCCTCGTGCACCTGGCCATAGGCGTGCATCCGGCCCGCCGACAGCGCCCCGCCGTTGGTGTTGATCGGCAGCTCGCCCTCCAGGGCGATGCGCCTGCCGTCCTCGATGAAGTCGCCGGCCTCGTTGCGCTTGCAGAAACCGAAGTTCTCCAGCCAGTTGATGGTGTGGAAGGAAAAGCCGTCGTAGAGCTCGGCCACGTCCACGTCCTTGGGCTTCAGGTCGGTGCGGCCCCACATCATCTCAGCCACATGCGGCTGGGCCTGGGTGGCCAGGGCGTCGGCGTCGAGCTGCGTCCAGCTGTTGCGGTAGCGCATCGACGACCCCACCGCATCGATCCGCAGCACCGGGTTCGGCATGTCCTTGGCGCAGTCGAGCCGCGAAAGGACGATCGCCGTCGCCCCGTCGATCGGCACGTCGCAGTCGTAGATCCGCAGCGGCGTGGCGATGATCGGCGCGTTGAAATAGTCGTCGAGCGTGATCGGGGTGCGGTAGACGGCCGCCGGATTGAGCGAGGCGTTGCGCCGCTGGTTGATGGCGATCTGCGCCACCTGCTCGGGCTTGATTCCTGACTCGTGGACGTAGCGGGCGAAGTAGAGCGCCTGCTGCACGGCGGCGGTGTAGGCGTGGTAGGGGGAATACCAGGCGAAGGAGCCCTTGGCCTTTTCCCCGGGCTGGAAGCTGGCGTTGGTCAGGCCCGCCTTGCGGGCGGTGGCCTGGTACATGGTCCGCCAGATCAGCACATGCCTGCAGTAGCCGGCCGCAATCGCGCCGATGGCGTTGAAGACCGCCCCGAACTGGCCAGCCGTCTCGCTGCAGTTGGAATACCAGTCCACGTGGATCCGCAGCGCGTCCTGCAGCATCGGGATCCCCACCGGCCCCATGCCCCCGTTGTCGCCCCGGTCGCCAGGCCAGCAGGCCATGCCGTCGATGTCCGAGCGCTTCAGCCCGGCGTCCTCGATCGCCTGCATCGCGGCGTCCAGCGTCAGGGTCAGGGCCGATCTGGTCTGCGGGCCGCGACTGACCTTGGACTGGCCGATCCCGGTGATAGCGACGGTCTTCTCGGCATAGTCCATCGCCCTAGGCCCCTGCCGGCCGGAACAACGGCACCCAGATATCGTCCGCCGGCTCGAAATAGACCTCGACCTTCTGCCCGATGCGCACGTCCTCCGGCGGGCAATGGGTGATGTTGGTCACCAGCCGCACATCCTCCTGCTCCTCGATGGCGACGAAGGCGAGCACATAGGGGACCTGCAGGCCCGGCAGCCAGGCCTTGTGGTTCACCGTGCAACTGACCACCACGCCACGCCCGGACACCGCCTCCGGCTCCACGCGGCGACCCTCGCAGCTTGGGCAGAAGGTCGTGGGCGGATGCACCCGGTAGCCACATTCCTGGCAGCGGTGGATCAGCAGCTTGCCGTCGCGGCCGCCGGTCCAGAACGGCTCGGTGTCGAGGTCCGTCACCGGGGTCGGTCGCGGAACGCCCCCTGACGCTGCGTCCTGGCCCATGTGCTTCTCCCTGCCGGATGGCCGCTGCTGGTCCACCCGCGTGCTTGGACCCACCAGACTACAGGTCGGCGTGCACGGTCAAACCCAGCCGGGCCGGCGACCGGTTCAGCCGTAACGATTCGGGTTGGGGATGCTATCTTGGCGACCGCTTCGGCCCACGCCCAAATGTTCGCAAGGGCGCAACTCAATAGATGCATGAGGAAACGCAGATGGATCTCGGAATCGCCGGCAAGGTCGCGTTGTGCGGCGGAGGAAGCAAGGGAATCGGACGTGCGATCGCCGAGGAGTTGGGCCGCGAGGGATGCAAGGTCGTCGTGGCCGCCCGCGGCCAAGAGGCCATCGACGAGACCGTGCAGGCGATCCGGGATGCGGGCGGGGAGGCGACCGGCGCGGCCTTCGACATGACCACCAAGGCCGGGATCGAGGGCGCGGTGGCCAGGACACGGGACGTCTATGGCGATCCCGACATCGCCATCGGGAACGTCTATGGCCCAACGCACGGGAGCTGGGACGCCACCAAGGACGACGACTTCCTCGAAGCCTACCAGCACATCGTGATGAGCGAGGTCTATCTCAGCCGCGCGGTGATTCCCGCGATGAAGACCAAGAACTGGGGGCGTATCGTCACGGTCAACTCCATCTGTTCCAAGGAGCTGCATCGGGACCTGCCGCTGCTCACCGCCAATGTCACCCGCGTGGGCACGACCGCGCTCAACAAGAGCCTGGCCGACGAACTCGGCAAGTTCGGCATCACCGTGAACACCCTGGGCACCGGCGGTTTCGCCACCGAGCGGTATCACAGCTACATGCAGCGGAACGCCTTGGCCGGAGGGCGGCCTTACAACGCCGAGGAAGCCGAACGCCGCGACGCGGTTCCGGTCGGCCGGCTGGGGCGGCCCGACGAGATGGCGGCGGTGGCCGCGTTCCTCTGCTCGACCCGGGCCAGCTACGTAACCGGCCAGTTCATCGTCGTCGATGGCGGCCTAGTTCGGACCCTATGGTGACGCCCGGGCGGCGAGGGGCGGCGCCTCAACGGGTCCAGTAGCCGCCGCCCTCGACGCGCAGGGTCTCGCCGGTGATGAAGCTGGCGTCGTCGGAGAGCAGGAACAGCACGGCCTTGGCGACGTCCTCGGGCGTCCCGAACCGTCCCAGGGGCACGTTGGTCGCCGGCGGCAGCGCCGCCGTGCCGCCCGTCCCCTTGGACGAGGCCAGGAGGAAGCTTTCGGTCAGGGTCGGCCCGGGGATCACGGTGTTGATGCGTACGCCGTAGTCGGCCGCCTCCACGGCGGCCACGGCGCCCAAGTGGTTCAGGGCGGCCTTCGACGTCGAATAGGCCAGGCCGCCCTTGCGCGCCCGCACGCCGGATACGGAGGAGACGTTGACGATCGCGCCGGAGCCCTGCGATCGCATGAGGTCCAGCGCCGCCTGCATGCCGACGAACGGCGCCTCGACGTTGACTGTGAACATCCGGCGCCATTTCTCCACCGGCGTTTCCAGCAGGGTCCCCTGGAAGGTGTAGGCCGCGTTGTTGACCAGGCCGTCCAGGCGGCCTCGCCGCTCGAACGTCGACCGGATGGCTGCGGCGAAGGCCTGGGTGTCGCCGACGTTGAGCGCGACGGCCTCGCAGCTTCCGCCCGCCGCGCGGACGCTTTCGACAGCCTTCTCCAGCACCTCGGCGCGGCGGGCGAGCATCACCACATGCGCGCCTTCCGCCGCCAGGCCTCGCGAGATGGCGAGTCCGATGCCTTCACTGGCGCCGGTCACGATGATGGTCCGACCGTCAAACCGCATTGGCTCGTCCCTCCGCATGATGGTCGGGTCATGCCGACCCTAGGTTCCTGTTGGCCCAAGCGCGCCGACGGTTACACTCGCCCTAACGAAGATGAGGGCGGAGCGAAACGTGGAGTTTGACTGGACGCCGGAGGACCAGGCCTACCGCGGCGAGTTGCAGGCCTACATTCGCCAGATGCTTCCCCCTGGGTGGCGCGGCTACGACCAGACCGACCGCCCCGCCTACAAGGCCGCGGCCCGGGCCTTCGCCAGCGGGATGGCCGAGCACGGCTGGCTCACCCAGAACTGGCCGAAGGAATACGGCGGCGCGGCGTGCTCAGCCTGGCGCCAGGCGATCCTGGGGGAGGAGCTCACCCCGATCGGGGAGCCGCGCGGATCGCAGTACATGAACGTCAACTGGATCGGCCCGGCGATCATGCGGTTCGGCACGGAGGAGCAGAAACTCTACCACCTGCGCCGCATCGCGGCGGGCGACGTGTTCTGGTGCCAGGGGTTTTCCGAACCCGACGCCGGCAGCGACCTGGCCTCCTTACGGACCAGCGCCGTTCGCGACGGCGAGGACTATGTGGTCAACGGCAGCAAGATCTGGACGTCCCACGTGGGGATCGCGGACTTCTGCATCCTGCTGGTGCGGACGGGCCCGGCGGACTCGCGGGCGCGCGGGATCTCGGTGCTGATCGTCCCCATGGGCCATCCAGGCTTCACCACCCGTCACATCGCCAGCCTAGCGGGCGACGAGTCGCACTACGAACTGTTCTTCGACGACATGCGCGTCCCGGCCGGCTGGCGGCTGGGCGAGGAGGACCAGGGCTGGGAGGTGGTGCGCTGGGCCCTGCAGTACGAGCGTGTCGGCTCGACCCAGTACCAGCGCGCCGCCCTGCAGCTTGCGGAGACCGCGAAGATCGCCATCGCCAATGGCGCGTTCGACGATCCCGAGATCCTCAGCCGCTTCGGCGAAGTCTGGGCCGCCTGCCAGGCCGCCCGCCTCCTCACCCTGCGGGTCTATGACCTGCGGGAGGCCGGCAGTCCGCCGACGGCGGATTCCAACCTGTCGCGCCTCATCAGCACCGACTGCCTCAAGATGGTGGCGCAGCTCTCGGCGGAGGTGCTTGGCCTCGCCGCCCTGGACCGCCAGGGCCCGGCGGTCGATCCGATACGCAACGCGGCGATGGCCGTGGCGTCGGGGACCGCGGAGATCCAGCTCGACCGGATCGCCGTGGACTTCCTCGGCCTGCCGCGATCGAAATAGGATCCGCCATGCAGTTCTCCCTGAACGCGCACCAACAGCAGGTCCTGGGCTCGCTGGAAACCCTGCTGCAGCGCCATGCGGGCCGCGATCGCGCCCTGAACGTCGCCCGCACCGGCGGCTACGACCATGAGCTGGACGACGCCCTGCGCGCGGCGGGGTTCATGGAGGTCAGCCAGGTCGGCGACACGGGCGCGCTGGACGCCGCGCTCGCCGCTTTCGAGGTGGTCCGGTCCGCGGGCGTGACGACCTTTCCGGCGACCGCGCTGGTGGCGCCGATGGTGCTCGGAGAGGTCCGCGACGCCCGGGTCGCCCTGGCCGAAGCCCCGGCCGACCAGCCGGTCCGGCTCGGCGGCTCGGCGAACCTCCTGCTGGCCCTGAAGGACGACCAGGCGTTCGCGCTCGACTGTGGGCCGGACGACTGGATCGCGGTGGACAACAACCGGGCCGGCTTTCCCCTGGCGCGGCTGCGCGGCGAAGCCTTCGCCCGGGCCCGATCCCTGGGGCCGGGGTCCGGCGCCCGGCTGCGCGACGGGTGGCGGGTCGAGATCGCCGTGCAGTCCGCCGGCCTGATGAAGGGGGCGCTGGACCTCACCGTCGGCTACCTGCGTGATCGCCGCCAGTTCGGTCGCCCGATTGGCGGGTTCCAGGCCGTGCAGCACAGGCTGGCGCGCCTGGCGGTGCTGGTCGAGGGCGCGCGCTGGCTGGCCCTGGAGGCGGCCTATCGCGACGCCCGCCCGGACCTCGCCGCAACCGCCGCCGCCTTCGCCGCCGGCGCGGCCGACACGGTGTTCCGCGAGTGCCACCAGCTGCACGGGGCGATCGGGTTCACGCGCGAGTTCCCCCTGCACGTATGGACCGTGCGGCTGATGCAGGTGCAGCGGGAGCTGGGCGGGCCGACGCGGCACCGGCGGGACGCGGCCCGGATGACCTTCACCCACCCGGAGGTGCTGGCGCTGTCCGTGGCGCCGGCGGTCTGACCCAACCTGAGGAGATATCGTGGACAAGCCCAGCAAGGAGACGCCCTACCTCGGCCGTGGGGTGAGGCAGATGTCGACGGAGAGCAGCGCCCTCATCAGCTCGTCGAAGTACCTGAACAGCCCGAGGATGCGGGAATGGGTCTCGACGAGCCTGTTGCGGCGGAATGGGCCCGACTTCCCGATTCCGGCCGACAACATCGAACTGGTCGCCGCGCTCGCGAAGATCCGCGACGAGCAGGCGGTCGACGAGCTGTTCGAGGTCGAGCGGAAGACCAACCCGAAGCTCGACCGCTGGCTGGGCGAGCGCTTCATGTCGACCTACGCGCTCGACGACCTGCGCGACCTTCCGCGCAACAGCGTCGGCGGGAAGCTGCACCAGTTCGTCGTCGACAATAATGCGCAGCTCGAGATCGTGCCCAGGGCCGACCCCAAGGGCCATTTCGACTTTTACACCCGTCGTCACCTGCAGACCCACGACCTGGAGCACATCGTCACCGGCGGGCTGTTCGACTCCATGGGCGAGGTCGTCCCCTACTGGGTGACCCTCAGCAACCTCTTCCAGCACCTGTCGCCCGAACTCGCGGGGGAGCTCAACGTCAAGTACATGTTCAATGCGCTGCGGGTGCTGAGCCGGTCGATTCTGCACTACCCGCAGGCCTGGCCGAAGATGCTCGAATGCATCGCCCATGGAATCAAGGTCGGCCAGGCGTCCGACGCGATCTTCATGTTCAAGTACGAGGACGTCCTCCATCTTCCCGTCGAGGAGGCGCGCGAGGCGCTCGGCGTCCGCCAGGCGCACGACGTCGACACCACCGAAGCGGCGGCGATATTCACCGAGACGCTGTCGCGGGCGGGGGCCTTCGAGCTCTGACAAGCCTCTGGGGAACGTCCGAGGGATCGACCCCTCTGCGCTTCAAATCCCTATGACGTCATGGACAAGCGTGTCCCCTTGACGCGCGCGCCTCTCGCCAACATAGATAGCGAATTAGACGGATTGACGCCGTAGCGCTGTTGGTTCCGAGGGGAGGGAATATGCGACAAGGGCGGGTGACAGGCTTGGCCGACACGGTCGCCGCCGGGCCATCGATCCGCGCCCATGGCGTGGCCGGTACGGCGACATGACCCTCGACCCCAAGCTTCGCGCCAACCTCATCCTGCCGGCCGTCTGCGCGCCCATGTACCGGGTCAGCAACCCGGCCCTCGTCCGTGAGGCCTGCAAGGGCGGCCTGATTGGCGGCCTGCCGCGTCAGAACGTCCGGGACCTGGAGACCTTCGAGGCCTGGCTGGCGGAGATCCGGGGCGCGCTCGACGCCCATGCCGCCGAAAATCCGGGTGCGCGCATTGGACCGGTGGCGGTGAACATGTCGCGACTGCCCGACGACCTGATGACCGCGCACCTCGCCGTCTGCCGCAAGCACGGGGTCGAGATCGTCATCAGCGCCATGGGCGACCCGACGGAGCTGATCCGCCGGGTGCACGACTGGGGCGGCCAGGTCTTCCACGATGTCACGACCGTGCGGTTCGCCGAGAAGGCGATCGCGGCGGGCGCCGACGGCCTGACCTGCATCGGCGCCGGCGGCGGCGGTCACTCCGGTCTGATCAGCCACCTGGCGCTGATCCCGCGCGTGCGGGCCATGTTTGACGGGACGATCGTGATGGCCGGCGCCGTCTCCACCGGCGCCGCCATCCGCGCCGCCGAGATCCTGGGCGCAGATCTCGCTTACCTCGGCACACGCTTCATCGCGACGCAGGAATCGAACGCCGCGCCGGAGTACAAGGCCATGCTGGTCAGCCAGGCGGCCGGCGACCTGACCTTCACGCCGAAAGTGGCGGGCGGCGCCGCGAACTGGCTCAAGGAGTCGTTGCGCCGCGTGGGCCTCGATCCCGACAACCTCCCAGAGCCCGGGCCTCAGGGCGGTCACGCGCACTTGCCCGAGGGCCTGCGCCCCTGGTTCAACATCTGGAGCGCGGGGCAGGGGATCGAACTGATCTCCGACATCCCCTCGGTGGCCGAGCTCATCCGGCGGCTGCGCCGGGAATACGTCGCCGCTTGCCACGTTCCGGACATGGCGGCCGTCGCCCGGCTCGCGGACGAGGCGATGGACGCGCAACTCGCGTCGGCCGACTGAAGCAGGGGACGGCGGATGACCAAGCTCGCGAAATTGATCCGAGGCGTGCTCGCCGTTGATCCGGGCGCTCCGGCGATCGAATTCGAACGACGGTGGACGACCTGGGGCGATCTCGACCGCGTGGTGCGCGATCTGGACCGCGTGTTCGCTGAGGCGGGCGTACCCGCGGGCGCACGGATCGGCGCCCTGATGCGTAACCACGTCCTGACCGCAGCGATGCTCGTCGAGCTCGCCGTGTCCGATCGCTGCGTGGTGACCTTGAACCCAAGCCTGCCCGATGAGCGGCTGGCCAACGACATCGCGACCCTGAAGCCGCCGGTCCTGGTCGGTCTTGCCGGGGACTGGGCCCGCGCCGCCGTCCGCGAGGCCGCCCAGCGCATCGGGTGCCTGGGCGTCCTCTTGTGCGACGACCCGGACAGGCCCGTGCAACTGGTGGAGGGCCTGGAGGCGGTGCGCGGATCGGATCTCCTGCGCGAGGCCCCCGGCGTCGCCATCGAGATGCTGACCAGCGGGACGACCGGCGTCCCGAAGCGGATTCCGCTGAAAGCGACTTCGTTCGCCCGCGGCATCCTCGACGCCGGCGTCTACGACGGCCGTGGCCCGGACGATCCGCCGAGGCTGCGCGGCGGCGTCCAGGTGCTGAACACGCCGTTTGCCCACATCGGCGGGGTGTTCGGCCTCTTCAACTGCATCGCCTCCGGACGGAAGGCCTGCCTGCTCGAGCGGTTCACGGTCGAAGGCTGGGTCGACGCCGTGCGCCGTCATCGGCCCAAGGTCGCCGGCGCGCCGCCCTCCGCTTTGCGCATGTTGCTCGACGCGGACGTCGCGAAGGCGGATCTCGAGAGCCTGGTCGCCTTCCGCACCAGCACCGCACCCCTCGACCCTGACCTGGCCGACGCCTTCTACGGGCGCTACGGCGTTCCGGTGCTCCAGAACTACGGCGCCACCGAGTTTGCGGGCGGCGTCGCCGGCTGGACGCTCGCGGACTTCAAATCCCATCATGAAGCCAAGCGAGGCTCGGTCGGCCGGCTCAATCCCGGCGTCGAAGCGCGGATCGTGGATCCCGACACCGGCGTCGAGCTGGCCCTCGGCGGCCAGGGCTTGCTGGAACTGAAGGCGGCGCAGCTGGGCGACGGCAAGTCCTGGGTGCGGACCACGGACTTGGCCGTGCTCGACGCCGACAAGTTCCTCTGGATCAACGGCCGCTTCGACAACGCCATCATCCGCGGCGGTTTCAAGATCATTCCTGACGATGTGGTCCGGGTCCTGGAGCAGCACCCGGCCGTGCGCGAGGCGGCTGTCGTCGGGCTTCGCGACGATCGCCTCGGCCAGGCGCCCGCCGCGGCCTACCTTGTCCGTCAAGGCGTCGAGCCGCCGTCCGAAGACGAGCTGCGGGCGTTCCTGAAGGCGCGGCTGCTGCCGTATCAGGTCCCGGTGACGTTCCTACGGATGGACGAATTTCCGCGAACGCCTTCGATGAAGGTGAGCCAGCCCGACCTCAAGGCGCTGTTCGCGGCGGGAACCTGACCACCAAGTTCCGCCGCCCGGACCCGCGATCCGGATTCAACCCGGGCGCGCCGCGGCGATCTCCCTGAGGCGCGCCTTGATGATCTTGTTCATGGCGTTGCGCGGCATCTCGGTCACGAAGGTCCACAGATCCGGAACCTTATAGCGCGCCAGTTGGTCGAGGCAGGCCGCACGCAGTTCCGCTTCCAGCGCCGAACTCGCTGCGACGCCCGGCGCGAGTTCGACGAAGGCGGCGACGATCTCGCCCAGCCGGTCGTCCGGCTTGCCGACCACCGCGGCGTCGCGGACGCGCGGATCGGCGGTGAGCACCCGCTCGACCTCGGCCGGATAGATATTGGCGCCGCCGCGGATGATCAGCTCCTTCAGGCGGTCCTTCAGGAAGACGTCACCCTCGGCGTTCATCGAGCCGATGTCGCCGGTGTGCAGCCATCCGTCTCGCAGCGTGGCGGCGGTTTCCTCGGGGCGGCGCCAGTAGCCGAGCATCGGCGTGTAGACGCCGCGCCATTCGCCCGTGCGGGCGGCGCGAATACAGATCTCGCCCATTTCCTCCGGCGGCCGTTCGTGACCGTCGGCGTCCAGCGCGGCGATCTCCACATGGGCGAACGCGCGGCCGCAGGAGCCGGTGACAAAGGCGCCGGCCCCTGTTCCGGTGACCGCAGTCGGCGCCTCCGTGAGGCCATAGCCGGTCATCAGCGGCATCCCGAACCGCTCGGCGTAGAGCCGTCGCAGTTCGTCGGGGACATTGGCGCCGCCGGCGCCGGCGAAGGCGAGGCTGGAAAGGTCGGCCGGATCGATCTCCGGCCGGGTGAGGAGGTCGAACACCGTGGCCGGCGCGCTGGTGAAGGTTTCGATGTGCTCGCGCCGCACCCATTCGGCGATCCCCAGCGCATCGGCGCGATCCATGCAGACGCACACGCCGCCGCCCGACAGCGACGTGATCGGGTCCAGGATCATCAGGTTCAGGATGGTGAGACCGAGCGTGACCCCCCGTCGAAGGTCCGGTCGCCAGTGGCTTCCGCGCAACCCGGCGTGCGTGATCGCCGCCACCAGGATCATGTTGTGCTGGCTGTGCACGGCGCCCTTGGGATGGCCCGTCGTGCCGCTGGTGTAGGCGATGGCGGCCGGCGCGTGAGGGTCGATCACGGCGGTGGGCCGAGGCGCGCCGGCCTGCGCCCCGACGAGCCGCAGCCAGGCGTTCGGCGCCGCGCCCGGCTCCATGTCGATCACATGCTCGAGGTCGGGCAACTCGCCGCGACGCGCTTCGATTTGAGCCATCGCAGCGCTGTCAGCGAGGAATACCCGGGCCCCGGAATCCTTTAGCTGATAGCCCTTCTCCGGTCCGGCCAGCGGCCGGCTGACGCCGACCCAGACCGCCCCGAGCCGCTGGGTCGCGAAGAAGGCGATGACGATGTCCGGGTGGTTGGCGGCGCTGGCCGCGACGCGGTCGCCGGCCTTCACGCCCAAGGCCTGCAGCGCAGCGGCGGCGGCGTTGACCGACCTGTCGAGCTCACGGAAGCTGTAGCGCGCGAAGCGTCCGACCAGCGCCTCCGCCTCCGGCTTTTCGGCGACGCTGCGATCGAGGCAGGAGGCGACGTCCCGCCAGCCGCCGGGAATGCTGCGGGCTCCAGTCATCCGGCCGCCGCCGGGGGCGCGTGCCGACGTGATCGCGACGCCCTGACCGGGCGCATGCGGTCCGCTACGAGTTCGAGAGGCATCAGCCCGTCTCCGTTCCCTGCGGATGACAGCGCCCGCACATCGGAAGTCCCGCTTTCCAGAACATCAACATAAAGACAAACTTAGTTAGCGATATCAACTTTGTTAAGGCGCTTTGTGAGGAATGGCGCTGGCAATCGCGCCGACCGGTGCAGACATGACGCTCTTTCACCCCCACGCGGTGCGGTGCTGGTGACATCGTTAGCTTTGTTATAGATGTCACTCGATAAGCTATTCAGGAACCTCCATGTTCACCTCCAGCGGCTCCGAGCATATCCGTGTCCCCAAGGCCGCCGAACTGGTGGCGAGCCGTATCCGGCGCGCCATAGTCACGGGGGAGCTCAAAGATGGCCAGAGCCTCCCCTCTGAAACCCAGCTGATGGCGGAGTTCCGGGTTTCCCGGCCGACGGTGCGCGAGGGAATCCGGGTCCTGGAGTCCCAAGGCCTGATCACGGTCAGCCGCGGCGCACGCGGCGGGGCCAAGGTGACCCAGCCCGACTCCGGGGTCGTGGCGCGCGCAGCGGCCATGGCGCTGCAAACTCGAGGCGTGACCATCAAGGACCTCTACGAAGCCCGCATGCTCATCGAGCCGCCGGCGGCCAAGCTCGCGGCGGAGCGTCGACCGACGAAGGCCGCCAAGGTGCTGAGGCCCCATGTGGAGCAGGAACTCGCCGTCATCGACGATCCGGTCGCCGTGACGCAGGCGATCGCGGACTTCCATAAGCTGCTGATGGAGCAGTGCGGCAACGGGACAATCGCCACCCTCGCCTTGGCGTTGAAGGACGTGTTCGAGAGGTCGCTCATGGCGTCCCACCACAACCGCAGGCCCGTCACGGAGGCGGATCGCATCGCGCAGCTTCGTTATGGGCTGAAGTCGCACCTGAAGCTGGTCGACCTGATCGAAGCCGGTGACGGCCCTGGCGCCGAGGCCCATTGGGTTTCGCACATGGAGGCGGCCGGCCGCGTCTGGCTGAAGGACGTGGGCTCCAGGGGAATGCTCGACCTGTTCGGCTGACTCGCGTCCGAGCCCCGCGAGCGGCCACGGCGTAAGCCTGCGCCATGTCGGACGCGCCAGACGGATCGCCGAAGCCTTTCGAATGCGCGAATTTAATCGCTAGTGAGGTTATCTGATTGTGTGCATATCCTGGCTTTCACCGGAGAGCGCCGGCGGATTTCCGGCCAGGCTGGCCTGATCCCTTTCAATGAGCACGTCGGCCGCAGGGTCGCCGCGCGTCCTGGGCTGCATCATGACCTACGAATCCATTCGCTACGAACGCACCGGCCGGGTGGCCGTGATCGTCTACGACCGTCAGGAGCGCCGCAACGCCTGGAACGTGCCGATGTACCGCGAGATCGTGCAGGCGGTGGAAGCCGCCAACGCCGACGACGGGGTTGGCGCGATCGTCTTCACGCACGATGGCCCGGTCTACTGCGCCGGAACCGACTTCAAGGCGGCGCCCGAGCCCCCGGACCCCGTCACTGGGCGCCGACCCAACATCGCCATGACCTCCATGGCGCAAGACCAGAGCTGGCTGCACCTGCTGGCGCGGTCGAAGCCCACCATCGGCGCCATCCGCGGCGCAGCCCTGGGATTGGGGGTCACGCAGATCCTGCCCTTCGACATCCGCATCGGGGGCGAGGGGTCCACCTACGCCTTCCCATTCCTGCGTCTGTCCCTCATGCCCGAACTTGGTTGCACCGCGCTGTTGCCGCGGCTGGTGGGTTACGGGCGGGCGGTGCAGATATGCCTCTCCGCGGCGACCTTGGACGCGCGCGAGGCCGAGCGGATCGGCCTGATCACGGGGATCTATCCGGACGAAAAGGTGCTTTCTCAGGCCATCGCCCTCGGCGAACAGATCGCTGGCTATCCCGCGCTGCAGACCCGATTGACCCGCGACCTGCTTCGCGACAACGCCGGCGAACATGACTTCAACCGCCTGCTGCAGCGTGAGACCGACGCCTTCATCACGATGTTCAAGACCCGGAAACGGGAGGGCGGCGCGCCTTAGGCTTGCTCGCCTTGGTCGATCGAGACGGGCGCAGCTGCGCTTGGTCCGGATCCGGCGTTGACTGCCACGAGCCACCTGCGGACGTTTCGGACGTGCTGAACCATGCGTCCTTCGGCCAAGGGCTCGTCGCCGGCGATGACGGCGGCGACCAGCGCCTTGTGGCTTTCCTGCAGTTGCCCGAACTCGGGGTTCGGTAGCGGTCTGTGCGGAGATCGCCAGTTCGTCGCGATCACGACGCGCATGATCAGCGCCAGCGCGCGATTGCCGCTCATCTCGCCGATCTGGATCTGCACCTGCGCTGCGGCCTCGGTGTTCGCCCCGCCCTCAGCGGCGAGCTGAACGTCAAGCAAATGCTTGAGCCGCTCACAGTCCGCAGGCGAGCCGCGCCGCGCCGCCAGTCTGGCCGCGACGACCGCGGCCGGGGCGCGGACCTCCTCCAGGGAGGCCGGATCGAGCCGGAGGTGCTGGAGATAGGCGGCCGCGGTCCGCACCGTGTAGTCGGGGTTGGGGCGCCCGACGATGACGCCGCCCTGGTAGCCCCTGCGGGCCTGGACGAGTCCGTGAGACTCGAGAATTCGAACGGATTCTCGAAATACGGCGCGGCTGACGCGATAGCGGCTCAGCAGATCAGGCTCTGCGCCGAGTTTCGAGCCGACGGGCTTGCCCTGCCGTAGGATCTCGTGAGCGATACGAATGGCGAGGGTCTGGCCCATCTTCACTTCATATCCCAGGCGGCGCGGGGAGCCGGCGGCAGCCTCCCCCGAGCCATCGCCCTCGGCCGCGGCGCTCTTCTCCTGCATGTCTCTCAGGACCTCGCGGCGATTATCCAGGTCCTCGCGGGCGGCACTTTGGGCCGCGGCGTCGTTGCGCGCGACGATGGCGTCGACAATCCGGCGTTTGGCTGCGGTGGCCTCCACGAAGCTGTCTTCAAACCGGTCGCCGCCGACCTGGCTTGCGACCGCCTCCAGCGTGAACCGGTTGAACGCCTGGACGAACAGGGCGAGCGCCGGATTGCCGGACATCTCGCCGAGCAGGTCGCGGATGGCGACGTGGGTCGCGACCTCGTCGAGCCTTGGCCCAACCTCGCGCAAGCGGTCGGCCAGCGCACGAAGCCTCGCGATCTGCGCCTCGTCGGCGCGCCGAGCGGCGAGGCCGGCCGTCGTGACCTCGAGTGCGATGCGGGCCTCGAACAATTCGTCCCAGGCCGCGTCGATGATCTCGAGATAGGTGGTGAGCAACCGCACGGCGGACTGCGCCGGGGGTTCGGCGACGATCAGGCCGCCGCCGCCGCCGCGCCGCATCTGGATCGCGCCGTGCGCCTCCAGTTGACGGATGGCTTCCCGCAGCGTGGACCGGCTGACGCGGTACTTGGCCATGAGGTCCGGCTCGGCGCCCATCCGGTGGCCCACGGCCAAGCCCTCGCTCAGGATCTCCCGCTGCATCTTCTCGGCGAGCTGAGCGCCGAGCTTTGGGGGAGAGTCTTCCAGCTCAAGCACGGGCGTGCTGTGTCCCTCTCGCGGAGCGCGTCCGAAGCGCTGCTGCGTTTGCATGCTCATCGCTACGTCTGAATAAGGCCAATCGGCGAGTCTCCACACTCATCGATGGCCCGCCGGGACGTCTTGGCGCTCCGACGCGGCGGCGCTTTTCTCTGCGCGGTCGGACCGCAAGGCCTTTGCGCCGGTGATCGGCGCGTCTGACGAATACCCCATCCGTTTCCTCCGCTTGCCGCGGGATTCCGAGTGATCCGATTTTCGCGCTTCAATAGTGTGCTAAAAGTCCTGCAAGCTCTCCGGACGTCAAGAGCGATTTCTCGTGGCGAGGAGATTCGACGGCCTACAACCCGAGGATCACGATGGCGATGAACCTGACCACATATGCCTGGCGCGGCTATGACGACCCCGAGGCCCCGGCCGCGTACATGCTGGGATCGGACGCCTATATTGCTTGGCGCGTGGGGAAGTGGCTGCGCCAGAGCGGCGCGCTCCGGCCAGCGACCGTCACCTCCGGGCGAGGCTATCGCGTCGTGGTCGACGCCGCGCGGGTGTACGAGGTTTGGGAGGACCAGGAGGTGCAGGACGTGACGGCGTGATGCCGAGGGTTCGCGCCCGACAAGGGAGTTGATTCCCCGAATTTAATAGTGCACTATTATGGTCAGCGCGTCACGTGGGCTCATAAAACCAGGCAGGAAACCGCCATGCAGATGGAAGACATGGTCATCGTCAGCGTCGACGACCACATCGTCGAGACGCCGGACATCTTCGACAAGCATCTGCCGGCGAAGTGGAAGGATCGCGCGCCGCGCTGCGTCCAGGCGCCGACGGGCGAATTCAGCTGGCAGTTCGAGGGCAAGTTCACCACCAACTTCGCACTCAACGCCGTGGCCGGTCGGCCGAAGGAGGAGCTCGGCTTCGAGCCGAACAGCTTCGAGCACATCCGCAAGGGCTGCTACGACGCCACGGCCCGCCTCGACGACATGAGCGTCAATGGCGTGTTCGCTGGAGTCAACTTCCCCACATTCCCGGGATTCGCTCTGGAACTGTTCCAGACTACGCCGGATCGCGACCTCGCCCTGGCTCTGATCAAGGCCTATAACGACTGGCATATCGACGAATTCTGCGCCACGTCGCCCGATCGGTTCATCCCGATGGCCGGCTTGCCGATGTTTAACGTGGACGAGGCGGTTGCGGAGCTCAGGCGCACGGCGGCCAAAGGCGCCCGGACGGCGACGATCCCCTCCCTGCCCCATCAGCTCGGTTTTCCGAATATTCATGACGAGTACTGGCTGCCGCTGTGGGCCGCGGCCGACGAAATGCGTTTTCCGCTCTCGATCCACATCAGCGCGCTGGTGACCACCGGGACCGAACACCTCACCCAGGACAGCCCCATGGGCGCGTTCCTCACCAAAGTCGGCATGGCGTCCATGGCCGTGCTGTCGGAATGGCTGTGGTCCGAGCACATCCACAAGTTCCCCAACCTGAAGATCGTGCTGTCCGAGGGCGGGATCGGCTGGATCCCCTACATCCTCGAACGCGCCGACCTGGTAGACAAGAACCACGGGCCCTGGATGGGCCACGACTGGCACGGGAAGAAGCCGTCGGACATCTTCCGCGAGCACTTCGTCTCTTGCTTCATCCAGGACGAGATGGGCGTAAAGCTGCGCGACTTCATCGGCGTCGACAACATCACCTTCGAGAACGACTATCCCCACGCCGACATCACCTGGCCGTTGACGCCCGAGCAGCTGTGGAACGGAGAGTTCGAACGCGGCGCGGTGGGCCAGGAGGTGATCGACAAGATCACCCATCGCAACGCGCTGAAGCTCTACAACTGGGACGCCGTGGACCGGCTCGGCCGCGACAACTGCAATGTGAAAGCGCTGCGCGAGCTTGCGCGCCACGTGGACCTCACGCCGATCAGCGGCGGCGGCAAGCCGCCGCGCGACCACTCAGGGTCGGTCCGCGCGCGGGATATCGCCAAACTGTTCCCCACCAACCTGATGGATCCTCTGGATCGCAAGGTGAAGCAGGCGGCCGACTGAAGCCAGGCGGACGGCGGCGGCCCCTGACCGATATTCTTCAACGAATTCTACAGGACTGCAGACGTTCAAAGCTGCCTGTATTATCCTGGAAGCCGCCCTTCTTTTCAACATTCGGCCGACTGCGCGGACGACCAGACCAACGCCGTCCGGACGGGTCGAGCGGTGTTCGGGCGGTCAACGCTTCGGTCATTCCCGGGTCATCTCCGGGAACACGAACACGCCTGCGATCATGATCGCCGCAGCTCCTCAGCCATCGAGCAACCGCTTCATATGCGCGATGAAATCGATGTGCGCGTCCACGGTGGTCAGGCCGCGCCCGATGGTCCCGATCGTCGCGTGTGTGCCGCCGGCGTCCCGCCAGCGCATCACCATGTCGCGGACGCGGGCGGCGTCCAGCGGCGGCGTCGTGATGTCGCGGCCGAAGCTTGCCGGATCGCGTCCAGCCTGTTGCAGGTGATGACGGATGCGCTCCCAGCCCTCGTTCGCCCGGTCCAGGTCGCCGATGAACATGAAGCCGTCGCCTTCTTGGCCCGCGCGTCGGAACGCCACCTCCGTGCGGCCACCCATCCAGATCGGGATCGAACGGCGGGGGCGGGGGTTGAGGGCCACGCGGTCCAAGCGGTGGAAGGCGCCTTCGAAGCTCACCACGGGCTCGGTCCACAGCCGCCGCAGCAGCGGGACCTGCTCGTCGAGGCGGCGTCCTCGCTCCGCATAGTCCTGCCCGAGCGCATCATACTCCGCATAGTTCCAGCCGGTGCCCACGCCCAGCCTGAAGCGCCCGCCGGACATCAGGTCGAGGTCCGCCGCCTGTCGCGCCACGAGCGCAGTCTGCCGCTGCGGCAGGACCAGGACACTTGACGCAAACTCGATCCGGTCCGTGAGGCCGGCCAGATAGGCGAACATGATCAGCGGATCGTGGAAGGGATCGCGCTCGGTGTAGGGGCCGGTCAGCGGCGGGGTCCGGTCGGCGTGAACCGCGCCCAGCACGTGGTCGTAGGCGTTGATATGGTCATAGCCCAGGTCTTCGGCAGCGCGCCCGAACCGCCTCACCGCTTCCGGATCACCCTGCAATTCGATCTGTGGGTAGACGATCCCGGTCTTCATGACGGGCCTCCATTGCGACGGGTAATTCTATGCGACGGCCGGGCGACTGTAGACGCGTGGCTGCCGCTTCCGAAAGCAGGCTTCCTGCAGGGGCCCGTCGTAAGCTAGGTATTCAGGGGCGCGGGCGACCGATCGTCGGCCACGAGAGGCTTGGGAGGAAGGCCATGGAGTCGCAGATCGCCGAGGTGACGGCCGGTCTTCGCCGACGCCTTACCGACCGCCGGGCGGCGCGCGCCAGTCTTGAAGGCGATGCGGGCGCGGGCCGTGAGCTGTTCGGCTTCCTGGCGGACCAGGGCCTGCTGGGCCTGGCCCTGCCGGAAGCGCTGGGCGGCGTCGGCCTGGGGCTGCCGGAAGAGGCGGCGGTGGCCGAGCTGCTGTCCTACTACGCGGCCCCGACGCCGGTGCTTCCGACCTATCTGGCCGCGCACCTGCTGGCGGTGGGGAGCGGCGCCGAGGCCCGGGGACTCGCGGCCGAGCTGGCGACAGGCGAACGCCGGATCGGCGTCTGCATTTCCGCCGGCAAAGGGTTCGCCTACGACGTGGTGGCGGACGGCGAGGGTTGGCTCCACGGCGCCATTCCCGACATTCTCGACGGCGCCGGGCTGGACGTCCTGATCGTCCGCGCGGGCGACGCCTGGTGGGCGACGCCCGCCCACGCGGTCCAGCTCGATCGTATCGACGCGCTGGATCCGACCCGCCCGCTGGCTCGCGTGACGTTCGCGGGCGCGGCGGGGGTGCGGGTGGCCGAGGCGCCGCCGGAGGGGCTGGAGGCGCTGGCGTGGATCCTTCTGGCGGCGGAGGGGCTCGGCGCAGCCCAGGCCTGCCTCGACCTGGCCGCGGATCACGCCCGCCTGCGCAAGCAGTTCGGCCAGCCGATCGGTCGCTTCCAGGCGATCAAGCAGAAGCTCGCCGACTGCCTCCTGGCCGTGGAAGCCGCCCGGTCCACGTTGTGGGGCGCTGTGCGGGCGCAATCTTCGGGCTGGCCGGATCCGCGCGCAGCGCGCAGCGCCAAGGCCTTGGCCACCCAGGCGGCGGTCACCGTGGCGCACGAGGCCGTGCAGACTCACGGCGCCATGGGCGTCACCTGGGAGCACGACCTGCACCTGCTGCAGCGGCGCGCCAAGCATTGCCAGCTCGCCCTGGGCGCGCCGGAGGCCCATCTGGCCGCCACCGCCGAGACGCTCCTGGCGGAGGCCCGCCGGGGCGCGCGCGCTTCGGAAATGGGCATCGCGCCCAGCGATCTGGAACCTGCGGACCACGCCTTCCTCGACGAGTTACGGGACTGGCTGGACCGCCACGCCACGCCGCAGCGGTTGGACGAGGTGAAGAAGGGCGGGCTGGCGGCGGGCCGCGCCTGGCAGGCCGAGATGGCCGAGGGGGGATGGGTCGGCGTCCATTGGCCCAAGGCCTATGGCGGCCGGGACGCCAGCTTCACCCAGCAGGTGCTCTATCACGCGGAGCTGACGGCGCGGGGTCTCCCGCGGCTGGTGGGCAACCGGGGGCTGACGATTGTCGCGCCGACACTGATCAAGCACGGCTCGGCCTTCCATCAGGAGCTGCTCGAACCCACGCGGCGGGCGGACGTGCTCTGGTCCACCGCCTTCTCCGAGCCCGGGGCTGGCTCGGACCTGGCCAGCCTGCAGACCCGCGGCGTGATCGACGGCGACCACATGGTCATCACCGGCACGAAGATCTGGACCTCCGCCGCCCATGTCTCGGACTGGCTTTACGCCCTGATCCGCACGGGGCCGCAGCATCCCAAGCACGACGGCATCAGCTGCGTCGTCCTGCCGTTGAGGATCGACGGGCTCACCATCCAGCCCATCCGGCTGAACAACGGCGCCCATCATTTCAACCAGCTGTTCTTCGATGGGGTGCGCATCCCCCTGACCCATGTGGTGGGGCCCCTCAACGAGGGCTGGCGCAAGGTGAACCGCACCACCATGGCGCACGAGCATTTCACCAACTTCCTGGGCACCCACGCCAGCTACGCCAATGTCATCGAGCACATCCTGCGGCGCCTGGCGGAGCGGGAGGTCGAGGCTGGCGTCGATCACGACCTGCGCCGGCGCGCGGCCATGTCGTGGATCACCGTCCAGCTGCTGCGGCTGAACGGCATGCGCAACGTGGTGCGCATCCAGGCCGGCGAGGATCCGGGCGCCGAGGGGTCCATCCAGAAGGTCCTGGGCCAGGAAGAGGAACGGCGGCTGTTCGAACTGGCGCTGGACGTCATGGGCGCGGCCGGACTTGCGACAAACCGCTGGGGCCGTGCATATCTTTCGTCACGGGCGGCCACCATCGGCGGCGGCACCAGCGAGATCCACAGGAACAAGCTGGCGGAGCGCGTTCTGGGCCTTCCGCGCGACCTCTGGGCGGATGACGATGCGCCGGCCGGACGGTGACGAGCCTCTCGACCCCGTGTCGGCGGCTCAGGGCGCTGTTCCCGCCCGAGGCCACCGACGCCGCGCAGCTTGACGTCGCGGGCCAGTCCGGCAATGGCGCAGGCATCATGAACGGACCTGAGATCGTCCTGGCCCATGACCAGAGCCGTCAGCTTTGCGAGATGATGCCGGAGCAGGACCCGGCCTTCGCCGACCAGGCCAATTCCGGCGTGAGGCGCCGCTCAGGCTGGGATGAGGAGTGACCGCGCATATGAGCTGTGACGAGGAGCGGAGTTGATGGTGGACCAGGGACGTCTGGGTGGAAGGGTCGCGCTCGTCACCGGCGCCGCGCGGGGTCTTGGGCTCCATATGGCTGAGGCGCTCATCGCTGAAGGCGCCCAGGTCGTCATGGTCGCCCGCTCAGCCGAACAATTGCGCGAAGAAAGCGCCAGGCTTGGCCCGTCGGCGCTCGCGGTCGCCGCGGACATCTCCGATCCCGACTCGCTGAGTGCGGCGTTCGCCGCCGCCCGGGAGGCTTTCGGCGGACTGGATATTCTGGTCAACAACGCCACGCTCAACTACGCGCACAAGATCGAGCAGGCGACCAACGCCGAACTCCAGGCGGAAGTCGGCGTCAATATCCTGGGCGCCATCTACGGCATACGCGACGCCATTCCTCTGATGCGCGCGCGGGGCGGGGGCGACATCGTCAACGTGTCTTCGGAATCCGTGATGCGGCCGTTTCCGTTCCTGAGCCTCTATGCGGCCTGCAAGGCGGCGATCGAGAACCTCACCGTGGGGCTACGGGAGGAAGTGCGTAAGGACAACATCCGCGTGACGACCTTGCGCTCGGGCGTCGTCGCCTCGGGCGGCGCCTTCATGGCGGGGTCCGATCCGGAGCGGTTGCAGCAGTTCCAGGAAGAGTGCGTGACGCAGGGATTCAGCTACGGAGTCGGCGAGCCCATATCGCCGAAGATCACCGCCAAGGCGCTCATCGACTTTCTCACCGTGCCCCGCGAGGCCCATATCGACGTAATCTCGGTTCGTTCGATCTGAGGCTCATCCGAAGCCGTCTTTCGCTGCGATCGGTCGTCGTGACAAACCCCATCTGGTAGCCGCCTCAAGGCGTGCGTTCCGAGTTGACGGATCGGTCTAAAAGACTGAACATCAATGAGAGGCACGGCGGCGGCACGCGCGCCCGACAAGGGGAGACGCATGGGGAAGGGAATTCACGGGCAGGGCGCGACGAGTGTGCTCGACCGTTTTCGCCTCGACGGCCTCACCGCGCTGGTCGTGGGGGCCGGACCGGGCATCGGGGCTCACGTCGCCCGCGCCTTTGCCGAAGTGGGCGCCAACGTGGTCGTCAGCGCCCGCTCTCCGGAGCGCATGACCGCCCTTGCCGCGGAGATCAATGCGGGCGGTGGCTCCGCCCGGGCGGTGGCCGGCGACGCCGGGAAGGCCGACGATCTGGATCGGCTGGTCTGCGAGGCTGAAGATGCGTTCGGGCCAGTGCAGGTGCTGTTCTTCAACGCCGCCACCGGTCCCATCCCGATCACCAGCGAACCCTTCGCGGCCGACGACGCGGTCTGGGAGGCGGCGGTCGCGGTCAATATGCTGGCCCCGTACCGGCTCGCCAAGCGCGTCGTGCCCGGCATGAAGGCGGCCGGCTACGGCTCGATCATCAACCTCCTCACCTGCGCCGCCTTCCAGCCGATCCTCCCGCAGATGGCCTACGGCGCCACCAAGGCCGGGCTGCACATGCTGACGCGGTACATCGCCAAGGGCGGCGCGCCCGAGGTCCGGGCCAACTGCATCTGTCCGGGGTCCATGAGCCCGGACGGCGTCACCAGCCCGAACTTCGCCGAGCACCTGAAGAAGAATGCGATCCCGCGCACGGGCCTGTCGGACGAGGTGGTCGGCGCAGCCCTGCTGCTGGCGGCGCCGGCCTCGAGCTACTCCACCGGTCAGGTGATCTTCTGCGAGGGCGGGCGTGTGAACACGATTTCCTGACGCGGCCCGGGGAAGGCGCGACGGAAGAGGTCGGGGGAGGGAAGACCCGTGGGTCGCAATCGCAGAGCGCCAGGCATCGGCGCAGGAGCCGTCGCCGTGATCGGCGCCGCCATGGCCGCGGTGTTGGCGGCGACGTCGGCGCAGGCGCAGCAGGTGGAAGAGCTCGTCGTGACCGCCCGCAAGCGCGAGGAAGCGTTGCAGGAGGTGCCCGTGGCCGTCACGGCGTTCTCCGGCGACAACCTCGAGGCGGCGCTGGTCACCGAGACCCGCGACCTGGAACGCCTGACGCCCAGCCTGACGATGACCCGCGACATCGGCGCATCGAACTCGGTGCACGTCACCCTGCGCGGGCAGACGCAGAGGGAAGGGCTGATCAACGCCGACCCGGCGGTCGGCATCTACGTCGACGGGGTCTATGCGGCGCGCTCGCCGGGCAGCCTGTTCAACCTGACCGACATCGAGCGGGTCGAGGTGCTGAAAGGCCCGCAAGGCACGCTGTTCGGCCGTAACACCACCGGCGGGGCGGTGAACGTCATCTCCAAGCCGCCGAAGCTGGGGGTGGTGGAAGGCCAGGCGCAGGCGGTCGTGGGCAACTACAACCGCACCAACGTCAGCCTGGTCGGCAACGTGCCGCTGGGCGAGACCCTGGCGTTCCGGGGCGTCGTCGAACGGCTGAAGCACCAGGGCTACGACAAGGACGTCTTCAACGGCGCGCGGTTCACCGGGGAGAACAAGTACAGCCTCCGGGCCGCTCTGTTGTGGCGGCCCGATGACGCGTCGGAGGTGGTGCTGCGGGCGGACTGGCTGCGGGCCCGCGAGTCCGTCTTCTCACCGAAGCTCATCGCGGTGGGACCGGCCGCGACCGCCACCAACATCGTCAGCCAACTTACCGGCGGGACCGACCGGCTGACCAACTACCTGTCCCTGCCGCCGCACACAGTCGCGTCGGGGATGTACAACAACACCTGCCCTGGGGGCGTCACCTGCGTCTTCCCGATGCAGGATCCCATCGACACGGTCCCGGGGCGGACAGATCCCGACGGCTTCTCGAACCTCGATGTGTGGGGCGCGTCCGTGACCGCGACCCGTGATTTCGACTGGGCCACCGCCAAGTTCATCCTGGCCGAGCGCTACGTCTTCTCCTGGACCGCGCTGGATCAGGACGGAACGCCCTATCCGCTGCTGCTCGGCAACGGCCGTGGCCGCCAGCGGCAGTGGAACGCCGAGCTGCAGCTTACCGGCCAGCACGATTTCGCCGGACACGGGCTGGATTGGCTCGTCGGCCTCTACTGGTTCCGGGAGCGCGGCTTCAACTACAACGACACCTACACCAACGACCCGCTCAACGCGTTCAATCCCACCCAGTTGCGCGCCTTCGGGGTCAACCGCAGCTATGCGCTGTTCGCCCAGGGAACCTATGCGCTGACCGACCGACTGAACGTCACCCTGGGCGCGCGCCACACCTGGGACCGCAAACAGCTCAGACTGTTTCCGCAAGCCGGCGGCATTCCGCAGCCTGGCAACCTCGCCGGGGCGGTCCGCTGCGACGTGCCGGTCGCCGTCCGAGACGATCCGGCGGCTTGCGTGGCGAACTTCGCGCGGACCTTCAGGTCGCCGTCCTGGAACGTGACCTTCGATTATCGCCTGCTCGAGGGCGGCGGCTCCACGGCGATGGCCTACGCGACCGTGGCGTCCGGATTCCGCAGCGGCGGCGTCAATGCGCGCTCGGCCGCCCCGATCCGCGACGCAAACTTCTACGATCCGGAGAAGGTGCTGAGCTACGAGATCGGCCTGAAGGCGGACTGGCTCGATCGCCGGCTGCGCACCAACTTCGCCGTCTACTACCAGGACTACAAGGACATCCAGCAGGCCCAGATCATCGTCGTCGGGGCCAGCACCGCCACGGTGATCTTCAACGCCCAGAAGGCCCATATCAGCGGCGCCGAAGCCGAGATCGTCGCTGTCCCGGCGCCCAACCTGGACATCGCGCTCACCGCCAGCACCACGCGGCCGGTCTACGACGAGTTCGTGGCCAACCCCTCGCCCGGTGTCTTCACCGACCGCTCCGGCGAGAAGTTCGTGCGGGTGCCGCGCTACCAGGCCTCGGTCGCCGCCAACTACCGGATCCCGGTCCCCTACGGGCAGTGGCGGCTGAACGCCAACTATGGCTGGCGATCGAGGGAATTCTTCTCCACCGCCGGCGACGCCGAGCAGAGCCAGAAAGCGGTGGGCGTGGTCAGCGCCCGGATCGGCCTGACGCTTCCGCGTTGGGACCTGGAAGTCTCGCTCTGGGGCAAGAACCTGGCGAACAAGAACACCATAGCCAACACGGTCGATCTGCGCTCGTCGCTTGGATACGCCTCCGCGGTCTACGACGAACCGCGGACTTGGGGCGTCGACCTGGTGTGGAAGTTCGGCGGCTGACGTTGTGACGGGCGGTCGTGGCTCGCAAATCCCGGAAGGAAGCGGCAGATGAGCAACCTCAGGTTCGGCGAGACAGCGAACGACGACTATCCCCTGCTGGGGCAGCCGGAGGGTCAGCCCACCTATGGTGAGAACCACGCCTTCTGGCTCTTCGACGAGCAGGGCCGCTACTACATCAACACCCATCTGAACTCGGTGGAGAGCTTCTGGCCGCTGCGCCGCGAGACGGTTGGGATCTGCCTGCCGGACGACGGGATCCTGGTCGGGATGAACGAGGGGGCGCTCACGCGGGCGGACGCCGTCGGCGGCGCCAATCTCGTCATGAGCTGCGACGAGCCGTTCAAGCGCTGGACGGTCAGCTTCGCGGGCACGCTCTTGAGGACGACACAGTCGCGCCTCGCCACCGGACCGATCACCGAATACGACGGCCGGCGGCTCGTCGTGCGGTTCGACGCGGATGTGAAGGTCGAGGGCCCGGTGATCTTCCAAGGCGGCATCGGCGCCAGCAGCCACGAGCTCGGCGACACCGTGGCCTCCCGCTACATCGGCGGGACCCGTTACGAACAGCTCTTCCGCGCCGAGGCGCGGCTGCGGATCGAGGGCGAGCCTGAGATCCGATTCACCGGCACGGGCACGCGCACCCACCGGCGCGGAACGCGCAACGTCGGCGGCTACGCCGGCCACGACTGGCAGTCCGCCCTGTTCCCGAGCGGTGATGGTTTCTACTTCATGCGCTTCCCCACGGCGGACGGCGCCGTCGCCTACAGCGAGGCCTGCGTGATCCGGGACGGCCGCGTCCATCCGGCCGAGGTGCTCAGCGACACCTGGATCACCTCGCGCCAGGTGGCGGGGGAGCGGATGTCGATCCGCCTGGGCTCCGATCTCGGCGAGACGGTGATCGAAGGCGAAACGCTGGGCACGGTGCTGCGCGCCATGAACGCGACGCCCGGAAATCCCCTCGCGCGGGTCTTCGGGTTCCACAATCAGAACGAAGGCGCGATCGGCCTGTCGCAGGCCTGGGCCCGCTACACCTCGGGTGGGGAGACCGCCACGGGCCTGTGCGAACGGTCCACGTTCAGCGCGCGACTATAGCTGGCCCGCTGATGACGCCCACGCCCCTACGCGAACCCGACCTGCCCGTCCGATCCGCCGGTCCCGTCGCCGTTTATCGCTGGTACGTGCTGGCCATCCTGATGGTGACCTATGCGGTTCACGCCATGGACCGCACGATCATCAACGTGCTGCTGGAGCCGATCCGCCGGGAGTTCCACCTCAACGACAGCGCCATGGGCCTGCTGACCGGGCTCGGATACGCGGTCCCGTTCGCCATCGCCGGCCTGCCTCTGGGAGCCTTGATCGACCGTACGAGCCGCAAGCGGTTGCTCGCGGCGCTGGTCGCCATCTGGAGCGGCTTCACCGCCTTGGGCGGGCTGGCGCAGAACTACGCGGTCCTGCTCGTCACGCGCATGGCCGTGGGCGCGGCGGAATCCGGGTCGCCGCCGGCGGCGCTGGCGTTGATCTCCGACTTCTTCGCGGCGCGGCTGCGCGCGACCGCGGTGAGCATCTTCTACATCGGCGCGCCGTTGGGCGGCATGGCCGGCGCCTACCTGGGCGGTGTCGTCACCGCCTCGCACGGCTGGCGGACCGCGCTGTTCGCCGCAGCCCTGCCCGGACTGGTTATCGCGCTGGTGATCGTCGCCACCATCCGCGATCCGCGCCGGGGCGGACAGGATGCGCAGCAGGCTGAGGCGCCGCAGGTGACGCTGGGCGCGGCCCTGAAACTGGCGCGCAACCCGGGGCTGGCCTGCGTGCTGGCCGCGCTGGTCATCGGCGCCCTGGCGTCGGTCGGCGTCGGGGCCTGGACGCCCGCGTTGCTGATGCGCATCTACCATGTGCCTGTGCAGGAGGCCGGGCGGCTGGTGGCGTTGATCAGCCTACTCGGCGCCGGCGGCACCGCTCTGGGCGGCCTGCTGTCGGACCTCTACGCCAAGGGGCGCGCGGAGCGGTTGCTGCTGCTGGCCGGCGTGACGAACCTTATCGCGATTCCGCCCTTCGTCCTGGCCGTGCTGGCGCCCGACCTCAGCGGCTTCATGCCCGCCTTCCTGGCGTGGAGCGTCCTGCACGTGATCTATTATGGTCCCGGCTTCAGCCTCGCCCTGGGGCTCGCGCCGTCGCAGACGCGCGGGCGCCTGATGGCGCTCACCTTCGTGCTTTCGAACATCCTGGGCGCGGGCATGGGCCCGCAGGTCGTCGGCCTGCTGAGCGACGGCTTCACCCTGGCCGGCGACCCCGAAGGCCTGCGCCACGCCGTGGCCTGCCTCAGCCTTGCCGTCGGGGCGGCCGGGGTGCTGTTCCTGCTCGCGATGCGATGGGTGAAGCCGGGCGTCACCGAGCCAATCAGCTAGGAGGAAGACCCATGTCTCTCATCGATATGCGCGGTGGCCTGGACGAAGGTCGCGAGTTTCCGCTCGAGCAGCCGCCCCTCGACGCCCCCGGCTACCGAGAGAAGTACTGGGCCTGCGGCTACGACGGTGCGGCGCGGATCGGGTTTTCGATCTGGCTGGAGACGACGGCCGCCGACTATTCGGTCTGGCAGGAGGTGGTCCACGTGGTCCTTCCCGACGGGCGCATCTTCCTGAGCTCCACCGAGACGCCGCGCATGACGCCGTCGGGCGTCGGCGGGCGGCTCGCCGCCGGAACGTGCGAGGCGCCCTTCCACAAATGGTCGTACCGGGTGCGCAGCGCGATGGAAGCCGCCACCGCCGCCGGCCTGGCGCGGCGCCCGGAAGAGGGCCCGACGCCTGCCGCGGGTCCCGCCGCCGATGTGGCGCTCGACCTGGCCCTGGTCAGCACCGCGCCGGCGTGGAACCTCTCGCGCGCCGGCTCGGCCAGCGCCGCCGAGGCGGCCTTCGCGACCCAGTACCGGCAGCTGTTCCGCGCCACCGGCGACGTTCGCGTGGGGGGCGATTTTCACGCCGGCGTCGAAGCCACCGGTTTCCGCGCGCACAGCAGCGGGCCCTATCACGGCACGACCTTCGGGGGGCATTCGATGATCTCGGTGCAGTTCCCCAGCGGCCGGGGCGCCGGTTTCCTGCAGCATGTCCGCCCGGACGGGTCGGCCATCGTCAGCCAGGCCTTCGTGCTTGAGGGCGATGCGGTGATCCCCGCGCAGGTCGCCGAGGCGCCCAGGACGCTCCCGGGTCTTTCGCCGGGCGGCGAGCGCTTCACGGTCCGGCTACGCACGGATGCGCGCGACTATCTCGTCGGCGTCGAGATCCTGGTCAATGTCACCTCCGTTCGCCCCAACTACTTCGCGTCGACAGCCCGCACGCAGGCGGATCGGGCGATCCTGAGCGCCCGGGGCGACGGCCTGGCCAACGCTATTTCCTATGGCCGGTTCGAGCTCGACGGAGAGACCGGATTCGGAGTCATCGAGCGTTCCACCCTCACCAGTCGCCTGCAGGTTCAGTCAGGCTAGAATCGCCCGGGCGGCCGATATCCGCGAATTGCCGGAGCGCGGGTCGGCGCCGGCGTCCCCACACACCCGCTGATCACACGGCCTAGCGCGCGCCCATCTCCATCAAGCCCGCGGAGGCGATGCCGAGGAGGAGAAGCATGAAGGCGACGACCGAGCCCATCCCCAGCAGCGTCATCCGCAGGAGAGTCGCCGCCAGCGACGAAGGGTACACGCCGCGCATGTGAACGAAGAGGTGAATGGGCGCGACCAGAAGCAGCCAGTCACCGGGGTCGCCCGGAAAGACGTTCACCAACCCGGCCATGGCCAGGAGAAGTCCCTGGAAGGAAAGGGAGTGCATCGCGAAGACCATGTGGTCAAACAGCATGATTTGCCGCCGGCGAATAAACAGCACGCCCAGCAATGCGGTCGAGACCGGAAGCGTCAGGAAGGCCAGTCGTTGCGCCCACTTCCCAAGCGCGGCGGCGTAGGCGGTCGGATCGGCCAGGACTCGATTGAGTCTTTCCCGCAGCCACAGCGTCGCGCGCTCTGAGTGATAGCGCCCGACGCCGACATCCACCTTTGTGATCGCCGCGCTGATTTCGCGCTTCTGCGCCACGGTGAGGTTCTTGGCCCCGACGCCTGGCTTTCCCTTGCCGGCCTGCGCCGCCTCGCCGACAGACTTGAACATCGACGGGTCTTGTCGGTTGTCGCGGGTCCGGTCATCGAGCGAGCCGGTGAAAAACACCATGACCAACACGACGAGAAACATCCGCAACGGCGGGATCTGGGCGGCCCGCTGACCGGCCAGGTAGTTCGTCGTCAAGCGGGCCGGGCGAACGATGAGGTCGGGCAGGGTCGTCCAGATCCGGTTGTCGAAATTCACCAGGCCCTGCAGCCATTCCAGGAACACGCGCTTCACGGAGCGATGCAGGTCCGCGCTGTGCTGCCCGCAACGATGGCACCAGGGCCCCCTGAGGAGCGCACCGCAATTGGCGCAGTGGGTCAGCACGCCGGACTCTGCGTCCGAGCGCAGGGCTCCAGGGCGAAGCGTTGCTTGATTGCGATGGCCATGCCGAAGCGTATGGCCCGGTCCCTCAGGTGTCACGAACCGTCAGCGCCGGGCATCTGCTATCGGCAGGCCTTTTCCTGCATCAGGCCCGCCAGGCGCGCGAAGCGAGGATTGTCCTGCATCGATTGGGCGACGTCGCCCATCGAGGCGTTGTTCGCCTCGAACATGCGTCGCCGGGCGGGGGTGAGTTCGGCGTTCGCATGCGCCGAGAAGGCCTGGGTCGAGGCCATGTTGGCCGCGCCCGCGGCGGTCGCAGCGGCGGCGCCGACGCCCGGGATCGCGCTCAATGCGCCGGCCGCCGCCAATGTGGCCGTCTGTTGCGCCATCACCGCCTTACCCTCGGCGTCGATCCGCTTCTGCCTGGCGATGTAGTCCTCGCCGGCCGCCATGCCCTCCGTGACGTGCTCATGGGAGACGCCGACGTTCTGCTGGGTGGCCAGTTCCGCCTTGATCGCCTCGCAGCTCATCGCATCGTCGCCGGGTCGTTCGCCCCCGCCGGCGCTCATCGCGCCCTGCATGGCGCTCGCGTGTTTCATCAGGTCCTCGCATGCCTGTTGGGTCATCGGGGCGTTGGGCATCCGTCCGAGCGCTGCGCAGTCCATCTGCGAGGCGCCGGCTGTGGGGGCTGGACGCATCTGCGCCTCGACTGGAAGGCCGAGCCCCACCGCGACGAAAGCGGCCGTCAGAACTCGCAGTGCGCGCATTGTGTCCTCCCGGATCCACAGCCTCTGGCCCCGCGACGCTAGCACGGCGCAAGGTCGAAGGCCGACTATCTCCGGCGCCTGCGGGACCGGCGACCTGAACGGCGGATGACTTTCCGGCTCAGCTTTCTCTCACAGGCGAGGCCTCAAACTGGCTCTCGATCCGTCCATTGGGGCGGTGATGGGCGAGGTGATTGTCATGGCCAGCTTTCGTGGCGTTGATTGGGTTCTCCTGGAACACGCGGCCAGTCCGGTGAAGGTTGGCGATTTGCTGTCGGTCGATGCGGGCGGCATGCCGATCTATCAAGTGGTGGCGGTGTCCGACGGCCTGATCTCCCTGCGGGACGAACGCCATCCGCCAGTGCAGGTCAGATCGTTGGACGCCTTTCGCTGGAGAGGCGCCGCCGCCTAGGGAGCGCCGACCGCGCCTCCTCGGAAGAAGGCGTGGCCGCGCGCGGCGACACGGCGGCCAAGTGACCCCGCTCGACGGCGGGATGCTGCACATGGGAGCGACAGCGATGTTGTCTTTCGTCCCAAGCCGGACTTTCCTAGGCGCCTGAACGAAGTCCGTTCGGTGACCAACGAGGCCGGAAGGCGGTTGAGGCAAGCGATCGTCACGTTCACGCAAACACGAACGCAAGGGGGCGTCACCGAGTTCGACTTCGATCTCACGGTCGATGGCGAACGCGTGCCTGCGGTCATCTGGGCCCCGGAGGGCGCGAAGACTCCACGTCCGATCGTGCTGATGGGCCACGGCGGCGGTCAGCACAAGAAGACCGAAATGCTTGCGGCGAGGGCGCAACGCTACGCCCAGACATTCGGCTATGCGACCTTGTCGATCGACGCGCCCGGCCACGGCGAGCGCATCGGTCCCGAAGAGGCGGAGGTGATGGTCGGCGACGTGGCCGCCCGTGTCGTGGGCGCTTCCGCGTCGAGGGCCGTGCCGTCTCCCCTCTTCAAGACCATGGGCGAGCGAATCCGGCGCATCGTACCGGAGTGGCGGGCCGCGCTCGACGCGGCGCAATCCCTGACGTTCGTGGGCGCTGACGGGCCGGTCGGCTATTGGGGCGTTTCGATGGGCGCCGTTCTGGGGGTTCCGTTCGTCGCCGCCGAGCCGCGAGTCACCTGCGCCGTGTTCGGGCTCGCCGGCGTGCGGCCCAAGGACGAAGCCTTCGCCGAGGCTGCGCGGCAGATCACCGTGCCGGTGGAGTTCGCCTTCCAGTGGGATGACGCCATCGCCCCGCGCGACACCGGCATCGCCCTCTTCGAGGCCTTCGGCTCGAAGGAGAAGTCACTGCACATCAACCCCGGCGGTCACCGCGAGACACCGGCGTTCGAGAGCGCATCCTGGGAGGCGTTCTTCATGCGCCATCTGTCGCTCGCTTCGTAGTATCTAAGCCCAGACCAGCGGAAGGTGAGGGGACCGATGTGCGGCCTGCGTCCCCGGAGTCTGATCGTTCTCCCGCCATGACCAGAACGGGAGGGGCGCCTGCTGGCGCGGTGAACAGATCGATTATCAGCATCCCGGGGTCGATGCTGAGCAAGACCTTCGCCTGGTTCTCAAGATGGCGGGTCCAATGCTGCTCAGCGCCGGAAGCATCGCCCGCCCTTACCAGGCCGAGCAGGCGCCGGTAGGATTTCAGCGATTTTTGTCTCTGGCCAGTCGTCGAGGCGCCCGTCTTCCCTCTGGACGCCAGGGATGTCAGCTCAGCTTCAACGATGTTGAGGAGCGTGGCGTGGACCACGCTCAGGGTCTTGTTCCCCGTCAGCGCCACGACGGCTCGGTGGAACGCCGTGGCGACCCGCGCGAAATCCAGCGGATCGTCCAAGGAACGCTCCCCTTCGGCGACCAGCATCTCCAGCGTGCGGATGATCGTCGTCGTGGAGTGCGCGGCGAGGCGCCCCGCGGCGAACGGCTCCAGCCCCAGGCGGGCGGTCAACAGATCGTCCAGCGTCACCTTCTGGTGCTGCAGGAAGACGCCGACCGACCGGGTCACCACGTCGAGGCTCGGCGCCTTCACGGCGACGCCGCCCTTGGCGCCCCGGCGGATTTCCAGCAGCCCTTCCGTTTCGAGAATGCGAAGCGCCTCCCGCACCGCGGCCAGCGAAACCCCGAAGCGGATCGCCAGCCGATCGAGGGTGGGGAGCCGGTCGCCTGCCCTGAGCGCGCCCCGGACGATCCAGGTCCGCAGATCCTGCGCCACCAGGTCTGCGAGCTTGGGCGGCTTGGTGACGCGCCCGGGAGTCTGCTCAGAATTCATCGGCCCGGTCGCAGCGGCTCAATAGGCATCGGCGAACCCGTCGAAGAGCTGCCACCGGTCATCTGCATCGCGCGTCCAGCCGCTGCTCGCCCAGGTTCCGCCATCCACATTGAGGGTCGTGCCGGTGATGTAGCTGGCCAGCCGGGAGGCCAGGAATACGCAGGCGCCGGCGGCGTCGTCCGTGTGACCCACCCGGCCGAGCGGAATGGCGCGCTGGAGCGCGGCAAGCCGCTGCGGCGGGCCGCCGCCGTCCGCGTCCACCAGCCGGATCCCGGGTGTCGCGATTATGTCGGGGGCGATCGCGTTCACGCGAATCCCGTGCTCGGCCAACTCGAGCGAGAGCGTGCGGGTGAAGTTGATCATCGCCGCCTTGCAGGCCGCATAGACCGAGCGGTGTGGCGCGCCCCGGAAGGCCTCGATGGTCGCGACGTTGATGATCGACCCGCCTCGGCCGCCCTTGATCATGGCTCGGGCCGCGAGGTCCGTCGGCCCAAACAGCCCGTAGAGGTTCAGTTCGATATGTTTGCGCCAACCGCGTTCCTGCAGTTCGAGGAAGGGCGCGCGCCGAACGCCGCCCGCGTTGTTGACGAGCACGTCGATGCGGCCGAACGCCTTCAGGGTCGCCTCGACCATCTGCTCGACCTCGGCGAGCTCGCGCACGTCGCACTTTACGAACAGGGCGTCCGCGCCGGACTCCCGGATCGCCTGGGCGGTGCGCTCGCCGGTTTCGGCGTTCTTGTCGGCGATCACCACGCGGGCGCCGAAGCGGGCGAAATTCGTGGCGATCCCCTCGCCGATCCCCTGGGCTCCCCCGGTGATGATCGCGACCTGATCGGTCAGCAGGATGTCGTCGGGTGTCAACATGGACGGCTACCTCTTCATTGCGGTCGGGCGATCAGACGCCTGCCCGCACAATCATACTATCATTGAATAATTCTCGAACAGCGCTGATGGTCTGCCGGCGCGCACGTCCTGTGCGCGAAACGGCCTGGAAATCTCCGGCGGCGCGCTGCCGCGCACGGATGCGCTCCCAGTCCGAACCGGCGGTTTGGCCACAGCAAAGACGGCAGGCGAGGGGAGGACGTGTTGAAGGATGAACGCGACGATGAGCTGAAGGGCGATGCGGGCTGGAGCATGCCGAAGCGCAACTACGTGCTCTTCGTCCTCTGTGTCGTCGCGGTGTTCAACTATATCGACCGGCAGATCATCACCGTGCTGCTGCAGCCGATCAAAGAGGAGTTCGGCGCTTCGGACACGGCGATGGGCCTGCTGACCGGCCTGATCTTCGCAGGCTGCTATGCGGTCATGTCCATTCCCCTCGCCCGCCTATCCGACCGGCACGAACGGCGGACGGTGCTGGCGGCCTGCCTCGTCTGCTGGAGCTTGCTGACCAGTCTCGGCGGTATCGCCCAGGCGTTCTGGCAGCTGGCCCTCAGCCGGATCGGGGTGGCGGCGGCCGAGAGCGGCGCCGTGCCGGCCAGCCACGCGATGACTGCCGATCTTTACGGACTGGGCGTGCGGAGCAGGGCCATCGCGGTGCTCTCGAGCGCGCAGTCGATCGGCATCGGACTTGGCGTGCTCCTGGGCGGCTGGTTCTCCCAGGCGTTCAGCTGGCGTGTGAGCTTCTTCATCGTGGGCCTGCCGGGCCTGTTGCTGGCCGCCCTGCTGATGCTCACGGTGAAGGACCCGCCGAGGGGCATGTCCGACCGGCGGGCGGACACGTCCGAAACGCCGACGCTCGCCATGACGGTGCGCCATCTCTGGGCGCTGCCGACCTATCGTTGCGTCGTCCTGACGGTCGCGCTCGGCGGGTTCACCGGCTACGGGCTGCTCGGCTGGGGCCCGACCTTCCTGATGCGCGTGCACCATATGTCGTCCACCCAGGTCGGGCTGGGGTTCGGCCTCACCGTGGCGGGGTCGCTGATCTGCGGAAACCTGCTGGGCGGCCTGCTTTCGGACCGGCTCGGGCGCCGTGACCTGCGCGCCTACTTCTGGGTGGCCGGGGCGGGACCGCTGCTCTCGATCCCGTTCATGCTTCTGTTCGTCGCCGCGCCGGACGGCCGGATCGCCATCGCGGGCCTGTTCATGGGGATGCTGCTGCTCACCTCCCATATCCCCACCTGCTACACCATGGGCCAGACGCTGGCGCCGCTGCGCATGCGGGCGACCGCGTCGGTCTTCATGGGACTGGCCTCGGTCCTGGTCGGATCCGGGCTCGCGCCGTTCGTGATCGGGGCGATGAACGACTCCCTCACCGGGCGCTATGGCCCGGAGGCCATCCGCTATTCGCTCGGCTTCGTCACCCTGATGGCCGCCGTCACCGCGCTGACGGCGATGCTGGGCGTCCGCTGGGTGCGGCTCGACTACGCCAAGGCTCAGGGCGAGCTTTAGGGCGGGCGGGTCCTCCCGCGAATCCGTCCGAAGCTACGCCCGGCGATCCGGTCGCCGGGCGTAGCGTTCGACCCGAGGTCAGTCTTCGGCCGAGGCGAACATCCGATTGATCTGACCGGAGGTGACCACCTCCTTCTTGTCCATGCTCTCGGTCTTCATCCCGCCCAGATGCTCGCGTGGGCTGACGTCGACGTCCTTGCCCGCCTCGCGCAGCGCGCCGACCGTGCAGTTCTCCCGGCCAAGGATCGAGAACGGGTCATAGGAATAGAGCTTCATCGCGTTGAGATGGGTGATCTTGTCGACCGTCTCGCGCGGAAGGGTCTTGGCCGAGGGCCACAGGTAATCCGGCGCGTTCGGCCACAGGGTGTCGGAGTGCGGATAGTCGCACTCCCAGGTCACTAGGTCCTCGTTCAGGAAGCGCAGGTTTTCCAGTCCGACCTGATCGTCGATGAAGCAGGTGATGATGTGCTTCTTGAAGATGTCGGAGGGCTTGCGCCCGCCGCCGAAGTCGAAGTGCGTCCACTCGCCATGGTGCTCGTGCGTGAAATCGGCGCGCTCAAGGAAATAGGGAATCCAGCCGATCCCGCCCTCCGACAGCGCCATCTTCAGCTCCGGATACTCCTTCCAGATGGGCGCATAGACCCAGTCGGCGGCGCTGTTGGAGATCGACATGGGCATGGTGGTGATCCACGCCGCAATCGGGGTGTCGTCGGAGGCGTGGGCCGCCCGGGCTCCGGTGCCGATATGGCAGTTGATGACCATCTTGTAGTCGTTCAGCGCCTTCCACATGGGTTTCCAATAGTCCGCATGGATGCTGGGCAGGCCGAGCAGCGCTGGATTGTCGGGGAAGGTGATGGCGTGCACGCCCAGGTCGGAGGCGCGCTTCAGTTCCGCCAGAGTCTCCTCCATGTTCCACAGCGGCAGGATGACCATCGGGATGAAGCGGCCGGGGCCGGCGCCGCACCAGTCGTGGATGTGCCAGTCGTTGTAGGCGCGCACGGCGTGGGTCGCCATGACCTTGTCCTCGACTCCGAGGAAGGTCATCCCGGCGAAGTTCGGGAAGGTCGGGAAGTTCAGCGAGCCCAGCATGCCGTTGACGTTCATGTCGTCGACGCGGGCCTTGGCGTCGTAGCAACCCTTGCGCATCTGATCGAACGCGTCCGGCTCGAAGCCGTATTCTGAACGAGGCCGGCCGACGACCGCGTTGGTGCCCACCGTCGGATAGATCTTGTCCTCGAAGAACCAGACGTCCTTGTCGCCCTTCTTGATGATTTTCGGCGCCTTGTCCCGCAGCCGCTCCGGGAAGTGGCGAATGAAGGCGTCCGGAGGTTCGACGTTGTGATCGTCGACGCTCACCAGGATCAGGTCGTTCATTTCCATGGAAGCCTCCTCATGTGCTTCGTTTAGGGTTCGCCGCAGTCCGGATTAGCGCCAGATCAGCGGCAAGGTGTCGAGGCCCAGGACGCCGCCGCCGTGCGTCGTCAGTTCGGCGCCGGGCCTCATCCGATAGGTCGGGATCAGGCGGGCCCACTCCTGGTGGGCGATGTTCATCTCGCGCCGCGCCAGGTGCGAGCCCAGGCAACGGTGCGGGCCGTAGGCGAAGGCCGTGTGGCGGTTGGGGGTGCGGTTGAAATCGACCTGCGTCGGGTTGTCGAACTCCTGAGGATCGAGGTTCGCGCAAGGGGTGGAGACGGTGACCAGGTCGCCGGCGCGCACCTGCACGCCGCCGATTTCGATGTCGCGGGTCGCCCAGCGGCTGCTGCTGACGGTGGAGAAGGCGCGCATGAGCTCCTCGACCGCATCGGAAATCAGCTCCGGATCGTCGCGCAGCCGCTGCTGGTCGGCCGGATGCTCCGCCAGGTAGCGCATGTGCCAGCCCAGGGCGCTGGCCACCGTGTCGAGGCCGGCGATGAACAGCAGGAAGGTCATGCCGTGGACCTCGTCGTCGCTCAGCTTGCGGCCGTCGAGCTCGGCGCTGACGGCGAATGTCACCAGGTCGTCGGCGGGACGCAGGCGGCGTTCCTTGCAGAGATCCTCCAGGTACTGGACCACTTCCTGCGTGGCGGCGCGCTTGTCGGCCACATCGCCGCCCATCATCCGGGCTTCCCAGGCCAGGAAGTGCGGGATCTCCTCCGATGGCAGGCCCATCAGGTCGACGAAGATCGCCGCCGGGAACCTCTGGGCGAATTCGACGACGAAGTCGCATTCGCCTCGCGCGACGAGCGGCTCGATGAAGCCGGTCGCTCGCTGGCGGATCTTCTCTTCCATGGCCTTCATGCGCACCGGCGAGAAGATCGGGTTCATCAGCGCGCGATAGGCGGCGTGTTCCGGCGCGTCGTACTCGATCGGGACCAGCGGTGCGCCCACGCCAATGGACCGGCCCGTCATGTTCTTGCTCGAGAAGGTCTGGGCGTCCTGAAAGACGGCGCGGATGTCTTCGGCTTTCGTGAAGACCCAGTGCCCGACGCCGAATTCGCCCTGTTGGTGGACGGGGGAGAAGAAGGTGCGCGGGCCGTCGTGTAGCTTGGCGATGGTTTCGTGCGGTCGGTCGCCCAGCCCATTTCGGAAGTCAAAGACCTTCACGAGTTCCGGAGGTACATGGCTCGGAATTTCGATCGTCATGATTGATGACCTTGCCGTGTTTGACGCGTTCTGCGTGGCGCGAAACGCGATGCATTCGTCCCGAAGGGCCATTGCGCCGCGCCCGGGTTCGCGTCAACACCAGCGTCGTGGACCAGTTGGGCGACTTCCTCCACGCGTTGCATCGGGCGCCGCATCGAGACGGCGAAGCGCGAAAAATTCGATGAGTGCAGTTTTCTCGTTGTAGCCATATTAAAACCGGGACCTTCCTGTCGGGATCATCATGTCAGACGTCAGATCAGTTGTCCGAGCACTGAGGCTCTTCGAAGTGTTCGCGGATCAGGGAGCGCCGATGACGCTTTCGGAGCTGGCCTCGAAGCTCAAGATGCCGCCGTCGAGCTGCCTTCAGATCATCAGAACCCTTCTCGCGCGCGGATACCTTTATGCGCCGGGTCACCGTAGCGCCTACTATCCGACCCAACGCCTCGTGGACGTCGCAAGGGAGATCGCCCGCAACGACCCGATCGTCGAGCGCTTCCAACCGCATCTCGATCACCTCCGCGACACAACGCGCGAAATGGTGACGCTCGCGAAGCTGCAGGGGAAAAAGCTGATCTATTTGGCGGTGGCCGAGTCGCGGGAGGTGGTTCGCGCCACCATGAAGCCTGGCGTCCTTCGTCCCCTTCACGGCACCGCCACGGGCAAGGCGTTGTTGGCCGCGACCGACGCGCCGGAGCGCAAGGACCTCATCGCCGGGCTCGAGCTTGAGCCCATGACCGATCGCACCATTGTTTCGGCGGATGAACTGCATCGCGCTGTCGCGGAGGTCCGCCAACGCGGATACGCCGTCAACTCCGGCGAGTCGGTGGCGGGCCTCAGCGCCGTCAGCGTCGCCAGTCGTCTGGGTGACGGCGTCTATGCGATCACGATCATGGGGCCGTCGCAGCGGGTCGATCCAAAGATGGAAGCGTACGGCCAGACCCTGCTCGACTACGTCCGGGTCGTCGAAGAGGACTTCTCGGGCAAAGCGGCGCGTCCGGCGATCGAGGCGGTCGGCGACGGCTGACGGCCGCCCAGGTCCCGGTCTAGATCGCGGCCGGGCGAAATGAAGTCCATGCCGCGGCGCCCGCGGGCCGCGAACCTCGCCGTGTGACTCGCGCACACCGTCACCTCGCAACAAATCATCCTCCTCCAGCCTATCGCTTGCGGCTCTTGGCGCCGAGCGGTTTTTCGGTATTGTGCACCTGACTGCACGATAGTGAAAAATCATTGTCGAACGTCGGTCGGGGAGGGAAGCGATGAATAAGCTATTCTGGCTTGGTGGAACGGCGCTCGCCGCAGCATTGGCCTTGCCGGCTTGGGCGCAGGCGGCGCCCGGCGACGGGAACAGCGGCCCGAGCGCGCAGCTCGAAGAGGTGGTCGTCACCGCGCGGAAGGTCGAGGAAAGCGTCCAGGACGTGCCGGTTGCTATGACGACCCTGTCGCCGACCCGGATGAAAGACCTCTCGATCGTCAACTTCTCGGACGTGGCGCGCTCGACGCCGAACCTGTTCGTCACGCGCTACAACTCGAACCCAGCCTCGCCGCTGATCACCATCCGCGGTCAGGCCCAGCAGGACGTGATCCTCAACATCGACTCGCCGGTTGGCGTTTACGTCGACGGCGTCTACCTGCCCCACTCCTTCGGCCTCGATGCGGCGATGGTCGACGTGGAGCGGATCGAAGTCCTGAAGGGTCCGCAGGGCACCCTCTACGGGAAGAACACCACGGGCGGCGCGCTCAGCGTCCTGACCAAGAACCCCAACCTCAGCGACTTCGGCGGCTTCGGCGAGTTCACGCTCGGCAACTACGACTTCGTCGGCATCAACGCGGCGATCAACGTCCCGATCGTCCAGGACAAGCTCGCCGTTCGCCTCGTCGCCTCCAACAGCAATCACAACGGTTACGGCCGCGACCAGCGGGGCGGTCCGGTGAACGACGACCACTCGCGCTTCTATCGCGCCAAGATCCGCTGGGAGCCGGTGGACAGCGTCCACGTCCTGATCAGCGGCGACTACCAGCGCCTGTGGAACCGGGGGTCGGCGATCCACCTGAAGGAGGTGAACCCTTATCCCTCCACGGTGCGTAACACGCCCGCGACAGCGACCGGCTTCCTCGAGGCGCGCGCCGAGCTTGGCCTGCCCAACACGCCGGCGGGCATCCTTGCGGCCCGCGACATCCTGGCCAGCTACATCTACGGCCAGCCGAACGGGCCGAAGCGCTTCTACGATTCCGGCAGCTTCTCCCCGCAGGAGGGCCATTTCGACGGCTGGGGGACCTCGGCGGACGTCGCCATCGACCTGACCGACTCGATCACGCTGCGCTCGATCACCTCCTTTCGGAAGTTCCAGCGTCGCGACCTGAACGAGATCGACGCCTCGCCCTTCATCCTGCTCAACGCCGACAACATCGGCCGTTCCAGGAACTGGGCGGAGGAGGTGCAACTCACCGGCCGCGGCGACAAGTTCAACTGGATCGTCGGCGCCTACGGCAACTGGGAGAAGGCGAGCGACAATTCGCCGAACTCCGTCACTGTCCCCCTGGTGAACCCGAACTCCCCTGGCCGTAACCTCGCCGACCTGAAGCAGTCGAGCTGGGCGGTGTTCGGCCAGGCCGGCTATTCGCTGACGGAACAGCTTCGCGTCACCGCCGGCCTGCGCTGGACCTCGGAAACCAAGCAGAACATCTCGACGAACAGCACCGGCCCGACCTTCGCGTGCACTGTGCCCGTGGTGCTGCGTGACAATCCTGCGATCTGCGCGGGCACATTCAAGAACACCTTCGATGACTATTCGTACCTGCTGAGCTTGGACTACAAGCCGGTTGAGGACATCTTGCTCTACGCAAAGACGTCTCGGGGCTTCAAGGGCGGCGGGCAGAACATCCGCGGCGCCGGCACCGTCGAGTCCTTCGCCCCGTTCCGCCCGGAAACGGTGACGGACTACGAAGTCGGCGTGAAGTCGGATCTGCTGGACCGTCGCCTGCGGATCAACGCGGCCGCCTTCCACTCCGACTACAAGGACGTCCAGCGCACCGCCCGGATCCTGAGCTCGGCCGGCACCGTGGTGAGTCTGCTCACCAACGCCGCCAAGGCCAAGATCAACGGCGCGGAAGTGGAAGTCACCGCCAGGCCGATCGCCCCGTTGACCTTGAACTTCTCCGCCGGGATCACCGACGCTAAGTACAAGGAGTTCTTCGACGCGGCGCTCGGCGACCGCACGAACGAGCCTTTCGCCCTGCCCAAGAAGACCTATTCGATCAGCGGGAGCTATGTGATCCCGATGGGGAATGGCGACCTGCGGTTGGCGGCGGACTACAACTGGCGCTCGAAGGTGGCGTTCGCGCCGGTGGCGATCTTCCGCGACCTCGTCACGCAAAAGGCCTATGGCCTGCTCAATGCGCGCGTGTCCTACAACGTCGAAGATTATGGGCTCGAGATCGCGGCGTTCGTGAAGAACGCGACGGCGAAGAAGTTCTACGCAGCCACGGGCACCTTCGACAACTCCCTCGGCTACGACATCATGTTCGTCGGTTCGCCGCGAACCTACGGCGTTCAGCTCACCAAGAAATTCGGCGGCGGCTGACCGGGCATGAGTACGCGCGGCGGCCGCACTTAACCTTCACCAGACGGGATCAGTTCGATTATGGCGGTTCAGGAAGCCGACGCGAAGGCGACGTTCGGCAAGCTTACCGACGCGGGCGTCGCGCGCCTGCGCCAGCGCATCGGCGTTCAGTTCAACCAGAACCGCGCGTACCACAACGCGGAGATGACCTGGGACGGTTCGCGCCATTTCGCCTACGGCTACGGCGACGACAACCCCCTCTGGTGCGACCCGGACTACGCGGCGAAGACCCGCTGGGGCGGCCTGATCGGCTCGCCGCTGTTCCATTACACCATGGGCGAGCCGGACGCGCCGGAGCTGACGCCGGAGCAGAAGGTTCTCCTGAAGGGCGACCCGCTGGCGGGGCTGGGCTCCTACCAGGCGGTGATGGACTTCGAGTGGTGGCGACCGCTGCAGGTCGGCGATCGGCTGGGCCGCAGCCTCGCCCTCGTCGGCATCGCGCCGAAGGCCAACAGCGCGTTCTCCGGGCGCAGCCTCGGAGAGGTGCAGGCCTTCTTCTACCGCAACCACCGCGGCGAACTCACCAACATGCGCTCGGGGACCTGGATTCGCGCGGAGCGGTCCGCCTCGAAGGACAAGGCCAAGAAGTACGAGCTGCCGCAGCCCTATACGCCCGAGCAGCTGGCGGCGATCGACGCGGCCTATGAGGCCGAGGAGATCCGCGGCGCGACCCCGCGCTACTGGGAGGACGTGCGGGCGGGCGACGAGGTGCAGACCATCGTGCGCGGGCCGCTGCGCACCAGCGACATCGTCGTGTGGCACGTGGGCTGGGGCATGCAGCTCACGCCGCCCGGCGCGTTCAAGATCTCTTACAAGGTGCGCCGTAAGGCCGCGGGCCTGTTCACGCCCAACCCGCTGAATGTGCCCGACACCGTCCAGCGCCTGCACTGGGAGAAGGAGTGGGCCAACGAGCTGGGCATCCCCGTCAGCTACGACTACGGCGCCATCCGGGAGGCTGTGCTGGGCAACCTGGTCACCAACTGGATGGGCGACGACGCCTGGCTCTGGAAGATGAGCTGCGAGCACCGCAAGTTCGTCTACACCGGCGACACCTACTGGGCGAAGGGCCGGGTCAAGGACAAGGCCATGACCGCCGCCGGCGCGGAGGTCCGACTGGAGATCTGGGTGGAGAACCAGTGGGGCGCCATCGTCACCCCCGGCGAGGCGACGGTGCTGCTGCCCACTCGCGACAAGGCGGTCGACCTGCCCCGGCCAGCCCACGAGGACGTCGACCGGCTGATCGCCCACGAGGTGGAGCGGCACCGCCACCTCGACACCGGCGTGTCGCTGGAAGACGCTGCGCTCTGACGTCCGAACGTCCTGGCGGGTCGCAACGGGAGATGGCAACGCCATGAAGTATGTCCGGCTCGGGAACACCGGCCTTCGAGTCTCGCGCCTGGTGCTCGGCTGCATGACCTACGGGACGCCAGCCTGGCGCCCCTGGGTGCTGGACGCCGAACAGTCCAAGCCCTTCTTCAAGCTCGCCATCGAGAGCGGGATCAACTTCTTCGACACCTCGAACGCCTATTCGCTCGGCGTCGGCGAGGAGGTGGCGGGCCGCTGGCTGAAGGAGTTCGCCCCCCGCGAGGAGGTGGTGATCGCCACCAAGGTCTGCCTGCCGATGAGCGACAAGCCCAATGGCAAGGGCCTGTCGCGCAAGCACATCATGGCCCAGGTCGACGCCAGCCTGAAGCGGCTCGGAACCGACTACATCGACCTCTACCAGATCCACCGCTACGACCCGACGACGCCGATCGAAGAGACGCTGGGAGCGCTGAACGACGTCGTACGCGCCGGCAAGGCCCGCTACATCGGCGCCTCGTCCATGTACGCTTGGCAGTTCGCCAGGATGCTGGCGGCGTCCGAGCGCCACGGTTGGGCCCGGTTCGTGTCGATGCAGCCGCAGCTGAACCTCGTCTACCGCGAGGAGGAGCGCGAGATGCTGCCGCTTTGCCAGGCCGAGGGGATCGGCGTCATTCCCTGGTCGCCGCTCGCCCGCGGCTATCTGGCCGGCGGGCGCAACGCGCCCTTGCAGGGCGCCACCGAGCGCGCGCGCACCGACGATTTCTCCGCCCACATGTACTACCGCCAGGCCGACCAGGATGTGGTCGCGGCGCTGACGGAGGTGGCCGAGGCCCGTGGGCTGCCCAACACCCAGGTGGCCCTCGCCTGGGTCGCGGCAAACCGGGCCGTCACCGCCCCGATCATCGGGGCCTCGAAACTCAAGCATATCGAGGACGCGGTCGCCGCCCTGGCGGTGGAGTTGACCGCCGAAGAGATCGCCAAGCTCGAAGCGCCCTACCAGTCGAAGCCCGTGCTGGATCACGGCTGATCCGATAGGTGCGGCGAGCGCCTTCGGCGCCAGGCTCAGCCCAGCCCGATGCGGCGCGCGTAATCCTCCAGGGTCCGCACCGGATCGGGTTCGTCGCGCTTGAACGGCGCGATGACGACGCGGTGCGCGCCCGCCGCGGCATAGGCCTCCAAGGCCTCGGCCTCGGGTGGGTCCCAGACCTGCAGCACGTTCTCGAAGCCGGCGGCGTCGCGGCCGGCCTCGCCCAGCAGGCGCAGTACGGTGGCGATGCGCTCGCGCCCCTCCTCCGGTGAGCCGGCGTGGCCGTACCAGCCGTCGCCGCGCACCGCCGCCCGCCGCATCGCCGGCAGGGTGTCGCCGCCGACGAGGATCGGCGGATGCGGCCGTTGCGCCGGCTTGGGTTCGAAGCCCACCGGCTCGAAGGCGATATGACGGCCCTGGAAACTCGGCGTCGCCTCGGAGAACAGGCATTTCAGGGCGTCGAGGAACTCGTCCGTATGGGCGCCGCGGGTCTTGAAGTCGGCGCCCATCAGCGCGAACTCGCCGGAATGCCAGCCGACGCCGACGCCGACATCGACCCGCCCGCCTGAGAGCAGGTCGAGGGTGGTGATCTCGCGGGCGGTGACGAACACGTTGCGGATCGGCGGAAGGATCACGCCCGTGGCCAGGCGGATGCTCTTGGTGACGCCGGCCAGGAAAGCCAGTTCCACGAAGGGCGATAGGGTTTCGCCCAGGGGCTGCACGACCCCGGGCCGTCCGTAGGGATGCGTCTCCGACTCGCGGATCGGCAACACCACGTGCTCGCCCGCCCACAGGGAATCGAACCCCAGCGCCTCGGCGCGCCGGGCGATGTCGGCGAGGTGGATGCGGGGCGCGTTGGAGATGATCAGACCGACCTTCATGTCTAGTCTCCTGGTTTGGTCATGACTGTGGAGCCCTGCAGGGCTCAGACGAGCGAGCGGACCCGGCCGCCGTCCACGACGATCAGCTGGCCGGTGACATAGCCGGCCCGGGCCGAGCACAGGAAGGTCACGACCGCCGACATCTCTGCGGGATCGCCGATCCGGCCGGCCGGGATGTCGTCGCGCTTGTTCGGGTCGTCCGGGTCGAAATGGCCCACGCCCGCCAGCGCCTGCTTGCGCATGTAGCTCACGTGCCGCTCGGTGGCGAAGCTGCCGGTGCCGATGGTGTTGATCGTGATCCCGTACTTGCAGAGCTCGTCGGAGATCGACTTGTTGAGCGCGGTCGCCCCCACCCGCGTGACGTTGGCGGTGACCAGCGGCAGCTCCCGATGCGGCTCCTTCGAGCAGATCGAGTTGATGCAGACGATGCGGCCCCAACGCTGGTCCTTCATGTGCGGCAGCACGGCGCGGCTCAGGTAGACCTCGCTCATCACGATGCTCTCGTAGGCGTCGAGGAAGTCCTGGTCGGTGGTTTCCTCCCATCGGCCATGCGTGGGGCCATAGACGTTGGAGATCACGATGTCGGGTGCGCCGTAGACCTCGCGGGCGTGGGCCACGGCTGTCAGGATGCCGGCCTTGGTGCTCATGTCGGCGGACACGCCGCTGGCCTCGCCGCCCGCCGCCCGGATCGTGGCCACGGTCTCGTCGATCGCCTCCCGGCCCCGCGCGGCCACCACGACCTTGCATCCTTCCCGGGCCAGGTCCTCGGAGATGCAGCGCCCGATGCCCTTGCTGCCGCCGCCGCTGAGGGCGACCTTTCCTGAAATGCCAAAGTCCATTGCGAAGACTCCCTATCTGCGTGTTGCGTTGCGCGCGTCGGCGCGGTCGACGGCTTCCGCCAGGGACTGGGATCGCGCCGCGATCACCTCCCGGTATTCGGGATGGGTGATCACCAGGGGCTCGTCCGCCAGGATCGCCGCCACGGTCAAGCTGGCGACCTCTGAAGCCGCCATCCCGCGAAGGGCGGCGATCGTCGCAGCTGGCGGCCGGTCGCTGCCCATGGCGCGGGTCGTCTCGTCGATGCGCGTCATCACCCGTCCGGGACAGACGATCGTCACGCCCACGCCACGCCCGCGAACCTCCTCGCGCAGGGTCTCGCTGAGGCCGACCAGGGCGAATTTGGAGGCGGCGTAGGCGCCCAAGGCGGGCGTCGGGAGCAGGCCCGCCATGGATGCGATATTGACGACGTGCCCAAGGCCGCGCTGCGCCATCGGACCGACGAAGGCGGCGATCCCATTGAAGGCGCCGGTCACGTTGATCGCCATCACCCGGTCGAAGCTGGTGTCCGCCATGGATGCAAGGGGGTGTCCGTCGCCGCCGATCCCGGCGCAGTTGCAGAGCAGGTCCACCGGGCCGACGCGCGCCTCGACCCTTCGCCGGGCGTCGGCCCAGGCGGGCCGGTCGGTGACGTCCAGGACGATTGGCGTGCAATCGCTCCCCAGGCGGGCAGCCTCGGCTTCCAGCCGCCCGCCGTCGATGTCGGCGAGCGCGACCTTTGCGCCCTCGGCCAGCAGGGCCTCAGCCAACGCCAGGCCGATGCCGCTGGCTGCGCCGGTAATGAACGCTACGCGACCTGTCAGCCGGTCCATGCCGCCTCCTACCATTCAGAGCCTGAGATCGACGGAACGCCGTCGGTGTGGCTGGACATGGCTTTCTCGATCACATGCCCGTAGTCGACGAGCGCCCTCCCATACGTTTCCATCATCGGGTCGACCCGGTACGAGGGGCCCATGACCGTTATGGCGAAGACCTCGTCATCGATTTCCAGGGCGATCGCGACGGCGCTGAGGTCGGCGACCGCCTCTCCGGAATTCACGGCGTAGCCACGCCGCACGGCGTCGCCCAGGCTGAGCTCCAGGTCGTCGACCGAGATGATCGTGCGGCCCGTCAGCCTTTCCAACGCGATGTCGGCCAGAACCTGATTGCGCTCGGATTCGGGCAGCGCGCCCAGCAGGGCCTTGCCCGTGGCGGTGCTGTGGAGCGGGCGAAGCGTGCCGGCGGCCGCGCTCACGCGCACGATTTGCGACGACTCGGCCACGGCCAGATAGATCAGCTTGTCTCGCTGGCGCTTGGCCAGGGTTACAGTCTCGTTCGTCGCCGCACGAAGGTGCTCCAGGTGAGGCTGGAAGCGTTCGATCACGGGATCGTTGCGCGCGATCACCCGTGCGACGTCCACGACGCGTCGCGTGGGGTAATAGGCGTTTCGACGGCCGGTCGCATAGAGGTAGCCCCTGTCCAGGAGCGTGCGGATGAGCAGCAGGCAGCTCGAGGGCGGCAGCTGGAGTTTCGACGACAGTTCGGAAAGCGTCATCGGAGCGCCGTGCGCCGCGAACGCCTCGAATATCTTCAGTGTGCGAACCGCAGACCTGACGTTCGACATGGCGTTCCCATTTAGCGCGCCAGTGCGGCTGGCCCCCGAAGAGCGCCGCCGGCGAGGCGGCCGAACCGCCCGGCCTGGGGCCGGTTCCACCTAGACCAGGGCGATGGGCGTGACCGGCGAGCCGCAGGCGCCTGGAAGATTGAGCGGCGGCGCGGTGAGCAGGAACGAGGTGCGGCCCTCAGCCTGCAGCCACGCGGCCAGCTCCTTGAAGTACCAGAGCTCGCCCAGCGGCAGGCCGAGCTTGAACAGGCAATGCTCGTGCAGCGGCAGCAGCGCCTGCGGCCCGTCGTGCCGCGTCTTGTCGCTGACGTACTCCACCGCCGGATTGTCGGCGCAGATGGCCGCGACGCCGCTGTCGGTGATCCAGTTGAGCAGCCTGCCGTCGCCGCCGTCGAGCCCGCCGAACGAGCGCCGCAACATCGCCGCATCCGGCGAGCGGGCCTGCTCCAGCACCGCGTCGGCGAAGCCGAAATAGAGGCAGAGGATGTCGCCGGGGCGCACCTCGACCTTCTGGTCGTCGATCATCTGGCGCAGCGCGTCATAGCCGATGCGCGTCCGCGTGCGGCCGTGCACGGCGTGAATGTTGACCAGCACGCCGCGCCCCTGGAGGCCGGCGGTCGCCATATGCTCGATCCCTAGCGGCTGCCCGCAAGCGCCATTCACGCCCTCGTGCGCGTCCTCGTGCGCGTGATAGCCGTTGTAGAAGACGACCTCGCGGTCGCCGTCGCCGTCGGCGTCAAAATGGTGAGCCACGTGGCCCAAGGCGTCCCATTGGGTCGAGTACTGCAGATAGAGCGTGACGGCGTCGTCGTTGACCACGTCGGTGAACCGGGGATCGACGCCCGCCATCGGCCGGCCATAGGTGCTAACGCCGCCCGCCGCCTCGCCGGCGAACAGAACCGGCGGCAGGCGATGATGCGACAGGGCGTTTCCGCCGGGATAGTCGAGCGGCAGGCTGAGCGAGAAGGTCAGCCCTTTCCGCACCTCGGCCAAGGCGGCCATGCGCCGCTCGGGCGTGAGCAGGTTGAGACGGCCGATACGGTCGTCCTCGCCGAACTCCCCCCAGTTGGAGCCTTCGGGACGATGGGTCCACCGCGGCATGTCAGATCCCCCGCCCGGCTCGGGCGGTCCTGATGTTGGACAGCACCGAGGTGATGTGGCTCAGCGTCGACAGGGTCTCGATCTCGTCGACGAACTTCAGGAGCAGCCGCGCCTGGTCCTTGCCCAGGGCCGGCTCGACGCAGGTGAAGAATTTCGCCTGCAGGTCCGCCGGGCCCATCGGATGGCGCGGATGCCCCAACGGCCGGGGCACGGCGCGCGAGACCACCTGCCCCGAGCGGGTGGTGACCGTGACCAGGTATTCCCAGGCCTTGGGCGGCGCGACCTCGTCCGCATGATTGCGGGTCCGGACGCGTTTGAGCAGGCCGCGCACATCGGGCTTTGCGAGCCGTTCAGCGGTGTAGCTGCCAGGGCCGGGCACGCCATCGAGCACCGCCACGGCGAGATTGTACTCGTGCGAGAAGCGCGCTTCCTCGGTGTTGGTCGGGTCGGCGTTGTCGCAGAACGCCCCGGACGACGGATGCTCCAGGACGATGGCCTCCACGTCTTCCGCCCGGATGTGGTGCTCGCCGACCAGCAGAAGCAGGGCGTCGACGCCCCAATGGGTCGCATAGCAGGAGGGGTAGCGCTTGATGGCGATCCCGATCTCCTCGAGGTGATGTGGTGCGCCCAGCTTGGCCAAGGCTTTCGGCAGGTCGTGGCCAGGGCCGAGGAAGACGTCCGCGAAGCCCTGGGGCCGCTCGATCACCTGGGTCGGTGCGGTCGCGCCGGCCTTGGCCAGCATCGCTGCTTCGAGCGCGGATCGAGCCGACGCGCCCGATCCGATCGGCTTGGCCAGGGCGCCGTTGCTGACCGCCAGCCCGCCGCTGAAATGGGCGGCCAGGCCGAGCGCATGTTCCGTCTCGGTCAGGTTTGATTGCAGGAGTTTCGCGCAGGCCGCCGCCGCGCCCATCAGGCTCACGTGACCGATCGGCAGCCACATGCCCCCGGCGCTCCAGCCGCCCAGTTCGGCTTGGCCGAGCCGGGAGTGGACCTCCAGGCCCACCAGATAGGCCTGCAGGAACGCCCGGCCGCTGGCCTGCGTCTTCTCGGCCAGGGCGAACAGCGCCGGCACGATGACGCAGCTTGGGTGACCGACCGGATTGAGCGTGGAGTCGTCGAACTCCAGCGCGTGCGCCAGGGCGCCGTTGTGGAAGGCGGCGGACCCTGCGCTCTGGGTGCTGCCATGGCCGACAAGGCTCATTGGCCCGCAAGGGGAGTCGCCGGCGTGCAGCTGGCCCACCACATGCGCGACTTCGTCGCCGGCGGCGGCGATCATAACACCGAACGTGTCCGCCAGCAGATCCTTGGCGCGCCGCCGCAGGACATCCGACGCCGTGTCGAGGTCGAAGCCGACGATGAAGCCGCACAGCCGCTTCGTCGCCTCGAAGGGGTCTCCCTCAGCCATGACCGGCCATTCTCCCGCCTACCGATCGTCGATCTGGATGTCGAGCAGCGGGATGTACTGCTGGACCCCGTCGAAATCCCGCTCTTCGATCCCGCCGGAGACGACGGCGCGGGGCACCGTGATCTTGATCGTGCTGGCGGGGTCGTAGTCGTAGATCTCCACGTCGGCGGCATCGACCTTGTAGAGTTCCGCGATCAGCGCCTGGCTCAGGACGCCCGATGCGACGACACGCCGATAAGCCGACGGATCCGCAAAGGCGATGTCGAGGGTGATCTGGGTCGCGCCCGCATTAGCGCTTTTGATCGAAGTGGCGACTTCCGAGAGCTTCATGCCGCAAGGCTCCCGTCCACGTCTTCCATCTCGATGGCGAAGATCTGTTCCATCTCGGCCTCGGACGTGTCGACGATGTGCCATGCACTCCAGGTGTAGACCGGCCCCATCTTCACCAGGCTCGGCGAAAACGGATAGGCGAACACCCCGCCCCCGCCCAGGTTGCCGTTGATGTCGAGGCGCGTGCCGGTAGGACCCAGCCGTGAAGCCATCGCATCGCAGATGTCGGAGGTGCGGCCGACGACTTCCACCAGGAGGCCGATCTCGTGGCCGGTGACGCCCTGGGCGCTTTCCAGCTTCCCGAGAATGGCGTCGCGGCCATAGACCCGGAACTGGATCGTGTAGTCGTCTTCGGTCAGCGACATGCTTCGGGCGGCGCGCTGCAGCAGCGACCGGTACGTCTCGAGGTACTCGTCAATCCGCTCCAGGACCCGCGGGTCGCGGATGCCGGTCATCAGCACGGCGCGATAGCCCACCAGCTCGACGCCCTCGACCTTCAGGGTCGGCGCCTCGGCTGCGAGATAGCGGCTGCCAGTCACCTTCACGCGTTCGGGGTCGATCTGCTCGTAGACCGCCTGCTCGGTGTCGATGACGCCGGTGGGTTGCGCGACCCGATAGGGATTGGGGTTCTCGTGCAGTGTCAGCGCCGCGACGGAGGCGACCGTGCAGCGCGAGCCGGCGCGGGTCGGCTCCAGGATGAAATGATCGTCGTGGATCCGCGCCAGCACCGGCGAGCCGTCGGACGGCCGGTCGGTGGCCAGATAGCCTTTGTCGATGCTCTTGGCCGCATGCCAGGCGACGCCCGCGGGAACGCCGGCGCGCAGGGCGGGGGCCACGAAGATAGCCGGGTCCGTCGAGCGGCCGGCCAAGATCACCTGGGCGCCCTGATCGAGCGCGCGCAGGAACGGGTGCTCGCCCATCATCGCCACGCAGCGCTCCATGCGCCCGATCCGCTCCTCGGTGAGTTCGCCGATCCCCCCGACCTGGCGAATGGCCCCGGCGCGAACCTTTTCCACGAGCCAGGCCTTGGACACCTCGGCGTGGATGCTCGCCATCCGGAACTTCAGGCCCTTTTCCGCGGCGACCTCCCGCAGGATCTGCGCGGAGCCGGTCACGTGAAAATTCCCGCCCGCGCCGCCGACCGAACCGGTCATGAAAGGAATATCGAGGCGCCGCGCGCCCTCGACCAGCAGGGCGAGATCCCGCTTGATCGTCAACGGAGCCTTCTGAAGCACATTGGCGCCCAGGAAGTAGGGTCCGAAGTCCGAGCTTCCGGCGTCGCAGGCGATGGCGTGCGGCGCCATCTCCAGGCCCCGCTGGAAGCCGGCATAGGAAAAGCCGAGGCCCAATGTGCACGTCGCCAGGATCCTGACTTCTTCCAATTCCATCCCTCTCGCCTCGGTCCGGCAAACCGCAGGTTGTTGCAGAATACTGAAACCGATTTCACGATTTCAGCCGGGGATCGGGTTGTCAACATGCGCTCGACGGGGGCGCGCGACGTCCGAGCGGCCGTGAAGCCGGAACGCAAATCGGATGGTCCGGCGCCGCTTGACAGCGGACGAACAGCCACATGATCATGAATTTGATTGCATGATGATGCACTTTCCCAGGTCGGAGGTGACCGGTGACGGATCCGACGAACGGAGGGGCGGGAGACCCGTACGAACTCGACATGTACCGCGCCGCTCCGGGCGCACTGCCCGGTCTGGTGAAAGAGTTCGGCGACGACATTGCGCGGATCGCGGCCGGCGGGCGAACGCTTGTGGCGGCGTGGACCTGCGAGTTCGGCGTGCTCAATCGCCTGCTGACGCTGTGCAGGACATCATCAACCGCCGCGCCGACCGCGTTCGAACACCGGTCGTACGGTCAGGTCGATTTCCACCGACGGAAGTTGCGGGCGGAACGAGCCATCTTCACACAGGGCGCCGCGCATGTCGTCGAGTTTCGAACCTATTCAGTATTGGCGCGGTCACGGAGCCTCTATCTCGAGAAAATGCTTCCCGCCCTGGCGATAAGAGAGCGGCATTCCCGAAACATCGGTGTCTGGACACCACTGGGCGAAGACGAGGACCAGGTGTTGCATTGTTGGGGCTATGAGGACGTCGCCGACAGGATGCGGGCGAGGTCTGCAGCCCTCGCCGACGAAGACTGGCGAACATACGTTACGACGGTCTACCCCTATCTGCGTCGAATGGAATCCGAGATCCTGCTGCCGACCACATATTCCCCGCTTCGATGACCTGGCGGCCTGGAGCCGTACGATCCCAACAATGAGAGAAGGCGAACATGAGCGCTCTGGATGTGGACCACCTGGTCAGTCGCACGGATGATCCCCTGGTGATCGCGACGGACTCCGGCGTTCGGCTGCTGATCATCAATCGTCCGCGGGTTCGCAACGCCATGTCGTACGACTTCCGCCGCGCCTATGCGGAAGCGCTGATGGCGGCCGAGATCGACGAGGAGGTGAAAGTCCTGATCGTCACCGGGGCAGAAGGGCAGTTCAGCGCTGGGGTCGACATGAAGGACACACGCGCGAATCCGGGGCGGCCGATGTTCCGGCCGCATCCGGGGGAAGCGACGCGCGCGATGAGCAAGCCGATCATCGCTGCGGTCGATGGCTTCTGTCTGACAGGGGGTCTGGAACTGGCGTTGAGTTGCAGTTTCATCGTCGCGACGGATCGCGCGCGGTTCGCCGACACCCATGCGAAGATCGGGCGGTTCCCGGGCTGGGGCCTCAGCGCGCTGCTGCCGAGCGTCGTCGGCGCGCGTCGTGCGCGCCAGATGTCTCTGACTGGCGAGATGATCGACGCCGCCACCGCCCATGAGTGGGGCCTGGTCAACGAATTGACCAGTCCGGAGCGACTTCTGCCGCGCTGTCTGGAGCTGGCCATGGCGATGCAGGCCTGCGACGAAAGCTCGGTGCGGCTACAGCTCGACGTGGTCCGCCGCAACGATGGCGCGCCGCTGGATGTCGCGATCGCGGCCGAAGACGCCGTATATCGCCGCCGGCAATTGCAGCATTGAGGCGATGATCAATTCGGGAGAGGCGACACCATGCTGACATGGCGCATTGGCGAGGTCAAAATCACCTGCATCGTGGAAAAGATCGAACTGGTGCGCGCCCACCGGATGTTCGCCGGCGCGACCCAGGAAGATTTCGACGCCATACCCTGGCTCAAGGCGCCCTTCGTCGATGAGAAGGGGCGCATGAACTTCTCAATTCATTGCTTCGTGGTCGAGACGCCGGACAGGCGGATCGTCGTCGACACCTGCATGGGGAATGACAAGGAACGGGCCACCAACGCCCACATGCTGAAGACGGATTTCCTCGAGCGCTTCGAGGACGCCGGCTTCAAGCGCGAAAGCATCGACGCCGTCCTCTGCACCCACCTGCACTATGATCACGTCGGTTGGAACACGATGCTGGTGGACGGCCGCTGGATCCCAACGTTTCCAAACGCCCGCTACCTGATGGGCCGCGCCGAATTCGAATACGCCCGCGAGGACAAGGGGGGCGACCACGCGCTGGTCTTCGACGATTCCGTGCGGCCGGTGTTCGACGCGGGGCTCGTCGACCTCGTCGAGGTCGACCATCGCATCTGCGAGGAGGTGTGGTTCGAGCCGACGCCGGGCCATACCGCCGGCCATGTCAGTGTGCGCATAGCCTCGAAGGGGGAGGGGGCGTTCATCACCGGCGACATGGTCCACCACCCGTGCCAGTTGGCGCACATGCAATGGTTCAACCACTCCGACTTCAATCCCGACATGTCCGTCGCCACCCGGCGCCGGGTTTTCGGCGAGTGCGCAGACAACGCCATCTTGTTCATCGGCAGCCATTTCTACGCCCCGACGGCCGGCCGCGTGGTGCGCGACGGGCAGGCGTTCCGCTTCGAGACCTGAAGCCGCCGCGCCGCCGCTCAGGCGACGGCGGCGGCCGCCTTTCCCCAAAGCCGCGCGCTGGCCAGGCGTGCGCCCTCGACCATGGTGGCCAGCTTTCTCCAGACGATGTCCGGGTGGACGGTGGGATAGCCGCTGAAGGTGGAGAAGCCACAGTCGGATCCGGCCATCACCCGCTCGCGTCCGACGACGCCGGCGTAGCGCTCCAGCCGCTGCGCCACCACCTCGGGATGCTCGATGTAGTTGGAGGTCGAATCGATCACGCCCGGGACCAGCACCTTGTCAGCCGGCAGCTGGATCTCGCGGAACACCGCCCATTCGTGCTCGTGCCGGGGATTGGCGCCTTCCAGCAGCAGGTAGCGGGCGCGCGTGCGCAGGACGCGGGGGGCGAGCTTTTCCAGCGCAATGTCGCGGTGATGCGGCCCGGGGTAGTTGCCCCAGCAGACGTGCATCCGGATCTGTTCAGGGGGTATGTTGCGCAGGGCGTGGTTCAGCGCCTCGAGGTTGCGGTCGACCACCTTGAGGAAAGCGTCGTCGTCCAGTTCCGCGAAGGCCAAGTGCCGGCCCATGGCCAGGTCGGGGCTGTCGACCTGCAACTGGAACCCCGCCCCGACGATCGCCTCGTACTCGGGGCGGAGCGCCTCGGCCACCGCCTCGATATAGGCGTCCTCGCTCGGATAGTATTCGTTCTTCTGGAACACCGAGACCACGCCCGGCGAGGCAGCGTTCATGAACGCGCCGACCGGCCGGGCGGCCGCGACGGCCGCACCCAGGTTGGCGAGATCCTCCTGCAGGGCCGAGGTGTCCTTGACCGCGACGGGGCCCTGGCAGCAGGCGCCGCCGGCTTGGGGCACCACCCCCCCGATCTGCACCAGATGGCGCGCGAAATCGGGGAAGTCGCGCAGATCGGCGGCCGCATGGCCCCGAAAGGACCCGCCAAAGCCGGTGAGCCGTTCGGAGATATAGGTGGCGTAGCTCGGCTTGCTGAACTCGCCGTCGCTGACCAGGTCGACGCCGGCCTCGACCTGCCGTTCGACCACTTCGGCCACCCGCTCGCGGATTTCTCGGGCGAGGAGGCCAGTGTCCGGCGGCTCGCCGGCGGCGCGGCGCTGCATCAGCGCCAGCAGGTCCGCAGGGCGGGGGAGGCTGCCCACGTGGGTGGTCAGGATGCGGTCGGTCGGAAACGTTTGCGAAGCCATCGGCGAGTCCTTCCCCTTGATGGGAGGACAATACAGCCGAAGGCGGGCGAAGCACCCGCCGATCTTGGCGACAAGGACCTGCTGATCCTGCGAAATCATGGACGAGCCGCTCTTCGTCCCCCTGCCGCCACGGCCTCGGCAGAGCCGACGATAGGTTGATCCCGAACTTCATGGCCGGGCCTGCCCGCACAAAAGTCCGGGCCACGATGCTTGCGCTCAGCGTCGTCGCAGGAGGCATGACGCCGAGGATCAAAGCACCGGATCCGACCCCGGTCGACGTGGGGCGCCTGGCGAGCGTGAAGGTTCCTCGCTCGCGGAGAAGGCGTGGTCGCGGGATGACGGTGAATAAGCTACCCATTCGCAACGGGCCTATAAAAAGCCTTGGGGGGCGTCGATGGCGAACGGGCTTGCGCGGACCGGATGGGAGCGGATCTTCAAGGGGCCGGCGCAGAACGCGGATCTGAGCGACACCCGCAGACTCTACATCCTCTTCCTGATGGGACTGGTGACGGCGCTGGCGGTCATGGACCGCAATATCCTCAACGTGCTTCTCACGCCGATAAAGCACGAGATCGGGGCGAGCGACACCGCCATGGGCTTGCTTACGGGCACGGCCTTCGCCGTCTTCTACGCGACGGCGGCGATCCCGATTTCGCGCCTGGTGGACACCTGGAACCGGCGAAACTTGCTGGCCATATCGCTGGCGGTCTGGAGCGGCGCGACCGCCCTTTGCGGCCTTGCGTCCACCTATTTCCATCTTCTGCTGGGCCGGATCGGCGTGGCGGCAGGGGAGGCTTCCGCAAGCCCGGCGGTGACATCGATCATCGCCGACATCTATCCGCCGCAGCGACGGGCGACCGCGCTGGGGGTCATTCTGATGGGCACCGGCGTTGGCGTGCTGGCGGGCTCCTACCTGGGCGGTTTCGTCGCCGAGGCGTACGGTTGGCGGGCCGCCTTCATGGTCGTCGGGATTCCCGGTGTCCTGATTGCGCTGCTGTTGTGGCAGACCACCCCGGAACCGGTGCGCGGCGCGCTCGAGGGTGGGGTGAAGGACGACCCGGACAGCGCCACGCTGGGCGCGACGCTGCGCTATGTGAGCCGGACGCCCACCTTCGGCTTCATCCTGTCAGGCAAGTCGATGGTTCAGATCGGCAGCCAGGCGTCGCAAATCTGGATCCCCGCATTCCTGGTGCGCATCCACGGCATGTCGCTGACGGAGGTCGGCCTCTGGTTTGGGCTCGCCATAGCCGGCGGCACGATCCTGGCGGCGATCTTCGCCGGGATCATGAGCGACCGCCTCGCGAAGAGCGACCCCAAGTGGTATCTATATTTCTGTATCGGATCACAGAGTCTGGCTGCGCCGGCGGTGGTCCTGCTGACCCTCACCGGAACCCCGGCGCTGGCGATCATGATGATATTCGTCCACGCCTTCGTATCATCGTGCAACACCACGCCTTCCCTGGCCGCCGGGTTGCTGGTCGTGCGGCCCCGGATGCGCGGGTTCGCGGTGGCGTCGATGAACTTCGTCATAAACCTCGTGGGCGCCGGCCTCGGCGGACTGCTGATCGGTGTTTTGAACGACCTGCTGGCGCCACGCTTCGGCATCGAAGCGATCCGCTATTCGCTGCTCCTCAGTCCGGCGGCGGCGCTCATCGGGGCCGGCTTCTATTTCCTCGGCTCCCGCACCATCAGGCGGGACAGCGCAAAGGCGCTTCAGGTCGCTGCGTCGGCATAGCCCCCGCCCGCCAGGCCGCCGACGCACGCTCACGGAACACGATTTCGTAGGGCTGGCCGAGCTCCTCGAGCAACCACGTGACGCGCTCCAACCTGCCCCCCTCGATGGGATGGACGTTGATCATCGCCGCGTCCTCTTGCCGTCCAGGCTCAGCGCGGCGCCGCCAAACCAACCTTTCGGACGCCCGTTGAGAGCGCCCGAAGTGATCGGTCAGACGACGCCATTTGATTGGCCGGCGCCCTGCCTCAGACCCTGTTCAGCACCTTGTTGACGTCCGCAGTCGTCACCGGCCGGGTCGGGTCGTAGCGGGACGTCAAGCCGCCCATCGCGGGCTCGGGGTCGGTCTTGACGTGGGCCGCCTTGGCCCGAAGCGCGCCGACCGTGGAATCCTCGCGCTTCATCGTCGAGAACGGATCGTAGCTGAATTCCCGCATGACGTTCAGGTGGGTGATCTTGTCGATCTCATCCCTGGGGAAGGTCTTGATCTGTTCCCAGAGCATCTCGGCGGAATAGGGCCAGGCGCAGTCTGAGTGAGGGTAGTCGCACTCCCATGTGATCAGATCGAGGCCGATCTCATGACGCGACTTCAGGCCGTGAGCGTCTTCGATGAAGCAGGTGATGATGTGCTTGCGGAAGGTGTCGCTCGGTCGCGATCCTTTGAAATCCCGGAAGGTCCACGCACCGTGCTGACGCTGCACGGCGTCGGCCCGCTCAAGGAAGTAGGGGATCCAGCCGATGCCGCCCTCGGAGAGCGCCATCTTCAAATTGGGAAAATCGTCCCAGAAGGTGGCGAAGGTCCAGTCGGCGGCGCTGTTCGCGATCGAGATCGGCATCGAGGTGATCCACGCGCCGATCGGCGATTGATCCGATGCGTGCGGCGCGCTGGCCCCGGTGCCGATGTGGCAGGACAGGACGACCCGGTTCTCCTCGCACATCTTCCAGAGCGGCCGCCATTGCTCGTCGTGCAGGCTCGGGAAGCCCACCACGGCGGGGTTGTCGGGGAAGGCGACCGTATGGAAACCGAGATCGATCAGCCGCTTCAGCTCGACGAGCGTCGCGTCCATGCTCCAGAGTGGCAACAGGCCAAGGGGAATGAACCGGCCGGGATAGACGTTGCACCAGTCGTGGACGTGCCAGTCGTTGTAGGCCTGGATGGTGGCCAGCGCGAGATCCTTGTCCTGCATGTCCCAGAACCGCTTGCCGGCGAAACCGGGGAATTGCGGGAAGCAGATCGAACCCAGCACGCCGTTGGCGTTCATGTCGTCGACGCGGGCGTGAATGTCGTAGGCGCCCTTGCGCATCTGTTCGAACTCATAGGGCTCGATTCCGAACTCTTCCTTCGGACGTCCCATCACGGCGTTCAGGCCGAGGCCGGGCCTGACCTGGCCCTCCACTTCCCAGGCCTGGCCGTTGGGCGTGCGCACCACGCGGGGCTCTCGCCCCTTGAACTTGGGTGAAATGTGGCGCCGGAACATGTCCTCCGGCTCGGAAGCGTGGTCATCCACGCTCACCAGGATCATGTCGTTGATATTCATACTGTTCTCCGGTCCTTGCACCTTGAAATCCTTGGGCGCCGCATCACCGGGGGCCATTCTAGTCCTGCCCCCCGCCATGTCTATCGAACATGGATCGGCGCGGCTTGGATGGGGTCGCTCACACTGTGCATGGGCTCGTTCTGCAATAAGTCGGCTTGATCCTCGGATTCGGCGGCGGCCTGTGCGGCGCGCTGAAAGCCGGTTTGCGTCGCGGCGTCTTCGACGCAAAGTCGCGCCAATCGATCAAGGGAGGCCGCTGGGCTGCAAATGGGCCAGATTCAATTCGATCTGTCGGACAAGGTCGCCATCGTGGTGGGCGGCACCAAGGGCATGGGGGAGGCGACGTCGCGCCAGTTGGCGGCGAGCGGGGCGAAAGTGGTGATCAACGCCCGCACCGCGGCCGACGTCGACGCGCTGGCGGACGAGCTCAACGCCCGCCATGGCGGCGGCCGGACCGTGGCCGTGGGCAAGGCGGGCGACATGTCGTTGAAGGCCGATCTGCAGAGCCTCGTCGACACCGCCCTGGAAAGCTTCGGGAAGCTCACCTCGCTGGTCTATTGCCCTTCGCTGCGTCCGTGGTTCGGTTCGTCGATCGACACGCCGGACGAGGAGATGGACAAGGAGTACCTGTACTTCTTCAAGAGCAAGTGGTGGATCACCAGCCAGTGCATCCCGCACATGGCCAAGGCTGGCGGCGGTTCGGTCGTCTACATCGGTTCCGGCTCATGCTTCGAGGCGACGTCGGAGCGCTCGCTGACCGCCTGCATGCGGGCGGCGGAGGTGCAGATGATGCGCAACTTCGCCGCCGAGTTCGGCCAGAACAATATCCGTTTCAACATCATCCCTCCTGGCCTTATCGATTCCCACGGCGCCCAGGCCCTGTTCGCCGACAAGGCCACGGTGCAGGAGATCACCTCGAAACTGCCCATGCGCCGCCACGGCGAGACGAGTGAGATCGCCAACATGGTGACCTTCCTCCTGAGCGATGCGGCGTCGTTCACCACCGGCGCCGTCGTGCCTGTGGACGGCGGGCGGCTTCTGCACGCCGTCCCGAGCCGGCTGACCAACGCCTTCGCGGGGTTCAAGGACCAGCCGGGCGCCGCGATCGCCTGAGGCGCTGCGCAGGGCGCATGGCCCACGCCAGGGCTGCGTCCACGCCTAGGTCTAGTGAGCCGCCGCGAGCGCCAACTCGTCGAACGCATCGCTCAGACAGGCGAGGAAGTCATCGGCGTCGAGGATCTTCGTGGCGTCCACCATCACGCCCATGTCCAGGGCGTCGGCGTTACGTCGGGAGGTTATGTTCAGGAACCTCCCCGGCCCGGCGATCGGCACCGGATAGTTCGCCGCCAACGGGAACCCTGCGAAGGTGAGGCGCTCGGCCGGTCCCGGCACGTTGGAAAGCACGACGCTCGCGGGGCCGATCGCGGCCTCGATCTGGGCGATGTTGGAGCAGGCCGCGCGCCGATCCCGGGCGCCGTAGGGCCAGTCCCAGACATCGAGCAGGTCCTCCTCGATCACCGAGCGCTGCTTTTCGACGGTCATGCTGCGGCGAATGCGGCGTAGCCTCTCCAGGGCGTCCGGCTCCTCCGTCGCGAGTTCGGGATAGATCGAGAGCACCCAGTTGTTGTAGCAGCCGTGCTCCTGCCGCCGGATGCTGCGGACGCTGTGGGAGATGAGGGGAGTGGCGGGAAGCTCGCCACGCTTGGCGAGGTAGGCGCGCAAGGCCCCCGAAGCGGTCGCCAGGAAGACGTCGTTGATCGAGGCGCCCAGGCTCCTGGCCGTCGTCCGGAACCGCTCCAGGCTGAATGAGATGGTCCGGTAGCTGCGTTCTCGGGAGAACTCCGAGCCGAACGCCATGTCGGGCGCCGGAAGCCTGCGCTGCGCGGGGTCGGCCAGGAATTCCGCAAGCCGCTTCTCGGCGGCCGCTTTCTTCTCCGCCGCCTCGCGCCGCAAGGGCTCCTGCCGCTCGAAGGTCTCGCGGGCCATGGCTGTCCAGGCCTGCGGGGCGGGCGGCTCCTCATTGGAGTCCGACGGCTCGCCCAGCAGGGTCGCGGCGCCCTGGTCGGAAAGCTGCTGGACCAGGGAGACGAAGCCCACGCCGTCAGCCACGCAGTGGTGGGACTTCATATAGATCGCGCAACGCGGGCCGGAGAGCTGGCTGAGGATTTCGATCTCGAACGGCGCCCGGGAAAGGTCCAGCGGCCGCACGCCGCGGCCGGCTACGTACTTGCGCAGTTCCTTGTCCGAAAGCTCGGCCGGGAAGACGGGAGACTGGATCTGTTGCAGCGCCTCGGCGGCGCTGATCCTGAACCAGGCGTCGGTGTCATAGTGCTCTGGCGAGGCCAGCAGCCTGCGGGCCAGGACGGTGCGCGGGATGGCGGCTTCCAGGTGGGCCCGGACGCGTCGCGCGAACTCCTGCTTCCGATCCTGCGGCACGTCGAAAACCAGGAGGCCGCCAATGTTCATCGGCGACTTCTCTGTCTCGAACAGGATCATGAAGTGGTCGTACGGCCGCATCCGCTCCATAGGCGCCTCCCGGCGTCGTTCCTCCGGATGGCGTCGCGGCGCGCGCCGTGCCCTGAAACAACGTTACAGAAGGTTTCCATAAACGCCGTCCGGCGTCAAAGGGCGGGACGGTCGGCAAGGTCGTCGGAAGCGCGGGCGCGATCGCCTATGAACCGGCCGCCGTAATGGTCTCGGCCGCGCCGCCGCCGAGCGCTTTGTAGAGGTCGATCCGATTGAGGGATTCCACCAGCCGCGTGTCGATCAGGGTTTGCCGCGCGCCGTAGAGCGTGCGCTGGGCGTCCAGGAGGGCGAGATAGGCGTCGACGCCCCGGTCGTAACGGGCCTGGGTAAGGCGCTGGGCGTCCGCCGCCGCCGCCACTAGCCTCTGCTGTGCGTCGACACGCTCCTGGATCGTCGCGCGGACCGCCAGGGCGTCGGCGACCTCCCGGAACGCGGTCTGTATCGCCTTTTCGTACTGGGCGGTCGCGATGTCGCGGTCGGCCTTGGCGGCGCTCAGGTTGGCCCGGTTGGCGCCGCCGTCGAATAGCGGCAGGACGATCTGCGGCGCGAAGCTCCAGGCGCCGGAGCCTGTGCGGAACAGGCCGTCGAGCGCGGAGCTGGCGGTTCCGGCAGAGCCGGTGAGGCTGATGCGGGGGAAGAAGGCCGCCCGCGCGGCGCCGATGTCCGCGTTGCGGGCCTGCAGCTGATGCTCGGCCGCGAGCACGTCGGGGCGCCGGGTAAGCACCTCCGACGGCAAGCCCGGCTGCAGGTCGGGCAGGATGCGGATATCGCTTCCGTCAGGCAGGAGCTCGGCGGGGATTGGCGCACCGACCACCAACTGCAGCGCATTGCGATCCTGGGCGACCCGGGCGGTCGCCGCGGCGGCGTCGCTGCGGGCCTGCTCGGTCAGCGTCTCCGCCTGCCGCAGGTCGAGTTGAGAGCTGGCGCCGGCCTCGAATCGACGGCGGATCAAGGTCATCGCCGCCTCGCGGCTGGCGAGCGTGTCCTGCGTCACCTTCAAGAGGTCATGGTCGGCGGACAGGATCGCATAATCCGCGGCCACCTCGGCGATCAGGCTGATCTGCGCGGCGCGGCGATTCTCGGCGACGGCGAAATAGGACTGTAGGGCCGCGGCGTTCAGGCTGCGGACGCGGCCGAACAGGTCGAGTTCATAGGCGGCGAAGCCGACGCTGACGCTGTACGCCTTCGTGTCGAGCGGCCGGCCGGTCCCGGACAGGCTGGCCGGCGTGCGCGCCCGTGTCTCGGCGGCCACGGCGTCGATGGACGGGAAGAGCTCCGCCCGCTGGACCCGATACTCGGCCCGCGCGCGTTGGATGTTGGCCACGGCCACCCGAAGGTCGCGGTTCTGCCGGAGCGCCAGGTCGACAAGCGCCTGCAGCCGGCGGTCCTCGAACACCTGCCGCCAGTCGAGGTCGGCGGCCGAGGGGCCGGAGGCCGGCGTGGCGTCCGGCCAGGTCTGGCCGACCGGAAGGGCGGGCCGCTCGTACGGCGGCGCCAGAGTGCAGGCCGAGAGGGCGGCGGCGACCAGCAGGGCGGTGACGGGGATGAGGCGGGACATCTCAGCCGGCCTCCTCGGGAGCAGGCGCCGGAAGCGGCTCACCCAGGGGAACGCGGCCCAGGTGACGCTGCACCAGGACGAAGAACAGGGGGACGAAGAAGATCCCCAGCGCCACGGCCGAGAGCATGCCGCCGATCACCCCGGTGCCGATGGCGTGCTGGCTGCCCGATCCGGGCCCGTTGGAGATCGCCAGCGGCAACACGCCGAAGACGAAGGCGAGCGAGGTCATCAGGATGGGACGCAGCCGGATGCGCACCGCCTCCACGGTAGCTTCAAGCAACTGGCCGCCCGCCTTCAACCGGTCCTTGGCGAATTCGACGATCAGGATCGCATTCTTCGCCGCCAGGCCCATGGTGGTGAGCAGGCCCACCTGGAAGTAGATGTCGTTGGAGAGGCCTCGGAAGGTCGTGGCGATCAAGGCGCCGACGACGCCCAGCGGCACGACCAGGATCACCGAGAGGGGGATCGTCCAGCTCTCGTAGAGCGCCGCCAGCAGCAGGAACACCACGAGGATCGACAGGGCGTACAGGGCCGGGGCCTGGGCGCCGGATTCACGCTCCTGCAGCGACAGGCCCGTCCACTCGTAGCCGATCCCGGCCGGCAGCTTGGCGGCGAGCTGCTCCATCGCCTTCATCGCATCGCCGGTGCTCTTGCCGGGCGCGGGCGCCCCCTGGATGTTCACCGAAGACAGGCCGTTGTAGCGCTCCAGCCGTGGCGAGCCGATCGTCCAGCGCACCGTCGCGAACGCGGAGAACGGCGTCATCTGGCCCTGGTTGTTGCGTACGTACCAGCGGTTGAGGTCCTCCGGGCGCATACGGAACGGGGCGTCGGCCTGCACATAGACCCGCTTGACGCGGCCGCGGTCGATGAAGTCGTTCACATAGACCCCGCCCAGCGCCGCGCTCAGGGCGCTGTTGATGTCTGCGGTGGTCAGGCCCATGGCGCCGGCCTTGGCCTGGTCCACGTCGACGGAAAGCTGCGGCGTGTCGTCCTGGCCGTTGGGCCGTACGCCGGCGAGGTTGGGGTCCTGCGAGGCCATGCCGAGCAGCTGGTTGCGCCCCGCGATCAGGGCCTCGTGACCGACGCCGCCCACGTCCTGCAACTGGAAATCGAAGCCGGCGGCGTTGCCGAGTTCCGGGACGGCCGGCGGCACGATGGGAAACACCATCGCCTCGCGGATGTGGGAGAACGCCTGCATGGCGCGGTCGGACACGGCCTGCACCTTGAGGTCGGCGCTGTGGCGCTGGTCGAAGGGCTTGAGCCGGATGAACACCTGGCCGGCGTTCTGCCCGACGCCGGCGAAGCTGAAGCCTGACACCGTGAAGATCGATTCCACGGCCGGGTCCTTCCGATAGTGGTCGGCGACCTTGGTCAGGACGCGCTGGGTGCGCTCCTCGGTGGCCCCTGGCGGCAGCTGGACCAGGGTGAACATTGTTCCCTGGTCCTCCGGCGGCAGGAAGGAGGTCGGCAGCCGAATGAACAGGAAGACCATGACCAGGACCACCGCGCCGTAGGCCACCAGCCAGCGCCCGCTCTTGCCCAGCAGCGTGCGGACCTGGGCCTGATAGCGGCCGCTGGCGTGGTCGAAGTTGCGGTTGAACCAGCCGAAGAAGCCGCGCTTGGCCATGCTGTGGCCGGCTCGCGGAGGCTTCAGCAGGCTGGCGCAAAGGGCGGGCGTCAGCACCAGGGCCACCAATACGGACAGGCCCATGGCTGAGACCAGGGTGATCGAGAACTGCCGGTAGATGACCCCTTGCGATCCTCCGAAGAAGGCCATCGGAACGAACACCGCGGCGAGCACCAAGGCGATGCCGACCAGGGCGCCGGTGATTTCGTCCATCGACTTGCGAGCGGCCTCGCGCGGCGACAGGCCCTCCTCGCTCATCACCCGCTCGACGTTCTCCACCACCACGATGGCGTCGTCCACAAGGAGGCCGATGGCCAGCACCAGGCCGAACATCGTCAGGGTGTTGATGGAATAGCCGAAGGCCGCGAGGATTCCGAAGGTGCCCAGCAGCACCACCGGCACGGCGATGGTCGGGATCAGGGTCGCGCGCCAGTTCTGCAGGAACAGGAAGATCACCAGGAAGACCAGGGCGATCGCTTCGATGAGCGTCTTGACCACCTCCTCGATCGACTGTTGCACGAAGGGCGTGGAGTCGAACGGCACCACATAGGTGACCCCCGGCGGGAACGCCTTGGCGAGCTCGTCCATGCGGGCCTTGATGGCCTTGCCGGTGTCGAGGGCGTTGCCGCCAGGCGCCAGCTTCAGCGCGATGCCGGCCGCCGGCTTGCCGTCGAACTTGGTCACCGAGCCGTAGTCCTGCGTCCCCAACTCCACCCGGGCCACGTCGCGCAGGAAGACGTGGGCGCCGTCCGGCGTGGTCTTGAGGATGATCGCCTGGAACTGGGCGGCGGTCGTCAGACGCGACTGGGCGCTGATGGTGGCGTTGAGCGCCGTGCCCGGCAGGGCGGGCGTGCCGCCGATCTGGCCGGCGGAGACCTGCGCATTCTGGGCGCGGATCGCGGCGATCACGTCGGCCGGCGTCAGCGAATAGGCCGCTAGGCTGTCAGGATTCAGCCAGATCCGCATGGCGTACTGCGCGCCGAACAGCTGGACGTCGCCGACCCCGTCGACCCGGCTCAGGGGATCCAGGAGGTTCGAGGAGACATAGTCCGCCAGGTCGATGTTGGAGAGTTTGCCGTCCTTGGAGTAGAGGCCGGCGACCATCAGGAAGTTGCGCTGGGACTTCACCACGGTGAGGCCCTGCTGCTGCACCTCCTGCGGCAGAAGCGCGGTGGCGGTCGCCAGCTTGTTCTGGACCTGCACCTGGGCGATGTCGACGTTGGTGCCGCCCTTGAAGGTGAGGGTGATGGTGGCTGCGCCGCTGACGTCACTGGTGGACGAGATATAGAGCAGCCCGTCGAGGCCCTTCATCTTCTGCTCGATGACCTGGGTGACGCTGTCCTCGACGGTCTTTGCGGACGCGCCGGGGTAGACCGCCTGGATCGACACCTGCGGCAGGGCGATGTCGGGATACTGAGCGATCGGCAGGGTGCGGATGGCGAGGCCGCCGGCCAGCATGATGACGATCGCGACCACCCAGGCGAAGATCGGCCGGTCGATGAAGAAGCGGGACAACATCGCGGGGTCCTAACGGTTCGCGCCGAGCACGACCGGCTTCACCACCGCCCCGGGCTGCGCCTTCTGCAGGCCGTCGACGACCACCCGGTCGCCGGCTTTCAGGCCGGCCGTCACCAGCCATTTGTCGCCGACCGTCTGGGCGATCGTAAGGGCGCGCGTTTCCGCCTTGTTTCCGGCGCCCACCACCAGCACCGAGGCTTGGCCCTTCGGATCGCGGGTGACGGCCGCCTGCGGCGCCAGCACGCCAGCGTCGACCACGCCCTTGCTGATCCTGGCGCGGACGTAGAGGCCAGGCAGCAGCGTCCCGTCGGGATTGGGGAAGACCGCCCGCAGGCCGACCGAGCCGGTGCCTGGATCGACGGTGACGTCCGCGAACTCCAATTTCCCTGGAATGGGGTAGATCGTGCCGTCCTCGAGGATCAGCCTGGCTTGCGCCGAGGTCGGGCCGCCGATCTGGCCGGCGGCGAGGTCGCGCCGGAGCTTCAGCAGCTCCGCGGCCGACTGGGTGACGTCGACGTAGATCTTGTCCAGGTTCTGCACCGTGGCCAGCGCCGTGGCCTGGCTGGCGGTGACCAGCGCGCCGGGCGTCACCGAGGACTTGCCGATCCGCCCGGAGATCGGCGCGACCACCCGGCTGTATCCAAGGTTGATCCGCGCCTGGTCCACCGCAGCGCGTTGGGCCTGGACATTGGCGGCCGCCTGCTGCGCGGCGGCCTGGGCGTCGTCGTTGTCCTGGCGACTGACGGCGTTGATGGTCACCAGGTCCTTGTAACGATCCGCCTTCAGTTTCGCCGTGCCGTAGGCGGCTCGAGCCTGGGCCAATCCGGCCTCTGCGCTCTGCAGGCTCGCACGATAGGTGGCCGGATCGATCTGATAGAGCGGCTGGCCGGCCCGGACGTAGGCACCCTCCTGGAACAGCCGCGCCGTGATCACGCCACCCACCTGGGGCCTGACCTCCGACACCAGGAAGGCCGAGGTGCGGCCGCTTAGCTCCGCCGTCAGGGCGACGGGTTCTGTGCGCACGACGACGACGCCCACCTCGGGCGCGCCCCCGGGCGGGCCGCCTGGGCCTTTTGGACCACAGGACGCCAGGGCGAGGAGCAGGACGAGAGCGGCAGCGCCGCGCTGGGTCAGTCTGGGCATGCGCTTAACCGGCGACGGCGGCAGGGGGTCGCAAGGGATGGACCTTGACGAAACCCAGCGGAGGAACAACATGAGAATGAACGTTCATTCTCGGACGGCGAAATAAGAAGGCCAGGCAGCCGAGTCAACGCTGCGCGAGCAACTTTTTGTTGCGGCGCACAAACGGAAGGATCGGGTGTGATCGAAACGACATCATCGTCCCGTCCGACGGTGAAGGCTCGCCGGCAGCAGATTCTGGACGCGGCGATCGAGTGCGCGCGTCGCTCTGGTTTTCATGGCGCCCGGATGGCGGAAATCGCTCAAGCCGCCGGCCTCAGCGTTGGCCAGATCTACCGCTACTTCGAGAACAAGGAAGCGATCATCGCCGCCATCGTCGCCCAGGACGTGGCCGAAGCGCGGGAGAAGTTCTCCAGGCTCGAACAATCGGGCGAGCCGCTCAAGGAGGCCCTCCTCAACGGCTGTTCGGAGGCCGTCGATCGCAACTACGATCCCGAACGGACGGCCCTCATGCTGGAGGTGCTGGCCGAAGCGGCGCGCAATCCGCAGGTGGCCGCCACCGTGCGTGCCGCCGACGCCGAGGAGCGGGCGTTCAGGCTCAACGTCCTGAAACAGGTCGCTCCGCCGGATTGCAGTGATCGCGAGCTTGCGGCGCGCGGCGAAGTGTTGAGCATGTTGTTCGAAGGCATGGCGGTGCGCGGCGTCAACAATCCCGAGTCCGATCGGGCTGCGATCAGCGAGGTGCTCCGTTCAGTGCTGAGCCATCTCCTGGGCGATCCGCTTCACCGGCCGCAACCCTAAATCGTCGCAAGGCGCGCCTTACACGACGACTAGCCAACGGACAAAAAAAGTCGCATCCTATCCACCGCGTTACGGCAGGCCCTCGAGAGCAGGCTGGCGCGATGGAGGAAATGGATGTCCGTGCACCCCACCGCCCATCGAACGACCAAGACCCTCGCTGAGAGCGCGGTCTGCTTCGCATGCACGGCCATGATCCTTGTCGCAGCCGCGGTCGGGCTTCAGTGGCTGCTCCGGTTGCTGCCATAGGCGGTCTCTAGGCTAACCGACATCGCGGAGCCGCTCGCCGCCACGCCCTATCCGCGCAACACCTCGACCTTTCGAGCGCAGAGCGATGGGTTCAGCGCTCGCCTGCCACGACCCGGATCGCAGGGAGTGGCTCGGTCGCCTCCAACACGCTCTGCATCACCTCGAGCAGTTCTGCGACCTTGATGGGCTTGGCCACATGAGCGTCCATGCCGCTCGCCAGATATTCGGCGACCTGTCCCGCCATGGCGTTGGCCGTCAGCGCGACGATGGGCGTACGGCGCCGGCCTTCCGCGGCTTCGCGGCGGCGGATCTCTCGCGTCGCGCTGGGACCGTCCATCTCCGGCATCTGCACGTCCATCAGGATCACGTCCCAGGACTCCGCGGCCCACGCCGCGACCGCTTCGTGACCGTTCGCCACCACGCGGGGTTCGGCGCCGACCTGCTGCAGAAGCGTGCGCAGCACAAGTTGGTTGATTGCGTTGTCCTCCGCCGCCAGGACCTTCAACGCCAGCGGGGCGGGGGCGGCGGAGATCTCTGACGCCGCCACGCGGGCCTCGCCGATCCGTTCCAGCGGAAGCTCGACGGTGAAAAGCGCGCCCGCGCCCATTTCGCTTGTCACCTTGATCGCGCCCCCCATCGCCTCGACGAGGTTCTTGCATATCCACAGGCCGAGACCCGTGCCGCCGAACCGTCGGGTGGTGGAGGCGTCGGCCTGGACGAAGGGCTGGAACAGGCCGTCGAGCGTCGCCTCCGCCATGCCGACGCCCGTATCCGACACCGAAATACTGAGTGTGGGATTGCGGCAGACCCTGACGCGAACGGCGCCGTCGTCGGTAAACTTCAGGGCGTTGGAAATCAGATTGCAGAGCACCTGCCGCACCCGGACCGGATCGCCGCGATAGGTCCCCGTCGCAGCCTCGTCCAGGTCCAGCTCGAACGAGAGACCCTTCTCCAGGGCGGCGCCGGTGAACACGCTCCAGGCGCTCTCGACCACCTTGCGCAGGTCAAACTCGATCACCTCGAGCTGCAGCTTGCCGGCCTCGATCTTCGAGAGGTCGAGGATGTCATTGAGCACCGCCAACAGGTATTCGCCCGACTGGCGTATGACTTCGAGCCGGTCGCGCTGCGTTTCGTTGGGTTGGTCGGCCGCCATGGCCTGGGCCATTCCAAGGACGCCGTTCAACGGGGTGCGGATCTCATGGCTCATGATGGCCATGAAGTCGCTCTTGGCGCGAACCGCCTCCACGGCCTGCTCCCGCGCCAGGCGCGCCTCATCGATCAGGCGGTTTCGTTCGCGTCGCTCGGCAAACATCAGTTGCTTGTTGGACGCCGCCTTCGCGCTGATCCCCGCCACCAGGCCCGCCAAGCCGAGCACGCCGATCCACAAGGGGGCGTCCGTCCAGTGCCGCGCAGTGAACGCTGCGGCGGCCGTCAAGGTGACCAGTGGCGGAATGACGGACAGCCTGAGAAGGCGGGCGTTGAAGAGGCACTGAAACAGCGAGGCGACCAGGCTGAGCACCGCCAGCACGACCAGGAACATCAGTTCCGGTGTTTGACGGCTCAGGATGAAGGCGATCAGGGGGCCCGCGAGCACCAGGGCGTTTCGGCCGAACTGGTGAAACATCAAAGGCCGGTAGGATGGGGTGGTCTGGCCGTCTGCCGGCTGTGCGGCGCTGCTGAGCAGACGACGCTGCATGATCACATCGTAGCCTGACATCAACACCACCCACCCGGCGGCGAGCAGCGGATGGCCGAGGACGGCCAGGACAACGCCGAGAACGAGGTCAAGGCAGATGAGGAATTTGGCCGGCGCCGAGAGATTGCGCACCACCATCCTGTGGGCGATTAGTTCCGCCTCGATCTCAGAGCGGTCCGCAAGCGGTGTCAGAACGCTGTTCTCATGAACTTTGGAGCCGCCTTGGCGTGACGATGGAGCGGAGATCAACATCCCCGCAGGTTTAGCTGGGATTACTGAATGGGTGGCTAAGCCGAATTGCAGAACGCGTCCGCGATGAGCTCCAGGCTTTGGCAGGCGACAGTCGCGAGATTTTACGCTCCGGCGCTGCGGCCCGCATGGCCCCGCCTGTCGGCGAAACACAGGACCGCGACCGTGGCGCCGTCTTCGCCCGCGATCATCTCGGGCCTGTTCTCGGCTTCGCCGACCCATAGACAGGTCTCGGCCGGGCAAGGCCGGCCGTCGATCACGACGCCGCCTCGCATGACCAGCCAATAGCTGCCTCCAGCCATCTCGATCTTTGGCAGCGGCTGATGCGGCCCCACGTCCTGTTGATAGGCGGCCATTCCATCCGGACGGTGGAACAGCGTATCGACGCCCTCGCGAGCACCGGACGATAGATCCATGTCCGCGGTGTGCTGGCGGCCCCTGCGCCCGCGCGCGAGGATCGCCTCCTGCGGCAGCGGGTGGTGGCTCTTGTCGAAGGTAGGGCGCAGCGTCATGTACGAGCAGCCCTCTGCGTTGGGCACGATGGGGCCGTAGCCGCTGTAGGCGTCCGCATAGTGGACCGAGCCGGTTCTCACCTCGTGGCCGCCGATCCGCCCGCTGCCGGCCACGAAGACCTGATACTGGTCCGCTTCGTGGAAATGCGGGGCGACGATATCCTCGGCCTTTTGGCGGACTAGGTGTCCGCAGGGGCCTTCCCACGGGCTCGATCGGTCTCCGAACATCTCGATCATCCTGCCGCCATACTGGGGCTTGCGGTCTCGCGCGAGGTCCTCAGGAGTCATGCAAATGATCATGTCATTTCCCCGGAATGTCAGTGCTGGAATGGTCCGACGGTCAATCGCCCGCATCGCTCTGGAAGTCATTGCTGACCTAATACCCGCCAATTTATCAGCTTGCCGGCCGGTTTGGAATGAACCCCGGATGGGGACGCTCGCGCGCTTTGCGGGTCGGGTCCGACTGGAGTGACCCGCTCTTCGCATGGGCTTCAAGCCTCTGGCCAAGGTTCAGCAGTTCCAGCGCGCCGGTCGCAGGCGCCGGGTGGCTCTGCCAGGGACGCCGGGACCGCATACCATTGGGCGGGCCCATCGCCGCCAGCTTGGTCCCCACGCGCGTCGCGACAGGCGCTGAGCCGACGCGCGCCCGCTTCGCACGCGGGTCGCGCTTGGCCGTCAGCCAGGTTTGACTTGGCCAAGATATTGCACCAGAGTGCATCATAAGTAAGGGTTGACGCAGGCAGGGATGGCCGATCCGACTGCGCGGGCGCATCAGCGTATTGCGATCGAGGTCCTCAAACCCCTGGCGGAACACCCCGGCGTCTGGCGACGCGCTCGGATTGGTGTCGGCGACGGCGTCTTCAGCGAGGCTTCAAGGGTGGAAATGAAGGATCTGGTGACGGCGCGGGGCGAAGACGGGCTGGCGGTCCTGACGTTGAACGGGCCGGCCGCGCGCGACGCTGTCTCATCCGCCAGGTGGAACGCGTGCGCGGCGTTCGATGAGATCCGGCGCATCCCCGCGGGCGCCGAGCGCCGTCAGGCGGGGGAGGAGGTTCCGTACGCTCGCGCGGCGAAGGCGGAACGGAAGGCCTGACGTGGAAATCGATTTTCGCAGCGCTTCGAGCGGTGAGCGCTACAAGGTGCTCACCAACACCATCACGCCCAGGCCGATTGCCTGGATCACGAGCCTTTCGAAAGGCGGGGTGGTGAACGCGGCGCCCTACAGCTTCTTCAACGCCGTCGGTCACGATCCGCCGCTTATCGTTCTGGGACTCCTGAAAGAACCGGGCGCCGGAGGGCTGAAGAACACGGCGTCCAATATCCTGAGCACCGGCGAATTCGTCGTCAATCTCGTCTGCGAGGCGGACGCCGAACGCATGAACCTGTCCAGCATCGATGCGCCGGCGGAGGTCAGCGAGATCGAGATTGCGGGCGTCGAGACGGTGGCGAGCGTGGTGGTCGGACCCCCGAGGATCGCCACCGCGCCGGTCTCCTTCGAATGTCGCAAGCTGGTCGCGCTGGACATCGGCGCGGCCGCGCAGACCGTGGTGCTGGGCGAGGTGCTCTATGCCCATGTGGCCGATCGCTTCGTGCTCGATCCGCAGCGGCTCTATCTCGACACGCCCGCCATGAAGCTGGTTGGCCGCACCCATGGCAGCGGCTGGTATGTCCGAAACAGCGACGCTTTTCAGCTTGAGCGCCCACGACCGAAGCGGGGCTGAAGCGGCTTCCAGACCGGCCTCCCGGCTCGTGTCCGTGAGGTCAAATTCTAGACTGCGGTATAAAATACCTTGGCGAGGTTCGGAATGATGGACATCGGCGATCGCCTTAACCTTTTTGCGTGTGATTGGATCTCCAATGGCCGCTGTACGCTCGAGCCGACCTGTGGCGACTGAGGGCGTCGCCGAGCCGGCAGGCGCAATTCAGCCGCTGCGCTACCCGAGCGCCCTTACCGGCTGGGTGACGGTCGGCGTGCTCTTTGTCCTGTACATCCTGTCCTTGGCCGATCGTCTGATCGTGGCCCTGCAGGTCGACGCCATCAAGGCCGGCCTTCACCTAACGGACCTGCAGATCGGGATGCTGCAGGGCCCTGCGTTCGCAGTGTTGTACGCGCTGTTCGCGATCCCCGTCGGCCTGGCTCTCGACCGCTACAGCCGTAGGCTGGTGATGTTCGCCTCAATCTTCGTCTGGAGCCTGGCCGCCACCGCCTGCGGGCTGGCCACGGGGTTCGTCTTCCTGCTGATCGCCCGCGCCCTGGTCGGCGCCGGGCAAGCTGGGTTCGGCACCGGCGCCTACTCGATCATCGGCGACAGCTTCGCGCCGGCCAAGGTTTCCGTCGCCATGTCGGTCTTCGTGATGGGCGGCATCATGGGAGCCGGCATCACCTTTCTGCTGGGCGGGCCGCTCGTCCGGCACGTGCTGGAGACGGGGGTTTCGGTCTGGCCGCTGTTGGGAACCGTGGCTCCATGGCAGAAGGTGTTCATTTACGTGGGCGCGCCTGGGCTCGTGCTGGCCTTCCTGGTGTTCGCATTCCAGGAGCCCCGGCGGCATGCGGCGCCAAAGGCGGGGGTGGGAGGCGGTTACGCGGAGGCGTGGCGGTTCATCGGTCAGCACCCGCGGACCTTCGCGGCGATATTTCTCGGCTTCGGGCTCGTCTACTCCATGACCATCGCCATGCAGCAATGGAGCCCGGCGTTCTTCGCCAGGGTGTACGGCTGGCGTCCGGATCAGATCGGGGTGCGCCTCGGCCTGGCCCAGATCCTGGGGGCGCTCACGCTTCCGCTGCACGGGATGATCGTGAACCACCTGATGCGCAAGGGCCGTCAGGATGCGCCGCTGCTCTGGTGCATGCTGACCGGTCTCGTCGCCCTGCCGCTGGCCATCGCGGCCTATTGGGTGCGTGACGGCTGGCTCAGCATCATCCTGATTGGCCTGTACTTCGGCTTCATGTTGGCCTCCGCGAGCATGGGGCCGGCGGCGGTCCAGCTCGTGACGCCGCAACATCTCCGCGGCCGCATCTCGGCGCTTTACGTGATGTGCACGGGCCTGATCGCGATGGCGTTGGGGACGTCGGTGGTGGGGGTCTTCACGGACAAGGTGTTCGCCGACCCGGCGCGCGTCGGCGACTCCCTCATCGCCACGGTGTTTCTTGTCATGGCTCCGGGGATCGCCCTCTACGCCTGGGGGCGGGCGGGCCTTCGGCGCTCGATGCCCGACGTGGTCGGCAATGACGGCACGGCGCGCTGAAGTCGCTTTCGCATCGCGTGTCTAGCGCTGCGGTCAGCGCGCCTGCTCGTGCTCCCTCATGACGAGGGGGCGATCTGGACGCTGCCCTTGGCGGGGACGCCGCGGCCGCGGGTGTGGCGGTCGAGGTCCTTCAGGACATCCTCGCTTTCGCGCCGAGCCCGAGGTTTCGTCGCGCCGATCACCATAGTCATGACGCCGACAATCAGAGTCGATGCCAAGATCTCGTCGGGGATCCGCCCATTGGTCCAGTCGTGCGCGACAGCATACCGATAGCGGGTCAGGTCGTCGACGAGGGTTTCGCGGTTGATCCACGGCTGCAGTTGGCGCTCGGCATGCAGGCGATCGATCCAGGGGCGGTGTGCGTGCGCGACGATCTCACCGATCGTCTGGCGGATGTTCGGTTCGACGTCCGAGGAATAATAGACTTCCACCAAAGCGCGTGTGTAATTGCGGATCGAGAGGTTGCGATGCGCGACGAGAGCCAGATGCTCGGCCATCCGCTCGGCCGTTGCCGTCGGCGTGCTGTAGACCAGCTCGACCTCATAATCCTCGAAATATTGCTGGATTGCCGCGGCGATCAACCGTTCCTTGCTTTGGAACGCATTGTAGAGCGTCCGCTTCGCGACGTCGGCGCGGCGGGAGATCTCGTCCATGTTGACGGCGGAGATTCCCTCGCTGGAGATCATCTTGCGGACGGTCGTCAGGATACGGCGCCGGCGCTCGATGATGGAGGAACTGGCGTATCCTTGGCCGCCGCCTCGGACCAGCCGCACCGTGTGGCCCCTCGAATCTGTGCTCATAGGCTCCTGTCGGTGTTCAGATCCGTCCCAACGTCACGAGTGGGCGGACGACTGCGTTCGGCACGTTACATCCCCAGCAGCTTACCAAACCGCTCACGATGAAAGGCCCCGTTTCCGCCGGACATATCGGTAAGGTGGGCGCGCTTCAAGTAAAGGCCGGCGTCATGCTCGTCCGTCATGCCGATCCCACCGTGCATCTGTATCATCTCTCGTGCGACATGACCGAATGTGCGGCCCGCCAGCGCCTTTGCAACCGAGACCTGGAGCGCAATGTCTTCAGCGTCGGAGTCGAGCGCTGCCAACGCCGAGTATACGGCGGAGCGGACCAGTTCGATTTCTCCGAGGAGATCAGCGGCGCGGTGCTGCAACGCTTGGAACGAGCCGATATGTTGACCGAACTGTTTGCGAATCTTCAGGTAGTCGACCGTCCGTTCAAAGGCTTCCTGCAGCGAGCCCAGCATTTCGGCGGCCAGCACGGCCCGGGTCCGGTCGAGGACTTGGTCCAGTAGGCCCTCGCCCTGATCGACCGCACCGAGCAGTTGCTCCTGGCCGACGGCAACGCGCTGAAACCGCACCGCGGCGGCGGCGCGCGAGTCGATCTGCGCCAGCGGGTGACGCTCCACGCCTTCGGCTGACGCCTCGCACAGGAACAGGCTGACGCCCGACGCGTCGCCGGGCCGCCTGCCGGTCCGGGCTGCGACCACAAACAGGTCGGCCGCCATGCCGAGCTCGACCGGTCGCTTCCATCCGTCGAGCCGCCATCCGTCGCCGGATCGGCTGGCCGTCATGGCGATGGACGCAGGCTGGTGTCGCGCCGCCTCCTCCAGCGCCAGAGTCCCGATGCTCGACCCGTCCACCAACCGAGGCAGCCATTGGCGCTTCTGGGCGTCGGTCCCGCCGAGGACCAGGGCGGAGGCCGCGGTGACGGCGCTCGCGATCAGGGGGGAGGGCGTCAGGTTGCGTCCCAGCTCCTCCGCCAGCAGCCCCATGCCTTGAAAGCCGAACTCGTGTCCCGAGTAGGCTTCGGGCACGATCATCCCCGCCCAACCCATGGCGACCATCTCGGCGTACAGGTCCGGATCATAGCCGAGCTCGGAATGCTGGGTTCGCAGTTTGCGAAGGGCGCTTATGGGGGCACGCTCACGCACCCAGGAGCGCGCCGCATCCGCCAGCATTTCACGATCTTCACGCGTTACGGCGACCACAGGTTCCCCCTCATTGATCGGGCAAGTTCAGGACGTGCTTCGCCGTGATGTTGTTCTGCACCTCGTGGCTGCCGCCATAGATCGAGAAGCACTTGCTGTAGAGCCAGTCGCGGACGATCCCGAGTTCCTCGTCGTGATACAGTTCACCCTCCCAACCCAGCGACCGGTTTCCGAGAATCTCGACGGCGAGGTCATTGCGGTCCTGCGCGATGCGAGCGCCGAGGTTCTTCAGCGTCGACAGCGCCGGGGCGCGGGCGGAGCCCTGTTCGAGAGCTGCGGTTCGGCGCCCGATAGTCTGCGCATAGGCGCGGTCCATGATCAGGTGGTCCAGGAGCCGCTGGCGCAGATCGCCGTCGGCGAGCCGCCCCGCCGCGTCCAGGCCAACGTACTCACGGGCGAGGGTCGCAAGGTCGAGCGTCGCCTTGCGCTGTTCCGAAAGTCCGCTCCGTTCATGCTGCAGCAGCCGCTTGGCGATGGTCCAGCCCCCGTTGACCTCGCCCACCGTCTCGCTCTTGGGCACAGTGACGTCAGTGAGGAAGAGTTCGCAGAAGTGCGACGCGTCATTGATGAGCTTGAGAGGGCGCGCCTCGACGCCGGGCGCGCGCATGTCGATGAGCAGGAAGGTGATGCCGCCCTGCTTGCGCGTCGTGTCGGTGCGGACAAGGCAGAAGCACCAGTCGGCGATGTGGGCGAAGGAGGTCCAGATCTTCTGCCCGTTGATCAACCAGTGATCGCCCTTGTCCTCGCAGCGCGTCTGCAGCGAGGCCAGGTCGGACCCCGAACCTGGCTCTGAGAAGCCCTGGCACCAGCGGACTTCGCCGCGGGCGATCGGCGGCAGGTGGCGGCGCTTCTGCGCTTCGGAGCCGAATTCCAGGAGTGTGGGGCCGAGCATCATGACGCCAAGCCCGGCGATCGGATTGAAGGCCTCCGCTTGCGCGAACTCCTGCGCCAGCATCTCCGCCTCCTCGGCGCCGAGCCCGGCGCCGCCATACTCGACGGCCCAGGTGGGAAGGCCCCACCCCTTCTCGCCCACGGACCGCACCCAGCGATGATAGTCGGCGCTCTCGTGGCGCTCAGACACGTCGGTTGGGTTGTGCAGCGGCGCCAGCCCGCGCAGCGATGGCGGGAAGTTCGCGTCCAGCCAGTCGCGCACCTCTGTCCTGAAGGCCGCGAGATCGCCTTCCATAATGTCCTGTCCTGACTGTCCGCCCCGCTCGGAATCCGAACGTTCGAAGGTTCTTCCTCGCTCAGTGATGATCGGCTGTGCGCGGAAGTGTCAATCAAAAAGTGCACGAGAGGGCAAATTTTGGATTGTAACCGGCTTCAGCTTCTGTTTGGGTCGCCGCATCGTGAGCGCGACGCCAACTGCTGACAGAACCCGAGGGAGCCCATGTCCACCGCCAACACTCATCCGCTCAAGCGGGTCCAGAACGGTGATGAGCCGGCCTTCGTCGCCTACGAGCGCCGTGACGGCGTGGCCTGGCTCATGCTCGATCGCCCGGACGTGGCCAACACCCAGAACTATCGGATGCTCAATCAGCTGGACGACCTGTTCCGCCACGCAGTCGAAGACGACGAGGTGAAGGTCATCGTCCTGGGCGGCCGGGGCAAGCATTTCTCCGCGGGCCACGATCTCGGCACGCCCGAGAAGGACCGGGACCGGGAACGCGAGCGCAAGCTGCTCTGGTACAACCACCTGAACGCGCCAGGCGCCGAAGGCCAGTACGTGCTGGAGCAGGACGCCTACCTCGGCTTCTGCCGCCGTTGGCAGGAAATCCCCAAGCCGATGATCGCCATGGTGCAGGGCGGTTGCATCGCCGGCGGCCTGATGCTCGCATGGGTGTGTGATCTGATCGTCGCCTCGCACGACGCCTTCTTCCAGGACCCCGTGGTGCGGATGGGGGTCCCGGGCGTGGAGTATTTCGCTCACGCCTTCGAGCTGCCGCCGCGCGTCGCGCGCGAACTGTTGCTCCTTGGCGAGCGGATGCCCGCCGAGCGCGCCTACCAGTTCGGAATGGTCAACCGCCTCGTCCCCCGCGAAGATCTCGAGAAGGAAGTCGAGCGGATGGCCACCGAGCTGGCGACGCGGCCGCGGTTCGGCATGATGCTCACCAAGCAGGCGATCAACCACGTCGAGGATCTGCGTGGCAAGCGCGCCAGCATGGACAGCGTCTTTCACATGCACCACCTCGCCCATGCGCATAACCAGCTGGTCGGCGGCGATCTCGTGGGCGGCATGGACGCCAAGGCGATGGCGGCGGCGAACAAGTCGCAGGCCGCGCGCGCCTAGGAATCCTGGGAGGTCGGCGCCCGCGCGCCTCGGCCTCAGCCGGGGCTAGACCGGCGGACGAATTCTGCTGAAGGTGGCGTCGCCCGGAAGCCTGCGTCAGCCGGGCTCAGGTCGAGCAACGATAAAAAGGCGGGGAGGTCGCGTGGCGAAGTTCGCGCAAACCGGCGGGCGGGCTCCGAACATGAGGACGGCCCAGGCCTGGTGGATGGTCGCGGCGCTGTTCGCGATCTACGTCTTCTCCTGGCTCGACCGCTTGATCATGGCCATGCTGGTGAGCCCGATCAAGGCGGACCTGCACCTCAGCGACTTCCAGACCTCCATCCTCCTCGGCCCCGCCTTCGCCGTCGCCTACGCGGTGTTCTCGATCCCGCTTGGCTGGGCGGCCGACCGGTTCTCACGCCGGGCGGTGATCTGCGTGAGCACCCTCTTCTGGGCCCTAGCCACCGCGAGCTGCGCCTTCGCCGAAAGCTTTCAGGCGCTGTTGCTGTTGCGCATCCTTGTGGGCATCGGCGAGGCCGCCCTGCTGCCGGCGGCCTATTCGCTGATCGCAGACGGCTTTCCCCCTGAGCGGGTGACGGTGGCGACCGCCACATTCCAGACGGCCGGCAAGGTGGGCTCCGCCCTGGCGTTCGGGGTGGGCGGCTTGGCGGTGGCCTACGCCGGATCGCTCGGCCAGCTCCAATGGCCGCTGCTCGGCCATGCGCAGCCCTGGCAGATCACTATGGCGATGATCGGCCTGCCGGGTCTGGTCCTGGCGGCGCTCGCGTTCAGCTTCCCTGAGCCGGGGCGCAGATCGCTCGGCGGCGGCCCAGCGGTCGAGCCCTCCCGTAGCGAGTTCATGGATTTCCTCAGGCGCAACGCCGTCCTGTTCTCGCTCCTGCTGTTCGCGTTCTCGTGCCTGGCGGTGGTCGGTCACTCGCTGACCAACTGGGTTCCGACCTACATCGACCGGGCCTTTGGCCTGAAGCCCCCGCAATACGGGCCGATGTTGAGCCTGATGAATCTTGTCGGCGCGGCCTCCCTGCCGGTGAGCGGTTGGGTCGTGGACCGATTCTATCGCCGCGGAATGCACGATGCGCACCTGCGCGTCTACGGCTGGATGATCCTGGGGCTGTCGCCGGCGATCCTCTACGCCTTCTTCGCCACCAACGTTTACGTCTTCCTGGCGTGCTACGCCCTGATCCAGTTCATCACCGTCCCCTTCATCGTCTACGCCAGCGCGATCATCGCCCTGCTGGCCCCCAGCCGGCTGCGCGGACGACTGCTAGGGGCCTGCCTGTTCGTGTTCAACCTGATCGGGCTCGGCGTCGGGCCGACCCTGGTGGGCGCGCTGACCGATTTCGCCTTCGGCGACGAATCCAAGGTCGGATATTCGCTGGGGCTGGTGGTCGTCGTCGCCTCGAGCGCGGCCTTCGTGGCGATGCGGCTGGCGCTACGGCGCCTCCGCGGCGCGGTCGGCCAGGCTCAGGCCGCGCATCGCCTCGCCGCCGCTCCGCCGCCCGCTGCGGCTTAGACGCGACCCATCCTCGGGGACCGGGGAATCTTGCGCTGCAGCGCAATAAGCGAGTGCGGATGGGCCGGGCGCGAGGCGGGCGTATGGGGCCGCCGTCGCCGGCTCGCGGCTGTCAGCCGGCCGCCTCGGGCGTGGCCCTTTTCGCCAGCTCCGCGACGTAGGCCGCGGCGCCGACCCGCGTCAGCTCGCGCAGCGTGCGCTCGAGATGGCTCCGGGCGGCGCCGCGCACCGATCCGAGCAGGAACGTGAGCGAATTCAGGATCATCCGGTCGACCATCTCGTCGTCGCCGATCCGGCCCTGCACCCATTCGTTGGAGACAGCCAGCCGTTGCACGTCCAGCCCGTCGATGAGGTGTTGCGGGTTGACCCACGGCTGAAGCTGCCGCGCGCGGCGAAGCGCCTCCACGTACGGGCGCTGGGGAAGGGTGGTGATGTCGTGCAGGGCCCGCCAGAGTTCGGGGCTGGTGCTTCCACTATAGTAGAAGGAGACGATGGCGGCGACGTAGTTCCGGATCGTCAGGTTGCGCTGTCCGATGGCGACCACCCGTTCCAGCAGGCGTTCGAGCGTGCCGGCCGGGCTGTGATACGGGATCGTGCGTTCGTATTTTTCGAAGAAATCGCGGATCGCGGCGGCGATCAGACCCTCTCTGCTTCCAAAAGCATAGTACAGGGTCTGCTTGGCGACGTCGGCGCGGCGGCATAGCTCGAGCAGGCTGAAGCCTGCCAGCCCCTGCTCCGAGATTAGATTCAGGGTTTCCTCCAAGATGCGGTCGCGACGAGCCTGCATCGTTGGACTTGAATAATTTTCAGCATCTCTTTCGCTGCGCCGCATTGCTCCCGCATACCCTCGCTGGCCGTCATTGCAACCGATTTTGGTCTCTCGCCCTGCAAAAATAGGACCATGGTATGAAAATGTCTGGACGAGGAGAGGGTCGAGCGGCATAAATACGGCCAGTCGCGCCATGGACGAGATGCGACAGGTTTCCGCCGCGCGAGGTCATCTGCGCGGGACAGCCAAAAAGACAAAGGGAGGGGCGCATGCAGGGCCCGCTCGAACATCTGCTGGTCATCAAGGCCGCCCTGGAGGCGCCTCGGAGCATCGAGGGCAGGCCGCCCGCTAACCATGGCGCCGAGGGGCTGACCGCCGTCTGCTCAATTCCCCGTCTCGGAGCGTCGCATGCAGCTTAATCTGCGCTACGACATGAACAGCCCGCCGTTCGGCGCGCCGCATCCCGTGCTCTATCGGACGGCGATCGAACAATCGGTCTGGGCGGACAAGCTGGGCTTCAACCAGGTGTTTCTGGCCGAGCACCACGGCGCCGAGCACGGCTATTGTCCGTCCTCGATGGTCCAGGCGGCCTCGATCCTGGGGGCGACGCAGAAGATCAAGGCTCACCTGTCTGCGTTGCTGGTGACGATGCATGATCCGCTGCGCCTGGCCGAAGACCTGGCCGTCCTGGACAACCTCTCCAACGGCCGGGTCGTGATCACCGCCGGCATGGGCTACCGGCCGCACGAGTTCGAGATGTTCGGTCGCGACATCAGCAAGCGCCTGGCGCTGATGAATCGCGCCCTCGACACGCTGCGCAAGGCCTGGACCGGCGAGCCCTTCGAGTTCGAGGGGCGCACAGTCCGTGTCACGCCGCGGCCCGTACAGCCGGGCGGGCCCAAGATCTACATGGGCGGATCGACCGAAAAGTCCGCGATCCGCGCCGCGCGAGGCGGTTACGAGTACCTTCCCGGCCATCCGGATCTCTTCAAGATCTATTTGGAGGAGCGCGAGCGGTGCGGCTTTGGCCCTTCGCCCTCACAGCGGCGTGGCGCGGCGAGCTTCCTCTATGTTTCGGAAGATCCGGATCGCGACTGGCCGATCCTCGCCCCGCACGTGGCCTACGCCACCAATCTCTACGCCGAATGGGCGACGGAGCGCGGCGTCGGCGATACGCTCTACCGTCCGGCCGAGTCCGCCGAGGCGCTGAAAGCGATGCCCAACATCAAGGTGCTGACCCCTGATCAGTGCTTCGACTACCTGATGGGCCTGCCGTCCGAGACGTCCGTCAACTTCCACGCCCTGCTGGGAGGCCTCGATCCCGACGTCTCATGGAAGGGCCTGCTGCTCTTCGAGAAGGCGGTGCTTCCGCGTCTGAAGGACGCGGGCGTCGTCGAACTCAACAGCTGACGGGAGCGCGTCGATGACCTCCGCCGCACCCACTGACCTTGCGACCCGTCTCGACGTCGTCGAGGCCAAGCTGGCGGTCGCCGACCGGATCCACGCCGTCGCCTACGCCAACGACCGTCGCGACATGGGCCGGCTGCTCGACTGCTACTGGCCAGAGGCCACGACCAAACATGGCGCGTACGAGGGGCCCACGGCCGGATTCTACGAACATGCGCGCCCGATCATCGAAGGCTGCAAGCATGCGGCGCACCACATCTCCAACGTGGTGGTCGAGGTCGACGGCGACCGGGCGATGGCGCAGAGCTACTACTTCGCCCACCACCGCAGAGCCGCCCAGGCCAGAGACGGCGAGGAGGACGCCTTCTTCGAAGGGCGCTACCTCGACCTGTTGGAGCGGCGCGACGGGGTGTGGAAGATCATCCATCGCCGCGGCCTGGCGGACCATTCCGCGGTCATGCCGGCGACGATCCTCTACGCGGACTGGCCCGCTGGCCGGCACAGTCTGCCCTGGCCGGACGACGACGCCTTTCGCATGGCGGCGGCGTTTCGTGAAGGCGGCCGGTGATGACGCGCCAAGACCCCAACGTTCAATCCTCTCGCGTTCGCACGGAGCAAACCTGATGGTGGAAGAAACAGACGCCGAAACCCTGCGGCCCCTTCCGTATCCGGACGAACTGACCGAAGGCTTCTGGGCCGGCGTGCGGGCGCACAAGCTCAGCATCCAGCGGTGCAAGCGGTGCCGGTACTGGAACCACGTCCCGACGATCGCCTGCTACAACTGCGCCAGCGAGGAGTTGGCGTACGAGCCGGTGTCCGGACGGGGGACGGTGCACTCCTGGACCGAGCTGATCGATTCTCCGGGGCCAGGTTTCAAGGACATGCTCCCGGTAATCGTCGGCATCATCGAACTGGAGGAGCAGGAACGGCTGTACCTGACCACCAACCTCCTCAACGTCGACGTCGGCCGCCTGAAACTCGGCATGGCGGTGGAGGTGACCTACGAACACGTGACGCCCGAGTGCGTCCTGCCGCAATTCCAGCCGGTGACCTGACATGTGGGAATTTCGAGACAAGGTTTCGGTGGCGGGCGTCGGCTACAGCAAGCTGTCCCGCCGCCCTGCGGAAACCCTCGCCACCCTGACGACCGACGCCGTCAAGGGCGCCCTGGCCGACGCCGGCCTCACCCTCGCCGATCTCGACGGGATCGCGACCTCGCCCAGCATGCCGCGCTACGGCGGGCTGCGCGGCGCCGTGGAGGGGATCGACGTTGTCACCCCCTGGCATCTCTGCGACCAGCTGCACGTCAACGAGCAGATCAACTGGACGGGCTCCACCAACGGCATGGTGACCCAGAGCTTCATCGAGGCGGCGATGGCCATCGCCTCGGGCGTCTGCAAGCACGCGGTCGTCTACCGGGCCCTGCATGTGCCCGAGGGGCGCTACATCAACTTCGACAGTCGCTACGCGGCGGGGACGGACCAGTTCGTGGCCCCGTTCGGCTTCAGTATGCCGCCAGCCTGGGCCGCCGTGATCATGCGCCGCTATTTCGAGCTCTACGGCTACAGCCGCGAGGATTTCGCGCGCTTCATCGCCGACAACCGCGCCAATACCTGCCTTAACCCGAACGGCTACTGGCGCGAGAAGCCGATGGTGCGCGAGGACTACCTCAGCGCGCGGATGATCGCCGACCCCATGTCGATCCTGGACTGCGATATCCCCGTGGACGGCGCCTGCGCCCTCTTGCTCACTTCGACGGAGCGCGCGCGCGACCTGCGCCAGCCGCCGGCCCTGCTCAGCGGCTTTGCGGCTTCGACCTATCCGCATCCCACGGGCACGATCATGACGCTCGAGACCCTGTGGGAGGGTTGCGAACAGACCGCCCGGCGGCTGTGGGACACCAGCGGCCTGGGGCCGCAGGACCTCGACAACGCCCACCTCTACGACGGCTTCAGCATCTTTGTGCCGCTCTGGCTGGAGGGCCTTGGGGTCTTGCCGCGCGGCGACGGGATGGCCTTCCTGCGCGACGGCCACGGCGCCCTCGGCGGCAAGCTGCCGATCAACACCGGTGGCGGCGCGCTCGGCGAGGGGCGCCTTCACGGGATGACCCATCTGGCCGAGGCCGTGACCCAGGTCACCGGGCGCGCCGGCGCCCGCCAGGTCCCCGGGGCGAAACGGGCGGTCGCGACCATCTCCAACGGACTGGTCAAAGCCACCGCCTTCATCTTCAGCGGCGATTCCTGAGCGAACGGCGGCGAGGAGCGGTGTGATGGCCGGACGGGTAGACGGCAAGGTCGCGGTCGTGACTGGCGCGGCCATGGGGATCGGAGCGGCCATCGCGCGGCGGCTCGCCGCAGAGGGCGCGCAGGTCGTCCTCACCGATGTCGCCGTCGCCGAAGGCCGCCAGGTCGCCGAGGAGATCGGCCCGACGGCGACCTTCCTGCGCCACGACGTCGCCTCGGAAGCCGAGTGGGACACGGTCCGCGACGCGGCGCTCGCCGCGCACGGGCGCATCGACATTCTGGTCAACAACGCCGGTGTCCACATCCCGGCTGCGATCGACGAGGCGCGGTTCGAGGACTGGCGCACGATCCAGTCGGTCAACGCCGACGGCGTCTTCCTCGGCTGCCGGATGGCGGTGCGGGAGATGAAGCGGACCGGCGGCGGCTCCATCGTCAACGTCGCCTCCGTGGCCTCCCATTCCGGCGAAGCGTATGGCGCGGCCTACTGCGCCTCGAAGGGCGCCGTGCGGTCTCTCACCAAGTCCGTCGCCGTCTACGCCAAGGCCTTCGGGATCCGCTGCAACAGCGTCCATCCCGGCACGATCGACACGCCCATGGTCTGGAACATCCGCGTTGGCCTGGGCCTGCCGAAGACGGCCCCCGGCGTCGGCGCGCCGGACGACATCGCCAACGCCGTGCTCTATCTGGCCTCGGACGAAGCCCGCTACGTCAACGGCGCCGAACTCCTGGTCGACAACGGCCGCACGGTCACCCCGCCGCCGCCGGCCACCGACTGAGCCGGCCCGAAGTTGCATGAGGAAACGCCATGGAATCCCGTGAAATCCGGCTCGTCCGGCGCCCGGTCGGCATGCCCCAGCCGTCGGACTTCGAAGAGGCGACCGTGGCCGTGCCCCCGCCGGGCCCGGGTGAAGTCACGGTGCGCAATCTCTTCATGGGCGTCGATCCCGCCATGCGCGGCCGGATGAGCGACGCCAAGAGCTATGTGCCGTCTTTCGAGCTCGGCGCGGCCATGGAAGGCTCCTCGATCGGCGAGGTGATCGCTTCCCAGGCCGAAGGCTTCAAGCCCGGGGACCTCGTGTTCCACCGCCTCGGCTGGCGCGAGGCCTTCACCGCGCCCGCCGACCGCCTCTCGCTCCGCGACTGCTCGCGCCTGCCGCCGGAGGCCTGGCTGCACGCCGCCGGCATGACGGGCCTGACCGCCTATGTGGGTCTTTTGCGCATCGCCGAGATTCGGCCGGGCGACGTGATCTTCGTCTCGGCCGCCGCCGGCGCCGTCGGCTCGCTGGCGTGCCAGATCGCCAAGCTGAAGGGGCACAAGGTGATCGGCGCCGCCGGCGGAGAGCGCAAGGCCGCCTACCTGCGTGACGAGCTGAAGCTGGACGGGGTGGTCGACTACAAGGCCGAACCCAGCCTTACCAAGGCGGTGGTCCGCGAGATGCGCGCCATCGGGGCGGAAGGGATCGACGTCTATTTCGACAATGTGGGCGGCGACCACCTGCAGGCGGCGTTGGCCACGGCCAATCCGCATGCGCGCTTCGCGATCTGCGGGATGATCTCCCAGTACAACACGATGGACCGCCCCGACGTGCCGCGGAACCTGACCATGTTGATGGTCAAGAAGATCCGCATGCAAGGCTACATCGTGATGGACCACCAGGACCTCGAGCCCTACCTGATCGCGGACATGACCGCCTGGCACATGGCCGGCCTCATCAAGCCGATGGTCACGATCTCCGAGGGAATCGACAACGCCCTGGATTCCTTCTTCGGCCTGTTCCGAGGGGACAATCTCGGGCGGAGCCTCGTGCGCCTAGGCGAGCCCAGCCCGAACGCGGCGCTCGCCCGCGCCTGAGTGGGGATTTCGCACTTCGGTGCGAATTTTCTTCGCTCATCTTCCCCTAGTTCGGCGCGGGCGAGAGCCGTGATACCGGAAGAGCCGTCAGGACCGACGTAGATAATCTAGGTCTGGCGCAGACTTGGCGAGCGCTTCGTTTCCGGCCGCCTTTTCTACGGCTGACCGGGCATGAAAATTGCTGGTAAGTGCAGAAATCAAATTGCGTATGTCTGGGTTCGGCGTCATTGTCGCCTGACCTAGAACAAGCAGGCGGGAGGCGTTGTTGGGCGGGGCGGACGGCGTCAACCTGGACGTGCTAGCGGCCTGGATGGACGCCCAGGGCCTTGGCGCCGGAAAGGTCCGCGTCGTCGAGCGCCTCGCCGGCGGCACCCAGAACATCCTGCTGCTGCTCGAGCGCGACGGTCGCCGCTACGTGTTGCGCCGACCACCCATCCACCTGCGTGCGAACAGCAACGAGACCATGCGGCGCGAGGCCAGGGTGCTGCGTGCTCTGGCTGGCTCCGACGTGCCGCACGCACACCTGATCGCGGCATGCCCGGACGAAACCGTCCTCGGTGCGGCCTTCTATCTGATGGAGCCGGTCAGTGGCTTCAACGCCAACTCCGGCCTGCCGCAGACCCACCACAGCGCATCGGTGCAGCACGCCATGGGACTGTCGCTCGTCGACGCCCTTGCGGCCTTGGGGCGTCTCGATCCCGCCGAGCGCGGCCTCGCGGACTTCGGCAAGCCGGAGGACTTCCTCGCCCGGCAGGCGCCGCGCTGGCTGGGGCAGCTCGGCGGCTACGCCCAGCTCGCCGGCTGGCCCGGCCCGCAGGCGCTGGGCGACGTTGAGGCAGTCGCGCGATGGCTCGGGGCCAACCGCCCCGCTGATTTTACGCCCGGTCTGATGCATGGCGACTTCCATACCGCGAATGTGATGTTCCGGCTGGATGGGCCGGAGGTGGCGTCCATCGTCGACTGGGAGCTCGCCACCCTCGGCGATCCGCTTCTCGATCTCGGCTGGCTGCTCGCGACGTGGCCGGAACCGGACGATCCCGGATTCATGGCGCTCGAGCCCTGGATCGGTTTTCCGAGCGCCAGCGAGTTGATCGATCGCTACGCCGCCGGCGGCGCGCGCGGCGTTACGGCCATCGGATGGTACGCCGTCCTCGCCTGCTTCAAGCTCGCGATCCTCCTCGAGGGCACATATGCGCGCGCCTGCGCCGGCCAGGCCGACGTCGACCTGGGCGAGCGGCTGCACGGACGTGCCGGGTGGCTGCTCAATCGCGCGCGCCGGTGGATCGCCCAGGACCGGTTCCAGCTGGGGAAAGCGGCGTGAGCGACGAGCTGGATTTTGCGGGCCGCCGGGTGCTGGTCATCGGCGGTTCGAGCGGGATCGGCAACGGTGTCGCGCAGGCGTTCCGCGCGCGCGGCGCCGAGGTGCATGTGTGGGGCACGCGCCCGTCGGCGGCCGACTACGTCGGCGAGGAAGGCTCCGACCTGGAGGGGCTAGCCTACGCCCAGGTCGACGTTTCCGACGCCGACGCGATCGACCGCGCGCCCTTGCCGCCCGGCCCGCTCGACGTGCTGGTCCAGTCTCAGGGCGCCGTCCTCTATCGCCGCCAGGAGTTCGAACAGTCCGGCTGGCGGCGGGTGATGGACGTCAACCTGTCGAGCGTCATGCAGATCGCCATGCGATGCGAGGACGGGCTGCGGCAGGCGAAAGGCTCGATGATCGTCGTGAGCTCAGTCGGCGCCTTCAGCGGCGTGATCGGCAATCCCGCCTACGCCGCCTCGAAGGCCGGCGCGGTCAGCCTGGTGAAGACTCTGGCGAAGGCCTGGGCCCCGAACGGCGTGCGCGTCAATGGCATGGCTCCCAGCCTCGTCGACACCAAGATGACCAAGGTCACCATGGACCACCCGGAGCGCCGGGAGCGGTCGCTGGCGAAGATTCCGCTGGGCCGCTTCGGCTCGGTCGAGGAGATGGCGGGGGTGGCGCTGTTCCTGGCCTCGCCGCTCGCCGGGTACGTCACGGGTCAGACCCTCGTGGTCGACGGTGGCCTGACAAGCTGAACGATCGGACGAAAGACATGGACTTCCAATATTCCCCTAAGGTCGAAGACCTCCGCCGGCGGCTCCTGGCGTTCATGGACGAGCACGTCTATCCGATCGAGGCCGAGCGGGACGCCTTCCTCGCAGACCCCGCGAACCTGTGGAAACCCTGGCCGGGCGGCGAGGCGATCAAGGCCAAGGCGCGCGAGCAGGGGCTCTGGAACCTGTTCCTGCCGCATGAGTACGGCGCTCTCAGCCCCGGCCTGACCAACCTCGAATACGCGCCGCTGGCCGAGATCATGGGCCGGGTGCTGGGCGCTTCGGAGTTCTTCAACTGCGCCGCCCCGGACACCGGGAACATGGAGATCCTGGCCAAGTTCGGTTCGTCCGAGCAGCAGGAGCGATGGCTGAAACCGCTGCTGGCTGGCGAGATCCGCTCGGCCTACGTCATGACCGAGCCGGCCGTGGCCTCCTCCGACGCCACCAACATTGAGACCCGCATCGAGGCCGACGGCGACGACTACGTCGTCAACGGCCGCAAGTGGTGGATCAGCGGCGTGATGGATCCGCGCTGCAAGGTCTACATCCTGCTCGGTCGCTCGAGCACGGAAGGCCCCCGCCACCAGCAGCACTCGCAGATCATTATCCCCGCCGGCACGCCCGGCGTGGAGATTGTCCGGCCCCTCAGCGTGCTGGGCGCCCAGCATTCGCCCGGCGGACATTGCGAGGTGCAGTTCACCAACGTCCGCGTGCCGAAAGCCAACCTCCTGCTCGGCGAAGGGCGGGGCTTCGAGATCGCGCAGGGGCGGCTGGGACCGGGGCGGATCCACCACTGCATGCGGCTCGTCGGCCAGGCCCAGCGGGCGGTGGAGTACATGGCGCACCGGGTGGAAAGCCGGGTGGCGTTCGGCCGCAAACTGTCCGACCAGTCGAGCATCCGCCAGGACATCGCCCGCTCCTATTGCGAGATCGAGCAGGCTCGGCTCCTGACGCTGAAGGCCGCCGACGCCATGGACCGGGTGGGCAACAAGGCGGCCAAGGACCTGATCGCGGCGATCAAGATCGTCGCCCCGCAGATGGCGCAAAGGGTTGCCGACCGGGCGCTGCAGGCCCACGGGGCGATGGGCCTGAGCGCCGATACGCCGATCGCCGCCGCCTTCGTGAACGCGCGCTACCTGCGCATGGCCGACGGGCCGGACGAAGTCCACATGTCCCAGTTGGGCAAGCTGAAGATCACTGAGTACGCCGCCCAACCCCTGCGTTGAGGCGGTGTCAGAGGCTGCTGACGAGATGTCCGCCGTCCACGGTCAGCACCGAGCCGGTCATGTAGGCGGACGCGTCAGACGCCAGGAGCAGCAGCGGGCCGTCGAGATCCTGCAGCCGGCCGGGCCGGCGCTGCGGGATGCGCTTGAGCATGGCCTTGCCGATGTCCGCCTCCCAGAGCTCGGCGTTGACCTCGTTGTCGAAATAGCCGGGCGCCAGGGCGTTCACGCGGATGCCGTAGCGCGCCCACTCCAGCGCCAGCGCCTTGGTAAGCTGGATCGCCCCGGCCTTGGAGACCGCGTAGGGGGCGACGCCGCCCGCCTGCCGCAGGCCCAGGATCGAGGAGATGTTGATGATCGAGCCGCCAGCCTCGCGCGCCCGCATCGCCCGCGCGGTCGCCTGGGCCAGCAGGAACATGCCCTTGAGGTTGGTGTCGATCACCATGTCCCAATCGGCTTCGGTCTGGTCGAGGGCGGAGCCCTTGGTTCCGACGCCGGCGTTGTTCACCAGGATGTCGACGCGCGCGAGCCTCGGCTCAGCGCTGCGGATCGACGCCGGATCGGACACGTCGAGCCGGAGCGTCGAGCAGCGCCCGCCGCCCGCCGTGATCGTGTCGCCGACGCTCTGCAGCGCATCCTCGCGCCGGGCGGCGAGGATCACCTCGGCGCCGGCGCTCGCCAGCACCGCACCGAAATGGGCGCCCAGACCGCTGGAGGCCCCCGTCACCAGAGCTGTCTTGCCCGCCAGATCGCCGAAGAGCCGGGAGCCAGGCCCCGGGGCGGAAAACGGAGAGGTCACGGCTGTCATCGTTCGCTCCGGGCGTATTGGTCGGTGTGTGCGGAGGGGTTGAAGCCGCCCGGCCGACTGGCCGATAGCGTGCCGACGTCGCGTGTCATACCTACCATGGACCGCGAACGGTCTGAACGGCGCCGGCCCCTGGCTCAGGGGGCCTTTGCGGCGGTCGTCCCGCCCGTCGCGGCCAGATAGGCGATGAGATCGGCGCGGTCGCGGGCGTCCGGGACGCCCTGGAAGGTCATAAAGGTGCCCTTCACCACGGCGGCTGGAGCGGCGATGTAGCGGTCGAGGTTTTCGCGGGTCCACAGCAGGCGGGAATTCTGCATGGCCGGCGAATAGCGGAAACCGGGGACGGCCGCCGCGCGGCGGCCGACGACGCCGGCGAGGCTCGGACCGAGCCGGTTTTGCCCGGCTGCCACGGTGTGGCAGGCGATGCAGCGCACGAAGACGGTCTTGCCGCGGACAGAATCGCCGGCGGCCGCGGCCTTGGCGGTTCCTGCGGACTTCGGGGCGGCCTCCGCCGCCTCGGCGCCGCTTCCGGCCAGGGCCAGCAGCACACTCGCCGCCAGCGCCTGCCGACAAATCGAACGCCCGCTCCGCATCACGCCAATCCTATGAAGTTGGGTCCGCACCGCCTTGTGGCCGCTGCCTACGCGTGCTGTTGCTTATTTGCCTTCGAGGAAGGTCTTCCGCATGGCGAAGTATTCATCGTCCTGTCCCGGGTGGCTGTGGAGTCCGGGCGTCCAGGAGGCGTAGGGCGTCGTGGCGGGCATCACCGTGGTCAGGTCGCTGAGCCCGCGGCGGCGAATGATCCGCCACTCGCCGCGGCGCCTTTCCAGGAAGTCGATGTAGCGGCCCTCGAAGAAGGCGTCCTCTTCGCCGCTTCCGTCCTTCTTGGCGCGACGGTGGTGCGCGAAGTAGTAGCATTCCGAGAAGCCCCGGTCGCCGCGCACCTCCACGGCCGGATTGGCGATGTAATGGGTGGAGTAGATGATGCCGCCCAGGATCGACATGGCGCGGCCCACGAAGTCGCTGGAGAGCCCCTCGAAAGCGCCATGTTTGTGCGTGGATTCCGGCCAGAAGCAGGCGCGCATCAGCGCCTCGTCCTTGCGGTCGTTGGCGCGGGCGTAGCGATAGAGGATCGCCCTGATCGCTTCGCTGGACGCCAGCGCGTCGACCGTCCCCGCCAAGTCGGGGCTGGGCGCTGCGGCCGCCTGTGCGGGCCTGGTCATAGCCGCCAGGCCGATCGGCAGTCCGAGCAGGACGGTGAGCCAACGACGACGTCCATCGGTTTCCATGATCATCACCCCCTGCGCCCGGCGTCCGTGGACGACGCTCGAGGCCCGCAGTGTTTCCTCCGCCGCCGCCCGGCCGCGCCTTCGCGGACTCGGCCTTGCGTCCGACCGCGCCATTCTTAGGCGGGATGCAAACAGAAGCAAGCTGCTCTGACAAGTCAGAAACTGACCTCAAGTGCACTTTATACCTGCCCAATATGTGGATGATGGCGAACACTCAGGCGAAGCCGTCCGCCGGCTCGGCTACGGACGGTCGCCGGTCTTAATTTGTCTGGATGCGGGAGCGATTCGCGAACCTCGACGATCAGTCGGTCCGGATCCACACGCCCTTGGTCTGAAGGTAGCCGTCGAGGTGCTCGAAGCCGCCCTCCCGGCCGTAGCCGCTCATCTTGTAGCCGCCAAACGGCACGCCGGGGTCCATCGCCTGGTAGTGGTTGACCCACACGGTGCCGGTTCGCAGCCGCCGCACCATGGTATGGGCGCGGGTGATGTCGCGCGTCCAGACGGCGCTGGCCAGGCCGTAAGGGGTGGCGTTCGCTCGCTGCGCCACCTCGTCGACCGTGTCGAAGGGCAGGACGCTGGCGACCGGTCCGAACACCTCTTCGCGCGCGATGCGCATCTCGTCGGTCACGTCCGCGAAGATCGTCGGCGGGACGAAATGCCCACCTTCGAACTCGCGACCGTTCAGCCTGTGGCCGCCCGTGACGAGGCGTGCGCCCTGAGTGGGGGCTTCTTTCAGGAAGCCCTCGACGCGTTCGAACTGGCGCGCCGAGACCAGGGGGCCGATCTGCGTCGCCGGATCCATTGACGGGCCGATGCGGAACCTTTCGGCCGCCGCGGCGAAACGCTCGAGGAAGGCTTCGTAGATCGGCCGCTCCACGAAGATCCGGGATCCCGCGCTGCAGACCTGGCCGCTGTTGTTGAAGACGCCGCTGGCCGACATTGGCACGGCGCGATCAAGATCGGCGTCGGCGAACACGATGTTGGGCGACTTGCCGCCCAACTCGAGCGTCACGCGCTTGATCGTGCCGGCGGAGGCTCTGATGATCTGCTGTCCGGTGGCGGTGGATCCGGTGAAGGTGATCTTGTCGACATCCGGATGCTCGACCAGGGCCGCCCCCACGTCGCCCGGACCGGTGATCACGTTGACGACCCCCGGCGGGACGCCGGCCTCCAGGCAGAGCTCGCCGAACCGCAATGAGGTCAGAGATGCGTCCTCGGCGGGCTTGATCACCACCGTGCACCCTGCGGCCAGCGCCGGCGCGGTTTTCCACGCGGCGCTGAAGATCGGCCCGTTCCACGGGATGATCGCCCCCACCACACCGACGGGTTCGCGCAACGTGAAACTCTGCAGAGGCAGGGGGAAGCTGTTGTCGAGCGTATGGCCGTGGATGGCGGTGGCGGCCCCCGCGAAATAGCGGATGAGCCGCACGACCATGCTCTTCATGCCGAGCGAAGGGGTGATCGGCCGACCCATTTCCAGGGTGTCGATCCGCGCAAGGTCGTCGAACTCGGCTTCCACCAGGTCCGCCAGCCGCAGCAGCGCGAGCTGGCGTTCGGCGGGGCTGAACCTGGACCAGGGGCCATCGAACGCGCGTCGGGCGGAGGCGACGGCGAGGTCCACGTCCGCGGCGCCGGCGCGGGCCAGCTGCGTGATGAGCTCGCCCGTCGAAGGATCGCGCGTTGCGAACCGCGCCCCCGAGACGGCGTCACGCATCACCCCGTCGATGAGCAACTGCTTGGGTTGGCCGCTAAGCCACTGTGTCGCCTGGACGCCCGCGTTGATGTCCACGTCGCTCCTCCATCTCGACCGCCACGGCTCGCTTCGCCGACTCCTCGTGGCCGGAAAGGCAGGGCCTGGGCCCGGCTCGGTCACGCTCTCGTTAAACGACCAAAATTGCAAGTGAGATGCGAATTGAAAGGTCCGGGAGTCACGCCGACGGGCAGTCCAGCCACCTTTCCCAAGGGACGCGGAGGGCTCCACTAGTCCTTCCAAGCGATCACAATATTCTGAATTAGCTAGAGAATATGCGTTCGAAATGCCCTTTTGGAGCTGTCGACCGCGTCCCCGCGCGGTCGTCGGCGTCGGTGCGCGACAGCGCGCCACGCCTCTCACGAATGGGCAATATTTGCGTTGCACGAAATTGTACCGCGGACTAGATTTCGACGCAGCTCGCCACGAGCGTCGCCCATGCGGTCGCGACACGTGAGACGGGAAGAGGAGAAGGGGAGGCATGCTGCAGGGTTCTGGCGACAAGGCGATTGTGCAAGGCGCGGGGCGCCGGCGCGTGCTTGCGGCTGGCATGTCGATGGGCGCGCTGATCGGCGCAGCCTCCATCCCGGGCTGGGCCGCGGCGCAGCCCGCGTCGGGACCGCCGGCCGCACCCACAGCCACCCAGCCGAGCGATGTCGAGGAGGTCCTGGTCACGGCGCGGCGCCGGACCGAGCGGCTGCTCGACGTGCCCGTCGCGGCCACCTCGGTCGGCGCGGAGCAGATCCGTCAGTACAACGTAACGAACCTCGCCAACATCAAGGTCGCCGCGCCGCAGATCTCCTTCGACCGCGGCGGCACCGGCAGCGGCGCCTCGATCTCCCTGCGGGGCGTGAGCTCGTCCAGCCTGGACGCCGGGCTCGAGCAGTCCGTGCTCGTCGATTTCGACGGGATGCCCGTCAGTCGCGGCCGGGTGGTCAGCGACGCCCTGTTCGATGTCGCCGGGATCGAGGTCCTGAAAGGGCCTCAGGCGCTGTTCTTCGGCAAGAACTCGCCCGGCGGCGTGGTTTCGATCCGCACGGAGAATCCCACCTCGACCTTCGGCGGCTATCTGCGCGCGGGCTACGAGTTCACCAAGAAGGAAAAGTCGGTCGAGGGCGCGGTGAATGTGCCGCTGACCGATCAGCTCGGGGTGCGGCTCGCGGTCTTCGGCAGCAAGAGCGAAGGCTACCTCAAGAACCAGGACCGCCTCGGCGTCACCGACCCCTTCCGCACCGCGCGCCTGCCGACCTTCACCGGCGGGACCTTCGATCCGCCGGGCAAGAGGCTCTACGGCGCGGAGAAGAAGGTCGCCGGACGCCTGACGATCCGCTACGATGACGGCAGCCTGGACGCCACCTTCAAGCTCCTCGGCTCGCATTTCGCGAGCGACGGGATCCAGATGCTGGCCGAGGTGATGGCGTGCCCGGCCGGCCAGGCCCGGCCGGTGACCGTCAATGTGCCCGACCCGACCGGCGACTGCCGCCTCGACAACAAGGTCTCCTACGGTCTGCCGCCGGCGGCGGTTCTCGCGTCGTGGCCGGAAGTCGCCCGCTACAACGGCGGCAAGCCCTACACCCGCAACGATCTCATCATGCCCACGCTGACGGTCAACAAGCGTGTCGGTGACGTCACGCTCACCTCGATCACCAGCCTGATGCATTACGACTTCGTCAATCAGGGCAACGCCGACAAGACGTCGTACTCGTACTTCTTCTCCAACAACAACGAGCGCGACACGCAGTTCATGCAGGAAGTGCGCGTCGTCACCGCCTTCGAGGGTCCGTTCAATATCACCGCGGGCGGCTACTACGCCCAGGACATCCGGACCTTCTTCAACGGGACGGCCAACATCGCGCCGGTCGATCCGGCCACCGGCAAGCTGAGCACGTTCGACCTGCGCGCGGACAACAAGAGCCACGCCTTCTCCGGCTTCGCCCAGCTCATCTGGAAGCCCATCGATCGCGTCGAGCTGGCCGGCGGCGCCCGCTACACGCGCGAGACCAAGAAGATCGCGATGCGCAACACCTTCGTGAACGCCGCCGTCGTCGCCAACTTCCTCCCCATCAGCCGGGTGATCGCCGGGGAGCGCACGGAGGACAATGTCTCCCCCGAAGTGACGCTGAGTTTCCACCCGACGGAAAACGTCATGACCTACGTCGCCTACAAGACGGGCTACCTGTCGGGCGGCTTCTCCAACCCGGGCAACCTGACGCCGCGGATCACCCTTGAGAACGACACCTACGACGCCGAGAAGGCGCGGGGCTTCGAAGGCGGCGTGAAGTTCCAGCTGCTGGAGCGCCGGCTGAGCGGCTCGCTGGTCGGCTACCGCTATATTTACAAGGGCCTGCAGCTCACCTCGATCGACCTGTCGGCGAACCCACCCCTGGTGCGGACTCAGAACGCGGCGGACAGCATCTCGCGAGGCGTGGAGTTCGAGGCCGGCTACCGGGTCGCCGCGGGCCTCAGCCTGCGCGGGTCGGCGAACTACAACGACGCGCATTTCCGCGAGTTTCCCGGCGCCCAGTGCTACACGCTGCAGACGGCGGCGCTGGGCTGCGTCGGGGGCCTCCAGGACCTGAGCGGCAAGCCGATCAACCGGGCGCCGAAGTGGATCCTGAGCGGCGGGGCGAACTATGACGTCGAAATGGCCGGCGGCTACCGCCTCAGCCTCAATGCGAACGTTCGCTACACGTCCAGCTACTATGTGAGCGTCAACCTCAATCCGCTCGCCCTGCAGCGCGGCTACACCCTGCTCGACGCCGGCGCGCGCTACTCCCTGCCAGGTGACCGGTGGTCGGTGGCGCTCATCGGCCGCAACCTGACCAACCGCCACTATGGGACGATCGGCAACGACAAGACCTCTGGAAACGGCGAGGTCTCCGCCACCGGCGGCGAGCCGAGAGCGATCGTCGTGCAGCTCGAAACCCGGTTCTGAACCTCGCGATGGCGGATCCCCACGAGAATGCTCCTGCGGTCGCCGAGGAGACCGCGTGGCCGGACCGCCGCCTAGCCTGGATCGCGCTTACGCTGCTGGTGGGCGCGCTCATCGCCTCGCAGCTCGACCGGATGCTGATCAATCTGGTCGTCGGGCCAGTGAAGCAGGAGTTCGGCCTCAACGACACCCAGTTCGCCATGCTGCAGGGGATCGCCTTCGGCCTGTTCTACGCGACGATGCCGATCCCCATCGGAATGCTCGCCGACCGCTTTCAGCGGCGGGTGGTGATCGGGGTCGGGATCGGACTCTTCAGCATCTTCTCGATCGCGACCGGCTTCGCCCGCAACTTCGCACAGCTGTTCGTGGCCCGGATGGGCGTCGGCGTCGGCGAAGCGAGCGTCGCGCCCGCCGGCTTCTCGATCATCGCCGACTACTTCCCGCCGCACAGGCTCGGCCGCGCCATCAGCCTGTTCACCATGGGCTCGACGATCGGCACGGCCGGCGCCTTCATCGGCGGCGGGGCGGTTTTCGGCTGGCTGACCGAGCTGGCGTCGCCGGAAACCGGGCTCTTCCTGGGCGCGAAGCCCTGGCAGCTCGCCTTCGTGGTCGTATCGCTCCCGGGGCTGCTGCTCGCACCCTGCTTCTTCCTGCTGCGCGAACCACGCCGAAGAGGCCTCCTGGGCCGGGAGCGGCCGGCGAGTTTCCGCCAGCTCTGGCCCGAGTTCAGGCGCTGCGGGAAGTTCCTGGCCTTGTTCCTGGCCGGCATGTCCATGGTCACGACCGTTTCCTACGCCGTCACGGTCTGGACCCCAGCCGTATTCATGCGGGTCTACGGCTGGACCGCGCCGCAGATCGGTCTCTGGTTCGGTCTTCTCATCCTCTTCTGCGGGGCGCCCGGCAGCTATTTCGGCGGCTGGCTGGTGGATCGGCTCCGGGCCCGTGGCGTCGTCGACGCGCCGCTGAAAGTGGCTGCGTTCGCGTTCATCGGCTGCGGCCTTGCGGGAACCCTGGCGCCGCTGATGCCAACCGCGCCGCTGGCCCTCCTCCTGCTCGCGCCGGCGATCTTTCTGAAGTTCGTCCCGTTCGCCTGCGCGCCGACCGCGCTGCAGCTGATCGTGCCGAACGAACTAAGGTCGCAGGTGAGCGCGCTCTATCTGAGCGTGATCAGTCTGGTCGGGATCACGGTGGGGCCGATCGTCGTGGGCCTGCTGACCGATCACGTCTTCCACTCGCCGGCGCAAGTCCGCTACTCGCTCGCCATCGTCGTGGCCTGCGCCTCGCCGATCATGGTCGTGCTCGTCCTGATGTCCTGCGGCGCCTATCGCCGCCTCGCAGCGTCCGCGCCCGCATCCTCGCAGGCGCCGCGCGGCGTGGCAGGAGCAGGCTAGTGCTCGCCGACCTCGGACGGCCGAGACCGCAGTTCCCTGCGGTCACTGGTGATAGAGTGGAAGAAACGGGCGTCCTGCGCTTTGCCGGCTGCGGCGGCCCCGGAGACGGGCGCGGCGCGCCGGCGCGCCGCGAGACATCGGCGCCCGGGCGCGGGCGCAGCGCGCATGACGTCCAGGTCGGGCGCGCGTGAACGGAGGTACGGGAATGCTGTCGAGAAGATCGGGACCAGTGCAGGGCCTTCGGGTGGTCGTGCTGACCTGGCACATGTCGGCGAAGGTGATGGGCATGCTGCTGGCCGACAACGGCGCGACGGTGGTGGAGGTGACCGACCCGGAGGCGAAGGCGGCGCCCGGCTGGGAGCTCGCCGAGTCCGTCTGGCGCCGCGGCAAGAGCCTGGTGTCGCTGGGGGATCAGCCCGACCTTGGCAAGCTGATCGCCGACGCCGACGTGTTCGCGACCGACTTCTCCCGCGCGCAGCTCGAGCAGATGGGGCTGTCGCTGGAAGGGCTCGTGGCGCGGCATCCGGCGCTTATCTGCCTGCAGATCAGCGGCTACGGCCGGGAGTCCGCGCAGGAGCCGGATGTCTGGTCCGAGCCGCTGCTCTGGGCGCGGCAGGGCATGTACCACCGCCAGTACGGTTATCGGGAAGGCCCGAAGATGCCCACCTTCCCGACCGGCTCCTACGCCGCGGGGTTCAACGGCGTCACGGTGCTGATGGCGGCCCTCCACGCGCGCAACGAGACGGGCAGGGGGCAGATCGTCGACACCTCCGTGGCCGACGGCCTCGCCGCCCAGCAGACCATGTACTGGTACTGGTCGGAGAATGAAAAAGCCGACGACATGCCCATCGACATCAAGAAGGGGGGCATGGGCCGTCTGGTGCTGGATTCCTTCCAGTGCGCCGACGCCGAGTGGCTGCATGTGCACACCGGCACCAAGCGCGGGTTCTCCAATCTGATGGAGCTGGCCGGCCTGCAGGAGCAGATCCCGCCCATCCCGACCGAAGGGGCCTCCGAGATCGGCCAGCCCATCGAGCCGTGGCAGGTGGAACTGTACAACGAGGCGCTGCCGGTGATGTTCGTGCAGCGGACGCGCCCCGAGTGGCTGAAGATCCTGCGCGACCTCGACATCCCGACCATGCCGGACCTGCTGGCCGGGGAGGTCTACAACGATCCGCAGGTGCTGGAGAACCAGCTGACGACGCTGGTGGAGTTGCCGGATGGGGAGACCGTGCGGGCGGCGGGCGCGGTGCTCAAGTTCTCGGAGTCGCCCGGACTTCCCGCGCCCGTGGCCGAACGGCATGTGCGGGCCCAGGAGGCGGCGATCGACCTCGCCAACGCCCGCAAGCGCTTTGCGCCGCCGAGTTTCGGCCGCGGCGAGCTCTCCGCCCGCTATCCGCTGGCCGGCCTGAAGGTCGTGGACTTCGGCGTGTTCTTCGCCGGTCCGTTCGCCAGCCGCCTGCTCGCCGACCTTGGCGCGGAGGTGATCAAGATCGAGAACCTGGCCGGATGTCCGATGCGGCCGGTGTCGAAGGGCCGCTATTTCAACGCCGCCAACCACCACAAGCGGATGCTGGCGCTCAATCTCAAGAAGCCGGAATCGCGCGAGGTGGTGGAGCGGCTGGTGAAATGGGCCGACATCGTCCAGCACAACCTGCGCCCGGGCGTGGCCGAGTCCATCGGCATGGGCTACGAGGACCTGCGCGACCTCAATCCCAGCCTGATCTACATGCACTCCCCGGCGTTCGGCTCGCAGGGGCCGTACAAGGGCTATCCCGGCTTCGAGCCGCTCTCGTCGGCCATCACCGGGCTGATGATGCGTCACGCCGATGCGCGCTTCGTCGGCCCCTACAGTGCGATCGGCAGCATGGACCCCGGCAACGGCCTGCTCGGCGCGGCCGGCCTGCTGATGGCGCTCTATCACCGCGATCGCACCGGACGCGGCCAGTACATCGAGTGCCCGCAGATGGGCTCGGCGATCCTCAGCACCGCCGAGACGGTGATCCGCGAGGACGGGACGATCGTCGACCCGCTCGCGGTGGACGAGGAGCAATACGGGTTCAACTGGTGGACGCGCCTCTACCAGACCGCGGACGGCTGGCTCGTCGTCCATGCCTGGGCCGAAGCAATGCGTCAGGCCTTGCTAGCGGAAGCGGGCGCCGTCGACGACCCGATCGCCGCGATCACGGCCTGGGCGGCGGCGCGTCCGACGGCCGACGCCGTGTCCCGGCTGCGAGCCCTCGGCGTGCCGGTCGAGCCGGTCGGGAGGCGATATCGCGCCGACGATTACTTCTTCGACGAGGAGAACATCCGGTTCGGACGCACGATCGAGTTCCGGGATCACTTCAAGTGGGGCGTCTACCGCGACCTCGGCCAGTTCTGGCGCTTCTCGGGCTCGCCGCTGCGTCCCGCCGCCGACGGGCGCTTCGCGCCGGAGGTCGGCGACTTTTCGCGCGAGATCCTGCGGGAGCAGGGCTTTGACGACGGGGCTATCGAAAAGCTGATCGCCGCCCGCGCGGTCAAGGGGTCCGCGGCGGTGGCTTAGCGGGCCAAAGGAAAAAAGTGCGATACGACCCCATGCACAGTCTAAGCGCGGCCTCACGAGGGCTTGTCGGGGTCGGCCCCGGTTGGCGCCTCCGAGCCTCTGCTCGGGCGGCCTAGGGGGCGTCAGCCCAGCCAGCCCTGGTGGAGCACCTCGGCGACACGCTTCATCGCCTCGGTCTGCTCCTGGGGCGAGTCGCCCGGAAGCATGATGTGGATCCGCGTCGCGCCGAAATCCTGCCGCCGCTTGATCTCGGCGCTGATCTCGGACGGGCCCAGGCCCTGCACGTCGAGGCCCATCTCCATCTGGATCTGGGCGGGGTCGCGGCCGGCCTCGATGGCCGCCTGATGGACTTTCGCGACCGCGGCCCGGCCCTCGTCGTCGGGCTTGATGATCGGCAACCAGCCGTCGGCCAGCCGGCCGCAGCGTCGCAGGACGGCGTCCGGCGGGACAGGCGCAAACGAGCGTCCCATCCCGAAGAACAGCGGAATCGGCCTCTGAACAGGACGGGGCGAGAGGCTGACGTCGGTCATCTTGTGGAACCGGCCCTCGAAGTTCACCTCTTCCTGGGTCCAGAGAAGCCGGAGAACCTCAATCTGTTCTTCGAACCTGGACGCGCGGTCTTTGAAGCCGGCGCCCAAGGCCTCGTATTCCACTTCGTTGTAGCCAATTCCGACCCCGAGGGTCAGGCGGCCTTTCGAGAGGATGTCCACCTCCGCGGCCTGTTTGGCGACCAGGACGGTCTGTCGCTGCGGCAGGACGAGAACGCCGGTGACGAAGCGGATCTTGCTCGTCACGGCCGAGAGGTAGGCGAGCAGGGTGAAGGTTTCGCGGAGCATGCTGTGGCTGGTGTAGGGCGTGTTCGCGATCCCGCCGTGCCGTTCGGCGACGATGCCCACGACGTGATCGAGGAACCGCATGTGGTGGAAGCCGAGTCGCTCCGCGGTCTGGACGTACTCGACGAGCGGCTCCACGTCCGGGCCGAACTTCGGGAACTTGTAGACGTTGACGCCGAACTGCAGGCCTGGGCTGCTCATGCTTCACCTCTTCAGTGCAGGCCAGCGGCTGCTGAATCTTAGGATGCAGTCAACAGTTCGAGCCTGCGACGATAGGCCACCGTTCCGGACGAGCCCCAACTCGTCAACCCGGTTTCTCCCTGTCCGCGTGGCTTCGACCATCGCGTTTTGACCGTGACCGCCGCCTAGCGTAGCCAACCAATGTCCCCGCTTCCGCCCGAGAAGGGCGTAATGCCTTTCCGGCGACTGTTGCCGAAAGCAGACACCTGCCGAATTGTGCACTGTGGCGCATTTTACGGGCTGGACACCGGGCCCGGTTCTCGTAAGGTGAGCGTACTCAAGGGCGGGGAACGCCAAAGGCTCCCGCGCAAAAACGTGCGCGAGCACGAATCAAAAGGGGGAGGATATGACTGGCGCGCTTGCCCGTATGCTGGGCACCACCGCATTTGGCGTTCTTGCCGTTCTCGTCGCGCCGGCCGCGCACGCGCAGTCGGCGCCCGCCGCCGAGGCCGGAGCCAGCGGCGGCAGTCAGCTGGACGAGGTCGTAGTGACGGCCCAGCGCCGCACCCAGAACCTGCAGGAAGTCCCGCTCTCCGTCGTCGCCATCGGCGGCGAGCAACTCAAGCGGAGCGGCGTGCAGACGATCGAATCGCTCAACCGGCTCGCCCCCAATACGGTGGTCGAGCGGGTTGGCCTGTTCCCGGGCGCGGCGTCCTTGTCGATGCGCGGCATCGGTTACTCGGGCATCGAGAGCTTCACCGACCCGGACGTTGCGGTTTACGTGAACGGCATCTACCAGGCGCGGAACGCCACTGCGCTGAGCCAGACCATCGACGTCTCCTCGATCGAGGTTCTGCGGGGTCCGCAAGGCACGCTCTACGGTCGCAACGCATTCGCGGGCGCGATTACGCTCCAGACCAACCGCCCCGGAATGACCGAGTTCGAAGGCTATGGCGCCGCCACGATCGGCAACAAGGGACTCCGCGACTTCGATTTGGTGGGCAATGTGCCCATCATTTCAGATGTGCTCGCGGCGCGCCTCGCCATGCGCTCTCACACCCTTGGCGGGCTCTGGAAGAATAACGGGTTGGTCCGGGGCGTGGTGGACACCACGCTCGCCGGCGACCGGGTGGGCAAGGAAAAGTCGCTGGTGATCCGGCCGACGCTGCGGTTCACGCCGAACGAGCGCTGGGACATCCAGCTGATCGGCGAGTTCCTGCGCGAGGATGATCAGGCCGCGCCGATCGCCTCGTTGCCGATCGTCCCCAACGCCGCATCGCCGAACGGCTTCACCAATTCTGCGATCGTCGGCTTCGGCGGCTTCCAGCACAACCCGTTCGGCGACAAGCGCGCGGGCATCCAGGATGACGGCACCGACCCTTACGTCACCGGCTACGGTCTTGGCGATCGGCCGATGAAGTTCAACCAGGACGCCTATACGCTGGACGTGAGCTACGACACCGGCTTCGGCACGGTGCGGTTCCTCGGCAACCATCAGAAGACGAATTCCGATGTGTGGGTCGACACCGACGGCTCGGTCGCGAACATCTTCTCGTCGGGCCGCTGGGAGGACTACAAGGGCGACTCGGCGGAGCTGCAGTTCGTCTCGAAGTTCGACTCTAAGCTCGACATCGTCGCTGGCGTTTTCGGCTTCCATGACCATTACAAGACGACGCAGCTCTCGTTCACCAACAACAACGCCAATTTCCCGGACCAGTTTAATCTCGCGAACTACCTTCGCTTGGCCCCCGGCGGCACGGCGGCGACCTGTAACGCGGCGCTTGCCGTGGCGGCTCGGACCGGCTGCGCGTACCCGTTCTACGTCGTTTCCTACATCAACAACGGTGGGAAGCGGACTGCCTACGCGGCCTATATCCAGGGCGAATACCATGTGACCGATCAACTCGGCGTCGTCCTCGGCATCCGGTATTCATATGAGCGGAAGTATGGCTACTACGGCTCCAACAACGAGCTCGGGACGACAGGTCTCGGGACGCTCGTGGATGCGTCACAGCACCTGCTGCCGACCAACCCCGCCCAAATCTTCACGGCGGCGCCGATCAAGGATGACAGTTTTGCGCCTCGCGTGGGCGTGAATTATAAGCTTACGGACGATGTCTTCCTGTTCGCCTTCTGGCAGCGCGCGTTCAAGTCCGGCGGCTACAACGCCAACTCTGCGGACAGGACGGCGTTCCAGACACCCTACGGCCCGGAGGAGGTCGACAACTACGAAGGCGGCGTGAAGAGCGAGTTCTTCGACCACAAGCTGCGCGTCAACGTCCAGGGCTTCTATTCGAAGTTCAAGGACCTGCAGCGCTCGCAGGTGGTGGCCTCGCCGACCGCCGCCTCGGGGGTCACCACGGTGGTGACCAACAACGCCGACGTGACCAGCTATGGCGTCGAGGCCGAGATCGCGGCGCGGCCCACGGAGGGGCTGACGGTGTTCACCAACCTCGGTTGGAACAAGGCCTATTACACGCGCTATTGCTTCGACTTCAACGGCGCCGAAACGACCGCCGCGCCGGCGCTCGACACCACGCGGGCAGTCTGCGCCGCGGTCACGTCGATTCCCCTGGCCAACGGGACCACCCAGTTCCTGGCGCCCCAGGACTACTCCGCCAACCGGCCGTTGCGTGCGCCGCGGTGGGACGTGACGGCCGGCTTCACCCAGGAGCTGACAATGGAGTCGGGGGTCCTCGCCCTGACCGCGTCGGTGAATTACCGGAGCAGCGTCGATACCGACCTTGCGAACCGGACGTTCAGCTTCCGCCCCTCGATGACCGTGTTCGACGCCACTCTGGCGTGGCGGCCGGAGAACGGGCGCTACGGCGTCAGCATCTGGGGCCGGAACCTGGGCAACAAGGTCGAGGTCCTCGGCTATACGCCGGTCGGCGCCACGTTCGCGTTCGGCTCGCCGACCCCGCCGCGGGTGTTCGGCGTCACGCTCTCGACGAACTTCTGATCTGCGCAGCGTCGGCGGGCGATAGCGGCCCGCCGACGCTTCCTCCCGCCGCACGATCTCGGACCTGTGTCGCCTCCCGTGCTGAAGAGGCGACGACGTGGCGTCACGCTCTAGGACATTGGGGTGAGGAACATGGGGCCGACGACCGAGCAAAGCGTGGGCCAGGAGTGGAAGGCCGGCTGGCGAGTGGTTCTCGCCTGCGCCCTGGGCATGGGTCTGACCACGATCCACTTCTATTCCCTCGGCATCTTCATCACCCCCCTCGCAAAGGCCTACGGCTGGTCACACGCGCAGATCACAGCGGGCCCGGCCATCAGTTCGGTGATTCTGTTCTTCGTGGCTTCGCGGGTCGGGCGGCTCGGGGATCGGATCGGCGTGCGCCGCGTGGCGATCGTCGGCTTCATCGGATACTGCCTTGGCGTGGCCGCGTTGAGTCTGGCCGGACCGAGCATCTACAGCTGGTACGGGCTCTGGTTGGTGTTGGCGGTCTGCCATCCGTTCGCCGGGATCGCCATCTGGTCGCTGGCCATCGCCAGCCGTTTCGACCGTTCGCGGGGCCTGGCGCTCGCGACGGCCTTGTCGGGCCCCGGCGTGGTCGGCGCGCTCACACCCCTTACGGCCACATACCTCATCGGACGGTTTGGCTGGGCGACGAGCTACGCAATCCTCGCGGGCGCGGCGCTGCTGATCGCCTTGCCCGTGCTGATCGCCTTCCTGCGGAGCGCCCACGACGTCCAGCGTCCCCTGTCCGCAGGCAAGAGCGCCCCTGCGCCGATCGCTGGCGGGCTGACGTTCCAGGAGGCGTTGCGGTCGCGTGTGTTCTGGAGCCTCTTCGTCTGCGCGGCGGTGATTGGCACCGGCATCTCCGCGCTGATCGTGCACTTCGTTCCCATGGCCCTCGAGCGCGGGATCTCGGCGACGTCGGCGGCCGCGGTCAGCGGCCTGATCGGCCTTTCCGCAATCGGAAGCCGGCTCGTGACCGGCGTGCTGATGGACCGGCTGCCCGGAAGGATCGTTGGGGGCTTCCTGTTCCTGATGCCGGTCGGCGCCTGCGCGCTGCTGTTGTCGCCGGGAGGCATCGGAATGGCCACCGTGGCGGCCATCGCCATCGGCCTGGCGCTGGGTGCGGAGTTCGATGTTCTGGCGGTGCTGGTCAGCCGCTACCTCGGGATGCGCGCCTATGGCGCAATCTACGGGCAGATTGTCGCCACCTTCGGGCTCGGGATCGGCTTCGGCCCGGCGATCGGCGGCGCCTTCTACGATCAGACCCACTCTTATCGGCTGATGTTATTGACCCTGGGCGCCTTGTTCCTGATCCCGTCGCTGCTCAGCTTCCTGCTCGGCCGCGTTCCAGTCTGGAGCGCACCGATCCCCGCCGAGTCACCCTCCGCCTAAGGGACGTCGAGAACCTGCTGGCCCAGCGTTGGGCAATCAGCCCATCGAGCCCGAGGCGAACGTCACCCAGAGTTCCGCAACTCGCACGCCACCGTCCCGAATTCGCCAAGGGACAAAAGCCTCTGACCTACTCCCCGCCGAAGGTCTTGCGGACCTGGACGCCCCACATCCGCGGCTCGCCGACAATGGCGCCCTGCACGCCGCCGAGGGCCGACTGGTTGAGGGTGTAATAGAGGACGGTCCGGTCGAGGGCGTTGTTGGCGAAGGCCGCGAGCGTCAGGCCCTGGTCCGGCATCCTGTAGTCCACACGCAGGTTCAGCAGGCCCAGGTCGTTGAAGCCGACGGCGAAGTTGTTGGTGCCGGACACCAGCCGGTTGACGATGAAGGCCGGCAGGTTGGGGTCCTGCAGCCGCGGCGGCGGCTTGGCGCCGGACTGGTAGGACCAGTCCGCCTGCAGCCCGGCGACGCCGGGGCCGATCTCATGCTCGTAGCGGGCCGAGAGGCTGTACTGCCAGCGCGGGTTGGCGAACCGCTCGCCGGTGCCGTCGACGCGCGCCCCGAACAGGTTCAGCGCGCCGGGGAAGCTGTCGTACTTGCCGTGGATGTAGGAGACGGAGCTGCGCAGCGTCAGGCCATCCACCGGCCGGGCGGTGAACTCGCCCTCCAGCCCCTTGATCGTCGCCGAGGCGGCGTTCTGGACCACGGTCTGCGGGGTCAGCCCGACCGGGATGATGATCGACTCCTGCTTGTTCGTGTACTTGGTCCTGTAGGCGGCCAGGTTGGCGCGCAGCCGCCCGTCGAAGAAGTCGCTTTTCAGGCCGATCTCGATGTCGCGGGCCTTTTCCGGCGAGAACGCCGGCGCAGTGATCACGCGCAGGTTCCAGCCGCCGCCGCGGAAGCCCTGGGCGGTCTTGAGGTAAGCCAGCGTCTGGGGCGTGACCTGCCAGTTCAGGCTGGCCAGCCAGGAGTTGCCGGTGAAGGTCGCCTCACGCTTGGTGGAGCAGTCGGTGATCGGGTTGGTGGTGACGAGTGGGGTGTTCGTGCCTGGCGCGTTGACGAAGCTGCACAGGTACTGACCGGTGGACGGGGCGAAGCGGCGGCTGACCTGATTGACCCCGTGCGTCTCCTCCGTGTAGCGCCAGCCCAGGGTGGCCGTCACAGTATCGGTGACCTTGACGTCATTCTGGGTGAACAGCGACCAGCTCGAGTTCTTGATGTCGATGCCCTGGTTGAAGTTGATCGTGAACGGTGTGCCAGGCGGCAGCAGCGTGGCCGCGCTGGCCAGGCGGGTCTGGTCGAAGCGGAAGTTGTTGGTGGTCGAGTCGACCCCCTTCTCCTTCGAATAGTAGGCCCCGACCAGCCAGGTGATCCGCTCGTCGAACACCGAACCGGAGAGGTTGAACTCCTGCGAGAAGAACTTGCCGACGTTCAGGTCGAAGGCCGGGAAGGTCTGCGGGCCGGGGCTCAGCACGCCGATCTCCAGGATCCGGAACCGGGTGGCGTCGAGGTCGGTGAAGGGGTTGGAGACCACCTTGCTGTAGCCGGTGATCGACTTCAGCCGGGTGGTGTCGGACATGTCCCAGGTCATCGTGCCGGCGATCAGGCGCCGGTCGACCTTGTTGGTGAGCGGCAGCTCGGTGTCGGCGGTGAACGGATCGGCGCGGCCTTGCGCGGCGATGTTGTCAAGGAAGGCCCGGGCCTGCGCCCGGGCGGCGGCGCTGAACGGATCGAGGCCCAGCTCGAACGCGGCCTGGAAGCTGGTCGCTGCCTGGCCGGTGTTCCACAGGGGCACGCCCAGGAATCCGTGCTCGCGCATCCGCGTCCACTCGCCCTTGACCTCGACGCTGAAGGTGTCGGTGGGATCGGCGCGCAGGCTGCCACGGATAAAGACCTGGCCCTTGTCGCCGCCGAGGTCGCGCCCGGTGATGCGGGACTTGCCGTAGCCCTTGCGGTCCCACACCTGGGCGGCCAGACGGACCGCGAGCTTGTCCTCGACGATCGGCACGTTCACCGCGCCGTTGAACCGCAGGTTCCGGTGGTTGCCGGCTTCGCCAAAGACGAAGCCGTGCACGCCCTGGTAGTCGGCGCCCTTGGAGAGGATGTTGACCGCGCCGCCGGTGGTGTTGCGGCCGTACAGCGTGCCCTGAGGCCCTTTGAGCACCTCGACCCGCTCGATGTCGAACAGGCCGGCCGAAAGACCGTAGGGGTGGGGCACGTTGAAGCCGTCGAGGTAGACGCCGACCGCGGGTTCGACGGTCAGCAGCACATCGCTGGCCACCTGGCCGCGGATGCCGAAGACCACCAGGTCGGACGACTTGGACGCCTGGACGATCTGGACGCTGGGCGTCTGCCGGGCGATGTCGTCCGCGCTGCGCACGCCCTGCCGGGTCAGCTGTTCGCCGGAAAAGGCCGAGACGGCCACCGGCACCGACTGCAGGGACTCTTCCCGTTTCCGGGCCGTGACCACGACTTCTTCGATGGCGTTTCCGCCGCCGGGCGCGTTTTGCGCGAAGGCGGCCGGCGCGACCAGGGCGCTGGAGAGCACTGCAGCCGCTACTGACAAATACAGAGACTGCTTGGTCATGCTTCCCCAGATCTTGTTTTATTCTTATAAATTTGACAACAATGCTGAAGTTGCGCACGTGTCGTGTCAAGCGCAACGGTCCAGTGACACGCGACACAGAGGCTTCCAACTGCAGGTGCAAACACGCCGGTCGCGCAGCGGGCCACTCAACCTTCAGGCGTGAACCAACCAGCCTGCCACACGGACGCATGGCGACGCCCGCACCGGCACAACGTTTCGTCGCTGAGCTATTCGCATGGGTCCGCCGGCTCGTAGGTCGCGGAGAAAATGTCGGGCTTGCAGGCGTACCTTTCGCCCTTCACCCCAGTGATGATCCAGTCCCCGGAGCTGACCAGATGACCACCCTCCAGGGTTTCGATCCAACCGTATGGGCCGGGGCCGGTTACGGGCCCGAGCTGATTGCAGTAGGCCGTGACCTGCGGATGGTCGCCCGGCTTGACCCACTGGCTCGCCTCGACGACGAGCGGCTTGCGTCTATACCGTCCCATCCTCAGACTCTCCCGCCCGTTCTGATCGTGGCCTTTCCTTCAGGGCTCGCAGCCAATTGAGGGCCAATGCGACGAAGGTCGGAGGATTCGCGCATCGGAGAGATCGACCCCGCCGCCGGAACGCCGTATGGCGCGCGCCCCGCGCTCAAGCCCAGCAGCGGCCAGTCCGATCTCGGGACCATCTCACGCCGCCTTTCGCCAGGCGACGCCGTGGCGGCGGGCGACCACCAGGATACGGCGTTCGCCTTCGAGGTGACGTTCCACGGCGTAGCCGTGAGCGTCCAGAACCTCGTCGATGCGCATTCCGGGCGTGGCGCGCACCTGCAGGATCAGGGCGCCGCCTGGCCGCACCTGGCGGGCCAATGACAAGAAGCTTTCGAGGTCGGTTGCGTCGCAGCTATGAGCGACGATCAATGCGTCCGGCTCCTCGTGCGGGCGCCCGACGCCTGGCCGGACATATCCGACCTGCTGATAGCCATGTCGGCAAAGCCAGAGCAACGCCGAAAGGGCGCTCGGGCCCGTCACGCGGATGAGGCTGGATTTGGTTACGCCTGCGCTCTCAAGAAGCGTTACCAGGGATGCGGCCCCGAAGAGACCGCAGGTGTTGGGCTTTGGCATGGGCGCCAGAACTCCGAGGCGCGGAGATCGATGTCTCTCGCGGCGACGGTTGTTCCACGCCTCGCCGTAAGCGCTCCATTCGTAATTGCGCCGCGGGCGTAAGGGAGACGTCAAGGCCGCGAGGCGTCAGATGCTCACCTGCGTGCCCATCTCCACGACCCGGCCGGGCGGAATCTGAAAGAAGTCGATCGGGTCGGCCGCGTTCTTCGCCAGCCATATGTAAAGGCGGTCCATGCCCGGGGGCAGCGGCGAGTGCGCCCCGCGCACGAGCGTGCGGCGGCCGACGAAGAACGACGTGCTCATGATGTCCATCTTCACCCCGCGGCGGCGCAACCCCGCCAGCGCACGCGGCACGTTCGGGGTCTCCATGTAGCCATAGGTGAGGCGGACCCGGATGAAGTCGTCGGAGACCCTTTCGATCTCGGCGCGCGCCTCTTCCGCCACCCGGGGCGTCTGTCCCGCCTGGACGCTGACGATCAGGTTCGCCTGATGCAGCACCTTGTTGTGCTTGAGGTTGTGCAGCAGCGCGCCCGGCGCCCGCGACACGTCGGAAGTCAGGAACACGGCCGTGCCCGGCGCCCGGTAGACGGACCGGGAACGGAGCACCGGCAACATGTCCTCCAGGCGGGGCAGATCGTCGTCAACCTTGCTTCGGACATAGGCCGAGCCTCGCGCCCAGGTCGCCATCAGGAAGACCAGCGCACCTCCGATCGCCAGTGGCACGAAGCCGCCGGACAGGAGCTTGAGCGCGTTGGCGCCCAGGAACACCATGTCGATGGCGAGCAGCGGACCGATCAGGGCCAGCGCGGCCCACATCGGCCAACGCCACCGCCGGGTGACCACGATGAACGCCAGCGAGGTGGTCACCACCATAGTGCCGGTGACCGCCAGGCCGTAGGCGTGCGCCAGATTGCTCGAAGACTTGAAGACGCCGATCAGCAGCACGACGCCGATGGCGAGCAGCAGGGTGATCTGGGGGATGTAGATCTCGCCGGCCTGGGTCTCCGAGGTGCGCAGGATCGTCAGGCGAGGCAGGTATCCGAGCTGGACCGCCTGGTTGGAGAGCGAGAACGCCCCCGTGATCACCGCCTGGCTGGCGATGACCGTGGCGAATGTCGCCAGCACTACCATCGGGACCCGCAACAGCATCGGCGTCATCTGGAAGAACCAGTCGGCGTTCTCCACCGCACGTCCGTGGGCGAGGGCGATCTGATGCAGGGCGAAGCCGCCTTGTCCCAGGTAGTTGAGGACCAGGGTCGGCAACACGAAGAACAGCCAGGACGCCTGGATCGGCCAGCGCCCGAAATGGCCCATGTCGGCGAACAGCGCCTCGGCGCCGGTGACGGTCAGGAACACGGAGCCCAACACAAAGATCCCGGCGACGCCGTTGTGGATCAGGAACAGCACCGCATGGTGCGGGCTGATCGCGGTCAACACCTGCGGCGCCGCCAAGATGTGCGGAATCCCGACGCCGGCGATCGCCAGGAACCAGACGAGGCAGATCGGCCCGAACCAGCGGCCGACGCCGGCGGTCCCCCGCGACTGCACGAGGAACAGCGCCAGCAGGATCGCGATGCTGGCCGTGATCACCACCCCTTGCGTCACGTGGGTCGCCAGGGCGGGGACCGACCTCAGCCCCTCGACCGCCGAGAGCACCGAGATCGCCGGGGTGATCACCGCATCGCCGTAGAACAGCGCCGCCCCGGTGACGCCCAGCACGAAGATCAGCGGGGTGCGCCGGCCGACCGCGGCCTCCGAAAGCGCGGCGAGGGAAAGCACGCCGCCCTCGCCGTTGTTGTCCGCGCGCATCAGGAACAGCACGTACTTGACCGTGACGACCAGGATCAGCGCCCAGAGCGCCAGCGAGACCACGCCCATGACCGCCTCGGTCCGCACGCCGCCCGCCTGTCCCAGCGCTTCGCGAAAGGAATAGAGCGGACTGGTGCCGATATCGCCGAAGACGATGCCGACGCTGCCGAGGGCGAGAGACCAGAAGCGACGGCGCGCGCCGCCATCCGCCGGGACCGCTTCATCATGAGCCTGAGCCATTCAGAGAAACGCTCGCCACTGCCGCCCACTTCGCCGCGAGCGCGCGGAACATGCATAGGGCGCTCGACAAGGTCTAGCGCTTCCTGGTCTCAACAGAGAAATCGAGGTGATTGGCGTTAATGAACGGCGCTGATCTTTATGTTTCCTTTATACCGACGCGTGGCTTCCGAATGGAGCCCTTATGCGTTCGCCTGCTAGTCCTCGGCGCTCCACCTGAACAATGTGGGAGCGGGCCATGCTCGATATCGTCTTTCTACTGCTTGGGGTCGGCGCGCTCGCGCTCTTTGGCGCCTATGCTTACGCCCTGAGGCGCCTCTAGATGCTCGAACTCCTGATCTGGGGCGCCGGCGCCCTCGTCATCGGCGGCTACATGCTGTTCGCCCTGCTCCGCCCGGAGAAATTCTGATGACCGCGCAAGGCTGGGCGGAGATCGCCCTCACCCTCGCCGTCACGGTCGCCATCGCCTGGCCGCTCGGCGTCTATCTGGCGCTGGTCTGGCAGGGCGAGCGCACCTGGCTCGACCCGGTGCTGCGTCCCGTCGAGCGGCTGGTCTACGCCGGCTGCGGCGTCCACCAACCCGTCAAAAGCCAGAACTGGATCGCCTACGCCATGAGCATGCTGGCGTTCTCCGTAGCCAGCTTCGTCGTGCTCTACCTGATCCTGCGGTTCCAGGACCTGCTACCGCTCAATCCCCAGGGGTTCGCCGGTCTGTCGCCGCACCTGGCGTTCAACACCGCGGTCAGCTTCGTGAGCAATACGAACTGGCAGTCGTATGTGCCGGAGACGACGGTCTCGAGCTTCTCGCAGATGGCCGGGCTCACCTCCCACAACTTCCTGTCGGCCGCGGCGGGGATCTCCATGGCGGCGGCGCTGGCGCGGGCCTTCGCCGCCAATCGCGGGGAGGGGCTCGGCAACTTCTGGGTCGACCTGACCCGGATCAGCCTCTACGTGCTGCTGCCGATCTCGCTGGTCGTGGCCGTGGCCTATGTGGGGCTCGGCGAGCCGCAGAGCCTGCTGGCCAACGTCACCGCCCACACCGTCGAGGGCGGCAAGCAGACCATCGCGCTCTACCCCACCGCCAGCCAGGAGGCGATCAAGCAGTTCGGCACCAACGGCGGCGGGATCTTCAACGCCAACTCCGCCCACCCGTTCGAGAACCCCAACGCCTGGACCAACCTGATCGAGATCATCTCGATGAACACCCTGAGCCTGGCCTGCGTGGTGGCCTTCGGCCGCATCGTGCTAGAGCGCGGGGCTGCGCGGGCGATCGTCGCGGTGATGGTGATCCTGGTGGGAGCCGGCGCGAGCGTCATCTACGCCGCCGAGACACAAGCCCCGCCGGCGCAGGTCGCCGCCGGCGTGGGGACGGACGTCAACATGGAGGGCAAGGAGGTGCGCTTCGGCGCGCCCTCCACCGCCATCTGGGCGGCCACGACCACGGGCGCGTCGGACGGCGGCGTCAACGCCATGCACGACAGCTTCATGCCGCTGGGCGGGGGGATGGCGATGTTCCTGATCCAGCTGGGCGAGATCCTGCCGGGCGGGGTGGGCTCGGGCCTCTACGGCATGCTGGTGATGGCCCTGATCGCCGTCTTCGTGGCGGGCCTGATGGTCGGCCGCACGCCCGAGTACCTGGGCAAGAAGGTGGAGGCGCGGGAGATCAAGCTCGCGATGTTGGCGGTGCTGGTCCTGCCGCTTTCGATGCTGGGGTTCTCCTCCGTCGCGGCGGTCCTGCCGGTGGCGCTGAAGGGGCTCGCCAACCCCGGCGCCCACGGCCTTTCGGAGATCCTCTACGCCTACGCCTCGGCGACTGGGAACAACGGCTCGGCCTTCGCCGGCCTGACCGCCAACACTCCCTGGTGGAACACCACGCTTGGGATCGCCATGCTGCTGGGCCGGTTCGCCTACGTGATCCCAGTGCTCGCCATCGCCGGGTCGCTCGCCGCCAAGCCGAAGCTGGCCGCCACGTCCGGGACCTTCCCCACGGATGGCCCGCTCTTCGTCGGCCTGCTGATCGGGGTCATCCTGATCATGGGCGGCCTGCAATTCTTCCCGGCGCTCGCCCTCGGCCCGATCGTGGAGCACTTCCAGGCGCTCCAGCAGGTCGCGGCGCGTTGATCGGACGGAACCCGAACATGACCATGACCACCGCATCCCTGGGCGCCTCGCGCCGCCAGGCGAACGCCCTCGCCAGCAGCTTCTCCGGCCCGATCATGGCTCGCGCGGCCCGCGACGCCTTCCGCAAGCTCGACCCGCGCAAGCTCGCCGGAAATCCGGTTATCCTGGCGACCGAGATCGTCGCCATCCTGGCCACCATCTCCGCCGTGTTCGCCGCAGCGCAAGGCGGCGACTGGGGCTTCGCCCTGCAGATCGCGATCTGGCTCTGGGCCACGGTGCTGTTCGCCAACCTCGCCGAGAGCGTCGCCGAGGGCCGCGGCAAGGCCGCGGCCGACTCCTTGCGCGCCACCCGGGTCACCACCAAGGCCAAGCTGATCGCGGACGCGGTCCGGGGGACCATCGTTCTGACCCCGGCCCATCAGCTCAGCGTCGGGCAGGTCGTGCTGGTGGAGGCCGGCGACGTCATTCCGTCGGACGGCGAGATCATCGAGGGCGTCGCCTCGGTCAACGAGGCGGCCATCACCGGCGAATCCGCGCCGGTGATCCGCGAGAGCGGCGGCGACCGCTCGGCGGTGACCGGCGGCACCACCGTGGTCTCCGACTGGATCAAGGTGCGCATCACCTCGGAGGCGGGCTCCACCTTCCTCGATCGCATGATCGCGATGGTGGAAGGCGCCGATCGCCGCAAGACGCCGAACGAGATCGCCCTGGCGGTGCTGCTGGCCGGGCTGACGCTGATCTTCCTGATTGCGGTGGTGACGCTGCTCGGGCTGGGCGCCTATTCCGGCGTGACGCTCAGCCCGATGGTGCTGGGCGCCCTGTTCATCTGCCTGATCCCCACCACCATCGGCGGCCTGCTCTCGGCCATCGGCATCGCCGGCATGGACCGGCTGCTCAAGGTCAATGTGCTCGCCACCTCCGGCCGCGCGGTGGAGGCGGCCGGCGACGTCGACACCCTGCTGCTCGACAAGACGGGCACCATCACCTTCGGCAACCGCATGGCCACGGAGGTGATCCCCGCCCCCGGCGTGCGTCCGGAGCGGGCGATGGAGGCCGCCCTGATGGCCTCGCTGGGCGACGAAACGCCGGAAGGCCGCTCGATCATCGAGCTGGCGCGCAATCACGGCCTGGCCGCCGAGCCGCCGGCCGGGGCCGAGGTCGTCGCGTTCTCCGCCACCACCCGGCAGTCCGGCCTCAGGGCGGGCGACCGGAGCTGGCGCAAGGGCGCGGTGGACGCGGTTGTCGCCAGCCTCGGCCTGACGGCGATCGACATGCCCCGCGAACTGGCGGCGGCGGTCGACCGCATCGCCCGCTCCGGAGGGACGCCGCTTGCGGTCAGCGAGGACGGCGTGCTGGTCGGCGTCATCCACCTGAAGGACGTGGTGAAACCCAACGTCAAGGAGCGCTTCGCGGACCTGCGCCGCATGGGCCTGCGCACGGTGATGATCACCGGCGACAACCCGGTCACGGCCGCGGCCATCGCCTCGGAGGCCGGCGTCGACGACTTCCTCGCCGAGGCCACGCCGGAGGACAAGCTTCGCCTGATCCGCGAGGAGCAGGGCAAGGGCCGCCTGGTGGCCATGTGCGGCGACGGCGCCAATGACGCGCCCGCCCTCGCGCAATCCGACGTCGGCGTCGCCATGCAGACCGGCGCCCAGGCGGCCCGCGAGGCCGGCAACATGGTCGACCTCGACTCAGATCCCACCAAGCTCATCGAGATCGTCGAGGTGGGTAAGCAGATGCTGATCACCCGCGGCGCGCTGACCACCTTCTCCATCGCCAACGACGTGGCCAAGTATTTCGCCATCATCCCGGCGATCTTCGTGGTCGCCTTGCCGGCGCTCGGCGCGCTGAACGTCATGGGCCTCGCCAGTCCGAAGAGCGCGATCCTGTCGGCGGTGATCTTCAACGCCCTGATCATCGTCATGCTGATCCCGCTCGCGCTTCGCGGTGTCCGTTACCGGGCGATCGGCGCGGCGCGGCTGCTGCAGCGCAACCTCTTCATCTACGGCCTGGGCGGCCTCCTCGCGCCGTTCGTCGGGATCAAGGCCGTGGATCTGATCGTCTCCGGACTTGGGCTCGCCTGATGCCCACCCAGCGCCTCCAAGCGGTCGTCGTCGGCCTCAAGCTCACCTAGGACCCCGCCATGCTCGCCCAAGCCCGTGCGGCCATCGTCGCCACCCTGTTCTTCACCCTGCTGCTGGGGATAGCCTATCCGCTGGTCGTCACCGGGATCGGCCAGCTGGCCTTTCCGGCGCAGGCGGGCGGCAGCCTTATCCGCAACGCGGCGGGCCAGGTCGTGGGCTCCAGGCTGCTCGCCCAGAACTTCACCCGGCCGGAGTATCTGCATCCCCGCCCATCCGCCGCTGGGTCCGACGGATATGACGCCTCCGCGTCGTCGGGCTCCAATCTGGGACCGCTCAACCCGGCGCTGGCTGAGCGGATGAGAAAGGCCGCCGACGCCCTCCGTCCTGAGGCGGGCAGGGCGGGAATCCCGGCCGACGCCGTGACCACCTCAGGCTCCGGCCTGGACCCGCATGTGTCACCACAGAACGCCCGGATGCAGGCGGCCCGGGTCGCCGCCGCGCGCGGCGTGCCGGTGGCCGAGGTGGAGCGGGTGATCGCGCGCCACACGACATCGCCGGCGCTCGGGTTGCTGGGCCAGCCCGCCGTCAACGTCCTGGAGACCAACCTCGCCCTCGACGCCGCGTTCCGACCAGCGCACCCTTGATGCGATGACCCCGGACGAACCCCGCAGGCCTGACCCGGACGCCTTGCTGGCGGCGTCGAGGTCGGGCCTCGGCCGTCTGAAGGTGTTCCTGGGCATGTCGCCGGGGGTGGGCAAGACCTACGAAATGCTGCGCGCCGCGCGCCGTCGCAAGGCGGAGGGCGACGACGTCGTGGTGGGGGTCGTCGAGACCCATGGCCGCAAGGAGACCCAGGCCCTGCTGCGCGGCATGGTGGTCCTGCCGCGCAAGCCGATCGACTATCGCGAGCGCACGCTGCTGGAGTTCGACCTGGACGCGGCGCTCGCCCGCAAGCCGCAGATCCTGCTGGTCGACGAATACGCCCACTCCAACGCCCCCGGCTCCCGCCACCCGAAGCGCTGGCAGGACGTCGAGGAACTGCTCGACGCCGGGATCGACGTCTGGACGACGCTGAACGTCCAGCACCTGGAAAGCCTGCTGGAGGTGGTCTGGAAGATCACCGGCGTGCGGCAACGGGAGACCGTGCCCGACTCGGCGCTCTCCCGCGCCGACGAGATCGAGCTTATCGACATCACGCCCAGTGAACTGCGGGAACGGATGGCCGAGGGCAAGGTCTACCTCGGCGAGACCGCCCGGGTCGCCGCCGACCGCTTCTTCAAGATCGAGAACCTCACCGCCTTGCGCGAGCTGGCGCTCCGGCGGGCGGCGCAGACGGTCGACGACCAGCTGATCGGGGCCATGCGCCGCGCCGGGGTCGAGGGCCCCTGGGCCGCCGGCGAGCGGATACTGGTGCTGGTCGGTCCCGACGCCATGGCGAGCGCCCTGGTGCGCGCCGGCAAGCGCCTGTCGGATATGATGATGGACGCGCCCTGGACGGTGGCGCACGTGGAGCGGCCGAACGCGCCGCCGCCTACCGCCGCCGCTGCGCAGCGGCTGCGCGACGCGCTCAAGCTCGCCACCCAACTCGGCGCCGCCGCCGTGACCCTGACCGGCGACGATCTCGTGGTCTGCGCCCTGGACTACGCCCGCCGCAACAACGTGACCCAGATCGTGGTCGGCAAGACCTCGCGGCCCCGGCGCCCGCTGCGTCGTGACCTGATCCGGGCGCTGCTGGAGGAAGCCAACGGCGCGGCGCTGCATGTGATCACCCAGTCGGCGGAGCCGCACACGCCGGAAATGAAGCCGCGGCTGAATTTGCGGGACGTCCCCTGGAGCGGTCACCTCGGCGCCCTGCTCAGCGTCGGCCTCGCAGGCTTCCTGGCCCAGTTGATGGACCGCTATGTCGAGAGCGCCAATCTCGCCATGGTGTTCATGCTGAGCGTTCTGGTGTCGGGACTGTTTTTCGGACTCTGGCCGGCGGTCACGGCCGCCGCGGGCGCCGCGTTCATCTACAATCTCCTGTTCCTGGAGCCGCGACTGACCCTCTACATCGGGCATGCGGCCGATGTGTTCACCTTCGCCGTCTTCTTCGCCGTGGCGCTTACCACCGGCTGGCTGACCGGCCGCGTGCGCGACCAGCAGCGGAGCGCCTCGCGTCGCGCCTCGGCGATCGCCGCGGTCCTGTCCGCGACCCGCAGGTTATCCGGCGCCGCGCGGACCGAAGAGGCGGCGACGGCGCTCGCCGAACAGCTCGCCGCGGCCACCAGCGGCAAAGCCGTCGTGCTGGGCCCGGACGAGGAGGACCTGAGGATCATGGCCGCGTCGCCGCCGCTCGACGCCCTGTCGCCGGGCGATATGGCGGCCGCCCGCTGGTGCTGGGAGAAGGGTGAGGCCGCCGGCGCCGGCACCGGCACCCTGCCGACCGCCGGCTGGACGTTCCGTCCGCTGCAGGGCGTCAACGCCATCTCCGGGGTCGCCGGCGTCGAACCGGCGGCGATCGCCACGGACGAGGGGGAGCGGTTCGTGGCCGCCCTGCTGGATCAGGGCGCGGTCGCGTTGGAGCGCGCGGAACTCGCCGCCTCCGCCGCCGACGCCGAGACCCTGCGGCGCACCGACCGCCTGCGCGCGGCCCTGCTCAATTCGGTCAGTCACGACCTGCGCACGCCGCTCTCGACCGTGCTGGGATCGGCCACCACCCTGATCGACTACGAAGAGTCGCTGCCGAAGGCGGTGCGCAGCGACCTGCTGGTGTCGATCCGGGAGGAAGCCGAGCGGCTCAACCGCTATGTGGGCAATCTGCTCGACATGACGCGCCTGGAAGGCGGCGGCCTGAACATGCGCACCGACTGGGTGGATGTCCGCGACGTCCTGGTGGCGGCGGCCGACCGCGTCTCGCGGCGGCTGGGACGGCGGCACATCGAACGGGACTTTCCGCCGGAGCTGTCCCTGGCGCGCCTCGACCCCCACCTGCTGGAACAGGCGGTCGTCAACATCCTGGAGAACGCCATCGCCTATAGCCCCGACGGCGCCGCCATCGAGCTGGCGGCCTATGAGGACCGATCGAACGTGGTGATCAGCATCGAAGACGAGGGCAAGGGCATCCCCACCGCCGAGCTGGCGCGGGTGTTCGAGAAATTCCACCGGATGGAGGAGCCCAGCGACCGCACCAAGGGCGTCGGCCTGGGACTCTCGATCTCCAAGGGCTTCGTCGAGGCCATGGGCGGCCGCATCGCCGCGGCCAGCCCGATCCACGGCGACCACGGCACGCGCGTGCTGATCAGCCTGCCGAAAGCCCCCCGAACGCCCGAGCTGAGTCCATGAGCCATCATCCCCGCGTGCTGGTGATCGACGACGAGCCGCAGATCCACCGCTTCCTGCGCGCCGCCCTGGAGGCTGCGGGCTTTGAACCGTTGCGGGCGGACAGCGGCGCCGAAGGCCTCAGGGAGATCGCGCGCGCCGCGCCGGCGGCGGTGGTGCTCGACCTGGGCCTGCCCGACATGGACGGCAAACAGGTCCTGCGGCGCGCGCGGGAATTCTATCAGGAACCGATCATCATCCTGTCGGCGCGCGACCGTGAGACCGAGAAGATCGAGGCCCTCGACCTGGGCGCCAACGACTATGTGGAAAAGCCGTTCGGGGTCGGCGAGCTCCTGGCGCGGCTGCGCGCGGCGCTGCGCGTGCGCTCCCATGCGGTGAAGCCGCCCCTCCCAGTGATCCGCGCCGGCGCGCTGACCGTGGATTTTCCGAAAAGGCTGGTGACGCGGGATGGAGAGATGGTCCACCTGTCGCCCAAGGAATACGACCTACTCGCCAAACTCGCCCAGAACGCGGGCAAGGTCATGCAGCACCGAGAGCTGCTGATGGCCATCTGGGGGCCGGCGCATGTGGAGGACACCCAGTACCTTCGGGTCTTCATCGGCCAGCTTCGGCAGAAGATCGAGGGCGACGCCTCCACGCCCAGGTTGATCCTGACCGAACCGGGGATCGGCTATCGCTTCATCGCCGACGAGCCCGAAACCCCGTCCGGCTGAGACGCCGGGCTCAATGTGCGGGCAGGGGTTCCTGCGCCACCCCGGCCGCCAGGTAGGCGCCCACGAGCTCGACGTAGGACGCCGGATTGACCGGCCGGTCTTCGCGGCCCTCGGCCAGGCCCACGCCCAGCACAAAGCGGGGTCCCGTCGCCCGCCGGATCGGCCAGAAGTCGAACGACGCCGTGTCGAACGGAAAGTTCTCCCCCCGGGTCGACACCTGGTTGGCCAGCGTCCAGGCCGCCGCCTCGGCGTCGGCGGCCGAGAGCGTCGCGCCGCCCGCCAGCGCCAGGGGTTCGAGACGGTCGGCCCGTTCGACCAGTACCACCGCCGGCGCCTTGAAGATCCGCGACAACGCCGCAGCGGCTCCCTCGGCGATCGCCGCGGCTGGTGCGTCTTCGACCACCCGGCGGGCCAGGTCGTGCAGGGCTTCCGCGCGGTCCGCCGCCAGCCGCGCTTCGATCGATCGGCGCCGGGCCTGGGCCGCCACCATGCTGACGATCGCCGCGATCACCAGCAGGAGGGCCGCGTCCCACATGTCCGTGGGGCTCGAGATGCGGAAACTGTATCTGGGCTCCGTGAACAGGAAGTCGAAGACCAGGACGCTCTCGGCTGCGGCGGACAGGGCGGGGGCCCAACCGAAGCTGGTGGCGGCGAGGATCACCGGCAGGACAAAGATCAGCGTCAGGTTGGGCGCGGCGATGAGCTGATCGACGACGAACGCGACGATCGTCGCTGCGGCGACCAGGCCGACGGCGACGACGTAGCCCACCAGGGTGTGGGGCGATCGCGATGGCTCGGCGGCTGTAGCCATTGATGACGCGGCGGCCCCGTCGGCGGAAATTGCGCCAGACATCGTTTGCTCCTGTCGCGCGGCCTCCCGACATCCGGGCCGGGCGATCAGGGTTTTACGCCGGAGCGGCATAAGGAATCGATGTGGAACTTCGAGTGATCAGCCAGCTCGGCGAAGTCACGGCCCGCGGGCCCGCTCGACGAAAAGCCGTTGCCGTGGATCACCGACTCCGGGCCGGCGATCACAACGCCATTTCAGTCGGCCTGCAGTAAGATAGTCTGGGAGGCGCGCATTTCGCTGGAGAGCGTGTCGGCGTATTTCCGCAGCCTGGGCATCACCCATCAGAAGATTCCGGAGCGGGTGATCTTGCTGGAGGAGGATTTCCAGCGAACCTCTTCAGGCAAGATCAAGAAGGCCGACCTGCGCGCCCGGCTTCGGGCCGAGCACGCCGCGCCGGCCGAATAGAACAATCCGCGGCGTCGAGGTTCGACCATGTCCTTCCTTCCCTCAACACCTCGTAATCGGCCCCAGCGGCGGCTGGGCCTGACCGATGACGAGCTGGCCACCGCGGACACGGTCTATCGCGACGGGATCCTGGACGGGCAGGTGTTTTTGATTCCCGGGGGTGGCAGCGGCATCGGCCGCGCCACCGCCTACCTCGCCGCGCGTCTGGGGGCCGAGGTGATGATCTGCGGACGGCGCGAGGCGATGTTGCGCGAGACCGCGGAGGGGATCGCGAAGCGGCTCGGCCGGGAGGTCGGCTGGAAGGCGATGAGCATCCGCGAGCCCGACAAGGTGGCCGAACTGGTGGACGAGACCTGGGCCCGCTTCGGGCGGATCGACACCCTGGTGAACAGCGCCGGCGGACAGTTCATCCAGCCCTCCATGGACTACTCGCCAAAAGGCTGGCTGGCGGTCATCGACACCAACCTGAACGGACACTGGTGGCTGATGCAGGCCTGCGGGCGCAAATGGCGCGATAGCGGCCTTCCGGGCAATATCGTCAACATCATCTCGGTGATCGACCGCGGCCTGCCCTCCGTGGTCCACACCGCTGCGGCGCGCGGCGGCGTGGTGACGGTTTCGAAATCCGTCGCCGTCGAGTGGGCGCCCTACCAGATCCGCGTGAACTGCCTGGCCCCGGGAGCGATCCTGTCGGACGGCATCGGCCGGTACAGCGAAGATCACGAACGGCGCTTGCCGAACGGCAATCCGATGCGCCGGATGGGCGATACGATGGACATGGCGCAGGCCGTCGTCTTCCTCAGCGCGGGAAGCGGAAAGTACATTACTGGCGAGGTCCTCCGCATCGACGGCGGCTCGCAGCTTTGGAGCGGGGGAACGCGGGACGAGGACCTGCCCGAGTGGTTCCGCTCGGACCGAACCGAATAGCGTGTGCGCCCCGGGCCGGGGGCATGAGATTGAAAAGGAAGCAAACAAGATGTCGGAATCAGAGGCGACGGCCCGCGGCGAGGAATGGCGGGACGCCAAGATCAGCTCCAAACGCTGGAAGCGCCGGCCCGAGGGCTCCAACTGGGGCGAGTTCGGCGATGACGACGAGATCGGCCGTCTGAACCTGATCACCCCGGCCAAGGTGCGCGAGGCGGCGGCGGAGGTGAAGGAGGGCCTCGCCTTCTGCCTTTCGCTTCCGTTGACCGTCCCGGGCGGGAGCGGGAGCCGGATGGGGCCGAAGCTGTTCGCCACCGGCGACCACGACCATCCGCGCATGAACGCACGGATGGCGGACAGCTATCCGGGCGCCGTGGACGTGATCTGTGACGATGCGGTCACCATGGCGCTGCAGTGTTCCACCCAGTGGGACGGGCTCTGCCACGCCGGCGCCTTCTTCGACGCCGACGACGATGGTGAAGCCGAGATGATCTACTACAACGGCTGGCGCGCCGGCGTGGATGTGCACAACCACGGCGAGGGCGGCGCCGAACGGCTCGGCATCGAGAAGATGGCCGCCACCTGCATCCAGACCCGCGGCGTGATGATCGACTTCCGCCACCACTTCGGCCCGGGGCGGCGGGCGGTCAGCTACGACGACATGATGCACGTACTGGAGGTCGACAGCATCGAGCTCACGCCAGGCGACATCATCTGCCTGCACACCGGCTACAGCCACACGCTCATTGAGATGAACGGGAACTACGACCGTTCGGTGCTTCGCACCCTGGGGGCCGAGCTCGACGGCCTGGACCAGAAGCTGCTGCAGTGGATCACCGATTCCGGCATCGCCGCGATCGCCGCCGACACCGTGGCGGTGGAGACCTTCCGGCGGATCCCCGACGGGGAACAGCGGGTGCTGATGCCGCTGCACGATCACTGCCTGTTCAAGCTCGGCCTGCCGTTGGCGGAATACTGGTGGCTCTCGCCGCTGGCCTTCGCGCTTCGCGAGCGCAACCGCCACGCCTTCATGCTGACCGCGCCGCCGCTACGCCTTCCGGGCGCGGTGGGCTCGCCGGTGACGCCGGTCGGCACGATCTAGTAAACCCTCGGGCGCCGCTGCCGCGGGGCCCTCGACCTGATGGAGACGCAACCAGCTGGCTGATCGCGACACCGTTAGACGCTGTCTAGTCTGACAGCGTACTCCGTGAGCTTTAGACAAGGCGGCTACTGGACCTGGGTTATATTGGCCGAACTGTGTTTATCATGCGAATGCAGCGTGCAATCCTGCTGCTCCGGCGGGCCGCCAACCTGGGCGCGTATACGGGCGTCTCTTGGTCGTTCTCCTGTCGCCCGCAGGAAGGCGGATGAGAAACTGGAGGTCGTCGAGAAGCCAAGTTCGGCGGCGATCTGTTTGATTGGAAGGCTCCCCTCCGCGAGCATCTCCTGAGCCCGGGCGACTCCCGCGGCCTTGATGCGTTGAACAAGTGTTGTTCCCGTTTCGTTGCGAAAGGCGCGCGCGAGATGACGCGTGGACATCCGACACAGCGTGGCCAGTTCGCTCACGCTGGGCGGTGGTTGGACGCTACGGATTCGCTCCTCAATCAGCCGCATGCGCCAGGGCGCGAGGCCGCAGTCCATCCCTCCCGGAGACCGTATTGAAGACAAATGCCGGACCAAATCGACCGATAATGTGATTAGCAGGGCTTCTGTCAGCAACGGAGATACAAAATCAGGATCCACCAGCTCCCGAGCAATTCGACGCAATCCATATGAGACATCAGAGCTCTTGACGTTCATGCACTCAAGCAACGCAAGATCATTTATATTTTCAAGCTTCCCTTCAAAATAGCGAGAATCTATTAAACAGGCTAGAGATTGTTGTTTTCCAGCGCCGCAAGATCCATAGAATGTCATTCCCGGAGGAACGAAAAGAATGGAGCCAATTGGTTCAACTCTTTTGTGGCCCCAACGATTGTAGCAACCCCGCGCAGGGCCAGGGCGGGACGTCAGGCAGAGATCAAGGTAGGCTTGATCTTCACAAATCCTCGCCCCTACGTTCGGCTGTGACCAGTCGTGTCTTAGAAGCTCGATCTCGAAACGGGGTGTTTCTACGGCCTGGGTCACATTCGCACTCCCCTTTGCCGCGCCGCGTTTCACTGACGCCTAGCGCGTCAAGCGGCCTAAGCCCAAGATCAGAAGGTCGGGCGCAATCCGCCCGGCGCCACATGTGGACCCACCTGCTAAGGCCGCACGTCGAAGATTTTTCATAGCACATCGCGGGCCACGCCGGAATTTGATCGCCGGCTCCCTCGCGTGAGCTGCTGGTCGCAATAGCGCCCCGGTCCACGCGGTCGCACTCCCCAACGATGAACCCAGGTTGCGTCGCGGCTCGTGCAAGTTCAACTGCCGTACGCTCGCCTCGTCGTCCATGAGGGGGCTATCGCCGGGCGCTGACCGCGTCGAGCCGGCATGGCGCCGAAAAACGGACGCCGCTGAAGATTTGGGCCGTCAACGTCCTTGTGTCGTGCCTGGCGTCGTATTGATGCGATCACCTGCAATGGCGCGAACGGACGATAATGTCTCATTTTCTGTTCGGATCTCGCTCGCCAGATGAGATGAGCGGGCTTACCGCAACCACTGCGCAACGCGCGTCGCGACGAGCGTCGGGGAGGCAACTACGCCGCATAATCATCGATGGCGGCTGGACAGTGAATATCTCTTAGTGACGATGGATCAAAGATTTGGGTCGCAATCAGGTAAGCAGATCATGAAGGTAAGAGTTCTTGAGGAACTTGTTGGCGAAGCGCAGCGTGTCACCGGGCTGAGTGCTTTTTACAGCGAAAGCTTCCGCGAAGGATTGGAGATCCTGGTCTCGGAAATCAACAGGCTGGACTCATTCACGCCTGACGGCGTGGCGCACTTCGAGAAGAGGGCTGTGTCCTCGCTGGCGAGCCGCCTGAAGGTGGATGAATACATCCGCCGGAATCCGGACGTTCTGGATGCGCCGATCAAGGCGCCGGTCGTCGTGCTCGGCATGCCGCGCACGGGATCGACCCTTCTCAACAATCTCCTGGCCACGGACCCGCGCCGTCGTTCGCCGCTGGGCTGGGAGTATGACGACCCTACGCCGCCTCCTGCCGCCGGCGAACTGTTCACGGGCCCGCGCGCGATGGCGGCCCTGGACGCCGAAGCGCAGAGCAGGGCCGCCAATCCGAAAGCGCTCCGCTTCCGCCCCGTCTCGGCGATCTTCCCCGTCGAGTGCGCTCATATCCAGGCGCATGACTTCAAGTCCCTGTTCTGGGAAGCGCACGGGCCCATGCCGGCCTATTCGGAGTGGATCCTGAGTTGCGACATGACCTCCGCCTACGACTATCATCGTAGGTTCCTACAGGTTCTGCAGCACAGGGCGCCCGGTGTCTGGAATCTCAAGATGCCGTCTCATGCGGTCCACATCGAGTGGCTCCTTAAGGCGTATCCTGACGCCCGCCTGATCTGGACCCATCGCGACCCCTTCGCAGCGACCGGGTCGCTCTTCAGTCTGATCGCGAACACGCACGAGCGAACAATGGGCAAGGCGGACAGGCTCTACATCGCGAAGAACTACCCGCAGCAGATGTCCGAGCACGTCGACCGGATGCGGGCGGCGCGTGAAAGGATCCCGCCCTCCCGACTGTATGACCACTCTTACGCCGAGATCGTGAGGGATCCGATCGGCGCGGTTCGCAAGATCTATGCGTGGCTGGGCGACGAATTCACCCCGGAAGTCCAGAGCGGGATGCGCCGCTGGTTGGATCAGAACCCGCAGGGCAAGTGGGTGACCCACGCCTACAAGCTCGATGAGTTCGGCCTCACGATCGAGGACCTGCGGCCCCATTTCGCGGCGTACCTTTCGCAGCACGACATCGAACTGGAAGGACGCGGACGATGACTTCGACGTCGCCGCGCTTCAACGCACCGCCCGTGCTCGGCCCCTCGCCGGCCGCCGTAGGGCGGCCTGCGCCTTGCGCCAGCCGGCATGTTCCAAGCGCGGCAAGATCGCGTAGCGAGAAGCTGAGGGTAAGCAAATGACGGACACCGCAACAGCCCTGCAGAGGCTGGTCGACATCGAAGCGATCAGGCAGCTGAAGGCGCGATACTTCCGCGTGCTGGACACCAAGCAGTGGGATGAGTTCGCCCTCGCCTTCGCCGAGGACGCCGACCTGGAGGTGGATTCGGCCGTCTCAACCTGGGGCCGCGACGCTGGTCATAAGATCCGCGCGAGCGGCCGCCAACAAATCCGCGACATGGTGCGAGGAAGCCGCCACGAGACCGTTACAGTCCACCAGGGGCACACGGCGGAGATCGAGATCACCTCGCCGACCACGGCGAGTGGGATCTGGTTGCTGGAGGATATCGTCGATAGCCCGGCCGTCTGTCGGCGCAGCCACGGCCACTATCACGAGACCTACGAGAAGGTTGATGGTCGCTGGTACATCAAGACGCTGAAGCTCACACGACTTCGGATTGAAGAGATCCACCGCACTCAGCCTCTCGGCGGCAACGCGTCGCTTTCAAGCTAGTCTCGCGCCTGCCGTCCGGCGGGTGGATCGACAGGCGCGCGTGGTCGTCTGGCCCTAGGTCCGCGCGTGCGCCACGTCGGCGCGGATCCATCTTGCGCCGACAAACGCCGTCGCCGAGCCGAGCAGGCAGAAGCTGATAGCGAAGACCAGCGCATAACGGATGGAGCCGTCGCCGAACCGCAGGGCCAGGACGTCGTTGATGGCGCCGATCGTCACCGGCGCCAGCATCATCCCCATGAGTCCCGACGCCAGGCCGATGATCACCGAAGCCATCGCTCGCATACGAAGGGGCGCCAGCGTCTGGCCCATGGCGTAGCAGGTGGGGATATGGAAGGTGAGCAGCAGCATGAACATGGAAAGGCCGAAGATCGCCAGCGGCCAGGTCGGCGCCAGCACGAACGTCAGGCCGAACGGGAACGAGAGCAGCGGCCCCGCCCCGGCCACCCACATGTAGGCGCGAAGGTCGCGCTTGCCGAGCCAGTCGCCGAGAATGCCGCCCAGCATGTTGCCCGCCACCAGCGAGAAGGCGACGGCCGAACCGAACCAGATGCCGACGTCCGTGCCCGACATCTCATGCATGCGCCGCAGGAAGGTCGGTCCCCAGTTCAGCGTGCCATAGCCGCAGAACCCGCAAAGGCCCGAGACCAGGACCAGGCACCGGTAGGTGGGGACCTTCCAGAGGGCGGCGAACGTGGCGCCCAGGCGCGGCGTCTCGCCGATGTCCGTCACCTGATCGGCGAGGCCGCGGGCGGGCTCCCGGGTGGTCAACAGGAACAACGCGACAAGCGCCAGGCCCGGAAGGCCGACGATCAGGAAACTGGTGCGCCAGCCGAAGGAGTCGGACAGCCAGCCGCCCAGGAACACGCCCAGTCCGATGCCGAGCGACTGCGCCGAGGAGATCACCGCGATCGCCCGCCCGCGGGACTGAACGGAATAGAGATCGGAGATGATCGAGTGGCTCGCCGGCACGGCGCCGGCCTCAGCGACGGCGACGCCGATGCGGGTCAGCGCCAGCTGGAACACGTTGGCCGCCACGGCCCCGAGGCTGGTCATGGCGCTCCAGAACGCCAGGCAGGCGGCCAGCACCGCCTTGCGTGGATAACGGTCGGCGAGCCGCGCCACCGGGATGGCGGCCACCAGATAGAAGACGGCGAAGATGGTGCTGACCAGCAGCCCCATGATGGTGTCGGACGCCCCAAAGTCCTCTTTTATGGGCTGCAGCAGGATCGTCATGATCTGGCGGTCGATGTAGTTGAACACCGCGACCACGCAGAGCACCGCGAGCACGTAGTTGCGCTGCCAGAGGGTCCAGCCTGCGAAGCGCTTCGCAGCGCCGGAGGCTTCCCGGGGTTGGCTGTTCAATGGTTCTTCCCCCAGTGGGCGAGCTTCGGGTTGGACGGCATGCTGCACGGCGCCGTCCGGGAGGCCAGTGCGAACTCGCCCGCAGCGCCGACGCGGTGAAGATCGTCAAGCAATCCGAGGCCAGGGCAGCCGGCCCAGGCCGTGGTCAGGCCGCGCCGTCGAACTCGATAATCACCTTTGCGGCGTCACTGCTTCGGGCGACGTCGAAGGCCTGCAATATCTGGCCGAAGGGCAGCCGGTGACTGATCATCATCTCCAGCTCGTCCGAGAGCTCCGTGATGTCCGCCATCACCTGCCCCAATTCGTCGGGATATCCGACCGCGGCGGTGATGGTCATCTCGCTAAGCAGAAGCCGATGGAAATCGATCTCGACGGGCACGCGGTACGAGGACGTCACCACGAGTTTGGCATGCTTCTTCGCCATGCAGACAATCTGGTTCGGCACGCTGGGGGCGGCCGCCATGTCCAGGAACATGTCGACGTTGACGGCGTCCTGGCCCATCGCCGTTTCGGCCGCGCCGAAGATCTCCTTGAGCGTCTCCTTAAGATCGACCTCTCCGGGGTTTATGATGTGAGGGGCTCCGAGCGCCTTGGCCCGCGCCAGCCGCTGGTCGTTCAAATCGACGACGGCGAATTGCTTTACGCCCCGGCGTCGCAACCAGATGACGGCGCCTAGTCCGATCGGGCCGACACCGAAGACGACGACGCGATCGTCCGGGCCCGGGTTGGCGCGCTCCACGCCATGGCGCGCCACGGCGAGAGGTTCCGCAAGCGCGGCCGCGGCGAAGGACATGCCTTCCGGTATGGGAAACACGCTGCGCCCGAGTTCCGCCTCGCGAACCAGCAGGTAGTCGGCGAACGCTCCCTCCGGGCCGCCGCATCCGATGACGTCGTTGGTCGAAGCCGGATTGATCACCACCCGCATGTCCTGGCGCACGCCTACGACCTCGGAACCGATGGTCTGCACAACGCCGGCGGCCTCATGGCCCAGCGGCATCGGACAGCGACTTCCCGGGCCGTGTCGCAGCAGCGTGAGGTCCGTGCCGCAGATGCCGCACGCGGCGACCTTCATGACGATGTCGCGCGGCCCGGGCTGGGGCGTGGGAGCCTCGTCGATCCGCAGGTCGCCGGCTCCGTGCAGATTCAGTTGGCGCATGTCCTTCTCCTTATCACCCCTGGACGAGGTACCGCGAGGCGCCCCGGGGGTCGACCGGGCATGAGGGCGAAAATCGGACTCGGTTGAGGTTTTCGGCCGCGATCAACCGGTTGGCTATGAAATGGGCCTGGGACAGCCTGACTTCTTCGAAGCGGCGCCGCGCAACTGCCGGCCGCCAGCCATACTGTCCGGACGGGCGGCCGGCGCGTCCTAGAAGGTTGCGCCGGCTTCCTTGAGCGAGACGCCCAGCTGGTCGGCCAGGGGTTGCAGCCTGGCCGCCGCCCAGGGCTTCTTCTCCCACAGGACGTCGCTCGGGAATGGGCCGTCGACCGCCTTGTAAGTCCTGAGTACTTGTTTCGCGACCGTCGAAAGGTGGACTTCCGTCGGGCCGTCGGCCACGCCCTCGTGCAGGGACATGGCCAGCAGCTGGCCGAACTGCATGACGTTGGACAGCCCGATCGAGGCGTACATGTGCATGGCGCGCAGGTGGATATCCTTGGAGACCTTGGCCATGGTGGCCTTGACAGCTGAGATCATCTTGCGGCCCTCGCGGCCGTGTTCCTGCTGCTGGTCGAACATCCAGGCGGTGTAGAGGACCAGCAGGCGGAACTGCTGCAGCTCGATGAAACTGTCGGCGATGTCGAACTGGACGGCCTGCTTGTCGGCGATCGCCGAGCCCTGGGACCAGCGGCTCAGCGCACGCTCCCCCATCAGGTCGATCATGTACTGGCAGCGGGCGAGGGTGCGCTGCGCATGGTGGAGGCGGCCGCCGCCCAGCCGGGACTGCGCCACCTTGAAGCCTTCGCCGACAGGTCCCAGGCGCGCGCTGTCGGGAACGCGCACGTTGGTGAAGCGCAGCCAGGGGTGCCCGCCCTCGCCATGGGCGTCCATGAAGAAGCCGATGTCCCTGACCCGCTCGAAGCCGGGGGCGTTGGTGGGCACGATGAACATGGTCGCCCGGCCATGCGGCGGGGCCGCCGGGTCGGTGGCGGTCATCACGATCATGAAGGACGCATGATTGGCGTTCGAGGCGAACCACTTGTCGCCGTTGATCACCCAATCGTCGCCGTCACGAACCGCCAGGCACTTGAGGTTGGTGGGGTCGGCGCCGCCATGCGGCTCGGTCATCGCGTAGGTGGAGAAGATGTCGTTGGCCAGCAGCGGCTCCAGGTAGGTCTTCTTCTGCTCGGGGGTGCCGAACATGGCGAGGATTTCGGTGTTGCCGCTGTCCGGCCCGTGGCAGCCGAACACGACGGGCCCGAACAGGCTGCGGGCGATGATCTCGTTGATATAGGTCAGCTTGACCGCGCCGAGCCCCTGTCCGCCGAGATGCGGGGGCAGGTGGGGCGCCCAGAGACCCTGGGCGCGGACCTCATCCTGCAGGTGGCGGATGATCTTCCGCAGCGGCTTGTTCTCGATGTCGTAGGGGGCGTCCATCGAGTAGTCGAACAGGAAAGTCAGCGGCATCAACTTTTCCGCCGTGAACGCCCGCACCCACTCGAGCTTCTTTTGAAATTCCGGCTCTATGGAAAAATCGACCATCTGTTCCTCCCAGGGCTGTCTGAACGGCGCGAATTTTTCATGCGCTCCTCCGGGGCGGAGCGCCACCTTGGCCTCATGTCATCGAACAAGGACGCTGTCGTCGTGATGGGGTCCGCCTGTCGCTCATCCCGTCAAGGCGATCTGTGTTGTCGCTTTGCGGCCAGGGTGTTGCTGGGACTGATTATGGGTTTTCCGCTGAAGGATGGAGATGATTGGGTGTGGAAAATCGGACAAACTATACCTTTCGGGCCATGACGGTCAGGCGCGCCTTAAGCCAACACGTCAGGTGATATATTGGCATGTCATCCACGGAGGGCGCCGGCCACCCCGTGGGCCCAGGGTGAGATCTCGCTGAACCCAGCCGCCCACCAGGCCGCGGCCGCCATTGAGACTGGAGACGCAGCTCAACATCTAAAGGGGGAGGCGCAATGAACCGTAGGCTTTCGCTCGGCTACCTGATGCTGCCCGGTCTGGCGCCGCCCGAGCTTGTGAGGATCGCAGCCCAGGTGGGATGCAGCGGCGTCAGCCTGTCTGCGGCGCTTTCGGCGATGATGACGGGGCAGCCCTCGCTGCTGGACGACCGCCCCCTTCGCGGCGCTACGCGACAGGCGCTACGCGACTTTGGAATACGGCTTGATCTGGTCGAGGGCGTCTCCGTGGCGCCCGACACGGATCTGGTCCGCGCGAGGTCGGCAATCGAAGTGATGCGCGAGCTGGGCGCCAAGCGCTTCAACCTGTCGGTCTGGGAGCCGGACGCCGCCCGCGCCTCGGACCTCATGTCCGGATTCTTCGAGATCGGCGCCGAGCTCGAGATGCAGATCACGATCGAGTTCTTGCGGCTGTCCCAGGTCCGGTCGCTGAAGGAGGCGGCGGCGCTGGCGACATCTGGCCTTCATCCCGGCCTTCAGATTCTGGTGGACGCGCTGCATCTCGCCCGCGCTGGAGAGACGCCGTCCGACGTCGCCGCCCTTGACCCGGACCTGATCGGCTTCTTCCAGCTGTGCGATGGCCCGGCCTCATCTCCAAGTGATGAAGCCTATTTCCACGAAGCCATGCATGAGCGCCAGATCCCCGGCGAAGGCGAGTTGCCGCTGAAGGCCCTTCTGGAGGCCCTGCCTGCAGAGATCGTGGTCGCACTCGAAGTGCCGATGCGAAGCCGCGCGGAAGCTGGCGTCACGCCCCTGGAGCGCGCACGTCTGGCGGCTGACGGCGCCCGCCGGTTGATGGGAAGTCCGTTCTAGGCTGCAGCGGGCGCCGTTTTCGGCCCGTAGAGGGCGCGCGAGGCGAGGATGAAGAAGATCACCGCCGGCACGAACAGGAGGCTGACGGTGGCCATGGCATGACGGATGGCCGCGCCGCCTCCGAAGGCGTCGGAAAGCGCGCCGGTGAGCACCGGCCCGACGGCGAAGCCCATGAAGTTGGTGGTCAGCTGCACCATCGACATCACCGAGCCGCGCATCCTCGAGGGCGTGGCGCTCATCAGCACCGAATAGGCCGGCGGCGCGTAGCCCATGCGCATCATGTCGGCGAGCACGAAGGCTGTGATCGCGATCGTCAGGGACGACGTGTAGAGCTGACACAGGGTGAGGCCCAGCGTCGCGAGGGCGCCGATCCACAGCAGGCGCAGGGACCAGCGGGGATCCCGCGTGGAAAGCTTGTCGGCCAGCCAGCCGAAGATCGGCGGCGACGTGACGGAGGAGATGCCGGCGGCGGCGCCGATGATCACGCCCGTCTGGGCCAGGCCCAGATGGTGCACGCGGATGAAGAACGAGCTCATCCAGGCGGCGAGGGTGATGTTGAGCAGGCCGAAGATCGTGCAGGCCGCGATCAGCCAGACGAGGGCCGGCTGGCGCACCAACTGGCCGAAGGCCTCGCCCAGGCTGGCGGGCTTCTCGGCGGCCGTCTCGCCGCCCTCGGACCCGCCGCGCTTCGGATCGCGGACGGTCAGGTAGAGCAGGACGGCGGCGATAAGGCCCGGAACGCCGGCTACGAAAAAAGCCGCCCGCCAGCCGTGCTCCTGGGCGATGTAGCCGCCCAGCGCTGTCGCCACGAACGCGCCGGCGGGTTGGCTGATGTAGAAGATGCCCAAGGCGAAGGCCCTGCGGGCGGGCGGGAATATGTCCGACAGCATCGGCATGGTAAGCGGCGCAGTGCCAGCTTCGGCCACGCCCATGCCGATCCGGGAGGCCAGCAGCTGGCCGAAGTTGCGGGCCATGCCTCCTACGGCGGTCAGGATGCTCCACGCCACGACCACGATGGCCAGCATGTTGCGCCGGTTGCCGACCCGGTCGCTCAAGAAGCCCATGGGCAGGACGGCGGTGGAGAAGGCGACCCCGAACGCCAGCCCTGAGAATAGGCCGAGCTGGCTGTCGCTGAGGTTGAATTCGGCCTTCACCGGCTCGACGAGGATGTTGGGGAGGCCCCGATCGAGGGCGTGGCAGGCGTAGATGATGGTCAAAATGCCGACGACATACCATCGGTACGCCGGGCCGCCGTACGCCGAACCCGGCGTACCGGTCGAAGCGCTCATCCTCTTTCCTCTCCTCGGGGCCGACTCTCAGGGGCCGCCCTCTCGCTGATGTTAGGGTCCTTGAGGTTGGCTCTAGCGTCCAGTGCGTTGTTGCTGCGGCCCAGGCGGATTCACGTCCGGCCGGACGACCAACGAACCCCGCCGTCGATGTGGAGCAGTTCCCCGGTGACGTATCCCGCGGTCTCCGACGCCAGGTACACGGCGGCGCTCGCCACCTGGCTGGCCCGGGCGATCTTCTGCGGGAGCACGCCGGACTTGAAGATCTTGCCCCGCAACGCCGCCTTCTCGCCGCTGAGCGAGGCCATCAACCCCCGCTGCGGGTGATAGCGGCTGCCTGAACTCGGCTGTTCATCTGGATCGTCGGGACGGGTGGCATAGGGCGCTATGGCGTTCACGGTGACCCCGAACTCGCCGGCCTCGACCGCCAACACCCGGGTGAACCCATGGATCGCGGCCTTCGCCGCGGAATAGATCGCCAGGTAGGGATCGCCGATGACGCCCGACATCGAGCCGATGTTGATGATCCGTCCCCATCGGCGCGCGATGAGCTCGGGCAGGAACTGCCGCGTGCAGTAGAGGGTGCTCATCAGCGTCAGGTCGATATCCGCGCGCCACTGCTCAGGTTCGGATTGGGCGAAGGGACCAAGGTCCGTGTTCCCGCCCACGTTGTTCACCAGCACGTCCACGGCCGAGAACTCGTCGAGGACCGCCGCCTTGAGGCCCTTGACCTGCTCATAGTTGGTGACGTCGCACCGACGCCACATGGCGGCCTCCGCCCCGGCGGAAAGCGCCGCGTCCGCCACGGCCGGTCCAAGCGCTTCGTCGCGCCCCACAACGACGACCTTGGCCCCTTCGGCCCCAAACGCCAGGGCGGCGGCCCGGCCGATGTTCACCGTGGCTCCGGTGATCACGACGACACGTCCCGCCAAGCCGGTGTCCATGATCAGCTCCCGTTTCCCGTTGGGGCCTAGATTTCCGCGGCGGCCGTCTCGCCGCCAGCGGCCAGCACACGCCGTGTCGCCTCGACCAGGCGCGTCACGCGCGCCAGCGGGCTCATGCCCTCAAAGGCCGCGGCCTTGAAGGGGACCTCCAGGCCGAGCGGCGCCGGCGGCAGCGCGTCCAAGAAGGCGCGCACCGGAAAATCGCCTTCACCGGGGATCATCCTGTCAGAAGCGCTTTCGAAGGGTCGGTCCTCCAGGCGGATCGTTGCGGGTCCGTCACACACCTGGGCGTGCCCAATCAGCGCCGGATCCATGCGGCGCACCTGTTCGGGCGATCCCCCGGACCGGGTGAGGTGCAGCAGGTCCACCACGATGCCGGCGTTGGGCTGCTTGGCGGCGGCGATCAGCTCGACGGCTTGGTCCAGCGACCCCAGGCTGTGATAGGAGACGAACTCCGCATTTATCTGCAGGTTGTATTGCGCGCCGAGTTGGCAAAGCGCCACGAACTGGTCGACGCGCCGCGTGAAGTCGCCCTCGCGGAGCAGCGCCGTTGCGCTCTGTGCGCCAAGGGAGGCGCCGATCTCGAGCGCGGGACGGAACAGCGAGACGTCCGTATCCGGCGAAATGGCGAACACCTCGAGATTGCGGGCGCGGATTCCATTGTCGGCGAGGCTTTGGGCCACCCGCCGCGCCAATGGCCCGCTTTCGACCAGGCACCGGGCCGGATAGTCGGGCTGAGGGGATTGCACCCACAGGCTCATAAATCGACAGCCGGTCGCCGCGGCCAATCCGACCGTCTCCTCGGCCGGAACATCGAGCACCGTCAGTGGCTCGAGGCAAAATGCGTCGATCGCCTCCTGCTCCGTCATGACGGCTACTCCCCGTTCAGCTCAGATGCCGATAGCGCTTGCATACGACCGGGTCGCCCGATCACCCCTCCGGGGCTCTCCCCGCGCGGCGGCGCGGCGAGGAGGTTCTGGAACCCGATCGACGTATTCTCGCATTCGAGCTCGAACTTGCCCAGACGACGTCAGCGACAAGGCCCCCGCTGACCGCCTCGACCTGGACCTTCGCGACCATCATGTCGCCGTCCAACGCCGTAGGCGTTCCACCCGCTCGCGGACGCTGCGGCGCGTCAGGTGAAGTGCGGAATGATTTCCCGGCCCATGGTCTCGATCCAGCGGCGCCGGTCGGGCATGACGGCGGCGACGGCGATGTTGTGAACCCCCAGGTCCCGCAGTTCGCCCAGTCGCTTCCTGGTGTCGGCCACATCGCCTACCAGGGCGAAGCGGTCGGCCAGATAGTCTGTCAGGCCGAGCTCTCCGATCAGGTGCGCATTGGCCCGGGTCCTGCCCGTCGCCATGGTCTCCGTGTGGCGGATGAAGTCATAGCGCGCCTCGAGCTCCTGGATGGCGGGCCACAAGGCATCGGGCACGAACTTGCCCTCGCGCCCGTTCCTGGCCAGGCGTCGGCCGATGCCGGCGATGCCGGTGGAGATCTGATCGATGGCGTCGTCGCGGTTCGTCCCGATGGCGGCGCGGGCGTGCCACCAAAGCTCGATGTCGTCGATTGAGCGACCGGCCTCGGCGGCCCCGGCGGCGACCTGCCTCTTTGAGTCCTCGATGACCTGGGGGAGCAGTCCCGTCTCGATGAAGACCCCGTCGGCGATGCGGCCCGCCAGGCGCAAGGTCTTCGGGCCCCCGGCGGCCATGAAGATGCGCGCGCCACGACCCCGGTAGGCCACCTTCACCGGCCGGTCCTGATAACGGCTCTCGCCGGTCTCCAGCAGTTCCTGGACGCAGCGGATGTACTTCTCCATCTGGGCGACCGATCCCGGCTTCAGGCCGAGATTCACCGCCGCGGTGTCGCCGGACGAAAGGCCCAGGTAGGCGCGCCCGCGAGACAGGATGTTGACCGTCACCAGGCCGCACGCGGCCACGGCGGGATGGCGCGTGATGGTGTTGGAGATGAAGGAGCCGACCTGGGCCCGGCTGGTGTTGGCGGCGATCACCGCCAGGGCTGCGAAATGCTCGCCGACGACGCTCGGATTGTCGCCGATCATCACCATGGAAAACCCCATGTCCTCGGCGAGCCGGGCCTCCGCGCCCAGCTCCTCCGGCTCGCGGGGGTTGATGCCCACCGTAGTGGCGAACTTCATGTGACGGACCTTTCAACGGTGTTGTCAGAATGATCGAATGGGGCTGCCTTTCTTGGCTCCGCACCGCAATGGATCACCTAGATCGGCAGCGGCGGGCGCTTCTCGGCCAGCTGGTCGGCGAGCAGCAGCTCCAGCGCCCGGCCGATCCGCAGGACCCGGTCCTCTCGTCCGGTCGGGCAGAGGACCTGCAGGCCGACGGGCAGTCCTTCGTGGAAGCCACACGGCGTCGAAAGCCCCGGGAGCCGGGCCAGGTTGGCGAGGGACGTGAAGAAGGTCCCCGAGCGCGCGACGGGATACAGGTCTGCGACGCCGTCCCTGGCCACCGGGGCGATCACCGGCATGGTCGGTGAAAGGATGGCGTCGTAGCGGCCGAACAGCTCGGCGAGCTGGGCCTCCAGGGCCGCGAGATGCGCCCGCGCCCGCTCATATTCGCCGCGCGTCACCGCGGGGGCGCTCACCGCCGCCGCGCCACGCTCGGTGAGGCGTGCGAGGTTGTCGGGCCGGCGGGCGAGCTCGAGGAAGGACGGCGCCCGCAGATAGGGCATGTAGCCGTCCGCCCCGTGATAGGGGTCGCCGAAGGTGAGATGGCGGAACCATTCCCAGGCGTCGAGCAAGACCAGCGCCGGCGCCTCGACGATCGCGCCGGCGTCCTGGAGGCGTCGGGCCGCCGCCTCTCCGAGGCGGGCGACCTCCGGCTCGACCGCGATGTGGCCGAAGTCCGGCGTCCAGGCGAAGCGCATACCCTGCACGCCGGCTTCCAGGCCCGCCCACACGTCAGGCGCTGGCTCATCGAGGCGCCGGTCAACACCGTCAGGTCCGGCCATCACCATGTACATCAGGGCCAGATCGCGCGTGGTCCGCGCCATCGGGCCGAGGCTGCCGAACTTGCTGTAGGAGAAGCTTCCGGTGTCGGGCACGCGCCCCGGTGTCGGGAAGAGGCCCTGGACGCCGCAAAGTGCGGCCGGGATGCGGATCGAGCCACCGCCATCCGACCCGACCGCCAGCGGCGCGAGCCCTGCCGCTACGGCGGCGCCCGAGCCGCCGCTGGAGGCGCCGGAGATCCGCGAAAGGTCCCACGGATTACATGTCTCCGGTCCTAGCCGGTTGGCGGTCCGGGGCAGGCCCATGAACTCAGGGGTGTTGGTCTTGCCGATAACGATCGCACCTGCCGCCTTCAGGCGTTCGACGACGGTGGCGTCGCGGTCGGGGACGAAATCCTCGAAGAGGCGCGAGCCCGCCGTGGTGCGCACGCCTGCCGTCCAAGCCTCGTCCTTCACCGCCACCGGGACGCCATGTAGCGGGCCAAGGCTCTCGCCGCGCAGCACGGCCGCGTCCCTTGCCCGGGCGGCGAGCAGGGCGTTTTCGGCGCAGACCGTAAGGAAGGCGTGCAGCAGCGGCTCGGCCCGCTCGATGCGGTCCAGGGCCGCGTGCACGACCTCCTCCGCCGAAAGTTCCCGCCGGGCGATGTGGCTGGCCAGCTTCCAGGCCGGTGTCCATGCGAGGGACAAGGCGTCTGCCATGGCGCGCATCCAGCAGTCTAAAGCACGGATTCGATCTCGGCCGTGCGATGCTTGAACCGCCACTTATCGTCGGCCTCAAGGACCAGATGATCTATGTAGCGGCAGAAAGCCATGATTACCCGCTCGCCGTTCCGATGACCCACGCGGAGGAAATAGCTTGTCACGTCGGCAGAACGGCCGTCGGCGGCCGACTGATACGGGGTTCGATGAGCAGGTGCTTGTGCCACATCTGCGGCGCCGAGGTGTGCGTCTCCACGAAGCTTCTAAGCGCATCGATTCCTGAATAGCGGACACCATTGTCGTGCGCCTCACCTTTACCGTGAGCATGCTGTGCGTGCGCGTTCTCCTGACCGTATCGGTACAGAGTGCCTAAGATGTCCCTCTCGGCCTCCAGCACGGACAAGCGCTGCAGCAACTTCGGAAGATCGACAACCTCCTTCACCATGTTCTCCTGTTGGTAGACCTGGCTTGCGATCCTCGCCCATTGGAGGTCTCGACCAGATCGCCTGTCGTCTCCACGGTTCACCCAGCGGCGCTTCCATCCGCCGACAACGCGGGCGCGACTTCGCGCGTCAGCAACGCCACGTGACGGTCGCTGAACTCGTCCGACATGCCGCAGATCCGGTTGTGGCAGAAAAAGCCGTTGATCCGATGACCCGCGGCCCGCCGCCGGACAGCGTCGACAGCCTGACCGGGGGTGACGACCAGAATGTCGCCGCTCCGGCGACGCGCCTCGATGTCGTCGAGATCCAGGGCGGCGCGCTCCATGGTTGACCCCTGTGGTCCCGCCCGCTTGCTTTTGATGTCCGGCCGCAAGGCCTGATAGAGGAAGTGGTGGCGAATCTCCGGCCACGCGGCGTCTGGGTCGTCGCAGACGAACAGGTTGATGTAGCCGTCGATGCGGGCCTCCCCGACGGGGAATCCCGCGTTCCGATAGGCGTCCAGGTAGGCTCGCGAGACCTCAGGCTCCACCCAAAGGAGCGGCAGCCGCCAACGCGCGACGCGTCGGGCGCCCTCCGGCGTCGAGGCGCCGCCCCAGATCGGCGGATGGGGTTGCTGCAGGGGCTTGGGCCGCACCCGCACGTTCTGCAGTTCGAAGTATTTCCCGTGGTAGTCGAAGGTGTCTTCAGTCCAAGCCAGTCTGAGGATTTCCAGGGCTTCGCGCACCACGCCCACGCGCTTGGCGGGATCGACGCCGAACACCCTGAATTCCTCCAACGCCCATCCGAGCCCGACCCCTATCTCGACACGTCCGTTCGACAACTGGTCGAGGGTGGCGATCTCTTCAGCCAATCGAACAGGATCGTAGAGCGCCGGAAGCAGAACGCCCGTCCCGAGGGTCGCCTTGCGTGTGCGCGCCGCGGCGGCCGCCATCCAGATGAGCGGATTGCTGGTGTAGTCCGCCGTGAAGTGATGTTCGGTGAACCAGACGCCGCCGATGCCCCAGCGGTCGGCGCGCTCCATCTGATCGAGCTCGTGGGCGTAGAGATCAGCAAGTTCGCGCCCGAACTCCGGCGGGTTGGCCAGATCGTACAGCAAGCCCACGCGCATGACTGTCTCCGTGTAGCGGCTCCGAGAGCGTTCGAGGGAGAATGAGGTAAGCGGGTTCCAAGCTTTGCAGAGATGTCGGCGGCGTCTACGACAAATGCATTGACGCGACGACCGCCGGGGATCGCCGTCAAGGAGGATCGTAGATGTTGGCGCATTATGGGCCTTGGGGGCTGATCGTCGGGGGTTCCGAGGGCATCGGCACGGCATTCGCCGACGAGCTCGCCGCCGCGGGCCTCAACCTCCTGCTGGTTGCACGAACCGGCGAGCGGCTGGAGCGCGCCGCGGAGGAGTTGCGATCCCGGCGCCCCGGACGGGAGATCCGGACGTTGGCCGTCGACCTCTCGCAAGAGGCCGGCGCCGAGCAGGTGGTGCAAGCCGCGCGTGGCCTCGAGATCGGGCTGATGATCTACAACGCCGGAGCCTGCTCGGAGCGCCGCGACTTCCTGGACATGGACCTCGATTTCAACCTGCAGCTGGCGACGCTCAACGTGACGAACAAGCTGCGCCTGACGCATGCTTTTGGCCGCGCTATGCGCGAACGCGGAAGAGGCGGGATCATGCTGGTGGGATCGAGCTCTTACGCCGCCGGCAATCCGGGCTTCGCCACCTACTCGGGCGTCAAGGCGTTCAGCACGCTGTTTTCCGAGGGCCTCTGGCACGAGCTCAGGCCCCACGGTGTGCACGTCCTCGGCTATGTCGTCACGTTCACGGCGACCCCGGCCATCGCGCGCAACTTTCCCGACATGGCGGGCCAGGGGTCCGATCCGGTCGAAGTGGCCCGATATGGGCTGTCACAGCTTGCGAATGGTCCGGTCGCCTATTGCGCCGGCGCGCAGGAGCGCGTCCGCTCGTTCATGGCCCTGCCGCGCGCCGAGGCTGTGGAGCAGTTCTTCCAGGCCTCGCAGCTGTACAGATCGAAACCCGGCGAGGGATGAGATTTGTCGCCCGCGAGCGGTCCCGCGCCGCGCACAGGATGCGCCGGCCGAGCGGGGCAAATGTCGGAATGCGCGCGCCTCGTGCGTCCTAGTGGTGGAACCCAGGAGAGACCCGATGAAAGCCCTCAGGACCTTCGCCGCCGCCAAGGCCGCATTTTCGATCGTGCTGGCGGCCGGCCCCGCGGTCGCCCAGAACGCCGCCAAGGCCGCGCCGCAGCCGCAGGCCGGGCAATACTACATGGACAAGGCGCACACTTCGGTGGCCTTCCGGGTGAACCACCTGGGCTTCTCGCGCTACACGGCGCGGTTCTCGCGCGTCGACGGCAAGCTGCAGTTCGATCCCGAGCATCCCACGGCGATGCAGGTGGAGGCGACCATCGATCCCACCTCGCTGGAGTTGAACGCGCCTCCGGCGGGCTTTCACGAGCAGCTGATGGGCAAGGGATGGTTCGAGGCCGCGAACTTCCCGCGGATCACCTTCCGCTCCACCAAGGTGGAGCTCACCGGCCCGCACGCGGCTAAGGTGACAGGCGACCTCACCCTGCATGGCGTCAGCAAGCCTGTGGTCCTCGACGTGACCTATAACGGCGGATATCCGCCGAACAGCTTCGATCCCGGTGGCGCGCGCATCGGCTTCTCCGCGCACGGGGTGCTGAAACGCTCGGCCTTCGGCATCGCCATCGGCATTCCCGCGCCCGGTTCGACCATGGGCGTCAGCGACGACGTGGATATAGCCATTGAGACGGAGTTCAGCTCCAAACCCCCGGCGAAGTAGCTTCAGTCGCGCGTTTGCCTATCGGCGCGATAATCCGCCCGGCGAGCGCTGCGAAGCCGGTCGCACCTACGCAGCTGTCCACAGCACCTTCCGCGTCCAACGTCATCTGATCGCCCGACCCAATTTCCGCCGCTTCCGTAACGACGCCCAGTGGATGGACGACCGCAACGACGGCGGCTTGATGGGGACGCGGCAACGCCTGGTCGGCTTGGCCCAGTTGACCTGGCGACCCTAAATGATGAGCGGATCAAACTGGGAGGCCTGATCACGCCATCTTCTGTTGCTGATGATCAATTGTTGGCCAAAATGAGGGTGATTGAACTGACGGACGAGGAGTTACCCTCAGCGCAAGAGAGGGCTTAACTATGTGCGACTTCCGCACAAGGCGCACGCGCATCTAGACGCCGGACAACGGGCGGAGCGCGGAGAAAGGGAGGATTGGGTGTCGATCCAAACGGCAGAGGCGTTTCGCTCCGAGGTCGAACTTAGAAACCACGACTGGCCCGAGCCATTGTCTAGCGACCGAGTCTGCGAGGATCAGGCTTTTCTGGACATGTGCTTGAGTCCTAGGCCGACGCCGGCGCGCGGCCGTTACGTGGATCGCTGGCCTCCAGGCAGGATCGAACCCATCGGACCCATCCTCTTCATACCGCCACGAATGACGCTCAATGGATCCTGTGGGGCCGGAACGCAGACATCGCTTAGCTGCTTCATAGATGGGCGTTACTTCGAAAGCGCCCTCGAGGACCTGAACGACAGGGCGCTCGTTGAATGTCTGGACGTCAAGAACATCGACGTGTTGAAAGGTCTTCAACGCCTCCTGCAGGAGAAGCTGCATCCTGACCTCGCTTCGCCCATCTTCATGGAGGGGCTCCTCATTGCGGTCTCGGTCGACCTGATCCGTCACCTCAGGAACGTGAAGATGCGCAAGGCCGGCCCTTCGGGCCTAGCGCCCTGGCGGATGCGACTGATCGAAGACCGCATTCGCAGCGAAGGGCCAATGCCGAGCGTGGCGGAACTGGCGGACCTGTGCCGTATGTCCAGACGCCACCTTGCCCGGACCTTCCGCAATGAGAGCGGGGGAACGCTCAAGGATCGCATCAAGGGCGCCGGCCTTGCGCGCGCCCATCAGATGCTGGCGGACGAAGACGCGCCGATAAAGCAGATCGCGGCGGACCTGGGGTTTGCGGGGACCTCGAGCTTCTCTTCGGCCTTCCTGCGGGCGACCGGAATGCGTCCGACAGACGCCCGCACCCGAGGGCGATCGGGGGTGCGGACGGATGGGCGGGAAAGCAATCGAGTTTCCTCGCCTAAGCTGGCGAAACCATGGTGGAGCTGATTCCACCGCTCCGCGAGCACAGGCCACCATAAGCGCGGCCCGCGCCCGCCTCGACACGCGATTGCGCCACGCGGATGCGGCTCGTTTTCGCGGCCCGATCGTCGCCGACGCGCACATCGGCCCGAACCGGTTCCACCACATCCGTCCCGTCGCGTGGCAGATGTCGATCCCGCGCTCGAACAGCAGATCCTCCACGCCGCGACAGCGGGGGCTTCACGTACATCATCACCACGAGGCGGGTCACCTCGGGCGAGGAGTTGCAATAGCGGAAGGAGTTCACCGGCCTGGTCATCGCCAGCCTTGGAGCACGAGCCTTACGTCAGCGTTGGTTGGGCTGACAGAGCCCTCGGCGCAGTTGGTCCGTAGCTGGCCTGAATTTCAGGCTGGCCTGCCGCCCGCCAGGGACTTCAACATCACTGGCAAGGCCTCGAAACCCGTCTGCCCCACGACTGATCTGCGCGGGTCGCTGGGATCCCACGATGGGTAATCTGTGTAGCCTTCCGGACCGGGCGAATAGATGCTTTCCGCATCGACTTGCGACAACGGCAGTCGCTCACGCAGGCGTCGCAGATAGTCGGGGTTGGCGATGAAGGCGCGGCCGAATCCCGTGAGATCGATGCGTCCTGCCTTGAGCATATCCGCGTATTCGGTCGCCGGAAGGCTCCCTTCGCCAAGAACTACGCCCTCATAACGGCGGCGAATTGATCTGAAGACCGGTGATTTGCCGAGGTCGCCAAAGGCCAGGTGGAGAAACAGAAGATCGCCTCGCCTGTTCAGTTCATCGACAATGTAATCGTATTTCTCGTCAATATCATCTTCTTCTATATCATGAACCGTAAATCCGGGGGTCAGCTTCATGGACACATAAGACGCGCCGTTGACTGCGCAGACTGCGTCAAGCACTTCGAGCGCAAAGCGGGCTCGGTTGGTCGAGTCTCCGCCATATCGATCGGTTCTTTTATTGACGTTTGTGGAAAGGAACTGGTGGATCAGATACCCTGAGTCGGCATGCACCTGAACACCGTCGAAGCCGGCGAATGCTGCAAGACGGGTGGCGTTGGCGAATTCCGCTGCAATCAGGGGGACTTCTTCGGTCTCCAACGCCCTAGGCGCCTCATACGGCGTGATGCGTGGGATATTGATGGTGATCTGGCGGCTGTCCCTCGGAATCCGGACCGCGGACGGAGCCACGGGGCGGATTGCGCGACGCAAATGCTGGAGATTGTTTGCTCTGCCAACATGGTTGAGTTGGAGAAAGATCTTGGCGCCCTTGGCGTGAACCGCGCGCACCACCCTGCGCCATCCGATGGCGTGTTCGGTCGTATACATGCCAGGGCCGTTGATGAAGCCGCGCCCGACCTCACTGACCACAGTGGACTCGGTGATGATGAATGCGACTTCGTCTGCGCGCTGAGCATAATACTCGGCCATGAGTTCGGTCGGCGTGCCATCGACCTCGGCGCGGGTTCGAGTCATCGCCAGCATTGCAATCCGATTGCGCAGCCTCAACCCGCCCACCAGGACGAGCGGTTCGTATAGCGCGGCGAGCGCGCCAGCTTCCGGACGCGGTTGATTTTCACCAACTGTCATCTGCCTGTCGCTCATCATAGATGCGTTTCGCCGAGTAGTTCGAAGTTGTCATGATGGCGGTCCATCTGGAAACGGATGCGACTCGCGGCTCAATCTGTCCAATATGAACTTGGCAGGCTCAAGTATCACAAGGCTCTAAGCGCTCTCGACTGCGTTGCGCAGGCGCCAAGCTCGATGGCGTGGGACCGCCAGTGGCCGCCGCCGATTGCGTTGGTTTCGCCGCGTCCCGGTCCGCTATTAAGGACCATAAAGATATCTAGAAAAGCTTGGCCTTGCGGACGCGAACGTTTCGACGGCGAGCCGACGATGGCGGAATCACCGCGGGCAAGATCGGGACGGGGTCGGACTAAGATACGGAGCCGATATTAGAGCCGGGCAACTTCATATTGGACCTGATCGGAAATCGTCGCAAATCATTCGGACAACTCTAGCGCGCCTCCGAATTTCGCGAGGACAGATGGGGCTGTCTGGCGGCGCGCACAAAAATTAGCTCGGGGAGGCCATTATGACCACGACTTCGAAGCTGCTTCTGTGCGGCGTCAGTGCAGTCGCGTTCTTAGCGTCAGCCGCTTACGCGCAGGAGGCTGCGCCACAATCTCACGGGCCTGGCTCCGGCGTCGGCGACGTGCAGGAGGTGGTCGTCACCGCCCGCCGGCGCGAGGAGGCGCTCCAGGACGTTCCGGTCGCGGTGACCGCCGTCTCGTCCGCGCAGCTCGAGGCGCGGACCGTCAAGGCGATCCAGGACATCGCGCAGATCGCACCGGGCCTGAACATCGGCGAAGGAGCACGCGGTGCAGCGGTGCCGATCGTCAGCATGCGCGGTCAGGAAAACACCGGCACGGCGATCACCAACGACCCGGCCGTCGGTATCTATTTCGACGAAGTCTATCTCGGCCGTTCTGCCGGCGGCCTGATGGCGTCGGTCGACGACATGGCGAGCGTGCAGGTCCTGCGCGGGCCGCAAGGCACGCTGTTCGGGCGCAACAACACCGGTGGCGCCATCCTGCTGACCCCGAACCGGGCGAACACGGAAGACTTCGGTGGCCAGGTCCAGGTGGGCGGCGGCAGCTACAACCGCGTCGAGTATGGCGGTGTGCTCAACGTGCCGATTGTAGAGGGCAAGCTCGCCTTCCGCGCCTCGTTCAAGCGCACGCGCCGCGACGGCATCGGCGAGAGCGTGATCACCGGCATCGATTCCTTCGCCAACCTGAACCGCAGCACCGGACGGGCGTCGTTGCGGTGGACGCCGTCCGACCAGGTGACGATGGACTTCACCTACGACTTCGCGGACATCAACGAGCGCGGGCCGATGACCCAGAGCATTGTGCCGGTCGCGGGCCTGGGCTTCTACCAGAACCGTCACGGCCTGACGTTCCCCGAAGCGCAGGCCCACGTGAAGGGCTTCACCTGGCGCACCGAGGTCGAGGTCACCGATGACCTGAGCCTGAAGACGATCGTCGGCCGCCGCCTGCAGAAGACGAACCTTTACGGCGACGTCGACGCCGGCCCCGCCGCCTCGGTCGACGCCTGGCAGTTTATGAAGCAGAACCAGTGGACGGCGGAAGTGCAGGCCACGGGCGTCGCGTTCCGCGACCAGTTCTCGTTCATGAAGGAGCTGAACTACACGGGCGGCTTCTTCTACTTCACGGAATCCGGCACCGACGGCTCGTCGCTGTCCCTGCCGGTGGCGCTCGATATCAACCGGGCGGCCCGCTACCTGAACAACTTCGCGGACAACTCCTCGGCGGCGGGCTACGCGCAGATCGAAAGCAACCACGGCGACCGGCTCTTCCTGACCGGCGGCGTGCGCTACACCAAGGACAAGCGCGACCTGAAGATCACCGCGCTGGGCACCGGGCGCTGCACCCTGCTGGCCCTGCCGGTGGGCACGCCGCCTGCCGTCTGCTTTCAGACTGGATCGGCGAACTTCGGCTACTGGTCCTATTCGGCGGGCGCGCGCTACCAACTCACCTCAGACGCCAACATCTATCTGAAGTACGACAAGGGGCAGCGGGCTGGCGGCCTCGACGACACGCCCACCAGCATCGAGCCCTTCAACCCCGAGGTCGTGAAGAGCCTGGAACTCGGCGCGAAGGCGAGCTTCCTGGACAAGCGGCTGCGCACCAACGTTGCGATCTACACCTCGAAGGTGCTGGGCGTGCAGCGCACCACCCTGCTCTCTGCGCCCGACGGTTCGCCCTACACCAGCGTGTTCAACGCCGCCAAGGGGCGTGTCCGCGGCGTCGAGGCGGAAGTGGTCGCCCGTCCGATCGACCACCTCACGCTCGAGGGTTCGATCGCAGTCACCGAGGCGGAGTACCTGGAATTCAGGGATGCTCGGCCGGGGCCCCTGCGGGGCCAGGACCTGAGCTACCTGCACTATCCGGATACGCCGAAGACCACCTACAACCTGTCGGCCACCTACAACACCGAACTCGCCGACCTCGGCGAGCTGACCCTGCGGGCGGACTATGCGCACCGTAGCTGGACGGATTTCGACGTGTTCGGCGACCCGCGCGTGCGTCAGAAGCCCTATGGCATCATCAACGCCCGCATCCAGCTCGATCTCGAGAATGTCCCGGTCGGGCAAGGCGTGTCGATCGCCGCCTACGGGCGCAACCTCGGCAACACGAAGTACAGCACGTGGGGCACCACCGCCGCCGGCGGCATCCTTGTCCGGACCCAGGATCCGCGTCAGTACGGCGGCGAGCTAAAGGTCAAGTTCTGATGCGCCGACGCGATCGGAGCGGTCAGCTGCTACGATCGCACCGTTCTTGGCGGCGCGCCTGGGACGACGAGATCAACGAACGCAGACGCCTGTGTCCGATGGACGGACGAAGTCGCGCGTAGGTAGAAGAGAGCGTTGTCGATGAGCGGTCCCCTAAGCGGCGTCAAGGTTGTCGAAGTCGCGATGTGGGCCTTCGTGCCGTCGTGCGGCGGCATGCTGTCCGACATGGGTGCGGACGTCATCAAGATCGAGCCGCCGGACGGCGATCCCTCGCGTGGCCTCACCACCGCCGGCATGGGGCCCGGCGCCTCGGGCTTTACGGTTCAGTGGGAGATCTACAACCGCGGCAAGCGCAGCATCTCGATCGACCTGAAGCAGGAGGGAGCCGTCGAGCTCCTTCACAAGCTCCTGGAGGACGCCGACGTCTTCCTCACCAACATCCTGCCGCCGGCGCGGCGCAAGATGAAGATCGACGTGGAGGACATCCGCGCCCGCCACCCGAACATCATCTATGCGGTCGGCAGCGGCACGGGACCGCACGGGCCGGATTCCGAGAAGGGCGGCTATGACTTCATCTCCTTCTGGTCGCGAGGCGGCGTCTCGGCGGGCGTGACCCCGTCGGACTATCCCTATCCGCTGCCGATGCCTTCGGGCGCCTTCGGCGACTGCACCAGCGGGGCCGTGCTGGCGTCCGGCATCTCCGCGGCCCTGTTCCAGCGCGCCACCACGGGCAAGGCGTCCGTGGTCGACGCTTCGCTGCTGGGCGCCAGCATGTGGTCGATGCAGAGCAAGATCTCGCAGGTCACGCTCGTCGGACTGCCCGACCTTCCCAAGCCGCCGCGCACCCAGACGTTCAACCCCCTGGTCAACTGTTACAGGACCTCGGACAACCGTTTCATTGTACTGTGCATGCTGCAGGGCCAGCGCTACTGGCCGGGGTTCTGCCGCGCCGTAGGCCGTCCAGAACTGGTGGATGATCCGCGCTTCGACACGGACGCCCACCGCCAGGCCAACATCTCCGAGTGCGTCGCCGCCATCGACGAGGTGTTCGCCACGCGGGCCCTCAAGGAGTGGCAAGAGATCCTCGCCACCCAGCCTGGCCAATGGGACACCGTCCAGAACCCTGGCGACGTCCACCTCGACCATCAGGTGATCGCCAACCAGCTCATGCAGGAGGTCGACTACGAGGACGGCCGCAAGCTGAAGATGGTCAGCGTGCCCGTGCTGTTTGACCGCCAGGCGCTGAAGGCCCGCCCCGCGCCGGAGTTCGGCGCGCACAGCGACTCGATCCTCGCCGACCTCGGATACTCCGAGGATGAGATCATCGACCTGAAGGTCGCAGGCGTCGTCTACTAGGCTTGAGCGCCAGCAATGGGGCTCGCGTGACCGATCATGGTGTGAGACCGCAGCAAGATCAGCTCATGCGCCAACAATATTGGACAACAATTCGGAAAGAAGGGACGCTGAAGAGCAACCCTCCCAATGAGAGCGAGCGGAACGATGTCCAGGACCTATCAAATTGTCGACGCCGACGCCCATGTGAACCCGCCGCCGACGTTCTGGGAGACCTACCTGCCAGCGCATCTTCGGGAGTTGGCGCCGAAGCTCGAGCATGCCGATGACGCCGACTATGTGGTGTTTGAGGGCAAGCGCAAGAAGATCAGCCTGATCGGCGCGCAGGCCGGCCGCGACTTCAAAGACTACAAGATGGAAGGGCGCCTGTCGGATTCACGTCAGGGCGGTTGGATGCCGGCTGCGCGGCTCGCCGATATGGACCAGGACGGCATGGACGTCGCGGTGCTGTTCGGCGGCGGCCCGCTTGGCACCGGGAATGACGAGCTCTTCATGGCCAGCTTCAGCGCCTACAATCGCTGGCTGGCCGATTTCTGCAGCTATGCGCCGAACCGGTTCACGGGCGTGGCTTATGTCCCAATGCGCGATGTGGGCGAAACCGTCGGCTTGATGCGGGAGGCCGCGAAGATGGGCTTCACCGCCATCAACATCCCGGCCTTTCCGCAGTCCGAAGAAAAGATCACCCCTGGCCTGGCGGGCGCCGCCCAGGTCATGGCGCTGACCGGCGATCCGATGGGCGCGCGGCGGTATGACAATCCGGAGTTCGACGCGGTGTGGGCCACGGCGGTCGAGCTTGACCTGGCCCTCACCATCCATCTCGGGGCGCGCAGCCCGCGGTTCATGGAGCCTGAGAAGTTCCTGGCCGACCTGCCGATGTCGAAGGTGGCGATGGCCGAGCCGATCGGCATCCTGATCTACGGCGGGGTGTTCGAGCGCTTCCCGACGTTGAAGTTCTGCACGATCGAGAGCGGCGTCGGCTGGTTCGCCTGGTTCGCCAACTACATGGATGCGACCTGGAAGAAACAACGCTTCTGGACCAAGAGCACGTTGAAGGAACCGCCGAGCTTCTACATGGACCAGAACGTCTATGGGTCGTTCATTGACGAAGTGGTGGGGATTCTGAACCGCGACCTGCCGGGCGGCAAGAACATCATGTGGTCATCGGACTACCCGCATTCGGAAACGACCTACCCCAATTCCAATGAAGTGATCGAACGCATCTTTAAGGGCGTGCCCGAACCGGCGAAGGAGTTGATCCTCGGTGGAATCGCTCGCAAGGTGTTCCGGACGGGCGACGGGCGCGCAAAGCCTGTGGGCAAATCCATCGCGGCCGAATAGGGCGAAATTCCGAGAAACTCGGCCCTGTCGGAAGATTGGTCCAGGGGTGGGCGGCGTCCGGCGTGCGAATTGGGAACGCGCATGCCGGGCGACCTTCCGCTCACGACCGAACTCCGGAGGACGGGAACGGTCACGCGAAGTGTAGTCGGCGGTACTTTCCCCGAAAGTAGAGCAACGGGTCGCGGTGAGGCTCGAAGCTGGCGTGCCTCACTTCGCCGATGAAGATGAGGTGGTCTCCACCGTCATGCACCGCATGACGCGTGCAATCGAAACTCGCCAACGAGCCCGACAGAAATGGTGAGCCGGTCTTCGGCGACCTTTCCCAGGTCGTGCCGTCGAACCTCGACCCCGCGCGCTGCGCAAATCGCGCCGAGGCGGGTTGTTGGCCGATATGCAGCACATTTATCGCGAACCCCTCAGCCTCGACGAAGGTGTCCAAATTGGCGGAGGCCTTCGCGAGGCAAAAGAGGATAAGCGGGGGTGTTATCGAGACGGACGTAAACGAGTTGGCTGTCAAGCCGATCGGGTTTCTATCCCCATCAAACGTCGTGATGATGGTGATGCCGGTGCCGAAGCATCCCAAGGCGTCGCGCAAGACGCGGGGATCCGAACCACTCTCGTATTTGATCGCCTGCCGTGGCGCTCGTCGCTCAAGGAAATCCAGGAGCGCCGCGTTGAAGGTGTCTTCCCTGTCGGTCACCACATAGTGGCCGGCGCCATCGATTTCGAAGACTTCGGAGCCGGGGATCAACGCCTGCATTCGGCGCGTGGTCGCCGCCGAGACGCTTTCGTTGAAGGAGCCTCGGATGAGCGAGCAGGGCGCCGAGATGCGACCGCAGGCCGCTTCGATCCGGGCGGACTCGGCCTCAAGGTCGATGCCGCCAAGCGTGCGGTGATCCCCCCGCCAGCGATAGTTCCCACTGTCGTCGACTGCGAAGGCCGTGAGTAGCCTGTTGGAGGCGACAGGTTTCGGTTCGAAGGGGTGGACCGCGGCTATGGCGGCGAGCGCCGAGTCCGCATCGGAAAACGCCTCGGTCCTCAGTACCATCGCCGCCTTGATCCGCGAGGCGACAGCCGGTTCCACCCAGGCCGTGACGCCGACAAGGACGAGGGCGGATATGAGTGGTGACGTGCTCTCGCCGACCGCAAGCAATGCGGCGAGGCCGCCAACACCGACGCCGACCACGGCGGCGCGGGACGACAGTTGCGCCAGGATGGCCCTGAGGTCGGCGGCATGGGCGTCGAGATCGTAGCGCCCCTCGGCCGAGCGTCCGCTGTCGCCATGGCCACGGAGGTCAATGCAAATCGCGTGACGGCCGGCTTCGCCGAGCGCCTGGCCGACCCCGTGCCACATCTCCTTCGTCTGTCCGGTCGACGGCAGCAGCAGGACCGGCGGATCCTCCGGACGACCAAAGCTATCGGCGACGATTTCCACGCCGCCATAGCCTTGCAAGGCGATCCGCGCCATCTTCGTAGAACTCCTGACGTCTCGCGAAAATTGGATCGGTCTCGACCCTCGCATAGAGCAGTAATGAGGAAAATTGGGGTGCGTGTCGCGCGACCGTGATATTCAATCCCTGGCGAAGCCGATATAGTCGTTGATGGCGCGAACTCTCTGCGATCGTACTTGGCGGCGAGTGTGTCGACAAATATTTCTTATGTATTGAGCGCCACCGTAACGGTATCAGCGGACAAGCTCCGCCGATTGGATTGAGTTCTATGTGTGGATGCGCCGGACAGCTGCGCCCGCGGCGATGGGGGATTATCGCGCGACTCGGGCCGGGCGGGTGCTCGCTTTTGCTTTCAGTAACCCGGCGAACTGGTCGAGATATCGCCCTTTCCCACAATGTCTTCTCGTCACGAGATCGAGTGGGCGGCCTCGGCCGGTCTGCGTGGCGAGAGGCAAGGTCAAGTTTCCTGCGAAATGTACTCTTCGCCCGCTTGAAAGTTAAGCTTGCCTTATGGCGTTGGCTGCCGCCAGAAGCAGCCGCTTCACCGGAGCTGGCGCGGCGCGGCGCCAGACCATGGCGACGCCAATACTTGCTGCGGCGGGCATATCCTCGATCGCCAGCATCCTGACGCCCGGATATCCATTTGGCGCCGTGGTCGAACTCACCAGGGATATGCCCATGCCGGCTGCAACCAGCTTGAGCCTCGTGTAGTCGAACGCCGCTTCTTGTACGATGCGAGGCTTTACCCCGGCGTTTCGGAACGCAGTCATGATCCTATCGTGAAAGACCGGGCTTCTGGCGGCCGGGAACAGCAGAAGCGGATGCTCCGCCAACTCCTTGAAGCGAAGCGACGTCCGATTGGCCAATGGCCAAGCCTCGGGCACGGCGGCCAGCGTGCTGGTTTCTTCGACCACATGCACTTCGAGTCCACTGATCTCACGGCTCTCCGCCTGAAAGAAACCTACGTCGAGTTGGCCATTCAAGATTCCGGTAATCTGGTCGCCCGTGCCGCCTTCCCAGAGTGAAAGGACGATCGTCGGCGCCAGGCGGCGTATTTCCTGCATGGCGGCAGGCAGGCTCTCGGACAGCGCGTTAGGCGTAAATCCGATCGTCATCTGGCTGACGCCGGCTTCTGTAGCGCGAAGTACTGCCTTTTGAGCGTAGTCGATCTGAGCGAGAATTTCACGGGCGTGCTGAAGCAACGCTTCGCCCGCAGCGGTGAGTTCGACCTTTCTGCGGGTTCGAAGGAACAGCGGACAGCCCAGCGAATCCTCTAGCCGGCGAATGGATTGGCTGAGCGGCGGCTGCGCCATGCCAATGCGCAGGGCGGCGCGGCCGAAATGTAGTTCTTCGGCAACCGCAACGAAGTGTTTTAGGTGCTGAAGGTTCACGGCGCCGAATGATCCCAGCATAGCGCCCGATCGGCAGGGGTAAGGGAGCGATTGAGCCGTCTGATTCGGTAAAGTGGACAGATGTCGGGCGTCGGGAGCATGACGAAGTGGAGAAGCCTGTCGCAAGAACTTGCGTTTGACTCCAGAAAGCTGCCCGGACGGCGCGACGTCACAACTCCCCCCCTCGTCCCGCAGGTTTGTTATTGCGAGTGTCAATCTGAGAATATTGCGCGCTGACGGGGTTGGCGCAAGCCATCGGCGCAATTTTTCAGACCACGGCGGTCCGGATTCGCCCGATATATGGGATCCTCATGATATATCTGCGGGTGATTTCGGTATTAGACGTGCGAGACGCGATCGACCTAGCATTACGAGCGGCCAACGTCGCAAGTTCCGAGGATGCTGTAGTCGGCGCGGCGGACGCGGGCTGCCACATCCCGGTGGCGGTGGCGGCTCGCCCATAAGGCTTGCGGCGCGCTGAGGCTCCGATCCGGAGGGCAGGTCGGTTGGCCTCTCTCAACGGCGCCACGCGTCGCTGCGACCCTTGTCGGATCGAAGCGACATCGGCCGCCGGGAGCCGGAGGCCGTCGGAGGAGTACGGGATGACGGGGTCAACCAGCGTGCGGCGGCCGCCCCTTTGGTATCACGGTTGGAACATCGTCGGCGTCAGCGTTCTGTCTCAGGTCGCGGCGCTCGCGCTCACCATGAACTGCTTCTCACTGTTCCTGCACGATTGGACACGAGAGTTCGGCGTGCCGGTCAGCGCGCTCGCCCTGAGCATAACGCTCTTCAGCGTCGGATGCATGGTCACTGCGCCGTTGGCGGGTCTGGCCGCGGCTCGATATCCGGCGCGCTGGGTGTTCGCCGCCGCCCTGGGCGGCCTGGCAGCCGCTCACGTGGCGATCGGATTCGCCACGGCGGCCTGGCAGATCGTCCTCATCTACGCCCTTGTTCTGCCATTCGTCATCGCCTTCGCCTCCGCCGTTCAGGGGCAGGCGGTCGTTTCGCGCTGGTTTGTGCGCCGTGTGGGGGTGGCCATGGGCCTGACCGCCTTCGGGGCGGCGTTGGCTGGCGTGATTTTTCCTTCGCTGATCGTCTGGCTGCTGCAGATCCTGGGTTGGAGGGAGGTCTGGTGGCTGTTTTCGGCCGCGATCGCCGGGATCGCGCTGCCCCTCGTCGTCGCCGTCGCTCGAGACAGGCCGACAGAGGAGGAGGGCCGGCACTACATCGGAAGCGGAGAGCCGTTGCGGGCCACCTCCAAGCTCGGCCTCGCGCAAATCGTCAGGCGACGGAATTTCTGGGTCACGATCGGCGTATTCATCCCGGTGCAATGCTGCTTCATGTCGGTCTCGGTGAACTTCGCGCCTATGGTCACGAGCTATGGTCTGAGCCCGACGAGCGCCGGGATCCTATTGTCGCTGATGAGTGCGGCGGCGCTTTGCGCCAAGCTTCTGTCGGGCCTCGCCGCGGATCGCTTTGGGAATCGGCCGCCGCTCATCGGCGCCGCCTTGTGCGTCTCGCTCGGCATGGGGGTGATCATCATATCACCACATCAGCCCGCGCTGCTCGTGGTGGGCGTGCTGCTCGTCGGCTGCGCCGGCGCGTGCTGGACCTTGTTGGCCTCGGCGACCGTCGCAGAGTTCGGAGCCAACGACTTTGGCCGCGCCTATGGCCTGATCAGCGCGTTCACCCCTGTCGGGTCGTTGGCCGCGCCGCTGCTCGCGCGGGTCGAGGAGATCGGCGGCAGCTACAGGCCCGGCCTCATGGCGCTTGGGCTGCTGGCGTGCTGCGGCGCGGGCGTCGCGTTGCTCCTGAAGGAAAGCCACCGGGTCCCGATTGTGGCCTGAGAGACTTGACCGTCAGTCGCGACCCAGTTGCCGGTCTTCACGTCCAGAGACTGGGGTCGTCTGTGACAGCCCTAAATTGATATTTGACCGCCACGCCACGCTTCCGATACCGCAAACTCAAGCCCACGCGCCGCGGTTTCAGTCTCCGTGTCGAAGACGAGCTCGCGAAATTGAGCCGTGCGTAGACCTGTTAGGCTTCGCTGTCCCGACCGGTGAGGCGCTGCATCCGGTTCAGCGTTTCGTGGAGGAACATGATCATGAAGGTTCGAGTCGCGCCGGACTTGTGCTGCGGGCGCAACGTTGCTCGGAGGCGGCGCCCGACATCTACAGGATCGTCGATGGCTTCAATTCACTTGTCGACGCATGGCCGAGGGCGGCCCCTGGCCCATCTCAGGGCGACCGGATTTTTGGAGATACCGCAATGACTTCGTTCAACCCGGCGCCCATGCAGATCGCCGAGATTCTCAATCCGCGCTGGCTCGAGGCCGTCGTCTACAAGGACTTTCCGGGCGTCGAAGTCACGGGCTCGGAGATCCTGGAACTCACCTTCAACTCCGCAACCAAGACGCGGATCGCCGTGAAGGTAGAGAACGCCCCCCCCGAGTTGACCAAGAATATTTGCGTCAAAGGCATGCACAACGCCGCCGGCCAGCTCTACGTCGCCAGCGGCGTCTCGAAGACTGAGGCGCTATTCTACCAGGAACTCGCCGTCCCGCTGTCGAAATCGTTCAATCTACCGCGCTGCATCTATTCCGCCATCGACCCGGCCACCGGTCATGGTCTGGTCGTCATGGAAGATCTCGTCGTCGGCGGCTGCAAGTTCCTGTCGGCGCTCACCCCCTATACTGCCGATGAAGCCTCCACGAGCCTGGAGCAACTGGCCCGCCTGCATGCGGCCGGGCCCGAGAGATCCACGCTCTACGAGCTTCCATGGCTCGTTCGCAGCCTCGACCGGATGGCTCAGAACTCGCTCATTCCCATCGACATGATCCAGGACCTCCTCAACGGTCCGCGCGGCGAGCCGCTGCCCGCCTATGTCCTGGATGCGGCTCGGCTGCACCGTTCGCTCGGCAGTCTCGCCGAGCGGTTCCGCAAGGAGCCTTCCTCCCTGGTGCACGGCGACGCCCACGCGGGCAACCTCTACAAGCTGCCCAACGGCAAGGATATCGGACTGATCGACTGGCAACTGATCCAGCGCGGCTACTGGGCCCTCGACGTGGCCTACCACCTGGGTGCAGCCCTTACTCCGGAGGATCGCCGGGCCAACGAACGGGATCTGCTCGCCCACTACCTTGACCGGCGGGCGGCCTTCGGCGGCCCGAAGATCGACAAGGACGTCGCCTGGGATCACTACCGAATGGCGATGCTCTACGGGTACTATCTCTGGGCGGTCACGCGTCGGGTCGACCCGGTCATCATCCTAGAGTTCGTCCGCCGCCTGGGCGCCGCGGTGCACGAACTTGAGAGCTTCAAGCTCGCGGAAGCCTGACTGGCTCAGAGCTTGCGAGTCCGCGATCTAAGTCGAGGCGCCCGCTGAAGGCCGCGCGGTGGACTATCTGATGGTGGATCTCGCCCGCATGGCGGGAAGGCTGCGGCTGGCGGAGGCCTTCGGGACGCCGGTGGCCAGCCACCTTGTTCCGGGGATCTTCGCCCATTGCATCGCCACCGTGCCGAACGGCCTGATCGGAAAGGGGAGGGGGCGGTTACGATCTTTTGGACGCTCGCGGCTTTGCTGGATCAAGATCGCTGCAGCTAGACCGTCGCCACCAGCAGCTCCTCCGCATTGTTCGGCGGACGAAGGCCGTCGGGCCGGGCCGCGAAGTAGCGTTGTGCGAGCGTGGCCGCCGACACGTGCTGGACCTCTCTGAATCCGGCTTCGCGGGCCAGGGTCAGCATCTCCGTCGGCGTGAAGAAGCTGATAAAGGGCGTCCCGCTGGCTCGCGCGCCCTTTTCCGCCACCTGAAGCCCAGGACGCACCTCGGGGTCCGCGAGCTCCAGCGGCAGCATGAACGACATGGCGAGCGCGGATCCGGTGGCGAGCGCCGCGACCTGGCGCAGCGTGGCCATGATCGCGTCCCGGGTGAGGTACATGCTGACGCCGGTGGAAGCCACGATCGCCGGCCGACCGGTGTCGAAGCCAGCGGCCGCCAGCTGCTCCGACCAGGAGCCGCCCGCCTCGAAGTCGACCGGCACGAGCCGCAGCCAGTCCGGGACGCCGAAGCCGAGCTCGATCAGGCGCCTCCGCTTCCAGGCCTGGGGACCGGGCTGGTCGACCTCGAACACCCGCAGGCGGGAGGCGATTTCCGGCCGGCGCTGGGCGAAGGTGTCGAGGCCCGCGCCGAGAATGACATACTGTCCAAGGCCATGGCCGGCCTGTTCTGTGACAAGGTCCTCGATGAAGCGGGCGCGGGCCACGATGGAGGCGCGGAACGGGCTCGTGAAGTGCGGGTCCATGTCCGGGCGGCGGCGCCAGTCGTCGTCCGGGGCCGCCAGCCGCAGGCCAACCTCGTCCACCAGCACATGCGGCGGCGGGTCGACCTGGACGTGCAGGGCTCGCCACAAGGCGACCCGCACCGCCGAGCTCTCCGCCGCCGCGGCTCGTTCATCTGGCATGATGTTCCCTTCGCTTTCGGTAGGGGTCACGGCTTCGCGGGCGCCTGGAGGCTCCAGATCCGTCCGTCGGGGTCGCAAACAGTCATCTCCTGGGTCCCGTAGTGGGTGTCCTCGAAGGCCGTGACCACCTCGACCGTGGCCCCGGGGCGGAATGCATCCGCATCGGCCACCTTCAGCATGACCTGCATCTGCGGCGTCTGCGCTTCGGGGACCTCGGCCAGGAAGAGGTAGGCGCCGCCACCGTTGCGGAGCAGGCCGGAGCCATGGTCGGTGGAGAACTCCACCTCGAAGCCTAAGGCCTGAAAGAACTTGGCCGCCTTGCCCCAGTTGTGGGTCTCCACATAGACGCCCTCGACGCCTGCAGTCGTCATGCCAGGTCTCCATTCCCAGACGATTTCCGTCGTTGCTTGTGGGTGTCGAGGTAGACGCGCAGCGCATCGGCGACCAGGGCGGAGAGGGACAGTTCCGACTCGATCGCGTGATGCTTGACCTGCCGGATCAATCCGACCGGCAGGTACACATTGAATTGCTTGACGCCCTCGTCGCCCATGAACGCTAGCATACTAGCAACCTAGGACTCGGTCAATCGCGAGACCCGGTCGGTCAAGGTCTTCTCACGGTCCTGGATATCGCGCGGTTGAGCCGCAGGGCGACGCCAGACCTGGACCTCGGGGCGGTGGGCCGAGCCCTCGCACCATGCAGTGGTCGCTAACGAAGCTCGGGGACGACGTCGGGCGGCCGCCGCCCGAGCGCTCCGTCCACCGCGTTGCGCGCCGCCCGCAACGCCATCCGCTCGCGTGTGTCGGCCGTCGCCGAGCCGATATGCGGGGTCAAGGTCACGTTCTGCAGCAGGAGCAACGGATTGTCGGGCTCAGTCGGCTCGCATGCGAAGACGTCGAGGCCCGCCGCCCGGATGACGCCGGTCTGCAGGGCTGCGATCAGCGCGGCTTCGTCGACTGTCGCGCCCCGCGAGGCGTTGATGAAGGTCGCAGTCGGCTTCATCTTCGCAAACTGCGCCGCGCCCATCATGCCGCGCGTCTCCGCCGAAAGGGGCGCCAGCAGGACTACGTGGTCGGAGGCGTCGAGGAGCCTGTCGAGCGTGCAGAAGCGGGCGTTGAACGCCGCCTCCGCCGCCAGGCGACGGGATCGGTTGTGATAGAGAATATCCATGTTGAAACCGAGGCGGGCTCGTTTGGCGACCGCCTCGCCGACCCGCCCCATGCCGATAACACCCAGGGTCGTTCCTGAGAGGTCGCGGCCGTACAGCGGCTGCGCGTCGCCGGGGAGCCAGCCGCCCGCGCGTATCGCCTTGTCCAGTTCGGCGATGCGGCGCGTCGTCGACAGCAGCAGCCCCAGAACCAGGTCGGCGACGCTGTCGTCGAGCACCGACGGCGTATTGGTGGCCAGGACGCCGCGGATCCGGCAGGCCGCCGTGTCGATGTTGTCGTAGCCGACCCCGATATTGGCGATGACCTTCAGCTGAGGCGCGAGGTCCAGCAGCTGGGCGCCGGCCACGCCGCCCGTGAGGATCAGGCCTTCGGCGGCGGCAAGCTCACTCGCGAGCACCGTGATCGGCGGAATGCCGGCGCCGTCCCAGTGACGGAAGGCGCAATTCTCTTCAACGAAGGACCGCGCGGATGCGGGCAGCCGGCCGGTTGCGTAGATCAGGGGCTTCATCGCCGCGCCTCTTCCCGTTCCATATGGTATGCAGTATGCATTCTGTACGATCCACCGCTCTGGATTGAAGCTGACGGGACGTCGTTGTCGCCTAGAGAATTCCAATATGATCTGGCTCCCGGCCGAGCGCCATTCGTGAAGCCGAAGGTGCTCGTCTTCGGGCTCGGCGGGACCATTGCGATGACCTCCGAGGCGGGCGGCGGCCTTCGGCCGACCCTGAAAGCCAGCGACATCCTCGCCCGGGGGGCGGATATGAACGATGTCGCCCAGATCGCCTTCGAGGAGGTCAGCGCGGTTCCCAGCGTGGAGTTGGCGCTCGCTGACATCGCGGCCCTGGCCGACCAGATCCGCTCCGCGGTGGCGGCCGGCGTCGACGGCGTCGTGGTGGTGCAGGGCACGGACTCGCTCGAGGACACCGCGTTTGCGCTCGACCTGTTCCTGGACGGCGCGACGCCCGTGGTGGTGACGGGCGCGATGCGCGGCGCTGGCGCGACAGGCGCCGACGGCCCCTCCAACCTTGCAGCCGCGATCCGCGTCGCCGCGTCGTCGGCTGTCCGGGGCATGGGCGTGCTCGCGGTGATCAACGACGAGATCCATGCCGCCCGGTTTGTCGAGAAGCGTCACACCAGCAGCATTGCGGCCTTCCGGTCGCCGGGGGCGGGCGTTCTGGGCAGGGTGTCGGAGGGGCGGGTGCGCATGCTGCTCAAACCGGCTGACGCCGCCCCGACGTTGCGCTGGGGCGAAGCCGCGCCACAGGTCGTCGTCATTCCCGTCGCGGCTGGCGCAGGCCCCGAGATCATCGAGGTGATGTCGACCTTGAACCTGGGCGGCGCGGTGGTGGCCGGACTGGGCGCCGGGCATGCGCCGGGGAGCTGGGCCGAACCGCTGATGCGGCTTGCCGAGAAGATCCCGGTGGTCCTGTCGTCCAGGACGGGGGCGGGGGATGTCTTGACCCGGACCTATGGCTATGCCGGCGGCGAGATCGACCTGCTCGGACGCGGCCTTGTGGCGAGCGGGTCGCTAGGGCCTGGAAAGGCGCGCATTCTGCTTACGGTTCTGCTGTCCGTCGGCGCCGATCGTGACGCCATAAGGGCCGCTTTCGATGCGTGGTGACAGCGACAATTGTATGCAGTACGCAGTGGTCGATGGTCTTGCGGGAACTCGGAGGCGGACTTGAGCACCATCCATGACGCCTTGGCCAAGCGGCTGCGCGACGCTTATCGGGGCCAGCCGGTGGAGCCGCTGCGCGATGCGCTGGAGCCCACCGACGTCGAGGGCGCCTACGCCGTGCAGGACATCAACACGCGCTACTGGCAAGGCGAAGGCCGCCGGATCATCGGCCGCAAGATCGGCCTGACCGCCGAAGCCGTCCAGAAGCAACTCGGCGTCGATCAGCCCGACTATGGCGTATTGTTCGCCGACATGCTGATCTCCGATGGCGGCGTGCTGCGGACCGCGCAAGTGATTCAGCCCAAGGTGGAGGCCGAGGTGGCGCTGGTGCTGGCGCACGACCTCGACAACCCGGACGCCACCCCCGACGACGTTCTGGCCGCGACCGAGACCGCCGTGGCCGCGATCGAGATCGTCGACAGCCGTATCGCGGACTGGAAGATCACCTTCGCCGACACCGTGGCCGACAACGGCTCCTCGGCCTATTTCGTGCTCGGCTCGCAGCCAAAACCCATCGCAGGCCTCGATCTGCGGACCTGCGGCATGGCGCTGGAGGTGAACGAGAAGGTGGTCTCGCTCGGCGCCGGCGTCGCCTGCCTCGGCCACCCCCTGATCGCAGCCGCCTGGCTGGCACGCACCCTGGCGCGTTTTGGCGCGGGCCTGAAGGCTGGCGACATCCTGATGACCGGAGCGCTCGGACCGATGGTGGCCCTGAAGCCGGGTGACGTTGTGCGCGCCGAGATCGGCGGGCTGGGCTCGGCGAACTTCAGCTTCAAGGGCGATCTGTGATGGCCGCCAGGACCAAGGTTGCGATTATCGGCACCGGCAACATCGGCACCGATCTGATGATCAAGATCATGCGCCTTTCGCAGGTGCTGGAGATGTGCGCCTTCGTGGGCATCGACCCGCAATCCGACGGGCTGACACGGGCCCAGCGCCTGGGGGTGGCGACGACCGCCGACGGCGTCGAGGGCCTGGTCGCCCTGCCGGTCTTCAAGGATATCGAGATCGTCTTCGACGCCACCTCCGCTGGCGCGCACAGGCATCACGACGCTGTCCTGCGCGCCCACGGCAAGCGGGTGATCGACCTCACCCCGGCGGCCATTGGCCCCTATACGATCCCTTCGGTGAACGGCGAGGCGAACCTCGACGCGGTCAACGTCAACATGGTCACCTGCGGCGGCCAGGCGACGATCCCGATCGTCGCGGCCATCAATCGGGTGGCCAAGGTGCACTACGCCGAGATCGTCGCTTCCATCGCCTCCAAGTCGGCGGGGCCGGGCACGCGCGCCAACATCGACGAGTTCACCGAGACCACCTCGAGGGCGATCGAGACCGTGGGTGGTGCGACCCGCGGCAAGGCGATCATCGTGCTCAATCCGGCCGAGCCGCCGCTGATCATGCGCGACACCATCTATTGCCTGACGGAGGACGCCGATCAGGCCGCCATCGAAGCCTCCGTCGAGGCCATGGTCGCCGAGGTCCAGACCTATGTGCCGGGCTACCGCCTGAAGCAGAAGGTGCAGTTCGAGCGGATCGGCGACAACGATCCGCTGCGTATCCCTGAGATGGGCGCCGATTTCACTGGCCTCAAGGTCAGCGTCTTCCTCGAGGTGGAGGGCGCGGCCCACTATCTGCCGGCCTATGCGGGCAATCTCGACATCATGACCTCGGCGGCCTTGAAGACCGCTGAGCGCATCGCCTTGAGGGCTCGCGCGGAGGCGGTGGCGTGACCTTCGATCCGAAGACCACCAAGCTCTACATCCAGGACGTCACCCTGCGCGACGGCATGCACGCCATCCGTCACAAGTATGGCCTCGACCATGTCCGCGCGATCGCCAAGGTGCTGGACGAGGCCAAGGTCGACGCCATCGAGGTGGCCCATGGTGACGGCCTCTCGGGGTCGTCCTTCAACTATGGGTTCGGGGCGCACACCGACTGGGACTGGATCGCCGCCGTCGCCGAGGTCATCAGCCACGCCAAGCTGACCACCCTGCTCTTGCCTGGCATCGGCACCATCCACGATCTCAAGCAGGCCTACGACATCGGCGTCCGGTCGGTGCGCATCGCCACCCACTGCACCGAGGCCGACGTCGCCAAGCAGCACATCGAGTTTGCGCGCGGGCTGGGGATGGACGTGGCCGGCTTCCTGATGATGAGCCACATGAGCCCGCCGGAGCCGCTGGCGCAGCAGGCCGCGCTGATGGAGAGCTACGGCGCCCATTGCGTCTATGTGACGGACTCCGGCGGGGCGATGACCATGGACGACGTCGCCGCGCGCCTGCAGGCCTACGACCGGGTGCTGAAGCCCGAGACGGAACGGGGCATTCATGCGCACCACAACCTCTCCCTGGGCGTGGCCAACTCCATCGCCGCCGTCCAGAACGGCGCCATCCGGGTTGACGCCTCTCTCGCCGGCATGGGCGCTGGGGCCGGGAACGCGCCGCTGGAGGTCTTCATCGCCGCCGCCGACGTCTACAGCTGGAGCCACGGGACCGATCTTTTCAAGCTGATGGACGCCGCGGAGGATCTCGTGCGGCCGCTTCAGGACCGGCCCGTGCGGGTCGACCGCGAAACGCTCACGCTAGGCTATGCGGGGGTCTACTCCAGCTTCCTGCGGCATGCCGAGAAGGCCTCCCAAGACTACGGCGTCGATGTCCGCACCATCCTGGTCGAGCTCGGCAAGCGGCGCATGGTCGGCGGCCAGGAGGACATGATCACAGACGTTGCGCTCGATCTCGCCAATCAGTCCGCCGCCGGCTCGCCGGCCTGACACCGCATTTGTCGTTTCGCATACGGTATGCAAAGATCGGCGCCTGTTCCGGTCGAGCGAGGCCCCAGGTGACTTCAACGATGCGCGCTGTCAGGCTTGACGAGGTCGGCCCGCCGGAAAACCTCAAGATCGTCGAACTTCCGATCCCGGAGGTCGGGCCCGATGACGTCCTGATCAAGGTTGAGCTGGCGGGCTTGATCTATGGCGATGCGGAGGCGCGACGTGGGACCTATTTCAGCAGGACCATAGTCCCTTGGTATCCCGGGCGCGAAGCGGGGGGCTACGTCGCGGCGGTAGGGGCCAATGTCACCAGCTGCAAGCCTGGCGATCGGGTGATTGCGCTGGTGCTGTCGCTTGGATGCTGCGCCGAATATGTGCTGGCCTCGACCAAGCCCCAGACCCTGCCCAACGGCTACAAGATTCCGCCGGCCGACATCATCCACCTGCCGGAAAGCGTCCCGTTCGAGAAGGGCTTGGTCTATCTCGTCAATTTCCGCCTGGCCCACCTGCTGTTCCACGGCTCCAGCAAGGTCCCGCCCGGCGCGACGGTCCTCGTTCAAGGCGCGAGCGGAGGCATGGGTTCGATGGTGACCCAACTGGCCAAGGCTCACGGTTGCCCCGTGATCGCCACCTGCCGTCGCCCGGCCGAGGAGGCCTTCTTGCGCGTTCTGGGCGCCGAGCACGTCATCAATGTCACCGAAACCGACTATGTCGCCAAGGTCACGGAGATCACGCGGGGCGAGGGCGTCCGCTACGTCTTCAACGGGGTCGGCGGCGACACCCTGCAGACCGACGCCGAGGTGGTGGCCCCGTTCGGCGAGATCCAGGCCTACGGCTATGTGGCTGGCAAGAAGCCTTTCGACCTCTTCAAGGTGAGCAAGTGCATCGCCATCAAGACCTTCTCCGCGGACGATTTCTTCAAGACGCCTCTGTTTCCCCAGGCGACCGCGGCCATGCATGAGTGGTTCAGGACCGGCCACATGATCGAAGTCGGCGCCGTCTTTTCGCTGGACGATGTCGCTGAGGCCAATCGCCTGCTCGATCGCGGCGACGTCTTGGGAAAGATCGCTCTGCGGCCCTAGGGGTGGGCCGGCCCCGATTGCGCGAAACGTGAGGCAGATCAATTATGATCGTCTTCGAATTGATCTAGCTTGAAGCGATCGGGCCTCCGGAGCAGAACGTTTCGCCTCCGCGAGGCCCGTGGATGGTCGTGATCTGAGGCAGGGCGCGACCGGGACGGGAGCAAGACTGATGGCGCGCGCGGGTATGATCGTCCAGGTTGAGAGGCTGCGCGATCAGGTCTACCGCCTCATCCGCGATGACTTGAAGGCTGGCGTGCTTAAGCCAGGGCAACGTATCGTCGAAGGTGAACTGGCCGAGCGATACAACGTGTCACGTACGCCGGTGCGCGAAGCGCTGTTCCAACTGGGGCGCGACGGACTTCTGGAATCGGCGGGCGAGCGTGGTTACATCGTCACGATCGACACGCCGCTTTCGACGGTGTACCGCCACGAGGTTCGCGATCTCCTCGATCCCCAGTTGGCGTATCATGCCGCGATGGAAGGCACCGCCGAACAGCGGCGGGCGCTTCTCAAAGCCCAGGACAAGCAGATCGAAGCACATGCCACGGGCAAGCTGTCCGCCTTCATCGCCGCCAACATTGATTTCCGCGCTGTGCTGCGGGCCATGTGCCAGAACAAGTTGTTGGCGAAGTGCTCGGAGATGATCGACGATCAGGCGCAGTGGGCGCGCCGCACCGCGTTCGCCCAGCCGAAATATCGGCAACACGAACTCGACGCCAACGGCCGGCTGGCGAAGGCGATCGCCGACGGCGACGCTGCAGGCGCCCGGGAGCTGATGGCCAAATATATCGAGTCCGTGCGCCATCTGCAGGCCAACGTCGTCAACAGTTGACGCCAAATCAGGCCGAGGTTCTCCGCCGCAGCCCTCGACGGCTTTGGCGTTGACGGCCGCGACCTAATCCGCATACCGTATACATTGAGCGCTGTGGTTCACGGCGTGCTCACAGGTGTTGGGGTGTGCGATGGCCTGGCAAAGTCATGTGATTTCGGTCGGCGGCGTGGACACCCACTTCCTGGAGGAAGGGGAGGGAGAGACCCTGGTCCTGATCCACGGCGGCGGGTCGGGCGCCGACGCCGAGGGTAACTGGAAAGGCTGTATTCCGGCTTACGCCGAGAACTTCCGCGTCGTGGCCGTCGACATGCCGGGCTTCGGCCGCTCGGCCAAGCCTGACCCAGAATCGTTCAGCTACGGTCAGACCAATCGCAACAACCACATGATCGCTTTCATCGAGGCGATCGCCGGCGGCAAACCCGTCCTATTGATCGGGAACTCGATGGGCGGCGCTACGGCGCTGGGCGTCACGATCCAGCGTCCCGACCTGATCCGGAAACTGGTGCTGATGGGGGCGGCCGGTCTCGATATCGCCAACCCGGACACGGCCGCGCGCGGCGCTCTGGGCTCCTACGATTTCACCCAGGACGGCATGCGCCGGTTGGTCGGCGTGCTCGCCGGCCCGTACTTCAAAGTCAGCGACGAATTGATCGCCTATCGTCATGCGCTCACCCTGCAGCCCGGCGCCCGGGAGGCGATGAAGGCCATTCAGGAACACATGAAGGCCGATCCGATGATCTATTCGCACGAGGCGATCGCCTCCGTGCAGACGCCGACGCTGGTGGTGGGGGGCAAGCTTGACCAGATCGCAGTGCTGAAGCGCACCTACGGGTTCCTCGAACTCATCCCCAATTCGTGGGGTTTCATCCTGCCGCATGCTGGCCACTGGGTGATGATGGAGGCGCCGGAGGAATTCGTGACGGTGACCACCGACTTCTTCGCGCCCGGCCGGTTCACGGCGCCGAAATGACTACCGCGCGCTATCCCGTTCATCGGATGATCCAGGACCTGATGAAGGACCCTGACGGCGCGGCCGCGTTCGGCCGGGATCCGGAGCCGTTCTTCGAATCCTACGGGCTGACCGATCAGGAGAGGGCGTTGCTGCGGGAGGGCTCGCTCGCCGCTTTGCATCGGCTGGGCGTCCATCCCAATCTGCAGATGAAATATGCGCGCCTTCGCGCCGTCGCCGGCGCGCCCGGCGGGAGCGGCGCCGCAGGCGGTCCGATGGCCGCCTACCTCGACAGACTCTTGGAACGCTGATGGGCCACATCGTCGCCGGTTTCGGCGCTTCCCACGTGCTCTTTCCGCCCGACGGCGTCGAGGCCAAGGCCGAGCGCATCTTTTCAGGGTTGATGGAGATCCGGCGCCGGGTCCGAGATCTGAAGCCTGATGTCCTGGTGCTGGCCGGAAGCGACCACCTCAACACCTTCAACCTGGCTATGCAGGTGACGCTCGGCGTCGGGATCGCCGACGAGTACACCACGCTCGGCGACAGCGGCGCGCCCGCCAACACCTTCCAGGGACATCGCGACTTCGGCGAGTCCTTCGCGCGCTTCGCGGCGCGGCGGGATTATGAACTGGTTCAGATCGAGGAGGTCCGGCCGGACCATGGCATGGCTATCCCCAAGCTGATCATCGACCCGCATAACGAAATCCCGACGGTGCCGGTCTACATCAACGCGGTCATGCCGGTGCCGCCGTCCCCGGGCCGCTGTTACCGGCTGGGCGGCGTGCTCAAGGAGATGGTCGAGACGGTGCGCCCGGAGGGCGAGCGGGTCGTGGTGGTGGGGCTGGGCGGTCTGTCCCACTGGCTTTGCCTGCCGCCGCAGGGGCGCGTGGCCGAGGCGTTCGACCGTGATTTCATGGCCAAGATGGTCGCCGGTCATTCCGAAGAGCTGGCGAAGATCAAGACCGAGGAATTGCTGGAGGCGTCGGGAAATGGTGGCCTCGAACTCACGGCCTGGCTGTTCATGGCCGGCGCCATGCCGCGTGACGCGCGCGGCGAGACCCTCTTCTACGAGGTGATGCCGGAGTGGATCACCGGCATGGGCGGCCTGGCCTTCACGCCGGTCGCCGGCGGCTGAGCCGAACGCTGTGACAGCCGCCTTGCCGCCGCTTTCCCGTCCGGACCAGTGCGTCGTCATCGTGGGCGCGGGGCTGGCGGGTGTGCGCACCGCCGAGGGGCTGCGCGGCGCGGAATTTCGCGGCCGCGTCGTGCTGGTCGGCGACGAACCGCACGCGCCCTACGACCGTCCTCCGTTGTCCAAGGCCGTGTTGCGGAAAGTCGGCCAGGAGCATGAGATCAAACTGTTGCCGGCCGAGGAGCTGCAGGGGCTGGACATCGAGTTGAGGCTCGGTCGCGCCGCCGTTGCGATCAACCGGGACAGCCGGATCCTGACGCTCTCCGATGGGGAGCAGATCGGCTACGACCGGCTGGTGCTCGCCACCGGATCTTCAGCCCGCAGCTTGCCGCAACTGCCGCCGGGCGCAGCGCGCGTGCATTATCTCCGCGGCCTGGACGATGCGCTAGCCTTGCGCGGCGCTTTGGACGGGGCGCGTCGCGTGGCGATCATCGGCGCCGGCGTCATAGGTCTTGAAGTCGCCGCCGCCGCCGTGAATCCGCATCGCGCCGTCACCGTCATCGAAGCCGCCGATCGGGTCATGGGCCGGGCCGCGTCGCCACCGGTCGCTCGCTTCATCGCCGAACAGCACGCCCAGGCGGGTGTCGACGTCCGGCTGTCAACGACCGTCGTTCGGGTCGACGACGACGGGGAAAGCCTCGTACTCACACTGTCGGATGGCCAGATGCTGGCCTGTGACCTGGTGGTGGTGGGTGTCGGAGTGAAGCCCAACGACGCACTTGCGCGCGCCAGCGGGTTGGAGGTCCAGCCGGGCGGCGTGGTGGTTGACGGCCATGGCATGAGCAGCGACCCGGCCGTCTACGCCGCGGGCGAGGTGGCGGTGCATTTCAACACCCTTCATGGCCGCCACGACAGGCAGGAAACCTGGGCGCACGCCGCCGCCCATGGCGAGCATGTGGGCCGCGCGCTGGTCCTGCCCGGCGCCGCCTACGAGGAGCTGGCGTCCTACTGGACCGACCAATACGACTTCACGCTCAACGTGCTCGGCGCTCCCATTGGTGAGGTCGACGTGATGCGCGGCCAACCGGCCGACGGGAAGTTCGTCGTGTTCCACCTGATCGGGGGCATGGTGGCCGGCGTCAGCGCCCTCAACGCCATGCGCGATCTGCGAGCCGCCAGGGGCCTGATCGGGACGGCGGTCGATCCGGTTCTACTTGGAGACCCGGCGTCGGACCTCAGGGCGCTGGTCTGACCCGGGACGCTGCTTGTCAGTTCAACCCAGCTCGGCGTGCAGTTCGTCGCCGATCACCACAGCCTTGAACGTCTTGAGCGCGACCCGGCAGGGCCGCTCGGTCGCCCTGCCCGTGCGGATGTCGAAGGCCCCGCCATGCAGCGGACAGATGATCTGCCCATCCTCGACCTCGCCTTGCGAGAGCGAGACCATGCCGTGGGTGCACATGTCCTCGGTGACGAAATACTCGCCCGCGAGCTTGAAGACCGCGTACTCCGCCTCCAGAGCCGGGATCGACACCTGTTTAACGCCGCCCTCGGGAATTTCCGAGGCCCTGCAAAGGCGAGTGAGAGTCTGCTCCATCAGGCCGGTCCGTAACTGCATCATTGCATACTGTATACCAAAATCGCGAGAAGCTCAAGTCGCCCGCCGCGCTTGCGGCGAGGGGTTCGAGCGTCATCAACCGCAACTAGCGCATTGCCGCACGTCGCGCTACCGCATACAGTATGCACGGTCGGAGGGCTTCATGGCTTACAGGGTTGGCATAGCCGGTTTCGGCACCATCGGCGTGGCCGTCGGCCGCAGATTGATGTCGGGCATGGACGACCTGGAACTCGCCGCGGTGACCAGTGGGGGCAAGGAGAAGGCGCAGCAGACCCTGGCGTCAATGGGGTCGGCGGCGCCGGTCGTGTCGCCGCAGGAGCTTGCCGGCATATGCGACATCATTGTCGAGTGCGCGCCGACGGCCGCGTTCATGGCCATCACCTTGCCGGCGATGCAAGCTGGCCGGCAGGTGGTGACGGTCAGCGCCGCGGCGCTGATCGAGAACATGCATATCGTCGATCTCGCCAAGGCCAACGGCGGACGCATCATCATGGCGACCGGCGCGCTGCTGGGGCTCGACGCCGTAAGGGCGGCGGCGAAGTCGGAAATCTATTCCGTCACCATGATCACGCGAAAGCCGCCGAAGTCCCTGAAGGGCGCGCCGCATCTCGACAGGCTGGGGATCGACGTGATGTCGCTGACGCAGGCCACCAAGCTCTTCGACGGCAGCGCTCGGGAAGGCGCTCGCGGCTTTCCGGCCAACGTCAATGTGGCCGCCGCCTTGGCCCTGGCGGGCATCGGGCCCGACCGGACGAGCCTGCAGATCTGGGCCGACCCGGCTCTGGAGCGGAACACCCACACGATCAAGGTCGACGCCGACTCGGCCCGTTTCGAGATGACCATCGAAAACGTGCCTTCGTTGGAGAAGCCGGGCACCGGCAGGATCACGGCGCTTTCGATGATCGCCGCGCTGGAGGGCCTGATCTCTCCGCTGAAGATCGGCAGCTAGGCCGCTGTCAGCTGGCGCCTCGCGCCACGGTCACCAAGCCGCCCGCAAGCGCGGGTTCCTGGCGAAAAGCGCCGGCGCCGTCGGGCGGTGTTGGTCCCGCCCCCTGGCGGTCGTTCAGACGATGTCCGAAGGCTTCTGTACGCCCTTGCTGTGGCGGTGACAGATCTCCCGCCAGGCGATGATGCCGTTGTCTTCTCGCACCAGGGTTTCCTCGAGCCAGTTGCTGTCGGTCGCGTAGAACGGCTGCAGGGCCTCGCGCGCCATGATGTCCTGGTTGTTGAAGCCTTCAAGCGAGACCGGCTTCCAACGATGCTGGAACTCGTGCTCGTGGTCCGCGCGTTCCTCGGGCGTCAGGCACATCTTGCCGATGGTGATGATGTAGAGGTGGGTGTCCTCGGTGAGCGGCACGTACCACTCAAACTGAAAGAGACCGACGTAAGGAAAGTTGTCGACGCGGAGCACGCCCGGAACGGCGATGTAGTGCCCGGTTGTGCGCTTGCGCTTCGCTTCCTCGGGCGTGTCGTGCATCTTGGTGCCCGTGACCACCACCTTACCCTCGACCTTGCCCTCGTAAGCCATCGGCGCAGCGTCACGAAATTCACGCGTGGCTACGCCTTTGGGGCCGTCATCGTCCTCATGGAGCACGTAGTAGTCGTCGGGACGGGCGGTGTGGCCCAGCGGCAGGGAGCGTTGGGTGTTCGGGACCAGCGGCGACTCCCGGTGCAGATAGATATGCAAGTCGTCGATGCCGTTCTCGCAAGCCAGCCGCCAGTTCGACTTGACGACGTAGGCCGCGCCCGGTGCGAACAGGTTGTCGTCCAGGAAGGTGGGGGGAACGTCCCGGCCGAGCGGGTGGGGTTCGTAGTCCTCGTCGCCGACGAAGACAAACACCAGCCCCTTGGCCTCCTCCACCGGAAAGGTCTGGATCTTGCGCTTGCCAATGATGGGTGTGTTGGGGCTGGCGATGATGTCGCACAGCATTCCAGTATCCCATTTGTAGGTAAATCCGTGATACCAGCAGGTTATGGTGTTGCGGGTATAGCACTCCACCTTTTCTGACAGCCTGACACCGCGGTGGATGCAGCGATCGCGCATGGCATATACCTTGCCATCTATCCTCTTAAGTAGCATATCGAGACCCATCAGCTTGGCCTTGACCACCTCATTCTCGTCGATCTCGCGCGAGAATTTCACCGGATACCAGTGGTTACGAAAGCCCATCTTCGCCGCGAGGTACTCGCTCCAGCGAGGCACGCGCTTGAGCAGCTTTTCGTCAACGAAACTGTCGTCCGGCATGGCGTCTCTCGGCTCAAGCCGGCGCCGTAGGAATTCTGACGGCGCCTGGAAATTCGGGAGGTCTGGCGCGACGTCGCCGTCCGAAGGGCGCGGACGATCGTCGCTGGAAATTCCCGAGCGCCAATTTACGCATACTGTATGCAGAACTCAAGACCCTTGAGCGCCGCGCGTCGAGCGGCGCAGCGCCTGAGTCGGGGAGTCAGCCGAATTCGGACGGCGGATGTTCGGCGTAGTATACTTCCAGGAAATCGAGAAAGTCGGACATCTCGGCGGCGGTGGCCTTCGGGTCGCGCGCGGCGATGGCTTCAACCAGCCGCGTGTCGTGGGCGATCGTGCGGGCGCGGTTCTCGGGATTCTCGTGGATGCGCGAGCGGGCTGTCTCGAACTGGTCGTCGACGAGCGTCAGGCACCGGGCCAGGAGGTCGTTCTTGCACATCGAGCGGTAAAGGGTCCGCATCTCCTGGTTGGCGTTGTTGAACGCCTTTATCTTGCCGGCGGCGTGAGCCGTTTTCTCGCGGGCGTGCGCCTTGATCAACGCCTTTACCTGTTGCGGTTCCGCATCTAAGGCCACGTGCTCGGCCACACGTGGATCCAGCAGGCGCTTGACTTCCAGCCGGTACATGATGTCAGCTCGGCTGTAGATCGGGGTGGTGTAGCCGCGCTCATTCCCCGTCAGCAGCCCCTCGCGCGAAAGCTGGAAGAGCGCCTCGCGCACCGGCGTCCGGGAAACCTTGTATTTCTCAGCCAGTTCGACTTCGAGCAGGCGTTGCCCAGGGCTGAATTCCCCGGACTTGAGATCCTCACGCAGGAGCTCGTAGACTTGGTCGCTCAGTCGATCAACCTGAACTACGGCTCTCACGCTTCGCGCCATTTGTGTTCACCCTAATAGCGCAGCGCGCCTCTTCCGTGGGGCTCGTATACGGCGCCCACCACGCCGCTGCAACGGACTCGCAGGTTAACCTGAGGCGCTCCGTGGGCCTGAGGCGACGCCCGGCGGCGCACCGCCGCGGCTTTCGGCGATGCGCACAGACGCCGCTCGATCGTTCGCATCGTTGCCGCATACTAATGCATGCTGTATGCATGAGCGGGCGGCTCGCATCGCCGGAACCCGCCATTCAGGAGAGGCCGTTCAATGCCCTACGTGGCTGGTCCCAGTCGGATCTATTACGAGACATACGGCGAGGGCCTGCCCGTGCTCCTGGCCCATGGGGTCGGTGGAAATCACGCCAGCTGGTTCAATCAGATCCCGACGCTCGCGAAATCCTATCGACCGATCACCTTTGACCATCGCGCCTTCGGCAACTCGGACGATGACGAGGGGATCGGGCGCACGGCCTTTGTCGACGACATCGCCAGATTGCTCGACGCCCTGGAGATCGACCGCGCGGTCCTGGTCGGGCAGTCCATGGGCGGCGGATCCACTGCGGCCTTCACCTGCCGTTGGCCGGATCGCGTGCGCGCGCTGGTTCACTGCGATTCCCTGGCCGCGGTGAAGCTGGACGAGCCATACGCCAGCGAACTCGTGGCGGTGAACGCGGCGACCTATAACTTCTCCCAGGTCGAGCGGGTGCTTGGCCGGACCACTCTGGCGAATGAGCCCGAGCGGACGCTGCTCTATCTGCAGATCGCCAGCTTCAACAGCGTCAGCCTGAAGACCGTCAAAGGTGCGCCCGCGCCGTGGTCGCCCCGCGAGCTGGCCGCAACTGGGACGCCGGTGCTGTTCGTGGCCGGCGAAGAAGATGTCATCTGCCCGCCGCCGCTCATCCGGGCCATGCACAGCCAGGTGCCTGGTTCACGCTATGTGGAGATCCCGCGGGCCGGGCACTCGGCCTATTTCGAACAGCCGGAGGCGTTCAATCGCGAACTGCTGGCCTTCCTCCAAACGCTCGCATGAGGAGGGCGCGTGAACGCTTCGACGGCTGACGTCGTGATCCTGGGCGGCGGCGGCGTCGGCAGTTCCATCGCCTATTTCCTCAGCGGGTTTCAGCCGGGGCTCAAGGTCGTCGTTTGTGAGCGTGACCCCACTTACGCCCATGCGTCGACCACCCTGGCCGCCGGCGGCATTCGGCAGATGTTCTCCACGCCGGAGAATATCTTGATGTCGCAGTACGGGCTGACCTTCGTGAAGGCGGCTGCGGATCTGCTGGCGGTCGACGGCCACGTGCCGGAGATGGGATTCAAGGACGAGAGCTATCTTCGCCTGCTGCCGGAGTCCGCCCGCGGCCTTGCCGAGGAGCAGGTCGAACTGCAGCGCAGCCTCGGCGCCAAACCCCAGGTGCTCGAGGCCGGCGCGCTGAAAGCGGCCTTCGCGTGGATGAATGTGGAGGACGTCGCCTTTGGCGTGCTGGGCGGGGGCGGGGAGGGGGTGTTCGATCCCTATGCGCTGCTGCAGGCGCTCCGCCGCAAGGCGATTTCCCAGGGCGTGTGGTTCGTCACCGGCGAAGTCGTCGGCCTTGATCGCGACTCGGGCGGGGCGATCTGCGCGGTGAGGCTGGCCGACGGCGCATCGATCGGCTGCGGCCTGGTGATCAACGCCGCGGGGCCACGCGCGGCGTCCGTCGCCGCCCTGGCGGGCCTGGAGCTGCCCGTGCGCGCCCTGAAGGGGCACACCTTTGCTTTTCGCTCCCAATCTGCGATCGGTGGTTTCCCCGTGATGCTGGATCAAGTGCAGGGGATCAACGTCAAGCCGGAGGGCGACCTCTTCCTCGCCGCCTGGCCGCGGGCGGCCGAGCCGGACCATCCGGATGATTTCGAAGTCGACCATGGGCTTTTCGAGGCGCAGGTCTGGGAACGATTGGCTCATCGCGTGCCGGCGTTCGAAGCGGTGAAGCTCAACCGCGCCTGGATCGGCCACATCGAGTGGAACGACTTCGACGCCAATCCGGTGCTGGGTCCGCATCCGGATCTGCCCAACTTCATCTTCGCCAACGGGTTCAGCGGCCACGGCGTGCAGCACATTCCCGCCGCCGGACGCGGCGTCGCCGAACTGATCGCCTTCGGCGCCTATCGCGCGATCGACCTGTCGCGCTTCGGCTACCAGCGCCTGATCGACAATCAGCCTTTGCGTGAGCTGATCTGAAGACGCAGAGCGCGGCCTTCGCGGCCGCGCTTGCTCAGGGCTTGGCGTAGAGGCCGCCGTCTTCGGGGAACCGCGGCAGCAGCAGAAGCAGCGCGCAGAGCGTGCTCAGCCCGATCCCGGCCATCAGGAAGGGGATCTTGTAATCGCCCCAGGTGTCGAAGGCGAGGCCGAACAGATAGGGCCCCAGCGCGATGCCCACCATGAACGCGCCGTAGATGAAGCCGAAGATCTGGCCATAAGCCTTGAGGCCAAAATATCGCCCGACAAGGTATCCGACGAGGTCGGATTCCGCGCCGCTGCCGATCGTGATGAGCAGCGTGGCCAGGATCGCCACGACCAGTCCGGGAAATCCTGCCAGCGCCAGCGAAGAAATCGCGGCGATGCCGAAGATGATCAGTGACACGCGCGGTGCAAAGAAGCGGTCGAACAGGAAGCCAGCTCCAACCCGTCCGACGATTCCGAGAACGCCATCGATGGCGAGAACCAGGGCGAGGTTTTCCGGCGTGAGTTTGAAATCGGAGAGCAGGGGGGCGGTGTGGATGCTGATCCCTTGCAGGCAACTCGACATCAGCAGGACGACGGCCATCAGCACCCAGAAGGGGCGCGTGCGCATCGCCTCGCCGATCGTCAAGCCGGGCAACTGGCCGACTTCGGCTTTGATGTCGGCTTTTCCGTCCGCCTCGTGCGGGGCGACGCGAATGGCGAGGATCGCGATCGGCAGCCCCACCAAGAGCGGCAGCAGAGCCAGACCCCAATATCCGCCCTGCCAGCCGAACCGTTCGATGAGCAGCACGCCGAGGGGGCCGGTGATCGTCGCGCCAAGCGGGATCCCGGAGGAGGAGATGCCCAAGGCGAAGCCGCGAGAGTTGTTCATCGGGCCGGAGAACCAGCCGGAGAGCACCCGCACATAGGCGATGACATTCGAGCCGGCCCCGACGCCGGCCACGACGGCGTAGCCAAGATAGAGACCCCACACGTTTCCGAGGTCGACCAGCAGGGGGATCGCCGCGGTCGCCAGGCCGTAGCCGACAAGCGACGTAATCAGCACCGGTCGCACGCCGTAGCGATCGATCAGCCGGCCCACGAAGGGATTGGCCACCGCCATCGAGATCGCCCCGATGGAAAGCGACAGGGCGATGGCGCCGCGCGACCAGCCGAAAGCCTCGGCGAGCGGCTTCATGAAGACGCCGACATTGACCAGGACCACGGATGTCGAGCAGCACATCGTGCCCAACATGCACATCCAGACCATGAACCATGCGCGCGCGCTGAGCCGGCCCTCGGCGCGGCTTGCTGGAACGTCTGCTAGGGTTGCGCCGTGTTCCAAGGGTGAGCCTCCGAGGCGCCCCCGGTCGGGGCGATCCCTGTATACTGCATTCTTTATCGGGCTGCGCCAGCCTGTGCGGGAAAACCCCTTTCACCATCCGGAGGCGCCGGAAAGGCAGGCGCCCCCGCCCCCGCGCCGAGCAACTCGCGACATTGGGCGAAATCCTCCAGCCTCCTTTCGGGGAGAGTTGACACGCGCATACAGTATGCAACATTTCGACCGCGCGACGAGACCTTGAGGTGCGCCGCGGCACGCGGCCGCCAAAGCGGCGCTCGGCCTCCAGCAAAGGAGAAGCAGGGATGTTTAGCGAGCAGGACAATGAGGATCTCACCAGGGTCGGGCCGGGCACCCTCATGGGCGACCTCATGCGTCGCTACTGGATGCCGTTCCTGCTGCCCGAAGAGCTGTCTGAGCCGGATTGTCCGCCGCTGAGGACCCGGCTGCTAGGTGAGGATCTGATCGCGTTCCGCGACACGAATGGCCGGCTCGGGCTGTTGGACCGCTATTGCCCTCACCGCCGTGTCGACCTGTTTTTTGGGCGCAACGAGGAATGTGGTCTCCGCTGCGTCTATCACGGCTGGAAGTTCGACGTGGACGGCAACGTCATGGATATGCCGGCCGAGCCCGCCAACTCGCCGTTGCGCCAGGAAGTGAAGATCAAGTCCTATCCCATCGTGGAGTGGGGCGGGGTGATCTGGGCCTATCTGGGCGATCCTGCATTCATGCCCCCCAAGCCGCCGGAACTGGAGTGGGGCCTGGTGCCCGCCGCCCATCGCCACGTGGGCAAGCGCCTGCAGGAGAACAATTACGCCCAGGGCGTCGAGGGCGGCATCGACTCCAGCCACGTCGGCATCCTGCACAGCCTGCTCGATCCCGCCAAGGCGGGCCTGACGTTCCGAGAGCGCCAGAAGGCGATCGATCCGCGGGTGAAATATCTGGCCTCCGACACCGCGCCGAAATTCTTCGTGCGCCCCACCCCCTATGGGATGCGGATCGGGGCCCGCCGCGTGGCCTCAGAGAGCGAATACTACTGGCGCGTCACCCAGTTCCTGGCGCCCTTCTACACCATGATCGCGCGACGCGACGACAAGGCCGCCATCGCTGGCCACGCCTGGACGCCCATCGACGACCACCACACCTGGACCTTCACCTTCCACTGGAATCCCGACGCGCCGCTCGGCGACCCCGGCGAATTCGACGTCGGCGTCGTGAACGTGCCGGTGCGCGACGACGGCTCCTACCGGCCGATCAACAACGGCAAGAACGATTACGGCATCCGGCGCGACATTCAGCGGTTGCACAGCTCGACGGGCATCGAGGGCATCGGCCTGCAGGACTCCGCTATCCAGGAGACCATGGGGCCTATCGTCGACCGGACGCGCGAAACGCTCGGCTCAGGCGACGCCGCCATCGTCGCCTTCCGCAAGCTGCTGCTGGCTCAGGCGCGAAGCCTGCGGGAGACCGGCGAGCTCGCCCTGCCGGCGCAACCGGAACTCTATCGCGTCCGGTCGGTCGGCATCGTCCTGCCTCGCGGGATCGATTTCGAGGAAGGCGCCAGCGAAAAGATGAGGGTCGCCTGACCATCGGCGTCCGCCATCACCGGGGACGTCAATCGAAGACCGGCCGACGGCCGAGGAGGTCAAAATGGCGAAAGTAGTGATGGGTATCGGCAGTTCTCACAGTCCGGCCCTGCTGATGGAGCCGCCGGCCTGGCTCGCCCGCGGCGACACCACCGACCGCAGCATGCATGCGCTTCACGACTTCACCGGCAAGCGCGTCCAGTACGACGAGCTCTTGGCCGCTACGCCCGACACCATGCTCAAGCAGATCGAGCCGGGCGTCCTGCGGCAGCGGCACGAGGCCAACGCCAAGGCGATGGACCGTGTCGCCGAGGTCCTGATCGAGGCCGACCCCGACATTGTCATCATCATCGGGGACGACCACAAGGAAGTCTACCAAGAAGAGAACATGCCTGCACTGGCAGTGTACTGGGGGGAGACCCTGCCGTACCGCCCGCAAGGCATCATGAAGTGGCCCTACGCCGCCGATCTGAAGACCGAGCTCTGGTATCCGCAGGAAGATCGGGACTATCCGGTCGCCTCTCAATTCGCCAGGCGGCTGATCGGCGATCTCTGCGACCGCGACTTCGATCCGGCGCACTCGAAATACTATCCCGAAGGGCAAGGCATGAGCCACTCCTTCGGTTACGTGTACCACCGGATCATGACCAAGAAGGTCTTTCCGATCATCCCGGTGAACATCAACACCTACTATCCGCCCAACCAGATCACGCCCCTGCGAGCCTATCACCTCGGCCAGGCCATCAGAGAGGCCGTCGAGGCGTGGCCGGAAGATCTGCGCATCGTGATCATGGCGACGGGCGGCCTCAGCCACTTTGTCGTCGATGAAGAGTTCGACCGGGCCTTCATCGATCTGCTGGCCACGGGGGGTCCGGAAGGCCACGCCGCGATTCCGCGCGAAAAGCTTCAGTCGGGCAATTCGGAGTTCCGCTGCTGGTCGACCCTTGCGGGCGCCCTGGAGGACAAGGCCTTCAAGCTCATCGACTACGTGCCCTGCTATCGCAGTCCCGCGGGTACGGGGTGCGCCATGGCGTTCGCCTACTGGGAATAGCCATCCGCTCTCCCCCTTTGGGGATCGGCGGGATGGGCCGGGGCTCGCCGAGGGGCGGTCCCGGCCCTTCACCTTAATGCGTGCGCCATGTCGAAGCCGCCGGCTATGCAGGCCGATTTCGCATTCGTCGCTCTGGCGCATGTGATGCATACGGTATACATAAGACATGGTGCGGGGCCTGGGGGCTCCGTGCGCGCCAGAAGGTTTCAAGGTTCGATGGACGCTGTCGTCAAAGGGCAGAATTCCGAGGGCGGGACGAATCTCGGCGCTTGGCGCAGGGTCCTGCGCACGAAGGCCTTCTATGGCGGTCGCTGGGTCGACAGCGACGCCAGGATCGAGGTCCGAAACCCCTCGAACGGCGCTCTGCTGGACTCCGTCCCGCGCCTGAACGTGGGCCACATGCAGGCGGCTATCGACGAGGCCAGGGCCGCCTTGCCGGCTTGGCGGGGGATGCTGCCGCGCCGGCGCGGCGACCTGCTGATGGCGTGGCGCCAGCTCATGCTGGACAATCGCGAAGCGCTCGCCGCCCTCATGACCTTGGAGCAAGGCAAGCCGCTCGCCGACGCGCGCAGCGAGATCGACTATGGCGCCGAGTTCGTGCGGTGGTTCGCAGAGGAAGCCAGCCGTCTCTACGGCGAAACGATTCCCGCCCACTTGCCCGACCGAAAGATGTTCGTGCAGCGCGAAGCGCTTGGCGTCGTAGGGCTGGTCACGCCTTGGAACTTCCCGTCCGCCATGCTGATGCGCAAGGCCGCCGCGGCGCTTGCGGTGGGATGTACGGCGGTGGCGACGCCGTCGAACGAGACGCCGTTCTCCGCGCTAGCCCTGGCTGCGCTGGCTGAGGAGGCGGGCTTTCCGCGCGGCGTCTTCTCAGTGCTGACCGGCGATGCGGAGGAACTGGTCGGGGAACTCTGTCGCAACCCTGCGGTCCGCGGACTGTCCTTCACCGGCTCCACCCGCGTCGGGCGGCTGCTGGCGGCGCAGTGCGCTCCCACCATCAAGCGACTCTCATTGGAGTTGGGCGGCCATGCGCCCTTCATCGTCTTCGAGGACGCCGACGTGGAGCAGGCGGCGGGCGCTGCCGTGGCCGCCAAATACCAGACGTCCGGCCAAGATTGCCTGGCGGCCAACCGCATCTTCGTTCAGCGGTCGGTATACCACCCGTTCGTCGCTGCGTTCGCGCGCTACGCCGGCCTGCTCAATGTCGCCGACGGCTTCGAGGCGGACGCCGAACTTGGGCCGCTGATCAACACTGCGGCTCTTCGCAAGACGATCGAGCATGTGGATGACGCGCTTGCGAAGGGGGCCAGGCTGGTCGCCGGCGGCAAGATTCATCCGGCAGGGCCGCTCTTCTATGAGCCAACCGTGCTCACCGAGGTCACGCCCACGATGGCGATCATGCATGAAGAAACCTTCGGCCCCGTGGCGGCGATCCTGCCTTTCGACGACGAAGACGGCGTGGTGGCGGCCGCCAACGACACGGAATACGGCCTCGTCGCCTACGTCTTCACCGGCGACCTGTCGCGGGCCCATAGGTTGGGGGACGCGCTGGAGTACGGAATGGTGGCGATCAACGCCGTCAAGCTGACGGGCGCGCCCATACCGTTCGGCGGCGTGAAGCAGTCGGGCCTTGGTCGTGAAGGATCTCGCCACGGCGTCGATGAATACACCGAGCTCAAATACATCTGCATCGCGATCTAGGCCTCGCCCAAGATCCGGGGAAAAGACACCTCATGGCCAAGAAAACCGTAGCAATGACCGTCATCGAGACCTTACGCGACCTGGGCGTCAAGCATGTATTCGGGGTGCCGAGCGGTGGATGGGTCGACTATATGGAGGCCTTGCGAGTAACCGAGGGCATAGAGTTCATCCTGACGACGCATGAGGGTGGTGCCGGCATGATGGCCGACGTCTGCGGCCGCCTGACCGGCGTGCCGGGCGTCTGTTTCGGCACCTACGGGCCGGGGGCGACCAACCTGGCCACCGGCGTCGGCGAGGCGCTGCTGGACCGCTCTCCGATGATCGCCCTGACCGACGAGATGTCGGCGCCGATGCGCGGGCGCACGACGCAAATGGGCATCGACCATCAGGCCCTGTTTCAACCGCTGACCAAGAAGACCACGCGTCTGCGCCAGGACGCCGTAAAGGAGATCCTGTTCGACGCCGCTCGGGTCGCCACGAGCGATCGCAAGGGACCGGTGCACGTGGGCCTTCCCGCTGGCCTTTCAGGTCTGGAGGTCGAACCGGTGCAGGCCGCATACCAACCCCCCGCCGGCCCCTTGCCGGCGGATCCGGCGGTCCTGGATGGGGCCTCCCGCCTGATCGACGATGCGAGGCTGCCGGTGCTGGCGATCGGCCTTGGCGTGGTTCGCGCCGGCGTGGGCGCCAAGGCGCTGGCCTTCGCCGAGAAGCACCAGATGCCGGTGGTCATCACCCCGATGGCCAAGGGCGTCATCGGGGAGGCTCACCCACTCTATGCCGGCGTCTTGTTCCATGCCCTGAGCGACGTTGTGGCTGTCACCCACAGGGAGGCCGATCTGGTGGTTTCCGTGGGCTACGACCCGGTGGAGTTCAACTACGAGAGCTGGATGCCGAAGGCGCCGCTCGTAAGTATCGACACCGACCCGGCCGAGCTGGATTCCGACTACCACCTCGCCTGCGACGTGGTGGGCGACATCGGCGCCTCGCTGGACGTGCTCCTGGCCCGGCCGTCGACGCCGAAGCAATGGGATCTCGACGCCTTGGCGGAGCGCCGGGCGGCGATGTTCGCGCGTCTTGCGCCCGACGGCGGGCCTTTCGGCCCCAAGGCTGCGCTCGCAATCCTGCGCGACGTGCTGCCGCAGGACGGCGTCATGGCCTGCGACGTCGGCGCCCATACGCACCTGATCGGCCAACAATGGCCGACCCCTGCGCCGGGCCTGCAGATCATGACCAATGGCTGGTCGACCATGGGGTTCGGAATTCCCGCCGCGATCGCGGCCAAGCTCACCTGTCCGGAGAAGCCGGTCTGCGCCGTGGTGGGCGACGGGGGGTTCCTGATGACCGTCGGCGAACTCGCGACCGCTGTGCGCCATAACGTCAAGGTTGTCATCGTCCTGTTCACCGACAACGACCTGGCCCTTATCCGTATCAAGCAGGAGAAGAAGGGCAATCCGATCTACGGGACGCCGATCCGCGCCGCGGGCGCCATCGGCGCGGCCAATCTTTTCGGCGCGCCGGTCCATACCGCGGCCGACCCGGAGACCTTCCGTCGAATGCTGGAGCTGGCGTTCGCGGCCGAAGGCCCCTGCATCGTCGAGGCCCTGCTGGACAGCCGCGAATATGACGACGTGGTGCTGCGCAAGGACAAGATCTAGCCCTACGACGGCGCTTCTCGCGCACTGGCGCGGCTCGGGCCCGCAAGACGCCTGCTGCGCCGGGAGTCGAGCCGGCGGAATCCAGCGTGTTCTTGCATGCGGTATGCAATCCACAAAGAAATTCCGGGAGCGGATCTATGCTTGACATGCGTATCCAGTATGCAAACTCTATCGGCAGTGAGCGCCTAATGATTGGGCGTGGACGCTGCGCTGGTCGCCGCGGCTGCTGATTGCGAGGCCTTCGGGTGGGGCGCGCCGCCGAAGTCTCGGAAGCTGCGGTTGACCTGGGCCGCGCCTAGGACGTGCGACTGTGAATTTGGGCCTGAACGACGAACTGGAAATGCCTCCGGGCTTGTCAGAGGTCGTTCGGTTTTGAGGCAAACCAATTGTTTCCGGAGTCATCGCGGAGCCGAGCCCTAGCCTGAATAACGCATACGGTATGCAATAAGTGGGTCGGCTAACGGCCGTGCATCCACAAGATGGGGGATACCAAGTGTCGAATCCGAAGCATCGGTCGTTGTTCCTCGCGGGCGTCAGCAGCGCCGCGCTGCTCGTCTCCAGCCTGGCGCATGCGCAGGCGAGCAATTCTGTCGAAGAAGTGGTCGTCACCGCCACAAAGCGCGCCGTCGCGGTGCAAGATGTGCCCTCGGCCATCTCGGTGCTCAGCGGCGAATCGATCCAGCAGTACGGGCTGAGCACGTTCACCGACGTGTCGCGGCTGGACCCCGCGCTGCAGTTTTCATCAAACGGGGTAGGGGACTCGCGCATCATTGTCCGCGGGATCCAGTCCGGGGGCGCGGCGACTGTGGCCCTCTATCTCGATGAAGCCGTCATCACCGGACAGACGTTCGAGAGCTCTGTCGGCGGCGCCCAGCCGGACATCGGACTGCACGACATCGAACGCGTCGAGGTGTTGAAGGGGCCGCAGGGAACCTTGTTCGGCGCTAGCTCAATGTCGGGCGCTATCCGCATCATCACCACTAAGCCCAAGCTCAATGACTACGAGGGCTCGGTCTCGGCCACGGCGTCCTTCGGGTCGGGGACCGGCGCGCTGTTGGACACCGACGCCGTCGTGAATATTCCTGTCGTAAGGGATCAGGTGGGCCTTCGGGTCGTCGGCTGGTATTCCGACGGCGGCGGCTACATCGACAGCGTCAGTTCCGGCGCCAAGAACATCAATGACTACACCATAAAGGGTGTTCGCGGCACGGCGCTCTGGCAGCCTGTCGCGAAATTCGGGCTCACCGTGACAGGCATCTATCAGGACATCGGCGTGGATGGCGCGCAGCGCTTCCAGCAGAACCTGGGAAAGTACAACAACGGGTCGCCGACGCTCGAACCCTATGATGAAGATCTTAAGCTGTTCAGCGCCGTCGCGACCTATGACCTCGACTTTGGAACCGTGACGGGCGCCACGTCCTACTTCGATCGCACGACGGAAGCCTTCGTCGATTCGACGCCTACAGCGACCGGCTTCGGCCTTCCCGGGGCCTATGCGGTGTTCAACTGGGCCACGCGGGCGGTCTGGTCGTCCGAACTGCGCTTTGCGTCGAAATTCGATGGGCCGTTCCAGCTCGTGGTCGGGGGCGCCTACCAGGACGAAAAGAACGACTACGAGAACGTGGTCTCGCAGACCGGCGCCAATACGATCCCGAATTGCGAGCGTTATGCGACCTGCGTCACCAATGGCCTGGCCACCCGCGTGGTCAGCGCCCGCCACGTCCATTCGCCGTTTTCCTCGACGGCGATCTTCGGCGAGGCGGATTACAAGCTGACCGACAAACTGACGCTCACGGCCGGCGTCCGACGCTTCAACTCCCGGCAGCACAACACCGAGTTGACGCTGCAGTCGTTGCGGTTCCCCAGCCCCAATCCGGCGTCGGTTCAGGCCGCGCCGACCGTCGCCCTCGACGCCAAGGTCAAGCAGAGCAAGACCAGCTTCAACTTCGCAGTGACCTACGAGCCGGCCCAGAACCTGACCTTCTACGCCCGGGCGGCCTCCGGCTTCCGGCAGGGCGGCATCAACAATGCGGCCTTCGCCGCCAACTTCGGGACCATCATCCCTCAGGGCTTCGGGCCGGACGAGGTGTGGAACTACGAGATCGGCGCGAAGGGCTCCTACTTCGACAACATGCTGACCTTCGAGGCGGCGGCGTACCACATCGTCTGGAAAGACCAGCAGGTGCCGGCCGTCAGCGCCAACGGAGCCTTCACCTTCACCACCAACGCCGGCCGCAGCATCGTCAACGGGGTCGAGCTGGAGGGCACCTTGCGTCCGATCGAGGGGCTGCGTCTGACGGTCGGAACGACCTACACCGACTCCCACCTCACCGAGGACCAGCCGCCGACCGCCGGCGACGAGAACGCGCCCGGCAAGAAGGGCGACCGGGTGCCCTACGTGTCGAAGTGGGCGTGGGTCGGCCAGGCGGAATATGACTGGCCCGTGGCGGGTGATTGGACGGGCTATTTGCGCGGCAACGTCAACTACCGCAGCAAGGCCTACACGTTCTTCAATTCGACCAATCCATTCTACAAGCCGGTGGCCGACTACGTGCTGGCTGACCTTGGCGCGGGCGTGCGCAACGGACAGCTGGAGCTCGGCGTGTTGATCCGCAACGTCACCGACGAGAAGCCCGCCCTTTCGGTCGAAACCACGCCGGACGGCTATCGGATCAGCACGGTGCGGCCCCGGACGATCGGGATCACCGCTCGCGCGAACTTCTAGAAGCTGACCGGATTGAGGTGCTGATGGACAGGCGTCGTCTGCTGGCGGCTTTGCCCGCCGCCGCTGCGTTCGGCGCCATCCCCGGTCCGTCGCGCGCCCAGCCCGCGACGGACAAGCGCCTGAAGGTTGCGGTGATCGGCGCCGGGATCATGGGCGCCTCCATCGCCTATCACCTGAGCCGGCTCGGCGCCGAGGTCCTGGTGCTGGAGAAGCTGCGGCCGGCGATGGGGGCGACCCAGGGGGCATTCGCCATGCTGATCGCCACGCATGAGGATGGGCCGCGCGCCTTCAACGACCTCTATGGCCTGGCGGTCCTCGATTGGCGACGACTCGACATGGAGATGGCCGGCGCCATCGACGTCCAGTGGGGCGGCACATTGAGCTGGAAGGCGCCGGGCGAGGCGGCCGACACGCTTCGCGCCTCGATGCGCAAGGTCCTGACGTGGGGAAGCGCCGTAGAAGAGATAGGGGCGGCCGATTTCGCCCGGCTGGCGCCGGGCGTCGTTCCGGGTCCCGTTGGCGCGGCGGTGTTTTCCCCGAACCAAGGTACGGTTGATCCCTTGCAGGCGACGACCGCACTGTTGGACCGCGCGCGCCGGCTAGGCGCCGAGGTACGATACCCGTGCGAGGTGAGGGCCATCCTGACCGCCGGCGGGAAGGTGAGGGCGCTGCAGACCACCCAGGGCGCGCTGGACGCCGATGTCGTCGTGATCGCAGCGGGCGCCGACTCCGATCGGCTGGCGCGCATGGCCGGCGCCCAGGCGCCGCACAGCTTGGTGTCGGGAACGCTCGCCCATTCCAAGCCGCACCGGCGCGTGCTCGACCGTGTGCTGAACGGCCCATCGTTCTCGATCAAACAGGACCCCGATGGCCGGATCGTCACCGGCCTGGACTATCGGCCGGGCGCGGACGGCGTCGACATCAGCCAGGCCTATGGCGAAAGCCTGCTGGCCACGGCGGCCAGCACGGCGCCGGGCATCGCCGGCGCCCAGTTGGATACGATGACTCTCGGCTATGTGCCGATCCCCAAGGACTTCCAGCCGATCGTCGGGTTTTGCGACGGCGCCTCCAATCTCTATATCGCCTTGATGATGAGCGGCGTGACCATGGCCCCGCTGATGGGCCGCTTGGCCGCCGCCGAGATCGTGGGCGGACTGACGATCGAAACCCTGTCGCCCTATCGCCCGTCGCGTTTCGCGTGACGGCGGCCAAGGGTTGAGCCGGTGCTGGCCGTCGAACCGACCGCGGCGCTGTTCGCCCTGCTGTTCTTCGCCGCGATGTGGGCCGGCGCGCAGAACGCCCTGGCTGGCGGCGGGTCGTTCATCACGCTCCCAGTGTTGATGCTGACGGGGCTCGATGCGCGGGCCGCCAACATCGCCTCGGCCACCGCGCTTTTCCCGAGCCAGATCGCGTCGGGCTGGCAGAGCCGCTCCATGGCGGCGGACGCCGGCAAGGTCACCTTGACGCATCTGATCGTGATCAGCCTGATTGGCGGCGCGGTCGGGGCAGGCGTCCTGTTGCTCACTCCGGTGAAATTCTTCGCGCAGATCGTGCCGTGGCTGGTGTTGTTCGCCACCGGCGTCTTCGCCTGGGGCAGCTTTGGCCCGAAGCCCGCGCCGAGCATCCGCGAGCACGCCCTCAGGACCGCGGTCGTCCAGTTCCTCATCGGCGTCTATGGCGGCTATTTCGGCGGCGGCAACGGCTTCCTGATGATGGCCGCTCTGACCTTGGCCGGGCAGGGTGTGCGCACCGCGGGCGCGACCAAGAATGTCATCAATGTCGCGATGAACCTCACGGCGGTGGCGATCTTCATCGCGATGGGCAAGGTCCAATGGCCGCAGGTCGCGGTCGCGGCCGCTGGCGCCCTATTGGGCGGGTTCGCGGGCGTCTGGCTTCTGCGCCGCCTGGATGAGAGGATCCTTCGCATCGCCATCGTGGTGCTCGGCGCGGCCTTGGCGGCGGGCCTGTTCATCCGCGGACACCACTGACATGACGGCCTCACCCGATCCCTTCACCACCCGGCCGGAAATCCGCGGCACCTTCGGCGTGGTCGCGACGACCCATTGGATCGGCTCGGCGGTGGCCATGGGCGTCCTGGAACGCGGGGGCAACGCCTTCGACGCGGCGGTCGCGGCGGGCTTCACGATCCAGATCGTGGAGCCGCACCTGAGCGGCCCGGCCGGCGAAGCGCCGATCATCTTCCATGACGCCCGGACGGGGAGCGTGCGCGTGCTCTGCGGCCAGGGCGTCGCGCCGGCTGCGGCCAGCCTGGAGACCTTCTCCGGGTTCGGCCTGGACATGATCCCAGGCTCGGGACTGGTGGCTGCTGTGGTTCCCGGGGCCTTCGACGCCTGGATGACGCTGCTGCGCGACTACGGAACCTTGTCCTTGCGCGAGGTGCTGGAGCCCGCGATCGGCTACGCCGAGGACGGCCACCCTCTCTTGCCCGGGGTGGCGCGCGCGCTCCGCGACGTCGAATCGGTGCTTCGTAGCGAATGGCGTTCCGGGGCGCCGATCTGGCTGCCGGGCGGCGGCGTGCCCGAGCCCCAGGCGCTTTTCCGCAACCCGGTGCTCGCCGCCACCTATCGACGGGTCCTCGACGAGGCCGAAGCGGGCAGCGGCTCGCGTGAGGCCCGGATCGACCGGGCGCGGCGTGCGTGGTCGCAGGGTTTCGTCGCCGAGGCGATTGACCGCTTTTGCCACCATCAGCCGCTGATGGATTCAAGCGGCGAACGTCACTACGGCCTGCTGACCGGCGCCGACATGGCGGCTTGGGAGGCGACCTACGAAGCGCCGGCGACCTACGACTATCATGGCTGGACGATCGCCAAGACCGGGCCGTGGGGGCAGGGGCCGGCGATGCTTCAGGCGCTTAGCCTGCTCAAGAGCTTCGATCTCGCCGCCTGCGGGCCAACCGATGCGGTGTTCGTCCATCTGGTGCTGGAGGCCATCAAGCTGGCCTATGCCGACCGCGAAGCCTATTATGGCGACCCCCTGTTCACGAGGGTTCCGCTCTCCGAGCTGCTGGGCGAATCCTACGCCTCGCAGCGGCGCGGGCTGATCGCTGAGACGGCCTCCCGCGAATTCCGGCCGGGGATCTTGCCGGGCTTCGAGGATCAGCAACGGTTGGCGCTCGCCGCCATCCGCGCGGCCGGCCCGGGCGGCGGAGGCCTCGGCGTCGGAGAGCCGACCATGGCCCATCTGAAGCCGACCCTGAAACCGGGCGACACCACCCACATCGACATCATAGACCGCTGGGGCAATATGGTCAGCGCCACGCCGTCGGGCGGCTGGCCGCAATCGTCGCCGACCATTCCGGACCTGGGCTTTGCGTTGAACACCCGGCTGCAAATGTTCGATCTCCAGCCGGGGTCGCCTGGGGTCCTCGCGCCCGGCAAACGCCCGCGGACCACCCTCACGCCGACGCTGGCCCTGGAGGAGGGGCGACCGGCGCTGATCTGTGGGACCCCGGGGGGCGATCAGCAGGACCAGTGGCAGCTGATCCTGCTGCTGCGGCGCATTCACCACCGCCTCGGCCTCCAGCGGGGCATCGACATGCCGCTGTTCCACAGCGTGCACTTTCCATCGTCGTTCTATCCGCGCGAGGCGATACTTGGCACGGCGGTGGTCGAGCGGGGCTTCGCTCCGGCCGTCTTCGAGGACCTGCGTCGCCGCGGGCACGACATCGTCGAGGCGCCGGAATGGTCGGTGGGCCGGCTGACCGCCGCGGAGCGCGGCGCCGATGGGGTGTTGCGCGCGGCGGCGACGCCGCGGCTCATGCAGGCCTATGCGATCGGGCGTTAGCGGCCGGCGCCGACGAAGACCGTTCCGTCGCGGACCTCGACCGGAAAGCTTCGGAGGGCCTGTTTGCAGGGCAGGCTCAAAGCCTTGCCGGTGACGACGTTGAAGCTGCCGCCATGCATCGGGCAGAAGACTGTCGAGCCTTCCAGCCTGCCGTTCGCCAGCGAGGCGATAGCGTGGGTGCAGTCGTCCTCAATGGCATGGAACACGCCGTTGAAGTTGCAGAGCAGCACGGCGTCGCCACCGGGAATCTCGAACCGCCGCATCTTACCGGGGGCGAGCTCGTCAGCTGGGCAAAGCGCGAACAGCGTAGCCTGTGGCACCGGAAACTTCCTGGAAAACGCGAGGCGCGACGGAAAAACTTGCCTGATGATCATACAAACGACGGCCTGGCTCGTCCAGCCCGACAGAGCGCCCTTGCACACGCCCCGCCTGCGCGCCTAACGTCGGATTGTCATACAATTATTCCAGCGGGTCGCGAGATGAGTGAAGAGCCGATGGTCAACCCCGAGGTCGTCGCCGCGGTCGGCGACTGGGGCCCCTATGTCGAAGCCAAGCTCGGCTTCCGCAATCACTGGTATCCGGTGCGGTTCTCCAACGAGATCACCGAGGGCGAGACGATCACCCTGAAGGTGCTGGGCGAGGCCCTGCTGCTGAGGCGCGTCGACGGCCAGGTCTACGCCATGCGCGACCGCTGCCTGCATCGCGGCGTGCCGCTGTCACGCAAGCTGCACTGCTACACCAAGGACACCGTGACCTGCTGGTATCACGGCTACACCTATCGGGTGCAGACAGGGGAATTGGTCAACATCCTGGCCGTTCCCGACAGTCGTCTGATCGGTCGGCGCAGCATTGTCACCTTCCCGGTGCAGGAGGCCAAGGGCGTGATCTTCATCTTCGTCGGCGACACCGGGGAGGAGGCGCCGCCGCCGCTTTCCCAGGACGTCCCGCCCGGATTCCTCAACGATGATCTGATTGTGCTGGGCATGCATCGCCCCGTGCAATCCAACTGGCGGCTGGGGGCGGAAAACGGCTTCGACGCCCTGCACATCTTCATCCACAAGGATACGACGCTGCGCCACTACCGCGTCTTCAACTTCCCTATTGGCCACACGCCGCTGGACGGCGCTGTGACGACGGTGGAGGATCCCGACGGTCCCAAGGGCGTCATCGACGACTTTTCCAAGCATGTGCCGGTCTGGGAAGGTGTGATCGACGGCGAGGTGGTGGTGCGCGGCCCCCGCACCCCCAATGTCGGCGGAACCTCGGCGGCGGCCTCGACGTCCATCTGGCTGCCGGGGGTGTTGAAGGTCGACAATTTCCCCAACGCGGGCTTGACCCAGTTCGAATGGTACGTCCCCATCGACGAGAAGAGCCACATCTACTTCCAGACCATCGGCGCCCACGCCGTCACCGACGAGGAACGCGCCAAGTTCGCCGGAGACTTTCAGACCATCTGGAAACCCCACGCCTTGGAGGGGTTCAACGACGACGACATCTGGGCCCGAGAAGTGACCGAGCCGTTCTATGCCGACGACTTCGGCTGGGTCGACGAGATGCTGTGCGAGCCGGACTCGACCATGATCGCCTGGCGTCAGGTGGCCAGCCGGTGCAATCGCGGCCTGCAGACGCGTGAAAGCCTAAGGTAGGCGCGCCCCCCGCCAGCTGAGCGGTGGCGCTACCCTTTCAGGTGCGAGTCCCGCCGCTCGAACAAGCCCTGGTCTACGAAGCCCGCGGTCTCCGGGCGTCCTCGCCCGAGCATGACTTGCAGGTAGCAGGGCTCGCCGGTCTCGTTGACATACCCGTGGATGACGCCGGCCGGGCAGGAGATCAGGTCCCATGGCTCGAGTGTCCGGCTGAGCCGTCGGCCGTCCTCGTCGTCGATGAACGCCGTCAACCTGCCTTGCAGGACGAAGAACACCTCCTCCACCTCATGGGTGTGCGCGGCGTTCCCCTGGCCAGGGGGCACCAGCATGATCGAAAGGGTGAAGCCGCCAGCCGGGACGATGTTGGCGTCGTCGTGCTTGCCGGACGCGCCGGCGCCGATGAACCGGTGCTGGGCGCGACGGTTGCCCTCGATCTGGGCGTCGGCGAAGGCGCTCCAGTCCGGCGTCCGGTCCTTGAACCGCGCGATGTGGGTTTCCATGATCGTCTCGAGGCTGGCGCCTTCGAGATCGGGGGAGCGGGCGTGCCGGGCCACTTGCATGGGGACCTCCTGGGTCAGGCCGGGGTGTCGGCGAGGCTGTCAATCAGGCAGGCGCGCCGGATATAGGCGTCGTGCGCGTCTTGGTCGGCGCCCATCCTTCGAATGGCGTCGAGCTTGGCGGCGCGGGCGGTCGGATCCTTTTCACCCAGCGTCTCCTTGTTCTGGATGCTCTGGGCCTGGATGTAGTCGACCTGGGCCCTGCGCCGCTCCGTCGAATAACGGTCGAGCAGGGGCGTGGCGGCTGCGCCAGCCAGGATCGCTTCCAGCTTTTCGGCCAGGTTGACGGCGTCGTGGATCCCGCCGTTCATGCCCATGCCGCCGACGGGATTGTTCACGTGGGCGGCGTCGCCGGCCAGCAGGACGCGGCCGCGGTTGAAGGTGTCGGCCACCCGCTGATGGACGTTGTAGATCGCCACGGTCGCGATCTCGTACGGGCCGGGCTTGGGACAAAACAGTTGCAGCCTGGCTTCGACGGCCTCGGGCGAGAGGAGGTCTTCATCCGTCTGGTCGGGGAGGGTGGGGCTCACCGCCCGCCACAGGCCGCCGCCATCCGGCCCGCGGGCCTTGAACAGGTTCAGCCAGCGGTCCGGGTCAGCGAAATAGTTCCGGTTGCTCAGCTTGGCGTTGAGGCTGAAGAAATCGAAGTGCGTGTCGATCTTGATGAAGCGTTCGGGCCACGTGAAGCCGTCGAAGTTGATCTCGGCGAGCTTGCGCACCGTGCTGCGGCCGCCGTCGCAGCCCACGACGAAGGCGCCCCCGATCGTCTCGCTGCGCCCGTCGGCGTCCTCCAGCGTCAGGGTGACCTTGTCGCCATGGTCGGAAAGGCCGGTGAGCTTCATCCCGAGCTTCAGCTCAGCCAGCGCCTCGCCGCGCAGGCGCTCGACGATGGTCCGGCTGATCTTGTACTGCTCCCACTGCAGCACATAGGCGTGCTTGGGCGGGCTGCGCATCTTGCGGATATCGAAGGTGGCGACGACCTCGCCCGTCGGTCGGTCGAGGTACTGGAACACGGGCGAGACCAAGCCCTGCTCGAGCCCGACGCCCAGCAGGCCGAGATCATCCAGCATCGCCACGGTCGGTGGGTGGCACGAGGCGGCCCGGCACTCGATTTCAGGTTCGAGCAACTGGTCGATCAGCACGACGGGAATCCCGCGCCGGCAGAGCGAATAGGCCATCACCGATCCGACCGGCCCTGCGCCGACGACCAGGACTTTCGATTGCACGCTCATGCTGTCGCTCCGCCGTCAGACGAAGGTATAACGATCAGTTTGTATGACAACCATGAATCAACTCGCGCGGCGTTCGGCCTCCGCCAACGCTGCTTCCTGCTCGCTGCGCAGGCGGCCTACGACGGCTTCGCGGGCATTGCGCAGATGGACCGCCATGGCCCGTTCCGCACGATCGGCGTCGCGGGCGAGGACGGCTTCCATCATCGCGTCCCATTCGCGGGCGCCCTCTTCCAGGCGGCCGGGTTCGGACATCGACCGGAAGCGCAGGTAGGTGATGCGCGCCAGCAACTGGCGCGCGACCTCGAAAATCACCTTGCTTTCGGCGCCGGCGATGATGGTCTGATAGAATTCGCCGGCGATGGCCGCAAGCTGGCGCACGTCGCTCCGGTTCAGCGCCCTGTGCAGATCCTTGTGCACCCGCTGCAACTGCTTGACCTGCTTGTCATCGGCGCATTCGACAAAGCGCCGGATGGCCAGGCTCTCCAGCTTCTCGCGCAGGATGTAGATGTCCTCCGCGTCCTTGGCGGTGATCACCGCAACCCGGATGTTGCGGCGCTTGCCCACCTCCACCAAGCTCTCGGATTGCAGCTGGCGAAGGGCCTCGCGAACGGAGGTGCGGCTGACGCCCAGCGCTTCACAGAGCTGGCGTTCCACCAGCCGCGTGCCCGGAGGATAGAGGCCGGTGGTGATCGCGCCGCGGAGTTTGTCGAGTGTGTGGTCTCGCACCAGCGTCGGATTTTCAATGATCTTCAGATCTTCGATCTTCAACAAAGGCCTCCGTCCGCCAGTCGAGGCGGGGCGTCCGTGTCGTGGAATCCTGATCCGGCTCTAGCACCATTGCCGGCCGGAAAGAACGCCACGCCCTGCGGTCGGTCCAAAAGCGCCAGCGCGGGAAGTCCGATCCCCAGGCGCGCGCACTGTATCAGGCTGTGGGCCGTCAGCAGGGACGTCTTCGGATTGCTCGGCGCGGAGCGGGCCAAGATCTCGAAGGTGAAGCGGCCAAAGTCGCCATCGGCCTCGATCAGGCCCAGCGGATCGCCGACCTTCAGCGACGAGACCAGCCTGACCTGAGTGTGGTCGATTCCCAGCCCACAGAGCCCCACTGTGACGGCGACGTTGGCGTTCTTGGGATAGGCGAGCGCCGCCGCGCGCGCGGTTCCTTCGAAGAAGACGACCTCATCCTGCCGGTGGTCCAGGTCGAGGGCCGCCTCCGCGGCGGTGCCGCGCCAGGCGTGCGGCGGCTTGAACGACGTGTAGCGCACGTGACGCAGACCTGCGAGCCGGGCCGCGATCAGACCGTCGAGCCCGGCCACGGCGCCCGGCGCGATCAGCAGCCGCCCGCCCTGGGCCGAGGCGGCGCGAAGCGACGCCGCCACCGCCTCGTCCGCGAGCACGCCGATCGAACTGAGAACGAGGTCGGCGCCCGACGCCAGAAGAGAGGCGCCATATTCGACCACGGCGCTGTGGCCCGCACATTCGAGGATGACGTCAGGAGTGCTGATGAGAAAGGTCTCGACGTCGTGGGCGGCCGGGAAGGACGATGCGTCCCGGCCGGGGCGGACCAGCACCGAGACCAAACTGTCGTCCTCGCCCAGACGGGCGAGACAGTCGGCGATCTCGCGACCGATCGCGCCAAAGCCTATCAATCCAACCCGACGCCGCACGACCCCTCCTTCCGTCCCGGAAATGGTCATATCGTATGACAAGTTGGAGGCGGGCGCCAGCGATCCGCAAAACAGGTGGAAATGGCGCCGGAAGCGGTGCGGCGGCTTGAATCGTGCGCACAGTATGCAATATCATCAGTGTGACGGCGCAACTGACGCCCGTCGTGCAGGAGATCCCCAGGTGACCTATGCCACGATCGAGGCTTTCCCGCTCACGCCCACGATCGGTGCGGTGATTTCCGGCGTCGAACTTTCCCAGCCGTTGTCGAACGCGGAGGTCGACGATCTCCATCAGGCGCTTGCTGATCACCAGGTGATCTTCTTTCGGGATCAGCGGCTGGATCCCGCCTCGCTCAGTCGAGTCGGGCGCTATTTCGGCGAGCTGCAACGCCATGCGCTGAAAGGCATGGAGGGTTTTCCCGACGTGCGCCGCCTGCATGCCGATGAGACGTCGAAGAACGTCTCGGGCGAGATATGGCATACTGACATGTCGTGCATTCCGACGCCGCCGCTCGGCAGCATCCTCTATATGCACACCTTGCCGCCGCAGGGCGGCGACACCGTGTTCGCCAGCATGTACGCCGCCTATGACTCGCTGTCGGAGGGGATGAAGGGCTACCTAGAGAACCTCACGGCGACTCACGACGGCTATCTGGCCTTTGGCCGCTTCGAGCCGGAGGGGACTTTCCCCAAGGCGTCGCACAGGATCATCCGGACCCATCCGGTCAGCGGCCGGAAGCTGATCTACGTCAACCGCGGCTTCACTTCGCATATCAATGACGTGTCGAAGCAGGAGAGCGATGCGATCCTCCAGTTCCTCTTCAACCACTGCGAAAACGCCTATTTCCAGTGCCGCTTCAGGTGGGAGCCGCACTCGGTGGCGTTCTGGGACAATCGGTGCACCCAGCACCTGGCGGTCTGGGACTATTACCCCCACGTCCGGTCCGGCTTCCGGGTTCAGGTCGAAGGCGTGCGGGAAGCCGCCTGAAGGCAAAGGTCCACCAGCGCCTCGGGGTTGGGGCCTTGCGGAAGCAGGACAGCGTTTTCGCCGGGCCCTGGCGGTTCGAACGCATCCAACTGACTGTCCAGCAGACTGGCGGGCATGAAGTGCCCCTCGCGCCGGCCCAGGCGCCCGGCCAGGATGTCCTGATCGATCCTCGGGCATAGGAGGGTGACCTCGGCCGCCTCGCCAAGGCCGGCGCGCAACCGGTCGCGATAGGCGCGCTTCAGCGCGGAGCACGCCACGACCACGTTGCGATTTTCCGCAGCCAGGTCGCGCGCCGCATCGGCCACCGCGGCAAGCCACGGCCAGCGGTCCTCGTCATCGAGGGGGCGGCCCTGCCGCATCTTCGTGAGATTGCTCGGCGGGTGAAACCTGTCGCCTTCCAAAAAGGGCGCCTCAAGGCGGGCGGCCAGGAGGGCGCCCAGGGTCGACTTGCCCGATCCGCTCGGCCCCATGACCACCCACACCCTGCAACGGGACCGCGCGCCGGGATCCGAAGTCATCCGTAAACTTCCCTGTGGCCACCGCAGGCGGCCAGGATGAGGTCAGCCGTAGGTTGGCCGCAAGGCTCTCGTGATCTGCCGCCAGGGGCGCTGCGAGGGGCGCTCGCCGCCGGTGGCGGTCTTGTCGTACGGCGGCAGGCCCATCAGCCGGAACATTTCCCTTGCGCCCAGGGCCTGCAGCATCATGGCTTGAACGATCATCGCCTCTCTCCTCTTAATGCAAGTGATAATCATTCGCATTATTGGAGTCAAGTCGTCCCTTGCCGTCCGCCGCCGGCCCCTGGTGGTCTGGTATCTTGTCAGACAATATGTTCATCATCTCTCTTCACAATGGGGTCTTGACGGCATGTCGAAGAAGACGAGCGTAGTCGCCGAGGCGGCGCCGGGCGGCCTGGCAGCGGGCGACAGAACGCCCTTGCGGGCCTGGGCCATCGTCGTCCTGTGCCTGTTCGGCATCTCCACCGGGCCGGCTGCATTCGGTATCGGCTCGATCGGGGTTTTCGTCGACACCTTCCAGACCAGCTTTGGCTGGGGGCGAGGCGACATCAGCTCGGCGATCAGTCTGCTCATGTTGTCGACGGCCATCTCCGTTCCGATCGCGGGCATGCTCGTCGATCGGTTCGGCCCGCGCGCCGTGCTCGCGCCGTCTCTTGTCGCGTTGGGCTTGTGCATGCTCGCCGCGCCCTTGGTGAAGGAGCTCTGGCAGCTGCAGGCGATCTACCTGGCCATGGGCTCCCTGGCCGCCGGCTCCAACAGCGTCGCGTATATGCGGGTCCTGGCGAGCTGGTTCGATCGTTCGCGCGGGCTGGCCATCGGCATCGCCGGCAGCGGGACCGGCCTGGGCTTCGCCTATGTGCCATTACTGACCCAACACCTGAAGGCGGCCTACGGCTGGGCCTATGGCTATTACGGCTTGGCCGCCCTGGCGCTCTGCGTGACTCTGCCCATGGTGCTGCTGTTCGTGCGAGAGCGCCCGCCGGCGGCTGTCCTCGAGTCGGGCGAGGTCTCGAAGGCCGAGATTGGAGTCAGCTTGGCCGAAGCCGTCCGTGGACGGGATTTCTGGTCCCTCGTCATGATGTTCGTTGGCGTCTCGGCGATGCTCTACGGCTTGCTGCCCCATCTGGTGCCGTTGCTCACCGACAAGGGGTATGACCCGGCCACGGCGGCCCAACTCGCCTCGGTGTTCGGCCTGGCGACCTTCGTCGGGCGCATCGTGATCGGCTTCCTGGTGGATCGGTTCGACGCTCGGCGTATCGCGCTGATCTTCTTCTTGCTGTCCGCCCTGGGCCTGCCGCTCCTGGGCATGGACCTGCCGATATGGGCGCTTTTCATCGCCGCGCTCCTGCTCGGCGGCAGCCTGGGCGCCGAGGTGGACATGCTCGCCTACCTGGTCAGCCGATACTTCGGCCTGCGTTGCTTCGCCCAGATCTTCGGCGTGCTGTTCGGCGCGGTGATGCTGGCGATGGGTGTCGGTCCATTGGTGTTCGGGGCGATCTTCGACGCCACCGGCTCCTATGGCGCGACACTGCTGGCCGGGGCGCCGGTTTGCGCCGCAGCGGCCTTGATCACCCTTCTGCTGCGTCCCTACGGCGCGCGGGCGCGCGGCGGCCCGATCTCCGCCACCTAGCGCGCCCCAGCCGCCAGATGGCCCCCAAGCGCCATGCGGGTCGGCGTGCTCTGCGGCTGAGCCTTGCTTGGGATTTAATCAACGACCGCGGGCGTCCTCCTGCGGTGACGCTCGGGGCCGCATTCGCGCGCTCGCCCCCCGATCTTGGCCGAGCCGAAGGCAATTTGATTGACAAAACCACTGCGGCGTACTGCATTCCGTATACAAGGATCGCTCGCCGAGTCCTGTCCGGTGCGTGGCCGGGTCCGGGGCGTTGGATCCAGGATGTGAAACAAACTGAAGGCCGCGCCCTGGTTCGCCGGCCTTTATGAAGCGCAATGTACGGCCGAGGCGCTCGACGCTGAAGGAGCCGATGTATGGAGGCGACAGTGGCTGACGACGTTTGGCAGTCCAACACCCTGAAACTTGATGGCGCGCGCGTAATCGACCGCAACATCTATGTCGACCCAGCCGTCCACGTGGCCGAGCAGGCGCGCGTCTTCGCAAAGACCTGGCAATGGGTCGCCCATGACACCGAGCTTCCGGAGTTCGGCGACTATGTCACGGCGGCAGTCGCCGGACGCCCGGTGATCGTTTCGCGCGGCGATGACGGCAGGATCACCGCCTTCTTCAACACCTGCACGCACAGGGGCGCGTTGCTCGCCGTACAGGCGCGGGGCAACAGCGGCGGGAGTTTCACCTGCCTTTATCACGCGTGGTGTTTCGACACCGAGGGCAAGCTCACGTCAGCGCCTCTGGCGTCCGCTTATGGAGATCGGCTGCATAAGGAATGCTATGATGTTCCAAAAATTCGGCTGGAAACCTTCGCCGGAAACATATTTCTATCTTTGGATCCAGCTGTAGAGCCACTCGAGACGTTCCTGGGCGAGACGAAGCAATACATAGAGAAATTCACGGGAAAGCACGAGGCGATTGGCCGGGTGCGTTGGTCGCTCGATGGTAACTGGAAGCTATGGCACGAGAATTTCCGGGACAACTATCACCCGATGTACGCCCACATGATGATCGGGGCGAATTACCAGGGCGTGACGATCGAGGGGCAGAACTTGGATCTGTCGCAGGGTCATAGCTTGCTCGCCTTTCCGCCTCAGGGGAATCCCGCCGGCATAGGCCCGGTGATCCGCAAGCTGACAGGCAAGGACGCCGGCTCGGTCCCGTTGCGCGCGCCAGCGCCTCCGGCGGACGCCCATGTCGACAACCGCAACTTGATCATGGCGGTGTTTCCGAACCTCGATTTCCAGCATTCCGCAGTCCAGGACCACAATCTGCTCCAGATCGTGCGCCCGCTTGCGGTCGATAAGGCCATCGTCGAGATTGTCGTCTTCGGCGAGAAAGGGGAGCCGGCCGACGTGCGGCGGGCGAGACTGGAAGGGACCCTCGATGGTCAGACAGCCGCCGGAAAGATCAGCGGCGACGACACTGAGGCGGTGCGGCGCTGCGCGGCCGGGTTTTCGAATGTGAAGGAGGTTCGCTGGTCCAACATGGACCGTGGACAGGCGCCCGGACACCAGGGCGATAAGAACGATGAGTACTCGCTTCGCGCTTTCTACGTCGCCTACAAGAAATACATGGGCGACAGTCTTCGAGGGCTGGGATAGCCGGCGTCCCGAACCCTTGGAAGACCTATTTTCCCGATAGCCCGCAAGGATATCCCGTGATTTTCACCGTCAGAGATCAGACCCCGGCCGCCGAAGCGCCCGCGCCGGTCGGCGCCGCCGACGAACGCTCGATCGTGGCCCTGATCAATCGCTCGGCGCGGCTCTCCGATGACCGCAAATATCTCGATTGGATGGAATTGTTCACGGACGACGGAATCTATTCCGCCATCACCTTCGAGAACGCCGCATCCACCGGCCTCTATCTGTTCAAGGACGTCGGCCGGAGGGCGCTTCACATCCGTGCTGCTTTCCTGATGGGCCTGTGGCAGGCTCCTCGGGGCAAGACATTGCACGTGGTGTCGAACATCGAGATCGGCGCCGGCGAAGACAACGCCTCGGCGATGGGGGTCAGCAACTTCATCATGACGCGCACCGCCGAGATGGAGCACTCCAAGCTGCACGCTTGCGGCACATACTACGACCGCTTTCGGCGCGAAGACGGGCGGTGGCGCTTTGCGGAGCGCAAGGTCGTCGTCGACACCAATGTGTTGCCGCCTGAGTTTACCGAGCTCCTTTGAGGAGCGGGTCCTCGACGTTGCGCAACGACAGCGGGTCGCGGACGTATATCATCACGACCAACCGCATCACCTCGGGCGAGGAATCAAGATACCGAACCGGGCTGGCTGGCTTGGTTGTGAGGCGCGGCTAAGGCGCGTCGGTTGGCGCCCAGCTAATCTGCGTTGACAATGCCCCGCCGACGCTCACGGCGACAGCCCCGGATTCGCACTAGCGCGTCCACCCATGGTGGCGTCACCACACTACGTGGCGTAGTATCGTCCCGATGGGGTTCAGGGGATGGCATGGCGTCTGCTTCGATATTGGTTGTTGATGATGATGCGCCGTTCCGAGCGGCGGTCTGCCGCGCTTTGCGGGCTGAGGGCCATGCGGTCGAGGAAGCGACCGACGGGACGCAGGCGATGCGGATCGTGGCCGCAGATACGCCGGACATCGTGATCACAGACATCTACATGCCGAATGGCGACGGGATCGAACTCATCACCGCGGTGAAGGGCGGTTTTCCAACGGTGCGTATCTTGGCGATCTCCGGACATGGATCGCTGGGCGTCGTGAACATGCTGAACATGGCGGCGCAGCTTGGCGCTGACGCCACCCTCGCCAAGCCGCTCTCCCCGGAGCAACTCTTGGAGAAGGTCGCGGAGTTGGTGGGGCAGGGCCGTGGGGCCAGTGCGTAACGGCGTCGCCACCGCAATTTGGTCTGACAATGCCGGCGGGCCATTTGGACGTTAGGGGGCAGGCGGAATCCCCGAAGCTCGGGCGTTGGCGATGTAGCTCGCCGCGCGGTCGGGCGGAATCACGCCGGATTGGAGCGCGGCTTCGGCTGCCCGACGCACCCTGGCGACGTAGGTCGCGTGGTCGGGGTAGAGGCGGCGCACTTCCTCTGACGAGAAGGGATCCGTCTGGCCCAGGAGGTTCACGCCGCCGCCGCCCCCGTATTGGGCCACGGGAACTTCGAGTTCGGGGAGGCGGACTCCGCCCTGGGCGTTGCCGTGGGCGTCGCGGATGATGGTCGGGCGTTCGCCGGACATCGCGATCGGCGGCATGGAGGGGGCCGGCTTGCCGCCGTTGATCCAGCTGTGGACATGCCGGAGGCCTGCGTCGAGCGTCGGCAGCCAGTCGACCATCGCTGGGATGGGGCTCCGGCGCCCCTGCCGGTGGATGCCGCCGGATCGAAATCCCGTCGCGCGCGGCCATCCGGCGCTCCCAGGCCAGGCGGCGGGCGCAGATGTGCGAGGCGCCGGCGACTTCCCAGGAGAGGAAGTGGTGGATGCGGCGGCGATCGGGTGGGAGACTCGAAGTTCAGGGCTCTCCCGGCGGGGGCGCGGTCCCGGCCGTCCGACGACCGGGCCGCAAGAAAAGCAGCAGCGGCATGCACAGGACGCACAGCAGCAGCAGCAGGCGAAACACGTTCACATAGGCCGCCATCGTCGACTGGCGGCTGATCTCGGCCTCCAGCGTGAGCGCGCCCATCAGGGTCGACGGATCAAAAACAGGTGGCAGAGCGGCCCGCAACGCCTGGTCGTCAGGCGAGACGCGTCCAGCCAGCGATTCGTGTATCGCCTGGGCGTTGGCCACCGCTATCGCCTGCACGACGGCGATCCCGCCACTGGAGCCGATGTTGCGCACCAAATTGTAGAGGGATGAGGCCTCGGCTCGCAGCGATGAGTTGATCGTTGAATACGCTATGATGTTGAGTGGGGTCGCGAAGAGCCCCATGCCGAAGCCCTGGAGGAAGCCCGACATCAGCACGGGGTTCGTGTCCATCGACAAGTCAAAGCGCGTGGTCATCCAAATACCCGCGGCGGAGATGCTGAGAGCGATCGCCAGCAGCAGTCGTGGGTCTACGCGTCCGGCGATGCGCCCGGCGATCAGGATCGCGATCAGCGTGCCCACCCCTCGCGGCGCGTTAGTCACGCCGGCGAGCATCGGCGGGTAGCCCATCAGCCCTTGCAGCATATTCGGCAGGATCCCGATGGACGACATCAACAGGACGCCCACGGTGAAGTTGAAGAAGCATGCCGTCACCAGGTTGCGGTCGCGCGTCAGCGCCGGGTCGAAGAAGGCGTGCTCCGCCGTCAGGGTGTGCACGATGAAGACCCAGAAGGAGGCGCCGGCGGCGACCGCATAGGCCCAGATTTCGGGGGAGGAGAACCAGTCCCGGCCAGGGCCTCGGTCAAGCATCATCTGCAAGGCGCCGACAGACAGCGCCAGCGCCCCGAACCCCAGGAAGTCGAACGGGCGGAAAGTTCCCACCTTTTCCCGGGGCATGAACGCCGCCACCCCCAGGAAGGCCAGGATCCCCGCCGGCAGGTTGATGTAGAAGCACCACCGCCAGGAGAACGCCTCGGTCAAATAGCCGCCCAACAGAGGGCCGGCGATCGGCGCCGTCATGACCCCCGCCGCCCAGACCGACAGCGCGTGCGCATGCCGCTCCGGCGGGTTGATGTTGAGTAGCACCGCCTGCGACAGAGGGATGAATGCGGCCCCGAACAAGCCCTGCAGCACCCGGAACGCCACCATCTCCGGGAGGCTCACCGCGATCCCGCACAGCATCGAAGTGATCGTGAAGCCCGCGATGGTCACCAGGATGACCCGCTTGATCCCGAACCGACCGGCCAGCCACCCCGACAGCGGCGTCGAGATGGCGGTGGCCACGATGTACGAGGTCAGGACCCAGATGACTTGCTCGGGGCTCGCTGAGAGGCTGCCCTGGATCTGCGGCAGCGCCACCGTGACGATGGTGGAGTCGAGCACCCCCGTGATCGCCGCCAGCATGATGGCGACGGTGATCAGCGTCCGGTTCGGGTACCCTTTGTCGGCCATTGGCCCTCGGCGTCCTTTGCGACAGCAGCGGTTCCTGGGGAACCGGTCCGCGTCAACCCGGTATCGCCTTATCCGGCACGACCAGCCGGATGACCCTCCGACATTAAGTCGAACTAACGGAACGGGTTGTCGGGCTTGGCCATGGGGCCGCCCCGAGGCCCAACTCCGCTGCCCGGCAAGTTTCGCCTGACAGCGCCCGTGGGGGCCATCTACAGTGACAGCGCCGATCTACGCGATCTCACGCTGTGAGGGTCGCTAGGGGCGCCCGCCGCTCCGATCTCTGTACAATTTCGGGCCGCCGATCTTCGTGCGGATGCGCCAAACGGCGTTACCGGTCGAGTTCCCGTCCGACGGACGGCCCTCGGTGACGTACAAATCCTTCCCGATGAAGGCGAGGTTGGTGGGCGAGAAGTCGCCGCCGCCGGCGGGGCGGATGGCGCCGTAGTATGAGCCGTCGGGCGCGAACACGGCGATTTCGCCGCCTGCGCCCTGGTGGGCGACATACAGATTGCCGGCCGCATCCACCGCCATGCCGTCTGGACCCTTGCCGCCGCTGAGGTATGCGAATACGGACGCCAGTCCGAGATTGACCACGCCCGGGGCGAGCACGGGGACCGCGACAATGCGGTTGGCCAGCCACTCGTTGAAGTACAGCGTCTTGCCATCGGGGGAGAGCACGACGCCGTCAGGCAGTGCGAGGCTCGCCGGGACCACGACGCGGATGTCGCCGTCGGCCGTCCTGTAGACGATCCTTCCGGCCGGCCTCAGCGCGCTCGATCCCCGCATGTCGGTCATGTAGGCGCCGCCAGCCTGGTCGAAGGCGAGGTCGTTGAACCCGTAATACCCACCGCCCTGCCCCTGTGGAGGGGCGTCGCGATCACGCTCTGTCCAGCGGCTGGCGACAAAGCTGACCGCGCGCGAGGCGGGGTCGAACGCGAAGATGTCGGTCGTGCCGATAACCGTCCCATAAAGCCGCCCGTCGGCGTGGAACTTTGTTCCGCCCGGACTAAAACCGGGCCTGGGCGGGACGTCGAGCACGGCCGCGCACGTGCCGTCCGTCGTCACCCGATAGACGCGCCCGGCGCTGGGCGAGGTCAGGTAGAGACTTCCGTCAGGCGCGGCGCTCGGCCCTTCCAGAAGGCCCTGGCAGCGCGCGGCGACCTGGAGCTGACAGTCGTCGCAGATGGCGCCTAGCCCCAGCAGGCGTCCGCCCGCGACCGGACGGGCGCCAGGCTCCGGCGCCGCGCAGACCGGACCTGCGACGGCGCCCGCCCCGACCGCAAGCACCCCCGCTGCAATCCAGGCCGTGAGGCTCCGAAGCCCACTCCGCGCATCGCGCCGGACAGCGTTCATGCGACGTCCCACTCGACCGGAAGGGTCGCCAATCCGACCAGCGCGCCGACGTGGAAGCGAGCGCTGGCGCCGGCCTGCATCCGCAGGTTCTTCAGACGCGGCAGGGCTTCCTGCAACACGGCGCGCAGCTCGACGCGCGCCAGATGGGAGCCCACGCAGCGATGCGGCCCGCCCCCGAACCCGAGATGACGATTGCCCTCGCGCTCGAAGTCCACCTCCATCGCGTGGGCGAACTCGCGTTCATCCAGATTGGCCATCAGCGTGCTGCCGACGAACTGATCGCCTTGGCGGATCAGCGCGCCCGCCCATTCGAAGTCCTGTGTGGCCGTGCGCACGACATTGACCACGCTGTACCGGCGGATGATCTCCTCAACCGCCGCGTTGGCGAGCGTCGGGTCCGCCACCACGCGATCCCGCGCGACAGGATTATTCGCAAAGTACAGGAAGCAGGCGGACATCACCGCGGTGACGGTGTCCAGCCCGGCGAAGAAGAACAGGATCGCGAACGACATCAACTCGCCGTTGTCCAACGGCCGGCCATCGACCTCGGCTTCGCAGACCAGGAAGCTCAGGAGATCGTCGGCTGGAGCGCGCCGCTTTTCGTCGATCGCTTCCTGTAGCGTCACGACGATCCGTTCGTTCGCGGCCTTCTTCTTGTCGTCCGTACCCCCATAAAAGAAGTCATCCTTCCAGGCCACGAACTCTTCCGTGCGGTTGGTCGGCAAGCCCATCATTTCCAGGAATATCCCGCAGGGAAGCGGGATGGTCAGGGCGCGCATCAGGTCGGCCCGGCCCTCGGCGTGCACTCGATCGACCAGCTCGCGGGCGAGCTTCTGGGACTTGGCCTCGAATTCACGCATCATCTTTGGCCCGAGACGAGGTGAAATGATCGCCCGGTATTTCGTATGCTCCGGCGGGTCGAGTTCCTCCGGGATCTGCCTGACGTGGTATGGCGTCGGCGGAATCGATGTGTGCCGGTTTGAAAACAGTTCCGGCTTCTGGATCATGTCGAAGAGCAGTTCGTTCCGGGTCACGATCCAGTGGCCGCCGTTGGCGGTGGACCATATGAGCTCATGCGGATGCTCGGAAAGGCGCCGATAGTCCACAAAAGGGTCGTCAGGGTTCGGATCGCGCAGGTAGTCGAAGTCCACAACACGGTCGGCGGGTACACGATCCGGAGGCGGCGCTCGCAGTTGATCTTGAGCAACTGACATCGGGCTTCCTCGTGAGGGCTTCTTCACGGGGTTCTATCCGCCCGAACCGGCAGGACCAGGGGAGCGACGAGCGAAAGGTTGCCAATCCACGAAATCTGGACTCAATCTCAGGCGCGGCGATGTCCAGGGCCCTCATGGACCCCAAAACGGACGACGGACGACAAATGGTTCTGAGCAATACCAGGGGGATCGAAATCAGCGCCGGTTTCGGCGCTGCAAAGGTGACGACGGAATTCAGGACCTTCGATTTCAAGGAGCCCTACGAGGGGGTCCACTGGTGTGACGATCGCGCCTTTGTCGATTTCTCACTGACGCCACGGCCCGTCGGCTCTCACGGCCAGTTCGACGGTCGCTGGCCTTCGTCCCGTTCCGAACCGATCGGCGCGATTTTCTTTGTGCCTGCCGGCGTCGCCCTCAGGGGAAGCTGCGAACCCGGCTGGGCGCGATCACTGTCCTGTTTTATCGACGCGGACCTTCTTTCCCTTGATGCAGAACAACTTGATGACGGAGCGCTAAGCGAAAGCCTGCACGTCGAAAACCCGCGTATTCGCGCAGGGCTGAACCGCATTCTTCACGAGGTCACCTTTCCCAGCCTCGTGACGCCGCTGGCTGTCGAGGCCGCGGGGATATTGCTGGGGGTGGACATGGCCCGACACCTTCAGCGGCGTCGCCCATCGACCTACAAGACGGGCGGATTGTCGGACGTTCAGCGGAAAAATCTGGAGGCTCGTCTCCGTTCCGACCTTCCGTCGCCGAGCATTGATGAGCTGGCTGCGGAATGTGGCGTCAGTCCTCGGCACCTCTCGCGCGCTTTCCAGCGAGAGACCGGCCGGACGATCGGCGAATATGTGCGCGCGGCGGGGATCGAGCGCGCCTGGCGGATGCTCACCAAGACTGAGGCGCCGATCAAGCAGATCGCGGCTGAACTGGGTTTCACTAATGGGGCCGCTTTCAGTTTCGCCTTCCTGCGCGCGACAGGCCAACGTCCGCGGGAGGTGCGACGCGTGCGGCGCGCTTGACGCCGCCGGCCAAGCTTGGCCGGGTCCGCATGGAGAAGGGGATCTTCCCAGTCCGCGCGCGCTTTGCGGCCAGTATCAGGTTGTGGATAGCGGGCGCGCCGTGCGCCGCACATCGCGCGGTGTTTGGCCCGTCGCTCGTTGGAAAGCGACGCTGAATGTGGCTGCGCTGGCGAAGCCCAGCGCTGCGGCGACCCGCTTGATCGGCAGGTCAGTCTTGGCGAGCAAGTGCGAGGCGCGTTCGAGGCCGGCCGCTCGCACATATTCGCCGATCGTGCGACCCGACTGCCGCTGAAATTCGCGGGCGAGATGACGTGGGCTGATGCCGCAGTCAGCCGCCAGTTCCTCAATGGTCGGCAACGGCAGGTCGGAGCGGAGGCGATCCTCCAGGGTTCTCAGCTTAGCGGCTGACAGTCCGCCTGCATTGTGGGCGTGAAGGTCGCGCCCGCGAAAGTGTCTCACGATCTCGACCGCCAGCAACATTCCTGCGGCTTCGACGGCTATCGGCGTCGAAAGGGATGGGCGTGTCACTTCCCCAAGAATACGAAGGAGAGCGCCGCGAATCCGGCGGTTTGTGATGTCCAGACTCTCAGCCAGGCCTCCGCCATCCAGTGTTCCCATTTCGAGTGGAAGAAGATCCGCGTCGATAAAGCACGCCAGTGAGCGGGCCCGCCCGGGCTCGCAGGCTCCGCGCAACGCCAGGCCGGCCGGCACCCAGAAAGTCTCGCCGATGGGCTCACTCCGCGAGGAGGGCCAGGATGGATGGTAGTGCCCCCTGGACGCCTTAGGTCGCGGGGTGAGAGAGAAATCGATGAAGATTTGATCCTTGCAGCAGTAGACGCCTTCATAAGGGACCGCGAAGTCGAACGACCTCAGTTCCGCCGTTACTTTCGAAACGCCGAATCTGTTTTCTGATACGATTCCGACAGTATTACTGAGGGTCATTGTGTTGTCTTCAAACTGGGCTGGCCGACGTGATTATGCCAGTGGATTGAGGAGCCTTGAGCCCCCCGCCGGACAATTGAGTCCGGATTTCGCAAAATGGCAAAATTTGACAGCTTTTCGCGCTGGCCGATCACGTCCGACTGCTTAAGACATTCGGCCGATCAGACGCCGCGACCTGTATTCGACGCCGCCAGCGAGCGCGCGGAAGCAATATCAAAAATTGTTCTCCAAATCCAGGGAGGACGGGGGGAAGTAAAGATGCGCGGGACAACCATTCGTCATGCCCTGTCGAGACGCCTTCTGTCCTCGGTGGGCGTGGCGGCCTTAGTTGGCGTAGGCTTGTCGTTTACGCCGGCTAAGACGCTGGCGGCGGAGGCCGGCTCCGCCTCCGCTACGATTGACGAGATCGTGGTCACCGCGCAGCGCCGCGAGCAGGCGATCAGCCAGGTTCCCGTGTCGGTCCAGGCGATCAGCGCCCAGCAGATTGAACGCGGCGGGTCGCAAAGCACGATGGCCCTGGTGCAGATGAGCCCGTCGGTAAGCTTCCGGGCATCCTATTCCATCAACGCGTCGGGGTTTACGATCCGCGGCGTCAGTTCGATCGCCATCGAGGGCGGCCTGCAGCCCAGCACTGGGCTGATCATCGACGGCATGCCGGCCTACCGGGCGGGCGAGTTCATCACCGACCTCGCGGATATCGAGCGCCTGGAGATCCTGCGCGGACCCCAGGGCACGCTCTTCGGCAAAAACGCCACCGCCGGCGTGATCAACATCGTGACCAAGACACCCGTCGACCACTTCGAAGCCTCGGCCGAAGCCGGAGCCACCAACGATTCGGAATACTGGGTCCGCGGCATGGCGAACGCGCCGCTGGGCCAAGGCCTGGCCTTGCGCGTGAACGGATACTATCGCGACCAGTCGCCGCTGATCGACAACCGGGGTACCGGCAACAACACCCTGGGGGAGGAGAGCTACGGTGTTCAGGCCAAGGTCGCGGCCGATCTCTCCCCGGGCCTTCGTGCGGTGCTGACAGCGGCCTATTCCCACCATGAGTCGAGCTATGGCGACTCGTTCGTCATCGTCCCCGACGACAATGACGCCAGCGGCGTGCCAAGCGGCCTTGGCGTCCTGCAGCGCGCCGTCTCCGGCCTGACCTACGGCTACGGCAACCATAGCCAGAACAAGAACGGCTTCACCGGCGACGTCTTCACCACCCATTCCGTCGTGGCCGAGTTGACCGGGGATGTCAGCGACAAGTTGAAGGTGACCTCCGTCACCGGTTATCGCCGTTTCTACGCGGACAACGCCGGCGATTTCGACGAGATGCCGACAGGCTTCCAGCCGGGCGGCTTCGCGCCCAACCCGTTGCACTGGCCGTTCCTGTTCCAGGACACCGGCCTGCCTCGGACCCCTGAGGTCAATTCCTACGGATCGCAGGAATTCCGCCTCAACTATGCGGGCGAGCGCGCGGACATCGTTGCCGGCGTCTTCGCGCAGTTCATCAAGAGCCGAGGGGAAATCGCGACCACCGTATTCACCGACAACACGATCTTCGGGCTCCCCGGCGTGTTCGGCATTGCGCTTTGGACCCACAACCAGTGGACGGTCCTGGACAACACCTACGCTGCATTTGGTGATATGACCTACAAGCTTACCGACAGCCTCTCGATGTTCGGCGGCTTGCGCTACACCAAGGAGAAGATCAAGGAGACCTACAGCCGCGACGATCGTACCGGCCTCTTCGCCGGGCAGTTCGATCCGCTGACGGGAAACCCGCTGACGCCGCCGGCGTCGGTCACCGCCTTCACCGCAAAGGATGATGAAGGCGAGTGGTCGGGGCGGCTCGGCGTGCAATGGCGGCCTGCCGAGGGCCACAACTTCTACGCATCCTACAATCGTGGCTACAAGGGCCCGGCCGCCGACACCTCCCGACTGGCGTCGGGCCCTGATCCTGTGAACAAGCCCGGCTATCGGCCGATTACGGCGCCGGAAATCGCCACCGCCTTCGAGGTCGGCGCCAAGCAGCGCCTGCTGGCCGGGCGGCTGGTAACCAGCCTGGCGATCTACGACATGAAGATCGAAGGCATCCAGCAGACGTCGCTAATCCCGGGCACGCAGCTTAGCGTCCTGGTCAACGCGGGCGACCTGCGTAGCAAGGGTGTGGAATTCGAGACCCAGTTCGCGCTCAGCAGCGAATGGCGCTTCGGCGGCGGCTTTGCCTATACGGACGCAACCTATGAGAACGCTCCGCTCTTTGCCTGCGCCACCTTCCAGACGGCGGCCCAAGGATGTGTCAATGGTCTGCAGGACATCAACGGCAAGCCAGCGATCAGCAGCCCCAAGTGGAAATACAACCTGTCGGCCGAATATCGTCACCAGTTTAACGCCATCCCCGCTTCGTTGTCGGTAAATGTGAACTGGACGTGGAGCGACAAGATACAATTCTCAGTCTCGGAAGATCCGCTCACGATCGAGCGCAGGCATGCATTCTTGAATGCGTCCGCGACACTGGCCTCCGACGATGGTCATTGGGAAGGAACTATTTTCGGTCGCAACCTGACAGACGAGTTTTACTATAATACCGTGTTGTCAGCTCCCCCCGTCATTGGCAATTCCTTTGGCTATCTCAGCCGAGACTTCAAGGCTTATGGCGGCGTCTCGGTGAGATACAAATATTAGATCACGCGCCAGAGCTGAAAATCCGCGGCGTCTTCATCCTACGAAAGCGGTTCATCGGTCGCGCGCGCCGTTCGAACGGCAGACGCCCGGTTTCCTGGCGATCGGCCGGGCCCATATCCTTCATGGCCGGCGCCGTCGCACTTCCAGCCGCAAGGGGGAATGTACACATTTGTCTATTGTCCTGGAGGGGCCTGGAGCTTAAATCGTCGGCGGCATCCAGAGCGAAGCGCACCCATGAACCCTTCGACGCCAACGCATTCCAAGGCGCCCAAGCATGTTCCACCACATCTGATCCGCGAGTTCGACTTCCGCCACGGCCTAGGCGAGCGGCCGCATGATGTGATCGCCAGGCTGCATCAGGGGCCGCCGGTGTTTTACTCCCCGGTCCAGCAGGCGGGCTTCCCCGGTCACTGGATCATCGTCAAGGCCGAGCATATCCGCCGGATCCTGCAAGACCCCGAGACCTTCTCCAGCCAGAACATGAGCGGCAGGCAGTCGTCCATCGGGGCGCGGCAGATTCCGGTGGACACCGATCCGCCGGAGCACGGCAAGTATCGCGCCCTCATGAACCCGATCTTCTCGCCGACGCGCATGAAAGTGATGGACGAGAAGATACGTCAGCGCGCCATCGACTTCATTGAGCCCTTGGCGGCCCACGGTGCGTGCGATTTCGTGGTGGACTATGCGCAGAAGTTCCCGGCGGCGATCTTCGTCGACCTGATGGGCCTGCCCGCCGAGGAGGTTCCGCAATTTCTGGCCTGGGAGCACCATCTCGTGGGCGGGGAGGCGGAGCATCGGATGTCGGCCACCCAACAGGTCGTCGCGTATCTGAAAGCGTTGTGCGCCGAACGCCGGGTGCGTCCCGCCGACGACCTCGTCACCTTCGTGGTCCAGGCCGAGATCGACGGCCGCAAACTGAATGATGAGGAGGTCAATGGCATAACCTTCCTGTTGTTCATCGCCGGCCTCGACACCGTCGCCAGTTCGCTGGGCTGGCAGATGCGATATTTGGCCGAGCATCCCGTCGATCAACAGCGCCTGCGCGACGATCCCCAACTCATCCCGGAGGCGATGGACGAGATGATGCGCGCCTTCTCGACGGTGAGCGCCAGCCGCTGGTGCATGCGCGACACGGAAATTGGCGGTGTGTTGATTCGCGCTGGCGACCTCGTGACCCCGTCCACCATCTGCGCCAATCTTGATCCCGATGAGTTCGAGGATCCCCAGGTGGTGGATTTCAGCCGAAGTCCCAATCGGCATACGGCGTTTTCATACGGTCCCCACCGTTGCCTGGGGTCGCACCTGGCGCGCCGAGAGATGATCATCACCCACCAGGAATGGGGTCGGCTGGTTCCGCCCTATCGGGCCAGGGCCGGCATGGAACTCACCACCCACGGAGGCGGCGTCATCGGCCTCAACAGCCTACCGCTCATCTGGAGTTGAACGGGGCTGGCGGTGGTTTCGACGCGCCTGGCCTGCGGGATTGGGTTCGGCCCCTGTGGAGCCCAGGCGTCGCGCGCCGCTGGACGTTTGTCGCCGCCAATGTCACATGACCTTGCGTAGCGAGGAATGATGACGATGGAGAGTGATGACGAAGAGACGCCGACGCCCGAGCAACTCAAATTGCCCGGCGGACGAAGACTGAAATCCAAGCCCCCCGCAGATCGAAAATGGCGCAGCGCGGAGACTCGCAACCGGCTCCTCAATGCAGCCCTGGCGCTGTTCATGAAGGAGAACTATCCCCGGGTCAGCATCGAGGACATCGCCAAGCGCGCTGGTCTTAGTCGCGCGGCTTTCTACCTACACTATTCGAGCAAGGACGAGATCCTGATCGATTTCGTGCGGCGTTCGGCTGCTGAGCTCGACTACTACTACCGCGGATTCAAACCATCCGAGATACCATCCAAGGATCGCATTCGCGAGTTCATCATAACCTCGATAGATGTTCGACACCGGTATCGGAAGCTCCTCGCCCTCTATTTTCAGGCTGCATCTCTTAACACCGAAATCTATCGGATCTTCGCGCTCAATCGCGACCGCCACATCGCGGTGCTGGGCGAGAACCTTTCGGCTTTCCGCGACATGGGCCGTGGCCCTGAGATCGAGCGGCGGCGTCGGGCTAAGGCCAAGCTCCTTATATGGCAGGTCGAGCAGATGACCACTTACGAGGCCTTCATTCCCGCCGCGGGCGATCTGGAAGCCGAAGTGGACGCGCTCACGGACGCCTTCGACGCCTTCGTTCACGAGTACAACGCCTAAGAAGCAGGGCGCTGGTCGGCTCGATGGCGTTGGGCTTCACGATCTCCAATACACTCCGGCGCTCCGTGCGCCGCTCAATTTCCCGTTGGAAACTCCGGCGCTAACAGATCAGCGGCCCCATAGGTCAGCAACGCGCTGTCAGGCGACGCCGAACGCTGCGCAAGCCGGATAAACTGCAACCCGTCATGGCCGGTTCAAGCCCCACAGGCCGGCGGCGGCCCACTGCCGGCCAGATGATTGACATATGTCCATTCGTATCCGAGATTTGGGCAGACTCCAGGGTTCGAACAGCTGTGGTCGCCGCTGATCGTGGCGTTCCGTCATTGTTGATCACCGACCGGAAGGAGCGCCTGATGACGGACCACGAAGCCATCCGCGACGTGATGACCCGTTACTGCTGGCACGTTGACCACGCGGAATGGGATAGCTGGCTCGCACTTTTCACCTTGGACGCCAGCTGGGGGGCCCGCGGCGAGCGCGCGTTCGAGGGCCGCGACGCGATGATGAAGCTGACGAATGGGCTGGCGAAGAAGTATGATCCTGCGACGTCTGCGCGTCACTTCACGGCCAATCTGCTGATCGACCTCGCGGGCGATCGTGCGCGCCTTCGGACCTATCTCATGACGATCCAGCCCAGCAAGGAGATCGTCCGGCTCGGAGAATACGACATCGACCTCGTCAGGCGGGACGGAAAATGGCTGATGCGCCGACTGGAGTTCTCCCCCTCCGGCGCGGCGTGAGGCCCCTCGCCGCCCGCACCCCGTCTCGCTGCCGGCGGCGCTTGCATTCAGGGCCTGGCGGAGCGATAGGTAGGAGCGTCTGGAAGACATTTGTCTACCAAACTGCTGGTCGGACGTAATCCGCGCTCAACCTCGGGAGCCCCACGATGAAAATGGATGACATGGTGCTGGTCAGCGTGGACGACCATGTCGTCGAACCGCCCAACACGTTCATCGACCACTATCCGGCTCACAAGAAGGACAGCGCGCCACGCATCGTCGCCGAGAGGGATCGCGAGTACTGGTCTTGGGAAGGTCAGCGTTATTCCTCGCATGCGCTGAATGCTGTGGTTGGGCGCCCGCGTAATGAATACGGCGTCGAGCCGCTCTCTTACGAGCACATGCGTCCCGGATGCTATGACGTCAAAGCACGCATAGAAGACATGGACGTAAACGGCGTCCTGGGTTCGATCTGCTTCCCGACCTTCGCCCGGTTCGGCGGCAACACGTTTCTCAACCAGCCCAACAGGGAAGCGGCGTTGCTGGCGGTGCGCGCTTACAACGACTGGCATGTGCATGACTGGTGCGGCGCTGCGCCAGGCCGGCTGATCCCCCTGATCTGCTTGCCGCTATGGGACATGAAGGCGACGCTGGAAGAATTGAGCCGAATGTCCAAGCTGGGCGTGCATGCCGTCACTTTCCCTGACAATCCGACGCGATTGGGCCTGCCGAGCGTGCACAATGAGTATTGGGAACCCTTCTGGAAGGCCTGCAGCGACTTCGCCATGGTGATCAACTGCCATATCGGCAGCGGTGAACCGCCCCAGCATCCGTCGGACGAGACCCCGCATGACGCCTGGATCATCAATATGCCGATGACCATCGCCTTCGCGGCGGGCGACTGGACGGTCGCGGAGTTTTGGGACCGCTACCCCAAATTGCGGATGGCGTTGTCGGAAGGTGGGATTGGCTGGGTCCCCTATTTCCTCGAGCGCGCCGACTTCACCTACGAGCATCACCATGAGTGGACGCACACCGATTTCGGCAAGGATAAGCCGAGCGATCGCTTCAAGCGTCACATCATCACCTGCTTCATCGATGATCAGTTCGGCATCCGTAATCTTCACGACATGAACGAAGACATGGTGACCTGGGAGTGCGACTATCCGCACTCCGACACCGTATGGCCGAACTGTCCGGAATATCTTTGGAAGTGCGTCAAGGATCTGTCGGCGTCAAGGATCGACAAGATTACGCACGCCAATGTCATGAAGCAGTACAGTTACGACCCATTCCAAGTTTTTGGCGGACGCCAGAACTGCACTGTGGGCGCTCTTCGGGCCCGCGCCACGCATGTTGACGTCTCGCCCCGCATGGGGATGGGCGGGCTGAGCGCCGAATGGGAGCAGTCGGCGACCGCCAGCGGCAAGCGCAAACCGATCACCTGCGGCGACGTGAACAAGATGCTGGCCAAGGCGTGACCACCGCCGTCGCGCGTCGGCTTGGACAATGAAGATCACCTGGACGACGCGCCCTACGCGGCCCAGCCAACAGAGGCGTAGCGATTCATGAAGGCCGCTGTCTACGACGACTATGGTGGTCCCGAGGTGCTTCGCTACGAGGATGTCGCCCCCCCGGTTTGTCATCCGAAGGGCGTGCTCATTCGTGTCGAGGCGATCTCGATTGAAGGGGGGGATCTGCTGAATCGATCGGGCAGCCTGCCGAACATCAATGCGGCGCCATTCGTCGGCGGCCGTCAGGCGGCAGGGGAAGTCGTAGAGGTTGGAGACCAGGTTACGGAGTTCGTAGTCGGGCAGCGGGTGGTGGCCACCGCGGTACGCGGCAGTCATGCCGAGTTGTTTGCAGCCCCGGCGCGCACGACCTGGCGGATCCCCGATCGCCTCGATGCGGCCGCGGCTGCTGCGATCCCCGTTGCGTTCGGCACCGCTCAGGAAGCGCTGTTCAGATACGGCGGCTTCACGGAGGGACAGATGGTTCTAGTGCGCGGCGGCGCCGGGGGCGTGGGCGTCGCCGCGATCCAGATGGCGCAAGCCGCGGGCGCCGCCCTGGTCGTGGCGACGGGCTCTTCGGATGAACGACTCGAACGGCTGAAGGCCTTTGGCATGAATGTCGGGATCAATCACCGGCGCGAGCAACTGGCCGAGCGGATCATGACGCTAACCGAGGGGCGCGGCGTCGACCTGGTCGTCGACCCTGTCGCTGGGGCGGGCCTCCAGCAGTGCATTCATGCCCTGGCGCGCGGCGGACGCGTCGTCATGTGCGGCCAAGCCAGCCGCGAACCGGCGCTCGCCGACCTGGCGAGCCTGATGGAACGCAATGCAGCGGTTGCTGGCTTTGCGCTCGACATTGCGAGTCCGCGTGTCCATCGCGCGATCGCGGAGCTCCTGGAGGACTGCGCGTCGGGTCGCTACCGAGTGATAATCGACCGCATCTTTCCGCTCGCTGAAGCGGCGGCCGCCCATGCGTATGCCGAAAGCCGTCAGGCCGTCGGCCGCATCCTGCTTAAGCCCTAGCGCGCGACGAGTCGCTCATCGCAACCACCAAGTGGGCCGACGTGCTGGCGCTCCGGCGCGACGGCGGGCTTAACGCGCCAGCCAGACGTTCCTCTTGTGCATGAACTCCTCGACGCCCATGCGCCCGCCGATGCGGCCGTAGCCGCTGGCGCCGCGCCCCCCAAACGGAGCTCCGGCCGGGTGGGCTCGCAGTCCGCCATTGATGTAGACCATCCCGGCCTTCAGCGCGGCTGCGACGTTGTGCGCGCGCTTGAGCGACGCAGTCTGGACATAGCCGGCCAAGCCGTAAGGCGTTGAATTGGCCAGCGCGATCGCTTCGGCCTCGTCCGTGAAGGGCGTGACGATGATCACCGGCCCGAACACCTCCTGATGGAAGATGTCGGCGTCGGTCGGCACGTCGACTAAAACGGTCGGCTCGACGAAGAACCCGTCGGCCACCGCCCCACCAGCTCGCGAGCCGCCTGTCGCAAGGCGCGCACCCTGTTTGACCGCAGCCTGGATCATGTCGACGATCCTGTCGGCGGACGCGCAGCTGATGACTGGACCGACGCTGACGCCCCGTTCCCGCGGATCGCCGACCACCGCCGCCTTCGCGAGGGCGCTGAGCTTCTCCACGAAGGCGTCGTAAACGCCCTTCTGCACCAGGATCCGCGCACCGGCGGTGCAGGACTGGCCGCTGAGCCCCTGCGCCGCGGCCATCGCCAGCTTCGCCGCCATGTCGAGGTCCGCATCCTCGAACACAAGATTTGCCGACTTGCCGCCCAGTTCGAGCCCTATCGGCGTGAGGTTGTCCGCCGCCAGGCGCGCGATGGAACGGCCGGTTTCCGTCGCCCCGGTGAAGTGGATGAAATCGACGCCGGGATCGCTGGCCAGGGCGATGCCGGCTTCCTTGCCGCCGACGATGACATTGATCACGCCCGCCGGGAGACCGACCTCGAGGCAAAGTTCCGCCCAGCGGGTGCAACTGTAGGGCGCCAGTTCCGAGGGTTTCACTACGACGGTGTTGCCGGCCGCCAGGGCGGGCGCGATGACGTTGATCATCGTGATGAGCGGCGCATTCCAGGGGATCAGCACCGCGACGACCCCGTAGGGTTCCAGGAGTATATAGTCGAATCCGTGGCCGACGCCCCCGGTGACCACCTCTCCGCCGAGCTTGTCGACCCAACCGGCGTTGTAGGTCAGGGTTCCCGCGCAGATCTCACCGTACTTGCGCGCGCCGGTTCCGGTCTCGATCGCCGAAATCTCGGAGAGCTCCTTGTCGTTGGCGCGGGTCATGTCCGCAAGTCGCAGCAACATGTCCCGGCGGCCTTCAGGACCAAGCGCCTGCCAGGCTGCGAGCCCGTCACGCGCCGCCTTCACGGCCGCTTGCGCCTCGGCCGCGCCGGACAGCGGAAGGGTGCCGGTGGGTTTGCCTGTCGGGGGGAAAAGGTGGGTCCACTGTCCCCCCGATGTTGTCGAGACCCGTCTGTCTCCGATCACCAGATCAGTGCGAGGAAGGACGGAGAAGTCGTTTGTCGTCACAACGGAAACCTCTTCTCGTAAGTTGTTTGGCCGCTGGCGCCGCACTGCTTGGGCCCGCGGCCAGCCTTGAGGCGCACCTAGGTGACCCAGATCGCGGTTAGGAGCACGAGGCTAGAATTTTGATTGTCAGTTGTCTACCATTTGCGACAGTCGGGCTTTGATCCAGCGGACTGTCGTTGGGGGCTGTCATCCGTGCATGGCCCCTGCTCTGCAAGCCTTCGACCAGCGGGCGCCGCTTCGCCGGGCCGATGGGTCGATCTGGCGTAGCAGCTGCAGGCGAGGCTGGCTGCGTCCCGTCTTATTCTCGAACCAGGACCATGCAGCCGCAGGTATTGCCGCCGCCGCTGGCCGCGACGGCCAACTGCGGCGGGGTCTCCAGTTGGCGTTCCCCCGCCCGGCCCCACATCTGAAGCGCCGCTTCGTGCAATAGTCCGAAACCATGGGTGCGGCCCTCGGAGAGCTGGGAGCCGTGGGTGTTGATCGGTAGGGGGCCGTCCCGGGCTATGCGGTGGCCGCCCTCGATGAACGGGCCGCCTTCGCCCTTCCCGCAGAAACCCAGAGCCTCCAGCCACATCAGCGTCAGGACGCTGAAGCCATCGTAGAGTTGAGCGGTCTGCACATCCTTTGGCTTCAGGTCGGTGCGGGACCACATCATCGCCGACGCCTCGTGGCCCATCATGGTGGTCAGGTCCGCCCGCTGATCCCAGTGGGGCCTGTCATGAATCGCCGAACCTACGGCCTCGATCCGCAGCGGCGGATGGCGCAGCCCCCGGGTCTCGTCCATCCGTGAGAGGATCACCGCCGTCGAGGCGTCGACCGGCACGTCGCAGTCGTAGAGGCGAAGCGGCGTGGTTATGTAGCGCGACGCCAGGTAGTCATCGAGCGTCAGCGGCGTTCGGTAGATCGCCTTGGGGTTCAGCATGGCGTTGCGGCGCGCGTTCACCGCGATCTGGCCGAGTTGCGCCTCGGTCGTGCCGTACTCCTGGAAGTGCCGCTGGGCATAGAATGCGGTCCAGTTGGCTGCAGACATCGCGCCGAACGGCAACAACCACTGGAAGCGCTGATCGGGGACTCGTTCGGTTGCGAAAGGACTCGCCCGGTCCGCCTGGGCCCGGCTGGTGGCCTCCGCGACCGTGCGGAACACCAGGACGTGGCGAGCCATGCCGCTCGCCAGCGCCGCGACGCCGGAGAACATCGGGCCGTACTGCGGCGTCTCCGCCGCGCCGAGCTGCCACGACAGCGGCAGGCGAAGGGCGTCCTTCACCTCATCAACCCCGATCGGCCCCAGGCCGGGATCCCGGTCGGTGCGGCCCGGCCAGGTGGCGACGCCGTCGATCTCGCTACGGTCGAGGCCCGCATCTTCGATGGCGGCCAGGCAGGCGGTGAGGGTGAGTGCGAGCGCCGAGCGCCTGGCGGGGCGGGCGATCTCCGATTGGCCCACCCCGGTGATCGCTACGGTCTTCTCGAGAAACCGCGTCATGCCGGGCGGTCCTCCCGGAACAGCGGCAGCCACACGTCCGCGCGTTCCAGGAATTTCACCCAAAGCGGCATGCCGATCGTGACGTGGTCCAGGGGGGTGTCGACGATGTTAGTGGTGATCCGAAGGTTCGCCTGCTCGACCAGTTCCACTAAGCCGACGATGTAGGGAGTCTTCATTCCCGGAGACCAGGCCTGGTAGTTGACCGTGAAGCTTGCGAGCCTCGCCCGCCCCGACACCGGCTCCGCCTTGACGTCAAACGACAGGCATTCGGGGCAGAGTGGCGACGGCGGATGAATATGGAAGCCGCATGCCTGACAACGGGCGATCATCAGCCGCCCCTCCCGACCACCGCGAGGATCAAAATCTGAGGCGCCGGCGGCGGAATGCGATGGGTCGGTCATAGGCGTTTCGATCAACCTCGTTCCCGATGATGGTCGCCGGCGCGGAGTCGTAGGATTTCCTCGGCCATTGATCGCATCACCGCATTGAGAGGACCGTTCGCAAGCCCTTGCCGCTGCGTAGGTCGTCGAGGCCCTGATTGACTTCCGCGAGCGGTCGCATCGACGTCGCCATCGTCTCGAGGTCCAGCATCCCGGCGCGCCAGAAGTCGAGGATCAGCGGCACGTCCCGGGACGCATTGCACGAGCCGAGCATGGATCCCAGCAGGCGCTTCTCCTGGGCGATCAGCATGCCCTGATGGACCCCGCCCAACGTATCGTCCCCCATCGGCGCGCCGATCAGCACGACGGCGCCGCCCGGCTTGATCGCCCTCACGCCAGTCGCCACCAGGGCCGGCGAACCGACGACTTCGAAGGCGTAGTCTGCGCCGCCCCGAACCTGCTTCTTGAGCGATGCGACCACATCTTCCTCGGTCGGATCGATGGCGCCGGTCGCGCCGAGTTTCATGGCCATCTCCCGGCGTTCCTTGAGCGGATCGCTGACCACGATGTGCGATGCGCCGGCGATCCGCGCGCCCTGGACGACGGACTGGCCGACGCCGCCAAGCCCCAACACCAGCACCGTCGAACCCGGCTCGACCTTGGCGGTGTTGAGCACCGCTCCCAGACCCGTCTGCACGCCGCAACCGATCAGGCAGGCCAGCTCAAGCGGCACGTCCGCCGGGATCTTGATGGCTGCGATCGCGTCCATCACCACGGCCTCGGACCAAGCCCCGACGCCGTTGCCGCGATAGACCGGACGCCCGTTGCGACTGAACGGAACGACGCCGTCCTGCAATCGGCCCTTCATCCAGCCGCGACCTTTGAAGCACTGTGAAGGGTGATCGTGCAGGCAGGGCTCACAACGGCCGCACGAGGGGGAGGGGGTGATCACCACATGGTCGCCGACCTCGAGATCGAGCACGCCGGGCCCGACCTCCTCGATCACGCCGGCGGCCTCGTGCCCGGCGATCAGGGGCAGGGGCGTGAGACCACCGCCCATGTGCAGGTCCGAGTGGCAAATGCCGCAAAACGCAATGCGGATCCGGACCTGTCCCACGCCGGTCGCGGCGAGCACAACGTCGTCGACGACGTCCAGGGGCTGGCCATATTCATGCAGGAGCGCCGCGCGCATCGTCAGATCCTTTCCGGATATCCGGCCGGTCGTCCGGTCGCCTGGCCTAAATGCGGCACAGGTCGACTTTCACGCCAGGCGACTTGGCGCGAATACGATAGATCCGCGCATTGCGACCCACCTCTTCGGGGTCGGAGTCCGTCACGACGAACATGTCGGTCCGGTCCTGTCCGCCGAAGCAGAGGCTGAGAGTGTTCTTCATCGGCAGCTCGATGCGGCTGACCTCCCGTCCATCCGGCGTGTATTCGGCGACACAGCCGCCGTAGTGGAACGCGATCCATATGTGGCCCGCCTCGTCGACGGCCAGTCCGTCCGGATGACCGGGCGTGCCCTTCGTGGAGAACGTCCCGAGCCGCACGGGTCGGTTGTTCTCCATCCGCGAAACGATCACATGGTCGCTGTAGGTGTCCGAGTGGTAGAGGCGGGCGCCGTCTGGCGACAGGGCGATCCCGTTCGTCAGCTTGACGCCGCCGTAGATGATCGAGCCCTCGTGCGGCGCGGTGATCTGAAGCAGCTCGCCGGGGATCTGCACGCCGTCATCCGTGAACCGCGTGCTGCCGACCAGGATCGATCCGTCCCGGGCGACATGGGCGTCGTTGAAGCCGCCGACCCCCTCGCCCGGGAGGGCGGCGAGGTCTTCCCGGGTGAAAAGGATCCGCGATTCACCATTGTGCACGTGGGATACGTCGCGGCCGGTGATGATGTAGCCTCCGTCCGCGTGGGCGCAGTTGCCGCCCGAGCCGCGCCGCTTCGGGACGATGACGCTCAGTTCGCCCTTGCTGTTGAGGTGGTGAACACCGCCTCCCGCGACGTCGGAAAACACCAGGCCGCCCTCGCCGTCGTCGACGGGGCCTTCCAAGGTCGCGAACCCGGTGGAGAGGATCTCAACATAGGTCATAGTCGACGGCTTTCCTGGGCTAGGGCTATTTCGCGTCCGCAATCACCCGCCGGGCGGCAGACCAGGCGGACGAAGTGCGCACGGCGCCGAGGTACGCGGCCGAATGGATGAAGACCTCGACGACCTCGGATTTCGTGCATCCTAGACGCAGGGCGCCGGAGACGTGGGAGCGCAGCTCGGTTTCGGCGCCGCCGGCGGCGATGATCATCCCGATCGTGATCAGTTCGCGCGTCTTGCTGTCGAGCGTGCTGCGGGGCCATGAATCCGCGAACGCATTCATGACCAACTGGCGGTTCAGGTACTCCGCCTCCGGCGGTTCACCCTCCCGCGCCTCGACCCTCCAGGTCACCCCGTAGAGATCCTGCATCGTCTGGGCGGCCAACTCCTGACGGCTCTGCGTCATTTCGTGTCTCTCACCATGCTTGCGAGCGCCCGCATGGACGCCGTCATTTGGGAAACATCCGTCTATATCTATCGGCAGACAAGCCCCCAATTTTGGGGGCAGCGCTTTCGACCGGACGCGTGCGCTTCGTCGCCTTCTACAGCGGCCTCAGGACCCCATGGCCGAAGTCGATCGGTCGCGGCAAGAGCCTCATAATCCTCGGAAAATAATAATATAATGCCGACTCTCGAAAGCTCGCTCCAGTCTCAGGAGCGCTCAGCATACCGCTCTCGCCGGCGGCGACGGAGATGTCCGGTCGCGCGCCTAAGGTGCGCAGCCCGACGCTGGGACGGGCGCGCCGAGGCCTCACATATGGTAGACAATTGACAATCAAAATACTATCTAACCGCTTCCAAGCGTGACCTGCATCGCTCGTGCGCCGCGGAGCAACAGGCCCCCATCTCGCCGGAAAGAGACCATCACCTTGCAAGCAGCGGCTGACTTCATCATCGTGGGCGCGGGGTCAGCTGGCTGCGCCATCGCCGCCCGGCTGACCGAAGATCCTTCGTGCCGCGTCCTGTTGATCGAGGCGGGGGGCCGCGACCGCAATCCCTACATCAAGTTGCCGGTGGGCTATGCCCGCACGATGGGGGATCCCAGCGTGGACTGGTGCTACACGCTCGGCCCGGAACCGCACCTCAACAACCGCAAGATCGCCTATCCCCGTGGCAAGGTAATTGGAGGCAGCAGTTCGATCAACGGCGAGATCTATGCGCGCGGCGGGCGGGCGGATTACGACGGCTGGGCGGCCCAGGGATGCGCCGGCTGGGACTGGGAATCCGTCCTGCCCTACTTCCGGCGCTCAGAGGACTTTGTCGGCGGTGGGGAGACGCGCGGCGCCGGCGGCCCGTTGACGGTGACCTACAACAACAACTTCGGTTCCGTCGCCGACCTGATGCTTGAGGCGGGCCGGCAGGTCGGCGTGCCCACGGTCCATGATTACAACAGTCCGGAAGCGATGGGCTTCGGGCGCGGGCAGTTCAACATCCGCAACGGCCGCCGCTGGAGCTGCGCGGACGCCTACCTGCGGCCGGCGCTACGACGCCCCAACCTCGAGCTCGTCATGCAGGCTGAGGTGCTGCGCCTGGCGATCGGGAACGGCGTGGCGGCGGGGGTCGAGATCCGGCGCGACGGCATTTCCCAGACCCTGCGCGCCAACCGCGAGGTGATTCTCTGCGCCGGAGCGATCGGATCGCCCTTGCTGTTGGAGCGCTCGGGGATCGGCCAGCCGAGGAGGCTGGCCGCCACGGGAGTTCCCGTGGTGGCAGAGGCCCCTGAGGTCGGCGAAAACCTGCAGGACCACCTGATCTTCTACCTCCGCCGGCGCTTGAGCCGGGGGCCATCTCTCCGCGGCGAGACCGGCGGCCTTCGGGTTGTTGTCAATGCGTTGAACTATGCGCTGTTTCGAAAGGGCTTCTTGAGCGGTCCGCCCGCGCACGTGGTGGGATACGCCCGGGCGGCGCCGGGCGAGGGACCCTCCGATGTGCAATTCTTCGGGGCGCCCGTCACCTATTCCCTTACGAGCGGCAAGGCCGGGAAGTCGAAGGTCGTCTTCGACAGTAAGTCGGCGATGGGCCTGGCCTTCTTCCAGAGCCGTCCGGTGAGCAGAGGCCATGTCCATGCGGTGTCCTCCGATAGCGACGCGCAGCCGGAGATCGTCGCGAACTTCATGGCCGCGGAGGAAGACCAGCAGACGGTGCTCGCAGGCCTGCGCCTGGCGCGCCAGATCATGCATCAACCTGCGTTCGATAAGATTGGCCTGGAGGAGATGACGCCAGGACCTCGGAAGCAGAGCGACGAGGACCTGCTCGCCTTCGCCCGCAAGGCCGGCTCGCCGTCCTATCACACGATCGGAACCTGCCGGATGGGGGCCGACGCCCGATCGGTGGTCGACACCCAATTGCGCGCCCGCGCGATCGGCGGACTTCGCATTGCGGATGCGTCGGTCATGCCCAGCATGGTGGGCGCCAACACCCATGCCGCGAGCGTGATGATCGGCGAACGTGCCGCCGACCTGATCCGCGGAAACTGAACAGGCCAGAGCAGCGGCCATGCCGCCTCGGCTCGGTCGTCAGTCGCCGCGCGGCATGCGCAGAACCCGCTCGGCGATCACATTGCGGAGAATCTCGGAACTGCCGCCGGCGATGGTGTAGGTGCGGGCGTAGAGAAACCGATCCGGCCACCGGCCGCTGTCGCGCGCGCAATCATCGCCCTCGAAGTACAGTGCGTCTTCGCCCAGCAGACTCATCGCCAGCAACCCGACGCCCAGGTTGGTGTCGGCGAAGAAGCACTTCGCGATGGGCGGGTCCTGCATGCGGCCCTTGCCGCTCTGTTCGCGGCTCGCGAGCGCCAGCCCCAGGAGATTGCTGATCTGGCAGGCGGCATGCAGGTCCACCAACTTGTGCCGCAGGCCGTCCGCCAGCGCCTCGCCTTGCGCCAGCTTCTCGCGGGCGATTTCGAGCAGGTCGTCCATGGCGCTGCGGGTCGACGCGCCATAGGCGGCGGTGTTGATCCGCTCCTTGGCGAGGACGGCGTTGGCCACCTTCCAACCCTCGCCCTCGCCCCCCACTCGATGGGCGACGGGGACGACAGCGTCGGCGAGAAAGACTTCGTTGAAATCGTGCGTGCCGGTGATCTCGCGGATCGGTCGGACCACAACCCCGGGCTGGCGCATGTCGATGACAAAGGCGGTGATGCCCCCATGCTTCGATCCCTCGGTTGAGGTGCGCGCCAGGAGCAGGCCGAAGTCCGCATACTGCGCCCCGGTGTTCCACACCTTCTGACCATTGACGACATAGACGTCGCCGCGCCGTTCGGCTCGGGTGCGCAGCGCCGCCAGGTCGCTCCCGCCGCTCGGCTCGCTGAACAGCTGGCACCAGACGATCTCGCTTGAGCGGGTCTTCGGCAGAAGGTCCTGCTTCACGTCCTCCGAACAGAAATTGATGATCGCGTGCGCGGCGTAGGTGGCGAAGTACAGCAGGGGCGGGACCCGCGCCTTCGCGATCTCCATGGCGACGGTGTATTCGTCAATCGGGCTTGGATCCGGAACGCCACCATATTCGACCGGCCAGTTTCGCCCGACGAACTGCTCCTCGTACAGCCGCGCCGACCATCGCCGCCACGCCGCCCATTCCGCGGGGTCCTCGACGACTCGCGTTCCGTTCCTCAGGTGGATCTTCGGCGCTTCGCTGGAAATCAGATCGAGGAGGCGTGCGCGTAGGGCTTCAGTCTGCGGGGAGCTGTCCAGGTCCATCGGTTCCTCATCTGGCGGACAGTCCGGCCCATCGCGCCCAGCGGCGACCGCCAACTTTACACGCCATCATATTCGTTTACACATGTGTACCAACTGTCGGCAAGAGGAAGCGCGCCAAAGTGAGCTTGGTTCGCCGCCGCGCTGGCGTCGGCACGGCCCGCACGAGGGGCGCCGCCGCAAGCAGTCGATGTCACCGCGGGGAAAGTGAACCGGAATGGCGATCGCACTAGAATATCCGGCCGACGTCGCCGCCGCGGTCGAGGGAGTGGAGAAGTTCCTTCGAAAGGAGGTCTGGCCGCTTCACGAAAAGCACGCCGACATCCTCCATGACGACACCCGCAAATACGGCCGCAACGGCCTGATGACCGACGACGTCCTGGACCTCGTGCGGCGTGTCCGCATGGCCTCGGCCGACGCCGGATACTTCGCGATGTGCATCCCGGAGGAAATGGGCGGCGGAGGGATGGGATTCCTGGCCTATTTCGCGGCCTGGGAGAGGATCTTCCACCTGAGCGGCTCGAAGTATTGGCTGGCGCATTACGTCATAAGCCACTGGGTCCGCGGACCGAGCCCAGTCCTGCTGGGTCTCAGCGACGAACTGCGGCGCACCGTTCTGCCGAAGCTGATGTCCGGGGAGATGACCACTTGCTTCGGGCTGTCGGAGCCTGGCGCCGGCTCCGACGCGGCAGGCATCAAGACCGCGGCCACGCCGGACGGCGACGGCTGGAGACTGAATGGCAGCAAGATCTGGACGAGCAACAGTCCTCACGCGGATTATGCGATGGTCTTTGCGGTGACGGATCCCGAGAAGGGGCGTGCGGGCGCCGGGATCAGCGCCTTTCTCGTGCCGACGTCCTCCGAAGGTTTCCGCGTCGAGCGGGTCATCAAGATGTGGGGCAGCATCGGCGGCGATGAAGCGGTGCTGCATTTTGACGATGTGCGGATCGAGCCGCATCAACTGGTGGGAACGTTGAACGCCGGCTTCGCCACGGCTCTCTTGGGGACAAGTCTCGGACGGCTCTACAATTGCGCGCGCGCCGTCGGACTGTCGCGTTGGTCTTTGGAAATGGCGTTCGACTACGCGAAGACGCGGCAGGCGTTCGGCAAGCCGATCTCGGATTATCAAGGCGTGACCTTTCCCCTGGCCGAGTCGGCCATGCAGGTTCAGGCCGCGCACCTGATGAGCCTCAACGTCGCCCAGCTGCTGGACCGGGGGCTGCCCGCCCGTCGGGACCTGGCGATGGCGAAGGCGTTCGCCACGGAGGTTGGGGTGCGCGCGGTCGATCGCGCCATCCAGACTCACGGCGCGATGGGAATGACCAACGAGCTCTATCTCACCGACGCCTATGTGATCCTTCGCAAGATCAATATCGCGGACGGGACGAACGAAATCCTGCGGCGCGCCATCGTGAAGGAGATGCTGCAGGGAGACATCGCCCTCTAGTCCAGGGACGCGCCCGTGGCCGCGGCGACGTCGGCTAGCCGGGCCGGGAGCCGGCGCGAAATCAAGGTGGATAGTCGTCTATAAGCAGGGGCGTCACGGGGAGGGGATCGTTCGATGCATTTCGACTACACGGACGAACATGACATGCTTCGCGACGCGGCGCGGGGCCACATCCAGCGCAACAGTCCGGTCGCCGCGTACCGCAGGGGACTGACCTCGACCGCGGCCTACCGGACCGGTTCGCTCCGCCTCGACGCGCAGCAAGGCTGGGCGGCGATGATGGCAGGTGATGACGCCGTCAGCATTGTGGAGGCGATGGTTGTCGCCGAGGAACTGGGTCGGGCGTCGCATTCCGGCGCGTTCGCGGCCTCCAACAGCGCCGCATGGGCTGTGGCGCAATCTCCGGCCCCTGGCTTGCGGGCGAAGGTCGCGGCGCTGAAGGCGGGAGGGACGGCCCTTGGCGCTGCGGCCGGCGCGTCGAAGGTGCAAGCCATCGTCACGCCCGGCGGATTGCGGATCGAGGGCGGTCTGCGGTTTGTCCAGGATGCGGACATCGCCGGCGACCTGCTGGTCGCCGCGTCGACCGAGGGCGGTCAGCTGCAGGTGCTTGTGCCCGCAGACGCCCGAGGGATCACGCTTCGCCCGGTGACGTCCGTGGACGTGACCCGCACCTGGTTCGACGTGCGCTTTGAGGACGTGATCGTCGCGCCCGAACTCATCGTCTCGGAGGGCCCCGATGCGATCAGCCGGCGCGCTGACCTCGCCGCCGTGCTCGTGGCGGCCGACAGCGTCGGCGCGGCCGCGCACCTGTTAGGCATCACAGTAGCGTACGCCAAGGAACGCGCCGCGTTCGGCAAGACCATCGCGGCGTTCCAGGCCGTCAAACACCGCTGCGCCGACATGCTGATCCGCCTGGAGAGCGCGAGGGTCGCGGTCTGGTACGCCGCTCTCGCCTTGCGCGACCAACGCCCGGACGCTGCGGAGGCCGCGGCCATCGCCAAGTTCTACGCGACGGAGGCGGCGTCATGGATCGCTGGCGAAGCGTTACAGTTGCACGGCGGGATCGGCATGACCTGGGAGCATGACCTCCACCTCTTCCTCAAGCGGGCGAAGGCCAACGAGCTGCTGTTCGGCTCCAACCACAGGCATCGGGACAAGGTCGCGGAGGCGTTGGCTATCTGAAAACAGGCGTGCGCGATCCCGGCGTGAACGATCTGTCCGAGCTACAGGAGGAGGCGATATGTACGACGTCATGCGGGGCGTGCGGGTGGTCGAACTCGCCGAGCATACCTTCGCGCCGGCCGCGGCCATGGTCCTTGCGGATTGGGGCGCCGACGTCATCAAGGTCGAACGGACCGACAATGGCGGCGACCCGGCGCGCCGCCACGCGGCCGTGGCGGCCGACGCCAAGGTCAACCCGTTCTTCGACACGGCGAACCGCGGCAAGCGGGCGATAGCCATCGACCTGCTGAATCCCGCCGGGCGGGCGCAGTTCCTGAAACTCGTCGCCGCAGCGGATGTCTTCGTCACCAGCCTCAGGGAAGGCGCACGGCGCAGGATGGGGATCGAGCCCTCCGATCTGATGGCGCTCAATCCGAGGCTGATCTACGCCCGAGCGACAGGGTACGGGCTGCGCGGCCCCCTCGCCCAGCGGGCCGGGTTCGATCTGCCGTCGTCATGGTGCTACGGCGGCGCAGCCTACATGCTGACCCCTGATGGGGGTGAACCGACCATGCAGCCTGGATCGGTTGGCGACCTTAGCGGCGCCATGGCGCTAGCTGGGGCGATCGCTGCAGCCTTGTTCCGCCGCGAACGCACTGGCGCCGGAGCGATCGTCGACAATTCGCTTTATCTCACCGGGGCCTGGATCATGTGCCAGTCAGTCGTGGCGGCCTCCGCAGGGACGCCCCGGCGCAAAATGATCCAGCGGCGCACCGAGGCCGGCAACGCCCTGGTGAACTTCTATCGCACGCGCGATGACCGTTGGCTGAACCTTTGCCTTACCTATGAGGCCTGGTGGCCCGGGTTCGCCCGCCACCTCGGCCGCGAGGACCTGCTCGACGATCCGCGGTTCGCCGACTCCAGACGGCGCGTCGACCACAGCGCAGAGCTGATTGCGGAACTGGATGCGACATTCGCAACGAAATCCCTCGCCGAATGGAGCCGGGCGTTCGAACATCTGGAAGGCGCCTGGGCTCCCGTGCAGAATCCCGCCGAGCTGATCGGCGACGCGCAGGCTGTCGAGAACGGCTTCGTCGTGGAGATCCCGATACCTGGGGGCGGCGACTATGTCGGCGTCGCATCGCCCGCGCAGTTCGACGAGCAGCCGGTTCGCGCGCTCCGGAGCAGTCCGCTGTTCGCGCAGCACACCGACGAGATTCTTCGCGACATGGGCGTGACGCAGGCCGAGATCGCCGAGCTTCGGAGCAGCCTCGCGATCGTTTGAGCCACGCCGGCGCGGGAGCCCGATGCCAGAGCGAGGCCGGTTCAGGCTGACCCAATTCCCGCTCATCCCGGTGAAGGCCGAAACCCCACAGGGGTCGATTTTCCGACGGGAATCAATATCGACAGATGTCTACCAATCTCCTAAGTTCGGGCCGGCGGGCGCGACAGGTGTCGCCAGCCGGCCTCGCCGTGATCGTTTGATCGTAAGAAGAAGGAGGCAGCAAGTTGCAGGACTTGAAGACGGTTCTATTCGAGCAGGGCGACGACCACGTCGCGACGATAACAGTCAACCGGCCGGAGGCTCTGAACGCTTATAGCCAACTGACGTTGCGTGAAATGCAGACGCTCTGGCGTCACATCCAGAAGGACGACTCCATTCGCGCCGTCGTGGTGCGGGCCGCTCCGGGCCGCGCCTTCAGCACCGGTGTGGACCAGCGCGAGGCCCGCGAGCCGATCACGAACGTCTGGTCGGTGGAGGACCCAGGCTCGTTCCTTTGCCCGAAAGCCAACGCCTGCTGGAAACCAGTCATCTCCGCGGTGAATGGGATGTGCGCCGGGGGGGCCTTCTACATCCTCAACGAAAGCGACATCGTCATCTGTTCGGAAGACGCGACGTTCTTCGATCCACACGTGACGTACGGGATGACCTCGGCGCTCGAACCCATCGGCATGCGGTATCGCATGATGCTCGGGGATGTGCTGCGCATGGTCCTGCTCGGCAACGATGAGCGCATATCCGCCATGACGGCGCTGCGCATCGGCATCGTGAGCGAAGTTGTCCCGGTCGGGACGCTTTGGGCCCGCGCGCACGAGTTGGCGGCGAAGGTCGCCCTGAAGCCACCGGCCGCGACCCAGGGAAGCGTGCGTGCGATTTGGGAGTCGCTCGACATGAATCGCACAGCGGCCCTCCAGACCGCTCTGAAATACACTCAGGTCGGCAATCCGATCGGCACAGCGCAGGTCGATCGACCGGCGGTGATGGCGGCCGCCAAGATTTTCGAAGTTCGCTGAAAGTATAAGTTGGGCGTTCCTCCGCGGGTATTTCGCTTTCTTCTTGGACTCCCTCAGACGGTCGCGTTCCTTCACTGACGCCGGGTGAGGGCTCGGATGCATGCGAACAGCTGATCGTCCAGGAGAGGCTTCTCAACCAGTGGCGCGCTTAGTTCCTCAGCCTGAGATCTCAACGTCCGCGCGGGATTGGTCGTGATGATGACGGCCGGCGCGCGGTCGCCTCGGGCCCTGAGACGCGTCAGCAGGTCGATGCCGGACTCGTCGGGGAGGTGTTGGTCAATCACCAAGCAATCTGCCGTTCCGGACCGGAGAGCGGCGAACATGGCTCCTGCAGTGCGATAGGACTGCACCACATAACCCTCAGTCTCCAAAGCAAAGCTTAGGGCGTTGAGCACAGCCGCATCGTCATCGACGATGGCCACCGTCGTAGATTTCGCGTGGCTCGGTCGAATGTCCATGAAATCCAATCGCAGCGGCGGATCCGCGAGCCTGCAGATTCGCACGCTGCGGTCCGTTCGCCTTGACTTGTCGCAAAAATCTAGAGCCCGGCCGCGAGCGCGATACGCATGAGCTCCGAAATGTTCCGAGCCGATGTCTTGGACATCAGGTTCGCCCGGTAGACCTCGACTGTGCGAGGACTGATGTCCAGCTCGTAGGCGATCACCTTGTTGGCCTTGCCCGCCACGACTCCGATCAGGACGTCCCGCTCACGCGGCGAAAGTTGCGAGAGCCTTTGCTCGGCTTCGCGCTTCGCCTGATCGGCGCCCTCCTCTCGATACGAAAGTGCGGCGCGCACCGCTTCGATCAGGGCTTCATCCGAGAAAGGCTTCTCGATGAAATCGACGACCCCCGCCTTCATCGCTTCCACGGCCAACGGCACATCGCCATGGCCTGTCATGACGACGACGGGAACGTTGACGCCGTCATCCTTCAGTTTGCGGATCAGCGCGAGCCCGGTCATGTCGGGCATGCGAATATCCGTCACGATGCACCCGGCCGACAGGTTGGGCAGGGCCTCCAGGAACGCGACCGCAGACTCGTAGAGCTTTGTATTGAAGCCTTGAATATCCAGCAGGAACGCCAGCGAGTCGCGCATGGCCTCGTCGTCGTCGATCACATGGACGGTCTTCTCAGGCACCGGCGGCCTCCTTTTCCGCGAGTGGCAGAGTGAAACTGAAAGTGGCCCCCCCTTGCGCGTTGCGCTCGGCCCAGATCCGCCCGCCCTGGGCCTCGATGATCGTGCGGCATATGGAGAGTCCCACGCCCATCCCCTGAGGCTTGCTGGTGACGAAGGGTTGAAAAAGGCGCTCGGCGACCTCCGGGTCTATGCCAGATCCGGTGTCGGCGACGGAAATCAGCACCACGTCATCCGGCCCCAAGGCGACGGAGATCGTGAGATCCCGGCGCTCGACGGCCTCCATGGCCTCGATCGCGTTGCGGATGAGGTTCAACGCCACCTGCTGCACCTGAACCTTGTCGACCACGACACGGCCGATGTTGCGGGCGAACCGCAGCGCAACCCGGACGCCCTGCTCCTTGGCGCCCACCAGGGCCAGGGCGCTGGCCTCCTCCATCAGTTTGGCGGGGTCTTCCAGCGTGTGCTGGGTTTCGCCCTTTGAGACGAACTCCCTCAGCCGCTTGATGATGTCGCCGGCGCGAAGCGCCTGGTCGCTCGCCTTGTCGAGCGCGGCTCGCAGCCGGCTCAGGTCCGGCTGGGGCGCATCCAGCAGCGTGGCCGAACCCTTCATGTAGTTGGCGATGGCCGAGAGCGGCTGGTTCAGTTCATGCGCCAGGGACGAAGCCATTTCACCCATCGCGGTCAGCCGGGAGACATGGACGAGCTCCGACTGCAGCTGCTGCAGGCGGCGTTCCTGGTCGCGCCGCTCGGTCAGGTCGCGCACGAAGCCGGTGAAGAAACGGTCCCGGCCGACCCGGGCTTCGCCCACCGCCAACTCCATGGGAAAGGTGGACCCGTCTTTGCGCTCTCCGACCACGATGCGGCCTATTCCGATAATGCGCCGCTCGCCAGTCGTCATATAGCGGTGGAGGTAATGGTCATGTTCCTCTCGATAGGGGGCGGGCATCAGGACAGCGACATTCCGACCGATCGCCTCCTCGGGGGTCCAGCCGAACAACTGCACCGCCGTGGCGCTGAACGACTGGATGAGACCTTCGGGGCTGATGACGATCATCGCTTCCGGAACGGTCTCGAGGATGGAGCGCAGATGCGCCTCCTTGGCGATGGCCTCGCGCGTATTCCTTCGCAGGCGGTCCCCAATCAGCGCCACGATGGGCCCGAGGACCACAAAGCACGCCGCCTCGATCAGGTTCGCCGGTCGCTCGTACAACGACGCGCCAAGGAAGACCGCGCTGATGCCAAGGCACAACGCAGTGGCGAGCAGCGCCGGTCCTCGGCCGCCAAGTCCTGCCGCCAGCAGGAGGACGGGCATATAGAGGATGAAGAACGCGCGATCATTCAGATAAGGGGCGAGAAGAAGACGGACGAGAAGGGCCGTGGCGGCCGCCGCCACGGCGACGCCCCAGCCCCTGAGTTCCGAGCCGTGGCCCAACACCAAGCTGCGCATCCTTGGCGGATTTGCCGACTCCTCAAGCATTGGCGCAATCTATCCGCGAGCCCCGCCAGAATTCTGGGACGGATGGTCGCAGCGCGAGACGGCCACGGGCGTTGATCCCGGTCAACGCCAGGAGCGTTCATGGGCCGCAAGATTCAGCGCCTTTCAGTCGCGAATTCTGCGAGGAAAGTTCGCCCACGACGGGCTTCGCCGGAGCTGCAGCAATGTTCGCCATGATGCTCGATGAGCCCGGTCGCCCCTTGCGGGCGGTGACGCGGCCAGATCCGGTCCTGGGCGCTGGCGAGGTGCTGGTCCGGGTCCGCGCCTGTGGTGTATGCCGAACCGATCTGCACGTGGTGGATGGCGAGCTGCCGTCGGCGAAGCTGCCGATCATTCCCGGTCACGAGGTCGTGGGCGTCGTTGAGGCGGCGGCGCCGGACGTAAAGGCCTTGGCGGTCGGAACCCGAGTCGGCGTGCCCTGGCTGGGTCACACCTGCGGCCGTTGCCGCTATTGCCTCGAGGGCGCCGAGAACCTCTGCGACCGCGCTGAATTCACTGGCTGGACCCGTGATGGCGGCTATGCCGAGTTCGTCGTCGCCGACGCGGCCTATTGCTTTCCGGTTCCGGCTGAGCTGAGCGACCTGGAGGCGGCGCCGCTCCTCTGCGCCGGCCTGATCGGCTACCGGGCCTGGCGAAAGGCTTCCGAAGGCCGCCCGGTACGCCGTCTCGGCCTCTATGGCTTCGGCGCGGCGGCGCACCTCCTGGCCCAGCTCGCCGTGGCAGAAGGACAAGCTGTCTATGCGTTTACCCGGTCTGGAGACGCCTCCGCTCAGGCGCTGGCGCGCGGGCTCGGCTGCGCATGGGCCGGGAGTTCGGAGGAGACGCCGCCTGAGGCGCTGGACGCGGCGATCCTCTTCGCGCCTGTGGGCGCGCTCGTACCGTTGGCCCTGAAGGCCGTTCGCAAGGGGGGCGTCGTGGTCTGCGCCGGGATCCACATGAGCGACATCCCGAGCTTTCCCTATGCGGACCTGTGGGAAGAGCGGCGGATCGTTTCCGTCGCCAATCTCACCCGCGCCGATGCGCTGGAGTATCTTCCGCTCGCGGGAAAGGCGGGCGTGCGGCCCCACGTCACCGCCTATCCCTTGCGCGACGCCAACCGGGCGCTGGCGGACCTCCGCAGCGGCGCCTTCGCTGGCGCTGCGGTGCTCGTCGTCAGCGAGGGCTCGGGATGAACGTCGCTTAGGGGTTGAGACGCCGCGGCTGGCGCGGCGTCGTCCGACAATCGCCGCGGCTCAGGTCACGACAAGCCGGGTCATTGCGGAGCGTTGTTTGATCCGGAAGCGCCGGCAGCTCGAAAATTCGACCAGTCCGTCGGCCTGCAGCTGGGTCACCATGCGTGAGACGGTCTCGATCGTGAGCCCCAGGTAGTCGGCCATGTCCTGACGGCCCATCGGGAGCGTGGTGACCTCGGCCTTGAACCGATTGGCGATGTCGAGCAGGAAACTCGCCACCTTCTCGCAAGCCGTCTTGCGCCCGAGGAGCAATAGGTGTTCCTGCGTCCGCTCCAGCGCCTGGGCGGTGGCCTGCCAGATCGCCTGCTGCAGCCGGTGGCCGTCCTCCCCGTAGTGCTTGAGCGCCGCGCGCTTGACGACCAGGATCTCGCAGTCGCCCAGAGCTTCGGCGGAGAACCGATGCTCCAGGCCGGTCTCGATGCCGAACAAGTCGCCTGGATAGTAGAAGTCGCCGATTTGACGACGCCCGTCGCTCATGAGCCGGGTCGTGCGCACGGCGCCGGAGATCACTTGGTAGACAAGGTCAGCCTGTTCTTCCTGGGCATAGATTTCCTCGCCGCTGGCGAAGTGCATCCGCACCCCAATCGAGCCAAACACCGCGTTCGACGTCGACAGCGATGGGCGGATAAGTTCACCCAGGTCCAGTTGTGGCGAAGTCATCAGTGATCTCCCTTGCGGTGACTTCAGGGGTAGATCGGATGGACGAGCGCCGAAATTCGGGAGCGTCGCTTAAGGGCGCGCCCCTAGGGGACTCTACGTAGGCCAGTCGCGACCTCTCTGGGGAACATTGTCCGCAACTTCGCCTGGACCTCCTCCAGGACCTCCAGCGCCGACTCCTCTTGCATGTTTGAGACGATGCCCCCGAGGTGTACGTGGTCGAGGACCGTCAGCCCGCAGACGGCCGCCAAGTGGATGTCGAATCCGGCCATAAGGGTCTTTAGGGCGCCGGTGGAGTTGACCCATTGGTCCGGCGCGCCTGACGTCGAGATGCTCATCAGCGTCTTGCCGCGCAGCAGGGGCTCAGTGCCGCCGAAGCCAGGCGCGTAGCCGAACTTCAGACTGAAGACGCGGTCGACATAGCCTTTCAGGATCGCCGGCGGCGCATTGAACCAGAACGGATATACGAAGATGAAGCTGTCCACGTCACCGAGCCGCTTGCGCTCTGCGGCCACGTCGGGCCCGGCGCGGAACCCCTGATCGGACGGAATCTCCTCAGCTCGCAGCCGCGGATCGAAGTCCATGGCGTAGAGGTCGCGCAGATCGGCGGCGTGCCCCAGGCCGCGCAGTTCTTCTATGCAGGTCCTGGCGATAGAGGCGCAGAAACTGCTGGACTTGGGATGAGCGAGAATGACGGCGTGTTTCATTTGCGGCGGCTTTCGACGACAGATGTTGGCCGATAGCAGGTGTTGGCCGCAGCGCCTTTGATCTCGATCAGGTCTTCGAACGCGGCCGTCGGGGCGATCAGGTAATGTGGAGCTTGAGCCAGATCAAAGCGGGGCCGGCGCGGGACAGGAATGCTGGATCGACATTCAGAGGGGCCGTCCCATGTCCTTCTCGCACCTCGCCTATCTGATCCTGGTCGTAAGCGCGTTCACGAGCTTCATGCTCGCCCTGGGCTTGACGACGGTCTATGTGCGCCTTGGCGATCGTAAGGCGAGGCGGAGCCGCGCCGATTGACCCGGCGCCTCAGGGCCGCTGCAGGCTATCGAGATAGGAGATCAGGTCGGCGACCTCCTCGGAGTCCACGTTGACGGCGGGCATGGCGTAGTGACCGGTCTCGGCGATCTCGGTCAGCTTGCGACGCAAGGTCAACTGAACGTACTGGCCGCTCAGCGAACGGAACGTGGGGGCCCGTCGGTCGGGGCTTTGACCGGTCCGTTCCACAGCATGGCAACTGGCGCAGACCTGGCGCGCCAAGGCATGGCCACGAGCTTCGGCCGCAGGCAGCGGATTGGAGTGCGGCTCGACGGGCGCCGCCGCCAGCGCGGCGCTCAGCAGTAGAAAATTCAACGGCATCTCTGCGCCTCCGTGGCGACGGCGAGACTGCGCACGGCGAACCATGACGACGCCAGTGCGGCAAGGGCCAAGAGGGGCGCCGCGTGGCATGCCCAGCAGTGCCCGGCCTCCATTCCGCAGATCGGACCATACTGGGCCGATATCCAGATATGACGCATGGCGACGCTGGCCGCCGCTGCGGCGGCAGCGGCGAGGCCAATGGCCGTCCCGACCCAGGCGCGGCCGCTCGTTGGAATTGTGCGGTTCATGTCGCGGACACTCCAGAACCGGGCGCGCCGGCCTTCGCACAGTGCCGTGGCGTGCTGGAGCGGGCGTTGATCTGCGTCAAGGCGCGTTCGCAACGCGACCTCTAACAACGGCGCAGATTTCGAGAAGCGGGTCGGGGCCTCATGCAAAGTGTTCCAATCGGTCAGGACGAACGTGCGCCGTTCGACGCCGTACTGCTCTACGTCTTTACCGGCGTCGCGGCCTTCGCCGCGCTGTTGGCGGCGGCGTTCACCACAGACCCGCTGTTCCGCTTCCACAGCTTCGTGGCGCTTGCGGGGTTCGTGATCGCGCTTGCGGCGATCACTGTCGGGATCACCACGGGTCGCCTGCGGTCGGACCCGAGGCGTTACGCAGACGGCGTCGTGCGCGCCGGCGTCATCGCCACCATGTTCTGGGCTGTCATAGGGCTCAGCGTTGGCGTGTTCATCGCAGCCCAGCTCTCCTGGCCCCGGATCTTCTATTTCCCCGAAGCGGGCTGGCTGAACTTCGGACGCCTGCGACCGCTGCACACCTCGGGCGTGATCTTCGCCTTCGGCGGCAACGCGCTGATCGCCACCTCCTTCTGGGTCGTACAACGAACATGCAAGGCCAGGCTCGCCGGTGGAGTCGCGCCCTGGTTCGTCTTCTGGGGCTATCAGCTGTTCATCGTCCTGGCCGCCACCGGCTACCTGGCCGGGATCACCCAATCCAGGGAGTACGCCGAGCCCGAATGGTACGTAGACCTGTGGCTGACCATCGTCTGGGTCGCCTATCTGCTGGTGTTCCTGGGGACGATCTGGAAGCGCCATGAACCGCACATCTATGTGGCCAACTGGTTCTACCTGGCCTTCATCGTCACCGTCGCCCTCCTGCATCTGGTGAACAACGCCGCCATGCCGGTAGGCTTGTTGAATCACCACAGCTATTCGGCCTACGCCGGTGTGCAGGACGCCCTGGTGCAGTGGTGGTACGGCCACAACGCCGTCGGCTTCTTCCTGACCGCCGGCTTCCTGGGGATGATGTACTACTTCGTGCCCAAGCGTGTGGAGCGGCCGGTCTATTCCTACCGCCTGTCGATCGTCCACTTCTGGTCGCTGATCTTCATCTACATCTGGGCGGGCCCGCACCACCTGCATTACACGGCCCTGCCGCAGTGGGCCCAGACGCTCGGGATGACCTTCTCGATCATGCTGTGGATGCCCTCCTGGGGCGGCATGATCAACGGCCTGATGACCCTGTCGGGAGCCTGGGACAAGCTGCGCACCGACGCCGTGGTCCGCATGATGGTGGTGGCGCTGGCCTTCTACGGCATGTCCACCTTCGAGGGCCCGCTGATGTCGCTGCGCGAGGTCAACGCGCTCAGCCACTACACCGACTGGACCATCGGCCATGTGCACTCCGGCGCCCTGGGCTGGGTCGGCTTCATCTCCTTCGGAGCGATCTACTGCATGGTCCCCTGGCTGTGGAAGAAGGACCGCCTCTACTCCAACGCCCTGGTGGAGTGGCACTTCTGGATCGCGACCACCGGCATCCTGCTCTACATCGCCGCGATGTGGGTCTCCGGCGTCATGGAAGGCCTGATGTGGCGTGAGTACACGCCGCAAGGTTTCCTGGCCAACAGCTTCGTCGAGACGGTCGCGGCCAAGCACATCGAGAACGTCATCCGCACGGTGGGAGGTCTCATGTACCTCTCGGGCGCGGTGATCATGTCCTTCAACCTGTGGCGGACCATCCGGCTGCCGAGCGCTGCTGAGAAGCCGCTCGTGCTGAACGCCGCACCCGCCGCCCTCGCGGCCGAGTAAGGCGAAGCTCATGTGGAAAAAGCACGCCAAGTTCGAACGCCACTCCCTGTGGCTCGTGATCGGCATCCTGATCGTCGTCTCGATCGGCGGCCTCATCGAGATCTCGCCGCTGTTCTACCTGGAAAGCACGGTGGAGAAGGTGAAAGGGGTGCGCCCCTACACGCCGCTCGAGCAGGCCGGCCGGGACATCTATGTCCGCGAGGGCTGCTACGTCTGCCACTCGCAGATGATCCGCCCGCTGCGCGACGAGGTCGAGCGCTACGGCCACTACAGCCTGGCCGCGGAGAGCATGTACGACCACCCCTTCCAGTGGGGCTCCAAGCGCACGGGACCCGACTTGGCGCGGGTGGGCGGCAAGTACTCGGACGGCTGGCACCGAGACCACATGACCGACCCACGCTCGGTGGTGCCCGAATCCGTGATGCCGCCCTACGCCTTCCTGTCGGACAAGGAGCTCGATTACCGCGACGTCCAGGCCAAGCTCAAAGCCATGCAGCGGGTGGGCGTGCCCTACAGCCAGGACGAGGTCGAGCACGCCGAGGACGACCTCGTCGCCCAGGCCGACCCGTTCGACTCCCGCGGCACGGCCCTGAAGCGGCGCTATGGCGACAAGGTGAACCAGCGCGATTTCGACGGGGATCCCGATCGTCTGACCGAGATGGACGCCCTGATCGCCTACTTGCAGATGCTGGGCACGCTCGTCGACTTCCGCACCTACAAGGCCGAAGCCCCGGAGAACCTGCGATGAGCGAGCTCTCCTACGAAGCCGTGGCGCGCTTCGCCCAGCAGGGCGGCACCATCTACTTCGGACTGCTGTTCGCGGCCGGCGTGATCTACGCCCTGCGGCCGCGCCACAAAGCCACGTTCGATCGCATGGCCGTCCTCCCCCTCGAAGATCATGAGGACGAAGATGTCCCAGCGTGAAACTGACGAACATTCCGGCGTCGAGACCACCGGCCACGAGTGGGATGGGATCAAGGAGCTCGACAATCCGCTGCCCCGCTGGTGGTTGTACGCCTTCTACGGATGCATCGCCGTGGCCGCGATCTACTGGGTGCTGATGCCGGCCTGGCCCGGGATCCACGGCTACACCAAGGGCGTGCTCGGCGCGTCCGACCGCGCCGAGGTGGGCCGCCAACTCCAGGCCCTGCAGGCCCAGCGCGGCGCCGAGGGCGCAAAGCTCAAGACCGTCTCGCTGGAACAGATCGAGCGGGACCCCGAGCTGCAGGCCTACGCGCTGGCGGCCGGCCAGTCGGTGTTCGGCGACAACTGCGCGACCTGCCACGGAACCGGCGGGGCGGGCTCCAAAGGCTATCCCAACCTGCGCGACGATGTCTGGCTCTGGGGCGGCTCGCTGGAGGACATCCGCCACACCATCGAAGTGGGCGTGCGTTCGGACAATCCGCATGCGCGGAGCTCGCAGATGCCGGCCTTCGGGCGCGACCAGATGCTGACGGGCCAGCAGGTCGGCGATCTGACGGAATTCGTCGTCGCCCTGTCGCACCGCCCTGCGGACATCGCGGCCGTGAAGCGTGCGGGACCGGTCTTCGCCGAACAGTGCGTCGCCTGCCACGGACCACAAGGCCTGGGCGACCAGACCAAGGGCGCCCCGAACCTCACCGACGGCGAATGGCTCTACGGCGCCCGCCGCGAGGACATCAACGCCCAGATCTGGAACGGGCGCGGCGGGGTGATGCCAACCTGGGGCGCCCGCTTCGATCCGGAAACGATCAAGGCCCTGGCCGTCTACATCCACGCCAACGCAGCGGGACAGTAGGCTTGCGATGACGGTGGTGATCGACCGCGTGGCGACGCACAAGGCCACCCAGGCCCCGGCCTCCGCCGCCGCGCGCCTGCGGGCCAAGGGTCAGACGCCGGGACTCTACAAGCCCCGGACCCCGATCTATCCGAAGCTGGTCCACGGCCGCTGGCGGATGATCAAGTGGGCGCTGCTGATTCTGACCCTGGGAATCTACTACGTGACCCCTTGGATCCGCTGGGAGCGCCCGGGCTCCCTGCCGGACCAAGCGGTGCTGGTCGATTTCGCTGGCCGGCGGTTCTATTTCTTCTTCGTCCAGCTGTGGCCGCAGGAGGTCCACTTCATCACCGGCCTGCTGGTGATCGCGGCCTTGGCTCTGTTCCTGGTGACAGCGCTGTTCGGCCGCCTGTGGTGCGGCTACGCGTGCCCGCAGACGGTCTGGACCGATCTCTACATTCATGTGGAGCGGCTGTTCGAGGGTGATCGCAACGCCCGGATGAAGCTCGACGCCGCTCCGTGGTCCTTTGACAAGGCTTGGCGGAAGATCGGCAAGCATGCCGTGTGGCTGGGCGTCGCGTTCGGCACTGGCGGGGCTTGGATCTTCTACTTCCATGACGCTCCGACCCTGATCCGCACCTTCTGGATCGGGCAGGGGCCGGCTACCGCCTACATCTTCTGCGCCCTGCTGACGGCGACGACCTACGTGTTCGCTGGGACCATGCGCGAGCAGGTCTGCATCTACATGTGCCCCTGGCCGCGCATCCAGGGGGCGATGCTGGACCAGCATTCGCTGCAAGTGACCTACCTGCGCGACCGGGGCGAGCCGCGCGGGGCGCACAAGAAGGGCGCGACCTGGGACGGCCGCGGCGATTGCGTCGACTGCAATCAGTGCGTCACCGCCTGCCCGATGGGGATCGATATCCGCGATGGCGCGCAACTGGAGTGCATCAATTGCGCCCTGTGCATCGACGCCTGCGACGAGATCATGCTCCGCGTCGGCCGGCCGATCGGGCTGATCGCCTATGACACCGACGCCGCCTTGGCGGCGCGCGAGGACGGCCGTCCGCCGGCTTACAAGCTCGTACGGGGGCGGACGCTCTACTACGCCGCGGCGCTCGTCCTGGTGTCGGGCCTGACGCTCTGGGGCCTGACCCACCGCAACCTCATCGACCTGCATGTGCTGCGGGACCGCAACCCGATGTTCGTGACGCTGCACGACGGGGCGATCCGCAACGGCTACACCCTGAAGATCGCCAATCGCACCTTCCACTCCCGGCCGATGGAGATCCGCTTCGACGGGCCGGCGGGCGTGCAGCTGAAGACCCCCGGCGCGCCAGCGGCGACGCAGGTGCTGCGGGTGCTGGTTCCGGCCAACGAGGTGCGGGCCATACGCGTCTTCGTCACCGCGCCGCGAGCCGCCCTGACGCAGGCGAACATCCCCGCGCGCTTCGAGGTGCGGGCCGGCGACGTCGAGGCCGCGGCGGCCACCACCTTCCTGTCGGGAGCGGCGAATCCATGACCAACACCTCTCCACCGGGCTTCCGCATCCGGGGCTGGCACGTCCTGGCGGGCATGGTCGGTTTCTTCGCCCTGGTGTTCGCCATCGACGGCTACTTCGTCTCGCTGGCCTACCGGACCTTCCCGGGCCAGGTGTCCGACACGCCCTACGAGGATGGCGTCCGGTACAACCGCAAGCTCGCCCAGCTTTCGGCCCAGGCGCAGCTGGGCTGGCGTGCGGCGGCGTCGGTGGAACCGGATGGCGCCGTGCTGGTCAGCGTGCGGGATCACGAGGGCCGGCCGGTCGCGGGCCTATCGGTCGACGCGCGGCTGGAGCGGCCGGCCACCGAGGCGGGCCGCATCCGCCTGGCCTTCGCCGAACAAGCGCCGGGCGACTACGTCGCGCGGCCCGGGGGCTTGGCAGGCAGCTGGGATCTCACGGTTGCACTGAACGGCGCTCCCGGCCGCTTCGAAGCAGAACGGAGGCTGACATGGCCATGACGGCGACGGCCAGCGAGGACTTCTCGGCCTTCCTGCGTCCGCAAGGGCAGGGGGCTTCCAGCCTGGATTTGCTGGTCAAGGGCGCACGCTGCGCCGGCTGCATGGCCAAGATCGAGCAGGCGGCGGGCGGGGCGCCCGGGGTGTCGGCGGCGCGGATGAACCTGACCAGCGGCAAGCTGAGCGTGACCTTCGAAGGCGCCGACGCCGATCCGGCGGTGGTGATCGCCGCCCTGGACGCCCTGGGCTATCCCGCCACGCCTTTCGACCCGGCCCAGGCGGCGGCGGCGCACGACCGCGAGGGCCGCCGGCTGCTGATGGCGATGGCGGTGGCGGCGTTCGGCGCAGCCAATGCGATGATGTTCTCGGTGCCGCTGTGGGCGGGCCTCTTCGGTCAGGAACTGGGTCCCGCCACTCGCACCTTCATGCAGTGGGCCAGCGCCCTGGTCGGCGCGCCCTGCGCGATCTTCGCCGGGGCGCCGTTCTTCGAGTCGGCGTGGCGTTCCGTGAAAGCCCGCCGGGCCAACATGGACGTGCCGATCTCGATCGGCGTGATCCTGACGCTGGCGATCAGCTTCGTGGAGACGCTGCAGCACGGGCGCGACGCCTATTTCGACGCCGCGGTTTCGCTGCTGTTCCTGCTGCTGATAGGCCGGTGGCTCGATCACCGTCTGCGCACTCGGGCCCGCAGCGCGGCGGCCGATCTCCTGGCGCTGCAAGCGCCGGCCGCCAGTGTGCTGGGCCGCGACGGCCGGGAACGCCGCACGCCGGTGAGCGAGGTCGCGGTCGGCGACCTGATCCTCGTTCGCCCCGGCGAACGGGTCCCCGTCGACGGCGAAATCCAGGTCGGCGTCTCGGATTTCGACAACGCCCTGCTGACAGGCGAGACCACGCCGCAGACGTTGGGGCCGAACCAACCATGCCGCGCCGGCGCGCTCAGCCTGACGGGAACGATCCGGATGCGGGCTACGGCGCGTTCCGAGGATTCCGCCGTCGCGGTGATCGCGCGGCTCGTAGAGGCGGGGTCCCAGAGCAAGTCGACCTACGTGCGGCTCGCCGACAAGGCGGCCGCGATCTACGTCCCCGTCGTGCACGCGGCCGCCGCCCTCACGTTCGCCGGCGGTTGGGCGCTCGGCGTGGACCCGCGGGAAGCGCTGCTGCGGGCCGTTGCGGTGTTGATCATCACCTGCCCCTGCGCGCTCGGCTTGGCCGTGCCGGCTGTGCAGATCACCGCCTCGGCGCGGCTGTTCCGTAAGGGGGTCCTGGTGAAGTCCGGCGTGGCCCTCGAACGGTTGGCGGAGATCGACCACGTCGTGTTCGACAAGACCGGCGTACTCACCCGCGGCCGCCCGATGCTCATCGATCCTGCTCCGGCGATGATCGCCATGGCTGCGCCTCTCGCGCGGGCGTCCTCGCATCCCCTGGCCCGTGCGCTCGCCAGCGAGGACGTCGGCAAGGATATGGCGACAGATGTCAAGGAGACGCCGGGCGGCGGCGTCGAAGGCCGGATCGGCCGCCGTCTCGCCCGTCTGGGACGAGCTGACTTTGTCGGTGTGCGGGGGGCGCCGTCGGCCGAGACCGAACTTTGGTTCGGCTTCGAAGGCGACACCAAGGTGCGCTTCCGCTTCCGGGATCAGCTGCGCCCCGACGCCCGCCGCACGATCGACGAGCTGCGCGCTCGCGGGCTGACGGTGGAAATCCTGTCGGGCGATGGCCCCGGTCCGGTCCAGACGGTCGCGCGGGAACTGGGCGTCGACCATTGGCGCGCATCGCTCAGTCCCACAGACAAGGTCTCGGCCATCGCAGACCTGGCGGCCGCCGGGCGCAAGGTGCTGATGGTCGGCGACGGACTTAACGACGCGGCGGCGCTGGCCAAGGCGCACGCAGGCATGGCGCCGGGGACTGCCCTGGACGCCAGCCAGAACGCCGCCGACCTGGTGTTTTCGGGTGAGGAGCTAGGCGCGGTCAGGACATCCTTCGACGTCGCCCGGGCGGCGCGGGGCCGTGCGCTCGAGAATTTCGGGTTCTCGGCGCTCTACAACCTGGTCGCCGCGCCGGCCGCGATGTTCGGCCTGATCAATCCCTTCGTCGCGGCGCTCGCCATGTCAGGCTCGTCCCTGGTCGTGACGCTGAACGCCCTGCGCATGGCCAGGGCCGGCCGATGAACATCATCTTCCTCCTGGCGCCTTTCTCGGTCCTGCTGGCCCTCGTCGGCCTGGCGGCGTTCTGGTGGACCTTGCGGCATGACCAGTACGACGACCCCGCAGGCGATGCGGCCCGAATCCTGATCGACGACGGCAGTGAGGGGCCTCCTGGGCGAGTTTGATCCACATCACGGCGGTGCGCCGGCGGCCGGGGCAGGGTGCGAACTCCAAGAGTCCGGAGACCGCCGCCTTGTCCGTCGTTTTCCCGTTCCCAAGCGTCGATGCGAACCCGGCGGCCACGCCCGAAGCTCTCGCGACGAAATATGACGGCCGTGCGCCGCGCTACACGAGCTATCCGACGGCCTTGCAATTCACGCCAGCCGTCACGGCCGAGGCCTACCGGCGCTGGCTGTCTGAACTCTCGCCTCTCCATCCGGTCTCGCTCTATCTGCACATCCCGTTCTGCCAGCGGCTCTGCAGGTATTGCGGCTGCAACACCCGTGCGGTGAACCGGCGGGAACCGGTCCGCGACTACGTGGAGCATCTGCTCGCCGAGCTGGCGCTTCTTGAAACGGCGCTCCCCGGGCGGCTGTGGACCAAGGCCGTACACCTGGGCGGCGGCTCCCCGAACATGCTTTCCATCGACGACCTTGGCGTGATCTTCGACGCTTTACGCCTGGCTTTCCGCTTCAAGGCCAGGGTGGAAATCGCCGCCGAGCTCGATCCGTCGATCCTGACCCAGAACTGGGTGCGCGCCGCAGCCTTCCATGGGCTCTCGCGCGCAAGCTTGGGCGTCCAGAACCTCGCGTCCGAGGTGCAGACGGCCGTCAACCGTCCGGAGCGCTTCGTGGACATCGCGCGCTGCGTCTGCTGGCTGCGCGAGGCCGGCGTCCGCTCGGTGAACGTCGACCTGATGTACGGTCTGCCGCACCAGACGACGGCGAACACGATCGAGACGATCGAGGCGATGGTCCGGCTGCGTCCGGAGCGCCTGGCGCTGTTCGGATACGCCCACGTCCCCTGGATGAAGACGCATCAGAAACTCATCGACGAGCTGCCGGGGCCGGCGGAACGCCTGGAGCAGAGCGAGGCCGCCGCCGAGCGTCTGGTCGCCGAGGGGTACGTTCGCATCGGGCTCGACCATTTCGCCCTTCCCACGGATGATCTGGCGCAGGCGCTGACAGCGGGCAGCTTGGGCCGCAACTTCCAGGGTTACGTGACGGACCCTGCGATGACGCTCTTGGGCCTGGGCGCGTCCGCCATCGGCCAGTTGCCGCAGGGCTTCGTCCAGAACGCCGGGCGGGAACTGGAATGGCGGTCCCTGATCGCGCATGGCGAACTGCCGGCGATACGCGGCGTCGCGCTCACGGCGGACGACAGGTTCCGGAGCGAGATCATCGAGCAGCTCATGTGTCGCCTCGAGGTGGACCTTGCCGAGGTCTGCCGTCGCCACGGCCGCCGTCCCCTCGATCTGGCGGCCGAGCGCGCGCGTCTCGCACCGTTCATCGACGACGGCCTCGTGCGGGACCTGGGCGACGTCATCATGGTGACCGACGCCGGCCGTCCGATCGTGCGCTCGATCTGCACCGCCTTCGACGCCTACTTCGCGCCCGAGGCCGGCCGCCACGCCAAGGCGCTTTGATGGCGCGCAAGATCCTGGTCATCAACGGCCATCCCGACCCCAGCGAGGCGCGCTTCGCCGCTGCGCTGGCCGGCGCCTATGTCCTCGGGGCGAGCGAGGCGGGTCACCAGGTCCGGCGCATCGACGCCGGCGCCCAGGACGTCCCCCTGATCCGCTCCGCCGATGTCTTCACCGCCTCCGAACCGCCGGCCGCGATCCTCGACGCCCAGAAAGCGATTACCTGGGCGGACCACATCGTGATCATCTTCCCACTCTGGCTGGGGAGCGTTCCAGCCGTCCTCAAGGGCTTCCTGGAGCAGACCTTTCGTTATGGCTTCGCGATCAGCCGTCCTGGCGAGCCGATGCGCCGCCTGCTCAAGGGACGCTCCGCGCGCGTGATTGTCACCATGGGCATGCCCGCGCCGATCTTTCGCTGGGTGTTCGACGCCGCGGGTCTCCGTAGCCTCGTGCGCGGTCTTCTGTGGATCAGCGGCGTCTCGCCGGTAAGGCGCACCATTATCGGCGAGGTGGACGGTTCGGCCGCACGGCGGGCGGACTGGCTTCGCCGTATGACGAGGTTGGGCGCCCAGGGGCGATGACGCATGTGTCGTGGAGGTCCGACCGATGACTGAAGGCGTCGCATCGCGGCGGCGACGGCTCGCGCCCGGCGCGGCGGTCGGCCTGGATGAGGCGATGATCGCGGCCCTCGTGCAGGCGTTCTACGCCAAGGTCCGCGGGGATCCGATCCTGGGTCCGATCTTCAACGACGCCATCGGCGACGGCTGGGAGGGCCACCTCGCCAAGCTCTGCGATTTCTGGTCGTCGGTGTTGTTGATGACCGGTCGCTACAAGGGCGCGCCGATGGCGGTCCACGCCGCCTTGCCGGAGATCCGTCCCGAGCATTTCGAGCGCTGGCTGGGCCTCTTCGAGGAGACGGCCCGGGAGATCTGCCCCGAGGACTCCGCGGCCCTGTTCGCGACGAAGGCCCAGATGATCGCCTCTTCGCTCCAGCTTGGCCGCGCATTCGCTCGGGGCGAACTTCCGCCTCTCCACTGAAAGAGGACGGGTCCGGAATGATCCGGGCCGTCGCGAACGACGTCAGGCCGCGGCCTTCCAGTGTGGCTGCAGTTCCACATGCGGCGGACAGGGGGCGATCGCGCCCAGCGGCAGACCGGCGAGGTCGTTGGCGAAGCCGTGATTGACATCCCGATGGTGCGCCTCGTCGGCGCGGACCACCAGAACCACGTCGCGAAGCATCGCGTCGGCCGGCAGATCCCAGTAGCGGATCGCGGTCGCAGGCGCGGGGACGTTGGGCGAGCGGCCTTCGTCGATCTCGGCGAGGTAATGGGTGTAGCTGATTACCGCCTCTTCCTCGAAATACCCCACGAGGCGATGGGCGGTCTTCGGCGCGACAATGTAGAGTCCGAAGAAGAACAGATAGAACACCCATTGCGCGGCCAGCACCATGAAGCGCTCGAAGAGGGTGGGTTTGCAGACCTCGATGAAGGTCATCAGGTGCATGCGCTCGTTCTCGGCTTCGTCCATCAGCGTGCGGATCCAGCCGCGATCGTCCTGCATCCGGCGAAGGCACTTCAGGTGATTGAGCGTCGCGCCGACCATGCCCGGCACGGCGGCGACCGTCTCCAACACCACGGCCCGGTGGCCATAGCGCTTGGCGAAGAAGGTGTCGGCGAACAGCCGCAGAAACTTGGTGACGCCGAGCGCAAAGCGGTCTGACAGGCCCTTCGGCTGATAGTGGATCCCGAGGTCGATGAGGGGGAGATTGGCGGCGGGCATCGAAGCTCCTGTCTGAACTGGCGCGACGATGCCCCGAGCAGGATCGCCGGGAAATTCGGGAAAGTCCCCTACGTGCGACTACGTAGACGTCGCCGTGAGGCCGCGACGGCGTCTGATCTTGAAGGGACTGGATCTCGAGCGTGGGCTGCAGTTCCTCACGGAATGGCCGGCCATGCCTGAGGTTGAAGAACTCACCGTTGGGGAAGCTCGGGCGCATCCGCTCGAAGATTTCCTCCGGCACGTCGAAATAGCTGGTGTGGTGGCCGTTGACGAACCGCACGGCGAGGCGGCGCTCCGCGGGTTCGCATCGGAAGCTTCGGATGACCGACGAGGGCATAAACTCAACGACGCCTGAGCGGCGCGTTCGGAGCCCGGCCTGCTCGCCGAGCCAGCGCAATCTTGAGTTTTGGGAGAGACGCTCTCCGTAATCAGAGAGAAATGGTCAAAGTTTGTGTTTGTCAGGTTGACGCGGGCGTGATTCTCTCATCTGAACCAAGCGACATTACAGGCGCAACTCACCAAGGAGCTATCTGTGTCAGAGGACCTGGATCTTCGGAAGATCGTCGCGGACGTGGCGGCCGCTTATTTCAGCAACAGCCACGTGACGCCGTCGGAGATTTCCAACGTCATCAGTCAGATCGCGACCAGCCTCTCAGCGGTCGGCGGATCTGTCGCGGCGTCACCCGCGGAGACTCCTGAGGAGCACAAGCTGACGCCGGCTCAGATCCGCAAGTCGATTACCCGTGATGCGCTGATCAGCTTCGAGGACAACAAACCCTACAAGACTCTGCGGCGTCATCTGGCGGTCAAGGGCCTGACGCCCGAGCAATACCGGGACAAGTGGAACCTGCCGAAGGACTATCCGATGGTCGCGCCGGCCTACAGCGAGGCGCGTTCGAACATGGCCAGGGCGCTCGGCCTCGGCCGCCAGGTCAGCTCACGCAGGACCCGCGGGGAGCCGGCGCCGGCTCCGAGCGTCGCCGCGCCCAAGGCGCCGCGCAAGGCGGCCGGTCGTCCGAGGAAACCCAAGGCTGAAGCGAAAGCCGGCAAGACAATTTGAAAGTCACGCGTCGCGGCGTGGCCCGAACCCGGCCGGCGACCACCCACATGAGGCTCGCCCGTCCATGCTTCCCGGGCGCGGTCCGCAACCCTGAAGCCCGCGTCGTGACGGTTGTGGAAGGCGGCGTGGATTGAGGCGAACTGCTGCAGCGTCTTCATCTGCCTGAATCTGAGCATGGCCCGCTCTCATCGTCTGACCGGCTGGTGGGAGTTCTCAGCCCGATTGTTGGCCCAGCGGTCTCCTGACGTTCGGCGATGTTCAGCTTGGTCATCGCCGCCTTGTCGGACCTCAGCCCATGGGTGGTGACACCGCCCGACGACTCTGCGCGGTCGTCGCCAAACTGGCGGCGCTCAAGACGGCGTGAAGCTTGGCGATATGCCCATCCATTCCAAGCGCCAGATATTCGGCGACCTGATGGGCTTGCTCAGGCGGTCTTCAGCGGCGCGCTCCGTACGTCCGCGCGCGACGAACCGCCGCCGACGGTCACCTCGCGGAGCTCATGGCCGTGCGCGCGCATCGCCTCGGCGGTCACCAGCGCGAGGCTGTAGAGTGTTTCCGACGCCGGGGCGGCAAGCAGCCAGGCGAGGTGGGCACGGCAGCGATCTGGGTCGCGCGCCTGGGCGGCGGCGTAGATCGCCAGCAACAACTGCTCATCGCGGGTGAGCGACAGCATCCCCGGTCGGGCCAGGGTGACTGGCCGGCGGCCGCGGGCCTGAACGACGTGGGCGAAGAGCCCCACCGCGTTGCGGGCGTCGTCGCCGGCGGGGCCGCAGGCGCAGCGGTACTCCCGCTCGATCATTGGGCAGCGCCAGCGGCCGACCGCGACGGCTCGGAAGGTCCAGATGATCAGGTGTTCGGCATAGCCCAGGTCGCGCAGGTCAAAGCGAGCGGCGGAGTCAGGATGCATCGGGTCTTCTCAGAGCCGGACGGAGAGCGACACACCGACGTTGCGGCCGGGTTGGCTGTAGGCGTCCAGGACCGTGGACGTGGCGGTGAGGCCGCGAATGTCGCTCCACCACCAGTATTTCTTGTCAGTCAGATTGAAGACGCCGGCGCGGAGAGTGGCGGACGGGCTGACGGTCCAGAACGCCGTGACGTCGACGATGGTGAAGGCCGAGGGCGTGAAGCAGTTGGGGGCGCAGGCGCCGCCGGCGCGGTCGCGATCCTTGCCGGAGGCATGGGTGACGTTCACCTGGCCGCCGAAGCGGCCCTGCGCCTCGTGCCAGGAGAGCCCGGCCACGAGCTTCAGCGGATCGATGCTGTCGAGCGGCGTCTTGACGCCCGCGACCGTGGAATCGCCGTGGGCGTACGCGGCCGCGACGTTGAGGCCAAAGCCGTCACCGAACGCCGCCTGTCCGCGTGCCTCGACGCCCTTGATACTCACCTGGCCGCGATTGATGAACTGATAGATGGCCGGATCGGCAGGGGTGAAGGTCCCGCGCACCTGCACCTGGTCGATGAAATCCTTGTAGCGGCCGGTGAAGGCGGTGGCGCTTGCGCTCCAAGCCCTTCCGCGCAGGCGCACGCCGCCTTCGAAGCTGCGGCTGGTCTCCGGTTTCAGGTCCGGATTGGACACCGAACGGTAGTTGGACACCACGTTGGCGAAGCCGTTGTTCACTTGGTTGGGCGACGGTGGCTTGAACCCTGCAGCGTAGTTGGCGAACAGGTGCAGCTGCGGCGTCGCGGTGAAGACCACGCCGACCTTCGGCGACACGTGGGAGTCGCTCTGGCTTGCTGGTGCGGCTCCCGTGAACAGCGGATCGCCGGTCCTGGGCTCCAGCTTGTAGTGGTCGTAGCGCAGGGCCGGGTAGGCGGTCAGCCGCCCGTCCAGCATGGCGATCTCGTCCTGCAGAAAGACGCCGGCCAGCGTGTAGTTGGTGGTGGGGAAGGCGCGGGTAGGGAAGGTCTCGCCCGCCGGCGGGACCGTTCCGTCGCGGACGCCGACCTGGCGCGTACGGGAATAGTCGCCGCCATAGACCAGGCGATGCTCGGCGCCGCCGAACTCGAAGCGGCTGTGAAGCTCCGCGGCCGCGCCGCGGACCCGGGTGTTGAAGGTTCCGATGCGGGTGCGGTCGGCGGCGGTGTTGCGGTCCTCGACGGAATATTCGTTGGTGCGCGACTGCTGCCAGTAGACGCTCGTGTGCGCCGCCTCGATCAGGCCGCCCTCGTTCGTGTAGCGATGGTCGAAGCTCACTCGGTCACGGCGGATGGAGTCGCTGGCCCCGAGCTTCAGCACGCTGGTGGCGGCCAGCGGCGGCACGGCGACGGCGCTCAGGACGTTGGTCTCGGCCTTGTGATCATTGTGATCGACGGTCAGGCGGAAGCTGTTGTGTTCATCCGGCTCGAAGACCAGCTTGCCGAGCAGGGCGTTCGAGAAGACAGCCTGCGAATTGGCGGCCGTGCGGGTGATGTTGGGTGCGCGGATATTCCCGTGCGTCTCCTGCTCGGACCCGTCACGGCGGGTGTAGGAAACCAACGCGCTCCAGGGGCCCGAGCGACCGGCAGCTGCCACCGACTTGGCCCAGCTGTCGTCGGCTGACGAGTAGGCGACCCGCGCAAGCATCGCCGCCGCCTTGCCACGCTGGAGGTAGTCGGAGGGATCCTTGCTGGTGAAACTGACCGCCCCCGCGACGCCGTCGCTGCCATACAGAGCCGAGGCCGGGCCGCGCAGAATCTCCACCGACTTCAGCACGCCCAGGTCCACGTAGTCGCCGCGGCCCATCGCCTGGGCGCCGAAGCTGTAGCCGTCAGGGACCCGCACGCCATCGACCAGGATGAGCACGCGGTTGCCTTCCAGGCCGCGGATGTTGAAGCCGCTGTTGCCGTCGCGCCCCGTGGAGGCGCCGGCGGCGGTGAAGCGCGAGGGGCTGTTGCGCACGGAAACGCCGGGCTCGAAGCGGATCAGGTCCTTGATGTCGGTGGCGAGCTCATCCTCGATCCGCTCGCCAGTGATGACGCTGACGGTGACGGGAACCTCGTCGACCTTCTTTTCCGAACGGGTGGCGGTGACCGTTACGCTCTCGAGCAGGGCGGCCATCTCCATGGACGGAGCGGCGTGTGCGGCGCTGGCGGCGAACGGGACGAGGGCCGCCGAGATCATCAGGGCCGTTCGAAGGCTCGTGGTCGTTCCCATGCTGTCCCCGAGTATCACTTTGCAAATGCGAGTTGTTCGCATCTGAGAGCTTCACTACGAGGTGACGTCCGAGGTTGTCAACGTATTTGCGATTGCCTCGCATTTGCGTTGGGGTTAGGAGTCGTCGGGGTTCAGGATGTTCGAGGAGAGACAGACAAATGTTCGGGGCGAGACTGGGTGGAGGTGCGGCGGCGGCGCTGCTGGTCGCGGGGGCGGCCCAGGCGCATTCGCCGTACCTCCTGCCAAACACCTTCGACGCGACGAACCGGGATCATGTGACGGTGCAGGCTTCGTTCACCGAGCATTTCTTCGCGCCCGATGTGGTCATGAAATCGGACGATTTCCATTCCGTGAGCCCTGACGGCGCCAAGGCGCCGATGACACCCACCTACTTCAAGGACCTGACAGTGCTTGAGGCGTCGACGCCCACCAATGGAACCTGGCGGATCACCAGCGGCACGCGCGGCGGTCGGATGAACAAGGTGGTGCTGAAGGACGGCCAGTGGGTGTTCCTGGAGCCCGGAAAGCCGGCGCCCGCCGGGGCCGCCGATATGCAGAGCTTCACCACCGCGGAGGTCTACGTCAGCCGTGGCGCGCCCAACACCACGGCGCTGGCTCCGACAGGGCAGGGGATCGAGTTCCAGGCGGTGACGCATCCGAACAGCATCGCGGTCGGCCAGGACGCCAGATTCGTGGTGCTCATCGACGGCAAGCCGCTGGCCGGCCAGAAGATCACCATCCACCGCGCCGACGAGGACGCCGACGGCGACAAGCCGATGGAGGTGACCAGTGACGAGGCCGGCCGCTTCGCCATCAAGGTCGCCCAGCCGGGCGTCTTCCATGCCATGACCCGGCATCGGATCCCGCCCGCCGACGGCCAACCGGGCCGCAGCCTGACCTACGCCCTGACCTTCGAGGTCGTCCAATGAACGTCCGCCGGATCTCCCAACTCGCCGTTCTCGCGCTCGCGTTCGCGCCGGCCGCAGCGCTGGCCGCCTCCCACGATCGCGACACCTTCATCAAGGAGCAGGACCTCGACGGCGACGGGAAGGTCTCCAAGGACGAGTACGCGTCCGGACGCGACAAGGAGTTCGCCCGTCAGGACGCGGACAAGGATGGCGGCCTGTCGCAGGCGGAATACGTCAGCGACTTCAAGGGCCGCCTGGAGGCCAAGCTCCCGAGCCTGCCGGCCGATAAGCGGGAGGAAGAGCGCCAGCGGGAAATGCGCCAGGTCGACGTACGCTTCGATGTCCTAGACAGCGACAAGAGCGGCAAGATCACGCCGGCCGAGTACGCCTATTCCGGCTGGATGATGTTCAGCCGCCACGACCGCGACAAGGACGGTTTCGTCGGCAAGGACGATCCTGTCGCCAGGGACGGCAACTGAACCTCGCGTCCGCCAGCTCTGACGCGCGCGCGGCCGCGACGCGCCGGCGGCGCCTGTTCTGGATGCAGCAGGTCCGGACTTGGCACTGGATCAGCTCAGCCCTGTGCCTCATAGGTCTCCTGCTGTTCGCCGGCACCGGGATCACGCTGAACCACGCCGGCCAGATCGAGGGCCATGAGACGGTGACGACGCGCCGCGCCCAGGCCCCGCCGGCGGTCCTGGCGCTGCTCGCCACCCAAGAAGGCGCCGATGCGCCGATACCGAATGACGTGTCCAGCTGGCTCGGTCGCGCTCTGGGCGTTGAGACCCGCGGCCGCAAGGCGGAGTGGTCGCCGGAGGAAGTGTATGTCGCTCTTCCGCAGCCCGGCAGCGACGCTTGGCTGACGCTCCACCGACGCTCCGGAGCGGTGGAGTACGAGAAGACCACCCGCGGCGCCGTGGCTCTGTTCAACGACCTGCACAAGGGCCGCAACGCCGGCGCGGCCTGGGGCTGGTTCATCGACATCTTCGCCGGCGCTTGCCTCCTGTTCGCACTTACCGGCCTCTGGCTCCTGCAGCTGCATGCAAAGGCCCGGCGGGCGACCTGGCCGCTGGTGGCCGGCGGCCTGGCGATCCCGCTCATCGTCGCCCTCCTGTTCCTGCATCTCTGACGAGGTCCCGCCTTGCGTCCCGACCTGACCCTGTTCGCCTTCGCCGCCGCCGCGGCCAGCGCCGTTCCGGTCGCCGCGGCCGATCTGACCATCACATTCGATCTGCCGCGGCAGAAGATCGCCGAATATCACCGGCCTTACGTCGCCATCTGGCTGGAGCGGCCCGATCAGACGGTCGCCGGGACCCTGGCGGTTCTCTATGAGACCGGGCGAGAAGCGCATGGCCAGCGCTACCTCAAGGAACTGCGCCAGTGGTGGCGCAAGGTCGGCCGGGAGTTGACCTTTCCGGTGGACGGCGTTTCCGGCGCCACGCGGGCGCCCGGTCCGCAGGTGATGACCTTCAAGGCCTCGGCGGGCGCCCTCGCCACCCTGCCGCCCGGCCAGTACGAGCTGGTGGTCGAGGCGGCCCGGGAGGCCGGTGGGCGCGAGAGCCTGCGCCTTCCACTGACCTGGCCGGCGAAGCGCGGACAGGCGGCGAAGACGGCCGGCGCTTCCGAACTCGGCGCGGTGCGGCTGACGGCGAGGTAACGCATGACCTGCGTGCTGGTCCCGCCGCTCGAGCGTGCGCCGCAGCGGCCGCGCGGCGCGGCGGTGCGCCGCCTGAAGGGCGTCACCATGGGCACGACCTGGTCCGCGGCCATCGCCATCGCCGACCTCGATCTCACCGTCGTGGAGCAGGCGATCCGCTACGAGCTCGACCTTGTGACCGCGCAGATGAGCCCCTGGCTCGAGGCCTCCGACCTGAACCGCTACAACCGCGCGCCCGCGGGCGCCTGGGTGGATGCGCCGGCGGAGCTGTGCGAGGTGCTGCACCATGCGCTCAGACTCGCGGAGGCGACCGAGGGCGCTTTCGATCCGACGTTGGGCGCGCTGACCGATCTCTGGGGTTTTGGGCCCGCGCCCTTCAGCGCCGCGCCGCCCCACGCGGACGACGTACAGCGCGCCCGAGCGTGCGCCGGCTGGCGAAAGGTTCGGTTGGACGCCGCGCGGATCCTGCAGCCCGGAGGGCTCAGGCTCGACCTCTGCGGTGTCGCCAAGGGCTATGCGGTGGATCGTTGCGCCCGCGCGCTCACTCGACTCGGCGTCGCCTCCTATCTGATGGAGGTTGGCGGCGAATTGAAAGGCGAGGGTGTCAAGCCTGACGCCCAGCCCTGGTGGATCGAGCTCGAGGCGCCTTGGGCTGCGGCGAGTGAACCGAAGCTTCTGCTCGCGGCGTGCGGCGTCTCCGTGGCGACGTCGGGCGACTACGTGCGCTTCTTCGAGCAGGATGGCCGACGCTATGGGCACACGCTGGATGTTGACTCCGGCGCGCCCGTCGAGCGCGACGTGGTCGCCGCCACCGTCCTGCATCGCGACTGCATGGCCGCTGACGCGCTCGCGACAGCGCTGGTCGTCATGGGCGCCCAGCGCGCACAGGCTTTCGCGGAAAGCCATGCTCTGCCAACGCGACTGGGGTTCGTGCGAAATGGCGATGTCCGGACTTGGCTGTCGTCAAGTTTGGAGGAAATGGCTGAGGAAGGGCCTGGGTAAGACCAAGGCCCCCGCTAGCGACGGGCGAGTTTCGTACAAGCGGCGTTAGGTGAGAATCCGCGGATCACCGACGCGCTGCCTTGTCTTGCAGGACGCAATCGCCGAGTTTGACTCTCAACCGACCTGTAGAAGGTCCGCTCGTGGACTTTCGCTTCAGCGGCCTTCGCAATCCCGGACCCACGCGAACGCCTGCCAGTCGGTCCAGTATCAATGCGTTTGTCAGAACGCCATCCTGGCGCGGCGACAGCGCCAGGACGCGCCTCGGAGAGGTTGCCGTCCACGGTCAAGGCTGGCAGTATCGGCGAAGCAGCGGCCTTGTTTCCGCAAATTGTCGGCGCCTGTGCGGACGCCTTGCGTTTCGAAAATCGATAGCCACGGGGGGCAGCGTCAAGGTCATGCCGAACCTATTCACGCGTCGCGCCTGCGCGATTTCCTTGGCGGCCCTGGCGTCATGCCTGCTGGCGGGGAACGCCCAAGCGGCTTCAGTGGGCGTGCCCCCATCGAAGACCCCGGTGTCCTTCTTCGCCGTGCAGGGCGGGAACTTCACCCTCTATGCGTACAAGCGCTGGGTCGAGCGCGACAGCCTGGGCGGGGCGCTCGCCACCTACACCGAGACCACACGCGGCCCTGCCGACGTCTTCATGGTCAACGACAAGACCAAGGCCACCTCGATGGTGGACTTCAACCGCAAGGTGTTCCAACGCATAATGTCCGAGGCCACCCCACCCGAGCCGATCTTCGGGGAGACCTCGGAGGTGAACATCCCCAATGTGATGCGGGTGGGCTACCAGGGCGGCTACTTCATCATGTACGGCCCGGGCAAGTGGCGGGAAAGCGGCAACGGGCGGACCTTCAATTTCACCGAGACGAGCCGCACCACCGCGGTCAGTCTGGTCGACGCGAGCCGGAACGCGTACATCCGGATCGACCTGCAGAAGAACCTGATCTACTGGGGCCGCGGCGTCGACGCGCTGCTGCAGCCCTTGTATGCGATCACCTCTAAGTCGGCGTCGGCCTATACCACCGCCGTGACGCCGCTCTACGACGCGCAGTAGGCGTCGCCGCCTATTTTACATTGCCGAAGCTCGACTCCCCGTAACTGGGCGGAGCTTGGTTGTTGGCGGGCTGCGCGGCCGGCCGGGCGAGGCTGGTCTCGCCGTACTGCTCCTGGCCCGCCGCCGGCCTGAGTTGGAGCTGCCGGTAGCGCTGCGGGGCGGCGGCGAAGTCCTGGCGCACGCCATTCGCCGCCTTGAGCGCCATCGCGCCCCTGGCCGGGGCGGCCGCGTACGGGTTGGCTGCCGGCGCCGGATTGGCGTTGGAGTTGGTCGCCTGTCCCTCGTCCCCGATCCTGACCTGCCGGCGAACCGCAGTCACCACGCCTTGCCCGGCCGGCGGGGCCATGGACGACGGATTGGCGTTGGAGTTGGTCGCGGCGTTGCGGGGCCGCCGCATCACGATCTGCCGAAAATCCTCCGGCACATCCGGCAGCTCCGCCGCCGCGTCGCCGCGCTTCTGCTGGAGCCGGTTGAGGTTCGCGACGTTGGTCGCGTCCAGGGGACGCTGCGAGCTTTCGAGCGCCTGGCCCCGAGTGGCGTTGCGGTTTTTCAGCACGGCGTTGAGGCTGGTGTTGCTCGCGTCCAGGGTCGCCTTCGCGCCGTCCACCTCGGCCTGCGCACGCTCATAGTTGGCGTAGGTGGCCTTGACGCTGGTCTTCTTCGCCTGGAAGGCGGACTTGTTGGCTTCCGTGGGAGACTGGTTCGCCTTCGCCTCCGCCAGCTTGAAGTCCTTCCACTCGCTGTTGTGCTGTTCGATGGCGGCGTCGCGCTTGCGGCGCGCGCTGGCGAGCGACTGTATGGCGTCCATCACCTTGCCGCGCTGCGACTGCTCGGCGAATTGCTCGGGTGTGATGTGATCCTGGCGGGTGAGTTTCCCGCGCGCCCCGGTCTTCGACTTCTCCTGGCCCGCGGGCTCCACAGGTTCGGGCCCCTCCTTGGCCGCCGGGGCTCGGCCCTTGACCGGCGGCGGCGCGTGCGCCGCGAGCGGGAACGACAGACAGATCGCGCCGAGCAGCGCGGCCGCAATCCACGGGCGTCTCATTGGCTCACCTCCTGGGGAAGCGGCTCCACGGCGGCGGCGTCGTCGTCGGGGGCCCCCAGCGGCTCGGGCGAGAGCAGCGCAAAGCCGCGGGTCTGGAACTGGCTGATGCCCACCAGCGACTGGATGTCTGGATGGGCCGCGCCCTGGTCGTCGACCAGGTCCTGCATGGCGTAGGTCCGAAGGTCGTCCGGCGACACCGGGATGTTCCAGATCCGCAAACCCCCGATCGCGCCCTGCATCGGCGCAGTGTCGCCGTCGGCGCTGCCGATGAAGAAGCCGCTGGACGGCAGGTCCGCAAAGGCGATGGCGGGCTGGGCGACCACCACCCCGTCGACCAGCACCGTCGTCTTGTCCGCGTAGCAGATCAGCGCCACGTGATGCAGCTTGCCGTCGGTGAAGTCGAAGGGCGCGAGCGCGGTCTGGTTCCCGGCCCGGATGCCGATCCCGTCACGGTCGCGCAGCAGAACGACCATGTAGGAGGCGCCCTTCTCCCCGGCGTTGGAAAGGATCACCGGGTCGTAGGCCGGGGCCGTCGTCCACTTGGGCGCGACGTAGAACTCGATCGTGCCGCCGGCCGAGAGACTGAGGCTGTTGTCGGCCGGATAGGCCATGCCGTTCGTGCCGTCGAAGATGGCGATGTCCGGCCGGTAGGGCGCCGCCGCCGCCGGCGCCGCCAGGCCGAGCGCTAGGGCCGGCGCGGCGAGGAATCTCCAGGATCGTAACATGGCGGGTCTCCGATCCCGGATCGCGCCGGGAAGTGAATTGCGAACGCGTGTTACTGAATTCGCTCGAGCGTGTAGACGAGCTTGATCACCGGGGCCGAGTTGTTGAGCTTGGGAAACTCGTACTCGCCGGTGATCTGTCGCGCCGGCTGCGTGGCTGCAGGCATCGACATCAGCGGAGAGGGGACGATGGCGACCGGGTCGTCGCCGATCAGCGGGTCACCCCGCGTCACGTCGCTCACCTGACCGTCGGCTTCGGAGATAGCAGGGATCAACATGAACCTGGTCGCCGCGATCTGTTCGGGCGTACCCCACAGCGTGGTGATCGACCCGGCGATCAGGTCGATCTGGCCGTTTCTGGCGCCAGCCGTGCAGTCCATCTCCTTGGTCATGTCGCCCTCGGTCTTGAACGGGGTGATCGGGGCGACCGGCTTCATGCCCGGCGGGGTGAAGAAGCTGATCTGCAGCTGACCCTTCAGGTCCTGGGTTCCGAACTCGCGATAGGCCGGGAGGTTGTCGGTGATCCCGGCGAAGGGGGGCCTCGAGCAGACCAGCTTGTTCGCCGTGAACCGCCATACCGCGGGCATCCTGGAGGCGGCCGACGGCTTTGGGCGGCCGTCGAGATAGCGCTGGATGGCGGCGTGCAGCTTGGGCCGCACGAGGTTCACCACCTCGGGCTCGTCGGCGAAATAGATCGGGTTCAGCAGCTCTTCGAGCGGTCGTAGGTCCAGCAGGATCGGGAAGCCGGAGTTGTCGTGCGCCGTAAACCCTTCTGCGCTCCAGCTGCCCGAGCTGTTGATGGCGAGGAACTCGGTCCGCTCGATCCCGTACTGGTTGCTCTCCCTGGCGGAGCTCTCCTCGGAGCGCGAATAGCTGATGCCAGGCTCCGCGCCCTTGATCACCGCCTTGGCCTGGACGTTGACGCTCTTGCCCTCGACGGCCCAGGCGGCGACGGTGTCCTGCCTGAATGACTGCGCCGCATAGGCTGCCGCCCCGTAGGTGACCGCATAGGGGTAGTGGGTGCCGAAGGTGTCAATGATGTACTGGTAGGACTGCGGCGTACCCTCGCGACGGGCGATCTCGATGGCCGCCAAGAAGCGCGGGTGCAGCCGGATGTACGGATAGTCGACGACCAGGGCGTACTTCTTGGCTCGAGCCAGGCCGAGGGCCATCGCGGCGACGTCCTCGTTCTTGTGTCCGATCGCGCTCTTGGTGGCGTAATCGACGCCGACGGAGGCGCTTCCCTGGAGGTTGCCCGCCTTGTCCTTCTGGCCGTAGCCGAGCGACGCGCCATAGGTGCTGGCGACGCTGCTCTGCGCCTCGCGCTCGCTGGCCACGGTGGTCCTGGTGAAGATCGTGCCGTTCAGCTTTTTCGGGATCATGGTGAAACCCAGCGGCACGATGTAGTGGTTCTCGAAGTAGTAGGCCTTGGGATCGACGTTCTCGAACACCTCCTGCTTCGGATGGTCGGCGATCTGGATTGGATCCGTCGTGGTGATGTCGTAGCCGACGCGGCTCGCCCTGGCGTTCTCCACCGTATAGGAGAGCAGGAATGGGTCGGTGTTGTTGGCGCGCTCCTGGTTTGTGATCTCCTTCAGGGTTACGCCGGGGGCGGGGCGGTTAAAAACCACGCCGTCGATCGTGAAGTTGATTTGCCCGCCGCGCTCGACGCGCAGCACCGCCGTCTTGCCGCCGCCGACGTAGGTCTTGGCGGGCGGCGGCGGATTTCCATAGGGGACCAGCACCTGGGCGAGCGGCACGCCGTCGGTGCTGCGCATGGTGAATCGCCCCGACGGGTTCAGGGCCGGGATCACGGTGATCTCGTCATCCGTGCCGGGCGTCGACTGGATCACATAGAACGGCAGCGTCGTGTAGTTGCCGTTGGTCAGCTCCGCCAGTTCCGGGAACTGGCCCTCCCAGTTGGGGTCGTTCTTGCTGGCGTCGAATGTGATGGACAGGTCCCCCCGGCCCCAGACGCCGTCGATGCGGAACCAGCACGCCGCCTTTTGCTCGCCGCGCAGCTCGGCGTCGGCGGCGCCGGACGCCACCTTGTCGTAGGTCATGCTGGCGAAGATCAGGCCGCTGGTCGCATCGACGACATCCCCTTGCGGGGTCTGGGGCGCCTTGGCCGGCCGGGTAGGCAGCGGGCAGCCGGCGTATTGCTCCCCGGGCCGGGCGGTGGTGGGCGCGCCGGTCAGCTGGGCGGTCTGCACCGGCCCCAACGGCGCTCCGTCGTGGATCAGGCCGATGGCCGAGACGATCCCGTCCGCGCCAACCGCCAGGTTAAACCCGAGCAGCAGGTTGATCCGCTCGTTGGCCAGGGTGGCGGCGAAGGTGGCCCCGGCCTGGCGGCCGAGCATCAGCCCGCTGCGCTCGTTGGTGGCGAACTCCAGGCCGATGAGGTGCGCACCCTCGAAGTAGGCGATCACCAGCCGGACCTGCTCGGACCTGGGCACGGTCACCGTCGTCCAGCTCGCCGGGTCGAAGTTGAACGCGAGGTCGGATTGCTTGCCCTCGGCCTTGCCGGCCAGGGCGCTCGGGCGGGCGAAGAGGGATACTGCGGTCCGGCCCAGCCCCGGATCGGGGATCGCCCGCATATGGACGACCTGCACGCCCTGGATACCGCCCGGGCCTTCGAAGACGGTGATCTTCTGCAGAACCGAAGCGCTGGTGGTCGACTGGATGGTGAACTCGGTTCCGGCGGTCCCGACCACCTCCTCCACTGTGCCTTCGCCGCCATAGGCCTGCGCCGAGGTCGCCAGCGAAAGGGTGAGCAGCGCGCCGGCCAGCGCCCCGAGCCGCGCGGCGAGACGCCTGTCAGATCCGTTGCGCATGTCCTGCCCCGCCATCCGAGTTCAAAGCCCCTGCCAGCCGTCGGTCACGCGCCCGCAGCCGCGGGATCGCGGTTGCAAACCTCGATGAACCGCGTGATCGCCTCCGCCCCCAGGGTCGCGTCGGCCATCCGGAACGGGCCGTCGTCGATGCGGTAGGGCAGCCGCGCGCCCCGGCGCAGCAGCACCCACAACGCATCCGTGGTCGGCAGTTCGACCTCGCCGGTGGGACCCTGTTCTTCAGAAGGGGCGGGGACGACCTTGAGGTCATAGCGCAGCACCCGGTCCGGCGCGGCGATGTCGAGCCGCCGCGCCTTGTCGCTCGGCAAGTTGACGCTGAACTTGGCCCGCTGGATCCCTGGCTGGCAAACGGCCGTCAGCGCAATCGCGTCGGTTTCCGGGACGCCGTAGACCAGGGACTGGAGCTTGCCGCCGCCCTCCTCGTCCACTGAGCTGGTGGTCCAGACCAGCGCCTCGTCGGCCGCCGGCGCCGGCGAGGGGACGGGCGCCTTGCGCGTCGGCACGGTCAGCGACCACTTCGCCTCGCACAGGTTCACCAGAGGCCGGAAGACCACCGCGTTCGAGGCCCGGACCTCATAGCCCTCGCTGTCACAGGGCACGCCGTCTTCGTCCATGTTGATCTTGACCTGCGCCACCGCGCCGCCCAGTCCGTCGGCCGGCAGCGCCACGCCGTCGCGGAACACCCCGGTGATGAACACCGCCGGGTCGTCGGAGCGGACCGTCAGCACCTGGATCTGGCCGACATTGGGATTGTCGGCCTCGGCCGCGGCCTGGATCTTGGGCGCCTCGGCGGGCGGCGCTGCGGCGGGCTTCTTCTGGCAGCCCGCCAGCGCGACGAGCAGGGCGAGGGTCGCCCCAGCCGCCGCCCCGGTCTGAAGTCTCTGTGCCGCCATCCTGGTTCCCCCCATCGACGCCCTATCCCTCGCTTGCGCTTCGGCAATTGACGATGGTCTCGCCGTCCGACGAGTCCGGAGGGGCGTCGCTCGGGGCCTCGATCAGCATCGCCTCGTCGCCCCTGGTCCACCAAGTCAGGCTTTTGCCGGGCGAGATCCCGTCCCGGCGCATGTACTTGGAGCCGGACGCCGCGATGACGTTGGGCAGGTCCACCGTCTTGCCGGAGATCGACAGCCGCACGTCGGCGTCACCGTAGCGCGCCGCCACAACGCGCCCATCGTCGCATGAGTAACGCGTTTCCGGCGCGCCGATTCCCGAAGTTGTTACCTGGCTCGGGGGCGCGATGTCCGCCTTCGGATTAGATCCGGTCGTCGGCGTCCCCGCGTCGGCGCTCTTTTGAACCGGCGTGTCCGACTTGCTTTTCTCAGGCGCACAACCGCTCAACAACACGAGGACGCCTACGGCGATCGACAACGTCCTGAGCATTATGCCGTCTCTTGTGGAGATGAGTAAAAAGCCTGGGCGTACTCCTGCCGACGAACTCGCATATCTATGATCGACCAGACTTGGCCGTATGGCAAGCCGGCGCGCGCATCGACGCCGAGGCAGGTGCGTTCGCACTGATCGCCGGGAGGATATGCTGGTTCGGATGGCGATGAGGTTTCGGCCTTCATGGCGGCCTCCCACGCCCAATCGTCCCTCGCGAGGCGCCTCAGGTTCGAACTCAGGGCGGCCCAAGGCTTTGTATGTAGGCGGCGACGTCATGGATCTGGTCCCGCTCCAGTCGCAGGGGCGGCATCTGGTTGTGGTTGCCGGCGGCGATCTGATCCATTTCCCGTTCGAAGCTGACGTCGTTGTAACGCGTCCCGATATCGCGAAATGGCGGTGCCCCGGCTCGTGCGCTCGTCCCGATCGGGTCGACCGCGTGGCAGGCCGCACACCGGACCTTGGCGATCGCAGCGCCCCGCGCCATCGCCGCAGATGGGATGGGTTCGTTGGCGGACGGCGTCGATGTGCAGCCCGCGACGATGGCGGCGAGAACCAGGACGGCGAATCGATCGGGCACGCTGCGGCCTCCATGAGCGACGCCCGCTTGGCGGCGATAAAATGGAACGAACACAAGTGATCTTCGTTGCGTGCAGTAGAATTAACCCCCACCAATATTTTGGTTCATTTATCGCCGGGACGATTTACGGACCTGTTTTTACTTAAATCCTTCTCATCGCTCGTAATATACGCCGCCAAACTACGGCCGGCGGGCGCCGCCCAGACCAGCCTCACTCGCCCCAGCCGCCGATACGGCGCTCCGTCAAGTCGCGGCCGTGCTCGGAGATCAGACCCAGGAACATCGTATGCCGACCATGAGAGCCGCCGTCTTCGTCGAACCCGGCCGCATCGTTCTTGACGCGAAGCCGGTCCCTGAGGTGGGTCCTCTGGACGCCCTGATGCGGATCACCACCACAACGATCTGCGGCACCGACATCCACATCCTGAAGGGCGAGTACCCGGTGGCGCGAGGCCTGACGGTTGGGCACGAACCGGTCGGCGTCATCGAGAGGCTGGGCTCGGCCGTGCAGGGCTTCCACGAGGGCCAGCGCGTAATCGCGGGCGCGATCACGCCCAGCGGCTTCAGCAACGCCTGCCAGTGCGGACGGGGCGCCCAGGACGGGGCCGGCGGTCGGCACGGCTGGAAGGCCATGGGCGGCTGGAAGTTCGGCAACACGATCGACGGCTGCCAGGCCGAGTATGTTCTGGTCCCGGACGCCATGGCCAACCTGGCCGCAGTTCCGGACGACCTGACCGACGAACAGGTGCTGATGTGCCCTGACATCATGTCGACGGGGTTCAGCGGCGCGGAGCGCGGCGGCGTCAAGATCGGCGACGCCGTCGCGATCTTCGCCCAGGGCCCCATCGGGCTGTGCGCCACGGCCGGCGCCAAGCTGACGGGGGCTTCGACGATCATCGCCGTGGACAGGGTTCCGGAGCGGCTCGCCATGGCCGCCCGACTCGGCGCGGATCACCTCGTCGATTTCGGCAAGACCGATCCGATCGAGGAAATCCTTCGCCTGACCGACGGGCGCGGGGTCGACGTGGCCATCGAGGCACTGGGCACGCAGGCGACCTTCGAGGCCTGCCTTCGAGTTCTCCGGCCAGGCGGGACGGTGTCGAGCCTCGGCGTCTACGCCGGCGACCTCACCATCCCTCACGACGCCTTCGCGGCGGGGCTGGGCGACCACACCATCGTCAGCACGCTCTGCCCCGGCGGCAGCGAGCGCATGCGTCGCCTCATGGCCGTGGTGGCCTCCGGTCGCGTGGACCTGAGCGCCCTGGTCACCCATCGGTTCAAGCTGGATGACATCGAAGCGGCCTACGAGTTGTTCGCCCACCAGCGCGATGGTGTGTTCAAGGTGGCGATCACGCCATGATCGCCAGCGAACGGACCCGGGAAATGAAGCCCCGCATCGATCTTAAGCCTGGCGAGGTCGCCGGATCCCAACTGGACCGCCTGCTCGTGCTCGCTGCAGGGCACGAGCCGATGCGGACGGCGATCGTCCATCCCTGCGACGCTGTTTCCCTCGCCGGCGCCCTGGAAGCCGCGCGCAAGGGGCTGATCACGCCCATCCTGGTCGGGCCAGCGGCGAAGATCGCCGCCGCCGCGGCGGCCGCTGGCGAAGACCTCGCCGGCATCTGCGTCATCGACGCGGAGCACAGCCATGCGGCCGCGGAGAAGGCCTGCCGGATGGCGCGTGAGGGCGACGTGGCCGCCCTGATGAAAGGCAGCCTGCACACCGACGAGTTGCTCGCCGCCGCGGTGGACGACGCGGCGGGGGTCCGCACCGATCGGCGCATGAGCCACGTCTTCGTTCTCGACGTTCCGACCTATCCCCGCCCGCTGTTCCTGAGCGATGCGGCCATCAACATCGCCCCCGACCTCGCCGCCAAGCGCGACATCGTCCAGAACGCCATCGACTGCGCCCACGCGCTTGGCGTCGCCGAACCGCGGGTCGCGATCCTCGCCGCCGTGGAGACTATCCAGCCCAACATGCCGGCCACCATCGACGCCGCGGCCCTGTCCAAAATGGCCGATCGCGGTCAGATCGTCGGCGGGTTGATCGATGGCCCCTTAGGCTTCGACAATGCGATTTCCGAGGAAGCCGCCCGGACAAAGCACATCGTTTCGGCCGTGGCGGGGTGCGCCGACGTGTTGATCGCTCCGGACATCGAGGCGGGTAACATGATGGCCAAGCAACTCGCCTACCTCGCCAACGCCCAGTCCGCCGGGCTGGTGATGGGGGCGCGCGTGCCGATCATGCTGACCAGCCGGGCGGATGGCCGCCTGTCGCGCCTCGCGTCCTGCGCAGCGGCCCTGCTGGTGGCGCGACACGAACGAACGAAGCCGCTTCGATGAGCGACGCGCTCCTCACGCTCAACGCCGGGTCGTCCAGCCTCAAGTTCGCGATCTATGAACGGCGCCCTGAGCTTGCGATGCTGCTGAAAGGCGGCGTTTCCAATCTCGCGCGCGAACCCCGGTTTAAGATCCGGGGCGGCGCGGGCCCCGACGCGGAGCGCGAACTTGGCCCCGGCCCTATGGAGGCAGACGCCGCGGCGCGCGTGGCGTTCGCCGAGTTGGAACGGCTTGGCCTGCTCCGCCGGGTTACGGTAGTCGGCCACCGCATCGTGCACGGCGGGCGGGCGTTCACCCGACCGACCGTTCTGGACGCGCCGACGCTGGACAGCCTTCGCCGACTGACCCCCCTCGCGCCGCTGCATCAGCCCTACAACCTCGACATCGTCGAGTTGGCCGCCGAGATGCTGCCCGCGGCGGTCCAGATCGGCTGCTTCGACACCGCCTTCCATGCCGAGCGCCCGCAATGCGACCGCCTCTACGGCCTGCCGCGCTGGCTGAGCGAGGACGGAGTCATAGCCTATGGTTTCCACGGCCTGTCCTATGAGCATGTCGCCGATGTCCTAGGCGAGCGGGACGGCGTCCGAGCGGGCGGGCGGGCCATCGTGGCGCATCTGGGCAGCGGCGCGAGCCTCTGCGCCATGCAGGCCGGACGAAGCCTCGCCACAACCATGGGATTTTCCGCGCTCGACGGACTGGTGATGAGTTCACGCTGCGGATCGCTGGATCCCGGGGTGGTCTTCCACCTCTTGGCCGAACGCGGCATGAGCCCCGCGGCGGCGAGCAGGTTGTTGTACGAAGAGTCTGGCCTGCTGGGCGTTTCCGGGATCTCCGGTGACATGCAGGCCCTGCTGCAGAGTTCCGACGCGCACGCCGCCGAGGCGGTGGATCTTTTCGTCTACCGGATTGGCCGGTCCGTCGGCTCCATGGCCGCCGCGCTCGGCGGGCTCGACACCTTGGTGTTTACGGCCGGCATCGGCGAGAACGCGCCGGCCATCCGTCAGCGGATCGCCGAGGTGACCGCGTGGCTGGGCGTCGAGATCGATCCGGCGCTCAACGAAGCCGGCGAGGCGCGCATCGGGTCGGCGGCTTCGCGGGTCGACGTGCTCATTGTCCCCGCCGACGAAGAGCGCGCCGTCGCGCGGGGGACCGTGGCTGCGCTGCAACTCAGCGGAACGAGCTCTAACCCTCTCCTCGCCGAAAACTGAGATAAAGTGTCTGGCGTGCTTATACTGGATCTCCGTGACCTTCCTCGGAAAATATTGTGTGGCCCAAGTGGTCGTGATCCGAGCGCTTTTTACTATTAAATCCTCTCACTCGGATATTTTTGATTACACGGACATGATCGCAACCGCCCAACTAGACGAACATCAAATCGAGACCTTGGTCGCGTGCGTCTATGCGCGCGTTCGCCTGGACGCGCTGATTGGCCCGGTTTTCAACGCGGCTGTGGGGAACTGGGACGGTCACCCGGAAAAGCTGGTCGCGTTCTGGTCGTCGGTGATGCTGGCCAGCGGCCGCTACAAGGGTGATCCCGTAGCGGCGCACCTGAAGCACCTGCCAACCATCACTCCGCCGATGTTCGACCGATGGCTGGCGCTGTGGACCGACGTAACGGCTGAGCGTTGCCCGCCGCCTCAAGCCGCCGCGTTTCAGGCCAAGGCCGCGCGGATCGCCGACAGTTTGAAACTTGCCTTGTACTTCCGCCTTGCCCCGGCGACCGCCGGCCAAGCCTCCGCCTCCCGAGGACCCAAATGGCCGATTCAATCCTGTCGCCCGGCCGTCCTGGACTGCTGCTCCCCGCCAGGCCGCATTGGGTGGAACCGCTCGGGCCGATGCAGATGCAGGTAGAGTTCCACAAGCAGGCTTCGAGGCCTTGAAAGGCGCGCCAGCGATCCGACGTGCAGGGCGCGCGCGGAACAGCCAAGGCTACCGTTCGTTGTAGCAACACTACAAAAGCATGATGGATTCCTGTCGCGCTGAATCTCGGCGTGCGACTCTTCCGGGTCGACGCGGACGGGGCAAATGAACCGAACCACTCCGCAAATGCGGAGTATCGCCAAGCACCTCCTGATCTTTGAGACGGAGAGGAACAGCACTTCTGAGGCGGACGTCGCGATGACGTTTCCCGTCGCCGACCAACTGCGTCCGCACCTGGCGATGCTGGTCGGCGAGCGCGGCGTCCGCGCGCTTCTTGCTCGCGCGCTCAGCCTGGCGACCGCGGAAGCTCCCTGGCTGAGCGAGGTGCGCGTCGATGCGCAGGGCGAACTGGACGGGTTGGGGGCGCTTCGTTCAAGACTCGACCTAGCTGAATTCCACGAAGGCAAAGTTGTTTTGCTGGCTCAGTTGCTCGGGTTGCTGGTGGCCTTCATCGGCCCGAGTTTGACGTCCCGTCTGGTGGGCGAGATCTGGCCGGAAGTTCCGCTCAGGCGGCGGAATTTCGGCAAGGAGATTAAACGTGAAAAAGACAAGTAAAACACCGACATCATCGCCGCCGGAGAATGCCGAAACGCGATCCAACAGGGTCAAGATCCACAAGCTCCCGAGCGGCGTGCGCGGGCTCGATGAAATTCTGGGCGGCGGCGTTTCGGAATTTTCTTTCAACCTGATCGGCGGCCCGCCGGGCTCTGGCAAGACCACCCTGGCGCACCAGTTCGCCTTCGCCAATGCGACGCCGGAGCGGCCGGCGCTCTATTTCACGATCCTGGGTGAACCGGTCATCAAGATGCTGCGCTATCAGCAGCAGTTCTCGTTCTTCGACGACGCCAAATTCGGCGAGGCGATCCAGTTCATCAACCTTTCCGACCTGGTCCTGGAAAGGGATCTGACCGGAGTCCTCGAAGAAATCGTCGCCAAGGTCACGGCCGTCAATGCGGGCGTGGTGGTGCTGGACTCCTTCCGGACGCTCGCGCGCAAGGCCGCCGCCGCGGCGGGCGAGATCGAGATGCAATCGTTCATCCACCGGCTTTCTCAGTTCCTGACCAGCTCGGAGGTGACGGCGTTTCTGGTCGGCGAGTACATGCCGGAGGAAATCCGCGACAATCCGCTGTTCACCATGGTCGACGGGATCCTCTGGCTTTCGCAGGTGACCGAGCGGAACTCCGTGGTGCGCAAGCTGCAGATCATGAAGCTGCGCGGCCAAGCCTCGGTGCCGGGGCTGCACACCGTGCGGATCACCGACGACGGCCTGCAGGCCTTCTCGCGCACCCTGGGACTGGATACCGCCCAGTCGAAACCCTCGCGGCGCCGGCGGCTGTCCGTCGGCATCCCCGAGCTGGACAAGATGCTGGGCGGCGGCGTCCTCGAAGGCGACAGCGTGTTGGTGGCCGGCCCCTCGGGCACCGGCAAGACCGCCTTGGCGACGCAATTCATCGCCGAAGGCCTTCGCCAGGGCGAACCTGCGATCCTGGCGGTCTTCGAAGAGCGTCCCGACGGCTACACCCAGCGCGCCGACAGCTTCGGCCTGCATCTGCGGGCGGCCGAAAAAGCCGGGACGCTGGAGGTCCTCTACCTGCGTCCGCTCGATCTTTCGGTCGATGAAACCATGCAGGCGATCCTGGACGCCATCCGAAGGGTCGGCGCCAAGCGGCTGGTGATCGATTCCCTGGTGGGCTTCGAGATGGCCCTGGCGCCCGGCTTCCGCGCCGACTTCCGCGAGTCGCTCTACCGGATGATCGGCGCCCTGACCGGAGCCGGGATCACCATCCTCAGCACCGTCGAAGTGGAGGACAACTTCACCTCGCTGCAATTCAGCCACTATGCGATTTCGTTTCTCACCGACGACATCATCCGGCTGCGCTATGTGGAGATCGACGGCCAGCTTCGAAAGACCATGGTGGTCATCAAGATGCGCGGGGGCAATCACAGCAAGGACATCCGCGAGTACGTCATCACGGCGAAGGGCGTGGTGGTCATCCACCCGCGGCGCACCGACTACAGCAAGCTGATTACCGGAATTCCCACGCGAACCGGCCCGCGCGTGCCGCAGGAGAACGAAGTCCCGCCCGAGCCCAAGGCGGCCGCCTGAGGCGCACAGGCCATGGTGAACCCGACACCTGATCTGACCGTCCCAGACCTGTCGGGCCAGTGGCTCGAGCATGCGCCATCCCCCACGGCGATCGTCGAGGGCGAGACACACGCCGTGCGCTACATCAATCCCGCCTTCTGCCGGCTGATTGGCAAGGTCCCGGACGATGTCGTCGGACGGCCGTTCTGCGAACTGCTGCCGGACAATGGCGAATGCCTGACGCTGCTCGACCGGGTCTATCGCACGGGAGAATCGGCCAGTTTCGAGGGCGCGCACCACGACAATCCCGGCTCTCCCTCGCTGTCCTACAGTCTGTGGCCGGTGATGGCGGATCAGCGCCCGGCCGGAGCCGTGATCCAGGTGACGGAGACCGCGTCCCTCGTCGAAAGGACGCGGGCGATGAACGAGGCCTTGCTGCTCGGCTCGCTGCGCCAGCATGAACTTACCACAGCCGCCACGTCGTCGAACGTGCTGCTGCAGGCGGAGATCGGGCAGCGCGTGCAGAACGAGCATGACGCGCTCATGCTGACGAAGGAAGTTTCCCACCGGATCAAGAACAACCTGCAGATCGTCGTCGCCCTGATCAACAACGAGATCCGACGAATTCCCGCCGAATATTCGCAGGGCTATGTCGCCATGCAGGCCCGTATCGCCGCGATCGCCGAGCTTTACGACCTGATGTCGAAGTCCAGCCGCGGACCGACGCTACCCCTCGACGAATACCTGCGGGGAATCGCCAAGACGATGGCGGCAAGCCTGCTGGGGAGCGCGTCGGGCATTTCCATCGCGGTCGAAGCCGAGGCGCTGGATATCGACCCCGAGCGGGCCGTGCCTCTCGGCCTCGTCGTGAACGAACTCGGGACGAACGCCATCAAGCACGCCTTTCCGGGGGGCGTGGGCCAAATCACGCTGACCGCAAAGCTGGACGGCGAGCAGATCGTGCTGACGGTCGCCGACAACGGCGTGGGCATTCCGGTCCTCGAGACCTCGACGAGCCCTGGGCGGCACGGTTCCGACTATGTCGCGATCTTTGTGCGCCAGCTCGGCGGCGCCATCGCCGTGTCGGGGGCGCCAGCTCTGGGAACGGTCATAACCATACGGTTTCCGTTGCTGCGGTCCCTGCACTGGCCGCCGACCGCCTAGGGAGCTGATCGAACGCCACCGCGTTGGGCCTCGCACTAAGCCGCCGGCAAGATCCATGCCGACCCGACGGCGTCGGACGCCCCGCATCCGAGGAGCGCCGCCAGCGCCGCGCCTAGATTGGATTGGTGGTAGGGCTTCTGAAGCAATGGGAAGCCGCGGTAGCCATCCGCGATCCGGTCCCTGTCGTAGCCCGTCGAGAACAGGAACGGCACACCGCGCGACATCAGGGCGTCAGCGACGGGATAGCTCAACTCTCCGTTCAGGTTGAGATCGAGGATCGCTGCATCCAGCGGCTCGACGCCGACGATTTTCAGCGCCTCGCCCACGCGCGCGGCGGGGCCGATGACATGACAGCCCAGTTCAGTCAGCATGTCCTTCAGCAACCACGCCACGATCATCTCGTCTTCCACCAGGAGGACGCGGCGGCCGCTGAGGAGGCTATACAGGGGGCTCATTCGTCGCCGGTCAGCGGCAAGGGCATGGCGATCTCGCAGGTGAGCCCCGCCGGCGCATATTCGAGCCCGACCTCGCCATCCAGTTCCTGCGCCAGCCCGCCCTCGATCAGCCGCGATCCGAAGCCCTTGGGGCCCCGCGCCGCCACCGGCGGACCGCCGCTTTCACGCCAGCGCAGCCGGAGGCGCCGACCCTCGGAGGGGACCGCGACGACCCAACTAATGTCAATGTGGCCGGTCGCGTTGGCTGAGAGGGCGCCGTACTTCGCGGCGTTGGTCGCCAGCTCGTGGAACACCATGGCCAAGCTGAGCGCCGCCTTCGGCTGAAGGCGGACCGCGACGCCGGTGATCGAAAATCGGCTGAGTCGCACGTCACCGAGCCCGAACGGTTGCAGGATAAGGCCCAGTACATCGCCCAGGCTGACCGCGTGCCAGTTCTCACGGCCCAGCAGGCTGTGCGCCTTCGAGAGCGCCAGTATTCTTCCTTCAAAGGCGTCCAGAACCGCCCTGTCGGTGGTCCCCCGCAGGGTCTGCACGGCGATCGCCTGCACGGTGGCTAGGGTGTTCTGGGTGCGGTGGTTCAGCTCGTCGAGCAGGAATCGCAGCCGCTCCTCCTCCCGCTTGTGGGGGGTCAGGTCGACAAACGATGCGAAGTGCTCGACCACGGCGCCGGCTTTGTCGTGCACCGGGTTGACGAAGATTCCGGCCCAGAACGTCGTCCCGTCCTTCCGTTGGCAGCGCACAGCAGAATGGCCATCGGACTCGTGGGCCAACGCTCGCTCGATCAGGCTCCGCGGGCCCAAGCCGGTCTCGTCCGCCACCAGGAAGTCGAACCTTTGGCCCATCACCTCCTTGCGGCCATAACCGGTCAGAGCCAGGAAGCTGTCATTGGCGAAGATAATCGGGTCGCCGCTCGCCTTTGCGTCGGTGAACACCATCGCGATCCGGGTGGAATCGGCCGCCACCACGAATGGCCCCAGGCTCTGGCGAAAACCTTCGACTTCGGCCTCGGCCCCGATCTGCTCGTCGGACTTGATCGCGATTTCCGGCATGCGGCGGCCCTCATGGTAGACGGCCAATCAACACAGGCCCCGGTCGCCGGGGGAGATTATGGCAATACGAATCGCTTCAAATGTAGAGTTACTGGAACGGCTCTGAACCTGACGCAAAATATAACACGTGCAATCAGCGCGTGTTCCAAAAATTATTTTCCGTCCGTCGGCCTACAACTCCACTCCATTCGACCAGGAAGGCTCAGGCACATCCCGGCTTTCGTAAGCCCAACGCCTCCAAGGCGGAGGGATGGAAAGCGCTTGGCGCACCTCAGGCGGCACGAAATCTCCCCGATTACTTCGACCACGTCGTCGAGGCGCTGTCGGTCCAACGAGAACTTGTCTCCAGTTTGGGCCGCGTCAGGCCTCTGTGGGACACAGGTTTGTTGCGTCCGATCTCGGTCAAGCGTCACCTGATCAGCCGTTCCGCCCTCCGTCGCTTCCGCGGCGATGCGGATATTGCGCGGACCGCAGCCACAGCAGCAGGCCCGTGCCGACTGCGGTTGTTCAAATGCTCACTGATTGAATAAAAGACCCCATGCAGCTGGAATTCTCCGACTCGGAACGGCGCTTCCGTGATCGCGTCCGCACCTGGGTTGAGGCGCACAAGCCCAAGACTAAGCGCCCGGTGCGCGGGCAGGCCGTTCGGGACTTCGACCTGGCTTGGCAAAAGGCCAAGTTCGACGGCGGGTTCGGCGCGGTGTCCTGGCCAGAGGAATATGGCGGGGCCGGATTGAGCGTCGTCGAGCAGCTGATCTGGTTCGAGGAACTGGCCCGTGCAGATGCGCCGGGCGTGGGCTGCCTTAGCCCCGCCATCAACCACGCTGGCCCCACGCTCATCGCCCGCGCCGACGACGCCCAAAAAGCATTCCACCTCCCAAGGATCCTCGGCGGCGAGGTTGTATGGAGCCAGGGCTTCTCCGAACCGCAGTCGGGCTCCGACCTTGGCGGCCTGAGGCTGAAAGGGGAGGTCGATGGCGATCATCTGGTGATCAATGGCCAGAAGATTTGGACGAGCTACGGCCAGTTCGCGGACTGGCAGGAGACCCTGGTCCGGACCGAGCCCGGCATCGGCAAGCATAAGGGGATCAGCTGGGTGATCTTCGACATGAAGACTCCGGGCATCGACATCCGGCCCCTGGAGACCCTCGATGGCGGCCAGCATTTCTGCGAGGTGTTCTACGACAATGTCCGCGTTCCGCTTTCCAATGTGGTGGGCGGGCTGAACAACGGCTGGAGCGTCGCCATGACGACGCTGACCACCGAGCGTGGCGCGACCGCCGCCAGCCATGGCGCGGCAGTTGGCCACCACGTGGAGCGACTCATTGAGATCGCCAAGGTACGGGTCGGCGGCGACGGCCGCTCACTCTACAGCGATGAGGCGGTGGCGCAGCGCCTGGCGAGGCTGCGCGGCGAGGCCGCTGCGCTCAGGGCGATGACCTACGCGGTCATCTCGCGCTCAATGCGCGGGGAGGGTTACGGACCGGAATCGGCGCTGCCCTTCCTTTATTTTGGCGAGCTCCTGCAACGGGTCCGCATTGCCGGCCTGGAAGTCCTTGGGGGCGAGATGATGGAGCTGGACGGCGCCCATGAGGACTGGTCGCGCAACTTCCTGGCCGACCGCGCCTATGTGATCGCGGGCGGCTCGGCGGAGGTTCGCCGCAACATCATCGCCCAGACCGTACTCGGTCTCCCCCGGAGCTATTGAGGTGAGCCTGATCGATATCCTACCGACCGACGACCAACTGGAGATCGTCAGCGGCTTGGCCCGCGCCCTTGAGAACTTCCCGGTGGCCGAGGCCAACATGGCCGACGTGGCGGCGCTGGGGTTTGTGGCGGCAGGCCTTCCCGAGGACTCCGGGGGCCTGGGCCTGAGCATCGCCGACGAGACCCTGCTGAATATCGAGCTGGGGCGGCGCGTGGCGGGACTTGAAGTCCTGGCCTCGGGCTTGGCCGCCCGCGTGGCCGCCGCCAATGGTGACGCGGGCCTGGCCACCGATCTGGTGGCAGGTGCTCGCGTCGCGGCCTTCGCCGCGCCGCTGGCGGGCTGGACGGCGCAAGGTCCGCGTGGGGAGATCCATCTGATCGGCCATGGCGACGTCTATCTGGCTGTGTCGCCCTTCGGCGCGGCGCTGCTCACCGCTGCCGATCTGGCGACCGCGCGCGCGGTGGAAGCCATGGACGCCGCAGCCGCCACCGGCCGTACCGAGGTCGTAAGCGCGCCATCCTGGCTGCAGGCTGACGGAGTCTCGATCTGGCGGTTGGCGAGCCTGTCTATCGCCGCCCAACTGACGGGCCTGGCCATGGCGACCCGCGACATCGGCGCTGAATATGCCAAGGTCCGCGTGCAGTTCGACAAGCCCATCGGATCATTCCAGGCCATCGCGCATCCCCTGGCCGACTGTGCGGTTCGGGCGGAAGCGGCCTATGACCAGGTGCTGTTCGCTGCGATCGCGTTGCGGGACGGAGCCTCGGACGCCGGTTTCCAAGTCTCGGCGGCGTGCCTGACGGCCATGGAGGCGGCGTTCCTCAACGCTACCACCAATATCCAGACCCACGGCGCCATGGGCTTCTCGGCGATCACTGGCGCCCATATCTACCTGAAGCGCGCAGTGGTCCTGCGCCACTTGGCCGGCGGCGTGCGCCTCCACGAGCGGGCCATGCTGGATGCGGATGCTCCACTAGACAGGTGAGGTCGAGCGGCGAGGCGGCTGCGAAACGACGGGCCACGTGGAAGTGGGCTATCGGGAAGCGAGTTCGCTGCTGGCCGGCCGATGTCCCTACCGGTCCGGACGAATTGGCTTTGTTTTGGCACGCCGTGTCGTCGCCCCGGGAGCGGCGGGCGTTTCGCCGGTGATCCGCTGAGACTCCGCCCTGGAGCACCTACAGACCTGGCAGCTTGATCTTGCCGCTGTGGCCCTGCGGGACCTCCACCGACCCGGACGACTTCGAGAGAATATCCGTGCGGAAAGCTCGCATCTGCCGATCCGGCGACGAGAGTGGAAGATGCAGCTCCTCAAGTCCCAGGCCTCAGCCCAGAGATTCCTCACCACCCACGCCGCCGTCTACGACACCTTCTCTATGTTCACCGTCCGTAGCTTTCGCGGCGACGCTGAGGCTGCATGGACCGCGGCCAGGGCTTGACGTGAGAGGGGAGGGGCCGTCCACGGATGACAAAGCTGTAGCCACGTCTTGAGTTCTCGCGCAGGTTCTCAGCCAGCGCGAAAATAGCGATCCATGTTCCTCCGTCGCCATAATCTCAATCTCGTGCCGATTCTCCGCGAGCTCCTGCGCACTAGGAACGTAAGCCGGACGGCCGAGCTGGTTGGCCTGTCCCAGTCTGCGGTGAGCGCCGCGCTTTCGCGACTGAGGGTGATCTTCGACGACCCACTCCTAGTTCCGGTGGGCCGGCAAATGGTGCTGACGCAAAGAGGCGCGGCCCTCGTTGAGCAGACCGAAAGCGTTTATGGCGGGCTGGAAGCCCTGCTGCAGCCTCCCCAATTCGATCCTGCGCTGCAGACGCGCCGCTTTGTGGTGGCGACCGCCGACTACATCTCTCTGTTGATGGCGCCCCGGGTGACGGGCCTGATGGCCGAACAGGCGCCCCACGCGTCTGTGGCGTTCATCGATATCCTTCCTACGGCGGTCCCCGAGATTCTTAACGGCCGCGTGGACGTGGCGATCATGCCGGAGGGCGTCGGCGTCGACATGCCCGAGAAACTCGACCGGACATTCCTGTTCGAGGACGAGACGGTTGTGATTGCGTCGAAGCACCTGCGGCCGTTCAAGGGGAAGCTTACCCTTGCGGCCTATAAGGCGGCCCAGCACGCCATGTTCCAGATGTCGCCCAGGATCAATCCCAGCCTTGCTGTCGTGGGCCTCAGCGAACTTGGCATCGAGCAGCACAATCTGGTGCTCGTGCAGCAATTCTCTGCGCTGCCGGGTATCGTCGAGAACACTGCATGCTTGGCGCTGGTTCAGCGCCGCCTCGCCGAGCGCTATCAGCGTCACTTCGCGATCGAGCTGTTTCCCCCGCCGTTCCCATTGTCCACGCTTCGGTTCTGCGTCTTCTTCTCTCGCGCGGCTGCGCGCGACGCCGGCCTTCGATGGTTCCGCGGCCTGCTGGACCAGGCGAGTCCGGACAACACCTGACCTATCGAGCGCATCGATACCTCACAGCAGGACTTTGAGTTGTCGCCGAGTCGACGCGCACGGCATGTCCCATTGGCGAAGATCCAACCGTGGAGTCTGATCCAATGTCGAGCCTGACAGTCACCGCGTGTCGCCCGACCGAAGCCGACCAGATCCCCACCGAAGCGGAACTGCTTCGACGGGCGCGCCGGCTTGTTCCGGCGCTTCGTGACCGCGCGGCGGCCTGTGAAGAAAACCGCGCGGTCTTGCCCGAAACTGTTGATGATTTTGAGAAGGCCGGGTTCTACCGGATTCTGCAGCCCGCGGCCCTGGGCGGATATGAAATGCATCCGATGACCCATTATCGGGTTGCGATGGAATTGGCGAAAGGTTGCCCTTCCAGCGCTTGGTGCCTGTCCATCGTCGGCGTCCACAATTGGGAGCTGGCGCTGCTGGGGCCCGAGGCGGCCCATGACGTCTGGGACCAAGACCCGGCCGCGCGCATCTCTTCGTCCTACGCGCCATTCGGCAAGGTAGAGCGCGTGGAAGGCGGCTTTCGCGTCAGCGGACGCTGGCCCTGGTCAAGCGGCTGTGACCATTGCACTTGGGTGTTCCTAGGAGGATTTGCGCCGACCGAGACGCCGGGGCCACCAGATCATCGGGCCTTTCTCATTCCGCGTCACGACTATGAGATCGAGGATAACTGGCACGTGCTCGGGCTCAAGGGCACGGGCAGCAAGGTAATCTATGTCGAGGGCGCCTTCGTGCCGGAGCACCGCACGCACCGCGTGGGACAGAGCTTTCTGATGCAGGACGCGGGGCTGAAGACCTTCACGTCACCCAACTACCGCTACCCCTTCGGTAATATCTTCGTCCACACCCTGGCGGTCGTCGTGCTCGGAATGGCCGATGGCGCCCTGGAGGCGTTCACCGAGCAGATGGCCGAGCGCCGCGGCGTCTACGACAGCTCCAAGGCCATGGAGGATCCATTTGTGCGCCAGCGCCTCGCCCGCGCGGCCGCCCTTGTCCGGAATGCCCACAATACGCTCGAGGCCAATTTCAGCCAGCTGGATGACTTGGTTACGGCCGGCGAACCGATCCCGGTGACGCTGCGAGTGACTCATAAGTGGGACGCCACCATGATCGCCAAGACCTGCGTGGAGGCCGTAGATCTATTGTTCCAGGCCACCGGCGCGCGCGGTCTTATGCTCAGCAACCCGATACAACGCTATTTCCGAGATGCGCATGCAGCGTCGAACCACGCGGCGCTCAACGCCGACCAAGGTTCGCTTAACGCCGGCTTCGTCGCCATGGGCGGCGCCAACGCTGACTTTTTCATCTGACTCACTATTAGAGGCCTCACCATGACAGTTCGAGCGCTGGGCTATCTGGGCCTTGCTGTGAAGGACCCGCGCGCTTTCGAAGCCTTTGCCACTGGTGTTCTGGGCCTCATGCCGGCCTCGCCCGCGAACGGCGCCTGGCGCTTTCGCATGGATGAACGTTGCTGGCGCTTTCACGTCGAGCAAGGCGAATCCAATGAGGTCGCGTTTCTGGGTTTCGAAGTGGCTGGCTCAGCGGAGTTGGAGGTCGTCGCGGCAAGCCTTCGCGAGGGCGGGGTCGCCGTGCAATATTGTGACGCGCCTCGCCGGGCCGAGCGTGGGGTTCTTGGTCTGATCAGCTGCCAGGACCCTGAGGGGCTAACGGTCGAGATCTTCTACGGCGCGACTTTGCGTTCGGAAGCGCCGTTCGCTTCGCCAGCCGGCGTCGCACGCTTTATGACCGGAGACCAGGGCCTGGGCCATGTGGCGATGGCGACGAGTAAGATCGACGAGACGCGGCGCTTTTACCAGGATCTGCTCGGATTTCGTCTGACGGACATCATCGATATTCGCCTGGGGCCGGAGTTTGTGCTGCAACTGGAGTTTTTCCACTGTAACCGCCGCCACCACACCTTGGCGCTAGCGCCCATCCCGACCTCCAGGCGCCTGCAACATATCATGATCCAGGCCCCAACCCTTGACGATGTCGGCTTGGCTTTCGAACGCGCCCTGCTGGCAGGCGCCCCGATCGCCCAAAGTCTCGGTCGGCACACCAATGACCGAATGGTGTCGTTCTACGTCGAAAGTCCTGCCGAGTTTCAATTTGAGTTCGGCTTCGGCGCGATTGACGTCGATGACGCCACGTGGCGCGTCACGCGTCACGATCGGGGATCGAGTTGGGGACACAAGCAAGCTGCGTCTTAACTCAGAATATCATCACGCTGTGGCCGAATTATGCAAGAAGAGAAACGCAATTTCTGATTCAATTTACGCGATAAATGCGTCTTTACTATGGAAGATCCCCGACCTCTGGCGGCCGGGGTGAGATCCTGCAAGATGTCGTTGAGGTTGTGCACAATTACTGAAGCTTCGGAGTCCTCCATGGCAGTCCATTCCCTGTCCCGCCCGATCGCTGGCCCTCATCCCGCCAAACTTGAGACGGTCTTGCCCAACCGCGCCTCCGGCGAACCCAGGCCCATCATGCTCCATCCCACCGTGGAAGAAGAACGGCTCTATCGGAAGCAGCGGCTGGCGGCGGGGTATCGCCTGTTCGCCCGCTCCGGCTTCGACATGGGCGGCGCCGGCCACATCACCGCGCGGGACCCGGAACATCCGGACTGCTTCT